>Ga0247841_10000002_pt1 | contig 1218527 bp, 1152 predicted proteins | sample LaCruzMarch2015__2_FD_192410 | JGI IMG/M metagenome (GOLD analysis project Ga0247841, IMG submission 192410) | Freshwater microbial communities from meromictic Lake La Cruz, Castile-La Mancha, Spain - LaCruzMarch2015_18m | ecosystem: Environmental > Aquatic > Freshwater > Lake | place... | reverse complement strand
TGATAAGAAATGCGCCAGGGCACTGGTCGATGCCGTACGCAAGCTGGCCAAGAGCGTAGGCCAGCCGCTCTCAGTGAAAGAAACTGGAATCAAGCGGGAAGACTATATGAAGTCCATGCCTGACCTGATGGACCGCTCAGTTAACGAACTCATGACCAGCACCGTCACCCGCGTACCCGAGAGCGAGGACCTGGTGAAGCTGTTCACCTATGCCTACGACGGCAAATCGATAGACTATTAGACATCAACTGAAATAAGGAGGGGCCGCCATGAACGGATACATGGGCAAGATACTGGTTATCGACCTGGGGAAAAAAGAGCTCAAGGATGAACCGCTTAACGAGCAGTATGCCCGCGATTTCATAGGCGCGGGAGGCATCGCCTGCCGCTACCTGGCGGACCTTACCACGGACAAAACCGATCCGCTGGGTCCCGATAATCCTCTCATTTTCATGGCAGGGCTGCTGACCGGCACAGCCGGGCCCAGCTTCAGTAGATGGGTGGTCGCCGCCCGTTCGCCCTACACAACCTACTACGGCGATGCCAACGGAGCAGCGCACTTCGGCTCGGAGCTGCGCTTCGCCGGCTATGACGGAATCATAGTCAAGGGGAAATCCGACAAACCCGTTTACCTGTACATCAAGGACGGCAAAGCCGAGCTTAAAGATGCATCTTCGCTCTGGGGACAGAACACTTATCAGACGATCGAGACGATCCGTAAGGAGTTTGACGACCAGCGGACCCGTGTAGCCTGTATAGGCCAGGCAGGGGAAAATCAGGTCCTGTTCGCCAACATCATGACCGAGGACGGCCATTGCGCCGGACGAGCCGGCATGGGCTGTGTCATGGGCTCCAAGAAGCTCAAAGCCATTGCCGTCAGGGGCAAGGCCAAGATCCCCATGAAGGACCCCGAAAAATTCAGGGAATACGCCCGCGGCGCCATGGACGAGGTCAAGAGTGGCTTTGTCACCACTATAATGCACGATACGGGCACCAGCGGATGGGTAGATTCCGGCATCGCCTACGGCGATACGCCCACCAAGTATTACACTATCGCCACCATGCCCGAGGCCACCGATATCAGCGGCGTTACGCAATCCGAGCAATATCAGGTCGGCAATACCGCCTGTTTCGGCTGTCCCATCGGTTGCCGCAAGGTGCTGCATATCAAGGAAGGCCGCTTCAAGACGGACAAACCCACCGAGGGGCCGGAGTATGAAACGCTCATCGCCTGGGGGCCCCAGCTCATGATCGCCGATATGGGCGCAATCAACCATTTCAACGAGCTGGTCAACGGCTACGGCTTCGACAGCATCAGCAGCGGTTCCAGCGTCGCCTTTGCTTTCTATCTCTATGAAAAGGGTATCATCACCAGCAAGGATACGGGCGGTCTGGAGCTCAAGTGGGGCGACATAGACGTTACGCTCAAGCTAATCGATTTAATAGCTAAAAATGAGGGCTTCGGCAAGATTATACAGGAGGGCACCAAGCGCATGGCCGCGCGTTACAACCGCCCCGGCGAGGCCATGCAGGTCAAGGGCCTGGAGTTCCCCATGCATGACCCGCGCGCCTACTGCTGCATGGGCCTGGCCTACGCCACCAGCAACCGCGGCGCGGACCACAACAAGAGCGACGCCTACCTGGTGGAGAACGGCATGGGCAACCCGGATCTCGGTCTAAATCCGGGAGACCGCTGGGGAGACGATAAGGCCCCCATGGTAGTGCTGTCTCAGGACTGGCGCTCGTTGACCGATGCTCTGGGCATCTGCCATTTCGCCATGATGTCTACGCAGTCGATAGTGGATATGATAAATGCCTCCACCGGCTGGGGAGTCGACCAGGACGCTATTCTGAAAGCAGGCGAGCGCATCTTCCAGTTGATGAGGGCAATGACCTGCAGGTTCGGCGTCACTCCCAAGGATGACGAGCTGCCGGAGATCGCGCTGCGACCCATACCCGATGGCGGGCAGGAAGGCAATGTGCCCAACATGGCCAAGATGCTGCCCGAGTACTACGAGATACGCGATTGGGACAAGGCAAGCGGTAAACCCAGCAAAGACCGCATGGAAAAACTGGGCATCGAAGCACTGGCGGGCAGCTTCGGAATAAAATAGAGCATCATATAGGGGTGTAGCTGTAGGGGCGTTGCTTTAGCTGCGCCCGCTCTTGCGGACGGGTCTAAAGACCCGTCCCTACAATTTAGAGGCGCAATAACCATCAAACATGTCAACAAAGGTAACCAGGGATAGACGATTCATTGAGGCCGATCCGGCCAAATGCGCGGGCTGCATCACCTGCATGCTGCGCTGCTCTTTCAGGTCGGGCAACAAATTCAGCCTCTCCGCCTCGTGCATCAGGGTGGAGCGGCTTGTGGGCCGCCCCAACGAGTTCGATGTTAGATTCAACGCGGATTGCGATGCCTGCCTTATCTGCGCCCGCTATTGCCCTTACGGCGCCCTGACTGCAAGTAAAGAGGCGGATGAAATCTGATATGAAGCTGGGCGGCTACGCGGGCAACATCCTTTATGTGAACCTTACAGAAGGCACTTCACGCAAACAGCCTCTGGATGAAGATCTCGTCAGAGAATGCATAGGCGGCGCCGCCATCAACAACCGGCTGGCCCTCGAACTTATACGTCCCGATATCGATCCGCTTTCCCCCGGCAACGCCATTATAATCGGCACGGGACCCTTCAACGGCACCTTCATACCGGGCGCCTCACAGACCATGTCGGTTTATAAATCCCCGCTTAACGGTTCTTTCCCTCACAGCAATGCCGGCGGGGTCTTCAGCCACTTCCTCAAATCCTCGGGCTACGATTACCTGGTGATAACCGGGCGGTCACAGTGGCCGGTCTACCTCATAATCGAGGACGATAACGTCAGTTTGAAGCACGCATCGGATATCTGGGGTCTGGACGGTTTCGACTCGACCGACGAGCTTAGACTCAGACATTCCCCCTGCAGCATCATTCCCATAGGGATAGCCGGGGAAAGGCAATCGGCCATCTCGGTTACACACATCGATAAGGGAGGTACCATAGGCTCCGGCGGTCTGGCCGCTGTAATGGGCTCAAAGAAGCTCAAGGCCATAGTAGCATGCATGGGCAGCAGGTCCATCGAAGTGGCCGATCCAAAGCGGCTGCGGGTAATAGTGGATGGGATATTGGAGAAGATCACTGGCTATCATTTGCGCGGCGAGATGATGAAGGGCGGCGCCATGACCATGACCTCCGCCTGGATACCTCCAGGCGTGGTGGCGCGCAATTCCACCGAGCTCATGCCTTATCCACCCGATTTAAAGGAGCTCAAGGCAGAGCTTTATGAATCGCACAAAGCGGCCCGTAAAAAAATCGCCTGCGCTACCTGCCCCCTCTCGGACAAGGACCGCCTGGACCTGCCCGGCTGCCGCAGCAGCTATGATACGGCGGTCTTTATGGAGATGGCCGCTATGACCTATTCACCCGCCCTCGGCTACAGCAGCGACGGCTCAGTTGCCGACAGATACGGCATGGCCATCCAATACTATGACGAGATCAACAGGCTGGGGCTTGACCGCGTTTACAGCTTCAACGGCCTGGCCGACTTCGTCATAACCCTTTACGAGCAGGGAATCATTAATAAACGGGATACCAACGGATTGGAGCTCGACCGCAGTTATGACACTCTGCTGGCGCTCGTGCGCATGACGGCTGCCCGTGAAGGATTTGGCGCTGTGCTGTGCGACGGTATCTTGAGCGCTGCCCGAAAATTAGGCAACCTGGCTGTTGGACGAGTGCAGAATGTGGTCAAAGGACAATTCATTGCCTTTGATCCGCGCATGAGCGGCTTCCTGCCCATGCACCTCGGTATGCTGGTGCATCCCGGCCGGACCCTGGGTGTGGCCCCCGCTATGGGGGCGCCTTCCTACAGCCCGGGTTGGCCCCTTGCCGATATAAAAAAACAGGCCGGGCGCTGCGGTGTGCTTCCATCGGATATGGAACGACTCTTCACAGCCGATTCTTTTAACCTGGGACGCCTGGCCAAACACGGCGAGGACTTCTTCGGGCTTTTCAACATGCTCGGCCAGTGCCACCGCCTGTATATCTCGCGCTTCTACAGTCTGCAAACCCTGGCCGAGCTGTACTCGGCCGTCACAGGTATCGAAAAAACAGCAATTGAACTTAAAAGGGCCAGCGCAAGTATGTGGGATGCGTGGCTCGATCTCAACCGCCAGGCAGGCTACACACGCCGAGATGATGAACCGCCGCATATCTGGTTCAAACCTCTTAAAAGCCCCGACCACGAATACAACCTCTATGATTACAACCTCAGAAGTCAACTGACCCGCGGGGACATCACAGGCTACCTTGATGAGTATTACAGCGAACGTGAATTGCAGGAGTGAATCATAAACAAGAAAGCAACGGAAACAAAAGGCAATAACTACATCGTATCATGGAGTGGAGGGAAGGACAGCTGCATGGCGCTTTACGAAGCGTTGCGTCAGGGCCACAAAGTTACACACCTGGTGAACTTTATCTCGAACGATGACAAGAGAGTGAGATTTCACGGGACCAACGCCGACCTGATCAGGCAGCAGGGCGCCGCCATGGGCATCCAGGTAGCGCAGTATGAGACGGATTGGGACGGCTATGAGCGTGATTTTAAAGCCGGGGTGCGTAAACTGCTCCCCACCGGAGTTAAAGGCATGATATTCGGCGACATCTACCTGGACGTGCACAGGGAGTGGGTTGAGAGGGTCTGTGGCGAGATAGGTATCGAGGCATTGGAGCCCCTGTGGGGCCGGCCCACCGGTGAATTGCTCGATCAATTTATCGAGCTCGGCTTTGAGGCAGTAGTCGTAGGCGTAAATTCCAGGCACATGGATGAAAAATGGGTGGGCAGGTTTGTGGACGCTTCATTCAGGGATTACCTTAAAAAGAATAATATCGATCCATGCGGTGAAAACGGCGAGTACCACACGGTTGTAATCAACGGCCCTATCTTCACCCGACGATTATCTTTATCGACAGGCAGAGTGATTTCAAAAAATGAATACCGGCTGCTGGATATTCGCGATGTCAGGCAAGAGGCTGCTATCCCTTAACTGGTTTAAGGCGACCCTAGGGTATCCACTTCCAGCGCTTACCGGTAAAAAAATTAGAGGGAACGCTCCTGTACAATATCTCTTTTTACATAGACTTCATATGTCATTATTTGATAATATTTTCAGTGCTTTTAACTTTAGTATTACAAATATTTCTTTTCCTGCTGATAAATTCATCTCATTAAAAAGTTCAACAGTAATTTCTGCTTTAATAGAATTGGATGCCACCTGAATTTCTATCTTTGCCATATTCCCTGAAACCGAGGTATTGGTAACAATCCCTTTATAATGATTCAGCGATGGCCTTGGTGGCAGGATATCGGAGATATAGACATCACGAGGTGAGACAGCTATTTTTCGAACCTGGTCTTCTTCAAGTGGAAGGATTATGCGCATCCCACCGCAATTTACTTCCGTTAAACCGGATCCAAGGATTCGGCTAGAATCACATTTCATAATGTTTAATGCCCCGACAAAATTGGATACTATTTCATTTTTTGGGGAGAAAAATATTTCATGCGGTTTATCTACCTGTTCCAACTTACCGTGACTTATGATCGCTATTCTATCCGCTATCTCTTCCGCCTCCGCCTGGTTATGCGTTACATGTATTGTCGTAACTCCAAGTTCACTGTGAATTCTCTTCAGTTCCAGCCTCAGATGTTTCGAAGTCTGAAGGTCCAGGCTGCTCAAAGGTTCATCCAGCAGCAGGATTTCAGGAGACAAAGCCAGGGCACGCGCTATACAGACGCGCTGTTTTTCCCCTCCGCTTAAAGCCTGTGTATCACGCTCCAGTATGTGAGGGATATTAAGCATATTTGACAGAGTATTCACCCGTTCCTGTACTTCAACTTTTGTATATCTATTCTGTCTGAGACCGAAAACTATATTTTGGCGCACATTTAAAAAGGGGAAAAGAATATAATCCTGCGGCACATACCCGATACCCCTTTCTTCCGGGGTCAGGTGCGTAATATCCCTGCCGTCTATCCATATTTCTCCCAATTTAATTTTATGCAGCCCGGCGATGCACTCCAACAGGACCGTCTTACCGGCGCCCGTAGGTCCCAGTATGACCAGATATTCCCCATTATTAACCGACAGGTCGATCTCTTTTAATAATGTGAATTTACCTGCGCGCAGTGAAAGCTTCCTGATATGTATCATATCGCATATCTTTTGCCGATTAGTTTTCGCATAATCAATAAAGCCGCTATAGCAATGGCTATAAGTATGAAAATGACAGCTATAGCCTTGCTGACATCACCGGAAGCAAAACTCAAGAAGATCGCGATGGGTAATGTTTCCGTTTTCATTGCAGTCGCCCCGGCCAGCATAACCGTCGCTCCAAATTCACCTATAGCCCGCGCCCATGTTAGTATGCAAGCAGAGATAAGTCCATTTTTTGCCAGCGGCATAACAATTCTAAAAAACGCTTCAGGTTTACTGCAACCTAACGTTCTGCCTACCTGCTCATATCGAGGATCAATGCTGTCAAAAGTAGATTTGAGTAATCTGATTGCCAGCGCACTCACCACAGTTATCTGTGCCAGAATAATGCCCGGGATGGCAAATACAAATCTTATATTTGTATTGATGGCTGCGCCTACCCCTGTATTAAAAAAAACTAATAGAGCAGCGCCCAGGGCTATGGGTGATATCACAATAGGTAAATCAAGCAGGCTGTCTATTATATCCTTACCCCGGAATTGTGTTTTAGAAATGGTATAAGCCACAGGTATCGCAATAATCATTGAAATAACAGTCGCCGCCGTAGCCGTAAGCAGGCTAAGGATCACGGCGTAAATGATTTCTCTGGAAAGCAGCGCCGACGAGAAGGTATTCCAATCAGTGTAGGTCAGCATGGCCAGGACGATGCCAACAGAGAAAACCAGCAGTAGAACCAGTGCACTTATGCCTGCAAGTCTAAATACTCTTTCGCCACATACCCCTTTAAATATATTGATCATATTGTTTTACCCGCTATTCAGGGAGCCCGTTCGAGTAATCCAAAATGGGCCAGGAATCTATGATACGGCTTTTTATGACTCGCTCGAAGCTACGGTATATACTAATTCAAACACACTTATGTCTATTTAGCCAGTTCTTTATAGATTTCCGGCAGCTTATATTCACCCCCGATTGCCGCGTCAGGGGCGAACTTGCGAGCGTCGCTTTCCGTAGAGATATACCCCCATTTGCTGAAAATCCTCTGCGCTTTTTCAGAAACCAGGAAGTCCATAAACTTTCTGGAACTATCGATATCATGGCTGAATCTGGATACAGCTACAGGAATATAAGCGATCCTCGGAAGTTGTGACGGCTTAATATAAACCACATCTATTCTGTCAGGATTCCAATCATGAAAGACATGCCAGCCTATTACTGCGTCTACAGCTTTTAATGACAGCAGGCTGGCAGTCTTCTCACAGCTTTCGGCCTGCGTGATTGTATTCTTGCTTACATCCGTTAGAAGGTTGTTATAATCAAGTATCTCTACAGCATATAGCCCAAGACAAACTGCATCCGGGTTTCCTATGCCGACTGTTATTCCGGGTCTGGCCAGGTCCGCCAATGATTGAATATTTTTAGGATTGCCGTGTTGAACCGCAATGACAGGAATTAAATATGCAATTATCTTACTGGTACCGGGATCAATAACATTTTCTCTTTCGGCTTTGGGGATGTAATCCGGTGAGCCGGGCATATACAAATCGCCCGTACTCGAAAGTTTCATCTGAGAGAGGACAGTACCTGATCCGCCGTAGGTGCAGTAAACTTTGATACCTGTTTCAATTTCGAACGCTTGAGCCGCTTCATCAAGCGCCGGTTTACTCGCCGCTCCAGCGAAAACAGTAATGGTTTTCTCTTTTTCTCCGATGCAACCGGCGAATGACGCAAGAATAATCATACCCGCTAAAATAAGAACACAAATTTTTTCCAGTGTTGCAGGCTTCTTGCACATTAATGGTTAAAACCTCCTGTTTTAGTGCCCCCTATTATATCAGAACCGATGTTCATGTATTGAGAGATTTATATTCGCCGGCGCCGCTTCTCAGCCCCCGCTGACCAGCCGGTATAATTTGACTGTGTCATTATCCTTGAGCACCGTAGCGTTCCAGACCGGCTCCTCGTTCACATGTACGATGACGGCCTTCTGCAGGTAGGCCGGCAGCTTGAGGAAAGTCAGCAGATCGCGCACCGTGCAGTTATCTGCCACCTCGACTATGGAATCGCTTCCGTAACCTTCTATTTTAATAAACTTACCATAGCTTAGATTTATCTTCATATCCATACCCCTGTCTTTTCACTCTCAATCAACACCTGAATGACCCGGTTCCTTATATTTCAATCTACTTCCGCTTCATCATACCCATGGAAACCGCAATAAGAACGCCGAAGAAGTTGAAGATATTCGGATTGCCTACCAGCTTCAAATTATAGTTGTTCATGGCCACCTGCAGGCCCGTATCGCCACCCAGCGCCAATGTTTTAAAGCCTATATCAGCATTCTCGAAAACCAGGGCCAGGTCATAGTCCTTCAGTACCGTATCGGAAGAATACTTACCGTTAATAATCTTATAGCGTCTGCCTCTGGTACCGTCCTTGGTCATGATGACATATGTGCAGTTGCGTATGCTCAGCATCTCTTTGATAGCCTTATTATTTCTGGCTGTCAGGCCTATAGCGAAACTCAAAACCGCCAGCAACATTGTAAACAACATATCACATACACCTCCGGATTTGATTCACGTGAAAAGATAATCAGAACAGCTCCATCATTTCCATGGCTTTTTTTGCGCTTCCCTGCTGGCAGCGCCACCCGTCCCGAAGAAAATGTTTTTCTCTAATGTAACTTGGGAAAAGCGCACTAAAAGCTCGTTATCTGTAGTCCAACCCACATTCAGATCAAATCCATCGACGTGATTGATGATTCTCAAGTCCAGGCTCACAGCAGCGCTCCTGTCGTCGTACGACTATTAATATTGAGACTGCCTGTCCGCGCCTCGATGCGGGCCAAAATACCGGCTGCATTTTCAAAGCGAATCCTGATCCTGTCGGCCGCTTCCGGCTTATCCCCATATCTGTCGACAGTTCGATTGAAACGTTCTTGCAGGGGCGTTACTCTGTCACCGCTGACCAGCTTATCGGCCAGATAGAGCACCTCCGCGGCGCTGACTTCTGCACCTGTGCCGGGGACGATATCCATGTGGGTTTGCATAATTTCGGCGACTGCGGGATATCCCATCCCGCGTATTATATGCGCCGACACCATCGCGTGGTCCGGACTCCCTTTCGCCAGGTCGTGCAGCAGAGCGGCAGACATGAGAAGCTCCCTGTCGATATTGAAACCGTGCAGGTTCATCTCGTCGCCTATGAATACTGCTACTTCCGCCACTGCTCTGCCGTGATCGATCACTGCGTCCGGCGCCGCGTGGATATCTCTCATTATGACCTTGCATTCAGCAGAGGTTGGAACATCCATCCTCGGCAATTTCTTGCGCAGGGCTGCATAATCCTCCGGCGTGTCCATATCAAGTAAGATATTGCCGTCCGGGACCGGCAGGGAAAGAATATCGGCGTTGTGAAGGTTGAGTACACCCCCCAGTCCACCTTCCCCGCTGTAATCCATGATCGAACCTGCAAACCGTGCAGCGATCAGCGGAGGATGCCCACGCTTTCCATCGAATATAGGGACCAGTATTTTATCCCGATGAAGATTATAGACCTCCGCAAGATATCGAATGGTCCCCGCCCTCACCAGCGGCACGTCGGCAGGCATGAGGAAAAACGCATCCACGGATGAATCAAGGCTCTTCACACCTGCCTGTACTGACGAGAACATGCCCGTTGCATAACGGTCGTTTACTATCACCCTTATATTCAGTCCCGCGAGTGCCGGAAGCAGTTTCTCCTTGCAATAGCCTGCGACAACCCGTATGTCGCATATCCCGGCATCCATAAACGAGGATATCACTCGCTCGATGACCGGCTGCCCACCCAAATCCAGCAGCGGTTTGAACCGCCGCATTCTTTCGGAGTACCCGGCCGCCAGGATTACTGCCGCGATGCCTGGCTTTTCCATTTCCTCTTTTGTGCCCTCTCTTCTATCAATTCTCCCACGATGCTCACGGCTATCTCTGCAGGAGTCTCGGTTTCAATTTTCAGGCCGATGGGGCAATGCACTTTCTCAAGCTGCGCGGCGGTGAACCCGTCCGATAACAACGCTTTATATATTGCATCCCTCTTGCGATTGCTGCCGATCATGCCTACATAGCCTGCATTTGAACGTAATGCCTGCGCCAGCACGGTTTTATCGTAAGCATGACCTCTCGTCACAATAACCACGTAGCTGTCATCATCGAGTTCAAGACCTGCCAGACAGTTATCAAACGATTTAAGTACAATGACTTCGGCCGGCAGTCCGAACCTGTCACGGTTGGCATATTCGGTACGATCGTCCAGCACCACTGTCATAAATCCCACTCTGACCGCAAGGTCATTGACCTCGCGGGATATGTGCCCTGCCCCGAATAAATAAAGGACACCGGTATTGAGCACAATGTCGACCCAGAACTGATGACCCTCGATATCCACCAGAGAAGGCCCGGTCAGGCTCCAAACGATGTCCGTTAGCCTGGCTGATAAATCCGCGGACCCGTCCGAGCCGGTGGCACAGGTACTGCCCGGGACCAGCACGCTGTGTTCCAATGGTCGGGAGCCCTTGTCGGCAGCAGGCAATGCAGTAATCATGTAACTTTTATGATTCTGTCGCCTGCCGTCCGATAAACTGGCAAATACCTCTGACGTATTCCGGTCGGCAGGTAAATACTCGATCAGCAGCTCACACTTCCCTCCACAAACCATATCTGCCACAGTCACATCATCACCCGTCATATCAAAAAGGAGTCGGGTGAAACCTTTTTCATGGAACAGCTCAACGGCTTTTTTCGTGGCGGCCGCCTCGATCAGACCACCGCCCACGGTACCTTCGATTCCGCCGCTTCTGCGTATGATCATAGTGGCGCCCAGGTGGCGAGGGCTTGAGCCCTTTACACTGATCACTCTGGCCAGCACCAGGTCTTCACCACGCTTCAGCAAGCCGGCGATGATGTCCAAGAGATCGGTCATCCGTTATTTCTCCGCGCAGGCAAGGATCGCTCTTTTCACCAGTGTCCTGGCAACCGCCACCATGTATTTATTGTGTTCGAGAGGTTTGGCTTCGGCCACGGCAGCCGCGCCGGCCTCCTCCGCAGCCGCCTCGTCTAGGACACGGCCGATTATGACCTGCTCCGCCTTAATGGCCCTGTAGGGTATGACGTGGACGGCGTTGAGGCATATCCTGGCGGCGGTAACCTTGCCGTCCTTGCGGGTGAGCATGACCGCGCAATTGACGATGGGAAAGTCGATGGACTTGCGCAGGGCGAACTTGAGGAATGCGCTGGATGATCCCGCGGGCGGCTCGGGCACCTGTATGCCGGTGACGATCTCGTCGGCCTTAAGCACCGTGGTCTTGACGGGCTTGACCTCGAAGAACTTCTCCGCGTCGATGGTGCGGCTGGAGGTCACTATTTTAGCGTCCAGTGCAACCAGCGCCGGGGCGGTATCGCTGGGATGTACCGCGAAACAGCCGCCGGAGACGCTGCCGCCGAAGATGGAGTGGTAGCGGTTGTCGCCCTTGATGGCGTAGCACCTGCCGCCCTTTTTGCGCAGGCAGGAGAACCTGTTGTTCTGGTTGCGGTAATACCAGCACCTGATGTCCTGGCAGATGTTGCCCCCGATGGTGCCCATGTTTCTCAGGTGCGGCGAGGCGGTCCTGCCCGCAGCCTGTGCCAGGGCGGCATATTTCGACTTGATGACGGCGTTGTCCGCGATATCGGCCAGCAGGGCCAGCGCGCCCATCTTCAGCATGCCGCCCGACTCCTTTATCTCGCTCAATCCATCAATAGTCTTGATGTTTATCAGCGCTTCCGGGTAAGCCGGCAGGATGGAGTCCTTCATTTTGCCCAGGATATCGGTCCCTCCTGCGATGACGGCGGCGCGTTCGCCGTAGCGGCCCATGAGGGCCACGGCCTCGTCTACACTGTATGCGTTGAAATGTTTAAATTCCTTCACTTTACACCACCTGCCTTCATTTTTTCAGCAGCTTCTCTGACAGCAATGGGATGCTGCGGGTAGGTGCTGCAGCGGCAGAGGTTGCCCGCCAGAGCTTCGACGATCTCTTCCTCGGTCGGGTCCTGGTTGCGGTCGAGCAGCGCCTTGGAGGCGACGACGAAGCCGGGCGTGCAGTAGCCGCACTGCATGGCGTGGTTGTTCACATATGCTTCGATCAGGGGATGCCCGTCGGCGGCGATTCCCTCTACCGTCTCCACGGTCTTGCCGTCGCACTCGATGGCCAGCATCATGCAGGAGAGGACCGGTTTGCCATCCACGATCATGGTGCACGAGCTGCAGGCGCCGCGGTCGCAGAACTGCTTGGATCCGGTCAGGCCGAGTATGTCGTGGATGAGGTAGTACAGGGTCCAGCTCGGCTCCACCAGGAAGGAGTGCTCTGCCTTGTTGATCATCAGTTTAATGCGGCCCTCCGCTGTGGGCAGGCCGCGTCCCTTGTGCGATTTGAAGACATGGCTTTTCAGCCCGTCCTGCGTATCGTGAGATTCCCCACAGTAGGGACAAACGTAATTCTTAGTCTCTTTACTCAAGTTCTCGTCCTCCTCGTTTGAAGCGTTGAATTTCAGTTATATCTTGCCCAGCGCCTTCAGCACCCTTGCCGGGGTAATGGGCATTTCGTCTATCCAGACACCGATAGCGTTGTAAACGGCAGGCGCCAGCAGTCCGGGGACTACTGTTCCAATGTCCTCGCCGATGCCGATCAGCCCGTAGGGTCCATAGCCCATGCCCGTCTCCACAAGGATCGTCCCTATAGGTCCCAGGTCCTTCATAGTGGCAATTTTATAATCGAGCAAATTTCCGTTGAGCATCACGCCGGTGACCGGGTCATGCACCACCTCTTCAAACTTGGCCCTGCTCACTCCCATGATGCTGCCTCCGTATTGCTGGCCCTCGCAGCTCATTCGGTTGATTACCTTGCCCACGTCATTGACGTTGACCACCCTGGTAACGATTACCTCACCGGTCTCGGTATCCACCTCGACCTCCATGAAATGGGCCTGGCGGCAGAAACGCGGTCGCGGGTTGACCGGATTGTACGCTCCATATTGAATATGGTAGCCAACGGCAAAAAGCGGCTCGGACCAACCGACCCGCGTCCCCAGAAACTCGTCCGTGGCGAAAGGCCCACTCTCACCCGCCAGCCTGACGAAATCGGCCATGCTCATCTGCCGTGAGGGATCGGACTTGACGAAAATAAGGCTGTCTTTTATGTCCAGGTCCTCAGGTTGCATATTAGGAAAGGCCGGCTGGAAACTACCCCTCTGTGTCGGCGAGGAAGGGCTGGCGGCGGATTCAAGTATCTTCTGCTTGAGTATCCTGGCCGCATGGCGCACCGCCCACCCATTGACCGACATATTGGTGGAGGAATCGGGCGTCATGCGATAAAAGCCGCGGTAAACCTGCGGATTGTAATTAACGTCCTTGAGCAGGAAGCCGAGCTCATCGGCCGCGATGCGGCAATAGGTATTCTCGGCATCAACGCCCTGATCAGCGCCCATGGCCATCAGCGTAGCTGCGGCGTCTGTCCTCTCGATACGTATGGCGAATTCACCGCCGCCGCTGGAATCGTCCCACTCATGCGCCCAGGTGAACCCGACACCGTGCATGCGGCCGTTGGGCAGCTTCCTTGCACCCGGCTTATGCCATGACTCGTCCCACTTGAACTCCGCCTTGCCTTTCTCGATACATTCCTTGAGGCTGTCGCGCGCCGGAAAGCCGCGCTTCTCTTTTTCTTCCCTGGCCCACTCCATGTCATGACCCATGCAGCCGTCATTCTTGAGCGCCACTACCGTGGGGTCCATTCCCAGTTCGGTAGCTACGTGATCGAATATCATGGTCTGGGTAAGCACAGGTGGAAGCATCTCGCATCGCGTAGGGACTGTGTGACCCTTGTTGACCCAGACGGACTTGCTGTGCCCGTGTAAGTGCTGGACCCTGGTATTATCATGTATGTGCAGGGCGGGACTGAATACCGGCCAGATGGCATTGACGTGATAGAGGGTGGTGTCCACAGCAGTGATGGTTCCGTCGTTTTTAAATCCCACTTTAACAAAATATGTTCCTTCGTCCATGGAGCCGCCGAAGAAATCCTCACGCCGGTCGAAGATATATTTGACCGGCCTGCCCACCCTCTTCGAGACGGCGCCGGCGCACCACAGCGGGCCCAGGTTCCAGTCGATCTGACACCAACCGCCGAAACTGGCCCCCTGGTATAGCGAATGTATCTCGATCTTGCTCATGGGTATGCCGCCGTACCACTCGGAGATGCGGCTCTTGGGCAGGTGAACCCGCTGGTGCTTGAGCCAGATCTCGACGTTGTCCCCGTTCCACTTGCAGACGCCGCAGGGGCGTTCGGGGCCTACCCAGGTATTGGCTGTACGTTTGAAACTGAACTCCACCACTTTGTCCGCTTCTGCAAATCCCTTCTTAATGTCGCCGTGCGTCAATTCGTCGTAAGCTCCGCGGTTCCAGTGGTTCCCGTCGATATATCGTTCGGGGAAGCTGAGAGGGGCCGCTGGGTCGCTGGCCGCCACCGGGTCCAGGTTGAAGGGCCGTTCCTCCCAGTCGATCTCGATCAGTGAGAGCGCCTCCTCGGCGATAGACTCGGTCTCGGCAGCCACTGCGGCTCCGACCAACTCTCCTTCCATATGCGCGGAGTCGGAAAGCGGCCTGTCCAGTCCGAAGAACCCCGCCGTCTTGCCGATGATTTCACCTTGCTGAACCTCCGGGTCGTCGTAGCGCAGCACATACCTGACGCCCGGCAGCTTCTCGGCCTTGCTGGTATCCATCTTAAGTATTTTGGCATTCGGATAGGGTGACATGAGCAGGCGCATATGTAACATGCCCGGAAGCTGGATATCCATGGTGTAATCGGCATGTCCCGATGCCTTGGCCAGGCCGTCTACCCTGCGCGGGCCTTTTTGGCCTATGTACTTGTATTCCTTGAGCGGGTACTTGTCCGCCTTGAGGTTGTCGAACATCTCCAGCATTTGTTCTGTTTGGATTTCCGAGTTCTTGCTCATCTGATTCCCTCCGTTGTTTTCGACAATTCGATGCCGAGGTAGCTGCGCAGAAACTGCGACTGGTCGGCCCTGTCTATGTACTCGTTGTAGAAATATCTCAGTGAATCCAGCACCGGCACAGCCGCCGCCTGTCCCAGGCCGCAGAGCGATGCCGCCGCCATCACCCTGGCCAGCTCCTCCAGCGTGGTTATATCCCTCTGCCTGCCGTCTCCCTGCTGCAGACGCCCGTATATCTCCAGCATGACCTCGGTCCCCTCGCGGCAGGGCGTGCATTTTCCGCAGGACTCCTCGTTGAGGAAGCGCATGTCATTGTAAACAACATCGATAATGTCGCGCGTCGAATTGAATACCACCACCGCACCCGATCCTAAAAATGTCTCGTGCGACAGGGGCGTATCGATCATGTATCCCGGAATTATATTGCCCGTCGCACCGCCTATCTGCACCGCCTTTATCTCCACGGCCCCGGCCAGGCCGACAACCAGCTCTTTGAGCGGTGTGCCCATCTCCATCTCGTAGATGCCGGGCCGGGCTACGTCTCCGCTGACGCTGAAGACCTTGGTGCCTTTGCTCCTGCCCGTCCCCATGGCGCTGAACCAGTCGGCGCCGTTGTTGATGATGTGGGGAACGTTCATCAGCGTTTCGACGTTATTGATAATGGTCGGCATATTCCACAGCCCGCGCTGCGGAGGGTAGGGCGGTTTATAACGCGACTCGCCCCGCTGCCCCTCGATGGAATTCATCAGAGCCGATTCCTCTCCACACACATACGCGCCCGCCCCCTCGAAGACCTGTATGTCAGTTTCCTTCAAATAGCCCCTGGCCCTGGCCTGCCCAATGGCGGATTTAAGCAGGCTATTGAGCGAGTGATACTCGCCCCTCAGGTAGATATAGGCCTGCCGGGCGCCGATGGCCAGGCCCGCGATGCACATCCCCTCGATCAGCCCGAAGGGATCGTGAGAGAGTATGTATTTGTCCTTGAATGCGCCGACCTCGCCCTCGTCGGCGTTGCAGATCAGGAACTTCTGCCGGCCTTTGGCATTCATGGCCAGCTCCCATTTGAGGCCGCAGTTGAAGCCGGCCCCACCACGGCCCGTCAGCCCCGATTTTTTAATCTCCGCGACGATGGCCTTCGGCTTCATCCTGCGCGCTTTCTCGTACGCCTTGAAGCCCCCCGCCTTAAGATAAGATTCTATGTCCTGCGGATCGACGACCCCGCAGTTGCCCAGTACAATGCGTTTTTCCGCCACTTACATCCTCCTGTCAATAGGATTTCAATATCCCGGCAATGCCCTCGGCCGTCAGGTTACCGTACAATTTATCGTTGATCAGCATGGCCGGAGCATGATCGCAGGCCCCGATGCAACCGACCATCTCCAGCGTGAACTTGCCGTCGTGAGTCGTCTGGCCGGGACCTATCCCGATCTCCCGTCTGATGCCCTCCAGAACCTCCGAGGACTGCTTCATCTCGCACGGCAGGCAGTTGCACACCTTGATCACGTTCCTGCCCACTACAGATACAGGCAAATATGCGTAAAACGAGGCCACCCCGTAAACCGAGTTAAGCGAAAGGCCGGCCTGCCCGGCCACCCCCTCCAATGTATCACGTGAGAGGAAGCCCTTCTGCTCCACCTCCGTTTTCAATTGCGGCAGTAGCCCGGCGCCGGGTTGTCCGCCCGCGGTTGTCTCTCTCTTATCGCTCATCTTTAGCATGCCCCCCTTCTACTTAGACTTTGACCGGCCTGCCCAGCGCCCCGGTGGGACAGTGTTCGATACAGATCAAGCAATCGCGGCAGGCTTCAGAGGTGAGCGGTTCATCGAAGCCGCTGACCACCTTCGACCTGAAACCGCGATATCCCACGCTCAGCACGTCTTTGCGGGCGATCTCCCGGCAGGCCTTGACGCACTTACGGCAGAGTATGCACTTGGACATGTCCCTTCTCACATACGGATTGGATTCTTCGGCGGGATAGAAGCGCGGCGTTCTGACGTTGAAACGCGGGGCGCCCACCTCATAATCCGAGGCCAGGTTGTGCAGCTTGCAGTTCTCCGCGTTGGGGTCGTTCACACAGTCACCGGTATGCCCCGTCAGCATCAGCTCCACTATGATCCTGCGCGCGGCCACCACCCTGGGGGTATGCGTGGATACTATCATACCCTCGGAGGCAGGTGTATGGCAGGCCCCCACCAGTGTCTTGGAGCCTTTCACCTCCACCACGCACACGCGGCAAACGCCCGTGGGCAGCAGTCCCTTGATATTGCAGAACGTGGGGATGGTGGCGCCACATGCCTCCGCCGCCTCAAGTATGGTGGAACCCTCGCGAACCTTTACCTTCTTTCCGTCAATGGTTAAATTGATATTACCCATCTGCATACCTCAAAATTTGATTTAGCTAACCCGTAGCCGCCACATCTATTAAACCTGTATAGTATATCCTTGTATGTTCAATCTCTCAAGGGTATGTACTGGTTCAGCACACCAGGGATTGCTTAACCTTTCCATCATAACGATGATAATTTCCGCTATTATCGATAGTACTCGCCATAGGATATATATGCCTTAGTCAATATATGCCGCGGCACAACTTAACATATGCTTCAACGCTTGTCAAATCCAATATATCAATTACTAATAAAAATCAAACTGCATTAATTTGAGTTGACCTTTCCCGGCTGGGTCAGCCACCTGACTCTAATCATACACAAACATCGTCTTTATGGCTCCGTAACGACCTTTGTTAATATTGACCATTATCATCTTTTTATACTCATCCAGCCTGAATGTATGGGTCACTATATCCGAAAGTTTCACCTTGCCATCTGACAACAGGCTGATAGCGATCTCGAATACATGCCTGCGCCTTCCTTTCCACTCATGCGAACCGTAATATAGCGATCCTTTTAAAGAGATCAACTTGAGCCATATCAGGGTCGGATCGAATTTAATCTGGTCGGAGATGCCTACCAGAGATATCACTCCACCTGTTTTGACCAGGCGCATAGCCGAACTGACGCTGCTTGAAGTCGAAAAACAATCAAATATCCTGTTAAATCCCCCCATCATGGCAGCTGGCCCCAGCAAGGGCGTATAACTTTTCCCACCGGTGATATGTGATACCTGCTGCAATATGTTTTTACCGGATACTGTGTGGTCGGCGCCCGCCTTCCTGGCAAGTTCACCTGTAAATTTGGAACTGACGACCACTGTTATTTCACAGGGGATGTCCAGGGCCCTGATGGCACGAACGATCAAGGTGCCGATCACTCCACCACCGATCACCAGCACCTGTTCCCCGTGTTGTGGCAGATTGGAAAGGACGGCCTCAAGCGCAATTGAAAAAGGTTCGATCAGTGCCGCATCCTGTGCGCTCATCCCCTCGGGCATCTTGAAAACCTGACTTTTATGGGCGATGATATATTCGCTGTAGCCTCCCAGCGTGGAGTTGCAGAGGTCAACGGCCTGTCCCGGCGGGAGTTGCCCCTCGGCGAAGTTCTCACAACTGGAGAGGCCATTCCGGCAGGCGTCGCATACCGGTTCAATCCCACGCGTAGCGCAATTGAGCACCGGACAAACGGCAACAAGGTCACCGGCTTTCAGGTTATTCACGCCTGATCCCGCATCTACAATGACGCCTCCTATCTCATGACCGGGTGTAGCGGGGAAAGAGGTATAGGGCGTCCAGGCAGGCGAATTCCTCAACAGAATAGTGCTGATATCGCTGGTGCATATGCCGCAGCGGGAAACCTTTATCTTCACCCAATCTTCCGAAGGCAGCGACGGCTCGGGAAGGTCGACCATTCGCACAGTGGATAGAGGGCCGCTGTAATATGCTCCTTTGCTGAGCGATCCGAATATCTTAAGGGCAAGATACTGCGGGATCTTAACATCGAATTGCACTGCTTTCATCACGTCCTCTCTCCTTTTTCAATGCGTTAATTAGACTTATATCCACAGCAAATGCGGGCTCAATGTGAAAAATTCTACACTATATCTTTTCAATATCAAGGAGAATCATCGGACGTCAGTAAAGAGCCTTTTTAGTCAAGCAACAGGTTTCTGCTTCCAGACCGATACAAAACTGGATGCAACCTTGATGCAACCCACATATCTGAAAATTGCCGACTACCGGGACTGACCGGCAGTCAGTTTCCAGCCCTGCCCATGGCAATGGCCACGGCCAGCCCGAAGCCGACGCACCACAGGTTGATAAACGCATTCAGCACCAGGTCAATGGTTGAGGTCAGGTATACCCCGTTCTGCAGGTTAAAGCTGAAATCCAGCAGCCCCAGGAAAACCAGCGCCCCCGCGCTGACCAGAGAAAGGGCGCGCCCCCCCGGTTTTGATCTCATCAGCAGTATGCCTGCAATCAGCAGTAATATGGCCAGAACCCCGTCCGGCAGCGGGAATGAATGCTCATAGGCAAAATAACAGGGGGGCGCATTCTCCGGCGCCAGACCAACGGTAAAGAAGGCAATCCAGAACAGGATCAGCCCCACTCCGGTCACGATCTCAAGCGAAGCGATCAGCCTGCGTTTATCGTCTTTAACCATTTCTTCTCACCGACTTCTTACTTATTTTGCCTTCTGCACCTGCCGGACCTGCGCATCGGTTACCATCTCCACCAGCCAGGGGAAAAGCCGCTTCATGATATAGGTAAAGCGGCCGTCCGCGTTGGGGATGATGATGAATTCCTGTTTGGCCATACCCTTCAGCAAAGCTTCCGCTACAGCTTCCGGTTTCATAAGCTTTGCTCCAGCCGAGATAACCTTTGTTTCTGCAGGCTTGGTTTTGTTCTCCTCAACAAATCCGGGGGTGTCGGTATCCGGCGGACAGAGCACCGAGACCGCGATATTGTATCTCTTGACCTCACTGCGCAAAGCTTCCGATAAACCTATCACACCAAACTTAGCAGCAGCATAATCGGTGTAGCCGAAGATGCCCAGGAAACCCACGATGGAAGATACGTTGACAATATATCCGCCGCGCTCTTTCATATAAGGAAGCAGGACCGATATTGTATTCCATACACCGTACAGGTCCACTTTTATGGTTTCCTCGAACTGCTCAAAGCTTATCTCCTCAAAATAAGTGGGACGTGCACGGCCGGCGCAGTTAATCAGGACATCAGGAACGCCATATTCAGCCACGGACTTCTTGAGCACCTCCTCCACCTGCTTACGCTGAGAGACGTCCAGCGACTGGCAGTGTATCTTCTGACCCTCAATCATCCGGCATTGATTGATCTCATCTCGTGCATCATCCAGCGTTTTTTGACGGCGCGCAAAGATGACAACATTTGCCCCTCTGGCCACCATCAGTTTTGCCACCGCAAGGCCGATACCCGAAGACCCGCCGCTTATGTAAATCAACTTGTCTTTGAAATCCTTCATTGTACTGCCTCCTCACTTCTGTTTAAACGACGCCGCATCCATCGTTTTCAACCATTGCATCGTGCGTTCGAAACCTTCCCGGTAACCGATACGCGGCTTCCAGCCCAGCTCCCGTTCGGCCTTGTCTATGGAGAACCTGAACCTCGATCCCAGGTTTGTTACGGTATACGTTGTCAGCAGAGGGCGCATTTTAATCTTGAAAAGCCTCCAGCTAAACTCCATTACCCTGGCCGCGTTCATCGCCGCCCAGTAGGGTATATAAGTCTTGATGGGCGGCACTCCCAGTGCAGCGGCTATACCCGCGCAGAACTCCTCCAGCGTTGTCGACTCGCCGTCGTGGACCAGATAGCCGTTTCCGATTGCCCTCTTGTCCTCCGAGATCAACATCAACAGGTCTACCAGGTTGTCGATGTAAGTGGGCCACACTATGGCGCCTTTTCGCCAGAATATCAGTTCCTTTTTGACAATAGCATCAGCCAGCAGAGGAACGAAGGTCTGGTCACCTTCTCCGTATACCCATAGAGGGTAGACCATGGCCAGCGGCAGACCCTTCTCTTCATGGTATTTCCTCATGACTTTTTCCGCGTCTATCTTGGCATCCGGATACGGCTCGCCCCAGTACTGCAGTGGCAGCGTCTCGTCCATTACTACGGATTCACTGGTCCCGAAGACGTCACATGTGCTGATATCCACCAGGCGGGACACCCCGGCCTCGACGGCGGCCTTGCAGATATTTTCGGCGCCGCCTACCGTGACTTCCTTGAACAGCTTTGCCGGAGCCCAGTCCGTGACAACCGCCGCACAGTGAAATATGATCTCTCTGCCGGCTGCAGCCTGCCTGACCGACTCATAATCGCGTATATCACCGGTAACGGTCTCAACTCCCAGCTTCTTAATGGCTGCCTCCCCTTCATCTCCCGACAACACCAGTACCCGTACCTGATTGCCTTTCTCAACGTTGGCACGTACAACGTGCCTGCCGATGAATCCGGTGCCGCCAGTCACTAAAACTTTTTTCATATGTCCGGCCTCCTCACCCTTAAATGTGTACATATTATATTAAAGGTAAAGCAAAACGCCAATAATCGGCAGATAGATGCGTGTACGTCCAGCAACACCTTGTTTAACTTTTTTGGGTGGAGTAATATTGCTATACCTTTATTTACCAATATAACTTAGCAGAGAGGCCTTCTTGACTATTGCCATTCTTTACAGCGAAGAATTGCGGGAATACGATTATGGCCCGGGGCACCCGTTCCGCGGTGACCGATATGAAGTTTTCCCCAATTTCCTGCGGGAGAGGTTGCCGGAGGGTGAGAAATACCGCTTCATCAAGGCGCCGCCCGCCACACTGGAAGACCTGCTGCTCATTTGTAACAAAGATTACATAGATTTCACACACGACTACTATAAAGCTGCCCACGAAGGCGTGCTTGATCACGTTAAATTCGGCCTTTTCCAGAGCATGGATAACATGCCCTTCGATACGCCGGGCAGGCTCGAGGAGGCAGCCAGGCTTATTATCGGTCAGGCCAAGATGGGCTGCGACCTCATTCAGAAAGGCACCTATAAGAAGGCCGTTTCCATAGGCGGCGGCATGCACCACGCCAAGCCTTCCTGCGGGGAGGGTTTCTGCCTTTATAACGATGTCGCCTTCTCTGCCCGATATCTGATTAATAATTACAAATTGAGCAGGGTGCTTATTCTGGATACAGATGCCCACGCCGGAAACGGAACCTGCGAATATTTTTACGATGATCCAAGGGTGCTTTTCATCGACCTGCATCAAGATCCTCGCACCCTTTACCCGGGAACGGGCTTTGTTGGTGACATCGGCACGGGCAAGGCAAAGGGGTTCACTGTGAATATTCCCCTGCCGCCCAATGCAGGATATGACTCCTATTATCGCGTTTTCGGTGAAATCGTTGAACCTTTAGTGCGCGAGTTCAAGCCTCAGATCATTATCCGCAACGGTGGATCGGATCCACATCCTGACGACGGCCTGACCGACCTGGGATTGCCCGTGCGCGGATTTCAAATGATCGGGGAGAAGGTCAAATACCTGGCAGACGAAGTGTGCCAGGGTCGTGAGCTTGACCTCATCGCTTCCGGCTACAACAAACGCGTCCTCCCTTACTCCTGGATGGCGCTTATTTCCGGACTGGCCGACTGGAATATCGATGTGGAGGAACCGGAGCCGGCCACCAGAAAGTTCTATAAAGATCCGGCGTACTCCCAGACCAAGGTAGTCGAGGCGGAGGTCAAGAACAACCTCAAGCCTTACTGGAAATGCTTCCAGTCACAGAATCCCATCCATTTTTAATCGCATAAGCTCGGCGAGGTGGCGAGTGGTATGCATCCGGGCATTCATGCCTATGACAATGGCCTGAGATCGATTCAATCGATTTGACATTTAAATTGGCCGCCAACATAATACCATTCGATTCGGAGGTTGTTACGTCCTATGATTCCTGTTGAAGATGCGCTGGAAAGGATACTGAACACCGTCCATACGCTGGAACCCGAGACCAGGCCCATTCTTTCAGCGCTGGGGCAGGTCCTGGCTGAAGACGTAGTTGCCGGCATCGACATCCCGCCGCACGATAACTCGGCCATGGATGGATTTGCAGTGGTGGCCTCGGATACGTTCGGCGCCGGCCAGCAAAATCCCGTATACCTTAAGGTGATCGGAGAAGTGGCAGCCGGCTATACCTCATCAGCCAGGGTTATCACAGGAACGGCTGTCCGCATTATGACAGGCGCGCCCCTGCCCAAAGGGGCGAACGCAGTTGTTCAGTTTGAGCAGACCGATGAGACCGGACGAAAAAAGGACAAACAGCCACTGGATATTATCGGTGTACTCGAGCCGGCTGAGCCCGGGCTCAATATTCGGCCGAAGGGTGAAGATATTCGCGCCGGGCAGATTGTTCTGAAAAAGGGAACTCTCCTGCTTCCCGCCGGCATAGGTGTATTAGCCTCGCTGGGGAATGAGAATGCTACGGTTATCCGCCGCCCCGTAGTTTCGGTGCTTTCCACCGGAGACGAGCTGTGCGCCGCCGGCAAACAGCTGGCGCCGGGCCAGATCTACGACAGCAACAGCTATACAATCGCAGCCAATATCGCCAGGTGCGGCGGCGTCGCCAGGATAATCGGTATCGGTAGAGATACCGTGGCCTCGCTTCAGGAAACAATCAGACATGGATTGGACGCCGATATGCTGATAACATCCGGTGGAGTCTCCAAAGGGGATTACGACGTGGTCAAGGACGTGCTGGCACAGATGGGAAATGTCAGCTTCTGGACAGTGCGTATGAAACCGGGCAAACCCATCGCTTTCGGCACACTGAAAGCAGGTGACGGCAGGGAGGTACCCCATCTTGGACTGCCGGGCAATCCGGTCAGTTCTATGATGACCTTCGAGCAGTTCGCCCGTCCGGCCATCCTGAAGATGCGCGGCATCGGAAAGCATGCCAGGCCGGTTGTATCAGCTGCTATAGACCAGGAGATTGTCAACGATGATGGGCGCCGCATTTTCGTGCGCGTTCATGTCAGCAGAAGCGGCGACGGCTGGACGGCATCGGTAACCGGCCCGCAGGGATCGGGGATATTGACCTCCATGGCGGGAGCCAATGGCCTGGCTATCGTCCCGGAGGACTGTCCGCTGGCCAGAGCGGGAGATAAATTAAAGGTACAACTGCTCAGCGATACAGAGGAAACATTATAACGAGGTGAATCTTATGGTGCCGGTTATAGCTATAGTTGGCAGATCTGGCGCGGGCAAGACGACCGTTATGGAAAAGCTCATCGCTGAATTCAAAACGCGCGGCTACCGCGTGGGCGCCGTCAAACATTCCCACCAGACGATCGATCTTGACGCGCCGGGCAAGGACACCTGGCGGTATTCCCAGGCCGGCAGCGATGCTGTAGCGATCAGTTCGCCTTTGAGAATAACCGTCTTTAAAAACCTCGACCACGAGCCTGCGCTGGAGGAAACCGTCCTTTTGCTGGGTGATAGCTACGACATCATCCTGGCAGAGGGATTCAAAGACACCAGAGCGCCCAAGATCGAAGTCTGCCCCACAGGTAAAAAAGGTGATCTGGTATGCAACGAATCCGAACTCTGCGCGATCATATCAAAAATCAGGAAATCCGGTAAAAAACCCGTGTTCGGGCGGGAGGAGACCGGCAGGATCGCCGATTTTATTGAACATGACATCCTGGCTGCTATGCCTTCCGATATGTCCGTAGCGGTAAACGGCAGGAAAGTGCCGCTCAAACGATTCGTTAAAGATATCATGGCCAGTTCCATACTGGCCATGCTGGGAACATTGAAAACAGTTGGTATAATAAAGACAGCCTCAATTCATATCAGGAACTCGACATAAAAGCGAACTTTAATATCAGTTTGGCAGCGGGCGCACCTGAGGGTCCGCCCCTACAGGGAAGTTGAATGTATAAAGCAGGGGTACTCACCGTCAGCGACAAGGGTTCAAAAGGCCAGCGCATCGATTCAAGCGGCGACTACCTGGTCAAAGCTTTTCGCGACAGGGACATCGCGGTGGCCCGCTACGAGATTGTGGCCGATGAGGAATACATCATATCCAGGACTCTTGCAGCATGGGCTGACAGCGGCGAGGTGGACCTGATTGTCACAACGGGCGGGACCGGCATCAGTCCCAGGGATGTTACGCCCGAGGCTACCATGAAGGTAATCGAAAAAGAGATGATAGGCATCGTGGAGATGATGAGGGCCATCGGTTTTAGAAAAACTCCCACTGCCGTTCTTAGCCGCGCTGTTGCGGGGATACGCGGCAGGTGCCTGATCGTGAACCTGCCGGGCAACCCGAAGGCTGTGCAGGAATACCTCGACCTGCTGATGCCCATCGTGCCGCATGCCATAGAGACGCTGCAGGGCAGATCGGGAGATCATATCTGATCAGGGGATAATTATGCCGGGAATATGCGATAGCTTTCAGAGGGGCATAGACTACCTGAGAATATCTGTCACCGACCGCTGCAACCTCAGGTGCATCTACTGCATGCCGCCCGGCGGAGTGCCGCTGGTATCGCACCAGGATATTCTGAGCTACGAAGAGATACTCCTGGTGGTACGCGCCGCTGCGGAGATCGGCATGAACAAGATCAGGATCACTGGCGGGGAACCGCTGGTCAGGGCAGGTATAGTTGAGCTGGTGCGCATGATCTCTGCAGTTGAAGGAATACTTGAAATATCAATGACCACCAACGGTATATTGCTGGATAAATATGCGGGCCTGCTGGCAGAGGCTGGATTGCAGCGTGTCAACATCAGCCTGGACACGATGAAACCCGACCGCTTCAGACAGATCACCCGTACAGGCGACCTGGCTGGCGTGCTCAGGGGACTGGAGTCCGCCAGGGAAGCCGGGCTCAACCCGGTCAAGATAAATGTGGTCCCTCTACAGGGTATAAACGATGACGAGATACAGGATTTCGCCCGTATGACACTGGAAAAAGGGTGGCACGTTAGATTCATCGAGCTGATGCCGCTCCAGGGAGCAGCCGGGCTTGTTCCGGCTAATCTGCTGCGCCGCGAAATAGAGAAACTGGGCACACTTGAGCCTCATTACGGTATGGCCGGCAACGGCGCGGCAAAATATTATCGCCTTCCCGGAGCCAGCGGCACGGTGGGATTTATCACGCCTGTCTCAGAACCTTTCTGCAGCCACTGTAACAGGCTACGCCTGTCAGCGGCCGGCACGTTGCTGCCCTGCCTCTTTTCCGCGGACGGGGTAGACGTAAGGAATCCTTTGCGTAAAGGTGCAACGCTGTCCGATGTTAAACGCCTGCTGACTGACGCAATAGCCGCCAAGCCCGAGAAGCACCGGCTATCAGACGGCTGCGCCATGCATACCAGGATGTCCGGCATAGGGGGATAAGATATGGTTAAACATGATACCCGCATGATAGATGTTTCAGGTAAAAAGGATACGCAGAGGCTGGCGACAGCCACGGCCTGTATCAGCATGCAAAACGATACCCTCACCCTGGTGAAGGGAAATAAGATACCCAAAGGTGATGTCCTGGCTGTGGCACAGGTAGCCGGCATAATGGCCGCCAAAAAAGCTTCTGACCTCATCCCGCTCTGCCATCCCCTGAACCTTACAAACGTGTCAATAGATTTCAGCTTCCCTGCTAAAAACAGCGCTATAGTTATCACAGCCACCGTCAGAGGTCGGGGTAAGACGGGCTTCGAGATGGAGGCGCTCACGGCAGCAGCGGTTGCGGCGCTGACCATCTACGACATGTGCAAGATGTTCGACCAGGGTATGACTATCACTGATATGCGCCTCGTCAAAAAGACGGGCGGTAAAAGCGGCACCTATATTGCCAGGTGATCCCCATGCTCATCTCTGCATGGAGGGCAGCACTCGTACTGCGGAGGCCTTGAACGAGGCATACACCTCCTGACCCTGGCTCAATCGCATCTCAACAGCAGACCTGTCGGTCACCAGCGCTTCAAGCGGGAAACCGCAATCCACAATAACGGTGCACAACGGACCGTTTGGGGACAGCGACCTGATGGTGCAGCTCAGGTTATTGCGCGCGCTGCTGGCAGAAACCAGCGTGGTCAGCACCACGTCTTCAGGTCGGATGTAGATTTCCACGGCCGACTCCACCGGCAAATCAGAGACGGCCTCGATATACCTGCCATCGATATCCACCACAGCGATACCTGCTTCGTTTCGCACAATGTAGCCTTTCAATAAATTACGTATGCCGACGAAGCCGGCGATCCTGGCGTTATCAGGTGCGTAAAAGATGTCGCCGGGCTTGCCCACCTGCACCAGTTGGCCGTTCATCAGCACCCCTACCCTACCGGCCACGCGCTGGGCCTGCTGCATATCGTGTGTCGACATGATCACCGTCAATCCCCTGTCCCGATTGAACTCCATAACCAGTCCTTCGATCATTTTAACGGTACCTGGATCGAGATTGGCCGTCGGCTCATCCATCAGTAACAGGTCCGGCTTTATCACCACGGCACGCGCCAGGGCCACGCGCTGCGCCTCGCCTCCCGAGAGGGTCCTGGCCTTTCGCTTGGCGTATCCCCCCAATCCAATGATTTCAAGCAGATTATAGACGTCGGATCTGGCGGTTTTCCCGTGACAGCCGCGCACTTTGAGGGGATATGCCACGTTTTCATAGACTGTATTATTAAAGACTGCCGGCTTCTGAAAGACCATTGCCATACGGCGGCGTACGTGGATAGTGTTAATGGACGGGTCCGTTATCTTTTCCCCGTCAAAATAGATATCCCCGGCAGTCGGGCGTTCCAGCAGGTTGATCAGCCGCAACAGGGTGGTCTTGCCGGCGCCGGTTGGACCAATTACGGCAAATATTTCTCCTTTATCTACGGAGAGGTTGACCCTGTTCAGGAGCATAGCAGTACCAGCGTGCCGTTCCAGGTCCACAGTTTGCAAAATGACCATTAGTATCTCTGCAGCAGGATATTCATGATAACGCTGACCACCATGGCTATGCCGATCAGGATGATGCCCATCGCCAGAGAGAGCACGAGATCGCCGCGTTGTGTCTCCAGTGAGATGGCCGTAGTCAGCACCCGTGTGTAACCACGGATATTGCCGCCCAGCATAAGCGCTGCGCCCACTTCCGATATGGCACGCCCGAAGCCGAGAATAAGCACGCCCACGACGGCGAACCTGGCTTCAAAAAGAATCGCCAGTACGGCCTGCGCGGTGCTGGCGCCCGAGGATAGTGCGGTGTCTCGTATAGCTTTGTCTACTCCGTTCAGGGCGCCTATAGTCATACCAATGAGCATCGGCATGATCAATATCACCTGGCCGATAACGATAGCGGCCGGCGTGAAGAGCAGTTCAAGTCCCCCCAGCGGCCCTGAGCGCGAGATAAAAAGGAAGACGAGTAGGCCTACCACAACGGTCGGAAGACTGTAAAAGGTCTGTACGACATTGATCACCACGCGCTTGCCCCTGAAATCATGGAAATGGATAAGGGCGCCGATCGGGACACAAAAAAGCGCGGCGATCAGAATAGATAGCGCTGAAATATACAGCGAACGCAGTGAGATCTGGATGACCTCGGTGTCCAGACTGATGATAAGGTTGACCGCCTGGACCAGGGACTGCCAGATCTCCTGCATCTTCTAATCCCTTATTTATTGAACCGGTAACGTGTAATCTTCGACTTTCGGGCAGCCCGGCTCGGTACAACCGCCACCCTTGAGGGGGTTGAAAAGCGGCCTGCCGTATTCAACTACTCCGTAATTGGCGATCAAATCCTGTACTTCGTCAGACATCAGCCAGTTGGTAAAGGTTTTGGCGGTGGGTAGCATCTTGGCTGTTTTTATTTTCTCGGGGTTGATCTCTATCACATCGTACACGTTCAGGAAAAGGTCACCTTTCTCAACCAGAGGTACCACGTTCACCTTGCCCTTGAAGGCGAGGAAAGTGGATATATCGGCCAATACATAGTCGCCCTGTTCGGAAGCCATCAGCAGGCAGGGCCCCATGCCCTTGCCGGCTTCAACGTACCATGGTCCCGATTTCTGTACATCAGCATAGTCGAGCCCGGCCGCTTTCCAGATAAGCTTCTCTTTGGAATGGGTCCCCGAGTTGTCACCGCGTGATATGAACTTCACTTTTGTTGAATCAGCCATGCCGGCTTCATATATCTTCTTGAGCGCCTGCTCGGGTGGCAGACCCTTGATGCCGGCGGGGTCGTCGGCCGGGCCCGCAATGAGGAAATGGTTGAATGCAAACGAGCGCTTGTTGATCCCGTAACCATCGGCTATAAATTTAGCCTCAGCCTCGGGGTCATGTACTACCAGGGCGTCTACATCACCGCGCTTGCCATACTCCAGTGCGACGCCGGTGCCGGCATAGATGATGTCCAACTCGACGTTGGCCTTCTTTTCAAACGTCGGCTCAAGGTAATTCCACAGACCGGTATCATACAGGCTGGTGGTCGTGGCTATCTTGAAACGCGCTTTGCCGGGAATGATGGGGGTGGCTGTGCTCTGGGACGAAGTGTTGTCGGTTGGCGCCGGTTGCGGCGCCGCCGGTGCACAGCCGGCAAGTATGGCGCCCAGGAGAAGACAGGTGATGATAACGGGAAGAGATACGCGACGGATACGATTGCCTAATAAGGTTTTCATGTTACCCTCCTTTCCAAAATGGGAGGCGCAGGTGTTTCCTCCTGCACCCTCGAGGCTTTTCAGCCTGCCGTCCGGATACCCTGCCTTAAAGTTTAGGTATACGGATCGAAGAGCATGCGATCTTAAATCAGCCAGCATTCTATCAAACCTCTTTCAATTTATCAATGGCCGGCTGTTGAAAATGCCCCGCATGTATGTTAGTTTAATAGACAGCAAAGATAACATTTGAGATAGTTCGGCTCTACTTTAACTAATGCCCTGTTTGCTCTAATATATTGGGGCGGATTTCAAGGAGGTATGACATGACATTAGGTAGTGGTACGATTGCAGTTATCGTTATCTTAATCATCGTTGCCCTCGCAGTGGTCGGATACGGCGGTTATCAGATGGGCATGGATACCGGTTATAAGTCTGGCTATAGCAAGGGCAATGCCGATGGAACGGCAATCGGCACACAGGAAGGTTACAACAGGGGACAGAGCGCCGGCTATCAGCAGGGTAAACAGGACGGCGAGGCGGCCGGTTACGACAAGGGCTATTCGGCAGGACTGTCCAAGGGCAGGGCCGAGGGACAGGCCCAGGGCCAGGCTCAGGGCCAGCAAATCGGCTATAACAGCGGCTATAACACGGGCTGGTCCAACGGTTGGAGCAATGGCTGGCGATCCGGGTGGTGGCAGGGCTGTAACAACTGCTGGCAACAGGCCGGTCCGTTTGTAGCAGGAAACCAGATGGTCACCTATTCCGGCGGTCCCAGCACGGCCTGGGTTCCCACTGCCCCGTCGGCGCCGCCACCTCAGCAATAGATATTTTCAGAATCACAATATGGCGGAGTAAAAAATCATGAAGATTAACACAACCATATTGATAATAGCCATAGTGCTCGTTATCCTGGCCATCGGCGGGGCCAGCTTCGGCTTCTACCAGATGGGCAAGAACATAGGATTTGTGACAGGTGAGAAAGCCGGCATGGCTAAAGGGTTGGTCGCTGGCGAGAAACTTGGCTACCAAAAAGGTTATGACGACGGCAAAGCCGAGGGCGAAAAATCGGGCTTTGACAACGGTTATCAAGTCGTTGAGAAATTGATCGAGTTGCTCTCATCGCAGTTTGGAGACGGAACTGGTTTATACGAGGGTGAACAGGTGGGTTACAACGATGGTTACAGCAACGCCTATTATACCGTTTACCCCAACGCCTGGCAGACCGGCTGGCTGGCCGGCTACTACTACGTTGACGCCGATGCAGACGTCGACATCAATTTAAACGGTGACCAAAAACCGCCGCTGGGATCGGTACAGGTCCCCAAGCCACCGGAAATACCATCATTCCAGGTACCCGATCACCAGTCGCGCTTCAGTCATAGTAGCGTTCCTAATCGACCGGGCCTGCCCGGAGGATTGCGGCGCTAATTAGTCGATGCACAGTTACGTATATCAGTGAATAGAAGGAGCGGGCCGTATGGACAGCAGCAAAGATAATAAGCTCAACACGACTTTGGTTGTTATGTTGGTGATAGTTGGAATCTCGCTTATACCCTGGGCTTTAGCTGCATTTACGTCATTGTTTGCCTTTGACGCTCCCGGGTCGGAGAAGGAGCTTTCTATCTGGTTGATGGTCGTGCCAATATGGATTTATCCTGTAATTGCAGTGGGCTGCATGGCCGGCTCAATCATTCTGATGCGAAAAACCAGGCTGCGCCCGGCATTGATTATGATCGCCATACCTCTTGCAGCAATCGTACTCTGGATCATTTGTACGGGCATTTATCTGGGCCTGCAGCCACGTTGAGTGAATCCCCGTAGCATTGACTGCTGTTTCAGTATGATTCGATATGCATGCTCATTGCATGCCCTCTAAAAACGCCCTAACGTTCCCGCCCAGAACATCGTGGTTGTAGCCTCCTTCCAACAGGCCGAAACGGCGGCCTTTGCAATTCCTGACGGCAAACTCCTTCACCTGTTGACCCATAGTCTTATAGTCCGCTGTGGTCAACAACCTTCCCCAGTCATTGATATGGCGGTCGAACCCGGCCGAGACTGCTATGATATCAGCCGTGGACTGGCCCAAAAAGCGTCCCACATGTTCTACGAATTCCTGCCTGTCCCCATCCTCAGGGTGGAAATAGATCACGTCACTATTGCCGCCGAATATGTTGGCCGTGCCGTCTCCGAAATGCAGATCGAAATCGAGTATCAGCGCCGTTTTGATCTTCTTTTGTTCGATCAACCTGGTAATCGCAATAGCCATATTGTTAAAGAAACAGAAGCCCCAGCAGCTGTCCGGGCTGGCATGATGACCCGGCGGCCTGATCAGGCCGAAGGCCGGCTCGCCTTTCACGGCCAGATCGGACGCCAGGACGGCGCCCCCAACGGCCAATGACGCCGCCTCAAACACCTCACCGTATCGCTGCACGTAGCTGATATGAAAGGCCGTATGACAGAGCTGTATGTCATCAAGGCTTGCGGTCTGCGGCTCAACAAAATCAAAGCCGCCCAGTTCTTTGACTATCGCCTCCATTCGTCCGGGCTCAGCGGCAGGATCGCTCTCATAGACCTCTGTGTAACGCGGGTGATACACGACCTTCATGATCTCCCTCCTCCTGCAGTAATTCCGGCAGTGAAATATATTCAGCCCAATTATACCGCATGCCCCCCGTCCCAGGCCTGCAAGGCAACGTGGACAATACGCAATTACGCTGGTAGTATAAAAGCCGCGATCCGACACCAAGTTACTTCAAGGGGGGATACCATGTTTTCAAGGGAGTGGTTCATTTACGTTTTCGGCCGCTGGATACTTCTCTCCGGCATCGCCGGGGCCCTTTTACAGGTATTGCTCCGGCAGCAACTGGGCATACCCGATTTCCCGGCCTTCCTGCTTAACCAGCTCCTGTTGGCCTGTGTCTTCTGGTACGTAGATAAATACATCTTCCGCCGCCACCTGAGCAAGGTCAAAGACCTGTTTAAATTCCCCCGCATCAAAGGACAGTTCGATCCCACGCTGGAGTTCAACAAGATCACTGAGGAATATAACCAGATGGCGGAGGACTATAAGAAAAGCCCGGACGAGCCACGGGCATGGCTGCACCGCTTTCTCGACCTATCTCACTCGATGGAGATGATGGAGCGGGTGCTGAGGGACCGGGGCATAGATGTGGATAAGGAGTACAGCCGTATCGTGGAGGATAACCGCAAACGGGGACTTTATGAATAGGAAAAATGTTATACTGAGAGCAAAGTCTCATGTTAATAGCGCAGCAGGTCATTCATTTTTTTAAAAGCGAGAAAGCCAGGAAGCTGGGGATAGCTCTGTTCGCCGCAGTGATAGGCAATCTGCTATCACTTCTCTCCAGCATGCTCACACCCCTCAATCCACAGGTAACATTCGATTTTTCACACCTGGCCACCTTTGCCATCGCCATTACTTTCGGGCCCTGGTATGGGTTGCTGACCGCCGCACTTTCCTCCATATACCCTTATTTTCATCTGGCGGTCTTCGGCATCTACGGCCCGACGTACGGCGTGGCCATCATACTCGGTAAATCCATGACCGGTTTTTTCTGCGGCCTGCTGCGGGGACGCATGCCGACCTTCCTGGCTATCACCCTGTCGTATGTGCCCGAGTCCATCTTCACCTTCTTTTTCCTGCATTGGATGTCATTTATGCTGCCCGCGGGCACGCTGACCTGGGAAGCCATCACAGTCGGTGTGATCGCAGAAGGCTGGGTGGAAGTAATAATCTTCTCCTTCATCATAGATAACATGGTGCGCCGCAAGGTTGTTGAGACCGCCGTTTTGATGCTGGAGATATTCATCATAATGTTCCTGGTACACAAGGAATTCTTACAGACTCTGCTGCTGCTTCTGCTCATAGCCCTTTTCACCCTCATACTATTTGAACTTGTAGAGCGAACTATTCACAAGCCCGGATCCCGGCTGCCCGAAAATAAAGACCGCGACCAGTAGCAGGCCGATATCGGGGTCTGTCGGAGGCATCAAGGCTACGTCCGTTTGCCAAACTGATATGAATGAATATGTGAGGCCCTAGGGCCTCACATATTCATTCAGCGGTTTAATATTTATGTTTTGCGTACCTTGAGCTAAGACTTTCAAAACTGCGCCGGCCGTGTCCAGCGATGTAAAACAGGGGATGCGCCTCTCAGTGGTGGCACGGCGGATATGGAAACCATCCTGCAGCGGAATCCGTCCGCCGGTGATGGTATTGATTACTCCTACAACAGAGCCACTGTTTATGATTTCAATTATATTTGGATGTCCTTCACTCAGTTTACTGCTGACCGCATTCACATTCATACCATGTTCTCGAATCATAGCTGCGGTGCCCCGAGTTGCATATATCTGATAACCCAGCGCATAGAATCCCTTGATTATGGGCAGCGCTTCTGCTTTATTCCTGTCTGCAATGCTGAATAGGAGCGTTCCTTGAGGAGGCAACATCAGCCCGGCGGCAATCAATGCCTTAGCCAGGGCAGCTTCATAAGTAAAATCAATTCCCATAACTTCACCCGTGGACTTCATCTCAGGGCTGAGATAAGTATCTACGCCTGTCAGCTTTGACATTGAAAAAACAGGGGCTTTTACACCAACCAGTGCTTTTTTTTCGTATAGACCTGTTTTATACCCCTGTTCCGCGAGACTGATTCCAAGCATTACTTTTGTAGCGATTCGTACCATGGGAACCCCGGTGACCTTGGAGATAAACGGGATCGTCCGGCTGGCGCGTGGATTTACCTCCAGCATATATATGGATGACGGCTCTCCTGTTCCGCTCCGCATGATAACGTACTGAATGTTCATCAGACCTTTTATGCCGAGTGCCAGCCCACTCCTGACAGTGTAATCAACCAGGGTATTTACTTCATTTTCGGATAGTCCTAATCCCGGATATACCGCTATAGAATCTCCGCTGTGTACGCCGGTCCGTTCGATATGCTCAATTATCCCGGGAATAAGGACGTCAACTCCATCGCTTACTGCGTCAACCTCCACTTCTTTGCCTTCGAAATATTTATCAATCAAGATGGGGTGACGTTCATCAAGTTCAAGCGCCTGTTGCATGTACCTGGTTAATTCCTCTTGATTCTGTGCTATCTCCATCCCCCGGCCGCCAAGCACATAACTCGGCCTCACCAGTACAGGATAGCCCAGCATATCAGCAACCTCTTGTCCCCGATCCAGTGTAGTTACACCTGCGCCGGGCGGTTGCGGAATACCAAGGTGATTGAGAAAATCCTCGAATCTGCGTCTGTCTTCCGCCATATCGATGATATCAGCGCTGGAACCCAGTATGGGTGAATTGTTTCTGGACAATGCGGCGGCCAGATTGATTGCAGTCTGCCCTCCAAATTGAAGTACCGAAGGAGTAAAGGTATTAACAAGTAATTGTGAATTTTCATTCTCAAGAATATTGAGGATGCTTTCCTCGTCGAGAGGTTCAAAATAAAGCCGGTCACTGGTATCGAAATCAGTTGAAACGGTCTCAGGGTTAGAATTGACCATTATGCTTTTATAGCCGGCTTCCTTAAGTGCCCACGCGGAATGGACGCTGCAATAATCGAACTCTATACCCTGGCCGATTCGTATAGGTCCGCTGCCGATCACGACTGCTTTGTCATCTCTTATGGATTCAGCCTCGTTTTCAATCTCGTATGTGCTGTAAAAATAGGGGGTCTCCGCATCAAACTCGGCTGCGCATGTGTCCACCATTTTATACACCGGTTTAATATTCCATCGGTGTCGTAATTGCCGCACCTGATCCGGCAACATATCTCCCAGGGTTGAGATTTGTTCATCAGAGAAACCGAGCCGCTTTGCTTGCATCAGCAGTCCCGGAGTTAATTTTTCTGATAAAAGCTGCTTCTCCATCCGGACTATGTTGGCCATTTTATGTATGAACCACGGGTCTATCCCAGTCTGTTCTGAGAGCTGGTCCACGTCCATTTTCCTTCTCAGCGCTGCCATCAATGCCCATAGCCTTGTATCGTTAGGACCAAGAGGATATGCCCCCTGCCCACCGGAACTGTCCCAGCTCTTGTCTTCCCACAGGAGAGTTCTTTTACCCATCTCTAACGAACGCACTGCCTTCTGCAATCCGGCTTCAAAACAACGCTCGATAGCCATAACCTCACCTGTGGCCTTCATCTGACTGCCCAGGGTTTTATCGCCTCCCGCGAATTTATCAAAGGGCCAGCGCGGTATCTTGATTACGCAGTAGTCCAGTGCAGGCTCGAAGACCGCCATGGTTTTGCCGGTTACGCGGTTGGGGATCTCATCAAGACGCTTGCCTACGGCGATCTTGGCAGCTACCCTTGCAATAGGATAGCCTGTAGCCTTGCTGGCCAGGGCCGAACTGCGGCTGACACGGGGATTTACCTCGATAATATAGTACTGGCTATTGGATATGTTCAGTTGATCCGGCGCCCATTTCCTGGCAACTACTGGGCTCGGGGTCAAAGCAAATTGTATGTTACAGCCACCCTCAATCCGGAGTGCTCGTATTATCTTCAAGCTGGCAGACCTGAGCATCTGGTATTCCTTGTCGGTTAACGTCTGGCTGGGGGCCACCACAATGCTGTCACCCGTATGAACGCCCATCGGATCTATGTTTTCCATATTACAAATAGTAATACAGTTGTCGGCTGCATCGCGCATGACTTCGTATTCGATTTCTTTCCAGCCCAGCAAACATCTCTCGACTAATACCTGATGACTCATACTGGAGGCCAGCCCATTTTCCACAGTGACTCCCAGTTCGGCCATGGTGTAAACGATGCCGCCGCCAGTTCCACCCAGTGTGTAGGAAGGCCGGACTATCAGGGGTAATCCGACGGACAAGGCAAAATTCTTAGCTTCGACAACAGAATTCACCGTCACGCTTTCCGGAATCGGTTCATCGATTTCCTGGATCAGTTGCTTGAATAACGACCTTTCCTCCGCTTTTTTAATAGTTTCTAACGGTGTGCCTAACATGCGAACATTATATTTATCCAGTATTCCCGCATCGGCAAGTTCCACAGCCAGATTAAGACCGGTCTGACCGCCGAGAGTGGGCAACAGCCCCTCCGGTCGTTCCCGTTCAATGATCCGTCCTACTACATCCACGGTCAGAGGTTCGATGTACACTGTATCGGCTATACCTTCATCGGTCATTATGGTTGCAGGGTTAGAGTTGACGAGCACGGTAGTTATCCCCTCTTCACGGAGGGATTTGCATGCCTGGGTGCCCGCATAATCAAATTCAGCCGCCTGGCCAATGATTATGGGACCTGATCCAATAACCAGCACCTTGGAGAGCTTCGACATCTACTTTTTCTTTTCCTCTCTAACCATCTGTAAAAATCTATCGAATATGTATGTGTTGTCCTGCGGACCGGGAGAGCCTTCTGCATGGTACTGTATTGAAATAATCGGCATAGTTCTGTGTTTAAGACCTTCTATAGTGCCGTCATTCAAATTTATATGGCTGACCTGCAATCCTCCCTTCAAGGTATCCGCATCTATAGCGTAGCCGTGATTCTGTGCAGTGATGTGAACTTTATTTGTGGCCACGTCTAAGACAGGATGATTGGCCCCTCTGTGACCGAATTTGAGCTTAAAGGTATCAGCGCCAAGAGCCCGGCCTATAAGCTGGTGACCAAGGCATACTCCCAATATTGGTTTTTTACCAAATAGACCTTTGATATTTTCAATGGCGTAGTCCAGCAGAGCAGGATTTCCAGGACCCGGTGAAAGAACTATACCATCCGGTTTCATAGCGAGAATGTCCTGTGAGGAAAGGGTACAGGGCACGACATTCACCCGGCAGCCAAGCCGGCTCAGTATGCGGGCTATATTAAACCTCAAACCCATATCAACGATTACGATATTATACGTATGCTGTAGTTGCCCCTGTTTGAAGCTCCATTCAAAGGGCTCTTTTATACTCACCTCTTTGACGAAATCAGTGTTACCGTAGGAAGGTATATGCTTCAACTCCTCCAGCGCTTCACTCGTGGTCAACTCCGATGTTAATATTCCCATCATGACCCCTTTGGAGCGTATGTGCCTTGTTAAGCTGCGCGTGTCGATACCACTGAGACCGGGAACATTTCCCTTTTTCAGATATTCCTCCACCGTCCCCGTGCTGCGCCAGTTGCTGGGAACAGGGCAATATTCTCTGACAACAAAACCCCTGACCTGTATTTTTGAGGATTCAACATCATCGAGGTTGATCCCATAATTACCTATCAGCGGATAAGTCGGCACTACTATTTGGCCGGCAAAAGATGGGTCGGTGAGCATTTCCTGGTAACCGGTCATGCTTGTGATAAAGATGATTTCGCCAAAGGCAGTTGTTTCAGCGCCGAAGGCATCGCCCCGGTAAACGGCACCATCTTCCAGCACAAGAATGGCTTTACTATTCATAGCGTGCTCCAAATAAAAAACCCCCCGCAGAAAATCTGCAGGAGGTTTCAAAAAAAACGGCCCCAGGCTGGAAACCTAGAGCATAATAATAGACCACCATTTTCTCCTTACCAGCCTCACAGGACTGGCTTAAAGGCTGTTATTATTATATTCTTTTTAAGGATGGCTGTAAAATTGTCACATCGGCTCATACCAATTGATATCGGAGGTGGCAACCGCATGAAAATTTTACAGAAATTACTCTCTGCTGAATGAAATTCATGAATGCAAAAACAGGGCCTGCCAGGTTCCGTAGCGGACTCCACGAATTAGATGAGCTGATCCAGGAAGTCCGTGCCGGTGATAACTTCGTCTGGCAAATCGATAACCTGGAGGATTACGCATCTTTTGCGCAGTCGTTCGCCAGTCAGGCAACAGCCGATGGACATGATTGCATCTACCTGCGTTTTGCCTCACATCCACCTATCCTGAAGCCCAGCCAAACCCTTACGATTATTGAAATTGATCCCAAACCCGGATTTGATGCTTTTAGCGGACAAATTCATGCCATAATAGCGGAAAATAGCCGCGACGCATGCTATATATTTGACAACCTTTCTTCACTTGTCGCTCAATGGGCTACCGATGAGTTGCTGGCCAATTTCTTCCAGGTGACATGTCCATATATTTTTGAGCTCGGCCCGGTGGCATATTTCGGTTTAACCAGGGGAAAGCATACACACTCTGTGGTTGCCAGGATCCGGGAAACCACCCAAATATTGATCGACGTATACCATGTTAATGACGCAATGTATGTACACCCGCTTAAAGTGTGGGAGCGCTACTCTGCGCGAATGTTTTTACCCCACATGATCGCGCAGGACAGGTGGGTCCCCGTATTTCAGAGCGGTGAGGCGGCTGCTGTGTCGTCGACTGCCCACAGGCAACCTCTCAGCATAGCCTTCACTTCCATTGCGCCATGGGAAAGCGTTTATACAAAACTGCTGCAATATCATACAGCAGGCCTCGATTCCCCCAAACAGCTGGAGGAAATAATACCCCTTAAGCATGAGCTCGCCCGCATGATGCTTGGCGAGCAACCGGCTTTTATTAAACTCGCCGACAAATACCTGACTACCGATGACCTTATAAATATAAGGAATAGGCTTATCGGCTCGGGTCGTATCGGCGGTAAGGCCGCCGGCATGTTATTGGCCCGAGGCATTTTAATGGGTGACCGGGGCGAGATCGATTTTTCTCAAGCCCTGGAGGCACATGATTCATTCTATATAGGTTCCGACGTCTTTTTTACATTCCTGGTAAACAACAACCTTTTCCAACTGCGGCTACAGCTCACCAGAGATTGGCAGTTATCCTACGAAGAATTTGAGGAACTTGAGAGGCAGTTTGTCCGGGGCAAATTCCCGCCCGAAATAATGGAGCAATTCCGCGATATGCTGGATTATTTTGGCCAGGCACCAATTATTGTAAGGTCCAGCAGCCTGCTTGAAGACAGCTTCGGGAATGCTTTCGCGGGCAAATACCGCAGTGAATTCTGCGCCAACCAGGGAACCCCTGACGAGAGAATGGCAGCATTTTTACGTGCAGTTAAACTCGTCTATGCCAGCGCGCTGAATCCGGATGCCCTTACATATCGACATAATCAAGGCCTCGGGGAGAACGATGAACAAATGGCAATACTGGTACAACGGGTATCAGGTATGCCATATAAGGACTTCTTTTTCCCGACCCTGGCCGGAGTCGCCTTCTCAAAAAATCTTTATGCGTGGACAGATCGCATAGATTCGCAGAAAGGGATGCTGCGACTGGTGTTCGGCCTGGGCACCCGCGCGGTCAACCGCGTAAGCGGTGATTATACGAGGATGATCGCCATAAGCCACCCCAATTTGAGACCCGAGATCGGCGCCAAAATCGCCAAGTACTCTCAGCACAACGTTGATTTGCTCGATATCCGGCTCAACGAATTAACCACCCTGCCTGTGGCGGAAATCCTGGCTGATTGCGACTATCCGAACCTTAATTTAATAGCATCAATAATGCAGGACGGTTTTACCAGAGCCGTTATTAGTGCTGTCCCCCGCGCATCATCTAATAGTCTGGTTTTAACCATGGATTCTTTATTAAAAAGAACTCCTTTCATTAAGATTATGCACGATATGCTGATGAGGCTGGAGTCCGCCCAGGGGCATCCGGTTGATATAGAATTTACTGCCCATATCACGGCAGAAGGTGAAATCAAGGTAAATTTGCTTCAGTGCAGATCTTTGCAGGTTCCGGGAACATCAGGCACAATTACAATCCCTGATAACATACCGCATAAACGTGTTTTGTTTAAAGCAAAGAAGTTTATCAGCGGCGGCCTGGCCTCGAATTTGAGGTATATATTATACATAGATCCCTTGAAATACAGCCACATCGAATCTCTGGAAATTAAAAAATCTGTGGGGCGGATCGTTGGCCACATCAATAAACACCCGGCTGTTAAGGAAGGCAAAATAATGATGATGGGGCCGGGACGCTGGGGCAGCAGTAACATCGATCTCGGTGTAAATGTCGGTTATTCGGATATCAGCAACACATCAGTGCTCGTTGAAATTGCCCGGGAGGAAATGGGGCATGTGCCCGAAGTATCATACGGCACTCATTTCTTCCAGGATCTGGTTGAATCTCAAATCATCTATCTGCCGCTATATCCAGGTGATAGTGAGACTTCCTACAATAATGAATTTTTTGAAAAATCCACAAATGTATTAAAAAACATATTACCGGAACTGGCCGAGTTCGCGGACATAATAAGCTTGATAGACGTTCCCTCCGTATCCAAAGGACAGTATGTACAAATACTGGCAGATCCTAAAAGCCGGAAGGCAATCTGCTTTTTAAAATAATAACCTTTATGAATGCTCAAGCAAGCCTGCAAACTAATTTATATTGACAACCAAATTTCTCCATGCTACAATTACGGCAACAGGTTGCCGTATACCGTTGATTGAATAATAACGAATTAGGCCTTTTCCGGGACGATCATGAAAAAAGATACAAAGAAAATTGCCGTAATCGATTATGGCGCCGGCAACATCGGCAGCGTGGTTAACGCCTTGGTAAAGCTTGGCTATCAGGCCACCGTCACTGATTCCGTATCTGCCATTCTCAAAGCGGATGCTGTGTTCCTGCCCGGCGTCGGCGCGGGCGGAGATACGATGCAAAGTCTGCAGGCATCAGGCATGGCCGCCGCGGTCCTGAAGCTGGTCGAGCTCCGGCGTCCTCTGTTCGCCATCTGCGTGGGCATGCAGGTGCTCCTGTCCAGCACAGAGGAGGACGGGGAGCACAGATGCCTGGGCATTATACCCGGCAAGGTCAGAAAGCTGCCGCAGGGACAGAAGGTGCCCCACATGGGATGGAACCAGGTCAGGCAGGTCGTCAGCCACCCGGTTTTCAACAACATACCGGACAACACCGATTTCTATTTCGTGCACAGCTATTACGCTCACCCGGCGGATAGCTCCGCTGTTGCCGGCCTGACGGAATACGGCATCGAATTCTGCTCGATGTTAATAAAAAATAATCTGTTCGCTACGCAATTCCACCCCGAAAAAAGCGGCGAGCCGGGGCTCATCATGTATTCCAACTTCTTGAAATACGCTCTCTCGTGATGGTACGCCTATGTTAACCAAACGTGTGATACCCTGCCTCGACGTCACGGATGGACGAGTGGTCAAGGGCACCAGCTTCACCAACCTTCGTGATGCGGGCGATCCGGTGGAGCAGGCGGCCTTCTACTACCGCGAAGGCGCAGATGAGCTGGTATTCCTCGATATCGGGGCCACTCCCGAGGCCAGGGACACTATGGTAAACGTCGTAGAAAAGGTAGCCCGGCAGGTATTCGTCCCACTCTGCGTGGGCGGCGGCCTGCGTACGATTGATGATATACGCCGTATACTGCAAGCCGGCGCCGACAAAGTGTCGATAAATACCGCCGCCGTGCAGAATCCAGGCCTGCTCAGGGAGGGCGCTGCCATTTTCGGAAGGCAATGCATGGTGCTGGCGGTGGACGCCAGACGATCGGTCAACGAAAACGCAGCCGGATGGGAGGTATACACGCACGGCGGCCGCAAGCCGACGGGTATCAACGTACTTAAATGGATTGAGGAGGCGGTCGGCCTGGGAGCAGGCGAGATATTGCTGACCAGCTGGGATGCCGACGGGCATAGGGCTGGCTACGATAATGAACTCAACCGCGCGGTCAGTGAACTGGTGGCGGTACCGGTCATTGCCAGCGGCGGGGCCGGCACGCTCGAGCACCTTTATCAGGCACTGGCGCTTGGCAGGGCGGACGCGGTGCTGGCCGCCAGCATTTTTCATTACAGGGAGTATTCGATCAGACAGGCCAAGGAATACCTGGCCGCAAAGGGGATTCCTGTGAGGTTGCAGTGAGGTGATAAAGATATGATTGGACAGGAAACGCGCGACGTCGAAAGGAAGTTTACAGCCATACTGAAGATACTGAGCGATGCGCAGTCGCCCATGGGCAGCAAGATGATATCAGGACTGTTGGAGGAACAGGGCATCTACCTGGGCGAACGTGCCGTGCGTTACCATCTAAAAATAATGGATGAACGCGGCCTGACCCGCTCTATGCGACACAAGGACGGCCGCACCATTACCGGAACCGGCCTCGAAGAGTTGAGGAACTCGCTTGTCACCGACAAGATCGGCTTTGTCGGATCCAAGATAGAGCGACTGGCCTACCAGACCAATGTCGGACTGCGCACAGGGACAGGGCGCATACCGGTAGACGTGTCACTGTTCTCCAGCGATCAATTCCCTGCCGCGTTGAAAATTATGAAGGGCGTATTCCAGGCCGGACTTTCCTCATCGAACATGGTCGCACTGGCAGGGGAAGGCAACAACCTCGGCGGCATCGTAGTTCCCGCAGGCCAGGTGGGACTGTCCACCGTATGCTACGTGGCTGTGAACGGTTGCCTGCTTAAATCAGGCATTCCTGCCCATGCGCGTTTCGGAGGCCTGCTCCAGGTAAAGGAATGGCAGCCTTTCAGATTTGTCGACCTCGTTGAATTCACGGGCTCAACAATCGACCCTTCCGAAATCTTCATCGCCGGCAGGATGACCGATGTCACTCAGGCTGTGGCCACTGGCAATGGTAAGGTGCTGGCAGCATATCACGAGATACCCAGACTATCGTATGGCAGAGCCGATGAACTGCTGCAGCACATGAACAACAGCGGCCTTATCAGCCGCTCATTCCTGGCCAGGCCAGGTGAAAGGATGTGCGAGATACCTTACAACCACGATAAGACCGGTCTGGTCACGCTGAGCGGATTGAACGCCGCGGCGGCGGCGGCCGAGAGCGGCCTGGCAGTTACCAACCATGCCATGTGCGGCCTGCTGGAGGTATCCAGGTTGAGGCCATTTGTTGAATTGCTATAATTAGCGCAGAGCGACATGTACAATATTCTGCTGGTTACCAACGAAATGGACCGCGTGAGGGACCTCAGCGCCGGACTTAGCCGCATGGGTTTTTCCTGTACCGCCTGCGTATACGCTGACGATGTTATACAGCATGATGCCCGCCAATCCTTTAATGTTGTGCTGATAGACATCTCTTCGATATCCACGCACGGAGACTCGTCCTGGAAGTGGTTCAGGAAGCTCAAGTTGCGCAGGCCTCTTCCAGTTATAGCCCTGATATCTTCTTCAACTTTGCACCTGGTTCTGGAGCAGGGATTTGAGGACTTCGTTACCAAACCCTGGGATATGGATGAGCTGTCAGCCAGGATAAGGCGCGCCGTAGCTCAAACCACCAGGCCCGACCGGGACAAAGTAATCAAAGTAGGGGACCTGGCAATCGATCCCGTCAGGTGCGAGGTGGAGCTGGCCGGCCGCCTGCTGGCCCTGACCTTCAAGGAATATGAGCTGCTCAAGCTGCTGGCAACCAACGAGGGCAAGGTCTTCACGCGCGAGTCGCTGCTGAACGAGATCTGGGGCTATGATTACTATGGGGGTGACAGGACGGTTGACGTGCATATCAGAAGGCTGCGCAGCAAGATAGAGGACCCCATACACTCATTCATCGAAACAGTCAGGAATATAGGATATAAATTCAAGGAATCCGGCCTCGCCAGATAGCCCCTCTCGTAACATGATCTTAACATCGCCGTAATAAGCCCGAAACAGGCTTCCTTTACAATTCGGTTATCTTACTAAAAAGGAGGTCCACTATGAATTCGGGCGATACCGCCTGGCTACTTACCTCAAGTGCGCTGGTATTGCTGATGACCCCAGCCCTGGCCTTTTTCTACGGGGGAATGGTCAGGAGAAAAAACCTGCTCTCCACCATAATGATGAGCTTCGCCATCCTCTGTATGGTATCCATATTATGGGTACTCTATGGATATACCATGGCTTTCGGTCCCGATGTTAAGGGGTTGGTGGGTAACCTGAACTGGTTCGGTCTGGCAGGCATCGGCCAGGACCCGTCCCCCATCTATGCGACCACAGTGCCCCAACTTGCTTTTGTGGCCTTCCAGGCCACCTTCGCCATTATCACCGTGGCGCTCTGGACGGGCGCAGTCGTTGAACGCATCAAATTCGGCGCCCTGCTTGCCTTTGCGGCGCTATGGTTCACTCTCGTCTATTGCCCTATCGCACACTGGGTCTGGGGAAGCGGCGGCTGGTTGGCTCAGCTGGGTGCCCTTGATTTCGCCGGCGGCACGGTTGTGCATGTCAACGCCGGGATATCGGCCCTGGCCCTGGCTCTGGTGCTGGGACCGCGTATGGGATTCAAGGAAGGAGAATCCATGGAGCCCAACAATATACCCTTTGTCGTGCTGGGGGCGGCGCTGCTCTGGTTCGGCTGGTTCGGCTTCAATGCCGGCAGCGCCCTGACCGCAGGCGGGCTTGCCTCCAACGCTTTCATCACCACCAACACTTCAGCTGCGGCTGCCGGGTTCACCTGGATGATACTCGGCTGGATTCACCGCCGGCCTTCGGTGCTGGGGGCAGCAACCGGCGCGGTAGTGGGGTTAGTGGCCATTACACCGGCCGCCGGTTACGTCCCGGTCTGGGCCGCCATCCCCATCGGCGCCATCGGTTCGATTATCTCTTACTACGTGATGGTCTGGAGGGCAAAATCATCCGGCGTCGATGAGTCACTGGACGTTTTCGCCTGCCACGGCATGGGAGGGACATGGGGCGCCCTGGCAACCGGTATCTTCGCCACCACGGCAGTCAACGCCGCCGGTTCCGGGCTAATCGACGGGAACTGGAAACAGATGCTGATACAGGCCCTGGCCATCGTAACCACTGCGGCATATGCCTTCGCTATCTCCTGGCTGCTGGCAAAAGCACTCAAGGCCACCATGGGCCTGCGGGTAAAGGAAGAGGAGGAAGCAGTCGGGCTCGATATATCACAACACGGTGAAACCGCTTACGGAGGTGTTTCATAATGAAAAAAATTGAGGCTATTATCAGGCCGGAAAAGCTGGATGCCGTCAAGGACGCCCTTTCCGCCAAGGGAATGCTGGGCATGACCGTGACACATGTCAGCGGTCGCGGCAGGCAAAAGGGCATCGCTTTGCAATGGCGGGCCGGCGAATATCGCGTCGATTTCCTGCCTAAGGTGAAAATAGAAATAGTGCTTGCCGATGAGGAATGCCCGGTGGCCCTGGACATCATCTGCGTCGCTGCCCGGACAGGCAGGGAAGGAGATGGCATGATCTTTGTGCTGCCGGTCGAGAACGCGATGAGGGTAAGGACCAACGATAACGGAGATACCTGCATAACGGGCAAATAACCTGGACAAATCCAAATTGGGGGGGCGCCCTTATAAAGGGCGTCCCGCTTTCACATGGAGAATTCAATGATTTAACACAACTGTAACAATCAACATTTAAAGTGGTGGCATCTATTCACAGGAGGTTACCATGCAAATTAATTCCGGTGATACGGCATGGCTACTGATCGCCACCGCAATGGTGATGTTGATGACCCCGGGACTGGCCTTTTTTTATGGCGGCATGGTCAGGCAAAAAAACCTGCTTTCCACTTTAATGATGAGCTTTGTGATGCTGGGGCTCATTTCGATATTATGGGCTTTTTACGGCTACAGCATTAGCTTTGGGCCTGACTTTAAAGGTCTATTTGGCGGGTTGCAATGGGCCGGCCTGATGAACGTGGGCATGGAACCTTCCAGTACCTACGCTACTACTGTCCCCCATTTCCTCTTTATGATGTTCCAGGCAACTTTCGCCATCATCACAGTGGCGCTTATTACAGGCGGTGTGGTGGAGCGCATCAGGTTCAGCTCCCTGCTCTTCTTCTCAGTAATCTGGTTTACAGTGGTATATTGCCCGATAGCGCATTGGGTATGGGGAAGCGGCGGCTGGCTGGCTAACCTGGGAGTGCTGGATTTCGCCGGCGGTACCGTGGTACATATCAACGCCGGGTTTGCAGCTCTGGCAATAGCGTTAGTCCTCGGACCCCGGCGCGGTTTCGAAGAGAGAGAGGTGATGGAGCCCAACAGCATTCCATACGTGGTGCTTGGTACCGCCCTGCTGTGGTTCGGCTGGTTCGGCTTTAACGCCGGCAGTGCGCTTGCCGCCAACGGGCTGGCCGCCAGCGCCTTCGCCTCCACCAATTTTGCCGGAGCTTCTGCAGCCATAACGTGGCTTATACTCGGGTGGATACATCGCAGGCCATCGGTACTGGGCGTCGCTACGGGCGCAGTCGTGGGACTGGCTACCGTGACGCCGGCTTCCGGATATATCCACCCCATGGCCGCCATACCTATCGGAATAGGGGCGGCTATCATTTCCTACTATGTCATGCTCTGGCGCAATAAATCCAACAAGATAGACGAATCACTGGACGTTTTCGCCTGTCATGGAGTGGGCGGATCCGTCGGTACCATCGCAGCCGGACTTCTGGCAACTGCTGCTATAGGCGGAAAATCAGGTTTGATAGATGGAAACGGGACACAGGTGCTTATCCAAACGTTGGCTGTGGCGGTGGTTGCCGGTTATTCATTCGGCATGACCTGGGTTGTGGCCAAAGTTGTCGATGCCACTTTTGGCCTGCGCGTTAAGAACGAGGAGGAGATGGTCGGGCTGGACATATCTCAACATGGTGAAAGGGCTTACGGGGGGTTTTCTTAAAACCGGGGGATAATTAAGGAAAACCGCTCATTTTCCGGCCGCGGGACGATGAATTCCAACGCCAATCCCCGATTTTAAGAAATATTTTCGGCAAAAACCGGGTAATTTAATCTGTTTGTAACATTCCACAGTTAAATTAACAGCGTATATAAACAGAAAGACCCTGCGGAAATTCCGGCGCATTGTCTTACGTTTAGAACAATAAAATAAAGGAGGACCAATTTGGTACCCGAAAAAATGACTCCGGACAAGATTTTGAAAAAGGTCAAGGACGAGAATATCAAGTTCATCGACCTGAAATTCAACGACCTGCCGGGACTATGGCAGCATTTCACAATCACAGCGGGCGAGTTGAATGGCAACCTGGACTCCGATCCGGCCAAGGGCGGAATCTGGGCCGAGGGCATTGGCTTCGACGGCTCGAGCATCCGCGGCTTCCAGCACATCCAGGAGAGCGATATGATTTTGATGCTCGACCCGGGAACCGCCATAATTGATCCCATCCCCCAGCATCCCACGCTGAGCATTATCTGTGATGTGTATAATCCCATAACCAAGAAGCCCTACACCAGGGATCCGAGGTATATAGCTAAGAAAGCAGTCCAGTATCTTAGGTCCACAGGTCTTGCCGACACCTGCTACTGCGGCCCGGAACAGGAGTTCTTCATCTTCGACGACATACGGTTCGACCAGGACCAGCGCAGCGGCTACTACTACATCGACTCAATTGAAGCCGACTGGAACACCGGCAGGGACGAAAAGCCAAACCTCGGTTACAAACCGAGGTACAAGGAGGGCTATTTTCCGGTTGCGCCTCATGACTCACTGCAGGACCTCAGGTCTGAGATTGTGGAAACCATGGTAGCAGCGGGACTTGAGATAGAGGTTCACCATCATGAGGTGGCCACTGCCGGGCAGTGCGAGATCGACATGAAATACAAGGACCTGCTCAGGATGGGCGACCAGATGATGTGGTTCAAATACGTTATCAAGAACGTCTGCCACAAGCACAATAAGGTGGCAACCTTTATGCCCAAGCCCATTTTCCAGGACAATGGTTCCGGCATGCATGTCCATCAGAGCCTTTTCAAAGATGGCAAGAATATGTTTTTCGATCCCAAGGGCTATGCGCTCATCAGCCAGACCTGCAAATATTATATCGGCGGACTTCTCAAGCATGCCGAAGCCCTATCAGCGATATGCTCCCCCACCACCAACTCCTACAAGAGATTGGTGCCAGGCTTCGAAGCACCGGTCAACCTGGTATACTCCGCCGCCAACCGTAGCGCTGCCGTACGCATACCCATGTACTCGGAGAACCCCAATGCCAAGAGGATCGAGTACAGGCCCCCTGACTGCAGCAGTAACGGCTATCTGTGTCTATCCGCACTTCTGATGGCTGGACTTGACGGCATCGAGAACAAGATCGATCCGGGCCAGCCATTCGACAAGGACACTTACACACTCAGCGCTAAAGAGGCTAAAAAACTGAAGACTGTTCCCGGTTCACTCGAACAGGCCGTCAATGCTCTCGAAAAGGACCATAAATTCCTGCTCAAGGGCGGAGTTTTCACACAGGATGTTATCGATGTCTGGATCGACTACAAGCGAACAAAAGAGATCGATGAGATCAGGCTAAGGCCCCACCCCCACGAGTTTTACCTTTATTTCGACATTTAGATCTTCTTCAATGAGGAGAGGCACAGGCTCAAGCCTGTGCCTCTCCTTTTATATGTGTAATGCACTGCCGGAAGCTATGCAAATAGTTTTGACTTTGCATTTGATTTATGTTTTGATTACAAAGTGCGATAAAAATACGTATTGGAGGAAACATGGTAAAGAAAGATAGAGCAGAGGCTGTAGAATATGTGCTCAAAATGGCCAAAGAACACGATATTAAGTTCATCAACCTGTGGTTTACAGATATACTTGGCTTCCTCAAGAGCTTCTCTATCACTATAGAGGAGCTTGAACGTGCCATGGAGGAAGGAATGGGCTTTGACGGTTCGTCCATCGAGGGTTACGCCCGCATAGATGAAAGCGATATGATCGCCCTGCCGGACCCGGATACCTTCCAGTTGCTGCCATGGAGGCCCAAGGAGCAATCTGTCGGACGCATGTTCTGCGACATATACAAACCTGAAGGGCAACCTTTTGAGGGGGACCCCAGGTATATCCTCAAGCAGAACCTCAAGCGCGCCTCCGACCTGGGCTATACCTTCTACGTAGGCCCCGAGTTGGAATACTTCTATTTCAAGGATAACAAGGGCACCGAGATCCTGGATTCCGGCGGTTATTTCGACCTGGTGCCGCTGGACATGGCGGTTGACCTTCGCCGCCAGACCGTGTTGGCCCTCGAGGAGATGGGCATCGGTATCGAATACTCTCATCACGAGGTAGCTCCCAGCCAGCACGAGATCGATATGCGCTACACGGACGCGCTCACCATGGCGGACAATGTAATGACCTACAGGCTGGTGGTAAAACAGGTAGCCATGGAGAACGGTGTTTATGCAACCTTCATGCCCAAGCCCATCTTCGGGGAGAACGGCAGCGGCATGCACGTGCACCAGTCGCTCTTCAAGGGTGAAAGGAACGCCTTTTTCGACAAGAACGATCCTTTCCACCTGTCCAAGATAGCCAGGAGCTATATCGCCGGCCTGTTGAAATATGGCCCCGAGATAACGTCGGTCACAAGCCAGTGGATCAACTCGTATAAACGCCTGGTGCCCGGCTATGAGGCGCCCGTATACCTGTCATGGGCCCGGCGTAACCGCGCGGACCTGATCAGGGTACCGGAATATAAGCCCGGCCGTGAGATGGCGACACGCATGGAATACAGGTCACCCGATCCTGCATGCAATCCCTACCTGGTATTCAGCGTTATGCTGGCGGCAGGTCTGGAAGGCATCGAGAAAGGGATGGAGCCGCCCGCGCCGGTCGAGGAGAATGTGTACGAGATGACTGAGGAACAGAGGAGGCGCCGGGGCATCAAAACCCTGCCGGGCAGCCTTTCTGAGGCCATCACATTAACGGAGAAAAGCTCATTGGTTAAGAAAGCGCTGGGAGACCACTGCTTCAACGCTTTTATCCAGAACAAGAAAGTAGAGTACAACCAGTACAGGATCCAGGTAACAGAATACGAGATCAAGAAATACCTGCCCATCTTGTAGTACAATTTCACCGTTTGATACGAGAAGTTGCGCCGCCCGCCTTCAAAGGCGGGCGGCGCTCATAGATTATAACTGCTGCAGTATGAGGCATAAGGAAGAAATAGAATGATAATAGGGGTGCTGGCCGTGCAGGGCGCCTTCATAGAACATATTCACATGTTCGAGCGGATCGGCGTCACGGCAACCGAGGTGAGATTACCGGGCCAATTGGAGAAGATAAGCGGCTTGGTCATACCGGGCGGGGAAAGCACCACCATCATGAAATTGATGAGCTGCTACGGCCTGGCCGGCCCTGTGAAACAACTGGCTGAACGAAATATACCGGTCTGGGGAACGTGCGCCGGCATGATATGCCTTGCCAGCGGTGCGGAGAATCCGGACGGGACCCCAATGGATACCCTCGGACTTATGGACATGACCGTGAAGCGCAATGCCTTCGGCAGGCAGGTGGACAGCTTCGAAACACACCTTCAAATAACAGCACTGCGGGGAGGTCCCTTCCCTGCCGTATTTATACGCGCACCTTTGATTGAGAAGGTTGGCGGCAGTGTGGAAGTGCTGGCCAGACTGCCCGGTGGCGAGATCGTGGCAGCCGTGCAGGGGAAGCTGCTCGCCACCTCCTTCCACCCGGAGCTGACAGGCGACGCCAGATTGCACAGCTATTTTGCCGGCATGGCCGGTAATTAGCCCGCGGTCTATCCTATTTGGCCGGCGCGGTTATCGGCTGGGACGAAATTACGCTGTTAAGGTATTCCTCGGCCCACTTGATCAATTCCTCATCCTTGAGCGACGTGATGTAATCGGGCGTCAGGCCGGTGCCGCTGATAAGCGTGCCGTTGGGCGTGTAATAATGCGCCGTCGTCATCTTGATGGCTGATCCGTCATCGAGTTTGATGAAATTCTGCACACTGGCTTTGCCGAATGTCTTCTGGCCGGCCAGCTTGGCCCTGCCGTTGTCCTGCAATGCCCCCGCCACAATCTCACTGGCGCTGGCGCTGCCTCCGTTGACCAGCACTATCACGGGCAGTTCTTTAGCGATGCCGCCCGGCTTCACCTTCTGGACGGTCTCCCAACCATCTTTATCCACGACCTTGACCGCGATCCCGCGCGTTAAGAACTGGCTTGCTACATCTACAGCCTCAGATAGTAAGCCACCCGGATTATCGCGCAGGTCGAGGATGATGCCTTTAGCACCCTGCTTATATGCCTCCACCAGCGCGGTTTTGAAATCGCTGGTAGTAGGCAAGATGAACTGCTGTATCCGGATATAAGCCATCTGGCCCCGCATCTCGAATTTAACTGAATCCATCTTGATCTCGCGCCTGGTCACCTTTTGCTCGAACGGCTCCTTGTCGCCCTCCCTGTAAATCAGGAGGACAACATCTGATCCGGCCGGGCCCCTTATCTTCTGTGAAGCCTCCGTAGTGTTCATCTGTGCGGTAGACTGCCCGTCAATCTTCAGTATCATATCTCCCGACTTCAATCCGGCCTCTTCCGCCGGAGAGCCGGGCATGGGCGCCATAATCACGATCTGATCTTCCTTTTTGCCTATATATGCGCCGATGCCCTGGTAAAGGCCGGTCAGATCGATCACAGTCGACTCAAATGACTGGGGTGAGAAATATTCGGTATAGGGATCGTCCACTGCTGCGACCATACCCCGTATGGCCCCCTGGGCCATCTTGACCGGGTCGAGCTTGGCTTTATCGACGTAGTTCTTTTGCAGCAGGTCCCAGGCCTGGCTGATGGCCAGGAACTCGGGCGGCAATCCCTGCATGATTTTCTTATCGGCTTCGCCCGGTATAAACTTGGTATCACAGGCCAGCATGGGCAGGCTGGTCACCAGCACAGCCAGTGCCAGCAGGACACACAGGACCGGTTTCTTTCTCATATGCATCTGATCAACTCCAGCAGTAGAAATATATTTTTGAGGTACACTAATTGTAATAGCTTATATTTTAGCGCATTTCCGTTTATATCCAAGAATAGCCAAGCAGGCCTGTAAGCCGATTTCTGTGCCTTTCAGTATAGCACAGGACTAAAGTCATAAATGGGACGAGGTTAATATCTGATTACAAAGAAAGATAACTGGATTGACAAAAAGTAGTAGATGATTTATTGTAATTGTATAGATTTGTACATGATTGTGTATATAATTGTGTACGCTTTTTTGAAGGAGCGTCATTATGGTTACCACACCGTTTTCTGATGCGATTGTGAATCCTAGCGAACTTAGACGGAATCAGGCGCATTGGCTCGGCATGGCCGCAACCGAGCCAGTCACCGTTGCATATGGCAGTCATAAGCTGACCATTCTGAACAGAGAGAGGATTGCCAATCTATACAAGGAGAATTACTACCTGGAATTGGCCATGAAGATATGCGTCGATACAAGCGGAGCGGGCAAATACGAAACTCCGCCCTGGCTGAAACAACTGACCTCCCAGGAGAAAATCGAATTTACCAATGAGCTTGTCGAAGGCATTTCGGAAGCTATGCTGACGAACAAGTGGCATAAGGTGGACACCATATTGGAAGACTGGAAAGCCACCGCAGAAACCTTAGACAATCAGGAGGCAATGAGCGCCCTAACGGTAAAGGACCATTCTAAAACTAAATATTTCCCTCTTAGATAGATGACCCCATATCAAATCTTTTTCCGTAATCGTAACGTTGAGAGAGCCTGGCATTCTCTTGAAGAACAACTGCCGGACAAGATAGTTGAACTTAAGAGATTTCTGCAGGAGAATCCCAAGGATCGATTAAAATCTGCCGGTAAACTGAAGAAACTGAAGGGCAGACTCAAAGGATTCTTGCAGTACGATATAACAGAAAGTAACCGTGTATGGTACGAAGTGGATTCAAATGAGAAAGCAGTGTATGTCAGATATGTCGGAGCACACCCTTCCAGCTATCCCTAGCACAGAGGCCCATGCCGATCAGCACTAAAGACTTCTGAACCTACTTGACAACTCTTATCTATTTTCGATTGACTTTACCCGCTATGAGCAGAGGCGGTAAACGACCCGGAGCAGGGGCGCCAAAAGGCAATTTAAATCGTATGGTTCATGGTCATCGTAGCAAGCTATCACGCTCGATCGTCACGATGCTAGGAGACACAGATCAAAGAAAAAAGCTTGCTGAATTTGTCGCAGCATAGAAAGAATAGCCAAGCAGGCCTGTAAGCCGATTTCTGTGCCTCCGTTTTCACGGAGCGGTGACCATCCATCTAGCCGACGTGTTGCCACGGCGATCATGCGACCAACCCGGGGTCAGCCCAGGCGTGCCATAGCCCCCTATTAGGTCTTGCTCCGGGTGGGGTTTGCACGGCCGACCGGTCTCCCGGCCGCCGGTGAGCTCTTACCTCACCATTTCACCCTTACCCATCCTGCGACAGGCGGTATGTTTCTGTTGCACTCTCCGTAGGGTCACCCCTCCTGGGCGTTACCCAGCACCCTGCCTGGTGGAGTTCGGACTTTCCTCTACGATTTTCAAAACCGCAGCGGTCACCCGGCCTGCTTGGCTCAATTACTCTACAACTTGACTGACAGCAGGTCAAATAGGTTATGTTAAATACAATATTCGGCCGCAATTGCCGCAGGTTACAATGGCGTTGCCGCGCGCGTGCTGCATCTCGCTGACGGACAATGTCACCCGGCAGCCCAGGCAGCGTCCCTGCTCCACCTTAACCACAGCCTGTCCCTTCCTGCCCTTCACGGATTCATATGTGGCGAGCGCATCCCTGTCGATCGACGCCAGCATCTCGCCACGCTTCTTTTCAAGCTCACTCAATTCCTTTTTGACCTCACTCACCTGTCCATGCAGTTCACTTTTCTCGCTTTCCCAGGCGTTCCCGGCTGCCTTGCAGACATCCTGCAGCTTCCTGATCGCCACTTTATCCGTTTCCAGCTTCTCCATCATATCCAGCAGCACATCGTCCTTTTTATCCAGGCCGGCTTTAATCATAGTAGCCTCCTGCTCGTAGCCGACCAGCTCCTTGGGGTTCTTTATTTTGCCGCCGTACAGCTTGTCCTGGATCTGCCCGAGCTGCGTCCGCAGGGCCTCAGCCTCAGCATCCAGCTCTTTGTATCGTTTCTCAAGCTCTGCCCGCTCGTTCTCGGCCGACTTCAATGCGGCTTCAGCCTGCTCAAATTGGTCGTTATGGCGGATACGCAGGTCCATAGCCTCAAGTTGTTTAATGTGGTCCTGGATGGAAAGCTCAACCTGCTGAAGATCGTAAACACGTTTAGCGAGGCTCATAACGAGCAATGATACGTCAGGGCAATTTATATGTCAAAGCCGGCACGATCGGCTAATGCGGGTAGTCGAGCAGCACGACCTGCGTAGTAGCGGGGATATTGGTCCTGGTGACTATAAGCTTGGGCTGCGAGGCTAACTCCTTGATGCCGAGCTCTTTGAGGAATTTCTCGGGAAATTCAATGTCGGCCTTCTCATCCGCCGTCTTATAATGCATGGGTATAGCAAAGCCCGGATTGAGGTTCCTCACCAGGTCTGCCGCGACCTGGCCGCCGATGGTGGAATGCCCGCCAACCGGTACGAAGAGCACGTTGATGTTACCCAGTTCACCCGTTACCTCGGGGGTAAGCGAGTGGCCGAGGTCACCCAGGTGGCATAGCGTCACACCCTCAATTTCGATCACATAGATCGTGTTCTTGCCCGATTTTTTACCCTGTTCGTCGTCATGAAAGGCGGCTATCCCCGTAATGTAGGTATCCTTTATCTCATATTCCCCGGGGCCTTTGATAACCCGGTATCCTTCCTGCAGTGTGTCGAGATAGGAATGGCCGGGATGCGCATGGCTGATTGCCACCATATCAGCCTGGACCTTGCCCAGAGAATAGCCGGTTGTATCGGGACAGGGGTCGATCAATACGACCGCCTCCTTGCCTTTGATGCGGAAACAAGAGTGGCCGAACCAGGTTATTTCCATATTGTTATCCTCGCTATCAGATGCTGATTTGAGCCGGGGTTTAATTGTAGCAACACGTCCGCAAAACAGCAATCGCCGGATACCGTATTAGCTTTGTGCTATAATCCCTGCCGTGAATATACTCGCGTTCGAAACATCCTGCGACGAGACCGCTGCAGCGATCGTAAAGGACGGGGATACCATCCTGTCCAACGTGATCTCGTCTCAGGTGGATATCCATGCCAGGTACGGCGGCATAGTGCCCGAAGTGGCCTCGCGCCAGCACCTGCTCACCATAGCTCCCGTGGCTGAAAATGCGCTGATCGAAGCAGGGCTCACCCTGAAACAGATCGACGTAATAGCTGCCACGGTGGGGCCGGGGCTGGCTGGATCTTTGATTGTGGGCGTTAATTTTGCCAGGGCGATCTCACAGGCGGAAGACTTGCCTTTTATCGGCGTCAACCACCTGGAGGGACATATCTATGCCAACTGGCTGTCCGGATCCGCTCCACAGTTGCCCTGCCTCTGCCTGATCGTATCCGGCGGGCACAGCGACATAATCCTGATGGAGGACCACGGCAGCTTCCGCCGGCTGGGATGCACGCGGGACGATGCGGCCGGCGAAGCCTTTGACAAGGGCGCCAGGATACTCGGACTGCCCTATCCGGGAGGTCCGTCCATTCAGGCCGTCACCAGGGGAGTAACAACCTCCCTGTCGCTTCCCCGCGCATGGCTCAAAGAGACCGATGATTTCAGTTTCAGCGGAGTGAAAACAGCGCTGCTGCACATGGTTGAGGAGAAGGGGGAGCACGATGACCAGTGGGTGAAAGAGGCGGCGGCGGCTTTCCAGGAGGCGATCATCGCTGTCCTGGTCGGCAAGACCATACAAGCCGCCCTGAGGACCGGCGTAAAGCAGATAATGCTGGCTGGAGGAGTGGCATCCAACGATGCATTGCGCGAGCGCTTCAAGGCTGATTCACCGCTGCCTATCCTGATACCACCACCTATACTGTGTACAGATAACGCGGCCATGATTGCCTCCTGCGCCTATTACCGCTGCATATCGGGCAACTTGCGCGACAGCTGTCATGACGTCATACCGGGGCTGTCTTTCGCAAAGTGACTATGGGACAGCTCCCGCATTCTTTGATGCGGCACCACGTGTGGTAGATATGCAGAAGGCCCTGTTGCCTGCAGGCGCCGAAGGCCTGGTTGCCAAGCAGCTCGCTCATGTAACGCGTCAGCTCATTTTGCGACAACGAAGGGTATGATCCATAGATGCGCCTCGCATTCTCTTCCAGCGTACCGTTATTGATGCTTGCGCCGTAGGCCCGTAAGAACGGCAGCACCGCGTTCACCACGATCTCCCTGGCCCTGCTAGTTCCTATTAGAACCCGCGAATCAACGCCTTCCACTGTAAAGGCCCTGTCGAGCATAGTTACTGACTCCCGCGACGGCGCATTAACCACTAGATCAGCCAGACTGGAGGCCAGGCCGGATTTCTCATACCTGTGTAGCAGGTGGCACAGGCCGGCGATCCTGAGGGCGGGATGGTTTAGCGGCCTTGAGGACGCAATAATCCAGTCCGACGCCTTCATTGGCTGCACTCCCTCGGGGAGAAGGTTCATCCTCCCGTCCGCGAGACCTGCCACGCCGAGCAGCAGTGCATATTTCGCCCGCAGGCTCCCCGCAGCATAACTCCTGACCATATCTGCCGTCGCTTTTCCGGCCAGTGTCTCGAAAGGCTTAACGTTCCTGGCATATCCCAGCGCGCGGCAGATGCCCTTATACAGCGCCTGCTCAAAATCGCTGGCCCGCAATGCCTGCGCAAATCTGGCTGATTTCTGTTCGAACCTTGCCAGGCCGGCCTCCACAATGATCCGGTCGGCCTTCTTCCCGGAGCTGACCAGGTTCGGGCAACGCCGGGCTGGCGTGGCAACAATGCGCTGCAGCAGGTTGCCACTGGTTTTAATGTACTGGGCCAGGATCACGGTACTGAGGATACTGCCGTCCTGCAGCCTGACGGGCAGGAATCCGCGCTGCCACATCGAAACATGCAGTATCACACCATTATAGGCCGCGTCTTTATGGTGCCCGTGCCGCTGCCAGAGGTCGGACGTAAGGTGAACCTCGACATCGCCGACGGTCTTCTCGCCATTCACTTTTATTACTACGTCCTGAAAGTCGCAGCCGCCGCGTGTGCTGACCCGGCCCGGGCAGATAACCTCTATCCTGTGTCCCGAGTCGTCGTTAAAGCATGACAGACGGCCTGACAGCCACAGCGCAGAAACCGACTTTTCTGAGATATCACTCAATTTCAATGTTTAACGAGTCGTGAATAATTGTGAAATTCATTGCGGTTGACAACGCTTGAGCAGTATGGCATCACGATCTTTATTTATACTAATTCCTTTTTCAGTATGGATTGTAATCGCTTTTGTGGTTCGCCAATTTTATCACTAATAAATTCCAGCCTATTTATTATATTAATAATCGCATCTTGTTCTTCTATGCAAGGTATATCAAACTTAGTATGTTTAAGAAATCCAGTCTTATTCCACGTGCCGTTATCCGATTTTGATGCAAATTCAATAAATAACATCCTATATATTGCTACTATCCATCTTAATGAAATATCTAGTTTACAATCATTTCTTGTTTTTAAAATGTAAGCATCATCAGTAACTGTATATTTACCGTACGGTAAATAATTTATGTGACCAGCCTTTCCTTTTCTAACCACATGAATACCCTCACCCTCATATACGGTTATCAATGTCCCCGGTCTACCTGGACGTAGACACCTTGGAATAAGTAGATTATCAGTAATGTCAGTACTCCCAGTTAAGAGTCTATATATTTTCCCATTATTAGCATACATAATCGGGTATAGATATTCTTCAGTCAATCCATAATTGCCACTAATAACTGAAAATATGTCATCGGCTATAACCCCTTGTGCTTGATAATTTTTATATTCAATCTGCAAACTGGAATTATAAGTTTTATCAATTCGATTTGATATAGAGTTTAATCCGGCATTCAATAGTAATACTTTTCCTAATATTTCCATCTCGCTGTGTTGTATTGCTTCTTTTGGGACTTCGAATTCAATTTCTTCAACTATCTCTTTATTTAGATAGCTGACACCCTCTTTACTAGTGGCTATTTTGAGAAAGATGGCAGCAAGTTTTAATGCTGCCCATTCAAGGACTATTTGATTTCTCCAGTGAGGTAACGGGATTAAAACCGCAGTGTTATTTGCATCAAATAGGCCCTTTTGTATAAAAGCCTCGCCTTTATTTGCTTTTGTTGGATATGATATACAAGGTAAATCATCTTGATTGACAATAATTTTATTCCAATAGCCTTTTATTTCATTGCTGGCCGTGTAAATAGGAATATTGCCAATACTTTTATATATCTCTTCATCAGTAATTTGATGCCCTTGAATTATTCGGAAAACATCTTTGAGTTTCATTATTTTATAGTCTGCAATAACGTTTCAATAGCGTTTATTTCATTTTCTAGATCGGATACAGTAATATATTTTGGCTCATAGGGCCGCAGATAATACTCAGGCAATAGCGTTATAAATCGATCATTCATCACTTTATCAATAGGGATGAAACCGCCTTTATTTAATCTTCGTTTTATTCCCTTTTCATCTATCCATTCAGTGCCGTTAGATTTGGAATCATCAAATTTTAACCATCTCTCCTCTAACAAACCAGGCATTTCTTCACCGTCCGTGCTGACCCATCCGGATATTTCATCATGTACCCATCCATTACGATTATTGCGTAATTTTGTTGGGAATCGTTTGTCCGAGTTGGCAAGGCCATCATTATCTATGATGTACATCCATATAGGGAATTTTTGTATCTTAGTTATTTGACTATTTCTTTTTGTTAGAAATAACGCATAGGTTTTTTCTTTTGTATAAGGTGCAAATGCAAATTTTGGCAATGATACAATAGCAGTTATATCACAAGTCTCCAATATTTCTCTTCTGAATTCTTTATCTGAGGGATTCTCTAATACTCCATCTGGTTGAATAACACATGCTTTTCCGCCTTCAACCAATAATTGACGGACGCGACAAAGGAAGGCAATTTCCGTTCTTATTGTGGATATAGCTATAGTGTCAGCCTTAATTGTGCCTGCACCATATGGCGGATTTGTAATAATATAATTAAATTCATAAATTTTAAATGGATACTCTCCCGGTTTCAAAGTATTAGCCTTTGTCATATTGGTATGCCCATCGCCCACTAAGAACATATTTAATCTAGTCCGGGATATATTTTCCTCTTTAACATCTATTCCATAGAAGCAATTATTTGCGAGAAAATATTTAGCTTTTTCTGAAAGCGTTCCGTTTTTTTCAAAGTGGTTCTGTAATACTTTAAATCCTTCAGTTAGAAAACCACCTGTCCCACAGGCACAATCGCACAACGTAAATTCTCTTTTGTCGTTATAAAATTGTTCCTCACGTAAAAGCAACTTAGCTAAGAGATGAGCATAATGACGCCTGGTAAAAAATTCTCCAAATTCTCTTTTTTCTTTAGCTGAGGCAAAATTCTCATATACAGCACCAAATAAATCAAAGCCTGCCCCATGCAAAGGTCTCATAGAGTCTATAATATCGTATATTTTTCGTACGTCCTCTTTTGAGACCAGTGATGGCTTGCCTATTTCCCCGATAATGGCGATCCTTAGGGCATCGATAAGATTCTTGAATTCTTTAAAGTCGGTTTCTTTTGCTAAGCGTTGTATGTAAGCACCGACATTTGCAACTAATTTCTCGTCTTTTTCATCATTACATTCAGACCAATATATTTTCGTATTATCTTTTGAATTATCTAAGATAGATTTTTCTTCAAAAAACTCTAGTGAGATAAATCCAATAGTGAAGTCTATTTTTTGAATATTGTTATTAAAACTTATTCCTCGATAAACTGTTGCCAATTCCCACAATTTTTTATTGAAAATAGCTTCAGATATTGTAGAAATAGAATCAACATTTGTCTGTATGTTATCTAAAGCTGGTTGTTTCTTAAGCCTGTTCTTTATTAAACGAAGTATGTCAATTGTCTGGAATTCACGTATAGGATTCCTATTTAATGTTATTGATTTTAATGTTTTTGAGTTATAAAAAATAGATGTTTTATAATTTGTAACTATAAAATATGGCAATTTTAATTTTATTGATTTTTCACTACCATCTCTTATAGCTTGTTTCCAATCGCTATCATCTACAACACAATTATCTTTTGCCTCTGAATAAGCAACCAAATTCTGGATAAATTGTTCGTCATTTTCGCCATTATACTCATATTCGGATATTAGTAAATCAGGTCTTTTTGATCCGGTGTATTTTTGAAATGAAGTATCATTAACAATTTGGCGTAGAGGTATACTTAATTGGTTCACAAGAACCTCATTTATCAGCCTTGTAACGGTTAATGCCTCTCGCTTCCTTCTAGCCATTCGTTACTCCTTACGATATATGCCCTTGATGATATATAGCGAATATTTTTAAAATGATACACATCCCGTTAACGTGTATACCCCGATAAATAAGGGCGTTACACTTTACCTGCCTCGTACTCAAAACCGCTCCTGTCTGCTATGATGTTGAGTAACTTGGCAGATGCACCCCTTGGTGAATACCGTCCCTGTTCCCATTCACTGACCGTCTGCTGCCTGATGCCCATCTGCCCGGCCAGTTTGACCTGCGTGAGATCAAGATGTCCCCTGAGTGCCCTAATGCTCTCGGCATCCCAATCCTGTTTTCTTCCAGCCCTCTTCATCAATTTCTATTTTACCTGTTAACGTGTATATTTTCAACCTTCCATCTTATACTGTTAGACACTGTACTCCATCAATGGCAAAATTAAGTGATGCGGAAAAAAAGTCAATGCAATCAATAGTTTGTTGTATCTGCCATGCCAATATATGAATATAAACCGGCCCGTTCCGGGTGCCGCTATTGCAGCCGGGGTTTCGATACCCTGCAAAAAATGGCAGACCCGCCTCTGAAGGCATGCCCGAAATGCGGCGAGCCTGTCCGTCGCATCTTCTCCAGCTTCGCAGCCTGCAGCACAGATGCCCCCGATGAAGATAAGGCGCTGGATGACAAGCTCCGCTCTTACGAGCAACAGGGTATGTGGAGCCATGCCGCCGAACTGGCCGATAAATCGGCCCTCAACGAGAGGGCCATGGACAACTACAGGAAGGCCGGCTACAATTTTTAACCTCCCATCCTGTTAAATACATTTATTAGCAGTCACCCCTTTACAGTGATAATTTTTTATGCTAATATACTTAGCAGTCTCGTAAAGAGATTGCTAATTTTTAAGGAGGTACGCATGGCTGTAAAAATTCAACCTTTGGGTGACAGGGTAGTCGTAAAGCCTCTTGAAAAAGAGGAAAAGACCAAGGGAGGCATCTTCCTTCCCGATACTGCAAAGGAAAAACCGCAGGACGGCAAGGTATTAGCTGTTGGCCCGGGCAAACTATCGGACGACGGCAAAAGGCTACCCATGGACGTGGCCGTAGGTGACATCGTCATCTTCGCCAAGTACGGCGGCACCGAGATCAAGGAAGACGATCAGGAACTGATCATCCTGAGGGAAGCTGACATCCTGGCCAAGAAGAAAAAAGCATAATCTGATTCATTTGAAAAGCAAGCACATTTAATTAGGAGGAAAACATAAATGGCAAAACAGATCAAATATGGCGAAGATGCCCGCAGGTCCCTCAAGAATGGCATCGATGCCCTGACCAACGCAGTAAAAGTGACCCTGGGACCCCGCGGACGTCCCGTGGCGCTTGATAAGAAGTTCGGCCCGCCCAGTGTAATCAATGACGGGGTTACCATCGCCAAGGACATCGATCTACCTGATCCCTTTGAGAACATGGGGGCCCAGCTTGTCAAAGAAGCTTCCACCAAGACCAACGACAAGTGCGGTGACGGCACTACCACCGCCACGGTGCTGGCTCAGGCTATCGTGACGGAAGGTTTCAAGAACATCGCCGCAGGCGCAGACGCCATGTCGCTCAAGCGCGGCGTTGAGAAAGCCGTCGAGGCCATGGTAATCGAGCTTAAGAAGATGTCCACCCCGGTCACTACCAAGGAGCAGGTAGCCCAGGTGGCTACCATATCAGCAGCCGACCCGCAGATCGGCAACCTCATCGCCGAGGTCATGGAGAAAGTGGGCAAGGACGGCGTCATCACCGTCGAGGAGTCCAAGGGCCTGCAGTTCGAGACCGATTACGTCGAGGGCATGCAGTTCGACCGCGGCTACATCAGCCCTTATTTCGTTACCAATGCCGAGCAGATGAAGACGGAGATCGAAGATCCCTATATCCTGATCACCGACAAGAAGATCTCCGCCATCTCCGAGCTCCTTCCCATACTTGAGAAAGTGCTACAGGTATCCAAGAACCTGGTCATCATCGCCGAGGACATCGAGGGTGAGGCCCTGGCCACGCTGGTCGTCAACAAACTGCGCGGCACCCTCACCTGCCTGGGCGTCAAGGCGCCGGGCTTCGGTGACAGGCGCAAGGCCATGCTCGAGGACATCGCTATGCTGACCGGCGGCAAGGTCATATCCGAGGAGATCGGCCGCAAGCTGGATTCAGCCGCGATAGCTGACCTCGGCCGCGCCAGGAAAGTAGTTTCCGACAAGGACAACACTACAATCGTCGAGGGCAAGGGTTCCGACACTGCCATCAAGGCCCGCATCAAGCAGATCAAGGCCCAGATCGACGAGACCACATCCGACTACGATAAGGAAAAGCTTCAAGAAAGGCTGGCCAAGCTGGCCGGCGGCGTTGCCGTCATCAAAGTCGGCGCTGCCACTGAAGTTGAACTTAAAGAGAAAAAACACAGGGTGGAAGACGCCCTCTCAGCCACCCGGGCTGCCGTCGAAGAAGGCATACTGCCGGGCGGCGGCGTGGCCGTGCTCAACGCCCTGCACGTGCTCGACAAGGTCAAGGCCGAAGGTGACGAGCGCACCGGCGTCGACATCATCAAGAAAGCAGTCGAAGAGCCGCTTCGCTGGATCGCCATCAATGCCGGCCAGGAAGGCTCCGTGGTCGTAGACAAAGTTAAGCGCAGCAAGAAAGGCGTAGGCTACGATGCGCTCAACAACGATTACGTTGACATGGTCAGCAAGGGCATCATCGACCCGCTCAAGGTCTCCCGCACCGCCCTCGAGAACGCAGCCAGCATCGCCACCATGATACTCACCACCGAATCACTGGTCTGCGATATCCCCGAAAAGGACAAGATGGGACCACCTATGCCCCAGATGCCTGAGTATTAAACAATTTCGATACACGCAATATAAAGAGGCCGCTCCCACAGGGAGCGGCCTCTTTATTTATCCTCGGTAAAGTAACATATAATTCTCTTTATTATACTTTATTATCGTATGGTATAATAAGTCGTTCTATGTTATACTTTATACGTCTAAGGTATAACATGACGTCCTGTATTTTACTTTGAGGTGACAATTGGATATTGATAATTTTAAAGCCGGTATCATGCGGAAGGGCTATCGATATTCCTATTTTCTGCCGGAAAAGATTAATCACTCATTTTATTGGACGGATGAGGCTATAAATGGTCTGCTGGAAAAAGCTTCACTAAAACTGGGAGGGCTAAACTCCTTTTCCCGCTTTGTGCCTGATACGGACATGTTCATTATCATGCATGTTTTTAAGGAAGCGGTCATCTCCAGTCGTATTGAAGGGACAAGGACTAATATTGAAGAAGCTCTTGCAGGGAAAAAGGAGATCAATCCAGAGAAACGTGACGACTGGCAGGACGTTAATAACTATGTTATTGCCATGAATAAAGCAATTGAAGAGTTAGAGACTCTTCCCTTGTCCAACCGATTGATCAGGAACACACACAAAATATTACTGTCCAGAGGATGTGGCGAGCATAAAAATCCCGGCGAATTCAGGCGGTCTCAAAACTGGATTGGCGGCGCCAGCCTTGATGATGCTGTTTATGTTCCACCAGTTCATACTGAACTGCCAGAGTTGCTATCCGATCTTGAGTCATTCTTACACAATGAGGATATCAAAATCCCGCATCTCATCCGCATCGCCATTGCTCATTATCAGTTTGAAACCATCCATCCCTTTCTGGATGGCAATGGCAGGATTGGCCGTTTACTTATTACTTTATATCTCGTAAGCAGCGGTATCCTGGAAAAGCCATTGTTATATCTCTCAGAGTTCTTTGAAAAGAACAAATCTCTCTATTATGATAATTTGACATTGGTCCGCACAAAAAATGATCTCGGCCAATGGGTAAAGTTTTTCTTGACGGGTGTAATTCAGACAGCAGATACGGCGGTAACCACGCTTACGAAAATCATTGACTTGAAATCATCTATAGAGGACCAGAAAATATCGGCTCTTGGTAAACGAGCAGGTCAGGGAGCAACACTTCTGCATGGTCTCTTTTCCAAGCCGATTGTCACCATCAAAGATGTCCAAACTATTACGGGACTATCTCCCAGGGCAGCCAATAACCTGGTTAAAGCATTTATTACACAAGGGATATTAAAAGAAACGACGGGATTTCAGCGCAACCGTGTGTTTGTATTCCAGGAATATATGAAATTATTTTCATGATAAGCGGAAAATCATGAGAAAAACAGCCATCTTATAACGTCATCAATTTAGCTATAGTGCCGTCATCTTTAACCGGCCCCACGATTGACAGGTTCAGCCTCTCAGTCAGAAAGATGCCACCCGCCACGCGCCGAATATCTTCCAGAGTAATATTTTCGATGATCTGCGTAACTTCATCAATGGTCATGATCTTGCCGGTTAGCGCTTCCTGTGCGCCATACCATCCAGCCACGTTACGGCTGTTCTCCATGCTGAGCAGCATGCGTCCTTTGGCCATCTCCCTGGCCTTGTACAGTTCCGCGCCGGATATACCGTCCCTGGCTGCTGCCAGTTGTTCCAGGATCGCCTTTATCGCCCTCTCGGTCTGAGCGGGATCGATGCCGGCCTGAATAACAAAGGAGCCTGTTTCGCGGAAATGCTCGACATAGCTGTGGATATCGTAGGCCAGCCCCAGCTTCTCCCTTATCTCGGTGAAGAGACGACAGCTCATGCCCTCTCCCATGACCATGCTCAACAGATCCAGAGCAAACCTGTCGGGGTCGAAAATGGACAATCCCTCCAGGCCCAGCATCAGGTTGACCTGCTCCGTCTCGCGGTGTTCTATTATTGTCTGCGGGGAAGACTGCTTGACTCTGCTATCGATATAATCCGGCCGGCCGCCGGCGCGCCATCCAGCTTCGGCCTGCCTCAGCAGTGACATGGCTTTATCAAGATCGAAGTCCCCGGCTATGCTGACCAGCATGTTCGAGGGCGTGTAAAAACTGTCAACATGTTTAATCATTTGCTCGCGTGTGATGGCCGTGACAGTTTCCCTGGTCCCGGCAACATCCCTTCCCAGCGGTTTACCGGGCCACATTATGTCGTCCAGAATCATGCCAACGCGCTGCTGGGGAGAATCCAGACTCATGTTGATCTCTTCGATGATGACCTGCCGCTCTTTCTCTATATCTTCCTCGCGAAAAAGCGGGTGGCGAACCAGGTCCACGATGACATCCACGGCCATCTCCAGGTGCTGGCTGGCCAGTTTGCACCAGTATGAGGTCAGCTCACGGTCGGTGCCGCCGTTTAAAATGCCGCCCACGCCCTCTATGGCCTCGCTTATCTCACGCGAACTGCTGCGCTTTTGTGTGCCCTTGAAGCACATGTGCTCGATGAAATGCGATATTCCGGCCTCACCGTCGCTTTCGTAGCAGCTTCCCGTCATGACGAAGAGCATCAGGGATACCGACCTGGTATGCGGCATGCGACAGGTTATGACCTTCAGGCCGTTTTCCAGTGTGGTTTTCTCATATTCCATAGGCTTCAGTGGTCCTGCGCCGTATCCTGCCCGGCGCCGGGCGTCAAATGTGATTGCCTCCCGACCACACATTATAACAAATTCAAATCAGCTAATATCCGTGATATAATCTATTTACTGGAGCAATTCAATCGTAATCAATACACGAAATAAAGACAGGACATAAAGAGATGGATACTGGAACCTGGAAAGTAAAAACCGGCCTTGCCCAGATGCTTAAGGGCGGGGTTATTATGGATGTCGTGACTCCGGATCACGCCAGGATAGCCGAGAATGCCGGCGCCTGCGCTGTGATGGCGCTGGAGCGCGTGCCGGCCGATATACGCAAGGACGGCGGCGTGGCCAGGATGTCCGATCCCGCTGTGATAACGGCAATCATGAAAGCCGTGACCATACCGGTGATGGCAAAGTGCCGCATCGGCCACTTCGTGGAGGCCCAGGTACTGCAGGCACTGGGCGTCGACTTTATCGATGAGTCAGAGGTGCTGACCCCCGCGGACGAGAGCAATCACGTGTGGAAGCACGATTTTAAAGTACCTTTCGTCTGCGGCTGCCGCGACCTGGGCGAAGCCCTGCGCAGGATCGCAGAGGGCGCTGCCATGATACGCACCAAGGGCGAAGCCGGCACCGGCAACATCGTTGAGGCCGTGCGCCATATGCGCTCGGTGCAGGCTGCCATGCGCAAACTGCAATCCATGAGCGCTGACGAGCTTCCCGCCGAGGCTAAAATGCTGGGCGCTCCGCTTGACCTGGTCATCAAGGTACATAAAAGCGGCAAGTTGCCGGTGGTTAATTTCGCCGCAGGCGGAGTGGCCACACCGTCGGATGCCGCCCTCATGATGCAGCTCGGCGCTGAGGGCGTCTTTGTGGGCTCGGGCATCTTTAAATCCAGCGATCCCGAAGCGCGCGCCATAGCCATAGTCAAGTCGGTAACCCATTACAAAGACCCCGCCATCATCGCCGAGGTGTCTAGCATGCTCGGCTCAGCTATGCCCGGACTCGATATTAAAAGCATACCCGAAGACAGCTTACTGGCCACCAGAGGTTGGTAACTTGCACGCACTGTACGCGTCTGTCGATGTCATTTCCGCCACCATAGAGGGGATATCTTGCAGACGGTAGATATCGATGACATCCGGTCTTTGCTGACCGTCATGCCACCGCACATTTCATCGGAATTGCAGGAACCGGCGGGCAACGGCGATCTGCTCGAGATCGTTCTGGACCTGGGCCGCCTTCCGGAAGCACGCTTCCCCGGCCGCGAGATATTCCTTGGCGACCGTGAGGTCACCGATTCGGATATCCAGTATATTACCAGCCGCATAGGCTCATTCAGCGGCGACAACCGTGCAGGCCTGACCCGCACACTCCACCGCATCTCCGCCATCAGAAACCGCGAAGGAAAGATCGTCGGACTGACCTGCCGTGTGGGCCGCGCCGTAATGGGAACGGCCAGGATAATTCAGGACCTGGTGGAGACGGGCAATAACGTACTTTTAATGGGCCCGCCGGGTATCGGCAAGACCACCATACTTCGTGAGACGGCCCGTGTGCTGGCCGACGACCTTAAGAAACGGGTCATCGTGGTGGACACCTCCAACGAGATCGCGGGGGACGGCGACATTCCGCATCCCGCCATCGGTCACGCCAGGCGTATGCAGGTGCCGACGCCCACGCTCCAGCATGCTGTGATGATCGAGGCCGTGGAGAACCACATGCCCGAGGTCATCATCATCGACGAGATAGGCACCAGCCTGGAGGCTGAAGCGGCCCGCACCATCGCCGAACGCGGCGTTCAGCTGGTAGGCACCGCCCACGGCAACAGCCTGGAGAATCTCATGATGAACCCCACGCTGTCCGATCTCATCGGCGGAATACAGACGGTAACGCTGGGGGATGAGGAGGCGCGCCGTCGTCACACGCAAAAATCGGTGCTGGAGCGCAAGGCCCCACCAACATTTGATATCGTGGTCGAGATACAGGAACGGTATAAGGTGCTTGTCCATCCCGATGTAGCGCACGCCATTGACTCCGTCCTGCACGGAAAGGAAAGCAGTTCCGAGGTAAGATGGCTGGGGCCGGACGGCAACGTCGTTAAAGAACAGGCAACAACCATACGTGAAACCCATAAAAAACCCGAGATGATAAAACAGGGGCTGCGCGTTTACCTGTTCGGCATAAACCGGCCCATCCTCGAGCAGGCGGCCCATGAGAAAGGCCTGGCCATCGATATCACGGATGACCTGAGACAGGCCAACATATTGATCACCACCAAGAACTATTTCAGGCGCAAGCCGCAGAAAATAAGGGACGCCGAGACGCAGGGCATACCGGTCTACGCCATTAGAGGCAATAGCCTGCAGCAACTGCGCCACTGCCTGGACAGCATCTATACGGGGCCGCGCGACGAGGTCGTGGATACAGCGCTGGACGAGGCATTGCAGGCTATCGACGATGTTAAAAGCGGTAAAAAAGAGGTTGTGCTCAGCCCCCAGAACTCGTTTATCCGTCGCCTTCAGCATATGCTGGCCGAAAAGCACGACGTTACATCCAGCAGCTCGGGACGCGAGCCCGGGCGGCGGGTTAAGATAGTGAACAATTGAGAAGCCGGGTATTCTGAATTGCGTTATGCCGAAGCGTAAAGGACTGTTTATCACCTTCGAGGGATGCGAAGGCTGCGGCAAAAGCACCCAGGCCGGGCTTCTTTATGATGAGATGGTACGCCGCAATATACTCGCTGTTCTGACGCACGAGCCGGGCGGCACCCCCCTGGGGGACAGGATCAGGAAAATCCTTAAGGTAAAACGCGATTTCAATATCGGTCCGCAAACCGAGTTGCTGCTTTTCGCCGCCTGCCGCTCGCAGCTCATCAAGGATGTTATCCTGCCGGCCCTCGCCGGCGGCGCCAACGTTATATGCGACCGCTTCTCCGGCTCCACGCTGGCTTACCAGGGATACGGCCGCGGCCTGGACTTGGATCTGATCAAGTCGATCAACAACGCAGCTACGGGCGGATTGCAGCCGGACCTCATTTTTTTACTGGATTTGAAGCCTGAGTCAGGTTTGGGACGCAAGCACAATACGGCCGATGACCGTTTCGAGGCGGAGGACATCGCTTTCCATCGCAGGGTGAGGGACGGCTACCTCGAGCTTGCCGGGCGCGACCCCGGCCGCTGGATCGTCCTGGAGGCACAGCAGCCTTCCGGAGAACTGGGGAAGGATATTTTTAACCGCGTCCGGCCACTTCTGAATAAGGCAGCCTCCTGAGCAGCTATAATTCGCGCTGGATAACATACAGTTGTATGAATAAGATATCCGGTGGCCCGCTATGAGCGGCCGCAACAGGGCGGCCTCCTGCCTTCCCCACCAGAGGGAAGAGCAGGAGCTCCTGTCATTCGGTTACCGCCGCATCGCCGGTTTGGACGAGGCCGGCCGCGGAGCGCTGGCAGGGCCGGTGGTGGCCGCCGCCGTCGTATTACCCCCGGAGCCCGATTTCCCCTGGCTGCCCCTGGTCAGGGACAGTAAGCTTCTTCAGGAGAAGCAGCGGCAGCGGATCTTCGATTGCATGACTGAAAGCAGCATCGAGATGGGCATCGGCGTGGTCGAGCCGGACGTCATCGATGCGGTGAACATACTCAACGCTACCAGGAAGGCCATGGAGCTGGCGCTGGCGGCATTGTCAGAGCCGCCGGGATACCTGCTGATCGATGCCGTCAGGCTGAGGTATGTGACCGTACCTCAGAAGGCCATTATACGGGGCGACCGCACCGTGCTGAGCATCGCCTGCGCTTCAGTAGTGGCCAAGGTCACGCGCGACCGCATTATGCTGGAGCTGGATGAGCGCTACCCCGGCTATGAATTTCGCCGTCACAAGGGTTACGGCACGCGCAAGCACCTGGAGTGCCTGCGCCGCAACGGGGCCTCGCGTATACACAGGATGACCTACTCTCCGCTGCGAGACCTGTCCAGGCTGATATGAAGAAACAGGAAACGGGAAAGCAGGGCGAACAGCTAGCCTGCCGGGCCTTGGAGAAGAAAGGTTACCGCATACAGGAGAGGAACTACCGCTGCCGCCAGGGCGAGATAGACCTGGTTGCACGTCATCGCGACTATATCGTTTTTATCGAGGTGCGCAGCAAGACGGGGAACGCTTTCGGAACGCCCGAGGAATCGGTGACGGAAGCCAAAAAGCAGAAGCTTATCGCCACGGCCCTGGATTATCTCAGCAGGCATGACAACCTGCCTGAAAACTGGCGCATCGATTTCGTCGCCGTCGAGATCGATCCGGCGGACGGCAAGCCGACGCGCGTCGAGATCATAGAGAACGCAGTCTGCTGAGCCTTTCTATTCTTCCAGCGTCGCCATGGAGATACAGCTGTGCGCCATGGACCCGCCCGCCCTCAGCGCCACCGCCACGAAAATTGCCTCCGATATCTCCTCGTCGCTGGCCCCGGCCTTCCTGGCGTTCTTGGTATGTCCGTGGATGCAATAGGGGCACTGCGTGATATGGGCGCAGGCCACTGCGATCAGCTCCTTGGTCTTTTTATTCAGGCTGCCGTCCGCCATGACCTTGCCGTCGAAATCCAGGTAAGCCTGCATCAGCTCCGGCTTGAGCGCATACATTTTGGCAGCCTTCTCGATATCCTTCTTCCCGTAAAATTGATCTCCCATTTAATCCTCCGGAATTATGTAATATAAATCAGTATCAAAGTTTCAGACGCGTCCGCTGTATGATCTCCAGCTTGGACGGCACAGGCAGATCGTCGAAATAGGCGCAGTAACCCGCCACCCTCACAACCAGGCCGGGATACTTTCCGGGATGGCGATAGGCGTCATCCAGCATGTCGGGGTCCAGCACGTTGAACTGCACCTCCATGCCGCCTTTCTCGAAAAAACCTCTCAGCAGGGCCGCCACCGTATCCGTCCCGCGTTGACCCTCGATAACCGCTGGATCGAAGCGGAGGTTGAGGGCATAGCCGTTGGGGGAGTGACAGGGATCGATACAGGCCGCCGAGTTGAGCAGGGCCGTGACTCCCAGCCTATCCTTACCGTTGGACGCCCCCAGGCTGGCGGCGAAAGGCTCCTTGGCATTGCGCCCGCTGGGCAACGCGCCCACCAGTGACCCGAAAGCCACGTGGCAGGTCACGGAGTAGAATCCGGAGACGTACCTGCCTCCACGCGTATTGGCATGCCTCGTCAGTGCCCGGTAGAAGATGCCGGCCGCTTCAGCGGCATAGCTGTCCGGCAGCTCATGATCGTTGCCGTACTTGGGCGCGGCGGCCAGCTCGGCTTGCAGGGCCGGGCTTGAGCGGAAATCATGTCTGAGCGCGTCACAGACCTGGGCCATGCTGTATTTTTTTCTGCGGAAGACGAGTTCATCCAGAGCCGCCAGCGAATCGGCCACATCGGCCAGCCCCACTCCCTGTATGCCGCTGGAATTAAACAGCGCGCCTCCCGCGCTGACATCCTTTCCCGACTCCATGCAGCCGTCCACCAGCATGGATGAAAAGGGCGTGGGATGGTGGTTGCGGTTGCCGCGCTCCACCATCTGTATATCATCCACCAGACGGCCCACCATATGATTCACCTGCGCGGTATAAGCGGCAATAACATCTCCAATCGATGTGAATTTAGCGGGATCCGGCGTGGCAGCGCCCCGGCGCTTGCGGCTGTTAAACAGGCGGCCGCGGTTGAGCGCAAGCTCGAGGCAGGCCGGCATGTTCATCAGCGCGGCATCCGTGGAGAAGAAGCTTCTGCCGGGCAGCGCCAGCTCCACGCAACCCACTACGGCATAGTTCCTGGCCTCCTCAAGCGGGATGCCGTTGGCGACCAGCGATCCGATGGCCGCCTCATCGCTGAATATGGCGGGCACGCCGTTGCCCGCCTTGGCCACCTCGATCACCCTTTTGAGGTATGTTTCGGGAGAGCCGCCGTGCACGCGCGCCTGGTAATTGGGATCGCGCAGCCCGGACTCCTCCATCATATCGAGCATTACGTAGGTCAACTCGTTTGTCGCATCCGCGCCGGCCCGGTCCATGCCGCCGATGATAGCAGCCTGCACCACCAGATATCCTCCGTGATACTGGCTGACGCTCTCGGACAGCAGGAAAACGTGCTCGGCTGCCTTGGCCGAGAAGCACAGCAGCAGCTCCCTGGCCTTCTCCGCCGTGATCCGTCCCGTGTCCAGGTCACGCCTGTAATAGGGATATAAAAACTGGTCCATGCGGCCGAAGGAAACGGCCGAGTTGATGCTCTCCAGGCAGATTGCCATATGCGTGAGCCACAGAGACTGCAAGGCTTCCTGAAATGTTTCCGCCTGATTGAGCGGCACCCTGCGGCAGATCGCTGCTATGTTCTCCAGCTCCGCGCGCCTTACCGGGTCCTGTTCGGCGGCTGCCATGCGCGCGGCCTCGTCGGCAACGCGCCCGGCATAGCTCAGCAAACCTTCGCAAACTATGGCGGCCGCTTTCGGCAGGTCACCGCCGCAACCTTCCATTGATTCAAGGTATCCCTTCACTCCCAGCTTCAGCATCTTCTCGTAGTTGGGCAGGAAATGACCTATGCCACCGGCTTCGTTGATAAGATAAAAGGTGGCTTTGAGCTGCTCAGCCGCGTACTGAAAGAACCTGCCCATGTGCGGGAAGAAAGCCTTGAAGGGCATATTCCTGAAAAGCCAGTAGGGGATGACGTCGAACAATATCCTCAGCCGGTCCTTCCAGGGCATCAGCAGGGGCGTGGTCTTCCGTTTATCGATACGCGGGATGTCCGTGCCCATGAATACGCCGCTCAGCTCCGGCTGCATGAGGGCGGAGATGCGGTAACTGCCCATGTTGCCTACGATCAGCTCGTCGGGATAGATACGCACCGATTTATTCTGGAGAATATAGCGCGTCGCCATGGCGCGGCGGACGACAATGGGCTGCGACGGGTCATCGTGATGCCTGTAGAAGTCAGTCACCAGGTAGGCCCGCTCCGGGCACAGGTGCACCCTGCTGCCCAGCAGCTCCTTTTTGATGCGCTGGAAGCGTTGCGTGCGCGCCGCTGTTTCGACTGCCATAATTTCTATGTGTCCAGGGCGAACGGCGGGTACTTATCGGTTATCATGATCAGGGCATAGCACATGACCCTGAAGCCCCACCTCATCACACCCAGCACGAAATCGAAGAGGCCTTTAGGATATTTGCCCGTGAAGAGGATGGCAAACCACACGATAATGATCACCACCATGGCGGCGATCCACAGGAAGCACAGCACGATAATATGAGGTATGGCCAGGAACCACTTGATCAGCGGCAGCCAGCGGTTAAGGCCCGTGGCGTCCGGGTACGGCATATCGAGATGCACGTTCTGTTCTTCATCGGTGGAGGGGTAAACATCGTTCATCAGGTAGAAGTAGGATGCCACCCTGTAGCTGAACGAAGATAAGTTGAAGTTCCAGTCGTACCACCATTTCGGATATTTCCTGCGGAACAGCAACATCAGTATCAACGGGAGAAAGATCAGGCCGATGCCGGAGACTATCGTCCCCGCTTCCTTGGATCCGGTCTGGAAGCTGCCTCCTATCAGCAGGCCAAGTATGATTAAAATGGGAATTACCGTGAAGATGCGGAAGAAACTTGTAAGGCGGTTCAGCTTGCGGTCCGGATAATCTACTTTTAAGCTAACCGGGTAATCAACTGACATTTTACTACCTCCTTCCTTTATTCTGGCTCCGGGTCAGGATACTTTCATCCCACCCTTGCCCAGGTTGTATATCTCTTCTATCTTAACCTTGACCGCAGCCTTGGGCGGGACGGGGATTTTCATAAGTTCCGCCAGCTTCTTCGCCTCGTCGTAGAGCGGACCGGATGTGATTTTCTCCACCACCCTGCCCTCGAACCTGTAACCCTTCATCTTACTCCAGTCGGCCACAACTATCGCCACCTGGGGATTCTTCTGTATGTTCTGCCAGGTCCTTCCACCCGCCAGCTCGAAAAAGGTGATATGCTCGTCGTCCATCATCTGGCTGCTGCCCTTCATCGCAATGCTCGGCTTGCCCTCCTCACTGGCCGTGCCCACATATACCTGCCGCCCTGCCAAGAGGGCCTTCATCTCTTCGGTCAAACTAGCCATTTCCCAACCTCCTGATATTTATCTAAGGGCAATTATAATTGTTATTGCATCACGGTTCAAAAGTAACCAGGATAACCCCTACGGGACGATGAACTCCTGCTTTTGACCCACCGCTGACTCCTTCTTATAATTCATTTAACATATGCAGGAATTCACCCGCCGCGATTTTCTCAAATACGCCCTGGCAGGAGTTGGCGCCATCCTGGCCGCAAGGTTTATCAGCGCCTGCTCTCCACCGCAGGCTGCGCCCAATCCCCCACAGACGCCGTTACCTGTCACTCCTGCGGCAGAGGAAACCGGGCCTTCCACCGTCAAATACCCTGACCTGGTTGTCGTACGCGGCGGAGAGCCGGAGGCCCTGGCACGCAAAGCCATTGAACTGCTGGGCGGTATGAAGCGCTTCGTCAAGAAGGGCGACAACGTCATTATCAAACCCAACATCGGACCCGCCATGCGTACTTATGAGTACGCCGCCACCACAAATCCCTGGCTGGTGGCAGCCGTGGCCAGGCTGTGCCTGGAGGCCGGCGCCGGCAGGGTCAGGGTCATGGACCAGCCCTTCAGCGGTACCGCCGAATCGGGCTTTTTAAACAGCGGCATCAGGGAGCAGGTGGAAAAGGCGGGCGGAGAGATCGAGCTGATGTCGCGCTTCAAATATGCCGCAACCGATATCCCGCTGGGCAGGGACATCAGGAAGTGGAACATCTACGAGGACATACTCAAGGCCGACGTGCTGATCAACATGCCCATTGCCAAGCAGCATGGAGCATCGGTACTCACCCTGGGCATGAAAAACCTGATGGGAACGGTAAACACCGCGCAGCTCTTTCATCTCAACCTTCACCAGCGCATCGCGGACCTGGCCAGCCGCATCAGGCCCACATTGACCATCGTGGACGCCATCCGCATACTGACGGCCAACGGCCCCACAGGCGGAGATCTCAATGATGTCAGGAAACTTGACACCGTGATCGCCGGCAGCGACATCGTGGCGGTGGACAGCTATGCCACCTCGCTCTTCGGACTCAAGCCGGACGATATCCCGCATATAAAGATAGCCGCCGCCATGGGGCTCGGCAGCAACGATCTCAGCAAGCTGGACATCAAGGAAGTCACGCTTGGCAGTTAGTCAGAAGAAAAGCGGCGGTTGGAATACGCGGAGCTGGCTTAACCTGCGCACGGCCGTGCAGGCGCTGGCCTTCATTGGGTTCCTGGCACTCTTCCTGGGCGCTGTGCCTATCCTTATGCGCCTCGACCCTCTGGCCGTTCTGGCAAACCTTATCTCCAGCAGGAGCTTACAGCCTTTCGCAGTCATCGCACTGGCCATGGTGGCGCTATCGCTTGTCTTCGGCAGGGCCTGGTGCGGCTGGCTCTGCCCCATGGGCACGCTGCTGGAGTGGCTCTCCTTCAACAAATGGCGGCCTAAGAAAATCGCCATCCCGGACGGCTGGAGAGCGGTTAAATACGTCATCCTGATCGCCATCATACTTGCCGCCGTGTTCTCCAACCTGACGCTGCTGGCTCTGGACCCTCTGACCATTATGGTGCGCACCTTCGCCACCGCCGTATGGCCCGGCCTCGATTTCGCCGTAAATGCTGCGGAGTCAATGCTCAACAATATGCCTGCTCTCCAGGAGCCGCTGGCTCGTTTCGATAATGCGATAAGGCCTTCACTGCTGCCGACCGGCCAGCTGAGTTACCCGGACGGCTGGCTTTTCGCCGCTATCCTGGCCGTCATCATATTACTTAACCTTGTGGCTGAACGGTTCTGGTGCCGCTATCTCTGCCCATTGGGAGCATTCTACGGCCTGTCCGGCAAGGTCAGCTTGATACGCCGCCGCGTCAACGCAAGCTGTATCAAATGCAAGCTCTGCGAAGATGCCTGCCCCACCGGCACCATACGCAGGGATAAGGATTGCTCCAGCGATCCCGGCGAGTGCATCATGTGCCTCAAGTGTATGTATTCCTGTCCCTGCTCGACCAGCGATTTCGGCGCCGTCTTGTCTCCCGCCGGTTTCAACAGCTACGACCCCGTGCGCCGCCAGCTCTTCCTGGGACTGGGCGCGGGCGCCGTGCTGGCCCTGCTGTTCCGCCTGGGCCTGCCGAAGGGCCGGGTGTATCCTTACGCCATTCGCCCGCCGGGCGCTACCGAACAGGATATGACGGCCAGATGCATCCGCTGCGGCGAGTGCATAAAGTCGTGCCCAACAGGGGCCATACAGCCGTCACAGATGGATAACGGCCCCGAACAATTCTGGACGCCCGTGATCGTGCCCCGCATAGGCTTCTGCCAGTACTCATGCAACGCCTGCGGGCGGACCTGCCCGGTGGAAGCCATACCCGCGCTTTCACTGGAGGAGAAGAAGGTCACCCCCATAGGCAGGGCTTTCATCGACCGCGACCGCTGCCTGCCCTGGGCACAGGATACGCCCTGTATAGTCTGCGAGGAGATGTGCCCGGTACCCCATAAGGCCATACTGCTGAGCACAATGGATGTCAAGAATGAGAACGGCGATAAAATCACCCTGCAGCGTCCCACGGTGCTGACCGAGAGATGCATCGGCTGTGGCCTGTGCGAATATAAATGCCCGGTGGCCGGCGAGTCGGCCATCCGCGTGCGGGCCCTGGAATACGATTAACGCTTTTGACTAAGCGGAGTATTTGTGTTAGAAATTACCCGTACGTATCTAATGTAGAGATGCGACTGATTTAAACAGGAAGTGAGCTATGTTTCGCAGTTTCGGCATACCTGAGCTGTTACTTGTACTCTTGATAGTGCTGCTCGTTTTCGGCGCGGCACGGCTGCCCCAGATCGGTGACGCCCTGGGCAAGGCCATACGCAATTTCCGCAAAGGCGCTTCGGGCGAGGGAGATAAAGATAAGGCGGATAACATAAGCAAGGCCGATATCGGGGGCACGGACAAGGACAGCCCCAAAACATAATCTTAAATAATCACTATTTCGACCACTCCTGTGAAGCAGTTGTAAGCCATGGACTTTTTCGGAATAGGCCTGCCGGAGATAATTTTCATCCTCCTTATTGCCTTTGTGCTTTTCGGGCCCAAACGCATCGTTGAGATCAGCAGGACGGCCGGCAACGTCATGCGCAACCTTTCAAAAGACGCCTCTGATATACAAAAAAAACTGAACGAAGAACTGGAAGGAGAGAAACCGGGCGGGCCCGGCACGACGGATAGACGCTCGGATCGGGCAAAGCCCTGAATCCCGCCATATGAGCATATCGAATTCCAAAGGCATCTCGCTGCACCTTGAAGAATTAAGACGGCGTTTAATAGTCAGCCTGATAGCCATAGCCGCCGGTGTCATCATCTCCTTCGCCTTCGCCGACCAACTTTTCGCCATACTCATCAAACCCGCCAGCGGAGTAAGCCTGATCTTTGTTGAGGTGACGGAGATGCTGAGCACCTACATGCAGGTGTGCCTGATCGGCGGCATCATCATATCCATGCCCGTGCTGGTCTACGAACTAATAGCCTTCGTGACGCCGGCCCTCACATCGCAGGAGAAGAAATATGTCTGGATAATCCTGCCCTTCATCATACTGATGTTCGCGGGGGGCGTACTCTTCGGCTATTTCGTGCTCATCCCACCCGCCATGCAGTTCCTGCTCAGCTTCGGCACGGACATAGCCACTCCCCAGATCAGGATAGGCAACTATATCTCGCTCGTCTCCAGGCTGCTGCTGGCCATCGGCCTGGTATTCGAAACTCCCGTCATCACTACCTTCCTGGCCAGGCTGGGCATACTCTCCTCGAAATGGCTGGCTGCTCAATGGAAATGGGCTGTCATACTGGCCTTTGTACTGGGCGCCCTGATCACCCCTACCCTCGATCCTGTAAACCAGACGCTGGTGGCCATGCCGTTGATAATACTATATTTATTGAGCATTCTATTGGCCAGGATATTCGAGAAACGCAAGGTTGTTTGAGAAACGTCATTGCGCGCGCAATGACCTGTGTTTAAATCAGCTATAATAAGCATTAAATCATCATGGAAATTTCACCGAAATGGTACCCGGCCATCCACGCCAGGTGCTCCCGCCGTATCTACGATAAGGGCAAATCCATAGATACAGAAGCCAGGAAAAGGCTCCACGCGGTATGCAGCGGATTCACGCCCTATAGCGGCGTGCGCGTGGAGTTCATCGACGAGCCGCCCGACGATATCTTCGCCAATGCGCTGGGTTTTTACGGCAACATCAAGGGCGCTCCGGCCTTCTTAGCATTCATAGGCGACACCTCCGATCCCAACATGCAGGAGAAGATGGGCTACACGGGTGAGGCCGCTATCCTGGAGGCGACTTCTCTCGGACTGGGCACCTGCTGGGTGGCGCTGACCTATAATGCCAGGGCCGTAAAATCGATAATAAAGCTGGAAAAGACTGAGAAGCTTATCTGCGTATCGCCGGTAGGCCACACTACCGAGAAGTGGTCATTCGAGGAGAAGGTATTAAGCGGCTTCGGCAGCAACCACAGGCGCAAACCGCTGCAAACCATGGTCGGCGGACTTCCCGATGCGCAATGGCCGGACTGGGCCAGGGCTGCCGTTGAAGCAGCCCGGCTGGCCCCCTCGGCGGTCAACCGTCAGCCCTGGGGCTTCACAATGGAGGAACGCAGTATCATGGTGTCGGTCAAGAGCCGCGGACCCGAATTCAACGTTGCCATGCGGCTGGACTGCGGCATCGCCATGCTGCACCTCGAGCTGGGAGCGCTCAGCCGCAGCGCTGCAGGCGCCTGGGACTTCTTAACACATCCGCAGGTAGCTCGCTTTAGCGTGAAATAGTCGCAATCACTGAGCGTATGGATATACCACCCAAAATTGAAAGCCACAAGACAGCTGTGCTGTTGGTGACCTCCATCGCGGCCTTCGTCACGCCCTTCATGGGGTCATCGGTAAACATCGCACTGCCATCGATGGGTAGCGAGTTCGCCACGGACGCCGTCACACTGAGCTGGATTGCCACATCATTCATCCTCTCTGCCGCAGTCTTCCTCATACCGATGGGGCGCATTGCGGATATCAGCGGCAGGAAAAGGATATTTATCGTCGGTGGCGCGATTTTCGGGGCAGCCTCGATAATCTGCGCGCTGGCCTGGTCGGCCGATATGCTCATCGCAGCCCGCGTGCTGCAGGGAGTGGGCGGGGCAATGCTCTTCGGTACGAGTGCGGCCATTATCTCCTCAGTCTACCCGCCGGGCGAAAGGGGACGGGCCATGGGCATCAATATCGCAATCGTGTATCTGGGACTGTCGCTGGGCCCCTTCCTGGGCGGACTGATGACTCAATACCTGGGCTGGCGCAGCATCTTCTGGCTCAACACACTGCTCTGCATGCTGCTGCTGGTGGTGACAGCCTGGAGGCTGAAACCCGAGTGGGCGGAGGCACGCGGCGAAAGGTTCGACCTCTTCGGCTCGGTCATCTACGGCGCGGGACTGGTGGCGTTGATGTACGGGCTTTCCGAGTTGCCCTCCACAAGCGGCTTTATCTCTCTGGGAGCCGGGCTGGTCATATTAATCGTCTTCCTTAAATGGGAGACCTTGACCGCCAGCCCCATCCTCAACATAACCCTCTTCGCCCATAACCAGGTATTCGCCTTCTCGAACCTGGCTGCCTTTATTAACTATAGCGCTACCTTCGCGGTAGGCTTCCTGCTGAGCCTTTACCTGCAGTATATAAAAGGATTGTCCCCTAGTGACGCAGGAATAGCGCTGGTGGCCATGCCGGTGGTCCAGGCCATTTTTTCTCCTCTGACAGGCCGCCTCTCCGACAGGATCGAGCCCCGCCTGCTTGCTTCCGCGGGCATGGCACTGACGGCCGCCGGCTTACTGCTACTGATATTTATCGGCGCCGATACGGCCATGTGGTACATTATTGGCTGTCTGATACTGCTGGGCACCGGATTCGCCCTTTTCTCCTCGCCCAACGTCAACGCAGTAATGAGCTCTGTGGACAAGAAATCGCTGGGAGTAGCATCAGCCACCCTCGCCACCATGCGCCTCACCGGCCAGATGTTCAGCCTGGGTATCGCCATGCTGCTGATCTCCCTTTTCATGGGACGCGTGCAGGTCACGCCTGAAGTGTACCCACAGTACGTCCAAAGCCTGCAGATGGCCTTTGCCGTCTTTACGGCACTCTGCATTGGTGGTATATTTGCCTCGATGGCAAGGGGGAAAACACATTGAATCGGAACGGGTACTTATGAGTGAATCAGGCGCTTCCGCAATCAGCATCATCTACTACGACAAAACTGATTACCAGATCAAGATCAGTGCTTCCATCGAAGATTGCAAAGCTTGCAGGGAGAAAGACGGAGTCACATGGATCAACGTCGATAACGTCACGGATGCCAATCTGCTGCAATCGATCGGCAGCATCTTCAACCTGCACGAGCTGACCATCCAGGATATCTCCAACACGGGGCACAGGGTAAAGCAGGAGGACTTCAGCAGCTACATGCTGATAATCCTCAAAATGCTCGAGTTTAACAAAGCCAGCAGCTCGATCGAAGCGGAGCAGCTTAGCATCGTATTCGGCAAGAACTATCTTGTAACCTTCCAGGAAAGCCCGGGGGATTTTTTCGGGGACCTGCGCGCCGAAATAAAGATCGCCGGCTCTGTGGTGCGCAAAATGGGGCCGGACTTTCTGGCATGCCGCATAATCGACACCATCGTGGACAACTATTTCAACGCCATTGAGAGCTTCGGCGACCTGATAGAGGATAAGCAGGACGAATTGATGGCCAACCCGACACGCCGGACGCTCAATTCCATCCAGGGCATCAAGAAGAGCATGATGCAACTGAGGCAGTACGTATGGCCGGTGAGGGAGATACTGAGCGAGCTGGGAAAAAAGGAATCACCGCTCATCATGGAGAAGACCGTGGCCTATTTCCGTGACGTTTACGACCGCATCTTCGAGGCCATGGACCTGATAGAGAACACGCGGGAGATGGTCGGCAGCCTGATAGACATCTATCTATCCAGCATGAGCAACAGGACCAACGAGGTGATGAAGGTGCTGACCGTAGTGGCCACCATATTCATACCACTTACCTTCATCGTAGGACTATATGGCATGAACTTCCGCTATATGCCGGAATTGAACTCCGAATGGGGTTATCCGGGCGTGCTTCTACTGATGGCCCTGGTGGCGGGGGGGATGCTGCTTTACTTCCACCGGAAAAAGTGGATCTAAAGCGGCTTACTCCATGGTAATAGCAGGCCCGTTGTTCTTCTTGATGCGGCCGAACGGCAGGAACATAGCCGGGATGATACCGGCAATGACCACCAGGGCACCGATCACGTAGTCCATCTGGTAAGCCGTGACGGCGGCCCTTAAATTCACGTACTGAAACAAGTAAGTGACGGCCGCCTGCTGGGCAGCCTGCAGTGTCATCCCCAGCTGCATAAAGTAGACCTGCATCTGCGACAGCACCTGCAGAGCGATGACAGAGTCCGGGGTAATTGTCTGCACCATCATCGACAGGTTGGTCTTCTGGAAGGTGTCGAGCATGGTGGCGAAGACAGCGATGCCCAGAGAGGCGAAGATGGTCCTGGATACGTTTATAAGTGCCGATGCCTGGGCCGTCATCTGCTGGGGAACAGAGGAGAGCGCGTAGGTCATAACGGGCATCATGGCAAAGCCCACACCGATGCCCCTGATGAAGAGGATCAGCCTCAGGGTATCATCGGGCGTGGTGACGTCCAGCACCTGCAGCCAGAGGGAGGTGATCCCGGTGATGACCAGGCCCAATACGGTAGGAAAGCGCGGCCCGATCCTGTCGTAAAGCCTGCCTGCGATGGGCATGGATACCATGGCGCCGATGACCGAGGGCAGCAACATCAGCCCGCTGGCCAGCGCGGAGAAGCCGCGCAGGTTCTGCAGGAACAAAGGGAGCAGGAATACCAGCGAGAACAGCCCGATGGTGGTGACAAAGGTCAGTCCGATGCCCAGCGAGAAACCGCCGTTTTTAAACATGTGCAGGTCGAGCAGCGGATGATCGGATCGCAGCTCAACTATGATCCACGCCAGTATGCAGGCGCAGCCCACGGTCAGCAGGGTCACGATGCGCCAGTCGTCCCATGTCCAGGTGGGCGCATAGGAAAAGGCGTAGAGCACCGCGCTGAACCCAACCGCTGCCAGGAAGAAACCCTTGACATCAAAGGCGGTGTCGGAAGTGCGCGTCTCCTCTATCCAGGAGATGCCAAGAGCGATGGCTATCAGCACGACAGGCACGTTCACATAAAAGACCATGCGCCAGCTCCAATAGTCCACTATGTAACCGCCCAGCGTGGGCCCGATGGCGGGGGCCAGCATCATGGGTATGCCGAAGATGGCCATGGCCGTGCCTCTATCCTCAGGGGGAATGTTTGTGAAGAGGAAGGTCATGGCCAGCGGGTTGAGCAGGCCGCCTGCCAGCCCCTGTATTACCCTGAAGGTTATCAGCGAGCTTGTATTCCAGGCCATGCCGCAAAGTATTGACCCCACCAGAAAACCCGCCTGGCTCCAGAGGTAGACCTTTTTTATGCCGAAACGCTGCGCCAGGAAAGCCGCCGCCGGCGTGGAGATAGCTGTAGCCATGAGGTAAGCCGATACCACGAGCTGGGCGCGGTCGGCTGTTTCATTGAAGACCGCCATGATATGGGGCAGGGCCACATTCATGATAGTCTGGTCAAGGATCACCATGAAGGTGCCGATAATGGCCACCGCCATGACGCGTGATTCGCTCGTTTTCGGCATTTGCGCGTTTATCCGGTTACCGGGTGGTTATTTTGACCTCGACAGATGTTCCGGGTATAAGAACATAGTTAGCCGGATTGTCCACCGATATCTTGACCGGCACCACCTGTGCCACTTTGATGAAGTTGCCCGTGGTGTTATTCTGCGGCATTAACGAGAAGGTCGCTGCTGTGGCAGCCGATATCCCATCCACTTTGCCCTGGAGCTTGGCACCCCCCAGGCTGTCAACCGTTACCTCAACCTCCTGGCCCGGCTGTATGCGATGCAGCTCGGCCTCGGATATGTTGGCCATAACCCAGGTGTTGGAAGCATCATAAAGCGTGACGATGGAGGCGCCGGCGGACACCACCTGACCGGGATAAGACCAGACCGCGGCCACATACCCGCTTACCGGGGCATCCAAACTGGCCCGGCCCAGCGGTATCTCCTTGAGGCCCTGCCTGTCGGCCGGGCTGTCCGGGCGGGGTACGCCCATGATGGCGATCCTCTGTCCCTTCTCAACGTAGCTACCCAGGTCAACATCCAGGCTGATGATCTGGCTGGAGGCCAGCGCCGGAACTGCTATGAGGGGGGCGCTGATGCGCGCGTTGTCGGTACCGACGTACTTATAGCCCTGGTAAACGAGGTAGCCCAGGGTTACCAGTCCACCCAGCAGCACCACCAGCACGACAATGAATATCACTTTACCACGGGTGGTGGAAAGGCCGGATTTCATTCTCTCAGATAACTTAGCAGCCATAGTTGTTGCCTCCGCTTGAATTTGGACCGGGTTGATAATTATGTTTCATGTCTTACTTCCGCAGCGCGTTGGCCGGGACGGCTGCCTTCTCCAGAACTACCGCCTCGCCCTCAGCCAGGCCTGTAACTATTTCCGTATAGGTGTTACTCTGCAGCCCAATTTCAACTGACCTCTGCTCCGTCAGTCCCGTTTTCTCATCCCTGAGCACGCGCACCGTGTAATTCCCGCTCTGTCCACTTACTGCGCCGTTCGGCACGATCAGCACACCGCTGCGATTGTCCACCAGTATCTCCGCGGCGGCCGTCATCCCGCCCGTAAGGTAAGCAGTCTCAACGGGATCCAGTGCTATCTCGATCTCGTAAGTCGGCAGCGTGGTTTGCACCGTTCCGTAATACTGTATGCCGCTGGCCTGCGTCGCACCTAAAGGCGAGATAAAAGTAACACGGCCTTTGAATTGACGGCCGGGGAAAGCGTCCATCAGTATCACCGGCTTCAGTTCATTCAGCGGCTTGCCCGCCACCCTGGCGATATCGATCTCGTCCATGAGCCCGGTCATGCGGACGGAATTGACATCGGCCAACTGGATTACGTATGAATCGATAGGTACGCCCGTTACCGCGTACCTCTGGGTTATCATATCGCCGGCCCGCAGGTTTATATCGGTAACCCGGCCGTCGAAGGGCGCCAGCAGCTCGGTCTTAAGCAAGGCCTGCTTGGTGCGCTGCAGATTTATAATAGCCGTCTGGACAGCGATATTATAGTCGCGCTGTGTCTTGAGATTGAGCCCGGCGCGGTAGGTGGAGACATTCTCGTCCAATATCTTTTCGCTGAGCTCCATATCATGCTTGACCGTCGCCAGCGTTTCGGCAAACTGTACCGAGTCGAACTCCTTCTCCTGCGAGAGATTATTTAATAGCTCCAGCGAGCTCAATATCTCGCTGACAACCGTGTATCCCGTACAGGTATCGGGATAGACAGAATTCTGCGGCAGGTGGTTCAGCCTCTTGACGACGCTGTGTGTGTCTACCATCTCGGTCAGCATCGACTGTATGGCGTCTGTTGCGCCTGAGTAGTTACCCTCTTTTAACAGCAACTGCAGCGCCGACAGGCTGTCGATCTCCGCCGATAGCTTCCCGATGGCCAGGTCAATATCGTAGTCGGTATAGCTCGACTGCGTTACGTCTATCAGGTCCGGCCTGACACGACGGTAAGCGGGATCGCTGTAGAATTTTCTGGCACTATCGAGGTCGGATTTCGCCAGCGAAACCTGCATGGCGGCGTCTTCATAATAGCCCGTCTGCAGCAGCACACGCGCTTTCTCCAGTTCCTTCCGGGCGAATTCAAACCGCATGAATGCCACGGCGTCGCAGTAAAATCCCGGCGAGCGGTTGACACCGCAGCATACGGTCTGCACCACGTTGTTGATGGCCAGTTCCAGAGCGTATTGCGCCGCTTCCACGGCCAGTCTCTGCGTGGTGTCGTCCAGCTTGGCCAGTGTCGTGCCGGCCCTGACCATATCACCCTTCACAACGTACACGGCTTTAATACGTCCGCTGTAGGGCGGGGTGAACATGGTGGTATCAAAATAAAGGTTGACCGCCGAAGGCATCTCGATGGAACCGTCGGCAGTGACCTTCATCTCCAGGTCGCCCTTCTGAACACGGGCCACAGACAACTGCCCCGGCGCCGGCGCCCCGTTGCAGCCTCCAAAAATGATAGCCGCTACCATTACGATGGCAATCAATCCAGAAAAAAATCTCATGTTCATACCGGCTTAACTCCTGAGGGATATTCTGATTATTTGCAGTAGCATAATTAACTCTGGCCCATCTTAGAGATTATCCTATTGAAGGTATCAAGGGCCATATTGAGGCTGTCCAGCTCAACATGGTCCAGACCCGACAGATTATTCTTGATGCCTTTCCTGACCAGCTGAAGTCGGTTTGCCACAAACCTGCGGCCCCTGGCCGTGATCGCAATATGTATAACCCGCCGATCCTTCACATCGGGCTTGCGTTCCACATATTCCAGTACGATCAGTTTATCTATTAACGCAGACACGTTAGGTTTGGAGATGCCCATGCGAATCCCTATCTCTGAAGGCTGCATCATGCCCACATGCGTAAGCATGATCAGCACGCGCAACTGCATGGTTATGGGATTCACCCTGTTGTTCCCGTGCGCCAGCTTAAGTATGTTTTTATAGAATAACGGGAAGAACTGCAGGATGTTTTCGCTGATACTGTCCAGCCTGTCTTCCCTGTATTTTGCAGAAATAGTTATGTTCTCTGAATTATTCATGGCTTATAACTGTTATATTTATATAACTTTTTTATTTGAATGTCAACGGTTTGAAGCGTGAGTACGATGCTGCTATACTATCCAGCGTTGTGAACTACGAGACAGTCATAGGTCTGGAGGTCCATGCACAGCTGCTGACAGTCAGCAAGATGTACTGCGCCTGCAGCACCAACTATGCCAGCGACCCTCCCAATACGCACGTTTGCCCGGTCTGCATGGGAATGCCCGGCGTTCTACCCACCATCAATCAGAGAGCCGTGGAGTTCACTATTATGACCGCACTGGCGCTCAACTGCTCCATCCCGGAGCATGCCAAATTCGACCGCAAGAACTATCCCTACCCCGACCTGATGAAAGGTTACCAGATATCGCAGTATGATATGCCCATGAGCGCCAACGGCTACCTGGTCATCGATATAGAGGGCAAAAAGAAGAAAATAGGCATAACGCGCGTACATCTTGAAGAGGACGTAGCCAAGCTGGTGCATCATAATTCTCCGGAAGGGGAAAACTACAGCCTGGTGGATGTCAATCGCGCCGGCATGCCGCTGATGGAGATAGTCAGCGAACCTGATATGAGCTCACCCGAAGAAGCTCGTCTTTACCTCGTGAAGCTTCGGGCAATCCTTCAATACCTTGGCGTATCAACGGGCAATATGGAGGAGGGGAGCTTCCGCTGCGATGCCAACATCAGCATCCGCCCCGCCGGGACCAAAGAATACCTGGGCAAGGTTGAAGTCAAGAATATGAACAGCTTCCGCGGCGTATACCGCGCCCTCGAATATGAGGAGAAGAGACAGCGCGAGGTGCTGGACTCCGGCGGCAGGATCGCGCAGGAGACCAGGGGCTGGGTGGACGACAAAGGTATAACCGTCAGCCAGCGCAGCAAGGAATATGCCCACGACTACAGATACTTCCCCGAGCCCGACCTGCCTCCTCTTTCCTTCAGCCGGGAGATGGTGGAAAAGATCATTGCCTCATTGCCCGAGCTGCCTGAAGCAAAATTCGACCGTTTCGTCAGTCAATATAATCTGCCCCCTTACGATGCCGGTCTGCTTACCGATAGCAGGCCGATGGCCGCCTATTTCGAGGAATGCCTGGCTAAAGTATCGGCTGCGGGAAAACCGGAGATCGCTAAAAAGGCCAAAACTATCGGCAACTGGATGCTGGGGGATTTTACCCGCCTGCTCAACTCGACCAACAGGCTGATCGGTGACAGCCTTGTGCAGCCGGGGCAACTGGCGGAGCTGCTGGAACTGATCGAAAAGGGGACCTTAAGCGGGCCACTGGCCAAAACGGTCCTCGAAGAAATGTTCGAGACCGGAAAATCCGCAACCGCTATTGTGGCAGAGAAAGGTCTGGTTCAAATCAGCGACAGCGGTGAACTTGCTATAATAATAGACAGGGTAATAGCAGATAACGAGAAGGCCGTTGCCGACTACAGGGCGGGCAAAGAAGCCTCGTTGACCTTCCTCATCGGGCAGGTCATGAAAGCTTCCAGAGGGAAGGCCAACCCCGCCGTCGTCAAGCCGATAATCGTTGATAAACTCGGAGGAAATTAGCATGCCCATATATCTGACCATTGCGCAGCTCGTACTTGCGATCGCGCTTATCATCGTCCTGGCCATGCAGGTCAAGGGCGGCGGCCTGGGCGGTATCTTCGGACAGGCGGACGGGGTGTACCGCACCAAGCGCGGCGTAGAGAAAACTCTCTTCCAGGTCACCATTGTTCTGTCCGTTCTGTTCATCATCCTTTCCATCGTGATAGTCAGGGTTAGCGCGGCTTAACAGGGAGGCACAACGGAATGTCGCGTGTCATCACGCTGACGACCGACTTCGGCACAGGCGACGGTTACGTCGCAAGCATGAAAGGTGTGATCCTCGGCATCAACCCGCAGGCAACGGTGGTAGATATCTCTCATTCGGTGGAACCCCAATCCATCCGCCAGGCTTCGTTCATCTTACACACCTCCTGGCGCTATTTCCCTGAGGGCAGTATTCATGTGGTGGTGGTCGATCCCGGCGTGGGTAGCCATCGTAAGGCGGTTATCTTAAAAACAGCATCGGCCTGTTTCATTACGCCCGACAACGGCGCATTGAGCTATGTGCTCCACGAGATAGCCGAGATGCAGGCGCAGCATAGCCATGCCAAGATAAGCCAGGCGACCAACCGATCATTGCCGGATGAATGCGAGGCCGTTTCGCTCACCAGGAAAGAGTACTGGAGACATCCGGTGAGCGCGACTTTCCACGGGAGGGACGTTTTTGCGCCGGTTGCCGCCCACCTTTCGCTGGACATTCCAATTACTGAATTCGGCGAAAGCGTTAACAGCCTCACGGTTTTCCCCATCCCCACACCTTTCCAGGACGCCACAGGCCAGATGGTCGGTCACATAATACACATCGACCGCTTCGGCAACCTGATAACCAACCTCCGCAGCCGCCATATACCGTCGGGAGGGGCGGCAATTGAGGTCAGGAACCAGCGTATCGACAACACCAGCCGTTACTATTCACAGGGCAGCGGATTGATGGCCCTGATAGGCAGCAATGACTATCTCGAGCTGTCTTTCAGGGATGGCAGCGCGGCTTCGATCCTGGGGGCACAGGTGGGCGATACGATAAAACTTCTTAATCCGCCTTCGCGCTGACCTTACCTGGACAGCTTCCAGACCGTGCCTTTAGCAGTGTCCTCGATGGCCACGCCCATCTTAGACAACCGGCCGCGCACTTCGTCGGCCTTCTTCCATTCCTTGGCCTTGCGGTATTCATTTCGTGTTGCTATAAGCTCTTCGATCTCTTTTTCTTCCCCGACCGACAGTTTCTTGCTCTCCTGCAGGGTAAAACCGATCACGCCGGCCAGCTCCCTCAGCATCTTCTGCGCATCCCGTATATCCAGCCCATTCTCGTTGCCGCGATTGATTTCGCGCACTAGCTCGAACATGGCTGCCACCGCCTGCGGCGCGTTGAAATCATCATCCATGGATTCGATAAAGCGGGCCCTGAACTGCTCTGCATCCAGTACAGCGCCCCCCGGTTTGCCCTCCACCTTGATCGCCTGCCGCAGGCGATCAAGGCCGTTTTCAGCCGCGTCCAGCGCCTCAGTGCTGTAACGCAGAGGCATCCTGTAGTAGGAGCTTATGATGAATAGCCGTATGGCGTCGGCGCTGTTGCGCGCCAGTGCCTCTTTAATCGTGACAAGGTTGCCCAGAGACTTGCTCATCTTGTCGGCGCCGAGCTGCAAGAATCCGTTATGCATCCAGATGCGCACAAAGGGAACGACGCCTGTATAGCATTCCGACTGGGCCATCTCATTTTCGTGATGCGGAAATATGAGGTCCTGCCCACCCCCGTGTATGTCCAGTGAGTTTCCGAGGTGGCCGGTCGACATGGCGGTACATTCGATATGCCAGCCCGGCCGGCCCTCTCCCCAGGGGCTTGGCCATGAGGGCTCACCCGGCTTAACCGCCTTCCAGAGCGCGAAATCGAGCGGGTCCTCTTTCTTCTCGGCCTCGGCCGTTGCCGTAACGCGCATATCATCGGCGTTCTGGTGCGTAAGTTTACCGTAGCCCGGGAAGCTCTTGACGCGGAAATACACGCTGCCCTCAGATTGATAGGCATGCCCTTTTTCAAGCAACACTCTGATGACCTCGAGTATCCTCGGCATCTCCTCGGTAGCCCGGGGGTAGACGGTTGCCCTCTTGATGTTCAGCGCATCGGTATCGGCGTAATATTCGGCGATATATTTCTCCACAAGGTCCTGCCAGGGGATGCCCCTCTCCCTGGAGCGATTGATGATCTTGTCATCTATATCGGTAAAATTCTGCACATATTTCACCCTGTATCCCCGGTATTCAAGGTAACGCCTGATAACGTCGAAGGACACGTAACAAAGAGCGTGGCCGAAGTGGCAGACGTCATAAACAGTCACGCCGCATACGTACATCTTTACCTCTCCGCCGGAGGGCGCAAAATCCTCCTTTTGCCCCGACAGAGTGTTGAATATCTTCATGGAACACCTCGAATCAAGTAATATTATTCCGCCAGCATGGCTACGGCATAGGCAGCCATCCCTTCACCCCTGCCAGCAAATCCCAATCCGTCCGTTGAAGTGGCCTTCACCATCACCTGGTCTTCCTCTATGCGCAGGGCCAGCGCGATATTATGCCTCATCTGATCGATATAGGGAGCCACTTTGGGCTCCTGGGCGATCAGCTGGCTATCGATGTTTTTTATAATATAACCGGCCGAAGCGACCTTGCGCCCGACATGCTCCAGCATATGAATACTGGAAGCGCCCTTGTGCTGGGGATCACCGGAGGGAAACTGGTGTCCTATATCCTTCAATCCGGCCGCGCCCAGCAGAGCATCCATAATGGCATGTACCAGTACGTCGGCGTCGCTGTAGCCGTCCAATCCTTTCCGGAAGGGCACATCAACACCTCCCAGCACCAGGGCACGCCCGGGCACCAGTGGATGAACATCATAACCTATGCCTGCTCTCATACTATCACCTTCGCTTTGCGATTATTTCCGCCAGTGCCAGGTCTTCCCGCGTGGTGATCTTGATATTCTCATAATCCCCGGCATATAGCTTCACTTTAAAGCCGATGCGCTCGACGACGGCGGCGTCGTCTGTCACCTCGCCATCCAGCTTATCATATGCCTCTTTCAATATTTTATATCGAAAGACCTGCGGTGTCTGAACCGCCATCAGCCGGTTGCGCGGCAGCGTCGCAGCCACCATCCTCTCATCATCCACCTGCTTAATGGTGTCCTTGACCGGCACAGCCGCAGCTGCGGACCCGGTGAACCCTGCAGCCTCTATGCCATCATCTATCAGCCTGTCGGTTAGAAAAGGCCGTGCGGCATCGTGCACAAGCACCAGCTCACAGCCCCTTATGGTGTCCAGACCGTTCTTAACCGAGTCCTGCCGCAGGTTGCCCCCGGCGCAGATCCGGCTCACCTTTGACCATCCCATCTTTCCGGCAAGGCTTTTACCTTCCTCCAGACTACTATTATGTAAAACCAATACGATCTCTCGCACATGTTTATTATGCTGAAGTACTTCGACCGGCCAGGCTATGACCGGCCTCCCTGCCAATTCCAGAAATGCCTTACCAACTCCCATCCTGCTGCCGCTGCCGGCGCCCACCACTATGGCGGCCATATTAAACGTTTCATTCATCGTCTATGTCCTTTTTCTTGGCCGTCTTTTCGAGTCCCACCCGCAGGGCCTCCGCTATGCTGCCAACCCTGATTATCTCCAGCCCATCCGGACCATGGGACGCCTTTTTAAGGGCGGCCGGTATGATGCACCTTGTGAAACCCAGCCTGGCGGCCTCCGAGATCCTCCTGTCCATCTGCGGAACGGACCTGAGCTCGCCGCTCAGCCCTATCTCACCCACCGCCACGGTACCGGGTATGGACCTGGCATCTCTGAAACTGGAGGCGATAGCCATGGCGATGCCCAGGTCGGCGGCCGGTTCGGATATCCTGATCCCGCCTGTGACGTTAACGATAACATCCTGGTTATACAATCCCACACCTGCGCGTCTGGTCAGGACGGCACATATCAACAGGAGCCTGTTGAAATCGACGCCGTTGCTTATCCGCCTGGGAGGACCGTAGGCAGCCGAACTGGTCAGCGCCTGAATCTCGACCAGCAGGGGACGGCTGCCTTCCAGAGTGGGCACGACTGCGGCGCCGATTGCGCCGTTTACGTATGATTCCAGGAAAAACTGCGAGGGATTTGATACTTCTGTTAGGCCGGTGCTGCCCATCTCAAACACGCCCACCTCATTGGTTGAGCCGAACCTGTTCTTGGTGCTCCTCAATATGCGATAGCTGTTGAAGGACTCGCCCTCCAGGCTGAGTACGACATCCACGATATGTTCAAGGGCTTTAGGTCCGGCGATAGATCCGTCTTTGGTCACATGTCCCGAGATAAAGACCGGCACACCGGTCCTTTTAGACCACCTCAACAGACGAAGCGTGCACTCCCTGATCTGATTGATGCTGCCCGGCGCCCCGTTGATATCCTCCAGGTAGACGGTCTGAACCGAATCGACCACTACCAGGGATGGTTGCATCGATTCCAATCCTGCCATTATGTTTTCCATATTGGTCTCAGGGTAGACGTACAGCCCATCACCCCTGACACCCAGCCTCTCCGCACGCATCCTGAGCTGCTGTGACGATTCTTCCCCGGATACGTACACAACCTGGCCTTCCCTGTTTTTAGTAACTGCGTCCGATATCTGCAACAGCAGCGTTGACTTGCCTATACCGGGGTCGCCGCTGACCAGCACTACAGATCCAGCGACCAATCCTCCTCCCAGCACACGATCCAATTCGCCGATGGTGAGGCTGATGCGGGAATAGTCGTCGCGCTTCAGCTTCACCAACTCCAGCAGGCGCCCCGCAGTATCCGGCTTGCTTTCAATTGTATGTTTGCCCGCCGTAATTGTGGTTTCAACCAGGCAGTTCCATTCCTGGCAACCCGTGCAGCGCCCCTCCCATTTAGGGCTTTGTCTGCCGCATTTCTGGCAGATAAACACCGTTTTAAACTTCTGCTTTTCCAATCTTATACCCTGTTGTTTGACCTCTGGTCAGCAAATGATAACAAAAATGGACATAACTTTCTTAAATCAGGCGGTAAAAAATCGAGGGCGTGCGGTACAGGTGACCGTTCACGCCCTCATATGATTCGATTGGCTTTCGCGTCGCTTACGGGTTGTTGCTGCCCAGCAGGTGGTTACCCTCGCCCGCAAGCAACTTGCTCTCTGCAGCGGGCGCCACGGCTTTTTCAAGCTTGCGGATAACTATCTCGGTGCCATCGTAGTCAACCAGAACCTTTGAGCCGGCCTCGTATTCGCCACGCAGGACGTTTTCAGAAAGTCTATCCTCAACTTCCTGCTGTATGACACGGCGCAGCGGCCGGGCGCCGTAATTAGGATCATATCCCTTGTCCCCCAGGTAATCCCTGGCAGCCTCGGATATCTCAAGTGTAATTAATTTTTCTTCCATTGAAGCGACTGCCTCACGCAGCATGAGGTTGACGATCTGGCGGATATGATCACGGGTAAGCGCGTGGAATACCACGGAAGCATCGATGCGGTTGAGGAATTCCGGCCTGAACTTCTTCTTCAAAACGCCCATCACACTTTCTTTCATCTTTTCATAGGCAGCCAGGCGATCGTGTTCTTCAGTGCCCTTTACATTGAAACCAATGCTCGCATGCTTTATTTCCTCAGCACCGACGTTGCTTGTCATAACTATGATAGTATTACGGAAATCCACCCTTCTGCCTTTGGCATCGGTCAGGTGGCCATCGTCCATTATTTGTAGGAGGATATCGTAAACATTCGAGTGTGCTTTCTCTATCTCGTCCAGCAGGATCACCGAGTACGGGTTGCGCCTGACGGCCTCGGTCAACTGACCGCCCTCTTCATAGCCGATGTATCCCGGAGGTGCGCCCACCAGCCTTGCCACGTTATGCTGCTCCATGAACTCCGACATATCCAGTCTGACCATTGCGTCTTCTTTATTGAACATAAATTTAGCCAGGGCTTTGACCAAAGCAGTTTTACCCACCCCAGTCGGTCCCAGGAATATGAAGGAACCCATTGGGCGCCTGGTCTCTTTGAGCCCCGCTCGTGAGCGCCTGACAGCCCTGGCAATAGTGACCACTGCCTCATCCTGGCCTACTATGTCCTGATGTATAGCCTCCTCCATCTTGAGCAGCCGTTCCGTTTCGTCTGTCGTCAGGCTAACCACCGGAATGCCGGTCCACATGCTGACGACCTCGGCGATATCCTCCTTGGTCACGACGGGCGTTTCTTTCTTCTGCGTATCCTGCCATTCCTGCTCCATGTTTTTGATCTTAGCCTGCAGCTGGACCTCGCGGTCTCGCAGCTCGGCAGCCATCTCGTACTGTTGCGAACCTATAGCATTATCCTTGTCGCGCCTGACAATCTCCAGGGCCTTCTGCGCCTCGGCTATACCGATGGGTACTACCCCTTTCTTGATCCTGACACGTGAGGAAGCCTCGTCCATAATGTCTATGGCCTTATCCGGCAGAAAGCGGTCTGAAATATATCGCGACGCCATGGAGGCGGCTGCGCTCAGAGCCTCCTCGTGGATTATCAGCTTGTGATAATCCTCGTAGTGATGCTTGATGCCTTTTAAAATGAGCACCGTCTGCTCAACGGTCGGCTCCACTACCGTCACGGGTTGGAAACGCCTCTCCAGGCCGGCATCTTTTTCGATATATTTACGGTACTCGTCCAGGGTGGTGGCGCCGATAAACTGTATCTCACCCCTTGAGAGCGAGGGCTTGAGTATATTCGAAGCGTCCACTGCGCCCTCAGCCGCACCCGCCCCTACAATGGTATGCAACTCGTCGATGAAAACGATGCAATTGCCGGCGCCTTTGATCTCATCGAGGACTTTTTTAAGCCTTTCTTCAAATTCACCGCGGTACTTGGTGCCGGCCACCAGCGAACCTATATCAAGGGTTACCAGCCTCTTGTTCCTGAGGGGTTCCGGTATATCTCCGGTTACGATCTGCTGCGCCAGCTTGGTCACAATGGCTGATTTACCCACACCGGGCTCACCGATCAGCGCAGGATTATTCTTGGTACGCCGGCTGAGTATCTGGATGATGCGCTCGCATTCCTTTTCCCTGCCGACGATGTTGTCCAGCTTGCCCTGGCGCGCCAGGTTGGTCAGATCTACACCGAGCTGGTCAAGTATAGGGGTCCTGACCCCCTCTTTGGTTACTGCCCTGGCCTGACCGCCGGCTGCGTTCAACAGCTTATTAACCTCGGCCAGCACCTTATCAAAAGTAACTCCCAGGCTCTCAAGCACACCGGCTGCCGAGCCCTCTCTCTCTTTGAGCAGCCCCAGCAACAGGTGCTCGGTACCGATATAGCTGTGGTTGAGTCGCCTTGCCTCGTCCACAGCCAGCTCGATGACCTTCTTGGCCCTCGGAGTAAGGCCGACCTCGTTTGTGTTGGGACGTCCACCACGCCCCACGATGAATTCAACGGCGGACCGTACCTTGCTGGTTGCCACGCCCAGGTTATTCAGTACCTGGCTGGCCACACTGTCTTCCTCAGCGATCAATCCCAGCAATATATGCTCGGTATCGATATAGCTATGCCCGAAATGCTGAGCCTCTTCCTGGGCACGCGTAAGCGCCCGGCGGGCACGTTCAGAAAATTTCTCAAATCTACTGGCCATAGTAACCTCGAAAAGTGGGATTCAGACGTAACCTTGATAGGCTGTGTACTATGAATTATATGTTGTAGTATGTGGCAAGTCAAAGAACAACAGCTTCAAATGAAACTGAAAGAGTAGCTTCTGCCGAAAAAAGGCAATAAAAAAAGTCCCTGGCAGTGGCATATTTTCCCGAGGAATCCCTCCCTCAGTATCGTCTGCGCTGAAGCGTTTCACTACCGTGTTCGGGATGGGAACGGGTGGTTCCGCCTCGCTCTGACCACCAGAGGACTTTAATGAATAATAGTTTATAGAAATACTATATCGCTGTCAAATGCAGCCCTGTTCCGTCTATCCCTTTACCAGAGTGAACTCTGCGGAGTGCGCCCCCTTTTATAGGCGATGCCGAGGTGCTCATAGGCCAGGCGGGTGGCCACACGGCCCCTGGGTGTCCTCTCCAGGAATCCCAGTTGTAACAGGTACGGCTCATAAACACCTTCTATCGTGTCGGATTCCTCGCTGATGGAGGCTGCAATGGTATCAAGGCCGACCGGCCCTCCGTCGAATTTCTGTATGATAGTCTTCATCACCTTGCGATCGATCTCATCCAGTCCGAGCTGGTCCACTTCCAGTTTGCCCATTGCCTCCAGTGTGACATCCTGTGTAACCACGCCGTTGGCCTTAACCTGGGCGTAGTCACGGATGCGCTTGAGCAGGCGATTGGCCACGCGCGGAGTGCCGCGGGCGCGACAGGCGATTAAATCTATGCTCCCGTCATCGATCTTGAGCTTCAATATGCGTGCCGAGCGCTTGATTATCGCGCCGATAGCATCAACGTCATAGAAGTCCAGCCTGTGTACCGAGCCGAACCTGTCTCTTAAAGGAGAGCTCATGGCGGCATAACGGGTAGTGGCGCCGATGAGCGTAAAGCGGGGTAAATTGAGCCGCAGGCTCCTGGACCCCGGCCCCTTGCCCAGAATAATATCGAGGGCATAATCTTCCATGGCGGGATAGAGTATCTCCTCCACAATCCTGCTCAGCCTGTGCACCTCGTCGATAAACAGCACATCGCCTTTCTGCAAATTGGTCAGTATGGCCGCCAGGTCGCCGGGCCTTTCGATAGCCGGGCCGGAGCTGACCTTGATATTTACGCCCATTTCTCCGGCGATGATAAAGGCCAGTGTCGTCTTGCCCAGCCCGGGAGGGCCGTAAAGCAAAATATGGTCGATGGCCTCCCCACGTTTATGCGCAGCCTTTATCCCGATGTCGAGGTTGTCTTTGACCTTCTGCTGCCCGATGAAATCATCCAGTTTTTTGGGGCGAAGGTTGGCATCGAGCGTTGTATCCTCCGGCCCCAGCTTACCTGAAACTATGCGCGGCGATTCCTCTTCCTGCATTCCAGATACACCTTACTTATTCAGTAGCATTATAGCACACGGTTTCGCCGATAAACGCAGCAATTTACCTGTAGAAATGAAGCAGCCCTGCCTTTTCGGCAGGGCCGCTTTAAATTGTTCTGATTTAACGACCTTTATTCCTGCTCGACCTGGCTCTCAACCGGTTCTTCAGCTTCAACCTCGTCTACAGCCAGGGGATTAACGAAGTTGCTTACAGACTCGGCGAACACCTCGGGACTGTCCTCCAGCAACCTGTTGATCGGTTTGCCCAGCTTCTGTGTAAGAGTTATGGCGGACGGAATCAGTTTACCGATGATGACGTTCTCCTTAAGCCCGTGAAGCCTGTCGGTCTTGCCCCAAATAGCAGCTTCAGCCAGCACCCTTGTCGTCTCCTGAAAGGACGCCGCAGCCAGCCAGCTATCCGTGTTGAGGGATGCCCTGGTTATGCCCAGCAGGACCGGCCTGGCCACGGCCTGGTCACCGCCTTCAGCTTCCATCATGGCGTTGATATTCTCGAAATCGAGCCTGTCGACCAGGTCGCCCACCAGCAGATCGGTATCGCCTGAGAACTCCACCCTGACCCTCTTCAGCATCTGCCTGACGATGGTCTCAATATGTTTGTCGTTTATGTTCACGCCCTGAGAGCGGTACACCTTCTGCACCTCGTCTATCAGGTAGCGCAGCACGTCCTGCCTGCCATTGATATGAAGAATATCCTGCGGGTCCTTGACGCCCTCGATGAGCTTGTCCCCGGCGCGAACATAATCGCCCTGCTTGACCAGTATATGTGCAGTCACCGGTATGTCATCGTATTTTCGCTCGTCCTTCTCTTCGTATGTTAGCGTTACCTTGCCACCTTCGACTTTGGTCACACCGTCTACACGGGCAAGCAGCGGTTTAAGGCCCTGTTCCCCCGATTTAACCAGCGCGGCATCAGGCTCGGCCAAAACATCGCCTCCCCTGACATAGGCATTGTTCTCAGCCAGAACCTTGTAGCCGGCAGGTATGTCGTAATCAATGGGGTACTTCTCAACATGCGTGATAATGATTTCGCGTTTCTTGAGAATTCCTTCTTCGACGACCTCGTTCAAGTTCACCGTGCCGTCTATCTCCGTAAGAATAGCTTTGCCCTTGGGAATCCTGGCCTCGAAAAGCTCTTCCACACGCGGCAGACCGGTGGTAATATCCATTCCTACCACACCGCCCGTGTGGAAGGTCCTCAGCGTAAGTTGCGTGCCCGGCTCACCGATACTCTGGGCCGAGATGATCCCGACCGCCGTGCCGATTTTAACCAGTTCTGTGGAGGAGAGGTCGCGCCCGTAACAGTGGCGGCAAACACCGCGCTTCGAGTTGCAGATGAGCGGAGACCTTATGCTTATCTCTTTAATCTCGGCCTGGACGATCTGCTTTGTCTTGTCCTCATCGATCATCTCGTTCTTTTCAACGATGATTTCACCGGTGCCGGGATCCACGATGTCTCTGGCTGCCAGGCGGCCCTTGATTCTTTCCTCAACTGAAGGAAGCAGCCCCTTCTCTTTTTCGCCGTAGACGGCTGAGAACACGAGCCCTTCACCGGAGTACCCGCAGTCCTCTTCCAAAATGATCAAATCCTGCGCCACGTCAATGAGGCGGCGCGTGAGATAACCCGCGTCCGATGTCCTGAGCGCCGTATCGGCAAGGCCTTTGCGCGCTCCGTGGGTGGACATGAAATATTCCATCACCGATAGTCCTTCCCTGAAGCTCGCTTTGATGGGGAAGGGGATGATGCGTCCGGAGGGGTCGGTCATAAGCCCCCTCATGCCTGCCATCTGTCTGATCTGGGATATGTTACCCTTGGCCCCGGAATTGGCCATCATGTAGACGCCGCCATAGCGGTCCAGGGACTTCTTGATCTCTTCCTCTATCTGATTGGTCGTTCGCGTCCACACATCGATAGCCTGAGCCTCGTATTCCTCCTCGGTTATAAGACCCTTGTTATACTGGCTCTGCAGGATGGCAATGTCCTCATCTCCCCTGCTCATCAGCTTCTGCTTGACCTTGGGCACCTCTATATCCCTGGCAGATATGGTGGTTCCGGATTTTGTTGTATACTCGAATCCCAGCCTTTTGAGCTCATCCAGCATACGCACTGTATTTTCACGCCCGCACCAGCGGAAACACTCGGACACAAGGCGACGCAGGTCGCCCTTGCTGGTGGCAAAGTTGCAGAATCCATTGTAGGGTTCATGGTATCTCAATTCATCGGGCAATATCTGATTGAATATGATACGGCCAATGCTGGTCTTGAATGTCCTGCTGTCAGGCGTGGGCAAACGCATCTCCATATATTCAGAGGGTGCTGTCTCCTCGGCCGCTTCAACTTCTGTATCGCTCTTTTCCTTTTCCGGTACTTGCTCAGCCCCTCTGATCCTGACAAGTATCTCCTCATGCAGATCAGGGTAGGCGCTATCGCCCGTGATATTAAACATCTCATAGGCAAGGATGGCCTCGGCGGGGCTACCGAACAGCTTCAGTTTCTCCCCTGTCGGCGGCTTCATATTAGTAAGGTAATAGCATCCCAGCACCATATCCAGAGTGGGCGTCATCACAGGCTCGCCCGAGCTGGGCAACAGCATATTGTGGACGCTCAGCATCTGTTCCCGTGCCTCGCGTACGGCCGACCTGGACAGCGGTACATGTACGGCCATCTGGTCGCCGTCAAAATCGGCGTTGAATGCCGAGCACACCAGGGGATGTAACTGTATGGCGCTGCCTTCTATCAGAGTAGGCTCGAAGGCCTGGATGCTCAATCTGTGAAGCGTAGGCGCACGGTTTAACATAACCGGGCGCTCCTTGATCACTTCGGCCAGTATGTCCCAGACTTCCGCCCTGGCCCGCTCAACCTGACGCCTGGCACTTTTAATATTATGGGCAAATCCCTGCTCGATAAGCCTGCGCATGACAAAGGGCTTGAATAGCTCCAGCGCCATGTGCTTGGGCAGGCCGCACTGATGCAGCTTTAGTTCGGGCCCGACCACGATGACAGAACGTCCGCTGTAATCTACGCGTTTGCCCAGCAGATTCTGTCGGAACCTGCCTTGCTTACCGCGCAGCATATCTGAAAGCGACTTGAGTTTATGGGTGCTGGCGGCGCTTGGCAGCCTTCCCCGTCTACCGTTGTCGATCAAGGCGTCAACCGCTTCCTGCAACATCCTTTTTTCGTTGCGTACAATGATCTCGGGGGCCCCGAGCTCCATCAGCTTCTTGAGACGGTTATTGCGGTTGATCACCCTTCTGTAAAGATCGTTAAGATCGCTGGTGGCAAATCTGCCGCCGTCGAGTTGTACGATGGGGCGCAACTCAGGAGGAAGCACGGGAAGGACCGTAAAGATCATCCACTCCGGCTTGTTGCCGCTGCGCCAAAAGGCTTCCACGATGCGCAGGCGCTTACTTAATTTCTTATGCTTCTGTCCTTCGCTTTGCCTGATATCTTTGACCAATTGCTGGCGGAGGTCTTCCAGGCTCATCGCCCTTAATATGTTGAGTATGGCTTCAGCACCCATACCCACCTCAAAAGCATCACCGTATTTTTCCTTATAGTGCTGGTACTCGCTCTCGCTGAGAACCTGTAAATGCAGCTTCTTTATCTCAGTAGTATCGATCCGGTTGTCGTTCTCCAGGTCGGCCAGCTTTTCTTCGATCGCTTGCTTTCTCTCCGCCAAGCTCTCCTGATCACCCTTCTCACCCTTCTCACCCTTGTCGGGCTTGTCGGTGCCCTCAAGCTCTTCTAGGGAGTTGAGCAGTGACTGTTTCTTATGGGAATAGTAGGCTTCCAACTTTTCATGGCAGGCCTCCTCGTTTCTCGAGATGATCACGTACTGGGCGAAATAGAGCACACGTTCAAGGTTGCGCGGGGATATATCCAGCAGTAAGGCCAGACGGCTGGGGACACCTTTGGCGAACCAGATATGTGCAACCGGGGCCGCCAGGGTGATATGGCCCATGCGTTCGCGGCGGACCTTGGAGTGCTCCACGGTGACGCCGCACCTTTCGCAGGTAACGCCGCGATAACGAATTTTCTTGTACTTGCCGCAATAGCACTCGTAGTTCTTGACAGGTCCGAAAATCCTCTCGCAAAAGAGCCCGTCCTTCTCCGGTTTGAGCGTACGATAGTTAATAGTCTCCGGCTCGGTCACCTCGCCGTACGACCAGTCCTCGATTTGTGTGGGCGACGCCAGGGAGATGCGTATTGCGTTAAAATCGTTTATTTCGAACACTTTATATCCCCTATCTTAAAGCTTTGGGCAGCCCGCCCATTTTTTTCTTATCTTCAAACAGGTTGATGCTCTGATCTTCCTCATTCAGCAGCTCCACAGCCAGGCCGAGGCTGCGCAGCTCCATAAAGAGTACCTTGAATGATTCGGGAACTCCCGGCTGCAGCACGTCTTCGCCCTTGACCAGTGCCTCGTAAGCCTTGGCCCTGCCCTGGACATCGTCCGACTTGACTGTCAGAAGTTCCTGCAGCGTATGGCTGGCGCCGTAAGCCTCGAGCGCCCACACCTCCATCTCACCGAAACGCTGGCCGCCGAATTGCGCCTTCCCTCCCAGCGGTTGCTGTGTGATCAGAGAATAGGGGCCTGTCGACCTGGCATGCACTTTATCATCCACGAGATGTATCAATTTCATCATGTAGATTATGCCTACCGTGACCGGCTGGTCGAAAAGCTCGCCGGTCTTGCCGTCACGTAGCTGGATCTTGCCGAATGTGGGCGGGACGATCTTTGTCTGCACGTAGGCGGCCTCCACCTTCTCGTCCAGTTCCTCGTTGCTCAGATTCCTGGATACGGCTCCCTCGCCGCCGATCTCCTTTTCCAGCCACAGTATCAGGCTGGCCCGTCTGGCTTCGCCGTGATATTTACCGCTTCCGTCGAACACCTTGTCGGCGTTTATGACATGCTCGCCCAGCCATTTCTTAACCAGAGCAAGCCCTTCGTCGTCAAGACGATCCTGGTTGATAACTCCTTCTTGCCTTGCCGTGCGAACTATCCAGGCTTTGCCCAGCGCATCTTCAACAGCCTCAGTATCCGCACCATCGAATATGGGATTGATCACCCTCTCACCGAAAATGTCGGCGGCCAGGCCCAGGTGTGTTTCCAGTATCTGGCCGATATTCATTCTTGATGGCACGCCGATGGGATTGAGAACAATATCTATAGGCCTCCCATCCGGCATGAAGGGCATGTCTTCTTCCGGTAGTATGATCGAGATGACGCCCTTGTTGCCGTGCCTTCCGGCCATCTTATCTCCGACCGAGATCTTGCGGCGCTGAGCAATCCAGACCCTGACCAGCTTGATTACGTTTGCCGGAAGGTCGGCATGATTATCACTGTTAAATTCTGTAACCTCGATTACTTTGCCACCCTCGCCATGGGGCACCCGCAGTGAGGTATCCTTAACTTCGCGCGCTTTCTCACCGAATATGGCCCTCAACAGCTTTTCCTCTGCCGTCAGCTCGGTTTCACCTTTGGGTGTTATCTTGCCCACCAATATATCGCCAGGCCCGACTTCAGCGCCGACTCGTATGACACCGAACTCATCCAGGTCCCTCAGGCTTTCCTCCCCGACGTTGGGGATATCCTTGGTTATCTCCTCCTTACCCAGCTTTGTCTCGCGCGCTTCGACTTCGTACTTCTCGATATGGATTGAAGTGAATTTATCCTGTTTAACCAGCCTCTCGCTGATGATAATGGCATCTTCAAAGTTGTAACCCCTCCACGTCATGAACGCGCAAAGTACGTTCTGGCCCAGAGCGAGCTCGCCGTTTTGAGTGGCCGCCCCATCAGCTATGACCTGCCCGGTCAGGACGGTATCTCCCCTCCTGACAACCGGCCGCTGGTTGATGCATGTGCCCTGGTTGGTACGGTAAAACTTGGTCAGGTTATAATCACGCTTCCTGCCATCGCTCTTGATAGTGATTTTCTTACTATCGACGGCCACAACCTCACCTTTCTCTGAGGCATACATCACCTGCCCGCTGTACTTGGCTACCTCACTTTCCATACCGGTGCCGATGAGAGGAGCTTCGGGTTTTACCAGGGGCACGCCCTGGCGCTGCATATTCGAACCCATCAGGGCACGGTTGGCATCGTCATGTTCGAGGAAAGGAATCAATGCCGTGGTAACGCTGAACACCTGCTTGGGGGAAACATCCATGTAATCCATTTTCTCAGGCGGCTCCGTTACATATTTTCCGCTCCGGATAGCGCCGACACGCTCTTCCTTAAATTCGTCCTTGGTATTGAGCGGAGCATTGGCCTGAGCTATACACTTGTTGGTTTCCCTGTCGGCGGTAAAGTATTCGATCTCGTTAGAGACATAGGGCACGATCTTGATACTGGAGGAGGGTAAGGCGGCTATCTTTTTCGCCAGCGGTTCGTCAATCAATGTGCCCGCCGCTGCCACAAGCTTTTTCTTGCCGTCATGCACATCCTGTCTCAGTGTCCTGCCGACCAGTGTTTCAGAGCTGTTGCTCAACTCCACATAAACCTTACGATATGGAGTTTCAATGAAGCCCAGGCTATCTATGCGTGCATAGGTGGCCAGTGAACCGATAAGGCCGATATTGGGACCTTCCGGCGTCTCTATCGGGCATATCTTGCCATAATGAGAATGGTGCACATCGCGCACATCGAACCCGGCACGCTCGCGGGAGAGGCCACCCGGCCCCATAGCCGAAAGCCTGCGCTTATGAGTGAGCTCGGCCAGAGGATTGGTCTGATCCATAAACTGCGAGAGCTGCGAGCCGCCGAAAAATTCTCTCATCGAGGCGATGATGGGCCTATTATTAATAAGGTTAGTGGGGGTAGGATCATCGCTCTGCAGGCTCATTCTCTCCTTTATCGTACGTTCCAGCCTGATAAGGCCGACCCTGAACTGGTTCTGTATCAGGTGTCCGGTCGTCCTGACACGCCGGTTGCCCAGGTGGTCGATATCATCGGGCAGAATTTTCTCATTATTTATCTGTACGATCTTACGTATGATCTCAACCAGGTCGCGCGGTTTGAGAGCGCGCGATGTCACGTTGTAACCAAGCTCCTCGTATTCAAGCCTTTTATTAAGTTTGAACCTGCCTATCCTCCCCAGATCATATCTCCTGGGATGGAAAAACATGTTGATTATCAAGCTTTTAGCGCTTTCGCCGTCGGGAGGTTCGCCGGGACGCAGTTTCTTATATATATCGATCAGCGATTCCTTCTTGGTCCTGATCGATTCCGGTTCTTTGTCAATTGTCGTTGAGATATATTTGTGCTCGGGGTTATCGTCATCGGCTTTGAATAATTCGAGCAGTTCCTCATCGGTATTGCAATTCAGCGCATCCTCCGCATCACCCTCCCCACTGATGGCACGCAGCAAAGTTGTTACACCTATCTTGCGCCGGCCATCTATCTTGGCCCAGATAACGTCTTTGCCGGAAGTCTCAAACTCGAGCCACGCGCCGTGTTCAGGGATCAGTTTGGCATTGCAGAGTCGCCGCCCGCTATCCTCGGTCACCAGGGTGAAATACACACCGGGCGAACGGATCAACTGGTTGACAACTACCCTTTCCGCACCGCTGATGATAAAAGTCCCATTCTCCGTCATGAGGGGGATCTCGCCTAAAAAGACTTCCTGCTCCTTGATTTCCCCCGTCTCTTTTATCAGCAGGCTGGCACGTACGTAAAGGTTTGATTGGTAGCTCATGTCTCTCTCACGGCACATGGCTACATCGTGCGTGGGCGGGCGAAATTCGTAACCGGTGAAAGAAAGCTCCATCTTGCCGCCAGTGAAGTCCTTGATCGGGGACACTTCCTGCAGCAGGTCCTTGATCCCTTGCTCCATGAACCACCTGAAAGAATCGAGCTGCACCTGGATCAGGTTCGGTATTTCGAGCACTTGGGGCAGGCGGGCATAATTTTTGCTCTTGACAACAGGCAGGTTGTTATTCCCTACGGCGATAGAAATAGACATATTTTCTCCTGTCCTAAGTTAGTTACCGGTCGGCTGCGAATTGGTCTGTCAAACTAAATTTAAGATGACAATAGCTGGAATATTTACACGGGACAATAGTTTGGTGCCCTCAGTTGAAATGGCATAATTGCAAATTTATAATATAGCAGTAATCTTAATATCTGTCAAATATTTCTTAATAGCCGGCTGTGCTAAAAACATCAGTATATCTCCGGCTTTCATATAAAAGGACGTCAGCCTTAATATATATTTGTTGTATAATACCTAAATGTGGCAAACGGCCGGCCAGGATCGCATTATAGGATTTCTCAGGGACTCCATAGAGAGGAGTTCCCTGGCCCATGCATACCTTCTGGTGGGGCCACCGCATGTCGGGAAAATGACACTCGCCCTGGATTTAGCCAGCGCACTGAACTGCGGTGAAGGCACGGCTCCCTGCGGGTCGTGCCGGGCCTGTCAGCGAATCCAGCAGGGAAAATACCCCGATGTAATCGTCCTTGATAAATATGCAGGCCGTGACCAGAAGGACAGGAGGAAGGCTACAGAGATCGGCATAGATACTATCAGAGAGCTGCTGCAGAGGGGTTCCAGTCTACCTCCCTATGAAGGCAATTATAAGGTATATATCATCGATGACGCCGACCTGATGTCAGCAGAGGCGTCTAATTGTTTGCTTAAAACGCTTGAAGAGCCGCCTCAATATGTAATTATTCTGCTGCTCACATCTCAGGAAAACGCGCTTTTGCCCACAGTGGTCTCGCGATGTCAGCGCTTTGAGCTTAAACCTGTAGCAGTGGCTGAAATAGAAAACCGGCTGAAAAAATTTGATGGCCTGAATCCCGATAAAATAAAATTATTGTCGCGGCTTTCAGGAGGTTGCCTTGGTTGGGCCATATCAGCCCTCAACGACGACAGCTACCTGCAAAGCCGGGACCAGAAGCTGAGTGAATTTTCCGCCCTCCTGACCAGGTCATGGTCCGACAGGTTGTCATATATCCAGCAGATGCCTTCAGACAGAAATAGTGTGGAAGAGGTGATCAAGCTCTGGCTTTCATGGTGCCGCGACGTAATGCTGCTAAAATATAACTGTGAAGAAGATGTTACCAACCTGGATAAATTGAACGACATCAAATCCTGGGCAAATATGCTGACAATTCTCGAGATCAAAGAATTTATAAACAGCCTGAATAAGATGCTGGTAAACCTCTCGTATAATGCTAACCTGCATCTTCTTTTCGAGGTAATTATGTTGGATATGCCTAAAAAAGAGAAGAAAGCCGATTACTCAATGAATTCGGCCGGGGTAAATAACTGATGGCTAATGTAGTAGGAATCAGGTTCATGCAGGCGGGAAAAATATATTCCTTTGATTCTGCCGGGCTCGATCTCAAAGTTAACGACCAGGTCATTGTTGAAACCAACCGGGGTATCGAACTGGGCAAGGTGATCATCGGTGTGAAGGAAGTGTCGCCCGCGGAGAACGCCGAACCTTTCAAACCTGTTATACGTATTGCAACACCCGAGGACGTATCCCAGGCCAAATTTCAAAAGGACCGCGCTAAAAAGGCTTTGTCCAAATCCAAGGAACTGATCGAGAGCCTTAACCTTCCCATGAAAGTGATTTATCTGCAGTACAACCTGGACGGGAGCCACCTGATCATATTCTTCTACTCAGAGAAAAGGGTTGATTTCCGTGAACTGGTCCGCAAGCTCAGCCACGAACTTAGGACGCATGTCGAACTGCGACAGGTAGGCGCCAGGGACGAAGCAAAGCTTATCGGCGGTGTTGGTAAATGCGGCTGCCAGCTGTGCTGCGTCTCGTTTCTCAGCGAATTCATGCCCGTATCTATCAAAATGGCCAAGGAGCAGGACATCGCCCTTAATCCTATGAAAACATCCGGGCTGTGCGGGCGGCTTTTATGCTGCCTGAGTTATGAATACGAGCAGTATCACTGTATGAGGGGGAAATTGCCCGATATGGGGCAGGAGATCCTCACAAAGATGGGGAAGGGTAAGATCGTCGGCAGAAATGTGATTAAGGAATCATTGATGGTTCAGCTGGAAACAGGTATGACAATCGAGGTACCCAACACCGAAGCTGTCGTCGTCGATACCAAAAAGCCCTGACGCCGGATATATCACCGCTTATGCGGCAAATATTTTTCCCACTCCGACCTGGCACGTAAATACTGATAAGGTACATAGAAACCTATATTGCCGGGCGCACGCGGGGATCTCAATAGCGGCATCCCGGCTTCAGCCGGTGTCCGTCCTGCCTTCTTCCTGTTACAGGGAATACACGCTGCTACGATGTTTTCCCATGTATGCTCACCGTTCAGTCGCCTCGGCATTACATGATCCAGCGTCAATTCCTTTCCCTCCCTTCCACAATACTGACACATATATTTATCCCGGTTGAATATCTCGAGTTTGGTCATCTTGCGCGGGTGTGTCTGCTTGCGCACCAGGTAAACGAGTCTGATCACGGAGGGGATCTCGTAACTGCCGGAACTTGCGGAGAAATACCCTCGCCCATTCTCCACCACCTCGGCTTTTCCCACCAGCACCAGAACCACTGCTCGCCGTACTCTGCAAATGTTCAGTGGGAGGTAGTTCTCATTTAAGACTAATACAGGTTGATTAACTATAGAACTTTCCACTTTCGTATTAGAAAATATTTTATCAGGAAAAGCAGGCAGCTTCAAAGAACCGGCTTCGCCTGTTTAACTCTGGGCCCTCTGGCGCGGCCTGCCCGTCCTCGAGGTCTTGATATCGCCCCTGTAGTCGGGAGCAATTATATTCCATACCATGCTTATGCTGGGATCAACCATACGCGAGCTGACCCGGTTTTCGATCTCTTCAAGATTCAGGCAGGTGGTTATCACTGTAGCCAGACGGGCGTTGTAGCGATAGTTAATCAACTGGTACAGCTTCTCCTGGGCCCACGTAGTGGCCGAATGCTCGCCAAAGTCATCGAGCACCAGTACAGATATCTTTTTTATTTTTTCAAATAACGCGTCGTAAGATACCCGGCTATCAGGCCCAAACGACGCCCGCAGGTGGTCCAGCAGGTCCGGCACCACGATAAAGAGGACTTCCTTGCCGGATTCACGAAGCTCATTCGCGATAGCTGCAGAAAGGTGCGTCTTGCCACAACCATTCAAGCCCTGATAAATCAGCCAGCCCTGCGGGGCCCGGGCGAACTCACGCGCGATGTTGTAGGCCTGCTGCAAATTCTGCCTGACGTCCTCATGCAGGCTTAAACGCTTACTATCGAAATTGCTGAACTTCATATTCTTAAGCAGCTCAAGATCAAGGCTGTCAAGGCTCTGCAGACTGGATGATTCCTTCTTCAGAATTAGTACCTTGCTGAGCTCCGGATCATTCATATGACCGGCGTAATCAGTGGCGAACTCTTCCACCGACATCCCGGTTGTTATCAGTGTCGGCAACCTGCCGTTGAAGCGGTGCTCAAGCAACTGTTCGAGCTTACCCTTGGACCACACGGTTGTGGCAGAGTAGTTCAGGTTATCCAATATCAACAGCGGGCTGTTCTTTATTTGCTCGAATAATTCATCATATTCGATATCGCTGCTGGGACTGTATGCCGACCTGAGGTGATCAAGCAGTTCGGCGGCCGTGATATAGAAGGATGAGTGGCCCTGGCTTATGCGGTAGTTGGCGACAGCGCAGGCCAGATGTGTTTTGCCGCTGCCGACAGGGCCGGCCAGCACGATCCACCCCTGTGGCTCTTCCGCGAACTTGCGGATCTCATCAAAAGCGAGTTGAAAAAGCTTCTGTGAAATCGGATCACTGCTTCGCCCCAGCGGCGACAGGTTATTAAAAGTCAGCTTTGAGAGGTTGCCCAGGTTACTTATGGCCTGTAGCCGTGCCGCCCTTCTCCTATCGATGTCACCCCGCGCGCATACGCATGGTACCAGGCGCGAATAGTCGGAATCGCCGGAGGGTAATGCAGGGTGAACGAAACGTGTCCCCCTGCATACCGGGCAGACATCTTCAGGACGGTCGTCCGGCCCGGATTCCATCGGACTATCGCCGGACCATGTGTCCGTATTTTCCGCGGATGTATTTATCGGGATCTCCTTTTTTTTGAGAATCTCCGACAGGTTTTCCATCTTTCTTTCCTTCGCGTTCCCAGCGCTTTAAAATACCGTGTATATATTTCCAGTTTCTAACATTGGCTCTCAATGCTTCTCTAAAGGCATCCTGTATCCATTCCGGCGGATAGCGGTGTTCCGCTTCCTGCAACTCCTCGGCCAGGATAGGGGTGAGCATACCGATATTGTGCTCATAGAGGCTGTAAATATCCCGCGGCTGTTCACTCGCGGGCTCCTCCTTAGTCCTGATTTCCACACTCGGTATCTTTAAAGCTCCGCTCAATATTTTATCGATGGTATTTTTTTCGGCCTGGTTGTTGATAAAGTAGGCATCGTCCGATTTCCCGTCCACGTCAATCGGGACATGCAGTAAAATCCCATGCTTAATGGCCGATTGCAGAGCATCCCTGAGCAATATATCTGCATCACCCGTCATTTTGTGCAATTCCCTCTCAATCACAACATTCCTGCTCAGTTCGCTGAAGCTTATAAATCTGGGATAACCTCTTCTGCGGCTAAGCAAGAAAAAAATCTGCATAACCGTTTTTAATTCAAGCAGGCTGTCGACGGCCAACAGCACCTCGCTGAAAAACACGTTGGGTAGAGGAGTCACCTCGACCCGTGGAGGGAAACCCTTGAAACTGCTCTCTGACATATATTTTATGCCTTTAATATAGAGTCCCGACCTCAACCACGCTGCTGTCGAAGTTATCGAATTTGGTTGTTTCCTGTATGAACCTGAGCGGGACTTCGCCCGTGGGCCCGTTGCGGTTCTTGGCTATTATGATCTGGGCGATGCCCTTGGGGTAGGGTTGGTCTTCTCCGAACTCACGGATCCAGTCATCCTCAGTCGGATAGATCTTATCCCAGCGATGGATAAACATCACGACATCCGCATCCTGTTCAATGCTGCCGCTGTCGCGCAGGTCTGAAAGCTGGGGTTTGACCTGTTGCTTTAATCTTTTCCCTTCCTGGCGGTGCTCGATATTGCGGCTTAGCTGCGATAAGGCTAAGACGGGCGTATCCAGCTCACGGGCCAGCGATTTAAGCGATTGTGTGATCTCGGTCATCTCCTGTACGCGGTTATCGTTCTTGGAATCGCCCCTTAACAGCTGAATATAGTCAAGGACGACCATATCGACACTGTGTTTCAGATGCAGCCTCTTGGCCTTGCTGCGTACCTCGCTGATACGCATGTTGGGAGTATCATCTATATAAATGGACGTCTCCGCCAGCCTGGGTATTATGTCACGCTGAAGCAGGCGCTCCTCGAGGTCTGAAAAGCGTCCCTTCCTGAAATGCTGCGACTCGATATTGGCTTCACTGGATAATAACCTCTGTATTATCTCGCGCCGGGACATCTCGAGGCTGAAGAGGGCGACGCAGGCCTTTTGATTGACGGCGGCATTGCGGGCGATGTTGAGGGCCAGGCTCGTCTTGCCTATGCTGGTCCTGGCAGCAAGGATGACCAACTCGGAACGCTGCAGACCGCCCAGGGCGTTGTCGATGGCCTTAAAACCTGTTCGAACACTCTGGATATCCCTGTCGAGGGTAGTCCTATGCGCCGCTTCCTCAAAATAGCGATTGAGCGCCTCCTGAATGGGAATGAATTCACCCTTCCCCTGCCTTGTCCTGAGCTTAAAGATGATATCTTCCGCCCGCGTCAGCGAGAGGTTCACATCGGGATCAGCCTTGTATCCAAGCGACTCGATCTGCCCGGCTGCGCTGATCAAGCGGCGCATAGTAGCCAGCCGATACACAATCTGTGAGTAGTGCCGTACGTGCAGGGAAGTTGGCACCATGGATACGAGATGGCTGAGATATGCAGCTCCCCCTGCCTCATCCAGCTTTCCAAGCCTGACCAGCTCCTGTGCTACCGTAATCTGATTGATGGCTTCGTCACGCTGGAACAGGTTGCGGCAGGCGCCGAATACGAACTGGTTCTGCTCGCTGAAAAAATCCTCGGCCCCTACGATGGTATCAATGTCTGTGATAGACTCGCTATCAATCAGCAACGAGCCGAGAACCGCTTCTTCGGCATCCAGGTCATAAGGCGGTAGGGTCTCTCTCATGGCTTCAGTCTGTTTCCCTCTCAACTATAACCTTTATCTTGGCCGTCGCATCTTTGCTGAAAACCACGTCGATCTCATATTCGCCGATATTGTGTAGAGAATTTTTCAAGGTGACCTTTTTCTTGTCGACATCGACATTGATCAAATCAGACAGCTTGTCAGCTATATCGGCTGATGTAACAGATCCGTGCAGAGTGCCCTTTGAACTGGCCTTGCCCTTGAAACGCAGCTCTTTCCCTTCTATCTGCCTGGCCAGCTCAACGTACTCATCATGCATTCGCTCGCGCTTCCTCTCCCGCACCTGAGAGATTTTCTCGGCGACCTTCACGGCGCCCGGGGTTGCGGGCAACGCCAGGCCCCTGGGCAACAGGAAGTTTCTGGCGTATCCGTCAGATACCTCTTTGATATCGCCTTTTTTCTCTTTCGCTGATACGTCTTCAATAAATACGACTTTCATACCCTGTGTCTTAACTCCTTCTCAAGTTCTTTATGCCGGAACAGTTTACCATTAACCGAAATAATTGACCCTCGACAACTCCTTTGTGAAAAAGTCTACGGCCGAATTAAACAGGCAATTCAGCGGCGGTCAAAGGAGAATGATCTGAATTCCCGGGGATAAGGGTGATTCACAGCTTCAAAAACCGACAACATACACTTACTCTTCCCGCAGGTGGTACTCGCCGCTATCACCCCGGCGTTAGACAGTTTAAATCCTTTTATTAAGCTCAGTCAAGGCATGTATGATCTTATGTTAACCGGCTGCAGCCGTCGCATATCAAATATGATATGGATCGATATTTAAATCACTACGTGGCATGCGCGATACAGGACGCATTCCGGCTCACCTTTGTTTGCTTGACATTACACGTGTCTCTACTTATAATGGGCTAAATTCGAAGTCGTATCTATCACAATGCAGATAAATGTCGCCCAGCTCCTCAAAGAGCCGGTCGGAGCGAAGCGAAATTACGAAATAGACGGGCTGGCCGGCGAAAATGGCGAGAACCAAGTTAAAGGCAACATCGAATTGATTCGCACCAGCCGAGGTATCCTCGCTGAAGGCAGATTCTCTGTTGATATCCAAGGTTCCTGCTCACGCTGCCTGGGAGAAGTAAAAAAACAAATTTCATTTATAATGGAGGAGGAGTTTTTTCCGGTTATCGATATCGTTTCAGGCGCCCACCTTCATCCACCGCCCGACGAATTTGAGATTTCCGACAATCATATCCTTGACTTACACGAAGCAATCAGACAGTATATAATCATGGCAACACCGACCAGGCTGTTGTGCAGGTTGGATTGCCCAGGTATCTGCCCTGTCTGTGGCCAAGAGTTAGCTCGCGGCGATTGTGGCCATGTAAACCCGTCTCATGATAACAGATGGGACAAATTAACGCAGTCAGAAAAGGAGAGCAAAACATAAATGGCACCACTTCCAAAGAAGAAATACCCCAAAGCACGCCAGGGGAAAAGACGCAGTCACCTTGCGAAAACCCCTACAGCATTTATCGAGTGTTCCCGCTGTCACAGTACAAAGCTGCCTCACCAGGTATGCCCCGCTTGCGGTACCTACGATGGCAGGGAAGTGATCGAGATTAAAAGCCCGAAAAAGAAGCGCAAATAAAATGTTGCCAGCAAAGCTGATATGGTAAATCAAGGAGGGAATTAGATGGTAGAAGATGTAAAAGTGGCCTATGTGTTTCCTGGCCAGGAATCCAGGCAGGTCGGAATGGGGCTCGACTTTTACGTCCACTACAATTCTGCCCGGAAAGTATTCGACGAGGTAGATAAGGCACTTGGATTTCCCCTCTCAAGGCTTTGTTTCGAGGGACCCGAAGAGGACCTGGCGCAAACTATGAATGCCCAGGCGGCCATCATGACCGTGAGCATTGCCTGCCTCAGGGCTGGAGAGGAGATCAGCGGCGGAGCGCTTCCAACTCCCACACTGGTAGCAGGCCATGGATGCGGCGAATATGCCGCCATGGTGTCATCCGGCATGATGAAACTGGGAGATGCCGTCCGCCTGATACGCGAGCGTGGGCGTCTCATGAACGAGGCCGGCCGCCGCAAGCCGGGAGGTATGCTGCAAATTATGGACCTCGACAAAGATCTCGTCGAAGGTGTTTGCCTTACCACCGGAGTTGAACTGGCCAATATTAATGCACCCGAGAATATGGTTATCAGCGGAGATGAGCATAAGCTGGCCAAGGCCAGGAGGCTGGCGCAGGTCAAAGGAGCAAAACGCATGCAGCCGGTCAAAGTCAGCGGGGCCTTTCACTCTTCATTGATGGAACCCGCATTGGACGGCATGATAAATGCTGTAGCACAATTCAGTTATGAAACTCCGCAGGTACCCGTTGTATCCAATGTAACAGCGCAGCCCATGCATTCGCTTGAGGCTCTCAAAGAAGAGTTGATAAGCCAGATAGTACATTGTGTTAAATGGCAGCAATCGATTGAGACCATGCTTTCCCGCGGCATAACCACTTTCTTTGAAGTTGGTCCCGGAGACGTTCTGACCAAATACATTAAATTAATTAGCCCCGGAGCATTGACTTTTAACCTCAGCAACGCTGAGAAAACGAGTGAGATTGTCAAGTGGCGGAAAGGCGGAAGGTTCTAAATCAAGGACCATCGCGTTGAAGTAACTTGCTCCCAGTGATTTTATGCCCTCAGGTCTAAGGCATTTGGCCAGGATTGCTGCACTGCAAACACTCTTTGAACTGGAATTTGCAGCCAACAGCCTGGACTCCGTTCTTGAACGCACACTCACCGTGAAATCCCTGAGCGGCAATAGCGCCGACTTTGCACGTGAACTGGTACACGGTGTACTTGACAACCAGGACCGCTTGAACAGCACTATTAAACGCTTCGCTACAGCCTTTCCCGTGGATCAGCTTCCTGCTATGGATCGCAATATCTTGAGGATAGCGCTCTATGAGATCCTGATCGATGATAAAACGCCAGCCAAAGTGGCTATCAACGAAGCGGTGGAACTGGCCAAAGAATTCGGCTCCGAGACATCCTCCAAGTTTATCAACGGCGTGCTCGGATCCGTTATTACAGAGGATAAAGAACGAAAAAATCAAATTGATTGATAAGTATCCCACATCGTATAATTGACCGGTAATATCAGATGTCAAAGCTCTTCGATAAGATAAAAAAAATCCTCGTTGATGAATTGGACGTCGACTCGACTTCCATTGCGCCGTCCGCTTCATTTATCGATGATCTCAACATGGACCCGGATGACCTGGCCGAGTTCTTTACTACAGTAGAAGATAGCTTCAGCAAACCTGGAAATAAATTCGAAATACCTGAAAAGGATGCCGATACCCTGGTCACCATTCAGGATATGATGGACTACCTGCAAGAGGCAGGCGTTGAGGACTAAGCGCCTTTTCCACCCCGGATCAATTCTCCAGTGGAATATAATTCCAGAACCAGTTCTTTTAACATCTTCTTCCATCCATGCCCGGTTAGCTCAGTATCAACCTTGATCTGCCTGTTACCCCGCCTGATCGCCCTGTGCTTTAAAGCATTGATGCTATCCAGGTCCTTTGTAGCACTGTCACCACAGGATATGACTATATTATCACCCTCTCGAACGATCGACTCAATCCCAGCTGCGACCGCTGATTGCCGCAACTCCACCACGTACAATAAATTAGTAACCTCTTCCGGCATACTGCCAAACCTGTCAACCAATTCTTCACTTATGTCGTATACTTCTTCCGCGCTGACCATCCTGGCCAGCCTGTGATAGATATTGAATCTCGTCCTCGGATTGTCGATATAATGATCCGGTATAAAAGCCGGTATCTTCAGATCAATTGAGACACTGGCCGGCTCCGGCTTTTTCTGCACGGTGCGGCCCTCCCGCCGGGCTTTGATTTCTTCGACCGCTTCTTCTAGCAACTGACAGTAATAGCTGAAGCCTACGGCAGCGATATTACCACTCTGCTCAACACCCAGCAGGTTGCCCGCTCCCCTTATCTCGAGATCTTTCATGGCGATTGCATAGCCTGCTCCCAGCTCAGTGGCCCGCGCAATCACCTTCAGCCGTTCAAGGGCCTGACCGGTCAGGCTTTTGCCCGAGTCAAACAGGAAGTAGGCATATGCCGAATTTGCGCCACGCCCCACCCTGCCGCGCAATTGGTAAAGCTGGGTCAGCCCCATTTTATCCGCATTATCCACGATCAGGGTATTAACGTTCGGCATATCCAGACCAGACTCAATAATAGTTGTTGTAACCAGCACATCTCTCTTGCCCAGCATGAAGTCAGACATAATTTCCTCGAGCTTGTCCTCCTCCATCTGTCCATGCGCCACCGATATCCTGGCCTCCGGCGCCAGGCCGGCCACTTTTAATGCCAGCTCATCTATGCTATGAACCCTGTTGTGCACGAGAAACACCTGCCCATCCCGCTCCAGCTCCCGCAGTAAAGCTTCACGAACCAACCTGTCATTATATTCGCCCACATATGTGATCACGGGCAGACGGCTTTCCGGCGGCGTCTCAACGGTGCTCATATCACGAATCCCCGAAAGCGCCATATGCATCGTCCTGGGTATGGGGGTGGCACTCAGGGTAAGCACATCAACCGACTGCCTCATTTTCTTGAAATGCTCCTTGTGGATTACGCCGAAACGCTGTTCCTCATCAATTACCACAAGTCCAAGATCTTTAAATCGCACGTCTTTTTGCAGCATCCTGTGTGTGCCGATGCATATATCTATCGTCCCCTGCTGCAGGCCCGACAACACGTCCGATTGTTCTCTGGCTGAACAAAAGCGGCTGAGCACAGCGACTTTAACCGGAAAAGCCTTCAATCTGTCGCTGAAAGTGCTCATATGCTGCTGCGCCAGAATCGTGGTCGGGACCAGGACGGCCACCTGTTTGCTGTCCATGACAGCCTTGAAGGCAGCGCGCAGAGCAATCTCTGTTTTTCCATAACCCACATCGCCGCAAACCAGCCTGTCCATCGGCCTGGCCGATTCCATATCCGATTTCACCGCCTCTATGGCCTCCATCTGGTCTGGAGTCTCGACGTACGAAAAAGAAGCCTCCAATTCCTTTTGCCAGAGGGTATCCCTGGAGAAAGAGATCCCTCCACCCGCGGCTCGACCGGCGTACAGGTCTATAAGCTCGCCGGCTATATTTGCCACCGACTCCCTCACCTTTTGCTGTGCCCGGCTCCATTCCTGTGATCCCAGCCGGCTTAGCGATGGAGTTTTCTCACTTCCACCTATGTAAAGGCTTACCCTGTCGACCTGGTCTACGGGCACATAAAGCATGTCCCCACATGCATATTCCAGCATCAAGTATTCCCTCTCCACACCTGCAGAGACCTTCCTGACGATACCGGCAAAGCGCCCGATGCCGTGTTCCACGTGCACGACAGCATCTCCGATGCTGATATCGTTGAGGAAAAGGTGGTGCCTGACAGGCCTGGTTTTGGCAAAACGCCGCCTCTTTATATTTCCAAAAAGTTCGGCATCGGTCAGCAACAACAATTCATTGTCAAGCTGCCATCCTCCATCCAGCGAACCTTGAAGCAGGGAAATAGAATTGCGTGACGGCAGTCCTTCAAGTGCTTTTAACGTATCCACACTGATATCACGTTCCTGCAAAAGTTCCCTAATCCTTTCAGCCTGCTGGCTTACGATCAAAACCCTGCCGCCCTCCCGCCTCAATTCAGGCAACCTGTCTAAAAACGCAGGGAACCTTGCTGAGAAATCCGGGGCGCCCCTGATAGGAAGCTGGTAATGGCATTTGTCTCGTTCATCGGCCTCATCCCAGGGACTAAATTCAACAACCCGGTCCCGGTTTCTGATCTTATTTTCGATGTCCTCCCATTTAAAAGAAACCGCGCCGCTGCCGGATATATCCATCTCCTCGGTTTTGGATTGATCCAGGCTGGTGAATTCCGCAATGATACGCTCCACCTCCGACTCAATCTGCTGGATGTTGTCCAACAGTAGAACGGCGTCATCCGGAAGGTAGTCCAGCAAATTTGCTATGCCGTCATGCGACCGCTCCTCTGCAGGAGGCACAACTAGAACCGGTACCTGTGCCATGGACCTTTGTGACCTGGGATCATACAGCCGTAAACTTTCTATTTCATTCCCGAAAAATTCGATCCTGGCCGGAGAATCCTGGCCGCAGGGATACACATCGACAATGCCGCCTCTCTTACTAAAAGTGCCGGGTATCTCTACAACATCCTCAAAGGTATAGCCGACCGCTTGCAGCTTCTCAAGCAGAGCAGATTGATTTATGTTCATACCGTTTACTATCTTGATGCAGCCCGATTTAAACCTTTCCGGCCCCGTGGACCTGCTGATCAACGATGCCGCACAACACATAATAAAGGAAGAGGATTGATTACTTTGAGCCATATTATCACAACCGGACAGGAGAGAGATTACCTTTGTCCGTTCTGAATTGGCAACGGGATCGTTTAATGAGCCGCCGCCGAGCAGACCCGCTTCCGGGAAAAACAGTGGAGCAACCGTGTCAGGCAGCCACAGCTTAATTTGTTCAAAGCGACGCCTGGCCGCCTCAGCATGCGCTGTGACCAACAGCACTGTCTTGCTCAGGCGACCGTGGATGGCTGCCGCCAGGTACGGCAGGGCCTGATCAGGAAGGGACACCCTGGCCTTCATCCGCCGCTTTTCATGCAGGGATTTGAGCAGCCGTTCAAATTCAGGCAGCCCTTGAAGCAACTGGCTTGTGTAATAGAGTCTCATATCAAATGGTGGGGAGGACGGTTTCGACCGGCACAGTCCAGAGGGGATTTTAGCACAGCAATTTGGAGGCAACCAAACGTATACCTTTCAACGATCACCTCCCATGCCCGGGCCGGCAGAATCGGGCCGTAGACATGATAAACCCAAAGTTGCTCAGATTAAAAGCCTGGCTTGCCCGGCAGATCGTGTGATTTGAGTTCGTCAGTCTATTGATATATTATTTTTTGAAGGTTTCGTGAATCCGCTTTAATGATTCGCTGTCGCCGGTTCAAAATCGATGCGAGATAAAAGATTTAGCGACATCATCAAGCTGCTGATAAGCCTGGCGGCCTGTTTCGGCGCAGGTTTAATCGGCTCGCTTTTCACACGGGCTGCCATACCTAACTGGTACGTATTGCTGCAGAAGCCGTTTTTCACTCCACCCAACTGGCTGTTCGCCCCCGTATGGTTCCTGCTTTTCGTCCTGATGGGTATATCAGCGTTCCTTGTATGGCGAAAGGGTATAAAGGTATTTCAAGTCAGGGAAGGACTTGTCATCTTTATCATTCAGCTTGTGCTCAACACGCTGTGGTCTTACGCTTTCTTCGGATTGAAATCACCGCTCTGGGGCCTTGTCGTAATAGTACCGCTGTGGACAGCCATCCTTCTAACCATGATAAATTTTTACCGCGTATCCAAAACCGCCTCATTCCTGCTTATACCTTATATTCTCTGGGTGAGCTACGCCACTGTTCTTAATTTCTCGATCTATCTGCTGAACCCATAAATACATCCTGTCCCGCTTTTATTTAGAGAGGCCAGCTATTATAATTCAAGCTGCTGGAGGAAAGTTTAAACATGAAAATAGGCGTTTGCGGGATTGCCTGCGAGAAATGTCCGCGGATGGTAAAGCGAAGTTGCCCCGGCGGCACTCAAGGCTGTGTCCCCAAGGACAATAAATTCTGCAAAATAGCCACCTGTGCATTTAACAGAGGTGTCAGGTTTTGCTTCGAATGCAATGATTTTCCATGTGAAATAACTAAATCAGGGCCCATAAGTTATGGATATTGTACTTATTTGGCCGGTCGGGATGTTTAGCCTTTGATGCAACTAAGCGAGTATATACCTGCGTTGGAAGAACTCATAGAGCGGGCGCTGGATGAGGATCTGGCAGGCGGGGACGTCACATCCAACGCTTTAATCCCTCCCCGCACACAAGGGAAGGCCAGCTTTTTAGTCAAAGCTCGCGGCATACTGGCGGGCATCGATATCTCCAGGCTTGTGTTTAATAAGACCGATCCTTTCCTAAAATTTTCCACCCTGATTACGGACGGTAACCGGATTAAACCGGGAGATGTTATAGCGACGGTTGAAGGCGATGTGACCGGTATCTTAAAAGGCGAGCGCACAGCGCTCAATTTTCTTCAACATCTGAGCGGCATAGCGACACAGACGTCTTTGTATATTGATGCAGTCAGTGGACTTCCCGTTAAAATACTGGATACACGCAAAACTCTGCCCGGATTACGTATACTGGAAAAGTATGCGGTATCCGCCGGCGGGGGCGCCAACCATCGCATGAATCTGGGAGACATGGTGCTTATCAAGGACAATCATATAGCGATCCTGCGCCGCCGGGGATTGGGCATCGCCGATATTGTCCTGCAGGCGAGAAATAAAACTCCGCGAAACATTAAGGTCGAGATAGAGACCACGAGTCCTATCGAGGCTGCGCAAGCTGCCGAGGCGGGGGCAGATGTTGTCATGCTGGATAATATGAGCCTTGATCAAATGAGGCAGGCGGTCTCGCTGATCGGGCACAAGGCAATCGTGGAAGCTTCGGGCGGAGTCAGCCTGGATAATGTCCGGATGATAGCGGAAACAGGTGTCGATTGGATTTCAGTGGGGGCATTGACACATTCCGCCAGGGCGCTGGACATCAGTATGGACCTGACATACTAAATTTATATCTGTTCTACCGTCTGAATAGCTGGCAAATACAAGCGGCTGTCTAGTATTGGTCCTTCCAGACAAATACCACATCACATCTTCTTGAAAATAAAAAGGGGCGCTTTTCAGCGCCCCTTTTTCTATTTATGTCGGATTCGTGTGATGAGTGTGAGAACGGCAATTATGAGGATGGCGCCGATGGCGATGATGACCCAGACCCACAGCGGGGTTGCAGGCTCTGAAGGAGCAGGCGCCGGAGCTTCCGGAGCTGCCTCGGTCTGCACGCTGAAGGTGGCGGACCAATCACTCGGAATGTTCTGGCCGTTGACTTCCAGGGCCTTCACACGCCAGAAGTAATTGGTGCTGTAGTCCAGGGCGCCGTCGTACTCGTAAGCTGTAGTAGTGGTCGTGGCGGTTACGACCAGGCTCTTGAACTCAGGATCCCTGGCGAGGTCGAACTGATATTTAGTAGCCTCTTTCCAGGGGCTCCATGAGAAGGATGCCGGCTTTACTTTACAGCCGATGCAGCCGTTGTTGGGGGCCAGCAGCTGTACGCCATAGTACGGGGTATTGACGATGAAGCCCGCCTTGACGGTGAAGCTACGGGTCTCCGACCAGTCGGACCAGGCCAGTTGACCTGTGGCGCTGCGATACACACACACATGCCAATAGTAAATGGCTCCTGCTTCCGGTAGAGCGCCCGGTGCGATCCAGACAGCCGGACTTGTCATATTGGTTGCATCCATATCGATCTGGATCTCGTCCATTACAGAGCCAATGTTCCATCTGCTGTTCATGGTCGGATCTATTTTCAGCGTGAAGTCTTCATCTTTGGCTATCTGTATCAGGTAACCTGTGGCCAAGCAGAGCTGTTCCCAGCTCAGGTCGATCTGCTGGTTGCGGCCCGTTACCGGGTCGGCGCCCACCAGGAATCCTTCAGCCGGACCCTTCAGGACGGGGCCTCGTTTGGCCAGGCAGTCGGTGTAAGCCCAGAGCATGCCCTGCCTTGCTTTCGGGGTGTAGCCCGGGAATGTGACGTCCCAGGGTTGAGCAAGGTTGTTCCTGTGGTTGTTCCAGCGGCCGTCCAGCGGTGCGGTGGTGGTGACAATAGCGCCCCTCTCGTCGTCGATGGCGTAGAGAGTGGTGTTGGTGTCAAGTGTGCAGCAGCCGCAGTATTTGAGTGAGGACGGCTCAAGTGTGAAGTAGACTCCCTGGGTGTCGATGGGTGCGAAGATATCAAGACAGTCCCAGGAGATGCCCGGCTTGGGCATACCGTCGCGCGGCGCCAGCGTTCGACATACGGCCGAATCGCCCGTATAAACAGAGGTCGTTATATTATCATGTGCAGCGTAAACTGCAGGATCAGGACTCCCGGTCCAGGCTTGTGCCAGGCCGAAAATACCCACGGGATGGGGCGGGCCAATCGTATCCGCGGGCCAATCTATGCCGGACGCATTATTTGCTACAGACATCATGTCGTTGTCCACCCACCTGGTGAAGGAGGGCAGGGTGTTGCGATAAACGGTGCCGAGCGTTCCGTCTTGGGCGTCATCGCCCATGTAGACGAAGCTGTTGTCCTTGAAGTCCACGTCGAAGATGACGTGTTCGTTGCCGTGGCTGATGATGGCGTCGGAGGTCTGCATGAAGGTGACGCCCTTGTCAGCCGAGTAGGCCAGCGGGAATTCGCTGTTGGAGCCGACAGCCGCGCCTACGAGTACCTTGCCGTCGGGCACTGCCACGATGGTGTGGGCGGCCGAGAGCACGGTGTCATAGGAGTTGAGGTTGGTGGACCAGGAGGTGCCGGTGTAGGGCAGCCTCTGGACCAGGCCGTTGGAGGCCAGCACGTAGATGGTGCTGCTGGACTCAAAGGCGAAATCCTGTACAGCGAACCTGGGGGTGACGTTGGCCCAGTAGTCGCCGAAGTCGGGCGACCAGGCCATTACGCCTGCCCCGCTGGTCGCGGTTGCAGTTGCGCCTTGCGCGGCCCAGCCGACGATCTCGCCGTCAGGCTTGTCGGTGCAGGAGGGGACGAGCCTCAGTATGGGCAGGTCGCTCTGCGCAACTGCGCATGAGCCGGAGGTCACGCGGCAGTATACGCGCTCCCAGTAGGTGCCCAGAGGGGGAACCGCGGGAAGCGGGGCTGCCACGTTGGGGTTGATGGTGGCGCGCCATACGCTGTCGAACTCGTTGCACACGGCGGGATCGCCGGTGTTGCGGTTGGCCGACGCCAGGTAGATGGTGGTGCAGTCAGGAGCAACCGCCACGTCGTTGAACCAGTCAACGGTGGTGTCGATCAGCGAGAGCTGGTTCCAGGTCTCGCCGTTGTTGCGAGAGATGGCGAAGGCCGACTCGTCATTCGGGATAGGAGGCAAAGCGTGATGAATATTATCTCCCCCAACCGGGGTGAAATCATAATCAATCAGATCGTGACTCAGAGCAAAGGTCGCAGCATTGCCGATCTGAGTGGTGCCGGCTACACCAGTTTGCCCCGGCAGGCCACTGGGATACCACCATGTCATTGCAGCATAGATAGTGAAGGAGCCGGTGGCTACCAGGCCCAGCGAGCCGTCGACGTTCCAGGCGACCAGCGCGGCGCCTACGCCGTTGTGTTCGGATTGTGCACAGGCGCCCTGGTTGGCGGCCCCGGTGGTGGGTTTAAGCGCCGGATACCAGCAGGGGATGGGGCAGGTGGTGGGGGAGTCCGTGAACCAGGTGGGCACGGTGGCCGTGCAGGGATAGCCCCAATGCTCGCCCGCCAGCAGTTTTCCGCTGGCATAGGTGCCGAAGTAGGCGATGCTATAGATGGACTTCCACTGCTCGGATGTGGTCATCAGCGCATAGACGGAGGTGTCGTCGATACGGAAGACGCCGTCTGTTGCAGCGGCTGGAGCAAGACCCGTATCCGCCACATGGGCGTCAAGGCTGATATAGGTCCTGCGCAGTGAGGCGGACTGGCCGGAGAAGTCGGATGGCAACTGTATGCAGGCTCTGAGGAGCTGCCCCATTATGGGAGAGTCACCTGCAGTTGTGGCAACTTCTGTGCTGGTACCATAGGCCCAGCCTACTATATCGTTGGTACTTGACAGGTCGCGCAGTGCTACATTGTAATAGGTGCCATTAAGGTCGGCATATACCAACGCCAGAGATGAGTCACCACTATAGGAAGGAGAAAATTTTAACGCGTAGAATACCTGCGGCGCGGGCACCAGGGCGGCGATCGTCTGCTGCGTCCAGTTTGAGAATCCACCGGACTGTCTGACCCAGATCTGTCCGTTATCGGTAATAAAACCGATGTCGCGTTTTCCGCCATAGTCGATGGATACATCGATGTCTATAATACGGCTGACGCCGGCTACGCCAGTTCCGTCAAAAGCCAAATCCCAATTGGCTCCACCATCTGTGGATATGAAGATACGGTATGGACCGAGGTTCGCCAATGAGGCACCTGAAATAGCATCGTTATTGCCAGCCACTACAGCAACGAACCTGGGATCATCGGGAGCCACCGCTACCCAATAGAGATTGGAGAAACCGTAGGCCTCATTGCGGAAAAGTGCCAGAAACTGTGTGGATGTGGTGGAGATGCCGCCGTTGGTGGTCTTGTAGAGGGAGTTTATAGAAGCAAGTAAAGATCCGTCCATCGGGGCTGGCAGCGGATTAGACCACGCCGGCATGTTGATGCCGGCGCGGCCGATGGTGTAAATGGTCATGCCATCATTGGCGACGGCCATGTCGATGATCTCGCTGCCGAAGCCGATCTCGTCATAGCCGTATATGTTGTTGGCGGCGACTTGCACAGTAGGATCCTGCCAGTGCAGGTTAAGAACGTCATTCTTGCCCTCGATCGAAGCAGGGGTGGTGATAATGTCCCACTTCATGATGCCCGGTTCAGCAGACATCGCTGACGGCGCTGCGATATTGACCGGGACCACGAAGGAGGCAACCATCAATAACGTAAGCAAACCGGAACATAGATACTTATACAAAGTCTCCTCCTTAGATCAAATTTCAATCATCGCTGATATCAGCGGCTCGGGGTCTGTTTGGGCCGGTACGGCCAGGCCGTGCTCCGCCAGCAATACTTTATCGCTAAGTATCTGCTCTGCTCTGCCGTCTGCCACGATCCTTCCTTGGTCAAGAATGATAATCCTGTCACACAGGCATGAGACCAGGTCAAGATCGTGAGAGGCTATAATCTTTGTAACGTGAAGACTGCGCAACAGCTCGGTCAAAGCCCATTTGCCCCGCGGATCGAGGCTGCTGGTAGGTTCGTCGAGGGCAAGTATCTCGGGATCCAGGGACAGCACAGTTGCGATGGCCACCCGCTTTTTCTCCCCGATACTGAGATGATGGGATGACCTTTTCTCATAACCTCGCATGCCCACTTTTTGCAGGGCTTGCTTGACCCTGCGGTCGACTTCTTCCTGTGTAAATCCCATATTGACAGGCCCGAATGACACGTCCTCATAAACATTCAAGGAAAAAAGCTGATCTTCAGGGTCCTGGAAGACCATGCCCACCTTTTTCCTTATCTCCCTGATATTCTTATCAACCACCTGTAATCCCTGAATGCTGATCGCAGTACTTCCTCTCAAAATTCCATTCAAATGCAACAACAGCGTGGATTTACCGGCTCCATTAGGCCCGATCAAAGCTACGCTTTCTCCACAATGTACTGTCAGGTCTATGTCCTTCAGCCCGCACTGGCCGTCGGGATAAACATAAGATAGTCCTTTGATTTCAATAGCTTTATCAACCGACATAACTTACCACCATAGTACTGCCGGGCAAACCAGCAGCAGGCACAATGATAATGCGAAACAGGCGTCGGGCAAGCGGAACCTGAGCTGGTTTACCACAACAATGTTACCGTTATAGCCACGCGATAACATGGCGGCATAAATCCTCTCCGCGCGTTCATAGCTACGTATAAAGAGCATGCCGATCATATTGCCCATCGTTTTAAAAATATTTCCGCGATTTAAGCCGAAATTTCGGCTATCCCTGGCCATCTGCATACGCATCGCCTGATCCGCGATCACGAACATGTAGCGGTACATAAATGAAGTAATCTGCACAAATACCTGAGGGACTTTCAGCCTGAACATGCCGTGTAAAAGCTCTTCGAACTTGGTGGATGATGACAATACGATCAGGCAAAGGATACACAGCCATGACTTGACTATGACATTCACCAGCACTGACAACCCTTCATAGGTAACGGCTATATGCCAGGCGCCGATATCATAGCTGGCAGCCACCTCACCCTGTTTAAAAAAGGGCACAAAAATGGCAATCATTATGACAAACGGGAAGATGACCAGCGACCTTTTGAGCACATATCGCATGGGCAGCCTGGAGAGCAATATCAGTCCCAGTATTATCAGCAGGTATATTGCAAATGCCCTCCAGGCTCCGGCCGGCGTCAATACCACAGCCAGGATAAATGCAAGGCTGCAGAGCAGCTTGGTGCGCGGATCAAGGCGGTGCACAAAGCTGTCGAGTCCGCTGTACTCGTCGATAAAACTATGCTTCATGCTTAGACTTCAATAAACTTGCCAGGCCGAATGCGAAGCCGAAAAGTATGAGCGTACCCAATATGCCGGCGATTATCGTGGCGGTCGCCTCGTTGGTAATACCGGGGAAAGAATAATCTGGTACCACTGCAAAAGCGGGTTCAACGGCCTTATCGACGAACTCATGGTCCTCAGCAAACCTGTCCAACCCGTCGGGGAATTTAGAGGCTATAGGGGATATAATGGCTAAAAGAAGCGCAACTGACAGTCCGATAATCCACCATTTCGATTTCATAATATCAGTCCTCCTAAGCAACTTGAAGTTTCAGAAGATCCGCCCTGGTGGCCATGATCAGGCTGAGGACAGCTACAGTGATCAGCCCTTCGCCGACGCCGATCAACATATGCACGCCGCCCATGGCGGGTATGGCTATCACCCAGGGAGATGTGCCGGACAGGGACAGCTCCGCGGCGCATGCCAGTGAAGCCAGTACCACGGAGAACCACGCCCCTACGCCAGCTCCGGCAAGCGTGCCGCCTTTACTGTTTTTAAATAAAATGTCTATACCTTTATATATATAGTAACTGCTGAATGCGGCGATCAATCCCATGTTAGTGATATTGGCGCCCAATGCCAGCAGCCCGCCATCCTGGAAGACCAGCGATTGTACGACAAGCACGCTGCTTAATATCAGCACGGTGGCCCATGGCCCCAGCAGTATCGCCGCGAGGGCCGCACCGACGAAGTGGCCGGAGGTCCCTCCCGCCACCGGAAAATTCAACATCTGAGCCGCGAATATGAAAGCCGCCAGGACCCCCATCATGGGAACCTGTTTTTCTCCCATTCTCTTGTTTGTTTCTTTTACAGCCACAGCTATCGCTGCAACCGCAATTACTCCCGTTGCCGCTGCGACAGACGCACTGAGGAAACCGTCCGGTATATGCATGTTAACCTCCCAATTTTTTTGTCGGTTTATCACGAGTTAATAGCTTTATACCTGACATTTCGGGCACAGCCCGAAAATGGCCAGGTGTCTCACGTCGGCTTTAAACTTGTGTTTTGCCAGCAGGGATGCTGCCAGCGGCTGCAGGTCAGCTTCAGGCAACTCGATCGTATTTCCACATTTATTGCAGATGAGATGATGGTGTTTGCTGTGTTCCCTGGCGTGGTAACGTGAAATTCCATCGCCAATCTCTATCTCCGCTGCCAGACCCAGCTCTTTCAGCAGCTCCAAAGTGCGATAGACCGTGGATATATTGGCATAGGGATATTTCTCTTTGAGCTTGGCGAATATCTCTTCGGCGCTGATATGAGCTTCTACGCTGTGCAAAGCGTCCACAACCATTATGCGCTGAGGAGTAAGCCTGTAACCTTTTTTCTGTAACGTCTCAATGCAACTCATCAGGCACTATTATTACACATAATAATAGCAATTGCAACTGGTTGCATTTACTACTGGTCGCCAGTCAGGCAAGCTTATCTTTGCTGTCCAGCAAAATGGTGACGGGGCCGTCGTTGACAATGCTGACCAGCATATGTGCCCCGAATATGCCGGTCTGAACTTTTAAGCCCGTGTCCGAGACACGCCTGACGAAATAGTTGTAGAGCGTTTCCGCCATCTCCGGCGGCGCGGCCGCGGTGAAGCTGGGACGGCGGCCTTTCCTGGCATCGGCCAGCAGCGTAAACTGGCTTATCACCAGCAATTCTGATTTTATCTGCAATGCAGACAAGTTGAATTTACTATTGTCATCGCTGAATACCCTCAGATTAATAATTTTTTCAGCCAGGTAATCGGCATCCTTCTCCCCATCATCCCCGGCCACGCCAAGCAGTATAAGAAAACCCTGCCCTATTTGCCCGGTCACCCTGCCTTCAACCGTAACCGCTGCGCGGGTTACCCGCTGTAAAAGTGCTTTCAAATCGTACCTGCCTTCATTACAATCCTCACTATTTTAGTAAATACTTGAACCGATAACAACGAGGAGTCCCTGATATCTCAGATCGGACATCAGCGGACCCTTTTATCAACGGCATTGTATATCGCATATGTACATTTTTGTAATTGACACTACAGGCGTTTGGCGTTACAATCAATCCTAGCTGAGCGACGATGCTCAGGAGGGTTCCCATGAAAGAGATGCAAATCGACAGTATACGTGTCAGCCTGATGAATTATCAGCATGTGGTTATACTCAAGGAAAGGCAGACAGACCGCTATTTGCCGATCTGGATAGGCCCGGCAGAGGCTGATGCCATATCAATGAAGTTACAGAACGTGGATGTTTCACGCCCTATGACGCATGATCTGTTGAAAAACACCTTCTTTGCTCTTAAATCGTTGTCCGGGACCAGCATCTCAAGGATCGTGGTTAATGACCTGCGCTCCGATACTTTTTATGCACAGATAGTGTTCGAATTCACCGAAGGTCCCCCGGTTGTTGAGCTTGAGGCGCGGTCCGGCCGCAGCCGATTACAGGACCTGGACAGGGACGCCCGGCTATCGCTAATATGGCAGGGCCATGAGTTTAAATCCACTATTGTGAACAGGTGGCAGGACGGAAAAAAACACTTTCTGGAAATTGATGGCGGGGAGGGCTGGGTATTTGAGGTGTTTTACGATGAACATAATAAAAGGTGGCTGCTCACCAAGATGAAGCTCGATTCCCGTCCAAGCGATGCCATTGCACTGGCGGTGAGGGTTACCGCACCCATTTACGCGGAAGAATCGGTTCTCGATAAGGCCGGTATAATCCTGGACGGTGAATCCGGTAAAATCACAGCTCAACCCAGGCAGGCCGGAGACGGCACCGTCAATCCCGAGAAGGTTAACGAGCAGGATATAATGAAATACCCGGCAATTTACGATTTCATTAACACGCTCGACCTGGACGATTTCGGCAAAAAGAAGTCCTGAACATTGAGCGCCTGCAATAAGGCTTACCCGGCCCGATATTTACTATAGTAATCACTGCCACTTCTTAAAATGCGTAGTTACTAAGGCGTATACTGTGTTGCCAAAAATCAATGGATTTTCCGTTGACGTTTAAAATACAGGCTTGTTATAATGCAGTGATTAAAAAAGACGGCGAACTGAAACCGGAAAAGAGACAGCTACTCAGAGGATTTTGGTTTCTCTTTAATGTCGGTTGGTATGTAGCACTGAGTTTGATACTGCCAACAGCCCTCGGCCTGTGGTTGGATGCTCCAGAGCGATTGAACAGCCGGCCACTATGTACGTTAATTGGTTTGGTACTTGGGACTTCGGCAGCCGGATACGGACTATATCGCATGCTGCGCCAGTTTATTGACGAGCAAAAGAATATGGATGCAAAAAAGAACTCGATAAAGGAGCAGGACAGTGAGTAAACTTGGTTGCTCCAGCCGGTTAATGGTTATCCTTGGCATAGTACTGCTGGCCCTCTTCCTGACCTCATTTGTGATGGGTCCCCTTGGCAGCAAGCTGTTTAACATTGACGTGCCCCAGGAATTGCAGATCAGTAAGCTCCACGTTGCGCTTCCATCGGAAGCAATGTTCCACATAGGCGAGTTCAAGGTCACCAATACACTTATTTCATCATGGGTCACCATTATTTTGTTGTGCGTGTTGTTCTTCTGCGCCACCAGAAAAATGAAGGTAATACCGGGCAGGCTGCAAAGCTTTGCCGAGGTGGTTGTCGACGGTATATACAATACTATCGAGGGCGTTGCCGGCCCCAAGAACGTCCGCACCTTTTTCCCCATAGTCACAACGATATTTCTATACGTTGTGACCAATGCATTGCTGGCGCTTGTGCCGCTATGGGGCACATGGGGCCCGGTTGAACATATAACGGAGGGGGCGCACACCGTAACAGTTACCGTGCCTTTCCTTCGTGCCGCCAATACGGACGTCAACCTTACGCTTTCCATCGCTCTTGTATCTTTCCTGTTCATTGAATACCTTGGCTTTTCCAGGATCGGCCCGCTTAAATACCTGGACTCATTCTTCCAGTTCAGTTCCCTGGGCAAGTCATTTGCTGATCTATTCAAGGGCAACTGGAAATCTTTCCTGAGCGGGTTTGCATTTGGCTTCATCAACATCTATGTCGGGCTGCTGGAAATTTTAAGCCACTTCATCAGGATCGTCAGCTTTACCTTCCGTCTATTTGGCAACATGACAGCAGGGGAGATCCTGCTCGGCGTTATGACATTCCTTGTAGCATTCATAGCGCCTGTGCCGTTTTATGGGCTCGAGACCCTTGTCGGTTTCCTGCAGGCTATGATTTTCGCCGGGTTAACACTTGTATTCGGTTTAATGGCGGTAACCTCGCACCATGAAGAGGGTGCTGAACACAATTAATTTTCTTACTCAAGTAAAAGGAGGGATCTAAATGGACGCTGAAACTATGAAAATGCTGGGTGCCGGACTCGCTGCAGGTCTGGGAATGCTGGGGCCTGGCATAGGCCTTGGACTGATCGGCTTGGGAGCCATGCAGGCGCTGGGCCGCAATCCCGAAGCAAGGGGCGTGCTCCTGACCAACATGATCCTGATAGGCGCTCTGACGGAGGCGGTCGGCATCTACGCTCTGATCGTCGCTATCCTGCTTGCCATGGTCGTCTAATGCCTGTTGCTTGTAAGGAAGGCCCTCGATTGTGGACCTTCCCGGCGCCGGTGTTAACAGTCGGCGCTGCTTTGAGAAAATACAGGATTGGAACTTTGAGGTAATTATGGAAAGTATCGGAGTAAATTGGCAACTGCTGGTTGCATTTCTGATCAATTTCCTTGTCCTCTTTGGGCTGCTCACGGCGATCCTATACAAGCCGGTCCTCAAAATGCTGGATGAGCGGGCCGCCAAGATAAAGGAGAGCCTTGAACAAGCGGAGAAGATAAAGGAGCAGACGAGCCGCAGTGAAGAACAGATCAAGGCGGCTGTCGAAGCTGCACGTAAAGAAGGGCAGGTGATAATTGCCCAGGCCTCCCAGATAGCCGATAAGCTCAAAGAAGAGGCCAAAGACGGTGCGCGCAAAGAAGCGGACATAATCGTAAACAAGGCCAGGGATGAAATAAAGCTTGAACGCGATAAATCTATCGCAGAGTTGCGGTCCGAGTTCTCCAACCTCACCATCCTGGCTGCCGAAAAGATCATTAAAGAGTCCCTTGACGCACCTAAACACCGCAAACTGATCAATGAGGTTCTGGACCAGAGCAATACGTTTAAACAGAATTAGACAGGATAGATAAATGATTTCGACGATTTCTGCCAGGCGCTACGCCCAAGCGATCTTTCAGATCGCACAGACGAAGAACAACCTGGATGTATGGAAAAAGGAGCTCCGCAAGCTCGCTGACCTGATGAAGGACAGTGAGATTGTGGACCTGATAGATCATCCCAAGGTCTCATTCAACCTCAAGGCGGAACTGATCAAGCAGAAGCTTAACACGTCAAACGAGCTTGTCCTTAACCTGTGCTACCTGCTTATTCTGAAAGGCAGGATAAAGAACGCGGACCAGATAGCCGATGAATATGACAACCTGCTCGATGAGCAGCGCGGCATTAAACACGCTGTGGTCACGACCGCTATCCCGATAGATGAAACCGAAAAACAGAAGATAACCGGTCAACTCGAAAAGATAACCGGCAGGAAAGTTACCGTCAAGCTCAAGGTCAATCCTTCCATACTCGGCGGCATGGTAGCCCGCATCGAAGATACTCTGATAGACGGCAGTGTCCGTAACAGGCTGGAACTGCTGAGGAAAGACCTTGTAGAAGCTACGAAATAAACAACCTTTAAGGGGGTGAGCAGATTGAAATCCCAGGAAAAAGATATAGTATCGGTAATCAAGGATCAAATCGAGCGCTTCGGCGCCACTGCCACCATGGTAGACGTTGGAACCGTGGTGGAGGTCGGCGACGGCGTTGCCCGCATACAGGGCCTCCGCAAAGCCAGAAACAATGAGCTTCTGGCATTCCCCAACGGTATCATGGGGCTGGCACTCAACCTGGAGGAAGACAACGTGGCCGCCGTGATCCTTGGCGAATACAGCCATATTAAGGAAGGAGACGAGGTCCACTGCACCGGCCGCGTGGTTGAAGTACCGGTCGGCAACGAGCTCATCGGCCGCGTGGTCAACACCCTCGGCCAACCCCTCGATGGCCTCGGCCCCATCAAGACCACCAAGTCCCGGCCTGTCGAACGTATCGCCCCCAACGTCGTTGACAGGCAGCCGGTCAATATTTCCGTACACACCGGTATCAAATGTGTTGACGCCCTGGTACCCATCGGGCGCGGACAGCGTGAGCTGATCATCGGCGACCGCTCAATCGGCAAATCCGCAGTTGCCATCGATAGCATTATCGCTCAAAAAGGTAAAGACCTTATATGTATCTACGTGGCGATCGGCCAGAAGACGGCTAAAGTCGCCAACATCGTTGAGACGCTCAGAAAATACGGCGCCATGGAACACACAGTCGTAGTGGTTGCCACATCGTCGGACCCGGCGTCGATGCAATACCTGTCAGCCTACGCAGGCTGCGCTATCGGCGAGGAGTTTATGGAGCAGGGTAAGGACGCCCTCATTATATACGACGACCTTTCCAAGCATGCATGGGCTTACCGCCAGGTTTCGCTCATACTGCGCCGCCCACCCGGCCGCGAAGCTTACCCCGGCGATGTTTTCTACCTCCACAGCAGGCTGCTTGAACGGGCTGCCAAACTCTCCGCAGAGTTGGGCGGAGGCTCGCTTACAGCGCTGCCTGTCATCGAAATCCAGGCAGGCGATATGTCGGCGTACATCCCCACAAATGTTATCTCCATCACCGACGGACAGATCCTGCTTGAGACTGACATGTTCAACGCCGGCATCCGCCCCGCGCTCAACGTCGGCCTTTCCGTATCACGCGTAGGCGGCAACGCTCAGACCAAGGCTATGAGGCAGGTGGCCGGCAAGCTGAGACTCGACATGGCGCAATATGCAGAGCTGGCTACTTTCGCCCAATTCGGCGCTTCGGACCTGGACAAGGCCACCCTTGCGCAGCTTGAGCGCGGCAAGCGCATGGTCGAGATACTCAAGCAGCCGCAGTACGCCCCGCTTTCGCTGGAAAACGAGGTCATGATACTGTTTGCAGTCACCAATGGATATATCGACGATGTCCCGGTTGAGAAGGTTTCGGCCTTTGAAAACGCGTTTTATAAATTCATGGTAAATAACCATCCCGAAGTCGGCAATAAAATAGCAGCAGATAAGGTATTGAAACCCGAAACTGAGGCAGAACTCAAAAAAGCCCTAGCAGAATTTAAGCAGAGCTCTGCTTATTGAGGCGATTAGATGGTAAGTCCAAAAATACTTAGACGGCGGATCCGCAGTGTCCAGAACACGGCCAAGATAACCCGTGCCATGGAGATGATCGCCACTGCCAAAATGAAGAAGGCCCAGGATATGGCAATAGCTGGGAGGCCTTACAGCGACAAGATCATGCACATCATAGCCGACCTGTCCGCCCAGGCTGCCGCCGGAGGAGCTGTCCATCCGCTACTGGTGGCACGCCCCGTAAACAAAATTGGAATCGTACACATAACGACCGACAGAGGTTTATGCGGAGGCTTGAACACCAACCTGAACCGGCTGGTAGGCAATTTTATTCTCGAACAGACGGTCCCGGTCACAGTTATCACAGTAGGCTCAAAAGGCCGTGATTTCATGCGCCGATCGATGCGTGAAATCCGTGCCGAGTTCACCAAGCTGGGCGACCGGCCCAAGATGGCAGATACCATGGCCATATCGCAGATTGTGATAGATGATTATACCAGTGGGCTTTATGACCGCGTTTACGTTGCCTATTCCAGGTTCGTCAACCTGATGAGTCAGAAACCCACACTGGAGCTTTTACTGCCGGTGGAACCGGCGCAGTTGCCCAAGAGCGTTAGCCCGGAATATATTTTCGAACCCAACGCTATGCATGTCCTCGGCGAACTACTGCCAAGGTTCGTTGAAATGCAGGTGTATCACTCCATACTCGAATCAATTGCCAGCGAGCAGTCGGCGCGTATGATGGCTATGCGCAACGCCACAGACAATGCCTACGATGTAATCGCCGAGCTGACTCTGACCTTGAATAAGGCCCGTCAGGAGATGATCACCAAGGACCTGCTAGATATCGTCGCAGGCGTTGAAGGTCTCAAATAGGAGGTGCAATTTGGCAAAAGGAAAAGTAATACAGGTAATCGGCACCGTAGTTGATGTCGAGTTCCCCCAGGAAGAGCTGCCTGCGATTTATAATGCCCTTGAAATAATGCAGGACGGCGAGAAGATCGTACTGGAGACAGTACAGCATATCGGCAACAACTGGGTCCGTTGCCTGTCCCTCTGCCCCACTGAAGGCCTTCAGAGAGGCGCAGTGGCTGTCGATACCGGCGCTCCCATCTCCGTGCCGGTAGGCAAGGCCACCCTCGGCCGCCTGTTCAACGTGTTCGGAGATCCTCTGGACAGGCTCGGAGAAATAAAAACCAAGGATAGATTACCCATCCACCGCGATCCTCCCAGCCTGGCGGAACAGGATACCTCTATCCAGATGCTTGAAACTGGGATAAAGGTTATCGACCTGATCACGCCCTTTACCAGGGGCGGCAAGATCGGGGCCTACGGCGGCGCCGGTGTGGGTAAGACAGTCATCATCCAGGAGCTCATACATAATATCGCCACAGCACACGGCGGTTTCTCGGTATTTGCCGGTGTGGGAGAAAGGTCCAGGGAGGGCAATGACCTCTGGCGCGAAATGAAGGAATCAGGTGTCATCGAAAAGACCATCATGGTCTTCGGCCAGATGAACGAGCCCCCCGGAGTCCGCGCCCGCGTGGCGCTCACCGGCGTGACATTTGCAGAGCACTTCCGTGATCATGAAGGTCTTGACGTACTCCTTTTCGTGGATAATATATACCGCCATATTCTTGCCAACATGGAAGTATCGGCCCTGCTCGGCCGCATGCCTTCAGCCGTGGGCTACCAGCCCACGCTGGGCACTGACGTGGCCGAAATGGAAGACCGCATCACCTCCACCAAGAAAGGCTCGATCACCTCGTTCCAGGCTATTTATGTGCCTGCCGATGACTACACCGACCCCGGCATCGTAACGACCTTCGGCCATCTCGACGGCGTTGTATCGCTCGAGCGTGCCATCGCAGCCCAGGGCTTCTTCCCCGCGGTAGACCCCCTGGCCTCCACCTCGCGCATTCTCGACCCGCAGATTGTGGGAGAAGACCACTACCAGGCTGCCCGCGGCATCCAGAAGGTGTTGCAGCGCTACAAGGACCTGCAGGACGTTATCGCCATCCTGGGCATGGAAGAGCTCAGCGAAGAGGACAAGATAACAGTCAACCGCGCGCGCCGCATTCAGAGGTTCCTTACCCAACCCATGTTCGTGGCGGAACCCTTCACAGGCATACCGGGTAAATATGTTTCGATCAAGGATACTGTCCGTGGTTTCAAAGAGATACTCGAAGGCAAATGGGACCACCTGCCGGAATCGGCATTTGTTATGATCGGGACCATTGAAGAAGCTGCAGAGAAAGCACAGAAATTAGGGGCGTAATTATGCCGACAATTAAGTTAGAGATTGTCACTGCCGAGCGCCAGGTCTTTTCGGGCGATGTGACTACCATAATCGCCGAGGGTAGCGAGGGGCAGATGACCGTGCTTCCCAAGCATGCCCCGCTCATCACCATGCTCGCTCCGGGCGAACTGGTCATCCGCAAAGACGGTGACGAGCAATACATGGTTATTTCAGGTGGCTTCATGGAGGTCATGCCGGAAAAAGTAATCGTGCTGGCTGACGCCTGTGAGAGAAGCGACGAGATTGATCTCGATCGCGCCGCCGCGGCCAAGCAGAGAGCCGAAGAGCGGCTGAAAAGCCTGGGCCCCGATATTGACCAGTCGCGGGCGGAAGCGGCCCTCAGACGTTCCCTTGCCCGCCTGCGCGTTGCCGAAAAGCATCGCAGGATGCCGGGCTACAAACCCCGTGCATAGAGTACAGAATAAAAAATATAAGCCAACATCGATCGTCCGGTCGATATTGGCTTTTTTATCGCCTGGGAATTATTAGATTATCTCGAGCCTGACCCTGGTCCCTTCTTTGGTGGCAACCACGCGTAAAAGGGTGCGCATGGCTTCAGCAACCCGTCCCTGCTTGCCGATCACCCGGCCCTTGTCCTCGGCGTTGACCTCCAGCTTGATGACCACACCCCCTGCATCAGTCTCCTGTGTTACCTTGACGTCATCGGGCGCGCTCACGATACACCGGGCAATGTATTCGACTAACTCCTTCATGATGCCTTCACCTCAGTTGCAGATTTGGACTTCTTCTTCACCTTCTGAGTAGTCTTCTGTACTGCCTGTTTGAATTTTCTTGTAGGATGCGCCGCGTTGAATTTTCCCATCACGCCGGTTTTAGCCAGTAACCTGTATGTCGTCTGGCTTGGCTGGGCGCCTTTCTCCAGCCATGCCAGAGCCTTTTCCTCATCGATATTTATAGTCTCAGGGTCATTAAGAGGATTAAAATTCCCTATGACTTCAATAAAAGCGCCTTCGCGCGGTGACTTGCTGTCAGTCACCACGATCCTGTACATAGGCTTATGCCTGGCGCCTGTTCTTCTTAACCTGATTTTTACCATGATGTCAGTCTACCTGTAGTCCTTTATTTTTTACTGGTTATTATGCCGGAAGCGTTCGTACCTGTCAACAATATCGCATATATCACAGGGTGTATTCACTCGTGACTTTACACAGGTTCCGGTGTGAAATCAATCGGCAATTGTGAAATCAATCGGCAATATGGTTTATAATCCTCGCAATGTTCCCAACCGGAGGATCCACTTTGTCAACAACTGTACTCCCGGCTGCGCCTCTCAATGGAGATTGAATGACCGGTAAATGTAGCTATTTTACGTCAAAAGGAACGGATAGCTTCTCGCTGTTATTTACAGAGAGCACCACTTTATAACTGCCCTTGTACCAGCCACCCGCCGGCATGTGTTTGTAAAAGGCCAGATAGTAATACTGATCGCCACCCTGTGCACTGGTATATATCTCATCGAGCAGCTCGTTATCTTTTCCGATAGCCTCGCCCTTGACATAGTACCAGCTGGCCTTGATCAAGTCCTCCTGCGTGACGCCCGATACCTTGAATGAGCAATAGATGGCCGGCGTATCCGGCGCGAAAACCGTGCTAACGACACTGGTAGGCTTTGAATCGTTATCCACGGACGTGGTCATCACGCCTTCAGTAATGGCGGACTTGTCCGGTTGGCTGACCTCGGCTGCCGGACTGCAGCCGGCGAATGCGCAAAGTAAAACCGCCGCTATGATTGTAATACCGATATACGATCTTATTAAATTCATTTTCATTCTCCCTCCGTATTCAATCCGCCGATAATATCCACTTAAACGTGAATAATTCTATAGCCAACCCGATCATTTTTCAAAATTTTCGGCGTCCACTCTATTTCATCCCCCGTTGCATCGGCCAGCTTATACGCAGTTGATATGGGCTTATTGCTGCAACCTTGTTCTTATATCAGCGTTATTTGTAATATGCAGCATGCAGCCTTTATAATCAGCTTTATGAGAATTCCCCATTGCCCTGCCTGGGACCTTGATACGAGCCAGGCCCGTGAGTTGCAGGTTAAACTCTCACATAAGGTCATCCGCTGCCAACAAAATCTAAATATTAACCTGATAGCCGGTATCGACGTTTCCATATCCCGATTCTCAAAAGCGGGGCGCGCAGTAGTCGTAGTATTAGATTATTACGATTTTAAGATACGTGAGGTCTCCGTGGCCGAGGGCGACATCGATTTTCCGTACATCCCCGGACTGTTATCATTCAGGGAAGCGCCTCTGGCTATGCGAGCATGGCAGGGATTAAAATCACGGCCCGACCTGCTGATGGTCGACGGCCAGGGCATCGCCCATCCCAGGAGGCTGGGGATCGCTTCCCACCTCGGATTGCTTTTGGATATACCCACTATCGGGTGCGCCAAGTCCCGGTTAATCGGCACGCATGACTCATTGCCCGAGGAAGCCGGAAGCTACCGGTTGCTTATGGAGAAGGGCGAGATAATCGGAGCAGTGGTCAGGACGAAGCACGCTGTTAAGCCTGTTTACGTGTCGATCGGTCACAGGATCGACCTCGACGGAGCAATTTCACTGGTCCTGAATTGCTGCCAGGGTTTCCGCCTGCCACAGCCCACCCGCCTGGCGCACATCGCGGCCGGAGGTTCATCTGAATTACCTGGATACCATGGTCCGGATAACAAACAAAAAACATTGCGGAGATAAATAATGCTGGAAGAAAAAACACGTATTGAAGAGCTGCGACGCAGGATCTCCGCCATCATGGAGCATCTTTGACATCGCGGGTAAAGAGAAGCGACTAATTGAGCTCGAGGCAAGGACATCCGATCCCGTCTTCTGGTCCGATCAGCAAACGGCACAATCGGTAATGCGCCAGATAGGTTCGCTCAAAGACACCGTATCGCAATGGCACGGAATAGAAAAGAACGCTGCCGGCGTGGCTGAGATCATATCCATCGCCCTTGCCGAGAATGATCAATCCTTGAAGGCCGATGTGCATGGGGAGATCGACCGCATCAAGACGCATTTCGATGATATCGAGGTGCAGCTTATGCTGGACGGCCCTTACGATGACAGGGATGCCATACTTGCCATACATGCCGGCGCAGGGGGAACCGAATCCCAGGACTGGGCACAGATGCTGATGCGCATGTTTCTGCGCTGGTCCGAGCGACACAGGATGCAATCCGATGTCCTGGACATCTCCCCGGGCGACGAGGCCGGCATCAAGAGCGCTACCATAGAGATCAAAGGTAATTTCTCGTACGGAAACCTGAAGTCGGAACATGGTGTACACAGGCTGGTGCGCCTCTCCCCCTTTGATGCCGACCATGCGCGGCATACATCTTTCGCCCTGGTTGAGGTCATGCCTGAAGCGGAGGCCAGGACCGATCTGCAGATCAATCCTGAAGATATCCGTGTAGATACGTTCCGTTCCAGCGGACCCGGGGGCCAGCATATGCAAAAAACCAGCAGCGCGGTCAGGATCACGCATATCCCTACCGGCCTGGTGGTAAGCTGCCAGAGCGAGCGTTCGCAGCATCAGAACAAGGAGAGCGCACTCAGGGTGTTGTACGCCCGCCTGCTCGAGGTAGAGATCGAAAAAAGGGAGGCTGAGAAAGCCAAGATCAAGGGGAAACGTATAGATGCGGGCTGGGGCAACCAGATAAGGAGCTACGTGCTTCATCCTTATAAAATGGTCAAGGACCACAGAACGGAGCACGAGACCAGCAACCCGGCTGCCGTGCTGGACGGCGAGATCGACGAATTTATCAATGCGTATTTACGCTCAAGAGTCGGAGAAGAGAAATGATAAGGCGATTCACCATCATCCTGCTGCTACTGTTGATATGCCTGGCGCCGGCTGCTGTGTCAGCGGCCGCCGATATCAGACTGTTGGATTCGAGCACGGAGGTTGATTTCCCTAACCTGCTCACCTTCAACATCAAGGCTGAAGGCACCAATCCCATATCGCGCATCAGGCTGCGCTACGAAGTTGATAAAAAAGTGTACGCGCCGACCTTTGCTGAGGCCTGGCCCGAGTTTCAGCCGTCTGTAAATGTCGAGGCCTCCTGGAGCTGGGATATGCGCAAAGGCATACTGCCACCGGGCGCCAGGGTCACATACTGGTGGGTGATCGAAGACAACGAGGGCAACAGGCTGACTACACCTAAAAAAGATGTGACCTTTGATGACACACGCTACAAATGGCAGAGAGTCAGCGATCAAAACATCAATATTTACTGGTACCAGGGCAGTCGTTCATTTGCCGGCGACCTGCTCAAGGCAGCAGTAGATGCAAAGGAACGGCTGGAGCGGGATACGGGCGTAACGCTGGACAAACCGGTCTACATTTACATATACGCAAATTATGGCGACCTTCAAGGCTCCATTGTAGCCCCGGATGAATGGACGGGGGGTGTAGCCTACAGGGGATTCACAATCATCTCCATCGGTATCTCGCCCAATAACCTCAACTGGGGGAAAAAAGCGGTGGCGCATGAGCTGGGCCACCTGCTGACACAACAGGTGACAGTCAGCCCCTATGGGGAAACGAGACCATACTGGCTGGATGAGGGACTGGCCATGCATGGCGAGGGCGAACAGAGCGAAGCAGACAGGAAAGAGCTGCAAAGGTCTATCGAGGACGGTCGCATCGCTACTTTACAATCCCTTACAAGCCCTTTTCCCGCCGATCCCCAGTCTGCCTATTTCGCTTATGCTCAAAGTCAAAGCGTAATAGAATACCTGATAAACAACTATGGCAAGGAGAAGATCCATCGCTTGCTTGTTCTGCTCAACGACGGCTACAGCATGGACGATACCCTGACCTCCGTCTACGGATTCAATTTGAGCGGTCTGGACGATGCATGGCTGGAATATATGACCGCCCCGCCGCAGGATAGCCCTGTCCCGGACAAGATTACCCTGAATACGACGCTGCCGGTCTACGGCCTCAGTTTATCCCCTGCCTTATACACGACTGCCCGGGGAGGCTTTTAAATGGAACCCGCGAGGACTTACACAGTCCACGATCTGCCGGCCTCAGACAGGCCGAGGGAGCGCCTCAAAAGGCTGGGGGCGGAAGCGCTTTCAACCGCAGAGCTGCTTGCCTGCATCATGGGCAGCGGCACACGCGGTGATTCCGTTATCATGACGTCTCAAAAATTGCTGTCGGAGTTCGGCAACCTGCAGAACATCGCATCGGCATCCATACAGGAACTGTCCCGGTCAAGAGGCATAGGCGAGGCCAGGGCAATACAGGTGAAAGCTGCTTTCGAGATAGGCAGGAGGTTGGCTGATCCTGACTACGCCGAAAAAGGGAAGCCGGTGCAATCGCCCGAGGAAGCTTTCTCCTCCATGCAGGAGAAACTGCGGGGAAAGAAAAGGGAGCATTTCTATGTGCTATGCCTGGATACCCGCAATCGCGTCAACAACAAGAAACAGATCTCCATGGGCAACCTGGACAGCAGCATTGTCCACCCTCGCGAGGTGTTCAAAGACGCCATATCGTCCCTGGCAGCCGCGGTTATCTTCGTACACAATCACCCCTCCGGAGACCTCGAGCCGTCGTCGGAGGATGTAAGCCTGACCAGGAGGCTGGTGGAGGCGGGAGAACTGCTGGGCATCCCGGTCCTGGACCATATCATTGTCAGCGACAAGGGTTATACCAGCATGAAATCGAGAAATTTAATTTGAGGTCAACACATGAATAAGAATCTTCTGATTAAGTTGATCGGCATAATAGCCGTCAGCGTATTTACAATATCGACGCTTGCCGGTTGCAGCCTGCTGGGTGCCGATGATATCGATATCCAGGAGGGCCCGGGCGGCACCCTTAAGCTGTGGGATATCGGACCGCTTACGCTCGACCCGGCTATATCGGGCGAGATGTCGTCTCACCTGTACATCATGCAGATCTTCAACGGCCTGGTTAAATTCAATGAGAACCTTGAGCCCGTCCCCGACCTGGCGGAGCGCTGGGAGGTAAGCACCGACGGCAAAACATATACGTTCTTCCTGCGCCAGGATGCTCGTTTCCATGACGGCAGACCTGTCACTGCCCATGATGTCAAGTACTCGTGGGAGAGGGCTTGCAATCCGGCTACCGGATCACAGACAGCGTCTTCCTACCTTAACGATATAGCTGGCTCGGCTGAAGTACTTTCGGGCAAAGCTCAAAACCTCAGCGGCGTCTCCGTTATCGACGATCATACCCTGTCGGTTACAATCGATGCGCCCAAAGTTTATTTTCTGTCCAAGCTGGCTTATCCTACTGCCTTCGTGGTGGACAGGGATAATGTCGAGACAGGCTTTAGCTGGTGGTGGCACAGACCCAACGGCAGCGGGCCGTATAGAATGGCCAGGTGGAACGAAGGTTCACTCATCATTTTACAGCCCAACCAGTACTATTACGGCAAGAAGGCCACCGCCCGCCTGCACTTCCAGTTGCTGGACGGTGTACCTATGTCCCTTTACGAGACGGGAAAGATAGACGTGGTTGACATCAGCCAATTATATCTGGATCGCGCCACAGACAAGATGGGACCTTTCTACGATCAGCTCCACATTTATCCGGAGTTCAGCCTGCAATACATCGGTTTCAACACCGCCAAGCCGCCTTTCGATGATCCTTTGGTCAGGCAAGCTTTCAGCCGCTCCGTGGACAAGGATCACATAATCAGGATCATCCAGAAAAACATGGTCAGCCGGGCTGACGGCATCCTGCCTCCCGGCATGCCCGGTTACAATAAGGATTTGAAGGGGCTTGGCTATGACCCGGTCTACGCCAGGGAACTGCTGGCCAAATCCAGGTATAGCTCCGGCCTTCCCCCCGTCACCATTACCGTTCTTGGATGGGGAGGAGTAGACGTCGACCCTTCGCTGGGAGCCGTTATTCAGGATTGGAAAAAGAACCTGGGGGCGGATGTGTCGATCAGGCTGCTTGAGCCTGATCCCTTTCACTATAACCTGCAGCAGGAGGCCGACGAGATGTATGTGCTGGGTTGGGTGGCGGACTATCCCGATCCGCAGAACTTCCTGCAAACACTCTTCTATACAGGCACCGAGTACAATCACGGCCGTTTCTCCAGCAGTGAATTTGATATTCTGATCGACAGGGCGGCAGTGGAGCAAAACCGTGATAATCGGATTGCGCTCTATCAGCAGGCGGAACAGGTCGTTGTCGACCAGTCCCCCATCATACCGCTCTGGTTTAACAAGGATTACGTCCTGGTGAATCCGCGGATTAAAAACTACAGTATCGACCCGCTGGGAGTGCCGCGTCTAAACCTCGTAACTATTGAACATTAGCTATATAATTAGCATGCTCCCCGGCAAAACGATTTTAATAAAGGAGAGCGACATGGATAAGAATGCATTGGAAGCACCCTGCGGAATCCATTGCGGGCTTTGCCCTCTGAATCTGGCGATCAAGGATGACAAACTCAGGAACAGGCTCTCCGAGACGTTGAAACTGCCTCCGGATAAGGTCAATTGCACAGGCTGCAGGTCCATAGACGGTCATTGCCCGGTGATAGGGGAGCAGTGCGCCACCTGGGTATGTATTAAAGCCAAGGGGCTGGAATTCTGCTCGGAATGCATCGATTTTCCCTGCGTGAAACTGATGCCGTGTTCCGACCGCGCCGATAGGCTCCCGCACAACATCAAAATAGCCAGCCTGTCATTGAGAAAAAACAAGGGATCGTTTGAATGGGAAAAATCCATAAAGGATATTTACGCCCGCTACTTCCACGGGGTAATGGTCGTAGGACAGGGCCCGCAGCTAAAGAGTCAACCTTCTAAAGAATCCGCATAAGGAAGCCCGAAAACAAATGCCAGTCGGCTATGTAAGCAGCGAGATATACCAGCATCATGAGACAGGCAACCACGTCGAAAGCAAGGAGCGCCTGACGGCGATAGATACCATACTGGAAAAGACAAAGATTAAAGAACAGCTCCTTCAAATCTCCCCCCGCGCCGCCAGCATCGACGAGATAGCCGCCGTACACGACCGTGAATATATCAGAAACCTGAAAGCCGAGATAGACAGCGGCGGCGGCTGGCTCGATCCGGATACCTATGCTTCCCCCGGATCATGGGAGGCGGCTATCTATGCTGCCGGCGGTGTTATGACGGCAGTCGAGCAGGTCATGGACGGTAAGGCCGACAGTGTTTTTGCCGCAGTCAGGCCGCCGGGCCATCATGCCGTGCGTTCCCATCAGATGGGCTTCTGCCTCTTTAATAACGTTGCCATCGCCGCCCGCTTTGCACTGGCCAACTTCGATATCAAGCGCATATTGATAATGGATTTCGATGTCCACCACGGCAACGGTACTCAAGAAGCATTTTACGGCGAATCACAGGTATTATATTGTTCCACCCACGAATTCCCCTGGTACCCATTCACCGGCGCGGCCGAGGATACCGGCAAGGGGGCGGGGGAGGGGTATACGGTAAATATTCCGCTTGAAGCCGGGCTGGGAGATAACGAATACCTTCAGGTTTTCAACGAGATATTGGTTCCCGTGGCCGGGCGTTTCCAGCCGGACCTGGTGCTGGTATCGGCCGGATACGATGCCCACTGGCAGGACACAATATCCAATATGACGCTTACTACCATGGGATTTGCGCGTATGACCAAGATCATCAAGGCGATTTCAGATCAGTTTTGCCACAATCGGCTGGTGTTCACTTTGGAGGGGGGGTACAACCACACGGCGCTGGCTTATTCCGTCACCGCTACCATCGAACTGCTCATGGGTCACGCCGAGGTTTATGATCCGCTGGGACCGCCTCCCATGTCATACTCGCCCAAGGATTTCGGTGATGTTGTTAAATCCATCCGCGCCATCCACAAGCTGCGCGATTAACACTGCCCTAACAAAGAATGCGGGGCGATCGCCCCGCATTCATACTATGCGCAGAAGATAACTCAGCCTTCTTTGCTTCCGATACCGAGGAAAAGGATTACCGCAACGCCCAATATCATACCCGCTATGCCCATGAATGTGGCCAGCGGGATCATGAGCAGGGCCCATAAACCGATAAACATGTTCCTATCCATAAAGCCCCCTTGTAATCTCCATCAATCGATAAGTATAGATCATCGTTATCATGCGGCCTTAGATTCAGTTTTGAGACCCCGGTCCCACAGCACCAGCAGCGGCCCGGCCACAAATATGGAGTCATAGATACCCACCAGCACTCCAACCAGCAGGGCCATGATGAATTGCTGAATTGTCACTCCGCCGAACAGGAACAATGCGAGGCCTGTTAAAATCACCACGAGGCTGGTATTGATACAGCGGGCGATCGTCTCCAGGATGCTGGAGTTCACAGTTACCGCGAAATCCTTGCTGACCCCTTTGCGAACGTTTTCGCGTATGCGATCGTAGACCACGCAGGTGTTGTTGATAGCAAATCCCACTATGGTCAGCATGGCTACGATGAACATGGAGTCCACCTGGTAGCCGATAAGCCAGCCGAGTATGGAGAAAATGCCCATGACAATCAGTACGTCGTGTAAAAGGGCGATAACTGCGCTGAATCCCCATTTGAAAGGACTGGGCATATGGCGGAAGGCGAAAGCGATGTATAGTACCATAAAAATGGATGCCACCAGAACTGCGATGGCTGCGTTGCGCGCCACCTCGCTGGCCACTACCGGTGATACCGTCTCGAAGTCCCTGATAGTCACATCCGTATTCAAACCTTTCTCAAGACCGTCGATCAGGGCTATTTTTTCATCGGAATTGATGTCCCTGGTACGGACGAGGAAATCGCCGTCGCCGGTTTTCTGAATCGTGGCATCGTCGTACCCCAGCTGGGACATTTGCTGCCTGAGCACACCCTGTTCGACCTGCTGGCTGAAGCGTAGCGTCATAACGGTCCCGCTGCTGAAATCTATGCCCAGTTTGAACCCGAATGCCAGCATCGAGATGATGCCCGGCACAAGCAAACAAATGGAGATAATAAAGAACCACTTGCGGTTACCTACGATGTTGATCATGCTTTTACTCCGTATAACCAGGTATTCTTAACAGCCCTCGCCGTTAAGGAGAGGAACAGCCTGCTGACGGTGATGGCGGTAAACATGCTCAGGGCCACACCTATGAAAAGTGTAAGCGCAAAGCCCTTGACCATGAAAGCTCCGAAAGTATCGCCGAACCAGAAAAGCACAATACAGGCTATGAATGTAGTCACATTGCTGTCGCGTATGGCCAGCCAGGCACGGTTGAAGCCCGCGTCCACGGCGGCACCCATGGTGCGTCCTGCCCTGAGTTCCTCCTTCATACGTTCGAAAATCAGGATATTGGCGTCTACCGCCATGCCGACTGACACAACTCCCGCTGCGATGCCGGCCATTGTCAGTGTGACCGGTACCAGCTTGAAGATGGCTGTAAGTATGATGCCGTAAATGATCAGGGCCAGTGTCGCTATGACACCAGCCATGCGGTAGTACAGTATCATGAAAAGAACCACCAGGATAAGGCCTATAGCGCCCGCGATGATACTCTTTTTGATGGAGTCCGCACCGAGGGTTGCGTCAACGGTCTGCTCCAGTATTACAGTCAGGGGCACATCGAGTGAACCTGAATTAAGCTGGATGGCCAGGTTCTGCGCTTCCTTCATATCCATGCCTTCGATGATGCCGGCACTCTTGATCACGGCGCGCACCGTAGGATACGAGATGAGCTGGCCGTCGAGGAATATGCCCAGGGGTTTATTGATATTGCGCTTGGTGATCTGCTCGAAAAGTATCGCCCCCTCATCGTTCCACTCGAATGCCACCTCCGGCTCGTTGGTGTTGGGTTTCAGGTCGACCCTGGAGTTGGGCTTGAGGTATTTTCCGGTCAGTTCCTTGGTTTGTCCATCGCTGCCCACACCAGTGGCAATCGTCCAGACATATTCACCTTTATCGTCAGTCTGCGGTTGCCCCGATAAATCTGTGGTGGTCTCTTTGAATTCCAGAAGGGCGACCTGCCCTATCAGCTTCTTGGCTTCATCCACGTTTTTTTCGCCGGGCAACTGGACCAGGATACGGTTCTCGCCCTGACGCTGAATGATGGGCTCTTTTACGCCGAATGCGTTGGCGCGCCGTTCTATCTTATTAAGGACGCTGGTCATGACCTGGTCTACCGTCTGCGACGGGTCTTTCTTTGACAGGTCGGCTTCGTACACAAGGTATGCGCCGCCTTTCAGGTCCAGACCCAGGGTGAGACCCTGTCGGCCGAAACGGTCGCCCTCCAGCGGAGTGATGGCCCAGATGCTAAATCCGACCAGCACGGCTATAAATAACAGCAGCAATGTATCACTTGTTTTCAATTATACTTTCACCCTCCTGAGCAATGTTTCAATCGCAATCCGGGACATGTCCCATATCTCATGCTGCGCAACAGGCGCCCCTGTCAATCTCATTCCTGACGTATTGCATGGCATCCTCCCTGGTGCTGATCTCGCCTGCCGCCTGGGCTTCCCTGACCAGCTTGAGCAACCTGCCGATGTCTTTTCCAGGGTGCATCCTGAACTCATTTATTAAATCGTTTCCGGTCAGCAGCCTAACCGGCAATATTTCACTTTCCTGTTTATTATGAACATCTATTATATACCTGACGTGCTCGGTCTGCATATGCCACTCGCGGATATCGACGCGCGGGCCTGCTACCGCCAGGTAATCCGCCAGAGCCAGGTAAATTATATCCGTCCCTGCACCCTCGGTATCCCTGAAAAACCGGTATATGGCCCGGTGGGTGGGCACGCCTTCGTGGGACATCTGCGCCGGATGAAGATGGTGGTAAATCAGTTTCTCCACATAGCGGATCTCGGCTGTGCTGAACCTCAGCCTTCCCAGCATGGCGGCGGCTGTAACGGCGCCGTCCTTGGTGTGCCCGAGAAACCTTATGCGGCCGTTTTCCTCGACGGTGCGGTCCACAGGTTTGGCGATATCGTGCAGCAACATGCCCAGCTTCAACAGTGTCCTGCGGCTGCTGCCGCCGGCTATTTCTTCGTTGAAATGCTGATTGATCTCCGGCTCCCAGGGAACGGCTTCCAGCAGGCCGCCTTTGCCGTAAACCCAGTCACTCTCCCTCAATATGTACTCGAGGGCGGCTATAGACTCGATGGAGTGATCGAAAACATCCCAGTAATGCTCCTTCGGCTGCTTCACTCCTTTCATTGCCTCGATCTCAGGCATTATCCTGCACAACAGTCCCAGATCATCGAGGTAACGCACCGAGTTGCCTGCATACGGCAGCGACAGTATCCTGAGCAGTTCCTCCCTGACCTTTTCGCTGGGCACCTTGTCCACCAGATTGCTGTTTAAGCGTATAGTCTCCTCGGTAATCGGCTCTATTTCCAGGTTGAGCTCTCTTGAAAGCCTGACCGCGCGCATCAGCCGCGAGGGATCACTGTCAAAGATCCTGTCGCTGACCTGCCTTAACAGTCCCTTTTTTAAGTCCTCTTCCCCGCCTGAAGGGTCAAGCAGCAATATCTCGCCCGATACGAAGGCCGCCAGGTCAAGCCCCATGGCGTTCACGGTGAAATCACGCCGCAGCAGGTCATGATCGATATCGCCTGCGTACGACGTTATATCGATATGCCACGGCTCGATATCCCCGGCTACCACCACACGGCCCACTCGATTTTCCTCGTCCAGCATTACGTATCGACCGTCGACGTGTTCAGCGGCTTCCTGGGCTATAGCCAGCGAATCGCCGCTGACCGCGATATCAAGGTCGACCGTATCCCTGCCCACCAGCCAGTCACGCACAAAGCCACCTACTAAGAAAGCCTTACATTCAGGAGCGGTGCAGGCCGGGATAAGCCTGGAGAGGACACCCATCAGGTCCTGGTTGATTTCGAACACAAGCAAAGATTATAGCCCCGCCTTACAACCTTGTAAAGTCAATTCAATATATCCTGCAGACAATTGGTACGGAGATGTTGCCGTATCATCATGACCTTTTAATCGAAACGGCGTATAGCTGCTCAACCGCCCGCTGAAGCTCGGCCAAATTAATTGCTGTGATATAATTTAGTCACCATGCAATACAAACGCATCGTGATCAAGCTCGGGACCAACCTGATCACCGGGGGTGGCGGCAGGTTGGATCTGAAAGTGATGGCCGATCTGGCCGGACAGATTGCAGAACTGCACCGTAAAGGGCATGAGCTAATCTTAGTATCATCCGGCGCCATAGCAGCAGGCCGCGAGTTGCTCGGCATAAAAAACAAACGCAGGGACATACCTTTCAAGCAGGTCATGGCCTCCGTCGGCCAGAACCGCCTGATGAACATCTATTACGGCCTTTTCCTGGAGCATGGCATAAACGTGGCCCAGGCCCTTCTCACACGGGCTGACCTGACCGACCGGGCACATTACCTGAATGCGCGCAATACACTGCTGGCGCTGATCGACCTCAAGGTGATCTGCGTGGTCAACGAGAACGACGTAGTATGCACCGACGAGCTGGGAGAGCAGCGGTTCGGAGATAATGACAACCTGTCAGCCATGGTGGCCAACCTGGTGGATGCCGATCTGCTGGTGCTCCTTTCCGATGTGGAAGGGCTCTACACGGGTGATCCGCAGCAGGATGCGCGTGCCAAACTCATACCGGTCGTGGATAATATCGACAGCAGCATAGAGGAGATGGCGGGCGGCGCCGGCAGCACGCGCGGCACAGGCGGCATGGTAACCAAACTTGAGGCAGCGCAGCTGGCCACTTCCTCGGGAGTGCCTGTGATTATTGCCAAAGGCTCGCTTCCCGGGGTGATTACCGGGGCTGTATCAGGCAAAAGCATCGGGACTTTTTTCACGGCTCGCGACAGCAAGATCGAAAGCCGGCAGCGCTGGCTGCTTTCAGGATTATCCTGTGTCGGCCGGCTATACATAGACAAGGGCGCCACCGCTGCCCTGCGCAGGCAGAAGAAAAGCCTGCTTCCCGCCGGGATAGTCGAGGTGGAGGGCAGTTTTGTGCGCGGTGATGTGGTCGACATATACGAAAAAGACGGCAAAAAAGTCGGCAGCGGCATAGCCAATTACAGCTCCGTCGACCTGCTCCGGATCAAGGGAGAGCAGTCGGGCATGATCGCCGATATGCTCGGATACGAGTATGGGGACGAGGCGGTGCACCGTGATAACCTGGCGCTGGTCTGAATATCGAGGGGGACACTTATGCAGGTAGATGTAAACGAATTAAATCAAAAGGCTTCGCAGGCCAAACTGGCCTCTAAACAACTATCCTTTATTCCGTCCGGTGTAAAAAATGAGGCGCTCATGGCCATTGCCAGGGCTTTGTTGGACAAGGAGGACATCATCCTTCGCAATAATGAGAAGGATTTTAAAGAGGCTGAAGCCTCGGGCATGAGCGAGGCCATGCTCGACCGTCTGATGCTCGACTCCAAGCGAATCAAGGGTATCTCGGACGATGTGAAGACGGTCGCAGCACTTCCCGATCCCGTGGGCGAGATCATCGAAGAGCGTACTCTGCCCAACGGCCTGGCTTTGAGCAAAAGGCGCGTACCGCTGGGTGTAATAGGGGCCATCTACGAGAGCAGACCCAATGTAACGGTAGACATATCCGTGCTCTGCCTTAAGTCCGGCAACGCCGTGGTACTACGCGGAGGCAAGGAGTCAGCTCGATCCAATCTTGCACTGGCCGGCACGGTGCAGGAGGCGGCATACAGATCGGGCATTCCATCCGGCTCGATACAGTTCATCGAATCGGTTGACCGCGCCCTGATCGACCGTATGTTAAAAATGAAGGATTACATAGACCTGGTTATCCCCAGGGGAGGCGCCTCGCTGATCAAGTTCGTGAGAGACAATGCCGCTATGGCGGTGGTGGCCGGCGGCATCGGCGTCTGCCACCTGTATGTGGACAACACGGCTGATATCGAAAAGGCTGCTGCTATAACTTACAATGCCAAGGTGCAGCGGCCCACGGTGTGCAATGCCCTCGACTGCGTGCTGGTACACAAAGACATCGCAGCCAAATATCTTCCTGTAATGGCTAAGGAGCTGGCCAAAGCGCAGGTGGAACTACACTGTGACCACCGCTCTCTGGGCATACTCAAATCGAGCTCGGGGCTGAATATCAGGCCGGCCCTGGATGACGACTGGGGCAGGGAGTACCTGGCTCTGGTGATGGCCGTCAAGGTCGTTGATTGCCTGGATGAAGCGCTGGAGCATATCGATCACTTCGGCTCAGGACACTCAGAAGCAATCGTGAGTGAAGATGAGAATTCGATCCAGCGCTTCTTAAACGAGGTTGATGCCGCCTGCGTTTACGCCAATGCCAGCACACGCTTCACCGACGGTGCGCAGTTCGGCATGGGTGCGGAGATCGGCATCAGCACACAGAAGTTCCACGCCCGCGGACCCATGGCCCTGAGAGAGATCACGAGTTACAAGTGGTGTATAAGAGGCAGCGGACAGGTGCGGCCTTAGCGCAGACTATCTAAAGCCTTTTTCTGCTCTTCAAAGAGTTGTTTTATACCCTTGTCCGCAAGTGCGATCAGGGTATCGATAGTATCTTTGGAGAAAGGTTTACCCTCCGCCGTACCCTGCAGCTCAACAAATTCGCCTTTATCCGTCATGACCACGTTGAAATCGACCCCGGCGCGGAAATCCTCGTCGTAACAAAGGTCTAGCAGCTTCAGCCTGTCGACCACGCCTACGCTGGTGGCGGCCACGGCACACCTGACAGGCATCACCTTGTATATGCCCTGTTTCCTTAAGCGGGCAATTGCCACGTAGAGGGCTACATAGGCGCCTGTGATGCTGGCCGTGCGTGTCCCGCCGTCCGCCTGCAGTACATCGCAATCGACGGTGAAGGTCCTTTCACCCAGGGAGTCCATATCTACCGCGGACCGCAGGCTGCGCCCGATCAACCGTTGAATCTCCTGCGAACGACCATGCTGCCTGTCGGGGCTGCGTTGCGTGCGCGTATGTGTGGCGCGGGGCAGCATAGCATACTCGGCTGTGACCCAACCGCTGCCCTGCCCTTTGAGGAAAGGTGGCACCCTCTCCTCCACGCTCACAGCGCATATTACTCTGGTATTGCCTATCTCGATCAGGGCCGATCCCTCCGGGTAGTCCTGGTAGCCCAGGGTGATCTTTACCGGCCTCATCTCGTCATTTGCGCGTCCGTCTGCTCTCGCCATAATGCTCCCTTTCTATAGTATTTCCCGCGCAAGTATAGCACCTCGCAATGACGTGATGAAAATGCTATCCTTTCATTCACTATGCCGGCCGACGTCAATATCTGGATACTGGCGGGCACCGGCTTTGGCGCCGGCCTGCTGGGCTCCATGCTGGGTGTGGGTGGCGGTTTCATCATCGTGCCGGTGCTTACGCTGGCGCTGGGCCTGCCCATCCAATACGCCATCGGCAGCAGCCTGATATCCATCGTGATCAACGCCTGCACGGCCACCAGCGTCTATATACGCTGTCATATGACCAATCTCAAACTTGGCCTCCTTCTCTCGTGCGCGCTCGTTCCGGGCGCGGTCGCAGGCGCCTTCCTGGCAGCCCGATTATCTTCGCCCGTGCTGACCGTCATCTTCGGAGCGTTGATGATCTACGTCGCTTATCTCATGATGCCCAAGAAGCAGCGCAAATTGAAACCCGCACAGGTTGAGGCAGCCGGAACAGTGCATGAAAAGGAGCATGCCTCGCACGCATGGCTGGACGGGTGCTACTACGATCCAGCTGTGAACCGGGAAATAGCCTACCAGGTGCACCGCCCCACCCTGGGCCTGGTGACGAGCTTTTTCGCGGGAGTACTCTCCAGCCTGCTGGGCATCGGCGGAGGCATCGTCAACGTTCCGGTAATGAGCCAGTTCATGAAGGCGCCGCTCAAGGCCACCATCGCCACCAGCGCTCTGATGCTGGCTTTCACTACTATGACCGGCGCCATCATCTATATATTTAACGGGTATGTTGTGCCCTACGTCGTGGCGCCGCTCATTATCTGCGTATTTCTGGGCGCCAGGCTGGGCGCAGCGCTGGCGCATCGTTCCCGCAGCGCACTCCTCATGTGGATATTTGCATTTTTCCTGGCCGTAACTGCGGTCCTGATGATTCTCAAGGCGCTTAATCTATTGGGGTGATATAAATATGGACTATCAATACGACATCCGCCATGAACAGCTGCACCGACTCAACCGGCGCATCAGCCTGGTACTGCGCGTGGGTATAGCGGCCAGCCTGATACTAATAGTCTGCGGCCTCATCCTTTTTCTCCTGAGCAGCGCTCCCCTAACGGCTCCTCTGCTGCCTGTGACCTCCCTGATACCCGGGTTTGCCGCGCTCAATCCGGCGGCTTTCATAACCGTGGGCGTTATCCTTATCCTGTTCTTGCCTGCAGCCGTGCTCATCCTATCGCTTGCGTACTTCGCTGCCGTGCGGGAAAGGCAGCCCATCATCGTTTGCATCGTATTGCTGGTGATGCTGGCAGCCAGCCTCATTTTAGTATTGAAATGAATTGACCGCCGGCAGGGCCTGTGTTATCATTCGAATTAGATGTCGCCTCTGACTGAACTTCACGCGGAAATAGAACGCTGTAAAAATTGTGACCTTGCCAGGCACCGTACCAGAGTAGTGCCGGGCGAGGGGCCCGATAACGCCAAGCTGCTTTTTATCGGTGAAGCCCCTGGCTATCATGAAGACCAGACCGGGCGGCCTTTCGTAGGCCAGGCAGGCCAGTACCTGGACCAGCTTATCGGCATGATCGGCTACAAGCGCAATCAGGTCTATATTGCCAACGTCATCAAGTGCCGGCCACCCGAAAACCGCGATCCTCTGCCAGGCGAGATCGTAGCCTGCAGCAAGTGGCTGGAGCGCCAGCTCGAACTGATCAAGCCCATTGTGATCGTAACCCTGGGACGCTATTCCATGTCTAAATATTTCCCCGGCGAAAGCATCAGCAAGGTACATGGCCGGGCCAGGCGCTCAGGAAACGTGATCTATTTCGCCATGTATCATCCGGCGGCGGCGTTGCATCAGGGCAACCTGCGCCGGGTGATAGAGGCCGACATACTCAAATTGCCGGCGGTACTGGCGGAGGCCGGCAAGATGGAGGAAGAAAAAGAGAAGCCGGCCCAGCTTAATCTTTTCTAAAATGCAATGACGCGTCACAAGTTAAGAATTATCCCCCTCGGCGGCCTCGGCGAGATCGGCAAGAACATGATGGCCGTCGAATACGGCGAAGATATCCTCATCATCGACTGCGGCATGATGTTCCCCAGGGACGAGATGCTGGGGGTCGACCTACTTATCCCCGACATCACCTACCTGCTCGAAAATAAAGACAAATTGCGCGGCATCGTCATCACGCACGGCCACGAGGACCACATAGGCGCCCTCCCCTATATACTGCCACAGCTCGACCTGCCTATATATGCTACCAAGCTGACCCAGGGACTGATATCGGTCAAGCTCAAGGAGCACCGCTCGCTGATCAAGGCCAGGCTCAGGTTGATAACCCCGGGCGTGCGCTTCCAGGTAGGCAATTTCAAGGTCGAGGCCTTCCCTGTCTGCCACAGCATCCCCGATGCCGTGGGACTGATCATCTATACACCGCTGGGGGCTATCGTACACAGCGGCGATTTCAAGATAGACTACACGCCGGTGGACGGCCGTCCCACCGACCTCTCCAAGCTGGCCAAGCTGGGCAACGAAGGCGTGCTGCTGCTCATGGCCGATTCCACCTACAGCGAACTGCCCGGCTATACTCCATCGGAGAAAATTGTCGGCCAGACCCTGGACCATATCATCGGAGATGCGCCCGGCCGGGTCGTCATCGCCACCTTCTCATCACTGATATCCCGCATACAGATGATCATCGATGCCGCCTCACACCACAAACGCCATGTCTTCATCGTCGGGCGCAGCATGCGCGACACGTCCAAGATGGCACTGGAACTGGGCTACCTGCATGATCCCGATCAAATACTGTGTAGTGTAGATGACCTGAAGAAGTACAGCCATAGCCAGACCATCCTGCTCACCACCGGCAGCCAGGGCGAGCCGACCTCGGCGCTGGTGCGCATCGCCAACCGCGACCATCCAGAGATACGCATCCACCAGGGCGATACCGTGGTCATCTCCGCCACGCCCATCCCGGGCAACGAGTCGCTCATCAACCGCACCATCGATAACCTGTTCCGCCAGGGCGCCAATGTTATCTACGGCTCGCGCTCCAATGTGCATGTGCACGGCCACGGCAGCCAGGAGGAGATCAAGATGCTCATCACGCTGGCCAAGCCTAAATTTTTCGTCCCCATACACGGCGAATACCGCCACCTCGTCATACACGCCGGGTTGGCCAGGAGCCTGGGCATACCCGAGGGCAACATCTTCGTCATGGATAACGGCAACATGCTTGAGATCGATGGCGAGAAGGCGCGCATCGCCAGCCGCCTGCCTTACGGCAACGTTTATGTCGATGGGCTGGTGCTGGGACAACATGCGCAGGTGATACTGCGCGACCGCAGAATGCTTTCGCGCGACGGCATTGTGGTAGTCATTGTCGCCCTGGACAAGAAAGAGGGCACGCTGGTAGGTACCCCGGATATCGTATCGCGCGGCTTCGTTGACGCCGAGCATGACGGGACCGTAATCGAGCAGGGACGTGAGCTGGTGGCCAGCACGCTGGGCAATGGGCACCACACCGAGCAGAGCGCCATACATACCCGTGTCAAGGAGACCCTCAGCAAGTTCTTCTACGAGAAGACCAAACGCCGCCCCATGATAATTACAACTGCTATCGAGGTATAGTAGAATAAACCTATGCCCGCCAGAAAAAGCAGGGGTAACAACAGCCGGAAATCATCGCAGAAGAAGACCGGCAATGGCTCCGGCAATGCGTTCCTCGCCTTCCTTTCCTCTCCTCCCGTACTGCTCGCCATCATATTCGTGATAGTCGTCTGTCTGATAGTGGCCTTCTGGCCGCTCATCACGCAGGCTTTCGGTGAGCTCGGATCGGAAATCGCCTCCGCCCTCGACATAGCCGGGGCGAACATCGTCAGGCTGATGGGTGTGGGTGTGATCTTCGTGATAATAGCCATCATCGGTCTGCTGGTCATGATCGGACGCCCTTCGTCTTTCGCGCGCAACTGGAACTATTATATAGGCGCCGCGTGCTTCATGGCCGCCGCCTGGGGCATACTTTCCTTCCTGCGCCCCTCCGGCTCCGGCATACTGGCCCAGGTAACGCTGGGCGGTTATATCGGCCAGTCTATAGTCACCGATTCGCTGATAACGGGTATATTCATTCTTATAATACTGATATTACTGGGTACATTCCTGGTGGCGCCCGAATGGACGCTGGGACTTTTCAAGCGCACTGCAAAGGGAACGGCGGGTGCGGTCGGCGGTATAGCAGAAGCTGTTAAGGAATCGAACGCGAAAAAAAAAGTCTCGCCATCTTTAAAGGAAACGGAAGAAGAACAGCCTGCTATATCCGAGAAACGTGAGGAACCCGCCGCGCCTGCCGATACGGCCGTGATGGACAGGCTGCGTTCCGGCATAACTGTAGGCGGCTGGTCGCTGCCCAATATAAATATCCTTGACAAGATCGCCGAGACCATCATCAGCGATAGCGAGATAGAGAAACGCAGGGATACCATCGAGGAGGCTCTCGCCAGCTACGGAGTTGAAGCTAAGGTAATCGAGGTAAACCGCGGCCCCACGGTCACGCAGTTCGGCGTTGAGCCCGGTTGGGACCGGAAATTCAAAGAGGTACGCGAGAAGGACCGCGATGGCAACGTCTCCACCAGGCAGGAGGAGGTCGGACGGACACGCGTGAAGGTCGAGCGCATCAACTCCCTGTCCAACGACCTCGCGCTGGCGCTGGCGGCGCCCAGCATCAGGATCGAGGCGCCCGTGCCCGGCAAGTCCATGGTCGGCATCGAGGTGCCCAACACCACCTTCGGCTCCGTCGGCCTGCGCGGCGTGATGGAGAGCACCTCCTTCCAGAAAATGCTGGCCAAATCCAGGCTGGCCATCGCGCTGGGCAAAGGCGCCGGAGGCGAAACCATAGTGGCCGACCTGGCCAAGATGCCGCACCTGCTGATCGCCGGCGCCACCGGCAGCGGCAAGAGCGTCTGCCTCAACTCTATCATCTGTTGCTTGATGATGAACAACACGCCCGACGCCGTACGCCTGGTAATGGTAGACCCCAAGCGCGTCGAGCTGGTCAACTACAACAACATCCCGCACCTGGTATCGCCCGTGGTAGTGGATACCGAGAAAGCCATCATGGCCCTGCGCTGGCTGAGCGCCGAGATGGACATCCGCTACAAGCGCTTTTCAGCGGGCAAGGTGCGCAACATCGAGGAATTCAACAAGAACAGACAGCCCTCGGAGTGCATGCCCTATATCATTGTAGTCATCGATGAACTGGCCGACCTCATGATGGCCGCTTTTGATGAGGTTGAGCACGCCCTCTGCCGCCTGGCGCAGCTTGCCCGCGCCACCGGCATACATTTGATCGTGGCCACACAGAGGCCGTCGGTGGATGTGGTTACCGGCCTGATTAAAGCCAATTTCCCCACGCGCATGAGCTTCGCGCTGACTTCGCAGGTGGATTCCCGCACTATCATCGATTCCGCCGGCGCCGAGAAACTGCTGGGCAGGGGCGACATGCTTTACATGCCGCAGGATGCGTCCAAGCCCAAGCGCCTGCAGGGCACCATGGTCGGCGACGCTGAGATCGAGAGGCTGGTCAACTTCTGGGCCAACCAGCGCCGCCAGGAGGCACAACCCGTCAGGTTCGAGGACATGGCCCGGGCCAGTGCCGACGGGAAGAAATCCGCCGAAGACGAACTATTGGACAGTGCCCGCCAGCTTGCCCTGGAGTCAAAGGACATCTCCGCCTCCTACCTGCAGCGCAAGCTGCAGATAGGTTTCCCGCGGGCGGCACGGATCATGGATAAGCTAAAAGAAGAGGGATTCGGGAAGGAAAAGAGGAAGGACGAGGAGCATCTATGAAGAATGTATAAGATTCCCCTATTCACGAAAATTACACAATATAAGACTCCATTAAATGCGATAGTTATAAGATATAAGACTAATCTGCAGAATTTTATACTGAACAAATGGAACACTCAATCGGAGAGTATTCCCCTCAAATTATCTCTCCCCATTTCGGTTTTTGTAATTTTCTGTTTTTTATCCATTTTTTGGTTGTTTCATTTTAACGTCTACATTGATGAAGACAGCGCAAAATGGACACTAAGTTCCCAAACTCAAGCCACAGCCGCCGTCTTAGGTTTATTAATAGCAGCAGGTTCTTTTCGATGGCTTTCATTAGCAAAACAGGGAGAGCAATTACAGCAAAATATCAATGGCTATTTAAAAAGAATGCATAAATTGCCTGAATTGGAAGGTATGCCTTCACACAATGTCAATGTTTTCGAAATAATGTTCGTAGACTATGTGAATTATATAGAAAATAACCGGCCTGATAAAAAAACAGCTTCTAGGATTTTAGGCCGACTCTTTTCACTACGATTATTCGCTTACTATTATGGGCCGTCACATGTAAAGCCAAAAAGGTTACTTACTAAAGGTGAATTAAGTACTTTATGGAAGCCCAGCAGAAGACACGCTATGGAAATTTGGGAATATTATTACACAAATCCTTCTGAATTTTATATGCTCATGTTGGATACCTTCTATGCGTTTTGCGCAACAATTATCATGCCCAAGCAAGACAAGATGAATTATGAGGATGATAATAGGAAAGCATCTTACAGACATATAAACGTTGTGACGAATGCTCTATTTGAGGATGGCAATCGCCTAATTGCAGAGGATTTGAAAAGAAAAATGGCGTTCTATAAGCCAAGATTCTATTGGGCATTTGCTATATTGGGTAGCGCTATTATCTTTGGCCTGTCAGCCTTGTCAGTCATAAATAATGGTTCTTGTATATTATGTTCCATATTTGGACAATATTCGCTTCAAACACTGGTAATTTTCCCAGTTGTATTGTCAATTTTCGGCCTCTACGTTACCCTACTTACTCTGGAAATCAGTTTTCGTTAAAAAGCATTGGGATTACTAAAAGAGGAGAAATTTGGGGGAAAAAGAGGGAGAAGGTTGGAGTGTGGTAGGACAGACAGAACCTAATTTATTATCTCTTTAACTCGGCCAACCTGGCCGCTTTCCAGCCGGACCTTAATGCCATGGGGGTGAAACGATGAGTTTGTCAAAATTTCTTTGACTGCCCCTTCAGTTGCTTTGCCAGACCGCTGGTCTGACTTCATTACTATTGAGACCCGCAAGCCCAATTTTATATTTTCACGCTTTGTGACTGCCATATTGTAATTCTATCTCGTATCACTCTGCTTCACTGCGAATATTTTCTGATTGGCTTCAGAAGATATCCCAATCCGTTAAGTTTAATTTCATAAAGAGCAGCTAGCAACATACCAATTTTTCCCGGAGGAAAACCTTTCTGGTGAAACCAGACCAGATAAGGTTCAGGCAGATCACAAAGGATATAGTTTTTGTATTTTCCAAAAGGCATTTTTGTAGACACCAGGTCAACTAACATTTGGGGATTGATGGAGCCGGCCATATTTTTATCCATTATTACTTAGTCCAAATACAATACATACTGTAACCGAATTAACGGTATTCTTAAGAGAATAATAATACATTATATCCGACACCACTTGAAGAAATGTGTTTAATTTCTTAAGAATGTGATAAAATACTGGATGTCGGATGTATAACATCTTACATCCAACGTCATAAACTAATGAGCAAGAATATATCAAACGACATCATAATCCGGGATAAGCGCCAGATTACTTTGCCGCGCAAACTATGCGAGCAATTAGGAGTAGAGCCCGGCGACAGGCTTATCCTGAATGTTGAAGATGATAAGCTCGTTGCAAAACCACGTAAATCTGTGGCTCTGAATGCCTTGCAGGAACTGCACCGGATTTTTCAGACATCTGACGTTACTGAACGAGAATTGCTCAAAACGGCGCGGCGGATAAGACGTGAGTTGGTCGCGAAAGAGTATGGCCGCAAAGCCTGATCACCGCATATTCGTTGATAGCAACGTCCTGATACCAGGAATTTATTCCCCGAAAGGCACGCCAGCTAAAATCTTGTATTTGCACGCGTCCGGGCGGGTAACGATTGTAGTGTCACAATTGATACTGACGGAGACGGTATTGACCTTGCGGGAAAAGAAACCCAATGCCGTTGCCGCATTAAACGCATTCCTGACCAACTCCCCACCTGAAATCGTGATAAATCCGTCCATTGACCAGGTGAAAAAGTGGACTGAATACCTGCATTTCGAAGATGCTGCGATATTTGCCGCAGCAGTAAGCGCAGAACTGGAATATTTCGTCACCGGTGATAAGCATTTTCACACTGACTCATCATTGACGGAGAAATCCAGCCTCCGGATAGTGACTCCGGCTCAATTGATCAGATTACTCGATATTTAATATCTGTATACGCTCATTTAACATCCCCGCATAATGCTATATAATAGCGGAAAATTCCCACCTGAAGGAGGTAGACCGTGAAGATTGAGCCGATCACTGCGAAACCGAGTAAAGAGGAATTGGGCGCGCGACTGGAGAAGGTGCGCGGGCTGATGGAGAAGCAGAATCTGGACTACTATATTTCCTTCTCCCCAATCAATATCTACTACCTGACCAATTTCGCCAACATAGTGCATGAGCGTCCCTTTATACTGGTTATACCGAAGAAGGGCACGATGAAAATAGTTTGCCCGCTGCTGGAATCGACCCACGTCAAGACCAGGGCGCGCTGCGACCTGGTCTATGTCATCTATTACGAGTTTCCGGCGCCTGAGGGGCAGAACTGGTTCGACGTTTACAGGCCGCTGTTTAAAGACAGCGACCGCATAGGCATCGAATCGGCAATGCCTACAGGCATACGAGAAGAAACGCGCGGCACAACCATCATCACCAACATCATAGAAGAGGTCCGCGTAATCAAGACCGATTACGAGATAGGCCGCACGGTGCACGCCTGCCAGGTGGTGGACGAGGGCATGAAGAAGCTGCTTGAGCTCACGCGTGTGGGCGTGCCCATCATCACCATCTACAGCGGACTGGTGCAGGCCATGATGGCCAAGGCGCTAATTGAAGTGCCCGACATCAACCTCATGGCCAGCAAATTCCAGGGCGCGGTCTGGCCGCCCTCCATCTCTCACGATCCTCATATCATACCCACGCCCTTCATGGTCATGGAGGAGGGTGGACCTTCCTGCTCTATCGTCGGCGCCATCGTGGACGGCTACGGCGTGGAGATCGAGCGCACGCTGTTCCTTGAGCGCGTGCCGGATCATGCCAGGAAGCTGTTCGACTTGATGATGAAGGGGCGAGCGCTGGCCTATAAGCTGGCACAGCCCGGCACCGTGCTGGAGGAGATAGACAAACAGGTGCGGCAGGTCTTCATCGACGCCGGCTACGAGAAGAATATCATTCACCGCACAGGACACGGCTTCGGCATCACGGGCCACGAAGATCCTTTCCTGGCGCTTGGCGATAAGCGCAAGCTGGCCCCCGGCATGATCGTCAGCATCGAGCCGGGCATCTATTTCCAGGGTAAGGGCGGCTACCGCCATTCCGATACGGTGCTGATAACCGAAACGGGCAACCTCAAGCTGACGGAAGCACCGGAAGATATCGAATCGCTTACCTTCAAAAAGTAGGGGCGTTGCCTTAGCTGCGCCCGCGGGAACCGGACAGGCCTGAAGGCCCGTCCCTACATGGGAATCCATAGAGGAATTAACTTTTAAGAAATAGGAGGCTCATGTCAGAAGAAAAAGCAACCCAACAAGGCCATTATCACGCAGGCGGGTGGAGCGCCCACTATATACTGATCATCTGCACCCTGCTGTACGTCATCAACTATATCGACCGGCAGGTTTTCTCGGTGGTGCTGCAGCCCATGAAGATCGAACTGGGGCTGACCGATACCCAGTGCGGACTGGCGCAGACCATCTTCATCCTGGGCATGGCGCTCTGCTCCTTCCCGGTGGCCTATATGGTCGACCGCTGGAGCCGCAACAAGACCATCGGTATCATGGCCATACTCTGGAGCCTGTTTACCTTCCTGACCGGCTTTGCTAAAAACTTTACGTCGTTGATCATACCGCGCAGCCTGGTGGGCGTGGGCGAGTCCGGCTTCACCGCCGGCGGCGTGGCCATGGTGAGCGCCGCTTATCCTCCGGAAAGGCGCGCCCGCATGCTGGGCATCTTTAATATCGGCATCCCGCTGGGCGCCGCCATCGGCGTGATCGCAGGCGGGGCCATCTCCGCCTCTATGGGCTGGCGCTGGGCCTTCTACATCTTCGCCATACCCGGCATCATCCTGGCCATCCTGGCCTTTTTCATGAGGGATTACAAGAACCCGGCCGGCTCCGGCACGGCCGGTACCAGGATTAATTTCGGCAAGTCCATCGCATCGCTGTTCCGCATCCGCAGCCTTGTTCTGTATTTCTTCGGCTACGGCATCATGTGCTTCATGACGGTATCCGTACTGGTCTGGGCGCCGGCGCTGATGATGCGTCTGATGAGCATCTCCGAGGCTACGGCCGGTATGATCGTGGGCGGATGGGCCCTGATGGCCATCATCGCCGCCCCGCTGGGCGGCTGGCTGGCCGACCTCTGGCAGAAGAAGACCGGCAAGGGCCGGCTCTACCTGCCCGCACTGGCCTCCATACTGGCTGCTATCGTGCTGATCGTCATGGTGATACTCAGGTTCGGCCCCATCGGCATAGCCCTGGGCTTCGTTTATGGTTTCCTCTCGGTGATCGGCTCGCCTGCTCTCAATGCCGTCTCACAGGACGTCGTGCCGGCGGCCCACAAAGGCCTCTCCATGGGGCTGGCCGTGTTCGCGGCCTACATGTTCGGCGGCGCCTGGGGACCCTCTGTGGTGGGCGCTATCTCCGACGCGCTGGGAGGAGGCGCCGACGGCCTCATTACAGCCATGCTGTTCACCACCATCGCAGGCTTCATCGCAGCGCTGCTGCTCTGGCTGGCCGCCCGTACCTACCCGGCGGATATGGCCAAAGTCCAGCAGGAGACTCTGATCGCTAAATAAGTGTGGAGAAAGAAACATGCAACTGACAACACTGCTGCGGCTGCAGATTATTTACGTCATACTGGGCGTGCTGTATAACGGCGTCAGCCTTTTCCTGATAACGATGGGAAGGCCTGCGCTCGCCCCCACACAACCGGTACTGGGAACGATTTCGCTGATAGTCTACGCGCTGTGCCTTATCCCGGGCTATATGCGTAAGCTCACGCTGTACAGGGTACTGATGGGGGTCGCCATCATTGTAATGGGCTACGGCGGCGTGGTCACTCACATCATCAATATCTTCACGCAGCCGCAGCTCTACAGCTCGATCTTTTCATGGGCACTGGCAGTGGGCATCAACCTTTTCGGATTAGCGCTGAACATCATCGCCGTATCGGGTAAGTTTAAAAAATAGCATCTATGTAAATTCAAATATCCGTGATATTATTAAATTATTAATATCGATTAATCCTGCACACCCGTTGCTGTATTTGGAGGATTTGGAGCATGGCAGGCAGGGTTGCTAAAAAAGGGGCTGTCAAAAGCGCTGTAAAGCCGGCAGGGAAGAAAGGCGCGGCTGCGAGGGCGGTTGTTTCACCTGCTCCAAACGAAAAGCCGGAGAAGGATACCGGCTTCCCCATCATCGGCATGGGCGCCTCTGCGGGCGGACTGGAGTCTTTTGAGCTTTTCTTCCGCAAGATGCCGCCCAACAGCGGTATGGCGTTCGTGCTGGTATCCCATCTCGATCCTAGCCATGCCAGCATGCTGACCGAGATACTGCAGAGGAATACGTCCATGCCCGTTATCGAGGCATTGGACCAGATAAAGATTGAGCCGGGCCACGTCTACGTTATCCCGCCCAACCGGGACATGTCCGTCTTTCACGGCGCCCTCCTGCTCAGCATTCCCGAAGCTCAGCGCGGGCAGAGGATGCCCATAGATTTATTCCTGCGCTCGCTGGCCGACGACCAGGGGGAAAAGTCCATCTGCATCATCCTATCCGGCACCGGGTCGGATGGGACGCTGGGACTGCGTGCAATTCACGGGGTGGGAGGGGTCTCTTTCGTGCAGGACCCGTCCACAGCAAAATATGACGGCATGCCCGGCAGCGCTGTTAGAAGCGGCCTGGCCACTTACGTCTTACCCATTGAGAAGATGCCGGAACAGCTGGCCGCCTATGTGAAATCCTTGTTTGAAAAAAAGATAAGGCCCGCTCCGCCTGTCCCAGCCATGACCGGTGCACTCAGCAAAATCCTCATGCGTATCCGGTCAATGACAGGCCATGATTTCTCATTGTACAAGCGCAGCACCATCAACCGCCGCATAGAGCGGCGCATAGCCGTCCACGGCGTAGCGAATATAAACCAGTATGCCCGTTATCTGCAGGAGCATCCCGAGGAGGTGCAGCTTCTCTTCAAGGAACTGCTTATAAATGTAACCAGCTTCTTCAGGGACGCGGAAGCCTTTGACGTGCTCAAGAAGAACATCCTGCCGCAGCTATTGGAGCATAAGCCGGATAATTACGTCTTCAGGTTTTGGGTGCCCGGGTGTGCGACCGGCGAAGAGGCATACTCGCTGGCGATCATACTCAGGGAATTAATGGATAATTCCAGGCAGGAGTACAAGGTCCAGATATTCAGCTCTGACATCGATGAGGATTCAATCGCCACAGCCCGCACTGGCTCATACCCGGCCAATATCTCCATAGATGTGTCGCAGGAGAGGCTGCGGCGCTTTTTTATCAAGGAAGAGGCCGGCTACCGCATTAAGAAGGAAATACGCGAGATGATCGTATTCGCGGTCCAGAACGTTACCAGGGATGCGCCCTTCACCAAATTAGACCTGGTCAGTTGCAGGAACCTGCTGATCTACCTCGAGCCGGAGATGCAGGGCCGGCTTATCCCCGCCTTTCATTACGCCCTCAAGCCGAACGGGATACTGTTCCTGGGCCCATCGGAAAGCATCGGCATTTATCCCGACCTCTTTGCGCAGGTCAACAGGAAGTGGAAGATATTCCGCTCAAAGCTATCAGCCTCCCCTGCGCATGACCTGCCGGCGACCGGGCTGGCATGGACGGGATACCAGGCAAAAAGGGGGCCTGATGATGAGGTCAAGGTGGCCAGGGAGCCTGACTACGCGGAACTAACCTGGAAAGTTTTACTGGATATTTATGCACCGGGAGCGGTGATCACGGATGCGAAGGGCACCATCCTCTACGTACACGGGGACACCGGCAGGTACCTGCGGCCGGCGCAGGGCAAGGCCAGCCTGAACATCATTGAAATGGCACGCGAGGGACTGCAGACGGAGCTGCGCAGCGCCATCTACAGCGCTGCTATACAAAAGAAGCAGGTGGCCCGCAGTAACCTGCAGGTAAAGACTAACGGGGGCAGCCAGGGAGTCGACCTGAACGTACGGCCGCTGCCGGATACAGGGGCAGCCGCGGGATTGCTGCTAATATGCTTCCAGGATAGCGTGATGCTGCAGAAGGCTAAAGCAGCCCGGGGTAAAACCGGCGCGGGGCAGGCTAAACCGGAGCGCGTAAATGAGCTGGAGCAGGAACTGGCCTACACCAGTGAAAACCTGCGGGCCACCATTGAGGAGCTGCAGGCCTCCAACGAAGAGCTTAAATCCACCAACGAGGAGCTCCAGTCCACCAATGAAGAGATGCAGTCTACCAACGAGGAACTCGAGACCTCCAAGGAGGAACTGCAATCGCTCAATGAAGAACTGGTCACGGTCAATTCCGAGTACCAGGCCAAGATCGAGCAGCTTACGGGATTGCAGAACGACATTAAGAACCTGCTCGATACCATGAGTGTCGGCACCATTTTTCTCGATAGGAAGCTGGCCATTAAACGCTTCTCGCGCGAAGCGGCCAAAGCTTACCGGCTGGTCGCCTCGGACGTGGGCCGTCCCCTGGGCGATATCAAGTCCAATATTGAGGGGGACGACCTGGTTGCCGATGCACTGGAGGTGCTCGATTCGCTTGTGCCGCGGGAAAAGGAAGTCCGGGCATCCGGCGGTAGATGGTACCAGGTGCGCGTTATGCCCTACCGCACGCTGGACAATGTGATCGACGGCGTGGTGCTGACCTTTACCGACGTCACCGCGCTGAAACATGTCGAGACGGCTGCGTTGGAGGAGCGCGATTATGCGCAGGGCATCGTGGATGCTGTAAGGGAGCCCTTGATCGTGCTGGACGGGGATTTAAAGGTTGTCTCCGCAAGCCCGGCTTTTTACCGGGCCTTTGGCGTTTCGCCGGGTGAAACAGTAGGACAGTATATCTACGACCTGGGCAACCGCCAGTGGGACATCCCTCGCTTAAGGGAATTGCTGGAGAAGATCCTGCCCGGGGAGATAAACTTTGATAATTACCTTGTAGAACATACATTCCCCGGCATCGGGCACAGGAAAATATTGCTCAATGCCCGCAGCATCAAAGAAAAGCAAGGCGAAGTGCAGTTCATCCTCCTCGCCATGGAGGATATGACAGGACGGCCTTCCGCCCGGTAGGCAGACTATCGCTTGGAGGAGACGGTTTTATGGCAGGTGTAAAGAAGCAGGAAGATATGGAAGGCGCCAGCCGAAAACTGAGGTCTGCGGCGGAGAAGAAGGTCTCCGCCTCCACCGCTAAAACTGCGCCGCTGAAAAAGCCGGTCCTGGATAAACTTATGCATGAACTGCGGGTGCACCAGGTCGAGCTTGAGATGCAAAATGAGGAGCTCCGCGGGGCGCAGGAGCAAATTGCCAAATCCAGGAATGATTATGCCGACCTCTATGATTTTTCTCCTGTGGGGTACCTTGCTTTCAACGACGACGCGCTGATAACAGGGGCGAACCTCACCGGCGCCGCTCTGCTGGGCGTTGAGCGCCATAAGCTCCTCAAGCGCAGGTTCAGGCAATTCGTCGCGCCCGCGGACGCCGAGCGCTGGGACCGCCATTTTGTAAGCGTTTTACAGCAGGGGGAGAAGCAAAGCTGCGACCTGCTGCTCAGGCGCAAGGATGGTACTACCCTCCATGCAAGGCTTGACAGCATCCGCGTTGAAATGGACGACGGAACCAGCGTGGTCCGCACCGCCATGAGTGACATCACGGCGGAGAGGCAGGTGCAGGAGGATCTATTAAACCAATTCACCATTCTAAAGGCCATTATCGAAAGCCCGGGTACTCCAATCTTTCTTGTAGACAGGAACTATTGCTATATCACTTTCAATAACAGCCATGCCGCAATGATGAAGTCATTGTTTGGCGCAGACATTGAAATCGGCAAGAGCCTGCTCGATTACCATACCGTAGAGGCACAGCGCAAGCAAGCCAAGCAGAACATTGACCGTGCAATTAGTGGCGAGTCAGTTATAGTAGAAAGCTATAGCGGCGAAGAACAATTATCCCGCCGCTTTATTGAAATAGTACATAGCCCCGTCATGAATGCAGCTGGCCAAGTAATCGGTGCATCTGTGTTTGGAAGGGACCTGACTGAGCGCAAGCAGGCAGAGGAAGCGCTACGCCTATCTGAAACAAGATATGAAAATTTATTTAACAACAATATCGACGGTTTGTGCGTCATCGATGATACGATGAAAGTACTGATGCTCAACCAAGCGGCTGCCAGTATGTTTGGTTTCGCCTCCGCGGAAGAAGTGCTCGGCGTAAATCCATTCGATTATATTCCACCTGAGGAGCAGGAGCGCGTTCTCGATACTGTCACAAAAGATATGTTTGAAAACGACATGAAGCAGGTCCACGAATTCCGGTTGATAAACAAAGCTGGCAAGGAAGTGTGGATAAGCGCAGTAGGCGCAGTAATTGAGTACCAGGGTAAACCGGCAGGACTGGTTTCGTTCAGGGACATCACCGAGCGCAGGCTGGCGGTGGAATCACTGCAGAAAAGCGAGGAACGTTACCGTACTATCGCACGTTTGAGTTCCGAATTTGCCTATTCCTGTGTCCATACCGGCGATGATGGTTATAAGGTAGATTGGATCACAGATGCGTTTTTCACCCTCACCGGTTATTCAGAGGCCGAACTGCGTGAACAGGGTTGCTGGTTTTTCGTATCACATCCAGATGATCATGAGATGGCTACGAAGCCCTTGCGCGAACTGAAAGCAGGAAAATCAGACACCCGGGAATTCCGTATTGTGGGCAGGGACGGACGCATTCTGTACATTATCAACCACATGGAATGCAAGGCAGATCCAGACGTGCCGGGTGGCCTGCGACTTTTCGGCGCTGTGCAGGATATCACCGAGCCCACAGCCAAGAAATTGGAGTACCAGACTATTCTCCGCACTACTTTGGATGGTTATTGGCTTATGGATATGCAGGGGCACTTCCTGGATGTCAACCAGTCTTATTGCCATTTAACAGGTTACAGCCATGACGAACTTATGGGTATGGCAATTTCGGATATCGAAGCGATAGAGCAACCAGAGGAGGTAGCAAAACGTATCAAAAAGATAAAGGAGGTTGGCTACGACCGTTTTGAAACCCGTCATCGACATAAGGATGGTAGGATTATTGACATTGAGATTAGTGTTAATTATGTACCAATTGACAATGGACAATTGGTTGTATTCGCTCGCGACATCACCGAGCGCAAGCTGGCGGAGGAGACCATCCTCAGGTCAAAGCTGCTATTGGTGAGTGTGATTGACTCCACACCCGACTGGATGTACGTCAAGGACATGCAGCACAGGTTCCTGCTGGTCAACAAGAGCTTCGCTGAAGCGCAGAATTTAGCACCCAAGGATATGATAGGCCGGGCAGACACCGACTTGTTCTCCGAAGAGTTGTGCCTGGGCAACCCGGATAAGGGCATCCGCGGGTTCCACGCGGATGACAATCAAGCCTTACAGGGCCAAATGGTACATAATCCAAGAAATATGGTAACCTGGGCCGATGGTTTAATGCACATATACGACACTTATAAAATCCCGCTGACCGACCAATTTGGGAAGACATACGCTGTGCTGGTGTACAGCCGCGATATAACACAGCAGACCAAGGCGGAAGAAGAGCGCGAGGCTGCCTTCAATACGCTGAAGAAGACCTTGAATGACGCCATCAAGACCATGGTCAAAATTGTGGAAATGAGAGACCCGTATACTTCAGGCCATCAGGATAAAGTGGCCGACCTGGCAACCGCCATAGCCAGAGAAATGAAGTTGGGGGATACCCGGATCGATCAACTCAGGATGGCGGCATTGATCCATGATATCGGGAAAATGTATATTCCTTCTGATATACTCAGCAAACCTGGACGACTCTCGGATATAGAATTTAGCCTGATAAGAACTCATGCTCAGGGCGGCTACAATATTGTCAACGGCATGAATTTCCCCGGTGTCGTTGCACAGGCCGTCCTGCAGCACCATGAAAGGCTGGATGGTTCGGGATATCCCAATCAGATGAAGGGTGAGGATACAATATTAGAAGCAAAAATATTGGCGGTTGCAGACGTAATTGAAGCCATGGCTTCACACCGTCCATACCGATCGGCACTGGGTATTGATAAGGCACTCGAGGAGATAGCAAAGAACAGGGGTAAGCTATATGATCCCGGTGTAGTGGATACCTGCCTGGAGCTCTTCAACAGCGCCAAGTTTATGTTTAAACCAGTGTGAAAAATGTCATTGCGAACCCGAAGGTCGTGGCAATCCCACCGTCGAAGGAGGCAGACTGATGGCAGGTGTAAAGAAGCAGGAAGATATGGAAGGCGCCAGCCGAAAACTGAGGTCTGCGGCGGAGAAGAAGGTCTCCGCCTCCACCGCTAAAACTGCGCCGCTGAAAAAGCCGGTCCTGGATAAACTTATGCATGAACTGCGGGTGCACCAGGTCGAGCTTGAGATGCAAAATGAGGAGCTCCGCGGGGCGCAGGAGCAAATTGCCAAATCCAGGAATGATTATGCCGACCTCTATGATTTTTCTCCTGTGGGGTACCTTGCTTTCAACGACGACGCGCTGATAACAGGGGCGAACCTCACCGGCGCCGCTCTGCTGGGCGTTGAGCGCCATAAGCTCCTCAAGCGCAGGTTCAGGCAATTCGTCGCGCCCGCGGACGCCGAGCGCTGGGACCGCCATTTTGTAAGCGTTTTACAGCAGGGGGAGAAGCAAAGCTGCGACCTGCTGCTCAGGCGCAAGGATGGTACTACCCTCCATGCAAGGCTTGACAGCATCCGCGTTGAAATGGACGACGGAACCAGCGTGGTCCGCACTGCCATAAGCGATATCACGGCGGAGAAGCAGGCCGAGGAACAAACGCTCATCGCGCTGGAAAAATACAGGGTTCTATTCGAATCCTTCCCACTGGGCATCAGCATCACGGATAGGGCAGGAAACCTGGTCGAAACTAATAAAGAATCGGAACGGCTGCTGGGCCTCACGCGTACTGGACATTTGCAGCGCAAGTATGACGGGCCGGAATGGCAGATCATCCACCCCGACGGGACACCCATGCCGCATGACGAATATGCCAGTGTTCGTGCAATGAGGGAAAAGCGCCGTATAGAAAATGTGGAGATGGGTATCGTGAAAAGCGGAAACGAGATCACCTGGATCAACGTTACCGCCGAGCCTATCCCGCTGGAGAATTTCGGAGTAGCGATTACTTACGGGGACATCAGCGCACGCAAGACGCTGGAGAAAAAACTTGAAAGAGAACGCCGGGATCTCAAGCTCATTATCGATTCTTCACCGATAATTATTTTCTATAAAGACCATGACGGCAGATTCATTCGCATAAATAAGACATTTGCTGAGGCGCTCAATATGTCTGAAGACGAGTTATTGCGTAAAACAGTGTTTGACATCTACCCGGTTTCAATGGCACAGGCTATGACGGATGATGATCAGGAGGTGTTTAAATCAGGACGTCCCAAACTCAACATAATAGAGCAATACGAATCCGCCAGCGGTACAAGATGGGTGCATACGGATAAAATCCCGATTCTTGACGAAAATGGCGTTGCAGTCGGCCTACTGGGATTTGCGCAGGACATCACAGAGCGAAAACGTGCCGAGGAAGCGCTTCAGGAGAGCGAAAAACGTGTCAAGCTGAAGCTTGATGCAATTCTTTCTCCCCAGGGGGATATCGGAAAACTGGAGCTTGAGGATATCCTCGATATTCAGGCGATCCAGGCGATAATGGATGATTTTTATAAGCTCACAAATATGTCGGCGTGGATCCTCGACCTTAAAGGTAAAATCCTGGTCGCCACAGGCTGGCGAGATATATGTACGAAGTTTCACAGGGCTAACCCCGAGACGTGTAAGAACTGTGTCGAGAGCGATACTGAGCTCTCTGAAGGGGTGGAGCCGGGCACATTTAAAATCTATAAATGCAAAAACAATATGTGGGACCTGGTGACACCCATAACTGTGGGAGGGAGACATGTCGGCAACCTGTTCCTGGGCCAGTTTTTATTTGACGATGAGACCATGGATTCTGAATTTTTCCGTTCCCAGGCACGTCAATACGGGTTCGACGAGGTTGAGTATCTTGCCGCACTTGAGCGTGTGCCACGATGGAGCAGAGAGACGATTAAAAACTCCACGGGCTTTTACTCGAAATTTGCCCACATGATCTCAACCCTGAGCCACAGAAATATCCAATTAGCCCGTTCATTGACTGAGAAGAATAGTCTTTTAGATGCGTTGCAGGCCAGCGAGGCACAATACCGCCTGCTGGCAGACAATACGGTTGATGGGATATGGCTTCTGGACATGAACCTCAAGCTTACATACTGTAGTCCCGCATCGGAAAAACAAAGCGGTTTCACGTTACAGGAGATAATGGAGATGCCGCTGGAGCAGTACTTCACGCCCGAGTCGCTCAAAGTGGTGGCTGAAACATTTTTAGAGGAGATTCCTAAGATACAGGCCGATCCGGATTACAATCCCATTATAACTCTTGATCTGGAATATTATAAAAAAGACGGCACAGCCTTTTGGGCGGAAAGCAAGTTCAGCATAATACGGGACAAGCTTGGCAAACCGGAATACATACTGGCCATGGCAAGGGACATCACCGAGCGCAGGAAAGCCGATGAATTGCTGCGGGCAGCCGAGGAGCAGTATCGCCTGCTATCGGAGCATACGACGGACACCGTATGGCTGATGGATATGAACCTCAAGACTACATACCAAAGTCCGTCCGTGCAAAGAGTCCGCGGCTTCACTCCCCGGGAGATTGAAGAGATGCCGTTGGAGAAGCATCTGACACCGGAGTCACTCAAAATAGCCACTGATGCGTTTTTAACAGAGCTGGTTAAAATTGAGGCCGACCCGAATTACAATTTTCTGATAAAACTGGATCTGGAATTTTACCGCAAGAACGGGACAGCCTTCTGGTCAGAAAATACATTCAGCCTAATCAGGGATGAGAACGGCAGGCCGCTATCCATTCTGGGCGAGGCCAGGGACATCACCGAGCGCAGGCTGGCAGAGGAGGCTCTGAGGCAATCGGAAGTAAAATACGGGACAGTTTTAGAGCAAATTGAAGAGGCCTACTATGAGGTGGACCTTGCCGGCAACCTGACTTTTTTCAATGAGGCAACATGTCATCAGTTGGGCTATACCACAGAGGAGCTCATGGGGATGAACTATCGGGTTTACACATCCAAGGACGATTTGCAGCGTGAGTACGAGATATTCAACGAGGTCTACCGGACGGGAAAGCCGAACACAGGCTTTTCGATATCTCGAATTAGAAAAGACGGAACATCAATATTCACCGAGAACTCGGCCTTGCCTTTGCGAAGCGAGACTGGTGAGATAATCGGCTTTCGTGGAGTCGCCCGTGATATTACCGAGCGTTTAAAGACAGAAAATGAACTACGGAAGAGCGAGGCACTATACCACATGCTGGCGGAACATACTACTGACACCGTTTGGCTGATGGATATGAACCTGAAGACCACGTATACCAGCCCTTCTTCGGAAAGGCTCCTCGGCTTCACGCAACAAGAGTTAATGGAAATGCCGCTGGATAAGTACCTCACGCCGGACTCGCTCAGGTTAGCGACTGAAGCGTTTTTTAAGGAGCTGCCCAGGCTGGCGGCTGACCCGAACTACAATCCTATTATCACCATGGAGCTTGAGTATTACCGCAAGGACGGCACAACTCTGTGGGCGGAAAATAAGTTCAATCTCATACGGGATGAGAACGGCAAGCCGGTATCCATCCTTGGTGAGACCAGGGACATCACCGAGCGCAGGGAAGCCAAGAGAAAGGTGGAGCAGACCCTGGCAGCGCTGGTAAAAACCCTGGCCGACACCGTGATCGCCATATCCAAGATGGTCGAGATGAAAGATCCCTTTACGGCCGGCCACCAAATACGCGTGGCCCAACTGGCAAGCGCCATTGCAACGAAAATGAACCTGACGAAGGAGCAGGTCACTTATCTCAATACGGCGGCAACCATCCACGACATCGGCAAGATCTATGTGCCGTCCGACATACTCAGCAAGCCCGGCAAGCTGGGAGCTATAGAGTTCCAGATCATCCAGACACACGTCCAGGGAAGTTACGACATCTTGAAAAAGATAGATTTCGGCGGGCCCATCGCGCAGATCGTATATCAACACCATGAAAGGCTGGACGGATCCGGTTACCCCCGTGGCCTGAGGGCCACCGATATACTGCCGGAAGCGAAAATACTGATCGTGGCCGACGTGGCCGAGGCCATGTCCTCACACCGGCCTTACCGCGCAGCGCTGGGCATTGAAAAGGCACTTGAGGAGATTACTCTCAACAGGGGCAAGCTGTACGATGAAGCCGCCGTGGATGCCTGCCTGGAGCTCTTCCGCAATAACGAGTTTGAGTTTAAACCAACCTGATATATGCCCGCTGTGATCGGATATTTACCAGCGCGCGTGGTGCTCCTCCGCCCAACCGATAAGGTTATCCACCTTTATCGTCTCGCCGGTATCCGTGATAAGCGTCCCGCTGTAGCGGCCGAACATCTGATGGACCTCGCTTGACAATATGCCCACATCGGTCTTAGCTACCCTTTCGAAGAACGGGACGAATTCCAGTGAAAGCCGCCCGTCCGGAGAGGTCATCAGCCAGGGCTTCTTAAAATTAGTATTGTCGTACTTGTAGTCAACCTTGCCCAGCTTGTGTACTTTCCCCTCCAGTATGATTGCGTTATCGCTTAGCTCGGCGTTGTTGCCGATGCCGCCGCCGGCATTTATCCCGATGCTGCGTCCATCAGGCAGGAACCGGGAGAAACTGGCCCAGATCCAGAATGATCGGTAAGGCCACACTCCCACACCCCAGTCCAGCGTACCCAGACAGGCATCGGGACTGATGCTATATGACTTCAGTTTTTTATCGCCACCCCCTGCGGTTTCGTCCCACCCGTACTCGATGGCGCCTTCCGCAGGCATGCAGTTGACCTTGCGCGTGTAATAGAAACGCCTGTTCTCGTATGGGAATACATTGACCACCGATTCATGCCCTTCCCTGAGTAACAGCTCCACATCAGCCTTCAACCCCGACCCGCCGAAGCCCGGCCAGTTGACTTCCAGCCTGCGCCGGTTATCATCCGGTATATGAAAACGCATGTACATGCTGCCTTTTTCGTAGCGGCAATCGCCGGATGTGCTGTTGCGCGGCAGCACGATGCCGCTGCCGAGGGGAATATTCAGCGTCTGCTCCTGATAACGCCCCGTATTAAAATCCAGCACATAGGCAAAGACAGGACCCAGGTAGCCAACATGGCTGAGGGTGAACGAAAAGAAATGAGTGGGCGTGGTGATGCCGAAATACTGCCAGCGCTTGATACGCAACGATTGAAGGAACTTCAAAGAGTAGATATTGACATTCTCCAGATTGGCATCCAGCAGCGGCTGCCGCGCCCATCCGTAATCGACCAGGTTCCCCTGTCCATCAAGTAAAGGTCCGCTCTTGGTTATCTCTTTCATATCTCACCCTCCTGTTGGCGTCCTTAAGGCACGCTCTTTAAACAACTATATTAAATGCTCCGCCCTGTGCACCATAGCGCCTATACACCTGATGGCGTTGTCGGGCATGACGTAGGTTGGTATGCCGTCCATGGCCGCCAGTATCAAGCCGTCCAGCTGATCGGGCGGATTGGCAGGTATCAATACTATGGGCTTCTTCAATCGGTCGCGCAGTTCCACCAGCCTCTGCCTGAACCAGGCATCATTCAGAAACGCGTAGGTGATCACCAGGCAGGTATCCACGTGCGGCATGATCATCTCCAGACAATCGATATATACCTGCGCGGCGCCGCCGATGGGCGCCCAGACAAGGTCAACCGGGTTTTTGCGGTTATTGGACGGCGGCACCTTATCCTTGAGATATTCCGCCAGTTTACGCTGGAGATCCTCGGGAAACTGCCGGATATTGAGCCCTTCCCTGGCGCAGGCATCCGACGAGGCCACCGCCCCTCCACCGGCTTCGATCAGCAGACCGATATCCCGGCCCGGCGGCAGAACGGGGCAACTGAAGGCCACGGCCAGGTCGATAAGGTGCTCCATCCCATAAGCAGGTATAATCCCGGTCTGAGCACACATGGTTTGAAAAACCTGGTAGCTGCCGGCCATCGAGCCCGTGTGGGAAGCAGCAGACCTGGCTCCCATCTCGGAGCTGCCGCCCTTCCAGACAATAACGGGCTTCTGCGGGCAAATCTCCCGTGCCAGCTTCAAAAATCGCTGCGGATCCTTCAGACCTTCGATATAAGCCGTTATGACCTTTGTATCAGGATCGTCGCCCCAGTAACTTATCAGGTCTTCCAGCCTAAGGTCGCTCTGGTTTCCAATGCTGATGATACCGCTGAAGCGAAGACCCCGGGCGCTGCCCAGGCGAAGCATGATCTCGGCTACCCAGCCACTCTGGCCCACGAAACCCACACCGCCGGGATCGAGCGGTATCCTGGCATAGGGAACAACCGTATTCACCCGTCCCCGCGAGGTAAAAACACCCATGCAGTTGGGCCCGATAATCCTCACTCCCCCTGCACGGGCGATGGCCACCATCCTCTTCTCAGCCTCTTTTCCCTCAGCGCCCATCTCGCTGAAGCCCACGGCATGCACTACAGCGAACTTCACCCGCTTGCGGGCGCAGTCCTCCATAGCCTCAGGAATGGAGCGGGCCGGAATGGCCAGCACAGCCAGGTCAACCTCACCGGGTATGGACGACAGGTCGGGAAAGCACTTTAATCCCATGATATCGCTTTCCCTCTGGTTGATGGGGTAAATAACACCGGCATAGCTATCCTTGATCATGCTGTTGATAAACATACCGCCGGATTTCCACTCGTCCTTCGAGGCCCCCACTATGGCCACCGAACGGGGTTCAAAAAGGTATTTCATGTCTGGCGCAGCGTAAAGGGTCATTAAATGCCTCCTCGATTTATCAGGGAACCGGGACCTCATCATGGATCGCCGACAAAACGGCTATGGGGCTTATTATCTTACTGCGCTTCGCCCTGTGTCAAAGCCTTCAATAATGTGCTATATTACTGTCGCCGCATACGGTGGTAGAGGTCACTCTTAATCGAGGAGAAATATCATGGCATATGAGACTATTACATACCATGTCAGCGCAGGCATAGGCAGGATCACCTTCAACCGCCCGCAGGTTATGAATGCCCTCACTCCCGCCATGCTTAAAGAGATAAGAACCGCAGTGCTCGAAGCGGGCAAATCCCCTGACGTAAAGGTCATAGTCCTGACCGGCGCCGGCAGGGCCTTCTGCGCAGGTGTCGACCTCAAAGCTATGGGAGACGCTAAGCTGGTCAACGGCAAGGTCGGTGACTTTCTCGACGTGCCGGCCCGCGAATTAATAGTCACCATCCGCTCTGTGCCCAAGGCGGTGATCAACCTGATCAACGGGTTCTGCTTCACGGGCGCGCTGGAGATCATGCTGGCCTGCGACATTGTGATCGCATCAGAGGACGCTAAAATCGGCGATACGCATGCCAAATGGGGACTGCGTCCTACCTGGGGCATGAGCGCCCGCCTGCCGCGCAGGGTGGGCTACCTCAAGGCCAAGGAATTATCTTTTACAGCCGAAGCCATAACCGCCAGAGAGGCCGAGCGTATCGGGCTGATCAACCTGGCGGTGCCCGGTGATAAGCTGGAAGAGGCCCTGCAGACCATGGCCAAAAAGATAATGGGCAACAGCGCACAATCCATCGCAGCCTACAAGCAGCTCTACAATGCAAACGAGAACATGACGCTGGACAAGAGCCTCGAGCTGGAATTCGGCAGCGATTTCGAGATCACCGACAGCCTGGATAGGCTGATGAATTTTATTAAATAGAAAAATTGTTATTGCGGGGAGCTGAGCGACGAAGCAATCCGGCGTTTTGAAGTATTCGACTACACAAGATTGCTTCGCTACGCTCGCAATGACTGACTTTTTAATTTCTTGACGTACAGTTGAAACGAATATAAACTAAGCGCAAGCGCAATCAGGGGAGGTACATCCATGACTTCTGCTAAAAAGCGTCACGGCTGGTGGACTGCAATTATCATCTGCGTCGTCATCCTTCTCATTATAATCACACCCCTTTCGCTTTACGCCACGGCAAATGTCGAGACCAGAGACCTGGACGATGCAGCTCGCGCTCAGGCGGGCGGTTCATACGTCAAGCTTCCCGAAGGCGTGACACATTATGAGATGACGGGGCCCGAGGACGGCCAGGTGGTGGTGCTGGTGCACGGCGCCACTATACCTATGTACCTGTGGGACGCGCAGGTGGAGGCGCTTGCCAGGGCCGGCTACCGGGTGCTCCGCTATGACATGTACGGCAGGGGCTACTCGGACAGGCCGGATGGGGACTACAGCCAGGCGTTCTTCCGCAAACAGCTGCTGGACCTGCTGGATGCGCTCAAGGTAAAGCAGCCCGTGGACCTTGTGGGCGTCTCCATGGGCGGAGCCATGGCGGTGGACTTCACAGCCAGCTACCCCGACCGCGTCAAGGACCTGGCGCTGATTGCACCGATGATCAACTCGCTCAAGAACGACACTAACTTCAAATTGATGAGGATACCATTGCTGGGAGAGTTCCTGACACGGCTGATAGCGGTCAAGGTCATGTCGGACCGGGCAGCCGAACTCATGCAGAAATCGCCCAAAGCTGCCGAGTACGCCAGGCAGTTCAAGGACCAGACCCAGTTCAAGGGCTTCGAGAAGGCATCGCTGGCCGCGGCCCGCAGCGATGCCTGGGCTGACTACACGGCTGATTACGAAAAGGTCGGCCTGCAGAACCACAGGATCCTGCTGATCTGGGGCACCCAGGATAACGACATCTCGCCTGAAATGGTGCAGGCCATGCAAAAGGCGCTGCCCAACATTGAATTCAAGCAGCTTGATGGCATCGGACACGACCCCCAGGTGGAAGTGCCCGACCAGGTCAACAGCCTGATACTGGACTTTTTAAAGCAGCAATAATATAAAGGAGGTCCCAAATGCCTGAAAAGAAATTCAAGTACCTGAGCAAGGAGTGGGCGGATGAGGTCGCCAGGAGATGCAAGAAAAACCTTACACCCGAGAAAATGAAGAACATCACTTCATCGATGATTACCATCTATAACAAGTGCCCGGACGGCAAGACCAGGGCCGTTTACTACAAGCTGGTTAAGGGAGTGGTTGAAACAGTCTCCGTCGTCGAAGGCAAACCACCCCAGGCCGAGTTCTCCATCACGTCCGATTACGAGGTTTTCGCTAAAATCTCGCGAGCAGAGCTCAAGGCGCGCGCCGCGCTCATGTCCGGCAAGATGCTGCTCAAAGGTAACCTGGTTAAGGCGCTGACCCTATCTCCCACTGTGGACAGGCTGAACGAGATCATCGCCACCGTGCCAACGGAGTATTAATAGCTGGAGGACAGATAAATGCCGAAAAAGATACTGGCCAAGGATGATCCTTATTTCATAGATAATGCCAAGAGAGTCAAAGCCGTCCAGAAAGAGATGGCCAAACAGGGCATCGACGTGTACCTGGGCTCGCGCCTGCGTACCATGTCCTGGATACTCGATGCCTTCTGCCCCTGGCGGACTTATGTTGTTATTCCTCCCGTGGGTCTGCCCACCGCCGTCACTTTCGTCATCGACGCCGCGCGCGTTGCTGACGAATCCTGGCTGGACGAGGACCACGTGCTGGGATACGGACCCATGGGCGGCCAGGACCAGGTAGCGGTTCTGAGCATGCTGATGAAGCCGTACCTGAAAGGTGGCAAGGGCGTCATCGGCATGGAGACCGGCATGGGCAACTACCTCCCCGAGGGTCACCTTACCCTTTTTGAGTTCGTCATGCTTAAAGCTGCAATGCCCAAGGCTACTTTCAAGAATGCCCACGATATCATTGACAGACTCTCGCTGATCAAGGACGAAGGCACTATCAATCGTTTCCGCGAGGCTTCGCGCATAGTCGACGTCGGCCACAAGGTAGTATACGATGCCATCAAGAACGGCGGCTTCCAGAAAATGACCGAGACCGAGGTGGGAGGCCTGGCGGCTTACGCCATGCGCAAGGCCGGCAGCGAGTGGGAGTGGTCGTTCACCGGCGGCAACGAGATCGCCTCCGGCTACAGGTCAGGGTTTGCCGCCGGCGCCTGCACGCCGGCCAGCAGAAAGAAGCTCAAGGCGGGCGATCCCCTGATGGTGGATCTGCACGCCATGTTCAAACTCGGCCTGGGCGACCATTCACACAACTACTTCCTGGGCAAAGCCACCAAGCGGCAACTGTGGCACGCCAAGAATTTCGTAGACCTCATGAAGCAGGTGCTTATCACATACCGGGCCGGCATATCCCCCACCAGGCTGGCGGACGAGATGCTGGCATTTGCCGAGGAGAGGGGCTTCCAGGATTACCTGGTGCCCGGATTTGAGCACGGTATCGGCATGATGGGCGACGAATGGCGCATCGGCCTCAACGACGGCCCCTTCCAGTACTGGACCAATCCCGAGCATGTCTACCGGAAGAACGAGATGGTGATCTGCGCCGTGCAATACGCCTGCCCCGAGGAGAGCATCGGCTTCCGCTACGAGAATCCCATACTGATAAAAGAGAAGAATTGCGAGGCCATGTCCAGGTTCCCCCTCAGTGTCAACGTAGTCTAAGAGATGACAAAGTCAGGCGGGCGGCTCCCCGCCCGCCTGACTTTAACCTGCTATTTGAACTCGCTTCGGCCTAAGGTCGTCAGCACGATAGCAGCTACTCCCAGCATAAAGCCCCAGAAGAAGAATGTGAAGCTGCAGAAGAATGCTGCGATTGAGCCGGCCAGGGCGAAACCCCATGACTTCCTGAGGATATTTGATATGCCGCCCGCCACCGCCAGCACCGCCAGTATGATGATGGGGATGGATATGCTGAAAAGAACGGTAGCCACCCAGGCCGGTATATTCGGTATAAAACTGCTTATTCCTCCCATGATAAAAAGGACTATCACGACGCATAAAGCCCACACACCGGCAATTATATCCAGGATGCCGGCCGTGGTTGACTGCCATGTATTCTGCATAGGTTCACCTCCTGCCAGATTATTGATCTCTAGTATTATAACCACAAAGCGGGCCGATTACTTCTTTTTCCTGAACGGGGAGTAAAGCTCTTCATCCTTTCTCAATTCGACGATCCTGTCGCGGATTAGAGCAGCCTTCTCAAATTCAAGGTTTTTAGCCGCTTTTTTCATTTGAGTTTCAAGGTCCTTTATCAATCTGGCAATCTCATCGGGCGGCACGTGGCCGGCATCGTATTTGCCCCTTTCCTCCGCCACTACCTTGACCCGCTCGGTTATGTCTTTAACCGCCTTCTTGATGCCCTGAGGTGTTATGCCATGTTCCTTATTAAAGCTCTCCTGTATCTTGCGCCGGCGGTATACCTCTTCGACGGCTCTGCTCATGGATCCTGTTAGTTTATCGGCATAGAGGATAACGTGCCCGTCCACATGTCTGGCTGCCCTGCCCATAGTCTGGATCAGCGCATCCCTGGACCTTAAATATCCTTCCTTGTCGGCATCAAGTATAGCGACCAGGCTCACTTCGGGAAGGTCGAGCCCCTCGCGCAGCAGGTTGATACCCACCACCACGTCGTAAACTCCCAGGCGCAGGTCCCGCAGTATCTCCACGCGTTCAAGCGTATCGACCTCCGAGTGCAGGTAGTGTGTTTTTACGTCCATTTCCCTCAGATAATCGGCCAGCTCCTCAGCCATCTTCTTGGTAAGCGTTGTTACCAGGCAGCGCTCCTCTTTGCCCACTCGTACCTTTATCTCGTGGATAAGATCGTCGATCTGCCCTTTGGTAGGCTTGATCTCGATGGTCGGCTCCAGCAGGCCAGTCGGCCGCACCAGTTGCTCAACTACCTGCTGGCTCTTCTCGTGTTCGTACGGCCCGGGAGTGGCCGATACATAGACCGCCTGCTTAATCAGCTTCTCGAACTCCGGAAAGTTGAGGGGACGGTTATCCAGCGCCGAGGGAAGCCGGAAACCATAATCGATCAGGGTTTTCTTGCGGCTCATGTCCCCGCCGTACATACCGCGCACCTGGGGTAAAGTCATGTGCGACTCATCGACGAACAGGATAAAATCCTCGGGAAAATAATGTATAAGGGTCCAGGGCGGGCTTCCCGCCGGACGCCGCTGCAGGTGGCGAGAGTAATTCTCGACACCGTTGCAGTAGCCCAACTGCGTGAGCATCTCGATATCGTAGTTAGTGCGTTGCTCGATGCGGGCCGCTTCCAGCAGCTTACCCTGCCGGTTGAACTCCTCCACCCGCTCAGCCATCTCAGCTCTGATATCCGCTATGGCAGGCGCTAGTTTGTCAGCCGAGATCACAAAGTGTTTGGCCGGGAAGATATCTATCGACTCTTTCTCGGCCAGCAGTTCGCCGGTGAGGCTGTCTATCTCCATGATCCGCTCCACCGTGTCCCCCCAGAACTCGATGCGGATGGCGATCTCCTCGTACGAAGGGAGGATCTCGAGAGTGTCTCCCCGTATACGGAACCTGCCCCGTTGGAAATCGAAGTCGTTCCTCTCGTACTGCATGTTAATAAATTTCCGCACCAGCTTGTTCCGCTCGATCTTCTGTCCTTTAGCAATGTTGACCACGAAGCTCTGGTACTCCTCAGGCTCCCCCAGTGAGTAGATGCATGATACCGATGCCACGATCAATACGTCGCGCCTGGTCAAAAGCGCCCGTGTGGCGGCGTGGCGCAGCTTGTCGATCTCCTCATTTATATCTGTGTCCTTCTCGATATAGGTGTCGGTCCTGGGTATATAAGCTTCAGGCTGGTAGTAGTCGTAATAGCTGACAAAATATTCTACGGCGTTTTCCGGGAAGAACTCCTTGAATTCGGTGGCGAGCTGGGCGGCCAGCGTCTTGTTGTGGCACATTACCAGTGTCGGCCTTTGCAGCCTGGCCACTGCGTTGGCCATGGTGAAGGTCTTGCCGCTGCCCGTCACGCCCAGCAGAGTCTGGTGACGATAGCCGGCTTCCAGGCCACTCACCAGGGCATCCACAGCCTGCGGCTGATCGCCGGTCATGCCGAAGTCGGAGACGATTTTGAATGGGGGCATAGTTATCTAATTATAGATTCAGTCGATAAAAAACCAAACCCTGAGCCAAACACCCCTCCCACCGGTAAAAGCTGGAGGGGCTATCTGAAAGGAGGGCTTTCACCCTCCCGGAGTCGCCGCGGCAAAATCCCGCAGCGGCGCACAATTATAGCCAATCCAACACGGCTGATACAAAAGGACTATTTCTTGGCCAGCTGTTGGAGAGCCAGGCGTACCCTGTCCTCCACGGTCATACCTTCTTTCTGCACTACGGCGCTCAGGGCCTGCGCGGCCTCCCTGATGGAATACCCCAGCCCGGTGAGGGCGGCCAACGCATCACTATCGGAATCCGTCACCGCAGATATCGCCTCCCCTTCCCATCCTTTCTCCAGCTTGCCCTTCAGATCAAGTATTACGCGTGCGGCCGTCTTCTTGCCTATGCCGGGGACCTGGCTGAGCAGGTCGGCGTTTCCACCGATGATGCCGGCCGCGATCTGATCGGCGCTGAGGGCTGTCAATAATGCCAGCGCCACCTTGGGCCCGATGCCGCTGACCGTGATCAGTTGCTCAAACAGCGCCAGTTCGTGGCCGGTGGAGAAGCCATAAAGCGCAATAATGTCTTCACGCACATAAAGATGCGTATGCAGCGTTACGGTGCTGCCTGTATGACCCAGCTTGTTGATGATGGATCCCGGCACATTTATCTGCAGGCTGAGCGGTCCGGCCTTCACAATCACGGTATTGGTACCCCTGTGTACAAGAGTCCCCTCTACTGCGGCGATCATACATTCACTCCTGGTATCCCCGTTTGATAACCCGGTTAAGATGTCCCTGGTTCAGGTGACAGATGGCTACGGCCAGAGCATCTGCGGCGTCGCTGGCCTCCGGCAGATCGCTGACCCCTAACTGTAATTTTACCACCTTCCGCACCTGGTCTTTATCGCTCCTGCCATAGCTGGTCACGAGCTGTTTGACCTGGGTGGGCATATAGCGTGAAACAGGCAATTTTGCCTGTGCCGCCGCAAGTATGGCCACAGCCTGCGCCCGGCCGATGGCCAGGGCGGAGCGCGCATTACCGGCTACGAAAGGCTCCTCTACGGCCACCTCAACAGGATGATAATCGGCGATTACTTTAAGCAGCCCTTCATACAAAAGACACAACCTCTGCTCGATCGGCAATTTCTGCGGTGCAGATATGATACCGCAGCCGACCATTACCAGGCGGTTACCGTCCTGCTCTTCTACGACCCCGTAACCCATGTTGAGGGTACCGGGGTCAATGCCCAATACTCGCAATACTTACATCCCAACCTTATCTCGGCGGATGACAGACCGGGCAAGGATGATAGCCGGCGGTCTGGGCCTGGTTGACGGTATTAAACCATACCCGGGACGGCAGCGGTATATTCTGGGCTATGCTGCAGGACGGCCAGTGATACTCGCGTGTATATGTACTGGCTAACCAGTCTCTATTGCCGGTGGGAGTAGTTGCTCCCACTGCTAATTGCGTGGAGGCAGTCACAGTGCCCACGGCATTGCTAGCAGTGATAACAAAAACCGTAGTGCTGTTAGGAGAGACGGTGCGCGAGCCCGATGGACTTACAGGCCCGATGCCGTTATTGATTACTACATTTGAGGCGTTGGCAGTATCCCAACTCAATACAGCCGTCCCCGTCGGTGTGATGGTGCCTGGATTGACGTAGATATGGGCAACCGGCACAAGCCCCGAGGACGTGGGCGAGGTCACCGGGGTTGTAGAAGATGCGCTGCTGACCGTAACGGTGACCGATTTAGTCACAGGTCCGGAAGCATTAACTGCGGTTAACGTGTAAGTAGTGGTAGCCGCAGGCGTTACGGTGGAGCTGCCGGCCGCCGAGATCGAACCTATACCCTGGTCGATGATCAAGGCTGTGGCATTGGATACGCTCCAGCTTAGCACAGAGGAGCTTCCTTCGGATACCGTTTCCGGACTGGCTGCAAACGAGCTGATCGTAGGAACGCCTCCGAATGGCCAGCTTATACACGATGCCAGCAAAAGCGGCAGCGGCAGTATAAGAGCCATGATCAAGTGAGAAAATTTACCCTTCATAATCCTGAACTATCCTCCTGAAATAAGAATCTCACTAATAAAACTGCAAAAAACGCGATGAAGTTTATAAATGCCTGCCCCCGTCGCCAGCGGAAAACTATACTTCGGCCTTCAGTTTCTCGATCAGGGCATCGCTATATTCGAGGTTAGAAAACACGCGCTGGACATCATCCAGCTCTTCCAGCTTCTCCAACAACTTCACCGTCTGCAGCGATTCTTTCTCCGGCAGGGAAACAGTAGTCTTGGGCAGCATAGTCACCTCAGCGGAGAGGAGTTTCCGGCGTTTTTCAACAGCCAGTTTCACATTCTCGAATTCCTTGGGATCGGTATATATCTCGAGCGATGACTTGTCCTCTTTTACATCTTTGGCGCCGGCATCTATAGCATAGAGCGCCAGTTCATCGGCATCGATACCGGCGATATCTACGGTTATAACGCCCGTGTTCTCGAACATCCAGGAGACACTGCCGTTCTCTCCAAGATTGCCGTTGTATTTCACAAAGGTGCTTCGTATCTCTGAGACCGTGCGGTTGCGGTTGTCCGTCATGGCCTCGAGCAGGATGGCCACGCCGGCAGGTCCGTAACCTTCCATAACCATTTCGGTAAAAGTAGTGCCCTCGGCCGCTCCGCTCCCCTTCTTGATGGCGTTCTCGATATTGTCCTTGGGCATATTGCTGTCGCGCGCTTTTTGAATGGCCAGCCGCAGGCGAAAATTACCTTCGGGATTGCCACCGCCCTGCCTGGTAGCTATTATGATTTCGCGCGTAAGCTTGGTGAACATGGCCCCCCTTCGCGAATCAGTCACACCCTTTTGCCTTTTAATCTGCGCCCACTTAGAATGTCCGGACATATTAACCCCTCGCAGAATTTATTTCCCTTTGTGCATTAAGAATAGAACATATTACAATCATTGTGCAACAGGTAAACCGGATATTTTCACAGGCCGGCGCGGCTGCGTGTTATAATTCAAAATCTTCTCAAGTGCGGTCATGGGGCAGGCGTGAAAAATAAGTTTCAATTGCTGAAAAAAGCGGTCGATGGTTACATGAGCCGGGTGCCGATGGTGCATGAGCACTGCGACCGCTGCCTCAACAGCGCCCGCTGGCATGGCAGCGCCCTGCTGATGATCATCGATGCCGCCTTCGACTCCATCGGCCTGAACTATTTTCAGTCGGTGGTTCCAAAAGTAGAGCTTTTCCGCCGTAGATACGTAGAAGCCGGCCATATCGTTAATCTGGAAGACCTGGCCGCAGCCGATGTAAACGACCTTAAACCCATATGGAAAAACGCGCGCTCCTGGCATGTTGCACGGAAGGTTGCAGCCCATCTGCTGACCGTACAGGTCCGCAACGGGTCCGGCGATCTGGATGCGCTGATCCACTGGGCCCGGCATGCCCCGCTCGATGGCTGGGAACGTGACCCCGTGGGGAGCATCAGCGGAGTGGGCATCAATACCTACCAGTACCTGCGCATGATGGGCGGAGTCGATACGGTCATGCCGGACAAAATCGTTAAAAAGGTGATTTATGAGATACTTGATATGGCCGGTATGGAACATCCTGACCGTGACCTGGAATTTATCAGGATGGTGGAACGGCTGGCGCCGGAGACCGGTTACCGAGCCATTGAACTGTGCTGGATGACATGGCTGGTCCAGTCCGAAGCCGGATTGAGCCGGACTGAAAAATACGCGTACCTGTTGCCCAAGATATGAGTGACGAAGAGCAGAAGCCGGCCGAACAACCCTCCCGGGACTCAGTGGAACCGGGAACCCCGTTCTGGAATAAGGACAGGTATCTCCAACTCGGCACACTGGCGCTGGTTGTACTGCTCATCGCATTAATAATCTGGCAGAGGGACAATATAGCTTCCTTTGCATTCTGGCTGGCCAAATATCCGGGGCTCAAGTACGTAGGTATCTTCGTCATCTCCGCCGCCGCTTCCGCGACACTGGTGATACCCATTCCGGGGCTTGCCATGACCTCGCTCATCGGCACACTGTCAGTAAATCCGTGGGACCCGCTCTGGATCGGCATATCCTCCGGCCTGGGCGCCACCCTGGGCGAGACCACGGGCTATTTGCTGGGATACAGTGGTAGAATGGCCATACCCGATACCGCGAGGTACGAAAAGGTGGTGGGATGGATGAAAAAATGGGGAAGCCTGACAATTTTTTTACTAGCGCTGTTGCCGAACCCGTTGTTTGATCTCGCCGGCATTGCTGCGGGCGTCCTCAGGTATCCCCTGTGGAAATTCCTGCTGATAGGGGCCGCGGGCAGACTGCCCAAACATATCCTGTTCTCATACCTGGGTTACTGGGGCATCCGCGTCTTTCCGCATGGATAAGACTGCCGATTGAATCGGGTTAAACAATATTTTATAAATTATAGAGGAGGTAGGATGAGCAACAACATCGCACGCTGGCTGGACGACAACGTAAGGAAGTACGGCGAGTACAGGCAGTTCATTTTCCTGGGACCCCAGGGCGAGCAATCATGGACCAACAAGGAGATTCTCGATCAAGCCCGTGCGCTGGCGACGGGCCTGCGCGCGGCAGGCATCAAGAAGGGCGCCATCATAGGATCGGTCATCAGCAACATCCCCGAGATACCGGAGATCATGAACGGCGTCAACAGGATGGGCGCGGTTTACCTCCCCATCATTTACATGCTGACCGCGGCCGAGATCCGCTACATACTGGAGGACTCCGCCTGTAAAGTGGTCATAACGGAGGACGTGCTGCTGCCCAAAGTGCGGGAAGCCGCTGCGGGGCTGAAGACCATTGAAAAAATAATACTCATCGGCAAGGAAACGGCACTCGATATCCTTCCCTACAGCGGCCTGATCAAGAAGCCAGGGGAAGCCGATGTGACGGACATCGACAAAGAGGACATGGCCATACTCATGTATACATCGGGAACTACCGGATTCCCCAAGGGGGTGATGCTGAGCCACCACAACCTGGAAAGCCAGATGAAGACCGGCACATCGGTATGGGGCGGCAACCACCTCGAACCGCTGTTGACCACCATACCCATGAACCACATCTACGGCGTCCTCAGCTGTTTGGAGGGCTACTTCTCTGGATTTGTAAATATACTCATGCCACCCTTCGATCCGCGCAAAGTGCTTGACGCCCTGAAGGAATACCAGGTCAAGGTGATACCGGTCGTACCCACCATGCTCATATTCATGATGATGGTAGCTGACCCCAAGAAAGACGACCTATCTTTCATGGACCTGTTGATCTGCTCGGGAGGGCCGCTCTCCATGGAAACGCTCAAACAGTCTGAAGCCGTTTTCCACAAGGAGATAACGCAGGGTTACGGATGCACCGAGGTCGGCGGATCGATCGCCAGGCAGCGCAGGGACTGGCCGCGCAAGCCGGGCAGCGTGGGCTTCCCCATGCCGGGGCTGGCGCTCAAGATTGTGGATGATGATGAGAAAGAAGTTCCGCGCGGCGCCGACGGGGAGATAATCTGCAAGGGTCCAATTGTGACCAAAGGATACCTCAACAAAGCGAAGGAGACTGCCGAGGCCATTAAAGACGGGTGGCTGCACACGGGCGACATGGGCAGGATGGATGAAGACGGTGAACTCTACATCACGGGAAGGAAGAAGGACCTTATCATCAAAGGCGCTGAGAACATAGATCCCGGCGTGGCCGAGGGCTGGTTATTCAAGCACCCGGCCGTGCTGGAATGCGCCGTTATCGCCATACCGGACGCCACCTATGGAGAAAACGTGGGGGCAGCCGTGGTGCTTAAGCCCGGTCAGCAGGCAACGGAGGAGGAGCTTATAAAATACCTGGGCGAGCACCTGCACCACTTCGTTGTCCCGGCCAGAATATTCTTTATGCCATCATTGCCCAAGACCGGCCTGGGCAAGATCCTCAAGCGCGAGATACGCCGCATCATCAGGGAGCAGATGCAGGCGTGATATAATCCTTCACTACGACCTGAGGTAAGGAGGCAGCTATGGACCTTGCAGAGATATTGGCGCACCTGTCGATACCACGCCCCAACCACAGCCAGGCGTTGGGAGAGACGGCGGCATATATAAAGACGCTGCTGTCCTCCTGGGGTGTGCCGTTTGTCGTTCAGGAATTCACACTTCACCCCTATATGCAATTGCTGCTCGGCATCACCGTACTGCTGCTGGCAATTCTCCTGTTTATCTTCGTATTCAAGAGGAAGCCCCTGGCCGCCCTCATCACGGCGCTTGCCATCCCACTGGTGCTCATCCTGGAGTTTGAGCTGTTCGTACCGGTGGTCACAGCCCTCGTTACCAAAGGTGGAGAAAACATCATCGTGAACTTTACGGTTCCCGATCCGGCCAGGGAGCTGGTCTTCGCCGCCCATTACGACTCCAAGACCGATTTCTGGGACCATATCCAGCGCTCGAAGATCTACGCTTTTATCCCGCTGGCCGTTATCATCGGCCTGGCTGTATCCATATTTATTTTCTTCGTTAAACGTTATGCAGCCCTGCAGAAAAAGGCCGTAACGGCGGTTACACTCGTCCTGGCCGGGGCCGTGATCGTATACTGGGGACTGATCTTCCTCGGCTTCGGAGGTTACATCTTCATACCGCCCGACCGGCAGAGCTTCGGATCGGTGGATAACGGCGGCTCGGTAGTGGCGTTGCTGGCCCTATCCAAAAATATACATGACGGAAAGGTCGACATCGGAAACAGCAATATCACTATAGTCCTTACCTCCGGCGAGGAGGTAAGTTTACAGGGCTCCCATGCTTATATACTCGAACGGTTCGGCAAGGGAAACAAGCCCACCGTACCCATCAGCCTGGTGAACCTGGAGCTGGCAGGTCAGAACGGGACCATGGTCTACTGGAAAAAGGATGGTCAGTTCTTGATATTTTATGCAGCCGATGCCGGCCTTGCGGAGCGGCTGGGCGCAGCCTGGAAAGCGGTAGCCGGCACGGACATGGAGCCGCGCCCGGCGATCACCGACGATGCGCAGCGCTTTATGTCTGCGGGCATACGTGCGATCACGGTAGGGAATTCCGGATTACCGGGATTGGGCGAGGGCTCGTTCCACAGCACGGCGGACAACCCCGATCGTCTAAATCAAGATAACCTCAAGCTGGTGATAAAAGCTCTGGAAAAGTACATTGAAGGATACAATACCTATTAAGGATTATTCAGATGAAAAAACAACGCTTCGCTCGCTTCCTCTATTGGGCCGGCGCAGTCATAGCCGGATTGATCCTCATCCTGGGAATCATCTATTTGATACTGCCCAAAGGGCCGCGGGAAACAATGACGTTTAACGATACTCATAAAGTGGATCGCCCCTCAGTCATCTCATATAACTTCATGGCGTCCACAGGCACACCCTGGGCCACACAGGCTGCATTGCAGGTGATGGAGAACGGCGGCAATGCTGTGGACGGCGCTGTGGCAGCGCTTCTTGCACTCAACGTAACATATGGCGAGGCGGCCTCCTTCCCGGGAGTTGCTCCGATTTTGATATACGATGCGGAGACAAAGACGGTAGAGAGCTACACGGGCGCCGGGACCGCCCCTGCAAAGGCCACCATCGAGCTGTTCACCTCGCGCGGCTGGAAGACCGTGCCCAAGATGGACATCTGGTCACAGCTTCTGCCTGCCTCACCCGACGTGATAGTCTCCATAATGGATAAATACGGCACAAAATCGTTTACGGAATTGAGCGCCCCCGCCATCAAGCTGGCGCGCGAAGGCTTCCCGGTACACGACACCATGCTCAAGAACCTTAACCTCAGCCTGGTCGAGCGCCTCGGTTTCACCATCCTGATGCCGTATAACTCCCAGGTGTACCTGGGCGGCCAGTGGTGGCGACCCCTTCACCACGGCGAGATCTTCCGGCGGCCGGACCTGGCGGACACCTTCGAGCTGATGGCCAGAGCGGAGCAGGATGTCCTGGCCAAGGGGGGCACGCGCGAGGCGGGACTGATGGCAGTCCGGGATACATTCTATAAGGGGGAGATCGCGAAAAAAATCGTGGCTTTCCATAAAGAAAAAGGCGGGTTATTCACCGCTGAGGACATGGCGAACTACCGCGGTCATTGGGAGAAGCCGCTACAGGGCCGCTTCGGCCCCTACACTATTTATGCCAACGATACCTGGAATCAGAGCGCGGTTACGCCCATGGTGCTTCAGATACTGGACGGGATCGACCTCAAGAGCATGGGCCATAATTCACCCGAGTACGTACATACCGTACTGCAGGCGATTGAGCTTGTCATGGCGGACCGCGAGGCCTATTTCGGTGACCCGGAATTCGTTAAGGTGCCTTCTACAGGACTGCTCGATCCGGGCTACGCTCAAGAGCGGTGTAAGCTGATGACGCCGGATAAGGCATTCGGGGTAATGCCCCCGGCCGGCGATCCCTGGAAATACCAGGGTGAAGCCGCTTCATCAAGCCTCTCCAGACCTACCGACTTAGCCGCTTCAGAGGGAAGCGGGGTTTCATTCGGCAAGGACACCAGCTACATATGTGTGGTCGACTCCGAGGGAAACGCAGTTTCATTAACGCCCAGCGACTTCCCTCAGACACCCATGGTGCCGGGTACCGGGCTGACACTCGGTAACCGCATGAACCAGTTCCGCCTCGATTCGCAGCACCCGGATGCCCTTCAGCCGGGCAAAAGGCCGCGTATAACGCCCAACGCCTGCATGGCGCTTAAAGACGGCGAGCTGTTTATGAGCTTCGGCACACCGGGCGGCGATACGCAGACGCAGACCAATGTGCAGGTGTTTTTGAATGTCGTGGTCTTCGGCATGAACCCCCAGGAGGCTATTAATGAGCCGCGCTTCCAATCCTTCAACTTCCCCGATTCCTTTGCCCCCAATGTATACAAGCCCGGTGCTATCGGCCTCGAGCTGCCCTTATATAACAAGATCGGCAAACAGCTTGAGTCAATGGGATATAAGATAGAGATAGGCGATACCTGGGACAATAAATACGGCGCAGCGGACGCAATTATCAGAGATCATCAGATAGGCCAGCTGACGGGCGGGGCCGATCCCAGGGAAGAGTCCTGGGCCGAAGGCAGATGACCTTATAGATATTTCAGACTATCGAACACGCAAAGCCAGTTGATCTTCTGCATTATCTTGTTTTCGCCATTGCCTCTTTTATGACACTCCAGAGGTCAGCCCCGGTTTCCGGCAGGTACCAGTTGTTTTTCTCATCCCACTGATTGACCGGCCCCCAGCAAAAGAAGGAGATGCCGTCGAGCTGTTCGATTTCACCAGCATATTTTATGTCCCTGGTCAGGCTTGCAGTCGTCGGCCGCTGGAACATTTTTGCATCCTCAAATGCTGCAATGGACAGCCAGACCTTGGTCTGAGGCGCCTCCTTTTTAATCTCCGCCACGCAGCGAGGGCCGGCATCTGCTATAACGTCGGGCCACTGCAGCTTGCCGTGATCAAGATAATTGGAATAAAGATTCAAAGAGATGATATCAGCGACCCTCTCATCGAGCATCCGATTTATATAGGCGGTCATGTCATTGGATTCCCATTCGTACATTCTGACATGGAGCGGCCTGGTATTATCCGCTTCCAGTACATCCGCTCTGGCCTGTTTGAGCTGTTCTATGGTAATCCTGCTTTCCGGCCAGTCCGAATTCTTGATGCCTGCCCCGCTGGGTAAATTCTCCCCGAATTCGTTGCAGATGTCCCAGGCATAAATGGCGGGATGGTCTTTCAGGGCCTTTATCCAATCCTGCACGCGCTCCTTTTGCCAGGCCGGCCTCTTACCGGCCGGCATTTTTTCCCAATCGTCATCCGTAAAACCCCAGGCGGTGTAACTGAACCCTCCGTCCATCACGACCTTCAATCCGGCAGCATGGGCCTGATCCAGGAATTTTCTAACCTCATCAACATCCTGCTCCATGCCCCACTCGGTCGATAATACCTCTATCCCTGCATTTTTCATGTCCAAGAAATCCGACTGAGGCAGGTCGATGCCCACGCCCTTCATATTGTATACGACGCCTTTTCCCGGCTGCGTCACACTATTATTATCGGTGGGTTGTTGACATGCCGGACAGCAACCGAGCAGAAATACCGAGGTGGCTGAAACTAACAGTAAAGGTAAAAGACGCATTCCCTTTCCCTCTCTCAATCAAATTACATACTGATGATAGGTCAATTATAACCATGAGTAAAGTACCCTTCCCTGACCATACCCCAATAAGTCAGGCAAGTTGCTCTTAGAGTTTTCCTATAATGGAAAATTCTAATGGCGGTTGGTCTATTATATGGGTGCGGGGCACTTAAAATGGTCTTATGATTTAATTTCATTTGTCCAAATCGCAGCAGTTACTCTACGACGTTTGTGGTAACATTATGTCCAAATGAAGGTTCGTGATATCATTAAATTGATAGAATCGGACGGCTGGTATTTGGTAATAACGGAAGGAAGTCACAGGCAATACAAGCATCAAACAAAACCAGGCCGTGTGACGATCGCCGGCCATCCCAACGATGATTTATCACCAGGAACTTCAAACAGCATTTTGAAACAGGCAAAACTCAGGGAGGCGCGATAAAATGCATCGCTTTCTTATTGTAATTGAAAAGGCCAACAGTAACTATTCGGCATATTCGCCGGACCTACCCGGGTGCGCAGCTACCGGACCTACCCGTGAGTCCGTAGAGAAACACATGCATGAGGCAATAGAACTGCATATTCGTGGATTGAAAGATGATAATCTACCTATTCCAGAATCTCAGTCTTTTGCGGAATATGTCATTGTTAAATAACCTTGGCAGATCATGACAATTGAATTGGTTCTATCAGTTTTGGGTGTAATTGGGGCAGGCGGAGTTATCGCGGCGTTTTTTACCTATTTCTGGCAAAGAAAGAGAGAGATCCAAATCAAAGAGAATGAACTCAAAGAAAAGAGATATCTGTGTACACTATTGCTTATGTATGCATTAGTTAATCCAGAGGAATTAGAGAAACTCAAGAGACATAGACCTGATATAAATAGTCTGGATGACTTAAAAAGCGAATTGCAGGTAGAGTGGGTAAACTCATGGATTTTTGCCGGTGACAATACGATTCAGTCATTTAAACGATTCATCGATGACCTGAATGAGAATACTTTCGCTCAGACTATCCTATCTATGCGACAGGAACTGTGGAATAAAAAAACGAATTTACCTTTGGCTGCGTTCTCTATGAAATCGATCCTACCTGAATAGCTGTCTTTACCTAATTAATCATTATTAATAACTTGTACGATGAATCACTTGAAGTACAAAACTAGCGGACTTCTCGCTTTCAGAGAAATCCGCTAATAATTTACTTGGTGGAGGCGAGGGAGGGTCGAACTCCCCGTCCAGAAAAGAGTTGCCAGCACTTCTACAGGCTTAGTCTGCTCTTTAAGCTCACCCGCTCAGCCTCTGCAGGCGGAGTTTAAGCGGGCCAGCTGATAAATCTTAAACGGCCCTCATCAGCATCGGGACCGTTGCACCCCGGCATTTCGTCGCCCAATCCAATCCCACCGGGACGAGGAAAGGTTGGACGAGCGGCCTAGTTAGGCTGCTACTGGAACTGCTTCGTTGGCAGTTGTGATTTGCCACCTGATTTACGAGGTAGATGGCGCCTCGGCCTGCCGTACTGTGGGCTCTTCCCTGTCGAAGCCACGCGCCCCCACAAATATTTGGTTGTTAACGTGCTTTGCGGGCCCCCGATTTCATGGCCCGCTCCACTATACGCTCAGTCTCGCGCCTGGCGATAGTATCGCGCTTGTCGTATTGCTTCTTACCCCTGCCGACCCCTATCTCCAGCTTGGCGATCCCGTTCTTAATATATATCCGCAGAGGCACCAGAGTCAAACCCTTCTGGTTGGCCGTCTGCTCCAGTTCGGCTATCTGGTTGCGGTGCATCAGAAGCTTGCGCCGCCGGTCCGGCTCATGGGTATTAAAACCACCCGCCTGGTATGCGGATATATGCGAGTTATGCAGCCATAGCTCGCCCTTCTCGGGCCTGGCATAGGCGTCCCTGATATTGACCCGCCCCATCCTGACGGACTTGATCTCGGAGCCTTTGAGCGCTATGCCGGCCTCGTAGCTTTCCAGGATATGATAATCATGGTAAGCCTTTTTATTTACTGTGATCGTCTTGATGTTTTCCATATGTGTTACAATTCTACCGCTGCCAACGCCTTAATTATACGTGAGGAGGGGAAGTTGATGACGGGTATCCGCGAGAAAATGTGGCTTATTATAGCAGCATTCCTGGCAGTTTGCCTCATCACCGGCATAGCCTTTTTCTGCATCCGCCTACACAATCTCCGGCCCACGGAGATAATCCTTAGCGACACCAGACAGGCCGACGTCAGCGGCGACGTATATATAGGCGGCAGCGTAGCCCGCCCGGGCATTTATGCTGCTAAACCTGGCGATACGTTGACAGCGCTTGTCTCCGCGGCGGGCGTCTCGGACAACGCGGATATCGGCGCCATCCCAATCCACGTTCCTGCAATAGGTGAGATCTCCCAATCCCAGAAGGTCGACCTCAACCGCGCAGATAGCTGGCTGCTGCAGTCATTGCCCGGCATAGGCGAGGGCAAGGCCGCACAAATCGTCGATTACCGGATTGCAAACGGCCCCTTCCGCAGTGTTGACGACCTGCTCAAAATCAAAGGCTTCGGCAAGTCCGTGGTCGATGGTGTAAGAGGTTTTGTCTCAATAGGGGAATGAACCGCAATGCCCCTGCTATACGTCAGCATCGCATGGCTTGCCGGAATACTGGCCGGATCAATATTCACCGTCCCTGTCTGGCTGCTGGCGCTCCCATTGCCCGTTTTACCGCTGGTCTTCCTGGTGCCCGGACACCGAAGGTCGCTGGCATTGCTGGCTGTATGCCTGCTGGCCTTTCCCGCCGGCGCACTGGTCTATCAGTCGTCTCAACAACCTCTCTCTAGCACTCAGGCGCAGTACTACAACGAAAAGGGCTCCGTATCGCTCGAAGGAGTCATAGACGACCAACCGGAGATCAGGGGTTCCTCTGTACAGTTTAAATTCTCCGCAAGCAATATCATCATCGCCGATAACACTTCTCCTGTTAAGGGGGGTGTACTGGTCAGGTTACCTTTCTACCGCTCTTTCCAGTACGGCGACATGCTTCAATTAAACGGCAAGCTGGAAAGCCCCCAGAATTTCGATGACTTCGATTATCGTGATTACCTTGCAAATAAGGGCATTTATTCCATCATGAACTACCCGGCGGCAAATATAATCGCTACAGATAAAGGATCGCTTCCGCTGGCCTGGATCTATAGCCTGCGCAACAGCCTGTCAAGCAGTCTGTCGCTTTGCCTGCCCGAGCCGCAGAGTTCGCTGGCCCGGGCAATACTGCTGGGATTGCGCGGCAGCCTGCCTTATGACCTTTTACAAACTTTTTATGTGACCGGCACAACACACCTGATCGCTATCTCCGGCATGAATTTGACCATACTTCTGGGCACGGTACTCGCTTTAACCATCTGGATTTTCGGCAGAAAAAATAAAGCCTACTTCTGGATATCGCTGTCCTTCATCTGGCTTTACACGATATTAACCGGTATGCCGGCGACTATGGTCAGGGCAGCTATCATGGGCAGCATATTTCTGGTAGCGGAGCTTCTGGGAAGGCAGCGCAATGGCCTGGCAGCCCTGGCTCTGGCGGCTGCAGTTATGACCGTGGCAGAGCCCCGTGTCCTATGGGATATCAGCTTCCAGCTGAGCTTCCTGTCTATGCTGGGTCTTGTGCTTATGGCTCCCTATTTAATTGCCTTCGCCAACCCGCGTGGGCCACCCCATCAAAGAAGTTACAGTCTCTGGCTGAAAACAATTATTATAATCAGCTTCGGGACGACGCTGGCCGCGGTGATAGCGACCTGGCCTCTGACGGCACTCAATTTTCACTCCTTTTCCATTGTCAGCGCACCCGCGACCTTCTTCGCTATGCCTTCGTTCCCGGGCATCATCATCACATCACTGCTCACTGCCGTAGCCGGCCTGGCCTGGCCGCCGCTGGGGGTGTTCCTCGGATGGATCTCCTGGCTGTTCTTATCTTATTTCCTGCTCGTGGTCCAGATATTCAGTTCGATACCCGTGGCGTATATACGCGACATCGTGTTGCAGCCCTGGCAGGCTATAGCCTACTATATGGCGCTGGGCCTTATTATGGCCTGCTTCATATACAGGCAGCACGTCTGGAAACTAGTCAAATCATCGGGGGATAAAATTCGGCAGGCCGCCGGCGCCCTGAAGTCGATCAACTTCAAACCAATGACATATCCCGCGCTGGCTATACTTCTGGCAGGCAATATACTTGTATGGACCGCCGTTTCCACATTGCCGGACGATAAACTCCACGTCAGCGTACTTGATGTCGGCCAGGGCGAGTGCATTTTGATCAGGACCTCGGACGGCCAGAATATATTGATCGACGCCGGCCCCGATCCTGCCTCAGCTTGCATTCAACTTGGTAAAAAATTGCCCTTCTGGGACAGACAGATCGGTATGCTTATACTTACACAGTTTCAATCCGACCATATAGCCGGCGCCCTTGAACTTCTGAAGCGATACAACGTCCGTTCTCTGGGCCTTCCTCCCTCCTCCAGTAAAGCCGTGTTGCCCGGGGAAATCGTTCAAGCTGCCAAAGATCGGGGAGTCGCTTTGTACACGCTGGCCTACGGCAAACAATTTAACACTGGCAGTGACCTTTGCCTGACAGTGCTTAATCCCCCATGCGAACCCTTTAAGGGCACGGAAGATGACATCAACAATAATTCCACTGTAATCAGGATTTCCTACAGAGAAGTTAGTTTCCTGCTGTGCTCCGATATCGGCATGGAGGCCGAGCAGTACCTGGCCGGCAACAGGGCAGACCTTAAAAGCGACGTTCTCAAAGTTGCACACCACGGAAGCAAAGGATCGAGCTCGGATGAGTTCCTGACCATCGTTGATCCCGCATCCGCCGTCATCTCAGCCGGTGCGATCAACCGGTTCGGGCATCCCCACCGTGAGACGTTTGAACGACTATCCGCTAAAGTGCCGCGGGGCAACATCTTTGTTACAGCCATTCACGGCAATATCGAGTATGTCACGGATGGGCACAGGCTCTGGGCCGTTACCGAGAAATCAACATCGTCTGTCCCCTGATATACACTATCCGTGGAATTCAAGTATAATTGCTACAAATATCAATTAATTTTTACGTATATTTCACCGCATTATTCATATCAGGGGCGGGGTAATATCGAGAGGAGTAATAAATGAACGATAGAGTGGCCATTTTTATTGACGGAAGCAACCTTTACCACTCGCTGAAAAATAATTTCAAACGCTTCGATCTCAACTTCGGCGAGTTCACCAAGAAACTTTGCGGCAGCAGGCAACTCATACGAACCTACTACTACAATGTCCTGCAGGAGTCCAGTCAGCGATCGGAAGGCTCCCGCGAGCAGCAGGAGTTTTTGGAGACGCTGCGTAAGACACCCTACCTGGAATTGAGACTGGGCACTACCAAGCTTTCACAGGGTATACCGGTTGAACGCGGTATAGATGTAATGCTGGCCACCGACCTGTTGTACTTCGCCGCCAATAACACATATGACACGGCTGTGCTGGTCAGCGGGGATTCGGACTTCAACTACACGGTACAGGTCGTTAAAGATATGGGCAAGCACGTGGAAGTGGCTTATTTTGAGAACGCTGCATCGAGGGACCTGATAAATTTGGCTGACTTTTTACATCAGCTCGACGGCAAGTTTTTCACATCCCTCTGGACCACGGGACAACGCAAGTATCTCAGGAGAAAGCCGCGCTACAGGCGGCAGGCCGCTGTGGCCATCGCTAATTCCCCGGCGCCGGAAGATCAGGGAAACGCTCAACAAGATCTTCCCTGATTGCCGGACATTCGGAGTAAACCTGCTGGAGAGTGATCTCCTCCCCGTTCGCCCTCAGCGCATGCACATCCAGCTGATATTCAACCAGCAGGTATTCCGGCTGCCTGGAAGCATAATACGAGACGATACTTCCGATCTCCACCCGTGTCAAAATCGACTTCACTACTGGCGTCAGCTTCACCCCCATAATCTCCCGCGTCTCTTCGCAGGTGACTACCTCTTTTTGCATGGTCCTCCAGCAATGATCCGCCGCGCCTGTCGAAACTCAGGAGAGAGTGCGAAGTCCAGGCATGGTACCAGCACGTGGATGGGACGCACCTGCAGGTCGCCGGAGACATCCCCCTCCAGAAACATGTCTTCCTCAAAAGCGGGCTGAATCAAGACTACGTCGTTAAACCTCTGGTTTAAATACAAAACGGGCGGTATCAGAAGCCCGGCCAGCATGCCGGTATAATAATCGTCTCCCAGGCTTACTCTTAAATCTGATTGAATAGACTGTACCTTCACCCGCCGGAATATATGTTTGATCAGCAGTTTGATCCTGTCTCCAAGGCCTTTGACCTGGACAGCTTCAACCACGCGGGATATCCGGTATGTGCCTTCTCTTTCAGCCACAGGTCTGGCCGGTTTATCTCTCCGGGCGCGTCCTGTCGACAAATCCCACGAAAGAAGACCGAAAAGGAATTGAATACGCGCGTTGAAGACGGCGCCACCATGGAAACTGGCCGACAGCCGGATCCCCAGCGGTAGTACCAGCAGCAGTAATATAATGGCAAGTACTGAAAGAGCGATGATGAGCAGGGCCAACGGTTACTACTCCCTCTTGCGTTCGCCCCACCTGTCAGCGATCTTCTCAACCACACCCGGGACCTTGTCACCCAGCTTCTCGAGAGCCGCGGCCACGCTGCTCTTGATAGGCTCTATGCGCACCCCTTCCTTATCTATCACAATTATGGCGATAGGCCTCATGCCACCTGCGCCACCTGCACCGCCCTTGAGGCCGTCACCGCTTTGTTTGGCATCACTTTTTCCCGCCCCTCCAGCCGCGCCGAAACCAAAACCCATACTAAGCAACGGTATGAGAGTTGTTTCACCTACGGTGATCGGTTCACCGATGACCGTCTTGCTGCTGAGAACCTTCTCAATCTGGCTGATGGTGGTCCTCACCATGTTTTCAACGTCTTCCATAATGGTACCCCCTGATCAACGGACTATTATAATGTTGTATATTCTGTATTCTACATCAATCATAAACGGCAGGGCGAAACAGTATATCCCTCATTTCGTCGCGTGATATATCTCGAGATTGCCGATATCGATCCACTGCTCTTTAAATGAGTAGGCATATACTTTGTCGATGCCGACCAGGTGGGTAATAAAAAATCCCAGGTTATCCTTTACGGCTTGTTCGCAGAATGCGCTTATACTGGGAAATACCCTGGGCGGCAATATCCAGCAGGCCGTGGCCACAAGGCTGGTTTTAGGCGCGGCCGGCTTCTCCTCGAGCTCTATGATCCTGTCGCCCTGGATCTTCACCACTCCATACTGCGTAGCTTTGGAAGGGTGGCCTACGTCATATACGGCCACGAGAACGTGCCGGCCATCGTACGCCGCTAAAAAGCTGGCCAGGTCAAACTCGAAATAATTGTCGGCGCCGAAAAGCAGCAGGTCCTCCGTTATATTCTTCTGTTTTATCCAGTAGTTCAGCGAACCAATGGCCCCCAGCTTCTCATCCTCCGACCTGACGTTCTCAACGCAGATAGTGATCTCCCGGTTCTGCCTCACGCTCCATTCCCGGAAATCAGGCTCAAACTTCATATTCACATTGACCAGTATTTCGATGCCGGGGGGTATCTTATCCACGATGTGATTGATCATAGGTTTGCCCTTATACGGTAAAAGGGCCTTGGCCCGGTTCATCGTCAACGGATAAAGCCTGGTCCCGAAACCGCTGGCGAGGATCAAACACTTCATCTGCAAATAATTCCGTATCGCTGATCAAGCTTATATTGAATTTGAATTTTACTCCACCCCATATCCGGTTATCAATTATAATTGTGTAAGCTGTTTACCAGGCCTGGTTTAAAAATTCCATGAGTATTCCGATCAAACGTAACCGCCGCCTTGCCCTGATAGGAGAAGGAGAGATCGACCTTCAGGGAAAGCCCGTGAGGTATACGCTGAAGCAAAGTCAGCGAACCAGGGGGATCAGGCTCGAGGTCCGCAGCGAAACAGGCCTGACCGTGGTTGTTCCCAGGAAGTACACCCAGCAACAGGTCACGGATATACTGCGGCAAAAGTCCCGCTGGATACTCAAACACCTGCCGGACAGCAAAGAGGTTCAAATGCCACTTTTTACCCATGAGCTCGGCCAGGGCGATAAGCTGCATTTCATGGGCAGGCCGATCGAGATTAACATCAGTGCCGGAAAATCTGCAACATCCTCGGCTGTACTGGATGGCAATAAACTGCTGGTCTCAACCGGAGCGAGAGACGGCGCTATACCCGGAATTCTGGAGAAATGGTACCGGCAGCAGGCTGCAAATGTCTTCAGGCAAAAGGCCGGCAGCTTCCAGAAGATTATGGGGTTACACTACAGCACCATCTTCATACGTGGGCAGAGAACACGCTGGGGCAGCTGCTCACCTGCCGGTAATCTGACACTCAACTGGAAATTGCTGATGGCGCCCGAAGAAATCATCGACTACGTTGTTATTCACGAACTGGCGCACCTCAAACACATGAACCATTCGAATAAATTCTGGGATATAGTGGGGCAATATTGCCCGGGCTGGAGGGCACATCGCAAATGGCTTATAACACATGAAGATGAGCTCAAGGCGCGCGCTTCTTTTAAGCTATAATCTTCAATATCATCACTGGAGGTGTCCATGAAAGTACATCATTACCGCGAAGTCGAAGCTGTGGAGGCCGCTGCCGGCGTGCGTATGCATGTTGTAGCGGGGCCGAAGGAGGGTGCTCCCAATTTCATTATGCGTGTCTTTGAGATCGAGCCGGGCAGCAACACGCCCTTCCATCAGCACGACTGGGAGCATGAGATTTTTATACTTGAAGGACCGGCGGCGGTCAAACATAAGGATGGGGAGACGCCGCTCAAGCCGGGGCATGCCATTTTTATCCCGGCCAATGAAATGCACGGCATTCTCAATAAGGGAGACCGGACCGTCAAACTGATCTGCGTTATACCCAACGTAGATAAAAAGCAATAGCCTCTCTCCACATCCTTGATATTGTTTGACATGGGCTTTGAACAGGGTTTAACATATATCTTTGTTGTGTATTTGTTCACCTTTGAGAGAAATTGCTGATGGCTTCGAAATCATCCCTCGATAATAAACCGCTGGAGATCAGATGGCATGGGCGTGGCGGTCAGGGTGCGATCACCGCTGCCAAGATTATTGCGGAGGCAGCGTATGCCAAAGGCTACAAGGGTGTAACCGCCGCTCCTTCCTTCGGGGCAGAGAGGCGCGGTGCGCCTGTCAGCGCTTCAACCAGGATATCCAGCGAACCGGTGCTGGTCGTATCGCAGGTCGAGCATCCAGCCATAGTAGTTGTGCTCGATCATACCCTGCTCAAGTACCCGGATGTCATCCAGGGACTGGGCAAGAACGGGTGGCTGGTGGTAAATTCCCCTCTTTCGCCCAGGGAACTCGGGCTTAAAGGGGAGTTCAACATCGCGACCGCCGACGCTACCAAAGTATGTCAGGACCTCGAGCTGATAGTAGCGGGGCTGGTAATTGTCAACACCGCCATATTGGGAGCACTGGTACGAGCTACGAAAATTGTGGATATTCCAACGCTGGAAAAGGTTGTGCGCGAACGTTTTTCCCGCAATACGGTGGACATCAATCTGGCAGCGATAAATAAGACTTACGAGATAACTAAAGTAGGCAAATAGGATATTCACTATGGGTACCAGGGAATGTAACCACATCTGCGACGAATCATCGCCCGGCATCGGCGAGGCGGGCCGCACCGGCGAGTGGCGCACTCACGTTCCGGTGATAGACGACAAGAGATGCACGGCTTCAAAATTGAATAAGCCGACCTGCTTCCTCTGCTGGCTCTATTGCCCCGAAGCAGTCATGACCAAGACGATACCACCCACTATAGACCTGGAATACTGCAAGGGATGCGGCATCTGCGCACAGGTATGCCCGGTGCAGGCTATTACCCTGGTCCCCGAAGAAAAAAAGCTGGGCTGATATCAGATGGCAGTACAGAGAAAATCAAACATGCATATCCTCGACGGCAACCAGGCAGCCGCGATAGCGGCCAAGATGAGCCGGGTACAGGTAGTGGCCGCTTATCCCATTACTCCACAGACACCACTCACGGAAAAGCTCTCGCACTTCGTGGAGGATGGCCAGCTCAAGGCCGAGTATGTCGCCGTTGAAAGCGAGCACAGCGCCATGGCGGTATGCACCTCGGCCTCCACCGTGGGCGCACGCGCTTTCACTGCCACCAGCTCACACGGGCTGGCATACATGCACGAGATGCTGCACTGGGCCGCCGGCGCTCGTCTTCCCATTGTCATGGCCTGTGTAAACCGCGCCATCGGGGCGCCCTGGAATGTTCTTAACGACCAGCAGGATTCGATCTCGCAGCGTGATACGGGTTGGATCCAGATATACTGCCGCAACAACCAGGATATACTTGACACGATTATACAGGCATATCGCATAGCCGAGAGCGTTTATGTGCCCGTCATGGTCTGCTACGACGGATATATACTATCCCATACCGAGATGCCGGTCGATATACCCGAGCAGGTGGACGTGGACCGCTACCTGCCACCTTATAAACCTCACACTTCGCTGGACCCGGACAATCCCAAGAACTATAACCTGGTTACGCTGGCCAATCCACGAGTTGGTGTGGACGGCAAGCTCTGCCATGGCTATATGGAGCTCAGGTACCTGCTGCAGGAAGCTCTTCAGAACTCCAGAGAAACAATCCTGCAGGCAGGAAGGGAATTCAACGATATATTCGGACGCGATTATGCATGTATGTTCTGGGAAGAGCGTAATGAGGATGCCGAGATCACGATCGTCGCCATGGGAAGCCTGGCCTCTGAAGCGATCGTGGCGGCGGACATGCTGAGAGAAGAAGGCATCAAGGTGGGCGTACTGGGATTGCGTGTATTCCGCCCCTTCCCCAAGCAGGATGTCGTACAGGCCCTGCGTAAATCACGCCTGATTGTGGTTTTCGATAAAAATATCAGCTACGGCTCGGAAGGCGCTACCTGTTCTGAAATCAAATCAGCCCTTTATGGCACATATATCAACGCCGCCATCAGGAATTTCATCGTTGGATTGGGCGGCCGCGATGTCAAAGCCCGTGAGCTTGCTGAAGCTACCAAGAAAGCCATATCATCCCTGAAAGAGACGGTGACCAATCCGGATTACCCCGAATGGATCTGCCAAATCTAAGGAAGAATTGAATTGAAAACGAATGCCGTTAACCTGATTGAGAAAGAGTGGATCTTGCCGGGCAATCGCACCTGCCCGGGATGCGCTCTCTCCCTGGCATACAGGCACACCCTCAAGGCTCTTGAGGGACAGTGCATAGTCACTGTGCCTGCCAGCTGTGCAACCGTCTTGCACGGTATGTACCCGATAACCGCTGTGAACGTGCCCTGCGTTAATACGCCTTTCGCTTCCACCGGCGCTTCAGCTACCGGACTGGTGGCGGGGCTCAAGGCGCTGGGCAGGAAAGGAATAACCGTTCTGGCATTCGCCGGAGATGGCGGCACACATGATATCGGCATACAGTCGTTAAGCGGCGCGGCTGAGCGTCAATATGATTTCATGTATATCTGCTACGACAACGAAGGTTATATGAACACCGGCAACCAGCGTTCGGGTTCGACGCCGCTGGGCGCTGTGTCGGGGACCACACCGATTCTGGGCAAGCAGCAATATCAGAAAGACATGACGGCCATCATGGAGGCGCATGGACTACCCTACGTGGCCACCTGTTCAGCCTCCTATCCGTTGGACCTTTACGAAAAGGTTAAAAAGGCAAAAACCATTGAAGGGACCAGGTTTATTCACATACACACACCCTGCCCGCCGGGATGGCTGTTCCCCTTTAGCGATACCATTAAGTTCGGCGAGATGGCGGTCGAGACCGGCCTTGTCGTCCTCTACGAGATCGAGGACGGCATCTTCAGGCTGACCTCCGCCAGCGAATCACTGGCCCGCAAAGGGGGCAACCTGCAGCCTGTGCGCGAGTACTTCAAGTCTCAGGGCAGATTCAAGACCATAACCGAAGAGCAGATCGATGAGCTCCAGCAATGGGTCAATGCCCGCTGGAAGCAGTGCCTTAACAGGGCCACTAACCTTTAATCTCAACCAGCCGGTTGTTCAAGACACCAGCGCCCAACTATCGATCCATATAAATCACTGCTTGACAAGCACCACCTCATCTTGATAGACTGCATGCAAATATCCTGCACACAAATTATTTGGTGCAAAAGTATATTAAGAGGTGTGAGATGGTTGATCCGGTCTATGGGAAATTGGCGGGCGCCCTTAATGCTCGTTCGACTGCTTTCCCCGCCGTCAAATGTGATGAATTCTACGACCTTGTAGGATTCCTCTTCACTCCGGAAGAGGCCACCATCTTTGTGGCTATGCCGCTGGGGCTGAGCCGTGTTGAAGAGATTGCTGTAAACATGCCCTCCGAGGACTTGAAAAAGCTGGAGGGACAGCTTGATGTCATGGCTGACAAGGGGCTGATACATATCCGCGAGAGGGAAGGGGTAAAGCTGTACGAGGCCCTGCCCTTTGTACCGGGCATCACCGAATTTCAACTTATGAAGGGAATAGTCGACGAGAGACATAAAAAGTTCGCTACCCTGTTGAGGGATTACTCAAAAGCCATGATAAGGACCATGCTATCGGCCGATGCTCCTCCCCTCGAATCCTCGGCGCCCGGACGCAAGATAGCCGTGGGCAGGGAGATCGATGACAAGAGCACGATTGTGCCCTTCCATGAACTGAAAGAACTGCTGCTGAGGACTGAGTACATCTCCGTGGGAACATGCATCTGCAGACACCAGGGCGCGTTGCTGGGCAGACCCTCGTCCAAGCCGGTCAATAACTGCATGGTGCTGGGTGAGTCGGCAAAATTTGCAGCGGAAAGGGGATTCACAACACGTCTGACCAAGGAAGAGGCCATCAAGCGCATCGAGGAAGCGGAGGAAGCGGGCCTCATTCACACATTCGCCAACAGCCCTGACAGGTTCACTAACCTGCTGTGCAACTGCTATAAGGACCTGTGTCTGATCACCCGCATGACCAGCAAATCTCCCGCACCCAGCTCAGCCGTGAACGCCAGGTACCTGGTCACGATAAAGGCAGATGACTGCACCGGCTGCGAGGCCTGTGTACCGAGGTGCCAGATGGATGCTCTCAAGATGGTTGAAGGTAAACTACTACGAGACGAGATACGCTGTATCGGCTGCGGCATATGTATGTGGGTTTGCCCCACCGATGCGCTCGTTCTGGAGCCCAGGCCGGCCAGCAGAATTCCCCTGCGCGGCTGACCACGTTAATAATAATCATGGAGGATGATAATGGTTGATGCTATTTACGACAAGCTGGCCGCCGCACTGAATGCGCGCGGGACGACCGTGCCTTCGGTTATTTGCCAGGAATACTACGACCTGGTCCAGTTTCTGTTCACGCCCGAGGAGGCTGCAATAGCCTGCGCCATGCCCATAGAGTATGCGACAGCGGAAGAGATAGCGGCGAATCTCGGGACGAAGGACATCGGGAAATTGGCGACACAGCTCGATGGCATGGGTGATAAAGGCCTGATCCATATCAAGGAAACCGGCGGTAAAAAACTCTACGAGGGGTTGCCTTTCGTGCCCGGCCTGATTGAGTTCCAACTCATGAAAGGGATTGTCGACGATCGCAGCAAACAATGGGCCGCCCTTTTAGCCACTTATTCCAAGGCTGTTAAGAGAGAATTCATGTCGGGCAAGCCCATTAAAATTGAAAAATCGGCTCCCGGCAAAACAGTTGCTGTAGGTAAGGAAGTCCGGCAACTCGCCTGTGTAATCCCCTACAAGGAGATGAAACAACTGATCCTCGATACCGAGCATATCGCGGCCGGCACCTGCGTCTGCAGGCACCAGGGCAACCTGCTGGGCAAACCGAGCTCCGAACCCATGGGGAACTGCATGGTCTTCGGGGAGTCGGCGCTATTCTCGATCGAACGCGGTTTCACCAAACAACTGTCCAAGGATGCAGCCCTGAAGATACTGGACGAAGCTGAGGAAGCCGGCCTGGTCCATAATTATGTCAACAATCCCGGCCAATTCACCAATCTGTTGTGCAACTGCTGCGGGTGCCACTGCTTTATCCTGAGGGGCGCCAAGAACGCCCCGGCTCCCAGCCAGATGGTCAATCCCCGCTACCTGGTACATATAAATGAGAAGGACTGTACCGGCTGCGAGGCCTGCATAGGACGATGCTGGATGAAAGCACTTAAAATGGAAAACGGCAGCCTCGTGCGTGATGAGATACGCTGCATCGGCTGCGGGATCTGCATGTGGGCCTGTCCCACCGATGCGCTCTACCTTGAACCGAGGGAAGCCGGCAAGGCGCCGCTTAGAAAGTGCTGATAAGCGCCCGTGAAATAAAAGGAGGCGACGATGGTTGAACCTGTCTACGAAAAACTGATACCTGCGCTCAATTCACGCAGCACCTTTCTGGTCCCCTGCATCAAGTGTGACGAGTTTTTTGCCCTGGCGGCTTATTTATATAGCCCCGTCGAGGCCGAGATCGCCTGTGCCATGCCCCACGATTTCGCCACAGCCCGTGAGATAGCAACCTATATCCCGGGCAGCCATCCTGACAAGATTGCAGAGCATCTTGAGACTATGGCGAACAAGGCGTTGATACATTCAAGGAAAGAAAACGGCGAGACGCTCTATGAGCTCCTGCCGCTTTTCCCGGGCGCCATGGAGCTTCAATTCTGGCGCGATGACAAGGAGTATCTGGGAAAGCTGGATGTCCTGCTCGGCCAATACCTGGTAGCGATGTGGGGCCTTCGGAAATCCGGCGCCCCGATCGTAACCGATACCACGTCTACCACCAGAAAAGTAACTGTCGGGCAGGAGATCATGAGCCGGTCCACCATTATTCCCTACTTGGAGATGAAAGAGCTGATCAAGCAGAGTGAGTATATCGGTGTTGCGCTCTGCCACTGCCGCCAACTTGGTGAACAATGGGGCAGGCCATGCTCCAAACCCATGGATAACTGCATGATATTAGGATCGTCCGCTCAATTCACCATCGAAAAGGGATTAACCAAACGTCTTAATGTCGAGCAAGCACTTCATATACTGGATGAAGCAGAAAAGGCCGGGCTGATACATCAATACGCCGATACGCCCGATCACTATTCCAATATTCTGTGCAACTGTTGCTCATGTCATTGTATAGCGCTCAAGGGCTATAAAAAGTCTCCGGTCCCCAGCCAGGCTGTCATAGCACGTTACCTGGTCAAGATCGACGATGAAGCCTGCACAACTTGCGAGGCCTGTCTGGAAAGGTGCCAGATGGATGCATTGAAAATGGACGGAGGCAAGCTCACGAGGGACGAATCGCGCTGTATTGGCTGCGGGCTATGTATGTACGTCTGCCCCGCTGAGGCATTGTCCCTGGAGAAGAGGCCTGCCGGTAAAATACCTCTGAGAACATGAAGACCGAAATCTAATCCTTCTCTTTATCCCGTTTTGCTGCGCGATCGCGCGCCCAGCGATGTATCTCATCCAGGGCCGGCGGCGCCACCATGAATACGTCGATATCCTGGGGGAACTGGACTAAATGCCCTTCTCGAATAAAAAGCAGGGCTACATCACCGGGTTTTAGCGTCTCATCGATGGTCTTGCCGATAAACTGGTAGCGTTTCCGGGAAGCTTCTCCGTAGGCTTCGTAAACCTGTTTGGCCACTTTTTCGCTGATAAGTCCAATCATCATGCAACGTTCCCAGTCCATGGTCTCCTCCAGCAACTCGCTGACCTCGATGCACTTTAGAGAAGCAGACTCCGCGCAGCGGTTTGTTATCATTCCATGACTTTTGGGATGAAGTTCCTTCAGCATCTCTAAACCGCCTTCACCCTCCTCACTGACCGTTTCATGATAGATCAACGTCACATGCCCCAATTTAGCTTCGAGCTTTGCCACCATCTCATCGACCTGCTGCCAGTATTTCTCATAAAGCTCGAGATATTCCGCCGGTGAGTTTTTACCCGCATAAACCAGAGGCACCTGCAAGATCTTTCTGCTATCCTTGAAGCTGTCCACTTCAGGTTTTTCTACTTTACCCAGTTCCTGTGACATCATTACACTCCTCTCTCTGTCTGCCGATGTATCATCTCCCGTGATCCAATTACATGCTTAACGACATGCCCTGACCTCTATCAATAGTACAAAAATTATACTACAATATAAGACGCCTTTTGAGGAATCGCGCTTTCGGGATTCTATAATCGAGCATCGGAGGGACCATATGGATTTCGACCTTGGTGATAAGACGGATCAACTGCGCAAGGAGATACGTAAATTTGCCCTTGCTGAGGTAGAGGGAAAACCCTATCACACCGCCATGCTTGAGGAAGAGAGCGCGGACGAGGACTGGGAATTTTCACTTTCCATATCCAAGAAGCTTGCACAAAAAAAATGGCTTTGTATGAACTGGCCGGAACAATACGGCGGCATGGGCGCGTCTTACTGGGAACAATTCGTATACTCTGAAGAGGCAGGCTATTATGAGATCCCCGGCACCAGCATGGGCATATCCGGTACAGGCATCAACGGACCCAGCCTTATGCTGTTCGGCAGCGAAGAGCAAAAACAGAAATACCTGCCGCTGATAGCCTCGGGGGATCCCGATGGGATATGGTGCACCGCTTACAGTGAACCTGATTCTGGCTCCGATTATAATAAGATCAAGACCATCGCGATCAGATCGGGAGACGACTATATTATCAACGGGCAGAAAGTGTGGACGAGTTGCGCCCATCGCGCTCGCTGGTGCTGGCTGGCATGTAAAACCGATCCAACGTCAAACAAGATCCACAAAAGCATGAGTATTATCATCGTAGATATGAAGAGCCCGGGCATTACTACCAGGCCTCTCATCAATCTATCCGGTATTCACAGTTTCAACGAGGTCTTTTTCGACAATGTAAGGGTGCCGGCTTCAAACCTGGTGGGGGAAGAGAATAAGGGCTTTTATATGTTGATCCCCGCCCTGGCAATCGAGAGGCTCTCTCTGGCGCCCCACGTTTTAGGTGTTGGACGCCGCATTCTGGAATTGCTTGTCCGCTATGCCAAAGATACCAACCATCAAGGTAGACCTATGTCTACCGATCCGGTGGTGCGCCATAAGCTGGCCGAGCGCGCCTTAGAGCTTGAAACGCTGCGCCTATTCGGTTTGGAGATCATGTGGAAAATGAGCACGGGTAAAATGCCGGGCTACGAGGCTGCCAGGAACAAACTCATCTGCAATATCGTCACCGACAACATGGCTAAAACCGGGCTCGATATCCTGGGCGCATATTCTCAGGTAAGCCCCGATTCCAGGTGGGCGAGACTGCACGGACGTTGCCAGAATTTGTACATGGTCAATATGGGGTGGTTCAGCGCTGCCGGGACCATGGAAATACAAAAGAATGTTATCGGACAATTCAAACTCGGCCTGCCGCGCGCCTATTAAAACGATATATAACGCCTTAACAATGGGGCGCTTACAGGTCCGAGCGGATCCTCTTCATTATATTCTGCTACCAGCCTCCGCTGGCTCCTCCGCCTCCGGACATGCCACCACCTCCACCTCCGAAACCGCCTCCCGACCCGCCGCCAAAGCCTCCCCAGAAACCACCCCCTGTCTTGTGCCAATCGGTTGATTTTCCTGCTTCTTTAAGCTTCTGGTAATTGCGGGACAGCAGGACATCTGTCCCCAGGCCTAGCCCGGCGAATATCAGGGGCATGACTATTAATGCGGCTATTCCTCCGATTGAAAGCCCCATAATTACACCCGCTATGGCGCCCCAGATGCCACCCATCCAGACGCTCTTGCTGCGCGCCATGAAACCCGACAGGTAGATCGTAATTATGGACAAGATGAAAAAGGCGAAGACAAAATCGCCGAACATCGATTTCACCGGATTTTCCTCGAGCGGCGCAGGGGGTGTGCCGTCCCTGACATATTTCTCAATTGAAGCGACACCAGCCTTGATGCCACCCTCGTAATCGTTATTCTTGAACAGCGGTAACACATCTTCATCGCGTATCCTACCCGCGCGGCCGTCCGTGATCACCGGCTCAAGTCCGTATCCGACCTCGATACGCATCTTGCGATCATCCAGGACTACCAGGAAAAGCACGCCGTTGTTTTTATCCTTCTGCCCTATCTTCCACTGCTCGAACAGCCTGTTGGCATAGTCCTCTATGCTGTCCCCTTCCAGGCTTTTTATAGTCGCCACAAAGACCTGCGCGGTTGTATCTTTCTCAAGCTGGGCTAATTTGGATTCAAGCTCAGCTTTCGCCTGCTGCGACAGTAAGCCCGCGTCATCGTTAACATAGCCGGTAAGATTCGGAAAATTCTGTGCCGATACCGGTATGCTGCCGGCGGGCAGCATCATAACAGCCAGACAGACTGTGCCTAACAGGAAGGTCAGCAGGCGCCGCACTAAAACTCCACTTTCGGCGGAGTATCGGAACCGGTGACGGACTGGAAGTATTGCTTTTCACTGAATCCGAACATGCCGGCCAGCATATTAGTGGGGAAAGTCTTAATCTGCGTGTTATATTCCCGCGTCAGGTCGTTGAATCGTCTTCGCTCCACGCTGATGCGGTTCTCCGTACCTGCCAGTTCGTCCATCAACTGAGTAACGTTCTGGCTGGACTTGAGGTCAGGGTAATTCTCCATAACGGCAAGCAGGCGGCCAAGTGCGGTTTCAACCTCGCCGGCCGCAGCAGCCTTATCATTGACTGTTTGAGCAGCCCCGTACTTGGTTCTCGCATCGGCTATGGCCAGGAAAATGGCCTGTTCCTGTGTCATCATGCCCTTGACAGAGTTCACAAGGTTCGGGATAAGGTCATAACGTCGCTGGTACTGTGTCTCAACCTGCGACCACTGGGCGTCTACGGCTTGTGATTTGGTCACCAGGCCGTTATACATACCGACCAGGGAGACTGCAATGATTATGGCTCCGAGTACTATGACACCTACGGCAGCCAGAACACATCCCCAGGTAGACTTCATATCAATACCCTCCTTAATCAGTCTGAACACGCTGAATTTTTGCTATGGCAATTCTACAACAGGACTACTGTATCAACAAATTATACTTGTGCCGCTTGTTTTAGCCAGCTAACGCAGCGTATAATCAGGCACAATTAATCAGAGGGGGTATCCATATCATGGCCGTTAATAAGGAACTTGCAGCGCCATGCGGCCTGTATTGCGGGGTCTGTGGAATCCACATAGCTAGCAGGGACAACAATGATAAATTCAAAGAGAAGTTGGCTCCGATTTACGGCGCCAAACCCGAAGACATAGTATGCGACGGCTGCCTCTCTCAGCGCGTCTTTGGATACTGCCGGATCTGCCCGATCAAGTCGTGCTGCTTTGACAAAAATATAGAAGGATGCCATCAGTGTAACGAGTTCCCCTGCCGATTCATCGATAATTTCCCCGTTCCCGTCGGCAAGAAGGTCATCTTGCGATGCGTCCCCAGATGGCGGGAAATCGGCACCGAACGGTGGATACAGGAGGAACAGAAGCGCTATAATTGCCCTCATTGCGGCGCTGCGACCTTCCGTGGAGCCAAGCGTTGCCGCAGCTGCAAGGAGCCGATCGACCTCGACTAAAACACCTGAAATGCTTAGAGTAACTTTAGCCCTCATCCTAATTATGCTGGCGGCGGCCTGTTCCATGCCTCAGCCACAGTCACCACCACAAGCCGAACCGGAGACGGTTAAGATCGGGGCCTTACTGGGATTAAGCGGCGACATTGCAACGTCCTACGGTCAAGCTCAAAAAAAGGGAGTAGACCTGGCCGTAAGCGAGGTCAACGTCAGCAACTATCTCGGCACAGGCAAACGGCTCACGATTGTCGTTGCAGATGCCGGACCCGGGGCAGACACGGCAGTCTCCGCCATAACCAGATTGATCGAAGCTGACAACGTCTCGGCCATTATTGGCCCTACACTGTCTTCACAGGCTTTCAAGGCTGACCCGGTAGCGCAGGATCACAGTATCCCGGTGATAGCCGTAAGCAACACAGTTCCGGGTATAACACAAATGGGCGATTATATATTCCGCTGCAGCCTTCCCGAATCAACGGTCATCGGAGGCACCATAAAAGCTGCTGCCAGTCAGCTGCGCGTGGTGAAAGTCGCCTACCTGTGGGGAAAGGACGATGACTATACCATAGCCGGATACCAGGCCTTTAAGGATGCCGTAGTGAAGAACGGTCTGAAAGTAATGACGGACGAGACATTCAACCGTGGCGATACAGACTTTAAGCCCCAGCTTGAAAGGATCATAGCAAAAAGCCCCGATGCAATACTCGTTTCCGCGCTGGCCAAAGAAGCTGCGGCCATCATAGTACAGGCGCGGTCCCTCGGCTACACCGGTATCATAATCGGCGGCAATGGATTCAATTCGACCGACGTCATCAAACAGGCTGGAAGCTATGCCGAGGGAGTGATGGCGGGTACTGCATGGAATATCGCAAGCATCAACCCCAGGAACCTGGAATTTATCTCGGCCTATCAGAAAGCTTATGGAATCAAGCCGGACCAGTTTGCCGCTCAGGCTTATACAGGCGCCTGGCTGCTGGCCAACGCCATACGGACCGCGGGCAGCTCTGAACCTCTGGCTATACGGGACGCGCTGGCCGGTATATCCAATTTTACTACCCCTATGGGATCTTTTAGCTTCACGTCGGACAGGGAACCTGTTCACCCCGCGGTAGTGCAAATCGTAAAAAACGGTAGATTCACAATCTTTAAATAGTCATCTCTTACAGGGATTCCGGACGATAACATCAATTTCAAGGCCTGTGTTATAATCGCTCCGTTAAAATGTTTAAATTAAACCTGATGCCGAGAGGCGACAAGTTCTTCGATCTCTTTGAGGTCAGTTCAAAGAACATGGTCAAAGCAGCCGAAAGTCTGAAGGACCTGATATACAGCTGGGACTGCATCGACCAGAAACTGGAAGAGATGGACAGAATCGAGCATCAGGGTGATACCATAACTCATGAGATTATGTTTCAGCTCAACCGTTCCTTCATAACACCTTTCGACAGGGAGGATATCGGCATGCTGGCTCACTCTCTGGACGATGTCACCGACCTCATCCAGGCAACGGCCGATACCATGGTTCTCTACAAGGTCAGGGAACCCGGTAAGCGGGCACGTGAGCTTGCAGATATCCTGGTCCAGATTACTACCGAGGTGGAACATGTGATGCCCAGCCTCAGGCGTCATAATGCCAACCTTGAGAAAATCCTGAACAGCTGCGTGGAGATAAACAGGCTGGAAAACGTGGCGGACAAGATTTATCGCACGGCGCTGAAGGAGTTGTTTGAGGATTCAAACGATATCGCAGATATCATTAAATGGCGCGAAATATACGAACACATGGAAAGCGCCACCGATATGTGCGAAGACGTCGCCAACGTACTTGAAGGCGTAGCGCTGAAACACGCCTGAACTCTCTGCCGGGCTACCCCGGTCCACAATGATTACAGACAGCTTTATATAGAGGATGAGGAAATATGACCATTAAAGAACTCGTTCTAAAAAACCGCAGTTACCGCCGCTATTATCAGGACGTTGCGGTCTCCCTCGATACCCTAAAAGAACTGGTTGACCTGGGAAGACTATCTGCATCCGCCATGAACCTGCAACCTCTTAAATATATATTATCCAATGATCCGGCCAGGAATGCCGTTATCTTCGCAAACATCGGATGGGCAGGCTACCTGAAGGACTGGAGTGGGCCCCCCGAGGGGGAGAGGCCTTCGGCCTACATCGTCATGCTGGGAGACACGGAGATCAGCAAAAATGTGGTATGGGACCACGGGATCGCCGCACAGACCATTCTGCTTGGCGCCACGGAAAGAGGGCTGGGTGGATGCATGATAGCCACGATACGCAAGACCGACCTGGCACAGGCGCTTAATATCAGCTCACGATATGAGATACTGCTGGTTATCGCCATTGGAAAACCCAGGGAGCAGGTCGTGATCGATCCGCTGGTTCAGGACGGCGACGTGAAATACTGGCGGGACAGCCAGGCCATACATCACGTGCCCAAGCGCGCGCTGAAAGATATCATTATCGGCTAATCCTGCGTCTGATAAAACGGCTTAAATGGTAGCTCTTTTAACCAGCATCAACCGGTTACCTTCCGCTTCACTGTAGCTGTAATCAACCCGGTCCATCATCTTCTTCATCATGTATATACCCAGGCCGCCCGCTTTACGGTCCTCAAGCCGGCTGTCCACTTCCGGCAGCGGGACGGAGCCGGGATCAAATTTATTACCGTGATCCCTGATAGTAACAATGATATCGTCGCCGTTCAGCGCACACGAAATCTGGAAAAAACCGCCCTTGCCGCCGTAGGCATGCTTGACCACGTTGGTACTCGCTTCATCAACAGCTGTCTCTATAGCAAAAATATATTCGTCCAACTTCCGCTGCTGCAACCAGTTAACCGCAAATTCTACAATCCCCGGTATATCTTCCAGGACTGCACTCTCTATGGTGAGTGTGTCTTCATCCATGCCTGCCGTCTGCTGTTTATTGTCCATTACGTATTTACCTGAGATCAGTTTGGACCATCACGCTACGGCCGTTGTAGCAGGTGAGACTACAATTTCACTTCCGCTGATCTTGCTTTCAAGGCTGGACTTGATAGAGTTAATCACCTTTTGCACTTCGCACATTTTCCTGTCGCCGTCGAACTCCAGAAAGATCTCAACATAAACATTGGCCCCCGATCGTCTTGAACGTATCCCGTGAATGGCCTCATATTCTTCAAAATAATGTGCCAGCTCCCTGAGTATAACGATCTGGAGAGACTCTTCCAATGCTCGGTCCAGCAGGTCGTAGACAGACATCGTGCTGATGTTGTATATGGACTGGACGATGAAAAGTCCGATGATGACAGAGCCAACCGGGTCTACATAGCTGGCCCACGGCTGATCATTAAATAACGCGCTCAGCACCAGTGAAATTATAACCAGTACGGACGCAATGGTTTTAAAACGGTACATGCGCCAGAGCGACTCCAGTACCGGTGAATATTCCTCTTTGGTCAGGTGGTAATCGTGCCGCCACAGCCAGACGCTGGTTAACAGCGCCACGGCCGAGAACACGATGGCAAGGTCAACACCACCCGCATGCAGTTCCACCGGGTGTTGAAACCTCTCGATCGTATGCCCGATCACGATTATCAGCGATATGACAAGCACCACCGCCACGATAAGCCCGGAGACGCTTTCCAACTTACCGTAACCATAGTTATACCCCTCTGTCTTGCCGCGGTTGACCTTCCTGATGCTGAGGTAAGATAGAAATACCGCGGTAACCAGACCTATATTCTTAAGGATCTCCGATTCAAGGGTCAGTGAATTGGCTATGACTGCGGCAATTATGCCGGTGATAAGCCCGAATATCCCCAACAGCAGGCCCAAAAGAATGGATTTTTCCTTGGCCTTACTATGGTCAACCGGCTTTGTTCCCTTATCTTTCGTCATTGCTTCCCTTTGCATGTACGTTCCTTATTGTCGGCATAAGCCAGATTATTTTGGCATGATTTAACTATTTATTCAAAGAAAAGTAAAAATTGCATCTACCGTATTCCCAAAACAATGAAGGGGCGCTATAATGGAACTAATATATTCGGATAATAGATCGTATATAATGCGATATGTTGTTTAAGCTGAAACGGCGATACTCTTTACTGACTATATCACTGATGGTATCGTTGTTGCTGTTAATCGGGGCTTCCTGTACTGTAGATGAATTACCACAGCCGGTAGACAACCCAGCTAATCCTCCGGTCGCCGACAACAAGATTACCTGTGTCATACTTGACATCTCGTCTTTCGTTGCGCAACCTAAAACTATAATACTGGGCGAGCAGACAGTCCTTTCCTGGAAAACAGTCGCCGCTACTTCTCTTTCAATCGATCCAGGCATTGGAAGTATCAGCGTGGACAGCGAAAGTATCTCCATATCACCAAAGGCAACCACGCTGTATACGTTAAGAGCGTCCGACGGATGCTATGAGGTATCTCAAAAATTTCTGGTAATCGTCAAGACAGCAGACGGAACGATCGTCTGGCCCAGCATCAGTACCGATAATACTACGATCGAACCGATATATGAAGGCTGGAGCCATTATCCGAACAAATTTGTTGAATGGGAAATAACCGATCGCAACAAGGATACCAACAGTGACATTTATAATTGCTGGCACCAGGGACGCATTAACAATAAGCATGCTGAATGGACGATGACGGAGGTCACCGTCAATGGTAAAGTGATAGCGAGTAATATCTTACCCTCAGGACAACAGATATACGTCACCAGCACGGATTGCCAGCAATTGCCGGAACTTAAATGGAAGTGGAAGGCTTATAAGTAATTCACTATCAGTCCGTATTAATACAGAGGATGTTGGATAAGGTTAATGAATACCATCTGGAATAAAATCGCCGCTATTGCTATTTTAATCTGTATTTCAGCTCTTTCCCTGTCCTGCTTTATCTTTGAGCGCGCCGTCGATCACTATAAAGCAGCTAATGAATTATACACTGAAAAGCAGTGGGATAAGGCTATCGCCGAGTATACAAAGGCGATCAGCATGGATTCAAACCAGCCTTTCTTTTACATCAACAGGGCTTTAACCTATAACCAGATAGGTGAATATGATCTTGCTATCGCGGATTGCACCAGGGCTATAAACAAGAAGAGTACCATCGCATTAGCCTATACCACGCGCGCCTCTGCCTATAATGAAAAAGGCCAATATCAACTGGCGCTGGCTGATTCACTGAAGGCCATTGAGTTGAATCCCAAGATTGCCTTGGGTTACATCAATAAGGGCTGGGCGCTCTACGGCCTGGGCGAGTTCAAGGAATCGATACTCGCCTGTACCGACGGTATCGCCGCCGAGCCGACCAGGGCCATGGCCTATATATTCAGGGCTATGAACCATAACGAGATGGGCAACTACGAAAATGCGATGGCCGATTGTAATAAAGCTATTGAACTCGATCCCACGCTGCCGCTGGCATACGTCAACCGGGCCTGGGTGTACAACCAGACCGCTGTTTATGAAAAGGCTATTGAGGACTGCAACACGGCGATAAGTCTGGATCCTAGGATTGCCACGGCTTACGTGAACCATGCCTGGGCACAGACAGCCAGGGGCAATTACGACCTCGCCATAGATGACTGCAATACCGCCATTAAGCTTAATCCAAACCTGCCGGGCGCATATACTCAACGCGCCTGGGCTTACTTTGAGAAATATCCTTACGATTTCACTAAAAACTGGTGGCAGATGGGTATGGATGACTGCAATAAGGCCATCGAACTGAATCCCAAATCCGCCCTGGCTTACAACATGCGGGCACGCGGATATATTTTAAAGGAAGAATACCGCCTTGCCATTGCAGATGCTACGAAATCTCAGTATCTGAGTTCCGAATTTGCGCTTCCTGACATCACGCGCGCCTGGGCCTTTAATAATCTGCGTCTATGGGACCTGGCCATAGAGGACTGTGATTCCGCCATAGCCAAAAATCCCAAGCTGTCAGCGGCCTGGGCAAACCGTGCCTGGGCTTACAACGGTAAGGGCTTGTACGATAAAGCGCTGGCCGATATAAACGAGGCCATACGGCTTCAATACGATTTTGCCTGGGCCTATTTTACCCGGGCCATAATACATAAGAACCTGCACAATTATGACCAGGCGAAATCCGACATTGAGCTTTGCCTGCAATATACGACTGACCCCAAGCTCATCGAGGCCGCCAGAGCGCTCTACGCCACACTTTGACTTCGAAGGTATCAAGGTCTTATGATAACAACATGAACTCACTGGCAATGCGATTGACCAACCTTTTTTTATGTCTGGCTTTGCTGCTTTCTATAGGCTGCGCCGCTGCTCCTGCCACACCTGATGTAATACCGGCGATTTCGCAGTCAACCCCGGCGGCACACACAAGAAAGCTGCAGACACCACCTTACGAAGGCGGAGGTGCGGTCATTTTCGTCCTCGATCAGGTCAATGATGATAAACTCATCGATGCCGTGGACCAGATCATTCGTGTATTCGCGGAAAACGATGTATCCCTTGATATTGCTGTAAAACCCCCCGCCAAGAGTTACGGCCTGAATGAAAACATCCAGGAACTGACCTACTTCTCAGATGCCGGTATCATCGATGCAAGCATTGACGGTCATTCCGTTACGTGGCTGGATGCTCAGGTCTCACCAACCGGCGATGAATACAAAGTATTTACAGCCGGCCTTGTATTAATACGTGATCAACTTAAATATATATTCGGCTCACCGGTTTATACCTGCTTGCTGCCGGCTACGGCTATCAATGAGGCCAACTACAAGGCATTGCAGGATAGCGGCTTCAAGGTTATCAGTTACAGTGGTTCGGATGTCCTCAAGCCTTCGACCAAACCGGTGAACTGGTCGGGTCAGATAGATGCCGGAGGCCTTTATCGTTTGCCTGTAGTTGGCAAGGTCGACCTCTCGCAAAAATCCGATACATCCACTCTATTGTACGATGCGGTTAAACAAAATATTAATAGCTACGGAGTTGCCGTTATCGAATTACCCGTGACATCGGTATTGGACGTAAATAATAAGACTGATCCTGCAAAACTGCTACAGCTGTCAGACCTCGTTAAGTCCTACAGAGAGCTTGGAGATATCACTACGCTGGAGAACTGGTACCAGTATGTCACCGGCTGCCCCCCGGATACTATCGGTGTCAAGCGGCCGCTTCCGCCTTACAACGGAGGACCCGTAATCATTTTCAGGCTGGACGATGTTGCCAAGGGCTACCGTGAAGAGGTGGCGCAGGAAATAATAAAGCTTTTCCAGAGAAACGGCGTGCCATTGGATTGCGGAGTGGTCTCCAATGTCGACGGCACCGAATCATATGAGATGCCCTGGTTAAAACAATACGTTGATGATAATGTGGTGGGTATCAGTGTTCACGGATATGACTGGACTTTTTATCAACTGGATATCAAACAAAACTACCTTACGCATCTTGAGGAAAATCCGTGCATAAACGTGTACGCCGCCAAGGCTGAGGCAGAAAAAGCCAAGGTATCCTATGAAGAATTAAAATTCAAGTTGATACAGGCGCGCTGTAAATTCTTAAAATACTTCGGCATCAATCCCGTATCTTTCACAGTTCCTACAGATTTTTACGATGAACTCGGATATAAAGCGATACAGGATGCCGGATATAAAGTGTTTTCGGTGCACAGATCGGTTGAACCCTGTCCGTCGTCATTGCAGCCGGTTGATTACAACTGCCATATCGATCTGGACAATGGCATGTACCGGATCCCCACGGCAACCGACATGTGCGGCTGGTACAACTGCAAGTGGACAGATGTCATTAATCTGGACAAGCCCATGAAACAGAAAGGCTACTGCATCTATGTAGACGCCTGGGGCGAATCAATAGAGTATAACGACAGTGGAATCACTATCTGCACCACGATGAATGCGTTGGGAGTGGTCGCCATTGGACTCCATCCCGATTGTTTTGTCGATAAATACGGTAAGCCGGACATGGCCAAGATTGAAAAAGTGGATGCCATTATCAAATGGTGTAAGTCTTTTGCGACGATAATGACTTTCGAGCAATGGTACCGCTACAAAACCGGCGATAAATAGCCTTTATCAATATAACTGCGACTGCTACTTTCGGTTTTTATACCAGTCTATATATTTCTGCAGACCTGATTCCAGACCTGTAACGGGTCTATACGCAAGCAGCCTTTCAGCTTTGGTCGTGTCGGCTATCCGATTAAATACCTCGATCTCCAACGACCTGCGACGGTCATAATTAACATATGATGTTTTTATTTTTCCCTTTAGATTGAGGGAGGTCAACACCATATCCGCCAGCATATTGATAGATACATCTTTTCCTGTGCCGAAGTTTAACACCTGGTTAATACCTTCATCCTTGATGCCGGCCAGCAGCGACATATGAATGGTGTCTTCTATATATGTAAAATCACGTGTCTGGTTCCCATCCCCATAGATAATGATCTCCTGTCCCGCTAAAGCCCTGTTAACAAAGCGGGACAATACAAAACGACCATCCTGGCGCGGCCCATATGCATTGAAATAACGTAGCGCTGTGTACTCAAGGCCAAATTTCTGATAATACGCCATACAGAAATGTTCGCCCATCAACTTTGTTAAGGCATAGGTGGATTTGGGATTAAACGGCCCTTCCTCGACCATAGGTTTAGTTGAATCGCCATAAACCTCCGAAGAAGACGCAAATACAAAGCGTTTGATCTTATTCTTAGCCGCCAGTGAAATGACATTGGCCGTGCCAATTACTTCAACATTGAGCAGGTTGACCGGTTCATCCTGCGTTTCCTCCACGCCCACTACTGCCGCAAGGTGGAAAATCATGTCCTGGCCCTTAAATAATGGCCCAATAGCCCGGATATCTGTGACGTCCAGCCGATGTATCGACAGATTCTTGCACCTCTCAAGGCTTTCTATCTTGTTGCCGCACAGCATGGTATCGATAACAGACACACGGGCCCCAAGGTCAATCAGTTTTTCCACAAGGTGCGATCCAATAAATCCTGCTCCCCCTGTTACCAGGACACGCAGTCCCTTATACTTCTTAAAAATATCACTCATTATATTGATCTTGAAACTGTTTTTTATCTGCGTAACTACCTGAGCCGAACGATGCGGGATCAGTTAATTACCTGTCTTCATTCCCTTGGAAGGCTTGGCCTGTAATTCAAGCAAAGCGCCTGAGGGCGAAGGTTGCTGGCTATTTGGAGCGTCACCGATCCTGGAAACCCTCTCACGCTTGAGATAGGTGCCACCGGCTACGATTATATCTATCAGAGCCTTGATCATTGTATAATCAAGAAACTGCTTATATCCGATAATGAAAAGAGGTGAATACAGCGCCAGTTTGAGATCATCATCGGCCACTAGTATAGCAATTATGGACAGCAGCAACTGCAACATGGCAAAGAGGGCGAAGGCCAGCACCAGCGTCATCCATTCGCCATCGATTATCATTATGACCGAAGTTACCATAACAAGCAGGCTGGCAAACGGCACCAGTGTCATGGATAACAGCATGTACGGAAACGTAAGCTTGCTCATAATTCCAAACCTTGGATTAAAGAAGGCGTCTCGATGTTTCCAGAAATTTTGAAAATCACCACGGAACCAGCTCAGGCGCTGGCGATAGACGTCGCGTAAAGTCTCCGGGGCTTCCGTGTAACATACTGCCTCGTTACTACCGTGCAGTATCTGGTGCGATTTAAGCATCTTGATCGTTATGTCGAAATCCTCGAGCAGATAGTCGGGATCATAGTATCCCGCTTCCTCGAGAGCTGTCTTACGAAAAGCGCTGAAAGCGCCTGACGCCACAGTTAGTGAACCGAAATTCTCAAAGGCTCTCCTGACGATTTGAATCTGTACGATGTATTCCAGCGCCTGCAGCTTGGTCAGTAAATTATTACGGTTAAATACTTTCAGGTTCCCTGCTACGCCCGCCACCTGTGGATCCTCAAAGCCCCTGACCATCTCGGTTATGGCGGCGCGTGAGATCATGCTGTCTGCATCCACGGTCATTACGATTTCACCCGAGCATATAGCAATACCCGTATTCAGTGCGGCGAATTTCCCGCCATTGACACGCCGTACCACCTTAACACCGCGCCGACTGAATTCACTGGCCACAGAGTAAGTATTGTCCTTTGACCCATCGTCGACCACAATGATCTCTTTATTGGCATAATCAGCTTCGATAAGGGTTTCCAGTGTCCTTGCCAGCACTTTTTCCTCGTTATATGCGGGTACAATGATGCTGACACGCGGTTTATAGGAGCTTGGCTGGAATACCTCTTTTTTCTGTTTTATTTTATGGAAAATCGCCAGGGGTACGGTCAGGAAATTGATCAGCATGGTAAATATCAAAGAAACCAGGAGCACATATATCAGGGCCGAAGGGACCACATCCCACAGGGTTACCACGAAGATTATGAATATAATTGTAAAGATCACAAGCAGTGACGTGAGATTCTGCCACTGGCTTGGCTTTGACTCCCTGGACTGTTTGCCTTTCACCAGCCTGGACAGAAAATGGAATATCACGATGATAGCCAGCGCGCCCAGCGCAATCCAAACTGATTCGACGGGCATAAAATAAAATATGCCCATGAGCAATATCAAAAATAGGGCTGCGACAATAAAAACGGCAATGTTTTTCATTTTACTCAGCTGTTATGGGCCGCGATGCGCAGAGTATACCAACCAGACTATTAGAGACAATCACGTCAGTTTTCGCAGGTCCTGCTGCTCGATAATGTCTATTTTTTGTTGCATAGCAAACTGTTTGGCTTGTGTGCTTATCTCCGAAAAACCCAGGAAAACCTTGTTGCGGATACCTGCATCAAAGGCCGCGGCATCGAACTTCGACAATTCATCCAGGCCAAGCGGCTGACCGGTTTCGCTGCCGATGCCGATCGCAATCGTAGGTACCACTATCTTATCATCACGCCTGGCAAAAATATCGAAAATATGTTCGATACCTGATTTGCCGAGAATCAGTGCCCTCTCATATACTTCATACCCCTTATTGCGAAGGAACCTCACGATGATGCCACGCGCATTGGCCGCCACCGAACCGGAATGGTTTGCTCCCGCTTCCACCCTGCTCTGCATTCCGATATTGGAACGGTCGAGGTGAGTGATATCTGCAACCACCGTCGCCAGAGTTTTAGCTTCAAATGCTCTGATCATTTGCCGGCCGGCGAAATTCAATGCCTCCTGCCCAAGCTTGGGAATGGCTATCACCACTTTATAGTTTATCCCGATATCATAAGCCCGTGTATCGAACCTGAAAAGCGATTCAAGCCCAACTTCCGGTTCCCCCGATGGTGCAACAAGGATACCTATACCGAGATTGATCTTGGTGATAATATCGTCCCTGATGGCAAGCACATCCACGGTATGCACTGCACCCGAACGTCCCGTCAGCTGAGCCAGCTCGTGGACCTGATAGCCCTGGTGTTTCAGGAAATCGACAAGCTGCGTCTTAGGTTTAAGCTGGAATTCCAGCCACCCCTTTTTATCGGGGCTGAACTGGTACGAATATGCCTCAACTTCTTTCAGCTCTTCGGAAGCCCATATTTTACGTGTCTTCATATTGCGCCATTTCACGACCGGTACAGTAAAGACCTCAGTGCAATCCTGGCACCTGTAATGGATGCCGACATTGCGGTAATCGGTGCCGATCAATCTTAAATCCTTTCGGCACTTCGGGCAGACGTACCTGCTATCCTGTTTAAAATCCTTGTCAAGCCCCACGTATCCACAGGAAAAATGCTCGACAAGTTGTCCTTTAATTATGTTGGACGAGTCACAGCGCGGGCACCTTTCAATAGGAACAAGTTGAAATAGCCCGTCAGGGTCAACATAAAATTTTTCATACGATTGCTTGAGCAATATGCCATTATCGGCGAGAGATTCGAGAATGTTTAGCGTGTCAATCTCGGAAGTATCAAGCAGGCTGCTAACTGTCGGATAAGCGAATCCCATTTTATAACTGAAATCGACCACAGGGTTGATATCAGGAAGTTTACCGCTTACCAGCGCATCTACAAGCTTGACGACTCTCGCGTCCTCGAGAACTGCCGCACCAGCATCTTCCTGAGCAGGCTGCGCCTTGGCCACGTAAGCAGATTGTTGTGCCGGAGGATTAATCACGATGGGTGAGGGCTGCTTTTTTATATCGCGCCCAAGCGGAGGTACCACTATGGGTGCTTGCTCCCGCATCTGAGGCGGCGCTGCCGGCCTGGGTACTATCACGACCGGCTGCTCCAACGACTCCGGTGTCTGGTAAACCTGTGCTGCAGGCATAGGCGGGGCCGGCTGTACATATGCCTGTGGTTGCACATATGGCTGTTGTACAGGTGGCGCCTGTGGCTGCGGAGGAGCTTCGTACTGCTGGGGCTCTGGCCGAGGCCTGATGATTATCCTTTCCTGTCCCGAAGCCGCCTGTGGTTGGGCATCCATTTCAGGTCTGACCGGTGCAGGCTGTGGCTGGCTGTATACCGGCCCGCGGGCAGCAGGCTCCGGTGCACTTACCGGCGCACCCGCTTCCTTCTCCTTGGGCCTTGACCTGGTCGGAGGTCTAACAACTGTTTCCCGGGCAGCGGGCGCCCCCTGCTTCGCAGCCGCCTCTTCAGCGGCGCCCTCAGTGCCGGGCCGTCTCAGCAATGCTTTGATGCGCGCCAGCAACTCCCTCGGGCTGATGGGTTTACGTAAATAAAGGTCAAAACCCAGTTCCTCAACACGAGACCATGCATCCGAGTCCGGAATGGTTCCGAGAAGAACAATCAATGCGCTCTGCTGTTGCCTGATCTTGAGACACGCTTCATAACCGCTGACATCGGACAGCTCATCGTCAATTATTATGACATCGTAATTGGTTTTGTCCATCATCACCAGACCGTCAAGACACCCCGACGTTCCGTTTGCATCAAGGCCGCTCTGTTGCAGGATCTCGACGTTCTTCTCTTTTAAGACGGAATCGCTTGAAAGAAAGAGAATCTGACTCATATCCGGTCCCTCACGTTAATAAAACTCATATTTTTATTCTCAACTTTTATATATACTCGACCGCATTTTGGGCGATTTTATAACCGTTCTCTTCCTGGACAATTATTGCCGGGTTATCGGGATTATCCTCAAGTTTTTCACGCAGGTGACGAATATACTGCTGCAGATTTGTTACGCAATCCACATATTCTATTCCCCAAATCTTGGTGAGTATATCGTCTTCTGAGATCATCTTACCTTCATGTGAAACAAGATACTTCAGAAGGTTTAATTCGGTAGTTGAGAGCTTAACCTGCTCCCCATCTTTCTGAACCGTACCTGCTGATACGTCCATCCTGATTTTCTTTACCGCAGGTATGGCCCTAGCACCAGCCGCCGGTGCATCTTTAATGTCCGCCTTCTTTTTAGCAACCCCTCTTTTACCACGATGCCTGAATACGGCCTTAACACGAGCAAGGAGCTCATTATGATTAAAAGGTTTGACAATATAATCATCCGCACCCATCTCCAGGCCCCTGACTTTATCGGTCTCATCGCCCCTTATAGTGAGTATAACGATGGGTACGTCGCTGTGGTTGCGTATTTCCTTCAATACCTTCATGCCATCCATATCGGGCAACCCAAGATCAAGAATGATCATATCAGGCGCCTCAGACTTCATTAAAGAAAGTCCGTCTGCACCCTTCACTGCCGGTATTATCCTGACTTCCGGCATGTGCATCTCAAATATCAGGTTTGTCACTTCCCTGATATCAGCATTGTCCTCAATGAGCAGGATTTTCAATTGTCCCTGCATACGACTATCACTCCACGCTATTTTTCATGTATCGGTAATGCGAACGAGAAGGTGCTGCCCTTCCCTACATCGCTCTGCACCCAAATTGCACCACCGTGCAGTTCCACGATTTGTTTACTGATGGCCAGCCCCAATCCCAATCCGGGTATTCCCGACCTGTCCGAAGACGGGTGGTAATAAGGGACAAACAGCTTCCTTTTCTCTTCGTTTGGTATGCCTGGCCCCGTATCCTGTACGTTGATAACCAGCCTGTTTCCATCCTTGGCAGCCTTGAGGAAGATCTGCCCGCCTTCCGGTGTAAATTTAATTGCATTGGATAAAAGGTTCAGCAAAACCTGTTCAATACGTTGATCATCGGCATTTATCTTAATATACGGTTCCACTTCTAAACTCAGAGTCTGCTTCTTTTGCCTGGCCAGTGATAATACCTGGTCAGCAACCTCAGCGGCCAACATCGAGAAGTCGAAGTCCTTCTTTGCGATCCCATATGACTCATCCTTATTCTTGGACAGGTTAATCAATTCATTCAGGCGGTTTTGCAGGCTCGACGCGCTACGCGAAATATTCTGCGCCAACTTAAGCAAAATCTCCTCATGCTGCCTGTCCAGCTCCTCAATCAACAGGCCTGTGGAAGCTATGATCGCGGTAAGAGGTGTCTTCAATTCATGGCTCAGAGCACTTAAAAACAGATGCGTATGTGTAATCTCATCCTGTTGCTTGGCGATTTCATTATCTGTGGGCCCGCTGGTGACTCTGCGACAGACTTCCGAGATGCTTGAGCTGACGGCTGCCATTAATTTCAGCTCGTTGACCGTAAAGATATCGGTACTGGCAGATAATCCTCCAATAATACCCAGCAACTGTCCCCCCAATATCACCGGAGAAGCAATAAATGATTGATATCCATTTTGTACGGCTGATTCCCAGCGATAATTGGCATCGTTTGCCATATTGTTGCAGAATAGCGGTTTGCGTGTTTGCGCCACTACTCCAATCATGTCGTTGCCCACGGTCGTTGCCTCAAGTTCCTTGATAATCTGATCGGGTAAACTATGCTGAATCACCAGTGTCAGCGTTTTGTTGCCGGGGCTGTACTTCTGCACCCAGCAAACATCAAGATCAATTACATTTCCGAGCTCCCAGAGCACACCGTCCAGTATCTCCCTTTCGGACAAAGAACTGGATACTATATCAGAGATATCAGAGAGAACGTATAGGTACTTATTCTTTTGTTGGCTCTGCTGTTGCATACTAACTCAGCTTCCATTATAACTAAATTCATCAATATGTCAATCCTGAAGGCCGAAAAATGTCCTCTCGCCTGCCGACGTAACGATGATATTAAGGCCACGCTAATCGCCTTTTGACATGGTTCCATCTCACGGTTAAACTATGCTAATCTGATTGAATGGTAAATCAATTACCATGGGTGAGGTAAAATGACACGACCACAATTAACTGTTAACGATCTGAGAAACCTGGAGAGCAGGATCCGAGATAAATCGGCTGATATAGGGGTTGTGGGATTGGGGTATGTGGGGTTGCCCCTGGCGCTGGCCTTTGCTGAAGCAGGATTCAATGTGACCGGTGTTGATGCAGATAAGGGACGTGTCAATAAGATTATCCGGGGCACGTCTTACCTGCTGGATATTGAATCGGCTCGTCTAAAAAAAGCTGTTGCCAAAGGACGGTTAAAAGCTACCACCAGTCAATCAGCACTGCGCAGAGTAGATACGATCATTATCTGTGTTCCTACTCCACTTACCAAGACCAAGGAGCCCGATCTGACGTATATCGTCAGCGCTACCAATGATATCGCCCGTTTCCTGCGTCTGGGTCATCTGGTTATTTTGGAGAGCACGACTTACCCGGGCACTACGCGGGAGATTGTGTTGCCGCTACTGGAATCCACCGGCCTCAAGGTGGGTGTGGACTACTTCCTGACCTTTTCGCCCGAACGTATCGATCCGGGCAGCCGGAAGTTTACTATCAGGAACACACCCAAGATTGTCGGGGGCATGGAACCTACGTCTACCAAACTCGCCGCACTGCTGTACGGACACGTATCCGACAAGGTCCTCGAAGTATCCACACCGGAAGTGGCCGAGATGGATAAAGTCTTCGAGAATGTATTCCGCAGCGTCAATATCGCTCTGGTAAACGAGCTCGCCAAGCTTTGCGAAAAGATGAACATAAACGTGTGGGAAGTAATCAAGGCGGCATCATCCAAACCATTCGGTTACATGCCGTTTTATCCGGGCCCCGGGGTCGGCGGCCATTGTATTCCTCTTGATCCATACTATCTCGCCAGCAAAGCCAGAGAGTATTTTTTTCACACCAGGTTTATCGAACTGGCTGCCGAAATAAATGAAACGATGCCTGAATACATCGTCGAGCAAATCGTGGCTGCGCTTAACACAAGGAGTAAAAGCGTAAAAGGGGCCAAAATACTCATTCTGGGCGTGGCCTACAAGAAAGATATTGAGGACATCAGAGAGTCACCCGCATTAAGAGTTATCGAACTGCTTATTGAGAAGAAAGCCGCGCTCCATTACCATGATCCTTACATCCCTGATTTTAAAGAGGGAAACCATAAGCTCCGGTCGATCAAGCTTACCAAGAAAGTATTTAGCAACTATGATTGCGTGGTAATACTGACCGATCACAGCTGCTATGACCTGAAAGCTTTAGCAAAGGAAGCTAAGCTGATATTCGATACACGCGGATGCACCGTCGGCATCAACTCCGCAAATATCATCCGTCTGGGCGAATAGCGCGTATCTCCCTGTTAATAACGTCCGCATCGGTTTGCCGCGCACGAGGGATTGAGGAAATCTATCGTCATATGCCTGCCATATCCCGCAAATAGCTCCCGGCAACGCCCGGGCACATGTGATATTTTCGTTATCGTTGCGAGATTTTCCTTATCTTGCTATCTATTATCGACTGCACCAATCCGGGGAAGAGCCTTTTCATAAAATATGTATACTTTGTGCCTGACCCCGGCAGAATAAGGAACTGCCCCCTGCCCATACCGGCGATTACATCCCTGGCAACATCGATCGGTTTAATAATGGAAGCGGATGAGGAAATGGCTTTGGTCTCCTCAGGCTTGATCTTATTGGCCCTGTCGAGCATCGGTGTATCGACATCCGGGGGACACAGCACGGAAACGGAGATGTTGTACCGCTTCAATTCACTTCTTAAAGCTTCGGAGAAGCCTATCACCGCAAACTTGGATGCGCTGTAGGCGCTCAAGCCGAATACTCCTATATAACCGGCAACGGAGGACACATTAATAATGTATCCGCCACGCTTCTTCATATAGGGCAGCAGAATCGCAACGGTATTCCAGGTCCCGTTCAAGTTGATGTGAACAATTTCATCGAATTTAGTGTAGGAAATATCTTCAAAGCGTTGGGGATAGGAAACACCTGCGCTGTTAATTAGAATATCCGGGCTGCCGAAATCGACGGCAACCTTGCTAAGTAGATTTTCAGCCTGTGCACGTTGCGAAACATCAAGCCGGACCGCCAGGAAACGTTGTTTCTGCGATACCCTGTTCCGTTCGATTTCCGTCAACGCCTTATCGAGTTGCTCCTGGCCCCGGGCGAAGATCACCACGTCGGCGCCCCTGGCGGCCATTTGTTCCGCGCAGGCCAGGCCTATGCCGCTCGATCCTCCCGTAATGAATGCGATTTTCCCCGCAAAGTCTTTAAACTTCATTATAAATCAGCAACCCCCGTGCTTTAAGGTGTGCAATTTTCAAACAACCCTGATGCTCAGCTATATTAGCCGCTCTATATACTCATGTAAAGCGCGGGCCCTAACCCAGGTCCACCAGATTCTTCATACCGGAGCGCAATCGTGAGAGCTGGATAAAATGCGTGGGATTGATGAAGAGCTCTGTGAGATCGGCTATATCATCAATTGTCGCACCTTTCTTCAGCAGGTACAGCAGGTACTGGAACGAGTCCTTACCGCCATAGCCCACGTGCTGTGCGCCCAGGAATTTACGGGTCTTTGCATCATAGATAATCTTCTGGAATCCGGACAGGTCCGGCCATTGGTGAGCGAATTCCATAGTCCCCTCGGCCAGGGGTAAAGGCAGCCAGTTCTTGTAGCCCTGTATGGGCATCCTGGCTACAAATACTTGCCCGACCTTCTCTTTGGCCTCTTTCTCGGTCATACCCACCCAGGTGGTCTCGTAGAATGTATGCAACGTATCTGCAAATAGCTCGGTCTCGAATTCTGCGGGAGCTCCGAGTATATTCTTGGCCGCCATCATGCCGCCCTGCCTTGCCTTCCACATCTCCATGACGCCGCCTGTGATATCGCCACTGGCGTATATCCCGGGTACGTTGGTTGCCATGTGTTTGTCAATGATTATCTCTTTCTTGGGACCGGTTTTAACACCGACCAGAGTGACAATCTCCGAGCGCGGCGCGCATCCTGTTCCCAGATACACAAGATCTGCCTTAATTACCTTCTCCACACCGTCCTTCCCCTTGACCGTCACGGATTTGACCGAGCCGCTACCGTTTATAGAGACCAGCGTGGTCTCGTCAAGCACCGGCAGGCCCCTGATCTTCATCATGCGAAGAGTATATTCCCTTACATCATCGTCGATGGGGAACTGGCTGAGCGCCGGCATCATCTCAACCACGGTAGTGTTGCAGCCGACCGCGTTGAAAAAGGCAGCCCAGGGCAGCCCGCTCTTGGAGGCGCCCACCACTACAACATCTTTGGGCTCGTAATCCAGCTCAAGAAAATCTGCGTAAGTATATACGCCCTTGAGTTTAGTTCCAGGCACAGGGGGCACAGACGGCCCGGCGCCAGCCGCCACGATGATGTTCTTTGTTTTAAACTCGCCCTTACCCTGAACTGAGACAGTGTGCGCATCAAGAACGGAGGCACGCTGGTTGAGCAAAAACTGTAGTTTAAGCTGCTCCTTGCTCTGGTGGAACATAAAATCAAATACATACTCCCGGCCTATATGGTAGTCCCTCAGTATTGGTAATATTTCAACCTTACCATTTTTCCTGGGGAACTTGGGCCAGTATTCTTTCTTGTCCCAGATTCTCGCCTTGTCCAGCTCAACGGCTATCTCGTAAAGATAGTGGTGCAGCACGCAGGCGTTTTTACAGCATTTACCGCCCAGGTGGTTGTCAGCTTCGATGGTAAGCTGGTTGCCGCCCATGGCGCGGAAATAAGAGGAGCCGAACCTTCCTGAAGCGCCTCCGCCGATGAAGATGGCATCCCACTCTTTGGTAGTCGAATCGTAATTGTCATAGGGCCTTCTGTTATCGTAAAACGTTGTCATTTTATCTCTCCTGCATATTAGTCAACTGAGATTCAGTCCTTTAATACATGTGTGACTGTACGTATGCAATCAAGCTTGTTACAGGTCGTCTCCAACTTCTCGAAGTTTCGGAAAGCCAATCCGAAATTGCCTGCGCCAAGCTTGACCTTGCATACAAAGCATTTGAGCTTCCCGGCAACCAGGTTGTCCCAGATTCCCAGGTATTGCAGGTGGTCCTTGATTTCGCCCTGATAAGACTGCAAACGCATCTTACGCCTCCTGATTGATATGATAATTTTAATTATTTTACTTTACGAAGAACCTGGGCCTAATCCTGGTCCAGAAAGAAGGACAGGCCATGATCCGTGGATTTTTACCGACGATTCTCTCGGCTATCTTCATTGCATCTTTGAAATCCCGGGCGGGAGTACAACCGACATCCCGTACTGCACCGGGTCCGCCGGTGCCGCTGACCTGCACCTGTGCCAGAGGATTGTCCATGCCCGGCACACCGGCCATAATGATCTTATTGGCCTGGTTGAGAGCGTATTCGCTCTCGTACATCAGCCAGAAGCCGTGCACAGGCGCATAGGCATGAGCATGCCTGTACTTGAAGATAAGGTCCTCGCGATACATGAACTCCTCTTCATAAACAGACAGCTCCCGCATGGAGAAACAGTTTCTGTAGAGGTCGAGTATCTCTGAATATGATGGGTGAGACCTCTCGTCTATGGTGCCGTCGCAGTGTGCCAGCGCGATAACAACGCCACCTTCTCTTAGCAGCGGCTTGTTGACCCACATGCGCACGGGGGCACATGCTGCGGCAAGCGCGATCAGGGGATTGCTGGTTTCGCCGTAAAGCGAATAGCGGGGCACACCGTAAATAAGCACATCGGCCTGAGGCACCTCCATGTGATAGATGCTTTCGGCAAATTTCCAGGTAGGCTCGTTGATCTCAGGCGAATAACCTGCAAAAATACCGGCCGGTGCGCCACCGGCAGTGGGTACGACATCTACGTAAAATACACGTTTGCCGGTATGTTTTTCGATCTGGGCCATGACTGCTTCCTTGTGAGAGCGGTACATCATGGTATGCTGATTGCCGTGGCAGGAATCAGGATGGCCGACAACAGGAAAACCGTGTGTCGAAGTCATGCTGCGCGTGCTGGGGTAACCGATTATCACGCCTGTCCCAGTCATACCGCCCCAGTTCGAAACGACGACTGTGCCGGTATATATAAAGAGTTCGGAATCTTCCAGCGCCCTGTTGTACTCCACATAATCGCCCATGGCAGATGTGCCCATATATACAAGGTTATCCGCATCATGGCAGTCATGGTTTATGACCCTTGAGGCGCTGCCGGAGGGTGCAAACCTGTCATATATGGCCGGGCCCAGGTAAGCCCTTAACTGAGGATCGGTCCATTTGCAGTGATTGCCGCTGCCGCACAGCAAATATATATTTTCTTCCTTCACACCAGCCTTTAGCAACTCTTCAATGAGAATAGGGATAATCATCTGCCGCGGCTTCCCGGGCCGGGAGGGATCATCAAAACCGATGGTGACTTTGCCGTTACGCGCCTTTTTGGCCAGATCAGCCAGAGGTGGAGCACCGATCGGCTTTGCAATGGCCTCCTGTATGGCTTTTTCGGGATCCTTTAAGGCCGGGGGATTGGGTATCTCTCCGACTACTGTGTCTTCCGGCACCTCAATGTCAATCTTCCTGTCCCAATAGTCTGCCTGGATCGTTTTATTACTCACCGGTATCCTCCTTAACAATCAAGATCGATCGGTATTAATCTCCCGATCAGCTTCAATGGCGGTCTCATAATATCACAGCAATAACACCAAACCAAACCACTTAATTCATATCCCTGGCATTAGACAAATTATACAAATATTGTATAATTTAATCAACTGTCTTATTGCTGGTATAATTGGCTGAACCGGGGGTATTCCATGAAATCTATGTTCAAAATACTACACGGTCTTATCCTGTCCTTGCTGTTGTTCACTTCGCTCGGCAGCCTGTCAGGCTGCGCACCTGCAACGCCGCCTTCAGTGCGCATCGGTTACCTTCTGGGCGACCTTCACCATCTGCCGTTCTTCGTAGCCGAGGACAAGGGCTTTTTTGCTGAAGAGGGGCTAAACGTGGAGGTAGTGGGGCCATTTGATGCCGGCCCCGCAGAGATGGATGCTCTGGCAGCCGGCCAGATCGATATGGGCTACGTCGGTATGGCGCCCGCCGTGATGGCGGCGGCGCGTAAGATCCCGCTTTCCATCGTCTCCGGTGTCAATCTGGAAGGATCCGGCCTGGTGACCGATACAGATATAAACAGTGTCTCCGAGCTGAAATCAAGGAAGATAGCCACGCCCGCCCCCGGATCAATACAATATGTGATGTTCGGGATGCTTCTGGCCGACAATAATTTAGGTTACACCGATATCGAGCTTTTCCCCGGCACGGTTAAACCTCCGGACATGCCACTGTCCCTGCAGACCGGGCGAATTGACGGCTATTTTGTATGGGAGCCTTTCGTGGCCAAGTCTGTGGTCGGCGGCTATGGCAAAGTTCTGGTGGAATCAAAAGATATCTGGCCCGGCCATCCCTGTTGCGTGATAGTGGCCGGGGGTGATTTCGTCCAGTCTCATGACAGCACTGTAGCGTCTGTAATACGTGCGCACCGCAAGGCTGTGAATTTTATTGCAACCAATCCAACCGAGGCCAAAGCCATCGCAAGCAAATGGACCAAGCTGGACCCGGCCATCATTGAAAACGCCTTCCAGCGCGTTAAGTATACCTATTCTCTTAATGGGGACGACGTTAAGAGATTTGTCGGAGAGATTATTGATCTTGGTGAAAGCGGGGCTATCAAACCCATCATAACGGTTAATGATGTCCCTGATTTGGACAAATTTGTCGAAATGGTGGTGGATACCAAATACCTTCAGAGGTGAAGATACGCGTCCTTTACGGCTTATTTCGGTCCTTCTTTTCCTGCTGATCTGGGAGGGTGCAGCCCTCCTGGCCAATATCCCTCAGCTTTTCCCTACCCCCGTTGCCGTAGTGGTCGCCCTCGGGCAGCTACTGGTTGCGCCCGGCCCGCAGGGGATGGTGTGGGCAGGGGAACTGATGGGCAATACACTGATCAGCCTGTGGAGGGTTATCGTAGGCTTTGCCCTGGCGGCCGTCACCGGTATTTTACTCGGTATCATCATCGGCTGGTGGAGAAATGCCCGTGACTTGCTTGAGCCCGTCATTGAGATATTGCGCCCCATCCCACCGTTGGCCTGGATACCTCTGGCCATGTTATGGTTCGGCCTGGGCTTCAAACCGGCTGTTTTCCTCATCTGGCTGGGCGCCTTTTTCCCGATTCTGCTTAATACGGTACTCGGTATGGAGAACACGCCGCACAAGCTGATAGAGGTGGCCAGGACACTTGGCGCCGGCCCCCGGCAGATACTTTTTAAGGTTGGTGTACCGTCAGCGGCCCCTTCGATTATGGCAGGCCTGCGAATCGGTATCGGGGTGGGTTGGATGTGCCTGGTCGCCGCTGAATTGACCGGCTCCAACTCCGGCCTCGGTTATATGATTATGTACTATTACTCAACGATGGAGGCGGCCAAGACAGTGGCCGGCATGCTTATGATCGGCATCGTGGGATACCTCATGTTCATCGGCCTCAAAAAGCTCGAGGACAATATCCTTTTCTGGAAGGCAGCATGAGCGTTAAGAAGCTGATTATTGATGGTGTTACCAAAACCTTCTTGGAAAAAAAGGGCGGCACGTCCACTATAGCCCTGCGTGACTTCAACCTGGATATAGGAGAAGGTGAATTCGTTTGCCTGGTAGGCCCCTCCGGCTGCGGCAAGACCACCCTGCTCAAGCTAGTGGCCGGACTGGAGCAAGTTAGCTCGGGATACATTTACCTGGATGGAAAGCCGGTGACAGCACCGGGTCCGGATAGGGGGTTGGTCTTTCAGGATTTCGCGCTGTTTCCCTGGAGGGACGTCACGGATAATGTGGCCTTCGGTCCTGAGGTGCTTAAAGTACCTCTAGCGGAACGCCTGCGAACCGCTGAACATTGCATTGACCTTGTTGGGCTGTCCGGCAGCGGCCATAAGTACCCCTCTGAGCTTTCCGGCGGTATGAAGCAGCGGGTAGCTATAGCCCGGGCGCTGGCCAACAATCCGGAAGTGCTGCTGATGGACGAGCCGTTCGGTTCGCTTGACGCACAAACACGCAACCAGATGCAGAACGAGCTGCTACGCATCTGGCAAGATAATAAAAAGGCGGTAGTTTTCGTCACACACAGCGTGGAAGAGGCAGTTTATCTCTCAAACAGGGTCGTGGTGATGACAGGCAGCCCGGGAACAGTTAAGCAGATCTACAGTGTGGAGCTTTCCTATCCACGCTCACGCGCCGACCATGGTTTCATCTCTCTGCGTGAGAAAATAACCGGCTGTATGGCCGAAGAGTGCAGGTAACCGCAAAATAGTCTATCATTGTTACTCAGGTCAATGATATCGGGCAGGAGGTGTAAGTATAGTTGCATTCAATCCGGTTAACTGCCTTACAGCTGGATCGCCGGTTCATCTGAAATTTTCTGCGTGGAGGTAAAAGTTGGATAGCACTACAAGTAAACCAGTACCTACAATTCAACCCAGAAGCCGCGGCTACATTGGCTATTTAGTCGTGCTCATGACCATCGTGGCGCTAATGGACTGGTATATATCCACGATCAAAACAACCGCCCTTCCCTATATACTTAAGGAATACAATTTAACCCCGGCCCAATTTTCCTGGACGGAGTCACTATTCCTGATCCCTACTTTCCTCGTATTCTTGCTCAACGGGCTGAATGATATCATCGGCAGGAAGTGGTCGCTCTTTATATTAATGTTGCTCATGGGGACTTCCTGCATCTGTATAGTGTATTTCACACCCTCGTTCTTAATGTTCATGGCGTTTTACGCTGTTGCCATGCTCACAACAGTCTCAAATATGTGGGCAATTCCCATCGGCGAGGAGGCACGTGCTGCCAACCGCGGCAAGATGGTCGCGCTGGTATTTACTCTCGGTATGATCCCCCTGAGTGCGCTATTACCGTCCCTTCTCATCGATAAGCTCGGATTAGACTGGAGATGGATGTATGGCGTGATGTTCTTCATGATGATGATCGGTATCATATTGTGGCTTTTCATGAAGGAAACCCTCAGGTACGACCAGATCAAGGCCGAACGTAAGGCCGGCACCAGGAAAGAGCATATCTTTGGCGTGGGGGTAATAACCAGGGGCGATGCCAAGTACATTGCCATCGGCGCCCTGATGTGGATATGCTGGCTGCTCTCTCAGTTTCTCTTTTTCTGGGCAGGTTATTTTTTCATGGATATCAAGGGATTAACCCTTCAGCAGTGGACCAACGGCTACCTGCTATGGGCCATGGTAGCCATGCTGGTCGGCGGAATACTTGGGGGCCTGGCATTGGATAAGATAGGCAGGAAGCTGACTTTCGTCATCGGGTGCCTGGGCATGGCAGTCAGCATGGCGCCTATGGGCTTCCTCCCGGATTCCATGCTGCGGATTGCTGTTATACTCGGCGGGTTCTTCATTGCTTTTTCCTATTCGTGGATCGTTGTGTACATTCCCGAGATATTCCCAACCGAAAGAAGAGGGACCTGCCTGGGCTGGACCACGACCATCACCCGAATATCCTACGTGCTCGGTCCCATATTAGCGGCCATTTTATTAACCCTATCTCCCAAGATGGAGTGGTTCTGGGTAGTAACAGGGGCAATTATGATCATTCCGGCCGTGAGTATTATGATAATTAAACCCTATGAGACGAAAAACAAAGAGCTGGAAGAGATAGAGTACAGGCTTTAGACTAATTTAGCGGACCGCTTAGAGATCGCATGCACTGCTGCAAACTATGGCTAAAGCAGCAGTGCATCATATTGCAGAACAGAATAGCCGCAACCACGGAGGTAATTTAATATGAAAGGCAAAGGCAAAATAGTCTGTAACGTGGCTGTAATCGGTGCTGGGACTATGGGCCCCGGCATTGCCCAGGTTTTCGCCCAGGCAGGCTGCCCGGTCCAAATTATTGATATCGACAAGGTCGCCTTGAAGCAGGCACGAGAACGCATCGAATCCAGTGTAAGCGCGTTTAAGGAAGCCGGGATTTATGGGGCACGTAAAGCTGCCACAACATTATCCAATATCAGTGTCACAGCAAACCTTGCCGCCGGGCTTAAAGCGGCCGATTTTATCGTTGAGGCGATCGGGGAAAACCTGGACTTGAAAAGGGCTCTCTTCAAGCAGGTTGAGAAGCTTGCACCGCCCACAGCCATTATCGCCAGCAATACCTCGACATTCTCCATCGATGATTTGGCCAAGGGATCAAAACGGCCGGGCAGGTACATGCTAACGCACTTTGTAAATCCTCCACATGTCATACCCCTGATTGAAGTGGCTCGTGGAGTGCAGACTTCCGATAAAACCTACGATTTCACGCTGGCCCTGCTCAAGCAGGCGGGCAAACGTCCCCTGATACTGAAGAAAATGATACCCGGACACCTTATCAACAACTTCAATTTTGCCATATTGAGCACTGCCCTGGGCTTTATGGGACAGGGCATCGCCTCCATAGAGGATATTGACCGTGCTCTCACAGAGGCGCTCGGTCCACGTTATTCGATAATGGGTCCTTTCAAGACCATGGATTTGCTCGGGCTCAATATCATCTGGCAATCGGTGACCTCTTTTGATCCCAACGCCCACAGTGATCCGCGCATCAAAGAGTTGAGAAAATTGTACCAGGCAGGCAAGCTTGGAATGAGAACGGGGGCAGGTTTCTATGACTACGGTGGGAAAACATACTTCGATACACTCAACCACTATAATCGCAGGATTTTAAAAACCTATAAAACGGCACAGGAAAAATAATCCCGCTGCACAGGCTATTTTAAAAATACATTGATATTGAATTGACCGCTTTCATGCATTATGGAACTCCACAGTTTACTCGAAAAGAAAAAGTCGACCATTCTTAATGAGTGGCTAACTGCAATTCTTGATACTTACCCTGACGATACTGCCACATTCCTTAAAGACGAGAAGGACGTGTTCGCCAACCCGGTCGGTCACACCATCGCAGCCAACGCCGCAAATATACTGGAAGGGCTGATCAGAGGGGAGGATGCGAACGCACAATCTGTCCACATAGAGGGGATCATCCGCATCCGCGCGGTGCAGCATTTCACTGCTGTCCAGGCAGTGTCTTTCGTCAACAGCTTAAAAACAGTCATAATCGATCAGCTTAAATCCGATATAAGCAGACACGGCCTTTGGGATGAATGGGAGGAGCTACAAGCAACCGTGGACAATCTTACTCTCCTGGCTTCCAATATATATGCAAAGATGCAGGAGAGGATAGAGCATATCCGCATGAAAGAGATCGAGAATAACGAGAAGTTCCTGATGAAAGTAATTGGAAGCCGAATCCCATGAATCGCGCAGCTATAATACTCTGCCCTCTGGCCGCGGTGATATTGCTTATCCTGCTGTCTCTGTTGACTTTGCTTGGTAACGGCACTGAATATATTTTCGCGGTCGTCATACCCTACCTGGCGCTAACATCCTTTTTCGCCGGCATCATTTACAGGGTTGTACGCTGGGCGCAATCGCCCGTCCCATTCAACATACCCACTGTTGCCGGGCAGGAGAAATCACTACCCTGGATCAAGAACGATAAAATTGAAAGCCCCGTCAGTAACTGGGCTGTAGCCTGGCGCATGTTGCTGGAGATGTTGTTCTTCCGCTCTCTCTTCCGCAACAATAATATGCAGCAAGCAGGCCAGCACAGGCTGGTCTATGGAGGCAGCCGCTGGCTCTGGCTGGGTGGCCTGGCTTTCCACTGGTCACTGCTCATAATCCTTATACGTCACCTGCGCTTTTTCACCGAGCCGGTATTTCAGCCATCGATATGGATCTCTACGATCGACGGAATTCTGCAGTTGGCTCTACCGGCTCTTTTTATCACGGATTTCATCATACTTACCGCAGTATCGTATTTATTGGTGAGGCGCTTGGTCTCTACACGGATCAGGTATATTTCCATCCCCTCGGATTACCTGGCGCTTTTTCTTATCCTGGCGGTGGTGATCTCGGGCATCCTCATGCGCTCCTTATTCAAAGTCGATCTGGTCGCAGTCAAGGAACTGGCCATCAGCGTAATCACTTTCAGGCCGTCGGTCCCCGCCGGCATCGGCCTTCCTTTCTTCATTCATTTCCTGCTGGTATGCGCTCTAATAGCCTATTTCCCTTTCAGTAAGATGATGCACGCTGCCGGCATACTGCTTAGCCCCACACGCAATATGAAGAACGACAGCCGCATGGTAAGGCACATAAATCCCTGGGACCGGCCTGTCAGGGTGCATACCTATGCCGAATACGAGGAGGAGTTCAGACAGCCTATGATTAAGTCCGGTATACCCGTTGAAACGAATAATGCGCCTGTGGAGCAATAATGGCAGATAAGAAAAACAGGCCGGAAGAGATGGCCAGCATCGACTATCGTCCTCCCCACCGGGACTGGATGGATCCGTCCGTGGAGTTTACCAAGGGTTCCTATTGCTACGCCGCCCCTCTTAAGAACCAGGAGTACTTACATTTGCCAAACCCGCGCCAGTGGAACCCGCAGGACCCTGACTGGAAGCTACCGCCGGATTTTAAACGGATCATTTTAAGCGGTATGAAAGACCGCCTGGAAAAATACCGCTCCTGGAAGCTTTATCTCGATATATGTGTGCGTTGCGGCGCCTGCTCCGACAAGTGCCATTATTTCATTGGGTCGGGTGATCCCAAGAACATGCCGGTCATGAGGGCTGAATTGCTGAGGTCGGTATATCGGCGGTATTTCACCATCGGGGGCAAGCTCTTTGGGAAGCTGGCCGGCGCCAGAGACCTGGACGAGCAGGTAATCAAGGAGTGGTATTACTACTTCTACCAGTGCTCGGAATGCAGGAGATGCTCGGTCTACTGTCCCTACGGCATCGACACCTGCGAGATCACAATGCTGGGACGCGAGCTGCTGAACCTGGTAGGCTGTACTACCGAATGGATAGTTGGCCCGGTCTCTAATTCCTTCCGCACCGGCAATCACGTCGGCATTCCCCCGCATGCCATGAAGCAGAGCCTGGAATCCGCGCAGGATGATATTAAAACAATCACGGGTATTGAGGTGGATGTGCCTATCAACAGAAAGGGCGCCGAAATTCTTTTTGTCACGCCGTCCGCCGATTTCTTCGCCAGCCCCGCCTGGTACACTTTGATGGGTTACCTCATGCTCTTCCATGAGATCGGCCTGGATTATACTTTCAGCACCTATGCCTCGGAGGGGGGCGACTTTGGACTTTTCCACTCGTACGAGCTGGCAAAGAGCCTCAACACCAAAATATATGCTGAAGCCGAGAGGTTAAAGGTTAAATGGGTGCTGGGCGGCGAATGCGGGCACATGTGGCGCGTGATCAACCAGTACATGGACACCTTCAACGGCCCGCCCTCTTTCCTTGAGGAGCCGGTATCGCCTGTAACCGGCACCAAATTCGATAACGCCAGGTCGACCAAAATGGTGCACATCTGCGAATTCACCGCAGACCTCATCCATAGCGGTAAACTCAAGCTTGATCCCGGGCGCAACGACAAGTGGAAAGTGACCTTCCACGATTCCTGCAACCCTGCCCGGGCCATGGGCCTGTTCGAGGAGCCCCGCTATATAATCAATAATGCATGTAACTACTTCTATGAGATGCCGGAGAACACCATCAGGGAGCGCACATTCTGCTGTGGAAGCGGGGCCGGACTCGGACCTGACGAGAACATGGAGGTGCGGTTGCGCGGCGGTTATCCTCGTGCTAATGCCGTGCAGTACGTCCGGGATAAGCACAGCGTGAACGTGCTGGCCTGCATCTGCGCCATCGACAAGGCTTCATTTCCACCTCTGCTGGAATACTGGGTACCGGGCGTGGAGACGGCGGGTGTACATGAGCTTTTGGGAAATGCCCTGGTTATGCGAGGCGAGAAAAACAGGGAGACAGACTTAAGAGGTGAGCCCCTGACAGTGAATACGTCTGTTGAAGGCGGGCAACACGGTGTATGATAAAGGCAAGATAATCGGCGGCCTGGCAATTTTCCTTTGCCTGGCCAGTTTCCCTGTCTGGTACGTGGCTGCCAGCGGCAAGGCCGATTACCACACAAATCATGTATTGCCGGCCAGCGAAAACCAGTGCGTGGGATCGGCGCAATATATGAGGGAGTACCATATGCAGCTTTTACAGCAATGGCGCGACCAGTCTGTCAGGCAGGGAGACAGCACCTACATATCCAGCGATAACCGCACCTTTGATATCAACCTGACGGGGACCTGCTTCAAATGCCATACCAGCAAGGCCGATTTCTGCGATCGCTGCCATAACTATACGGGCACAGCCCCCAACTGCTGGGAATGTCACAATGTGCCACCGGTGAAGGCATCGCCGCAGGGGACGGAATGAGCAACATGAATATCGACCGCCGTTCCTTTCTCAAACTCACAGCGCTCGGCCTGCTTGCGCTGGCTGCCAAGCCGGCCCTCGACCTTCTCTCAAGGCCGTCTGCGGCCAGGGCTCTCGATGGCCCGTTTGCCGGCAAACGTCTGGCGATGGCCATAGACCTCAACGCCTGCACGGCCGCGGAGGGTTGCGTCGACTGCATAGCTGCGTGCCATCTCGTACACAACGTCCCCGACATAGGTAACGCCAAAGAGGAAGTCAAGTGGCTGTGGGAAGTTGACTACAAGCAGGCTTTCCCCGACCAGGAGAATGGATTCGCCCGGGAACCGCTGCAGGACAGTAGAGTGCTGGTGCTTTGTAACCACTGCGACAATCCACCCTGCGTTAAAGTGTGCCCCACCCAGGCGACCTGGAAGAGAGAAGACGGCATTGTCATGATGGACTACCACCGCTGCATCGGCTGCCGCTATTGCATGGCGGCATGCCCCTACGGCTCCCGCAGCTTTAACTGGCGCGATCCGCGCCCTTATATCGATATCATCGAGCAGAGCTATCCCACCCGCACCAGGGGTGTGGTCGAGAAGTGCAACTTCTGCGAGGAACGACTATCAGATGGGCTGCAGCCTGCCTGCGTGGAAGCTTGCAGCAGCGGGGCTTTGAAGTTCGGAGACCTGAAGCCGGGCACGGAGTTGTACGACCTGATTTCATCGCAATTCAACCTGCGGCGCAAGGCCGAGCTGGGTACGCGGCCGCAGGTCTACTATTTAATGTAGGTATCACAGTGATTGAAAACATATTTAGAGGCGGAAAGAGATACTGGCTGCTGGTGAGCGGCCTGCTTGCGCTCATAGCAGCGGGCCTGGCCGCCTATCTCGAGCAGTGGAATATCGGTCTGGCCGTAACCGGCTTGAGCAGGGACGTTTCCTGGGGACTATATCTTGCCAATTTCACGTTCTTTGTCGGTGTGGCCGCCTCCGCCGTCATGCTTGTCATCCCGTATTACCTGCACAATGCCAGGGAGTTTCGCCGCATACTAATCCTGGGCGAGTTTATGGCCGTAGCGGCCTGCATCGTGGCAATTTCCTTCATACTGGTAGACCTGGGCCAACCGGCCAGGGTATTTAACATCATCCTTTACCCTTCTCCCAGTTCGATTATTTTCTGGGACGTGGTCGTGCTCACGGTTTACCTCCTGCTCAACATTGTCCTCGGCTGGGTGGCGCTGGACGCAGAATACAAAGAAGTTGCACCCCCGGCCTGGTTAAAGCCGATTGCAATCATATCTATAGTGTGGGCAATCAGTATTCACACAGTCACTGCGTTCATTTATGCCGGGCTGGCTGCACGCATTTTCTGGCTGACCGCCCTGCTGGCGCCCCGCTTCCTGGCCTCGGCTTTCGCCTCCGGACCCGCCCTCCTGATACTGCTGGCTCTGGCAATGAAGAAGTGGGGTAACTTCGACGCCGGCGATCAGTCCCTGGACAAGGTGGCTAAGATCGTAACATACGCCATTATCATAACCATATTCTTCTTACTATTGGAGGTCTTCACAGTTTTCTACAGCCAGGTGCCCGACGCTGTGTCACACTTCCAGTACCTGCTGTTTGGATTGGACAACCATTACGGCCTCGTTCCCTGGATGTGGTCGTCGGTCATACTGGCCTGCGCCGCCATTATCCTGCTGGTCATACCTTCAACACGAAAAAACCATCTTACGCTTGCACTGGCCTGTGCGGCCGTTTTCGCTTCCATCTGGATCGACAAAGGCCTCGGCCTTATCGTACCGGGCTTTATACCCACACCCCTGGGAGATATTACCGAATACACTCCCACCGTGCTGGAAACGCTCATAACGATGGGGGTATGGGCGATGGGTGGTCTGATATTGACGCTGCTGCTTAAGGTGGTGCTGGGCGTCAGACATGAGCATCAATAATTGGCCTGTCTTTGACAAATAATCTCCTTCTATAGATAATAGGACGACAGATATGTATCACCCTTTAAACACCATACCAGGGAGCAAGAGGTTACCAGCGTTTCTATGGCTGCTGGCCGCGACTATAGGTATTAGCGTGGTATTCCGCTTTATCGGTCCTTTTAAACCAAACATCGTGGACTTCGAGTTGGCCGGCAGCGTGGCAAAATCATCGGCGATCATCGGCGCATGGGATACGCTGGCCAGGCTGCAAACCTGTTTTAACCTGGGCTTCGATTACCTTTACATGCCCGTATATTCAACGACCATTGCCCTGGCCTGTGTAATGGGCGCCGGTGTCATCTCCCGAAGCGGCTGGAGAAATCTCGGTTTGCTACTGGCGTGGGGGCTGTGGCTGGCGGCTATCCTCGACGCTGTAGAGAACTACGCCCTGATTACCATGATGTACGGCAGCCCTGCCGATCCGTACCCGCAGGTAGCCGCATACTGCGCTGCCTGCAAATTTAGCCTGATCCTGCTGGGACTCCTTTACGCCGTAGTCTCCCTGGTTATCTACCTCGTCAAACTTTCCAGGGCCAAGCTCGTGCCTCTGCACTGACCCGTGAAAGCCTATCCTACCGATTCCTACCGATTCCTCCCGCTCCAGCTTCGTGTCCCTTAGTCTTTTGATAATATATGAAAAAAGGGAGCATTTAATTTACAATAGCATAACCGGTTCACCGACGGTTCTGTGAAATAAGCGCGGTAAAAGAGGAGGCAAGCATGGAAGAACGGCTGGCACAGATCTCTCCACCTAAGGTTCTTATTGTTGACAACGAGGTCGGTTGTAACTGTGCTGCAGGAAGGATTCTGCAAAACCAACGGGCTCAATGAGATGGATGTGGAGGTGGTTGAGGCAGACAGCCTGGAGGACGCCCGGGCAGTGATTATCTCCGACCCTTCGATTGACAGCATCCTGCTTGATTGGGACCTGGGAGACGGTACGAAAAAGTCCCATGGCCATTGCAAACAACTGCTTTCCCTGATAAGAAGCCGCAATATCAAAATACCGGTTTTCCTGCTTGCTGAGCGCAGTCAGTTTTCTTCCGTCCCCCTGGACGTAATACAGCAGGTAGATGACTTCATCTGGTTGCTGGAGGATACGGCGGACTTCATAGCCGGTCGAATTGACGCAGCCATAAACCGCTACCGCCAGGAGCTTTTGCCGCCTATGTTCGCTGCTCTGGTCGACTTTGCCCAGACTTACGAGTATTCCTGGCATACACCGGGGCATGCCGGCGGCACAGCGTTCCTTAAATCGCCTGTGGGCAAAGCTTTCTACGATTTCTTCGGCGAGAACATGCTTCGTTCCGACCTGTCTATCTCCGTGGGCGAGGTCGGCTCGCTTCTGGACCACTCAGGGCCTATGGGCGAGGGTGAGCGCTACGCCGCACGAGTTTTCGGCGCGCACCGCACTTACTCGGTAACCAACGGGACATCGACTTCCAACCGCATCGTCTTCATGGCCAGCGTGACGCGTGACGATATCGCTTTGTGCGACCGCAACTGCCACAAATCCATCGAGCACAGCCTGACCATGACGGGGGCCATTCCCACCTACCTTGTACCCTCACGCAACCGCTATGGCATCATCGGTCCCATACATCCGGACCTGCTGACCGCCAAAGCTATTCGTGCGAATATCGCCAGGAACCCGCTATTAAAAGGCAAGCCCAACCGTGATCCCGTACATGCCGTGATCACCAATTCGACCTACGACGGCCTCTGTTACAATGTTAGGCGCGTGGCGGAGCTGCTCGGCCAGAGCGTTGATCGCATCCATTTCGACGAGGCATGGTACGGCTACGCCCGCTTCAATCCGATCTACCGCGAACGTTTTGCCATGCACGGCGATCCCTCCAAATACAAAGGTCCCACCATCTTTGCCACTCAATCCACACACAAGCTGCTGGCGGCTCTCTCCCAGGCGTCATTTATCCACGTCCGGGACGGCCGCAAACCGATCGAGCACGCGCGCTTCAACGAGGCCTTTATGATGCATAGCTCCACGTCTCCCCAGTACGCCATCATCGCCTCCAACGACGTGGCGGCCGCCATGATGGACGGGCCGGCCGGCCAGGCGCTGACAGGTGAAAGCATCGAGGAGGCCGTTGCCTTCCGCAAGACGATGGCGCGCATTAACAGGGAGTTTAAGGCTAAAGGCGATTGGTTCTTCAACGTGTGGCAGCCCGAGAGGGTGACGAATCCTGCCACAGGCAAGCATATCCCCTTCTACCAGGCTCCTGACGAACTGCTGTGCAGCGAACCTGGCTGCTGGGTATTACACCCCGGTGACTCCTGGCACGGCTTCGCCGGTCTCGAAGATGATTACTGCATGCTGGACCCCATCAAGGTGTCAGTGGTCACGCCCGGGGTCTCGGTAGACGGTTCACTGGAAAAATTCGGCATACCCGCCATGATCGTTACTGCCTTCCTGGACCGGCTGGGCATACAGGTAGAAAAAACAGGCGACTTCACCATCCTATTTCTGTTCTCAATGGGTATCACCCGCGGCAAGTGGGGAACCCTCGTCACTGCCCTGCTCGATTTCAAGAAGGCTCTTGATTCAAATGCCCCGCTCGCGGAGGTCCTTCCGTCTATCGCCGCGGCCGCGCCGGACCGATATAAAGATATGGGCTTGAGGGATCTCGTTACGCAGATGTTTAAACAGGTGAAGGAAAAAGGTAACCTGGAGCTGCTTTCACAGGGTTACTCCTCGCTACCCCATCCTGAGATGGGTCCCATCGAAGCCTACCGTAACCTGGTACACGATAATGTGGAGCAGGTCCCGGTGGATAAAATGGCCGGCCGCACCGTGGCAACAGGTGTCGTTCCCTACCCACCGGGAATACCTCTGCTCATGCCAGGCGAAAACGCCGGGTTGGGCAGTGGACCTGTTCTGGGCTATCTCAAGGCGCTACAGGCCTTCGACCGTCACTTCCCCGGCTTCGGGCATGATATACATGGAGTGGAGAGCGTCGACGGCACTTACCTCATTTACTGCATCAAGGAGGGCAAGGGCAAATGAGCGATACCGCTAAAGTTAAGACAGCCGCCAAGACCCTGGGTATCTTTACCCTGGCCATGATCAACGTCGCGGCCGTGCTGAGCATCAGGAACTTCCCGTCCATGGCCGAGTACGGCTGGTCATCGGTTGGCTGGTACGTGCTGGGCGCCATTTTCTTCCTTGTCCCGCTATCGCTGGCCGGCGCTGAGCTGGCGACGGGCTGGCCAAAGGGTGGCGGTGTCTATGCCTGGGTACGCGAGGCCTTCGGCGAACGCTGGGGCTTCCTGGCCATCTGGTGCGACTGGTCGGAGAATCTGGTATGGTTCCCCACCCTGCTGGCATTCATAGCTTCGACCTTTGCCTTCGTCATCAACCCGGCGCTGGGGAACGATAATGTCTGGGTTTTCACCGTTATGATGATCGCTTTCTGGGGCACCACCATCCTCAACTTTTTCGGTGAAAAGGCCACCAACTGGTTCGGCAACGTCGGTGTTATAGCGGGCACCATCGTACCGGCAACGTTCATCATATTGCTCGGCATCGCCTACCTGGCAATGGGCAAACCGCTGCAGATACCGTTTTCCCCCGCAGCGCTGTTGCCCGAGTTCAGCATGTCCACGCTGCCTTTCGTTGCTACAGTAATACTTCTGTTTGCCGGCATGGAGATGGCCGGCTTCCATGCGCTGGACACACGCAATCCCGGACGCGATTTCCCCCGCGCCATTTTGCTTTCAGCAATCATTATAATTGTGCTGACCGTAGCGGGCACGCTGGCTATTGCTATCGTAATTCCCCAGCAGAGCATCAGCCTATCGGCCGGCATCATGCAGGCCTTCCAGGATTTCCTCGGTGTATTCAATCTATCCTGGCTTATCGCGCCCGTGGCAGTGCTGATAGCCGTCGGCGCACTGGTCCAGTTGAGCACCTGGATGCTGGGCCCGGCCAAAGGCCTGGGAGAGGTCGCCAGGCAGGGCAACCTTCCGCCGGTCTTCCAAAAGCACAACAAGTACGGCTCACCGGTGGCGGTGCTGATCATCCAGGCATCCATAGGCACGCTCTTCAGCCTGTTATTCCTTTTCATGCCCAACGTAAGCTCTTCTTATTGGATACTTTCAGCCATGACGGTTGAGGTGTATTGCATTATGTACCTGCTGATTTTCGCCGCCGTCATAAAGCTTCGCTATTCGCAGCCTGACACAAAGCGGGCCTACATGATACCCGGCGGCAAGGCGGGTGTTTGGATACTGGCCGGCGCCGGTTTCATAGCCTGCGTATATACTTTTGTAGTCGGCTTTATACCGCCTTCAGCAAGTATACCGGTTGGGAGACACCCCGTTTTGATGTGGCTGGGGGAGATTGGGCCGTATGCCATACTGATGTTTGTGGGCACCGCATTACTTTCTGTGCCACCCTTCATCTTCCTGTTCTTCAAGAAACCAGGCTGGAAAAAGCAGCAGGCTGACAACGGGGACTGAGGACAGGGCAATTAAGAATAAGACGCCAACCGGAACGGCCGGCCAGACGGCGGTTTTCATGGTGCTGCATAGCTGTGCAGTCCACCGAAATAGAAATTGCCGAAGAATGTGACGAGCACGGCCAAAAATCCGATTACCAGGAACCAGGCGCTGCGGGCATCCCGCCAACCAAGGGTCCACCTCGTGAGCAAATAAAATCCGTAAATCAACCAGGTAACCAGCGCGGCGGTCTCCTTTGGGTCCCACGACCAGTAGCTGCCCCAGGCTATCTTGGCCCATATGGAGCCGATGACAATTACCAGTGTCATGAAGCAAAACCCCATCAATGAGGAGCGATAGCCCAGTCTATCGAGAATGACCGGTGAGGGCACAAAGGAAGCCTTATACCTCTGCCCGGCCAGGAAGAGCGCACCGCAGACAAATCCCAGCGTAAATAAACCGTAGGCAATAACGGCGCATGACACGTGAAGCGGCAGCAGCCAGGTCTGGTTCAACAGCGGGGAGAGCGGCTGATGCTGAACAGGCAGCGTGAATGCATAGATCAGAAGCGCAAGAGTTATCAACGCACCTGCGGCGCCGATCATATTGTTCCTGTGCCGCCATCCCAAAACCATCACGACAGACAGTATGCCCCAGACGAATGACATGGAGAACTCGTACATATCAGTGGCAGGTATATGGCCGGCCCGGACAGCGTGCATGACCAGTGAAACGGTTAGTGCCAGCCAGGCGATCAGCATGGCAGGCAGAGAGTAACGCGAGACAGCCCTGTCCAACGAGCTCTTGTTTACATCTACAGAGATGAACCCCCAGACATAGAGAATCAATGCAAGCTGCAGGGCGACCAGCGCGGTCACGAACGTGATGGTTTCAATCTGGCCCATAGTTTCTTAAGACCACTTTTATGTTACTTGTGATTATTGACATCAACTGAATGATATTGTATAAAGGAGTTCAAGACCTGGCAATGTTAGGAGTGGGAGGTGATAGGTTTAATAATTGTTCTATTTATAATTGCAGGTTAGATTCATCTTTTCGTTAGTTAGTAGTAAAGGAGGTGAATGATTGCAGAAAATTGATTGGTCATCGCTGTGGACCAAAGAGGATTGGTGGGCATGTTGGCTCGGATTCATCATTTTAATCCTCGCGATGATCGGCATACTGCCCGCAGGACCAAAATTCGGCACCTGGGCGACAATCGACAAAGCTTTCCCGTTAGGCATTGCAACAATCTGGGATACCCTTATCTTGTTCGTCATACTGGCCGTCCTGTCATTGATCGGCCTGATCTTTATGAAAAAGGATATAAAGCGTTTTGTCCCCGCCTTTATAGTTATTTTTGCACTTGCCTGGCTGGCGGTTTTCATAGGGAAGCAGTCCGTTATCAATGCCTGGGGTCTGGAGTATGTTATCTGGGCGTTGATCTTCGGCCTCATCATCAGCAACACAGTCGGCCTGCCCGGATGGCTTAAACCGGGCGTGCTGACCGAGTATTTCATCAAGATCGGCCTGGTCTGCATGGGCGCGACCATACTGTTCTCCATTATCATGAAGGCGGGCGGCGTGGGCATGCTACAGGCCCTGCTGGTAGTGGCTGCCGTATGGTTTTTCACTTACTGGCTGGGCAGGAGGTTCGGGATGGCCGAGCGCTTCTCCAGCACTATGGCTACAGGTGTATCTATCTGTGGTGTATCAGCATCGATAGCAGCGGGAGGCGCAGTCAAGGGCGACCCCAAAGAAACCAGCTACATTATCGCCTGGCTGCTGGTAGGCGCAGTGATCATGATAGTGGTAATGCCACCTATTGCCAAGGCTGTCAGCATGCCGACCAACATGGCCGGAGCATGGCTGGGCGGAACTATCGATAACACCGGCGCAGTTGTAGCTGCGGGCGAAGTGATGAAAAGCAAGGCCTCACTCGATGTTGCGGCCCTTGTCAAGATGGCGCAGAACATATTGATCGGTTTTGCTGCCTTCCTGCTGGCAGTATGGGCAACACTGAAGCTGGACAAGAAGTCAGTCAGCGAACGTCCGTCGTTCATGGAAATCTGGTATCGCTTCCCTAAATTCATCGTCGGATTCATTATCGCTTCACTGATAGCCTCCTTCTATATTGAGCCCGTTATGGGAACTAAAGCTACCGCAACTATCACCGGCCTGCTCACAACCTATCGCACCTGGTTCTTTGCTCTGTGCTTTGTCTGCATCGGACTGGAGACCAATTTCAAAGAGCTTCTTTCCGTCGGCGGCGGCAAACCCGCAGCGGTATACTGGATCGGACAGACGTTTAACGTGGTATGGACCCTGCTTATCGTCTGGATACTGTGGTCCGGCACCTTTTTCATACCCCCTATTCTTCCCGATTAACTCAGGATAATATTACGGGAGGGACCGGCAGCGGTCTCTCCCGTAATAAATACATCCCAACAAGATCACATACCCTGCAGCTTATAGCATCCCCGGCACTGTACCGGCGCCTGCGGCATCGACGCAGAGGCTTCAGCCTGGTACCGACCTGCCGGTCCCTGTAAAATATTACGCGCATTACGTATCCCGGGCAGAGCCAGTAGCGCCATCGATTTGGCTGCGTTAAGTCTCGCATATTCGACTCTCCGGTCGAATGCCATCCTGAATTCCTGCGCCTGTGCGCTTTCAAGAACATTATTCAGTCCATCTTCCACCTTCCCAAAAATAAGGCGGCCAAACGGGCTTTCTTCGCCCCAGAATACCCTGGGAATATCACATTCTACCGGCATGCAAAGATAAACACAGGGGGAAACTTCCCCACGGACACTTATCACTATATTGTGCAGCGGATCATCGCTGCAAACCGGTGAATTTTCATCGGGCTGCAATGGATAAGTCTGCACTTCTATACCCCGCTTTTTTCCCTTTACCTTTGCCTGTCTGATTAAATCGTCCGGGTGAGGATCGCCTGTCCGTTTGAAAGCCTTGAGAGCCTCCATCTCAATATCAGGCGTGTAGTCAAGATTGGGCGCAATCACCCTGTCGGCTTTCAGCTCCGCTGCCAGATCAACCAGCGCGGGCAATTCGTCTATATTGGATTTCATCATCTGCATGACGAGATGTATATCCGGGTGAGACCTGACGGCGCTTAACCTGGAAATATTGTTACAGATTTGCACCAGGCTCGATCCTGTCCTCAAGTAATCGTGTGTGGCAGCCCTTGCTCCCGCCACCGACACTGCTATAAAAGCGAAGCCGATCTCGCATATCTGCCTGACGGCGGCATCATCCAGAAGCACGCCATTGGTGGTCATGCTGACCCTACCACCCTTTTCCTTGATAGACCTCGCCATTTTCCAGATTTCGGGATGGAGAAGCGGCTCCCCCCATCCCTGCAGATGCACCAGTTCTGCTTTGCGCACGTACGGCAAAATCTGCGCGAAACTATCCATGCCTATGTCCCGGGAGAGCCATCTGTCTTTAAGCCGGGTGCGTGGGCAAAAGCAGCAGTTGAGCTGGCACCTGGTTGATACTTCCACCTGGATAATACAAGGTAACAATAGAATTTACCTCCGATTATTATGCCCAAGTGCATTCTAACACAGCATAAGAATTATCCGCCTTCTCTTTGACCTGCTTGAAAAACGTGTGTTATATTTCGCCCTATGGGCGCGCTAAAAAATATACTTCCCACGGTACTGGACACCAAAGTTAAAAATATCCTGGCCGAGGAACGTGATGTGGCCAGGGCAGTATCCACCGAGGTGACCGGCACAATGGTGGTGGGGGTCTGGGATTTCGTGCTTCCCCCGCTCTTTGCAATCAATCTGCTCAAACATCACCGGGCCAAAGAGGTCTTTACACTTAATTTCATGTTTACCAAGAAACTGGCGTTGGAAGCAACCAGTAATATGCTGAAATACGGCCTGACAAAAGATGAGAGCATAGTAGAGATTGAGAAAAAGACGTCTTCGATTTTGAGTTCAGACCAGAAAGGTATTTATTCTGAGAAGGTACGTCTGAAACAGATGCAGGAGATCCACTTGCAGATCGACCATTACCGGAAGCTGCTCGTTTCTGAAGGTAAGACCTACAGCGATATGGTTAAAGCTGCATATGGTGATCGTGGAGCATTCGAAGCATTTTTAAACAGGCTTACCTCATTCGAAAAGGAAGTTAACCGCGCTGCGTTGCAGCTTGTCGGCAAAAACGTGGAAGCGAAGGACTTTGTTGCCAGGATGGAAGAAGCTGTAGCTCTTGTCCGTGATAGAGATCTAAATAATATTTTCCCTCTTCCTGAAGAAGAATCTAACACAGACAAGAATTGATATTGTGCGCGGTGCGCTGTATAAGCTCGTCCTTCATCGATTCCGAGAGGTCGTTGAAATACGCCGAATATCCGGAAACGCGCACAACCAGACCCCGGTACTGATCGGGGTGCTCCTTTGCGTCGATAAGGATGGCAGGGTCGACGACATTGAACTGCACCTGCATTCCACCGCTGGCGAAGAAACCGAGAATCAACGCTTCCACCAGGCGGTTGCGCGAGGGATCCTTGATCAGCGCAAGGTCAAGCTTCTCGTTGAGCGCATAGCCATTGGCGACCAGACTGTTGTCTATGCAGGCTGCTGATGACATCGAGGCTGTCGGCCCGTTCCTGTCACGGCCGTTACACGGAGAGATACCATTGGCCAGCGGCTGTCCAGATCGACGGCCGCTCGGTAAAGCGCCTGTGCGTTCACCGAAGCCCTGGTGTGTGGTCATGGACCAGAATCCCGGGCAATATTTTCCTCCACGGGGATTGCTGTATCGTGTTACCAGGCCGGTGAAAGTACCTGAGACCAGGCGGGCGTAGTAGTTAGGCCTTTCCTCGTTTTCGCCATACTTGGGTATGCGATTCGAGACCATCGCGTTCAATTCCGGATATCCCGCAAAATCAGCGTCCACAGCCCTGACCAGTTCCACCAGAGACAGTTTGCCTTTATTGAATACGACTTGCTCGATGGCAGTCAGAGAATCCACCGTATCTGCCACTCCGACGCCCTGGCAGCCGGTGGAATTGTATTTGGCGCCGCCTGCATTGACCTCCATACCTTTCTCAATACAGCCTTCCACCACTGTGGAGAGGAAAGGCGCAGGGCGATGTGCGGCGTGCGTTTGCTCGATGGCATTATTGCCCGCAGTTGCGCGCATTATCATATGCTCAAGCTGAATACTGAAAGCATTTGTGATAGATTCCATGTTATCGATCGCTTCGATATCACCCGTCCGTGGTCCAAACTGCAAATCGTTGTACTTGCCATTATGTAAAGCCAGGTGCAAAGCCATCGGCACATTAATAAAAATCGCCCCGGCTGCCGGAAAACTCTTCCCCGGCACGCCCCACTCAACGCAACCTACTATGGAATAATCCTCAGCATCCTGTTTGTCGATGCCCGATCTCTGCAGCGCCGGAGGTATCTCATCGTCGTTGAAAAAGGCCGGCAGTCCGCCACCTTTCTTAAGCACTTCGCAACAGAGATCGGTGAATTCCACCGGAGTGTCTTTATTGATCCTGACATGGAAGTTGGGCTGCCTGAGCCTGACCTGGTCATAAGCCTGCAGGAACAGATAAGACAGTGCGTTAATGCCGTCGCTGCCGTCGGCCTTGCGTCCCCCCAACGTTATGCCCGAGGCCGAAGACAGGCCGCTGAAATACTCCGTCGCGCGGTCGAAGAAAAGCGGCAGCAGTTCACCCGCCTTGGCGATGAAACAACCCAGCAGCTCTCCGGCCTTCTCACGGGTAAGCCTGCCGGCTTCGACATCACGCCTATAATAAGGGTAAAGGTACTGGTCCATACGTCCGAAAGAGATGCCGTGCTGAAAGTTCTCGTAGTGCAGCATGACGTGGGTGATAAAAACGCATTGCAGCGCCTCGTAAAAAGTCTCGGCCGGCTCTGCCGGCACACGGTTAAATATCTCCGATAATTGCAACAGCTCCTGTCTTCGAACCTCATCATCCGCCCCATCAGCTTTTTGCTCAAGGAATCTGCTCCAGCGCCTACCGTAGTCGGCGCCAGCCTCGGCACATATCAGGGCTGCTTCATAAAACCGCTCTTTTTGCTTTAGCCTTCGGCGCCCGGGTATATCATTGACTGACTCTACAGCCGATTTCACTTCTTCCAGACGTTCACGTATTTGCCTGGCTATCCCGTTGAATCCCAGCCTGAGCACGGTCTGGTAATCCGGTGTAACATGCGAGACTCCCGAGAATTGCGTCAGGATAAAATATCTCCCCTCCAGCATCAAATTAAACAGGTCGGGATCATTGCTCAGCAGTGGCGTCAGCGCCAGTACCGAACGGTTAAACCAGAATGGAAAGATCTCGTGTTCAAGCTCCTCCAGCTGAGCCGGCTCGATATCCATGGGATTTTGCCTGCGTCCGGATATATCTCTGATCTCCGGCAACATGAGCAATCCCCCCAGGTCGGGATGGATGGGAGCGCCGACCCGCCAGGCCGATGGATTTCCCACGATCAACTCGCGATCATATACCTTCAGTTCCATATTTTCCAGTATGTATCTGAAAGCTTCGGCGTACTTAATAGCAGCATCGCCCTGCGAAACATTGCGCCTCTTCAGTAGAAGTGAGTTTATGCAATTATTAATAGTCACCTGCCATCTCTTTTGGGGGATGGATCTGGCTGACTTTTCCAGGCTCTTGCGGTAAAAGCGGTACTGTATTGATGACAGCAGCTTATCCAGGATATCCCGCTGTGTATTTCTGCGAAAATACCTGGTTAGCAGGGAGGCCTTCTGCGTGCAGACATGATAAGGCGAGTTAAGGATATCGTCGCGCAACTTCTTCAATCTCGGCAGCGCTTCTAACGAATCCTTCGATACAATTACGGCAAATCCCCTTTCATCCATAGAGTGATTTCCCTCTGTCTTAATCCACAGATAAAATTATAGTCGGCTGACCGAGCAAACTGAAATACTCAGCCTAATTATACCAGTTTACAAAATATACAAATAATGTATAATTTAACTGGCAACGCGCAGCAAAAGGAGCGGGCATGGTTACGCCCGCAAGTGGTATTATTTAATATCGACCTTGAGCTGATTAAAAAACCAGGAGGTGCAGTAAATGGCGGATAGAGACACACCTTTAATCAACGACCTCGAGAGCGGCCCCTGGCCCAGCTACATAAAAGAGATCAAGCGGGCTGCCAAAAAAAATGCCGCAGCTAAAGACCTGCTGGGCGTACTGGAGCTATCATTTAAGGACCGCATAACTCATTGGAAGCACGGCGGCATTGTGGGCGTGACAGGCTATGGCGGTGGCGTTATCGGCCGCTACACCGATGTACCTGATAAGTTTCCTAACGTGGAGATGTTCCACACCATGCGCATCAACATGCCTTCCGGCTGGTTCTACACCACCGAGGCATTGCGCAAAGTGTGCGATATCTGGGAGAAGCATGGCAGCGGACTGACCAACTTCCACGGATCAACGGGAGACATCATTCTGCTCGGCACCACGACACAGCACCTGCAGCCTTGCTTCGACGAGCTGATCGATGCTGGTTTCGACCTGGGCGGCTCAGGTTCAGCTCTACGCACTCCCAGCGCCTGTGTAGGACCGGCGCGTTGCGAATGGTCTTGCATCGATACGCTGGATATCTGCAACAACCTTACGCAGGAGTTCCAGGACGAATTGCACCGTCCCAGATGGCCATATAAATTCAAGATCAAGGTATCGGGCTGCCCAAATGACGGCGTGGCTGCTATAGCCAGGGCTGATTTTACTATCATCGGCACCTGGCGCGATACGCTACGCATCGACCAGGACGAGGTGCGCAAGTACGTTAAAAGTGGCTTCGATATCAAGGGCATAGTTGTTGACAAGTGCCCGACCAAAGCGCTGGAATGGGACGAGAAGGGGCATAAGCTCGACCTGCGGGCAGCCGATTGTGTGCGCTGTATGCACTGCATCAACAAGATGCCTAAAGCGCTGAGGCCCGGGTTGGATAGAGGCGCCACCATACTGATAGGCGGCAAGGCCCCCATCATCAAGGGCGCTTACCTGTCATGGGTGCTGGTTCCTTTCATGAAGATGGAGCCGCCCTACGATGAGGCCAAGGAACTGCTGCGCAAGATTTGGGAATGGTGGGATGAGAATGGGCGTACTCGTGAGAGGGTCGCAGAACTAATTGAGCGCCTCGGCATGCGCACGTTCCTGCGGGCCGTGGGCATTAAACCTTCACCGCAGATGGTGTTCAAGCCCCGGTCTAATCCCTATGTGTTCTTTGACTAAATATCATTAAGGAGCGAAGAGATGGGCAAAAGCGATATTGGTCCCCCTGATTTCAGGGAAATGCTCCCCGCGGTGATCAAGAAGAATTACGGAAAATGGAAATACCACGAGATAATCAAGCCCGGCGTGCTCAGGCACGTTTCTGAAACGGGCGATGAGGTCTGGACAGTCAGGGCAGGTTCCCCCAGGCTGGTCAGCATCGATTTTATCCGCGACATCTGCGATGTAGCCGACAAATATTGCGATGGGCACCTGCGCTTCACCAGCAGATACAACATTGAACTGATGACGCCTAATAAAGACAACGTGGAGCCCATTATCGCGGCAGTTAATAAACTGGGACTGCCGGTGGGTGGAACAGGTAAGTCTATCTCTAACATTGTACATACGCAGGGCTGGGCTCACTGCCACAGCGCGGCCACCGATTCCTCCGGCCTGGTTAAGGCCATCATGGACGAGCTGTATCCCTATTTCATCAGCATGAACCTGCCGGCCCGGGTACGCGTGGCTCTGGCCTGCTGCATCAACATGTGCGGCGCAGTGCATTGCTCGGACATCGCCATCGTGGGCATCCACACTAAACCCCCTAAGGTGGATAACACCCGGCTAAGCGCAATGTGCGAGATACCCACCACAATGGCTTCGTGCCCCACTGGCGCCATCCGGCGACATCCTGATACCAGCATCAAAGGCCTCGTGGTCAATGATGAAAAATGTATGTACTGCGGCAACTGTTTCACGGTCTGCCCGGCCATGCCGCTTGCCGATGCCGAGGGAGACGGCGTGGCCATCTACGTGGGTGGCAAGGTTTCCAATGCCCGTAGCACGCCCATGTTCTCGCGATTGGCCATACCTTACCTTCCCAATAACCCGCCACGCTGGCCTGAGGCCGTTGGTGCTATTAAAAACATAGTCGAAGTCTACGCTAAGAATGCGCGACAGGAAGAACGCATGGGCGAATGGATCGAGCGTATCGGCTGGGAAAACTTCTTTAAGCTGACCGGCATAGAGTTTACCGAGCACCATATCGACGATTTCACCCACGCCGTGGAGACTTACCGCACGACTACCCAGTTCCGCTGGTAAGGAGGTTTAGCTATGACAGAAGGAGTAACCGAGGAGCTTAAGGAAAAGATTCTTAACTACCTGTCCACTACCAGCAAGGCCAAGAATCGCGATGTTGCACGGGCCATCGAGGTGGAAAAGCCGCTTGTGGACAAGGCCATCGGCGAGCTGGCCAAGGAAGGCAAAATCGAATACCTGTACCTTGAGACCTCCTACATCAAACTCAAAGTCTAAGGCACACTGAAGAGCTATGTCAGCAGCATCTCTGATGATAGCGGCCCCTCAGGGCCGCTCAGGAAAGACTACGGTCTCCATTGGCCTGTGCGCCGCCCTGCGGAAACGGGGACTAAGGGTCAAACCATTCAAGAAGGGGCCGGACTACATAGATCCCTCATGGTTGACCGCGGCCGCTGGACACATCTGCGGCAATCTCGACCCCTACATGTTCGGCGAAATCACATTAAAGCAGGCCTTCATGCGTGGCTGCCAGAACATGGATATAGCCCTCATCGAGGCCAGCATGGGACTTTATGATAGCCCCGGCGAGGATGGGTCCGGCAGCTCGGCCTGGCTGGCCAGGCTGCTGAAAGTGCCGGTAATACTGGTAGTAAACTCCGCGCGCATGACGCGCAGCGCTGCTGCCATGGTTTCAGGTTACATGAACTTCGAGCCCGGCACTGAGATAAAAGGAGTGATCCTTAACAACGTGGCAGGCCAACGGCACAGGGGCAAACTGGTTAACGCCATTGAAAAACACTGCGGGATACCCGTGCTAGGCTGTATACCTTCAGATAAAGGTCTTGCGCTTAAGGAGCGCCACATCGGTATCGTGCCATTTATCGAGCAGGAAGGTTCAGCGGGAATTATTGAGAACGCCCGCGCAGTTATAGAAAATAACGTTGACCTCGACCGCGTAATAGCCATCGCGCGCAGGGACGGGTCTTCAGATCCGTCCACCGCAAAGGGTGCACCCCTGCAAATTAATCACGTAACCAATTATAGGGACAGGTTTTCGGATCCATCCGCAAGGCCAAAGGTAAAAATCGGCGTCCTTTACGATAAAGCTTTTTCGTTCTATTACCCGGAAAACCTTGAAGCCCTGCAGAAGGCAGGCGCCGGACTTGTTTTCATCAATTCATTCACTGACAGCCTGCCAGACATAGACGGACTTTACATAGGTGGAGGCTTCCCCGAGCTTTACGCTGCTGAACTTGAGGCCAATGCCGGACTGAGGCAGGACATAGCCAGGGCGGCAAAGCAGGGATTGCCTGTATACGCCGAGTGCGCCGGGCTGATGTACCTCTGCCGTACTATCATAAAGGACAACCGCCGTTACCGGATGGCAGGTGTCTTCGCTGAAGATGTGGAGATTATCGGCAAGCCACAGGGTCACGGTTATATGGAAGTGGAAGCCAGGGAAGGCAACCCCTTCTTCCGTCCCGGTGCTGTCATAAAAGGACATGAGTTCCATTATTCCAGGCTGACAGGTAATGCCGCATTAAATACCACGTTTAATATCAGGCGTGGCCACGGCATTGACGGCCGCACAGATGGAATGGCGCATAAGAACACACTGGCTACTTATTTACATTTACACGCGCTGTCGGCACCGGGTTGGGCAGGTGATTTTGTCAACCTCTCTCAATCACATAAAATTAAAGCAGTTAAAGCAGCAGTATAACAGGGAGGAAAGTCCATGATTACAGTTTGCCCGGTTTGCAAAACCGAGATTGAAGATAAAAAGGCCCGGGGCACCAGCGAGCAGGACGGCAAAATCTACTACTTCTGCTGCAAGGCCTGCAAGAAGCAATTCGACGAAGCCCCGCAGCAATATACAGAAAAAAAATCGCTTGGAGGAGAGTAACAATGCCCATTGTGACACTTGGTGAACAACAGATCGAGATTGATGAGGACGGCTTCATCCAGGAGCCGGATAAATGGAATAAGGAAGTGGCCGAGGACCTGGCAAAAACCGAGGGCGCCTATCCCATGAACGAAGACCACTGGAAGATCGTCAATTACCTGCGCAACTACTTCCTTGAGTTTGGCATCGCACCTCCCGTCCGCATGGTGACCAAGCAGACCGGCTTCGACCTTAAGACTATCTATAAGCTTTTCCCGGGCGGACCGGCCAAGGGTGGCTGTAAGGTAGCAGGTCTGCCCAAGCCTACCGGCTGCGTGTAAAGTGGATTCTCAATGTGGTTGTTGCTCTTGACCTACGCCTGCCTGCTGGTCTTCATCGCAGGTATTACCTGGAGAACGTATAAATACGCCTCCCTGCCGGTGCATCTTCGATGGGAGCTCTACCCGGTTGCGCACGAGGTGGGCAAGCCTTATGGCGGCTCCTACCTTGAAGAGGAAGACTGGTGGCACAGGCCACGTAAAATTAACTTGCTGGGCGAATCCTCGGTATTCCTGCGGGAAATAATCTTCTTTCGTGAGTATTTTCACAGCAACCGCCGCTTCTGGAGTTTTGTCTATCCCTTTCACCTCGGGTTGTTCTTGCTGGTAGTCTGGGTAGTAACGCTTTTGACAGGCTCGATCCTTACACTGAACGGGTTGAGCGTTTCCGCAACATCGCCTGATTTCTGGCTTCAGCTAATTTACTTCCTTACTCTCGTATCCGGTGTGGCTGCCTTTATTCTGGGCATCTTTGGCACTATCGGGCTGCTGGTAAAGCGGTCTCTTGATGAAGACCTCAGAAATTACACTGCTCCCATTGACTATTTTAATCTTACAGGTATACTGCTCATTTTCCTGACCGGCCTGATATTCTGGATAATAGAAGATCCCTCCTTCGGAGCGGCCCGAGGCTTCATTCAAAGTCTAATCACGTTCAAACCCGCAGCAATTGGCCCGCTCATGATAATGAATATAGTGCTGTCATGCCTTTTCTTAGCTTATATGCCCTTTACACGCATGGCGCACTACGTGGCCAAGTATTTCACCTATCACAGGGTACGCTGGGATGATGAACCGAACAAACCTGGCGGCGGCCTGGAGAAGAAACTGCAAGCACTGCTTGATCAGCCTGCCGAATGGTCGGCGCCACACATTCAGGCAGGACAAAGCTGGTCAGGACAGGTCAAGAGCAATGGGCTCCCGGACAAGGCCGAAAAATGAAGAAAAGAATAACGCTAAAAGATATCGGCAAGCTCGAAGGCCAGATGATTGAAAGCCAGAAGTTCGACCTGTCGGCGCTCCCTGCTCCGCTTGATAGTCTTGATGACGAACCGGGTATCAAAGAGCTGACCGCATCACAGAAGGCTAAATTCGATATTTCGCTGGATGGGGTATCGGCTATCGGCCTGGTGAAACCTCAAACCAGGGAGGAAGAAGACGAATATGTTAAGAAATTCCTCTCCGGCCTGAAAAAACTGCTATCGAAGGAGAATAACTGGACTTTTCTGCAGCCGTTGATGCTTTCGCTGGAAAACTGCGCCAAGTGCCAGAACTGTTCAGACGCCTGCCCGATATATACCGAGAGCGGCCGACAGGAAATATACCGCCCCACCTACCGCGCCGAGGTGCTGCGTCGTATCATCCGCAAATATCTCGGGAAAGAGGGCAAACTGCTCTCCAAATTCACCGGCAGCGATATCGACCTCAACTATAAAACCATAGCCAGGCTGGCCGAGCTGTCTTACCGATGTACACTCTGCCGCCGCTGTGCGCAGTCCTGTCCAATCGGAATAGATAACGGCCTCATCACACATGAGCTCCGCAAGCTCTTCAGTCAGGAGATGGGCATAGCGCCCAAAGAGCTTCATCAACTCGGCACAGTACAGCAACTCAAAGTAGGATCCAGCACCGGTACCTCACCCAAAGCTCTGGCCAGCTTCATTGATTTTATTGAAGGCGAACTTGAGGAACTGACCGGCAAATCCATCAAGATTCCGGTTGATAAGGAGGGGGCGGATATATTGCTGCTGCACAATGCCGGTGAGTTTATTTCCTGGCCGGAAAACATCGAGGCGTTCGCTTTAGTTTTTAATGCCGCCGGCATAGATTGGACGCTTTCCAGCAGCCTGGTAGCATACGATGCGGTGAATTATGGTGTCTGGTACGATGACATTCAGCTCGCCCGCATCGCTGCGCGCCATGCCCAGGCGGCCAGGGACCTGAAGGTTAAACGCATGATGGTGGGAGAGTGCGGCCACGCCCACAAGGCCATGCTGGTAGTATCCGACCGTGTACTGACGGGCGATTTGAACGTCCCCCGCGAAAGCGCCATACCGCTGCTCGAGGATATCGTCCTCAATGACAGGATAAAGCTTGATCCAGGCAAGAATAACTTCCCGGTTACACTGCACGATCCCTGCAACCTTGTTCGACTGAGTGGGATAGTTGAGCCACAGCGCCGGATCATCCGGAAAATCTGCACGGATTTCCGCGAGATGGAACCGCACGGGGTGGACAATTATTGCTGCGGGGGCGGCTCCGGCTTTGCCATCATGGACAATGCCAACTTCGCCGACTGGCGGGATGTTGTGGCCGGTCGTATGAAGCTCAAGCAGATACTCGGCGCTTTCAAGGATGTGATGAGCCCCGAAGTGCATAAATACGTGTGTGCCCCCTGTTCCAACTGCAAGGGCATGATCCGCGACCTGCTTTCCCGCTACGAACTCACCGAAAAGCACGGCATTCATTACGGCGGCCTGGTTGACCTCATAGCCAACGCCATGGTGGATGTAAAAGGGCAGTTCATCAACTGGGAAGCCACTTAAAATCGCGGGCTTATAGTCAATTTTATCAGCTTGGGGGATGTAGAAATTCAAGGATCTGCGTGCTGATTTCAAATATGTTACTATTTACGTAAATTTGGGGATAGGAGGTTTGTTGCGTCATGCCTCAGCTTCAATTCGACAAAGACAAATGCGCAAAGTGCAAATCTGTACCTTGCCTCACCAAATGCCAGTACATCAAGCTTGACGTAAGAGCGGCCAAACGAGAATGGTCGAAGATCATTAATGGGGAAATTTCATTTGTTCTTGAAGCCTGCACTACCTGTTACGCCTGTGAAGAATACTGCCCGAATGGCAATCATCCTTTCTACATGATCGTGGACAGGCAGGAAGAAAAAGGGATCCTGCCTGCACCCAGGCCGATAATCACCATGTGGGTCAACCAGTGCCAGCCCGTCGGCAAATATATGGTAGGCATGCTGCAGGAAAGGGCACTGTCCTACTGCCTGCTGCCGCAATTCAACACACTTGCTCACGGTAAGCTATTCGAGGACATCGAATACTCTGTAATATTCGGCCAGGAGTTTTTCTGCAACGCTGTTTTCCTGCACTACGCAAAGACATCGCTCATCAGGGAAAAGCTGCCGGTCATCATCGAGAACATTAAGAAGCAGGGTATCAAGGAACTGGTCTGCCTTCATGACGAATGCTACGCTACTTATACTTCCATAGCGCCGGCTTACGGCATCGAAGTGCCTTTTAAGCCGGTGCATTATTATGAATACCTGCTGGAACGCCTGAACAATCTCAAATCCCAGGTAAAGCCGCTTAACCTGAAGGTGGCCTACCAGAGAAACTGCTCCACCAGGTTGATACCGCAGGTTGATCATTTTGTTGATGATATCTTCAATGCTATTGGCGTCGAAAGGCTTAACCGGAAATACGACAGACAGAAAGCGCTTTGCTGCGGCGAGATTTTCAGAATGGGCATGGGACCGGACCTGGCCGATGACGTGCAGAGAAGGAACCTGGATGACATGCTGGAGTCGGGCGCCGAATACGTGGTTTTCAACTGCCCCGCCTGCTGGGATTCACTGGCAGATAAGGTGGCCGCACGCGGCCTGAAACCCATTCACATGATCGACCTTTGCAGGCTGGCGATAGGTGAGGGACAGAGCCTCCAACTGTCTAAAATGGAAGCCGGGGTGTAGGTGCGATGATAGATATATTACAGGAACTCAGCAAGATCACCGATAAAGATTATGTATCCAACAATAAAGAGGAGCTTTACCTGTACGGGCGGGACCCGGGCCTGATGCCGCCGCACGAGCCGGATTATGTCGTCATGCCGTCAACGGTTGACGAGATACAGGCCATTGTCAAGCTGGCCAACAGGGAGAAAATACCTGTTATCCCCAAAGGCGGCGGGCTTTCGCTCACCGGCCTGGTTATCCCGCAAAAAGGTGGTATTCTGCTGGACATGAAGAGGATGGGGCAAATACTTGAAGTCAACGAATCAGCAGGTTATGTGATAGTGGAAGGAGGTACCACGCACGGTACCTTGAAAAGCTACCTGATAAAGAATTACCCTCATTTACGTCACAGCATACCTGATTCTCCACCGATCACAACCATAGCAGCCAACGCGGTCATACATGGCCAGGGACGCCTCACGCAGCAGCACGGGTTCAACTCCGATATGGTCTGCGGCCTGGAGGTGGTGCTGCCAACAGGGGAAAAATGCAAGATCGGCTCTTGCGCTGTCTCGCCTTACTGGTTCTCCAAGGGACCGCCTTTGCCGGACCTGAGCAGCCTGTTTTTCGGCTGGTTTGGCACCACCGGGATAATCACGAAGCTGGCACTGAAGCTTTACCCCTGCAAGAAGCTCAGGGATGCCATGCTTTTCCTCACTGACGAGGCTGAACTGGTGCCCGGAATCATGCGCAAGCTTGGCCGCACGGAAATGATAGAAGACCTGGTAGTGACCGCACAGCCGATACCGCTCAGGTTCAGGGGCAACTATTACATTCTTTTCTATATAACCGGCGACACTGAAGAGGAACTGGAATTTAAGAGGAAGATGGCGTGGCGCGCGCTGTGGGAATACTTCGAGAGGAGGGAAGGCGGGTTTGTCAGCCTCCCCCCAGAGATGAAGGCGCCCATGCTGGCCATGCCTTCCAAAGATACCACGAGATTTGCCGACGTCAGCAAGGGAGGCGGGTTTGAATACAGCGGCCCCATAGCCCCCCTGGAGAAGTATCCCGCTTACGTTAAAAAGCTGGCTGAACTGGCGGAGAAATATGACCTCTTCTACTCCTCCGCCGCTCGTATGATCGACGGCGGGCACAGTATGATGTTTTCCTTCTCCTATACTTTTAACCGGGCTGAGCCGGATACCATGAAAAGGGCCAAACAGGCACTTGATGAAGCGGCTGAATTTGCCCTTGAAAACGGCGGCGTGATGTGGAAGCCCAATATCGACGAGCAGCAGATGACCATGGCCAAGATGGACCCCAATACGCTTAATCTAATGATGCGGATAAAGAAACTGCTCGATCCCAACGGCATTATGAACCCCGGTAACTGGGAGGTGACCCGATGAAGAAATACCAGGCACAGATACACAGGTGCTTCAGGTGCGGTTACTGCAAATTCCCGACCGACTACTCAGCCATAAACTGTCCGTCCTACAACAGGTTCAGGTTCGATAGCTATTCCACGGGCGGCAGGTTGTGGCTGACATACGGTTGGCTGAAAGGCGAATTGCCGTGGTCGGAGCATCTTGCCGAGATACTCTATGCGTGCACCAACTGCAAGAACTGCACCGAGCAGTGCCCCATGAAGTTCGCCCCCGACATCGTCGAATGGATCATCGGCGCCAGGAGCGATATGGTAGAGCAGGGCAAAATACCCGCCAGGGTCAAGCGCTTCCTCGAATCCGTTTACAATTATGGCAACCCGTTCAAAAACATGAGAAATGAACGCGCCGCCTGGGCAGATGGAACCAGGATATATGAGAAAGGCGACGATTTCCTGCTGTATATCGGCTGCCTCGGCTCTTACGATGAAAACGGCCAGAAAATGGCCAGAAACCTGGTCGGCTTACTGGAAAAAGCAGGCCTATCCTTCGGCATACTCGGCAACGATGAGGAATGCTGCGGAAATGAAGTGTATTCTCTGGGAGAGACTGAGTTATTTAACGCCCTGGCAAAAAAGAATATTGATAAATTCAGGGAATTAGATGTTAAAAAGGTAATCACACTGTGCCCGCACGGGTACAATATCATGAAGAACCAATACCAGGGCATGGGTTATGCCTTTGACGTTTATCATTATACGCAGGTATTGGACAGCCTGATAAAGGACAAAATGTTAATACCGAAGGATGGTAAACAAAAATTCACATACCATGACCCCTGTTACCTGGGCAGGCATAATAAGGTATATGATACGCCGCGCACGGTGCTGCACAGCCTCACAGAAGTGGAGCTTCTCGAGATGCCCAGGAATAGGTCAGACGCATTTTGCTGCGGTGGAGGCAGCGGTAATTTTGTCACCGACTACCTTGCCGGGGGACAGGATAGCCCGGCCAGGACACGTATCAGGGAGGCCGTACAGACCGGGGCCGATATCCTGGCGCTGGCCTGCCCGGGATGCATGGTGATGTTTCAGGACGCGATAAAAGCTGAAAACCTTGAAGGCAAGCTCCAGGTCAAGGATATCGCTACGATAATCAAAGAATCAATGGCTGCTTAACGGCTATGAGAAATCGCACAGAACGGGAATTTAGTGGAGATCGCTTCTACTCGGCTATTATTTCTTTTTGATCGTAGAAATCTTAAACACCTTATATAAGCCGCAAAATCCGGTTATCCCTGTGATAAGTGCGATCAGGCCTAAAACAATCAGAACTATCATAGCCACCAAGCCCCATGAACTCTGAAAATAAACGCCCAACCCTACCAGGATAATTCCAAGTATGATCCTGATAACCCGGTCAACCGTGCCCTCATTCTTCTCCATGTCGTCACCTTCCTTGCGGAAATTCTAATTGTTGTCCTGCTATCAGTCAATCAGGACTGGCAGGATTTGACTTAAGCCCTGGAAACAACATATCATTATTATGAGCATATGCTCATAATGCAGTTGGAGAAAACATGACAAGACCCAGAAAATGCAGGCGCATAGCTTTCATGCCGGGAGTCACCTATTTTAAGCCGGCGGGGATACCCATGAGGTTCCTTCAAGAAATTCAATTAACCCTTGAAGAAACAGAGGCCATACGCCTTAAGGACATCGAGGGGTTGGACCAGGCAGGCTGCGCAGAGCGCATGAATGTCTCCCGGCCCACGGTCCAGCGCATCCTGGAATCAGCACGTAAGAAGATAGCTGATTCATTGCTCAACGGCAAGGCCATCAGAATCGAAGGCGGCAATGTCGAAATGCTTCCGCAGCATTATATTTGCGAAAACGGCCACCAGTGGGATGTGCCGCTTGAGCAGGCCATGGCGGAACCGCTGCAGACCTGCCCTGTGTGCAGTACCACCGCGCCAGCTTCGCTCCCGGAGATCGATTCAACCTGGGGGCGTGGACGAGGGGGCAGATGTCATAGAGGAGGATCGAACCGCTGAAAAGGTCGATCAGCGCGTATTGAAAATGTAAAAGGGGGTGAACAATGCCATACGGAAGAGGATTCGGAATGGGGAGAGGTATTGGAATGGGTGGAGGTTTCAGGGGGGCCTATGCAGCATGGCCGTATATCGGCCGTGGTAGAGGAGGTCTACCCAGATGCGGATACTTCTTCGCCAATCAGGCGTATTTGCCACCGGCTTACACGTACTACTCACCCTTCATAGCCGGAAATAACCTGGAGGCAATGCAGAGCGCAGCCGCAAATCTGAGAGACCGTCTGTCGCAAATACAGGCCAGGATCAGCGAGATGGAGCAACAAAAGGCAGTATAGCGTACTGCAACGTACTTACCTGGAACTTCCATTAAAACGAATTATACAGGAGGTTAAAAAATGCCAGGATTTGATGGCACAGGACCCAGAGGGCTGGGCCCGATGACAGGTGGAGGAAGGGGATTTTGCAGCGTCCCGCCGGGCAGCGCGGGAATGGCTTACCGTAGAGGGAGATTCGCGGGCGTCTACGGGGCAGGTTATTCCGGTTTATCGGAGCAGGCAGAGCTTGAGCAATTGAAGAATGAGTTCTCCCAGCTGCAAGGTGAGATCGAGATCATCGAAGCGAGAATTAAAAGCATGGAAGCGCAAAAAGGAAAATAGCGATAAAAATCAAATGATAAGGAGGCAATAGCCATGAAATTAGCCATTACAGCCAGCGGGGATCGACTGGATTCGGATATTGACCCGCGTTTCGGCAGGTGCAAATATTTTATCTTTGTCGATCCGGATACTATGGATTTTGTAGCTGTGTCTAACGCTGCTTCGGCCGGAGGTGCAGGCATCGCTGCTGGCCAGACCGTAGTTACGTATGGCGCCAAGGCGGTATTGACCGGCGACTGCGGGCCAAACGCCTACCAGGTGCTGGCGGCTGCCGGTATAGAGGTCTACACCGGCATTTCCGGAAAGGTAAAAGACGCGATCAAAGATTATAAGGCAGGTAAATTCAAGCCCATCGGTCAGGCCAGTGTACAACCTCACCATGGCCTTTCTGCCGGTTAGTTAACAAAAGTATAAAAACATCAAAAAGGAGGTAAACCAATGCCCAGAGGAGATATGACAGGCCCGCCTAAGGGCGGATCAGGAAGAGGGATGGGGGCAGGTGGCGGTGCCGGTGGTGGTGCCGGTAGAGGTAAAGGCATGGGCGCTGGCGGAGGCGCCGGCAGAGGAATGGGTGGCGGCAGAATGGGAGGCAACCGTCCCGGCGCAGGACCTGGTGGAGACTGTGTTTGCCCTCAATGTGGCGCCAAAGTAGCACATCAGGCAGGTAAACCCTGTTACAGCATTAGCTGTCCCAAATGCGGCACAAAGATGGCGCGAGGCTGAATGATAATATCGGTTGCCAGCGGTAAAGGCGGAACCGGAAAGACACTGGTGGCCACCAGTCTGGCTTTATTTATCAGCGCTAAGGAAAAGGTGCAGTTGCTCGACTGTGATGTCGAGGAGCCTAACGATCACCTTTTCCTCAGGCCGGTCATTACAACCAGCGAAACGGTCTGCATACCTGTTCCCAAGGTTGACTATGCCAAATGCAATTTCTGCGGCGAGTGCGCGCGGGTATGCGCTTATAAGGCCATAGCCGTGGTGCCCGGTAGCGTGCTTATCTTCGACCAGTTGTGCCACGGCTGCGGCGCCTGCAGTTATCTCTGCCCCGAAAGTGCCATCTCCGAAGAAGGCAGGGAGATGGGCGTGGTGGAGTCAGGAAATGCCGGTGACATCGAATTCGTGCAGGGCAGGCTCACCGTCGGAGAAGCAATGGCTGTCCCCATTATCCGCAGGGTCAAAACAAAGATCAAACGTGATAGACTCGCCATACTGGACGTTTCACCGGGCACATCATGCCCTGTAGTGGAAGCCATTGAGAACAGCGACTACTGCTTACTGGTCACGGAGCCGACCCCCTTCGGGCTGCATGATCTGGAACTTGCAGTTGAGACGGTCAGGCAACTGGGCATCCCCTGCGGCGTGATCGTCAATCGTGCTGTTAGCGGGGAAACCCTGGTACATGAATATTGCATCCGTGAAGGCATACCTGTCCTGCTCGATATACCGCTCGACAGGAGTATCGCCCACCTCTACTCCGAGGGTATCACACTGGCCGAGGGCATGCCGCAATGGCAGGATGCATTTACGAATGTATACAATGAAATCAAGGAAGCTTTACATGAAAGAAGTCGTTGTGCTTAGCGGCAAAGGTGGAACAGGAAAGACAAGTATTGCCGGCTGTTTTGCTGCCCTGGCGCACAATAAAGTACTGGCGGATTGCGATGTGGACGCCGCCGACCTGCACCTGCTTCTGCAACCCACCGATAAGAAGCGAGAGGAATTCTGGAGCGGCCAGACCGCCAACATTGATGAAACCACCTGCACCAAATGCGGCCTGTGTCAGGATCTCTGCCGGTTTGACGCTATTCATAATTTTCAGGTCAGCCGCTTTTCCTGCGAAGGGTGCGGTTTCTGCGCACGCATCTGTCCTGTCGACGCCATTACCATGCAGGATAACATGGCCGGTCACTGGTATATTTCTGATACCAAATACGGACCTCTGGTACGCGCCCGCCTGGGCATTGCGCAGGAAAACTCCGGCAAACTGGTTGCGCTTGTCAGGCAACAGGCCAAAAAAATCGCCGAGGATAACGGCTACTCGACTATTATCACAGACGGACCTCCCGGCATAGGCTGCCCGGTAATCTCATCGCTTTCCGGCGCCGATCTGGCGCTGCTGGTTACCGAGCCTACGGTATCGGGCGTGCACGACCTGGAGCGTGTTATCGAAGTCTGCCGCCATTTCAAAGTGCCCGCCACAGTGTGTATTAACAAATATGATATCAATGAGGGAAAAGCCTCAAAGATAGAAGAGCACTGCGCCGGTATCGGGATCAAGGTAGCCGGAAAGATACCCTTCGATACCACTGTAAACCGTGCGGTCGCACATGGCGTCCCGCTGGTGGAATATGACGAAGGACCGGCAGCCGGCGAGATCAAGCATCTCTGGAAGAATATCGAAGACCTTATCTCACCCAATTAATTATCAGGAGAACATTATGCCTATTTATGATTATGCCTGCGCCGATTGTGGGCACAGCTTCGAGCAAATGCATGCAATGTCCGCTTACAGTCAGCTAAAATGCCCATCCTGCGGAAGCAGCTCTGTAAGTAAACAGATTTCAATGCCAGGCCTGATCAGGACTGCCGCAAAACCGCAGGGCGGACAGACATGCTGCGGGCGCAGCGAGCGCTGTGACAAGCCTCCCTGTTCATCAGGAGGACAATGTCACAGATAAAAACAACGCTATTAAATAATTAAGGAGTTTCATATGAAATATGCAATACCTGTCAGCGGTGGAATGTTATCCGCGCATTTCGGTCACTGTGAGCAATTTGCCCTGATCGATGCAGATGAAAAGAACAAAAGTATACTTCGCAAAGAACTGGTTGCCTCTCCCGAGCATCAGCCAGGCCTTTTACCTCCATGGCTGGCCAAGCAGGGCGTACAGGTGGTGATCGCCGGAGGCATGGGCGCCAGCGCCATTTCCCTCTTTCAGCAAAACGGCATCAACGTCATGCTGGGAGCTGCGACAGCCGACCCTGAGAAGGTAGTTATCGACTATCTGAACGGCAACCTGGTAACAGGTGAAAACGTCTGCGATCACTAACAGCACGGCAGCGGAGATAAATTATCGAAATAGATCAGCAGGAGAGCATGCCGTGCGCGTCAGCAGGGAAGAATATCAGCAGCTACTTGTATCAGAGCTACGTAAAACTTACAGCGCTAAGACAGTAGATCACGCCTTGAAGCCGAGAAATATGGGAAGCATAGACATCGCCAGCGGATATGCCAGTGTCACGGGCCCGTGTGGAGATACGATGGAGATCTGGTTAAGCGTCGATAACAAAATCATAGAGGAAGCCACCTTCATGACCGATGGCTGCGTAACCACCATAGCTGCGGGAAGCATGGTCACGGAAATGGCTAAAGGCAGGCCGGTGGAAGAAGCTATGAGGATAGGCCAGCAGGATATACTGAAGGCACTCAATGGTCTGCCCATGGAAAGTGAGCATTGCGCCCTTCTGGCAGCCAACACGCTCAAAGAAGCAATCATGGATTATGATGAATACAGCCGCGATAAGTGGAAACGCAGTTATAAAAAACAATGGTAACGCTGGAACTAAGTGAAACGATGTACACAGATGCCACCGTTGATTGTCAGTCTGATAATTATCGCTGGGACGCAGTGCTGCCTCTTGTTGTAATAATCAATACAAAGGCGCCGCTTTAGAGGAGCTATTAATGTCAATTGTATACGGTCCTGTCCCATCCTGGCGTTTAGGCAGATCCCTTGGCATAGACATGGTATCCACACACGCGAAAACCTGCTCCTTCGATTGCGTCTATTGTCAGTTGGGTGCGACTGTTAGCAGACAGTCAGATAGACAGGAATTTGTTTCGCTTAACAGTCTTCAGGAGGAACTTAACCATCTACCGCAGATAAAAGCAGATTTTGTGACTTTCTCCGGCATCGGCGAGCCAACACTGGCGAAGAACCTGGGTGAGGCCATTGAAATTGCCAGGCGAACGCTGCATATTCCCATCGCTGTATTAACGAATTCATCCCTTATTTATGAACCGGGTGTACGTGAAGACCTGGCACGCGCGGATGTGGTAGTTGCCAAGCTGGATGCGCCTGATAATAATCTGTTACGTCTTGTAAACAGGCCCGTATTCAGACTATCAGTTGACCGGATCACAGAGGGGATCAGGTCATTTCGCTCCATGTTTGCCGGCAAGCTGGCTATCCAGATCATGTTCATCAATACAAACCGTCAAAAAGCCCCTGAATTGGCTGAATTAGTTAGAGGGTTTTCAACCGATGAAGTACAGGTCAATACCCCTCTCAGGCCGTGTCCGGTCAAACCTTTAAATCCGAATGATTTAGATAAAATAAAAGGGCATTTTTCCGAATTCAAGAATGTATTCACCGTATATGAAGCTTCAAAGCCCGCAGTTACACCTATGGATCCGCAGCAAACTGAACGTCGCAGACCGGAAGCGCAACAAATATGAGCAGTAAGGATCATGCATTTGACCATAATATATTCTGTCTGAATAACCTTTTAACTTTTGCCTGCTTTCCATGCCTATTGTACAATTCGATAATGCCGGTGTTTATCCCGAGCGAATTAAACCGACAAAATTAAGCAGGTGACGGTGATTCAAATGGAAAATATCAGCCTCGAGCCCAATTATACTTATAACGAGGTGCCGGGCATGTGCCTGAAGTGCCTTGCGGAGAAAGAGTTGAACAACTGCCTTTTCGCATTGCTCAGCGAGCAGTCCAACGATGAGGAGTTGCAGCAGCACTATGAGGCACTGCTGGCATTGTTGGAATCTCCTGACTTTGAAAGGCTGCGGAGCGAGGCTGAGAGGCTGCTTTCCGAGGGTAAGCAGGTCAAGGTTAAGGTAGACTATGACGCAGGCAACCTGCAGTGTAATTTGATCGTTGGTTAAAACAGGGAGAATAAACTATGAAAATCGCAGTGGTCACAGACGATGAAGCTACAATCTGTCAGCATTTCGGCAGGGCGCAATACTATATGGTCTTCACCGTGGAGGACGGTAAAATTACCGGCAAAGAGAGGCGCGACAAAATGGGGCACCGCCACTTCGCCAGTCAGGAAGGCGAACACGGCACGGTAACAGGTCCGCATGGTTACGATGCCGACTCACAGAGAAAACACGCCAGCATGGCTGAGCCCATCAAAGACTGCCAGGTTCTGATCGCAGGAGGCATGGGCATGGGCGCCTATGACAGCATGAAAAGCTACAATATCGAACCACTCGTAACTGATATCTCAAGCATTGCGAATGCGGTCAAATTATTTACGGAGGGCAACCTGCCCAACCTGATGGATCGATTGCATTAAACAAACTCATAGCTTGATCCTGTATCAGCCATGCGATAGTTACAGCCTTTAACAAAATCGAACATAAGGAGCTAATGATATGACATCCATTGATCAGGTCAGAGGCAGGCTCGACGAGGTCATCACGCCGCACGTTGTGCGTAGCTTGACTTCAATGAACCTGATACGTGACATCAAAATAGCTGACGGCGCAGTTAAAATAACCTTGGCTTCAACCGCACTGGACGAATACTCGCAAAATTGGATAACAGAAAAAATCAAAGAGTCGTTGAACGGCTTGCCCGATATAAGAAATATCGATATAGCCTATATCGATGCCAAACCCCTTGACTTGAATAAAATCGGCCGCGTGATAGCCGTCATGAGCGGTAAAGGCGGTGTGGGCAAGTCGCTGGTCAGCGGCATCACGGCCGTTGCGCTGAGAAGGAAAGGATTTGAAGTAGGCATACTCGATGCGGATATCACCGGACCCAGTATTCCCAAGATGTTCGGAATAACCGACCGTCCCGGCGGAAGCGAGAGCGGCATATTGCCGGTCACCTCCAAATCAGGCATTGAGATAATGTCGATCAATCTTCTGCTGCCCAGCGAGGATGAAGCTGTTATATGGCGAGGGCCGCTCATAGGCAAGGCTATCACTCAATTCTGGGAGGAAGTACTCTGGGGTAGTCTGGATTATCTTATTATTGACCTGCCACCAGGCACCGCTGACGCTCCTCTCACAGTCATGCAGTCCCTTCCCATTTCAGGTGTAATAATCGTCTTTACGCCGCAGGACTTGACAGCCATGATAGTAAGGAAGGCAGTTAAAATGGCCCAGCAAATGGACAAGCATATATTGGGCGTGGTGGAAAACATGAGCTACCTGTATATCAAGGAACTCGATAAGAAAATTGAGCTTTTCGGAAAAAGCAGGGCGGAAGAAATGGCGGCAGCGGCTCATGCACCCTTGCTGGGAAAAATACCAGTCGACCCCGATTTGGCGGCACTTTGTGATGACGGGCATATTGAACAATATCAATCAGATTTTGTTGATCAAATGGGCGAGGCTCTGACATCGTCCGACTCCGCTAAAACATCAACCGGGACGTGATCATATTACGATGACATTACAAAACGAAAGCAGCGGCAATAATGATTGGCCTTCGATGTTTTCGGCCATCGCCATTTAACATACGGAGAATCCGCGGAACGTGAGGAGGAAATGATGGAAGTTAAAATAACTACTTTGAGCGAGAATACCGCCGGGTATGGTTTCCTCGGCGAGTGGGGACTGAGTATACTGGTCGAGGCGGATGGGAAAAAGGTCCTTATGGATACCGGGCCGGGCATGTCCGCTGCATATAACGCCGAGCTCCTGGGCATTGATTTGTCCGCAATCGATGATATAGTATTGAGCCACGGCCATGCAGACCACACCGGTGGCCTGCGCGAGATATTGAAAAAGTGCAAGGGCGCCAGCGTCATCTGCCATCCGGACCTCTGGTCTGCCAAACATGTCGGTTTCGGTCCGGAAAACTATCGTGCCATTGGCGCGCCCTTCTCCAGGGATGAACTGGAGGCCGGCGGCACACGCCTCATTATCAGCCGTGAACCGGTATCAATTACTGAACACATAACCACAACGGGCGAAGTCCCGATGATCACTGATTATGAACAGATCGACGGCAACCTGTTCGTTAAGAACCAGGGTGATATGGCGCCCGATGCCCTTGCCGACGACCTGGCACTGGTTATCGACGCGGACTTCGGCCTGGTAGTTATACTCGGCTGCGCCCATCGTGGAATGATTAATACCCTGCGCCAGGCGCAGAAAATAACAGGTAAAGAAAATGTATATGCTGTAATAGGGGGCACCCATCTTATCTTTGCCAACGAAGAACGGATTGCAAGAACTGTCCAGGATCTGAAAGAAATGGGGGTTCAGAAACTCGGTGTATCTCACTGCACCGGCTTCGGCGCCTCGGCGCGCCTGGCCCAGGAGTTCCCTGGTATATTTTTCCTGAATAATGCCGGTACCAGACTTACGTTAAAATAAATTATCTAAAAGAAACTCAGAATATCGTGTTGATGATAGAGTTGGTACCCAGCCTTTCAAATTGTATTCATACTGTTACCAAAAGAGAATATAAGGTTACGCTCGGGCGGTTATTATCAAGCGAATCTGAGAACGAGCAACTTAAGGAAAAATTAGAGTTGCTCACAATTCTATTAAAGGAACTGGATTTCAAACAGCTGCGCCGTGAGTCGGAAAAACATATTTTAAGCGGTAAAAAAGTAAAATTTATTTTCTACCTGAAAAATGGCATGCCCAAATACGAGATGCAAGTCCTTTAGATAGCCGGGTGACTTTATAATAAAATAGCATTATTGATTCACATTGACCGTGAAACCAATGCAAATCCAGTCAGCCGACAAATCACCGTCTCTCGCCAGATTATTTCTATCATTTCTTGGATTAGGGGCCACGGCATTTGGCGGACCTGCCATGATAGCCTACATCCGCAGAATGGTTGTCGAGCAGAAGAAATGGGTGGACGATGCATCATTCCGCGATGGGATTGCACTCTGCCAGATGGTGCCCGGCGCAACCGCTATGCAGGCCGCCGCCTATGTGGGCTTAATGACGAGGGGGGTATCGGGATCTGCGGTCAGCTTCATAGCCTTCGGCCTGCCGGCATTCTTATTCATGCTGCTACTTTCGATTTTTTATGTGCAGACCTTGAATTTACCTGCCGTGGTCTCGGCGTTCAACGGTTTGCAGGTAATTGTGGTATCCATAATAGCTAATGCAGCAATAACATTCGGCAGGGTATCCATCAAGAACTGGGGGGCCGCCGCTATTGCCATTGCGGCAGGCGCTCTCTTCTTTTTCGGTATCAATCCGATCCTGGTAATATTGCTCGCCGCAGGTGCAGGCATCCTGCTTTTTTTAAAGCAGCCATCCCCAATCATTAAATCGTCCGGCGATCGATTATCCACATACCGGCCAGTTCTCATCATTGTCGCCATTGCTATGCTGGCACTGGCTATTTTGTTTTTCGCTGACCGCGGTCTTTTTGATCTGGCAACTCTGATGCTGCGTATCGACCTGTTCGCCTTCGGAGGAGGATTCGCCTCCGTTCCCATCATGTTCAATGAAGTAGTGAACTTACACTCTTGGATGGACAGCAAAACTTTTCTAAACGGGATTGCTCTCGGACAAATCACACCCGGGCCTATAGTCATCACTGCTACATTTATTGGATATGTGCTCTATGGCCTCCTCGGGGGTATTATCGCAACTATCAGTGTGTTTTTACCTTCTTTTTTGATTCTAGTGGGAGTCACACCTTATTTTAATAAATTGCGCAGCTACCCTTATTTTGGCAAAGCGATAATAGGTGTATTAAGCTCCTTCGTCGGTCTTCTTTTATCTGTAACCTTGTTGTTCGCTCTAAAAATACCCTGGGATTTATTTCGCATAGCAATAGCCTTGTCCGCCTTTGTTGCTCTGTTTTTAAAGGTAGAAATCTATTGGGTTGTAATAGCAGGGATTATTGTCTCAATCGTTTTTCTTTAAACAATGCCACCATTTTTATTTTTTCATATCACTAATAAGTCAGGTATGCCCTGAAAGAATAGCTACTCAGCAATAAATGATCGTAAATTGACATCGTATATTGAATGTCCTATTGTGATGGAAATACTAAGATGGTGAGTTCCCCTTGCTGAATATCGGCGCCATTAACGATGAGGTTGCTGAGCCATAAAGCCCTTTCGGGGACATTGCCGTATTTTGATGTTAGATATTACTAAGTTTGATTCTTCCCAGCGCTGTAATCTCTGTGGGACCTGCCTTTCTTCCTGCCCCGTACTCAACTTGGAACAGGATAAGGCGATAGCAGAAAAGCAGCGCTTAAATAGCGGACAGCCAAGCATGGTGCTGGAGAAGTGCACCACCTGCCTTTCCTGTGACCTGTATTGCCCCAATGGCTTCGATCCTTATGAGCTGATACTACTGCGCTGGAACGAGCGATACCAGAAAAGGGGGCTGCCTGCCCTGGCGCGCATGGTGATGCCAGAAGACCCGGCCTCCATCTGGCGCCAGCTTTATCCCCTGATGCCTCAGGATGAGCAGGAGCTGATTAAAAGCTGGCGCGCCAGGAGCGGGAAATCCAGCCAGGATATCCTGCTTACCGGTTGTTTCAGCGCTTTTTCACCATATCTCACAATGACGCCTTTGCTCGCTGACCTCACACCTTACGGCGACGAGCGCAACTGGTGCAGCGGCGGTCACATCTATCAGCTTGGTCTGCTCGATGTGGTCGACCGGGTTGGATTGAGATTGAAGGACGTTTTCAACGAGCTAAGGCCCAAAAGAGTGGTGACCATGATGGCCGCCGAATATGCCATGCTGGGCAAGGTCCTGCCGCAAAGATTTAATACAAGCTATGACTTCGAGGTCGTGCCCCTGGAACATTACCTCCTGGATATGCTGCGCAGCGGCCGATTGAAGTTAAACCACCAGGTGGACAAACGCGTCACGATACATGATAACTGCTTCTCAAAGGCCGCCGGAGCTGGTGTCTGGTTGCCAGTGAGGGAGCTCGTGCAGGCGTGCGGGGTGAAAATAATCGAGATGCAGCATAATAAGGGGGATGCGCTGTGCTGCGGTTTCGGCGCCGCAGCGGGACGCTTCGACCTCTTCGATCTCATAGAGCAGGGTAAAAAGAGGCTCGACGAAGCCGAGGCTACGGGCGCTGACTATCTAATAGTCTACTGTTCCGCCTGCTACTTCATCTTCTCTGTGGTCAGGGAGCTTGTTGGAAGCAAATTGGAGATCTACCATATCCTGGAACTGCTGGACCTGGCCGAAGGCAGGCAACCACCGCACCGGACGCGCCGGCGCGCCTTCAACATCATTGCTATAATATCTGCCAACATCACACGTATGCTTTTGCAGAGTAAAGCCCGGCAACGTTTCAGTATTGATCTGGCATCAATCCGGGGCGCTCCCGAATCTGTAGATCTGGATTCCCAGGCTGACCGCATGTGCGCATTTTACAACAGCTTCTTTAATAATCCGGCAATGCAAAATCGTTTCTCTCTTTCCATATTAACAGCGTTGGTGAGGCTGGCGCTGGCCGGCCGCAGGAGGTTTAACCATGTCTGATATTAATCAATACAGGTTTCATGATGTGCAGAAGTGTAAGCTCTGCGGCGATTGCCTCTCGAAGTGCCCCGAAATGTCTTTGCCGCTGGAGGCCGCCCGCAGAGAGAAGGATAAGATCAACAGGGGCAAGATAAGCGACAGCGTTTCCCGCTCGTGCACGGCCTGTTTTGACTGCGATGATTTTTGCCCCAATGACGCATCTCCCTGCGAGACCATCATGGACTACTGGGGGCGCGAATACAAGGAGCGCGGGCTGCTGGAAAGGGCGCGATATTTCCTACCGATGCAAAAGCTCAACTTTCGCAGCTATATATTGGAGAGGCTGCCCACCGACGAGAAGGAAATGGTAGCGAAATGGGACGATAAATCCCCCTGCGCGGAGTTTATTTATCCGGGATGCAATGTTACAACAGTGCCTTACCTGACGAAAACTTCCCTGTTGCCTCATATCCCGATAAGAGGCGGGCTGGACTGGTGCTGCAGCGAGACATTTTTCCGTATGGGCTACTACGACCTTGCCGCGGCACAGGGCAAAAAGATGCAGACCAGGTTTGCCGAAATGGGTGCACGTGAGATACTGATGATGTGCACGGCAGGCACGTTCTGCTTCACCAAAATGCTGCCTGAAAGGCTGGGCATAAAGTTCGATGCCAAGTTCAAACCCCTGGTGCGCTACCTCTGGGAGCAATTGGAGAGCGGTCAGATCAAGGTGGTCAACAAGCTTAAGCTGCGCGCCACTGTGCAGGATTCCTGCTATTCCAAGTTCCTGGAGCCTGACTATATGATGCTGCCGCGCAAGATCCTGGAGAAAATCGGCGTCGAAGTAATTGAAATGCCGCGCAGCAAGGAGCGTATGGTCTGCTGCGGCATCGGCGCGGGCTTCAGCATGAGAAGCAATTACAATACGGCCAGCATTACACTTTCGACGCTCAAGCGATTACACGAGGCCAGAAAAACCGGCGCCGACCTGCTGTGTGTTTACTGCGCCGGATGTCTGCAGATGCTCGGTTCAGGCAGCCTTTTCTATCCCAACGCGCCCCAAATATTCCACCTGCTGGAACTGGTGCAGCTTGCTGCCGGCGAACAGCCCCTGCGGCGTATCGACAGCCGTGTGAGAACTATGTTCGCCGGGGTGGCACGGCACCAGCTGCCAAAGATGCTTAGCAATAAGCGTTTTAGACCTGAAATGCAAACCTAGTCACTAGCATTATACCGGCAAACAACATGTGAGGTGGGGTAGGGTCACAGAAACCAAAGATAATAATCTTTTTTCATATCACTTGCTTAAATAAATACATTCAAAATAAACTGGACATACTTAACAGTTTGGGCTAGCCCAAAATATTGAGGTAACAGAAATGACAGATTTTATAAACTGGCTTACACTTATTGCTCCATCATTACCAGTAATTGGTATAGGTATTATTTTTTTATTCCAATCCTTCAAATGGTGGATTACGAAACCACTATCTAGTAGAGTGCTTCTACTATATGGAACCCTTATTATTGTGGTTGCTTTGATATTTTTTGCCACGAACTCAGAAATCAAACAGACGCCGGGACTACAAATAGCAAGTTTTTCACTTATTTTTATTTTCGAAAGTTTCCTGTGGTTTGAAGAAGGAAATAATAAATTCATTGCCTGGATAACTTCTATAGTCGGATTTTTGGTATTAATCACCGGGATAATCTTAAGTTGTTATGCAGCCAATGGATATTGGTGGGTTCCAACGATTATATACATTGCTATTTTCGCAAGTCCCTTCATCATATTCAGGAAATTCCTTAAGGGAACCTCAAATAATAGCTTGCTGAAGCGGTAGCCTGGGGACAAACGATATAGCCATCCGGGTCAACTAAGAAGATTACGTCAGGACCAGCTCAGTTTACCCACTTCTATTACTTAATATGCTTCCGCGCCTCGGCCTCGACAGTCCGGTAAACATCCCTAAGGGGGATGCCCTTTTCGGCAGCGATCTTCTTGCATTCGTCGTATTCAGGCGCAATACTGACAACCTCGTCCTCGAAGCGTTTGACCTTGACCCTTACCTTCCCGTAGCTTGACTCAAACTCGACCATATCGCGGCCGGCGATATGCCGGTATACCGGGCGCACCCTTATCCCAAGCGTCGAGGTCTCGCGCATAATGATCTCTGCCAGCTTTGACTCGATATCAGCGGGGGCCAGTACGCTCAGCATCACGGCGGGACGGTTCTTCTTCATCTGGATGTGTGTGAACCAGACGTCCAGCGCTCCCTGCGCGAATAACCTTTCCATAACGTAATCATAAATCTGCGGATTCATATCGTCTATGTTAGTTTCCAGGAGCACCATGCCCTCATGACTATCGTGATCGGGCGACTGTCCTATCCACAGTCGCATGACGTTGGGATACTCATCGGCATTCATTCTGCCTGCGCCGTAGCCGACCTTTTCCACGTTCTGATAAGGCCTGTGAAAATCCGCCAGCGTCGTCACGATGGCAGCGCCGGTCGGCGTTACCAGTTCCTTCCCGTTCATAGCGATATGGCAGGGTTTCACCACAGGCGCCTGTCTGCGGGCTATTAGTTCCGCTGTGGCCGGCGCCGGCAGCGGCAGCGCGCCGTGGCGGCACTCTATCGAGCCCTCGGCCAGCGGAAACGGTGACGCGTAATACTGATTTATCCCCAGCAGGTCGAAACCGATAACGGCTCCCATTACATCCACGATAGAGTCCGCCGCTCCGATCTCGTGGAAGTGTACGATCTCCAGCTTGACTCCGTGGATTTTAGCCTCTGCCTCGCCCAGGTTGCGAAAAACATCCAGCGCCACCTTCTTTAATCCGTCGCCAAGGCGGCTTCCCGCAATCATATCCACGATATCGCTGTAGGAGCGGTCGGGCTGGTTTACTTTGTCGTCAATTATCACTCGAGCCCAGGTCGCTCTCAGTGCGCCCCTTTTGACCTTTTCGGCTGTGATCCTGTATCCCTCCAGCGGGAGCTTGCCCAGTTCCCTCTCAAGGTCCGTCTTGGACAGGCCAGCATCCAGCAGTGCGCCCAGTATCATATCGCCGCTGCAGCCGGCAAAAAGATCGAAATATACTGTTTTACCCATTAAAATCCTTTATCTTTAACGTAGCCTACCTGCTCATGCTTCCCATCTGGTAGCCCGCCAGGTCGACCGTGACATGTTTGTAGCCAAGCTTCTTTAGCGCCTCGACAGCCGACTGTCGGTTGGCCTTTTTCAACAGCGCTGCGAATCCTTTCTCATCAACCTCAATCCTGGCTATATCGCGATGATGTCTCAGCCTGACCTGTTCAATCCCCAGTCCCCTGATAAAGGCCTCGCCCGACGATACCTTCCCAATCAACTCGTGCGTGATGGGCGTACGATGAGGTATCCTTGTAGCCAGGCATGGCATGGCAGGTTTACTCCAGTTCGGCAGCCCCTTTTTCCTGGCGAGGGCCCTGATCTCCTGCTTGGTTAGAAACGATTCAGCCAGCGGGCTGCGCACACCAAGCTCAGCAATAGCCGCCAGGCCTGGACGGAAATCGCCGAGGTCGTCATAGTTAGTGCCATCGCAGACATATTTGATGTGCCTGGCGTGGGCGGTCTCATTCAGGATCCCCAGCATATTCAGCTTGCAATGGTAGCAGCGGTCCCTGTTGTTGACCGTAAAATCGGGTATATCAAGCTGGTTGAACTGTATCACTTTTAGTTTCAGCTTTAGAGACGAAGCCAGCTTCCTGGCCGCGTCGAACTCCTCTTCTTCCATCAATGGCGACCTGGCAAGCACAATCAGCACCTTATCTTTCAAGATATCGGCGGCCGTGACAGACAGAAACGTGCTGTCCACTCCTCCTGAATATGCCACGAGAGCGGAACTCATCCTGCCGATAATGCCTTCCAGGTGGCTCACTTTATCGCCGGTTACGCTCTCGACATTCAGTTTATGCGTTTTCATTTATTGATCAGGCCGGCAAGATAGCCGGCGTTAAATCCTCCATCGATATTTACCACGGCGACGCCCGGCGCGCAGCTATTGAGCATGGTCAGCAGTGGCGCAATGCCCTTGAAGTTAGCCCCGTAGCCGACGCTGGTGGGTACGGCTATAACGGGACAGGTCACCAGCCCACCCAGCACCGCAGGCAGCACACCGTCCATACCGGCCACGGCGACGATCACCCTGGCACTCCTGATCTGCTCCAGGTGATCGAAAAGGCGATGAATGCCGGCCACGCCCACGTCGAAGATGCGCTCTACTTTGTTGCCCATCAGCTCGGCAGTGACGGCGGCCTCCTCGGCCACCGGTATATCCGCCGTACCTCCCGTAACTATGGTTATGCCCGGCTTGCCTGCCTTTTTTGCCGTGCGGTCTATGATGATAGCGCGGGCGTCAGCATTATATACAGCATCGGGCAATTTCTTTTTCACCACCTTGAATCCATCGGCATCGACACGCGTAATCAAGACCCTGCCCGAATGCGCTGCCAGGCGATCTGCAATGCCGACCAATTGCTCTCTCGTCTTACCCGGCCCGAAGATTACCTCAGGAAAGCCCGTGCGCAGGCTGCGGTGGTGGTCGAGCTTGGTATGCATCATGTCCTCGTAAGGCAGGACGCTCAACTGCCTGACGGCATCCTGCAAGGACAGGTCGCCCGACCTGACCTTCTTGAGTAGATCCGTCAGCCAGCGTTCGCTGAACTTCTGATCACCTGACTTAACCTTTTTATGATCGCCCTTTTTCATCTGCCTTCCCATGCTGCGCGTTATGGTAAGTATAACGCAGCCAAAGGTGCAGTACAATACGAATGCCGAAGCTGGGGTTAAACAATTTATACAATAATGTTGTTTTTTGTAACACGGTGGTTTAAAATGACGGCGTCCGCCACCTGTAAGATCAACAGCCGGGCGGGCAAAGGGGGTAAAGAAATGAGCATACCCAAGCTGAGTGAGGAGAAGTACAGGGAAGTCATAACCGCCTACGAGAAGAAGACCCCTAAATCCAAAAAGCTTATCGAAGAATCCCGCAAATACATAGTCCCCATGGGCGCGCCCGCCTATATGATATGGCACCGGCCCTATCCCCTCTTTATCGACAACGCCAAAGGTACGCGGCTTTATGATGTGGACGGTAACGAGTACATCGACATGTTCATCGACCAGGGCATCTCCTATATCGGACACAAGGCGCCGGCCATACGCAAGGCCATCGATAAGGCCCTGGATAAATACGGCTTCCACCTGGAGATGTGCGAGGAGCTGGCCATCAGGTGGGCGCAGAAGGTCATGCAGCACTACCCCTCCATCAAGAAAATTAAAATAGTCAACTCCGGCAACGAGGCCACCGAGCTGGTCTGCCAGATCGCCCGGGCTTTCACCGGGAAAACCAAGATCATCAAGTTCGCCGGTCATCATCACGGCTGGAACGGCGTGCTGTCCTACGATGCGCTGGCGGCTGGCTCCGGCACCCTTTTCACCCTGGGTATTCCCAATAACCACTGGGACAACCTGATTAACCTGCCCCCCAATGATATAAACATCGTGGAAAAGGCGTTGAAGGACAATAAAGACCAGGTTGCGGCCGTCGTACTGGAGCCGCTGGGAGCTTCCTCCGGGGGCACACCGCTCAACGAGGGCTTCCAGAAACAGTTGCGCGACCTTACTACCAGGTACAATGTCCTGCTGGCCTTTGACGAGGTGGCAACCGGCTTCAGAGTGGCCCTGGGCGGCGCGCAGCAGGTTCTGGGCATAACGCCCGACCTCACCTGCCTGGGTAAGCCGGTCGGCGGAGGAATACCCATTGGAGCGGTGGGCGGACGCGAGGACGTGATGTCTGTGGTCGGCGCGCTGGATCCCAAGGCCGAGCATTTCGGACCGCTCTTCCCCATGGGCTCATTCTGCGCGCATCCGCTGGCCATGGCGGCCGGCATCGCCTTCATCGAGGAGCTTGAGAAGGGCGATTACATCCAGAACTCCATCGCACGCGCAGCCGACCTGACCAAAGTCATCAACGAGGTTGCGGCCGGCCTGAAGATGGACGTCTCGGCCCATGCCATCTACAGCATCGTACACTTCGGCCTGAACGGAAAATTTAATATGAGCCAGGTGCTGGAGGTCTACGAGTTCGACCTCATGATCAGGCTGGCGCTGTTGCTGGGCAATCCGGGCGTGGTAGTATTGCCGGGTCACGTATACATGTCGGGCGTGATGACAGAGAAGGACATACAGAAAAGCCGGGCTGCTTTCGAGACGGCTTTCAGCATTTATAAGTGAGGAATAAAGCGGCCGTTCGCAGTAGTCTGTTGACAGGAGCGCTGGAAATTGTATAATGCCTTGATTCACCTTCAAGTTGGCAGACTGAATAAATCTGTAAGGAGTGGCTAGGGATGACGGAAGCAACACAGCCTGTCCAGGGAACGCTCAGAAAGGAACTCACGTTAGTACTGCTGATCTTCCTCATGATAGGCCTCAACGTAGGTGGATCCCTGTTTACGCTGACCAATGTCGCCGCGGGCCTGACCGGTCCATCGCTGATCATCGCGCAGATCATATCTGCCCTGCCCGTATTCCTCGCAATTGTACCCTACATGCTACTGACGTCCATCGCGCCCAAGTCGGCAGCCAGCTATCAATACGGCAAGCTCGCCTCTTATCCCATGGCGGTGGCGGGCGTGATGGTGCTGCTGGTAGCCATGCCGCTGGGCGGCCTGCCCCTTTTCGCAATCACCAACGGACGCTTCATCATGATGCTGTTCCCGGATGCGCCCGCCATGGTGCCCGGCCTGGGCATATCATGGGTGGTGCTCATCGCCATCATCACCATCACTCTCTTCTATATCATCAACATCCGAGGCATCAAGCCGGCCGCCTGGGTGCAGTTCGGCATGGTATTCCTGCTGATCGTTGCCTTGCTGGCGTTCATCTTCGGCGGCTTCCCCCAGATTGAATGGTCCAATTTCTCGAACATGTTCACAGGCAACTTGAAATTCCCCGGCATGCCGCCAGCGCTGGGGCAGACGGTTGGCCTGATAGCGGCGGCGGCCATATGCTACACGCTGCTGGCAGGCGGGCTGTTCGGCATTGAGCTGGGCGACGAGGTTAAAAAAGCCGGCGTCACCATACCAAGAGGATTGCTCATCTCCATTATCGGCGCTTTCCTCCTGACATGGCTGGTGGAAATCGTCGCCATCGGCGTCATGAACTGGGAGCAGCTTGCGGCATCCAAGGACCTCGGCGCCGTGTGCAAACAGATCTTCGGCGCCACTTCATTCTGGTTCTATTTCTTTATCATCGGCGGCGCCGTGATGGCCTGTATCTCCACAGTGCACGCGGTGATGACCATCTCCGGCCGCTACGCCATGTCCTATGCCAAGGACGGCTTTTTCCCCAAGTTTATGGCCGATATCAACAAGCGCTGGGGCACTCCGCACTGGGGCCTGACCCTGCCCTGGGCGCTGAGCGTGATCATACTCCTGCTGGCCGGTGAAACCATCAGCATCTATGGAGCAATGCTCAACTTCGGCATGTTGTGGATGGTCACACTGGTACTGATCGCAGCGGCGCGTTTGCACAAAACGTATCCCGCGGAGTATAAGCTGTCCCAATTCAAATTCAAACCAGGCCTGGTCTCATTCACAGCTATCACCGCCGCAGTTCTCAATATAATATTCATGCTGCTGCTGGTAGTCTTCCTGCTGATGCAGAAGGTCACCTGGCCCATCATACTGTTCGTACTGGCCATCATCGTCGGGCTGGGCCTCTACTATATACAGAAAGCGAGAAAGAAGGTCAAACCGGCAACGCTGCAGTAGACCCTTTGACGTGTTTAGACGTTGTCATAAAAAGGAGGTGAACGCGCCCATGGGATTTAATAAAATTTTAGTGATCGGCGGCGGCGCCATCGGCGGCATCACTGCGGCGTTGCTGACTAAGCAAGGCTTGAACGTAATCGTGCTTGATGCCGATAAAGAGCATGTCGAACGTATGAATGGCGGCCTCGAAATAAGCGGCTTTAGAGAGTTGACCGTACCGGTCAAGGCCATGCTGCCCGGCGACTTCGTCGGCAAGCAAAACGCCGCCTGGGCCGATATCGTCCTGCTGGCCGTGAAAGGGCTGCACACAGAAACTGCATTGAAATCCGTATTACCAGTGATATCGAAGACCGCGCCGGTAGTCTCGCTGCAAAACGGCATTAACGAGGAGACCATCTCTAAAATCGTCGGTATTGAGCGCACCATCGCATGCAGCATCACCTGGGGCAGCACCAATAAGGGCCCGGGCCAGCTAATGCAGACAACCGACGGCGGATTCATCATAGGCCAGTGGCCGACAGGCAAAAGCAAAATCGTGGACGAGACCGCCGCTCTGCTCTCCAAGGCGTTCACCACCGAGGTTTCCGACAATATCATCGGGGACCGCTGGACCAAGCTGCTCATTACAGTCTCGCTCACCGGTGTGGGCACAACGGCCGGACTGACTTACGGCGGAGTGATCGACAACGAGGCTGCCCGCAAGGTAGCGCTCACCGTGATCACCGAGACCTATGATGTCGGCATCAAGGCCGGCGTGAAGTTCGCAGACCTGATGGGCGTATCGCCATCCATCGTCCTGGTGCGCAATAAAGATGACTTCGAAAAGGCGTCTAAGTTGCTGGAAATCGGGTTCGCGAACCACAAGGCCACCAAGCCCTCCATGTGGCAGGACATCGAGAAGGGACGCAAGACCGAAGTGGATTTCGTCAACGGCTACGTCGTCAGGAAGGGCAAAGAGGTGGGATTGAAAACGCCTGCCAACGAGCTGGTGACTAAAGTGATAAAGGAAATTGAGGAAGGGAAAAGGAAGCCCTCCCTGGAGAACCTCAAGGAATTCCAAAGCATTACGGCTTATATTAAATAACAATTTTATATCTTAAGGAGGTACAACACTACATGGCCAAGAAACTGATCATCCAGGTAGCACCATTCGGTTCAAACACTCTACATGAGAAAACACCGAACCTTCCCAACCTCGGCAAAAGAACACCTTACCTGCCGATCACGCCAGAAGAGGTCGCAGAGGAGGCGCTTCGTTCTTATAACGCGGGAGCCACCCTGTGCCACATCCACGCCAGGGATCCCATACACATGCTGGCCACTCCTGATATCAAGGTCTGGGGCGACGTGGTGTCACGCATACGGGAGAAGTGCCCTATAGTAATCGAAGCCGGCGGCGGCATCGGCGCCTGGGTTGATACGACTACATGGCAGATTATCGCGGCTTCCGAAGAGCAGAAGCTGGCGCTATTGGACATCAAGCCCGAGCCGGACATGCTCACCCTCAATATGGGCACGTTTGATATGTCGATCGGCAAGTACGGTTTTTCCACTTTCAGCAATACCCCTCCCTTCCAGAGAAAGATCATTAAGGGCATTATAGAAAGGGGCTGGGGCATGGAACTGGAGATCTGGGACGTCAGCCACCTGTACAATACCATGGCGCTCTGTGAAGAAGGTGTATTTGATAAAAATATGCCCTTTCATATCGATTACCCCCTGGGCGTATCCGGCGGACAGCCCGCTACGGCGAAACAGCTTATGTATATCTCCGAAGAGGGCAAGAAGATGTTCCCCAATTCCAAGTGGCAGGCCCTGGGCATCGGCAAGGACGAGTTCCCCATGATCACCATGGCCATGCTGCTGGGCGCCGACAGCGTCCGGGTAGGCCTCGAAGACAACATCTATATCTCGCACGGCGAACTGGCTAAATCCAACGCTGAACTGGTTGAAAAAGCGGTCAGGATCGCCCGCGAGCTCGATTTCGAAATTGCCACCGTCGAGGAGGCCAGGGAACTGCTGCATCTCAAGAAAAAGTAAATACCTGCAGGGAGGAGCATGATGGATAATCAGCCAGCCGCACATAGGTACCAGCTTTCTTCAGGTTCCCGGCTGTATATATTCGTCCTGCTCTTCCTGCTTTACTTCTTCGATTACGTCGACCGCACTGTCGTAACGTCCCTTTTTCCGTTCATACAGAGGGACTGGGGCATATCGGACGCTGAGTGCGGCATGCTGGTCTCCGCGGTCTACTGGTCTATACTTATCTTTACCTTCCCCGTATCTATCCTGGTCGACCGCTGGAGCCGCAAGAAGACCATCGGTTTAATGGCCACGTTCTGGAGCATCGCCACGGCGGCCTGCGCGTTCATGCCCAATTTCAAGGCGCTGTTCGGCGCCAGGACCGCTATCGGTATCGGCGAAGCGGGCTATGCGCCCGGCGGATCCGCCATGATCTCGGGGCTGTATCCCGAGGAGAAGAGAGCCCGCATGTTCGGCATCTGGAACGCTTCCATACCGCTGGGCAGCGCCGTGGGCATCGCGCTGGGCGGTATCATCGCCAAAAACCTGGGGTGGCAACATGCATTCGGCCTGGTGGCCATACCCGGACTGGTGGTGGCCATCATGTTTTTCTTCGTCAAGGACTACAAAACCGTTGAGCTGGTCAAGACGGTGGACGAAGGCAAGGGCGCAACCAAGAAAAAGATGAACTTCAGCGATATCAGCAGGGAGTTCCTCCATACTCCAACATTGTGGTTCACATACCTTGGCTTCGCCGCCGTCGTATTCGTAACCACATCGATCATCACCTGGCTGCCCACCTATTTCTTCCGCGCCGGCGGTATCCCGGAGGACCAGGCCGGCCTGCGCGCCAGCGCGATCATGGCGCTGGCGATCATCGGGGCGCCCCTGGGCGGCTTCCTGGCTGACCTGTGGTATAGAAAAGATTTAAGAGCCCGGCTGCTGTTCTGCGCTATATCCATTCTGATCGCGGCGCTGTTGGTCTACCTGGCGTTTTCGCTTCTCGACGGTATGAGCCAGTACATCATGCTGCTGCTTGTAGGCATCACCATAACAAGCTTCATCCCCGCAGCGCTCGCCGTCTGCCAGGACGTGGTACACGCCGGGTTGCGCGCTACATCCGTCGCCCTGGCGGTTGTAATCCAGCACCTGCTCGGCTCATCTCTGGGGCCCATCGTCACCGGCGCCTTCTCCGATGCTTACGGCATCAGGACGGCCATGACTTTCCTGCCTATCTACCTGATCGTTGCCGCGGTACTCTTCTTTGCCGGCTCTTTCTTCTACAAAAAGGACTACGCCAAGGTAGAGAAAATAGAGCTCCAAATGGAATCCTGATATCATCGCCGGCCGAATTGGCCCGTTACGATCGCCATAAACCACACATGTGAGATTCTATAGAATATTGCATATTTCTATAGAATTCTATACTATATATGGCCGGGCGGTTGATCGCCCCTCGGACTTGAGAGCCGGTAAAGTGAAAGAGACAGACCTGATCAGCATTAGTGAAGCCAGCCAGATACTCGGTGTCAATGAAGCTACGCTGCGCCAGTGGACGGACGAGGGCAAGCTCAGTGCATTCGTAACCCCGGGCGGGCACAGGCGCTACTCGAAATCGGACCTGAAAAAACTCACCCGGTCCGGTCAGAAAGTGCTGGGTATCAAAGACCTCGTGAGCGAGCTGGAAGATACCACGCCCCGTCACAGGGAGATAGCGCGCGGCTTCTTCGACAGGTCTCCTCAAGCTGTGAAACCTTGCGAGGAGCATCAGCGTCAACTGGCAGAACTGGGCCGTCATTTGCTCAACCTGACAGCCAGATATGTCAGCGAGCCCGCCAGAAGGGAGGAGTCTCTTTCTGCAGCCCGCGATACGGGCAGGGGCTTCGGCCGCCTGCTGGCCGAGATGGGGATGCCGCTGACCGAGGCGACGGAGGCTTTCCTCATGCACCGTGAGCTGATCATGCAGGCGGCAGCCAACCTGGCAGGAAAGCGCGAAGCCCGGGGTGGTCGCATCGCAGAGGCCATACCGCTGGCCAATCGTTTGATCGATGTAACTCTTGTTGCCATGATAGACGCACACCAGAAATATACAGGCGGACAGGCGGGCCATACATGATATCGATATCCCGCCTGCTCTGCGGCACGGTTAGCCCCGGCGATAGCCTGCGCTACCGGGAAACCGGGCAGCTACTGGGAAAGAAGGTCCACGCGGAGCCGGGTCCCGTAGTTGTCTGGAACTGCACCCGCCAATGTAACCTGCATTGCATACACTGCTATGCCGGCGCCAGCAGTCAGGCAGAAACACCCTCGATGAACACGAAACAGGGTATGCAATTTATCGATGACCTCGCTGAATTCAATGTGCCCGTCATCCTCTTCTCAGGCGGGGAACCACTATTGAGAGACGACCTTTTCGACCTGGCCGGGCACGCGGCAAGCCGGGGCCTGCGCATAGCTCTCTCCACCAACGGCACGCTAATCGATGCGCAGACCGCGGATAAGATCAGGGAGGCCGGTTTCGCCGAGGTCGGCATCAGCCTGGACGGCACCAGTTCCACCAACGACCGCTTCCGCGGCAAAGACGGAGCTTACCGGCAGGCGCTGGAAGGCATCCGCGCATGCGTAGCCAGGGACATCAGAGTATCACTCAGACTTACCATAACCAGGTACAACCACACCGAAATACCAGACATCTTCTCGCTGATAGAACAGGAGAACATCAACCGTGTCTGTTTCTACCACCTTGCATATTCAGGGCGGGGCAACAAACTGATAGAACAGGACCTTCCTCACTCTCAAAAACGCAGGACCATGGACATAATCTGTGACCGCACACTCGACATGCACAGGCGCGGCCTGTCAAAAGAGGTACTCACAGTGGGCAACCATGCGGACGGAGTATACCTGTACCTGAGAGCGCAGGAGCAAAAACGCACAGATGCCGGACGAATACAAGAACTGCTCAAAATGAACGGCGGTAACAACTCGGGGATCAGGATAGGCGCCGTAGACGACAAGGGTGACGTACACCCGGACCAGTTCTGGCAGAGCTACTCGCCGGGTAACGTTCTGAAGCGTAAGTTCGGCGATATCTGGACGGATATGTCTCAGCCGGTGATGAAGGGATTGAAGAGCCGCAAGCATCTGCTTAAGGGCCGCTGCGCCCGCTGCAGGTATATTGATCTGTGTAACGGCAACCTGCGCGTGCGCGCCGAAGCTGTATACGGCGATATGTGGGCCGAAGACCCCGCCTGTTACCTCAGCGACAGGGAGATCGGTTTAATAAAATGAGCGCTGACCTGTCACACTCAAGTTTAATCCAACCCCGGTTGCAGCTCGTGGCATGGGAAATCACGCGCTCATGTAACCTGCACTGCGCCCACTGCCGCGCATCGGCCTCCGGAGGCGAGTACAAGGACGAACTGACCACGCAGGAGGCATCTGTTCTGATAGATCAGATCAGAGAAGCAGGCAATCCTATCATCATTCTCACCGGCGGAGAGCCGCTGGTTCGCAGTGACGTGTATTCCATAGCAGAGTATGCAAGGGCCAAAGGTCTGCGTGTAGTTATGGGCACCAACGGGACACTGGTTACACCGCAGATCGCAGCCCGGCTGAAAGACTCGGGGCTCTCCCGCATCTCGGTCAGCCTGGATTTCCCCATACCCGAGCTGCAGGATAAATTCCGCGGTCAGCAGGGCGCATTTTCGGCAGCGCTGGCCGGCATCCGCAGCATCCGTGAGGCGGACGTCGAAGTTCAGATCAACTGCACATTGACCAGGTTGAATATCGCCTACCTGAATGATCTGCTGTCCCTGGCCCTGCATGAAGGCGCAGTAGCCTTCCACCCCTTCTTCCTGGTGCCTACGGGCAGGGGCAAAGGGCTTTGCGACGTTGAGCTCAGCGCTGAGGAATATGAGAGCGCCTTAAACTGGATATACGACAGGCAGCTTGAACTGAAGGACAGGATATTTTTCAAACCGACCGATGCGCCGCATTACCTGCGCATATTGAGGCAACGCACTAAACATGAGGCGTTAAAAGCCGGCCCTTCGTCCACATCTCACCATAATCATGGCAGCACCGATTCGATCAGCCGTGGATGCATGGCCGGAAGCGGATTCTGCTTTATATCTCACACGGGCCGGGTACAGGGATGTGGCTATCTGGACCTTGCAGCAGGCAATATCAGAAATCAACCATTCGGCGAGATCTGGCGAGATTCGCCGCTCTTCAGGCAACTGCGCGACCTTAGCGCCATTAAAGGAAAATGCGGAGTCTGTGAATACAAATCGATCTGCGGCGGCTGCCGGGCACGTGCATATGAAACTACGGGTGATCACCTGGAGTCCGAGCCGTATTGCATGTACCAGCCCCACGGCGCAACAGGAGAACGCGTAAATGTCTGAGGCTGCACACGCAACCCCCGAGAACAGGCTGCTCGATATGCTGCAATCAGGCTTCCCTGTTATCAGAGAACCGTACGAGGATATGGGCGCTAGGCTCGGAATAAGCGGTGACGATGTAATCGGGGGGATAACCGAACTCAAGAAAAAGGGTATCGTACGCCAGATCAGCCCGGTGCTGGATGCCAGAAAGCTGGGCTTTCAGAGCACTCTGGTTGCAATGAAGGTGAGCAATCCCCTGATAAAGAGCGCCGAGGATTATCTGAGCTCCCATCCCGGCATCAGCCACGGCTATGAGAGGGAGCATGAATTCAATATCTGGGTAACCCTGTCCGTACCTCCGGGAACAGATTTGCAGGCAGAGGTAACTAATATCGCTGCAAGTTCCCGCGCACGAGCGATAATCGCCCTGCCTGCGGTCAAGGTATTCAAGCTGAGGACCAATTTCAGCCATACTGAAGATTCTTCAGCGGAAGAGGATATCTTGAACGGGACGGGCCTTCCAGGCAGGGCCAGATTATCGCGGTCCGATAGACAGATCATCAACGGTTTGCAGCACGATCTGCCACTGAGCGCCGATCCATTTGCGCCGCTGGCGCGCAGCCTGGAAATGGACGTGGATGAAATGCTGGCGCACAGCCGCTCGCTGCTGCGCCGCGGCATAATCAGGCGCTATGGCGCTTCCATCAACCATCGCAACGCTGGATACAGGGCCAATGCCATGACGTGCTGGGATGCTCCTGTCGATAAAGTAGATGAACTGGGACATACGCTGGCTTCCAACAGACATGTCAGCCATTGCTATGAGAGAACGACTATTGATTCCTGGCATTATAACCTGTTCGCCATGGTACATAGCCGTGATAAGACAACCTGCCTGCAAATAATCGAAAAGATGGCGGCCGTAACAGGTCTCACAGATTACGCAGTGCTGTTCAGCATCAGGGAATTCAAAAAAACGAGAATACTCTACAGAGTTTAAGTAAAGAATGGCGACGTATTATCCGATTTACCTCAACCTGCAGGGCAGGAAGTGTCTTATCGCAGGAGGCGGTCAGGTTGCATTGCGCAAGGCTGCTGCGCTGCTGGAATATAGCGCCGAGATCACCGTCGTAAGCCCCCGGCTCTGTGTCGGGTTGCGCAAGCTTGCGGAGGACGGCCGGATAAAAGTCATAAACAGGTCCTACCGCGCCGGTGATATGAAGGGTATGCATATCGCCATCGTGGCCACCAGTAATCGTAAAATCAACCGGGGCGCAGCGGAAGAAGCTAAAAAACACGGCGTGCCCGTCAACGTGGTGGACGATCCCGCTCTATCGGATTTCATCGTGCCTTCCGTCCTGCGCAGGGGCAGCCTTTCCATTGCTGTCTCAACCTCCGCCAAGAGCCCTGCGCTGGCGCGCAAGATCCGCAGCAGGCTGGAAGGTGTATTCGACAAGGAATATGCATCGCTGGTCCTTGTGATCGAAGAGGTCCGCCGTAGCACCAGGAAGCTTGGTCTGAAGGTAAGCAGCAGTGATTGGCAGCGGGCTATTGACATTGACTCCATGATCGCATTAATCCGGCAAGGACGGGGCGAAGAAGCAGGGGAAGCCCTGATAGAGAAACTTAAGAAATGTGCAAAATGATCTTACAGAGGGGATATGCTCATGCATGTTAGCCTCGCCGGAATAAACCACCGCACGGCGCTAGTGGAAGTACGGGAAATGGCTGCAATAAGTCCGGACGGGCTGCCCGAATATCTTCATCTTCTACGGCGGCATGTGCAACACGGCATCATCCTCTCAACCTGCAACCGCACCGAGGTATATGTCACAGGCAGCCAGGTCGGCGAGCTTGAAAAAGCCTGCTCCGATTTCCTGAATAAAAGCATGTGCCTGCCGGCCGGCGCCACTCCCTATCTCTACGTTATGAGCGACCGGGTCGCCCTTGAACACCTTTTCGGCGTGTCCTGCGGATTGGATTCCATGGTAATCGGCGAATACGAGGTACTGGGCCAGGTCGGTCAGGCGCTGGCGGCGGCCGAGAGGTCAGGTATGGTCAATCTGCCCCTGAGGCATATTTTCGAGAGCGCCATCAGCACCGGCAGGCGCGCTCGCAACGAGACAGGCATAAGTAGAAATCCGCTCTCCATCAGCTCTATAGCAGTCAACAAGGCACTGGATATCGTGAATGATATCGGCAGTTCCAAGATCGTTATCATAGGGGCCGGCGAGGCGGGCAGGCTGGCCTTGAGAGTGGCCAGCAGCAGGGGCGCCGCCGATATGGCGGTTGTCAGCAGGACGCTGGAGCGGGCAGTTCGCATAACCGGCCGGAACGGCGGACGTCCCGTCAGCCCGGATATGCTGGCTGCGGAGCTGCGAGACGCCGACATCGTTATCGCCTGCGCAGCATCACCCCACCCTGTGCTCCGCCACATACAGGTGCGCGAAGCCATGAGCAAGCGGCCGCAACTGCCATTGATCATCATCGATATCGCACTGCCCCGCAACGTGGAGCCCGCCGTCGGCAACATCGACAATGTGCATCTCTACAATATAGACGACCTGAACGTCCTTGCGGATAACCATCGCCAGGAAAGGGAGTCGGAGGCGGCGTCCGTCAAAGGGATCATAGCAGAAGAGCTCGATATACTTATGAAATGGTGGCTGTCATACAGCGCCCGCCCGGTTATAAAGTCCCTGGTGGCCAGGACCGAGAAGATCCGTGCAGCGCAGTATCACAGCTCGATGAAAAAAATGGCATCCTTGTCGGAGGAGGAGAAACAGCAGATCGACCTGCTCACCAGGTCGATCGTAGATAAGATATTGAGGGACCCTATCCTGTACCTCAAGGAAGGCGGCGGCGCAGACCGCATAGAGACCATCAGTCGTCTTTTCGGGCTAAATGATGGAAAGGACCTATGAATAATAAATTTGTGATCGGATCGCGGGGAAGCAGGCTGGCCCTGATCCAGGCGGAGTCGGTGGCTCGTGAGATCAAACAGGTTCATCCGCGGCTGGAGGTCGAGATACACAAGATCGTGACCGAGGGCGATCGCAACCGAAGTGTGAACATAGACATGGCCGGTGATACAGGAATATTCGTCAAGGCCCTGGAAGAAGCCCTTCTGAACCACAGCATAGATATAGCTGTGCACAGTCTCAAGGACCTGCCGACCATGTTGCCCGCGGAATTATGCCTGGCTGCCGTAACGCAGAGGCTGGACCCCCGCGACGCATTAGTGGCCAGCTCTCCACTGGCTGATTTGAATCCAGGATCAAAGATAGGCACCGGAAGCCTGCGCCGCGCGGTCCAACTCAAACAGGTCCGTCCGGACCTGGAGGTCTGCAGCATACGCGGCAATGTGGACAGCCGCCTGCGCCGGGTTAGCTCCGGACAACTGGAGGGCGTCATCGTCGCCGCAGCAGCGCTGCTCAGGCTTGGATGGAGTGATAAAATAACCGGGTACCTCCCGCTGGAGTTCTTCCTGCCGGCGACCGGTCAGGGCGCGCTGGCTGTAGAGGCCAGGGATGGTGACAGTAGAGTGGAGGAGATCATCGGGCCAATCAACCATTTACCCACGTGGCAGGCGATAACGGCCGAACGGGCTTTCCTGCATACAGTGGAGGGAGGCTGCCGTGCGCCCATAGCAGCCCTGGCCACAGTGCATGATGATATCCTGGAGATACAGGCCATGGTGGCAGACAGGGAAGGCAGCATAATAATGAGAGACTCATGCGAGGGCCGGGTACAATTGCCGCAGGAAGCCGGCGAAAAACTCGCGCGCAGGATGCTGAAGGCAGGGGCCGCCAATCTGATAAAGGATGCACGATGCCTGTAAAAAGAGGAAAAGTCTACCTGGTTGGCGCCGGCCCGGGCGATCCCGGGCTGTTCACCCTCAAAGGCGCTGAGTGCCTTTCCAGGGCAGATGCAGTTGTCTACGATCACCTGATCAGCAACCTGATCCTTGATCACGCTTCGACAGCGGCCGACAAAATCTATGTCGGCAAGAAAGGCGGGAGCCACCATGTCGAACAGGATGATATCAATCGCCTCCTGGTAGAGCTGGCCGCCGACGGCAAGACGGTGGTTCGCCTCAAGGGGGGCGATCCATACATACTAGGGAGGGGAGGCGAAGAGGCCGTAGCGCTGAAGGCCGCGGGTATCCCCTTCGAAGTGGTGCCGGGCATCAGCTCGGCGGTGGCTGTGCCTGCCTACGCCGGCATACCGGTTACGCAGCGCGGACTCTCGTCCTCATTGACCATCCTTACCGGCCACGAGGACCCTGCCAAGATCGTTTCCCATATCCGCTGGGACATGCTGGCCAAATCGGGCAGCACATTGATCATTCTGATGGGCATGCAAAACCTGCGCCTCATCGCGGCGCTGCTATTGAAGCACGGCATGAAACCGGGCACACCGGTGGCCATCATCAGAGACGGCACACTACCGACGCAGTTCACGATCACAGGCACGTTGAAGAATATCGCTGAAAAAGCCGACGATGCAGGGATGACGGCCCCGGCCGTCATCGTCGTAGGCCGCGTGGTAGAGATGCGCCGGGACCTGCGCTGGTTCGAACTCTTCCCCCTCTTCGGCAAACGTGTGCTGGTCACGCGTGCAGGGAGCCAGGCGGGCGGCTTCGAAGGGCTGCTCATTCAGCACGGTGCACAGCCCGTGCGTTTCTCATCCATCGAGATACGTGCGATCAGAGTAAAACAGAAACTGGACAGGGGCATTTCTAATCTGAACGAATATGACTGGCTGGCCTTCACCAGCGTTAACGGTGTCGAGGCCTTTTTCCATCGCCTGAATGAGCGGAAGTTGGATTCCCGCGCGCTGGCCGGCCTCAGGATAGGCGCCATCGGGCCCATGACGGCGAGTGCGCTCAGCGCATACGGTGTCGAGGCTGACTATGTGCCGGGAGTCCACACAGGAAAGGGCTTCCTCAGGGATTTGAGGAAGTCAGAGGTCAATGGAAAACGCTTCCTGCTGCCCCGCGCCGATATAGCCGACGATGAGATCACGGAAGGCCTGAGAAAGCTGGGCGCCAGGGTGGATGAGATAGCCGTCTACCATACTGCAAGGCCCCGCGGAAACCTGGCGCGGTTGAAAGGCCTGCTGCAGCCCGGCAACCTGGACATAATCACCTTTACCAGCTCATCGACCGTGACCAACCTGCTGGCAGGGCTGAGCAATAACGAAATCAAGCAGATCAAAGCTAAAATAGCCTGCATCGGTCCCAAGACTGCGGCAACGGCCGTAAAAGCAGGACTGAAAGTTCATATCCTGGCTAAAGAACAGACGATGGCGGGATTGATCGAAGCTACGGAAGAATATTTCCGCAAGGAGGCCTGAATGCCCATATTTCCTGATTTACGTATGCGCCGCCTGAGAAAGAGCCCCGCTCTGAGGTCGCTGGTGAGGGAAAACCATCTGGACGTGGGCGACCTCATCTTTCCTCTCTTCATCGTCGAAGGAAAGGGCATAAAGAGGGAGATCGATGCCATGCCCGGTATCTTCCATTTCTCCGTGGACAAGCTTGCCGCTGAGGTGGACGAATTGGTTCGGCTCAAAGTGCCCGCCGTGCTGCTCTTCGGCGTGGTAAACAGCAAGGACGAGACAGGCTCGGCAGCGCTCGATCCCGAGGGCGTAGTCCAGCAGGCTGTGCGCACAATAAAAAAGACGGCCCCCGATATGATAGTTGTGACCGACATCTGCCTCTGCGAGTATACCAGCCACGGGCACTGCGGCGTTATCTTAAATGGCGATGTAGATAATGATAACACTCTTTCCCTGCTGGCCGGGATGGCCCTTTCCCATGCTTCAGCCGGCGCGGATATGGTGGCCCCGTCCGATATGATGGACGGCCGGGTGATGACTATTAGAAAAGCGCTGGATGACAACGGTTTCAGCCAGATACCCATATTATCCTACGCAGCTAAGTACGCCTCCGCTTTTTACGGCCCCTTCCGGGAAGCGGCCGGCTCTGCCCCTCAGTTCGGTGATCGCAAGTCCTATCAAATGGACCCCCCAAACGTTCGCGAGGCTCTCAGGGAGATTGAAGAGGATATCAACGAGGGCGCCGATATCGTCATGGTCAAACCGGCGCTGGCTTACCTGGACGTTATCCGCCGGGCGCGGGACAGTTTCAATTGCCCGCTGGCTGCTTATAATGTGAGCGGCGAATATGCCATGGTCAAAGCCGCAGCCTCACGCGGCTGGATCGACGGGAAAAAGGTTACTTTAGAGATACTCGGGTCCATCAAAAGGGCGGGGGCCGATATCATTATCAGCTACCACGCCAGGGAAGCCGCCGCCTGGCTGAACGAGCAGGTGTAATAAAATGAGAACGACAACAACCTCTCGACGCCTTTTCAGACTTGCCCGGCGCTACCTGCCGGGAGGAGTGGACAGCCCCGTCAGGGCATTCGGGGCCGTAGGGGACGTCCCCCGCTTCATCGTGAAAGGCAAAGGCTCCAGGATAATTGACGCCGACGGCAACAGTTACATCGATTATGTCGGCTCCTGGGGTCCTCTGATACTGGGGCATGCAGACAGGCGAATAGTAGAAGCGTTAAGACATGCGGCGGGCAAGGGCACCAGCTTCGGGGCCGCCACGGAGATGGAGACGCGGCTGGCCGAGATGATACATAGCGCTGTGCCGTCCATGGAGATGGTGCGATTCGTCAGCTCGGGAACCGAAGCGACGATGAGCGCCATCCGCCTGGCCCGCGCCTTCACCGGCAGGGACAGGATCATCAAGTTCGCCGGATGCTACCACGGGCACTCCGATAGCCTGCTGGTCAGCGGCGGCTCGGGCATGGCCACGCTGGGCATACCGGATTCTCCGGGCGTAACCACGGCCACAGCCCGGGATACGCTGGTGGCCGGCTACAACGATTTAGACGCCGTGCGCCGGCTCTTCGCCAAATATCCGGACAGTATCGCGACTGTTATCGTTGAGCCCATTGCCGCCAACATGGGACTGGTCCATCCCGGCAGGGGCTTCCTCAGCGGCCTGCAGCGCCTGGCCAAAGAACATGGCGCCCTGCTCATTTTCGACGAGGTAATAACCGGATTCAGAGTAGCCTACGGCGGCGCACAGGAGCTATACAAAATAAGGCCGGACCTCACCTGCCTGGGAAAGATCATCGGCGGAGGCCTGCCGGTGGGCGCGTACGGAGGACGCCGTGACATTATGCGTATGGTTGCGCCGTCCGGCAAGGTTTATCAGGCAGGCACGCTCTCAGGTAACCCGCTGGCTATGGCGGCAGGGATAACGACGCTTGAGATACTCAACGATTCGTCCCTTTATGCACAGCTCGATGAGAATGGGGAGCTCTTACAGGAAGGGCTGGCTGCCGCAGCGTGCGACAGCTGCGTACCGCTGTCTATAGCACGCCAGGGTTCGCTGCTCACCGTATTTTTCAGCGCGGAGAGCGTCACCGACTATGCCTCGGCCCGCGGGTGCAATACAGCTGTCTTCGCACGTTTCTTCAGGGGAATGATGAGGCAGGGCATTTACTGGCCGCCCTCGCAGTTCGAAGCCGCCTTCCTCTCCCTGGCCCACAGCCGGCGTGACATCGCTGCCACAGTGAGGGCGGCGCGAAAGGTGTTCAAGCGACTCTCTTACAGCGCTACTTGATGGCGACGGCCTCTACCTTGAGCTGAAAATTTCCGGGCACTTCTTTTACGGCCACGCAGGTACGCGCCGGCGGGTCCACCGGAAAATACCTGGCGTAGACCTCATTCAGCTTGGCGAAGTCTCCCATATCGCGCATGAAGACCGTTACTTTTACAACCTTTGCCAGGCTGCTTCCCACCGATTCCAGTGACCGCTTCATGTTCTCCATGACTATTTCGGTGGCCTTGACGATGTCGTCGGTGATGATCAGGCCCTTTTCCAGGTCCATGGGATCGATGCCCGTTAGAAAGAGGAACCCACCCGCTTCCACTATATGCGAATAAGGCCCCGCTTTCAGCAGGAAATCATTATCTATGCACTTCTTCTGCAAAACAGTTACCTCCAGTTAAATCAGTAGTCAAATGTTACAAGGTATGTTAATATCATATCATGTCTGAATACAACCAGACCGAGGAGAAGATCGTCGACGCCGCCCTGTACGTTCTCCTTGCTCACGGTATAAAAAAAACTACTATCGAGGATGTTGCGGCGCGCTGCGGACTGACGCGCGCCACGGTGTACCGCTACTTTAAAGACAAGAGGCACCTGATAAGGGCCAGCATTCTGCACATGGTGAGCGTGCTTAACGAGGCGCTGGCCAGCATGGACAAACACAGGTACTACGATACCGAGAAATCCGCCACGCTGATCAAGGAGGCGGTGTCTTTAATGCCCAAAGGGGACATTTCCACACGCATTATCGAGCTCAAACAGCTTTATCCGGAGATATTCGCGGAGTACCAGATCGCTCGTCTTGCCTCGATCCGGGGGATATACAAGCGTGTTTTTAACGCGGCCAAGCGGGAGGGACTGATCACTCCTTCTGAGACAGACTGGAACCTGGTACAGACGATACTTTCAGAGGCGACGCTTTACGTTGCCGAGAGCCCGCTGGTGCTATCGTACGGCACGTCGGTGGGACACATATACTCGGCGGTGCTGGATATCATGCTCTACGGCATCATGGGCAGGCGCAAGAAACGTTAACCGGTTAACGCCTGCGTGCGCCCGCGGCCCGCTGCGGTTGCGTCCTGTGCCCTGCGAAACCGGGGCGGCGCTGACTTCCTTCCTCAGACACTGCAGGAACGGGGGCATCGTAATCAAAACCCTGTAGCTTGCGCCTTTCCAGCGGTGTTTTGAGCACCTTCTCTATATCTTTCACCAGAGCGGCGTCAGCGGCAGTCACAAATGTCAGGGCATCACCTTTCTGGTCTATGCGGCCGGTGCGGCCTATGCGGTGAGTATAGGCATCCACATTCTCCGGCATGTCGACATTGATAACGTGCGAGATAGTCAGGACGTCAATACCGCGGGCCGCGATATCAGTGGCAACCAGTATCTTGACCGAGCCGTCGCGGAAGTCGTCCAGCGCCGCCTGACGCCTGTTCTGTGCCAGATCGCCGTGCAGGGCTGTCGCTCTGAAGCCCGACCTTTTCAGTTGCAGGGCAACGCGGTCGGCGCGGTGCTTGGTGCGGGTGAATACCAGCACCGAGTCGCTCTCGAAGCTGCGCAGCACTGCGCTCAGCAGCTTTATCTTGAGGTGCTGTTTCACGGGATAGATGCTATGCGATACGGTATCAGCCGGAGCTGAATGCCCGATCTGAACCGTGACCGGGATGCGCAAGGCTTCCTGCACCAGCTTCCGAATATCGGGTGGCATGGTGGCGGAGAAAAGCATGGTCTGCCGGGGCCTGACAAGGCACCTTAAGATGCTCCTGATATCGGGCAGAAAACCCATATCGAACATGCGGTCGGCCTCGTCGATGACCAGCATCTCAACGAAGGACAGGTCTATGGTGCTCTTCCAGATGTGGTCGAGCAGGCGGCCCGGGCAGGCCACTATGATATCGACGCCGCTGCGCAGCCTGCGGATTTGCTGGTCCATGCCTACGCCGCCGTAAATAGAGATGCTCTTTAAGCCGGTGTATTGTCCCAGCGCGTCGATGGCCTCGCAAGTCTGTTCGGCCAGCTCCCGGGTGGGCGAAATGACCGCGGCGCCGATGCGCCCGCGCGGCAGCTTCAGCAGGCGGTCCATTACCGGCAGCAGGAAGGCTGCCGTTTTGCCGGTGCCCGTCTGCGCCAGTCCGATGATATCACGCCCCTGCATAATGGGGGGTATGGCCTGCAACTGAATGGGTGTAGGCTCGGTGTAACCCTGTGCCCGTACACCATCCATGATGCTTGGATGAAGGTTGAAGTTCTCGAAACTCAATGAATGACCTCATTAAATAGTCTATTTAGTGGGGTTCGGGCCATCCGAGGCTTGTGATAATTCTGGAAGGATTATAATAAGCTTGTGACAACCTAAACTTGAACTATTGATGTATTATACAATAAACATTGACAAACAACCTAATAAATACTAAATTGAAATTACAGGTCATCCAGGGGAAACATACCCGCAATATATCGCAACGGATCAGCTTTTAAGCATATAGGGAGGTATCTATGCCGGAAGAAGAGGCTAAAACCAAGAAGCAGCTCATCGCTGAATTGGCAGAACTGCGTGAGCAGGTCAACCAGCTTAAAGCACTGGAGGGCGAATTTAAAGTTGTTGAGCTCGAGCTGAGGAACTCCGAGCGTCAATACAGGCAGCTCTTTGAGGGTGCGCAGCATGGAATCGTGATACTCGATGCGGATACAGGCCATATCCAGCACGCCAATCCCCACGTGCTGAAGATGCTGGGCTATGCGCACGAAGACCTGCTGGGGAAAAACCTGTGGGACATAGAGGCATTCATAGACACCGAAAAAAGCAAAGCCGCAGCGCACCATCTGAAGCATCAGGACCACCTGCGATATGAAGATTTCCCGCTGGAGACAAAAAACGGCCGGCGACTGGATGTGGAGATTGAATCCACTGTATTCAAGATCAACGACAACCGCGTCGTCCACTGTAATATCCGCGATACGTCGGAACGAAAGAGGCTGGAGCGTGAATTACGCCTGGTGGCCACGCATGATACCATGACCGGGCTCCCCAACAGGACGCTCTTCCGTGACCGCGCGCAAATAGCAGTTTTACATGCTCAGCGCAGGAAGAAGAAAGTGGCCATACTGTCTCTTGACCTCGACAAGTTCAATACCGTGAATGAAACCATGGGTAACGCGGTGGGAGATAATTTATTGAAAGCTGCAGCCGACCGCATGACGGGACTGCTGCGCAAGAGCGATACTGTAGCGCGCGTAGGCGGAGACGAGTTCTCCATGGTAATACCTGAGCTCGAAGACATCAGCAGCGTAGACAAGGTCAACCATAAGATTGTGGACGCCTTCAGACATCATTTCCTGGTAAACGGCCATAAAATACTGGTCACCGTCAGCATCGGTACAGCCGTGTTTCCCGAGGACGGCAGAGACATCGATACACTGATTAATTGCGCCGACAAGTGCATGTATTACGTTCGCTCAAATGGCTGCAATAACTACAAGATATCCTCCGGCCAGAAATGACCGGAGGCCACCCATCAGCCCTCCGGCGTGATATCCCGGATATCTCCGAAGCAGGTCCCCACCGACCTGGCCGCCGTTATAAGCATGTCGCCGACGGGCACACGCCTCTGGCCGCGCGCAACCTCCTCTAAAGGCACCTCCACCAGATCATTGCCCTTAACCCCCACCATGTGGCCATAGAGGCCGTCCATCAGCATATCCACAGCCTTAGTGCCCAGCCTTGTGGCAAGCACCCTGTCGAAGGGGGTGGGCACGCCGCCCCGCTGCAGGTGACCCATCACAACTGTACGCGTCTCAATCCCGGTTTCAGCTTCTATTTGAGATCCCAGTACAAAGCCGATGCCGCCAAGGCGCACCGGGTCAGTGCTTTCTTCGACAATCCTCTGAACCACCTTGCCCCCACCCTTCGGCCGGGCGCCCTCTGCGATCACGGTGATGGTAAACCTCTTACCCCTGCAGTTCCTGTCATTCACTTTATCCGCAATAATATCAAGATCATAGGGGATCTCCGGAATCAGTATAACGTCCGCCCCGCTGGCGACACCTGCATGCAGGGCGATCCAGCCGGCGTTGCGCCCCATGACCTCCACAATCATCACGCGGTGGTGCGACTGGGCGGTGGTGCGCACACGGTCCAGCCCTTCCGTGGCGACGTAAACGGCGGAATCAAAGCCGAAAGTGATATCGGTCCCCCTGATATCATTGTCGATAGTCTTGGGGATGCCGATCAAAGGCAGACCATCTTTATACAACCTGTGCGCTATGTTCAGTGTGCCGTCGCCACCGATGCACACCAGGCATTCGGCTTCCAGACGCGCGAAATTATCGATAACAGTCCTGGATAAATCCTTGAATTCCAGGGGGCCTTCATTTTTAACCGGGCACCTGTAGGGATTGGCTTTATTGGAAGTGCCCAGTATGGTTCCGCCCAGATTGATAATACCGGATACGTCCTCGTAATGAAGTATGCGATGATGGTTATGCAGCAGCCCTTCGTAACCATCCGATATCCCTATCACTTCCAGCCCCAGCTCAAGCATGGCCTTCTTGGCCACCGCCCGGATAACAGCGTTTATTCCCGGGCAATCGCCTCCACCCGTCAGGATGGCTATTCTGCCTTTTTTTGCCACAGCTTATAAGTCCTGATTTATTTACTTCTTGCAACAGGATTGGCTGCTAAACACTGTCAGCAATATCCCTAATCCAAGCACCGCAAGTGTCACCGGGCAGGGCAGCGGCCAGCCGAACAAAGGATTGGGAATGCGGGCAGCCATAAGGACGGCGTCCAATATCAGCAGGAAACCGGTTATGATCAGTAAAATTTTACCAGCTTTAAGCATACAGCACCCCCTCGTTTATTTACCTTATCATTAGAGTATCACGTTGGAAATTCACAGTCCATAGTAAAGGTTGTACAATCTAAATACAGGGCTGATAAATATGGCAGCATCAGCAGTTTTAACAGCCATTGATGAAAAGGAGGTGTGCCATGTCAGGTAAATTTGCTCTGACCCTCGGTGGATGGGTGTTAGGCCTCATCATCGCGGCCATAGTCATTATCATAGCCGCTGCATTGCTCGGTGGATACCTGTGGGGTAACGGTAGTGGATACCAGGCAGGCTACGACAGGGGCAAGGTCGACGGCGATAAGGCCGGTTTTACCAGGGGCTACGAGAACGGGCAGAAGATCGGCTATGACCTCGGATTCCAGGCCGGTGATAAAGCGGGATACGACAGGGGCAACAAGGCCGGGTACGACGAGGGATACGCCAAGGGCAAGGACCAGGGCATTCAGGAAGGCGAAACAACAGGGTACAATAAAGGGCTGCGGGAAGGATACAACTCCTGCATAACTCCCTATTATTACTATCCCTGGTATTTCAGAGGCGGCCCCTTTTATTAATGATGACAAAAGGATTCTGATATTCGGAAACGCGACGGGATCTTGTCCAACAGGCTGTTATTGGTCTGTATCATCGTCGCCCTGATCCTGCTGGCAGCAATCGCCGTAGCCGTCATTTTCTTTAAAGATACGGCCGCCGGACAGTGGGTGTTCAGGGCAACGGATATCGTTCTTCACGTCGACGTTTACATCGGCGCCCTCATTCAGCAGTATGGTATTTTTGTCTACGGTATACTGTTTATTATCATATTCTGCGAGACCGGCCTGGTTGTTACTCCCTTTTTCCCCGGGGATTCATTGCTTTTCGCGGTGGGCGGCTTTGCGGCGCTGGGCGCGTTGAATGTATGGCTATTGATCCTGTTGATGTGGCTGGCCGCCGCGCTGGGTGACAGCTTCAACTACTTTATCGGCAACCGCATCGGGGAACAGGTTTACATCAGGGATTACAAATATATCAGGAGGGAATATATCGATCGAACCCACGCTTTTTTCGAAAAGTACGGCGGCACGGCCATTGTGCTGGCCAGGTTTGCGCCGATCCTCAGAACCTTTACCCCTTTCGTGGCGGGCGTCGGCAAGATGAACTACCCAAGGTTCCTTTTTTACAACGTTACGGGCGGTCTGCTATGGGTGGCGATCTGCATATTGTGCGGATACTTCTTCGGCAACCTGCCTTTCGTCAGAGAGAACTTCTCCATCTTTATACTGGCCATAATCATTGTTTCGCTGATCCCGGCAGCAGTTGAACTTTTCAAACACTGGAGGGCCTACCGCTGAAGCCGCTTAAGTGGTACAAAGACCTTTCGACTCATAAAGGCCGGCTGACGGCGGGCGCATTCCTGCTGGAGGGTCCGCGCGCCATCAACCAGGTGGTCGCGAGCAGTCCCCGCAGTATACTGGAGATACTGTATATCGGGGACCCGCCCTCCGGCTACAGCCGCTATGCCCTCCGGTCCCTCACACCTGCCCAAATAAAATCCATCAGTTCCACCGTCGTATCCCAGGGAATCATGGCGGTGGTACAACTGCCGGCCGGCACATATACTGACGAGCTGCCTGCAAAGGCCGGCGCCAGAGTCCTGTTGCTGGAAGATATACAGGACCCGGGCAATGTAGGCACGCTTATCCGCACAGCCGCCGCTTTCGATTACTCGGGAATCATACTGACCGGAAAATGCGCCGATCCTTTCTCCCCGAAGTGCGTGCAATCAACGGCAGGCAGCGCTCTGTCTCTCTGGATCAGGAGGACGGCCTCTTATCTCGACCTCGTGGATGAACTGAGAAGGCGGGGATATATCCTGGTGGCGGCTGACCTGCGAGGACCGCAGGGACCTTCTATACTAAAGGAAACAGACAGGCTGGTGCTTGCGCTGGGCAACGAGGCGGCGGGCCTGTCCGATGCGCTGCTGAAGAGATCCGATCACAAAGTGAAGATATCCGTAGCCGGGGCAAAAGCAGAGTCCTTGAATGTCGCTGCCTGCGGCGCCATCTGCATGTATTTAAGCAGCCTTAAATAACCGTCATCCGAGCAGAATGATGTAAAAAGGCGTTTTCTTCTGTTTCCAGGAAGAAGGTTTTATCCCCACGCCGGTAGTATATTACAGATTTATAGAATTCTTAAAGCGCTGACCCGGATAGTAAACACCAGCTGTTGACTTGCATAATCAGCCGCCCTATACTACGCGACAGTTGCCGGCCGGTGTGGCCGGGCGGAGCGACGAAAGAAGTCACTGAGCAGGAGGTCTGAACTATTATGAAAAGGCAGATCTTTACGACAACAGCACTGATAATTACGGGGGTAATTCTAACCGCCGGTGTGTTACTCTCAGGTTGTACACCAGCGCAGGAAACCGGAAAATCATTATTTATAACCGGAACATACGGCGCGCTGAGCCGCGGTGTATACGATGGAGATGTAACCGTCGCCGACCTGAAACACCAGGGCGATTTCGCCCTCGGCAACTTCAACGCTATCGACGGCGAGATGGTGGCCATGGACGGTAAATACTATCAGATAGGGTCAGAGGGAAAGCTAAATCCCGCGGACGATACAATGAAAATGCCAAATACAACGGCGACGTTCTTCAAAGCAGACAAGGTCATAACGATCGACAAACCGATGAGCTACCAGGAGCTTCAGCAATACATCAACAGCCAGTTACCGACACCGAACATTTTCTATGCCATCAAAGTGACCGGCACATTTGACTTCATAAAGGCCAGGACCTTGACTAAGCTGACCCAACCGTACCCTACCACTCTGTATTCAACGATCACGCAGAATGAACCGACTTTTGAGTTCAACAATATAGACGGCGCCATGGCGATCACCGTCAGCCCAACGTATATGAAAGAGATCGTCTATCCGGGCTATCACGCCCATTTTATCAGTAGCGACAGGAAATCAGGGGGGCACGTGCTCGATGGCCGCATAGCCAGAGGGCAGGCTGAAGTGGAATTCTTACCCAATTTTAGTGTGAACCTGCCGCAAAGTAGCAAGTATTACCAGGCGGATTTCACTGAATCCAAGTAACCATTTTCTAGCCCTGTCCGGCTGATTACCAACCCGGTTTATTAAACGCTCGCAGAAGCGCCTGATCGCGTTTTGAGTGTGCACCGTTTGTTTAATGTAGTATTCAGTATCCTTGCTCAGCCTCCATGAGCAATAGGCCAGTGCGGGTACCACGAGAAAGATCCCGATAAAATGCAGAAGGAACTTGTCATTGGCCAGACAGTCATGGATAAACAGACACAGCAGCACGAATAATCCCAGCGACAGATATACATTTCCCAGTAATTTAAGTAATTTCATGCTGTCCTCCTCACAATTAATGTACAAACATCAACCTGGCAGCACTTTTAGCAACACACAATTTAGCCATTATTTAATCACTAATCCACCTGATAATCGACCCCCTCAGGCTGCGGATACCTCATTTTTATCAGCGGCTCTTCTGAATAGTTTCGAGGACAACCTCGTAAATTTCAAGTTTCTCTTTCTTGAGCAGGTCTTCGATCTTCTTCTTAATAGCCAGTGCTTTTTCCATGGACTTGCTCTGTTCCTCGTCCGGAAAGGTTGCCTGTACTTTAAGATAAGCGGTATTTAACCGTGCGTGTGGCATTTATACTTTCCTCCTTTTGATTAGCCCTGACTGAACACCTTTCAATGTACTTCAAAGAAACTGAGTTTGTCCAGCCGATCGAAGTTGTGCTGGGCATCTATCCAGCGAACGGTGCCTGAACGGCAGCGCATCGCTATGGACTGTGTCCGGGCCCCGCCGCTGAAATAGCGCACCCCTTTGAGCAGTTCGCCGCTGCTGATGCCTGTAGCAGCAAAAAAAACATCGTCGCTGTCTATGAGGTCCTGCGTCTTATAAATTTTATCGACATCTATCCCGCCGGCCCTGGCTTTCTCTCGTTCTACACTGTCGCGCATCCAGGCCTTGCATTGAATGGCGCCGCCGATGCAGTGTATCGCAGCCGCGGAGAGTACTCCCTCCGGCGTGCCCCCGATGCCCATGAGAACATCAACCTCCCTCTCCGGCAGGGCTGCGTCTATGCTGGCTGCAATGTCGCCGTCGGAAATCAATTTAACCCTGGCGCCGGCGCTTCTGATGTCCGATATCAGCCGCTCATGTCGCGGCCTGTCCAACACCACTACAGTAAGCTCGGATAACTTCCTTTTTTTAGCGGCGGCTATATTCTTCAGGTTTTCCGATACGGGCGCGTTGATATCGATGCAGTCTTTCGCCTCGGGACCGGTTACGATTTTATCCATGTAAACAAATTGCCTGGGCCAGTGTATTGTCCCCCTGGCTGAAAGCGCTACGACCGCGATGGCGCCGGGCAGGCCCCTGGCAACGAGATTGGTCCCATCAACCGGGTCCACGGCGATATCAACCTTTAAATCGGAGCCGCCGCCGATACGCTCTCCTATGTACAGCATGGGAGCATGGTCTTTCTCCCCCTCACCGATGATTACGATACCATCCATGTGTACATAGCCCAGGACATAGCGCATGGCAGCCACCGCCGCCGCATCTACTATGGTTTTATCACCCCTGCCCAGGTGACGGGCGGAAGCTAAAGCTGCTGCTTCCGTGACACGCACCAGCTCCATAGCAATATTGCGCTCGATCGGTATGCCTGAATGCCTGGATTTCATACTTCACATCCTCCCCTGCCAATAAGACTATTACATCGGCTATTGAATAGTCAATGTAATTCTCTATTCGGTGTAGCGGGCAGGCGAAGCACACAGAGACAATAACAATATTATATTACATTTGAAATTTTATGTTAAGTATCGTATAATTTAAATACAGCTACAAGTTCAGAAAAGCTCTGCTTGCAAATATCGTCTGCATAAGGGAAGGAGAAACTCCATGGCATCCAATCAATTCGCAGATATCAGTAAGGATCTGTTCAACCAGATTAAATTTATTGAAAGCAGGGTGAAGGACGATTCATTTAAAGATGCAGTCAAGCTACTGGCGACTGCCGAAAAAACCTGTGAGCATCTCGAGTCCGTCATGACACCGGACAACCTGTTACAAACACATATAGTTAGTAACCGCCGGCTGGAAATAGGCTGGCTGCATGACAACATTCAACAGGGCATGCAAAAAAAGAAAAAGCCGGCCAAGAAACGCGCCACTAAATAGAAGACGGCTCTTTTTACTTCGTATAAATAAGGGAGCATAACCGGGCTACTTATTTAGTTTTCCAATACCGTAATCCACCTGACCTGGCCATACCTCTTCTGATTCTAAAGCGACGGTACTTCGCAAATATGTTTCAGATGAAAAACCACATCACCATCTATAATAATTTCATAATTATAGATGCCGGGTGGAGGATTACCGCTTAGATTTCCCACGGAAACCGGCTCACCATCAGGATTTGTTCTAAATGTGGTTTCCCTAACCCCTACCCAAGATGTTTTATCGATATCGCCCTCAGAATTCGTCATAAAGAATTTCACCATTCCATTTATCTCTGCGCCTTTTGGAGATTGTACCCATGCTGTTACAGAGTCGGAGCCTTTTACAGTGTAGCTATCGTAATATTTATCTAAATCACCCTCTACCGTAAGATAGGCTGTGGTCTTTGATAATATTTGTTTATCATAAGGCACAATGGAAAGATTACTCTCCGCAATGATTATGCCTTGCGCTTTCTCTATTCTAACAAGCTGTATAACATAATCACCCATACTCAAGGGAAGCCAATCGCTTTTGTTAAATTCTCCGCGCTGCACGGAATCTTCATCCTCACTTATCCTAAAGACCGGCCACTTATCTAATGGGATAACTGCTTCCCCGGATTTATTTATAACCCGGCAAGCGTAACTTATTCCTTTTTGGAGCCCTTTTTCTTTAGGATATATACCCTGTCCGGTATGGAATGTTGTTGATTTTATATCCGTATTGGTCACCAGTTCTATGCCATTCTCATGACTTATAGCTTTTACGATAGTTAAACTATTTTCGGAGACGAAAGTATTTGCACTATCCCAAACCAACACCTTAAAAAGACCGAGTGCGCAAATGAGAACAATCGTCAATACAATCGCGATCTTCCATTTCGCTTTAAACCCGGATTTTCTATCTTCTTTCTGTTGCTCATAACTATTTACCGGCTGTATTTGCTGTTGCGTGGGCCAATTTAGTTGCGCTCCACAATTGCCGCAGAATCTTAATCCAAAGGTAACCTGACAACCACACTTAGGGCAGTTATACCATTGCTGCATCATGTTTCCTCGAATGCCGCGACCGCGTACCCATTGCCATCGTGGCTGATATTATATGCCGATTTTAATAAATATCAACGTCGGCTTAAACGATTTTGGACGCAGTAATCAGCGCTTCAGGAAACAGCAAAAGCACGGTTGCCATCTGCCAACATATCGTATGTGCGCATCAGGGAGATCATTAACCGCGCCGAGCGTGAAATCGAAGCTCTCTCCTGACTGTCCAGCCCTGAATAGTATTAATCCCGGTTTACGCGTTTTATCCCCAGACACGTTACAATTAAAAGGGTCTGAAATATTATTGAGGCAGGAGAGGCGCTAAATGGAAAAGAAAGTCCACAACGTTGAGGGGCAGGCAAAAGCGGGGCCGTATTCCCATGCGGTTGAGGCCGGCGGATTCATCTTCGTGTCGGGAACGGGCCCCGTCGACATCGAACGAAACCTTTTCGAGCTTGAAGATGTAAAGAAAGCCACCGGGATCACCCTGGACAACATACGCAAAATCTTAAAGGCAGCCGGCAGCGACCTCGACAAAGTGGTCAAGGCCAACGTATATCTGCGGGACATGGCCGATTTCAACTTGATGAATGAAGTTTATGCAGTGTATTTCCCGCAGAATGAACCGGCCAGGACCTGTATAGCGGCCAAAGAATTGCCCGCCAACATACCTGTGGAAATCGAGGTTATCGCCGTTAAATAGTTGGCATTTAAATCGGCCGCGCTGAACAGGTGAGAGCGCTGCAGGATGCTTTAATCGTTCTTTAGACCAAACAGGCGCATTCCGAGCTCCTCGTCCAATCTGTCGGGATGACCTTCCGGGTGCGGAGGATGTACGAACGCATCTTTGTATACATTTTTTATCATCATTACTCCTGAAGAATCATCCAGCTGCAATATCACGTTGTAATGCCTGTCGGCCTTCAGCTCAAGGGGAAAATCGCAAACCCTGATTGCGCTGTCACTGCCTACATCAACAGTTTTCGATCCCTCCGTTACCTTGTTTCCGTCATCGTCGCACACAATCCATTTCAAAACACATCCTCTGAAAGCCTGGAGCAGGTCATTAATCACCCAGATTGCCACCGGCTCATTCTTATACTCCATGAATACTCCCAGCGGTTGACTGCTTTCCTCAAATGCCTTGAGGCCCTCCTTGGGCAGTCCCCACCAGTCGTACACGCCAAAAAAGCTTTGCGGCAGCATGTCGATAAATAGAAATTGGAAAAAACCGCCGCACGGTTTATATTTTTGTATACGGTAGTGCTCAATGAAATACTTGAGCAGCCTATATTGATAATACTGGAGCTCCTTTATATACTCCCCGGGATTCTCCAACTTGATAAATTTGGCGAATGGTTTGGGCATTTTATACAGGTTTTCGATACAGGCCGGCGCATCGAACCCGAACTCGGTATTGAGCTTCTCAGTGGTGCCGAAAATGTCTGTATAATGCGTTTCGGCGCCGTCCATTGAGCCATAATAGTTATGGCTGTCGCCACTTTCGGGATCATCGTCATACCATGAACCTTTTATATACGGCCTTGTCGGATCGAGTTTTTTAATCGCCTCCACGAGCTGCGGCCCGGGGATTACATCCATCAGAGACACAGGTTTCTCAAGGTTAGCGAACATGCCTCGCCTGACCCCGATCATCCATACGTTCGGCTCATTTATGACCCCCCAGCAAATAACGGATGCATGGTTACGCAGATTGACGATCATATCACCGACGACTTTAATCGCCCTGTCCTTAAACTCTTCGGTTGTTGGTATGGACCATCTCAGGTCTGAATCCTGCATTATAGCTATACCCAGTTCATCGCAGAGCTCATAAAGCTCAGGTTTGGCGACATGGATGTGAATCCTGATCGCGTTGCAGCCCGCGTTCCGTATGGCTTTCAGGTCCCGCAGGTAGCGGTCCCTGTTCATCCTCGAAATATATACATCAGGGAAATACGTCGTTCCCCTTATATATATTTTGTTCCCGTTCAAAATGAACGCTACTTCTTTGTCCGTCCTTTTTATGCTTATCTCTCTTATCCCGAACCTGTCTCTCCTGCTTTCAAGGCAATCCTTGCCGGACCACATCTCGATTACCGAGCGGTAAAGATGCGGATTACCCCTGTCCCAGGTATTCCAGAGCTTCGGATTTTTTAGACTAACGCCGAGACTGTGCTCCGATATACCGGCAGGCAAAGAAACCTGTTTCTCGATAGATTCCACCAGCAATCCCGTGTCTTCATCGATAATCCTGCAACGTAATGTCACAGAACTATCCTTTTCCTGCGCTGATATTGGGATATTCACATCGATTTTAGCCAGGGCATTCTTATCCTGGACCGTTGTCCTGATACAGGGCTTGTCATGAAAGCGTATTCCTTCATAAGAAATCAGCTTCACTTCTCTCCAGATGCCCACCGGGTTGATGTCCCTCTGTATACATGCCAGGGTGTGTTCGTAAGTACCTTTGATCATGTTCCTGATGACCGTCAGCCCGTTGAAGAAAATCCCTAAATCCATTCCGCTGTCGCGGACAACCAGTGTTTCCTTATCCCAGGGCGACCATACCCTGACCACCAGCACATTCATACCATCGCGATTTAAATAATCCCCGACTTCGAATTCAAAAGGAGACGAATACCCTTCATGCTCACCCAGCAGATGACCGTTCAGCCAGACCTTGCAGTAGTAGTCCACCCCTACAAAACGAAGGACAACGTACTTTCCCTTCATATCCTCCGGCACCAGGAATTCCCTCTTATACCACCATGGAGCATTATTGAATTGTCTCAATTCCCTGCCGTAATTGGGGTTTTGGGCAAAAAGCAGTTGGAGATGATCGAGGCGGTCTATCGGCTCCCAGGCTGAGAAGCCCTGTGTTACTCCTGAAACCGGGTCCCAATTCACCTGACATGCACCCAGCTTTTCCCCCATATCAAGAACATCCTGCAGCACATACCAGCCCCTGGCAAAGTTTAACTCTTTCACTACAGAAACCCCCCTTTTATATTTCAACCGATTGAGTTACTTGGACCTAAATACAAACATAATATGTTTACCATACTTTAACGTCAAAACCTGTCTAAAACCGGATTTTCTATCAGGATTAATACTGATTAGCGGTCATTATTTAAGGCAGCGTGACGAGCGTCAGACAACCTGCTGGATATTATTATCTTTACACTAAAACAGATTATGTTTTAGATTAGAAGCTACAAATATTAAGGAGGCGGTAATGCCGAAGGGAAAAACGAGATTCGTGCGGGTTGGAGAGAGTACGATAGGCATAGAGATGGGATCCTCGACAAATGGCCTGGGCGGACCCGGGGAGATAAGCGTTGCAATCCGTTCTGCAAGAAAAGATGTCGTTCTATTATGGAAAGATTCTGTAAGCCGTCCTGCTGGCAGCAGCGAATGGACAGCGCAATCCGACGGATTGATGATAACAACAGTTCTATCGCCCCTCGACCATATAATAAAGTTTGACGTATCGATTAAATCCGACGGCCCGAAATCGATTAATTATTGTATGTTAAATTTCGATTTCATGCCCGGCAACGTCGCTCTAAACAACGCCGTTGAGCTGGATGAAATTTACGTCCCGCATCTCCTTCCCGAAAAGGATATCGTTATCGCCGACGCGGTATTTCGGTCTCCGGCGATTGTCGTGCGCAGTAAAACCATGGCGATGGCGCTAATACCGGACCTGGACGCAATACCGGAGTCGAGAGCGGCGACCTGGGCTATGAATTTCGACCGGAGAGGAATTAAAGGTGTTCCAAGGCTATCGCTCGGCTTAATGAGGTATCGTCCCCAGGGCCACGTTTTTTTTAAGGCCTTAAAAAACGAAACAATAGACATTCCAAATGAAGGGCTGTCCTTCTCCGGGTTCATTCTTTTTTCTAGGGACGCAGGAGAGAATTATTCAAGGGACGTTTTGCGCTTCCTGTGGGATTGCTACGGTGTTAAGAATTACCGTTCGATGAGCCCTCAAGTTTTGTCTCTTGGCGAGCTAGCCGGGGCGGCGCTGCACCGCCTTTTTAAACGGGGCGATTTGTACCGTGAGTTCGAGTACCAGGGCATTAAATGCGGCGGAATTGTCACGTTCAGCGCGACGCGGGAAAAACCTCTCAATCCGATCAAAGCGTCGCGCACCCGGTTCATGTCTTCATTCAATGGTATAACAACCCATCTTACATTGACGTATTTTGCTTTGTTCGGGACGCCGTACGAAACAGGCGAATCGCTTCAACGATTGGTCCATAAACAAGGTGTGCCTTTCATTCAGCAAACGTGGTTCCAGGCATGGTTTAACGCTATGCGCACCGCTTACAGCGCCCGCATCATGGCGGATAGATGGAAGGACGAACGTTTAGTGGAACAGGCGACCCGAATCAAGGACTTAGCCCTGAGCGCGCCGGATGAAGACGGCATGTTCTCGGCCATCTGTTTTTTCCCGGAGAATAAGGTTTGGTGGAAACGCGGCAGTTTAACGTTTATGGCCATCGAAGATTACCATACGCCCGATCAGGCAACTACAGGCTATTTCATGTTGCGATGGTATAAAGACATCGAACCTGATCAGGCTCTTCTTGAAAAGGCGAGGGGACTTGGACGGTTTTTCATTAAGCATCAACTTGCCGGAGGCGCGGTACCGGCCTGGATCAAAGGCCGTACGCATCGCCACTCGAGGATCCTTCTGAAATCGGCATCCACCGCCGGGCCTATGATGTTTATGGCCCTCCTGGCGGCGGTGGACAAGGACGAGGCGGTTTTAGAATCGGCCAAGAAAATGGCGGGGTTCATCGAGGAATACGTCCTTCCGAAACATCTCTGGTACGATTACGAGACGGTTTTCTCGTGTTCACGCCACCCACAGCGGTTTATGGACAAACGGACCGGAATCCCCCCTCAAAACGGAATGAGTATGCTCTGGGCGGCCGAAGGCGCCCGGCTATTGTTCGAACTGACCAGCGAATCGCGATATCTGGAGTTGATGAAAAAATGTCTGGACGATCTGCTATGGCTCCAACAAATCTGGAACGCCAGCGTTGTCTCGATTAATCCGTTCGGAGGCTTCGGATCGATGAACACCGATGCCGAATGGAACGACGCGCGACAGGGGATAATAGCCCCCGTGCTTTTGGACGCTTATCGCGCAACGGGGGACCCGCACTATTTTCAAAGAGGCGTCGCGGCGGTTCGGGCGTGCTACATCACGATGTTGCATCCCGCGATGAGGGAGGTCGCTCCGGGCAATATGATCTACTACCGGGATTCAGACTACGGATCAATATATGAAAACTACGCCCACAATGGCTTCGACCGCGTTATCTGGGGATACCTTGAACCGGATTGGGGAGCGGGAACAGCCGTTTACGCATCCGCTCACGCAATGAAATTTTACGGCGATCTATTTGTGGACTTAAAACGGGATAACGCCTTTGGAATAAACGGATGTAATGTGAAAAAGTTACAGCGGGAAGGCTCTCGAATAAAATTGGACGTTGAATTTATTCCGAAGATAAAAGATGACCCGCAGGTCGTTGTTGAAGGAGCCGCGCCTGAAACAATAATTGAGATCAATGGGAAGGTAACGTCATTTAATAATTTCAGCCAATAACCAAGAGATTCCACACTAACTCGGATGGAGGAGGTAAATTTTGAGTTATAAAATACTTGATGACAAGACTGTAGTCGACTACATATTACAGCTTCCATCACTAAGAAACATTTTTAAAGGTTCCAATTCTTTAACAGCCCGCGAAGTTGGAGATGGCAATCTGAACCTCGTCTTTATCCTGGCTGACAGCAACAAAGGCGTGGTTGTCAAGCAGGCAGTTCCCTACCTGAGGATAGCCGGCGACTCCTGGCCCCTAACCAGGGACAGAATGCGGCTGGAGAGCCAGACACTGGCGCTGCATAACAGTCTGGTCCCTGGCCTTGTTCCTTACCTCCACCATATCGACCTGGATATGTCCCTGGTGGTCATGGAGTATTTAAACCACCACGTCATAATGCGAAAAGAACTGGTCAAGAGGAAGCGTTTTAAACTATTTGCTGACCACATCTCAACGTTCCTGGCGGAGACATTGTTTAAAACATCAGACCTTTTCCTGACGGGCGCCGAGAAAAAGAGACTGCAGGCAGCTTTTATCAATCCGGAATTGTGCAAAATCACAGAGGACTTCGTATTTACCAACCCTTACCAGAAATCCCCTGAGAATAAATGGAATCTCGTCATTGATCCGGAGGTAAAGGCACTTCGTAGCAATTCGAGTCTGAAGATAGCCATCGCAGAAATGAAAGAAGGCTTTATGACCCATGGACAGGCCATTATTCACGGCGATTTGCACACTGGCAGCATAATGATTAATGAAAGCGATACCAGGGTTATCGACCCCGAATTTGCTTTTTATGGCCCAATGGGCTTTGATATCGGCGCGATACTGGGGAACCTGGTACTGAATTACTGCTCTCATTTCATCCACACACCGGAACCCGTTGAGCGAGCCGATTACCAGGCATACCTTCTGAATCTGGTCAAAAACGTCTGGAACAATTTTGCTAGTAAGTTTGATGATTTATGGCGAGATAATAACAAAGGTGAACTATGTCCTCCGGGTTACTGGGACTACCCGGGCGGCGATCTGGCTTTTGCAGATTATCGTCAGAGTTACATCAGACAACTGCTGCGGGATACTGCAGGCTATGGCGGTTGCAAGATGATGCGGCGTATAACTGGTATCGCTCACGTTGAAGATATTGAAAGCATTGAGAATCCTGAAGATCGCGCAATCGCTGAACGCCTGGCACTGAAGGTCGGGGCTCGATGGGTACTGGAACGGACGAGCCTGAATAGTATCGAAGACCTCATCGGCGTTGTTCAAGAAATAGCCGTAGGAGGTGACCGACACAAATGAAGGTGAACGACAAACATTACCGCACTATTTGGATGGAAGACCGGGTAATAAAGACGATAGAACAGAGACTCCTGCCTCACAAATTCGAAGTTGTGGATTTACCCGACCACCGGTCAACAGCGGGGGCAATTAAGACAATGGTGATCCGAGGCGCAGGGGCAATCGGTGCTGCGGCCGCCTATGGAATGGCACAAGTGGCGATGGAAGCTCCTGCCATTGCTTTCTGGGACTATGTCAATCAGGGAGCGGAAACAATAAAACGGACGCGACCTACCGCACAGAACCTTTTCTATGCAGTTGATAGAGTCGTCAATGCAATGCAGGCGGCATCCGGCATTCAACAGGCGCGCCATATTGCGCAAGAAATGGCGCAGCAGATAGCCGATGATGATGCTGCCGCATGCCAGTCTATCGGGAACCACGGCGCTGAATTGATAAAGGATGGCGCGCGTATCCTGACGCACTGCAACGCTGGCTGGCTGGCTTTTGTAGACTGGGGCAGTGCCCTCTCGCCGATCTATGTAGCGGCCAGACAAGGTAAAAGAGTATTCGTCTATGTGGATGAAACCCGGCCCCTGTGCCAGGGCGCGCGCCTGACTGCATGGGAGCTGCACGGGGAAGGTATTGAACATGTCATAATTGCCGATAACGCTGCCGGACACTTTATGCGCCGCGGTGACATAGACCTGGTGATCACCGGTTCGGACCGTATTGCTGCGAATGGAGATGTGGCTAACAAAATCGGCACATACGAAAAGGCGGTGCTTGCGCACGAGAATGGAATCCCCTTTTATGTTGCGGCGCCTTCGTCAACCATTGACTTAAGTTGTCCCAGTGGAGATTCTATTCCTATTGAAGAGCGCTCTGAAGAAGAAGTCCTTACTGCGTTTGGATTGACAAAGGATGGAATCTCCAACAGTGTTCTTATACCTTACACAGGGGCTCATGCCCGTAATCCGGCTTTCGACGTAACTCCGGCCCGCTACGTAACAAAAATAATAACAGAAGCTGGTATTCAAATACCGCACAAGATAAACGCAGCAAAGCCGGCATGATGAATAAATACTCGAAGGAATAACCGACAAGGTCCACTCTTTAAGTCCGGGCTGTTGCCAGCCTGTGTAGTGACTTCCTTGTACTTCTAGATTTTTCTATACTCTTCGCGGAATTCGAGTACCATGCCACCCGGAGTTGTATCGAAATAACACCAGCGCTCACCTTTATAGCTGGCCTCAATCAGCATCTTATGTCCCTGCTTCTTGAGTTTTGATACCACTTCATCGTAATTAGATATGCCCCACGCTATATGGTGTATTCCCTCTCCCTTAGATGCAATAAAATCGGAATATATCGAGCCAGGGCTTGTAGGCTGGAGCAGTTCAATCATTAGTGTCCCAAACTTAATAAAGGCGACTTTCATGGTAAATGGCTTTCCAGCATACGGCTTGCCTCCCACAGGCTCATTCAAAGGTGAATACTCGATAATCTCCGGTGTTCCAATATCCCATACGGATGAAATGAACCCAACAGTTTTATCCGCGTCCTTAACTACAATACCTAAATGTGCCAGGTTTGTTAGAGGTACAGAGCCATTCCCCAAATTCATTTTAGTATCCCCCATATTTTTTAATACCTGTAATATTTGCAGTTAACTATTATATTGGTTAAGCAGCTCCCGCCTTTTCTATTTCAGCCCGTATTTGAAGCTGGTCGCGCAGGTCCTTAAGGTCTTTAGGAGCCAGATATGCTGAAATGGATATAAGTATAATGAACACGCTCCAGGCTATAATAAATACGAGTAAAATGGCATCCCTCAAGGATGAATTGACGGCTATGATACCGGCAATGAGTGGAGCCGTTGAGGAACCCACCTGCTCGAAAAAGTTCTGCAGAGCATTGGCTGTACTGCGCACTTCCGGTAGTGTCATGTCATATACGGTGGTTATCACGTTGGCTGAGGCCATCGGCATAAACAGGCAAGATAATGCCAGTAGAGAACCGAAAATGAGCGTATCCCCGTTGGGTATATTCATAGCTAGTACCATCAATACTAGTGCAATCATAATAGCTACCGCACTCACCAGCAATCGACCTCTCTGGTTACGCTTGAAGAAATAGTCACCCAGCAACCCTCCTATGGGATAGCCGGCAGCAAGCGCCAGTACGCCCACGACCATGATAATAAGTACTGTGTTAGGGTCATAACCACGCTCTGTCTGCAGGTAACGGAAGAACCAGAAGGCTATCACCTGGAAGGGGAAAACACCCGCGAAGCCACTCAGCAATAGGAAGATGAGGGACTTTTTCTTAGCTAACCCTGCGGCCGTCTTCCAGTTGAATTTATAATCGCCTTTCTGATCGATGCCCTGTAGCTCCGGCTCTGTGCTGCCCCTCTGCGGCTCCTTGACGCCGAAGAATATAACGATAGCTAGGACAAAGCCCATTGCGCCCGTAACATAAAAAACGCCTCTCCACCCTATAACCCCACCTAAAATTAATGCCAGCACCATGCCGATTAAATACCCCAGCGGCATGCTAATTTGCAGAAATCCTAAAATCTTCCCGCGGACTTTTGGCTCAAAATAGTCATTGGTCACATTGTATAAGCCCGGATAACTTGAATCTGCAATACCGGTCGATGAACGAGTCAGCACAAAAGCCGGGAATGTGCGTACTGTTGCGCTCAACCAGGTTGTGGCGCCCCATATCAATGCTGCCAGTGCCAGCAGCTTGGTCCGCGTAAAGCGGTCATAAAGGTAACCCCACACCGGATATAATATGGCAGCAACGATCAGAGCGGCGGAAAAAACCAGCCCCATCTGCGCTTCATTGATTTGGAACTCTTCCATTATGGGGGTGGTCAGCGGGCCGATTACCAGTCTCTCGGATTGTTGAAAGAGCATAAAAGCAAAAAACGTACCGAATACGAACCACGGATACTTCGATTTATTCATATATTCTCCGTCCTCGGTGAGCATTTTGAAACCTCCATGTACTACCTCCTATTCAAATTTGGACCAAAGCCTTGAACGGCCATAAAAAAACAGAAATCTTGCCATGCTTTTCTTTGCGTTTTAGTAAAATGATCGTGCCCTCCTTACTATCACTATCAGCCTCTTCCGTTGGTTAAAGTTAGATTAATCTAAAACATCATTCACTTTGATGTAAAGATGAGAGTAGATAAAAAATTGTCAGATATCTGAGGATACTGTAAATATTACTGACCAATAATCAGTTATTAGTATGTGCAAACACAAAGGGGAACAACGATAACTTATATATAGTGAACATCGTGTGTCATGTCGCTAAAATCCGCAGGTACAGCTGAGAACCCAACACTAACGGCAACAAGGCAATTGCCCTCATCACGTGGGGAACAACGGAGCTTGGTTTTCTCTCGGCAAAGGCGGGAAGATCAAAATGTAGGTGAGGTTCTGTCTGATAACAGAATGCGGTTGAGGCATAATCCGCCCGAATCGAATCCAGTAATCCGTGATGCCAAATCATTTTGAAAGACTTCCTGAAGGGTATCGGATCGACAACTTGAAAGCGATATGCAGCGACTCGACCCGTCAGATAGTTTCTCCTCGTGCAACCGTCAAGGACCCCTGTGCTTTTGCCATGGGTGAAGTACGCTCCGGCATTGAAATACTCTTCCAATCCTGTGCCGTGGTGTAAGGGCTCTACGTTGCCATCGATGAATATCTCTTCCCAACCCTCCATTTGGCCCATACCGAAACCTCCGGGAAGGATACTACCAAGGGGTTTTCGGCAGATCCAAGCATCTCGATTCTGCTCCGAGACATGGCATCCGACATAGTTACCCTCACCTTGCGCATCAAGGACAGTGTGCGGCACTCCTTCAACCGTTGGATTAGTCCTCCTCCATTGCGCGTGGAAATAAAGGGTGTCCATAGTGATCTCAACGCCAGAGTAGTATGTAATCCCATAAAATATTTGTCCGAAACTTAAGGGCGATGAGTTCCTCAAAATCACTTTTGCGTGTTTACTAAATGGCATGGGAAATCGCGATACATAGCCTCCATTTAACATCGACTGCGGGAGGGCATCGTATTCCCGATACTGGCAGAAAGCCGCTCCGAAAAAGTCTCCAATAGGAACACATACGCTTGGGTTTGGTTCGTCGTCCCAATATATCAGCAGATCAATAGCCCGCAGGAGAATGCGCGGAACTCTAAAGGGAAATGTGAAGTATATACGGCTGATAACTCCAGGCCCCTTGATGTTTGCGATAGTGAACGACTCTCCCGGTGCCAGTTCGATACACTTACGCTTAAATGCATCTGAATAGGGTCCTTTCGATCCCCCCGGAAGTGGTAAATGCGCAATCGGCCGGACATTCCAACCTGAAATCAATCGTGACGTACTCTCAATCGGCCGGGTTAGTTTTGAAAAATCTGTGTAATCGTTCACAGTAATACCTCCTGTTCCGAGGTAAAGTTAGATCCTTTATCGGCCTATCATCTATCGGCCTGTCATCCTTAACCTCTGCTACACTAACATTGCCAGATCAAAATTACATTACTGTGGAGTGAGCTGTCAAAGACAATCTTGAATTATACTTAACAGCTATTTCTTCGGCCATAAATTATTGACTATACGTCCAGTAAACGAAATTGAAAAGGCTTTAGGATTGCGTTGTAACCACTAATGCTGATCCTCAGTCATTAATTCCAGCGACTTCACCAGTATAAAACAGCCCGCCGTACCATTATTATCTTTACACTGAAACCGATTTTGTTTTAGATTAGAAGCTACGTATAAAATAAGATGTGAGGTAGGTAATGGAAGATAACAAACTGTCCGTAGGCGTAAAGCTGGGGTATGGTGTAGCCGATTTCGGCGGCTGTCTTTTTTTCGCTGCTACCGCGTTTGTACTGCTTAACTATCTTACAGACACAGTAGGCTTGTCCGCAGCACTGGCAGGCATCGCTCTCATGGTAGGGCGTCTCTGGGATGCCTTTTACGATCCCATCATCGGATATATCTCGGACAGGACCAAAACAAAGATGGGAAGGCGCAGGCCCTTCATGCTGGGAGGCTCAATACCCCTATTCATAACCATGATAATCATGTTTACCAATCCCTCACTGGTTATCGGCTCAGGGATCAGCCAGACGGTGCTTTTTGTCTATACAATAGTCGTCTATATCATCCTTTGCACCGCATGGTCTACAGTCAATATCCCGTACTCATCGCTGGGGCCCGAGCTCACAACCGACTACAATGAAAGGACGTCGCTAAACGGTTATCGCTTCGGCTTTGCCGCTGTCGGCACGCTGCTCGGCGCCGGACTGGCGTTACCGATAGTTGCCCTGGCCCCGGATAAAAATCTGGGCTTTGTGCTGATGGGCACCATCTTCGGCGCAGCACTGCTTATTTCAACCCTGGTAACGGTCTTTTCAGTCAGGGAATCCCCCGCAGTCAGGCCGGCCATGTCCATGGGCTTCGTGAAAACGTACACTGAGGTATTTAAGAACAAGCCCTACGACTTTATTCTCATGGTCTACATACTACATATAGTGGGCATAACCATCGCAAGCGGCATCGTGATCTACTATTTCAAATATGTACTTGGCGCTGAAGATATGACCACGTACGCCATGCTGATATTTATCGGCGTCGCCATGCTCTTCATCCCCGTCAGCGTTATCATGAGCAAGCGGACCGGCAAGAAAATGGTCTACGGCAGCGGCTTTATAATCATGGCGGTGGGGCTGATGGTGCTGTTTTTCCTGGGTCACACACAGGGCATTTCCTTCAACCTGATCATGATGGCTTTCCTGGGCATCGGCATGGGCTTGCTTTATGCCATGCCTTATGCAATTGTGGCCGACTCAATAGAATATGACTATCTGCGGACGGGCGAGCGCAGGGAAGGCGCTTTTTTCGGAATCTTTACCTGGGGGCTCAAGATGGGGCAAGCTGCGGCAAGTCTTTTGATGGGCATGACGCTGGAGGCTATGGGCTATGTGGCAAACGCCATACCGCAGGCAGCCAGCGCGCAGCTTGGAATCCGGCTTTTCCTGGGGCCGATCCCTGCTGCCGTCTTCTTCCTGGCAGCCGTGGTGCTCTATTTCTACCCCATAACTGAGAAGCGTTATAAAGAGATACTGGCACAGATCGCGGTTATGGAGTCTAAAACCAACCGGTAAAATTGGGCCCCGGAGGCAGCCTTTGAAAGAGAAACTTGGGTTAAAAGACTTTCACAATATCTTGGCTGCAATCAGTAAAACCTTGACTGCAAACCGTAATTATCTGTGCGAGCTCGATTCCGTGATAGGCGACGGTGATCACGGAATAACTATTTCATCTGGATTTGAAAAGATCGTCAAAACAATTGAAGGCAAAGATTTCACCAGTAGTGCCGACCTGCTTAAGGCCGCCGGATCCAGCTTTATGGCAACGGTAGGAGGAACCACGGGCCCGATCTTCGGTTATTTTTTGATCGAAATGGGCAACAAACTCAAAGAGATCTCAAACGGAGAAAATGTCCCTGTAGGGATTGACGAGTTTTCTATTATGGCTGGAGCAGCAATGGAAAAGATAATGAAGCTCGGCGGCGCCAGGCCGGGCGATAAGACGATGATCGACGCATTATATCCTGCCGTAAATTCGCTGCAACAGTCCGTCAAGGAAAAGATCTCATTGGGAGAAGCCTTCAGCCTGATGTCGGCGGCTGCCTTATCGGGGGCGCAGTCCACCAAGGAACTGATAGCCGCAAAGGGCAGGGCCAGATATGCCGGCGAGCGAGCAAAAGGTTATCAGGATGCCGGCGCCACATCTCTATACCTCATCTTAAACGAATTCAACATTTATGTTAATAATAAATAAGCGCAGAAAAGAGGGAGCGCCATGGCAAAAAAACTTATTAACAATCCCGATGATATAGTCAATGAGCTGATAGAGGGTTTTGTGCTCGTTAATTCTTCAAAAGTTAAGAGAATAGGCAGCTCAAATGCCGTTGCAAGGATAGACGCGCCCGTTAAAGGCAAGGTTGGAATCGTGATCGGTGGAGGGGCCGGACACGAGCCATTATTTCTCGAATATATAGGAGAGGGAATGGCCGACGCAGAAGCTCACGGGCAGATTTTTGCCGCGCCGTCTCCCGACATTGTAATGGAAGCCGTAAGAGCCGCCGACGGGGGCCGTGGCGTTATCCTTCTTTACAATAATTATGCCGGAGATGTATTAAATTTCGGCATAGCCCAGGAGATGGCAATAGAAGAAGGCATGCAAATTGAAACCGTCCTTATTAACGATGAGATCTCTTCCGCGCCACTTGAGAGGATGGAAGACCGGAGGGGAACAACATCAGACCATCTGATCATTAAAATGGCCGGCGCAGCTTCGGCCGCCGGGCTTGATATGAATAGCCTGGTCACGCTTCTAAGAAAAGCAATATTTAATTCACGCTCGCTGGGCGTCTCACTATCTGCATGTTCACTTCCCCAGACAGGCCTTTCAACTTTCACGCTGGAAGAGGGGAAAATGGAGTTCGGCATGGGCCTGCATGGAGAAGCGGGAGTAAAAAAAGTGGATCTGCTGAATGCCGATGAAACCGCACGGACCATACTCGACTATTTGATTGCCGATCTGCCCTATAAAGCGGGCGATGAGGTCATAGTCGTATTAAACGGATACGGCTCCACCACCAGGATGGAGATGTTCATAGTAGCAAGAAAGATCTATTCCTATCTTTCAGAAAAGAAAATAATAGTCTACTCGCTTGAATTGGGGGAGTTCTGCACTTCGCAGGAGATGGCCGGAATATCAATTACTCTCATGAAGATCGACGATGAGATCAAGAGATATTACGATGCAAAAGCGGTAAGCCCCTATTATATAAAAATATAGAGATAACCTTTAAGACCAGGTCTCCATCTAATTGAATCCGGTTTATTCTTCCGGTCCTTCCTTCAGCGTAGCTATATTGGCGATCTTGCCCGTGGTAACCTGCAGCGCCACGTGGGTCTGGCTCTTCCTCACGCCCGTGATCTTGGGCAGGTAGTCCTTGAGGAATTTGGCCATACTGGCGGACGAGGCGAACCATGCGCCGAACAGGATATCGAAGGGTCCGGTGCAGAGCGCCACGAAGTCGACATTGCTGCAGCTCGCCAGCGACTGCGTGATGTCGTCCACGTGGGGCGCCTCGACCTCCAGCAAAATAAATGCCCTTACGCTGTATCCCAGCTTGGCCGGATCAGGTATCACCGACCAGTTGATTACACCCTGCTCCACCAGTCGGGCTATCCTTCGCCTGACGGTCTTTTCACTCACCCCCAGCTTGCGGGACAGGTCGATGTTGCTCTGCCGCGCATCGTTGGCCAACTCGCCTATCAACCTGTTATCAAGGTTGTCCATGATCCTCATTATAACATGACCGGATCCGGCCAAAATCCCTCTTAAACTGACCTTTACAGGCACCGGCAGTGCACAGGACTTGCCGTTGATCGAGAGTAAAAAGTTTTTTTATACATGACCGTTTTTCTTTTTTCGGAACTATTTTGGTGAAGCATGCCCCGGGTGATCCCCGGCCATGGCGGACATGTATCTATTATCGGCACGTTTATAGCATTATATGTCCGTGTTTGGACATGATTATCCCTTGACAGTGCCATTTTATGTGCATACTCTATAAGCAATTCCCCACCGCTGCATTGAGAGATAAAGATGGATTTCGGCTTAGGGCAAAGAGAGGAAGCGCTGAGGCGGGAGGTACGTGAGTTTGCCCGGCGGGAGATACCTGACGGATCAATCGTCAATTTCCTTGACGAGGAAAGCCGCGACGAGGACTGGGCTTTCAGCCTGTCCGTCTCCAGGAAGCTGGCCGAGAGGGGATGGCTAACCATGGGCTGGCCGAAGCGGTACGGCGGCCGGGATGCCACCCACCTGGAACAGATGATCTTTGCCATGGAGGCTGCGTACTGGGGTATCCCCGGCCTTTCCATGGGGGTAAGCGGCACAGGATGGGTCGGCCCCTCCCTGATGCTCTACGGCAACGAAGAGCAGAGACAGAAATACCTTCCCATGATATCCTCCGGCAGCCCGGACGGCATCTGGTGCACGGGTTACAGCGAGCCGAATTCAGGATCGGATTTTGCCAGCATCCGCACATCGGCCGTACGCCGGGGCGACGAATATACAATCAACGGCCAGAAAGTCTGGACGAGCTGCGCCCACCGGGCCAGATGGTGCTGGCTGGCGGTCAAAACGGACTTGAACTGCGCAAAGCCGCAGGAGGGCATCAGCCTGTTCATCGTGGATATGAAAAGTCCGGGCATAATCGTCAAGCCGCTGCTGAACTACAGCGGCGAGCATATATTCAACGAGGTTTTCTTCGACAACGTGCATGTGCCGGCGGTGGATCTGGTGGGTGAGGAAAACCGGGGCTGGTACCAGCTTATGAAGTCACTGGCCTACGAACGGCATAGTTTCTGCGGCCAGTCCTACGGCACCGCCAGGCGGATCCTGTACGGCCTGGCCAAATACGTTGGGGAGACCCAGCGCAACGGCAAATCGATGGCCGCAGATCCCGTGGTCAGGCACAGGCTGGCGGAGCTGGCTGTCGAACTGGAGACCCTCAAGATGTTCGCCTATGAGATCGCCTGGAAGCTGGGCGAGGGCGCGGTCCCGGTATACGAGGCTTCCAGGAACAAGTCCTTTGCCGATCACCTGCTGGAGCAACTGGCACTGGCGGGCACCGACATCCTGGGGTCTTGCTCCCAGGTAGAGCAGCATTCCAGGCTGTCCAGGCTGAAAGGGCTGATACAGCGGCAGTACCTGATGTCTCCGGGGACAGCCATCGCGGCGGGAACGGATGAGATCGAAAAGAACATCATCGGCAAATTTAAGCTGGGCCTGCCCAGGTCATACTAAGCGCGAGGATTTTTTAAAGGTGAACTTCAAGTACACAGAACAGCAGGACATGCTGAGGACCATGGCCCGGGAGTTCCTGGCCGGAGAGTGCCCGAAATCCAGGACCCGTGAGCTGGAGAAAGACGGGCGTGGCTATGATCCCGGCACGTGGAAACGCATGGCGGAACTGGGCTGGATGGGGCTGCTTCTGCCCGAGGAGTATGAGGGCAGCGGCGCAGACTTTATGGACCTGGTCGTCCTGATGGAGGAACTGGGCCGTAATATCCTGCCCGGGCCGTTCTTCTCCACCGTGGCGCTGGCCGCGCTACCCATCATGGACTACGGCAGTAAGAGCCAGCAGGCCGATCATCTGCCGCGCATAATCAGGGGTGAAACGGTCTGGACGCTGGCGACAAAAGAGGACCCGGCCGATTGCGGGTTCTCGCGCATCCGTACAGCAGCCGGGCCGGCGGACGGGGGATACGTGCTTAACGGCGAAAAAACAATGGCGCCTTATGCCGATGTGGCGGATCACATGCTGGTGCTGGCGCGCATAAGAAAGGGCAAGGTCCTGGAAAAAGGACTGACGCTGTTTATCGTGGATATGAAGAAACCGGGCATCGAGGTCGAGGTTATTCCCACCATTACGGGCGAGACGTTGTGCCAGGTCAGGTTCAAGGATGTGAAGGTTGGCGGCGGCGATGTGCTGGGAACGGCGGGCGACGCGGGAAACATGGTAAAACGAATTCTGGACAAGGCTGCCTTACTGAAATGTGCGGAGGTATCCGGCGCCTGCCAGGCAGTGCTCGAGATGACCACTGCCTATGCCAGGGACAGGCGGCAGTTCGGCAAGCCGATAGGCGCCTTCCAGGTCATACAGCACAGGCTGGTGGATATGCTGATGCAGGTGGAAGGGCTGCAATACCTCGTGTACCAGGCCGCCTGGATGATGAACGCCGGGGCGGACTGCGCAGCGCAGATCGCGATGGCGAAGGTAAAAGCAAACGAAGTGTATCAGCGCGTGGCCCTCGACGGGATCAAGATACACGGAGCGATAGGGTTTTCCATAGAGCATGACATGGGTCTGTACTACAGGCGCGTCCTTGCATCCCGGTTTACCCCGTACGATACCGCTCACTACCTGGAAAAAGTGGCTGAAGGGATGGGGCTTTAAAGGCCGGCCCGTATCAAAAATACCGTAACCCTCTCCTGAATATGCTAACGTCCGGGCATATTTCTCTCAGCAGCCTTTTGATATTATGTGAACTGCGTTCTATAATGAATACGTTATGAGTGGTGACAGGGACAAATATACAGCCTGTTATAACTGCGGCACGCTGAACGCCACAGGCGTAAAGTGGTGCGTAAACTGCTATGCGGCGCAGTATTATAACTGTCCGTATTGCCAGTCATGGGTGGACAACTCATTTCCTAATTGCCCGGGCTGTGGCAAGAAACTCAGGTGGCCGAGCGAAGGATATTATACGGAGTACGCGTTCAGCCCCAATAAATCCACCTCATCCGCTGTCGTCGTTTTGCTGCTGTGCATCGCAGTGCTGTCGATAGTCGCAGTCAACCTGATTACAAACAACTCCAATCCGGTTGACGCAGTAGCCCGTACACCCGATGTTACGGTATCAAATAATCCCCCGGCAAGCGAACTGAAACCAGCGGCTCAGCCTTTAATTGAGGTCCTCAATTCGGTTACCCCGACTCCTTCGGTGGCTCAAACCGACCCCTCTACCTCTTATGCCGACACTGAAATAGACACCGCTGAGGCATTGCTCTCGTACGAGATCATAAACGCCACCGCTACAACCACGGGTACCTATGTGCCCCATCCCAGCTCCTATCTGAAAACAATTGCTCCCAACTGGGGGCGATGCAGCGGCGGCAGTTGCAGCGGCTATTATCAATACGGCCAATAGCACGATACAATTCGACTGCTCTAACATCATCGTACCGTATAAAGTGGAGGAGAATCTGCAATGCGTGATGAAGGTTATATTGCTGTCCAAACCCGTCGTTTTGGGCCGTTGGCGTTCCTGCGCAGCAAGCAGTGGTGGTACTTCGAAGGCCTGGATCCGCAACAGAAGCTCTATTTTGTTTTCCTTGCCCTGCAGGCCTTCCCGTCAGACTACGTCTCAGTCAAGATCATAGACTATGCTAATAACAGGCGCTGGAACGAGGACCACCTGGGCAAGTTCCAGGCTGCCGCCGGCGATTCAGTAAATGTATCCGCTGAAGGAAAGTGGGGCCATATGCATTTCTCGGGCCGGGCCGAAGACGGCTGGCAGATTGAGGTCGAGACCCCCCGGGTCCATGCAAAATGTACGCAGAAACCGCTGTCACCGGCGCACCGCGACCACCTGCTGACCCGGCATATCGACTATTATATACAACAATTTGTCTCTACGCGGACCGAGGGCCTGCTGTCACTGGAAGGGCAGGAACGTCCTTTTACCGGATATGGCTACACCGAGCACAACTGGGGAGTACAGCCACGTCACTCAACAGCTTACTGGCTGCATTTCTGGGGTGAAAACCTGGCAGGGGTTGTTCTCAGCTGCTTCTACGATAGCGGCGTACCCCATCACTATACCTATCTCTGGCGTCCGGGTGAGGAGAACATATTGTATTCCCCCGCGCATTTCAGCTTTGATCCGGCCTTTCCGAATGCGCCCTGGAAAGTACGTTCCCCCGACCTGGAACTCGATATCCGACCTCTGTTGATTCACCACAGCAGGATGCGGATTCCACCGATTTTGACCTACATCGACATCGACTACCAGGAGCAGCTTCTCGAAGTGGAGGGCTCAGCCTGGGTGCACGGCGAACGCCTGCCGATCAGCGGGATGGGCAAGCTGGACTTCAATTGGAACCGCTGGTGATGGAAGGCAACAGATACTGAATCTTTATGCTGCTTTTTAATTCGCCGGCGTATTCGATTTTGAGTTTCAGTAGAAGCTCTTCGGCCTGATCCGCCTAAACACCTGCAGGAAAATAACAGGCGCTCAGCGCCATGAGTAGCTGCGAAGTCGCGTAAGTAATCGGCCCGACGTAGAGAGGCATAGGTCTGGCAAAATTGCTGATGGCCAGCTCGAGATCCCCCAGCAAGAACATGCACGAAGCCGCCGTGATCATAACCGATTGAATCACCGTGAACTGCGAGCCGAAAAACGTCGAAATAGACAGACAGATAAAAAAGCAAAGCACGAGCACATAGAACAGAACAGGTATCTTCAGTGACTTGAGCTTTTTCCACATATATGCCAGGGGTACGGCGGCTACAACGAGAACAGCGGGCGCGATATAGAGATCTACTGCAAGGAAGCCCTGCTTCACCGCGACCGCCGCAGAATAGGCAATATATATGAGAAGGAACAGGCCGAGCGCTATTGTGAGTCTTTTCTCGTCTTTTACGTCAATAAAAATGACGTCGGCTACGATGGAAAACACCAGGCCGGCCAGCACGAGGCCCGTGTACCAGGGGCTGAAACCGGGTGTGAAGTAACTCAGGAGACACACCACCATACTCAGACAGGTGATGAGGGGCTGTATGACGGCAATCTTCTTTAGATCGTTCTTATCCCGGTAGACTTTATAAAAGACTATTAAGATAACGATAAAAGGAACCGGTATGAGATATATCCCCATGCATACCTCCCTGAAATCATAATTTCGCCATTGTAAAACAACAGTTAGTGTTAGTCAACGAAAGGCGTGTAACTGCTGAATGGAGGTTGTTTGAGAGCACAGGCCGGCGAACTGCCGATTAAGTATTTATCGATTCGACTGACGAGATTTCAAAGGGACAAAATATGGCATTAGAGAGGCAGACAGCTTCGCAATAGGCACACCAGTCACATTCGCCAACCGGCTTCAGCGCAATACGGCCGTCGCTCAAGTACAATGAGCCGCTGGAACAAACGCTGATGCAGTCGCCGCATCCATTGCAGTTTTCAGGAAACAGGACGGGATACTCTGATGTTTTATCCCCGTGCGCCTGTTTCCCGGCTATCGCGGCATGAATACTCCCATCAACCCTTGCTGCATCGGCTGTCAGCGCCTTGAAGGTGTGCCACCGGTCGTCATTTTTTCCCAGGGCTGCCTGGTGGCGATCGATAACGTCCATCATCTGAGAAGCGTTTAATCCGGGAAGAGGATAGCTGCAGACCGCCATGAAATCCAGCCCGCTGATGATGCGGTTGACATCGCTCTCGTAACCCATGAGCGTTGTCCAGTCCGTAGCGTCGAACCAGCCCAGGTCGCCGCTGACCCTGAGACCGTGATAACCGAGGTTGAGGGCCAGATTAATCCTTTCCAGCCAGCTTTTGACCACCTGCTCCGGATGAAAAGAGCCGTCGCGCAGGTACCAGTCGGAACATTGAACGAACTCAACCTGTGATGCGGCCCGCTGGGCAAACGCTGCCGGCAATGAATTTTTCAGAGTCGCGCGTGCCTTTTCCTCCACACCTCCGTCAGACGTGACCCAGATGCAGAAATCACCCTTCTCGATACCCGATTTGAAATACTCGGAGAGCAGATCGACCAGGTCGTCACGGGATTGATAAAAGAGACAGTAATGAGAGCCCCTCCGAGCTCCCTTCACCAGGTCGACAGCGCTTGTCATTTCCATCGAGATACGCCTAACGAATTTTAGCACAAAATCCGGGCAGAGCATCAATTATCAATGCTACAATATCCCGGGGCAGCGGTGTGATACTTCACACTGAATATACGCAGGATGCAATAGTCAGCAATAAATACATCTGAATTACGGGAGGTAGCTGATGAAAACATTGGACGGCGCAAAAAAGGTTCTCAAGTCGAGCATGTTGATGGACTTCAAGGCATTCATCATGAGGGGCAATGTGGTCGACATGGCGGTCGGCATCGTTATCGGCGCCGCCTTCGGCGCCATTGTAAGTTCCATCGTCAAGGACGTTATGATGCCCCCCATCGGCCTGCTGCTGGGCAACATCGACTTTTCCAGCCTGTCCATAGTCATAAAAGAAGGCGTTACCCCGGGCCCCTACAGTTCGTTGGCCGCCGCCCAGACCGCCGGCGCCGTTACTATTAACTACGGGCTGTTCATCAACACCATCATCAACTTTCTTATCATCGCCGCCGTGGTGTTCTTCTTTATTGTGCGACCGATAGCCAGGCTCCAGACGCCGAAAAAAGATGCTGCGCCTGCGCCCGCGACCAAAGATTGCCCTTACTGTGCAACAGCAATCCCCGGCAAAGCTACTCGGTGCCCCCACTGCACTTCCGAACTGACGATGTAAAATGATCCCGGCCTGATAGAAAAAGGAGGTAAAAACAATGGGTTGGTACAGCAACAATATAGAAAAGATAAAGAGGCTATCAAATACTTACTTCGTGCTATATGTCTCGGCTAAGGTAATCGGCGGTGTCGGCGTCGGTGTACTGCTTACATACTGGCTGCCCGCATGGATGTGGTGGATATTCCTTGTGATCGCCGTGTTACTGGCTATTCCAATATATATTAAGGCCAGGCTGTTCTGAAGATTGAGCCGGCAATCAACCGTGTAATATACCTATACGGTTACGTCAGCTTGACCTTTTTCATCAATTTCGTTCCCGCCTTATGAAATCTGGGCTGGTAGAAGAGGTAGGGCTGGATCGGATATTTGCTGCCCTTTTCATCGGTTTCCCTCAGACCGGTCAGCAGGTCCTGCAGTTTCACGGCCGGCAGCGCAAAAACCATCTCGTCATCGCCTGCCAGCCCCAGCTGCCTTTCCCCCCGCCCGGGTACGATGTACATTGCCCTCTTGGATACGGACGGTATGATTATCTCGCTCACGCATGACAGGCCGAAATGCGCCTGCGATTCGACCATCCGGCCTTCCATATAGACCATGGATTGGATCAATCTGGTTATCTGCGCGGGATTGCCGTATATCAGGATCACATCCGGCTCTTCGATCAGCGCAGCGCCGGTAGGCGACACCAGAACGCCCCGGGCTGTAAATTTGCTCTCCCCGCTGAGAAAAGGCTGCGTCTTTATAAGTGAGCGGGCTTTCTGGCTGTCCGCTACATAGCCTCCGGAGACCATCAGGTCGACCAGCTCATCCTCGCGGTTGAGTTCGTCCAGGTCGCCCCATCCGAAAGCCAGAAGGGCCGCAGCGCAGTTGACATCCTCGGGTGTAACAGCCAAGCTGAAGCCCCATTTTCTGACGATCGTATTAATCTGACAGAACGGCGCCTTGATGCCCAGATCGCCCGGCCTCATAAAACCCTGCGGTACCTCCTGTCCCCCCTGCATATATTTAATCGCCAGAGGATGCGACTGCACTTTAAGATACTGCAACAATATATTCGATGCTTCTTTCAGGTTAATCACGGTGATACCCTCCTTCTTAATCGCTATACACAGCCCGTGGGTTTGGGCAGTCCCGCCACCTTGCACGCCCCTTTGGCGGGACCGCTGGGGAAGAGCTTATTGATGGTTTTCAGGTCATAGCCGGTTCTCTTGATGACCATTTTTATGGGCGGTGCGACACCTAACTGCTGGTAACACTCGCGAATGTAGTCGACCAGCTTCCAGTGGTCTTCGGTCATGGGATAAGCTCCCTCTGTTCTAGCTATATCCTCGGCCACATTCCTGTCCCATTTCTCCGGCTCCTGTATAAAGCCGTCCCGGTCAATCCTGATCTGGCGTCCACCCAGTGTGACAACGGATGTGTCATCCTGCGTATCGGCATCTTTCAATCCAATAAGCGATGCAACGATCTCCGCCGCATCCCTGACCGCTTTGGGGCAGACAACCTGAGGCCCCTGTGGACCGCCCTTCTTCAAGGCCGCGTGAAATAACTCGCGGTCATCTATATCAAAGCCCAGCAAATCACGGCACTTTATTGTCCCGTTGCGGGCCTTAAACTCCGCTGCGAGCTGCTGAACTTTGTCGTAAGCTTCCCTGTTGGACTGTGAGCCGTCGTTCACGGTCATGCCGTAATGCAGCCCGATCACCAGCACCGCGCCGGTCACCGCGCCGCAGGTCTCGCCCAGGTGGCCGATGCCACCCCCGAATGCGGCGCCGACCCTGTATGCCATCAAAGGATCAAGTCCATATTCGGCGCCAAAGGCAGCCAATATAGCCTGGGAACAATTAAAGCCGCTGATAAAAATATTCACTGCATCGTCAGCCTTGCTCATCACAACTCCTCCTTTGTTTTCATATGATAGACCGGCAATAACCGGTACCTGTATTACAGATTGAAATAACAATGTGCTAATATACGAAAATATAACATTTCATTATATTTATTGTCAAGATGCATGTCATATTATATCTGTTTGTGGTTTGAGGAAAATTACAAATCGTGATAATATGGCACTGTGATATTCCGAGAAATAGGTCTGCGCATACAGCAGGCGCGGGAGGAGAGCTGCCTTACGCAGGAGGAGCTTGCAGAAAGACTGGGGTGCACGCAACCGACGCTGTCCAACTATGAACTGGGAAAAAGACGGCTCTACCTGAACCTTCTCAACGAGATCGCCCGCGTGCTCAACAAGCCGCTGGATTATTTCATGCATACTTCGGAACAGGATCAAGGTGACGGGATTGAAAAGCTTCTACTTGATCCTCAGCTTAAAGAGATGCTGATATCGGCTGCATCGCTGCCAGCAAAAGAACGGAATCTGGTGCAGGACTTCATCAATTGGAGGAAGAATCAGAAATGATCGGTTTCGCATTGACAGAAGAACAACTGGCCGTACAAAAAAAGGCGCGCGAATTTGCTGAGCTTTATATGAAACCATATGCGCACGATCTCGACCGCATGCCCGCCGGGCATTTCGATAGGAAGATCATAGACCGTTTCGCTACACACGGGTACACGTCCTTTTTCATACCCAAAGAATACGGGGGACAGGGACTGGACTGCCTCAGTAGCGCGATTCTCTGGGAAGAATTGGCCGTAGCCTGCGACGGGATTTCCCGGGTTATCGCGGGGAGCATGGCGGCTGCCAAATGTTTAATAGTGGGAGGCACCTCTGAGCAGAAGAGACGGTATCTCACACTACTGGCGGGGGGCAAAAAGCGTGTGGGCGCCATGGCTATCACCGAGCACGGCGCGGGATCCGATGTTGCTGCCGTAAGCACCCTTGCGCGTAAAGTGAAGGACGGATATTCGCTTTTCGGCACCAAATACTACATAACCAATGCCGGCGTGGCGGACCTCTATATGGTGCTGGCCACCACGGATCCTGCAAAGCAATACGCCGGCCTCGATTTCTTTATTGTCCCGGGCGATGCAAAAGGGCTTTCCATTGGCAAGATCGAGGACAAGATGGGCATGCGTGCCGCCCAGAACGGTGAGGTAATTCTGGATAATGTCAGCGTACCTGACGAAAATCTGCTGGGAAAAGTCGGCACGGGCTTTTTAGTGGCCATGCAGGCGCTCGACCTCAGCCGGCCGATGATGGCGGTGGACGCAATCGGCATTGCGCGGGCGGCATACGAAACGGCGCTCGAGCATACCAGAAAACGTATCCAGTTCGGCAAGCCGCTGTTCAGCAAGCAGGCTGTCTCTTTCGCGCTGGCCGATATGGCCACCGCCATTGACGCCGCACGCCTTCTGACGTGGCGGACATGCGTGTTAATTGACCGCGGCCACGAGTTTACCAAGGAGGCGTCTATGGCCAAGCTGTTCGCCAGTGAAATGGCCGTAGAAGTGTGCTCAAAGGCCATGCACCTGATGGGCGCTGCTGGTTACAGCAGCGATCTGCCGGTAGAAAAATACTTCCGCGACGCCAAGGTACTCACCATTCTGGAAGGGGGCAATGAGATCCAGCGCCAGATAATTGCGCAGGGGCTGTAATCCGGCAGCAACGCCAGTTCACGCGCCCGACGGTACAAAACCGCATAATGAACCTTGATAATAGTCTATGGTAAACTTGTGATACGCCCCTCAATTTTAGGGCTGACCGGCGAATTCCGCTCGATATATTCCCTTACCAGGTCGTAGTCTACGAAGCCGGGATATTCGACGTTCGTCCCCTTCTGGAAAACGGCATAGCCGTCGCCGCCCTCGTGCATATACCTGCTGGTCACAATGCGGTAGGAGGCGGACCTGTCCAGCGGTTGATAGCCGTCCCCGGTCATAACTTCCACGCTCCGGATGCGCGTGCCGGGCTCGGCCCCGTAGCTCCAGGTGAACCTCATACCGGCGACCTGGGGGAACCTGCCTTCGACGTCTTCGACCTTGCTGACCCCGTTTTCCAGTGCCGCCACTAGGTCCTCCCCACTTAGATCGAAGACCACCATGTCGTTGTTAAAAGGTATAGCCGTCTGAAGCTGCCCCAGGCTGATATCCCCGGCAGGTATGGTGATGCGGATAGAGCCGCCGTTGACTATGGCCATCTGCGCCTTTAACATCGAAACTTTAGCCAGCATGGCGTCGGCCACCAGATTGCCGAAATTGGTCTCCTCCGTCCTGACATGGGTACGCTCCGCATCCAGGTCCACCAGCGTCTTACCCACCATAGTTTTCTGCAGCTGGTCGATGGGCGCCTGATACTTCGCCAGCATGGCGGCGTATGCGGCATCTTCGGACGCATCCTTGACCACTGCCAGGGCGCCTGACTGCTTGACTATCACCCCGCGTTCGTCGAAGGCAAGGTCCAGCCGGCCCAGGTACTTGTCGTATGCCTCGGCCTGCACCACCAGGGTCGGCTCTTTGTTTCCCACCACCGTGGGATAGACCTCAGGCAGGGTATGGCTGTGCCCGCCAATTATCAGGTCGATGCCGCTGACCTGCTTTGCCAGCTCCGTATCATAGTCCCATCCGATATGTGTCAGGGCGATGATTTTATTGATGCCCTTGCCCTGGAGCATGGACACGCTCTGGCGGGCCGCGGCCACATGGTACCCGATCGAGATGTTTTTACCCGGGTCGGATATCTCCGCCGTGTCCTCCGTCAGCAGTCCTATAACGCCGAAATTTTGTCCGTTCTTTTCAATTATCAGGTACGGCGCCGTTTTCCCGCGCAGCTCCGGAACCTTCGAAAAATCGATGTTGCTGCAGACTATGGGGAAACCGGCCTTCGCCACGAAGTCGTTGAGGTACTGCGGCGTTTTCTCATAGTTATCGAATTCGTGGTTGCCCAGGGTCATGGCGTCGTAGCCCAGCATATTCATGAATTCCAGGTCGGCCTGGCCTTTCATCAGTGTGAAATAAGGTGTGCCCATGAACACGTCGCCGCTGTCGAACATCAGCACTTTGTCCGTCCCGACCTCGTCGCGGACTTTTTTCACCAGCATGGCCCGGCGCGCAACGTCCTCCAGATGGGCATGCGTATCGTTGATATGAAGTATGGTTATCTCAACCGGCGCGGACGGCGCCGCCGAACTTTGCGGGGAAGCCGCGCCCGCGCATGAAATGAAAACGGCGGCGATAACCGCCATGGCCGGCACGATTATAAACGATCTTCTCAGCATAATAAATCAGTATATCACAAGGTCTGATGATACTAATGCGGCAAATCTGATATCATAGGGTGCTGTTACAACGATACGAGGAGGCGGGGAAATGTGTGAGTTCTGCCATAAGCACGGCGAAGGGAAAATATGGTACATGCAGGCCTCCAACTACTCGGAGGACCTGCTGGCTGACATAGGCCGCCGCAAATTCGTGCGGGAATTTTTCTCGCACCCCGAGAAGATGCTGGAAGACGAGAAAATGGTCATGCAGCTCAACCGCCTCCCGTCTTTTATCAGGGCCATAGTGATGCCGTTTGCCATCGGCGCGCAGAAGAGGAAGCACTACGGCCAGGTGGTCCCTATCGAGGACATCGACCATGTGCTGGGCTTCGTCAACTCCGTCCACCGGCTGCCCTGCATCTGCCGCCAGGTTACCGTGGGCAGCGAGCAGCGTTACTGCTACGGATTCAGCATGGTGCCGCAGGGGGATTCGCAGATGGGACAGCTGATACGCTCGCTGGGCGCGGAGTACCTGACAGGGCCATCCACCTCCGGCCTCGAGGAGCTGTCCAAAGAGGAGGCCGCTAAAAGTATCCGCGACCTGGAGAAAAAGGGCTGCTGCCATACCGTTTGGACTTTCAAGACACCCTTTATCGGCGGCTTCTGCAACTGCGACCGCGCCGATTGCATGGCTATGAAGGCCACCGTGACGCTGAACTTCCCCGTGATATTCCGCGCGGAGTATGTCGCCCAGGTCGACCCTGACCTGTGCAACGGCTGCCGGCAGTGCATGCGCGTCTGCCAGTTCGGGGCCATGGGCTACAGCATAGCGCACAACAAGATCACCATCGATGCGGGGCGGTGTTACGGCTGCGGTATCTGCCGTTCCAGTTGCACCAAGGATGCCATAAAGCTCAGCGACCGTTCCAAAGTGGCTTTAGCGGCGGGCCTGTGGTAGTAACACAAAAGCGCTGCAGCAACCGGGATCAGGTTCAGATAGCTCCTGAAGAGTAATTAATTGGGTATGTAAAAAAATGGACAAATATCTATTAGGCATAGATGTTGGAACAAGCGGATGTAAATGTTGTGTCATCAATGACGCGGCCAGGGTAGTAGCTTCCACAAGCTCTGAATATAATCCTTTGATTATCAAGCAAGGATGGATCGAACAAGATCCATTAAGCTGGTATAAAAGTGTGACAGCCATTCTAAATAAATTAAGAGTGGATCTTGATTTTAAGTGCATCGCAGCGATCGGTGTAACCGGACAGATGAGAGGAGTAACCTTAATTGACCGCTCAGGTAAAGTCATTAGAAATTCTATACTGTGGAATGATTTAAGAAACGTTGAAGAAGTAAAGGAAATAAACAGGGAACATTCCGATATTATTCAGAAAGTAACGAAGAATCCGTTAAATACAATGTGCACCCTTCCCAAGGTGTTATGGATCATGAGAAGTGAGCCTGATAATTGGGAAAGAACTTACAAAGTCATTTTCCCTAAGGACTATATTAACTTTAAGCTCACAGGAAATCTGCAAACGGATTTAAGCGATGCTTCCGGCACGTCCTTTTATGATATACAGAAACAAAGTTGGTCCAACGAAATTTTAAAAATCTTCTCAATCTCCAGAGACCGACTACCTGATATTTATCAATCAACTTCAATAATAGGCAAAGTAAATGCAGAAGCTTGCAGGGAGACAGGTATTCCCATAGGAGTCCCTGTTATTGCTGGGGGAAGCGATGCGACTGTAGAATCATTTTCAATCGGGTTAATTAATTCAAGTCAGTGCAAGATAAGGTTAGGGACCTCCGGAGCACTTTCTACGATTGTCGACAGCGCCTGTGCCCTTCCAAACGGCATGAATTATTGTTGGTCATATATTCTTAAAGACAGATGGATGTTGGATGTCAATACACGTTCATGTGCACAGGCGGTCAGGTGGTTAAGAGATGTGTTTTACGCAGATAGGCCAAAAACAGGTAAGACCTATGATGAAATCGATAATGATGCTCGTAATGCGCCTCCAGGTTCTGATGGGCTTTTATTTCATCCGTACCTGCTGGGCGAAGATGCTCCCTACTGGGATAGCAGGCTTAAGGGAGATTTTTCAGGCATCTCTATTAACCATGAAAGATCTCATTTTGCCCGGGCAATTTATGAAGGAACGGCCTTTGCGTTAAGAGATGCCATGTCCACTTATGGAGCAATGTCAGACGGTTTCAAAGAAAATATTTTCACGGGCGGTGGAGTCAGGAGCAAATGCTGGTTGTCTATCGTTGCAGATATTCTGGGGATAGACGGCGGCGTTTCTGCAAATACGGATGCAGCTTTCGGAGCTTCCATGTTGGCAGGTGTGGGGACTGGAGTTCTGGGTGAATTGGAGGACGTTATGCGCCTGTGTGAAAATAGAGACTTTTATATCAAATACAGCAGGGAAAATCACAAGATTTATAATGAACTTTTTTACAGGTACAAAAGAATGAAAGAGGTCTGCGACGAATACAAGCAATAGAATTGAAATCAAGAAAATCAGTCCGGGGAGACAGTAATGAAACAAGCCTATATGCCTGAGCCGTGCGTAATTCTCTGGCCATGAATATGAGAACAAGAACCCTTGAAGCCAAACAGCAAAAGGGGCAGAAGATTTTTAAGGCGACAGCGCCTGCCTGTTTTCCTTGGTTAAAGAGTTTTAGTCCTGGTGACCAGGGTACAACCCCATTTCCCCGGGTTGAAAGTAACCGGGCTTTACCTGATAACTGGCCCTGCTGGCCGAGAAAGTTGAGTGATTTTTGGTTATCCAGCAACTCCCTCTGTTATAATGAATATTGTTCACTGACGCTAATTATCATGAAGAGAATGTTTTTTATTTAAGCCATGAATATCAGAGCAAGAACCCTTGAAGCCAAACAGCAAAAAAGGCAGAAGATTCTTGAGGCAGCCAAGGAGCTTTTCATCAATAAGGGCTACTACGGCACTGCTATCGAGATGATCACTGAGAAAGCTGGTGTAAGTACGGGGACTTTTTACCTGTACTACACGAACAAAATAGAGATCTATAAAGCCCTGCAAAATGAAGGCATTGATATTCTTGTCGATAAGATTACTAAGGTTATATCGTGGCCTGGCATGAGTTCCCTTGCGAAACTCTCAGAGATCGCGCGGGCCTATTTTGATTACTATAATGACCATAGGGAATATTTTGACATAATATCCATATTGAGTGCCATACCAGATGAGCTCAAGGAAACGCAAACAGAAATCAGCAGGGTCATAGACAATAAGGCATATAATTTATTAAAGGTGATTGAGGGAGTGTTGAAAGAAGGTATAGAAAATGGTGAATTCATCTCGATGGATACTTGGAAAGCAACAAATGCGTTCTGGGGCTTGATGGATGGTCTTATTCTACTCGACGAACGGGATAATACACGGAACGTAATTGGGATTGGTCTGGAAGATCTGATTAAACAGGCACTTGAAATGGCATTCCATGGTATAGTGAAACAGAGGCCTGGATAAAAATTAAAAAATAGCATGATTTGGCTTGCGATTTCCTGAAATGTGTTAATAGACAGGATTTTATCTGACAACTGAGACCTTGCCGATAACAAAATTCTTGTCGGATTGTAATACATCGAGCATTTTTTTGGCTAGTCTATTGCTCTCAAAATAAGGTCTTATACTGCTCCCATTAAGACAGGTCTGCTACAGGCTGTTTGAGTTTTCGTTTTTACTCCTCCAGAACTTTAACCGTCTCACCTCGGCCCCACTCACACCCATCCCAATCCCATATACCTACCCCAGCGGTAAAAAGTTTGTTCCGCTATGCCTAAATAAATTTCGCATTGTTTTTAGTCCAGTTTTATAGGCGCAGACCAAGATCATCTAAGGCGGCATATTCTAAAATATTTGACAAATGAACCAGATTCATTTATAAATATAGCCGGGGTTAGAACCGATTATATTTTGCAGGAAGCTGATTAAGGAAGTGCCCAAGTCCGCGATTCAATAATAACTAAGAGGGGATAACAGTAATGAATATAACAGATCAGGACAGGGAGAGGATAAAGAGAATTCACAGGTGTTATCTGAAGGATCTCTCGGTTATCTCTATCCAGCGGGTCAAGCACTATACTGAGAAGTGGCGTGAGACCGAAAACAGCAGGCTTCCGCCGGCTGTGAGAGTTGCGCTTGCCATGAAACATGTCTACGAAAACATGGACATCTGTATCCATAGGGACGACATGATTGCCGGAACCTGGACCGAGAACTACCTGGGCATACCACTCGATATTGAACGTGGTCTGTTTAACGAGGTAATGGAGATTGAACTCGACCGGCTTTCCATGATCCGATACCTTGTAAAGAGCAACCTCAGGTTCTTCATTTACATGATCAAAAAGTATGGGGTCCTGAATTTCTATCGAAACCTGAAGTATATCCAGAAAGTCGGTGCCGCCATGCCCAGCATCGGCACCACGCCCGTGGATAAGCGCAAAATCAACCCCTACACGATCCGGCCAAAGGACAAGAAGACTCTGCAGAAAGAATTGCTGCCTTACTGGAAGGGAAAGACCATTGTCGATGTGTTCAGGAAAGAGCTCGAATCTTCAAATATATATAAAGGAGATATGCTCAGTTTTACTATGGCCTTACCTTCAACCACTTCACGAAACGACACCATTATCTCGCCGGGTGCTGGAATCGGTAACTGGCAGGGACATGTGATTCTCGACCATGAGAAGTACCTGCGACTTGGTCTTATCGGCATGCGCTCTGAAGTTCAGAAATTAATCGAACAGAACGGTAACCTCAGCCCCGATGAGCACGCATTCCTTGATTCCATCGATATCGTGCTTGAGGGAGTGATGATCTACGCCCGCAAGTTGGCGGAAAAACTGAAGCAGGAACTGGAGCGTGAGAAAAATCCGGAACAAAAGCAGATACTCTCAGAGATGCTGGAGATCTGTAAGCACGTACCTCTGAACCCAGCACGCACCTTCCGCGAGGCAGTACAGTCGTACTGGACCGTGAAGACAGCAGTCGATCTTGCCATTCCATTCAATGTTAACACGCCCGGCAGGCTCGACCAGATCCTGTATCCATATTACCGCAGCGATATAGCCGAAGGTCGCATCACCAGGAACGAAGCCTGTTTGCTGTTGCAGGAGCTGTTCCTGAAGGTCATGAGCCATAATATGCGGCCATATTCCAATTTCACCGCCTACTTTGCCGGCCGCTACGAAGGCTCAGAACCGGTCACGCTGGGCGGGCAAACCGAAAACGGAGAGGATTTATGCAATGATCTCACCTATGTAATACTGGATGCCGCAGAACAGTCCAAGGTTGTGCTGAATTTTGTGGCTCGCTTCAACAGGAATACCCCGGACGAGTTGTACATGAGGTTAGCCGATATGTACTTTAACGGCTACTCAGGTGTTTCCATGTCGAATGATGATGTCTGTATCAAGGGCATGGAGAAGCGAGGATTTCTCCACGAGGATGCCAGGGAATATGCCGTGGCAAGTTGTGTTGACCTGTGCGTGCCCGGCAAGATGGGCAGTATGTCGTTCTCCGGTTTGCTTCTCTGTCGTACCTTGGATATCACGTTGAGAAACGGGGATGCTCAGACCCTTGTAGGCATGGTGGCGAACGTCGGGCTCAAAACCGGCGACCCGGACGGATTTTCTTCTTTCGGTGAGCTCGTCGATGCATATGTCAGACAGGCTGCCTTCCAAATTGAGAGGATCGCGGAGGCGTCCATCATTAGAGATCGGCTCTATGCCGAATATCTTCCGGCCCCGCATCTCTCGGCATTCATCCAGGGGTGCCTGGAAAAGAAAAGGGATGTCACCCGTGGTGGCGGTATCTACGATCTTGAGGGCATCCTCTACATGAGCAGCATCGCCAATGTGGTCGACTCGCTCTATGTAATCAAGAAACTCATTTTTGAACAGCGAAAGTTTACGTTCAAAGAACTGCTGAAAGCCATCGATAACAACTTCAGCGGCTATGAGCATATATACCTCATGGTCCAGGGTGTGGAGGGTAAGTGGGGTAATGGCAATCCCGAATCAGACGACTTTGCCAGGCAACTTACCACCCGTTTGTTTGCTGAAACATCCAAATACCACACCTATAAAGGGGGATTCATTGCTCCGTTTGTCAACAGCATGACTTCGCATACCTACGACGGGCGCATCTGTATTGCAACTCCCGATGGTAGGAAAGGGGGTAAACCGTTTGCCTCGAGCTGTAACCCTTACAATGTGGACAAGCACGGGCCGACAGGAGTGCTTCGTTCGGTTGCCGCAATCGATTTCACCAACGTACTTGGAGTTGCAGTCAATCTCCGGATGCACCCCTCAGCGATCGGTAAAGATACGGAAAGCAGAAAGAAGTGGATATCCCTGGTCAAGACATACTTCGGTATGGGCGGCGAACAGCTTCAGCCAACCGTGGTCTCCACAGAGGTGTTGAGGGCGGCCCAGAAGAATCCCGAGAACTACATGGATGTGGTTGTAAAGGTCGGCGGCTACAGTGCCTGCTTCGTGGATCTCGGGTATGAGATCCAGGAGGAGATTATTTCTAGATCAGAGCACAAAATGGTGTAGAGGATATGGGTTCAGGGATTGTATTCGACATTTGGGTGGGGGAGCTTAGCAATATTGGTGATATTGTCAGGTAATTCGAGGTAATAATGGTAGGAATGATAATAGTCATAGGAGACATCAGATGTATATGAAGGATGAGGCGTCGGAACGCATTAAACGGATTCGACGCAGGTACCTTGAGGATATGCCCGGCATCTCCATTGAACGTGCGCGATATTATACTGAGAAGTGGCGTGAAACAGAGAAGAGCGACTTTTCGCTGGCAGTGCGGGTGGCCCTCTCCATGAAAAACGTATATGAGAAAATGCGTATAAACCTGGATCCTGACGACAGGATCTGCGGTACGTGGACAGAGTATTATCTGGGGATTCCTATTGATATCGAGCGGGGTCTTTTCAATGAGACCTTAAGGATTGAGCTGGGCAGACTCTCGATGGCCGGGCACCTGGCTAGATCAAACCTGAGATTTATCGGAAGCATGATAAGGCGCTACGGTTTATTGACCCTGTACAAGAACATGAAACATACGGCGGATGTGGGTGTAGCGATGCCGAGTATAGGGTTAAGTCCGATGTACAGCCGCAAAATAAATCCCTACAGGATAACATCAAGAGACAAAAAGGAACTCCATAATAAGCTGTTCTCTTATTGGAAGGGAAAAACCATCGCCGATCTTCTTAAAACAGCCCTGGAGAGTTCGGATGTTTATACCGGAGATATATTGAGCTTCTCGGCGGCGCTTCCATCCACTACTTCCAGAAATGACACGATCATCTCAACCGGGTCTGGAATAGGCACCTGGCAGGGACATTTGATTCTGGACCATGAGACGCCGCTGAATAAGGGACTGCTGGGGATGCAAGAAGAAATAAGAGAACGACTGAATAGCAAAGACTTAACATCAGATCAACATGAATTTCTGAAATCAATTGATATTGCTTTAGAAGGGGTCATTATTTACGCCGGGAGGCTAGTGGAAACGATATCGCGAGAACTTGAACAGAACAAGGATCCCCAAAGAGGCAGACTACTGCAGCGGCAACTTGAAATATGTAAGAGGGTTCCACTGTACCCGCCGCAGAGCTTTAGTGAGGCCGTCCAATCGTATTGGACGATAAAAACCGCGGTCGAACTTGCGATGCCATTCAACGTGCACGCGCCCGGGAGGTTGGACCAATTGTTTTACCCGTATTACCACAAGGATATAGAAGGGGGTAAGATCAGCAGGGAAGAAGCACGTGAATTGCTTGAGGAACTCTTTCTCAAGGTCATGAGCCACAATATGAGGCCGTATTCCAATTTCATCAGCTATTTCACCCAGCGATACGAAGGCTCTGAGCCAGTAACAATGGGCGGACTTACCACCGACGCAAAGGATGCCACCAACGATCTCACGTATGTGATGCTGGAAGCTGCAGCCGATTCAAAGGCAGCGCTGAATTTCGTTGTCCGGCTGCATAAGAACTCCCCCCCAGAGCTTTTCAGGAAGATTGCCGAGCTGCACTATCAGGGTAACTCCAGCATATCAGTCATGAATGATGAGGTGAGTATCAAAGCTCTGGAAAAGCGCGGATTTTCGCACAAGGATGCGCTTGGTTATGCTATTACCGGTTGTGTTGACATGGTGGCCCCGGGCAAGACCGGTGGAGAGGCATTCAGCGCATTATTATTAAGCCGGATTCTCGACATGACTCTTCGCAATGGCGATTCGCAGACCGTGATAGGCATGGTTGAAGGAATCGGACTTAAGACCGGAGATCCTGATACGTTCGTAACCTTCGATCAGCTGGTCGATGCGTTTGTAGAACAAACAGCTTTTCAGATTAAAAAGCTCGTTGAGGCAACATATATACGGGACAGTCTGTATGCTGAACATCTTCCTGCGCCTTATATCTCGGCTTTCATGGGTGGATGTCTGGACAATTGCAAGGATGTAACGGCCGGTGGAGCTGTATATGACCTTGAAGGCATTCTCTTTATGAACAGTATAGCAAACGTCGTTGACTCGCTCTTCGTGATGAAAAAACTTATCTTTGAACAAAAGCGGTTTACGTTTAAAGATCTTTTAAATGCCGTCGATAAGAACTTTGTGGGATATGAGAATATCTATCAATGGATAAACGAAGTGGACGGCAAATGGGGCAACGGGAATCCGGAGTCGGACTCCATAGCGCACGATGTGACAAAGCGTATTTTCGAAGAGACTTTCCGCTACCGGACGTATAAAGGAGGTTTTTATGCTCCCTTTGTTAACAGTATGACCACACATACGTATGATGGTCGCATTTCAACTGCCACTCCCGATGGCAGGAAGGCCGCAAAACCATATGCAGCCAGCTGTAATCCTTACAACGTGGAAAAATGCGGTATTACAGGTGTGCTGCGATCGGTGGCTGCTATCGATTTTTCCAATGTCATGGGTTGTGCAGTGAACATCAGATTGCACCCGTCCTCCATCGGCCAAACAGAGGAGGCAAGTAAGAAATGGATCGACCTGTTGAAAACCTATTTCAGGTTGGGGGGCGAACAGCTTCAGCCAACAGTGGTTTCAACTGAGGTGCTAAAAGCAGCGCAGAAGGACAGGGAGAATTACAGAAACGTCATTGTGAAGGTCGGCGGTTACAGTGCATATTTTGTAGACCTGGGATATGAAATACAGAATGAAATCATTGAAAGGACCGAACACAGGGGAGTCTAAGATATTTCATGAAAGGACTGGTTTTCGATATACAATACTATGCCGTGTATGATGGCCCCGGCATAAGAACTACAATTTTTCTCAAAGGATGTCCGCTCCGGTGTTCGTGGTGTCACAATCCCGAGTCTCAATTGGTGCAGCCAGAGATATCGTATTTCGCAGAACGGTGTGTACGTTGCGGTACATGCGTCAAAGCCTGCCCGCAGGCGGCGCTTAGCATGACAAGCAAAGGAATACTGCGGAATCGTGAAAAATGCACAGTCTGTGGCATATGTGCTGCAGCTTGCCCCAACAAAGTCATTGAAAAGATCGGACGTGAGTATGAGGCGGAAGAAATAGCGCTTCTCGTCTCCAGGGATAGAGGTTTCTACGAGACTTCGGGGGGTGGAGTGACGGTGTCAGGGGGTGAACCGACAGTTCAGGCATCGTTTCTCTTTGACCTTCTAATAAAGTTGAAAGCCTTGGGTATCCATACTGCTGTAGAAACCTGTGGATATTTTAATACGGATTCTTTTGAGAAACTGCAAACGTTTTCTGACCTTATTCTCTTCGATCTCAAACATTCTGATCCGGTAAAACATCGTGAGTATATTGGCACAAGTAATGAAAGAATACTAGAGAATTTCAGCCAGTTCGTTGAGAAAATTGGAAGCAAACGGATCATACCGCGCATTCCGGTAATCCCGGGTTTCAATGCTGATGCCAAATCAATGCATGGAATTCTATCGTTTCTCAAAGAATCCGCCTATAAGGGACCTGTGCATCTCATGCCGTACAACAGAATGGCCAAAACCAAGTACGTGAAGATCGGCAGGGGCTGCGACTATCGCGACATGGGCGAGCTAACCGATGCTATTAAGACTGAAATAAACGGGATGGTTGAATCATATGGTTACGAACCAGTGTTCAATCAATAGGATAATTCAGCTACAAATCTTAAACCCAATGAGTAATTAAGAAATATGTGAGGAGTGCATATGAAAGACAATCAGCAGGTCTCAAATGTGAACACAGTGGAAGGTAGCGAACGCGTCTCCATGGGCGAAAAGTTGGGTTATGGCGCAGGCAACTTTGCCTTTAACCTGGCGTTTCAGGTTGTCGCCATTTTCCTGATCTACTTTTATACTGATGTGTTTATGATCAGTGCGGCCGTTGCCGGAACTATCTTTTTTGTGTCAAAGGCCTGGGATGTTGTCTTCGATCCGGTGGTGGGATACATTTGTGATCATACAAAATCACGATGGGGGAAGAAACGCCCATATATTTTGTTTGGATCGTTATTATTGGGTATTTCGACGATATTGCTTTTCGCCTCCCCGAACCTTTCAGAAACGGAACGGATAATCTATGGATTTGTTACATTCATAGCTTTCTGTTCGACAATCACCGTCGCGAATGTCCCCTATGGTGCCCTTACGGCCGATCTCACACTGGATGCCCACGAGAGGTCGTCAATCTCAGGTATTTCCATGGCCTTCGCGCTTGCAGGAACGCTCGTTGCAGCGGGTGCAACGAAGCTATTGGTGGGATGTTTTGCTAACGAAGTTACCGGATTTCGAGCTATGGGGATAATATATGCAGTTATCGTTGTCGTCTTGCTGATGATTACGTTTGCAAGCGTCAAAGAGAGAGGTTTTTCTTCGGGAGAGATTAGGCAGCCGCTTAAGAAGGATGTGGCGCTTTTAGTAAAAAATAGCCCCTTTCTCATACTTACCGCAGCGACAACTCTGATGATGGTAGGGGTAAGCATCGTGGGAGTGGTGGTAAACTACTATTTTAAATATAACCTCCAGGCTGAAGGGATGATCCCCATCGCCTTTTTAATACTCTTTGTCACTGCGGGGATTTTCCTGCCTCTTTTCGTGTTTATCTCAAAAAAGAAGAGCAAGAAATTCGCCTTCAATACCGGCCTGGCAATTTTCGCTATCGCCCTGGTATTGCTGTATTTTATAGGTGATAAAGGCATTGGATATGTAATTCCTATCTTATTCCTGGCCGGAGTGGGAATGGCGACCGTTTTCCTGTGCCCGTGGTCAATGATTCCCGATACGGTTGAATACTCCCAATGGAAGACAGGGCTGCGCAGGGAAGGAATACTTTATGGTTGTTTCTGGGTCAGCTTTAAAATAGGAGCCGCGCTTGCAGGTTTTATTGCCGGTCAGAGCCTCACTCTGGCGAACTATGTTCCAAACATAGCACAGAGTGAAGGTACGCTACTTGCAATCAAGCTTTTGATCACTGTTGTGCCTCTCATTTTCATTCTGGCCACTATGGCGCTTATTTCTTTTTACCCCATCAATGCTGTAATGCACCGTAAAATGCTTGATGAGATCAAGTCAGGAGCCTGACTGTAAACGATGAACCCCTGATATGATGTTTTAAACAATTTTAATAACTGCAATATTTAATATTTATTAATTGATTTCGAGGTTAATTTGAAAGCTGTAGTAAAAGAAAAAAAGGGTGTTGATAACATCGCATATAAAGATGTTGATACACCGGAAATTAGCGAAGACGAAGTCCTCATCAAGATAAAAGCTGCCGGCATCTGTGGAACAGATATACATATATTTTATGATGAATATCCGTACTGGCCTCCAGTTATTCTAGGCCATGAATTTTCTGGAGTAATTGAAAAGACAGGCAAGAATATTAAGTCTTTTAAGGTAGGGGATAGGGTAACTTCAGAACCTCATCAAAAAGCATGTGGGTATTGTAAATATTGCAGACTCGGCCTTATTCATCTTTGTCCTGAAAAAAGGTCCCCTGGATGGGGTATTGATGGTGCTATGACCTCTTATATTAAACTCCCAGAAAAATTGTTTCACAAAATTCCAGATAGCGTTTCGTTTATTGAGGGAGCGGTTATTGAACCAGCTTCGACAGTGACTCATGCAGTGATTGAAAGAGGACGAATTAAACCGGAAGATTTTACAGTTGTAATTGGGCCTGGACCGATTGGATTAATTGCTGCTCAGGTTGCAAGAGCAGCGGGCGCAAAAAAAGTTATCGTATGTGGAAGGTCTGATTACAGACTGGCGATCGCGAACGAGCTGGGTTTTGAAACTGTAAATGTTAAAAATAGTGATTTAAAAGAATTTATTTTATCTAAAACCGATAACTTAGGCGCGGACATGGCTATAGATTGCAGTGGAAGTGAGGATGGCATTAATACTGCAATCGACGTTCTATCAAAAAATGGGAAACTTTGTGCAATGGGAATGAGTGGCAAAGAGTATATGAATATAAAATGGAATAGTGCCATATTTAAAGAGTTGGATATTTATACTTCTCTAAGTTCTACTTATACTTCATGGGGATACGTGATATCAATGCTTGAAGAGAGCAAGATTGATTTGTTAAAGATTATTTCTCATAAGTTTCCTCTATCTCAGTATAGAGAAGCGCTTAAGCTGGCCATTGATAAAAAAGGACTGAAAGTAGTATTAATTCCAGATGAGGAGTGGGAAAATGAAGTGCCAGGGTAGGGCAATGTATTGGGCTGGTAATGAGACTATCGTCGAAGATGAGTTGATTATAGACAATGTTAATGACGACGAAGTAGTAGTTAAGGTATCTTATTGCGGAATTTGCGGAACAGATATTTCCATTTTTGCGGGTAGACACCCTCGATCAAAACCGCCGCTGATACTGGGTCATGAATTTTCAGGTGTTGTTGAATATGTAAAAAACTCGGAATTAAAAAAGGGGAATAAGGTTGTAATTAATCCTTTAATTTCCTGTGGAAAGTGCTGGCCTTGCCGTAATAATTTACCATATGTTTGTCAAAACCTCAGGTTGGTAGGGATTGATTTTAACGGCGGTTTTTCCATTTATGTGAAAGTCAATATAAAACAAATATCACAATTACCAGATGATTATGATCTATTATACGCTGCAATAGTTGAACCATTTGCAACTGCTATTCATTCCTTCAATAGATCGGAGCCTGTAAATCAAGATGATTTTATTTTCATTTTTGGTAGTGGACCAATAGGTTTAGCCACAGCTCTTTACTATCAATCCAAGGGATTTAAAAGAATATACATAAGTGAAATGAGTGATTATAGAAGAAAAGTTGCAGAAAAGTTTGCTTTAAATGTTTTTGATCCCATGTCTGAAAGTATATTTCAAAAAGTATCGGACCTTACGTCAAATAAATTAGCAGATATTGTTATAGAAGCAACAGGCGCCAGTCAACCAGTCTCTCAGATGGTTTCACTTGCAAGAGTACAGGGAAAAATAATGATAGTGGGTGTTAGCCATAAACCGGTGAGTGTCGATCTAATGAATGTCAATTTTAAGGAATTAAAACTAATTGGTTGCAGGGTATATGACAATAATGATTTCTTGGAATCAATTAATTTTGTTAGAGGAAATAAGGAAATGCTTAAGAGTTATATTTCGCATGTTTTAAATCTTAAGGATTTAAAGGAAGGTGTGAATTTAGCCAGGGATGTAAATAATTCTTTGAAGGTGGTGATCGAGGTTGTATAAAGTGTATTGCACTGATTACGATTACGCCGATTTAAATATAGAGAAAAATATTTACAGCAATTATGCTGTTGAGTTCATCCCATTACAATGTAAAAGTGAAGATGATTTAATAATCCTGGCAAGAGATGCTGACGGACTCCACAATCAATATTTAAAGATTACCGAGAAGACATTCGAGAATTTAAAGAATTTAAAAGTTATTGCAAGGTATGGCGTGGGTTTGGACAATATAGAGATTGAACAGGCCAAAAATCACAATATTAAAGTAAAAAATGTTCCTGATTACTGTGTTGATGAGGTTTCTAATCACTGTCTGAGTATGCTTTTAAGTTTTCTTAGAAAGCTTAAAAGATCTGATGCGATGATAAGAGATGGTATATGGGATTTTAATAAACTCAGGCCGATACACGAATTCGGGTATTACACTGTAGGTATTATAGGATTCGGTAAAATTGGCAGTGCTTTAGGAAAAAAATTAATATCACTGGGTTTTAATAAAATACTCGTCTATGATATCGACAGGCAAGTCATTCAAAAATTTGAGTTTAAAGATAAGGTTTTTTTCTCAGAACTTGCCCCATTGCTTTCAAACTCGGATTTTATTGTCTTAAATCTGCCGCTTAACAAAAATACATATCATCTTATCAACAAAGATAATATCAATTTATTAAAAAGTGATGCGACCATAATTAGTGCAGCAAGAGGTGGAATTATTTCCGAAACTGATTTATTTAATTTTCTTAAGAATAATCCTGATTCAGATGCAGGGCTCGATGTATTGGAACAGGAAGGTGAAAACGTTAAGAAAAACGAGTTGTTAAAACTTGATAATGTGATATTTTCACCTCACATCGCGTATTACTCTGAAGAGGCGCTGATAAGACTACGACAATGTACCTCTTTTAACGTACTTGCAGAATTACTGGGAAATAATATTGAAAAAGAATGGATTATAGAAAGGAGCTGACGTGTCAAGATTTTCAAAATTACAGACACTAAATTTAATTGAGGAAGTTGGATTAATTCCGGTTTTCTATAACGAGGTTCTTGATAGCTGTATGAATATAGTGAGAGCTTGTTCAAACGCTGGCGCCAGACTTGTGGAATTTACTAATAGGGGCGATGGCGCAATCGAGATTTTCAAAGAACTTGAGAGATATGCGGCCGATAACTTTCCGGAGGTTTCTTTGGGAGCAGGTTCCATAATTGATGCTTCAACGGCAGCACTATATATCTCTTATGGAGCAAATTTTATAGTCGGTCCCACTTTTGATTTAAATACTGCATTACTTTGCAATAAAAGAGGCATACCATATTCTCCGGGCTGTGCAACTGCCACGGAAATTATTAATGCATATTCTTATGGCGTAGATATTGTAAAAATATTCCCAGGCGATCTTGTTGGCGGCCCGGAGTTTGTAAGAGCAGTAAAAGGTCCCTGCCCATGGGTAAAAATAATGCCAACAGGAGGAGTAAACCCAAATAGAGAATCACTTGAGAAATGGTTTAAAGCAGGCATCACCTGTGCTGGAATCGGATCAAATTTGATTTCAAAAGACATCATAAAAAATAAGGAATATGACAAATTGGCAGAAAATATTAGAACTGTTTTATCGATCATCAAAGAAATAAAACAAGGTTAGGGAACAGTTTTTATGAGTAGTAACGATTTAAAAATAAAAATTAAGTCTGAGTGTTTGTGGGATGAGATTTCTCTCGGCGAGGTAATGATAAGATTTGATCCCCTGAATGAAAGAATAAAAATAGCCCGAACTTTTAGAGTGTGGGAAGGTGGAGGAGAATACAACGTAGCACGAGGCTTAAAAAAATGTTTTAGTTTATCCACTGCAGTTATTTCATCTATACCTGATAATGACATAGGTTATCTATTGCTGGATCTCATTAATCAGGGTGCAGTGGATACCAGGTATATTAAATACTTCCCGTTTGATGGTATTGGCAGGAATGTAAGAGTTGGGTTGAATTTTACTGAAAGAGGGTTTGGCGTAAGAGGTGCTCTGGGAGTTTCTGACAGGGCAAATTCTGCTGCATCCAAAATTAAATCAGATGATTTTGACTGGGAGACAATATTTGGAAAAGATGGCGTTAGGTGGTTTCATACAGGCGGGATTTTTGCAGCACTCTCCGAAACTACTGCAGAAACGATAATTACTGCTGCAAAAACAGCAAAAACATTTGGAACAATCATAAGTTATGACTTAAATTTCAGGCCTTCCTTATGGAAATCAATAGGTGGTGTGGAAAAAGCAAAAGAGATCAATAGAGAAATTGTTAAACATGTAGATGTAATTATTGGCAATGAAGAAGATTTTACCTTAGCCTTGGGCTTTGAAGTAAGTGGATTAGATAAAAATATTTCCAGCATTGACACCGAAAATTATAAAAGAATGATTAATAAGGTAGCCAAAGAATTTCCAAATTTAAAGGCAGCAGCCACAACTTTAAGAGTTGTTAAGTCCGCAACAATTAATGATTGGGGTGCAATCTTGTATTACAAAGATAATTTCTATCAGTCAATAAATAGAGAAAATCTTGAAATATATGATAGGGTTGGCGGTGGCGATAGCTTTGTATCTGGACTAATCTATGGATTCTTGACTGATAAGGATCCTCAGGAAATCGTGGAATACGGGGCGGCTCACGGAGCTTTAGCCATGACAACCCCGGGCGACACTTCTATGGCATCGTTAAAAGAGGTTGAAAAACTTGTTAAAGGTGGTTCATTCAGAGTCGAAAGGTAAATGAAGATACATGTTTAAAACAGCTTTCACTTTGTCGCCATTAAAAACCAGTTTCGGCCCCATGTTATTTGCCGGGGATCTCAATAGCGGTTTAGAAGTAGCTTCAGAGCTGGGTTATGATGGCGTTGAATTAAGTATAAGAAATCCTTTGGAGCTGAATAAAGACGATATCGTAAAAAGAATTAAAAAACTCAAGCTGGATATCTATGCCATTGCAACAGGGCAATCCTACTACAACGACGGTTTTTCTTTTTCCGCTGAAGATGAAAGCAAGAGAAATCATGCTATTAAACGTATAAAAAATAATATAGATTTCGCTGAAATATTGAACTGCAAGATTATCTTAGGCGGAATCCTGGGAAATATCAGAGAGAAATTCGGTTCCGGCTCTGACGATGAAAAAAGGGTGATAGATTCATTTTATCCATGCCTGGATTATGCAAAAAAGAAAAATGTAATGGTTTTGTTTGAGCCCATCAACAGATATGAAACGTTATTCATTAATACGATAGAAGAAGGGGAAAAGTTTTTAAAGGTTTTTAACTACGACAATTTAAAGTTAATTCCTGATACGTTTCATATGAATATTGAGGAATTTTCATTAGAAAGAAGTCTCAGGGATCATATTGATTTTATCGGTTATATACATCTGGTTGATAGCAACAGGCAGGCGCCAGGATTTGGTCACACCGATTTAAAAAGCATAATAAGAACTTTGCATGAAGTTAAATACGATGGAGTACTTTCCTGCGAGATCTTGCCTTTGCCAGACAGTTTGACAGCGGCAAAACAGTCGATCAAATACATAAAAAGTATTATTTGAATAAGAATTATACATATGACAATTATCAACAATAAATTCGATAAAGAATATAAAGAGGGCTGAGGTTATGAAAGGACTTGCAGGAAAAGTAGCGGTTGTAACCGGTGGGTCAAGAGGAATAGGGTATGCGTCTGTTAAGCGGTTACTGGAGGAAGATGTAAAAGTACTTTTTACCGGCAGAAGCCAGTCAAATGGTGTAAAGGCAATAGACAGCTTTGATAAAAAATGCAGAGATGTGTATTTTCTCTGTGGTGACATGAAGAATGAGGATTTTTGTATACAAACAATTGTAACAGCAATTGAAAAATTCGGAAGGCTGGATTATCTGTTAAACAATGCATTTCCTTTCACGTCAAAGTCTGTGGATGCAACAAGAGATGAATGGTTACATACAATGGAATCCGGACCTATAGCTTATGCAACAATGATCCAACATTATATCAAGCTGAGGGGAAAAGATATCCCGGGTTCAATAGTTAATATGTCAAGTATTTCAGGTCATATAGCTCAACCGAATAGATGGACATATAACGCAGCAAAAGGCGCCATTGGCATGCTGACAAAATGCGCTGCTTTTGATCTTTCGCCCAAAATAAGAGTAAACACTGTTAGTCCTGCCTGGGTTTGGACGGATGAAGTAGAAAAGGCAACACAAGGTCAGGGTCGGGCTAGATGGGAACCCGTGTGGGGGAAGTTCCATTTACTCAGAAAGCTTGCTGAACCTGAAGAGATAGCATCTGTTGTAGCGTTTTTATTCAGCGATGATGCTAGCGTTATAACTGGCGCCGATATATACGCTGATGGTGGATATCTTACTATGGGCAGTGAAGGCTTGGGTGAATCATCAAGCTTTGCGGGGAGTAAATAATAATATTTTAGTACTAGGGAGGAATGCACAAAAAAGACAGCTTTGTAAATTCATAATTATTATTAGGAATATAACGGAATTAGTCTCAACAGGAGGGAATAAATTATATATTGGATAGAATTATTGATTTAACTGCAGAAATGCAGAATGGTATTCCGACAATGCCCATGGATCCAAAACTCTCCATCACGGAGCACTGTAATCTCGATAACCTGGGTTATAATCTTTCACGTATAACTTTTTCGACTCACCAAGGAACTCATATTGATGCACCTTATCATTTTTTCTATAACGGTGAGACCATTGATAAAGTCGATTTAAAAAGATGCATGGTACGGGCAATAAAGGTAAATCTAACATATAAAAAACCAAAAGAGCCTATTCAAGTAGATGATTTACAGAAATATGCGCCTCAAATTGAAAAAGGTTTAGGTATTTTACTGCAGACTGGTTGGGATAAAGTGTTCCCTAAAAAAGAATTTTTTTCGGATTTCCCTTATGTTACAACTGAGCTAGCTGCCTGGTTGGCTGAAAAAAAGGTTGGCCTTGTAGGCATGGATATGCCCACACCTAATTGTACGGAATGGAAGATAGTTCATGAAACTTTTCTTGGCAATAACATATTAATTGTAGAGGGCTTGACCAATCTGGACAGAATTAATGATGAGGAATTTACGTTTTTTGCGTTGCCCTTGAAATTCAAAGGTGGCGATGGGTCCCCTGTTCGTGCCATAGCTATTCTGGACGATTAGCTATTAGGACAGAAGGATTTTTACTGAGCAAGCTATTTGTTTTTAATAATATCAAATTATAAAGGAAGTGATTATTGTGTCTATGTTAAAGCCGAAGATAGGAATTATGGCTATTGCAAATGGAGCTTACTTCCCGCAATTTCCTGATTTAAAAGAGAAGCTTATCAAGCAATATGAAAAAATCTTGAGCAAATTTGGTAAAGAATATGATGTTGTTTCTGTGGGTATGGTGGATTCAGAAGTAGCGTCTATAAAAGCTGCTGAGATATTTCGTGCTCAGGGTGTAGATGTTGTGTTTTGCCATTGTACAACTTACTCCACTTCTTCCAATATGTTATTAGCAGTAAAAGATCTTGATGTTTCCGTTATACTCCTCAATATCCAGCATGTATCTGTACTTGACACGGAAAAAGCAACACACATTGAAGATTGGTTGGCTGATGGTTTCTCATGCGGATGCGTTCCAGAAATGGTATCAGTATTACGCAGGGCAGGAAAACGATATGGTGTGATTACCGGATATCTTGAAGGCGATGAAGTTGTGGATAACGAGATTGATAAATGGTGCAAAGCTTCAGCCGTGCGCAGGAAACTACGCAATACCAGTTTGGGACTCATCGGGCGCCCATATCCAGGAATGCTGGATCTCTACATAGACGAGACTAAGTTGTTCTTAAGCCTTGGCGTTTATACTGAGATGCTTGAACTTGGTGATATTATTAAGGCATCCAAAGGCATACCCAGTAATAGAATTAAAGCACAAATTGAAAAAATCAAGGCAACTTTCGAGATATTTGATGGCATAGATTCCACTAATCTTGCAGAACTCGCATCTTATGTTTGCGGACTTGAAAATTTGGCTCATGAAAAAAACATCTCTGCCTTTGCAAGTCACTATGGTGATGCGCAAGACGAAGAAGGCAAACTTATTTCAGTTCTGAATCCTGCATGCTCCATGCTTATAGGTCAGGGAATTGCTTGGGCCGTAGAGGGAGATATGAAAGTAGCCCTGGCTATGTCTATATTGAAGACTATTGGTGGTACTGGAACGCTGGCAGAGCTATATTCCTTAGATTTTGACAATGATATATGTATTATAGGTCACAGCGGTTCCGGTGACCCTGAAATATCCTACAGAAAACCTTTAATGAAAACTACCAAGGTATTTCATGGCAAGAGCGGAGGAGGATATCTTACACAGTTCTATCCCAAATTTGGTGGTGTTACTCTGCTTGCACTAACGCAAGATGAGACAGGCGGTTATAGGATGATAGCGGCAGAGGGTATAAACATTGATGGTCCAATCCTACAGTTTGGTGACACCAATTGCAGGGTGGCATTTTCTATCGGGTTAAGAGACTTTGTAAATAAATGGTGCCTTACAGGTCCGACACATCACTTCGCACTAGGCAGTGGATTACATATAGAAACAATCAAATGCGTTTCTAATATATTAAATATACCTTTGGAAATAGTCTGTAGATAACAAACTCTATTTGAGGGTTTCCCCTTCTCCGCATCAGCCGCAAATGTGTAATAGTTAGGGCTTCATCTGACAACTGAGTCCTTCTGACTATATGATCCTTGTCCGGCCGCAATGTATCCATCGTTTTTTATCCGCCCTCTTACCATCAAGGCAAGGTCAAGATCATCCAAGACGGTATATTGTGAAATATTTGACAATTGAACCAGATTCATTTATAAATATAGCCAAGGTCACGGAAGCTTAAATTTTGTAGGAAGAGTACTTAAATATACGGTTCCATGACGACAGTTAAGGGAATAGTAATTATGAATATCGGATACCAGACCAGTGAGTAGGATAAAGAGAATTCGAAAACATTATCTCGAGATATGCCGGTTATTTCAATTGAACGTGCAAGATACTATGCTGAGAAGCTGATGTCCTCAAAAGAGAGGGCATTATGTTTCGCTGAAGTACCTGTAAGGAGTAACCAATGAACTGTAATGAACGAACCGCAATCGCACTCAATCTGGGAATACCTGACCGTGTGCCTATCTACTCCGAGACCGTGATACAGAACCAGATTTACGAAATCCTGGGCGAGAAAAACAAGGCCGTTCCGATACGCCTGATCCAGGAAGGCTTGACAGGAACGTTATTCAAACTGGCTGCCCCACTGATAAATCGTATTGGCTGGTCCAATCGACAGATAGAGAAATTTATGTCCAAAAAAATTGAAGCCGACATCGTCCTGGGATACGATTGTTCCCTGGCGGGGTACTCGGCGATTTTCAATTTAAAGGGCAACCGGCAGGCGACCGACATCTGGGGTAAGCTATACGATCTGGTAGCCGACCCGGATGGAAGTGTGGACACGCCTATGTACCGTCAAGGACTGCTGACCACGCCGGAGCTATGGGACGCCTGGCCTCACCCCACTCCCGATCGATTGTATAAGATGCTGTATCCTATCCTCGCCGACCTGCAAAAACGCTATGGCGAGCGGATTTATCTGCTGGGTAGCCTGTCGTGTGCCGGGTTGTGGGAGGCGTCCTCCGGGGGCATGGGCTTGACAGCCTTCTCAGTTACGCTACACCGCAATCCCGACTTTGTGCGGCGCATGGCAAAGTATTACGAGACGATTTGGCTGGCTACCATCCACGCTACTGCTGATGCTGGAATGCCGGCTTTAGTTTACGAGGACGATTTGGCCTACAAAAGCGGACCGATGGTTTCACCACGTGTGCTGGATGAAATTTTCGGCCCCAGCCTGCGGAAAATCACCGCAGAGGCTCACAAACGCGGCTTGAAGATCATCATCCATTGCTGCGGCAATGTGAACAAGTTGCTGTATCTTTTCGTGGATTGGGGCTTCGATGGTGCACAAGCATTGGAGCCAACTGCCGGCGTAGACCTGGCGGAGGTGAAAAAACAAGTAGGAAAACGGATGTGCATTTTTGGTAACCTGGACATTTCCCATGTGATGAGCCAGGGTACGCGGGAAGAGGTGGAGGCAGCGGTTAAGTCGGCGATACAGGCTGCTGCTCAGGATGGTGGGTTCATCATGGGTAAGACCAACTCGAACTATGCGGTGAAAGTCGAAAATACCCGCTGGATGATCGAATATACCCACCGCTACGGGGCGTATCCCCTTAATTTAGCCTGAGAACGGCGAGGAGAGCGATGAACGAACGTGATGCTATAAAAGGTGTGCTGGACGCGGTTATCAACCTGGATATCGATGCAGTAGCGGGGCAGGTAAGCGCTGCCCTGAAGGCTGGCGCGGACCCGCGCGCTGTGCTGAACGACGGCCTGAGCGCCGGAATGAGGATAGTGGGCGATCGCTTCCAGTCCGGTGAATATTTTCTGACCGAACTATTGCTGGCGGGCGAGGTGATGAAAGCCGGCCTGGTTCCGCTGGGTCCTATGCTGACTAATTCTGATATTCAGGGCAAGGGCACAGTTGTTCTGGCTACTGTCAAGGGAGATATCCATGACCTCGGCAAGAACCTGGTAGGCATGATGCTGAGCTCCGCTGGTTTTGAGGTGATCGACCTGGGGTCCGATGTCCCCCCTCAGCAGATTGTCGAAGCAGTGCGCAAACACAAGGCAAAAATTGTGGGGCTTTCGATGCTGCTCACGCCTATGATCGTATCCCTGAGGTCCACGGTTGAGGAGATAGCGAAGGCCGGGCTGCGGGACCAGGTAAAAGTCATTATCGGCGGCGCCTGCACAACACCGGGCCTGGCCAAAGAGATGGGCTGCGACGGCCACGGAGAAGATGCGATGGCGGCCGTCTATCTCTGCGAGAAATTTATTTAAAGAAGTAATGTATGAACTGTAATGAACGAACCGCAATCGCACTCAATCTGGGAATACCTGACCGTGTGCCTGTCTACTCCTGCACTGCGGAGCAGAACCAGATTTACGAAATCCTGGGCGAGAAAAACAAGGCCGTTCCGCTAAGCCTGATCCAAGAGGGCTTGACGGGAACGCTATTCAAACTGGCTGCCCCACTGATAAATCGTATTGGGTGGTCCAATCGACAGGTAGAGAAATTTATGTCCAAAAAAGTTGAATCCGACATCGCCTTGGGCTACGATTTTGCCTGTCTGTCATACTCGGCGTTTTTCAATTTAAAGGGCAACCGGCAGGCAACCGACATCTGGGGTAGGCTATACGATCTGGGAGCCGACCCGGATGGAAACGTGGACACGCCCATGTACCGTCAGGGATTGCTGACCACGCCGGAGCTATGGAAAGCCTGGCATCACCCCGACCCCGATAGGTTCTATAAAAGGCTATGCCGTGTATTCGCGGACCTGCAAAAACGCTATGGTGAGCGGATTTACCTGATGGGCAGCCTTTTTTCCGGGATATTGGAGTCGGCCTCCCAGGTGATGGGTCTGGTTGCTTTCTCCGTCGCGCTGCGCCGCGATCCCGACTTTGTTAGGCAAATGGTGAAGTACTACGAGACGATTTACCTGGCGGCCTTACACGCTACGGCCGATGCAGGGATGCCGGCTTTCCTTTATGCCGACGATATGGCTTATAAGAGCGGCCCGATGCTTTCACCACGCATGCTGGATGAATATTTTGGCCCAAGTGTGCGGAAAATCACCGAAGAGGCTCACAAACGCGGAATGAAGATCGTCATCCATTCTTGCGGCAACGTGAACCAGTTGTTGGATCTTTTCGTGGATTGGGGCTTCGACGGTGTACACACTTTGGAGCCAACTGCCGGTGTGGATTTGGCGGATGTGAAAAAACGAGTAGGAAAGCGGATGTGCATTTTCGGTAATCTGGACATTTCCCATGTGATGAGCCGGGGTACGCGGGAAGAGGTGGAGGCAGCGGTTAAGTCGGCCCTGCAGGCTGCCGCTCAGGACGGCGGGTTCGTCATGGCCATGACACACTCACACAATGCAGTGAAAATCGAAAATACCCGCTGGATGATCGAATATACCCACCGCTACGGGGTTTATCCTATCTCACATTAGATTGAAATCAATGAGGTGAGCAATGAACGAACATGAAGCTATACAAGGGGTGTTGTCAACTGTTGTCAGCTTGGATATCGATGGAGTGGCAGAGCAGGTGAGCGCTGCGCTAAAGGCGGGCGCCGATCCGCGTGCTGTGCTGAACGAGGGTCTGAGCGCCGGCATGAGGATAGTGGGCGAGCGCTTCCAGTCCGGTGAATATTTCCTGACCGAGTTGTTGCTGGCGGGCGAGGTGATGAAAGCCGGCCTGGTTCCGCTGAGTCCACTGCTGACCAATACCGATATCCAGGGCAAAGGCACCGTCGTGCTGGCAACTGTCAAAGGGGACATCCACGACCTCGGCAAGAATCTGGTGGGTATGATGTTGAGCGCCGCTGGTTTTGAGGTGATCGACCTGGGGTCCGATGTCGCTCCTCAGCGGATTGTTGAAACAGTCCGCAAATCCCAGGCAAAAATCGTGGCGCTATCAATGCTGCTCTCACCCATGGTTGTTTCCTTGCGATCTACGGTAGAGGAGATAACCAAGGCTGGGCTTCGTGACCAGGTAAAAGTCATTGTCGGCGGCGCCTGCACCACGCCAGGCCTGGCAAAAGAGATGGGCTGTGACGCCCATGGAGAAGATGCGGTGGCGGCAGTCCATCTGTGCGAGAAATTCATTTAGTTGTTTCAGTAGCTGGGGTGATTTCTGACTTAAATTAACAAGAGTAGATAGGTAATGAATAAAACTGATAATAAGGATAAAACGACATCCATAGCGCGGGTTGGCTCTCTTTTAAACAGGAAAAAAATTGACCGTGTGCCTTTTTTCCCCTTTTCCTTGGGCTTCAGCGCTAAGAACGTCGGGTACCCCATAGGTTCAGTGTACAGCGAATGCGTTAGAAGCTTCGATGCTCAACTGTGGACTCAGCAAATGTATGGACACGACCAGGACCCCTTTTTCGGCAGTGCTGTCTATGGAACGAGCGAGTTTGGTGGGGATGTGGAGTTCCCGATCGGCGATTGGATTCAATCGCCGAGAAGCATACGGTACCCGGTACAATCGTTTGAAGATATCGATAAGCTCGGGCTCCCGGATCCGCAGTCAGCAGGCAATCTTCCGAAGGCGCTGGAGTTTTCGAAAATGCAGGAAAGCCACGGTGGTTTGATCAGCCTCGTGGTGGGTGGTGTATTCACCACGGCAGGCAACATCTGTGATATACGAAATCTGTGCTTGTGGATAGCGAGGGAACCAGAAGCCGTCCACAGGGTTGTGCAGCTGGCGGCGGATCACATCCTAAGTGCAGCGAGGTTGTGGGTTAAGATCTTCGGCACGCAGCGTCTGTTGGTGCAAATATGGGAACCCACTGCAGCTAACTCCATTATATCGCCACGCCATTTTGAAAAATTCGTGCTGCCCTACCAGCAGAAGCTGCACCAGGAGATACTGGGATTGGGCGTAAAGCATATCTTATGCCATATCTGCGGAGAACAAAATAAAAATCTGCCGTTATGGGGCCAGGTACCTATGGGCGATCCCGGCATCGTCAGCCTGGGACAGCAAGTTAATCTTGCGGATGGAATAAAATACTTTGGTGCAAAAAACATTATTGCCGGCAATCTCGATACTTCACTTGTCGCCGGCGGGACAGCCAATGAGGTCTATGAGGCAGCTAAAAAATGCATCCTGGCCGGCAAAGATGCCCCCAATGGATATATCCTCATGACGGCCTGTGAGACTCCGTCTCAGACACCGCCATATAATTTCTACATGCTGACAAAGGCTATTAATGATTTCGGATTCTACGATTAGCGTATTAACAATTAAATTATGTCAAAAAACAAGAAAATACTATTAATCTACCCCGAATACCCCGATACTTTCTGGAGCTTCAAGCATACCCTCAAGTTCGTTGCCAAGAAGGCGGCCTTCCCGCCGCTCGGCCTGCTGACGGTGGCGGCCATGCTCCCCGCTGAGTGGGAACTGAAACTGGTGGATATGAACACAGGGCGGCTAAGCGATAAAGATATTAAGTGGGCGGACATGGTCTTTATCAGCGCCATGGTGGTGCAGAAGGATTCAGCCAGGAATGTAATCAAGCGCTGCAAAAATCTGGGTGCAACGGTGGTGGCGGGCGGCCCGCTTTTCACCACCCAGCACCAGGATTTCCCCTGCGTGGACCATTTCGTGCTGAACGAGGCCGAGGTTACCCTACCCCCCTTCCTGGCGGACCTGGAAAAAAGCTGCCCGCAAAGAATGTATTCTTCTATAGTCCGGCCGGACATCAGTACCACACCGTTGCCCCGCTGGGACCTGGTCGATCAGAGTAAATATTCTTCGATGGTGGTGCAGTATTCCCGGGGCTGCCCCTACGACTGTGAATTCTGCGACATCGTTGTGCTCAACGGTCACATGCCGCGCACCAAAGGCAGGGAACAGATGCTGGGTGAGCTGGATGCTCTTTATGCCACAGGATGGCGGGACAGCGTTTTCATCGTGGATGATAACTTCATCGGCAATAAGAAGAAGCTTAAATCGGAGATGCTGCCGGCTATCATCGCCTGGTCACAAAAAAGGCATTTCCCCTTTTCTTTCCACACACAGACCTCCATCAACCTGGCAGATGACAGCGAATTGACGGGTCTTATGACCAGGGCCAATTTCAACATGGTATTCATCGGCATCGAATCGCCCAACAAAGAGAGCCTGACCGAGTGCGGCAAATCACAGAACTCCAGCCGCGACCTCATCGCCGCGGTGAAGAAGCTTCAGCACGCCGGCCTTGAGGTGCAGGGTGGGTTCATCGTGGGCTTCGACAGCGATCCCCTGTCCATTTTCCAGGACATCATCAATTTCGTGCAGATAAGCGGCGTGGTGATGGCGATGGTGGGCCTTCTGAACGCGCCCAACGGCACCCGCTTATATCGGCGCCTCGAAGGCGAAAAGCGCCTCACCGGTAATTTCTCGGGCAACAATACCGATATGTCGATCAATTTCGTGCCTAAGATGAATGTAAACAAGCTGATGGACGGCTATCGGAAAATAGTCAATACTATCTATGCGCCCAGTCAGTACTACGCCAGGGTAAAAACATTCTTGAGGGAGTACCGGCCCAAACGGCGGAAGATCTCGGTTATGAAATCGCAAAATATGGGGGCGTTTCTCAGGTCGCTCTGGGTGCTGGGAGTCCAGGAAAAGGAACGCTGGCATTTCTGGGACCTGATGATCTGGACGGTATTCAAGCGCCCTCGTTCGTTCTCATTATCGATGTCCATGGCCATCTACGGCTTCCACTTCCGCAAGATAGCCGAGGCAAATGCCCGGAAACTTGACCTGCCCGCGATAGTTATACTACCTGTTAAGTTAGAGACATTGCCATAGTTACCTCAGGAGCGGGTGGGCGGTATTTGCGCGCACTGTGTGGCCTCACCTGATTATATTCCTTCGTCCAATCCTCTATCAATATCCTGGCTTCAGTAAGTGTTGTAAAGACCTCCCTGTTGAGCAGCTCATCTCGTAGCTTGCCATGGCGGAGACAAGGTTGTCTATATGCATCCACATTTGTTAGAGCTAGGAGGACCACCCGGGTTATTACCATAGATAAATGGCTGAATTTGCTGTGGGGCACCAGATGATCGGACTTTTGAAAAAGTTATTAATAGCAGTTTTGTTGAAAGGTGCCCTGTTAAATGATCTCTCTTTTTAGTAAGATATTAAGTCAGGAGAGGTAGTAATGAAGCAAGCCTATATGAACGAGCCCGGCGTAATTCTCTACCGAGATGTTGAAAAGCCTGTGATTGAACCGGGTACGGTCATTGTAAAAGTTTCTAGAATTGGAATATGTGGCTCTGACGTCCATGTTTTTAAAGGTAAACACCCGATTGTAAAGTTCCCTGTGGTTCAGGGTCATGAATTCAGCGGCTATATTGAAGAAGTCGGGGAAGGTGTGACCGGCCTGGCAAAGGGCGACCTGGTTACTGTTCAGCCCGCCATTGGATGTGGAAATTGCGTAAAGTGTAAAAAAGGTTTGATCGCCCAGTGCGATAAACTCGGTTTTGTCGGAGGCGGTATTCACGGTGGCGGAAGCGAATATTTCAAAATTCAGTCAGAGCATGTAATAAAAATGCCAAAATCTGTAAGTATCAACGCCGCAGCCATGGTAGAGCCTTTAGCAGTGGCAGTTCATTCCGTTAAAAAAGTGCCTGGTATCGCTGGAGAAGACGTATTGGTTGTGGGAGGCGGGACCATAGGTATTTTAGTAGCCCAGGTTGCAAAGCAATTTAAGGCACGTAAAATTATAATCTCAGACATAATCCCTGCCAGAAACGAGATTGCCGCCAGGTGTGGTTTCCTGACTATTAATCCGGTAAAAGTCGATTCATTCGAAAAGGAGCTCGACAACCTCCTGTCGGGTGAGCCCCTGTCCATAATTTTTGAGTGTGTGGGCAATCAAGCTGCTCTTAATACCAGCATAAGAACGGTTTCAAGGGGCGGATACGTGATAATAGTTGGAGTCTACGATAAAGCAATTCCCACCGACATGGTCCTGGTCCAGGATAAAGAGATTAATATGATCGGTTCACTAATGTACACGTGGAGTGATTACTCAGATGCGGTAGATTTAATTGCCGGCGGCAGGGTCAATTTAAAGATATTGCAGACTCATCATTTTAAATTCGACCGGTGGATCGACGGCTATAAGCTGCTTGAAGAGAAGCCGGAAGAAGCTTTAAAAGTATTGATCGACATAGATTAAAATGGCTAAAAAGCAACCGGCCAAATCAAAGGGATTGAACGATTGGCTCCCGGTAGGGGCAGAAGCAGATGTAGTCGTGATAGGAAGCGGACCTGCCGGAATTGCCGCCAGCATGGCCGCAAGCAGAAAAGGCCTTAATGTAATTCTTCTTGAAAGGTTCCCCTTTGTCGGTGGTATGTCCACATTGATCCCTGTTGCAAACTGGCCTTTAAACACCGCTGTAGAGATGGGCGAATTGGATATGCCCTACGATGGAATACTGGGTGAGATCCTGGACCGCATGAAGGCCTTGAATGCAATAAAGTTACGTACCCTGATGGAAGGGGTCGATAATCTGGTTTCTATTGCAGGCAATAGTGACAAAGTCGCCACCAGCAAATGGTACGTTTTCGACCCCGAGGCGCTCAAGTATCTCTATTTCGATATGCTGAAAGAAGCCGGCGTGAAGTTGAGGATCAATTCCCTGGTCGTGGATACTATCGTACGGGAGCATAAGATTGAGGCTATAGTAGTGGAGACCCTGACTCGAAGAGAACTGATCAAAGGTAAAATCTTCATTGATTGCACAGGGAGCGCAGACGTCGTTGTGCGGGCGGGTGGTGAGGCTGCTCTGGGTACGGGCGATAACGATGGCGTACCTGCCGGTTTAATGGTACCCACGTCTACAACTTTCTGCATCGCCGGCGTCGACACAGACAATGTCGATCTGGAAGAAGCGGCCAAGATTTACGAGCAACACAGGCTCAAGGGTGAGATAAACGTCCCCTTTGAAGGACTATTCCCGGTTATTGTATGCAAGGGCGTGGTCCAGATATTCGGCACGCGTGTATTCGATATCAATCCACTGGACCCTGAAAAGGCAGCCCTTGGAGAGATGGAACAGAGGCGCCAGATAAGAGATATCACAAACTTCCTCAAAAAGGAAATTCCGGCATTCCGCGATTGCCAGCTGATAAATACCGGTATGTCCATGGGCATGATCGGTACCAGGCGTATAAGAGGGGACTATTTTATAACTCAACAAGATATCATGGAGGCTAAAAAATTCGATGATGCAATTGCCGCCGGCACTTACAAGCTCGAAGTATGGGAGACTGATGGAGGCAATGCGCACTTCCATCATATAATCGGCACTTGGTACACGATTCCATTTCGCTCTCTTTTACCCAAAGTTTTGGAGAACGTGATGGTGGCAGGCAGCTGCATATCAGGGCAAATAATAGCCATGGCGACCTGGGCGGTCATGCCTGTGTGTTTCAAAACTGGCCAGGCGGCGGGAACTGCAGCCTTTCTCTGTGTCAAGGGAAACGCCGGGCCGCGGTATATCTCCGTCGCCGAACTGCAGTGTATTCTACGCCAGGACGGTGTTTTTCTCGGCTAAATTAATAGTACTTGCAGATGTTATTGCTCGATAGGTCTCAGTAAGATACCTACTAAGGGCAGCATACTGAAAAATAAGATGGAGGCTGCTGTTAATCATGGGGGAAAAACTAAAAATAATCTATGAATATCCTAAATGGATAATGGCAAGCTATGGTTCAAGAGAGTTATTCAGTCAGTGGATAAGCGCAGCGTTTGGCTTCACAATTTTCTTCTACTACGAGGTAGTGATCGGCCTGGATGTCACTCTGGGGGCGATGGCATTTATCCTCTTTCAGATATGGAATTCGATTAACGATCCGCTTATCGGCTACCTAATGGAGCACTATGTTTTCCCCTGGGAAAAAAGGTTCGGGATTCGCAGGACGCCGTTCATCATCGGGGGCGGCATATTGTGGCTGCTGAGCTATCTGGCCATCTTCCTGGGTCCCACCGGCCTGGACCCGGTTGCAGACAAGTGGCAGATCTTCGCCTGGTATGCGATCTCCTTATGCATATACGATACGTTTTGTACACTGTTCGACGTAAATGCAGCGAGCCTGTTCCCCGAAAAGTTCCGTGGTTTAAACGATAGAAGGATGGTCCAGTCATTCGGCACGATCTTCGGCATACTGGGGATCGTGCTGGCCGCGATTATTCCACCGATGTTTATCACCACCGGTGTTGCCGAAACCTATCGCAACTCCGCCATGGTAACGGTTGTAATCGGTTTATTCATGCTTCTGCTGCTGCTTCCAGGCACGTTTGAAACCAAGAAACTCAGGGAACTGTACAGCCGCAGAATAGAATCGGCGAAAGATAATCCGCCACCTGGATTTTTTACGACAGCCAAATCCGTGCTTTCAAACAAACGGTTCGTGAGCAAAATTACGTTGTACCTGGGTTACCAGGTGGGCTGCATCATGCTCCAGATGAGCGCCTTTTATATCACAACATACCTGTTAAACGCGCAGGCATCAAGCATCAGCTATCTGTTGGGCAGCATGCTTGTAGGCGCGCTGATCTCCGTCCCTGTCTGGGTGCTTATCTCCCAGAGAGTGAACAATAACAGGATGGTCAGCATAGTGGCCGGTTTCATGATGGTCCTCACTTTTATACCGATGATCTTTGTGCAGGATATGTCCGGATGGATCATCAGCCTGGTTGCGTTCGGGGTTGCACTTGGCGGTATGTGGTTCATGGATCCCCCCACGATGGGCGATATCCTGGACGATGTAGCCACTAAAACAGGGCGCAGGGATCCGTCAGTTTACATCGGCTACCAGTCGTTTGTTTTTAAACTGGGACAGACCAGCATAGCGGCCGTAATCGCCATCGTACACAATACAACCGGTTTTGTTTCCGGCGCGCCCAGCCTCGAGCAGATGATGGTGATGAGTCCGACTCCCGAGCTGGCACTTTTGGGGATCCGCATACATTCTGCAATCGTGCCTGCAATTGTCGTACTCATAGCGACCATTATCTTCTGGAGATTTTACGACCTCACGCCGGATAAAGTGGCCGCCAATAAAGCCAGGCTGGAGGAGCTTGGTATCTAACAGGTATATTATATATCAGGAGCCAACGAATGAAAGGTAGCCAGGAAAAATTCAGGTTGGGTATAGTCGGGGCAGGAATTTTCGCCGAAGCCAATCATTATCCGTCTCTCTCCCTGCATTTTTTTGACGATGTCGAACGAGCTGCTGTTTGCGATCTAAGCAGAGCGCGGGCTGTAAGGATTACCAATAAATACGGGTGGGGCAAAGCCTATGTCGACTTAAACAAAATGTTAAATAATGAACATCTTGACGGCGTTATTGTCTGTGTTGGCGCAAGGGCAAGTGTTGAAGCAGCCACTCAGGTACTTGAGTACGGCCTGCCTGTATTTTTAGAGAAACCATCCTCAATTGACCTGGCCGGCACGGTGAAGATCGCAAAGGTCGCAAAGAGAAAAAAACTAATCGTACAGGTTGGGCATCAGAAAAGGCACGGCCTGGCTTACAGGCGGGCGATGGATATCATTAAAGACAAGAAAAGGTTTGGCAACATCATCCAGATTGAAAGCAAGATGCACGGTTTCCCCATATTCCCGACATTCTATACCTGCATGCTGGAGTGGCAATGTCACAATCTTGACATAGTAAGAGCATTTGCCGGCGATATAGAGGAGATAGAAGCCAAATCATTCAAGACCGGCAAAGAAACCGGCGCATTAACAGCGATGGTCAGGTTCGACAGCGGCGCACTGGGGATTTTAGGATGGGGAACCTATGGAGGGCCCGGTCAATTCTCAGAGAGGATCGAGATATTAGGTGATAAGGGAAAAGGTGTTATTATCACTAACGCGCGAGAGGTTACTTTTTATAACGTGGACGTGGGGGAGACATGGTCGCCTGATTGGAACCCGATCAGCAGAAACCAGAGCCATGTATTCAACGGTTACGTGGGAGAGCTTCTTCATTTTATTGACTGCGTGAAGAAAGGGAAGCAGCCCGAACCGTCGATCGAAGACGAGGTCAAGACGATGACTTACCTGAGTGAAATCGCCAGGAGGGCTGAAATTCCCATTGAATGGGGTTTTATATCAAGTGCGCTTTAGACCGCATTATCATTTTATATGAATCTGCAGCAGTGCAATTTATTATTAAAGAGTGAAGTTACAAATGCATAAAAAAGACCATAGTGCGGAATCATTAAGAGATGATCTGAAGAAAATTGTCGGACCTGATAACGTGGTCTCCGATCAGTCTGAAATAGACTGCCAGGGGGTGGATGTCTGGTGGATTACACGTTACCGCATGTTCCGGGGCGATGATTTTCCACAACCTCTGGCAATAGTTTTCCCCGAGGATAAGGGACAGGTCGCCGCCCTGGTGAAATTCTGCAACCTTCACAAAATACCTGTGGTCCCGAGGGGAGGGGGCGCCGGGGACTCCGGCGGTTCATTAGCGGTTAGCGGCGGCATCACGGTGGACACCAAGAAAATGGACAGGGTGCTCAAGATCAATGAGAAGTCTTTAACTGTGCGTGTCCAGCCCGGCATATTACAAAAGCACCTGGAAGAATACTTGAACCGTCGCGGATATACCATGAATCATTTCCCGGCTTCGTTCCATACTTCCACATTAGGCGGATTCGTCAGTACAAACGGGACCGGCGTTCTCTCTTCGAAATACGGGAAACTGACAGACATGGTTCATCAGCTCGAAGTAGTTTTACCCGATGGAACGATATTCAGGAGCCTGCCTGTAAACCGTCATTCCACCGGTCCAGATTTTTCCAAGTTGTTTATCGGAGCGGAGGGTACGCTTGGAATCATCACCGAGATCTTGTGCAAAATCTATCCCCTGCCCGAGAAGCGGGCATTCCTATCCTTCCTTTTACCAAACCTAAGGGACGGCATAGAGGTGGGAAGAAAGATCATGGCAAGTGGACTTCAACCCTGCATAATGAGATTTTATGACGAAAGAGACACGAGTCATATTCTCAAGAATCAGTATGACATGGAAGGTTCGGGGTGCTTCTTAATGGTCGGGTTCGATGGATTAAAAGAGCTGGTTGATGTTCAAACGAGGCTTGCACATGAAATTATTTCACAGGCCGAGGGCACGGAGCTGGGAGATAAGCAGGCATGGACCTGGTGGAATGACCGGCTCAAGTCGTATTATCCCCCGCTCGATTATGTTTGCGAGCCGTGGATGACGGCGGTCACCGACACGGTTGCGCCGTACGAGGATATTGAAAATGTCTACAGGGCCATGAAATCAGCGGTGGAAGATGGATTCAGCGAGTATGGTGCAGTATTCCACGCGCATTTTTCCCACTGGTATGAGTGGGGAACCAGTATATACCCGTCGTTTATGATCAAGGATACGCCGGAGGATTATTCCGAGGCCCTCAAGTTGTATAAGGATGTGTTAAATGCCTGCATAAGGGCAGCCATTAGCAATGGTGGTGTTGTAAACGAGCATCATGCTATCGGGTTGCGTCTTGGCAGATTAATAGAAGAAGGTTATGGCAAAGAAAGCTTTGAGCTTATAAAAAAGGTCAAAAAGGCTTTAGACCCGAACAATTTAATGAACCCGGGCAAGCTAGGTTTAGGAGAGGTAGACGTAAATGGTTTTTGATCAAAAGACCACGGAAATATTGAAGATGTGCAGGTGTTGTTTCATGTGCCGGCACGCCTGCCCCGTTTTTTTAGCGACAAAGCTGGATGCGGATACTCCAAGGGGCCACGCTCTGCTTATTTCCAGAATCGACGAAGGCCTGTCGGAGTGGACTGAAGACACCATCGACAAAATATACCGGTGTTCGCAATGCAGTCTATGTAAAGAGCTCTGCGAATTCAAGTGGGGGGAAGACCTGGTGGTACAGGCGGGGAGAGAGAATATCGTGAGCGGCGGGAGAGAGCCTGAAGCTGTAAAAAATCTGGCTCGCCTGCTGATTGATCGTAGGCCAGTCCACAATAAGCCTGCAAAAGAGCAAAAATTGCAGAGAGCTGCTGTCAGGGGAAAGCAGACCGATGTCCTGTATTTCGCGGGTGAGACTGCATTTTATGAGCATCCCGAAATTGTCGAGGCAACGGCAGTGGTGCTGGACTCTATGGGCATAAATTGGGCGATGCTGGAAAACGAGGAATCAACGGGTGTTGAGCTTTTTGAGCTCGGTTACAGCAGGGAAGCACGAAAAGTGGCAGGAGACCTGGCCGGAAGGATCATGGATATCCACCCCTCTGTCCTGATCACGGGCTGTGCCCATGCTTACAGGGCATTTAAAGAACTCTATCCTCAATGGGGTATCGACGCTTTGCATGATATCCAGATTCATCATATTACTGAATATCTTATCAATAAAATGAGCGAAGGGGCGTTGAGATTGGCGCAGGACCCGGCACTTTCCGGCGTAGCCTATCACGATCCCTGTCAGTTGGGCAGGAAGATGGGAGTTTACGATGCCCCCAGGAATCTGATAAAGGCCATAACCGGTAATCCGCCTGCGGAATTGTTCCACAATAGGGGTGAAGCTGAATGCTGCGGCTCGGGCTCTGCAATGTATTTAACGAATCCCGATACAGCGATCAAAGTGGCGCGGAGAAGAATGGAAAGTGTGTTACAGGAGAATGCCAAATCAGTGATAACGGCCTGCCCAAACTGTAAAAACATCCTCATTAAGGCCAACTCCGACATGCATGGTGGTGTAAAAGTGTTCGATATCGTGGAATTAATAGCGTCGCAGGTTAAGGGGAAATGTGAGGATAAATCCCGTTGAACATTTATTGAATCCTCATTATACTTACTTGAATATTTGTGCGAGGTAGCGGAAATGGGTAAAAAGCAAGCGGTTAAATCCGGGGGACTAAATGATTTGCTTCCGGTGGGCGGGGAAGCTGATGTTGTGGTGATAGGGAGCGGAACTTCAGGAATTGCCGCCAGTATTGCCGCAAGCAGGAAAGGCGCAGAAGTCATCCTCATTGAAAGGTTCCCCTTTGTCGGGGGGATGTCGACATTAATTCCTGTTGCCTGCTGGCCTTTAAATACAGCGGTGGAGACGGGCGAACTGGATATGCCCTACGACGGCATACTGGGCGAGATCCGGGACCGTATGAAGGCCTTGAATGCAATAGACCTGCGTACACTGCAGGAAGGTGTTGATAAGCTAATTGGTATTGCCGACGATAATGACAAAATGGCTACCAGCAAATGGTACCTTTTCGACCCCGAGGCGCTCAAGTACCTTTATTTCGATATGCTGCGAGAAGCCGGGGTGAAATTGAGGGTTAACTCCCTGGTTGTGGACACAATCGTTCGGGATAATAAAATCGAGGCTATCGTAGTAGAGACCCTGACGCGAAGAGAATTGATTAAAGGAAAAATCTTCATAGATTGCACGGGTAGCGCAGATGTCGTTACACGGGCTGGTTCTGAGGCAGCGCTGGGTACGGGCGATAATGACGGAGTCCCGGCCGGTTTAATGATACCATCGTCTACAACCTTCCGCATCGCCGGCGTGGACACCGATAACATCGATCTGGATGAAGTGGGGAAAATTTACGAACAACACCGGCTCAAGGGTGAAATCAACGTCCCCTTTGAAGGATTCTTCCCGCATATTGTATGCAAGGGGGTAATCCAGATATTCGGTACGCGTGTGTTCGATATCAATCCACTGGATCCTGAAAAAGCAGCCCTGGGAGAAATGGAACAGAGGCGCCAGATCAGGGATATCACGAACTTTCTCAAAAAGAAGATACCGGCATTCCATGATTGCCAGCTCATAAATACCGGCATGTCCATAGGCATGATCGGTACCAGGCGTATAAGGGGAGACTATTTTATAACTCAACAAGACATCATAGATGCCAGAAAATTCGAGGATGCAATTGCCGCCGGCACTTACAAGCTCGAGGTATGGGAGACCGACGGCGCCAATGCGCACTTCCACCATATAGTCGGCACGTGGTATACGATTCCATTTCGCGCTCTTTTGCCCAAAGGCTTGCAGAACGTGATAGTGGCCGGCAGCTGCATATCGGGGCAGATAATAGCAATGGCGACATGGGCGGTTATGCCCATGTGCTTTAAAACAGGCCAGGCAGCCGGGACAGCAGCCTCTCTCTGTATCAAGGGGAATACGAGGCCGCGGGATATCTCCGTCGTTGAGCTGCAGCGTATTCTCCGTCAGGATGGTGTTTTTCTCGGATAGTTCAAATTTGATTGCACCTGTTAATACGTGAATCTTGTTTCCCAATTAAGGAGATAGCTATGGGTCAAATTGAAAAGCTTTCACTGAAAATCAAGCTCGGTTACGGCGCCGGCGAATTCGCCAGCAGTATTTTCTGGATCACCATAGCCTTCTGGTTGATGAATTACCTGACCGATGAAATCGGCCTTTCGGCAGCTCTGGCGGGGGTGGCGATCATGGTCGGGAAAGCGCTGGATGCCGTCATCGATCCGGCAGTGGGATTTCTCTCCGACCGGACGGAGAGCAAGTGGGGAAGGCGGAGACCCTGGTTTCTTTGGGGGGCGGTTCCTTTCGGCATCGCCTATTTTATTATGTTTACCAATTTCCATATCGCGGGACAAATGGCCATTTTCACCTGGGAAAGCCTGACCTTTATTTTGCTATGCCTCACTTATTCATGTACCAATGTGCCTTTCAATTCACTGCTGCCTGAGCTGACAAAGGATTATAACGAGAGGACGTCTCTTACAGGATACAAATCCATGTTTGCCGTCGTAGCCACTCTCCTGGGAGCCGGAGCAGCGATGCCCATTATGTCGTCATTTGGCAACCGGACAACCGGTTTTATGGCCATGGGAGCTATCTTCGGTTTTCTGATTATTATCTCGGTCCTTATACCATTTTTCGTCGTCCGCGAACCGGTCCATGTCAAAAGCGAAAAGTCTCCTAATATATTTAAGTCGAACCGGGAGGCCTTCAGGAACAGGCCTTTTGTCCTTATACTGACTACCTGGACACTGAATACCTGCGGCATGACGATCGTGACTGCCACCTTGATCTACTATTTCAAGTATCTATTCAATGATGAGCAGCTCATAACGCCGGCTTCGCTGATAATGCTGCTTACGTCCATGATTTTTATCCCTGTGGCGGTAAAGGTTGCAGCCAAGATAGGCAAGAGAAACACATATCTGATCGGCATGTCCATGGTGACAATTGCATGTTTGCTGATCTTCTTCATCGGACATACGGCGGGCATTTATATGGTTTATGTAATTATGTTTGCTACCGGCATCGGTCTGTCAACGCATTATGTGCTTCCCTGGGCTATAATACCGGACACCATAGATTACGATTACTCCCTGAGCGGTGTGCGCCGGGAGGGCGTGTACTACGGACTCTGGACATTCATGATAAAAATCGGGCAGGCGCTGGCAGGTCTTTTTGTAGGCGTGATTCTGGGTCTCTTCGGTTATATCCCCGATATTGCCCAGAGTGCGTCCTCTCTATTCGGGATCCGTCTGCTGATAGGTCCCATCACGGCATTGTTCTTTATACTGGGACTTGTATTCCTATATCTCTATCCGATCGACAAGAAGCGCCATGAAGAAATACAGGAGACTATTAAAAAGCTGGAGGGCAGCAGCTCGATAGCCGGATAGTGTGGTGTCCGCCGCCTTCCATCATCGGCGGCTCAAATTAAAGTCCGGCTTACCCGTACCGTTGATTGTAAGTCGCTCGTCAGGGACTTGGACATAAATAAGGTGTAGAACAGGCAGGGTCATGTACGACTTTACGAACAAAACGATCATCATAACGGGCGCATCCGGCGGCATAGGCACGGCGCTTGCCAGGGAGTTAGACAGAAGAAAGGCAAACCTCGTTCTGGCGGATATAAATCTTGCCGGCCTGGAATCATACGCTTCCGCTTTGACCTCGAATCCGCTCATCGTTGAATGCGATATCACGGATAGGGCCCAGGTAGAAAAGCTCGTGGAATCGGCCGTAAACAGGTTCTCGAAAATCGATATATTGATCAACAACGCGGGCATCATCAGGCCTGCGCTTTTCGAGGACTGCAGCTATGCAGATATCGACGCCCAGATGAAGGTGAATTTTATGGGGGCCGTCAACTGCTCAAAGGAAGTCGTGGCTGTGATGATAGCTGCTAAACAGGGACATATCGTGACCGTTTCCTCGCTGGCCGGCCTCGTTCCCGAAACCTACAGCTCGATTTATACGGCGTCGAAATTCGCTTTAAGGGGCTTCTTCCTGACTCTGGCCATAGAGCTGAGGAAGCATAACATCATAGTATCGACTATTTTCCCCGACTCGGTCGATACGCCCATGCTGAAATATGAGGCCTCTCACGGCGGCTCTCCTCTTACGTTCCTGGGCGATCCGCAAAGCCCTGAAAAAATAGTCCGGGCCATAATCAAAGCAATAGAAAAAGGCAGCCCTGAAATATGTTCGCCCGCTTCAACCGGTGTTTTTTCCAAAATAATCATGTGCTGTCCCTGGCTTGTGACAAAGCTCTGGCCGCTGATGGAACGGCTGGGAGAGAAGAATAAAAAATCACTTATAGAGAGGTGTTGAAATGCAAGGACTGACAACAATTGCCATACTTGAGCTGCTGACAGCGGTCGGGCTAATACTGTTCTGGATACTCTTTTTTACCGTTGGCCTTGCGCCGAAAAATCCCCCGCGAGGCTATCTGGAGTATGAGCACTCCTTCCCGCTGCCGGATGGATTGCTGGCCATATTGATGCTGGTGTCCGGCACGTTACTGCTGTTAAATAATCCTTTGGGCGTCAGCCTGTCGCTGGTAGCTGCCGGCGCACTGGTATTTCTGGGGGTGCTGGACTTCAGCTTCAATATCCAGAACGGCCTGTATAAGACCTCCAGGATGGACCTGGTATTAAACGCCTTTATCAACATCTGGTGTGTCGGTTTAGGCATTGCCATTGCTGTGGCGATAGTCTGAGCGCCCGTAATATGTACAAACATTCATAGGCCGTATGAGAGGAGGTTAAATGCATAACGTCGATTCGTCCGTATCCCCTTATCGCTGGGTGGTGCTGGGAGTTTTCATGCTCAACATCGCCATGTCCCAGATCATGTGGATGACCTTCGCTCCCATCGCCAGGGATGCGGCTGCCGTCTATAGCGGCGGAAATATCGACCTCATCGATCTGCTGGCCATACTGGCCATGCTATCCTGGCTCCCCTTCTGCCTGCCCGCCGCCTGGTGTATCGACAACTGGGGACTGAAGAAGGGGGTGGGCATCGGCGTCGTCCTGGTGGGCCTGTGCGGATTTCTCCGTATCTTCGCACCGGATTACGGCTGGATGCTGGCCTGTATGATCGGATGTGCCATCGCTCAACCGTTCTTGCTCAATGCCGTTACCAAGGTGGCATCTAACTGGTTCCCGCAAAATGAAGAGGCCCTGGCGTCGGGCTTGCTGACCATGTCTATGTTCATCGGCTTCGCCATCGTCATGTTCGCCACCGATTTCATCCTGGCGCATTATCGCAGCATCGGCGCGGTCAGGCAGGGCATCGACGTCATACTGTATCTGTACGGCATCCCGGCCCTGGTTGGCTTGGTCCTGCATCTCGTATTGGTGAAGGATAAGCCCAAGGTGCCACCCAATCCCATCGCGGCTGAGAAAAAGGTCACCATGACCGTCGGATTGAAAGCGCTTTTCAAAAACCGCGACTTCCTCTTACTACTGGGTATCTTTTTAATAGGAGTAGGCGCCTTTAATGCCATCCTGACCAAGATCGATTACATATTCAAGGACCGGCCGCTGGACATCGATTCGGCCCTCGCCACGGGCATAGTCGGCGGGCTGATGGTGATCGGCGGCATGTGCGGGGCGGTTGTCCTGTCTGCGCTGTCCGACAAGTACCACAAACGGAAGATCTTCCTGGTGATGGCGGCCGGTATGGCGGTCCCGCTATCCCTTTTTCTACAGTATTTCTCCTCGATCTGGCTGCTGGGCGCGTGCGGCTTTGTCTTCGGCTTCTTCCTCATCTCGGCCATGCCGGTCGGACTGACCTACGCGGTGGAAAAGACCCATCCTGTGCCGGAAGCAACGTCCAACGGAATATTAATGCTGGGCGGCCAGATCAGCGGCCTGCCCATCGTTTTCCTGTTCAATATGACCGCGATTGCCGTACTCTTCGGAGTCGCCTTCATCCTGGCGCTGCTGCTGCACGATATCAAAGCCCCTTCTGCGCAGACATGAACTGGTTTAGCGCTGTTTGCGCGCATTATATTTGGCTAGACCTGCTGCGAACAGCTTCTCTTCCTCTTCGGTGCTGATGATAAGGGGAGGGACCTCAACCGTCTTGCCGCCGGCATCGATGGCGACAAATATATAAGACGCGTCGAATACGGCACGCCTGTCCCCGGTCAGGGGATTCTCAGCTTCGGCCGTGATTTGCACCCTCATGGTTGACCGGCTGGTAAAAGTGACCCTGGCATTGACGAACACGAGTTCGCCCACGTGGACCGGGCTCTTGAATTTGATATCTTCGACCTCGGCAGTTGCCACCAGGTTCTGACTGTGCCTGAGCGCAACGACGGCGGCCGCATCATCCATAAGCTTCATCAATTCGCCGCCGTGCACCACGCCGATAGGGTTGGCATGGCTGGGCATCATCATCCGGGCTATTTGCACGGCTGAATGGCCGACGGTTTTGCCCTTGATCTTCTCGTCTTTCTTTATCGAGTCCAGGAGGGCCTGCATGTTTTTGCCGTGTTTCTCTTCAACCCCCGCCATGCGGGTGAAAAACTCCGCTATCTCCGTAAATCCTTCCTCACGGGCGATATCCGCGGCTTGCGGGTATAGTTTCCCGGCCTCTTCAAATTCCCGTACGATCGCCTGCTCCAAATTGGCGATTGTATCGGGAGCCCCGCCGAGGTAAGTAAATTCATAGCCGGCATGCTCAGATTCGTTGCTGGCTGTGGCTTCAAATATGTCCGCTACCTGCCTCAACCCATGCTGCCTGGCTACGCCGGCAAAAAACATGTACCTGGCGCGAGCATCCAATTCCCGGGCAAAGGCTTTCCTGAGTACTTCTTCTGTGCGGCTGTTTTTTAATTCCATTTTAATAATCCTGATTTTATTTATACTGCCTCTGCGGTCTCACAGTAATAGTATATTGTGGTCGCGAGAATCCGCCTTATACCCCCGGCATCCATGTTTTAATTCTAACAAAGTACGCCAACTGTTGTCGTAACATGAAGTTCAGGGATAATCGTTTGCCCTGCTTGACACGGCCTGATCGGCAGGATAAAATCCGCCAATACCGGTCGGCGATTTTATTCCTGTCAATCGGTCCGGCGTCCAGGTTTCAGGAGGTATCACAATGAGAAAGCTGATCTTTATTGCAGTCGCCCTGGTCGTGTTGACCTCTTTAGTCCCATGGAGCAGCGTGAGGGCGGATGACACTGTTTCGCCTCAACCGGTCTACGACATAGCTGTGAATAACGGCTATGTCATCGACCCCATCAGCGGCTTCCAGGGCCTGGCAAACGTAGGCATCAAGGACGGCGTAATCGCCGCCATCACGCCTGTCGATCAGAAACTGGCGGGCGCCAGGGAGATCGACGCCACCGGGCTGATCGTGTCTCCCGGCTTCATCAATATACACGGCCACGGCACCGGCAACGGGGTACCGGCCGAGATATACCTGAAGGACGGCATAACCACGGAGATCTCGGGCAACTGCGGTCAGACGACCTTTGGGAAATCAGTCAAGAACCCGGAGCCCTTTTCAGAGGCAACCAAAGACGCCAATACCTTTTCCGAGGTAACAAAAGTATGGGAAGATGAGGGGCTGCTGACCAACGTCGCTTCGTACACCGGGCATAATACTTACAGGTCGCTGGTGGGCGTGGCCAACCGCAGGACCCCGGCAACTCCGGAGCAGTTATCCAAGATGCAGGAAATGCTGCGGAAGGATATGCAGGACGGCGCACTGGGCGTATCGTTCGGGCCATACTATGGCCCCGGCGCCACCTACGCAGAAATGCTGGCACTGGCCAAAGTGGCGGCGGAGTACGGCGGTGGCTCTTCTGCCCACCTGAGGGAGGGCTTCACCGCCAAGGGCGCGGTGGATTCCGTCAACCAGGGTATCAGCATCTCCAGGGAAGCGGGGATACCCTTTATACTCTCCCACGTGAGCGCCTGCCCGGCATACGTCCCCAGGAGCTCGGGGCCGATACTGGACGCCTTCTATGCGGCGCGCGCCGAGGGGCTGAAAATAGGCATGGACGCCTATCCGTACGATACCACGGCCGTCATCACAACATCCCCGCTGTTCGAATATCCCATCGAATTGCTGCTGGGTATAGTGGAGGCGGAGATGACGGATTTCGCCGTGGCATATCCCGTAGTGATAGACGGTAAAACATACATGGAATCCGAACAGAAGTACAGCGGCATCGACCAGTTCAAATACGTACTCAAGAAGGCCCAGAGCGGGGAGATCACCGATCCCAAGGTGATGGTGCCTTTTTACAACCCGCCCGGTAAGTTTGAGATCTGGATGAACAACCGTTACCTCATGATTGAAAACGACGGTTACGGGTGGTACAACGAGGAAACCGGCAAGTTTGTTGGCGATCCCATCAACGTGGGGTCCTTCGCAAAATTCCTGGGACAACGCGTACGTGAAGAGGGCGCCTGCGACTGGCGCACCGCGATAGCCAGGGTTTCCAGCGACGCCGCCTGTTTCCTGGGTCTGGAGAAGAAGGGCAGGGTGCAGGTAGGCTGCGACGCCGACCTGACCATCTTCGATGCCAACAAGATTAAAGACCGGTCCACCTACAAGGATATCGGTCAGCCCTCCACGGGCATACCCTATGTGATCGTCAACGGAGTGCTGGCCGTGGATAACAACGAGCTGACGGGCGCTACGGCGGGCAAGATCATCAAGCGCACCTGGAAGGTGCCGGGCGACTACGCACACCTGGGCGCACCTCCCACCACCGATGTCGGCGTCTTGAACCCATAAGCGCGGGTATTTTAGAACCGTACCTGATATTTAAGGAGAGATGGCATGAAAAAGACCTGGAAGCCTATAACTGCAGGGATACTGGGAATAGCCGCCGGCGGCCTGTCCGTGATCACCGGCTGCGGCATGTATATGAGCGCGATAGTGGCCAATTTCCTGACCACGGTGCCGCCGCTGATCAACGCCGTACTGACCTATCCCGTCATACCGCTGCTCCTGCTGGGCATACTCGCCATCGTGGGTGGCATCTGCGCCGTGCAGCGTAAAATATGGGGATTTGCCCTGGCGGGGGCCATTGCGGCGGTTTTTGTAACTCCCCTGCTGGGCCTGCTGGCCGTGATATTTACGGCGATCTCCAAAAAAGAATTTGTATAAGTAAAGCCGGCTGAATTTTCATGCTGCGCAGTCCGGCCTGTAATCGAAAGCGCGGCTGTTTATCAAATAGCCGATATTAGGAGGGATAATGTCTAAGCTTGCCAACGCCATAGCGGACCTCAAGGAAGACGAAGTCAAGAAGATCGTGCAGGATAAACTGGCCTCCGGCGCAGACCCTCTGTCGATAGTGGACGAGTGCCGTCAGGGCATGGATATCGTGGGGCAGCGCTACAAGGATAAAGAGTATTTCCTGGGCGAGCTGATCATGTCCGGCGAGATATTCAAGGAGGCCATGGCCGCCATCGAGCCGAAGTTGAAAGCGGGCCAGTCGGGCAAACCGCTCGCAAGGATGGTGCTGGGCACCGCCAAGGGCGATATCCACAACATCGGCAAGGACATCGTGGCCACGCTGCTCAAAGCCGCCGGGTTCGAGATCTATGATATGGGCATAGACGTGGCGCCCGAGGTCTTTGTCAACAAGGTCAAGGAAACGGGTGCGCCCATCCTGGGCATCTCCGGCCTGCTCACACCCTCCTTCGAGTCCATGAAGCAGACGGTGCAGGCGCTGGAAGCGGCCGGCCTGCGGAACAAGGTAAAGGTCATCATCGGGGGCGGCATCGTCACCGAGATGGTGCGCAAATATGTGGGCGCCGACGCCTTCACGGACGACGCCCCCGAAGGGGTTGAGCTTTGCAGGAAGCTGGCTGCGGCGGTGAAATAGATGATGAAAGAGACCATGACCCCCACCGAACGCACGTGGGCTGCTATCAAGCTCGAGCCGTGCGACCGTGTCCCCGTCGCGCCGTTGATGGACGTGATGTTCCCGTCCCGGCATAAGGGCATGACGGTGGCCGAAGGCATCGCGCATCCGCGCAGGGGCTTCCAGGCCATGGTCGACACGTTCGATGACGTCGGCGGCTGGGATGCTATGATACTGCCCGGATACAGCCTGCCCGTACCGCCCTATATCGCCGCCGTGATGCAGGTGGTGATCGGCGACACCAGGTACCCCGGCAAGGAGCCGGGCTTTGCCGATGATTCGTCGCCACAGTTCATAGAGAAAGAGCTGCTTTCCATCGACGACTACGACGAGATTATTAAGCTGGGCTGGACGGGCTTCGCCGAGAAGAACCTGGGCCGCTTTTTCCCCCTGGACCCGGAGCTGCTGCTGGCCTGGACCAAAAGGCAGATGGACCGCTACAAATCCGAGGGGGAATTATGGAAGGCGCGCAATATCCCCTCGCTTTGCGGCGGAATGGTGATGTCGCCGCTCATGTTCCTCTCCACCAGGAGGTCGCTGGTCTCGTTTACGCAGGACCTCTACCGGATGCCCGACAAGGTACAGGCGGTCATGGATGCCATGGTCGACGACCTGATCAAATTCGCCATCGAGGCGGCGCGTACCACCGGCATACCGGGCGTGGAGCTGATACTGGAGAGGGGCGGCTGTTTCTACTACCCGCTGAGGATATTCGAACGCTTTGAGTTCCGCTACATGAAAAAAATGGTGGACGCATTTGCCGCCGAAGGGTTTATCACGGTGATGCATTTAGACCAGGACTGGACGCTCAACCTGCCCTACTTCCTGGATCTCCCTAAGAAAATGTGCGTCTGCGAGCTGGACAGCACAACGGACATCTTTAAGGCCAAGGAGATACTCAAAGACCATATGTGCATCATGGGGGACGTCCCCGCCTCGCTCAACAGCATCGGGACGCCGGAAGAGATGACCGCCTACTGCGAGAAGCTGATCGACCATGTCGGCAAAGGCAAGACGGGTTTTATACTGAGCACGGGATGCACCATACCCTTCGACACCAAATTTGAGAACTTCCAGGCCATGATCGATTCCGTCAAGAACCGTCTGCCGCAGTGATTTCCCGCTTAAGACGGATATGCCTGACAAAAGTCTGCAAATATCAGTCGCACGGTATTTCATTCCGAAATGTGTAGCTGTATACTAAATTAGATAAGTCAGTAGCGACGTAATCAGAAACTATGTTGTGGCAGTGGTCGCCCAGTGTTATCGCAGAGCTAATAGCCTCAGCTATCCTGCTGGTGCTGGCAATTTACTTTCCCCGGCGGGATCTCAACCGCCAGGCGAGATTCACCGGGGTAACACTTATATTTGTCTGTGCGCTTTGGATACTGTCGCACGCTATTGAAATTGGACTCCCGGTGGCTGCTTACAAAGAATCCATGCTGGGATTACAACTCGTCCTGGGACTCGTAGCCGTAACATTCTGGCTGTTCTATATTTTGCACTACCTCGGGCCCAGAAAATTTCTTGCACGGCGTGTTTACATTCTGTGTGGCGTCATGCCGCTCATAGCTATATTAGCGCTCTCTACCAACGGTGTTACCGGACTGATGTGGACGGAGATCGGTATAGACAGCCAGAATCCCTATCTGCCGCTTCAACCCGCCTATGGCATAGTTTACTGGGCCTGTATGGTTTACGCAGCTGTGCTGACTTTAACCGGCAGTGGCATCATTATCCGGAGTATCATCCGGCGTCGCAGCAGCTATAGCCGGGAATCGATATACTTGCTGGTCGCTGCTATTCTTCCACTGATAACAGCTTTTATTGAAGTGATCGGACCTATCTCATTCCTAAAGCTCTCGGTGGGACTTACACCATGGGCAGTCTGTATTGGAGCCATTATACTTATATTGAACCTGCCCCAATTCCATCTCGACCAGGTCATACCTATTGCGCGTGACGTCACCTTTGAACGCATCGGAGACTGCATATTAGTTCTGGATAAGCAGAACCGTGTTCTGGACTTGAACCCGGCGGCAGAGCAGCTGACCGGTTACAGAATTTCAGATGCCTTTGGACTGGCCATAGAACGGATATGGCCCCATCAGTCTGCTCCGATGATACCGTTCAATAAAATAGCTGAAGCGGGAGAGAAGCTTGTCTTAGAACGAGATGGTAAACAGCGAGTCTATGACCTGCGTATCTCTACTACTACTGATTCGGGTGGCCGTCTGACCGGTCAAGTGGTTTTACTTACAGATATCACCGAGCGCGACAAAGCTGAGGAAGCTTTAAGGGAGAGCGAGGATAAGTACCGCGTCCTGGTGGAGAGCGCAGGTGAAGGCATATGCGTCCTGCAGGATCGCGTATTGAAATTTGTGAACAGCACACTGGCAAAGACCGCAGGGCTCGCTGCCGACGAAATGACGAATAAACCCTTCCTCGATTTTGTCCATCCTGAAGACAGGCAATTGATTATTGAGCGCGAATCGCGGCGGATACGGGGTGAAGCATTCGAGACCTCCTATCCTTTCCGTGCCATTGATAAAGCGGGGCAGACCAGATGGTTAAATCTCAACGCGGTAAAGATAACCTGGGAGGGCAAACCGGCAACCCTGAATTTCTTAACTGACATCACCGAGCACAGGCAGGCGGAGAAGGCACTGCAGGAGCGCGAGTCACAATATCGCTGGCTGTCGGAGCATATAACGGATGGCGTGTGGCTCCTGGATATGAACCTTAAGCCCACGTACCAGAGTCCGTCCATGGAAAAACTCACCGGCTTCACGCACGAGGAGCTCATGGAACTTCCATTTGAGAAGCGCGTTACGCCGGAATCCCTCAAATTAGCGGCTGAATTGTTTTTCGAGTTGATGCCCAGGATAATGACGGATTCGGACTATTATCCCAGCCATACTTTAGAGCTTGAGTATTACCGCAAGGACGGCACAACCCTGTGGACGGAAAATAAGCTCAGCGGCGTACGGGATGATAATGGCAATCCGCTATTCATCCTGAACGAGGTCAGGGATGTCACCGAGCGCAAACTCGCTGAAGAAAAACTATTAAAAAGCTACGAATCTTTGCAGAAGACCCTGAATGACGCCTTAAACACCATGGGCATGATGCTGGAAATGAGAGATCCGTACACCGCAGGCCATCAGCAGCGGGTGGCCGACCTGGCAACCGCCATAGCCAGAGAAATGAAGTTTGAAGATACCTGGATTGATCAGCTGCGCATGGCGGCGATAATCCATGACATCGGGAAAATGTATGTTCCTTCCGATATCCTCAGTAAACCCGGACGACTCTCTGAAATTGAATTAAGTTTGATAAAAACTCATCCTCGGTACGGCTACGATATTGTCAAAGGCATGGATTTCCCTTGTTCTGTAGCAAAGGTCGTTCTGCAGCATCATGAGAGGCTGGATGGTTCGGGCTATCCCAATCAGCTAAAAAGTGCGGACATGCTCATTGAAGCGAAAATATTGGCGGTTGCAGATGTGATTGAAGCCATGGCTTCACACCGCCCATACCGGCCGGCATTGGGTATTGTCAGGGCGCTTGAGGAAATATCGAGTAACAAGGGTAAGCTCTATGACCCTGAAGTAGTGGATACCTGTCTGGAGCTCTTCAATAGCGGGAGGTTCGAGTTTAAATCCGTTTGATATCACGGCACAGTGTTCCAATCGTAGACAGTGCCGTTTGCGATGGTCATCGATACTTTCCTGAGGGCTTCCAAGTCCTTCAGGGGGTTGCCCTGCACCACGATGAGATCGGCGCGTTTACCCGCTGCCAGCGCGCCAGTATCCTTCAGTGCCGAGACTATTAAAAATCCAATAAACAACAAGGTCATATACAACCTCCCCTATAAGTTGAGCCTGCCATGTTTTATTGCACACGATGATATCCGAATGCCCTGCGATCATCAAATCTCGACATCTGATATTACCAAAGTACCATCGACATTTAGGCTCCTGGCTGATATGCTGCCATATATATCGAGAGATGAGGATAAGTGAGATGAGCTCCCGTTTAACAGCCGCAGTAATTGTACTGGCTTTGCTGTCCGGCATCGCCGGATGCGTCATACCGGCCGCCCGGACCCAGCAATCCGAGCCGGCGGAGGTGATACCCCAGGCGGACATCAATATAACCATCGGCAATGAAACCGGCGCCGTTATCCGTCCCCTGCTGGGGGTCAATGTGGGCCCGATCCCGGCGGGGACAGATCCGGCCAACGCCGACCTGACCGCCGCCTACAAAGAGATCGGCGTGAACCTTATCCGCACCCACGACTATTACAACGCGCTGGACATGTCCGTGATGTATCCGGACATGACCGCTGACCCGTTGCTGGCCCAATCATACGATTTCAGCCGCAGCGACCAGGTCTGGAGGTCGATCATCGCCGGAGGCTTCGAGCCCTATTTTCGCCTGGGCGACTCGTACAACAACTCCACGCCGCCGGCCAACGCGCTGGAGCGGTCCAACTTGGTCAAAGCGGCGGTCGAAGTGCTGAGGCATTACCGGGCGGGCAAGTGGAACGGTTTCAACACACCGTTCCGCTATGTCGAGATATGGAACGAGCCGGACAACGCGCAGTTCTGGCCCAGGCCGCATACGCCGATTGAGTATTTTCAGCTTTACTGCGACACGGCTTTGACTATTAAAAACGAGTTCCCCGACCTTAAGGTGGGCGGTCCGGGCGTGACGCCCGCCGGCGCGCTGACGCCGCAGGGGAGGAAATGGGTGCAGGACTTCCTGGCTTTCGTCCGGCAGAGTAACGCGCCGCTGGACTTCTTCTCCTGGCACATGTATTCCAACAGTCCGCAGCAGTACGCCGAGGCCGCCGCGTTCTACCGCTCCTCGCTGGACGCCAGGGGATTCACGGGAACGGTCAAACATATCACCGAGTGGAACACGGAGACCAAGCGCAGCCCGGAGAGCAGCTCCGATGCGGTCGCGCTGCGTACAGGCGCCAGGGGCGCCGCGATCCTGAGCGCGTGCTGGATCGAGCTTCAGAACCAGAACGATCTCGAGGTATCCACCTTCTACCGCGGCACCGACACGGACATTAAAGCGCCCACATTCTACGGCCTGTTCTATGCCGACGGCAGGCCCAAATCCATAGCGTCGGCCTTCTCTCTCTGGTCTAAAATGTCCGGCTATGCAAAGCGGCTGGATCTCGAAACACCGCAGAGCAGTCCGCTGTATGTGCTGGCCGGGCGAAACGGCGCGGGACAGACAGCCCTGCTCATCGCCAATCCGGGCAGCGAGCCGATAACTCCGCTCATCGACTTCACCGACAGGCGCCAGATCAAGCAGATTTCCCTGTATACGGTCAGAGGCTCCAACCAGCAGGCGCAGACCGGGTCAGTTAACAACCCGGTGCTGGAGATAGGCGCCGAGAGCGTCCGGCTTCTTGTTATCGATTAGCAGTCCGCGGTTGCACGGGTAGTATAATGTGAGTGTCGAGTAACCCGTACAACGGCTGTATCAGGAATAGCCATCATGCGCAGTACCCCCATGAGGCCCGGAAAATTTACCTATTCTCCCCACGCGCCCGTAGAGAGAACTAAACTCACTCTCGGGTTGATAAGGCGTGTCTTTGGCTATGCCCGCCCCTACCTGTGGTGGCTCCTCGGGCTGCTGTTCATCACCCTGGCTTCCACCGGCCTGTCTTTGCTGACGCCCCTGATCTTGCGTCAGTTGATCGATCAGACTCTCCCGGCACGGGATTTGCAGCAACTTATATGGTTATCCCTGGGTTTACTGGCAATCCCGCTATTTAACGGAGGCCTGAACGTGTGGCAAAGGCAGGTCAACGCCCGGGTGGGCGAAGGCATAGTGTATGACCTGCGGTCTGCGCTGTTCTCGCATTTGCAGCGGATGTCGCTCAGCTTTTTCACGCATACCAAAATCGGCGAGCTGATGAGCCGCCTGAACAACGATGTGGTCGGCGCACAGAATGCCATCAGCAACACGTTCGTCAACATCATCATCAGCCTGATCCAGGCGGCGCTGGTGCTGACCGTGATGTTCACATTGGAATGGAGGCTGACACTGATCAGCATCGCCGTATTACCGTTTTTCCTGATCGCGGCACGCAACCTGGGGAGTCGACTGCAGGACATCGCCCGTTTGCAGCTGAACCTGATAGCCAGAATGAATGCCGTGATGAACGAGTTGCTTAACATCAGCGGTTCTTTGCTGGTTAAGCTTTTCGGGCGTACGGCTGAGGAGGATAAGCGTTTCCGGGAGCGCGCCGGGGAAGTCCGCGATACCGGTGTGCGCCGCGCGGTGACAGGCACCATGTTCTTCGTCAGCGTAGGGCTATTGAGTTCAATCGGCGTCGCTCTCGTATACGGTATCGGCGGCTTCCTCGTGATTCAGCAGGAGCTGACTATCGGCACCATCGTAGCGCTGTGCGCATACCTGGGCAGCCTGTACGGTGCGCTTCAGAGCCTGACCAATGCGCCGGTTGATTTCGCCACCTCCATGGTCAGCTTCGAGCGCGTATTTGAAGTGCTCGACCTGCCGCTGGAGATAGCGGAGAAGCCCGATGCCCATGTGCTGAAGGACACCCGTGGCGTGCTGGAGTTTGATGATGTGAGCTTCCACTACTCAGCAGACGACAAGGGATTGCTGAAGGATGTGCAACGCTTCGGGCAGATCCAGGACGTCCGTGCGGTGCTATCAGGTGACGTTCCCCTAAAGGACGGGGTCGATGAAAACGGTGACGAGGACGGGGGTTTAACAGCTCTCTCACAGGCGCGGGAGCAAACGCTGGAGCATATATCTTTCCGGGCAGAGCCCGGCCATCTGGTGGCATTGGTCGGACAGAGCGGGGCGGGGAAAACGACCCTCACCTATCTCATCCCCCGCCTGTACGACCCGAACGAAGGACGAATATTGATCGACGGCTATGACCTGAGAGACGTGACGCTCGCCTCGCTGGCGGCGCAAATCGGCATGGTCACCCAGGAAACCTATTTATTCCACGATACCGTTCGTGTTAACCTGATTTATGCCAGGTCGGATGCCACGCAGCAGGAAGTTGAAGCGGCAGCCCGGGCGGCGAATATCCACGACTTTATCATGGGGCTGCCGGCGCGCTATGAGACGATTGTCGGCGAACGTGGTTACCGGTTCAGCGGGGGCGAGAAACAGCGGCTGGCGCTGGCACGTGTGATTTTGAAGGACCCTCGTATTTTGGTGCTTGACGAAGCGACCAGCTCGCTCGACAGCGAGTCTGAAGCTCTGATACAGGAAGCTCTTAAGCGCGTCATGGCTGACAGGACAAGCATTGTTATTGCACACCGCCTGAGCACTATTCTATCAGCCGATTTGATCCTCGTAATGGACCGTGGCCGGATTGTTGAGCGTGGCACGCACACAGACCTCCTGGCAAAAGGGGGACTATATGCCCGGCTGTATCAAACTCAATTCCGTCTCAAGCAGGGAGAAAAAGCAGAATAATGACTATGTACCGTAGTAATGGCGGCAAGCAAATTTATTCCACTCCGGGATATTTAACAGCCGTAATGGTGCGGTGCTAAGATAGTCTTAACGGCAATGCATTTATGGGAAAGAATCCTGTTATGAATACTGCTGAAAAAGGGCGCGGTTTAAAATTAGTCAGCTGGATACTGGCATATGCCGTTTGGATATTTATTTTTCTCATTCCCGTAATAGGGATAGCCGTGATATTGATGTACCTGTCGAAAAACAAGTCTCGGCAGGGCGGCGTGGTCGTAATAGATAAAAGCGAAGCTCAATATAAGAAACTTAAGCCGGGACGCTGACGCGCCTCACTTTTGAGTGCAATCAAGGAATTTATTATCCCAGGCCGACCCGATAAAAAGCCTGTTCTTATAGCTGGCTGCGCAGGTGGATCCGGACATATCCTCACCTGCACTGAGAAATATTTCCTTTATCTCGAACATATCATTGCCCAGCGGCCTGATCATCAACACCTGAGACGGGGCGAATTTATCAGGGTTTCGCCTGCTCATATCATATGTTACCAGCTTCGGTATGCATCCCGCCCATATATTCCCATCGCTGTCAGCATTGATATTGTCGACGCCGGTCTGAAGGTCCAGATCTTTAACCATTTTCAACGCGCCGGTGGTCACATCGCGATCGTACACACGTATAAATCTGCCGACTGTCGACGTGACATATAACCTTGTACCCTCGTTGCTCATGGCAAATCCATTGGCGCAGGCGATATTCTCCGCGACCTTCTTGAAGTCCTTACCGTCGTAGTAGACTACGTTGGATATCGGCAACTGGAGGTACAGCTCCATTGCCTTGCCCATGCGATCGGTCGCCCCGGAGTCATTGGAGAAATAGAACTGCCGGGGACCAACGCCGAGGATATCGTTGGGAGTCGATATAAGGCTCCCTGTGACGGTCTCCAGGTGCTTTAGTTTTCCCGAGTCATATTGAAAAATCTCGATGGTACTTCCCGCTTTTGAATCGCCCACGGGATTGTCGCTGGCCATGTTTATCACAAACAGGAAGGTCTTGCCTGAAGGTGATTTGTAAAGGCTGATGCCGTGCGGATGCAGAGCCTTATTGAAATCTGCCGTCAGATTCACCAGCGCAGGTTTTTCCGAGACAAGGGAATACCCGTATATGGCGCCCTGCGATTCTTCACCCCGCTGCGCCGCCCTTCTGTCCGACGAAGAAATGTAGGCGATACCGTTTTCAACGTCGATTTCGACATCCTCCGGACCGGCGCACGGTACCTGCACAACCCGATAATCCGAATGCGGCTGGATCGTCTTGAACTCCCCCGCAATCCAGAGCGTCCTTATTGCAAACGCCAGCAGGAGGACAATAACTACACCAATAGCGATACCGACACCGATCAATACTTTTTTAAGCATGCCAACCTCCCATAAACGTAATGTTGCTGAAAACACTCAATGATATTTCACAGGCCCGGAATACAGGACTGTCACTATCAAGAGTTACTATTATTATAATGTTATTACATTAGTAATATCATGTCAACTGTATCTGTGTATGAGTTGAACATTGATAATGCCGATAACTCAACCGTTAAATTGACTTCGCTTTGTCATCGCCATATACTTACGCTTTATTCCGGGGAAGTTTAAAGCGGCTGGGGTGAAGTATGAATGAATCAGAACTGCTCAAGTTAGCTGACCTGAATCTGGTCGAGTTCTGGTGTGAAAGTTCGAAATGGATCCCGAATACAGAGATCGTTGAGAAACACGAAACCGTATTCATAGATTGCGGCATTGATTTCCCTGGTTGCAGCCTTGTATTCAACCTGTCGGAAGATTCGGAACAGCCTGCAGAATTTATTGCCCGCGCCAAAGCCTTTTTCTCCGGCAGAAAGCGTGGCTTCTCAGTCATGCTGCGGGGCCATCGTGACCAGGACATAATTCAATACTGCAAAGACCAGAAAATATTCCTGGTCGGCGATCAGCTCGGCATGGTGCTGGACGGCAAAGCGAAAGGCGGAGAAAAGCCCGGGGGAGCGGAGCTGCGCTGGGTCAACAGCGCCCGGGAATTGCAGGACTTCAGGGCGGTTGCGGCAGAATCCTTTTTAGACCTGTTATTTCCACGGGAGGTCAGCGAAGCTTATTTCACGCATGTTGAGCGCGTGCTGAGCCCGTTCTCAATACTGGCAACGGTCTATTACGACGGAGAGCCCGCCTGCTGTGCCATGGCCATGCTCAGCCACGGCATCGCCGGAGTCTACTGGGTAGGCACGACCAGGAAAGCGCGCGGCAAGGGTCTTGCCAAATACTGTGTCCAGGAAGTCAGCAACACCGCGATAGATATGGGTGCACGCATCGTTGTGCTGCAGGCAAGCCAATTCGGAAGCCCTGTATACCCGAAGATCGGCTACCGCGAGTTCAGCACATATCCTCATTTTATATGCTCGAGCAAATAAGCGAAGGCTCCTGTTTATTCAAGATATGGCTGCCGGGTATCTTAGCCCCCAATTATTTAACATAAACCGCAGTAGAGTGCTAAGATAGTCTTAACGGTACTGCATTTATGAAAAAGAAAACAGTCGCCTATTGGAATATATACGATTCTGAAACCAGTGCATTGATACAGAAAGAAAAGGCCATGACGCACGATGCTATGCCTATCGCCGGAGTATTGATAATCGGCATGCCCGGCAAATTTCACGCGATTGTGAGGGATTTCAAGTTCAAGGGCATAAAGGACAAACTGCCCTGTTACGATGTATTCGTGTAAGGAGGTGGCGATATGGCAATTGTAGCTTTTGTACTTATCACGACCAGAATAGGTGAGACCAAGGAAGTTCTCAAGGGGCTGAAAAAGATCGAGGGCGTTAAATCTGTGGATGTGGTGATGGGTCCCTATGATATCATTGCTGTGGTGGAAGGAGACTCCCTGGAATCCATAGGCAAGCTTATCACCGGGCATTTCCACAAGGTTGAAGGCCTTGAGCGCACGACTACGTGTCAGACAATACATGTTGCATAATAACAACTGACACAGACAGCCCATTTCCGGTTTCGGGAAATTTCAACCATCTTGAAACAAAAGTTAGATCATATCTGTTTCATGTACCCTTCAACGACGATGATCAATCCGTCACTTTCAGGCGGAGTGAAGTTTGGCGATTTGCTCAATGCAATGTAGTCGAATGTTTCACTTGTTTTGAACTTATGCCAGGGCAATACCTTGAAGGGAACACCGCGTTCCTTTTCTACTGCAGGTAAGTCTCGGATATAAGAGCTTTCACCTTTTCTTTTCTTGATCTGTATCAAACCGGCCCTTGCATCACCATCCCATTTGGGCAGATCTTTCAAGTGCTTGAGGAGAGGAATCCATACCAGAGAGCTTACCCATCCGTAGGCAATAGCAAAGGTTAAGTAGTTACCTGCATGAACGCGCTTTTTCTTGAGCGTAGCAAGCCCGCGTTCCGAGCCAACATGTAGAGACTCTGATGTGAGATACAGCTCGGACCCTACCCACAGGTCGGGGTGAGCATCTATATGTATGACTTCAAATGGTATTCTGAGCCTGCCGGATTCAATGAGTGCGCGCCAGAAGTCGAGTACTCCATCATGACTTTCTACCGTTCGCCCCTGTACGGGGGCATCCAGCGAAAGGCCGCATCTATCCTCAAGAAAGTGCCGTACATCAGAGACACTCCACGGCTTATACTCTGAACCTAGCCTACCGCTGTCACATTCACTACAGTAAGCATTTTCGTTCAGGAAGAAATCCAAATCCAAATCCAGGAAGCGCATAAATCTCGTCGTAAATAGTTACTCTCTCCTATCCTTACTATAGCGGCAGTAGTAATACTCGTCAATCAGTTTGAGGAAAGCTGTGATAGTCAGGAAAATATGACCGTATCTATTCGTAGACCTTTTCCTCGGCTGCTTACTAGCTGCTCAGGTGGATGTCCGCTTCGATATTTCTCTCATCCACCGTCCTGGACAGCAATTCCTTGTAAAATTCGTGTTGAATAATCAGGTTCTGGATATCGTTTGTGCCCGTCCATATCTGCAGCAGCCTGGTCTCTCTCAGCAGGTTGCGAAGATTATTCACATAGCTCTTTACCATTTCCAGTTCCGCCAGTTGGGGTAGACAAAGATTATGGTATAAAAACTTTGTCACCAGATGCGGTGGATCGACGCTACTCCGCATGTGCCATCTAGACCAGAAGTGATACTAACCTTTGAGTCACAGGACCCGTCCGATGGTCGCTCCATCTCTGATGGCGAACATGATGTTGCCCGGGGCTCTGGCATCGCCCAGCAGCCACACTTTTTTCGGTACGGCGGCGCTGATCTCCCGGTAAAGCCGGTTGTCTGAATTGTATCCGACGGCCAGGACGACGGTATCGGCTGCAATAGTTTCCTTTCCTTCCCTGGTAATGACATCCGCGCTGTTTTTGCCGATGGCAGCGACCTGCGTCCCGAGCATCACCCTGATCTTCTTATAGGCCAGCATATCCTCGAGCATCTTTTTATTGGCTATGAAGAGGGCCTCTTTACCGAGTGTCATCAGGCCGGGTAGAGCTTCAATAAGGGTGACCTGCCTGCCTTTTTCTTCCAGCCACAGGGCTACTTCGCAGCCGACCTGTCCGCCGCCGATTATTGTAACGCGCTGGCCTGGTTCCTTTTTCCCCAGCAGGAGGTCGGTAGCGGTGCACACATGCGGCAAATCAACGCCCGGTATTGGCGGGACCTTGGCGGTTGCCCCTGTGGCCACGACGATCTCATCCGCATCCAGTTTCGCGATCCGGTCAAGCGTCATTTCGCGTCCAAGCTTCACCTTCACGCCGGCGTCTTTCAGCTCTTTTTCGTACCATTTCACCAGCCTTCTGTCAGCATCCTTGAATTGCGGGACAGACCCCGCTACAACCACGCCGCCCGGGCTGTTGCTCTGATCATAGATGGTAACGTTATGCCCGCGCAGCGCGGCAATTCGGGCAGCTTCCATGCCCGCCACGCCTGCGCCGATTATGGCTATTTTCTTAGGGATCGCAACCTTTTGCAGCTCCGCATACTTTTCGTTGAATAGATCGGGATTGACCGCACATGTCATGGGCAGTCCCGCAAAGTCATGGCCTATGCAGCCATTATTGCAGCTGATACAGGGGCGTATGGCTTCGTCCTTACCCATCCTGGCTTTGCCGGCCCAGTGGGCATCGGCCAGCAGCGCCCGTCCCAGAGCGATGGCATCGACCATTCCATTTTTGATGGCATCGTTGGCCATTTGAGGCCGGGTTATCTTGCCCGGGCAGATGACGGGTATCTTGAGCTGCGCCTTCACCTTGGCCACGTCTTCCAGCCACAGCCCGTCCTTCTGATACATGGGTGAATAAAGCCAGTACATCGAGTCGTAGGCGCCGCAGGCCATCAGGAGGGCGTCGAACCCTGCCTGCTCCAGCTTTTGAGCAATCGCAATGCTATCTTCTATATCGCGGCCGAATTCCTGGAATTTCTCGCCCGGGACCGCGCTCTGCTGTATGCCTTTCATATAGTGCTTGGCAGCCAGCCGGGCAGTCACGGGGAAATCAGCCCCGCATACAGCCTTGACGCCCTTCACGATATCGGTAAACAGCTTCGCTCTCCCCTCTACGGAGCCTCCATATTCGTCAGTGCGGCGGTTGAAAGCGGCTGTTCCAAACTGGTCACCCAGGTAGCCGCCGTAGATTCCGATGAAATCCACGCCGTCGCAGCCGGTCATCATGCAGTTGAGAGCAGCCATGACGGCGCTCTGGACGAGGCGTTCTATTTCTTCTTTGGTCAGTGCCCGGCAGGTGGTGTTCGGATCCCACCAGTTGGGGTTTTCGGACGGGGAGATGGGCGTGCTGTTTATCAGAAAGGGCGGCATGAGCCTGCCGTTGCCCACCGTCATCTGGATAAATATTTTGGTATTGTACAGATGCACCCGGTCGGCCACCTTTTTCAACTGGCTCATGAAAGCTTCGGGCTGATCAAAGGGCGAGACAAAGATCGCATTTGCTTTCTCGATGTTGGCGTTAAGCGGGAAGGCGCCGGTATAAATCAGGCCGGTTCCCCCCTTGGCGCGCTCTTCATAGTAATCGATGACCTCGTCAGTGATGTTGCCGTTGGCATCCAGCCATCCACCTACCATCATCGGGCTCATGACGATCCTGTTGATTAATTCGACTTTACCGATTTTGAAAGGTGTGAATAACTCGGGATACTTCAACATTTATTTCTCCTCCAGACTATTTGAAAAATCTTCGATGGCTGCGCCGGCACCGGGATATATTTAATCCACACAGCAACATCCACCAATACGCTGCAGCATGGTAACATGCAACATGGATTTTGTCAATATCGCTTATTTTCTTATGGATTAGTCTAACAATCTACTAATTTCATATTCTTTGTTATCCGGCGGCTTAATAAGACGACTTTGTATAAAGGCAATCAGCCATGTGACCTGCAGGCATTATGGTATCTGTCGTGAATCATAACCTGTTATCAGCTGCCTGAATTAGCTTCCTAAAATAACTTGCATGATAAGGAAGTTACTATTATTATTAGAGAGTGGTAAATATGGATATACAAAGAGGTTGCGTATATGCGCGGAAAGGCAAAGAAGGCGACTTTTAGCTTGCATTCCGAGGTGCTTGCTGCTCTGGATGAAGCCATAGCTCTGGGAGCCGCTCCGAGCAAGAATGTCCTGGTGGAGCGGGCATTGGAAAAGGAACTCAAGGAGTTCCGAAGGCGGATGCGACAGGTTCAGTGGCAGGAAGGCGCCAGGGATTCCCTGTTGCTTAAGGATATATCGGAGATTGAAGCTACTTTTAAGTCTGCTGACGCCGAGACTGCCCGGAGGATAGGTTAATGCCGGCTTTTCAATGGACGGTTTATGAGGCTAACCTTGACCCCGTGGCAGGAGCCGAACAGAAAGGAATACGACCGGTACTTATAGTAAGCAACGAGGAGTTCAATCAGGCTATGCCCAATGTTACTGTCCTGCCCATGACATCAACTCAACGTCGATTATACCCATCTGAGATTCCTTTGCCGGAAGGAAAAGCGGGGCAGCCACTGGAATCTATAGTAATGGCTCATCAGATAAGAACAATTTCAAAGCAGCGACTGGGAAAGGCGGTAGGCTATCTTGATGACATTCAGATTCGGCATGAAATACATGAGGCTATTAAAGAGCATCTGGATATGGAATAAACGGGACAGTTCCCGAGCACCCGCCCGCGCAAAAACAACCGATTCCAGCTATACAGCATCCAGGGACGTTTGTTCCATATGCACTTTTATAAAGCTTATTTACGCTCAGCCTTATTAACTGAGTGCCTTCGCATCCGGATCTCGAAAAACGCGCGTACCGCCAGACCCGCCAGGCACAGCCATCCAAAGATGTCGCCGATTCGGGAATACAGTGTGCCGTCTCCCCCCAGCGGCAGGTCCGCTATAAGGAACGTGCTCTCTCCTTCTTCAGTCGGAGGATCGGACTTCGCTATTACGACACCGGTTGGAGAAATCATAGCGGAACCGGCAATAAGCTCACCCTTGAGATAGCTGACCCCGTTCTCCACAGCGCGGAACTGGGCCGTCGGGATGCGGACGGCGGCGATGTCGTACCAGTTGCCGACCGAGGCAGCGATCATCTGCGCTCCCCCGGCGGCCAGCGTGCGGCTTATATCGTAGAAGGTGAAATCGAAACAGATGATCATCGACATACGCGCGAAAGGCGTGTTAAAGACCTCGAAGACGGGTTTCTGCTCAAAGAATTCGCCGGCAACGAGCACCGGGTTCTGCTTGTTGTAGATGCCCAGCAGCTGTCCGTCGGGCGCCCACAGCCCGGCCATATTATGCTGCGTCTTATCGGGATCGGTCATATACCAGGAGGCCTGGATATAGGCGCCGGTTTCCCTGGCCAGAGAGGGGACCCAATCCGGATTGGTCACGCGGGGATCGAAGTCCATACCGAGCTCCGGCCACACCAGCAGCTTCGCCCCCTCCGCAGCGGCCTCGCGCGACAGCCTCTCGTATACTTCCCTGGTTTCCGGCTTGAATGAGCCAACCCCGACTGACGAGAAACCTGTTCCGGTGCCGATCTGAATGGCCGCAACCCGCGCAGTCGACCTGGGTAAAGATTGCGCGTATGCAAACATCGAGACACTGGCTATAACCCATAGCAGTGTGATGCCCATCCCCCAGGCAAAGACCCGCCTGAATACGGCAGGCTGTATTGCTTCCGCGCCCCCCGTGCCGCGGCCGGCATCGATAATGCGAATTGCAGCAAGGCCGAGCGAGGCACCGAATACCAGTATGACAAATTCGAAGGCAGGGCTTCCGAACAGGCTGACCGGCTGGTACAGGGCCGGTACGGGCGCCAGCAGGTAGTAGATTTGTCCCTCGGTGGCAGTTATAGGATTGGATGACATGAGGAAATCCCATCCGGTCCAGACTGCGGGCATCGTGAGCAGGAAAAAGCGGAAGGACGTTCGCTCGTTGAAAGTGCGGTCGTAGCTCCCCAGGAAAAAGCCGAATAATCCCTGGAGCAATGCGATGGGAATGCAGAACCAGGGGTACATCAACTGGCGGGTACCCTGGAAAGCCACCGCCAGCCAGTAGACAAACCATGTGATACCCATGGCAAGGCCCGATTGTTTGCTCGGCAGGAAGCGATACTGGGCGATGATCATGGGGACAACTGCAAACGGCGCCAGAAACCATAGCCCCCCGTACGATGGGAATGCCACAGTAAAAAGAACCCCCGACAGTACGCTCAGAAGGATGCCGCAAACAGTTTTAGACATGTTTTTGCCCTGCACGTTATTTGCTCTTCACCCGACGTTGACATGGCGGCAAAATATCGTTTGAATCTCAACCTGACATAGGTCCCGGATTCATTGTCGCCATCTCGCTCCTTCGTTTAGGGTGGAGATAGCGTATCCAGGAGCTTACTTAACCAGTTCGGCGGTAGTCTGCTTCTGAACCTGCAAAATGCCTGGCATTGCATCCTGATTGGGAGCAACCATCGTGATCATGAGTATGCCTTTGTCGCTCGGCGCTGTTACGACTTGTGCCTTTCCCGTCGGGTCCTGGTATGTCATTCCCCTGGAAACGAATACTACCTCAACCGGGTTCGCCTTCGCCTGCGAACTGGTAAGGTTAAAGAAATTATCCGTATTCATGGCAAAAGCGGAGATGGTCCAATATTCAGTTGTCATAGACGTCACACGAAGCGGATGCTGGCTTACGTCGTAGACACAGATAGAATAGATATCATCAGGCGCCGGCCTGACCACATCCGTGCTATTGTCTGTTATCGGCGGTTCGAAAATCCACTGGTTGCTGGGATAGTTGAACTTCTTGTTAATCGTTGCTTCCATTATGGCGGTGGGAACGTTGACTGCAACGATCAGATTTACAATGACGGCAACAACGATGATCGCCAGAAGCGTCCATCCTATCCAAGGCATCAACTTCTTCATTATTGGCAGCCCCCCTTGATGATGTTTGGCAGAACCGCCGCTTTCAGCGCAGCGGCGTTCGAGTAAGCAGTGGAGTCATGCAGGCGAAGGTAAACATTCAGTGTTTTGGCGTTGCCGGTCGGCAGCCAGTTCCCCTGCTTCTGTGTCCCCGACAGGTATATTTTGAAAGTGCCGTCAGGCTCAAACTGGATGTCGGTGGAGCTAAACGAATAGCGGTTCTGGTCATTGGCTATCAAGAAGCCGTTCTCATTGTAAAGAGTGATATTCCAGTATCCCGACTTGGGCGCAGGGCCCTGTATCACGTAGTCGCAGTTGCCCGCCAGCGGTTGTCCGTTGTCATCAGTGTAGGCGTCCAGGTAAAGGCTTAAGGACGAACTCACAGCCATAAGCCCGTTTTCGGCTACCCAGGCCTTGACATACGGGTTTGCCCCGGAGCTGCCATAAGCATAGTTGGTAGACCAGGGTCCGTTGCTAACGTTGCTCGAACTGGTGACAAAATTCGCAATGGGATTAACGGTGACAAAGCCGATGATAGCACCTGCAACCAGGGCTATCGCAGCAACTATGAGAACCTTAAAGATGGTTTTAATATCAATCACCTCCCAGTATATGCGACTAATATATTACAAAGCCAACTAATACGCAAAAGGGAGGTATTGACAACCGGACAGTTAAGACATAGTATGCTGACCGAGGGCAATAAGCGATGATAATTGCCTGATTGAGAAATTGATATGAGGGACCGGATTAATACATCAAACCAAAGGAGAGTCTTATGCGATTAGGATTTTGTACGATGGGATATCTTGACTACACAACACTGGAGGAGGCCGTGAGGAGAATCGGCAGGATGGGATATGAAGTCGTTGACTTTTGGGCATACAGTCCCCATCTCGGCCCTGATCTGTATGATAAAAAGGCCCGTCGACAGGTAATGAGTGTAGTAAAAGAATCCGGTCTCGAAGCGGTGGCGCTCTCGGTCAACGGAGGCGGACTGGCACTTCACATTAACTTTTCTCATTCAGTAGAGGCAATCAGAAAGAAGTCGGTGGAATATTATATTGACTGCATTGATATGGCGGCCGAAATGGGAATCCCCATAGTTAATATGATTTCCGGGCACATGGTACATGGAACACGGCGTGAACAGGCGTGGGAATGGAACCGTGAATGTATGCGTGAAGTCGTCAAGCGTGCTGAAGAAAAAGGCATCATGATGGCGCTTCATACACTCACCTGGTGTGAATCACGTGTGATGGTTACGCTGGATGATGCGCTTCAAATGATGAGGGAGATTAATTCGCCCAAGTGCAAAGTCATGATCGATACGGCCGATCAGAACATTACCGATCCCAATCTTTCCGATGCCGTTCGAAAGGCCGGAAAGGACCTTATCTATGTTCATTGCAACGATAACGACGGTGTCGGGCAGGGTGACGTCCACCTTCCGCCGGGACACGGTTCGGTTAACTGGAAGGTCTTCTTTTCCGCGCTTAAAGAAATAGGGTATTCCGGTGATTTAACTGTACAGGTACATACGGGACATCCGGTTGACATCGACGCATGGGCCATTGAATCAAAAGTGTATCTGGAAACTGTATTGCAGCAGATATAACAGCCGAACTTATAAAGCTCCGGGGAAAAGCTATGAAACAAAGCGAAAAAACAAAGATAGGTCTGATTGGCGCGGGAAATATCTGTCGGGTGGGCCATGGTCCGGCCATCAGGGCGGACGGGAGGGCCTATATTGCCGCAATCAGTGATCCCGACCCGTACAACAGGGAGCTCTTCGCAAAAAAGTACAGGGTAAAAGGTGTTTATGATGATCACCGTGCTATGCTTGAACGTGAAGACCTGGATGCTGTTGTCATATCGTCACCCCCGTGGCTTCACGCGCGTCATGTTGAAGACAGCGCCGTAAAAGGTCTTCCCATCCTGTGTGAAAAACCGATGGCGACGACTCTTGAAGACTGTCGTGCAATAATCGAAGCAGGCAAAAAACATAACGTCTATATTCTCATGGGCCACTGCAAGCGCTTTGAACCGGGACACCAGAGAATCAGAGAATTGCTGATGAAAAATGCCCTGGGAAGAATCTTCCAGATCAGTATCTTCTGGTACTTTTTCATTCCGGATCTTTCTGCCGGCTGGCTGGGGACTGTTGCCGGGAAACTCAAGCAACATGGATTGGATGTTGAAAAAAAGTTTGGTTTCTGGAGGTACAGTGACGTCAGAGCCGGGGGAGGTGATTTTTTCGATCACGCGCCGCACTATATTGACATCATCCGGTTCTATGGAATGGAAATCGAACAGGTTTCATGCGAAACCAAAAGGTGTTATCCGAATACGCGCCCTTATGAGGATATAGCTGTGGCCACTTTCAAGCTTTCTAATGGCGCGGTCTTTCTTTATGATAAGAATATCGTCCGCACAGGATGGCCTTATGGTTTTGAGCGTGGATATATATACGGAGAAAAGGGAAAGATCGCTTTCAAAGCCGGCCATGCTTACCAGAAACGTGGAATGAAAGTCGGGATATACCGTCTTTCCAATATACCCCTTAATCTTTATTCTTCTGCCCTGTCACCTTATGGCAGGGGAAATACAATGTTTTACCGGCAAATGAAATTCTTTATCGATAAAGTTCGGGATGAGAATACACTGAAAAATGGTATCAGCGGCGCCTGGGGCGCTACACCGGAAGACTCATACCTCACCATGGCCTGGACCCTTGCATCGTATAAGTCCGCCAGGGACGGGATAAAGATTACGCGCGACAATCTATTCAGCGAGATAGAGACTTTTCAGACCTGCCGGCCTCATGATTGGTAGCATCTCCTGTCCGGGCCTATGCGAGGCAGCTGAAATTCCTTATTCGTAGACCTTTTCCTCGGCCGCTTCCTCATTGCTCAGGTGGATGTCCTCCTCGATAAACTCCACGTGGAATGTACCTGGACAAAATCACACCGGCACATCTTTTGGACTTATCAGCAGTTCTACGCCTTCCAATACCTGTCTCATTCTATCACCGGTGATCGAGCCGATTTTTTCAACGAGGTCTTTCTTATCAACGGTAAAAATCTGGGTGACATTGATAACACTCCGTTTTGTCAGGCCTGCCTCGCCCTTGTTGAGCATAACATTGCCGGGGGACTGTGCTCTCTGGAGATTTGATGTCAGCGAGCACACAACAACCGTGTTGATGCGGCTTCTATTAAATACATTATTTTGAATAACCAGATGTGGATGACGATAACCTGGTTCAGATCCCGAAGGTTGACCCAGATCAACCCAAAATATATCACCCTGCTTTATTTCCAATAGTCCTGCACCAGCCGGCGGTGTCTGGATTTCATGTGCGCTCTCAGTTTCTCTTCTTCAGCATCAGATAAATCACTATACGCTACATTAATTGCTTCCAATAATCTCTGGTTCTTCAGATTTTGAATAAAGGATATAGCAGCCAACGTAAAAAAGTGACTCCGGGACACCTTCATCTTTTGAGCAAACGTTTCAACTTCTTCAAACAAAGGCTTCCCAATCGATATTGCAGTTTTAATATTAGCCATGCTTCTTACCTCTGGGACTCTTATCAGTATAACTAAGAGTATACTCCATGTCAATATTTAATGAAAACATACCGGCAGCAAAGGTATTGATTAATCAGTTACACAAAGAATATAACTGAATACGTCGGACCAAATCTCAAGGTTGAATGAATCTGTCCGCAGGTTGACGTGCAACAAATTTACTCGTAGACCTTTTCCTCGGCCGCTTCCTCGCTGCTCAGGTGGATGTCCTCCTCGATATTCCTCTCGTCCGTCGTCTTTGCCAGCAGTTCCTTGTAGAATTCGTGCTGAATGATCAGGTTCTGGATATCGTTTGTGCCTGTCCATATTTGGAGGAGCCTGGTCTCTCTCACGGCCCTTTCCACGGGAAAGACCCTGGTATACCCGATGCCCCCCAGTATCTGCATCGTCTCATTGGCAATTTCCCATTGCGTCTGGGTTGCGAATCTCTTCAGTTCCGATACCATCCGCCTGCTGTAGCCTGCCGTGCCGACCTGGTCGTCGACGGTGCGCGCCACCACGTAGGCCAGCGCATTGACCGCGTCGATCTTGGTGATGCACTCGGCTATTCTGAAGCTGACCGCCTCGAAATTTCTTATCGGCTGTCCGAATGCCTTCCTCTTGTTAGCATAGCGGGCAGCGATCTCCAGCAGCGCACGCGAGCCGTTGATATAGCCCACCATCCTTTCAGGCACCATCATGTGGTAGAAGACCTCGGAGCCCTTGTTCTCCTTTCCCAGCAGGTTTTCCTCCGGGACCTTGACGTCCCTGAATATGATCCTGGCCGTGCCGGTGCCGCGGCTGCCCATCAGGCCGTATACGTGCTTTACTTCGACGCCCATGTCCCTCTCGACGATCAAGGTGCTCAACGAGTTGTGTCCCCCACCCGGGTTGGTCACGGCATAGACGAGGAAGAAATCCGCGCCCTCGCCGCCCACCACGAAGCGTTTCTGGCCGTTTAGTATGTAATGCTTATCTTCCTTACGGGCTGTGGTGGTCGCCCCGAAGAAGTCCGAACCGCCCCTGGGCTCGGTCAATGCCTCACCCGCCCAGATCTTGCCTGCAATCAGCGGCTTGAGATATTTCTGTTTCTGCGCCTCAGTACCATAGGCGTTCAGCGCGTCCGAGATGAGGCCGACGATCCCGAAAACACATGCCAGGGGGACACCCAGTTTGCCCATCTCACCCAGTACGATGAACTCGTCGACATATTTGAGCGCCCTTCCCCCGTATTGTTTGGGCGCTCGCAGCGCGAGCAGGTTTCTTCTTCCCGCCTCTTCAATAAATTCCTTGGGGAATTTGATTTTCTCGTCATCCATATCAAGGATTAACTGGCGCGGCACCCATTTGACGAAGTCCTGTGCTTCTTTCAGGAGATTCTTCTGCTCAGCGGTTAAAAACACCTCAAACATGACACCTCCTTTTCAACCTCGTGGCGATGGGACAATTATACAACAGGGCAGGTTGCAGCACCGCCACAGCACAACATTCAGTCTTGAGCGTTGGAAAGCACCCCCGATCACTTTTAAGGGAGAGTAAAATAGAGACCACGACAACAATTGATAATTAGCGAATATAACGCGTTTTTGTCTTGAAAGCAATATACAAATGGAGTATGCTTCAACGATATAGGGTCACAATGAGCAGATATACCACAAACCAGAGAATGCTACGATAAAATATGAATTCCGATAACATACCTTTAAAACTAACACCGGAAAAGATACTCGATGGCAATAATCCTATTGTGATAATCGGTCCTAATGGGTCGGGTAAAACGCGATTTGGAGTCGGTCTATTAACCCATAATCAAGCTGAATTCATTGGAGCTCTTCGAAACATATCTCTTGATGACAATATCCCTATGCAATCGCTTGAACAAGCAACTCGCGATTTAACTAATGCAATTCACAGTCAGCATTCTCATTACTGGAATTTATCATCCGAGATAAATCATCTTTTTGCTAAATTACTTGCCGAGGATTCTGCGTCTGCAGTAATAATTCGTGATAAACTTTATTTTGGGCAACAACCTACAGTAGAAACTACAAAATTAATGCAGCTAAGGGCAGTATGGCATGAGTTTTTCCCCGGTAGAGAAATTCGTTTCGAGACCTACTCTCCGAAAGTTCAATCAAAAATGACATCCTCCCCTGTTGAATATGCAGCTAAACAAATGAGCGATGGCGAACGAGTTGCTCTCTATTTGGGTGCTAGAGTACTGAATGCGCAACCAAAACTGATTATTATCGATGAGCCTGAGGTGCATTTTCATTCCCGTCTAGCAGTTAGGTTCTGGAATGCTATGCAAAAACTCCGTCCGGATTTGAGGTTCGTCTATATTACCCATGATCTCTCATTTGCATTATCCAGACAAGATGCCCAGTTTGTCATTATTCGATCTAATCTCGTTCCTGAAATAGTCCCATTAAGTAACGGACTCCCGAAAGACGTTGCCGAATCAATTCTTGGAGCTGCTTCATTTTCAATACACGCTAATCGCATAGTATTTTGCGAAGGCGATGAAGGCTCTGATTATTCCATCTACGCAAACTGGTTTAACACACCAGATACATCTGTCATTCCTGTTGGAGGATGCAAAGATGTCTTTCAGTGTACCTATGCTTTTAATAACCAAGCCATTGTAACGGGTGTAACGGCGATCGGCATAGTCGATCGAGATTATTGGCCTGAACAATATTTAAAATCACTTCCTCAATCTGTGGTTGCGTTACCTGTGCACGAATTAGAAAACATATACTGCCTTCCAGCGGTATACACGGCAATCGGAAAATACCTATCCCTCAACCAGTCTGTTTTGAAAGAAAAATATAATCAGGCTATAACACAAGCTAAAGCACGTTTCAAAGAACAGTTGCTTGCTAAACAATTAGTTGAAAGGCTGAAGCGTCGTTTTAGTGGCGGATTAGAGACAGTAATAAATAAATTACCGGTAAATGACGATCTTGATGCTCTGCAACAGGAATGTGTAACTGCTCTTAACCAGAACAATTGGGATTTTAGCCCAGAAGCGGCATTCCGTGAGGAACGTAAGCTATTAGAAGATGCGCTATCGTCTTCAGATATAATGCAATTTCTCGAATTGTTTCCAGGCAAGGTGTTTCTCAAAATTTTTACGAATTCTTTGGGCTTCGGAACATCCGCATATAAAGAACTTGTAAACAATGCTCTTGTGGCAAATGATGACTCCAACCTCTGTGATCTTAAAAAAGAGTTGGTGAGCGCTTTATCAGTTTTTCTGCCTCCGAGACAATAAGGAATTGCACTGCGGTTAACAAACGTTAGCTTTGCTGTGCCCGCAATTTTCTTGGCTAGCAAAGGACAAAAAGGCTATTGATAAATCGTAATAGGAGGTAGTTTCTATTCATGGCATTGATAGATATAATCCCATCGCACTATATAATTCTGACTCCAACAGTTCCAGTTACACCATATGCACTTGGAGATGGACATATACTTAGGGCTGTAAAAGCAGAAGGCGATATGTTCAGAGGTTTTTCCGATGGCGTACCGCACAGCTATGGTGCTGTCATGGCTTTATGCAACCTTGGGGTTCCAACATATTATGCATATCGAGACCTCGTAATTTTTCATGCTTTTGTGACCGACGATAACGAAACTTACGAATTTGGAGAAGTCGCGCAAGAAAAATGTCAGGACGACTCAAATCTAACCTTTATGGAGAGATATAATTCTACTTTAAGCGGCCCATGGCATCCAGATAGAATTAATGAAATTGACTTTGATCAATTCCCTTTCATCATCTACTGGAGCACGACAGATATCATTCCCAGTACGCCAGAACCTCCGTTCACACCAGAACAAATACATACTCTACAAACCACCGGAGTGTTAATCACAAATCGAAACCCAGAAAAACGATTGATCAATTACAAAAGGGCATTTAGTCTTTTTAGAGAACTAAAGTCTAGTCAAGACCATGTTGAAAAGAAGCTATATAACCAAATGTGTCTTTATGTATTCGCTAAAAGTATTAAAGAATCTCGAGAACTATATCACAATGAATCTGCTGTCATTGCATTTTTTATGGCTATATTACAATCTATCGCTGGTGATCCTCCCAACTGTAAGGAGGTTAGTAAATGCGATCGATGCGGAAGAAAATCTACTCATCATTCCATATCTCGAGAGGCCCATATGTTGAACAGGTTTGGCCACGGTTTTGCGGAACAAATTAAGATACGCGGGGCATTTTTCCATGATGGAGAATTTGTTGACTATACTGATGCTATGTTTGAAGTCCATGACAAAATCTATCTTGATGGAGAACGAACAGAAGAAACGATAGGCCGAAGTAATGAATTGCATGAACTCAAGGAACAAATACGCAAACTCGGCATAACAGTAAGGAAAAACCTCTGTGAGGTATTTCTCGAGCTATATGACAAACAGTATATAGAATAAAGTTTGCATAACCTTTATAAGCTGAGACCCATTACTATTGTAGCTGTATGATAATAACCATTGTTGAACTTCAGAGGATTATTTGGTGGAGCTGAGGGGATTCGAACCCCTTACCTTCTGACTGCCAGTCAGACGCTCTCCCAATTGAGCTACAGCCCCGCAACAGATGATAAATCTATCAAAAAGCGGCCATAAAGGCAAATCACGCCCGTTCACTTCCTGCCGTATATAATGCCGATCGAGCCCACCATGAAGGGCAACTTGAGCGGCCTGGGGATGAAATCAGCATTGCTGGTGTTCACATACTTCACATCGTCGACGCCCCAGCTTTTGATCTCCTCCAGCATCTCATCGATATCGCCGTAAAACTGCTTCACCGGGAACAGGTCCTGGAACGCGAAATGCCCACCCTTCTTAACGGTCCTCAGCGCCTCCTTTACCAGGTCCCTTTTGTTTTTCACATCCTTGACCTCATGGAAGACGAAGTTGCTGACGGCCGCGTCGAATGTCCCGTCCTCAAAGGGCAGGGATGCTGCGCTGGCCTTCTGAAATTTTGTCCTGCCGGCCACGCCTTCGATGGCTGAGTTCTTCTCGCAGGCGGCCAGGGAGTACTCCCACTTGCCCTCCCAGTAGTCAATGCCGGTAACCACAGCGTCCGGGTATTTCTTAGCCAGACTGACCGCCAGCGCGCCGTTGCCGCAGCCGATATCCAGAGCCTTTCCTTTCCCATCCCATTCAAGCCTCTCCAGCACGAACTCGCGTATCCTGGCCTGTATGTTACCGCCTGCAGGCGAGAACTCGTAATAGGCGTAGCTGAAATAGGCGACGATGATTAAAAAAGGCAGTGCGACGATGAGGAAATAATATGAGAAGAAGCTGAGCGCCAGGAAGATAACTGCCAGCACGCCGGGAAACCAGATCAGCCGCTTCGAGACCCAGTTGCCGTAATTAACTTTTGTTTCGTTTTTTGAAGATGATTTCATATAGTTTCTCCATATCTATAGAACGCCGTACGGTTGCAGCCAGGTCGTCATAGGCCTTTCCCCGGTCCAGCGCGGCCCCTCCGGGCAGAGGCAGGTTGCGCAACGAACACAGATTGTTGACCATCCTGCGTGTGAACTCATCGTTATTGAAAAGCCCGTGTATGTAGCTGCCGAACACCGTGCCTGTTCGGTTAATGCCGCCTTCACTGTAGCTTGCAGGCGTATTGACGGAAGACGTCACCTTGAACACAAAACCGGACTTCTGCCCGCGGCTGCGGCCCATGTGTATCTCGTAACCCGTGACCTCAACGCCTTTCATACCGGCGAGCATCCCTGTATCGGCCTCCACTTTCCCTTTGACCTGTGAGGTGATCTTCTCAGCCTCAAAGACGGTGTCCATCTCCAGCAGTCCCAATCCCTCGGCCTCTGCCGTATCGGACTCGGCCTTCACCGGATCGCTGACCTTACGCCCCAGCATCTGGTAGCCGCCGCACATGCCGAAGACCGGCGTGCCGGACCTCGCCTTCTCGATTATCTTCTCCGCCAGCCCCGTTTTGTACAGGAATACCAGGTCGGTGATGGTGCCCTTGGTGCCCGGCAGGATGATCAAATCGGGATCTCCCAGCTTTTCAAGGGCGGCCACGTAACGCACGTTGCAGTACGTCTCCAGCGGGTCGAAGTCGTCGTAGTTGGATATATGCGGCAAGCGTATGATGCAGACGTCGGGGTATCCCTGCCTCAGATACGACCGCCGCTCATCCAGATAGACCGAGTCCTCCTGGGCAATCGCCAGGTCCCGGATATAGGGTATGACGCCCAGCACCGGACGGCGGCATTTCTTTTCAATGAAATCGATGCCGGGCTGCAGCAACGATATGTCTCCCCGGAACTTATTGATAACCAGCCCCTTGATCCTGTTGCGCTGGCTCAGCGGCAGCAGTTGCAACGTGCCTACGATGGAGGCGAAAACTCCACCACGGTCTATGTCCGCAACGAGAATAACCGGGGCTTTAGCCAGTTCGGCGATGCGCATATTGACGATCTCCCTGTCCATCAGGTTGACCTCCGCCGGGCTGCCCGCGCCCTCGATGATCACGGCATCGTATTCTTTCCTCAGTACTGCCAGCGAATCAGCAATGATAGGAAGCAGTTTATGGTTGTCTTTATAATAATCGGCCGCATCCGTTACGCTCTGCGCTACGCCCAGCACGATGACCTGCGAGGTGGCGTCGGCCTGCGGCTTGAGCAATACGGGATTCATCTCCACTGTTGGCTCTATGCCCGCGGCCTCGGCCTGCACCGCCTGCGCCCTGCCTATCTCACCGCCGCTTTTAGTGACGAAGGAGTTGAGCGCCATGTTCTGGGCTTTGAAGGGCGCGACTTTATAGCCGTCCTGCTTCAATATGCGACACAGCGCGGCCACCATGACGCTCTTGCCCGCGGAGGAGGCGGTGCCCTGCACCATCAGGGTCCTGGCCGTCATGCGACACCGCTCTGCTTTTTAGGGAACCATTCGTGCACCAGCGGACGGTACCAGCGGTCCTTGCGGTACTCAGAGGCTATGAGTATGATGTCCAGCAGCCACCAGACGCCCAGCCCACCCAGCGTGACCAGCTTGAGCAGGCCGGCCTTGTACCTGCCGATGTAGAACCTGTCCAGGCCGAACCAGCCCAGGAAGAACGCCAAAAGCAGGGCGATATACCAGCTCCGCGGCGCGGGCGCCTTCGTCATAGCGGCAACTGCCCTCCGAAAAGTTCGATCAATGTCTTCACACCGTAATATCCCGCAACCGCCAGCAGCACGTCCTTAAGGCACTTGCCGGCCAGGCAGAGCAGGAAAAAACGCCACCAGCCGAAGTGCATCATGCCCGCGATGGCCGTGAAGGGGTAAAACAGCGGGTTCAATATGGCGGACATGACAAAGACCGACAGCGCGCCACGCGTCTTGATCCAGACCCTGAACCTGTCCATCACGTGATGGTCCAGGGCGTGAAAGGCCCTGGCGCTGCTCAAACCGGTCATATAGACTACCATAGATCCGATGGCCTCCCCGGCGCCGGCGATCAGCCCAACAAGTATGGGATTCAACACCCCGCCCAGGGTGAACACGACGAACATGTAGGGCACCGGCACAAAGAGGGTCACATCGGCCAGGAAACTGACGATGAAAACACCGATGTAACCGTAGCGGGCGAACCGGACGAACTCCTGCCAGTAGATCACCACCAGCGCGCAGAAGGCCACGCTCAGTACGATCGAGACCAACAGCAGCACATAATCCCTGGCCGACCGGCGCCGCTGCACCTGTCCAAATACCGCGGTGGAGTTGCTCAATTATTTCGAAGTCTTGCCCCTCTTTTTCTTCCTGGCGCCGCCCGTCGATTCATCCTCGCCGGGGGCGCTGCCGACCACCGTGAACGCCAGGGCGTCGTTGTCGACCGAAACCTTCACACGGTCGCCGTCGCGGACCTCGCCCGAGATGATCTTGCTGGAAAGCGGGTTCTCGATATGGCGCTGTATAGCCCGTCTGAGGGGTCGCGCCCCGTATTCAGGATCGTATTCCTTGCGGAAAACCCACTCTTTGGCCTCATCCGTCAGCTCGAGCACGATGCCGCGGTCGGCCAGCAGCTTGTCGACCTCTTTGACCAGCAGATCGATGATCTGCTTGAGGTTGGCCTCGTTGAGCGGATGGAAAATAATGATCTCGTCTATCCTGTTGAGGAACTCGGGGCGGAAGGTCTTCTTGAGGTCGCCCTCCAGCGCTACCTTGATCTTGTTCCACTCATCCTTCTCTTCCTTGCCCTGCTTCTCCGGCGGGACATTGAAGCCGATCAACCTGTGCGCCTGCTTGCGGAACTCCTGCATGCCCAGGTTGGAGGTCATGATAACCACGGTCTCCTTGAAGCTGACCGTGCGGCCGTGGCTGTCGGTCAGCCGGCCGTCCTCCAGTATCTGTAAAAGTATATTGAACACGTCGGGATGCGCCTTCTCGATCTCGTCGAAGAGTATCACGCGGAAGGGACGCCTGCGCACGGCCTCGGTCAACTGCCCGGCGTCGTCGAACCCGATGTACCCGGGGGGAGCGCCGATCAATCTCGATACGGTGTGCTTCTCCATGTACTCGGACATGTCGACGCGGATCATGGCGTCCTCGTCATCAAAGAGGAACTGCGCCAGCGCCTTGGCCAGCTCGGTCTTGCCCACGCCCGTGGGACCCAGGAATATGAAGCTCCCGATGGGACGTCGCGGGTCCTTGAGCCCGGCGCGCCCGCGCCTGACGGCCTCGGACACGGCGGCGATGGCCTCCTGCTGGTCGACGATGCGCTCGTGCAGGCGGTCCTCCATGTGTATCAGCTTCTCGGCCTCGCTCTCCTTCATGGTGGAGACGGGCACGCCCGTCTGCTTGGCCACCAGCTCGGCGATGGTCTCGTCGTCGACCTCGTTGTCGAGCTTCTTCTCCTGCATCCATTTGTCCTTGGCTTTTTTGCACTCTTCCTCTATGCGCATTCGCTCTGTCTTGATTTCGGCCGCCTTCGCGTACTCGGCGCGCTGCGAGGCCGCAGCCTCCTCCTCGGTAAGCTGCTGTACCTTCTGCTCCTGCTGCTTTATCTCCGGGGGCAGGCTCTCCATGTCGATGCGCAGCTTGCTGGCCGCCTCGTCGATCAGGTCGATGGCCTTATCCGGTAAAAAACGCTCGGTGATATAACGCTTGCTCAGCTTGACGGCTGCCTCGATGGCCGAATCGGAGATTTTAACTTTATGGTGCGCCTCGTAGCGCGGACGCAGCCCCTTGAGCATCTGGATAGTGCCTTCCACGCTGGGCTCGCCCACGAAAATCGGCTGCAGGCGGCGCTCCAGCGCCTTGTCGGGCTCGATATGCTTGCGGTACTCGTCGAGCGTGGTGGCGCCCACGCACTGCAACTCGCCGCGGGCCAGCGCCGGCTTGAGCATGTTGCTGGCGTCGATGGCGCCCTCGGCCGCCCCCGCGCCCACCACGGTGTGCATCTCGTCGATAAACAATATGACGTCGCCCCTGGACTGCCTGACCTCGTCCATGACCGCCTTGAGACGCTCCTCGAACTCGCCGCGGAACTTGCTGCCGGCCACCAGCGCGCCCATATCAAGCGCGATCACCTTGCGGCCTTTGAGCGAATCGGGCACGTCGCCCGCCACGATCTTGAGCGCCAGGCCCTCGGCCACCGCCGTCTTGCCCACGCCGGCCTCGCCGATGAGGACGGGGTTGTTCTTGGTGCGGCGGATGAGAACCTGCATGACACGCTTGATCTCGTCGTCGCGCTCGATCACCGGGTCTATCTTGCCCTGGCGCGCCAGCTCGGTCAGGTCGCGCCCGTACTTTTCCAGCGACCGGTACTTGGTCTCGGCCCGCGGGTCGTCCGCACGGTGGCTGCCGCGTATGCTCAGCAGGGCCTGGTAGATCCTCTCCTGGTCGATGCCGAACTCCTTGAGTATGGCCACGGAGTCACCGTTGCCCTCGCTGGCGATGGCGATCAGCAGGTGCTCAACGCTGACGTACTCGTCGTTGAGCCGGTCGGACTCCCCCACCGCCGCCTGCAGCACCTGCGCCACGCGCGGGGTGGGATAGATCTGTATGCCGCCGATAGCCGTCTTGGGCTGGTCGGCGATCTTGGGATAATTATCGAGAATATCGCTGACACGCTTCTTCATGGCGGTCACGTTGACGTTCATCTTCTTGAGTATCTCGGCCGCCAGGCCCTTCTGCTGCTCCAGCAGCGCCAGGAAGATGTGCTCCACGTCCCACATGGAATTGCGGAAACGGCTGACAAGCTGCTGCGATGATCCCAGCACCTCCTGGGCCTGCTCGGTGAATCTTTCCTGTCTCATATCTTATTTATGGACGGCTGTTTCCTCGGCGATCAGTTTATCGCGGTAAGCGAGGACGAGGCTGCAATCCGGACCCTGGCAGCGGGTGATCTTGGACTTGATGTCGCGCGACTGCTTCCTCGCGACGCCCGCGGCCGCCAGCTTATACCTGCTGCACCAGGTGCACGAATACGTCCAGTCCCCGTGCACCATGACGGTGACGTAGTCGTCCACCCTGTCGCAGGATATGGTGGTGGCGGTTATCTGCCAGCCTGCCGGCTTCAGGCCTGTCCGAGCCTCAGCCATCCTTAACCTCCTGTTTCGATTTCTTTGCGGCCGGGGCTGCTTTCCCGTACCTGCGCAGCTCGGCCTCGAGGCTGTCTATTCTGTGCTGCATCTCAGCCACGCGTTGGCTCAGCCTGAGTATGACCTCTACGCCGGCCATGTTGATGCCCATGTCCTCCATGAGCACTTTGATATGGCGCAGACGCTCGATCTCGGCCTCGGAGTAATAGCGGATATTGCCACCCGAACGGTAAGGCTTGACCGCACCCAGCTTCTCGTAATAGCGCAGCGTATGGATCTCGCAGCCCAGTATTCTGGCTGCGATGCTGATCACGTACTTGGGTTCATTAATTTCTCGAGGCATTTTATCTTATCACCTCATAGATTCAACATCAATATCAACCGGCCCTCATCGACCTGAACTGCTCAAAGAGGGCCCGCTCTTTATCGTTAAGGTTGGTGGGGAGCACCACGGCCATCCTGGCCAGCATGTCCCCGCGGTTGGTGTCGCCCAGGCGCGGCATGCCCTGCCTGGCCAGCTTGAATATCTTGCCGTTCTGCGTCTCCGGCGGTATGCGCAGCGCCAGCTTGCTGCCTTTAAGGGTGGGCACCTGCACCTCGCCGCCCAGCACGGCCGAAGCCAGCGACACCGGCACGTCCACCAGCAGGTCGTCGCCCTCGCGCTTGAACATGGGGTGGGGCGCCACCTTGATAATCAGGTACAGGTCGCCGGGCGAACCGCCCAGGCCCTGTTCCCCTTCGCCTGCGATGCGCACCTTGGAGCCGTCCTTGACGCCGGCCGGTATCTTGACCTCCAGCCTGCGCGGCTTGATCACACGGCCGCCTCCGCGACATGTCTGGCAGACGCCGGTCTTGGTCCGCCCCATGCCCTGGCAGGCCGGGCAGGCCTGCTCCGACTGCAGCTCCATGACGCGCTTGGTGCCGTTATAGGCCTCCTCCAGCGAAACTTCGACAGGATGCTCGATGTCCCTGCCGCGCCTTGAGGCGCGCCTCCCGCCACCCCTGGCGCCACCCGTGCCGAAGCCCTTGAGCAGGCTCTCGAACACCTCGTTGAGGTCGCCCATGTCGGAGGTCTCGTAAGTGGTGTACGGCGCGCCGCCGCCGCCACCACCACCACCGCGCCCGTAGGTCCCGTACTGCTGCTGGGCCTGCTGCTGGGCCTGCTGCTGCCTGGCGCGGGCATAGGCTTCCGCGTTCTCGAAGTCCGACCCGTACTGGTCGAACTTCTTGCGCTTGTCCGCATCGGACAGCACCTCGAAGGCCTCGTTTATCTCTTTGAACCTGGCCTCCGCAGCCTTGTCACCGGGATTCACGTCCGGATGGAATTTGCGCGCCAGCTTGCGGTAGGCCGCCTTAATATCCTTGTCGGGGGCATTCCTGGGTATCCCGAGTATGCCGTAATAATCTTTTCCTGCCATCTTTTCACCCCGGCCGTAATTATAGATATATCGCCGGAACTCTGTCAAAACCGGTTAAATATTTCTAATATATTATAGCATAATATATAACAGAATAGTTTAGGATTCCTGATCTGGAAAGTTAAGTCAAAGACCAACGCCGGGGAACTCGTAGCCAAACGGGCTGAAGCCTAACTGTCACAGCGGGCGTCACTCAAAGGCCCTATGATCTCAATCAACTGGCTGAGCATCCAGGCCGTGGCGCCCCAGATAAGCCGGCCGTCCAGCTCGTAAGAATACATCTCTACCTTCATATCGCCGAAGGTATAGCTCTCCGATTTTCTAATCGCCTTGTTCATCAGGTCGTCCAGCGGCAGGGCGAAGACCTCTGCAACTTCGAACTCATCCAGCTTAAAATCATAGGGGTAGGGTATTGCCCCGACGAAGGGCACTATATGGTAAAGGGAGACTATCGTGGCGGCGTCGTCCAGCTCGCCCAATATCTCAACGTCGGACTCCTTCAACCCTATCTCCTCGCGGCTTTCCCTAAGCGCCGTCTCCAGCAGGGAGCGGTCCTCCTCGTGGCAACCGCCACCGGGGAAGGATATCTGCCCCTTGTGATGATGCAGGTGGTCCGTCCTCTTGGTAAAGACGATGTGGCACCTGCCGTCTTTCTCAAACAGGGGGACCAGCACAGCAGACCTGGCAAGGCCGTCGGTGCTGATGGTCCTCTTTTCACGCGCGGCCAGCGCCCGCCTGATCTGCTCTTTCATAAGTTTTTAAATCATACATCCGATGACGAAAACCTGACAAATCTCCACCCGCCGGCAATTTACCGCCATTGCGCCATAGACGTAGCTAAAATTTGATAATTCAAACTCAGTTTGGTTATACTGATAAATTGAGGTTTTTTAAATATGCCGCCAGCCAAAGACTATTACGACATTCTGGGACTCCCGCGCAACGCCACGGACGAGCAGCTTAAGAAGGCCTACCGCAGGATGGCCATGGAGTACCATCCCGACCGCAACGGCAGCCCCGGCTCCGACGAGCGCTTCAAGGAGATCAACGAGGCCTACGAGGTGCTCTCGGACGCCCATAAACGCGCTTACTACGACCGCACGGGACACTCGCCCGGCAACGGCGGCGACAGCATGGGCTTCGACTCCTTCGAGTTCGGCGGCCTGGGAGATATATTCGAGGCCTTTTTCGGCGGCGCCACCTCCACCTCCCAGAGGCGCTCCCCGCACAAGGGCCAGGACATCGGCTTCAGGGTATCGCTGACCTTCGAGGAGGCCTATACGGGCGCCAACAGGGAGATCGAGATCAGCCGCGTCGAGCTTTGCTCCACCTGCAAGGGGATCGGCAGCCGACCGGGCACCAACCCGGAGAAATGCCCGGACTGCAACGGCGCGGGACAGGTACGACGCACGGCGCAGAGCATCTTCGGACGCTTCGTGCAGACCTCAACCTGCCCGAACTGCAACGGGCAGGGTACCGTGATCAAGTCCCCCTGCACGCAGTGCCGCGGACAGGGCAGAGAGAGGATCAAACGCAAAATACAGTTAAACATACCGGCCGGCGTCGACGGTGAAAGCCAGATGCGCATGCAGCACGAGGGCGAAGCCGGCCACTACGGCGGCCAGCCCGGCGATCTCTACCTGCGCTTCGATATCAAGCCCCACAAGTTCTTCGTGCGCCGACACTCTGATTTGGTTATGGCATTGCCGCTCAATTTCGCGCAGGCCGCGCTGGGATGCACGGTAAACGTGCCCACCATGGAGGGGGTTTTCAGCCTCAAGGTGCCCGCGGGCACACACCACGGCAAGGTCTTCCGCATCAAGGAACGCGGTTTCCCGCGGCTCAACTCACGCGGACGCGGCGATCAACTGGTGATAACCAGGCTGATTACGCCCGAAAAGCTGGACCAACGCCAGCGCCAGCTGCTGGAAGAGCTGTCAGCCAGCCTGCCAAAGACAGAGGAATATGCGCGTCCCGGAGATGACCTGCTGCAGCACCTGGACTGAAATAAACTGCTTTATGCAGCATGTTCCCGTTTATCGGTTTACCTTGCTGCCTTTATCGCCCAGCTTGAGCTCTGTGCCGGCCTGCAGACGCGTGATATTGGTGCGGTGCTGATAGATAATCAGGCCGGCCGCCACCATGCCGTACAGCGCATATAGCGGGGCCACCACGGCCAGCAGTGCCAGCACGACCATGGCCAGCAGCACGCAGACGGACGCCAGCATCGAGCCCAGCGAGACATATCTTGTAACCAGTATCACGATTATGCCTGCGGCCAGTCCTACCAGGGCCACCATCCAGTTGATGACGAGCAGGCCGCCAATGAAGCAGGCCACGCCTTTGCCACCCTTGAACCCGATATAGGCCGACCAGTTGTGCCCGACCATTACCATAATGGCAGCCAGACACTGTGCGGTCTGGATATGAATATCATGGCCGGCCACGATAAAAGCGTCATCGCCTATAATCAACATGCCGAGCCAGACGGCCAGAGCAGCCTTACCCAGGTCGAGCAGCGCGGTCATAATACCCATCTTCGTCCCCAGCGTGCGGAAGACGTTGGTAGCGCCGATATTTCCACTGCCGTGCTTCCTGATATCCACATGGGCTATGTTTTTGCTGATGATGAGTCCGAAGGGGATGGCGCCCAGCAGGTAGGCGACAACGGCTATGGCGAGGAATTTAAAGGCTAATATCACGAGATCTTTCCTCCGGTTTTACTTGACCTCCGGGAGGCCTTTCTGAATAGGAGCTTGAGCGATGTACCGTAGAAACCAAACGTCTGGCGCAGCCTGTTCTCCAGGTAGCGCTCATATGAGAAATGCACCAGCAGCGGATCGTTCACCAGGAAGGTGAAGGTGGGGGGGTTGGCGCTGCCCTGGTAAGCCCTGTAGACTACTAATCTTTTAGTGCCATGGGGCGGCGGGGCATGCGAGGCCACCGCCTCTTTGACCAGCCCGTCGATCACGTCGTCGGGCAAGAGCTTCTGCCTCTCATCCCAGGCTTCAAGGGCTATCGGTATGATGTTTTTCACGCCCAGTCCGGTGAGGGCGGAGACGAATAATATAGGGGCATGCGCGATGAACTTCAAGCGCTTATCCACGGCGGCCACGTAGTCATCCCGGGTATCCTGGTCCACCAGGTCCCATTTGTTGATGACCAGCACGATGCCCTTGCAGGCCTCCTTGATGTAGCCCGCTACGTGCGTGTCCTGCGCCGTGATGAACTCCGTGGCGTCCATGACCAGCATAGCCACGTCGCAGCGATTGATGGCGCGCAGGGTGCGCACCAGCCCGTAATACTCCAGGCCCACGCCGGCCTTGCCGCGCTTGCGCATGCCCGCTGTATCGATCAATACGACCTCCCTGTCGCCGTATTTGACCACGGTGTCCGTGGCGTCCCTGGTCGTTCCCGCGGTGGGGTCAACGATAGTGCGCTCCGACCCGGCGACGGCGTTGACCAGCAGGGACTTGCCGACGTTGGGCCTTCCGACGATGGCCAGCCTGGGCTTTCCCGCCTCCTCCGCCGCTTCGACCTGTGGAGGCAATTTGCCGACCACGGCCTCCAGCAAATCGTGGATGCCGCGGCCGTGGTGCGCGCTGATGGGCAGGGGATCGCCCAGCCCGAGCTGGTAGAACTCCGCTGATGAGCTCTTCTGCCTCTCGGTCTCAGCCTTGTTGACTGCCAGCACCACCGTTTTGCCCAGCCTGCGCAGATCACCGGATATCTCAGAATCGGCGGCGATCAGGCCGTCCCTGGCATCGACAACGAAGATTATTAAATCGGATTCGGCGATGGCCGCCTCCACCTGCTTCTTCACCTTGCGGCCCATCTCGGAGCCCGGCATGGCCTCCAGACCGCCGGTATCGATAAGCGTCACCTCGTGATCGAGCATGTCGACATCGGCGAAGATGCGGTCCCGCGTGGTGCCCGGCAGATCTTCCACGATAGCTATGGGGGCGCCGGCGATACGGTTAAAGAGTGTGGACTTGCCCACGTTGGGCCGTCCCACTATGCTGACTATAGGATTCATGTGTGCGCAACCATTCTAATTCATAAGGCGATATAACTTAATACGTAACACTACGGAAATCGGCGCCCGGACGGGCTTATTTATATAGCTCGGCCAGCAGCGTGCGCTGGAAATGCAGGCGGTTCTCCGCCTGGTCGAAGATGACTGAGCGGTATTTATCGATAATGCCCACCGCCACCTCATCACCATGGTGAGCCGGCAGCGGGTGCATCACTATGGCGTCCTTCCTGGCATACGACAGCAGCTTTTCATTGATCTGGTAGCCGGCGAAGGCGATACAGCGCTGCTCGTACTCCTCCTCCTGTCCCATGCTGGTCCACACGTCGGTGTAAAGGATGTCGGCGTCTTTAGCCGCCATGGCGGGCTCCTCGAGCAGCATGATGTGGCTGTCGCTCTTCTCGGCATACTTATTGGCGACTAATAGTATCTTGTCCGCCAGGCTGTATTCCTGGGGAGAGGCTATCAGGAAATTGATGCCCACCATGGAACAGGCCAGCAGCAGCGAATTCGCCACGTTGTTGCCGTCTCCGATAAAGGCCAGGTTCAGTCCCTTGAATTTACCCTTGCGCTCGTAGATGGTGGTGAGGTCCGCCAGCGCCTGGCAGGGATGCTCGTAGTCCGACAGCGCGTTAATCACGGGTATGCTGGCATACTCGGCCAGGGTCTCAAGCGTGTGGTGCATGAAGGTGCGGGACACTATGCCCTGCACGTAGCGGCTGAGCGCGTGTGCGACATCGGGCACCGACTCGCGCTTGCCCAGCCCGACCTCTTCAGGGGACATGTAGATGGCGTAGCCGCCGAGCTGGTGGACGGCCAATTCGAAGCTCATCCTGGTGCGCAGCGAAGGCTTTTCAAAAAGCAGGGCGATGTTCTGGCCCGCCAGCACCTGCGGCCAGGGCCCCTTCTTGGACTTCGCCGCCTTATCTACGAGCTGCTCAACCTCACCCGGGGTGAGGTCGGCAACAGACAATATATCCCGCTTAGCCAATGTACAGTCACTCCTTTACAATCAGTCAGTATACCATAAGATGTGGAATGTGGCAGTGCCTGCGGCCGTCCGTTCAACGTCCGTCGCGGACCAGTGCATACAACAGCGCATCGATGTTCTCGCCGTCCTTGAAAACGCCTTTCACCATCCGACCCTCCAGCTTGAATCCGCTCTTTTCCAGGACGTGCGCGGACGCCGGGTTCCTCGCGAATACCAGCGCCTGCAGGCGCACCAGGTCCAGCTCCCCGAAGCCAAAGTCGACTATTGCGGCCAGTGCGGCCGTGGCGATGCCTTTGCCCCAGTAAGGTTCCCCCAACCAGTAGCCCACCTCGGCCGAATTCCGGAATAAGCCCTCGAGTAATCTTAAGCCGACGCCTCCGATAGCCTCATCGGCGGTGGCAATGGCGAAATTGGTCACAGGTTCCTTCGAGGAGATGCCGATCCAGTCCCGCGCATCCGTCGCCGTATAGGGATGCGGGAAGCGGTCATCCAGGTTGATCCAGATCTTGCGGTTGCCGGCGTACTTGACCAGGGCGGCCTCGTCACCGGGCGCCCAGTCCCTGATAACGTACTGCCCGATTTTGATATGCACGGCGCTCCCTGCCTGCTGCAGCGTGATTAATCATGCGCTGCGGTTTTATTAGCCTACATTGTATCCCAATTTTGCCACCGATCCATAGGGCAGTTTAATGATCGGGGATGTGCGAAACTCCCTTAATGATGAAAATTGAGTTAGTCCACAATATGTGATCGGAATTTTAAGGTGATCCCATAACGACCTGCCAGTAGGCCCAGCCCCAGTCGTTTACTGCCTCCAGCCTGTACAGTTTAGTTTGTCCCGAGGGCACCGTGACTACTGCGCTGCCCGTTGGGTTAACAGGACCGATATCGGGCTGGATGACTATCTGCGTGGCGTTTGACACATTCCAGTTAAGTTGCCACGAAGTACCTCCGAGATGGCTGGCGCTGAAGCTGATAACAGGATTACTGGCTGTAGTTTGTGGCGCCGGCGATGAGACGATAATAACCGCCGAGGATCTGATAACGGTGCCCGCAGAGTTGGTAGCACTTATGGTATAAACAGTGGATTTGGCCGGTGATACTGCCCTGGTCCCCGCGACATCAACCTGACCTATACCCTGGTCTATACTCACCGATTTAGCTCCGGTAACGTTCCACAACAAAGTTGACGTGTCACCGGCATTAATCGTGGATGGATTATTGCTGAATGCTATGATAACCGGTGGCATTCCTACCGGCGGGGTAGGCGCCGACGGCGAAGTTTGAAATGTAAAACAACCCGGGATGAAAATCAGTAATAACAAGAGTGATAGAGAAAGAAAAACGATCTTTTTCAATGTAGTTACCTCCAAGAATATATTGCCTGCGTCATTGACAGGTTGTGTAATACGTCGAATTCGATACTGCATCGTTGGGAGTCAAAACGTGGACCCGGTAGGGACCTGAAGGTAATGCACTCATTTCCACCGGTAATGTTATTTTTTGCGTGCCGGCTGCAGGAAATGTAATGTTCCAGGTATAACTATATCCGCCGCTATCGGTTGATTCCCAGATGTAAGTGACTGTGCCGGGTCCATTGGCAGTGATATTAGCGTAAAGGTTGAAACAACCGGTACGGCTTGACGGTTCGGTGTTGGCTATTATTCCGGTTACCGCAAATGAGGCAGGGGCGGGAGAGAGGGATGCTGAGGTGACAGTAGTCATCGCTGATCCGGTAACGGTACCGGTAGAGTTGGTGGCGCTTATAGTATAAACAGTGGACGTGGCAGGTGATACTACCCTGATCCCCGCAGCATTAACCTGGCCTATACCCTGATCTATACTCACCGAGTTAGCTCCGGTAACATTCCACAACAGGATTGACGTGCCACCGGATTTAATCGTAGCTGGATTATTGCTGAAAACTTCAATAACCGGTAGCGCAGGGTTTGGCGCCTGGACTAGAACTGTAAAACAACCCGGCATAAAAACCAGTAATAGTAGTAGTGATAAAGAGAGAAATGCGGCTTTTTTCATTATAATTATCTCCGAAAATATTTTCCCTGCGACATAAACTCGCCTTTGATGGCCGAGCTGCATACCTTAAGTACTGGATTAGATTTGCTGCTGCCATCGGAGACGACTTTACGGCCTCCAACAGCAGCAGCCAGTTTTAACTGTGGCAAGAAGAGAAACTACGGGGCACTCTAATTATTTACGTATTTTCTCTTCAAGAATAAACGTGACTTTCATCTGGACCCGATACTCGGAGATTTGTCCCTTGTTACCGATAATAACTTCCTGATTCTGGATCCATGCTGATTGTACATGTGTAAGAGTTTTTTCAGCGCGGGCAATGCCTAACTTGATCGCGTCGTCGAAACTCTTTATGGAAGACGCTTTAATTTCAGTGACTCGTGCGATTGACATCTGTAAATGCTCCTTTCTATTTATTTATTTTTAATTGCGACTGGATTAGTATGTGGTTCTTCAGGGCAAATGGTACTTAACCATCAACGTGGCTTTATCAAAGCACAGCGTATCTGCCACGCCATTCCAGTTAGTGGTGGTGAAAAATTGCATCCTTAACTGGAACCTGGACTGCCCGGCTGCGACTAATCCCTGCACACTGGATTTTCCGCTTGCAGGATCCTTGATCTCTAATTTCCAGGGCGCGACCTCCGGATAGCTGGTTATTTTGCCCGAGGCCACCAGCTTCCCAGGATCGTTATAGCTGAGTGTATCGAGATTCTCATATGTACCATACTGGACCCTGTAAATCTCCAGCGCTCCAAAGTTGCCGTACTGGGGGCCGTAGACTGGATCCGTATATGTCGGTAAACCGGTTGAGGTATACCCGCCTAAATTCAGGACCACCTCGTCTATCACCGCATTGCTGGGGATCCACGAGATATCGAAGCTTAAGAAGGCGCGGCTGGCAAGGTCGCCTCCATTGTCACCAACACAGATAGAATGCAATTTGGTATATGTCCTACCGCTCTTGACCATGGACCCACTTTCACCTGGAACAACACCCACGTTAATACCGTTCAACGCTATCGGCGCAGGGGGTAGTGGCGCTGAGTTAACAGTAGTCACCGCTGATCCGGTAGCAGTACCAGCAGAGTTGGTAGCGGTTAAAGTATACACAGTGGATGTAGCCGGTGATATTACCTTGATTCCGGTAAAATCAACTCGACCTATACCCTGATCTATGCTCACCGATGTAGCGCCGGTAACATTCCAGAACAAGACTGACGGGCTACCGGAATCAACCGCAGATGGATTACTGCTAAATTCTTTGATAACCGGTGGCATTCCAGCAGGGGGTAGTGGCGCTGAGTTGACGTTAGTCACCGCTGATCCCGTAACGGTGCCTGCAGAGTTGGTAGCGGTCAAAGTATACACAGTGGATGTAGCCGGTGATACTTCCTTGACCCCCGCAAAATCTACCTGACCTATACCCTGATCAATGCTCACCGATGTAGCGCCGGTAACCTTCCAAAACAAGACTGACGAGCTACCGGAATTAATCGCAGATGGATTACTGCCAAAGGCTCCAATAACCGGAGGGGTAGTCGCTGATGGCGGGGCTTGAACTGTAATACAACCCGGGATGAGAACAAGTAATAATAGTAGTGATAAAGAAAGAAAAACGATTTTTTTCAATGTTGTTACCTCCTAAAATATATTGCCGACGACGTCGGCACGTCCTTAACCTTTGTATTGTTAATCGTGCCTAAAACTTCTTATTAATTACGTTAAATACTCTAACCTCTTCTTAAACCTTTTCTTGTTGATTGCTGCCTGGGATAGTTTAATGAGATAATCCTCATACTGGCTGGCCTGGTTAAAAAAGTCTAAATACTTTTCGCAGCAACCAGATAATGATGAAGATAACGCCGATGACAAGTGCTATATAGACCAGCCCACCCAAAGAGGGCAGAGCTACCAAGCCCAACAGCCACAAGACCAAGAGAATGATACCGATCACCAATAAGATATTCATAGTGTCCTCCTTTTTAATAAACTGTTAAGTTGCAATCCCTGATATATAGTCTGGCTTTCATTTACGGCTATTATTGCGCTATAAATTTTTCAGCCAGCTCGTTTTATTTTTTTCCCTGAACTCATTCAGGGGCTTGTACCGTTTAATAATTTCTTTGATAGCATCCTCGTTGTTCTTCTTGTTGTGTTCGATTCGGTAAACCTCGACGATCTTATCCTCTTCGTCCGATAATTCGATCTGAACTCTTACCGTCATGCTATTTGCCTCCTGTAATTACTCTTAGAAAATAATAGCAACATGACCGTAGAATAGTTATATAATTAGGTCGGGATACATTAAATACTTATGACATTGGGTGGTTTCTGACGTGGCCGATTGATGAATTAGACTACTTTGAAGTGTATGATTGGAGACCGGGTGGAATGGCATCCGCCATATAAGTAATCAGTAAGGTTCTATGTCTGCAGTGCCGAATTACTAAAACGGTTGTATTTCTGCAGCAGAATTTTCAGTTCAGGAATGTCAAAGGCCTGTTGATTATCTTCACCATATTGCTGCTTGATAGTGAGAATCTCGTCCTGTATAGCAAAGAAAGCATCCACTACATCCGGATCAAAGTGGCTTCCCCTACCCTCCCTGATGATGGCCAGTGACTTCTCCACGGAGAATGGTTCCTTATAGGGTCGTTTGGAGGTCAGCGCATCGAATACATCGGCGATTGCCGCGATACGGCCGGCGATCGGTATCTCTACGCCCTTTAGCCCATCTGGATAGCCGCTTCCATCCCACTTCTCGTGATGGGACCGGGCTATAGTCTCTCCCAGCCTGATGAACTCGGCGTCCGAGCCCTTGAGGATTTTAGCGCCGATGACCGTATGCAGTTTCATGATTTCCCACTCAACCGGGTCAAGCTTGGCTGGTTTTACCAGTATCAGGTCGGGTATGCCTATCTTACCCAAATCGTGCATAGGCGTTGCATAAAGAATGGTTTCAATAGTACTTTCGTCCAGTCCCATACGGCGTGCAATGGCAGCGCAATAACGGCTCATGCGCTTGATATGGGCGCCGGTATCCTCGTCCTTGTACTCAGAGGCCATGGATAACCGGTAAATCGTGTCCAACGAAGCTGCTTTGATCCTCTCAAAGGCATGTTTTAATTCCTCGGTCCTCCTGGTTACCTCGGACTCCAGTTCTTTCTGGTAATTACTAATCAAGTCGTTGTAGGCCTTGACCTTAAGAAGAGATTGGACCCGGGCTAAAAGCTCCATCTTGTCAACGGGCTTGGAAAGAAAATCATCACAACCGGCTTCAATTCCCTTTATCCGGTCTTCCGTTTCCCTCAGTGCGGTAACCAGGATTATCGGAAGCAGCCGATTATTATCATCTTGCCTGACCCTGCGGGTAACTTCAAAACCATCCATGCCAGGCATCATTACGTCCAGCAGAATCAGGTCGATTTGATTACCGGAGAGTTTCCCCAGCGCTTCTTCACCGTTGGCCGCCCTGACAATTTCATAACCCCGCGGAACAAGATACGCATCGAGAAGTTCAATGTTCTGTGGCTGGTCATCTACAACTAAGATTACCGGTCGGTCTTTCATCTTCTATCTCTTTTGAATCTGCCTTTTCAACATATGGGAAAACTCATTTAATAAACTGACTTATTTCCTTGGCAAAGGTACGCGTATTTATGGGCTTGCCTATAAATCCGCTGTTAGTAATGTTTATTATCTCTTCTCTGCCTTCTCCCATTACAGAAGCAGTCACAAAAACAATGGGAATGCCGCTTGTCTCTTTGTCTTGACGCAATATTCTGGCGGCTTCGGTGCCGCGCATATCTGGAAGCCGCACATCCATAACTATGATATCCGGCTTTTCTTTCCTGGCAATGGTAATTGCGTCGGAAGCATTTTCAGCTACAAATACTTCGAAGCCGGCAACCTCCAGGAGGTCTTTTTCCAGCATCAGGTTGTTTGCATTATCATCGACAACTACTGCTCTCTTCGTCATTTTATACCCCCATCCTGCTTACAACAGGCAAAGTAAACCTGACCAGTGTGCCTTTATTTAGCCCTTCTGATTCTACGGTAAGCTTCCCGCCGTGCAGCTCAACCAGCTTTTTAGAAAGCGGCAAACCGAGCCCTGTCCCCTCGGTTACCCGTGAATACGGCGTATCGACACGGAAAAACCCTTCAAATATTTTCCCCATGTTTTCAGCGGCGATACCCACCCCCGTATCCCAGACGACTATCTCTATCTCGGAACCGGCTTTATTCGCCCGCATGCCAATTTTACCACCCTCGGGGGTAAATTTAACTGCGTTCGAAAGCAGGTTGTACATTATCTCTTTTACCTTGAGTTCATCCGCCTCGATATCCGGCAGATCTTCGGCTATTTCAATCAACATTTCAATCTTCTTTTTAGTGACCATATCCGCTACCAGCATAGTGAGCTCATTCAACAAGCTTTTTGTGGGTAAGCTGGATAAGGCCAGCTTCATCTTTCCGGCTTCAACTTTTGCCATATCAAGAATCTGATTTATCAGTAAGAGAAGGTGCTTCCCGCTGGTTAAAACATTATTAACGTATTGCTTCTGCTTCACGTTAAGCGGGCCGAAGGTCTCGTCGTATAACACCTCAGAGAAACCGTTAATAGAGTTGAGAGGGGTCCTGAGCTCATGCGACATGTTGGCCAAGAATTCAGATTTTACCCGGGCGGCGCGTTTTAACTCGGCGGCCAACTCCGTTAACTCCTCATGGGCTTTTCCCAGGCCGGCTTCTATCTCCTTACGCTCGGTGATGTCCTCAATGGCCAGAAGGATGACCCGTTCTTTACCCAGCACTCCTTGAATCTGCCGGGCATTTAGAAGCATTATGCGCCTGCCGATGGTGGCAAAATCGTGTTCCACCTCATAGTCATCAAAGGTTGCCTTTTTGGGCAGGATGTCTTCCAGCAGTTCCCGCAGCCTGGGTATATCCCACTGCTTATTGCCCAGGTCATAGATGAGCTGTCCCACGGTCTCTTCAGGCTTTACCTTGAAGACTTCATAGAAGGAACGGCTGACGGTAATTACTCTTAAATCCTGGTCCAGGGTGATTAAGGGTTCGCGCACGGTGTTGATGACGCTCTCAGCGAATTCACTGGCTTCATCCGCAGTTTTTTTAATAACCTCCAGCTCTTTGCGGGTCTTTTCCAGGCCGGCTTCTATCTCCTTACGCCCGGTGATGTCCTCAATGGCCAGGAGGATGACCCGTTCTTTGCCCAGCACTCCTTGTATCTGCCGGGCATTTAGAAGCATTATGCGCCTGCCGATGGTGGCAAAATCGTGTTCCACCTCATAGTCATCAAAGGTTGCCTTTTTGGGCAGGATGTCTTCCAGCAGTTCCCGCAGCCTGGGGATATCCCACTGCTTATTGCCCAGATCATAGATAAGCTGTCCCACGGTCTCTTCAGGCTTTACCTTGAAGACTTCATAAAAGGAACGGCTTACGGTAATTACTCTTAAATCCTGGTCCAGGGTGATTAAGGGTTCGCGCACGGTGTTGATGACGCTCTCAGCGAATTCACTGGCTTCATCTGCGGATTGTTTAATTACTGCCAGTTCTTTCCGGGTCTTTTCCAGACCATTTTCTATCTCCCTGCGCTCGGTGATATCCTCGATAGCCAGGAGGATGATCCGCTCTTTGCCCAACACACCTTGAATCTGCCGGGCATTTAGAAGCATTATGCGCCTGCCAATGGTGGCAAAATCGTGTTCCACCTCATAGTTATCAAAGGTTGCCTTTTTGGGCAGGATGTCTTCCAGCAGTTCCCGCAGCCTGGGTATATCCCACTGCTTATTGCCCAGATCATAGATAAGCTGCCCCACGGTCTCTTCAGGCTTTACCTTGAAGACTTCATAAAAGGAACGGCTGACGGTGACTACTCTTAAATCCTGGTCCAGAGTGATTAAGGGTTCACGCACGGTGTTGATGATACCCTCTGAGTATTCCTGGTATTTAGTTAAGGTTCTTTTTTGTGACACTTTCTGTCTCCTTACGCTCGGTTATGCCAGACCCATCCAAGGGGAACTAAAATCTTGATATGCACTCCCTACTGTGGTTTCACTTGGCTTTAACTCGAGTGCGCTGAACTATCTTGTCTTCCATCGCAGCCTCAGCCCCGTTCCGCTTGATGGATTCGATGCCATTCAGGACACCGTATTTTTGATTTGCTGCTGCCATTGGTGACAACTTTACGGCCACCGATGGCAGCAAATTCATTTTCTCCTAATCAATGAGGATATTCTATTGAGTCTGGTCCCAGCATGTCATTACAAAGTCGATTTGACTCGATACCGTATCATTGGGCGTGAGAACATGGAGGCGTTGCCATCCGGTACCTTCACCACGCGTCCACAGGTTAGTAACGGTCTTCGAACCGGCGGCGGTGAAGACGATGATCTCGGGAGAAGTGGCAGTAGTATTATCGCTTCTCTCCCACCTGTAAGTAACTGTACCAGGACCGGTGGCGGCGATAGTTCCCCAAAAGTGAATGGTCTTGGGACAGGGACCGGTGAATGGGTATTGATCGACACCCACAATGATGCCTGTCACCAATGATGCGCCACAGTTGAGTGTGTAATATACCGGATTCGATGCCGCATCATAGGGAGTCAAAACGTGGATACGATGCCAACCGGAAGCCGATCCGCTTAAATCCCACTGCAATGTCGTTGTTTTTGCGCCTGCTTCATAAAAGGTGATGCCCTGGATTTCACTATATGCGCCATCGCTTCTTTCCCATCTGTAAGTAACTGTGCCGGGCCCGTTTACAGCGATAGTTGCGTAAAAGGTGAAGGTTTTAGGACAGGGACCGGTGAAGGTTGATGGCGAAGTATTGGCTATAACACTGGTTACCGCAAATGGTATGGGCTCAGGGGGTGGGGGTGCTGAGATGACCGAAGTCACCGTTGATCTGGTGATGGTACCAGAAGAGTTGGTAGCATTAATGGTATACACGGTGGACGCAGCCGGTGACACTACCCTTGTCCCCGCGACAGCAACCTGACCTATGCCCTGGTCGATGCTCACCGATGTAGCTCCAGTAACATTCCACAACAGAGTTGATGTGCCACCTGCATCAATGGTGGATGGATTATTGCTGAATACTATGATATCCGGAGGGGTTCCGACCGGAGGCACAGTTGTTGTTGGCGGTGTTTGAAATGTAATACAACCCGGGATGAGAACAAGTAATACTAATAATGATAAGGAAATAAAGCCGATTTTTTTCAATGTTGTTACCTCCAAAAATATTTTACCGCGAGAGATATGGATTAGTTATATAAAAAGCGGGCGGGAAGTTAAATAGTTATGATATTTTCGTCAAAATATCATAACTATTTAACATATCGTGCCTGGATTACATTACTTCTATATATTCATTCTGATAGCATTTAAATAATATCTATAAGGAGGTAATATCCATGGTTGATAATATAACTAAAGGAAAATGGAACCAGATCAAGGGCAAAGTCAGGGAAGAATCAGGTAAATTAACCGGCAATAAATCGCAGGAAATCAGAGGTAAGGCGGATCAGGCAGCCGGAAAAGTGCAGGAACAGTACGGCAAGGCTAAAAAAAGTATTAAAAAAGCAATAGGAGACTAGTCAGATTGCTGCATCGATTTCAATTAACGCTAGCACTTGGGTTTCGCAGGAGGTAAGGGCCTTGCATATTGGTATTCTACCCAAAACTTCTTTGGGTAGATGGTCGGTCGGCCTGGCTGCCGCCTTCATCCTGCTCTCTATTCTGTTCGCAGTATTGACCGGGCTGGGTGATGAACCGGGTCCATTTGCTCTTATCTTTGTAGTAAACGTTGTCATTGGTATCTCATTCATAGCTGCCTTTATAACCGGGCTCGTCAGTATAATAAAGAGCAAGGAGCGATCTGTCCTCGTATTTTTGGCTGTGTTGTTAGGCTTTTGTGTCTTACTTTTCTACCTTGGCTCATTCCTTAAGATATAAAGGCAGTGTGAAGTAGAAAGTAGAGCCTTTCCCCGGCTTCGATTCAACCCAAATTTTTCCGCCGTGAGCTTCCACCAGGCGGAGGCACACCATGAGTCCTAACCCGATTCCTTTAATCTCACTGGATGGCTCTAACCCCAACCGCTGAAAAGAATGAAAGAGCCTGGCCTGATCAGCTGCGGATATACCTCTGCCCTGATCTCTGACACCGATAACGAGACAATCCGGCTTTTGCCTGGCGAAGACCTTTATCTTGCTTTCAGCGGGCGAATACTTAACTGCATTTTGTATCAAATTGTATAATATCCGCCTGACCCGTACAGCATCGGCTTCTACCGGCGGTATCTCGACGGGAAAATCCAATGTAAACCGGTGCGCAGATTGCCTTTTGAATTCCTTAACCACATCCTTTGCCAGCTTTTCAATCCTCATTGGCTCAGGGAACAGCAACAATCGTTTGGCCTGCGTGCGGGATAGTTCAAGTAGATTCTCCAGAACATTAGACAACGTTTCAGCTTCGACAAGGGACCCGTTAAGAAGTTCGTTTATCTCTTCCTGAGGAAGGAGTTCGCCCCTTCTCAGGGCTGTATGGAGGCTCCCTATAATAACCGTCAGCGGTGTGCGCATTTCGTGCGATACCAGGCCGATGAACTCGTCCTTCAAATGGTCTACTTCCGTGCGCCCGGTGACGTCACGAACAACGGCCAGCATCCCTATTACCCTGCCGTCCTTGTCTTTTATCGCGGTTACCGATGATTGAACATATAACCGAACTCCATCTCGCTTTATATGTATATTGTCGCCTGACCAAAACCCCCTGGTTTCTAATGCTTGCACTGAAGCCTGCTCATCTCTGGGATTAATCCAGAGATATTGATACAGTTCTTCCAAGGGCTGCCCGAATGCCTCCTCCTCACTTAAGCCATACAGCCGTTCCGCGCCTTTATTCCAGTAATTTACTATGCGCTTATTATCAATAACAACAACCGCATCGCTGATCTGGTCGAGCACCTCAGCATGGAAACGCAGCTGTCTTTCAATTTGTTTGCGCGCCGTTATATCGCGGATATTGCACTGGATAATGCGTGAATGGTCAACTTTATATATATTCGATACAAATTCAACCTGGATCTCACGCTTGTCCCTGGTTTCAAGTGGTAAATCCTCATAACGTACGTAATCTTTATCCTGCAATTCCCGATAGGCAATTTTACTTGCCGCAACATCTTTGAATGGTCCAATCTCCCAGAGCATCTTTCCAATAAATTCCTTGCGGGAATATCCAAGCATGTCCATCAAAAACGGATTGACATCTATTATTTGACCTGTCTCTGCATTGAGAATCAATATTCCATCCTGCGCTGTTTCAAAAAGTCGCCTATAGCGAACTTCAGAATCCTTCAAACGTTGCTTTGTACGGTCGACTGTGGTTTTTGCCAGCTCATTTTTTCTAATCCTCTGATGCAACAAGTCCAGTTCTTCAATAAGTTGAGCTTTTGTCTTTCGGCTATCTTTCATGTCACTGCTCCCGTTCCAGTTGTTATGGATCCCGCTGCCCGAAATTTCCGGGGATGATTAATTTATATGATACTGCTCAATAGTTGTCAACAGTGCGAATCTTGACATCTATTCAATCTGAATATTATTATGGCTGATACGATGGCCAATATAAAACAGGGTTTGAAAAAGTACCGGCTACTGGTGGTTGACGACGAAATACGGATCCTGAATTTCCTCAGGTCAAACCTGAGAGCTCTGGGATATGAAGTGGTAACCGCGAGCAACGGCCGTGAGGCTTTAGTGCAATTTCATGCCAGCCATCCCGACATAATCTTGCTTGATATAGTCATGCCCGCAATGAATGGGTTTGATGTACTTAAAGAGATACGTGGTTTTTCAAAGGTACCTGTCATATTTCTCAGCGCCAAGGGAAATGAACGTGACAGAATAACAGGGCTCGATATGGGGGCTGATGACTATATATCAAAGCCTTTTAGTCCTGATGAGTTGGTATCCAGAATTGAAGCGGTGATGCGCCGGTTCAGACCCGACGGACCTAAGATTCCAGATGAGCTTTCTTTGGGCGATATAACCATCGATTTCAAGGCGCATAAGGTCATGGTTAAAGGCAACAAAATATACTTAACCCGGATAGAATGGCTCTTGCTAAGCGAATTAGCATTAAATGCTGACCGTCTCATGAGTTATGAGGAGCTTCTAGTCCGTGTCTGGGGCGCTGAATACCGTGATGATGTTCAATTCCTCAGGACCTGGATCAGCCGCCTGAGACATAAAATCGAAGAGAAACCTGATGATCCCCAGATCATTCTTACCGTCACAAAAATGGGCTATATTTTGAAAACATTACAGTCCTGAGTATTTCAAGGAAAACACTGCCCACCAGTTCTGCAATACTATCCTCACTCGCGGTTAGAACATCCCAAAACGTCTTAACTTTTTAATATCTATCTACTGATTTATATGACTATTACATTTTTATATGACTATTACATTCTTAATCGTTTAACATGCAAGTAGTATATTTGAAGGAGGAGTTCTATCATGCCTAAAGTAAGTGGTTGGTTAATGGGGATACTATCCATAATAGCTGGTATCCTGGTCATCTGAATGCCCGGGTTGCTGTCGTGGATCGTTGGTATCTACCTGATTGTCATCGGTATCCTGGCTATTATATCTGCTACAAAAAAGTGACCGTGACCTTTCGGCTGTAAGTTGTATTGACTTCATCGGGGTCTTTCGCTTCAGTACCGCGTCAAATAAACAAGGCGGGCTTGCAAGCCCCACTTGTTTATTGTCAATTTTAAACACCGCCCTGGATGGGATTGCTGTGCTATAATGACCGGAGTCTGCGGTAATATAGGCGGGTATGGGTGATGTCCAAAGAAAAACCCCTCTTAATTCTCTTCGATGGAAATGCGCTGGTGCACCGCGCATTCCATGCGCTGCCGCCCCTGTCCATCACAAAGACCGGGGAGATGGTCAACGCCGTCCAGGGCTTCGCCAGCACGCTTCTGAAGCTGCTGAGGGAGAACGAGCCAGACTACTGGGCCATCACCTTCGACCGGGCCGCCCCCACATTCCGGCACGAGATGTTCGAAGACTACAAGGCCCAACGCCCCAAAACGCCGCCCGAGCTGGTCACGCAGATCGAGCGCGTCCACCAGCTTGCCGATGCGTTCAACCTGCCCATCTTCGAGATGGACGGCTTCGAGGCCGACGACTTGATCGGCACAATAAGCACGCTGGCAATCTCAGAAGGCATAGATACGCTGATCGTAACGGGCGACAATGATATGCTGCAGGTGGTGCAGCCGGGTGTACGCGTCATGTCCCCGCGGCGCGGTTTTGCCGATACGGTGGTTTACGACCCCCCCGCAGTAAAGGAGAAATACGGCCTGGATCCCGGACAACTGATCAGCTACAAGGCCTTGGTGGGCGACGCCTCGGACAATATACCCGGGGTGAAGGGCATCGGAGATAAAACGGCCGTTAAGCTGCTGCAGCAGTTCAATGATCTGGACGGTATCTACAGCCACATCGACGAGGTCCAGCCGGAGAGGATACGCAACCTGCTGCAGACAAGCCACGAGACCGCTCTCCAGAACAGTAAGCTCGCAGCCATAGTCACCGATGTGCCGATTACATTCGATATCAACGCTTGCAAGGTCAGCTCGTACGATCGCAATAAGGTCGTGGAGCTCTTTCGCGAGCTCGGTTTCTCGACCATGCTGTCACGCCTGCCCGAGGAGATCGGGGCTGCGCCAAAGGCCGCACCCAGGAAAGAACCCGAACAGAGCAGGTGTACCATAGTCGATTCCGCACAAAAATTAGACGAGCTGGCGCTGCGCCTGTCCTATGCCGGGACGTACGCAGTCTCCGTGACGCCGGGCGGCGACAATCCCATGCAGGCAGGCCTGGTGGGCGTCGCCATCTCGCCGGCCAGGGGCGAATCCTACTACATCCCCATCGGCCACAATACTCTCGATCGCCTCGAGCAACTGCCGCTGAAAACGACGGTCAAAGCGCTGAGTACGTACATAACGCAGGAGCGCTATGCCAAAATCGTCTACGACGGCAAATTCGACATCATATTGCTGGCTCAGAACGGGCTTAAAATGAGCGGCGTCAACTTCGATGTACTGATAGCGGCCTACCTGCTGGGCGAAAAGTCGCTCAAGCTCAAGTCGCTGGCGTTCAACAGGCTGGGCATCGAGGCGCGCGAGCTGGCCGACCTCACGGGCAGCGGGGCGAGACAGGTGTCGCCGGCGCGCCTCTCCATCGAGCAGGTGGGCGAGCTCGGCTGCAGCGACTCCGATATCACCCTCAGGCTCAAGGAATCGCTGGAGCAGGAGCTGCGCAACGAGGAATTGTGGAGCCTGTTCAACGATGTGGAGATGCCCCTGGTGCCGCTGCTGGCCGAGATGGAGATGAACGGGGTGCTGCTCGACAGGGCGCTGCTGCAGGAGATGTCATCCAGCCTGGGCAAGGACATGCAGAGGCTGGAGAAGGATATCTACGAAGCGATCGGCCACCAGTTCAACATCAACTCGCCCCAGCAGCTTTCGGGCGTGCTTTTCAATGAATTGAAGCTACAACCTATGCAGGCCAAGCGCAAGACACAGAGCGGCCTCTCCACCGATGCAGCCACACTGGAGGAGCTGAAAGACGCACACCCGGTGATTAAATTCATACTCGAATACCGCCAGCTTTCCAAGCTGAAATCCACGTACACGGACGCCCTGCCCATGCTGATCAACCCCGGGACGGGAAGGGTGCACACCAGCTTCAACCAGACGGGCACCACCACGGGCCGTCTGTCGTCCAGCGAACCAAACCTTCAGAACCTGCCGGTGAGAGGGGAGATCGGGTCAAGAATCAGGCAGGCTATTATTGCGCAGCCCGGATGGCTGCTGCTGTCTGCCGACTACTCCCAGATCGACCTTCGCGCTCTGGCGCACCTCTCTCAGGACAGCGAACTGATCGACACATTCCTGCGCGATGAAGATATTCATACACATACGGCCTCAGAGGTATTCGGGGTGCCGGACGCGGAGGTCACGCCGCGCATGCGCCGCGCCGCCAAGACGATCAACTTCGGCGTCATCTACGGCATGAGCGGATACGGCCTTCAGCAGGCCACCGACCTGAGCAGGGAGGAGGCCGAGCTCTTCATAAGCACCTATTTCAAGCGCTATCCCGGCGTCAAGAACTACCTGGAGGCCACCAAGAGGCAGGCTGCGGCCCTCGGCTACGTGCAGACGGTGCTGGGGCGGCGGCGCTTTATCCCTGAGATAAACTCGACCAACCGGCAGGCCAGGGAGTCCGCCGAGCGCATGGCCATCAATATGCCCGTGCAGGGCACGTCGGCGGACATCATCAAGATCGCCATGGTCAACCTGCACCGCGAGATGAAGAAACGCGGCATGAAGACCATGATGACGCTGCAGGTGCACGACGAACTTGTCTTCGAGGTCCCGCCGGACGAGATAGAAACGATTAAACAGATGGTGCTCGACATCATGCCCGGCGCCATGAAGCTGGTAGTGCCGCTGAAAATCGATATCAAGGTGGGGCAGAACTGGGGTGAGATGACCTGATGCCCGAGCTGCCGGAAGTCGAGACGATCGTCAACAGCCTGAGGCCCTGCGTCGTTGGACAGACTATTACAGGCATCGTTATCAGGGATACCAGGCCGATACAGCAGATCAGGGTGGACGAGTTCTGCGAACGGCTGATGGGGCGAAAAATAAATAGTCTGTCGCGGCGTGGAAAGTACATCATATTCGGCCTATCGCACAAAGAGAACCTGATCGTCCACCTGCGCATGACCGGCGCCCTGCTCTGGAACCCCACCGGGCCCGAACCTTTCTCGCGCCTGGAGTTCATCCTGGACGACCTATCAAGGCTGGTCTACACCGATGTGAGAAGGTTCGGCACTTTCTGTCTGGCCAAAGATCCGGAAAAGATAGTGGGTAAGCTGGGTATCGAGCCGCTGAGCAGCGAGTTCACATGTTCGGCGCTGGCCGGATACGTGGGGACCCGCTCGACGTCCGTGAAGACGGCGCTGCTGAACCAGGAACGCATCGCGGGCATCGGCAACATGTATGCCGACGAGGCGCTCTTCGCCGCCGGGATACACCCGCTGCGGCCCGCCGACTCGCTCAAGCCGCAGGAAATCGCAGCCCTGCACAGGTCAATCAGGTCGGTGCTGAAAAAGGCCGTGGAAAACCAGGGCGCGAGCATCCGTAATTACCGCCGCCCCGATGGGGCAGCGGGGCGGGCGCACGAGGAATTCGCCGTGGCGCACCGCGGTGGAAGGCCGTGCCCGCGCTGCTCCACAGCGGTGACCCGGATCGTGGTCGGCCAGAGGGGCACATACCTATGCCCGCGCTGCCAGCGAAAGCCTAAGTCGTGCTGATGGCGCCGGCGACCATAATCCTCGGACCGGCGTGGACACCGATAGTGGGGCCAACCTTGGTGCGGATTATTTTAGCATTGGGGATGGCAGAGCTTATACGTTTGGTCAGGTCTTCAAGCTCATCAGGCGTGGTGGCATCCTCTACTACTATTTCCTCAGGGTTACCGGTCTTTTTAATCAGGTCAACCAGTATATCTACGGCCTTGGCACGGCCACGCGCCTGGGTAACCGGGTGGATCACGCCATCCCTGAGCGTCAACACAGGGTTCAGCTTGAGCATTCCTCCCAGCAGGGCCTTGGCCAGGCCGATGCGGCCGCCTTTCCTCAGGTACTCCAGCGTGTCGAAAATCATGTAGACGTGGATCTTCGGCAGGATATCCTGTATCATCGCGGTGATCTCCGCCATCTTCATGCCTTTCTCGACCGCCCTGGCTGCCTTGAGTGTGGGAAGCAGCAATCCCGCACAGGTCCACCTGGTGTCGATGATCTCAATTTTTAATTTGCTGTCCACCAGCTTTTTGGCCTGCACGGCGCTCTCATAAGTGCCGCTGATGCCGCCGGATAAGGTCAGCACCAGTATTTCATCCGTTTGTTTGGCCAGCTTCTCATATGCCTCGGCAAATGCGCCAGGGGCGGGCTGAGATGTGGTGGGATGCACCTTGCCTTCCACCAGCATCTTGTAGAACTGAGCTCCCGTCAGGTTCACACCGTCCTGATAGCTATCGGTACCGAATAGCACGTTAAGCGGTACAATCGTGATATCGTACTGTTTTCGCATTTCCTCGGGTATGTCTCCGGTGCTGTCACAGATAATCTTTATCATCTTTAATTCTCCTCCACAGGTAGATTTCAAGAGCTACAGTATAGGCCGCAAGCACGCCGGGCTGATATCCGTAATTATACTTATCCGCGATTTCCCATCCCAATCGGCGACCGGGAGATCACCATCGGACATCGCCGGTTGATCACACTATGCTGAGATACGGACAAACACTTGACAGGATAGTAACGGCGTATACTATACTCGACACATCAGATACGGGTCCCCGTACTGCCAGTAAAATATAGCGTCAGGAGCGTGATATGAGTAAAGACAAGCCCACCAGATCAACCGGCAGGGACGATTCCATCGATACAGGCGATATCGACTCCCTGGTAAGCCTTCTGGGCAGCAAAGACGGGATCAAGAGGAGCAAGGCCAGGGCAGCCCTGGTCGATATAGGCAGGCCTGCAGTGCCCTCGCTGGTGAGCTCTCTGAAGGACCACAACCAGACCGTGAGATGGGAATCGGCCAAGGCGCTGGGGCAGATCAGCGACCCCAAATCCATAGACGCGCTGGTAATGGCGCTGAGGGACAAGCTCTTCGATGTGCGCTGGCTGGCCGCGGAGGCCCTGATAGGGATAGGGGACAAATCGGTCCGGCCGATCCTGCAGGCCATCGTCGTCAACCCGGATTCGGAGGAGGTCAGGGAAGGAGCGCATCACGTCCTGCACGACCTTGTGACCAGCCGGTACAGGGACGCCCTGAAGCCGGTCATCGCCTCCATGGAGGATATCACTTTTACGCTCGATATCCCCATCGAGGCCAAAAAGGCGCTTAAAGCCATCCGCTGACCGCCTTGACGCTGAAATAAACGCTGTATCCCCTGTTGCATTCTCATATGATTTGTGGTAAAAAAGGCCAGACTATCAAAAGGAGGTGGCTAATATGCCAGCGTGGGTTACAACAATCGACCAGCTCGGACCCGAGAAAGTACTGCATGTTTACGACCCTGCAACCGAACTGAGGGGTGTCGTGGTCGTCGATACGGTATCCATCGGCGGCGCGGCGGGGGGCACCCGCATGCTGCCCGATATAACCACCGAGGAGATATTTCAACTTGCGCGCGCCATGACACATAAGTTCGCCATCCTGGACTTCCCCATAGGTGGCGCCAAGGCGGGCATATGGGCCGAACCCGGGATCCGCGGCCCGCAACGCAGGGAGCTGATGCTGTCCTTCGGCAAGGCCGTAAAGACCTTGCTGGGCGCAGGCGTTACGCTGGCCGCCGACATGGGCACCGACAACGACGACGTCGCGACCTTCTTCGAAGGGGCAGGCGTGCCCAAGAAATTCACCGGCCTTTCATCCCAGATGATCGAAGGCGAGCCACTGGAGGACCACGCCACAGGTTACGGGGTAGCCGTAGCCGCCCTCTCGGCCTGCCAGTTCGCCGGGGTCAACATCAAGAACGCCAAGGTGGCCATCGAAGGCTTCGGCAAGGTGGGCGGCGGCGTGGCCCGCTATATCAGCGAGTCCGGCGCCAGCGTGGTGGCGATCTCAACCATCGAAGGCGGCATCTACAATAAGGACGGCCTGGATGTGAAAGCCCTGCTGGAGGCGCGCAAGACGGCGGGCGACAAGGCTGTTACGGAATACAAAAAAGCCAAGCGCATCAGGAGCCAGGAGATCTATAGCCTGCCGGTGGATATACTCATACCCGGCGCACGGCCGTATGTAATAACGAAAAAGAACGCAGGCAACGTCAAGGCCAGGGTCATATCCAGCATCGCCAACATACCGATGACGGACGAGGCCGAGGCCATTATCTTTAAAAAGGGCATACTGGCGGTGCCGGATTTCATCTCCAATGCCGGAGGCGTGATCCTGGGCGTGGTTGACGTCCTGGGCGGCACCTCGGATGACCTGTTCAGGATCCTGCGCGACTCAATCGGCCCGCTATCCTCAAGCATCCTCAGCGAGGCCAAACAGCAGGGCATCAATCCGAGGGCGCTGGCGGTGCAGAAAACCACGGCAAAGGTCCTGGCAGCCAAGAGCCAGCCGGCTGCGCCTGTAGACCTGGAGAAGCTGATCATCGATATGAGGAAACGCCTGGGATTCTCAGCGTAGTGTCCAGGAAGAACACAGACAGGTCAGACCGGCTCCGCCCGTAGAGGAAAAACGCTGCTTAGTCGTATTGCGCGGCATTAGTCGTAAGTGTATAATGTTCAGACGTAAGCAGGATCGGAGTCGGCAGATGAAGCCGGTAGTGCCGATATCTGTAGCTGATCATAGCTCGATATAATTGGAGGAGGTTTTTTATGGCGCTTACACAGGTATGGCTCTTCTCAACGATCGTCGGGACAATTATAGCCCTTATTCTGTGGTGGAGGACCAAAAACAAGAAATATTTTTATAGCGCGGCCCTGTCTTCATTTATCTGGTCCTGGCCAACCTTCTTGATTGAATGGTACGGGGTGTGCGTCCTCGGCATCTGGTATAATCCGACTTCTTCCGCGGTCCCCGAAGTTCCCTGGATTTTCCTGGGATGGTCGTTTGTCCTGGGTATCGGCCTGCTATATCTTTATCGTACTGTCTACAATAACAAAATCGTGCTGCTGTGTTTCATCATAGCAACAGCCGGCACGGAAGCGTTTTTCATCGCCACATCCATCCTGTCGGGCAAATGGGCCCACGGGGGAGGCTGGAATCCTTACTGGGGTTTCCTGCATGTCTTTGTTTTAAAGTGCCTGCTGGTCGCCATCGATATGCTGCTTAAAAGATTTAACGTATTCAACCGGATCGGGCTGGGTGAATCCAAGAAATAACCGGATAATTGATTATTGATATTAGAAATCCAATAAAAAACGCATAGGAGGAGGAACATTATGGCAGAATCGGCGCAACAAGCACTGGCATTATTGCGGGACGGCAGCCACTTCCAATGGTATGTCATCCCCCTGCTGCTGCTCGTCATGTACGTCTACGCCAACGAGGTTGAAAAAAAGAACTGGAGCCTGATACTGGCCGGGCTGGCCTTCTGGCTGATGGACTGGTTCAACGAGATCTGGAACGGCCTGGTCTTCCATTTCAACGGCTTCGCCCCGGTCTGGGGCACACCGGGTAACGGCAGCGCGCTGGTGCTGCTGATCGGCCTCAACATCGAGATCACATTCATGTTCTCCATCATGGGCATCGTCATGTGCAAGATGCTCCCTTCCGACAAGAACCTGAAGATACTGGGCATAAACAACCGCCTGGTCTTCGCCGTGGTCGGCGCGATACTGGCGGTGTGCATCGAGTGCCTGCTCAACTGGGTGGGCGCGCTGACCTGGGAATACAGCTGGTGGAACCTGGGCGCCCCCTGGCTGATCTGGCTGATCGGCTACCTGCCCTTCTTCCTGGTCAGCTACTGGGTGCTGGACATGAAGACGATTAAAAGCAAACTGCTAACGGTCGGCATCATCGGCGCTGTCGACATCATCTCAATCATAGTTTTCATGTGCTTCCTGAATTGGATATAACCTGAATTAACGCACACACGCTCAAAGGCCGCCGTTGATTAAACGGCGGCCTTTTTGTTTGCGTTTAAATCCGCCCGGCTGCCATCGCCCGAAAGTATGATACCCGCATAGTATATAAGTACGACCCCCGGCAATTTTATATCACTTCAAAACCGTCCCAACCTCCGATGGCATCCTTCCTCGTCGCATGTATACTTCACGTATAGAAAGGAGATTATTACGTGATACACTTGAAAACAGCTATAAGCGAACCTGAAAAACACACCGTGTCGGAGCGGTCGGTAACCTTCGGCAGCAACGGCGTGGAATTGCATGGGACGCTTTTCATGCCGTCCGGCGCAGGCAAAGGCCGCCGCTTGCCCGGCGCGGTGATGTGCCACGGCTATGGCGGCGATCAGATAGCCTTCGAAAACAGCGCAAAGACCCTGGCCGCAGAGGGCATTGTTACACTGACCTTCGATTTCCGCGGCCACGGCTCCAGCGGAGGGACTCTCGACGGCAGCATCGTGAACGATGTTATAGACGCCTGGGATTTCCTGCACAGCCGGCCGGAGGTCGACCGCAAGAGCATGGGCCTGATAGGACACAGCATGGGCGCCTTCTCGGCTATCCTGGCAGCGGGCAAGCTTAAAAAGGCCAGGGTGCTGGTAGCGCTGGCCTGCCCGGGTGAAATCAAGAACAAAGTGGCCAGAAACCCCGATCATTTCGTCCATCCGCTGCTGCGTTTAATAGCCAGGTCGATATTCCAATATTTTAACGTGATCAACAAAATCAAGATGCGCGTGGACTGGAGGAGATTTCTGGAATTCTGGATCAGGACCAAGCCCTCGGAGGCGCTGTCCGGCCTGGAAGACTGCGCAAAGCTTTTCGTCTTCTGCCTGGGCGACCAGACTTCCCCGTACAACAGGTTCCTTTACTCATACGCCATGGCCAGCGAGCCCAAGCAGGTCATGATCTCATGCGGGAACCATACCTCCATGATAGAGCCGGGCGAGCTGCGCACACAGTGGCAGAAATGGACCGTGGGAGCTCTGCACGGCAGACATCCATATCCTTAATACGATTAATTCTCACACTCCAAACCTCCTTATAGTGAACAGGGGGCCGTACGCGGCCCCCTGTTCCATTTACAGCCTTAGCGTTGTATAATCGCTGCTGACCGACATGGGCATTTTTAATCGCCTGGCTAACGCAATTTTCCGTACGGCCACCTCCGGACAAAACAGGAGGCGGTGGCTTTACACCGCGCTGGTGGCATTTCTCTTCGGCTGCTTCCTGGCTCTCTTCTTCGTCGGCGCATACTTCACAGACAGATGGCTCAACCTGACCCCGGTCGTTTATCAACCCTGGAACCTCATACTGGGGCTGATACTGCTCGTGCCGGGCGCAGCCATGATAAGCTGGACCTATATACAGTTTTTCAGGGCCGGGGGCACGCCCGTCCCCATCAATCCCCCTCAGAAGCTCATCATCACGGGACTCTACGCATACAGCCGCAATCCCATGCTGATGGGCATCTTCCTGGTATTCTTCGGCGTGGGTGTCCTGACAGGATCTATATCACTGACATTTATCTTCTCGCCGCTGCTGGTCCTCTTCTTCTACTTCCAGATAACCAAGGTCGAGGAGAAGGAGATGGGACTGAAGTTCGGCCAGGCCTACCGCGAGTACAAGCAGAGGGCGCCCAGGTTCTTCCCCGGGCTGCCGAAAGACAAATAGCTTATCATCAGGAAAAGAATGGATACTATTTTACTGGCCGATGAACTTGGCGCCGTGGTAAGCGCCTTTTATACCACTTACCGCGATATCGACGATGAATCCGCTTCAAGGCGGCCGAAGGAAGGCGAATGGTCGCCGAAGGAGATAATCGGCCACCTGATAGACTCCGCCTCCAATAATCAACAGCGTTTCGTAAGGCTGCAGATAGAGGAGCAGCTGGTTTTCCCCGGCTACGGGAAGGACAATACCAGATGGGTGTCGATCGAGCATTTCAACGAGATGAGGTACAGCGACCTTATTACACTGTGGATGCTGTACAACGTTTTAATCGGGAACATTATCAGGATGGCTGATCCTGCAAAGCTGCAGAACTGCTGGGACAGCGACAAAGGTAAAATTACTCTGCTGGACCTGATGAAAGACTACGTGCGTCATTTAAAGGAACATACTGCTTCGCTGACCGGCATTCTTGAAAAAGCGGCGCACTGAAGACTATTAGGATGTCGGCAGCGTAAAGCTGAAGGTGCTGCCCCTGCCAGGCTCGCTCTCCGCCCAGATCTTTCCGCCGTGCAATTCGACGTATTTGCGCACCAGCGCCAGGCCTATCCCCGCCCCGCCGTAGCCGCGCTGCCGCGCTCTGTCGGCCTTGTAGAAATGGTCGAATACTTTGGCCAGGTCGTCCGGATCGATGCCGCTACCCGTATCTGACACGGAGACTACCACACCATTCTCCTTCCCCATCACAGCCCTGACCCCGATGCTGCCGCCGGGCACGCTGAAGCGCAGCGCGTTCTCCAGCAGGTTGTGCAGCACCTGTCTGATTCGTCCGGCGTCGATATTAACGCGCGGCAGGTCCGCCGCCGCATCGGCATACAGCGAAATGTCCTTTTCCTGGCAACGGGCCTGAAAAACGGCGACCTCGGAATTGATCAGCCCTGCCAGGTCCGTCTCCTCGGGGTACAGCTTTAACTGACCAGCTTCGGCCAGCGATAGCTCGCGAAGGTCGGTGATCAGGCGATTGAGCAGCACCGTTTCGTCGTAAACCGGGGCTATCTGCTCCGGCGTGGGCGCGATAACGCCGTCCAGCCAGGCTTCGAGGTTGCCCTGGACTATGCTGAGCGGGTTGCGCAGCTCATGCGCTACATCCGCCAGCAGTTGCTTACGGCTCTTTTCCTTCATCTCGAGCTGCTCGGCCATGGTATTGAAGGCGGCGGATACTTCTCCCACTTCGTCATCGCTTCTGTGTTTCACGCGCTGGGACAGGTCGCCGGAGGCCACCCTGCTGGCAGAGGCCGCCAGCTCTCTCATGGGCCTGGTCACCAAAATGCTGACTATGATGCCGAGAGCCACGGCTATTGCAATCGCCACAAAAGCCGCTATGCCCAGAGAGCGCTGCGAATCCTGCAGGAAGTCCTGCTCGGCCTGGCCCAATCCCATCACACCCGTATCAGGATGAGGGCACGTGCAGACTTCATCGTGCTGCTGGCAATAATTGGTGAAATTCGTATTCACCGTCTGGTTAACCCAGACGGCCAGCGCACCGATACTCAACAAAGCCAGGCCGGCAAAAAGCAGGCTCAGCTTCACAGACAGGTTATTCATGAGGCTGCTCCAATTTATAACCGACCCCTCTCACCGTTATCACGGGATTATCGGCGTCGCCGCCTATTTTACTTAGCTTCTGCCGCATATTCTTGATATGCGCGTCGATGGTCCTGTCGTAACCTTCATAGGTTTCACCGAAGGCCGAATCCATAAGCTGGAGGCGTGTAAAGACGCGGCCGGGGTTTCTGGCCATGACCGCAAGAAGTTTAAACTCGGCGGCGGTAAGGCCGACGGCCTCGTTTTTATACTTGACCTCGTGCCTTTCGAAATCCACCAGTAAATCCCCGCTGACAAGCCTGCCGGTTGGCCTGGCCCCATCGGTATACCTGCGCAGCACCGCCGCTACCCTGGCGGACAGCTCGCGCGGGCTGAAAGGCTTGGTGACGTAATCGTCGGCGCCGATCTGCAATCCCACGATCTTGTCCACTTCGTCGTCCCGCGCCGTAAGCATGATAACCGGTATGTCTGAGAATGCCCTGACCGTGCGGAAAACCTCGATGCCGTCCATGCCCGGCAGGTTAAGGTCCAGCACTATCAGGTCGGGCTTGAGTATACGGGCCTTTTCCACCGCGTCTTTGCCGTTGCCCGACAGTATGACCTCGAAGCCGTCCTTCTCAAGATAGGCCCTGACAAGATCGCATACCTTGGACTCGTCATCCACAACCAGTATCTTTCTGCGCGCCATTTTTAATAACCCCTCAGGCTGATTTTATCACACATAATATAAAGGGACGAAGAGGTCGATGCTTCGTCCCTTTAGCAGGAGGATGGTTATACATCAGGGGATATCATTAAATCTTCTTTACCGGAAGCAGCATCCACCCCTGTAGGTGCTTGTACCGGTACCCGTCTGGCCGGGCGTGGTAACACTGCCCTGTCCGTATCCCGGGCAGTTGGGGCATTTAGCTCCGCCGGGGATATAGGCGCCCGGAGTGTCGTCTGCATCAGCCCCTGCGGACCCCTGCCCGAAACCGGGGCAATTGGGGCACAGCGGACCGCGGGCATATTGTGTGTCTGCAGCCTGCCCGGAGGTGTATACTGGCGATCCCACCTGTTTGACCGCATTGCCGCCTGTTACAGCCAGCGTAATCCCTATCGTAGCTGTTATCAGTAAAACAGCAATTATGATGGGGATTCCTATCTTGAACCAGCTATTCATATTGTGCGCCTCCTTTGCGCTTTAACTTATGAGGTAATTGTATAGCTGGATTGTGAATTTATAATGAATGGACGAGGAGGTTTATGTGAACGCTGCCGGGCCGGATTACGCGGAATCTCGCCTGCTGTTCCTGCGATTCCGGTAATAGTTGTAAGCCCGAAAGATTGCGGTGGACGCGCGCCCGACGGAAGGAAAAACGGCGTAACCGGCGTCCAGCACCTGTTTGAATGCCTTCTCCGGTAGGCCGTCGTCACCGTGAACTGTATTGATGGTCATGGCCAGCGCTACGGGTTTGGGCGAAACGCTGGCCCACCCGATCAGCGCCTCAGTGTGTATTTTGTATTGGAAATCGCGCGGTACGAAGGGGTCCTGCTCCGGCGTGGAGTGCAATAATATCAGGTCCACCCCGTCCCAACCGGCCACGGCGCTGAGGGCCTCCCTGGCCTTATCGATACCCCAATACGGATTTATGTCGAGAGGATTCTTAAAGATATTGCCTGCATCGGTCTTGTAAATCTTCATCAGGGCCTGCCGGAAAATTGGTGGCAGCATGGGCATGGAGAGGCCGGCGCGGCAGCAATCATCAGAGGCCTGGACGCATGAACCGCCCCCATGCCCGACAACCAGCGTGTCCAATCCCGTGATTTCCGGGCAGCGCTGAAGCACGGTGACCACGTCGAACATCTCCTGAACGTTGTATACCCTGATGGCGCCGGTCTGGCGCAACAGCGCATCCCAGGTCAGGCTGGACCCGGCGATGGCGCTGGTATGGGATACGGCCGCCTGCGAGCCGCCTCCCGTATCCGCGCATTTAAACACGATGACCGGCTTGCTGTCAGCGGCCTTCCTTAAAGCTCTGAGCAGCCGGGGGCCATGGTTGGTGCCCTCGATGTAAGCGGTGATGATATCCGTCTCAGGATCTTCCGTGAAATACTCTATCAGGTCGCACTCGTTGATGTCGGAGGCGTTCCCGTAGCTGACGACCTTGCTGAAATCGATGCCGCGCCGGTTGGCTTCCCGGATGCCGATGATGCACTGCCCCCCGCTCTGTGCCAGATATCCCACTCTGCCGGGTACTTTGGAAAAATTCATGCCGAAGGCCAGCCCGGCTTCCGGGCAGTAAATCCCCATGCAGTTCGGCCCGATGACGCGGATGCCGTACTTACGTGCGGCGCTCAGCATCTGCGATTGCAGCTCCAGCCCGACGCTGTCCTCGATCTCGCCGAAACCGGAGGTAAAGAAGTGCATCACCTTGACGCCTTTTTTACCGCAGTCTTCCACAAGCTGTGGGACATACTTATTCTGAATGGCGGCGATCACGTAGTCGACTTTACCGGGGATATCGCTGATACTCTGATAGACCTTGCGACCGCAGACCTCGCCCTCGCCCGTACCAACTGCGTACAGCGGGTCCTTATACCCGTACTCAAGCAGCATCTTGACGAACTGGTTGCCCAGCTTGAACTTGTTGAGCGCATCGGGGACGGTGCCGACCACCGCTGTTGCCCCCGGGTGAAAGATATAATCCAGCTCAGGCCGCTTTATACTCTCTGACAATTCAGCAATCCTTTCAAAACGCTATATTCTAATCTATGGGAAGGCCAAAAATCCAGCTTCACACTCACACATCGAACATCCGAGAGGCCGCCGCCGGAGTATATCGGACCGCGCGCATAATAATAGCGGGCGGCCCTCGGGCCGCCCGCCCATTATCGTATCGATATGGCCTTTACAGCCCCAGCTGCACGGCCACGTTTTCCCGGTGATAGTCCGCATCGCCATAGACTATTTCAGATGCCTTGGCCCTGCGGAAGTAAAGGTGCATGTCATGGTCCATGGTGAAGCCTATGGCGCCGAATATCTGGTGAGCCAGCACAGTCACCCGCTTGAAGGCTTCGCTGGTCCACGCTTTGGCCATTGAGACCTCCATATCTGAAGGCAGGCCCTCGCTCTCGGTCCAGGCCGCTTTGTAGGTTATGAAGCGCGAGCCGTCCACGTCGGTGACCATATTCGCGCAGTAGTGCTGGATAGCCTGGAAGGCGCCGATGGGACGGTTGAACTGGACTCTCTCCTTGGCATAACTGACCGCCATATCCAATGAGGCCTGGGCGCCCCCCACCATCTCGGCACACTTGCAGACAGTGGCCTTCCTCAGTATGGACTTGACGACCGGCCAGCCACCGTTCAGCTTTCCCACAAGGTTGTCGGCAGGGACCTTGACGTCTTTAAAGGCCACCTCGCACAGCTTGTCCCGGCCCAGTGTTTTGAGCAGCGTGACCTTAAGGCCGGCGCTCTTCGCGTCCACCAGGAAAATACTGACACCGTCCTCCGCATCGGGGCTCTTTTTGGTGCGCGCAACCACCAGTATAAAATCGGCCACGTTGGCATCCGGCACAAACATCTTGGTGCCGTTCAAAACATATTGGTCGCCCGATGCCCTGGCTTCCGTATCGAGCGAGGCCGGGTTATAGGTGCCCTCCAGCCCGGTCAGCGCCAGCGTCATGATCAGGTCGCCGGAACATATCTTGCTTAAATAGTCCTCTTTCTGTTTCTCACTGCCGGCCACAAGCAGAGTGAACCCCGCCAGGACGACCGTAGAGAAGAAAGGCCCGGGAACGATGTTATAGCCCATCTCGTCCAGCAGGACCGTCAGGTCGAGCAGGCTGCCGCCGTTTCCGCTATATTTCTCGGGGAAGGGCAAACCCATCCATCCCAGGTCCGCCATCTTTTTCCAGAGCTCCTTTGAGAGGCCGGTTTCACCCTCATCAAGCTCGCGCACGAGCTTCTTGGGGCATTCCTTGACCAGGAATTCGCGCGCCGATTTTTTTAACATCTCCTGTTCTTCGTTCAATCCCAGATCCATGTTTGTCCCTCCCGGTTTTAATATTTATGCATAAACCGCTGTTTTATTTACGCTTGAGGCCGAGTCCCCGCTGGGCCAGAATATTTCTCTGTATCTCGGAGGTGCCTGCGCCGATAACCGCCGATAAGGAATCAAGGTATCCGAGCGAGAACCTGCCCCTGAGGGGCGCGTGCTCGGAGCCCGGCCAGAGCTGCCCGTAGGGTCCCATAATCTCCAGGCCGGTATCAGCCAGCTTCCTGCTCAGGATAGTGGTCACCAGTTTGATCTCAGAAGCCTCGATATTGGGGAAGAGGTTATTATCCATCATCCAGGCGGTCCTGTAATACAGCGTATAGGCTATTTCGATCTCGATGGCAAGCTCCGCGAGCTTCGCCCTTATCCTCGCATCCTGGCTTAATAGTCTGCCGTTACGCCTAGTTTCCCCGGCATATTTCAGCAGGTCCTCGAAGCGCCTGCGGAAGCCTCCCATGGATATCACCAGCCTTTCGAAATCCAGCGCCACCATGAGGTAATAGAAGCCCATGTTCATTTCGCCTACCACGTTCTTTTTTGGCACGCGGACATTATCGAAAAACACCTCGTTGAACGAGTGGAAACCATCGATATTGATAATGGGCCTGATAGTGATACCCGGCGTCTTATTGTCCACGATAAACAGCGCAGTTCCCCGATAGGGCTGGGCATCCATGTCCGTCCTGGCCACCATCCAGCCGCAGTCCGCAACGTGCGCCCCGCTGCCCCAGATCTTCTGGCCGTTGACCACCAGGTAATCCCCATCTTCGACCGCCCTGGTCTGTATGGCTGCGAGGTCCGATCCTGCGTTGGGCTCGCTGTAGGCCAGCCAGAACTTGAGGTCGCCTTTGATTATTTTAGGGATCCACTCCTGCTTCATTTCCTCGCTGCCGAAGCGCAGGATGGTAGGGCCGGAGATAAGTGTAGAGATATCCATACCGGGAGCGCCATAGTAGCTGACGATATCAAAAAATATGGCCTGTTCCACAAACGAGCGGCCGCCACCCCCGTATTCTTTGGGCCAGGCCATGGTAAGCCACCCGCGCTCACCCATTTTGCGTCGGAATTTCTCCACTTCCGGATCTCTGACCTCAAACTCGCCGATGGCTCCGTAGCCCCCGGGCCAATAAAGGTCCTTCTCGGCATAGCTGCGAGGCAGCTCATCGAGGATGAACTTCTCGACTTCTTGCCTGAACTTGTTTTCAGCTTCGCTTAGGCGAAAATCCATATGCCTGCGCACACCTCATTATTATTCCGGCGCCGCTATTTACGCGGCAGGCCGAGTCCCCGTATGGCTATGATATTACGCTGGATCTCGTTGGTGCCTCCGCCGACGCCGATGGACAGCGATGCAAGATAGCTCCTGTACATCTCCGCCGTTCCGATTGCCCTGGGGGAGCCGAAAGCAAGCTGTCCGTACTGGCCCAGCACCCTCATGCCGGCGTCCGATATCCTGCGCAGGAGTTCGCTGCCAAATACCATGGCCTGGGAAGACTCGTAGTTGGAGTGTCCGCCCTTACTGTAGATCCATGCTATGCGGTAGCAGAGCATGCGCGCCACCTCGATCTCGATGGCCATCTCCGCCAACAGGCTGCGCATGATGGGATCTTGCGATATCAGCTTTCCGTTTCTCTTATTGGCCGTGGCATATTTGACCATGTGGTCGAGCACCAGCTTGTTGGTTGCAGCGGTCTGCACGCCGGAGCGCTCGAAGTCCAACGCCATGGCAAGCTGGAACCAGCCATTGTTTTTCTGTCCCACAAGGCTGTCCTTGGGGATGCGCACATCATCGAAAAAGACTTCGTTAAAGGAATGGCAGCCGATAACATTGATCAACGGGCGTATAGTGATGCCCGGGCTCTTCATATCGATCACAAACATGCTCATATTGCGGTGCTTGGGCGCCTCGGGGTCGGTGACAGCCCCCAGCCAGCAATAGTCTGCATAGTGCGCATAGCTGCACCATATCTTCTGACCGTTGATTATATAGTTATCGCCCTGCTCGGTAGCGCGCGTCTGCAGCGACGCCAGGTCGGAGCCCGCGTTGGGCTCGCTATACCCAAGACAGAATACTATGTCGCCTTTGGCTATACGGGGGATATAATCGTTCTTCTGTTCTTCGCTGCCGAAATGCTGCAGGGCCATGCCCACCCAGTTGACCGTGATCTCGGTCTCGATGCTGACCGGCGCGTCATGATAAACGAGCTCTTCGGCAAGTATAAGGCGCTTGATGTGGCCCAGCCCTGCGCCGCCCAGCTCAACGGGATAAGCCGGAGCCAACCACCCCTTGGACCCGAGAATTTTCTGAAACTGGCGCGATATTTTCCACGACTCCTCCGTCTCCTGCCAGAGACCGGTGGGCAACTCCCGCCAGCGCTGCGGTATAGCGGTTTTCAACCAGCCCTTTACTTCACTGCGAAACGCTTCCTCTTCAGCACTGAACTTGAAGTCCATGGCGATATCCTCCTAATCTTCACATATCCGGCTTTACCATGCCCTCGCATCGGCCGGTACATCAACTTGCCGGGCTGCCCGACATTTTATCAGAAGGAATACCTGCAATCAATATTAACTAATTGATTAATCAATATATTTTGCCATACGCAATTTACGTTCAAAATATTTTGTGATATCTCGAGTGATAACTTGTTTACATGGTTTCATAATTGTTATAAAATAGGCGGAAATCGCCAGGGGGGAAGAAGGCCATGAAATATTTTGAGGACTTCAAGCTCGGGGAGAAAGAGGTCACCAGAGGCCGCACTATCACTGAAGCTGATGTTACCATGTTCGCTGCCCTGAGCGGCGATTGGTACCCCCTCCATGTCAACGAGGAAGTTGCCAAAAATACCATCTTCGGCGGGCGCATCGCCCACGGTTTTCTCGTGCTCTCCATAGCATCCGGGTTTGTCACTCCCTACGAGACTGCGCTCATAGCTTTTTACGGCATGGATAAGGTGCGGTTTACAGGCCCCACCAGGCTAGGCGATACCATTCACCTGGAAACAGAGGTCGCCGAAATCAAGGATAAAGGAGATTTCGGCGTGGTATCAAGTCAGTGGCACGTCAAGAACCAGCGCAACGAAGATGTGGCTATATGTTTGATCAAGGTGGCGGTGTCCAGGAAACCAAAGGGGTAAGGCGACCGCACTTAATTCAATAGAATCTAAATATTAAAGGAGGCATATAATAATGGCTGGCAGAGTTGGAATTGTGGCGGCATCCGCAACAAAGTTCGAAGCCGCCAAACCCTACGAACACCTGATGGACCTCGTTATAGAGGTCACGGACAAGGTCGTCGAGGCCGCGGGCATCAACCTCAAAAATGATGTCGAAGCCGTCATAAGCTGTTCCCAGGACTTTTGGGACGGCAGGACGATCTCATCAATGCCCATACCAGACGCCGTCTGCTCTCACCTCAAGGATGAGTCCAAGGTAGCGGGCGATGGCGCTTACGCGGTGCTCTATGGGGCCATGCACATCCTTTCGGGCGATAACAAGCTGGTCCTGGTGGTAAGCCACTGTGAGGAATCGATCACCGACGGCACCATGATAGAAAACTGGTCGATCGACCACGTCTACCACCGCTGGCTGGGCCTCGATTACACCATGGGGGCGGCCATGCAAGCCAGGCGATACATGGACAAATACAAGATCACGCCCGAGCAGTTCGCCAAGGTCGTGGTGAAAAACAAGGGCAACGCGCGCAAGAACAAACTGGCTCAGGAGGCTATGGAACTCACGGTCGACCAGGTGCTGAAGTCGAAGATGCTGGCCGACCCCATTACGCAGTTGCAGAAGAAGCCCATCTCCGATGGCGCCTGCGCCATGATCCTGGCCAGCGAAGAAGTGGCGAAAAAACTGACGCCCAATCCGGTGTGGATAACCGGATCCGGTAATTATTACGAGCACCACAACCTGGGCGACCGGGACCTGGCGGAATGCGATGCCCTGATTAAGTCGGCCAAAAGGGCCTACAAGATGGCGGGCATCAGCAACCCGGTCAAGGACCTCGACCTGGTTGAACTTTCTGAGTACTATGCGCCCCAGGAGCTGCTGTGGACAGAGGGCCTGGGCCTGTGCGGCCGCGGAGAAGGCGGCAAGCTGATCGACAGCGGCAAGACGCAGTTGAAGGGTGAAATACCGATCAACCCGTCGGGCGGCCTGCTTTCAGGCGTACCGGTAACGGTAGCGGGCATGACCAGGGTGGCTGAAGCTGTCTGGCAACTGCAGGGAAAGGCGGGGGAGCACCAGGTGCAGGGCGCCAGGCGCGCTGTCGCCCACGGTTGCGACGGCCTGGCAGGTCAGATGCACTGCGTACTCGTTCTCGAAAAGGGAGGTAAATAGAATGGCAAACAGGGTTGCAATCGTTGGAATCGGTCAGACCACGCACAGCGGCCGAAGACCCTATGTCAATGACGGCGAGCTGATTTACGACGCCGTTACCAGGGCACTGGAGGATGCCGGCCTCACTATCAATGATATGGAAGCCGTAATGGCGGGCAACATGGACTTCTTCGAGGGACATCACCTGAACGATGCCATGCTGAACCTCTACAGCGGAGCAGCCGGCAGGCCGGGCTTCAAAATGAACACCGGCGGCACGGTCGGGACTATGACGGCCATACAGGGCTGGTATCATATAGCCTCGGGTTTATACGATATCTGCCTGGTCATCGGCTGGGAAAAACATGACGAGGGGCTGGTGACACCGGCTATCTCCACCATTACCGATCCCGCGGTAGACCGGCATTTCCTGGTGGGCGCCATCGGCGGCCTGGCGACGGTCTCGGTGGCCTACATGCAGAGGAGCGGATGCAAACTGGAGCACGCCGCCATGGTGCGCGCCAATGCATCCCAGGCCGCACACAGGAATCCCAACGCGCACATGCGCGAGATATATACCGTTGAAGATGTTATGAACGCCAGGATGGTGATGTACCCGCTGAACCTGCTGATGTGCTGCCCCACCAGCCTGGGCGCCACCGCAATGGTACTCGCCAGCGAGAGCAAGGCCAAGAAGATATGCAAAAATCCGGTCTGGATGAAGGACCACGTAACGGTCCACGTGGAATACGGCGGCGCGCAATTCGGAATCGGCGAGAAGCGCTGGACTTCCCATATGGAGGCCGGCGCCAGGCTATTTAAGCGCAACCATATCACCAAACCAATGGTAGAAACCCAGGTCTTCGAGATGTACGACCCCTTCGCCTTCGCCATACCCATGTGGCTGGAGGACTTCCTGGTCTGCGAGCCCAACGAAGGATGGAAGCTGGTTGAGAAAGGCGCTCTCAAGCTGGAGGGAGAATACCCGGTCAGCCCGTCCGGCGGCGTGCTCTGCACCAACTCCATCGGTGATTCCGCCATACTGAGGGTAGCCGAGGCTGCCCTGCAGGTCAGGGGAGGCGCAGGTGAGCACCAGGTGACCAGGGAAGTCAAGCAGGCCCTGGCCAGTGGCTTCGGCGGATCATACTGGTCCGACCTGCTGCTGCTCAGCAAGACCATGGATTAACTGGAGGGAATGAAAGATATGAAGCAAAAACCACAGGAAGAGTTAATTTACATCAATAAGACGATGAAGATCCCCTACAAATGGAGGACCGGCGAGGTCTGGGGTGAGTTCTTCAGGGAGTTAAAGGAAAACGGCATTATCTACGCCAACCAGTGCCCCACCTGCGGGCGCCAGTTCTGCCTGCCCAAGTCGGTCTGCACGAGGGACCACACCGTATGCACTGACAGGTCGAAGTGGATCCCGGTCGGGCCGAAGGGGACTGTTGTGACCTATTTCATGGCGGAGCAATCGTTCCTGCTGCCGACGTCGGGTGAGATGCTCAAGATCCCCTTCGCGGTCGGCATCATACTGATGGACGGCGCAACCGTCATACTGCAGCACCAGCTCGAGGAGACGGACGAGAAAAAGATCAAGCCTTTCATGCGGGTCGAAGCGGTTATCAGGCCCAAGGCGGAGCGCAAGGGCAACATTTTCGACATAGTCCACTTCAAGACAATTACCGAGTAATTAAAGATGAGATAGGAAGGAAATAGCTATGGAAGCAGTAAAAAAAGAACCTGTCATTTTTGAAGGCTTCGTCATCATGCCCTATAAATACTCCGTGGGCTCCATGGCAAGCAAGTTTTTCATCAAGATCAGGGACAGCAAGGTGATCAGCGGGGCGAAATGCCCGAAATGCGGCTTCGTCAATGTCCCTCCCAGGTCGGTATGCCCGAAGTGCTTCAGCAAGGTGGAAGAGCTGATTGAGCTGAGCGGCAAGGGCACGCTCCAAACATTCACTATCGTACACTACGAATCATCGGTGCAGGCGTTGAAGCCGCCCTATGCCATAGGCGTGATCAAGCTGGACGGCGCCGATACGGGGATGACACATTTCATCGGGGACGTCGATGCAAAGTCGATTAAATCGGGAATGAAGCTGGAGCCGGTTTTTAGGGACAAGCGTGAAGCCGAAATCATGGACATTCAGTATTTCCGTCCGGTCAAATAGTTGCAGATATTAAAGGTAAATTCATAATAGAGGAGGCATGTATGGAAAACAAAGTTATCATCACAGCAGCACTGGCAGGGTCGGCGACTTTCAAAAATAATAACCCTGCAACACCTTATACGCCCAAGGAGTATGCCGAGGAGGCCGCGAAAGCCTTCAAGGCGGGCGCCGCCATGGTACACATCCACGGCCGCGACGAGACCATGGGCGGGTATCACACATCGGAAGTGGACAAGGTAAAAGCAACATACGACGCGATCAGGCAGCGCTGCCCCGACCTGATTATCCAGGTCACTTCCTCGGTGGGCTTTCCCTGCCAGGTCGGGCCGTTCCCCGAGTCGGATTGCGTTAACCTGATAAACAATTTGATCAAACTCAACATGGAGTCAAGGATACGGTCGATCCAGGCCATCAAGCCGGAGAGCGCCTCACTCAATACCAACACCATGAATTTCAGCGTGTTGGACCGCAAAACCGGTCAGATCCTTATCGACAATGTTTTCGTCAACTCCTTCGGTATGCTGCAGGATTTCGGTAAAATCATGGAAGAGATCGGATGCAGGCCGGAGGCTGAGCTGTACGACGTCGGAGGCCTGGACAACTGGATTATCATAGCCAAACAGAATATCTTCCGTAAGCCCTACAACTTTAACTTCGTCTGGGGCGTGAACGGCGGCCAGAAATTCAGGCCCGAGGTATTTGTGGCATTTGTCAATGCGCTGCCGCCCGACTCCAATTTCACTACCTGCGCCGTGGGCACTGAGCAGGTCCCTGCCATCATGCAGTCATGCATGCTGGGAGGGCACATGAGGGTGGGCCTGGAGGACAACACCAGGATGCCGGATGGGGAACTGGCCAAAGGCAGCTATGAACAGGTAGAATTAGCTGTTAAAATAGCCGCCATGCTCGGTAGGGAGCCGGCTACTCCAGCCGAGGCGCGCAAGATACTCGGTATTATAAAAAAATAGAAGCCGCTTTTCCCGTATAATTAATAGTTCACTTAAACTTGCCGGTAAGCTGTAAGTTATTCAGCTTCCCGGCAAGTTGACTGATATCTTAAAACGACTGAAGGAGCAGCAAATGGAAGTTTTACACGAAGGCAAAGGGCAACTGGTCGGATGGCACGATCCGGATGAAAACCGGGAGTATGTCCTGCACAACAAGTCGCGTGCGCTCAAGGACAAAACCATGACCGCGAGCGAGGCCGTGACTAAATTCATCAAAGACGGCGACTTCATCGCCAGCGGCGGTTTCGGACATATCCGTGTTTCCATGAACATAATCTATGAGATCATCCGCCAGCGCAAGCGCAACCTGATCATGGCAGGCAAGACGGCCGTCCACGACCTGGACCTCCTGGTGGGCAACGGCTGCGTTGACAGGGTTGAAGTAGCCTATAGCTTCGGCCACGAGGTCAGAGGCCTGTCGCCGGCCAGCAGACGCATGGTGGAATCCGGCAGGTGCAAGGTCATCGCTGAAATCAGCAATTCCGGCTACCAGTGGAGGTTCCTGGCGGGCATGATGGGCCTCCCCTTCATCCCCAGCCGCAACCTGCTCGGTACCGATACGGGCGCATACAGCTCCTGCAAGGTGGTAACCGATCCTTTCAGCGGCAAGCCTATAAACCTGATCCCGGCAGCCTATCCGGACGTAGCTTTCATACATGTTCACCGCTGCGATATCTACGGCAACTGCCAGATCGACGGCATCATGGTAGAGGACTTTGAGCTGGCACGCTGTGCCCGCAAGCTCATCATAACCACAGAGGAGATCATTGATAACGAGATAATGCGCAGGGAACCCTGGCGCAACGTGATACCTTTCTATGTTGTGGACGCCGTGGTCGAGCAGCCTTACGCATCACATCCTTGCGAAATGCACGGCAAGTATTTCTTCGACGAAGAGCATATTGCTGAATGGCTGGCGCTTTCAAAGACCGACGAGGGTGTCCAGCAATACTCGGACAAATACATCTTCGGGGTGAAGGATTTCGATGAATACCTGGAGATCTGCGGCGGGCTGAAAAAGATTGGATTCCTTCAGAAGCGTGAAGCTATGAGGGTGCCGCTGGTAACACCCTGGCGCAAATAGAAACGGCATACGATGGTCCAGATTATAAGGGAGAATGAATGATAAATGGCCAACAATCAAAACGCCAGATATAACATGCGTGAATTCCTGGCATTCACAGGCTCAAACCTGCTGGAGGATGGCAAGTCCGTCTTTGTCGGCACGGGTCTTCCCATGATAGCCGGCATGCTGGCACAAAAGACGCACGCTCCTAATCTCCTGATCATATTTGAAGCCGGGGGCGTTGGCCCCATACTGCCCGAGCTGCCCATATCAGTGGGACAGGCCTTAACCTGCTACAGGGGGATTGCCGCCACCAGCATGCATGATGTGATGTCGTCCTGCCAGGCGGGATTCATAGATTACGGCTTCCTGGGCGGGGCCCAGGTGGATATGTACGGAAATATAAATACCACCTGCATTGGTGACCATGACCACCCTAAGGCCCGGCTGCCTGGCAGCGGCGGCGCCAACGATATCGCTTCGTTTGCCCATAAGACCATCCTCATTGTCGGCGGACAATCCAAGCGCACATTCGTCAACAAGGTCGATTTTCTGACAACGCCGGGCTACCTGAGCGGACCAGGAGCAAGGGAAAAGGCGGGCCTGCCCAGCGGGACAGGACCATTCAGGATGATTACACAGCTGGCAGTCTACGGTTTCGATGAGAAGACCAAGGGGATGAAGCTGATATCGCTCCACCCGGGCGTCAGCATTGAAGAAGTCCGTGATAATTCAAGCTTTGATATCATCATTCCCGACAAATACACAGTAAGCACCGAGCCATCGGACCGTGACCTTGAAATACTGCGCAAGGATATCGATCCCACCGGTATGTTAATAGGCAAATAATTAACGGGAGATTGAGCAACAATGGACTTTGAACTCACTGAACACCAGCGTATGATCGCCAACTCTGCCAAAGAGATCGGGGCCGAATTCGGCCCCGAATACTGGCGAAAAAAAGATCAGAAAGGCGAATTCGGCGGTGAATTCTGGAAAGCCATCTGCGGAGCCGGATTCCTCGGCATAGTTATACCGGAAGAGTACGGGGGATCGGGCGGCGGCGCAACCGAGCTTTTCATCGCCATGGAGAATCTGGCCGCGCACGGATGCGGGATGGCAGGCGCCTGGTATCTGATTCTATCGGAGGTGTTCGGGGGCTTGAGCATTCTAAAACACGGCACGGAGGAGCAGAAGAGAAAATACCTGCCGGGCCTGGCTAAAGGCGACATCGAGTTCAGCATGGCCCTCACCGAACCAAACGCCGGCACCAATACCCTCAATATCAGCACCACTGCCAGAAAAGAGGGCAACCACTGGATCATAAACGGCAATAAGACCTTCATCAGCGGCGCTGACCGGGCTCACGGTATGCTGATCATCGCCCGCACTTCTCCCAGCGGAAGCACAGGCGGCAAGACCTCGGGCCTGAGCCTTTTTTTGGCAGACCTGCCGAATAAGGCCGTGGAGATATCACCCATAGCAAAACATGGCGTGAACTACTCCCATTCCTGCAATGTAACCTTCAGCGACCTGAAGCTGCCGGCCGATGCACTCATGCCCCCACTGGACGGCGGCTGGCACAACGTCCTGGATACGCTGAACCCAGAGCGTATGAGCTTCTCCGCGGTCGGCATAGGCATAGCCAACCTGGCCATAAGCAAGGCCGTAGAATATTCACGTGAACGCAAGGTTTTCAACAATGTTCCCATCGGAGGCTATCAGGCTTTGCAGTTCCCCCTGGCCGAATCGTATGCCTGCCTGGAGGCGGCGCGCCTGCTAAACTTCCGTGCGTCTGTAGCCTATGACACCGGTAAGCCTTCGGCGGAAGTGGGAGCATCCGCCAATATGGCCAAGGCCATCGTGGTTGAGCATGCGACTAAAGCAGTTTACTGGGCCATGCAGGTCTTCGGCGGCTACGGCTATGCAGTTGAATACGACGTCGAGAGATGGTGGCGTGAAATCAACCTCGCAAGGCTTGCGCCTGTTACCCAGCAGATGACACTGGCCTATATCGGGGAAAGGGTGCTGGGGATGCCCAAGAGTTACCAGGTATAGCGGCTCACTGATATCTGCCCGGTTACCCGTGGGGAATACGCGTCAGACTAAAGCTTGTTCAGAGCTGCCCTGAGGCGCGCCATACAGCGGTCCCTGCCCAGCACCTCCATCGTCTCAAAGAGGGGCGGCGAGGCAGTACGGCCGGTGACAGCCACGCGCAGGACACCGAAAAAGGGGCCGGCCTTGAGACCAACCTCCTCCGCAAGAGGCCTGACCGCAGCCTCCATGTCACCGGCTGACCATTCACTGATGCTGTCCAGCGCTTGCAGCGTCCTGGTCAGCACTTCTTTGGCCTGGCCCTTCTCCAGCTTTCCGCACAGCAGGCTGCTCTCATATTCCAGCTCATTGCTGAAGAAAAAATCCATCAGGGAAGGCACTTCAGAAAGCACTTTGGCCCTTTCCTGCACCAGCGGGGCTATCTGTTCTAAATAAGCCGCATCGATGGGCCTTTTCACCTCGGACGGGAGCGCCCGTTCGACAAAGGGCATGCTCCTGTTGCTGAACTCCTGCGAGCCCAGGTTGCGTATATAAACCCCGTTCATCCATTCCAGCTTGGTTTGATTAAAGACCGCGGCGGTTTTGCTGACCCTCTCGATAGTGAAGTTTTTGACGATCTCTTCGCAGGTCATTATCTCCGTTTTGTCGTCAAGCGACCATCCCAGCAGTGAAAGGAAGTTTATCATGGCCTCGGGAAGATATCCCCGGTCCCGGTATTCATCTATGGACGTGGCGCCATGACGTTTGCTCAGCTTGGACTTGTCGGGGCCCAGTATCATGGGGAGGTGAGCAAAGCGGGGAGGCTGCCATCCGAATGCTTCATACAGGAGAACATGCCTGGGCGTGCTGGACAGCCACTCTTCAGCCCGCATGACATGAGAGATCTGCATATGGTGGTCGTCGACTATGTTGGCCAGGTGGTATGTAGGATATCCATCGGATTTAAGCAGCACAAAGTCATCCAGGGTGCTGTTTTCAAATGTCACATCACCCCTGATAAGGTCCGTTATCACCGTCCTGCCTTCCAGGGGTGACTTGAATCGTATTACAGGGGCTACAGCGGGATCATCCCCCGCAGTTTTTCCATGGCCGAGGTCGCGACAGTGTCTATCGTAGCCGGGCGGCTGCTTAAGCTTAATCTGCTCCTGCCGCATGGCATCGAGCCTCTGCGAAGAGCAGTAACAATAGTAAGCTTTGCCCTCGCTGACCAGCTTTTCTCCATACTCCCGGTACATATCCAGGCGCTGGGACTGAAAATACGGCCCTTCGTCCCAATCCATGCCCATCCACTGCAGGCTGTTAAGAATAACCTCCACAGCGCCCTCCACCTTGCGCGCCTGGTCCGTATCCTCGATGCGCAAAATAAAGGTCCCGCCGGTGTGGCGAGCGAACAGCCAGTTGAAAAGCGCAGTCCTGACGTTGCCCAGGTGTGGATAACCCGTGGGACTGGGCGCAAAGCGCACCCTTACCGGGGCCTCCATATTATCTTATACCCCCGCGCGCCAGCGATTGGTTATATACAACCTGCTTGACCGGCAGCTTCACCACGTAAGTGTCGGCCATTTTGTCATGCATCCCCTGCTTATGGCTATCGAATGCAATCACGATGAAGCCAATGCCCAGAGTAGCCACGCAAAGCGTGCTGCCGAGAAAGCGGACAAATGAATAGCGCAGATCCAGTGGAGAGCTGTCCGTGCGGATGATTTTAATGCCCAGGCTGAGCTTGCCCACCGTTTGACCCCAGGCTGCGCCACAAGCTACACAATAGATTGTGCTGGCCACCAGCAGGGCCAACAATATGGTGGCGGACAGCCAGATGGCGCTCGCGGACAGCGGCGCGCCGGCAGCGATATCGCCAAAAGTCGCAATCACTCCCGGTACATTGGGAAACATCCAGAAAAAAGACTGGGACATTACGCAGTACAAAATATATAAACCTGCCATCAATATCAAGAAATCTATCAACGCAGCGGCCAGCCTGATCCAGAAACCGGCGTACTCGAGGGCATAATCTTTGGGTTTCTCTTGCAACGCTGACTCCTATCGGGGATTATATTTATCAGCAGAACACCGGAACCCTGTCATCCGCCTCTTGCCGAGGCCAGGCTTGCTCAAGCGGAGCGCCTGATCTTTATCTTACTTCTCTTTCGCCTTACCTTTGGTAAGGGTCTTATACATTTCCTCGTATTCCCGCAGGTTCTGACGCAAACGCTCTACCAGTTGTTCGGCCTGCTTGAGCTTGCCACGGGTCTCTTCGATCTGTGTGGTGATATTGAAGAGTAACTCGTTGCGCCTGTTGGCGGCATCGACTTCAAAGGTGTTAAAATCTTCAGCGCCGGCCGCCGGTGTGCTCGCGATCTGGCTATACACATCACCCTGACCGCTATAGGGATCCTTTTTTGACTGCCCGTATTTATCCTGTGGTCTCATTTTGAAACCTCGCTTTTGAGCTTAATTTATCATACACCCAGGTTAATAGCAACAGATTTCAACCCTTCCCCTTATCCAGGGACTCTAATACATGCTGCAGATCAGACGGCAGCGGGCTGGTGAAGGAGCGTGACTGCCCGCTGCCGGGCAGCCTGAACTCAAGATAGCAGGCGTGAAGGAACTGACGGCCCGCCAGGATGGAAGACTTCCCGTATTTTTTATCCCCTATAACAGGATGCCCTATGGCACGCATATGCACCCTGATCTGATGTGTCCTGCCCGTCTGGATTCGTACTTCGGCCAGCGTACAGCTCTTTAAATAACGCAACACGCGATAATCGGTCCTGGCCGCCCTGCCGCGGGTTACAACCGCCATCCTCTTACGGTCTGCAGGGTCCCTCCCGATAGGAGCATCGATGGCACCCCGTTCCGGCTCAAGTTTTCCCTGCACCAGGACAATATAGACTTTTGTTATCGACCGCGACTTGAACTGGTCGACGAGGTCCAGCCGCGCCTTCTCGTTCCTGGCCATAACGATCAGGCCGGAAGTATCCTTGTCCAGGCGATGCACGATGCCGGGCCGCGTCGAATCCCCGAAACAGGCAAGGTCCGGAAAACGTTTCAGCATTGCGTTAACCAGCGTATGACCGGCATGCCCCGGGGCAGGGTAGACGGCCAGGCCCGCAGGTTTATTGATGACTGCTATATCAGGATCCTCATAGATGACTTCAAGAGCGATATCCTCTGCTTGAAGTTTGGATGATGCGGGGGGCGGGATTGCAATATCGATCAGGTCGGAAGATTTAAGACGGCGCGCCGGGCTGGCCTTACAGCCATTTACCGTAACGTGACCCGACTTGATCAGCTTCTGTATATGGGAACGCGTTAGATCGGGCAAGGCTTCAGCAAGGAACTTGTCCAGCCGGACATCGTCGATGCCGGCCTCAAACGTCCTTTTTTGCGTTTCCCGGTTTTGGCTCATGTTTCTTCCCCAGATTGGCCAGAGCAACGAAGGCGAGCAAGATGGCCCCGACCGTTATGGCTGAGTCAGCAACGTTAAATGCAGGCCAGAAGACATTGCCCCAGAGCCTGACATAGATGAAATCAGTTACACAGCCGAACCTCAGCCTGTCAATGAGATTGCCCAGCGCACCGGCAAAGATGAGGCTCAGCGCCAGGCCGCCGGTAAAACCGAGCTCGCTGAGGTATCTGAAGAAGAGCAGCACCACCACGAGACCGGCGATGGCGACAAGGCTGAGCAGAAAAGCCTGGTTGGTGAATAGCCCGAAAGCGGACCCGGTATTTTGCACATTTACGATGGTCAACTGCCCGATCTCGGGGAATGATCCTCCCGGGGGCAGGTTGGCGCGGATCCATTCCTTGGTGACAATATCCAGTATCACTATTGCAGCTACAATACCGATGAAGACAAGCGCGTACCACCAGCTTATGCGTTTTTGCGAACCGGCAATCTTTTGCAACTATTCTCCAGGTCCAGAATTTTTAATACAGTGCCGGCCCCGGGCCGTACGCTGTACAAAGGATTATTCTATATTACAAAAATTCATATGACAAACTGGTCGAGCATTGAGCGTACCTGCCTGATAGTATCTACGGCCTGCCCGCGCCAGTGATTATTGGCGAAGATAAAGGTGTTTTTAGCTGCCCTGCTTATCATCTGTATTTTGGGGAGCCACGGCTCCAACTCGCTGTTGTTGTACGAATAATCATAGCGCTCCCAGGCCTGCTCGTGCTGCCACCACTTGGCAGCGTTCCTGCCATGGAATCGGATATATCCTATCTCGCTGGTAACCACAGCCACGGGTGGCATCAGGCGGGGCAATTCCGGCTCATCCACACAGCAGAAACCGATATCACGGGCGGTCAGCCAATCACGGGTCTCGCTATTAAGCCAGGCAGAATTGCGGAACTCTATGACGAGCGGATACCCCTGCAGCCAGTCGCTCAACCTCTGCAGATAATCCCGGTTAGCGGGATTATAGCCGAAGCTGTAGGGAAACTGCGCCAGCACACAGCCCAGCTTCCCTGCGGCCACCAGCGGCTGAAGTATACGTATAAAAGCGCGGCTCACTTCCTCACCACTCCGACGTGTGTGGGTCATCTCCTGGTTAGCCTTGACAGAGAAAAGGAAACCCTCGCCGGTTTTGTTGGCGAGGGATTCCATGGTAGCAAGGCCCGGCAAGGCGTAGTATGTGGAGTTCAGTTCCAGCGAGTTGAATTCCCTGGCATAAAAACTCAGCCAGTTCTTCGCAGGCAGATCCTCAGGATAATAAACGCCTACCCAGTCTTTGTAGCTGAAGCCACAGGTGCCGCAGTAAAACACAACGCACCACCCGCATCCAAAAATGGGTATATACGAGGCCGCCGCTGCTCTCGGGTATTAGCGATCGACCAGTGTCAGTATGCCCCACACGATGAGAAAGATGCCGATTATCCAGCGCGCCATATCAAACCAGAATATGCATAAAACACCGGCAAAAATCGCGAGTACTGCCTTAGTTACATTGCTCATTGTGAAATGCTTGCTTGCCATCAGGTGAAAACCTCCCGTATAAATAGTATTCCACATATTATAAGCTTTTACCTTGGAGTGTCAATTCAACGCAAAGCTGTGCCGTGTCCGATGAAATAAAAAAAGGCGGTGGATCCGGATCCACCGCCTTTTCAATAAATTGCTTATACTTCGCGGAATTCGCCTTCCACTGTCCCGTCATCTTTGGGAGGAGGAGGCGAACCGGCGTCCTGTGAGCTTTCCTGGCTGTCAGGGCTTCCGCCGGGTGGCGATGAGGTCTTCTGATATACGGCCGCCCCGATTTTTTGCATGGAGTCGTTGAGCGCCTGCAGGGAGCTCTTTATATAGCTCATATCCGTGCCCTGCAAAGCAGACCTGGTAGCCGCAATCTTGCCTTCGACCTCGCTCTTGAGGTCGGCGGAGATTTTGTCGCCGTATTCGCGTATGGTCTTCTCGGCTGAGTACACGGTTGCTTCAGCTACGTTCTTGGTCTCAACCTCTTCCTTTTTGCGCGTATCGTCAGCGGCATGTGCGTCGGCTTCCCGGCGCATCTTTTCCACCTCATCCTTGCTCAGTCCGCTGGATGCGGTGATGGTGATCTTCTGTTCCTTGCCCGTGCCCTTGTCCTGTGCACGGACGTTAAGGATGCCATTGGCATCGAGATCAAAGGTGACCTCGACCTGCGGCACGCCGCGCGGGGCAGGCAGGATACCGTCAAGGATAAACCTGCCAAGTGTCTTGTTGTCGCCTGACATCGGGCGTTCGCCCTGCAGGACATGAATCTCCACGCTCGGTTGATTATCGGCGGCCGTGCTGAAAACCTGGCTCTTGGAAGTTGGGATGGTGGTGTTCCTGGGTATCAGCGGTGTCATTACCCCACCGAGTGTCTCGATACCAAGGGTGAGCGGTGTCACGTCGAGCAGCAAAATGTCCTTGACATCACCCTTGAGGACACCACCCTGTATGGCCGCGCCCAGCGCTACAGCTTCGTCCGGATTGATGCCCTTAATGGGCTCCTTGCCGAAGAACTGGCGCACGATCTCCTGTACCTTGGGCATCCTTGTCTGTCCGCCCACCAGGATGACGTCCGTAATCTGTGCGGCTGTAAGCCCCGCATCCGACAGGGCCTTCTTGCACGGCTCAATGCTTTTCTCCAGCAGGTCAGCCGCGAGTTGCTCCAGCTTGGCGCGGGTTAAAGTGATATTGAGATGCTTGGGCCCGGAAGCATCCGCGGTTATAAAGGGCAGGTTGATCTCGGTCTGTCCGGTGGTGGAAAGCTCCCTTTTGGCCTTCTCCGCCGCGTCCTTCAAGCGTTGCAGGGCCATCCTGTCCTGCCGCAGATCTATGCCCTGCTCCTTCTTAAACTCATCGGTAAGCCAATCCATTACCTTAAGGTCTATGTCATCGCCGCCGAGGTGAGTGTCACCGTTGGTCGATTTAACCTGGAAGGTCCCTTCACCAAGTTCCAGGATGGATACATCAAAGGTTCCTCCGCCCAGGTCGTAGACAGCGATCATCTCCTCTTTTTTCTTGTCAAGGCCGTAGGCCAGCGCAGACGCCGTCGGCTCATTAACTATACGGATAACGTTAAGCCCGGCTATGGTGCCGGCATCCTTGGTCGCCTGCCTCTGGCTATCGTTGAAGTAAGCGGGAACAGTGATCACGGCATCCGTTACTTTGTCACCAAGGAAAGCCTCGGCATCCAGCTTCAACTTCTGCAGGATCATGGCCGATATCTCGGCAGGGCTGTATTCCTTGCCGCCCATCATAACCTTGGCATCGCCATTCGTCGCTTCAACGATTTTATAAGGCAGCCTCTTAATATCGTTTTGAACCTCAGGGTCTTTAAACTTGCGACCCATCAAACGTTTGATGCTGAAGATGGTATTCTCCGGATTGGTAATCGCCTGTCGCTTGGCAAGCAAGCCTACCAACCGTTCACCCTTTTTATCCACCGCTACCACCGACGGTGTCAAACGCTCGCCCTCGCGGTTTGCGATGATTACCGGCTCTCCGCCCTCCATCGTTGCCACGAGGCTGAACGTTGTTCCAAGATCTATGCCTACTGTTCTACCCATTTTATCCTCCTATGTTCCAGTTTTTATTTATGAGTCTCATTATTCAATAGATTCATTCCCGGGGCCTTTACTATTTGAACCCGCCCCGGCATGGTTCCCTTTACCGACCGTTACCTGCGAAGCCCTGAGCACCTTGTCTTTAATGGTATAGCCCTTCCTGTGCTCGGAGACTACAGTTCCCTCGTCCCCATCTCCATAAGCGACCGCCTCATGAAAATTGGGGTCGAACATCTGGCCCACGCACTCGATCGGTGTACAGCCGTGCGCCCGCAGGATATCCTGCATATTTCGGTGAATGATCCTGAAGCCTTCAACCCAGGTTGAGTCTTTAAACTTGGGATCAACCATATTAAAAGCGCGTTCCATATCGTCTGCAACAGGCAGCAATTGCCTCATCATTTCAGCATTTGCCCATGATTGATATTCCTGTTTCTCCTGTTCCGTCCTCTTCTTGAGGTTCTGATAGTCGGCCCTCTCCCTTTGCGCATCGGCCAGGTAGGTATTAGCCCTTTCCTCCGCCTCCGCAAGGGCTTTTTTCAGGTCAACTATATTATCCTGCTCCTGTGAAACGGATTCCTCTGCCAAAATAACCTCCTGATTCAATTACTGGCTTTCATCGCGGCAAACTCTGGCAACCAGTTCGCTTAACAGCCCTGAAATATAATTCACAGTTGAGATGGCCTTCGAGTAGTCCATCCTCTTGGGGCCGATAATTCCCACTGCTCCCTGCACCTGGTCAGGTACGCCGTAATTGCTGAATACAAGGCTCAGGTCATGCAGGGCGGATTCGCGGTTTTCTTCGCCGATAATTACCTTGACCCCTTCATCCGTAACCTGCCAGTCGATTACATTCCTCAGCCAGCCCTTGGCTTCCATCAGTTCGAGCACGCCCAGCATCCGCTCACGTTGCACAAACTCAGGTTGCTCCAGCATCAACCTCACTCCCTCAAAGTATGAAGTCTCATATTCAATGGCGTCTTCACTGGCCATAACTTCGCGGATGATATCAGAAATCTTTTTCTCCCGCGGGCTCATCTCCAGCTTCCTGGCAGCTATCTGGCCGCGCGTGCGGCCTGCGTATTCCCTATTGAACTTGACAGCCGCTTCGCTTAACTGCGCCTGTTCGACAGGCTCTGCAAACTTAATTGTCTGCCGCCGCAGGACCGCGTTGCCCAGTATCAGAACCATCATGGCGATATCTAGCTGCATAGAAATCAGCTCGATATGCTTGTACCTGCACTCGGCTGATTTTGGGAAAGTAACAATGGCCGCATTTCCCACCAGGCGCGCCATTACACCGGCAGCCATCTTCAGCAACCTGTCATATTCGTCAACGGCTGCATCCAGCAGGTGCCTGATACGTCTCTGCTCGTCGCCCGGAAGGTCTATATGACCTGATATATTTTCAACGTAAAACCTGTAGCCTTTATCCAGGGGAACACTGCCCGATGACGTGTAGGGCCGTATTATATATCCTTCATCCTCAAGGGAGGCCATGTCATTCCTGATCGTAGCCGGGCTCACACCAAGGCTGTGATGACGCAGAACGGCCTCCGATGCCACTGGGATCGCCGTTGCAATATATTCACTGACTATGATTTTTAAAACAGCGTCTCGTCTTTTATAAGCAGCCTTGCTCATTTTTTAGCACTCTCCACTTTAGACTGCTAATTTACTATATACTGTAGCACTGGATTAAAAACAAGTCAAAACCGGGCAAACAGGGCGGCCGAAAGGCCGCCCTGATATATGCTTACATGCCCTATGTTGGAATAAAGCGCTTATTTTTCTGAAGCAGTGACCTCAAGAACAACGTCCTGCCACTGTACATACTGGGCAATGTTGTTGCCGTTAAAGGAACGCTTCATAAAAGCGGCTTCGGCCTGGAACTTTTCAAGCCTGTTATCCACCGCAGTAATAAGCTCGGGGGTCACATCCACTTCCACAATCGGTTTATTCAGGTAACCTTCCGAGCGCTGGAACGGTGAACCGTCCACGGTGCCGAACTTGGGTAAAGTAGTGCCGTATGAAATACGCATCACCTGGTATCCGCCCAGGCCTGTCACAGGATCGAATGGATCATCGCCCACCACCCGGCCACCAATGAATTTTAACCTTGCCTGCTTAATATCCATCCCTAAAAGCGGGAAAATATTGTAAGAGAAGAACGCGCGATAACCTATGTTCTTGTCATCGTCGCCCGCTTTGTAGATGCTATTGTCTCTGTCACCCTCGGATGTGACTGTGCCGCTCTCCCTGGGTATCATCTGGAAGGTCTGTACTCCGCTGGGAGCCGCTACCGGTATAACGATCTCCTGCTTTGTCTCAGCGCCCTTTCCGTCACTAACAATCACAAAAACACTGTAATTGCCGCCCTTGCTGGGGGAAGTCCAGGATACCCTGTTGCCAACCCCGCTCAAGGTGCCGTCCCTGGCATCCCATCTATACTCGACTGGATCTCCATCCTGGTCGCTGGCAACACAGGTAAGGGTAGTTGTGGAGGCGAACTGAAGCGCAGCAGGATCGGCCGTAAGGCTGGTGACAGAAGGGGCATGGTTGGCGCTTACCGTGATAGGCACCGTGGCCTGGGCCGTCCCACCTTTGCCATCGTCAACTGTCAATTTAATCTCGTAGTTGCCGTAACCCTTGGGGGCATTCCAGGCAGTTTGGGCCCTACCGTTTTCCACAAAATCGCCGCCCGTGGCTGTCCAGTTGAAATTAATGATGTCCCCGTTCGGGTCGGAGACCACGCTCTGAACGTTCACGCGCCCGCCGGGATAAGTCTGGTTTTGCGCGGCTGTTAAGCTGGCGATCACCGGGGGCAAATTGCCCACAGGCCCCGTGGCGGGCGGTGCGGCCGGCGCGGCACAGGCTGCAACCACCGCCAAAGTGATAACCGCCATAAGTACCAGTGCATAAACAAACCTGCTGTCCCTCATAAGTAACCTCCTGATAAATTGATTTTCATCACGGCGCAAACGTTATAAGCAGGTTAACGTCCGGCCATTCGATGTAGTCTATAGCATTATTGTCGTTGCTGGCCTTGTAGAACTGGGCCTCGAGTTGTAGCCTGTCGGCCCCGGCGGCAACAAGATTTCTTATTTCATTGGTAACGTCTATCTCATTTGGAGATGAGGTCAGCAGGGCAGCGGCAGTATAGAAATTATCTCCCGTGATATTGTAGTCGGGCAATCCTTGGCCGTAGTTCACTTTCCACAGGCGCAATCCGCCCAGGGCATTGAAGGGATTACCGGTTATGGTGCCCGGGCCGAATTTCAGCTTGGCCAACCTGACATTGGTCCTGTTAAGGCCGAATATGTCAAAGCTGAAAAATGCGCGGTAGGTCATGTTCTTTTCATCATCACCCGCCCTGTACCTGGTGGTATCCTTATCGTTGGTCGAGGACACCGTTCCGCTTTCCGGCCTGACCTGTTTGATGTTAATCTCATTGCTCGACGGTGAAACATTGACTAAAATGGTCTGCTTTGACTCAGCGCCTTTGCCGTCGCTGACAGTGCAGGTTATGCTTATATCGCCATTCTTGTTGGGCGATATCCATGATACCCTATTGCCTGTCCCGGAGATGGTCCCATCACCGGCGCTCCAGCTATATCTGACGGCATCCCCGTCAGGATCACTCGCAACGCATGTAACTACCGTACTTCCACCAGGAGTTACATTAACAGGGGTTGCAGACAGGCTTGTAATCGCCGGCGCCCTGTTACTCGACACCGTAATCGATGTCCTGGATTGCGCATAGCCTCCTTTGCTGTCTTCAACGGTCAGGGTTATTTCGTATACACCAACCTGCGACGGCGCCTGCCAGATATTATTCTCTCCCGATCCCCCGAAGCCACCGCCGCTTGCCGACCACTTGTAAGTGAGGACACCGTTCCCGGGATTGATCACAGAGCTCTGAATAGCCACAGTTCCGCCGGGAAGGGTCTGGTTTTGCACTGGATTTAAACTCTGGATGGTCAACTGCTGACCCGCAGTGGAGGGTGCGGCCGGTGCACATGACAGCACTCCTATTGAGATCAGCAGCAAACCAGACAAGATCAATGATAGATAGCCGATGTTTTTCATTTCACACTCAACCCTCCGCACTTAACAGTACCAAAATTATAGCTAACCACTATGGTTAAAGCAACGTCCCTTTATCGACTTGAACTGCTGATGTCGTAGCTGCGCGCCTTCCATGCATCCGGCGTAGTCAACTGAACAGTAAAACTCCACACTTCCCCGGGCTCTAAGAACTGCTTGTAGGCCGAGGAAACGCCGATTACATTTTTATCCGCGTCGAAGTAGCGGACGGCAATATTGCACTCCGTCAGCGGAAGACTATTAGTATTTTTGGCAATACCTGTGACAACTGCCATGCTTTTGGTCGAATTCAGGTCTCCCGTAAATTGCCTTGCGGTTAGATCATGACTGATGATCTGAAGTCCGCTACCCCTGTTGCAACTCACTGATATGATAACCAGTAACAAAGCTAAACAGACAAGCCAATGACCGTATTTAAACAACCCATCCACCTTCATCACAAAGTATATACGAACACGACCGATTTCACAACGGTTTGCATTTCCTGTCAGTTACATATCGCTATATCGTACCTGGCCACCTTCCAGGCGTCCCCGCCCCTGAGAGCCGCGCTGAAATTCCAAACCTGCCCCGGCTCCAGCCGTTTTATGCTGTCCGAGAAAGCCCCTAAACTATTGCCTTCGTAATCGTAAAAGGTCACGCATATCCTGCATTCATCCAGGGGCCACAACAGCGTATTCTGCGCCTGGCCTTCCACGGTGGCTGTGCTTTGCGTCACATCCACCGTAAATTCGGTAACCAGTATGTTGTGTTTGATCACCCTGATGCCTGCAGCAGGACTGCAGGTAGATAAAAAGAGGATTAATACCAATGGCAACAAAATCAGTCGGCGGCTTAAACGCATGGGACCTGTTACCTGCAGCACTGGGACGGGTCACGCACGATGACGGTTACCATCACCGTCTTGCTGGCCTTATTGCCCAGACCGTCATCCACGGTTGCCATTATATGGAAATCACCGTAGGTCCTGGGCGCTTCGTAAGTGATTGATGGCCCACTGCCCGTGATAGTGCCGTCGCTGCAAACCCAATTATAGTTTAACGGTACACCCTGAGGGCTAACAGCCGAACATATGATTGTAGTATTGCCCAGCGGATATAGATTGGTATGTTCAGCGACCAGTGACGAAATCAGCGGCGCATTGGGATTTGTGATATCTCCTGCAGTACATGCTCCGCCCAGGATCACCAAGGCAAACAGCGACAGCAATGCAAAATATGAAGCGGTTTTGTGTATTTTCAATTCGCGTTCTCCGGTTATATCGTTGATGCAAACGTATATATGATAAATTCGGCGGCATGTTTTCGCAAATTGAGTTTGTTAAATCCTGATCGCTTCATGTATGCTTTATACAAATATCCACCGAGGTAAAACATGTCTGATTTTCAAAGCAAGATAGAAAAGCTTATTAACAAAACCGTTGACAATAACAGATGGAGGCAGCGGGAATGCATTAATCTCATTCCATCCGAATCCTCGTCGAGTTTGCTGGTAAAGCTCTGCGAGATATCGGACCCCGTCGGGCGGTATGCCGAACACAGGACCATGAAAGGCAGGGAAATATATTTTTACCAGGCCACAGATTTTATCAGGGATGTTGAAGACGAACTGAGAAAAGAGATGCAGCAGTATTTCGGCTGCACTAACGTTGAGCTGCGTCCCGTCAGCGGTAACATGGCCAACGAGGTTGTTTTTAAAGGCATAGTTAAATTTCTCAACCGGGAGAAGCCCGCCAGTCAGCCGCTGAGAAAAATGCGCGCTGTGATCAACAACGATCTTAACAAGGGAGGGCACCTCAGCGCCCAGCCGATGGGCGCCCTGTTTAACTTCGTTGCTGATAACCTGGAGACGGGCAAGGAGAACGTATACCATTTCCCCGTTCTCAAAGATAATCCATATAAGGCGGACACCGCTAAACTCTCGGATATAATCGAATCGATCAAACCGGAACTGATCATCTTCGGTAAAAGTATGTTTTTATACAGGGAACCGGTTAAATTTGTATCGGAACTCGTTAGGGGGATGAATCCCCGCCCCATCCTGATGTTCGACATGGCCCATGTCCTGGGCCTTTACGGAGCATTCCAGGCGCCGTTCAGCGAGGGGGCCGACGTTGTAACGGGAAGCACACATAAGACCTTCTTCGGCCCGCAGCGCGGCGTGATCGCAGGCAACATGGCTGGCGGGACCGGCCTGGAGAAGCTCTGGATAGAGATAAAAAGCAGGGCCTTCCCCGGCTCGACCAGCAACCATCATCTTGGCACATTGCTCGGCCTGCTGATGGCTACCTATGAAATGAACCAGTTCAAACAGGATTATCAGGAACAGGTGATAAAGAATGCCCGCGCTTTTGCAAGGGCGCTAAACTCCAGGGGCATAGCGGTTGAAGGCGATGCAAAAGAGGGATTCACAGAGACTCACCAGGTGTTGATTCGTGTGAGGCAGTACGGAATCGGAGAGGACATCGCCCGCAGACTTGAGGACAACAATATTATCACTAATTACCAGGCCCTGCCGGACGATAACAGCTTCATAGAGTCAAGCGGCATCAGGATGGGCGTGCAGGAGATGACGCGTTTCGGCATGAAAGAAGCAGATTTTGAGCAGCTTGCTGAGTATTTGAGCGAATGCGTTAAATCGAATGCTCCGGTGAAAGAAAACGTCAAGAAACTCCGTCAGCGTTTTCTGACCATGCAATACTGCCTGCCGATGGAGCAGTCGCTCTCACTGGCGGCCAGGGTGCTTTCTTCCATACTGCCCGCCGACGGATATCTGACCAAGTTCGCCGACAACTTGAAATCCTTCACCTGAACTCAGAAAATATCTTAATCCCGCGGTTCAAATTCGGCGTGCTGTTATCTCCTGGCCATGTGATTTTGTCCTCCCTGTGTTCAGGCTTATAATTGTCTACGGCCATTACGATGAAACCACTATATGCCATTGAGACGTTCGCCCTGACCAAGAGGTACGGTAAGATCCTGGCGCTCGACGGACTGGACCTGAAAATCGAACCCGGGGAGGTGTTCGGCCTGCTGGGTCCAAACGGCGCGGGCAAGACTACAGCCATATCCATGCTGTGCACCGTCAACGCTCCCACGTCGGGAACGGCCCTGGTCAATGGTTTCGATATCCGCAGGCAGGCAGGAAAAGTACGCCGCAGCATAGGCATTGTTTTCCAGGATCCCAGCATCGACGACCGCCTGACAGGCCGGGAGAATATGATGCTGCATGCCACTCTTTATGATATAAGAGCAGATGCAGCAAAGAAGCGGATCGGTGAATTACTGGACCTGGTAGGGCTGGCTGACCGTGCCGATTCACCCATGAAAACATATTCCGGCGGCATGCGGCGCAGACTGGAGTTGGCACGGGGGCTCCTGCACAGCCCCAGGGTACTTTTCCTGGATGAGCCGACCCTCGGCCTGGATCCACAAACGCGCCAGCACCTCTGGTCACATATCGAGGAGCTTGCCCGGCAATCAAACATCACGGTAATCCTTACCACACATTATATGGAGGAAGCAGAGCGCCTCTGCAGCAGAGTAGGCATCATCGATTCCGGCAAAATCAAGGTAGTGGATACACCTGCTAACCTGATCGGTGCTCTGAAAGGTGACGTGGTGACGGTTGTAACCGGCAGACCGGCTGATTTTTTAGAACGCATCAAAGAACTCAGTTTCACTCGTCACGCCGAGGTGGCTGACAGCACTGTGCGCCTTCACCTGTCCGATGCCGAGAAAAAGGTGCCGCTAATCGTGGAACTGGCATCGGCCGGCGGCATCGAGCTTAAATCCGTATCCATACATAAGCCAACATTGAACGATGTTTTCCTGTATTACACCGGAAAGGAGATGCGTTCCGAAGAGGCGGAAAATGAGCTGAGATCGACAATGCGAGCCCTAAGCAGGATGAAATGAGCGAACTGAGAAAAATAGGAGCCTTGTGGCACCGTGAAGTATTGAGATACTGGCGCGAGAAGTCGCGGATAGTATCTTCATTGATTCTGCCGCTGCTGTGGCTCGTGGTCTTCGGCAGCGGTATGCGGAACGTGGCATTGCCGGGCGTGGACAACTACCAGGTGTTTATATTTCCCGGCATACTGGGCATGACGCTACTCTTCACATCGGTATGGTCGGGGGTTTCGATTATCTGGGACAGGGAGTTCGGATTTCTTAAGGAAATCATGGTAGCGCCCGTTTCACGCACCTCCATCGTCATAGGCAAAGCCCTGGGCAGCGGCACCAGCGCATTAATACAGGGATTCATCCTGCTGCCCCTTTCGTTCCTTATAGGAATCAGGCTCGATCCTCAGTCCGTACTTCTATTAATTCCAATTATGATACTGCTGGCGATCGGACTGGTCTGTGTCGGGCTGCTGCTGGCCTCCCTCATGAACAGCATGGAGGGCTTTAACTTTATAATGAGCCTGGTGATTATGCCGATGTTCTTCACCAGCGGAGCTCTCTTCCCCATCTCCTCAGCCCCCGGCTGGCTGCAGGTATTCAGCTACTTTAATCCGCTGACATATGGAGTGGATCTGCTCCGCTGGGCAATAACACCCGGCACGACGACAATCATGCCAACCTATGTCGAAGCAATGCTGCTGCTGGGATTCGCAGCGGCAATGATCGTTGCCTGCTCTTACACGTTCAGTATCAAGAAGTGATTACTGAACCGTCACGTTGAGCTTGAACGTCTGTACGTCTTTCTCTCCACCTTCCCATGGCCTGCTGTAAGAAAACGAGGCCGTGCTGGCGCCCGCCTTTAAGGCCTGGAACGTCCATACTTGATTGCCCGGTGCGCCGACCATGCCTGTATTCGCGGGTGCTACAGCTTTATGAGAAGTCTGCTTCAATACCTCTGGATTGCTGATCTGGGCCTGCTCACCCCACGAAAACCCGGTGGTGGGATTGGAGCAAAGTGTGACGGTGACGGTAGAGCCGGCGGCGGCGGTGACGTCCTGGACGATGTGGGCTTTCTGGGAGAACTGCTCGCAGGTTACGGTCACAGTAGCGCCGGCTGCGGTCGGCGGCGTGGCCGCGGGTGCGCAGGCCAGCAATAAGACTACTAAAATAGAAGCGGCTAAAAAGATTGTTATCCGGTACTTGTTCATAGCAACAACCCTCCTCGAATTAAACTTGCCTCTGGTAAATCATTGTAGACCGAAGTCACCGTGATTTCAACCGATCTGACTCCGTGGAATGCGTGCTGTCTTGACAACGACTTATGCCAAGCATACAATTTGCCAACAGTTGTACCTGAACATGACAAAAAGTGAAAAATAACTGGCAGGTTAAACCGGGCGACAAATTCGGCCGCCCTCAACGGCTCAAAATCAGACCGCTCCGGCGGGTCCTCCGCACTACACATCTCTTCAGCATCGCCTACGGAGATGTCGGCTCCTCCATCTATTACGCTCTCGGTGTTGTCGTCCTGGCAGCTGCCGGCGCCACTCCCCTGGCCCTGGGCCTGGCCGGCTTAGTTTTTGTCTTCACCGCCCTGTCCTACGCCGAGGGAACTGCCATGTACCCCGAATCGGGTGGATCTGCCAGCTTCGCGCGGCATGGATTCAACGATTTTGCAGGATTTATAGCCGGCTGGGGCCTGATGTTCGGATATATCGTCACCATTTCCATCTCTGCAATCGCCATCCCATCATACCTGGGTTTTTTCTGGGCCCCTCTTAAGACGTCGCCGGCCGTGATGACCAGTTGCGCCATGATGATCGTGGTATTTCTTATGACGATCAATGTTATCGGCGTCAAGGAATCATCCATATTAAATATTATGCTTGCCATTATGGACCTGGCTGTGCAGGCGCTTTTAATTACCCTGGCCCTGATGTTTTTCTTCAATCCGCAGATCATTATGGAGAGAATCCTGAACTACTGGCCCTCGCCCCAGGATTTCTTGTTCGGAATAGCCATTGCCGCCATTGCCTTCACCGGCCTGGAGACAATATCGCAAATGGCCGAGGAAACAAAACGTCCCGAGGTGCGTGCGCCCAGGGCGCTGGTGATCATGACCGTCGTGGTACTGGTGGTTTATGCCGGCATCTCGGTGTCAGCGTTCAGCACTATGACCCCGACCGAACTGGCAACCAACTGGGCCACGGACCCCATCGCCGGGATAGCCAGCAAACTGTCCCATGGTATGAATCCGGCTGAACTTGCGGCCCAGTTTTTCACCACGGATGCTCACCGGTACGTATTTACCTGGGCCCTGAGCGGCCTTCAGGCTATACTTCCGGTGCTGGTGGCGGTGCTGGCGGCAACCATCCTGCTCATAGCTACCAACGCGGGGTTACTGGGCATATCCAGGCTGGCGTTCTCGCTCAGCCGCTTCAAACTCGTGCCGGCCATACTGGGCAAGGTGCACCCCAGGTTCAAGACCCCCTATGTGTCGATCATTCTTTTCGCGGGACTGGCCATCCTGCTGCAATCACCAGGGTTTTTTGTCCCCAATATGTATTCCAACCTGGGTGGCCTTTACGCCTTTGGCTCGATGATGTCCTTCGCCATTGCTCACGCCTCGATTCTGGCTTTGCGTATCAAGCAGCCCTATGCCGAGCGGCCTTTCCGCCTGGGACTAAATATACCGATCATGGACCGCGATTTGCCACTGACAGCGATACTCGGCCTGATTGGAACCGTGGCTATCTGGGTCGTGGTAGTTGTGATGCAGCCATACAGCCGCTGGGTAGGATTTGCCTGGATCGCCATCGGGCTGGCGATATACTGGTATACTAGCAGGCGCAGAAAGTCAGAGGCCAATGGCGCAAACGGAAATATCCAGACTGTAACAAACTGATGCATAATTGGATTAAGATAAACGGCGACATTATAATGATAGCTGCTCAAGAGACGAATAATTAGTCAGGGCTGAGAGTAATTAGATGGAATTTGCCAGGATTTTAGTAGCCGCCCGGGGTAACGGTGTGGACCAGGTGGCAGTGGAGTTAGCCTGTAAAATCGGCAAGAAATCCAAGGCCAAGATATTTATTGTTTACGTCCTGGAGGTTAACCGGAGCTTACCCATCGATGCTATAATTAAACCTGACGTTGAGGCAGCCGAGAAGGTACTTCTCGAGGCCGAAGAATACGCGCAGAATAACGATTTCGATGTCGAGACGGAGATCATACAGGCGCGCGATGTTGGGCCGGCAATCATCGAGGTAGCCCGGCAAAACAATATTGATTTAATAGTAATGGGTTTGACTTACAAGAAAAGGTTTGGCTCCTTCACAATGGGGAATGCCGTACCGCATGTCCTTGAAGAGGCGCCCTGTCGAGTACTTATATGCCGGGAACGGAAGCCTTAAAACAGAACAGGAAGACCATCGTCATCATGGGATGCGGCCGCGTGGGCGGCAAACTGGCGGCTATGTTTGATGCAGCCGGCCACAAGGTAACCGTACTCGACATCGACGCATATAGCTTTAGAAGGCTCCCGCCTACGTTCAGCGGTACGGCCCTTATCGGCAACGGCACCGATGAAGAGATGCTGCGCAAGGCAGGCATCGAGGGCGCCAGCGCCTTCATCGCCCTCACCCAGGGCGATAACCGCAACGTTATGGCGGCACAGATAGCCAAACATGTCTTTAAAGTTCCCAGGGTTATCTGCCGTATTTATGACCCCCTGCGTAAAGATATCTATGAACAGCTCGGCCTGGAATCTATCAGCCCGACAGAGGTATTTGCGGACCTCCTTTTCAACAGGTTGGAGAAAATCTGACGCTATGAAATCGCTTTACATTGTGATTGTCGGCGGAGGCAATATAGGTTATTACCTCAGCAAAGCATTGCTTAATCAGGGGCATGAGGTACTGATAATTGAACGCGACGTAAGAAAATGCGAGCGGCTGGAGGATGAACTGGGAAGCTGCTGCATGCGCGGTGACGGCTGTGAAACAGTGGTTCTCAATGAGGCCGGCCTCAGCCGGGCCGATGCGCTGATAGCAACCACCAGCCAGGATGAAGATAACCTCGTGTCCTGCCAGGTGGCAAAACACCGTTTTAAAGTGCCCCGCACCATAGCCCTGGTCAACAATCCCAACAACGATGCCATTTTCAGAAAGCTGGGCATAGATGCCACTATCTCGGTGACCAACACAATCCTTGAACATGTAGAACAAGAGATACCAGCACATCCCCTGATACACCTCCTTACAATGAGCGGACATATGGAAGAGGTTGTGGAGTTGCTGATCACCAAAGAGTCGCCGGCCGTGGGAAAGTCCATAGGTCAGTTGAAGCTGCCTCAGGACACCACTATCGCGCTCCTTATACGCGAGGGAGAACGTCCCAAGATTCCCTCTCCCGACGCTGTTTTTAAAGAAAACGACCGAATTATCGCACTGACTACTCTGGACAGCGAGAAAATCCTGGAAAAAATCCTGCTCAGCTAAGGCCGATTCAGGCAGATATGCCCGATAAGCCTTCCCGAAGCTTTTTGTAGGTTACTGCCAGACCCTCGGAAAGAACTCTTGTGTCTGCGACTACGCTCATATAGTTATGGTCTCCGTTCCAACGGGGCACAATATGCATGTGAATGTGTCCCTCCAATCCGGCCCCCGCTACTTTTCCGATGTTCATCCCGATATTAAAACCGTCGGGTTTGATGGTCTGTGTCAGTAGTTTCACACAAAGTTGAATCAATTCGAAGAGCTCTTTTGCTTCCTTTGCATCCGCCTCAGTAATATTGGCAATATGGCGATAAGGGGCGACCATCAGATGACCCGGCGTATATGGATACGCGTTAAGAATGATAAAACTACGCTTTCCGCGGTGGAGGATGAGATTTTTCTCATCACTTTTATCGGCCGGTTTATCGCACAATATACATCCGCCGCTTTTGTGCCCCTCGAGTATATATTGCATGCGCCACGGCGACCATAATCTCTTCATCCGACATATACCTCGAAATTAAGTTTTAACATTGTAGCACGATTATTGACTTTACCGCTCAAGATTGATATCTTTGTTTTATCCGGCTATGGCATCGATCGACCTCAGCTATTTTGCGCGGGGAGACGTCTCCAGCAGTTTCAAGAAAGAAGTCTCCGAAGTCCTCAACGACTGCTACGGACGCTTTGCTGAAAAAATACCTTACAAGATTGAGATATATGTACTCGATACGGAGGACAACCTCCAGAGCTTCCTGCGCGACGAGAAATTCAAGCTTGGCCTCTCTTTCAATACTGTAGATGATGCCTCTGCCTGCACTCACGAAGTGCTGCGCGGTTATCCGCGGCTGCTGCTGTGCAAGGAACGACTACAAAAATACAGCAAGCAGGCCAGGGCAGGGGCGATCCGGCATGAAGCAGCACACACCATACTGCACGGAGCGCTGGAATACAGCATTTTCCAGATACCGGAGGATTGCCGCCACACAGCCACAGTGAAAGGCATCGAGAACGAGAAGCTGGACGAGGTTTTTTTTCAACTATCGCTGGGTGTGAAAGATTTCGAGGCTACCAGGTTCCTGATTCAGCATGATTACATCAACTGCCAGTTCCACTACGCTATGGAGTGGATAAAGCCGTCTGAGGACGATAAGACAGCCTGGATCATCTCGCGGACAAATAAGCAAACAAAGTTCGTCTACGAGAGCGCCTTGATGAGGCCGATACTTTTCACGGACCCGCTCCTTTCACTGCCAAAAACAAAGAAAGCGCCGGCAGAAATGCAATTGCAGCTCAGCGTCAGGATGGAGCAAATGATCGCTCTGCTGGGTGAAACCGAGGAAAATAAGGTGCTTAAAGTGGCCGGCTCGATAATCGAAACACTGGGCGAGGACACCCATAACAACATTGATGCAGCTTTTCATCAACTTATGGGCCTGATCTAAAGTTATATATCTTCTCAAGAGCAGGTGAAAATGCAATATCATAAATCAGTCAGACTTTTAGACAATCTGTATTGTTACATATGGTCCGGGATGGGTAATAACTGTAATACGTGCGTTTTAACAGGCGTCCTCAACGGGGACAAACCGCACATTATCATCGATCCCGGGCACATAAGCAACGAGGCCGATGAGGACTGTCTGGGCAGCCTGAACGAATGCATGAAGACAGACCGGATTCAAATGAAGGATATCGGCCTGATCATCAACACTCACAGCCATCCGGACCACTGTCAGTCCAACGAGGAGATAGCAAATATCAGCGGAGCGGCAGTGACCATGTCCGAGGAGGAAGATGCCTTCAGGACGACCGCAGGCGATCGAATGTACACAATGTTCGGTATGAGAGCCCCGAAATTCACTCCTCTCTTTTTCCTCAAGGAGGGAGATGTCAAGCTGGGCAAAGATGATTTCAACATGCAGGTCATGCTGTGTCCCGGCCATTCACCCGGATCGGTTTGCCTGTACCTGCCGGACAGCAAAGTCCTTATCACCGGCGATGTTATTTTTTACATGAGCGTGGGCAGGACCGATTTCCCCGGCGGAAGCACGAGATTGCTACAAAAGAGCATAGAACGTCTGTCGAAAATAGATGTGGAATTTCTGGTTCCCGGGCATAATACCGAGCCGAACGGGGTGATGCGTGGCAGGGACATGATAAAACGTAATTTCCAGGCGGTTAAAATGTTCTTCTAATACGGAAGATGACTATGGAAGCTGACGATAAAATAAGATTGGCTATTGAGAACACGCTGGTCCTGCGCCCGCCCAAACAGCAGTTGGCCACGTTCGGGATCACCAACGTCTATTATTATATGATCACCGAACTCATGCATGAGGTTAACGTGGTCAGGGAGGGAAGGGTAATAGCAGCAAGGCCAAAAATTGTAACACCCACGTATCTGATCAATGTGGAGGGCTTCAGCGGGCAGGCCAAACGCTACATCCAGATGGCGGCTGAACAAAATCCTCACGAGCCGGGTATCCTGTACTCTTATAAAAACGAAGCGGGGGAAATGAATATTATCTCAGAGTCGCTGGGTAGTATCCTTGATAATATCAACAGGCGCATCGACAGCCGCAACGACCCGCTCAGCGCGATCATCAAGGGCGTAGAGGACATGTGGGATGTTTCACTCATGAAGTTTACCTTCGAGCTCACGAGGAACTCGGCCTATCGCAATTTCTCCGAGCTCTACGGGCGAGGCAGGCTCATGGCAGATAGCCAGGGAGTGCCGCGGGATGCGCGCGAAAACATCGAAGAGCTCTTCGAGATGGCGGGCAAAGATCCATCCTACGCGCCTGAGCTCGTGAGCGAACTCCATCGCTGGAACCTCTGGAGCGAATACCAGGACCGCTTTCTCAACCTGTTCAAGAAATCCTGAGACGGTATGTAAACCCGGTTGCCGGTCACGGTATTCTTATTGACAATCTTTAGAAAGCGTTATATATTACTCCAGCTTACATAAAACATGAATAAGAGCATGGTCAGGCCGGCAAATGAATCAACGGCGGTCTAACATTGAAATAATCAGCGAGATGCTGAGGATTGGTGCTGAGGGTGCAGGTAAAACGGAGATCATGTACAGCGCCAATATGAGTTACAGGCAGTTGCAGAAATATCTTAAATTCATGATGGCTCAGGGCCTGATAGATCAGATCGAGGTCGGGAACCCCTCGATCACCTTTATTGTCACCGAAAAAGGCCACGGCTTGAGGCGCAGTATTGAGACCGTTTTAGAGGTTTTAAAGTTCAATATAACGGAAGAAAAATAAGATCGGAGGAGAGATGCGTATGACGGAAAAAAGGATGTTGATATTGGATGCGGGTACGGTCAGGAAAATCGATGAGAACCGCGGCGACATGAGCGTCTCGGAATTTATCAATGTTCTTATCGACAGCCACCTGGACGAGCCTGCTGCCGGTCAGCAAAGCGACCTGGTTACCAAAGAGGAGTTCCACCATTTCGAGGAAGGTATACGAGATCTTTTACGCAGCTTCCTCGAGTTCTTCCTCAGCTATGGCCTCGAACTTGGTAAGCAGCCTACTGACGGAGAATTGGATAAGTTAAGCTTCAAACTTCAAGGTTTGACCAAGTCCAGCAAGCCCAAGAAACTGTAATACCTGACGCGCGCAAGCCAGCCAGTCATTCACCCTCATTAATTCACTCAAACTTCGTACCAGATGGAACTGTTTTCTAGAACATAATCACTTCCAAATTCACTTTAATCGTGCCATAGTGTACCTGTCTATACGTGTTGGAGGTGAACTATGCCCACGATTAAAGAGTTATTGCGCACAGGTCGCCGAGAGGAGCTGTGGCAGATGTGCTGCGGTTTTCTTGACCTCAACATCGAGCAGTTCATGTCAATTCAAAGAAGGCTGCTGCTGGAGCAAATCGAGCTTCTAAACCAGTCCAATCTCGGCAAGAAAATAATGGGCGGACTGGTCGCACAAGACGTTGATAAATTCAGAAAAAGAGTGCCCCTGACCACTTATAAAGATTACTGCCCCGAGCTTTCGGAAAAGCAGGAAGACGAGCTTCCCGGCAAACCGCTGTACTGGCAGCATTCATCTGGCCGGTCGAGCGAATATCCTTTCAAATGGGAGAGCACCAAATGGGTGCCCCTGACGCAGGAATTTGTCCACGAATCAGGGAAGATAGGCGCAGCGGTTGCCATACTGGCAAGCTGCAAGAAAAAGGGCGACGTTTCGGCAATGAAAGAGGGGCTTAAATTTATTTATGCCGTCGCCCCCAGACCATACGTATCCGGCACATATGCCTACATAGCATCGGATGAAATTGGGGGCATCAGCCTTCCGTCTCTTGAGGCAGCACAACAGATGGAGTTCGAAGAAAGGTTGGCGTCGGCCTTTAAGCTGGCCATGTCCGAGGGTTTCGATTTCTATTTCGGGCTTACCCTGGCGCTGGTTGCCATCGGTGAGCGGATGAACCAGCAGATGGGAAAAGTGAATATCGCTTCACTAATCTCTCATCCAAAGGCGCTTCTCCGTGTTGCCGGAGCTCTACTGAAAAGCAAGCTGGCCGGGCGCAATCTTATGCCCAAAGATTTATGGAATCTCAAAGGCATTATGGGCAGCGGCAGCGATGTTGAGATTTTCCGGGATACGATTAAGAAAACCTGGGGTAGAGATACTCTGGACGTATATGCGAGCACTGAGGCAGGACTGGTAGCCATGCAGGCCTGGGATTTTAGCGGCATGACCTTTACTCCCAGTCTCAATTTCCTTGAATTCATCCCGGAGGCTGAATATATCAGGAATAAGGCGGACAACTCATACATCCCCCGTGTCCTGCTGCTGAACGAAGTCAGGGCGGGTGAGAAATACGAGTTGGTCGTCACCAATTTTCACGGGTCCCCGCTGATCAGATACAGAACCGGCGACGTGATCAAGATCACTTCTCTATCTAATGAAAATCTGCACATCCAGTTACCCCAGATGGTGTTTGAAGGCAGAGTCGATCACACGATTGACATCGGCGGCTTCATAAGGCTGACGGAAAAGATAATATGGCAGGCCGTAAGCAGATCTGAGGTTCCGTATGTTGATTGGGCTGCGCGCAAAGAATACCGGGGCAAGGATGCCATACTACATATCCTTATAGAGCTGAAAGGGGACATGAAAATTTCTGAGCACGACATCGCGCAAAATATATATCGGGAGCTGCAGAAAATGGACGATGGGCTGCCTTACGGGAATGTCCAGCATGTCCTCGGCTCCGAGCCGATCAAGGTCACGCTGTTGCCAAAAGGCGCCTTTGAGCGCTACTTAAACCTGCGGAGGTCACTGGGCGCTGACCTCGCGCACTTAAAGCCACCGCATATAAATCCAACGGATAAAGATTTGGCCATTTTACTTCCAGAGATCGCCGAAACTCCTGCCCCTGTGTCAACACCGGTAGGTATAACTTCGGGAAAATAGCCAGGTATACATCGTCAAATAGAATCCGGGCAAGCTGAATATAATGTCAGGCGGCCGCGTGAAAACGGCCGCCTGACACTCATCTTAGGCCGTTCTAATATAGTCGGCTACGTAAATTCCCTTGACTTTTATATCTGATTCCATTGATAATGACTGATATACATCATTTACTTCTAAATTATGAATATCGGTACATTAGTCTCGCTTTTAGCGACTATAGCCTATATACCACTCCTGATACTGCTTTTTGCTAACCGCCCCTGGCAGAGGCGACAGAAGCTGTTTGCGGCCTTCCTTGCCGGCATCATGGTCTGGAGCCTCGGAACTTTTCTCTTCCGCAGTGACTTTTTCATGGATGAGAAGTTACTGCTCGCTAAAGTCACCCTGTGTTTTCTGGCTCTCTCCATAGCGCCGCTTCATTATTTTTTACGTACCTATTATGAGAATGCCAAGCCCGGCTTTCCCCTGGCCTTTGTTTTTTCCGTTGTTTCAATTGTTTTAGTTCTACTTTTCCTCCCCCAGACTGTTACCTTTGAGAACGGTGTATTACCGATATATGGTCCCTGGCTTTATCCGGTGATGTTATTCAACTTCTTTATGCTGGCAAGAGATGCACTTCTGCTGGTGAGGAAATTGAGCCACGTAGCGGATCCAGTCGTGCGTAATCAGATAATCTACCTTATATTCGGTCTCTGCGTCGCCCTCATCATATCCCTCACTACAGCCATAGAGGTCGGCCGGGTTTATCCCATGGCACAGGTTGGCAATTGTGTCCTAGCGCTTATCCTCACATATACAGTGATCAGGCATCGCCTGATGGACCTGCGGCTGATAGCCCGCCGCGGACTGACCCTGCTGCTAATGGCTATAGTCGGTGTCGGCGTATACCTTGTGCTGTTCGCCATCGCCCACGTTCTATTTAGTATCGAGGTTGCGCCTATAAATCTGGCGCTGGGCATGGGAATCGCACTGATCATAACACTGGTGATCTTGCAAATTAGGAGCTTTACCGCCAGCCAGATAGATAGACTTTTTTACAGGGAAAGCTACAGCTACCGGCAGCAGTTGAACACATTGGTCAGAGACAGGATAAGGCGTCTGATCAGCCTTGATGAACTCGGCAGCGAGCTTCTGACATTGCTCTCCGGCTCACTCAGGTGTAAAAAGGCGTTTTTACTACTGCCGCAGGAAGACGGATCGGATTTTTACGTGCGATTTGCCCTCCCCCCACTAAGTAACGGTGATTCATTCACTATTAGAAAAGACAGCCCGTTGCTGGAGTGGCTGACAAAAGAGAACACCTATCTCCCCCGTGAAACTCTGGAAATAGCTCCGGAATTCAAAGGCCTTTGGAACGAAGAGAAGGATAATATAAGGCGGCTGGATATTCAGCTTTTTCTTCCCATCATAAGCAGGGGCAAAACAATCGGCCTCATGATGCTGGGAGAAAGGATCGATAAACACAGATACACGCTTGAGGATATCAACCTGGCCGAAAGGGTTATCAGGGATATCGCCACCAGCCTGGAAAAAGAATATCTCCAGGACCAGTTGCGCAAACGGGAGCAGGAGCTGTCGCTAATCAACCAGCTGGCAGGAGTGATCTCATCCAGCCTCAACATTCAGGAGGTCTATGACGCCTTTGCGGACGAACTGAAGGATGTGGTAGAGGCAGACTATACAGCAATCTGCCTCATAGAGGGGACCGAGATTTATTTCGCTGCCATTTCTTCGGAGGTCGGCTCCACCTGGCATACGGGACAGATGATTCCGCTTGCCGGCACTACTGTTGAGTGGGTCTTCCTCAACAAGCGGTCATTTTATGAACGCGACCTTTCCCAAAGCAGGAGGTTCTGGACCGGGGAAGACCACGCCAAGCGGGGCATTAAATCGATGCTTTATCTGCCTCTCGTGAACAAAGGAGAGGTGATAGGGGTTTTGCTTGTCGGGAGTAAGAAAGCTACGGCTTATAGCCCTGAGCAGACGATCCTGCTCGAACACCTTGCATCACAGATTGGTGCGCCCATAGAAAACAGCCGCCTCTTTACCAAATCAGAGGAGATTGCACGCATCGACGTTATCACCGAGCTTTTTAACCGCCGCCATTTTGACGAAAGGATGCGGGAAGAGATAGACCGCCATTCGAGGTACGGTGATATCCTGTCTATATTGCTGATCGATCTGGATAACTTTAAGAAATACAATGATACATTCGGACACCTTGCCGGCGACCGCCTCCTCGTCCAGGCAGCCGATATGATAAGAACCTCCATCAGGTCATCGGACCAGGCCTTCAGGTATGGAGGCGATGAATTCGCGGTCATCCTTCCTCACTCGTCCACCATGGACTCATTCAGCGTTGCCGAGCGCATGCGCGAGAGGATATCCGAAACAATGGCAGCACGGCAGCTCGATATATCGGTCAGTATCGGAGTTGCATCCTGGCCCGGCGACGGTAACACGCTGGACGAGCTCTGCTACTCCGCCGATATGGCGCTCTACTATGCCAAGCGCACTGGCCAGAACAGGACCTCTATAGCATCACGGACTCTTTTCTCCCTTAATGAGCCCAGTGTAAGCATTAACTCGGAAGCAGAAGTGCTGAGCACCATATATGCGCTGGCTGCAACACTGGAGGCGAGGGACAAATTCACCTATGGCCATTCACGCCGCGTGAGCCGGTACGCTGTTGCCGTTGCAGAACAACTAAACCTGATTCCGGAACAGGTGACCCTGGTCAGCGCAGCAGCGCTCCTGCACGACATCGGAAAAGTGGGCATACCGGATAGCGTGCTCAATAAGAGCGAGAAACTGCTGGACGAGGAGTGGGAATTGCTCAAGCAGCACCCGAGACTCTCCGCAACCATTGTGGGACACGTCCCGAGCCTGAGCGCCTGCCTGGCTGCCGTAAGGCACCATCATGAGCGATGGGACGGTAATGGTTATCCGGCAGGTCTAAAAGGTGAGGCGATCCCTATTGAAGCGCGCATACTGTGTGTTACCGATGCGTTCGAAGCCATGATATCGGAGCGGCCGTACCGCTCGGCACTCACTTTCAAACAAGCGGTGGCCGAACTGGAAAAATGTGCCGGCTCTCAGTTCGATCCCGGTATCGTAAGGACATTCATACCGATAGTGCTTGCCACAGCGCCTGATGATATCGAGCTTGAAATGCAGCGGGTTCGCCAAGAACCGGATTAATCCCGCTTCACCAGAACGCAGATGTTGCGTGAAAAGTATTTCAAAGGCAACCTGTAACCGGTCTCAGGCCGTGTCGCCAGTACTTTGAATCCGACCTTCCTGAGCGCCTTTTCGATTTCAAAGTAGGTAAACAAGTAGTAATACCGTAATATCTCCTTCTCCTTCGTTTTCCAGGGCACGCAGACCTCTTTACCTTTACCAAGAAAAATCCTCTGCCATCGGTTCCACACGGTAATAAAGGCTTCCCCTCCAGGTTTGAGCACGCGCTTTAACTCCCGGAAAGCTATAGCCCTGCTCTGTATGTTCGGGATATGGTGATAGGCAGCTACAGCAATAACATAATCGAAGGCGCCGTTACAAAAGGGCAATTGAACCGCATCCGCCACCAGCAAGTTGGGACTTGTATTGTGTTTCTCCGCATATTTAACGGCCATCCTGATCATCTGTGCTGATGAATCCAGGCCCCACATTTCAAACCTGCTGCTGAAAGGGACAAAATCAGGTCCGTGCGCGCAACCGACATTCAATAACCTGCCCTGCCCCCACCGGCCTGCCAGGTATTGAAGTTCCGTCCGGAAGCGGGTCCTGTGCCGCAGGCGATACCAGCTCTCCGCTATATCGTCATAGGTATTGGAAATGCGACTGTCCTTGGTGGCCATTTGCCCGATTTGCTAAACTTGAAACGCAAACTAAATATATCATATCTGCGCGTTTGTATCCTATCATGCGTAAAGGTTCGAGGACTATCTCAGGTGTCACGCCGGTGGCAGTGATGGCCAGGCCCATGGCCTGTCCGGGCTCCTGTGTATTCTGTCCAACATTCGAAGGGTCGCCCAAAAGCTACACGCCGCAGTCGCCCGCAGTCTTGCGGGCCATCTCCTGTGAATACGATCCTGCAAGACAGGTGGAGTTCCGCCTCAATATATTTTCCAGGATGGGACACCCTGTCGACAAAATAGAGCTCATTATCATGGGCGGAACTTTTCTGTCTTCCCCACCGGAATACCAGTTCAGCTTCGTCAAATCCTGTTACGAAGCGCTGAACGGCCATCCTTCAAACAGTCTTGAAGATGCCAAGAGATCAAACGAGACAGCCATGTATAGGTGTGTCGGGCTCTGCATAGAAACCAGGCCGGACTGGTGCAGTGAAGACGATGTGAGTCGAATGCTGGAATTCGGCACTACGCGTGTCGAGCTCGGTGTACAGACCCTGGATGATGACATATACCGGCTGGTCCGCCGCGGGCACCTGTCAGCGGATGTGGCAGATGCCACAGCGCTGTTAAAAAGACATGGATTGAAGGTCTATTACCACTGGATGCCCGGGCTGCCCGGCTCTTCGCCCGCTCACGACCTGGCACTGGCGGCGCTGCTTTTCAACGATGATAAATATAAACCCGATGGCATCAAGATCTATCCCACCCTGGTTGTGACCGGCACCGAGCTTGAGCGATGGTACCGTGAGGGCAAATATACTCCCTACTCAGTTGATGATATGGTTAAACTCATAGCTGACATCAAGAACACCATACCAGGATATGTCCGCATCCCCCGCGTGATGCGTGATATCCCCACAAGGTATATCGTGGCGGGATGCCGCGACCTTTCCTTACGTTCCGGCGTACGGGAAAATATGAAAGCAAGGAACATGCAGTGCCGGTGCACGCGCTGCCGGGAATACGGTCACCGCCGGCGTGAAGGCTGGAAGATCGGAAAACCCTCTCTGCACAGGTATGATTACGATGCTTCCGGCGGCAGGGAGGTATTTCTTTCCTTTGAGGACGATGCAGGCACACTTTTCGGCCTGTTACGCCTGCGCATCGGCCTTCGTGATATCTATCCCGCCATTATCAGGGAAGTCCACATATTCGGCTCAGAAGTACCCATCGGCGAGCAGGATGATCTGGCTGCCCAGCACAAGGGTTTGGGGTCCGCACTGATCAAAGAAGCGGAGCGCATCGCCTGTGAAGAATTCGCAGCGGACAGGATTGCCGTGATCAGCGGCGTGGGAGCTCGTGACTATTTCCGCCGCGGCTTCGGCTACGAACAGGACGGCCACTACATGTCCAAGAAGCTCAGATCAGGCATATAGATGGCATGATACGAAATGTCCGGGCGAAATTTGATCAAGCTCCGGCTCGATCTGAGAGCACACAGGCATCACGCGATGGCACCTGGTATGGAAGCGGCAACCGGGGGGAGGATTGAGCGGAGACGGAACATCACCCGTGAGCAATATCCTTTTCTTGCCGTCGGGACGCAGGCTGGCTATAGCCGATAGCAGCGCTTCTGTGTAAGGGTGCAGCGGATTTCGGAAGAATTCCTGCTTATCCGCCAGTTCCACGATTCTGCCCAGATACATGACTGCCACACGATCGGATAAGTACCTGACCACCGAGAGGTCGTGGCTCACAAAGATATAGGCCAGTCCATCCCTGTCTCTAATATCCATCATAAGATTAAGTATCTGCGCCTGTACCGAGACGTCCAGTGCGCTGACAGGTTCATCGGCGATAATTAACTGCGGATCCATGGCCAGCGCCCTGGCAATGCCTATACGCTGCTTCTGACCGCCGCTGAATTCGTGAGGATATCGCTCCCCGAAGCCTGCCTCCAGCCCGACCTTCTCCATTAAGCGGGCCACACGGTCCTCCTGTTCCGCAGGGTCACTGATACCATGCACAGCGAGCGCCTCCCCTATCGAACCGCCGACTGTCATCCTGGGGTCCAGAGATGAATCCGGGTCCTGGAAGACTATCTGCATTTTTCCTCGCAGTTCCCTGAGGTCACGCCTGTTAAGCCTGACCACGTCAATGCCGTTGAATCTGATCTCACCGGCAGTTGGCTCTTCCAATCTCAAAATGGTCTTACCCAGCGTTGATTTCCCGCATCCGGACTCTCCCACAAGGCCCAGTACCTCACCCCTGTTGACGGTTAAAGAAACGCCGTCAACCGCCCGGATCTCCCCGCTCGAACGGGATATCAGCCCGCTTGTGACCCTGTAGTATTTCTTGAGGTTATTAACCTCCAACATGACACTGCCGATCATCGCGGTCTCCCCTCAGCCATGTCCACAAATAAATGACACGATACGCTGTGTACATCGGTGATGTTCACGGCTACAGGCATCATCGATCGGCAAATATCCATAACCTTTGAACAGCGGGGGTGAAAAGGGCACCCGGGCGGCATCTCCATGGGATTAGGGGTATTGCCCGGGATAGATGACAGCCTTTTATTCTGAGCCGACACATCCGGCAGGCAATCGATAAGTCCAACCGTATAAGGGTGGGCCGGACTCTTTAATATGTCTTCAACGGGAGCAACTTCGACCACTCTGCCCCCGTACACCACGGCAGCCCGGTCGCCTATCTCCCTTACCAGCGACAGGTCATGCGTAATGAAAATGATCGACATATCCCTGCCGGTTTTCAGTTCCTGCAATATGTGTATTATTTGTGCTCTTATAGTCACATCTACCGCCGTGGTCGGCTCATCAGCGATCAATATCTCCGGGCTGCATGAAAGGCTCATAGCGATCATGGCCCTCTGTTTCATCCCTCCCGACATCTGGTGCGGATACATTTTCAGCGCGCGGTCGGGCTGCGGAATGTTCATTTCCTCCATCAATTTCCGGGCTCTGGTCAGGGCTTCGGGCCGGCTGACCCGTTCATGTACTCTGACCTGCTCGGTGATCTGGTCACCTATGGTGAAAACTGGATTCAGCGACGACTGAGCATTTTGAAAAACCATAGCGATGTCCCCGCCTCTGATCTTCCTGAGGTACGGCATCGGGCAGGTGGCAAGGTTGGCCCCTCTATAGATGACTTCGCCCCCGACTATCCTGCCGGGAGGGCTATCGAAAAGACGCAGGATCGAGAGGGCGGTAACCGATTTGCCGCAGCCGGATTCACCCACCAGGCAAAGACATTCTCCCCTTTTCAGAACGAAATCCACGCCATTTACAGCTTTAACCGTGCCACGGCGCGTGAAGAACCATGTTTGCAGGCCTGTTACTTGGAGAACTGTTTCAGCTTTCACTTGATCATAATTCCTGCACATTAAACTCAGATACTGGCTTTTGGATCGAACGCATCCCTCAGGCCATCGCCAAAGAAATTGAAAGAGAGAACGGTGAGGAAGAGCATAACACCTGGCTCAACAGCCACCCACCATGCTGTATCCAGGCTGTGCTGGCCTGTATTAAGGATCGTACCCCAACTGGTGCTCATGGGATCTCCCAGGCCGATGAAGCTCAATGCCGCCTCAGCCATAATTACTCCGGGTATGGATAACGTGGCCATTACGATTATAAGGCTGCTGACATTGGGGATCAGATGATTAAACATGATGCGGGCATCGCTTGCCCCCAGTGCCCTCGAAGCGGTGACAAAGTCCCTGGTCCTGATGGAGAGGGTCTCGCTCCGAATGAGTCTCGCCGCCCCTGTCCAACCCGTGAGGCCTATTACCAGCACTATAATGGCCAGGCTCGGACCGAAAATAAACACGATCATTACCAGCAGTAGAAAGAAGGGGAAGGTCATCATGATATCTGTGAAGCGCATCAAAACATTGTCCACCCATCCACCCGAGTAAGCCGATAGAACGCCGATGAATGTACCCAGGAAAATAGCGATACCGGTAGCAAGCAGTCCGACCAGCAGCGATATTCTGGCCCCGGAAATCAGCATGGCAAGCATATCGCGCCCTTTACTGTCCGTGCCAAGCGGGTGGTCTGGCCTTCCCCATATAACGGTGGTTGTAAATTCTCCGCTCTTGATATCGTAAACCGATTCGTCGATGGAACAGCCCAGCGGCGGCAGGCTCTTAATCTCGAAATCAGTTTTTTGCGGGTCCGTCGCAAAGATGGGACCGAATATTCCGACGAGCGATAGGAACACAATAAAACCCAGCCCGACTATAGACAGCCGGTTTTTACGCAACCTTTCCCAGTAGTAATCCAGCAGCCGCCTTCCGGGGCGCCCGGGCTTACCGTTATTCATATCTAATCCTCGGATCAAGATATGTGTAGATCAGGTCCGTCGTCAGGTTGATGAAAAGGACAAGGAAGGTACCTATCAGCGTAACCGCCACCACGACAGCGTAGTCATTGGCGAAAATAGCGTTGAAAGATACCTGCCCCAAACCGGGGATACCAAATACGATCTCCGTAAGGTATGCCCCGCCGAAAACAACACTGCCCAGATCGAACATAATAATCGTCACAAGCGGCAGAATTGCATTGCGCAGGACATGTTTACCGATAACCGTCTTCTCAGGCAATCCCTTGGCGCGCGCCGTCGTAACGAAATCCTTGCGCAGGTTGTCCAGCATAGCGGACCTCGTATAACGCAGATATCCCGCTAATTCACCGATGCCCAGCGCCAGCACGGGCAGTATGAGCTGTTTGAGGTTTTCCAGCGACCATATCGCATAGTTGGTGTCGTAATATGTTTTGAACCACCCCAGGTAAACGGCAAACACCATTATCAGCATCAGACCCAACCAGAATCCCGGTATGGAGATACCGATGAAGGAGAAGATGGATGCAGCGTAGTCTATACGGGTATTCTGCTTGACCGCCGCCAGCATGCCGAGGCCCACCCCAAGAACAATGGCGAAAATAGTGGCCAGCAATATGAGCTGGAAGGAATATATCCAGTGCGAGGCTATTAAATCGACTACCGTCTGCGATGTACTGAAAGACCATCCCCAGTTGCCCTGAAGCAGGTTACCCATGTAGGTAAAATACTGCTCGATAATGGGTTTATCCAGCCCGTAGCGCGCCTCGATGGCCTGGCGTACGGATTCAACATCCTGGCCTCTGGCTGCAATATTGAGAATGTACCTGTCCACGGGAGAGGACGGACCAAGCCGCAGCAGGACAAAGGTGATGGTCATGATGCCCCAGGCGATGATAACGCTGTAGATAAGCCGCTTGATTATATAGCTGCGCATCTATATGTGCCTGGTGCAGCGCTCAGAGAGTAGGCTAATTATCTCGCCGGGTCTTTTATTCAAAGCGCCACAGGTAGTAATTATAACCCATATTGATGCCCGGCTCGATGCCGCTGACATTTTTTTGAAATCCCCGGTTGGCCCGCGTGTATGTGATAAAGTCCACGGGCTGTTCCTCAGATATAATGCCTGCCAGCTCCCCGTACATCAGTGAGCGGTCATCCTCATTCATTCCTTCTTTGGAACGAATTTTCTGGAAAAGTTGATCAACCCTGTCGTTGAAGAAGCCGAATGAATTGAGCCCACCATCCGATGCAAAGAAAACGCTGCTTCCGGACGGAGCAAGGGGATTGGTGTTATGCCCCATGAGTGTCATATCCCAGGCCTCGTCGCTCACGGCGCGCGGCCCGTTATTATATCTCGACTCCTGATCGGCGCCGGGCTCCCTGTTCATCATGTACTGCCGCAGAAGGGTGGGCCACTGCACCCATTTGACCTCGACATCGATGCCGATGGCAGCCAGTTCCTGTCTGATCAGCAGCGACATGGATTCCACCACGTCGCTGCCCGGAGTGCTTACCATGAGCAACTTAACCGGCTTGCCGTCCTGGCCCAGCAGAATGTCGCGGCCTTCACTCTTTGCATATTCATATCCGGCGGATTTGAGCAACTGCATAGCCTTTTGCTTGTCGTTGAGCGGGGCCACGCCCAGCTTCATGACCGTGTTATCGCTATACCAGGGTGAGCTGGAGGGGATAAAGCTGTAAGCCGGTTCTGCGAATCCCAGGAAAATCTTCTTAGAAATTGTCTCCTTATCTATCGCCATGGACAGCGCCTGCCGGACCTCCTTCTTGCGCAATCCTTCCCAGCCATTACCCCTCTGGTTATAAGCGATGATGTTATAGCCTCGCGTCGGCACTGTGTATACGTTGACGCTCTGCATTTTCTTGAATTTGGCCACGTTCTGCGGCTCGATCCCGCAATAGGTGATATCGCCCGCCTCCAGGGCAGCCTGCATGACCGCCGAGGTCCCGAACATTTTAACTACATATTCCTCGAAAAACGGCGCGCCGTTATCCTTGCCCAGGAAGTACTCGGGGTTCCGGGAAAGGACATATTTGTCGTTCTTCAACCACTGCTTGAATTTATACGGCCCGAGGTTGCCTGTATACGAAAGGTCGTTGAACTCCTTGGCCCGGGTAAAGGCGTCCACGTTTCCCTCATACTTCACCGCAATGTATTTAGGATACGGTACCAGGTCATATAACGTGTAGACGAACTCCGGCTGCACAGTTTGCCGCGTAATGGTGAAAGTTGTGTCAGTTACAACAGCGGGGGTCACGAAAACTTTCTCACCGCCTGCATCCTCCTGCCAGTCATCCTTGTAATTGTAGTTTAACCAGTCTGAAAACATCAGGTTTTTTAAGGTATAGACGTAATCCTCCGCCGTGACCTTTGAGCCGTCGCTCCATTTGAGGTCGTTACGGATGGTTAAAGTATAAACCAGGCCATCGGGGGACACCTCTATATCCTTTGCCAGGCAGCGAAGCACGATATCGAACTTGTTGTCGAAATTTGCCAGCGATTCCAGTGTGTAACCCACATACCCGAAGGAAGAAGCGTCGGCGGCAAGTATCCAGTTGAGTGTCTCGGCTTCACCGCCCGACACGTCACCCTCGATAAAGCTGCCCCTGTGAGCAGGCGCCGCACATGCCGACAGCGATATAGCCAGAGCCACTGCCAGTATAACCGCGGCGAAGCTACTCTTTATTCCTGCGTTATTCAAGCTCTCCCGCACCTGCTATCCACACAGCCCTATTTATTCAGTGTACCAGAACTGGTAGTTGTAGAGCATATTAATCCCTGGCTCAATTCCCTTGATCTTGCCGGACAGGGCAAAGTTGTCTTTGTAATAGACCAGAAAATCGACTGGCTGAGCTTCAGATATGGCCTGCGATAGCTCGTCATATATCTTCTGCCGGTTGACCGGGTCGACGGCCTCTGCGGAGGCTGCTTTTTTATAAATGGCATCTACTTTATCATTGAAAAAGCCGAAGATATTCAACCTGCCCGCGGGTGAAAAGAAAATCTCACTGCGGCCGATGGTCAGGGCGTCGCCGAATGACGACAGAATCACAAGATCCCACGGCTGGTTGCTCACAGCCCCCGGACCACTGTTATATTGCGGATCCTTGTCGCTGCCCGTTATCTTGTTCATGTAAATCTCGCGTGCAACAAAATCCTGTACCTGATACTTGGGTTCGACTTCAAATCCGATACTATTCAGATTTTCGCCGATGATGTAAGCTGCTGCCTTCTGCACGTCGCTGTCAATGGCAACGGGCAGAATCAGTTTTATGGCTTTGCCATCCTTATCCACAAAGCGCTGCTTGCCGTCGATATCCTTCATATCGTAGCCGGCGCTTTTTATCAGGTCTATGGCCTTCTGTGCGTCAGCGGCAGCGCTCATGCCGTATTTTTGTACCACGCTCTCGTTATACCAGGGAGAATAGGGCGGTATCACACTGAAGGCCGGATCGGCATATCCACCGAAGATATCGTTGATAATGGCCGATTTATCGATGGCCATCGAAATAGCCTGCCTGACTTTGGGATCTTTCAGCCCGACCCAGCCATTTTCACGCTGGTTGTAGGCAAGCATCAAGAACTGGCCCGACGGGGCCGTAACAACCTTCAGATCCTTGTTATTGCGGAAGGTATTGGCGGCCTGAGGTTCAACAAATGCGTAAGATATCGACCCGTTATTAAGGCCTTCATTAATAGCATCCTGCATGCCCGGCTGATTGATCACATATCCCTCGAAATAAGGTGCGCCATTGTCTTTGCCCAGGTAATAATCGGGGTTTCGCTCCGTTACCAGGCCCTCGGCTGTTGTCCATGCAATGGGCCTATAGGGCCCCAGGTTGCCGCAGAAGCTCATATTGTTTAGTTCCGGCGAGGCAATGAATTCATCGGCCCTGTTTTCATAGTGGCGTGCAATATTCCTGGGATACGGCATCAGGTCGTATATGGCATATTCAAAGTTAGGATCGGTGGTCTTTCTAACTATCTTGAAAACAGTGCCGCTTACCGCTTCCGCTGCAACCGGCATGACATTGCCGCCGACTTCTTCCTGCCAGCGCGATTTATCCGCACAGTCCAGCCAGTCCGCCAGCATAATACTGTTAATGGTATATACATAGTCATCCGACGTTACACCTGTCCCATCGCTCCACTTCAGGTCATTCCTGATAGTAACCGTGTAGGTCAATCCGTCCGGGGTCACCTCCACAGCTTTGGCTATACATCTCGGCTGGAGCTTATACTGGTTATCGAAAACGGCCAGGGGCTCCACTATAAAACCGGCGTACCTCCTTGAGGCACCTCCATCGGTGGCAACTATCCAATTAAGTGTTTGCGCGCTTTCACCCAGTTGCGATTCGATAAATGTACCCTTTACCGGGTGAAGTTGCGGCCGTGCCGCCGTGCAGGCAGGCAAAAGCATGACAATAACAGCTATGACCGTGGCTAATACTATTATCCTCTTCATTTCTCTCCTTTAATGTACTCGTCTTATAACGCAGCAACCGTCAATTGGTTGCATGTTTTCACTACTAAGCTTCGTTAAACACCCGATACAGTCCAGGCTGACCGGGGCAGGATATACTAACATAATTATACGTTTAAATGAAGCGCTTTTTCATGCCATCGATCAGTTCGTCCACTTTCTCAGCCGTATCAGCACCCACGCGCCGCATGGCCGTGTCGATTTTATCGTACTTGGTGGCATCGTAGATATCATTTAGCTTCTCGTAAAGCCCAGCCCTCCTCCCCAGGCGGTAATTGAGCCTCTCCCTGAGAGGCATTCCAAGGTAACGCTCAATAGTGTCGAGACAGGCTCCCTTAGCCTTTGGAAATTTCCCCTCCAGCTCGGGGAGGAGATTCAATATATGGTCGCTTTTTAATTCTCCCGTGAAATCCAGCTTCGAGATAAAATCGCCTATTTCCGTTATGATCTCATCTTCGGCCAGCATATCATATTCACCAGACTTGAACCTTGCCCAGAGAGAGAGCGTCTCCCCCATCATCAACGTCCGCAGCCTGATAAAATGCGGATTTATCCGGTTGAGGACTTCGGCGGATTGCCCGGCATGCTCTTTTGACCATTGCCTGCCACCCAGCCCCGGCATGTAGTATTCAGACAGCTCTATACCGGCTTCCTTGATGTTGCTGCCACCCCTGACATGGTCATCAGCGGTCATGCCCTTGTCCATGAATTTAAGTACCCCGTCCGAGCCGCTCTCCATGCCTATATGAATACGCGAAAGACCTGCCTGCCTCAGCTCAATAAACTCATGCACGCTTTTTTTAGCCGCCGTCTTTGAGCGGCAATAGGACGTGATGCGATCGAGTTCCGGGAAGTTGTCCTTCAGGGCTGATACCACTCGCAACAGATCCGCCTGACGCATAATGATGCTGTTTGCATCCTGCAGGAATGCCGATCTCCCACCTGCCCACTGCCACAGTGACACCTGCCTGACTGAATCGTTATTGGTCACCAGACTGTGTATATAGGCAGCCACCTCGCGCGGCTCGTTGCCAAAGCCGTTCTGCCACCCGAACTCCTTAATGCCCTGCACTATCGCCCGGGCCGTTTCTATATCCTTTATCACGTCCTCGGCAGGCCGCAACTCGAATTTTTGTCCTCTGTAGGTATGGCAGAAAGAGCACCTGTTCCATGGGCAATTGCGCGTAGCGCGGATCAACAGTGAATAAGCTTCGCTGGGGGGCCGGATAGGTCCGGTCTCAAAGTAGTACTCGTTCAGTTTTTCTAGGTCCATGTTGACCTTAATTTTAACGCTTAAGCAATACCTGTGGAAATTTCCGAGCCGGGCGCCGCCCAGATCAAAGTGCTAAAATCTGTTGTCATGAATATGAACGGTAACGGCATCACCGTGGTCTCTTTCGATGTGGAGGGCACCCTGGTGACCACGGACTTCAGCAGCGCAATCTGGTTCGAACTGATACCGGGCCGTTATTCCAAGAGACATGGATTAAACTTTGAAGATGCAACCATGAAGGTCAGGCAAGCCTATGACAGCATAGGCGACCAGCACCTGGAGTGGTACGATGTCCAGTATTGGTTCACCCGCTTCGACCTGGGTAACGCCGATATCGCCATGGAGGAACTGCAGCCCCGGGTGCAATGCTACCCGGATACCAAAGACGTGCTTGAGCAACTGCAGAATAAGTACGTGCTGAGCGTTGCATCGGGGTCGCCCAGGCCGTTCCTAAAGCATCTGCTGAGGGACATCGAGCATCATTTCAGCGCCATCTATTCCTCGACCAGCGATTTTCAACAGGTCAAGACCGCCGATTTCTGGGCCGGCATGTGCCGTGATCTGGGCGTGGATCCCGGGCAGGTTATACATGTGGGAGACCATTTGCAGTTCGACTTCATCGAGCCCGCCAGCATCGGTATAAAGGCCTTCCACCTCGACCGCAATCGAGAAGCCGGTACGGCTGCATCACTTCAAAGCCTGAGTGAATTGACTTCCCTGCTGCAGGGCACATAGATTAAAAAGACGGAGAGGGATAATGTCGATAACGGTTACTACGCTGGTTGAAAACACCTCGGGTGTCCCATCCCTTTACGGTGAGTGGGGGCAGAGCCTCTTAGTAGAAGCGGACGGCCTGAGAATCCTTTTCGACACCGGCCCGACCCGACATGTCCTCGATAACGCAAAGAAACTGAGTATCGAACTCAGCACAATAGATAAAATAGTCCTCAGCCACGGGCATTACGACCATACCGGAGGCCTGAAGGATGTACTGGCCCTGGTGCAGGGCTCGGGCAACCGGCCGGATGGGATCGAGGTTATCGCCCATCCCGATATCTTCCAACAGAAATACTTCTACACTAAAGGCTTCCCCGCCAGGGACATAGGTATACCCTTCACTCGTACTGAGCTCGAAGCCCTGGGCGCGCGCTTCAACCTCTCCCGCGAACCTGTCAAACTGACAGAAAATATCACTACGACCGGCGAGGTGCAGGTCAACATCGATTATGAGCAAATCGATGCTGCTCTGCATATCAAAGGGGCGGAGGATTACATACCCGATCCCCTCGCTGACGACCTGTCACTTATTATCAAAACGGAGAGGGGCCTGGTTATTCTGCTGGGCTGCGGCCACAGGGGATTGATCAATACAATCCTGCATGCGCAGAAAATAACCGGGGTCAATCAAATCTACGCTATCATTGGCGGGACCCATCTGGTCAGCGCCGGCAAAATCCAGCTGGACGCAACGGTCAAAGCACTGAAAAGCTTAAACATAACCAAGTTGGGCGTTTCGCATTGTACAGGATTGAAATCCGGCGCAGTTCTGGCCAACGAATTCAGCGATACCTTCTTTTTTAACAGCGCGGGAATCAGGACACTGCTGTAATCTCGCCGATTAAAACGGCAGCCGCTCTACGGTTACCAGGGGCAGCAATATATCCACGTCGCGTTTATGGCAAAGCTCTGTGCCGGGCGTCAGAGTGGCCGCCGTCCCGGCTGCAACGGCAAATCGCGAGGCCTCTTCCAGGCTGCCTCCGCCGCTGAGTTTAAATACCAGCCCTGCCACGGTGGTGATGCCCAATGCCTTTATTTCCCGAATGAGGTCCCTGTAAATATAATAGGGCACACCGGGGGGCACGCTGCCGGCCATCACCATGTAACGGGGCTTCGGCTTGATGGATATAACCTTGGCCACCAACTTCTTGAGCTCACCGTCGGAAACTTTAGGACCGGGCGCGGAAATCCTGGTCTGACAATGGGTCTTGAGCTCGGTTATGATAAAGTTGCTCCTGATCTCCGACTTGATAGGTGTGAAATCGCACGGGACGCCCTGCTGCTTGAGAATGGACTTGAGCGTCCTCCCGGCGAACCCGCCTACGAAGCCGTATGCAGTAGTCCGGCCGCCCAGTTCCTTGAGCACCCTGGACACATTGATGCCCTTTCCACCCGGCTCTCGTTTGTAGCTGACCCAGCGATTGGTGTCGTCCAGGATGAGGTTCTCCACCGCCACGTGCCTGTCCAGCGATGGATTAAGTGTAATGGTTGCGATCAATCAGATCTTCTCCACCTTGAGCATGTTGGTGGTCCCGGATTTGCCCATGGGCAATCCGGCGGTCACCACCACCAGGTCTCCCTCAGAGCAGAGACCGCACTTGCGACCGGCATCAGCAGCCTCAGTAAACATGCTCACCACCAATTTCGGCTCACGCACTTTGAGCGCGGTCACACCCCACGATAGCGACAGCTGTCTCCGGGTGGACTCGATGGCGGTGATGGCCAGTATAGGCGTGCGCGGGCGGTATTTCGACACCCGCCTGGCGGTGCTGCCCGAAGCCGTATAGGCAATGATGGCCCTGACCCCCAGTTGATGCGCCGTATGGCAGGCAGCATAGCTGATGGCATCATCGGTCAGTGGCTGAAGGTCCTTGCCGCGGCTGGCCATATTCTCATCGTAGGGCAGCGCGTTCTCAGCTTCAAGGGCTATGAGGGACATCATTTTAACAGTCTCAATAGGATACTGTCCGATGGCTGTCTCTTCAGAGAGCATGATGGCGTCCGTGCCGTCGAAGATAGCATTGGCTACGTCAGTGGCTTCGGCGCGTGTGGGCACGGGAGAATCAACCATCGACTCCAGCATCTGGGTTGCCACGATCACGGGTTTCCCCACGTGGTTGCACTTTCGGACCAGCTCTTTCTGAACAATCGGCACGCGCTGAATGGGTATCTGTACACCCAGATCGCCCCGCGCCACCATGACGCCGTCCGCGGCTTCAAGTATCGCATCAAAATTATTCAGCCCTTCGAGGCGTTCGATCTTGGCAATTATCTTGGCGGGCGAGCCCCTCTCCAGCAGAAATTCCCGGACCTTTATCACGTCTTCGGCACTGCGCACGAAGGACAGCCCCACAAAGTCGATGCCCTGAGCAACGGCGAAATCAAGATGCTGCCAGTCCTCTTCTGTTACAGCGTCGATATCCCATGTCACGCCAGGCACAGCAACACCCTTGTTATCGAACAGCCTGCCCCCTGTGACCACCTTGCATTTAACTGAATCAGCCCTGATCGATTCAACCTTCAGGCTGATCGACCCGTCATCCAGTAGAATAGTCTGCCCCAGTTTCACGTGATGGGGCAGGTCGGGCAGGTCGACCGAGACCTGCGATTCATCCCCCAGCACGTCCCGCGTGGTCAGAATGAAATCAGCGCCCTCCCTGAGCTTAACACCACCCTTCTTTACCTTGCCTGTCCGGTCCTTCGGGCCGGGCAGGTCAAGCAGAATCGCCGGAGACAATCTCAGCTTCCTCGCTTCGCGGCGCAGCAGCTCAAGATACTCGGCATGCTCCTCAATGGTGCCATGTGAGGCGTTGATGCGGGCAACGTTCATCCCGGCCTCAAGCAGTTGTTTGATCACGGAAGGAACAATGCTGCTGGGCCCGATAGTACATACGATCTTGGTTTTGCGCAGGGTCAGATCCTGCTGCGGTAAATTGGCCATCTCGAAACCTAATACCTGCGGTACCAGCCCGCGTCCGTATCGGCCAGTTTTTCTTCGCTCAGACCGAACTTGCTGTACCAGGGTCGGCCATAGCGCCCGGCTATCTCAACCAGCTCCTTCATCCGTTTGACCGCGACCTCCGATAAAAAGGCGATCCTGCTGTCCCGCGAATCTATTTCAGTCGCCTCCTGCCAGATGGCCCGTCCGCCTAAGAATCCGGAGGCGCCTGCCTGGCAGGCGATGGTCACCTGCTGTTTGAACGTGTCGTAGTCCACCCCTGCACTGAGAATAACCCAGGGTACGGACGATGCCTGGTCAAGCTGCCGGCAATATCCGGCCAGTTTGTCCGTGTCCCGCTCGTATTTCAAATCTGCAGGAAACTCAGCTTTGAGCACGTCGATCGGCAGCGCTGTGATCTGCCGTGCCGTCTCGATCACCATCTGAGGCAGATTGCGGGCAAACTCGGCGGAATCCATAGTCTCACCTTCGACCCTGTAGGTCTTGGGCTCGACCAGCAACGGAATGTCGTATTTAATACAGTCTCCTGCGACTTTGTCTATTATTTTGAGTTGTTTCTTCGCCAGCTTGGTGATATCAGGCCTGTAGTAGACCAGCATCTTCACCGCCGATGCGCCCATGCGCTTAATCTTCTCCGTGCTCCAGTCCTTGAGCAATGCTGTAAGCCGCCCGGTGGGGTCCTTCTGGTATCCGGTGGCCTCGATACTGACCAGCAGGCCTGTCTGCCCTCTTAACGCGCCGCAGGCAATGCACTGCGCGGCCCCGTATTCCGGATCAAGCAATATGCCGCTGGAGTGCGGCCCCAGCGCTGAACACATGTCCAGCTTCATCTGCACGATCCCGGCATAATCCGGGGCTCCATGGTGAGACCCCTCCATCATGCTGACAAGCCCCGAGCGGTGGTCCATGGCGCACATGACCAGCAGCCCCGAAGGCGTCGCTATTTGTTGCAGCCCCCGGATTTTCCCTATGGATAACTGTATGTTCTGTCCTCTCATCATGATTATCAATATAGCCGTTTGCAATTCCGATTACAAGTCGGGCTGCCGTGTGACCCTGTTAATAAAATGGCAGAAGATTTATAATTTAGAATTGTCTGCCCGCACGCGGAGTAAAGAAATAATAATACCATGACAGCAATGCAAACAACAGGTATATCAGATTCATATAATATCAACTCGGTATGCTGTAACAGCAAGCTGACCTGGTATTACATTGAACAGGCCTCGGAACGTGAGGTCCAGTACCTGGCCGACAACTTCCATTTTCACACTCTGGCATTGGACGACGTGCTCAGCCGCAACCAGCGACCCAAAATTGATGACTATGAATCATATCTGTTTATCGTCCTGCACTTCCCCGTTTTCGATAAGACCAACCGCGTAACCACGCCCAGCGAACTTGATATCTTCATCGGTGAAAACTTTATGGTCACCAGCCACAAGGGTGATCTCAAGCCGCTCTCCAAGCTGTTTAACGAGTGCCTGATCGATGAAGACATACGCCATAAGTACATGGGGCGGAGCGCCAGTTTCCTCTTCTACCATTTGCTTGACCGCCTGGTAAACTACTGCTTCCCCATCCTGGACAGGATCGAGGATAACATCGATAAGATCGAGGACCTTATATTTTCCCGTGCCGTTCCCGAGACGGTGCGTGAGATCTCCATGATACGCCGTGACCTGATCTCATTCCGCCGTATCATCCACCCTCAGATATCCGTAGTGGAAGAACTGGAAAAGGAGAAATACCCGTTCTTTAAAGAGGACCAGGATGTGTATTTCGGTGATATAGCCGACCATATCCGCAAGATCTGGGACGGGCTGGAAGACTGCAAGGAGGTTGTGGACGGGCTGGCGGACACCAGCAACTGGCTGACATCACATCGCATCCAGGAAGTGATGCGGGTGCTGACCATCGTCATGGCGATGATGGCGCCGGCCACCCTGATTGCCAGCATCTACGGAATGAATGTTCACCTGCCGGGTGGAAATGGGGCAGGTGATCTCGTCACATTCGGCCTCGTCATCTGTTTCATGGTAGTCACCGCAAGTGCGATGATGTGGTACTTCCACCGCAAGAACTGGATTTAGGTGCGAACGCATGGGAGTAACCGGCAGATTGTCTTACTCGTACAGGTTCGTTTGCGTCACAGCTCTCTTCATCACATGCATTCTTGCTTCCAATATCCTCATCGTTAAGCAGATCGAGCTATTCGGCCTCATCCTCCCGGCTGCCATCGTCATTTTCCCGTTCAGCTACATCTTCGGGGATGTGCTGACCGAGGTATACGGGTACAGCCAGGCCCGGCGCGTCATCTGGCTGGGCTTTTTCTGCAACCTGCTGCTGGTCATCTCCATCTGGCTGGTCGGAATCCTGCCGGCCGCATCCGTTTTCGATGCCCAGGCTGCCTATGAGCGTATACTGGGCAACACCCCGCGCTTCCTGATAGCCTCTTTTATCGCATACCTGGCCGGAGAGTTTGTCAATTCCTACATTATGGCCCGCATGAAGATATTCACAAAAGGGAAATGGCTATGGACGCGCACCATTGCATCAACCGTAGCCGGTGAGGCCATTGATACGGCCATTGTACTTCTCGTTGGCTTCTGGGGAGTGCTGCCGCCCGTGATCATTTTTACCATGATATTCTGGCACTGGCTATTTAAAATCTGTTACGAAGTCCTGGCCACGCCATTGACCTACACACTGGTTGGATATCTGAAGAAGTCCGAAAATCTCGACACTTACGACTATGGGACCGATTTCAATCCCTTGCGGGCGGATTGATTAGGGCTTAAAATTTGGTTGAAACGTGGAACAGCGGTTTATCGTGGATGCCAATGCAGGTAAGCTCGCCAGATGGCTGCGTATGATGGGTTACGATACACTCTTCTTCAACGGGCCGGACGATGGGAGCATGGTTAAGCTGGCGCTGGCGCAGGGCAGGACCGTTATCACCCGTGACACCGAGTTCATGAAAAGGCGTGCTGTCTCCTGTGGCCGCGTGAGGGCTTTGCTGGTTTCGGGAGATGATCCTGTCGCACAGATGCGGGCAGCCGTTACAGCGCTGAACATCGATAAAGATTACAGGCCGTTTACACGCTGCCTGGAATGCAACTCCGAGCTTGCCAGCAGGGATAAAAGTGAGGTGACCGGATCGGTGCCAGAGAAGGTTTACGATCTGCAGGAGCAGTATATGCAATGCCCTTCCTGCGGACGTATCTACTGGCGAGGGACGCACTGGGCCGCTATGAACAGGAAGCTGGATGAATTCAGCGCGGAGGGACTGCCGCCGGTGCAAGGAGCAAGCCGATGAAAATCGTAACTTCTGATCAAATGAGGACCATAGACCGCCGGGCGGCCGAAACCGGTATTGCTACATCATTCCTTATGGAGAACGCCGGCCGGGCTGTGGCTGAGGAGACCCGCGGTTTCGTGGATTATATAGCGGGGAGGATCGTTCTGGTGCTGGCCGGGCCGGGCAACAACGGAGGCGACGCCCTGGTTGCTGCAAGATACCTCCACGAGTGGGGCGCGGACGTAAGCGTCTATTTATTGAGTGAAAGAACGCCTGAAGATAAAAACCTGGCCCTGGCAAAGCAGCACGGCATACCGCTGGCTTTCCTGCATAAGGACATCAAGTACGCTAAACTTAAAAACATCCTCTCCAAAGCGGAGGTGGTAGTCGATGGGATACTGGGCACGGGACGAGCCCGTCCTCTCGAAGGCAGATTTAAAGAGATACTCAACAGGATCAACCTTGAGAAACAGCGGCGCCCACAGCTTATTACCGTGGCCATCGATATCCCAACAGGTATGAATGCCGACACCGGCGCCGCCGATCAGAGCTGCCTGAAAGCAGACCTGACGGTAACGCTGGGCCTGCCCAAGCCCGGCCTCTATAGCTTCCCGGGCGCAGGTATGGCAGGGAAAGTGATTGTTGCCGATATCGGCATACCCGAGAGGTTGAGCCGGAATATTAAAGCAGGGCTGATCACCACGGAGTGGGCCCAATCGGCGCTTCCGGCGCGCCCGGCCAGCGCCAACAAGGGAACTTTTGGCAGGGTGCTCGCCGTGGTGGGATCGGAAAACTATATTGGAGCCGCCTACCTGGCCTGTATGGGCGCCGCCCGTGTCGGAGCGGGCGTGGTCACGCTGTCAACCGCCAAAAGCCTGCAGCCGATACTGGCTTCCAAGCTTACAGAGGTCACGTATGCGCCGCTGCCGGAAACTGCAAAGGGAACACTCTCAGTAAAAGCTTCATCGGCCATTCTCAGCATACTGCCCTATTACAGGGTCCTGCTGATGGGCTGCGGCCTGGGACAACATCCGCATACCAGAGATTTCGTACGAAATGTACTGACGGGCCTGCCCGAAAATCCACCCGTCCTGATACTTGACGCAGATGCGTTAAATATCGTTGCGGGCATGGATGGATGGTGGAAACAGCTTCCTGTCAGCACGGTCGTCACACCTCATGCCGGTGAGATGTCCAGGCTGATGGGCTTATCCATAGAGCAACTGCAGGGAAACAGGCTGGAGATGTGCCGCAAGGCAGCTGCGCACTGGGGCAAGATCGTCGTGCTCAAAGGGGCCTATACCATAATCGCTGATCCCGCAGGCCGGATACGCATAAGCGACTATGCCAGCGCAGGCCTGGCTACGGCCGGCACGGGCGACGTACTGGCCGGCGCGATCGCCGGGCTGGCCGGTCAGGGCATGCCTCCTTTCGATGCCGCCGTCCTGGGAGTCTACCTGCATGCAGCGGCGGGGGAGATGGTGAAGGGCGAACTGGGCGATGCAGGCATGCTTGCCACGGACCTGCTGCCGGCCCTGCCGAAGACCATCAGGGAATTGAAAGAAAAGCATGGTTAAGCGCTCGCAATGACAGGCTCATTTATGTCATAATGAGTTGCCATGCTACTGGCGATCGATATTGGTAATACCAACGTGACCTTCGGCGTCTTCGCCGGGGAGAAGATCAAAACGACCTGGCGTGTCTCCACCGCCATCCATCGTACATCAGATGAATACGCTCATCTCATGCTGTCCCTGATGGAACGGCAGGGCGTGACCGGTTCGCAAATCAAAGACGTGGTCATATGCAGCGTGGTGCCTCCATTGTTAATAGTCTTCGAGCAAGTATGTAAGAGCTTCCTGAAAAAGGCTCCCCTCATCGTGGAGGCCGGCGTCAAGACGGGCGTTCGCATCGATATGGACAATCCCCGCGAGGTCGGCCCCGACCGCATTGTCAATGCCGTCGCCGCACACAATCTTTATGGAGGGCCGGTCATCGTTATCGATATGGGCACCGCTACGACCCTCGATGTAGTCTCCAAGGACGGCCGTTACATCGGCGGCGCTATCGCGCCGGGCATAGCCATAGCCACGGAGGCCCTATTCACCCGCACGGCTGTCCTGCCCAGGATAGAGCTGGCGATCCCCAAGAAGGCCATCGGCCGCAACACCGTGGCCGCCATGCAGTCGGGCATCGTATTCGGATATATAGGCCTGATAGAGGGATTGATACAGCGCATACAAGCCGAACTGGAGGTGAAAGCCAAGGTGGTTGCCACCGGCGGCTTCGCCAGTATGGCCCCTCAGGCTACCAGCGTCATAGAGGTCGTTAATCCTGACCTGACCCTTATCGGCCTCCGCCTGATTTATAATATGAACCGGGACTGACAGGAAAACGATATGGCGAATAAAGTAAAAAACATCGTACTGGGAGTGACCGGCAGCATCGCCGCGTATAAGGCGGCAGAGCTTGCCAGCCGCTTCACCGCGGACGGCTTCTGCGTAGATGTCATTATGACGGAATCGGCGCAGCAATTTATCTCACCGCTAACATTCCGCAACATCACGGGACGCCCGGTGGTCACCACCATGTGGGACCTTGCCTCCGAGTTCAGCGTCGAGCATGTCGCGCTGGCCGAGGCGGCGGATGTCGTCCTGATTGCACCGGCGACCGCCAATATCATAGCCAAAATCGCCTGTGGCATGGCCGACGATATGCTTTCCTGCACCGTGCTGGCCACCAAGGCCCCCATCGTCATCGCGCCGGCCATGAACGATAACATGTGGTCCAACTCGATCACACGGGAAAACGTGGCCAGACTGGTAAAGCGCGGCTTTATTTTCGTCGGACCGGCGCGCGGAAGACTGGCCTCGGGCAAGATGGGACTGGGTCGTCTCACCTCGCTGGACGAGATACACGGCATCACCCTGCAGGTGCTTGGCAGGAAGGGAGATCTTGCCGGCAAACATATCGTTGTCACCGCGGGAGGTACGCAGGAACCGGTGGACCCCGTTCGCTGCCTGACCAACCGCTCCTCGGGCAAGATGGGCTACGCGGTCGCAGAAGCGGCGCGTAACCGTGGCGCCGAGGTAACCCTCATCAGCGCCCCTACCACTCTGGCCAGCCCCCCGGGCATCAAGCTCATCGGCATCAAGACGGCGGACGAGATGTTGAAGGCCGTCCAGGAGGCGGTGAAAAAAACTGATGCTCTTATCATGGCTGCCGCCGTGGCCGACTTCCGACCGGTCGAGGCTGCTTCCCACAAGATCAAGCGGCAGGACCTGAGCGAGCTAACGGTTGAACTGGAGAAAACCCCCGATATACTGGCCCAGGTCAGGGGCGATTTCATACGCGTGGGTTTCGCCGCCGAGAGCCGCGATGTCATCTCCAACGCTAGAGAAAAGGTCAAAAGGAAAGGCCTGGATTTTATTGTGGCCAACGATATTACCGAGAAGGACTGCGGCTTCGGCACAGAGACCAACCGCGTGACAATCATCGACAGCAAGGGCAAGGTCGATGAGTTGCCCCTCCTGCGCAAGAATGAGGTGGCGGACAGGGTGCTTGATCACGTAGCCGATCTGCTTAAAAAGAGATGAGAAATGATACGTGAATACACTGCGATTATCGAAAAACATGGGAACTGGTTCGCGGCTTATGTTGAAGAACTACCAGGAGTGAACACCCAAGGACGGACGCTGAAAGAGGTTCGTGAGAACCTCAAGGAAGCTGTTGAGTTAATCCTGCAGGTCAACAAAGAATTAGCAGCTAATAAGATCCAAAATAGGCCGGTGCGAAAAGAATCCATCGTCGTTGACGTGTAATCGAAAACCGGATGAAACGCAAGTACCTGGTAGAACACCTATCCAAGCACGACTGCCGGGTTGTTAGAGAAGGTAAAAGGCATACTGTCTTTTGTGATAAATCCGAGAGCAAAACATCGGTAGTACCCAGGCACAAAGAAATCAATGAATTTACCGCAAAACGGGTCTGCCTCGATTTAGGTGTGCCTGAGGCTGGACAATCTTAATATGGAATCGAATGAAAAGGTCTCCCCAAATCATGAAAAAGTCCTTAGCCGCCTACTTTCCTTAAGCGACGGCATATTCGCTTTCGCCATAACCCTGCTCATCCTGAATATCGTGCTGCCTTACGGCACCTCCAGGGCAGAGGTGCCGCAGACCCTACTGGCGCTGTGGCCCAAGTTCCTGGCTTTCCTCATCAGCTTCGTGGTCATCGGACTTTACTGGATCGTCCACGTACGCCAGTTCCGCGTTATTCGCAAGTACAATACGGGGTTACTCTGGCTCAACCTGCTCTTCCTCATGTTCATCGTGCTGATCCCCTTTTCCACCGGCGTTTTAAGCGATTTTGAGGTGACAGCCAGCGTTGTTCTTTACGCCGCGAATATGGCCTGCGCCGGCTTCACGGCCACCGGACTCTGGATATACGCGGTCCGCGGCAAGCTGGTTGACGAAAAGCTTGGTCCGGCACGGGTCAGGCGCGGTATAATAACAAACCTCGTTGCGCCGGTCAGTTTCACCCTTTCGATCGGGCTGGCATTTGTAAATGCCAACCTTGCAGTCTATTCGTGGCTGGTAATAGGTATCCTCCACAGGGCCGTCGATTGGATATTTAAACTGCCGAAATCCGACGAGGATATTTAATAAACGCGGGGTTAAACATGCCTGATATACCGAAAGCCTATGAACCTAAAGACGTGGAGCAGAGACGCTACAAATTCTGGCTGGATGGCGGCTATTTCAAGCCGAAGATCGATCCCAAGAAGACGCCGTTCACCATCATCATGCCTCCACCCAACGTCACAGGCGAGCTGCACGTAGGCCACGCCCTGACGGCAGCGCTTGAAGATATCATGACCCGCTGGCACAGGATGCAGGGCGATCCCTCGCTCTGGCTGCCCGGTGTAGACCATGCCGGCATCGCCACCCAGGTCGTGGTGGAGAAGGAACTGGCTAAAGAGGGACTGGACCGCCACGAAATAGGGCGCGAGAAATTCCTGGAGCGCACCTGGGCCTGGGCCAACAAATCGCGCAGCGCCATCACCCACCAGCACGAGCGCCTGGGCGCCTCCTGCGACTGGTCGCGCGAGCGTTTCACCCTCGATGACGGCCCGGTCAAAGCGGTCAAGACCGCCTTCGTGCGCCTGTACAACAAAGGGCTGATCTACCGCGGCGAACGCATCATCAACTGGTGCCCAAGGTGCAGGACAGCCCTCTCGGACCTGGAGGTGCAGAGCAAGGACCTGACCAGCAACATGTGGCATATGAAGTATCCCTATGCGGACGGCAGCGGCCATATAACGGTGGCCACCACCCGCCCTGAAACCTATCTGGGCGACGCCGCAGTGGCTGTAAATCCCGAAGACAAGCGCTATACCTCACTGGTCGGGAAAAAAGTTGTCCTTCCCTTCATCAACCGCGAAATTCCCATCATAGCCGACGAGGCTATAGACAGGGAGTTCGGCACGGGCATGGTCAAGGTCACCCCTGCCCATGATCCGGTGGACTTCGATATATCCCAGCGCCACGGGCTGCCCGTCATCCATATACTCAATCCCGATGCCAGCATGAACGATAACGCCGGCCCTTACGCGGGTCTGGACAGGTTCGAGGCGCGTAAAAAAATAGTGGACGATTTCGAGAAGGCCGGCCTGATGGAGAAGATCGAGCCTTACTCGCACGCCATACCTCACTGTTTCCGCTGTTCCACGGTGATCGAGCCGGAGGTCAGCAAGCAATGGTTCGTAAAGATCGCCCCCCTGGCCGCACCCGCCATCGAAGCGGTCAGGGAAGGCCGTATAAGAATCATCCCCGAACGCTTCATCAAAATCTATCTTAACTGGATGGAGAATATACGAGACTGGTGCATCAGCCGCCAGCTATGGTGGGGACACCGCATACCCGTCTGGTACTGCCATAAATGCGGAGAGATGACGGTTGCCGTAGATACTCCCGCTAAATGCGGCAAATGCGGCAGCAGCGACCTCGAACAGGACCCCGATGTGCTGGACACCTGGTTCAGCTCGGGCCTCTGGCCGCACTCCACGCTGGGCTGGCCGGACCAGACCGAGGACCTCAAGTATTTCTACCCCACCTCCGTCATGGAGACGGGCTATGATATTATCTTCTTCTGGGTGGCGCGCATGATTATGATGGGCATCGAGGACGTGGGGGATGTGCCCTTCCGCACTGTCTATCTGCACGGCCTGATACGCGATGAGAAGGGCGAGAAGATGAGCAAGATGAAGGGCAACGTGCTGAACCCTCTGACCGCTATCGACCAGTACGGCTGCGATGCCCTGCGTTTCGCGCTGACAACCGGCACAGCCCCGGGAAACGACCTCAACATGGGGCAGCACCGCCTCGAGGCCGGCCGCAATTTCGCCAACAAGCTGTGGAACGCCGGCCGCTTTGTGCTGAAGTCGCTTGAAGCTGAGCCGGTCACACGGAAAGCCTTTGCCGACGCAGGCGTGAAAAGCCAGAAGGCGATCGAGGACCGCTGGATTGTCTCAAGGCTCAACCGCCTGGCCGGGGAGGTCGACGCGCTGATGAAGGATTTCCAGTTCGGCGAGGCCGAGAAGTTGATACATGATTTCCTGTGGGGTGAGTTCTGCGACTGGTATATCGAGATATCCAAACAGCGGCTGGGCAGTAAAGATTCTCCCATAGCGGTGCTGGTCTACGTGCTGGAAACGTCGCTGCGCCTGCTGCACCCTTTCATGCCCTTTATCACTGAGGAGCTCTGGCAAAACCTGAGGGAACGCCTCCCGGCAGGGACTATTGATACGGCCGCCCTTATCATCGCACCGTACCCGCAGGCCGATCCCAAGCTGTACGATGCGGAATCCGAGCAGGTTATGGATATGGTCATGGAAGTGGTGCGCACCATACGCAACGCACGCGCCGAATACAAGGTTGACATCGGCAAATGGGTTGAGTCCAGCGTCTTCGCCGGCGACCATCGGGCCGATCTCGAGGGCAAGTCCACCGTTATCGAGACGCTGGCTAAAACGCGGCCTCTGCATATACTTCCGCGAGATCAACGCCCTGCCAAAAATGACAAAGCCATAGTCTACGTGCTCAAGCATGCCGACGTGGTCATTCCCCTGGAGGGGATGGTGGATATAGAGGCGGAAAAAGCCCGTCTCTCCAAGGAGATGGGCGTACTGGAACGCGAGATATCGCGCCTTACGCAGAGGCTGGATGACGGCCAGTTCACCTCCAAGGCGCCGGCAGCGGTCATAGAAAAAGAGAGATCGCGCTTAAGCGAGTACACAGACAAGCTTGCGCGCATGAAGGTCGAGCTTCAGCAGCTCGGCTAAAGTTTACGGTTGGACATCCTGCGGTACATCAGCAGCAGCGCTTTCTTTGTGTCGCTGGCTACCCTTGATTTCTCGCTGGTCTTTACCCTGTAGCGGAACAGCCAGTAGGTGAATTCCTTCATCTCGGTCAGGGTCAACGATTTGCGGTGCGGATACTTCATCTCTTTCTGGAACGCGTTCAACAGGTCGTTCAGCTCCGCCCGATAGATTCTCCTGTACGCCCTGGCGGCCTCTTCTTCAGGACTGAGAGGGACGATGCTGGCCTTTCTTATCTCGTAGATCGTGGCGAGCAGCAAAGCCTGCTCTATCAGGACGCCGTAAAGGTAGTTCAAGTAAGCGCGGTACTTGGACGGTCCCAGCGCCGTCTTAAATTCCTGCTCGCTCAGCACAACCGGGGGACGGTCAAAGAAGAGCAGATTGTTCAGTTCATCCCCCGGTATCGACTCACTTATCTCATCGCAAAGCCGCTCCGCCAGGCGCAGCCAGTCAAACGCCTCTCCGCCTACCAGGTAGAGGTAACGCTCCCCGTTGTATTCCTCCTCCGGGCTGCGCCACATGCTTATAGCCTCGAGCAGCGCGCTATACCAGTTTTTACCCGCCCTCACCTCGTCCTTGAGGTGTTTGATGGCGCGGGCATCCCCTGCCAGGGCTGCAGCACGCTGTCCCCGGTCCTTATCCTGTTGCATTACTTCACCATTTTTCCCCAGCGGTGATTTCAGCATTCCGGCCTAACTCCTGCGCAGGAAAGCGAGCACTTCATGCAATGTCCTGTTATTCAAAATGTCACCCGGTTTACACCAGGCCCGGCGGGCCACCCCGATGCCGAACTTCATGAAACCGAGATGATACACTGCATGGGCGTCCGTGCCGATGGCCAGGGTCACCCCCAGCTCGCGCGCGCGGTAGGCGTGAATGTCTTTGAGGTCCAGCCTTTCGGGAATGGCGTTTATCTCCAGCGCCTTGCCGTGCCTGGCTGCGGCGCTGTAAACGGCCTCCAGGTCGACGTCCACCGGCTCTCGCTCACCTATCTTGCGGCAGGTGGGATGGGCAACCATATCCACATTCGGATTCTCTATAGCGCCTGTAATGCGTCGCGTCATCACATCTCTGTCCTGTCTGAAAGACGAATGCACGGAGGCAATCACTATGTCCATCTCCGCCAGCACGTCGTCAGGAAGGTCCAGGCTGCCGTCCGCCTTTATGTCAACCTCGACGCCGTTCAAGAGATAAGGCCCGGCGGATAAGGCGTTAAGTCTTTTTATCTCCGCTGTTTGCCTGGCGACACGATCCAGCTTCCTGTCGCTGCCGATATTGCGTCCGCTTGAGTGATCTGTAATAGCGAGGTATTCGTAGCCCAGCGCTGCAGCCGCAGCCGCCATAGCTTCGATAGTGTCAATGCCGTCGCTGCCGGTAGTGTGTGTGTGAAAGTCTCCTTTTATATCCTTTTGCTCGACCAGGTCGGGGATGGCGTTCCTCTCCGCCAGGTCAATCTCACCCATATCCTCCCTTATCTCGGGAGGGATATATTGCAAACCGAGGAAGGCGTAGAAAGAGTCTTCACGTGCAAACTTCTCCACGTTGCCGGTCTTTATATCGGTAATGCCGTACTCGCTGAGGCTGAATCCCTTCTTCTGCGCCCAGGTGCGCAGCGTGACATTGTGCTGCTTGCTGCCGGTGAAATGCTGCAGCAGCGATCCGAAATCGGCGTGTTCCACCATGCGCAGGTCGGCCTGCAGCCCGCCCGGCAGGATCACGCTGGCCTTGGTGGGTCCCTGCGCCAGCACTTCCCGTACCTGCGGCAGTTCGACAAACGCTTGAATAACTGACCGCGGGTCATCGGCGGTGCCCATCAGATCGATGTCGCCCACGGTCTCCTTAAACCTGCGCAGGCTGCCGGCGGGCGTGAGGTTGAGCACGCCGGGTACAGTCCGCAAGGCGATTAATATCTCTTCGACCACCGGCAGGGCTTCTCCCAGCGGGATCCGCCTGTCTTTGCGTCTGAAAGCTTCGATGGCGCGCAGTATATTGGCGGCCGTCTTATCGCCCATCCGCTCGAGCGTGGCCACCCTGCCGTCCCTGATAGCCGCCTCGAGCTGGTCGACCGTTCCCACACCCAGTTCGGTGGCCAGTTTGTAAGCGGTCTTGGGTCCGATGCCGGGTATATCCATAAGATTGATGATGCCTTCGGGCAGGCTGGCTTTCAGCTCTTCGTAAAACCTCAGCCGGCCTGTGGTGATAAGCTCCACCGACTTGGCAGCTATGGCATCGCCGATGCCCGCAATGTCTTTGAAATCCCTGCCCTCCTCGTGCATCAGCTCCATCTCCTCGGGCAGATGCCTGATGGTCTCGGCGGCGCGCGCATAGGCGCGTATCTTGAACCTGTTTTCACCTCTGAGCTCGAGCAGGTCGGCTATGTTCTCAAAAACCGTGGCTATCTCCGCGTTTTTCACAGGGATTATTTTACCATGTGAATCCGGCATTCATGATATAATCGATTCTGATTCAGGCCTTACCGGCAATACTATGACGAGGAGGTAAGCAGTGGCCGATTATCCCTGGTTGAACAACTACGATAAAGGTGTAGCCCATACCCTGGAGCCCTATCCCGACATCACGCTGCTCGAAGTCATCAAGGAAAACGCCAGCCAGCGCCCAAACCACATGATGATCTGGTTCAAAGGCAATACCATATCCTACCGGCAGTTTGCCGATTACGTTGACCAGATGGCCAAGGCATTGATCGGGACGGGCGTGAAAAAAGGCGACCGGGTCGCGCTGATGATGCCCAACTGTCCCCAGATAATCATCGGCCAGTTTGCCGTATGGAGGGCGGGCGGCATCACCGTGCAGGTAAACCCGCTGTACTCAGAGGAAGAGCTGATACACGCCCTCAAGGACTGCGGCGCCGAGACCGTGATCGTGCTGACACCTTTCTACAGTCAGGTTAAAAAAGTACAATCGCAAACAAATGTGAAGACGGTCATAGCCACCTCCATCAAGGAATACCTGAGCCCATTCATGCGCACCATGTTCACCCTTTTAATGGAGAAGAAGCAGGGCCATTGGATCGAGCTGCAGCCAGGCGACCTCTGGCTGCAGGGGGTCATGCGTAAATACGCTGGCACATCCCTGCCGCCTATTATGGTGGGGCCCCGGGATACCGCCCTGATCCTTTTCAGCGGCGGCACAACCGGCACGCCCAAGGGTGTTATGCACTCGCATCGAGGCATTGTCATGAACGCCATGCAGATTCGCGCCTGGTGCTCGCCCATCTTGAAGGGCTGGGTTGATAAGGCAGTTCTGCTGATGCCCATATTCCATGGCGCGGGCAACTGGATACTTATCTCGACCATCGTGAACCCGCCCGTACCGATAGTGCTTATCCCCAATCCCCGCGATATCAAAGACCTGCTCGTCACCTTTAAGAAAACGAAGCCGACCTTCTTCCCGGGTGTCGCCACCCTTTTCATAGCGCTTATGAACCATCCCGATGTCAAGTCAGGCAAGATTGATTTCAGCAATCTCAAGATGTGTATAACAGCCGCTGCGCCCCTGCTGGTGGAGACCAAGAAAAGCTGGGAGGCGCTGACCGGCGGGAAGATAGTGGAAGCCTACGGGTTGAGCGAATCCGGCATACTGGTGATGGGTCCGGTCGTGGGTAAGTGGAAGGAGGGCTCGGTGGGCATGCCCACGCCCGATGTGATCATGAAGATAGTAGATATCGACACGGGCGTACAGGAGCTAAAAACGGGTGAGGACGGCGAGATTATAGTAAAAGCCCCGCACCTGATGCAGGGTTACTGGAACAAGCCGGAGGCCACCGCCGAGATATTCCGCGGCGAGTGGCAGTATACGGGGGATATCGGCCACCTCGACGAGGACGGGTATCTCTTTATCACGTCACGCAAAAAGGAGTTGATCAAACCGAGCGGGCACCAGGTCTACCCCGGCGAGGTGGAAGAGGTGATCACGCAGCATCCGGCGGTGCTGGAGGTCAGCGTCGCCGGTGTCAGGGACGATGTACAGGGAGAAGCCGTCAAAGCCTGGATCATTCTGAAGCCCGGCCAGACATGCACACCGCAGGATATACAGGCCTTCTGTAAGGAGCGCCTCACCGCCTATAAAGTGCCCAAGCACGTGGAGTTCAGGACCGAATTGCCCAAGTCGATGGTCGGCAAGATCATGCGCCGTATCCTGCAGGAAGAAGAGGTAAAGAAGCAGAAATCCGGTTGAGGATGATTCGCGGGCGCACCTGAAGGTACGCCCCTACAACGTTAAACGTAGGGGCGGGTTTTTAAACCCGCCCTCACTTCCCGTGACAATGCTTGTATTTCTTGCCTGAGCCGCAGGGGCAGGGATCGTTGCGACCGACCTTTTGCCCGGGCACGGGCGAAGGCCGGTGCGCCGGCAGCTCTTTTTTCTCGATGCTGACCTTGAATATAGTGTGAACGATGTCGTGCTGTATGCCGGCCATGAGGCTGTCGAAATAAGCCCCACCTTCTTTCTTATAGACCACCAGCGGATCGATCTGCCTGACCGACTGCAGCCCCACGCTCTGGCGCAGGTGGTCCATGGCGGTCAGGTGCTCCTTCCAGTGGTCGTCGATGACCCTGAGCATGACCAGGCGCTCGAGTAATCTCATCTGCTCGGGTCCCTGGTCTTTCTCTCTTAGCTCGTATACCTGGCGGGTATAGTCGATAAGCTTCTCGGCGAGCTGCTTCTTTCCCAGCTTATCCAGTTGCATGTCCACCATGTTTTCGGGCAGCGGCACTATCTCCTTCACGTCCTGCAGTATGCCCTCCAGGTCGGGCGCATCGTAGCCGTGGCAATGCTCCTCCACTATCTGCTCCATCTGCTTCTCGACCAGATCCTGGATATTGGCTTTCAGGTCCGCCCCCGCCAGTATCTTATCGCGCTCGCTGTATATGACTTCCCTGTGCTTGTTGACCACGTTGTCGTAATCGACCAGGTGCTTGCGGATGTCGAAATGGTAGGCCTCCACCTTGACCTGCGAGTTCTCGATAGCCTTGCTGATCATGGGGTGCTCTATGGAGGTATTCTCATCCATGCCGGCCCACTCCATCACCCCTTTAACACGGTCCCCGCCGAAGCGCTTGACTATATCGTCCTCGAGCGAGACGAAGAACTGCGAGGTACCGCTGTCGCCCTGTCTGCCTGAGCGGCCCCGTAGCTGGTTGTCGATGCGCCTGGCCTCGTGCCTCTCCGTTCCGATGACGTGCAGCCCGCCGAGCTCCAGCACTCTTTCGTGTCCCAGCTTCCACTCATCATATTTCCGCTGGAACTCCTTCTCGTCCTGGAAATCCTCTGGCTGAGGCGGCTTGCCTCCTAATATGATGTCCACACCACGTCCCGCCATGTTGGTGGCCACAGTTACGGCGCCCACCCTGCCGGCCTGCTTGATGATCTCGGCCTCGCGCTCGTGGTACTTGGCGTTGAGTATCTCGTGCCGCACGCCCCTGCGCATCAGCAGATCATCTAAAAGTTCGGATTTCTCGATGGAGACGGTACCAACCAGCACCGGTTTACCCTCTTTGCTAAGCTTCTCTATCTCGTTGGCGATAGCCTTGAACTTGGAGTCTTCGTCCTTATAGATCAGGTCCTGGTGGTCCACTCGTATCATGGACCTGTTGGTAGGTATTGCCACCACGTCGAGCTTATATATCTTGAAAAGCTCCTCGGCCTCGGTGGCCGCGGTGCCCGTCATGCCGGCCAGCTTGCTGTAAAGGCGGAAATAGTTCTGGAAGGTTATGGTGGCCAGCGTGATGCTCTCCTTCTGTATTTTGACCTTTTCCTTGGCCTCGATGGCCTGGTGCAGTCCCTCCGAATAGCGGCGGCCGAACATCAACCGACCGGTGAACTCATCAACTATAATAACCTCGCCGTTCTTGAGCATATATTCCTTGTCCCGCTTGAAAAGCACCCGTGCTTTGAGTGCATTTTCCATGTACTCAGTCAGGTGTAAGTTGGTCGGGTCATACAGGTCGGGGGCTTTAAGCAAGCCCTGACGTTTTAGCATTTCCTCCATCTTCTCACTGCCTGAATCGGTCAGGTATACCTGTCTCTCCCTTTCCTCTATCTTATAATCTTCCGGCGTAAGCTTGGATACCATATCGGCAAAGGTATAATACTTCTGAGCCGGATCTTCGCCCTGCCCGCTGATGATGAGCGGTGTGCGCGCCTCGTCGATGAGTATATTGTCCACCTCGTCCACGATGGCATAGCTCAGCGGCCGCTGCACCTTCTGCGACATATCGAGCACCATGTTGTCGCGCAGGTAATCGAAGCCGAACTCGTTGTTGGTCCCGTAGGTTATGTCGGCTGCGTACGCTTCCCGGCGGGCCACCGGCCTGAAATGCGGCCAGCGGCTGTCTTTCTCATTAATATATTCCGGATCGTAAATCAGCGCCGGCAACTGTTCGCTGGCGCTCTGCACCGGGTAGATGCTGGCGACCGTGATTCCCAGTGCGCTGTAGATGGGACTCATCCAGTAGGCGTCGCGGCGTGCCAGGTAGTCGTTGACGGTCACCAGGTGGCAGCCCCCGCCTTCGAGCGCATTAAGATAAAGCGGCAGCGTGGCCACCAGCGTCTTGCCCTCGCCTGTCTTCATCTCGGCGATCTTGCCCTGGTGCAGCACAATGCCGCCCATAAGCTGTACGTCGAAATGCCTTAGTCCGATGGTGCGGCGGGAGGCCTCCCGCACCGCAGCAAAGGCCTCGGGCAGCAGGTCTTCCATGGTCTCGCCATCCGCCAGCCTCTGTTTGAACTGCGCGGTCTTTCCCTTCAGCTCTTCATCGGAAAGGCCCTGGAATTGCGGCTCCAGATCGTTTATCTGTTTTACCAGGGGTTTGAAGTTGCTTATCTCTCGTTCGTTGGAATCGAACAGTTTGCCTAACCAGCTCGGCATAATCCTTCCTAATCTTCAAACATGGCGCCGACGGACATGCCCGTGTGTATGCGGTGTATGGCTTCGCCCAGCAGGGGCGCTATCGGCAGAACGGTGATTTTATTTATCTTCTTTTTCCCATTGACGGGTATAGTGTCGGCCACCACGACCTCCTTGACCTTGGAGGCGGAGATACGTTCAATGGCCCGGCCGGAGAAAACAGGGTGCGTGCAGCAGGCGTAAACCTCTTTGGCGCCGGCTTTAAGCAGGGTATCCACAGCGCTGGCCAGCGACCCGGCCGTATCGATCTCGTCGTCTACCGTAATGGCGCGCTTGCCTTCAACTTCACCTATGATATTCAGCGTCTCGCTCGTATCGTCGTTGCCCATGCGTCTTTTCTCGATGATAGCCAGCGGGGCATTGAGCTTCTCCGCCAGGTCGCGCGCCCGTTTGCTGATGCCGATATCGGTGGCCACCACCACAACGTCCTTAAGCTTCTTGGTCCTCCAGTAATCGCTCACCAGGAAAAGGGCGCTCAGTTCATCCACGGGGATGTTGAAAAAGCCCTGGATCTGCGCCGCGTGCAGGTCGACCGTGAGGATGCGGTTGGCGCCGGCCGTGCAGAGCAGGTCCGCCACCAGACGCGCGGTGATGGGTACGCGTGGCTGGTCTTTTTTATCCGTGCGCGAGTAGCCGTAGTAGGGCACCACTGCCGTTATGCGGTCGGCTGAGGCGCGCTTGAAGGCATCCAGCATGATCAGCAGCTCTACAAGGTTCTTATTAACCGGCGAGCAGATCGGCTGGATGATAAACACGTCCCGTTCTCGTACATTTTCCAGAATGCGCACGAAAGTATTCTCGTTGCTGAACTCGAAGACCTCGATCTTGCCCAGAGGTATGCCCAGATAATCGCAGACCGAACTGGCGAGCGCCGGGTGGGCGTTACCGCAGAAAACCTTGATCTCGTCCTGGCCTGCAAATTGCCTCATATTTTTACCTCCAAGCTGAATGCCTGATTATTATAGCATCAACTCCGCAGCCGCCGATAACGGAGGCGGCGCTTTCGTCCGTCCGGCAAAGATCGGCCGGCAATGAGAACGGCTACAAATAGGGTATAATCTCTGGAAGGAAATACTGCGGAGAATAACTGATCATGAATCCAGGCGCAGCCGAACTGCTCAGCCGCTATATAAAGCTGGACACATCCAATCCTCCGGGAAACGAACATCTCGCGTCAAATTTCTTTGCCGATATCCTGACCGGCGCGGGCATACCCTACAGGCTGTATGAACCGAGGCCCGGACGCGTCTCTATACGGGCGGAGATAAAGGGATCGGGACGGGAGGCTCCGCTCATCCTTCTGCACCATACCGATGTAATCGCGGCCGACAGGAACGAATGGAGCTTCGCCCCCTTCGGCGGAGAGATCATAGACGGGTATATCTGCGGCCGCGGCGCCCTCGATACCAAATCCCTGGGTATCATGCAGCTGCTGGCATTCCTGGATATCAGGCGTAAAGGCCTGCCGCTCAGACGTGACCTCGTATTCCTGGCTACGGCCGACGAGGAGTCCGGCGCCGACTGCGGCGTGGAATATATGCTGAGTGAACGTCCCGGGGAATTCGGCGCATCCCTGGTGCTCAACGAGGGCAGCTACGTGGTGGAGGGCATCGTTCCTGATCGACTGCTGGCCATGATCTCCCCCGGTGAGAAAGGGCCCTGCTGGATGAGGCTTAAAAGGAGGGGGCTGCCCGGCCACGGCTCCACACCCCACGGCCTCAATTCCCTGGAGCGGCTGAGCGAGGCGATAAACCGTCTGCTCGACCACAAAAGCGCACCCAGGGTGACTCCCATAGTGGCGGAGTATTTCAGACGGATGTCGCAGGCCTGGGATTTCCTCAAGCCCTATGTGGAGGACGGCAAGGACGAGACGCTTCTAAAGATCGTTGAGGAGAACGGGCTCCTGTCTATGCCGCAGGTCAACGCCATGCTCAGGAACACGGTCAGCCTGAATTCGCTGCACAGCGGCAATAAGGTCAACGTCATCCCCTCGTACGCCGAGGCCGAGGTTGATACCAGGCTGCTGCCGGGCCAGGACATTGATGAGTGGATTGCATTTGTTAAAAAACAGCTTGCGGACGACGAGATACAGATCGAATTCATTATGAAGGGCGAGGGCAATGCCTCGACCATGGACACGGAGGACTACGCAACCATCGAAGCGGCGCTGCTGGAGCACTATCCCGGCGCCATAGCAGCCCCGTACCTGATGCTGGGCACCACCGACTCACGCTTCTTCAGGGAGAAGGGAGTTGTCTCGTACGGCTTCTGCCCGGCCGTCATACCCGGCGAACACCTCAAATCTATACACGGAACCGACGAGAAAATCGGCCTTGAGAGCATGCTGAAAGGCGTGGAAGTTTACAAAGATATAGTCACGAGGTTATGCGCAGGCGCAAATTGAATCGTAGGGGCGTACCTTCAGGTGCGCCCGTAAAATTTGCGGTCAGGTTTAAAAATCCGCCCCTGCGTACACTGACATGGATAAACTCAAAAATATTCTGAAACTGCTCATCTCCGCCTACGGAGACCGCACCCCGGAGCGGCGGCTGGAGCCCGTTGACGAGCTTGTCCTGACCATCCTTTCTCAGAATACTTCTGACATCAATTCCCGGCGCGCCTTCAAGTCACTGCTTGACTCCTTTGGCGGCTGGGACAGTGTCGCGCATGCGCCGGCTGCGCGTATCGCGGAGGCCATCAGGGCAGGTGGCCTGGCGGAGGTCAAATCCGGGTACATACAGGGAGCGTTGCGGTTTCTTAAAAAAGAGGCCGGAGGCTACGACCTGCGCTTTCTCAAGGGCCTGGAACTCGGAGCGGCCCGAGCCTGGCTGACGCGTCTGCCCGGCGTTGGCATGAAGACGGCCAGTTGTGTCCTGCTCTTCTCGCTCGGTATGCCGGCCTTCCCCGTCGATACCCATGTCCTGCGCGTGGTCGGGAGGCTCGGGCTGGTGGGGCCTAAGACCACGGCCGACGCAGCCCACCTCGAGATGGAGCGCCTGGTCCCTGCTGAGGACACTTACCGCTGCCACGTATTGATGATCGAGCACGGGCGGAGGACCTGCAGGGCGCAGCGCCCGCTCTGCGGCAACTGCATTATCAGCAGTCTGTGTCCGAGCTATAATAAATTCAAAGCCTGATACCGGGAGGTAAACATGCGCAAGGCCACCATGCATTATATACTCGACGCCATCGAGGGGACCATACTGCTCATGCTGGTTATATCAGGGTTCCTGCTCTGGTTCGCCCTTCCCGAGGGCAGCGCGGCGGATAAAACCGTCCTCTTCGACCGCCGCACCTGGATACAGGTGCACCAATGGCTGGCCGTGGGGCTGCTGATTTTCTTCAGCACCCATATAATCACCCACTGGACCTGGATCGTCTATATGACCAGGAGATACTTCGGACGCCCGAATAAAGATTGAAGCTGATACATTGACAGATCATATCTATAATATGTAATATGTGATATAACTTTATGATGCTTCGTATAAAATCTTCCTTTGCCCTGGTACCGGTCGCAGCTCTGATCCTCCTGGCGTTGTCCTGCGCAAGCGCTGCCGATCGCGTTCCGTCGATCGTCGACCTCACGCTATCCACCGGCTTTGTATCCGGTTACCGCCCGCTCGACAACAGGATCGACTTTTACGTGGACGACCCGCAGGTCTGCTGCTCTGCCGGGGTCACGGGTGTGAGTGAAAATACTGTCGTCACGGCAAACTGGGTCTATATCAAGGGCGAGATGTCCCAAGAGACCGATCCGCTCATACTTCATGATCAGGCCGCCTGCGATACCGACTGCTATGTCGGATTTACACTGCCGGCGCCCGCCGGGGGCTTTATCGGCGGTGATTACCGGGTGGATCTATATATTGACGGTCGGGCCGGCGCCAGCGCCGGTTTCACCATCCGGCGCGATCCTTCAGTGACGCTGCCTAAAATAGACTCATTCACCGCCAGCCCGTCGCGGATAGTCGCCGGCCAGCCCGTGCAGCTTGGCTGGAAGGTTTTAAACGCGTCCAGGATAGGTATTCGGCCCGAGCCCGGGATCGTTAACGCGGAGGGCGGTGTATCTGTCACTCCCGCCGAAGACACCATCTACACGCTGTATGCCATGAACCATGGCGGCGTCAGCTCCAGTCAACTGAATGTAAAGGTCTTGCCTGTGGTCAAAGAGAAGCCGGACCTGCAGATCACTGATTTGTGGACCAGCGGCAACATCCTGACCTACCGCGTGAAAAACACGGGGAACCTGGCCTCCTGCCCGACCGTATCGCGCCTCTACAAAAACGATACGGAGGTGTCCCAGGACTACATGGCGCCGCTGGCGGCCGGCGAAGAGCGCGTGGAGGCCTTCCAGCAATACCATTTCTCGCCGCGCTTCAACTACATTACCAGCCAGGGCGGCCAGAGCACAGGCATGGATGCTGTTAATATACGTATATGCGTTAATAGCGACGAATCCTGCATGGAGAGCGACCGGTCGAACAACTGTCTCGAACACGATTTCGGTCTATGAATAAGATAGATAATTATGCGGTCGACCCGGGCAAGCCGGCCGGCCCGAAAATCGAATTTATTTTTATAATTGAGTCCGACGGACCATGGAGGCGGGGAAGTGCGGCGTGGATAGAACCGGCCTTCATCCGGGAAAGATAAGTTCCAGATCCTGCCTCCGCGTTATCATCCTCATTGCAGCCATAACGCTGCTGATACCGTTCTCTCAACCTCACATAGTTCTGGCCGGCACGCCGTCATCCTGTATCCTTAAGTGGGGGACTATCGATACGCCCGGCGGCTACCCTCAGCGCAATGATATACGATACCGCAGCGAGATAAATGCGCTGGCCGTCTCGCACGACGGCATGATCATTTATATGCTGGACATACCCGATTCCAGCTCGGGACTGGTTACCAATGCGGGAGTCTGGCGCAGCGAGGACGGCGGCATCTCCTGGAGCCCGCGTCCGACGCATTGGCTGGCCCGAACACCCGGCCCGCCGGTGCCGGTTTTCCCCATGGCGGCCCTGGCCGTTGCGCCCGACAATACCGATCTCGTGGCGGCCGTCTGCATGAATGCGGCGGGCGACCGTCGCAGGGAGGTCTATTACAGCGAGGACGGCGGCACTATATGGAACTACAGCGGGGCCATCCCCTTCCTGTACGGCCCCGATGAGCAAATAGGCAGCATCGCCGTAACGGAGTCCTATGCTTACCGCGAGACACAGGTCCGCGATATTATCGTGGGAAGCCGCAATCCCGCAAACGTCCTTGCGCAGGGCGAGGTTTACGTACTGCGCTGCCCCGGCCTGGCGGGTTGGCAGGCTCAAGGCTTCGCGGGTGGAGACATCCTCGCTCTGCAGCCTTCGCCCTCCTATGGCGTGGATGCGACGCTGGTCGTCATCGCCTGCACCGTGCAGCGCACCTACATTAACCTGGGATTTCGTGATACGGGCGCCAACGCATGCTTCTGGAACGCGGCGCCGGGCTACCCCGTTGAGCTATGCGCATCCGACCAGGCCGGGGCTTCTTCCAGCGGCAAGGCCAGGGTTATAATTAGTAGTCTGGCACTGCCGGATGATTTCGACGGCGGCTCCGGCGCCGGACGCATCATATTCGCCGCCTGCGACTCCAACGGTACTGCCATGGGCATATCACGGCCGCTGGACGACGTCTACCGCCTCAACGATACCATCGTCACCCGTCTCAACGTCCCTGTAAGCAAACCGCGCATCAGCTCCATCGCCTACAGCGGCTCAACCTCATCGGGCAAGCTGCTGGCGGGATGCGTTGAATCCAACAATCTAACGGGTGAGGCCCATGTCTGGTTCACAGCCGATCCTCTGGCAAACTGCAGCACCTGGATAAAGCCGCTCAAGCCGCCCACGGGCGGTTACAACACCGGCTGCGGCAACGCGCAGGTTGCCTGGACGGGTGACGGCTCCAATGCCTTCGCAGGCACCGGCTCCGGCAACCGCAGCAGCCCTGCCGAGTGGGCCGATATCAACGGAGCACCCTGGGCGTCGGCGCCGCTGGACGAGTCGGCCTTCTCTCTCAGCCTGGACAACAGCGTCTCCTGGAACCAGCTGGGCCTGATCGACACGCAGGTCAACCGTTACCGCGCGCTGGCCGTGGCTGAGGACGGCAAAACAGTTTACATATCGTCGGTCAACGACAACGGGCTGGGGAGCACCTGGCGCAGCCGCACATCCGTGATAGGAGAGGCCTGGCAGAGAGTGGCCTGCCTGGACTTCACTGCGCCGCTGCTCAGGATGGCGCCGGACAATGACGATGGATCGGTTGTGTTCCTGGGCAACCAGGGTAGCACGCGCATCATACAGTCGCGGGACAGCGGGCAGACCTGGCGGGAATGTCTGCCCGGCATCTATTTACAGGACATGGCGGCGGGTAGCAGCGACGAGCTCCATGTCATACAGGCCGATGCGCTGGCCCGTCGCGGCAGGTATGAAACAGGCGGATGGGTCTGGGACAAGCTCAGGGATACGGGCCTGCTGTCCGCCCACAACATCGCGGTGCAGGGCGGCAGCGTCATGGCCGGCGCGGCGCTGGGACAGCAGTGCCCGGTATCTTACTCGCTGGACAGCGGGGACAACTGGGTGCTGATAACCGAGCCGGCTTACAGTAACGGCAACCGCCATGTGGCCTTCGATGAGGAGTTCCAGGACAACCATCTCATCTATCTGGCAGACGATGCGGGCGGGCTGTACCGCTGGACCGTGGGCAACAGCAACCGCTGGGACGACATGGTGCCGCCCAATAACAGCTATTACGGCCAGGCGGCAGTCGCACGGAGCATGTATTATGCCGCCTTCAGCCAGACGAACAACGCCACCGGAGTATCGAGGACTACCTACTCACGCGGCGGCATACCCAAGGACGGAGTATTCTGGGACAGCCTGACCACCGGCCTGGCTGCAGGCGTCGTCTTTCGTCTGGAGCCGACATCGCTGGTATATGCCGATGAGACCCTCTGGGCGTTCGATGCGCGCGATTACGATTATAGCGTGGGCAGAGGCCTGTTGTGGGCGTTCAGGGACACGCTGGCCAACCGCTCCCCCTGGCTGATCTCACCCAAAGGCAACAGCCTGGTTTATTGCGATCCAGTGAGCGGCCGCAACGCACAGGTAGACCTCAGGTGGGAGCAGCTTTCGCTGGCCGATGCCTACCAGGTGGAGGTGGGCAAGGACAAATGGTTTGACCTGGCGGTCAGCGAAGCGGAGCCGGTGGACAATCCCTTCTTCGTGCCGGAGAATTCGTTGTATCCCGCGTACTATATCAGGCCGGGCGTGCTGCCCGGCGCCGGACAGGACTATTTCTGGCGTGTGAGGGTACGGAGAGCGGCCACCGGGCAGGTCATACGCAGCCGCTGGTCTCCCGCCTTCAGCTTCAGCGTCCGACCCGGCTATCCGGTATCGGCGCCGTCCTACACAGGGATAGAATCGCTGCAGCCCTGTCACAATGCCTGTGACGTTCCCACCTATCCCCTTGGCTTCTCCTGGTCCCCTATGCAGGGCGCCACCAGTTACCGCTTCGTGCTTGCCGGAGACCCGGACCTCGGTCAGCCTGTAATCGACCAGACAGTCGACGCCTCGGCCTATAAACTACCCTGGCGGTTGGAATACGCAACAGCTTATTTCTGGCAGGTCACACCGCTCAAGCCGGTGCCCGGCGACAGCAGTCCCATATTCTCGTTCAACACGGCCGCGGAGCCCGCATCTCCCCCTCAAGTTATACCCGCTGACAATACTACCAGCGGCCTGCTGGTGGCGCTGGTTTTCACCATCCTTTTCGGCCTGTCCATCCAGGTCATCATCTACCGTAATAGAAGGCAATTATAGCCGTAGGGGCGTTGCTTCAGCTGCGCCCGCATATTTCGGGCGGGTTTAAAAACCCGCCCCTACAAAAATCAAATTCGCAAAAACTGTGCCCATTACGCTATAATTTCTCCCGCTGTGGTGAGTGTAGCCCAGTGGTCTAAGGCGCCAGGTTGTGGCCCTGGATATCGAGGGTTCAAATCCCTCCACTCACCCCATCATATCTCCCCATAATCAGGTAGTTGAAAGATGGAGGTTTCAGTATGAGCAGGGTGAATATTTACAACGTATTGTTCTACCTTTTCATCGCGTGCGCTCTAACCAGCGTCTATATACAAACTGCCGACCTCCCTATCAAGCAATTCACCAGTCCCACCATAGCGGGACTGGTCGCGGTTTGCGCCGTTATCGGGATTTTTGCGCATCGCCTCAAGGTCCGGGAAGGGTTGATTCTCGCTGCAGCCTGGACCCTGGCAGCTTGCGGTGACGTGTTTTTCGAGATGTCACGCCTTTCCAAGACGCCTGATGATGCCGGGCGGTTTTTCATAATTGCCGTGGCCATATTCCTTGTTGCCTACCTGATCTTCGGAGTGAGCTTCAGCGTTATGGGCATCCGCGCCAGAATGGCATGGTGGAAGTATGCGATTGCCGTGGCAATAGCCGCGATCATGGGCTTAATCGCTTATGCTTCATTATTAGTGCCGGCCGGTCAAAACATGCTTGTAATAGTATATACAGCGCAGGCGGTAATCCTGCTCTTCGGCGGCCTGCTTTGCCTTATGGCCGGAAGGTACACCTTCGCCTGTATCGGCATTCTGCTGTTTTTCTCAGATTGGCTGGTGGGCCTGCGCGCGTTCGGCAACCCGGCCATGGTCCCGGAATTCGTAGAAGTCCATATCCTGATACTCATCCTGATCACCTATTACATACCCATGACAGCCAGCGTCGATTACTCTTTGAATCGGCGCGAGCAGGTCACGTGACCTGCTCGCAACCGAATCGTGGTTTCGGGTCAATACAATGACCTCAGTCGCCGAGTTCGGCGATCGATACCAGCCGCCACTCAGTGCCATGCAATCCGACGCTGGTCCAATATATTGTTTTTTGCACCAGCTTTCCCTTTGCTGCGTCGGGATACATGTATCCGCCAGTACCGGTCTTCTGCGCCGCAATTATCTCAGCCTGGGCGATTAATTCGGGGTAATTTTTATATGATGGATCAGTGAGCACGTTTTTGCCGGTCTCGGTTCCCGTCGAACAGTAGATTACTTTTCCGTCAAGCTGCATCACATTCACTTTAATGGCCCTCACTTCAGCAGCGGGAGCGATGGTGCCGTCCAGCAGGTCCCCCGGTTGAAACAGGGCGCTGACCGTACCCAGCAGATCACCATCCTCCGTGATCACAGGCCAAACCAGCACCACGGCATCGATCCCCTCAACCGCCCTGAAGACATTGCTCAGCATCGGCTTCCTGTTTGCAGCGAAATCCGCAAAGAACTTCTTTGAGGCCTCCGTGGTGGCGGTTTCCGTCCCCTCGTAGCGGCTATATGCCTCGGGCGCCACGGTGACAATCTTCCCCTGGAGGTCGGAGGTCGAGCAGTCCGTCAGGTAAGGGTATTTCCTGCACAGGCCGTTCAATATCCCCCTCGTCTCCTCACCCTGCAACCCGCTTTTTGCGATTTTTTCGGCGGCGTCCGCAACGGCATTGTCCAGGTTCAACAGCTTGGACTGGATAATAGACTGCAGGTTCTCCGTGGCTGACTTCAGCTGCTTTACATTTTTCACAGGGCCGGCGCAGCCGGCGGCCGTTATAGTTATGACGACGGTCAATATGGAGGCAATCAAGAAGAATAAGGCTTTTTTCATATGCGGTAAATACTCCCCTGATAGATGTCCCGAATAAGCGGGCTTGGTTTCCTTATGTTATCGTAAGTTAGCCTAATGGGCAACGCCCAACCTGAATACTGTATATACAAAAGCCGGTGATCATTTCTGACAGCGCTAAGGATTCTGTAGGCATTCATCATGGTTATCGACGTTACGCATAATGAATATATCTCCACTGCGCTCAAAGGTCATCCGGTATCTTCGATCAACATATGCTTCGAATATGCCGTTAGTTCCTTCCACCGGATGGCTTCGCAGTCCAGTCCTGCGGAAATTAAAATCAAGATGGAGCAGCGCTTTATCCACCTTTCGCTGAATGGCTGCGAGTAACAGCAAATACTGTTTTACAAACCTGTCAGTGAGTTCAATGGGCACTATTTCCTGCTCTTGCCGGTTTTACCGCGCCGCCCTGCGCTTTTACTATGGAGAAATGACACTGTCGATGCTGCGTTGTCGAACCTGTACACATGTCCTTTACGGATATCTTCTTGAGCCTCTGCTTCACCCTGCTGCCAGCGTTCACTCCAGAACCATGCCTGTTTTTTATCGACCAGCGTCTTTGCTCTGAGCACGATCTCACCGTCCCTGACCATAATATCCAGGAAATCGCCCTCTTTTATACCGAGTTGTCGTCTTACCGACTGCGGTAACGTCAACTGTGCTTTCTTGCGTATCTGAATAAGTTCTGACATATTATTCCAACTATCTGACTTTCTTACTATCTTACCATGAAAACAATCATTGTGTATATTTTTATTACTGTGTCTTAGTTACTGTAACGTTTAATTCTGGTAAAATAAGTGACATCCCAACTTACTGCAGTTGTAACACTAGTGGCAGGCCAGCGGCAGTAACTGGAGACCTGATATCATGCGCCTGTAGCTCAGCGGACCAGAGCATCGGTCTTCGGAGTCTGAGCCTTATGTAAAGTCCATCTCAGGACATATCGAATTAATCCATGTCTACCCGACGTCCTGCCTTGATGCATTGTAAACCACTCTAGTCTGTGCTTCACGGCGGGAGCGTCAGGTCAGCGGCAGGGAAGAAAGAGCAATTAAATACGACCGTATAGCACACTTAACTATAGAACACGTGCTACTGAGGTTATTATGCTTATGGGACTAACTTAACAGGTCATCTATATGCTGCTATAATGGAGCCGGGGTATCAGTAGGTAGAACTATAGAATTCATTTTCGAGTTGAGCTAAATGTTGATTGATTAGAACATGTTTGCTAGACTTGCCATAAATAGAGAGTTGTTTTGGATAAACTGAGTTGACAGATCGATCGTGCGAGATTACTTGTACAGAGAGGGTTTCCTGTGATTGAATTAGCCCCAGTCTATAATAAAAGAGCTATTTATTCGCAGACTAGACTTGATGAGCTTGGGAAACGCATTATAACAATACCTAAAATTTCCGATTATAATCATTTAACTATTTTTAGTGCTGGTTCATACGCGCGCTATGAGGCTAGCGAATTTTCCGATATTGACATCTTCCTCGTGTGTAAGCAAGAACGAGAGGATTTGCCTAAACCACATACCAGTGAACTTCGTCTTTTTGCGGAATTAATCAAGTTAGCAGATATAATGGGCTTCCCGGAATTCTCAAATGATTGTGAATACTTAAAAATTCTGTATAGCCCCCAAATCCTAAAGAACATGGGTAGCGCTATAGACGATTATGAGAATTATTTTACTATGCGCATGCTATTACTTCTGGAAAGTAGGTGTCTTTTTGACAATGACCTCTACGATGAAATTACTAAAGAAATTATCAAATCGTATTTCATAGATTATCCCGATCATGAGCAGACATTTCAACCAGTTTTTCTTCTTAACGATATATGCCGTTTTTGGAAGACCTTGTTAATGAACTATGAGCACAAGCGCATCGGCTCAGTTGATACTGAAATCAAAAAAACTAAGCAGAAAGTTCGAAACTACAAGCTCAAGTTTAGTAGAATGACCACATGTTTTGCGACCATAGCTGCAATCTGTAGCTACAAAATCCCAGTAACACAGGATAAAGTAATCGAACAGACACGTCTAACTCCACGTCAGCGTTTGGAGAGCATTCCGACCCGTGTGCCAGAAGCTGAAGAGGCTGTACAAGAGGTCCTTGATCGCTATTCCCATTTTCTGGACAAAACAGGCCTTAACACTCAAGATCTTGAGAATTGTTTCTCCGATAAAGCGAAAAGAACAGAAATGTTCCAAGATGCTGCCGAATACGGTTCTTCTATGTACCGTCTGTTGCAAGTACTCGATTCCTGTCAAACTGAAAACTTCAAGTTTCTTAGGTACTTGGTTATATAGTGTGCGAACCGCTTACGTACTTTATATTAAGGATAATGTTGTAGGTCCATGCCTGCATTTAATTCGGCTTGTTTGTAATCCCGACGCAAGCGCAAGACCACACATCACGATTAGATATCCAGTCGATAGGCTCCAGGATAATTTAGCGTTATATGTAAACACATGCGTTGATGACATTGATATCGTCGAGCCAGGGATTTTTGGTTTGGGAAACACCAAACCTGTCCGGAACTATACGGTGTTCGTAAAGTGCAACTCAGACATACTGGAGACGATATCGTACAAACCAGACTTTCCAGATAGCATCTTTCACGTCACCTTGTATGAAGGACGATATTTAGAATTCGCCGAGAAAATACTTCAAGTATTGCATCGCTTCTCCTGGGGATTTACAGTTTCATTACCTAAACATACTAAAGTGACTAAGATTGAAATTGGGAGGCATAAAAGTAAACAGAGAAATGATTCTACAGCATACCTCGACAAGCTTAATTCACTCTTCCACACCATCACCTCCGAACAATTAAGTGCAACTCTACTCTCAAGTCTTACCGACATACAACGATTAGAATTTATCGAGGCTATCTGTGTTCATTTGCACAATGCGACTGCTGAATTTCCCAAAATAATGCCGCGTTCGGGTTTAGTTGACCAGAAAAGTCTTAAATATTCACTGCAGATAGCCGGGCAGGAATTCGGCTATTATTCTATAGCATCAAGCAAGAGGCTAGCAGACGATTACGAACTATTTATAAAGAATCAGCCTCTGTATCTCACTCCTCCTGAGCTTGCCCACGATATTATCAAATATGCTGTCGGCAAAATTAACCCGGACATTGGAGCGATTGACTTTGGAGACCCCGCTGTGGGTACAGGTATATTTTTCTCTGCTCTCCTTAGTGTTTTTCCTAAGTACAAGATACATTCGGCAATCGGAATTGATATAGATGCAAAAAGGGTTGCCGAGACGCGCAAGCGGTGGTCTCATAGAGGATTGGTAGTTGAACTCGGAGACTATCTCCATATGGACAAACTACCGCTAAGAACACTCATTGTTGCCAACCCACCATACATGAGGTATCAGCAGGTTCCGACAGCATACCGACGGAAACTTCAGGAGCTTGCATCAGTCCAGATTGGTATGCAGATAAGTGGCCAGGCCGGTCTTTATGTGTATTTTTTACTTCTTAGCCATAGATGGATGAAAGAGCAAGCAGTGGCCGCATGGCTAATACCATCTGAATTCATGGAGACTAATTATGGCGCTGTTGTCCGTAAATATTTGACCGAGAGAGTAGAGTTAATTCGTATTCACCGATTCAAACCTGATAAAATTCAATTCGAGAATGTCTTGGTGACATCGGCAGTGGTAGTATTCCGGAACTGTCCTCCAAATCCAGGTCAAAAGGTAATGCTAAGCGGTGGCGGAGGTCTTCTGAATCCCGAACACACCGAGCTTGTGACTCTATCAGGGTTAATAAATGAGAGCAAGTGGAAAATCCCGTGGATTCACCATCGTAATTCGTCGTCACTTTGCCCACGCATAGGCGACTTATTCGCTGTGCATCGTGGTCTTGCTACCGGAGCAAATGATTTTTTTATCATGGAACGAAGTGTGGCTGCTCAACGCGGTATTCCAGAAGTCGCGTTGCGCCCAATCTTGCCAAAAGCACGTGCTCTAGAGACAGATGTAATAGAAAGAGAAAATGATGGATATCCACGAGTATTTCCACAGTTTTGTTTATTGGATTGTGGACTGTCGCAGGAAGAGATAAGAATAACATATCCTAGGCTCCTGGACTACCTCAAAACCGCACCACAGAGAGTACTGAACTCAACTCTTGTTCGTAGCCGGCAACCGTGGTATCGTCAAGAGCAACGACGACCTTCGCCGTTCTTATGTACATATATGGGACGTGGTTCAAATAGTTGCTCGCCACTATACTTTATCTGGAATAAGTCCGATGCCATAGCTTCTAATACTTATCTCATGCTGTATCCACGTGAGGCACTTGGAAAATTGTTTAATGAGCAACCCGATACGCTTAGAAGGGTTTTTGCTCTGCTTAAGGAAATTAGCGTTCAGGACCTGATCTCAAATGGTCGGGTTTACGGTGGTGGCCTTCATAAGATTGAGCCAAAAGAATTAAGAAATGTACATTTCCTATCATTTCCATCATGGCTGGAGGAGGCTGTACAAGAACGTACGCTTTTAGAGCAGGGGAAAGCGGATTAGAGAGCTAACAAATAATTGTAATATTTGAAGGAAGAACCTTATGCAGAAGGGCTTTTCTCACTTCGATAATAATGAGGTTTACTGGATGGTTCTCATCTAGAATAGTATTTGATTAATGCCATCCTCTCCAAATGCAACTCTTATGTCGTTTGGTTCCTTCGCCAAGATTATCAATTGATTAACATCACTTATTGAACCTAATACATTAAATAATCCCGCCAACAATATTATAGGTAACACTGTAAGCGGGAAATAGAACCAACCAGCCCACCAAATGGCAGTTATAACAACCAAAGGCATTGATATGGCTGTCATAGCTTGCTTCTTACACAAACTTAATTTTTGAGGTAAATATACATATGGATGAAAGCCCTTCCACGTCCATTTCAATCCCGCCTTTCCAATAAACATGTAACAGAATGCATAATGTATTAATTCATGAATGCATCCAGTAATAAATATGATTACGATTGCCCAAAAAGCAAAGCAAAGCCAAGATATCACCAGATTATCGGACGAGAAATATGCAATCCAATCAAAGTCGTGTCTAAATATAAAATTGAGACAAATAGTTAAGATACTCAATCCGACAATCAATAATGTCTGCTTCGCTACGGCATGGGAGAATTGAGAAGGAATATATGGCCTGAATTCTCCACGTGCGTTATAGATACTCGAAACATTTTCCTCTTGCATCCATTTCTTTTTAACTCTGTTCATTTACAACCTCTCATTGCAGATCAGTCATTATAAATTTGGCAATTTAATTAGACAAGCGTAACCATAGTTCCAACCATGTGCCATTTAACCCGAGTATCGCAACTTCAATTCTGGTAGAATATGAAGACTCCGTAGTGTCTCCGGCTGTAGCTTCAGCGTCAGGCGAGCGTCAGCCCGTGGAGACCTGATATCATGCGCCTGTAGCTCAGCGGACCAGAGCATCGGTCTTCGGAACCGAGGGTCGTGGGTTCGAATCCCTCCAGGCGCGCCACATTTTGTGTTTAAAAGTCAAACCGGAACTCACCCGAACATTGCCCCTGCGTATGCATCCGGCAACCGGTGATCTTCGGGCTGGAGGTGAATTTCAGACCCAGCAGCTCCAGCCAGCATTCGACGCGATACATCACTCCGCACTCATAACTGTCGATCACTCCCATACGGCCCATGCCCTTGTAGGCAAAGCACTCACCCTGCTCCCATTCCCAGTGAAGGATGTTTCCGGGCATCACTGCAAAATGCAGTTTGCTGAAAACGGAGGAGGGCAATATCATCTGCATGCCCGCCGGCAGGAACTCCTTGAGTACCTCAATGTTGGTTAGTTGGCTTTCCTGAAGTCCGGTAACCTTCTTCAGCCTGTTTACCTCAAAGGGGGCCATGGCCTTGATGGCCGCCTTGTTTAATTTATTTGCCGCATCGACACCCAGCTCACGGCTCACAGTGTAAAACCACATGCCGTCGTGGGTAAGCCATCCTTTGCCCAGCAGGTCCCTGATCTCCTCTTTGGATATATCTTCAAACGTCCTCATCTCGTACCTTGCCTCAGCACCCGGTTTCTTGCTTTAAGAGGACTAACGGCCGCCGGCTTTCAAATTGTAAACGGGTTTGCGCTTCTCCACAAAGGCCTTCAGGCCTTCCTTTGCATCCGGGCCGTCAGCGCAGGCGCACAGCATCATCCTCTCCTGCTCTATATGCGATTCGAAGTTATTTGCGAAGGAGTCGTTGAGTAGCTGTTTGACGCAGCCGTACGATATCAGCGATTTGTCGGCCAGCGTATGCGCCAGCGCAGATGCCTCGGCCAGCGATGCGCCGTCGTCGACCACCCTGTTTACCAGCCCCCAGGACAGCGCCTGCGCAGACGATATCGGTGTGTCGAAGGCCACGATCTCCAGCGCGCGGGCCAGCCCCACGATCCTGGGGAGCGTGAACGTGCCCCCGCCGTCGATGCATAGTCCGTTGGAAGTGTAGGCCTGCCGCATGGTTGCCGACTTCTCCATGACACGGAAATCGCAGGCCAGCGCCAACGAAAAGCCGCCTCCCGCCGCGATCCCGTTAATAGCGGCGATAACCGGCTTGTTCATGCGGCGTATCTCCATCACGGCCAGGTGATAGCTGGCCGCCAGCCTGTGAAAACCCGCAGCCAGACCGCCGGGGAATTCGCTGACCCACTTGAGATCACCGCCGGCGCAGAAAGCTTTGCCCTCGCCCGTTATAATAATGCCGCGCACACTCTTATCGACGGCCAGCTCGACAAGGGCACAGGCCAGCCCGTCGATCATATCGAAATTAAATGCGTTGTAATATGCCGGCCGGTTCAGTATCAGCCTGCGAACTTCACCATCTTTTTCAACTCTAATTGACTCAACCATAGCCTCACCTCCATTTATTGCGTTAATTATATGGATGCGTTACCTGTTGTTCAACAATGATTTCATCTGCGGCCGTCAAAGCTCACCATACACCCGGTTCGGGTTACCCGGCCTCCTTCATGAAATAAACTTTTCTCTCCCCGAAAACGTTCCTTATGGTGATTACACTATCTAACAGGGGGTAAATATGTTCAAGTTATCAACAGTATTACTCGGTATGGTCTGCGTCCTGGCAATAGTTGTCTCGGGCGTACCGGCATCAGCCGACAGCGCAGAGATAACAGCCATAGGGGAAGCCACCACACCTGCAATCCTGCCGGACTCGGGACTTAATTTCCTGAACGGCTGGGGCAGGAACCTTCAACTGATGTTTGCCGGAAGCGAGGCCGACAAGGCCAAACTGATGCTGAAATACACCAGTGAAGACGCGCTGGCATTAAAAGAAATGTATGCGGCGGGAAAATATGATGTCGGCGTCAAACAGGCCGATCAGTATGCGTTGCAGCTACAGAACACGATACAGGCCGTGGAGCAGGTCAGGGCTAGCCAGGGGGAAGAGGCCTCGGCAGAGCTGGTGACCAAATTGGAGCAGAATTACCTTCAACAGCAGGAGGTCCTGCTGTCAGTGCTGGAAAAAGCGCCCGAAGCGGCGCAAAGCGGTTTACTCAACGCCATAGAGAATTCCAACAAACACGTCGCCACGGTGATCCTCGCTCATGAGGGCGAGCAAGCCGTGCTGCAGTACCAGACGCAGGTAAATCAACAGACAAATAATATGGGAGACGAGACCAAAGTCATGGTGCAGCAAAGACTGCAGGTCGTGCACGGACAGGCCGGCCAGTCGTCCGGCAACAGCGGTGGACAGGGTGTTCAGACTCAGACTCAAATACAGGTCCAGACGCCGTCGTTGTTGCCGGTGCAGGTACAGGTTCAAACGTCTGTTCAGTCTCAATTACAGACCGGGGAGCAAACCGGCCAGCAGAATGAGAATCAGGGACAAGGATCTTCAAACACCGGCTCCGGAGGCAGCGGCCAGGGCGGCGGCAACCAGAAATAGTATCTCACGCAACCGGCTTGACGATTTCAATATAAAGGGGCCGGGTTTAATGACCCGGCCCCTTTTGCTTTCCTTGCTTTCGGACACGCAGCTATTTCTTGGCGCCCTCGGTAAGCTGGCTGCGCAACTCGCGCTTCAGCACCTTGCCGATGGCCGATGTGGGCAGCTTATCCATGAAGACGATCTTCTTGGGCACCTTGTACGGCGCGACCCTGCCGCGCAGGTACTCCGTGATCTTCTTCTTCTCCTCCTCGCTCTGCTCGATGCCGGGTTTGAGCACAATAGCCGTAGCTACCATCTCGGAGCCGGGCCGGTTAGGATCCGGTATACCCACGCTCGCGCCCGTGTCGACATCGGGGAACTCGCAGATGATGTCATCGAGCTGGCGCGTGAAGACCTTGTAGCCCGACACGTTGACCATGTCCTTGAGACGATCCACTACAAAAATATAGCCCTCCTCGTCCATCTGGCCGATATCTCCCGTATGGAACCATCCGTCTTGCAGCACCTTGGCCGTCTCCTCCGGCTTGCCGAAATAGCCTTTGGTAAATACCTGAGGCCCCTTGATGATAATCTCGCCCGGCTCACCGAAGGGTACAGGCTCGCCGGTAGTGGTATCCACTATTTTAATATCGGTATCGGATATGGGCAGACCGACCGAACCCGGCTTCTTTTTACCGAAAAGCGGCCCGGCCGTCACGATAGCACTGGTCTCGGTCAGGCCGTATACCTCTACCAGCTTGTTTGCGCCCACAATGCTCTCAAACTCTTTGATATACTCCGGCGGGAAGGGCGCGGCGCCGCTGCAGAAATACTGAACTCCCGAGAAATCATAGGAACGGAAGTCGGGCTGCTTCATCAGCTCAAGGAAGATGACGGGCACATTGCCGATGAGATGCGGCCTGGTCTTCTTCATCCACTTGATGATGAACTTCAGGTCGCGCGGGTTCGGCACAGCCACCTGTGTGACTGCCTTGGAGAACATGGCCAGCCCCATCACCAGGCCGGCGATGTGAAAAAGAGGCATGGCGGTAAGCCCGACCTGCTCCCCCACGGGCGTATCCAGCCAGGTCGTGACCTGTATCATCTGCCGTACCAGGTTGCGATGGGTCAGCTCGGCGCCCTTGGGCAGCCCGGTGGTGCCGCCCGTATACTGCATGGCGCAAGTATCGTCCATACCGACCTTGACCTCGATGATGTCGGCCGGCATCTTTTTCATCACGTCCGTGAAAAGCCAGACCTCCCTGCCCTCGAGAGTCTCAACCTTGCCCGTGGGCACCTTTTTAGACAGTTTGGCCAGCGTCTTGATCGGCTGCGGTATATAGTCCAGTATGCTGGTGAAGACTATTAGTTTAAGCTCCGTCTCCGAGACTATTCTCTTGATACGCGGAAAGAGGGCGTCCAGCGTCAGGATGGCTTTTGCGCCCGAGTCCTTGAGCTGGTATTTCAGCTCCTCCTCCGTCAGCAGCGGGCTGATGCCGCTCAGCACACAGCCGGCCTTCTGGACGCCCAGCGCAGCAACAAAGTACGCCGGCAGGTTGGGCAGGTTCACACCGACGATATCGCCCTTCTTTATACCTGCTTTTTGCAGCAGCGCGGCAAAGCGGTTGGACATAGCATCCAGCTGGCCGAAGGTGAACGGCGTGCCCATATACCACAGGGCAATGCGCTTGGGGAATTTTTGAAAAGCCTCCTTGATGGATCCCCAGAAGGTGAGCTCGGGATACTTGATGTTGGCGGGGACATGCGGATCATATTGCTTGATCCAGGGCCTCTGATCGTAATGATCAGCCATCGTGCAACAACCTCCTCAGTTTTTTATGACAGCCGGAAGATTCCGGCCTGACCACCATATGACCGACAGCGCCGACCCGGACAACCACGGGAATCAGATATTTGAATGGGAATATCCCGGGCCTATTGTATCAGATTTAATTTAAATGGAATACAATCCTGTTTTAAAAATAATCACCTGATGTACTTTGGATTCTTAGATACGGCTAATCGGATGTGAGGTCATCCAGGAATTCCCCGATGAACTGCTTCACTTCACCTGCCGGTTTGATCACGCCGTAGTGTCCTTCACACAGGATGTCCGCTTCGATCTGAATTATCCTCTCAAGCGATTTCGCCGCAAGCCGCGGATCGCCTCCCCACATAGGCATATACGGACCGTGTATGTCCTGCCCGAAGAGTATCTTCTCTCCCCCCGATTCTATCAGCACCACCATGCTCCCGGGTGTATGGCCGGGCACATGAATAAACTTGAATTTTGTCGTCCCGATGACCAGTTCATTCAACTGTCCCGATAGTTTTTCATCCACCGGGCACGGCCGGTAGCGCACGCCATAGTGCTCGGCGCCCACCTTTTTACCCGATTCTATGGCTGCGGAATCTTCCAAATGGGCGATCACCCGCAGGTTGAACCTGTCACGCAGGTCTGCTGCAGATCCGATATGGTCGATGTGCGCATGGGTTATGATAAGCGTGGTGATCTGCTCAGGCATGAAACCCAGCGCCTGGATATTGTCTATCAGCCTGTCTGTGCTCTTGCCTGCCCCGGCGTCAATCAGGACCAGTTCGCCGGCATCAACCAGGTAAACACAGCAATCCATGCCGCCGGAGATATCGGCGCCGCCGATCATGTAGACTTGTTCGCAGACTTTGAAAGGGCTGTGCATCTCCATACTACCGTTTTATAAGCTCAAGCAGGCAATACTCGTAAGGTAGTCCCCCGGGATTACGATAGAACTTGTCCTTTAATCTCTGATAAATCTCTTCGATCTCATCTTTGTCGTCGGCAGCAAGCCCCGTTTTAATAGAAGATTCGCTCCACGCCCGTACCACGTGGGCCAGCGTCTCAGCAAGTTTGGCCCTGGCCTGCTTATCGTCCAGTTGATTCTTAAACTGCGCATAATAGGCGCAGGGCACGGTCATCTCCTCGAAGAACCTGAGATCAAAAGCCTTTGCCAGCTCATTTTCAGCCGCCAGGGACTTCATCTCCTGCGGCGTGGCAAAATAGTCGGGCACGAAAATGGCGTTCCATTCTTCTTCCTTGATTCGGCCCTCCCGGCACAGCTCGTGACAGACATCGCGCAGGTTGTTATATCCCGCCGATGCCGGCCAGCGGTCGCCGCCGCGGTTGGTCAGATTGGCCATAAACAGGGCGCCCCCTTTGACCAGCTCGGCAGCGCGCTCCCGTAAAAATACTCTCCAATCCTGCTTCCACTTTTCGACGAACTTGCGGCGGTCCTTTTCCGGCAACTGATTGGCCTGTATGTGAGCCGGATGCTGAAAAAAATCCGTGTCCACGTCTTTTGTGTTCAGCCAGTGCAGGGATGTGGAGGAGAACCCGAGATGCAGCTTTCCGCTTATCTCGGGAAAAGCCTCATAAAAGGAACGCTGGATATAGTCAGCCTCCACACCACCCATCTGTTTCAATCTCGAGTTTACCCAGAATTGATCGAAATAGTCCCTCATGGCTATATCGATATAGAGCAGCCTGATTTTTAACGAGGGATTGGCCGCTCGTATCGCTTCGATGATCTTTTCAAACAGGCTGCTCGAATTCACGCCGTCTGCAGCGCCGTAATCCGCCATGACGAAGGGCGTATCCGGGTCCATACGGGTGATGCGGGGCGCAATGGACCGTACGTATGTCAGGATCTCCGGCATTATCTTGAACTCCACCGCCCTGGCCGTATCGGAAATCCGGCTGTAATCCCCGGTCATGGTCGGCATATAGTGCGGCGATGCTGAGCCATTCTCTTTACGATCTGCCACTTTACCTCTCTCCTTGAACGTTATTGAGCAGGATTTGGATTAACAACTGCCGACGGCCCCTGTCCGGCACTATCATACCCGACTAAAAGCGTACTGCCTTACGGTATTATCCGTCAAACCTCGTGGCAATTAGTTATATTGTTAATTAACTGTTAGAAATTACGTAGATAATACGTAGCTTTCTTAATCCGTATAAGCAGCGATACTTATATCCGACCAAGTAGCGGAACTCTATAATCTTCCCCACTGCACAGACAATACATCAGGATACGTGTAAATATTAAACATTGATAGGGAGCACATTAGAATGAATCAGTACTCATGGTTTAAAAGTTACGATGTGGGTGTGCCTCATACACTTCAGCCGTACGCCAAGAAGACGCTGCTGGATTGTTTCGGTGAGGCGGTCGGGGAAAAGCCGAGTAATCCCATGGTATTGTTCAAAGGAAGGAAAGTCTCCTACTTTGAAATGCACAAACTGAGCGAGTCACTTGCCGCTGCGCTTATGGCCAACGGCGTTAAGAAAGGCGACGTGGTGGCCCTGGTTTTGCCCAATTGCCCGCAAGTTGTGTATTGTCATCTCGCTATCTGGAAAGCGGGGGCAATTGCATCTCCCATAAATCCGCTCTACTCGGCGTCGGAGTTGGAGCACTCGCTGCAGGAATGCGGCGCGCAAGTGGTGATATGTCTAAGCCCATTTTATAAGACGATAAAGAAAATTCAGCCAATGACAAAGGTGCGGTTGGTAATCAGTACTGAAATAAAAGAATATTTCCCGTGGTTTCTCTCACTGGCCTTCACGCTGATTGGGGAGAAAAAGGGCGGACATAAAGCAAAACTGTATGCCGGGGACCTGCGCTTAAAAGATCTGTTGAAGCAATATCGGCGATCCCTCCTGCCGAAGGTGAGAGTAGATCCATCCGATCCGGCCTTACTGTTATTTAGCGGCGGCACTACGGGTACCACTGAAGCTGCAGTCGGCACTCATCACTCGCTTTACATCGCCGGTCTTCAGCTCACCACCTGGGTAAAATCCATCATGGTGCCGTGGGAAGACGTCATCCTCGCCACCATCCCCATGTTTCATGTTTTCGGAAATGTTGCTTTGATGAGCTCAGCGATAGTCAACCGCAACCCGTTGGCGCTGGTCCCAAATCCCAGAGATATAAACGACCTCGTAGCTACCATAAAGACTGTTAGGCCTACGTTCATACCAGGCGTTCCGACGCTTTTTGTCGCCCTGTGCAACCACCCGGCCGTCAAATCGGGCAAGGTCAGTTTCAAGACGGCCAAATTCTGCGTGGCAGGAGGGGCTCCCCTGATGACGGAACTGCGGGACCGCTTCTACGAAGTGACCGGCGCGCGCCTGTTTGAAGGATACGCTCTTACAGAATCGATGCTGGCTGCTGTGATAACACCGGTTGAAGGAAAGCAGAAGGACGGCGCGGTGGGCTTACCATTACCAGATGTTATTTTGAAGATCGTCGATGCCGAGTCCGGCAAGACAGAATTACCTACGGGCGAATCAGGCGAGATAATAATCAAGGCGCCACAGTTGATGCTGGGCTACTGGCAGAGGCCCAAGGAGACAGCCGAGATGATCCGTGACGGTTGGCTATACACCGGGGACATCGGCTACCTGGACGAAGATGGTTATCTTTATATACAGAGCCGCAAGAAACTCATGATCAAATGCGGCGGTTTCCAGGTATGGCCGAGACAAGTGGAGGAAGTGCTTAGCTCTCATAAGGCGGTGGTGGAAGTGATCGTAGCCGGTATTCCGGACCCGTACCAGGGTGAGGCAGTGAAGGCATGGGTGGTCCTTGATGGCATACCCTGCTCTGCAGAAGATCTCAGATCTTTCTGCAAGGAGAGGCTGACAGGATACAAAGTGCCGAAGCATATAGAGATCAGGGAAAGCCTGCCCAAATCAGCCATCGGAAAGCCGTTAAGCAGAATATTGCTTGATGAGGAGATTGCCAAGAGGCAATAAATCTATCCCCCGGCGCCGTCGATGCTTACCCGGACCTGCCGGATGAATTCACCCAGCTCCCTGTACGGCGGCCCTTCTTTTTCCATGATCTGGATAATGCGGCTGCCGATGATTACACCGTCGGCCAGGTCCGCCGCCTCAGCCGCCTGCTGCGGACCGGCGATTCCGAAGCCGATGCAGAGCGGTATATCCGTAACCTTCCTCACATTTGAAATCACAGCGCCCAGGCCGGAGGAAAAGCTGTTGCGCACTCCGGTCACTCCCGTCACGGACACCATATAAATGAATCCGCTTGAGCTATGCGCCACGCGGCGGATGCTTTCCTGTGAGCTGTTGGGCGCAACGAAGTAAATTGTATCGATGCCGTGCTTCTTTGCGCCGGCATCCAGCCCGGGCAGCTCGCCCGGCGGCAGGTCGGGTATGATCAGACCGTCGACCGCCTTCGCTTCGCAATCGGCGCAAAACTTCTCCACACCATAGCTCATAACCGGGTTAAGATAGGTCATAAAGACCAGCGGAATATCGCTCTCGTTCCTGATGCGCCCGGCTATTTCGAAGCACGTATTTGTGGTAACTCCGTTGAGCAGCGCAAGGTGGCTGGAGTGCTGGATGGTCAGGCCGTCGGCCATGGGATCGGAGAAGGGGATGCCCAGCTCGATGATGTCGCAGCCGGACCCGGCCAGCAGCAAGGCCGCCTGGACGGTGGCCCCGATGTCCGGATACCCCACCGTTATGTAGGCGATCAGGGCCTTATGTTTTTTATGCCGGAATACTCTGGATATGCGACTCATAGCTGCACCCCCAGCGCGCCGGCCACGACATGAACGTCTTTATCACCCCGGCCGGAGAGGTTAACGACGATTAGATTACTCTTATCCATGTCCCTTGCCAGCTTGATTGTGTAAGCAAGGGCATGCGACGATTCCAGCGCAGGCAAAATGCCTTCAAGCCTGCTGAGCAGTTGAAACGCCTCCAGCGCCTCTTTGTCACCGGCCGTGACGTACTTCACCCTGCGCCGGTCTCTATAATAGCTGTGCTCCGGGCCGACGCCGGGATAGTCAAGCCCTGCCGAGATACTGTGCGTCTCCAGCACCTGTCCGCCCTCATCCTGCAGCAAATAGGATCTGGCGCCATGCAGCACGCCCGTCCTGCCGGCGGCCAGCGTGGCGGCATGTTTACCGGTACTGACTCCGCGCCCGCCCGCCTCGACTCCAATCAGTCCAACCCCGCTGTCCAAGATGAAGGGATGGAAGATACCCATGGCATTGCTGCCCCCTCCCACGCAGGCGACGATACAATCGGGCAGCCTGCCACATTGTTCCATGACCTGTTCGCGGGCCTCCCTGCCGATCACCGATTGAAAGTCACGCACCATCAGAGGATAGGGGTGCGGGCCCACCACCGAGCCGATCAAGTAATAGCTGTCTGTCACGTTGCTCACCCAGTCCCTGATGGCCTCGTTAATGGCGTCCTTGAGCGTTTTACTGCCGGAGGATACAGGGCGCACCTCCGCCCCCATCAATTTCATACGGAAGACATTCAGGGACTGGCGCTGCACATCCTCCTCACCCATATAAACGATGCACTGTTGCCCGAGCATGGAGCAGACTGCGGCCGCGGCCACGCCGTGCTGTCCTGCGCCGGTCTCGGCGATGATCCTCCGCTTGCCCATGGCCTTTGCCAGCAGTCCCTGCCCCAGCGCATTGTTGATCTTATGCGCCCCGGTATGAGCGAGGTCCTCCCGTTTAAGGTAAAGCTGCGCCCCACCGCAATATCGGGTCAGCATCTGCGCGTGGTAGAGCGGCGTGGGCCGGCCCGAATAATCGCGCTCCAGCGCGGCAAGGTGCGATAGAAATTCAGGATCCTCCCTATACTTGCCGTAGGCGGCCGACAGCTCGTCCAGCGCTGCTATCAGCGTCTCGGGCACGAACCTGCCTCCGAATTCTCCGTAGTAGCCTTTTTCATCGGGTAACATATTTTTCACCTTCAAATAAAATTGTTTTTAATAATTCACGCCCTTTTGCGCCTGGCCCGCCGGTCAGCCTGACCGCACGTATGAAATCCCGCACCTTCTCCATATCTTTACTGCCCGCGCTTTCCACACCCGAAGAGACGTCGACGCCGGCCGGACCGGCGCGGCGTATCAGCCGCCTGACGTTTGCGGGAGACAGGCCTCCGGCAAGCAGCAAGGGATAACGAGCACATGCCCCGGCAGCGATATCCCAGTCGAAGCTCTGCCCGCCGCCGCCGTAGCTGTCATCATTTTTACAGTCGAGCATACAGATGAAGGGACGGCTGCGCACTGCTTCATATCCCGCTTTCACGTCTCCGATGACCTGCGCTGCTGTGCAATTCTGCGTTATATGGATTACTTTGATAAAGGGTGTTTTTAGCGAACTGCAGTAGTCCCAGCTCTCGTCGCCGCTGAGCTGGACCATGTCCAGGCCGCAGTACGCCGCTATATCGTTTACAACCCGCGGCAGCTCATTGACAAAAACGCCCGCCAGCGCGGGACGATGCGGCAGTTGCTTTATGCGCCTGACTATATCAACAGCCTGTTGAACATCGACCCGCCGCCGGCTGGGTGCAAAGACCAGCCCGATTATATCGGCGCCCAGACCTGCCACGCGCACGGCATCCCCGGCAGAGGTAAGGCCGCAGATTTTTATGATCGTCACGGAAAAAGCTCCCCTATTTTGACGCTGATATCGGGTGAAGCCATTAATGCCTCGCCGATCAGCACGGCGTTGACCTTCAGTTCCCTCATTCCAGCAATATCTCCTGCAGACTTGATGCCGCTTTCGCTGACCACCAGCCTGTCCGCCGGTACGAGCGGCCTCAAACGACGCGTTACGGCGGTATCGACCTGAAAGGTACGCAGGTCGCGATTGTTGATGCCGATGATCCCGGCTCCGCAGTCAAGAGCTTTTTTTATGTCCGATTCATCATGTACTTCTACCAGACAATCCATACTGAGCTGATGGGCAAGTCCGAGCAGGTCCCTTAACGAAGATGTATCAAGTATGGAGGCGATCAGCAGCAGGCTATCGGCGCCATAGGCTTTTGCCTCATAAACCTGGTAAGGATCGAAGATGAAGTCCTTCCTGATCAGAGGCAGTCTCCTTGTGCCAAGCCCGCATTTTATCGATTGCAGGCAGGCTAGGCTTCCTTGAAAGTATTTCGACTCGGTCAGTACCGATATGGCTGCCGCCCCATGCTGTGCATATATTGAGGCAATTTTGACGGGATCGAAGTCCGGGCGGATCAGGCCGCGCGAGGGAGACGCCTTCTTGACCTCGGCGATAAGCCTGACCTTTTTACCCTTAATAGCCGAAGCGAGACTGAGCGGGGAGGGCGCCCGGCGTGCGATTGCCGATATTTTCTCAAGCGGGACCCGCTGTATAGTTGCAGCCAGCTCGATGCGCTTATCGGCTAAGATTTCATCAAGTATCATGCACTTTATCCCGCCGGATCAAGCCAGGTCCCGGCTGAAGGAGATAAGCTGATCCAGTTTACCTAACGCCCGGCCACTGTCGATCACTGCTGCGGCTGTTGTTACGGCCTCTGCCAGGGAGCCGGACATCCCGCCAATATAGATGCCGGCCGCTGCATTGAGCAGCACAACATCGCGCCTGGCTGAACGCTCGCCATTCAGCACGTTACGCAGTATTTCGGCATTCTGCGGTGGCGTGCCGCCCAGCAGACTATTGTCCATAGCGCTGTTCAGCCCCACATCTTCGGGACGTATACGCCGGCGGGCGGAAGTAACATGTCCGTCATCTATCTCCCACAGTACGGAATATCCTGAGATGGAGAGCTCGTCGATGCCGTTGAGCCCATGTACGACCAGAGCCCGTTTAGTGCCCATGCGGCAGAGCGCAGTGGCGATCTTATCACCCAGCTCTTCGCTGGGCACGCCCAGCACCTGGTATTCCGCACCGGCCGGATTGGTGAGGGGTCCGAGTATGTTGAAAACTGTGCGTATGCCGATCTCGCGGCGCGGCGCGGCGGCATATTTCATGGCCGGGTGAAAGGCCTGCGCGAACATAAAGCCGATGCCCACCCTCTCCACGCACTGCTGGACCTGCTCCGGCTTCAGTTCGATCTTCACTCCCAGCGCTTCCAGCACATCGGCCGAGCCGCAGCGGCTGCTCATGGCGCGGTTGCCGTGTTTGGCCACCTTAAGCCCCGCCCCGGCCATCACGAAGGCGGCTGTGGTGGAGATATTGAAGGTGTTGGAGCCGTCCCCGCCCGTGCCGACGATATCTATTACCGGCCCCGCCAGGGACACCCTGCTCGATCTGGCGCGCATCACACTGGCCAGGCCGGCCACCTCATCGGCGGTCTCCCCTTTGAGCTTGAGCGCAACCAGGAAAGCGCCGAGCTGGGCCTGCGTGGCCGAGCCGTCCATGATCTCTTCCATTACAGAGGAAGCTTGCTCCATGGTCAACGAATTGCCCGATACCAGACTCCCGATCGCTTCTTTAATCATCTTAATTTCTCCTTAAAGCGAGGAAGTTCTTTAGAATATCCTTGCCGCCCTGTGTCATGAACGATTCGGGATGGAACTGTATGCCCTGCACCGGGTATTCACGATGGCGCAGCCCCATCACTGTGCCATCGTCGGTCCAGGCGGTCACTTCCAGACAATCGGGTAATGTATCGCGGTTGACCACCAGCGAATGGTAACGGATAGCATAGAAGGGATCGGGCAATCCGTCGAAAAGCCCGTTGCTGTTATGGTGAATAAGAGACGACTTGCCGTGCATAATCTGGGTCGCACGGCAGATGACGCCGCCGTAGCTGTAGCCGATGCATTCATGTCCCAGGCAAACGCCCAATATGGGTATGGTGGCGCCCAGTTCTCTGATGACGTCATTGGATATGCCGGCCTGCAGCGGCGTGGATGGTCCCGGCGAGATAATGATCTTGTCGGGGTCCATGTCAAGTATCTCCGCCGGTGTGACCCGGTCGTTGCGGACTACGGTGACCCTTTCCCCCAGCTCGCCAAGGTACTGGTAGATGTTATAGGTGAAGCTGTCGTAATTATCGATCAGTATAAGCATGTTCTCTCCTTTTGCCCGATGTATTTGCGGCCTGCTCGATTGCCTTGAGCAGCGCCCGGGCTTTATTCAGTGTTTCCTGGTACTCGCGCTGAGGCACGCTGTCATAGACGATTCCGCAGCCGGCCTGGACATGAGCGATACCATCCTTGATCACCATGGTGCGTATGGCGATGGCCATATCCATGTTGCCGTTATGTGAGAAATAGCCGACCGCCCCGGCATAAGGGCCGCGTTTATCCGGTTCCAATTCGGCGATGATCTGCATGGCGCGTATTTTGGGAGCGCCTGAGACCGTCCCTGCCGGGAAGCAGGCCTGGAGCGCGTCGAAGGCGTTGTATTCATCCCTGAGACTGCCCTGTACGTTGGTGACCATGTGCATAACGTGTGAATAGCGCTCGATCTCCATCAAGTCGCTGACCTCCACCGTGCCCGGCTTGCTGATGCGCCCTATATCGTTGCGTCCCAGGTCCACCAGCATAATATGCTCGGCCCTTTCTTTCTCATCGTGCAGCAGTTCATCGGCCAGTGCGGCGTCCTCGAGATGATCCTCACCGCGCGGGCGCGTTCCGGCCAGCGGGCGAACTGTAACCGTGCCGTCCTCTACCCTGACCAGCGTTTCCGGGGAGGCGCCCACGATGTCGAAATCACCCAGCCGCAGGAAGTACATATAGGGAGAGGGATTAATGGAACGCAATGCCCGATATATATCGAAAGGATCCGCCGTTGCCCGCATGGAGAGCCGCTGCGAGAGCACTACCTGGATGGCCTCGCCGGCTGTGATGTAATCCCTGGCCCTGTCAACACAGTCTTCGAAGTCCTGCTGCGAGAAGTTGGATTGAATGCCCTGCGTATTGCCGGTCCCGGGCAGCATTGCCGGGTCGGGCAAGGGCGCCGTCAGTCTTTCCGCCAGCTCATCAATCCGGCTGACCGCTTTAGCATAGGCGGCCTCAACGTCGTCCTCGATATGGGCGTTTGAGATTACAATGGCCTTATGCGTGACGTGGTCGAAGACCAGCATGGTACCGACTACCATAAAGATTGCTTCGGGCAAGCCCAGCGGATCGCTGTCCGGTGAAGGCAATTCTTCAAACCGGGCGGAGGTCTCGTAGGACAGGTAGCCGACTGCCCCGCCGCAGAGGACGGGCAGGCCGTAGACCTGGACCTGCTTATATTTATCCAGCTCGTCCTTTACAGCCTGCAGCGGACCGATCTGATCGCCGGCATGGATGATAATCGTCCTCTCAGGTTCTGTTCCGATGAAGCTGTAACGCGCCTGGCGCTGGCCTCCCTCCACACTTTCCAGCAGGAAAGAATATCTTCCGCGGCCTACTTTAAGGAAGGCCGAGACCGGCGTCTCCATATCAGCTACTATCTCACGATAGACAGGTACCAGGTTGCCGTCCCTGGCCAGCTTTGTGAATTCATCCAACGAAGGGCTATACATATTACGGCCTCCTCCAGCCTGCCGGGCCTTTCTTATATTTATTGAGCTTTCTCATGGATATTCCTCCTTATGTAAAATTTGGGTAAATAAAAAACCCTCCTGGCTATCCAGGAGGGTTTATCAGTTAGCTTAACTCTTCTACGAGTCTATGGTTTCAGGCAATGTCCTCCCGGACATGCAAAAAGCATGTCGCGCCACCACCAGCAGCTAAAGCTATTGATGTTGAGGACCGATTTAACAATTGCCTGACTCATTTGTGACGCATATGGTAACATCACGAGTTTAGGCGTGTCAAATTTATCTGTACCCATGACAATACAGCAACAAATGCCGGCCATTAGGTCGGGTATAATTGTACCGGACGATCTAAACAGTCCATTGAGTATCGGTCAACCACCGGTAACGCCGGAATTCTATGGGAATTGAGCGCGGGCATCAATCATTGACAGGTGGCCGCTATTTGGGCATACTCCATTATTGACGAAGAGGCAGAAAGGCGATAAGGTAAATCCGCTTGAGGCCGACAACCTGGAAACGAGCCCGGCTTTACAGCGAGGCCACCGGCTATATTATTCCGGCGCACGCTTACGATAATTATGAGAATGGAGACATTAATATGGAATTGAAAGACAGGGTTATTTTAATCACGGGGGCTTCGTCAGGCATAGGAAAAGCGGTCGCGCTGGCTTTGAGCCGCCGCTATAACCGCATTGTTATATTCGCGCGCAGAAAGGAATTGCTTGCCGAGGTGGCAGAAACCATCCGCAAAAACGGCAGCGAGGCGCTGGCGATCACCGGAGACGCGCTGGATGAGAAACAGGCGGCAGGCGCCGTTCACGAGGCGGTGCAGAGATTCGGGCACATCGATATCGCGTTGCTGAATATCGGGATAGGCCCTTCGCTCGACATTGCCACGGCCGCTCCCGATGATATCAAGCAAAATATGCGCATGAACTACGATACGATGATCAATTTTTTCTGTCCGCTCGTCCGGCAAATGAAAACCCAGGAATCGGGCGGGGTCATCGCCAATACCAACTCGCTGGCCGGGTTCGTGGGGCTCCCCACGCAGGGGCATTATTCGGCCTCCAAGGCGGCCTGCCGTATGTTCCTGGATACAGCCAGGATTGAACTGAAGCAGTTTAATATCAGAGTACTGACGATATGTCCCGGATTCGTGGTTACAGAGAGAAATAAGCACCAGGGAATTCCCCACTCCCTCACGATGACCACGGATGAGGCAGCCAAACATATCCTCAATGCTTTGAGATCAGAACGTAAGGAATACCTGTTTCCCAACCACCTGAAGACGGCTGTTATGCTGCCAAGATTTCTGCCGCGATCTGCAACGGAGAGGGTCCTATCGCGGTTCTCGCACTCTTAACTGCGTAATAAAATAATGGAGGTTGAAATGCCGGTTTACATCGCTTTGACTACTCTCAATGAAAGTGGACGGGAAGCCATCAAGACCAATCCCCGAAAAATCAAGGCCAATAAAACTGCACTTGAGGCCATGGGGGTAAAGGTACTGGGACAATATATCACGCTCGGCCAGTATGATTTTATCAATGTTTTCGAAGCTAAAAATGAAGAGACTATACTGAAGGCTGCGGTGAATCTTTCGGGCAAAGGGATCGCCCACACGGAAACACTGGTAGCGCTCACAGTCGACGAGTTCCTTAAAATCGGTAAAAAGCGGGCTAAGTAATAGCGTGCTGCCGGACTGTCCGGCATGCGCCGATATATATAAGAACCAGGATGGTCAACTGATAATTCCTTGACCTGTTAAAATCTGTTTGACCGCTTTCTGTGCGCCTGCCATCACATTCACCACACCGCCACCGCTCTCGCTCTGGGCGCCGATGAACCACAGCCCCTGAATGGGTGTCTTGTGGGCCGGCGGTTTGTTACCCATGATGGGAGGCACCCCGCCGAACGAATGGTGTTTCAGGTGGGTGCGGAGGCGAAAATCTTCCGGCGTGAGTATGAGACGGGTCCTGGTATGCTGGCGCAGACCGGGTACATGGCGTTCGGCCATCGCTACGAGTTTGTCCGACAGCTCCTCCCCACGGCTGCTCCATGATCCTTGGGCCAGGGTATCAGGCGCCACGGTATAGATCGTGACCGCATGCTGACCGGACGGCGCCATCGACGGGGAGTGCAGCGATGGTACATAGATCAACAGCCCATCTTCACCTTCGTGGTAATGGCCGGAGCGCAAACGTTTCACCGCGCTCTCCAGATCATGGATGTAATAATAGTAGCACAGGGCTGACGGCTGATACGGCGTGGGATCAAAGTCGATTCCCAGCTGCACCATCAGCACCGATTCCATCAGGCGGTTGCCTTCAACCTGGCTGATCAATTCCGCAGGCAGGTTCTCCTTGCCCACCAGGTCAAAGAACACCTCACGCATACCGCCCGAGGCCAGTACAAGGTCTGCAGCTTCAAATCTACCGTCCGCCAGCTCCACCCCTTTGACCCGTCCGTTCTCAACAACGATCTTCTTGACAGCCGTACCGGTGACCACCTTGCCGCCGTTCTCCACGATCACACCGTTAACAGCATCCACCAGGTTCTGACAGCCTCCGATGATGTAACAGAAGGCAGCCCTGGCGCTCCTGGTTCCCGGATAGGCGGGGATACGTTTGTCGAATGCCGTTTCCAGGTGAATGGCAGGCACTCCCAGGGCGGGGAACTCGCTGGGAGCAGTGACGAAATCGGCCACGATACCCAGAAAGAAAGTCTTAAGGGCGGTTGTTTTGAAATAATGGTCCATCAGTTGACCGCCGTTCCAGTTCAACCTGCTTTTGACCTGCTGAAAATCGAGCAGCATACGCAGCTTGAGCCACAGCGCCGCCAATCCATGTGCGGTTTCCGCCCTGCGGGCCAGCGACATCAGCCCGAGCATCCGATCATAAAACCGGTAGTACCGGTCGAGCTGGCCGCTCTCATCAGGGAAGAGCTTCTTCAGGTGGTCACGCCTCCAGTAAGGGCCCTCATACTCCTGCGGTTTCAACAGTGTAAATTCGGGCAGCGACAGTCCCCTGTCCTCTCGCACGGCCTTCACCCGTTCGCTGACACCCAGCTCCTCCAGTATGACGCGGCCCTTATCGCCCGGCGCAAATCCCTCTATCAGAAGCGGGCCGATATCCCAGGCGAATCCATCCTTCGATACGGTGGCTGTGACTCCTCCCGGGGTTGAAAACTGTTCGAACACTGTAACGGAATGTCCGGCCCTGGCCAGATACGCCCCGGCAGTAAGCCCGGACATGCCGGAACCGATGACGACCGTTTTCATAACACCCTCCTATCGTCTGAGACTGAACCTCGCTTACGACGTCTTTGCGGCAGCTTTCCGCGCCGCCAGCTCCTGCACCAGGGCGGCATGGTTCTTGCGCGTGATGGGATACCAGATCAAGAAAGGCACGCTGATAATGAGGACCACCGCCGGCACCACAGCGAAAAAGAGGCGGATGCCGAACAACGCTTGTTCCGTCTGGGCCACGTTCGGCACGTAACCGTACAACTGCAAGGCCCAGCCGCAGACCGCCACGCCCAGCGCACCGGTGAACTTGGACAGGAAAGCCCACAGACCATAGTAAATCCCTTCGCGCCGCTCACCGGTCATCTCCTCGTCGTACTCGACCACATCGGGCAGCATGCTCCAGGGGAAAACCCACTGCGCAGAAAAGCCTATGCCGACTATCACCGCTACTAAATAGATCCACGGCGTAGGGCCGTAGGGAAAGAAAAAGCCTGTGATAATAGCCACTGAGGCTATGAACAACCCCAGCGCATATGACGGGCCTTTATTGATCCTGTCTGAAACCAGCTTGGCCGGTATGAGACAGATACCGATCGTCACCAGCATTGCCAGCAATATATATGAGACCTGGTCTTTCATATCCAGTTGATACTGGATGAAATAGGGCACCAGGGCGGTCAGTACAGTGAAACTGAAACTGCTCAGGATGAAGGCGATCATCAGAATGATAAACGGCCTGTTCTTGAAGGCGGTCAGAATCGCCCTGCCCGGCGGCAGCCGGGAGGGTTCACCGGCTATTTCAGGCGATTCCTTGATCGACAGGGTGGTAATCAGGATAGTAATTACAGCTATGGCCCCGAAAACTGCGCCGGTGGCGCTCCACGCCTGCTGCAGGTCCAAGCCGGCCCCCCTGAAAACTCCAGCCAGTATGGTGGTTAAAGCTGCGCCAAGGATATAACCGACGACGTTATATACCATGCGGATCGAGGTCAGGCTGGCGCGATCGCTGTAGTCGCGGGTCAGCTCGGGGGTCAGCGCATAGTAGGGCGTGCTGGTCATGGTATGGAAGGTATCCACCAGCCAGAAGCTGAGCAGCACGGCGAAAAAGGCTGGCACTCCGGTCAACCCGACGGGCAGCGAGAACATAATCCAGGCCGCAAACCCGAGGGGCACTGCGCCGATGATCATGAAGATCCGGCGACGTCCGAAGCGCGAACGCACGCGGTCCGACCAGTAACCAAAGAGGGGGTCGTTAATAGCATCCCATGTTACCTTGCCGACCAGTAAGGCCATACCGGCCAGAGCGGGATTGATACCTGCCACGTCCGTGTAGTAATAGAGCAGGAAGAACTGCATGGCGGATGTGATCAGGGAAAAGCCCAGGTCGGCCACACCGTAACGGAATTTGAGGCCCCACGAAAGTTTCCGGTCCATAGCTACACCTCACACAGAAATAAATAATCCGTAATAAAAGGGGAACTGAAATTGTCTCCTGTCTCCCCGGTGACATTAGGCAACCTTAACCGGCATAGTATATTTGAATAGATCGATAATCACAACCGGGATGTTTGAATATATGGAATAGTTCTGTTAATATTTTTCGAATATCTTCGGGAGGTTGGATCAGATGGGCCGCAGTCAACCTGCTAAATCAAAGGGGCTTAACGATACGCTTCCGGTAGGCGGGGAAGCCGATGTAGTGGTGATAGGCAGCGGGCCTGCCGGAATTGCCGCAAGTATTGCCGCGGCGAGAAAGGGAGCAGACGTCATCCTGGTTGAAAGGTTCCCCTTCCTCGGCGGTATGTCCACGCAGATCCCGGTTGCAACCTGGCCATTGAATACCGCGGTTGAAACAGGCGAGCTGGATATGCCCTACGACGGCATACTGGGCGAAATCCTCGACCGCATGAAGGAACTGGACGCTGTAGAGCTTCACACCGTGCTGATGGACGGGGTGGACAGGTTCGTCCCGCTGGCCGCGGAAAACGACAACGTCGCCACCAGCAAATGGTATTTGTTCGATCCAGAGGCGCTGAAATATCTCTACTTCGATATGCTGCGGCAGGCCGGTGTGAAACTGCGGGTCAATTCCCTGATCGTAGACACTATAGTAGAAGACAAAGTAATTAAGGCTATAGTGGTTGAAACCCTGACCCGCAGGGAGCTGATTAAAGGTAAAATCTTTATAGATGCCACGGGCAGCGCAGATGTTGTAACGCGGTCGGGCTCTCCCGCTGTGCTCGGATCAGGCGATGACGACGGCGTTCCTGCCGGCCTGATAATGCCGACATCTACAACGTTCCGCATCGCAGGCGTCGATACCGACAACCTCGATATGTATGAGGCAGCCAAGATTTACGAGCAACACAGGCTGAAGGGCGAGATCAACGTCCCCCTCGAAGGATTATTCTGGCAAATCGTGTGTAAAGGCGTGGTTCAGATATTCGGCACTCGTGTCTTCGACATCAATCCGCTGGATCCTGAAAAGGCAGCCTACGGGGAGATGGAACAGCGTCGCCAGATCAGGGACATCACAGCTTTTCTTAAAAAGGAAATACCGGCCTTCCGCGATTGCCGGCTGATCAATACCGGCGTATCCATAGGCATGATCGGCACACGGCGAATAAGAGGCGATTATTTCATCACCCAGGAAGACATCATAAAGGGTGTGAAATTCGATGACGCGATCGCTACAGGCACTTACAGGCTCGAGATATGGGAACTCGACGGCCAGAATGCCCGCTTCAATCATTTGATCGGCACCTGGTATACGATCCCGTACCGTTCCATGCTGCCCAAAGGACTGGAGAATGTGATCGTGGCGGGGAGCTCGATATCCGGACAATACGTTGCCATGGCTACCTGGGCCATCATGCCCGTGTGTTACAAAACAGGCCAGGCAGCCGGAACAGCCGCCTTCCTCTGCATCAAGGATAATCTAACCCCGCGCGGCATCTCTGTTGCCGACCTGCAGAACATTCTCCGACAGGACGGCATGTTCCTGGGTTGATCCGTTGATTCACAGGCTTTGATTTACATATGCCCGGCCGGGGCCAGGGATATCCGCCCCGTACAAATTCTGGAGTAGATGAGAGGTCGTAATGAACAATGTAAAAGGTCCCGAGGCAGCATCTGAATATCCGAAATGGATAATGGCCAGCTACGGCGGCCGAGAGCTGTTCAGCCAGTGGATAACCGCAGCCTTCGGCTTCACGGTTTTCTTCTATTACGAGGTGGTGGTAGGCCTGGACGTGACGCTCGCGGCACTGGCATTCATTATCTACCAGATATGGAACGCCATCAACGACCCTCTAACCGGCTATCTGATGGAACACTTTGTTTTCCCCTGGGAAAAGAAAACGGGCTTTCGCAGGACACCGTTCATTATCATCGGCGGCGTTTTATGGCTGTTCAGCTATCTGGCCATTTTTTTAGGGCCGACGGGACTGGACCCCGAGACGTATAAGTGGCAGATATTCGCATGGTACACAATCTCTCTTTGCGCGTACGATTTCTTCGGGACTCTTTTCGATGTGAATGCCGTAAGCTTATTTCCTGAAAAGTTCCGGGGGCTGAACGAGAGAAGAACGGTCCAGGCCTTCGGCACCATCCTCGGCATTATCGGACTTGTCATGGCGGCGATCATCCCACCGATGTTTATTACTACAGGCGTTGCCAGCACCTATCAAAATTCCGCCTGGGTCACAGTTATATTAGGTCTTGTGCTGCTCCTGTTCATGCTTCCGGGTACATTTGAGTCCAAACAGGTGAGGGAGCTCTACAGGCAAAGACGAGAGACAATGAAAGAGGAGAAACCCGCAGGATTTTTTAAAACTGCCAGGATCGTGCTCTCAAACAAACGGTTCGTAAGCAAGATCATACTGTTCTTCGGCTACCAGGTGGGCGCGGTCATGTTACAGATGAGCGCTTTCTATATAACAACATACCTGCTGGATGCAGGGGCATCCACGATCACATATCTTCTGGGAGGTATGCTGGTAGGGGCGCTGATCTTCGTTCCAATTTGGATGGTTATATCGAAGAGAATGAACAACAACAGAATGGTCAGTCTGCTCAGCGGCTTCCTCATGGTGCTTACCTTCCTGCCCATGATATTTGTAAACGGTCTGACCGGATGGGTTATCAGCACGTTTTTATTTGGAATCGCTCTCGGCGGCCAATGGTTCATGGACCCTCCCACCATGGGCGACGTTTTGGACGATGTGGCTGTAAAAACGGGGAGGAGGGACCCGGGGGTTTATATCGGCTACCAGTCTTTTATATTTAAACTGGGGCAGACGAGCATTGCGGCCATCATTGCAATCGTGCATACCAATACGGGTTTCGTGGCTGGCGCCCCCAGCCTGGCACAGATGATGGAGCTTAGCCCATCTCCCGAACTGGCCCTGTTCGGCATCCGCATCCATTCCGCCATCGTCCCGGCCATAGTTATGCTCATAGCCACAATCCTGTTCTGGAGATTATACGATCTCACACCGGACAAGGTTGCCAAGAATAAAGCCATCCTGGAAGAACGCGGAATTTAAATTGACAGTTGCCCGTCGCTTGGGCATACTCAATTGTTGATGAAGGGGCAGAAACGAGATAAGTTAAACCTGTTCGAGGCCGACAACCTGGAAGCAGCGTCGGCTCTGCTCGAGCTTAACTGGCAATTCCGCTCATCGCGCGCCCTGATGGCCGCGCATCAGCTCGGCCTTTTTGCCGCGCTGGCGAAACCGAAACAGGCTGCCGCACTCGCCGGCGAGTGCGGCACCGACCCGCGCATGACGGAGAAACTTTTAATAGTTTGCTGCGCCCTGGGCGTTTTAAAGCGCGACAATGATTATTTCAGCCTGACCAAATTGGGGTCGGACCTGCTATCACCGGACAGCCCGCGCTACATCGGCGGCGCTATCGACCATAATGAGATCCTCTGGTGGGCGACCACCGGGCTCCCCGAAGTGGTACGCACAGGCAAGCGCAACGCCGCGCCGGAGCCGCCCGAACATTTCAAACAACACCTTTTCGATAACTGGATCTGGGCGATGCACGGCATCGCCTCCAACGGCCAGGCTCAATGGGTTGCCAGGCAGCTCGACCTCAGCGACAGGAGATCGCTGATTGACATAGCAGGTGGGCCGGGCACTTACAGTATTGCGCTGTGCCAGCGCTTCCCGCGCTTAAAGGCCGTCGTCTGGGATTTGCCGGATACACTGGCTATCGCAAAGAAGGTGATCAGCCGCTACGGGATGAGCAGTCGTATCAAGCTCCAGGAGGGAGACTGGAGCAAGGATGAGTTCGGCTCGGGCTATGACTGCCTGCTCATGTCCAACATCCTGCACGGGCCGGGCAGCCACGCTGATGCAAGGCTGAAGCAAAGCAAGCAGGCCTTAAAGCGGGGCGGATTATTGATCGTACACGATTTCCTGCTGAACAACGATAAATCAGGTCCCCTGCCTGCTTCGCTGTTCAACCTGTGGTTGGGGACGTACACAATTGGCGAGATGATAGAGGTCATTCGCAAGGCCGGCTTCAGCGACGTTTCGCTGATCGCCAGCAACTCCCCGCGTGGAAGCGGACTCATCACCGCCAGGCGTCCCTGAGCAAGATTCACACAGCCGTAAATCTTCAACAACCAATCCACCCGCTAAAGCTGTGATATAATGCCCTCAAAATAGGCAGGGAGGCTCTGATAATGGCGGAGAAAGCGGATCTATTTCCTCATGACGGCTCGCTTGAGCGGCTGCCCGCTCCCGAAAGGGATAAGCAGATGTCCCTGAAGCTGCAGCGCCTCATTGCCTATGCATATCAGAAGGCCTCGGGATTCAAGCAGCGCATGGACGGGGCGGGGATCAAACCGGGCGATATCAAAAGCCTGGCCGACCTGCAGAGAATACCGGTCCTGCGTAAGGACGATCTCATTAAACTACAGAAAGAGCTGCCGCCCTTTGGTGGCTACCTGGCCGTACCCCTGGACGAGATCGATCACATCTACCAGTCACCCGGCCCGATCTATGACCCACAGAGAAGGTTGAAGCAGGGCACGCTGCCGCCGGATATGGGCAAGGGCCAGACGGCTATAAATACGTGGTCCTACCACGTGACCCCGGCGGGACTGCTGATCGACCGCATGCTGAGGGCGATGGGCTTTACCGTCTTCCCTGCGGGGACGGGCAATACAGATCTGCAGGTACAGATAATGCGCGATCTCAAGGTATCGTACTTCGTAGGGACTCCATCTTTCCTGGCCGCCATCATCAAAAGGGCGGAGGAGATGGGGTACGATATCAAGAAGGACTTCAACCTGAAGTATGCCCAGGTCTTCGGCGAGATGGGGGGGGACCCCCTGAGAAAGATGTTTACCGAGAAATACGGCATCACCTGTGTCGGCGGCGACAACTACATGACGGCCGATATCGGCCCCATCGCCGGCTCCTGCGAAAAGATCGCAGGCATGCATGTCAACACCGACGTGATTGTGGAGATCGTCGACCCATCGACAGGCCGGGAGCTGCCTGCAGGCGAGGTCGGCGAGGTGGTGGTGACTCCCTTCGACGAAGTTTATCCGTTAATCCGCTTCGGAACGGGTGACCTCTCTATGCTGGTGACCGGGACCTGCGCATGCGGCCGCACCACTCCCCGCCTGCCCAAGATAATGGGCAGGAGCGGTGATGCCGTCCGGGTACGCGCCATGTTCGTGCATCCCAGACAAACGGACGAGGTCATTTCAAAGTTCGGGGAGATAGCCCGCTACAGGATCGTGGTAAGCAGGCCGGCCGACAGGGATGAGATGCTGCTGCAGGTGGAGCTTAAATCAGAGCCGTCAGATAGAGAAGTCTGGCAGGAATCACTGAAGAAGGAGTTCCAGAACGCCTGCAAAGTGAGGTTCGACGCTCTGGAGGTGCTGCCCGCAGGCAGCATTAAGCCGGATGAGAAAATAATAATCGACAGGCGAGTTTATTAACGACGTTTCCGGCATTATCACCGATCGATATTATTTAACCGTAAGGAGGGGATCATGGGAAATACCACGGAGAGCCAGGTGGCCCGGGCACAACATTCCAAACTTCCGCTCGGCATAAAACTGAGTTTCGGCATCGGCGACATCTCCAACAACATCTTCATCGTAACCACAGGGATGTACCTGCTCTTCTTCCTGACAAACGTGGTGGGCGTAAATCCGGCTCTGGCCGGCACCATGCTCCTTTTCCCCAAGCTGTGGGACGTGGTCTCCGATCCCATCATGGGGGCCCTCTCGGATGTCACGCGTTCACGCTTCGGCAGGAGGCGGGTGTACCTGCTTTACGGGGCGGTGCCCTTCGGATTATCGTTTTTCATTCTCTTCCTTGCGCCCGGCTTTCAGATGGAATTCGCCAACGCGCTCCAGGTATCTCTGCTGTTCGCCCTAGCCTGTACTGCTTTTACAGTGGTCAACGTCCCCTACGCCAGCATGGTGCCGGAGATGTCCGACGACTATAACGAACGCCTCTCCATAGTCTCCTTCCGCATGACCTTCGCCTCCATCGGCGCCCTGCTGGCCGGCGGCCTGACTATGGCGCTGGTGACGGCCGGCGGAGGCGGAGCGGACGGCTTCCGCTATATGGGCGGCATTTTTGGCCTGGTCATAATCGCCTCCTGCCTGTGGTGCTTCTTCGGCACGGGCAAAGCGCCTTCGCTGCCGCCCCATAAAGAGATGCCTCCTATCAAAGAACAGATCAAGGTCGCAGTACGCAACTATCCGTTCGTGGTGCTGATGACAAGCTATTTCCTGCAGGCGCTGGCCATCGGCGTGATGATGGCCGGATTTGTCTACTACGTGAAATACGCCATGGCCTTGCCCGAGACGGCCATGAATATCGCTTTCCCCATCTTCATGGTGACCGGCGTCATCTTTATTCCTATCTGGCTGGCAGTGGGCAAAAAACTGGGCAAGATAAAGTCTTACTATATCGGCCTGGCCATATTTACACTATCGATGGGCTCGCTCTTTTTCACCAGCGCTTCCCAGCTATGGCTCTTCTACGCCCAGGTATTTATAGCGGGTATAGGCTTCTCCAGCTTCCAGCTTTTCCCATTTTCCATGCTGCCCGATACGATAGAATACGACCAGTTGCAGTCGGGGATGCGCCGTGAAGGCATCTTCTCCGGTATGTGGTCGTCCGGCCAGAAGATCGCCTACTCGGTTGGCCCACCCATCGTGGGCTTCGCCCTGGCCCTCTCGGGTTTCGTCATGGACGGGGTTCAACCCGAGAGCGTGGCCACCGGTGTGCGCATCGTCTTTTGCCTCTTCCCAGCGGCTATGATCCTCCTCAGCTTCCTGCCTTTCAGCAAATACAAGATGACCGAGGAGGAGTTCGAGAAGGTCAAGGCAAAGATATCGGGAATAAGCAAATCGTAGGGGCGTACCTTCAGGTGCGCCCGGCCGGCCTAAACGGACAGGCCTGAAGGCCTGTCCCTACATATCTATGCAGGATAGGCTTTCTCGCCCAGCGCCATGCGTACCAGGTCCGTGATGAAGATTTTGCGCAGTCCACGTTCGGTTGTGGGACGCCTCAGCACACGGTCGCACATAGGACAGAGCGTAACCAGCGCGTCGGCCCCGCACCTGATAGCATCGTCCACGTTTTTGGCCTGCACCTCGGCTGCCAGCTGTGGATAAACCTTGACGAAGGCGCCGGTGCAGCACAGCGCCTTTTCCCTCTCATATTCCCGCTTCGGCCGCTCCACGCCTATAAGATCGAAAATCTCGTCTACGAAAACATCCTTGGCGGGAGTGTAGCGCGATGCGCAAGGCCGCTGGTAGGCCACCTTTACGCCCAGCTTTGTAATCTTGCTTTTATTATCGCGCAGGTAGTTGCGCATATATTCAAGGACATGCATGTATTTGAAGGGCACCACGATGCCGTAGTCCCTGACCTTGGCATCGACCATGGCGTAGCAATCATCATGCAGGAAGATGATCTCATTGCCGAGTTTGGCAACGTTGTCGATGAACTTGCGGGCATTTTCGGCCAGCGGCGTTTCCATCCCGGCATGTACATAGCCCACATAGCAGAAGTACTCGCCACCTTTGGCGATGGTCAGACCGTCGAACATCTGACCGCCGATGGCATCCGGCGGCAGCGACATCTCCATCACGCAAAGCGAGAGGACGGGTTTGCCCTGCCGGCCTTTAATCACCTGGTTGGGCACGGAGGAAGCCATGCTGAAGAATCCCACGGCCTCCGGTTTGATGGGAAACGACTTGTGTTTCTCCATGGCCTTTAGTATGAGGTCGAAGGGATCTGCGCCGGTGGGGCAATACTCGCGGCAGGCGCAGCAGGTCACACATTTGCTCAGGATAGCAGCCGGCCTACCGTCCATGAGGTCCCTGATGTCACCGGCTGCCCTCTCTTTGTCGTAATCGACATACTGGCACTTTACCAGGCAATCGCCGCACAGGTCACATTTCGACGCGTTCCACACTTTGAGCCTCCTGAATCAAATTTTGCTGTCGTTCCGACCTTTTGTCCGTCGGGGATTTCGCTGAAATAATATACGTTGACTATGGTAACATAATAGACCGTAAAAAACCTGCGGGCTTTAACCGCCCGTACCGGTTGGACAAGAGGCATGAGTAAATAAGGAGGATGTATACATGTTCAAAACCAGGATGACGGAGTTATTCGGCATCCAGCACCCTATCATGCTGGCCGGGATGAACTGGATCACGGAGCCGGGGCTGGTGGCGGCGGTGTGCAATGCAGGAGGACTGGGTATGCTGGCTACTGCGCGTTTCGCCCCGGATGAGGCGAGGCAGGCCATACGCGAGGTCAGGCGTCTGACCGACAGGCCTTTCGGCGTCAATCAGGCGCTGGTCCTGCCCGGAGCGCGCGAGAATGTAGAAGTGGCCATCGAAGAAAAGGTGCCCGTTCTCAACTATGCGCTGGGCAAGCCGTGGTTTATAGACCGTGTACATGCTTACGGCGGCAAGGTCATGGGCACCACCGCCACAGTCAGGCACGCCGTCAGGGCCGAACAACTCGGATGCGACGCCGTTATCATTACGGGAAACGAGGCTGCGGGGCATGGCACCGCCGCCACCTCTCTCGTCCTCATTCCCATGGTCTCTGCACAGATAAAGATACCGCTGGTGGCGGCCGGAGGTTTCTACAACGGCCGGGGACTGGCTGCCGCCCTGGCGCTGGGCGCCGATGGAATCTCGATGGGCACAAGGTTCTCCCTGACTAAAGAGAGCCTGGTGCACAATAATTTCAAACAGCTCTGCCTCAAAGCCACGGAGCAGGATACGCTCTACAGCAACGCCTTCGACGGTATGCCCGGGCGTGTGCTCAAGACCAAGGCGGCCGAAAGAATGATGAAGAGCGGTATACAGTTCTCCGAAGCTTTCCAGGGCGCCGGAGAGATAAGGAAAATGCTCAAACTCTCGTATTGGCAGTTCATTGGATTGAGCCTGCAGATGTGGCGGGCCGAGGAGGGCTCCCCCATCTGGTCGCAGGCCCGCCAGGCCGTCGGCATGAGAAGGCATCTCAGGGCCATCAACGAAGGTGATGTCGATGAGGGCATACTCTTCGCGGGACAGGACTGCGGCGGCATAGACGACCTGCCGGGTGTGCGGGAGTTGATAGACCGCATTATGTCCGAGGCGGAAGCAGCCTGCGATTCCCTTCAGCAAAAGCGACGTTGACTTTGTTAAAATAGTCTACCCGCCGGACGGAGTTGTACGTGAGCTTATTGAACAAGGCGCTTTACAGGGGTCAGCATACCTGCCCGTGGTGGCTATGTTTTACATTCGATAACCCGCTGCGGCGCTGGCTGCAGAAGCCGGACCTTATATTGAAAGGGATGGTTCAGCAGGGTCAGACCGCACTGGATATAGGCTGCGGTATGGGTTATTTCTCACTGGCCATGGCCCGGGCGGTGGGACCCGTGGGGAAGGTCATCTGCATAGATATGCAGGACAAGATGCTGGAGATGGCCGCCGGCAGAGCTGAGCGAGCCGGCCTCGGCAAGGTCATGCAATTCCACAGGTGTACGGCCGACAGCCTCGGATTGAAAGTAACCGCCGCTTTTGCCCTGGCCTTCTGGATGGTCCACGAAGTTCGCGACCATGGAAAATTCCTGGGGGAAGTGCGGGATCTGCTCAAAGCAGGCGGGACATTCCTTATCGTCGAGCCCAAACTGCACGTGTCCGGGACGGACTTCAATGAAACTGTCTCCGCGGCAATGGCGCTCGGATATGAAGTTGCGGCCAGACCTGTCATATCGATGAGCAGGGCGGTGCTGTTCAAAAAGCCTTGATGCCGGGCTGAGCCGAAGCAGAGGGAGGGAGACCGGCAAAACGTCTGACCCGCCTGTCAGCATTGACCCTAATGGGTGAGCCGTGGCCGAAGCAGGCCGATTCAAATTGATAACCGGCCAGCTTTCTAACCGAAAGTCTTAGCTGCTCCACATCGGCTGTGAACGGGATGGACGGCCACTTGAGGCCGAAACGCTGCGCCAGCAGGTCGCCGGTAAAGACAACACCACTGCGCCTGAGGAAGATGCAGATGCTGCCGGGCGTATGCCCCGGCGTATGCAGTATGCGTATCCCATCCGCCAGAGGCAGTTCGTCCCCTTCAGCTACCTCGATATCGACAGCGGCGGGTCGGGTAGCGAGCATTCGATTAAAAGGATGTGCTGCCCGGCGAAGCCAGGCCGGGCGCGAAGGCCCGGGCTGGGGCAGCCTTCCATCTATAAACGGCGCATCCGCCGCATGTGCAATAACCCTGGCCTTTGTGACCTCTACAAGTGCCGCCAGCCCGCCGACATGGTCCGGGTGATGGTGTGTGATGATAATTGCGGTAATTCTGGACGGGGAGTAGCCCAGGCTGCGCACTTTTTCAGTAATCAGCAGTTCTTTGCCTTTATATCCCGTATCTACGAGCGTCAGTTCACCGCCTGCGTCGATCAGATACACGTTTGAACCCAGGTCGGCCTGGTCCCACCATCGGCTGAGCTGGAAAACACCGGGAACGACTTCCTGCATAGACTTCCATTTTACATCAGCAGAATATATTTGGTGGCATAAGAATAATATGATATCGTTAAGCGTAGCCGGCTGGAGGAGACCGATATGAAAATAGAAGAGCTGCGCAAGCTTGTTGATGACCATTTCGACCGGGAGGAGTTTCTCAGTGCCCTGGAGTTCTCGGTCGAGCTGATGAGCCAGCATGCCGGCGAGGCGACCTTCGACGATATTTTCAAGAAGGGGCTGTGCCACTTCAAGCTGGAGGAGGACGCAGAGGCCATCGGCTGCTTCAACAAGGCCCTGGAGAAGGAGCCTGATAATGTCATGGCGCTGACCAACAAGGGCATCTGCCTTTTCAATCTCGATAAGGTCAACGAGGCATTCGCGATTTTCAACCGGACTATCAAACTTAATCCCAATGTGTTCCCGCCATGGCATTACATGGGCCTCCATTACCTGAGTACCTATCTGAAGACCGGTGATCTGGCTGCCATGATAAAAATGGTCAACTGCTATCGCCAGGTGGTCGGGATGTCGCCCGACTTCGGGGGCTTCACCATCCACGACCCGATCAAGGACCTGGACTATTCGATCGATGGCTTCCTGGAGTTGCATAAGAACGTGCAGGACCTGCCCGTAGATATGCTGACAACCCTCTGATAACTCCTCGCCGCCGTTCCAATTTCTGTCACGATTAATTACAATAGTCTCATGCGCGCTGTCAACGACACACCAGTCATAGCTTTCGCCGGCAAGGGCGGAGTGGGAAAGACCACCTGCGCAGCCGCCACAGCACTGCATTTCGCATCGCGCGGCCGCAAGACCCTCGTTATCTCCACAGACGCCACGCCTTCACTTTCACACATCTTCCAATCAACGCCGGCGGAAGGCCCGACCCGTGCTGCGGACGGCCTTTACTCACTGGAAATCGGCGCTGGCCAGGCCAGGCAGATGTGGGAGAAAAAATTCGGGCGCGACGTCTACCGCGTGTTCTCCTCATTGGTGGAGATCGGCTACTCCGATTACGTGGATTTCATGGCCTCTGTGCTGCCGGGACTGGCCGAGGAATTTATGGTCGACTACATCCGCGAGCTTTCATGCGGCGGCGTATGGGATGCAATCGTCTGGGATACTGCGCCCCTGGGACAAACCATGGCGCTGCTGCAGACTCCCGCCCTTCTCACCCACCACCTCCGGCTGGCGCCGCGCATCTATACCCAGATCAAAGCCGGGGAAGGCGCCAGGGAGACAATCCTGGATATAATTCGGCGTTGGGAAGAGCTGTCGGCCGCCGATATGACATTTCTTCGCAATGGCGTGGAATTCAACATCGTGGCGATACCCGAAGCACTGGCAATCAACCAGCTCGATGGAATACTCAGCGATCTGGATAAATATGATCTCAAGGTCAGGCGGCTGATTATTAATAACGTAGTTCAGCCGTCAGGCTCTGCCTTCTTGCAGCAAAAGGCCGGTCAGCAGCAAATATATATCCGGGGGCTGAATGATCAATACGGGCAATATCAGATATCCGAGCTTCCTCTTTTCCCGCACGAAATACAAGGACTTGAGACCCTGCGTAAAGTTGCGGACGCTCTATATTAATCTATTCTTTTGAAGAACTTGCCCCTGGTGCCGCACACCGGGCAGGTCTCCGGCGCCTCTCTTTCGTGCGTATAGCCGCAGACCGGGCATACGTAATACGGGTAAGTCTCCGCAGTCTTACTCGGGTTGTCCAGCAGGCCTTTGTACAGCCCGGCATGTACCTCCTCCACCGCATTGGCCCACTGGAAGCTTTGAAGAGCCTCCTGGTTGTTTTCGGATATTGCGTCCTTGATCATGGCCGGGTACATTTTCGTGTATTCATGAGTCTCGCCACCAACAGCCTCCTGCAGGTTCTCCCCGGTGGATTTCACAGCCTTAAGCGCTTTCAGATGGTTAAACGCATGAACAGTTTCAGCTTCCGCCGCCGCCCTGAACAATTTGGCCGCCTGAGCATACCCTTCTTTGTCCGCGGCCGCTGCGAACGCCAGGTACTTACGATTGGCCTGCGATTCGCCGGCAAATGCCGCCTTCAATCCGTCTTCCGACTTTGACATCTCTATATCCCTCCTGCACCCTTAACTCTCCCGTCAGATTACTACTTGTCGCCTTAAATAGTAACAACTTTTGTCACACCTCCTTCATCAAATCGCCAGAGCGAAGTTCAGGTAAAGCTGAGCGGCCTGCACCACCTGGCTGAAAACAACGGATTCTTCAGGCGTGTGCGCAGTCTCGAGCCGTCCCGGGCCCAGTATGATCGGATCAACACCGGCGCCCCACAGGACATTGCCATCCGAATGGCTGCGAAAATCCTGTGTTTCCCAGGGCACCTTCATACCCTTGCATACCTCGCGCAGCCTGCGCACCAGCGGCCGGTCCTGTGATATACGGTAACCCGATTGTGTATTCTCAAATCTGATATAGGCATCAAGCGAGGGTATGACCTTGCCGGCATCCTCCACAAGATGCTCCAGGTCGGCCTTGAGCACATCCATGCGTGAATCGGGAGGCAGGTGCAGGTCCAGCCAGGCTTCACAGGTATCCGGCACCACGAACCCGCCGGGAAAGCCCGAAAGCTGCCTGATGTTATAAACCAGCCCGCTGGAGACCGTAGTGGTGTATCCGGTGACCTGCAACAGGAGCTTGAGCATGTTCTCAATAGCATTCTGCCCCAGCTCGGGCATGGAGGAATGTGCTTTCTTGCCACGCGTGCGTAAAAGGACTTCCAGGTATCCATAATGGCCCAGGCAGGGCATCATGTTGGTCGGCTCAGCCACCACCGCCCAGGGAAAACGGTACTCGCGCACCAGTGTCTTGGCGCCGTCGCTCTCCTCCTCTTCCCCCACCACCAGCGCCATGCCCACGGAGGGAAACCTGCCTTTTTTGTCCGCCAGTATCATAAAGGCCTCGATCATAGCGGCGCAACCCGCCTTCATGTCCGAGCTGCCCAGTCCACAGACCCTTTCCTCTTCTTCGTAGAACCCGAAATCATCCAGGTCATGCGCCGTCACGGTGTCCAGGTGACCCACGAAACAAAGGTCTACCTCGTCGGTCTTGGGGGGCAATACCACGATGTTATAGCGGTTCTCGTCCACCGTCTGCCTCTTCACATTAAGCCCGGCCGACTTAAGGTATTCCTCGCAGAAGAGCAGTATCTCCTCTTCCTTGCCTGACGGACTATATATGTCCACCAGGTCCTTCAGGAGCTTTTTCAGTCTATCGGGCTTTATCTCAGCCGCTACGCCTGTGCTCGGTGCCATTCTTCTTCCCCCTCAGACTGCGTTTCTTCTCCTTCTGCTGCTCAGTCGCCGCCGGGTTATATGTCATATAGATATGCTGCTGCGGATTGACAAAGCCCTTGTCGCGGAAGAAATGCAGGGCCGGCAGGTTATCCGCTTCCGTATCTACCATAAAAATGCGTACGCCCGCTTCTATCATCTTGTCCTCGAATTTATTAAAAAGGCGGCTGGCCACGCCCAGCCTCTGGTACTCCGGTGATACTACCAGCCAGACGAGGTAACCGTATTTCCAGGCCGACTTCTTCTTGGTGACCACATTGCCCAGGGCAAAGCCCACGATCTGGTCCTCCAGCGCCGCCACCAGGCAGTACTCGGTGTCCTCATTGAACATGGAGATCACTTCGAACTCATCCCAGGTACGATAAAGCGTAGGCGTTTTATCGGCTGTAAAGACCTGCTCGCCGAGGTGAAAAACTACCGGGATATCGTCAACGCTCATCTCCCTGATCTCGATATCTATCTTTTTCCTGCTGCCGTTCTGCTCTTGATCAGGCAGGGCGGCGGAAGGATGCTTTTCATCATTGTCGCGCTGCCCGGCAGCGCCGTTGTTGCTCATATGGCCTCCCTATAAATTATAACTTGTATACGAGGTGGTAAACCGGCATATTAAATGCGCTTTAAAACTGGTAGCCCAAAGAGCGCGCCTTTTCGTAGCACTTTTTAGCCTCGGTGGTACGTTGCAGCGTTTCAAGCGTCAGCCCCTTGCTGTACCACAGCGCCGGATTATCTGAATCGAGGGCCAGCGCCCGGTCGAAGGCTACGATCGCTTCATCATATCGCCTCAGTTGGTGCAAGGCTTTGGCCTTGTAGCCCCAGGGAAACGCGTTTATAGAGTCAAGCGAGATGGATTTGTCGGTTGATTTCAGCACAGCCTCATAGAGCTCGCTCTTCATCTGGGCATAGGTTAACCTGTCCCAGAGCTCTACATCGCCGGAGTCCAGCGAGGCTGCTTTGGCATAACACGGAATAGCCTCCTGGTATTTCCCCTGGGCCTGGTATATTTCACCTTTGCTCTCCCAGTAGCCAGCGTTATTGCCATTGATAGAAATAGCCTTGTCCACGTTTTCCAGGGCTTTATCATACTGGGTCAGGTTTAAGTAGGAGACACCCCGATAATTCCAGGCATCGGCAAAATTGGGATCGAGCTCAATAGCCCGGTCATAGCTGGCAACGGCCTGGTCGAATTTGCTCATGGCATCCATGGCCAGCCCCTTATTGAAATGAATCGCCGCATTGGAGGGGTCCTTCTCCAGAGCACGGTCGAAATAGAGCGTCGCATTATTAAATATCCCTTTGTTATAAAAGTCCATGCCCTGTTCATTAAGGGCGACGGCCTCCGGATTGCTCTTGTATCCCTGGCTACCCGTCTGGCAGGCCGCTAGAGACAATACCAGCAGCATAAGCACAAGCGCCGCCAGGTGATAAAAAGTTGGTTTACAATCAATAATCTGCTTTTTCATATACATTCCTCAACAGCTTTATGATAGAGACTATTCTATTGGATTTTATCACGGAATTGTAGCACCGGACCTCCGGCAAGTAAATTATCGCAAGCTGAATAATGCTCTTAATCAATGGTACTAAAGAGGCATTGACACACAGGTACGTGTAAGGTAACATTGTCCGCGAACGTAAGAGCAGTTTGAAATAAACAGACTTTCAGAGCAAAATACTAGCGGAATTCTCTAACTGTCAAAGGTCTGCTCACATGAAATATCAGGAGGAGGAAGTCATGAAAATTGTTAGACTATTAATTGTCGCACTACTTATGGTAGCTCTGCTGGCGGGCTGCACCCCCGCTTCTGAACCCGTGACACCAACCCCGACACCAACCCCGTCATCTGAACCCTCCACGTATACTAATTCGGGACAGCCGATCACCGTGCCGGTAGGAGTGAAATTTACCATCAGCGTTACCTCCAATCCCTCGACCGGTTATAGCTGGGAAGCCGGATTTGACCAGAGCCTGCTCAAGCTGGTGAAGCGCTATACCCCGTCTGATACGGGATTGATAGGAGCGAGCGGCGTTGAGAATTTTGAATTTGAGGGCATGAGGCCCGGCAATACTAGTATTTACCTCAATTACAAGAGATCTTTTGAGCCCAACAATCCTTCACTTAAGAGTGAGACTTTCAACGTCACCATAACACAATAACCGGTCTCCAGATAAAAAGGCTTTGCCGGGCAGTCGGTATAGTCCGAACTGGCCGAGTTTATAATTGTGTAGGTTATTATGTTTTATAGAATTATGGGCATTATCATCGCTCTGACACTGATTACCCTGACCGTTGCTCCGACCCTGGCTCAGGGTCTGCTGCCAGGGCAAGAGGACATCCCCATAGGTGGCGGAGGGGTTACTACACCTCTGCTGGTCACTACCCGAAGCGCCACAAGCATAACGGGTACATCAGCCAATCTCAACGGATATCTCCAATCCATGGGACCGTACAGCGTTGTCGATGTGTGGTTCGAGACTGAAGATGGTGCGGAGATCTCGCACCAGTCCATGAGCTCACCGGGATTCTTCACAGCTTATCTGGGGCAGCTTGAGCCGGGAACCGCCTACAGGTACAGGGCCATGGCGAGATCGACCCTCCTTGGGGGTCAGGAAAGCCAGGGCTCGTTCGTAAGTTTTACCACGCAGCACACAGTACCGCAGGCGCCCATAGAAGTCTCGACTTCATCCGCTTCCGATATCACGGCCGGCTCGTCCGTGCTGCGCGGTTACCTTTCCAGCATGGGGCCGTACACCAGCGTTACCGTGTGGTTCCAGTGGGGCAGTTCCACGGGCTACGGCAACACCACCATGCAGCAGACTGTCTATGAGCCGGGTCCTTTCAGCATGCAGATATCCGGGCTTAATCCCAACAGCCTGTATTATTTCCGCGCCGCAGCCAAGCCCGACCTGGTGGGCGTATCGACTGTTTACGGCGCCGCTCAAAACTTCAGCACTCCCGGAGCGGCCAGCCTGGCGGTCAGCACCGGCTCCGTATCCGGGATGACCAGCAGTTCGGCCACCCTGGTAGGCTACCTCGAATCACTGGGAGAATACCACAATGCCTATGTCTGGTTCGAATGGGGGCCAACCACCGCTTACGGGCAGACCACGTCTATGCAGACGATGTATTCGCCCGGCACTTTCAATTTCACCCTCCAGGGACTTAATCCCAGCACTATTTACCATTACCGCGCGCTGGCAGTGCCCACGGTGGCGGGAGGCATGACTGTCCACGGATTCGACAGCCACTTTACGACCACAGCTGCTCAGGGGGTCAAGGTTAGTACCAGCGCCGCCACTAACGTCACTGCGCAGTCAGCCACGCTAAATGGTTACCTGACCGCTATGGGGATGAGCAGCTACGCATATGTGTGGTTCGAGTACGGGACCGACACCACTTTCGGAAATTCAACTCCACACCAGAGTTTGAGCATGCCGGGCAGCTTCAGCAACAGCGTTGTCAAATTACAGCCCGGGCTGATCTACTATTACCGGGCCGCCGCGTTCTCCAACGGGTATAACGTGTATGGCCAGTACAGCACATTCCAGACCATACCTTCGTCGCCCGTGTCCCTGACGACCGGCGCAGCCAGCGGTATCAGCACGACGGGCGCCACGCTGAACGCCTACGTTAATTCGCTGGGAGGGCAGCGTTCGGTACAGGTGTATTTCAATTTCGGCAAGAGCATGGATTTCGGCAATGTTACTGCCGCGCAAACAGTGACCTCGCCGGGCACGGTGTCGTACCAGGTAATGGGGCTGGCTCCGGGCACAACCTACTATTTCCAGGCTATTGCCCAGACACCGGATAACCTCAAGGTTTACGGCTCTACCGAGATATTCAGCACCGTATCCAACTCGACCCTGACAGTGGCCACCTACCCCGCCACATCCATAACAGCTTCAAGCGCTATTCTGAACGGTTACCTGCAGGATATCGGAAACACCTCGACAGCCCAGGTCTGGTTTGAATACGGTATCACCACAGATTTCGGTAATACCACCAATATGCAGACGCTGAACAGGAGCAGCTCTTTCAGCTCGGCCGTTACGGGTCTGGCGCAGGGCAGGACATATTATTACCGTGCCGTTGCCCTTAATCCGACCGGAGGCGGGCGCTCGGTAAACGGGTCCGTGAGCTCGTTTGTCACACCGGGTAGCGGGCCAACGCCTCCCCCTGTTCCCGGTGTACCTGTCTTTGTCTGGCTCATCATAGGCGGCTTTGTCATCGTCATCATCATCGTCATTATCCTGCTGGCCAGCCGCCGTTAAAGAATATTCAGAAGCATTCAGCCCCGGCGCAAGCTTGCTTGCGCCGGGGCTTTTCTTTACCGAACCACCCTTCCCCGGGAAAAGATTAACCGGATACACACAGCCGATGATATAATAGTAAAACTTATAACCGCAGGAAACCGGCAGATGGGAAAGATATTTTTTATAGATGTGACCAACAGGGACGGCGTGCAGACCGCCAGGTTGAGCCTGTCCAAGCTGCAGAAGACCATGATCAACATGTACCTCAACGAATTCGGTGTCTTCCAATCGGAGTTCGGCTTCCCGACGACCAGTCACGAGACCAATTACCTGCGTGCCAATCTCGAACTGGCCGCCATGGGCGTGCTCACACCCATCCGCCTCAGCGGATGGATCAGGGCAACCAGCGATGACGTTGAGAAAACCTTCGATATGGTACCGGATATCGAGTACCTGAATCTGTCCATCTCGACTTCGCAGCAGATGATACAGGGCAAATTCAAGGGGCGTAAATCCCGCGTGGACGTCCTGGAGCAGATGGTCGAATCGGTCAAAACGGCTAAAAAACTGGGCGCGAAGGGGGTCGGCGTCAATGCCGAGGACGCGTCGCGTACCGACATCGATTTCCTGGTGGAGTTCGCCCGTGAAGCCAAAGCGGCGGGCGGCGACAGGTTCCGTTACTGCGATACGTTGGGATATGATGACCCATTTTCCATTTACGAGAGCGTCACAAAGATTGCCGATGCTGCCGATATGCCGGTGGAAATACACTGCCACGGCGACCTTGGTATGGCGGTAGCCAATTCCATCGCCGGGGCCAAAGCTGCTGTGGATGCGGGTCAGGACGCGTATATAAACACAACCATCAATGGCATCGGCGAGCGCGCCGGCAACGCGGACCTGCTCTCCTGCATCCTCGCCCTGACCAAGTCCAGGGGTTTCGCCAATCAATACAAACTGGGCAGGCCGATAAAGCTCAACCGCGCCTATAAGCTGGCAAAGTACGCCAGCCTGGCCTTCGGCGTTCCGATCCCGCTAAACCAGCCGGGAGTAGGCGAAAACGCTTTCGCGCATGCCTCGGGGATCCACGCCGACGGCGTGATCAAGGACCCTGAGAACTACGAGCTCTACAATTTCGAGGAACTGGGCAGGGGTGAGCCCGAACTGGTCGAGACCGGCCGCTTGATCTGCTCGGGCGAATATACGGGCATCTCCGGTTTCAGTCACATCATGGGCAAGATGGAGGTCTCATTCGCCAATGCCAGCGAGGCCCGCAAGATACTTGAGCTCGTGCGCTTCGCCAACGTCGAGGCTCAAACTCCGCTTACGGAGGATGAGTTACACTTCATCGCCAAATACCCCGAGATCACGAAGCGGCTGCTCACGCTCACGCCCCTGGCCGGTTAAAAGCTCTAAGTCCAGATCCCTTAACCGTCCGCTAACCGGCAACATTTTAACGCCTTATCGCGCTGCTATAATTTGTTGCCGCATTTGGGGCAGAACCCGGCATCCTTGTCAACCGGATTGCCGCATTTGGGGCAGAAATTGGGCCTGTCCTTCGATTCGCCTTCCGTCAAAGCTGTTTTCTCAGGAGTGGCGCTAACTGCCGGCTTTACCGGGGAAGTTTCTGCAGGCGCGTCTACACGAGGTTGAGTGGGAGCGATCGCATTGCCTGCGGTACCCGAATCCCCCCGCTTGCGGCTGCGCAGCAAGAAAAACACCGCCGCGGCGATGGCCAGCAGCGTAACTACTATCCAGAATATTGGCCAGAACCAGTTCTCACGCCACATGATTTCCTGGGTGTAGGGCACGGTCATAATGTGGCTGCCCTCTGCGTTTGTCGGTTCATACACACCCCCGAGAGCGCCAAAGAAGTTGGGGAAGGGAATCGGCTGCAGCGCCAGTTTCCACGTCGCATTGCTGCCTGCCGGCTCCCATGATTTCTCGAGCACAAACGGGAAATCTGATTTCAGGGTCAGCTCGTAGTAGGTGTCATAGAGGGCTGTGACTTTCCCTGCTCTGTTGACGGTAAACCACAGGTCCCTGTTCGGATTCGTTCCGCCGTCGGGCAGGCTCCAGGCCCGGAAAATGTATTTTGTACCTTGCTGGCTGGTGGATTGGATTGGGCTCGGCGCGCTGCTGACGAAATTAGCGCCAATGGCGTAAAAGCCGGCGTTCGGCGGTTGTGTAACTCCGGCAGGATCGCTGCCCGTATCTATCCACATTTCGGGCGCATAATCGAAATACGCAATGTTGTCCATGTCGGACACCCATTTCTGATTTGACCCGATGCAGGCATACCTGGTTTTGGGATCTGTCCCCTGTACAATTTGATCTACAACCACTAAATGGCTCTCGCACGGCACTGAAGTAAAGATTTCAGACCCGTTTCCCGAAAGGGTGGCCTCAGGGTTGCCGTCGATTACAACACTTGTCGTGCCATACGCAAGGCCGGGGCCGATATTAACTGAGAAATCGCAAGCGGTGGTGTAGTAAGTGATGATCATGCCATAGTAATTGGCCCAGCAATCCACGTAAAGGTATAAGGGGGCGGTGACAGGCGGGCAGCAGCCCGCCGTGGGACACATACTTGTATCGGTACAGGTAACCATCACTGTGTAAGGGCCCCCGCATGTGCCCGGGTCTGGGATTCCCGAGACAATCCCGGTGGCGGGATCCAAAGCAAGCCCCGCAGGCAACCCGGTGCAGGCCCAGTTATAATTCGCCGCGATCCCTGAGCAACCGGTGGCGGTCAGCGTTATGGTGTATGGCATATTCTCCCATGCCGCCGGGTAAATCGTTGGAGTGATCGTCAGAGGTGTAGTGACGGGAGGCGGTTGGACAGTGAAGTTGACATTATACGAAGGAAGAAACCAATTAAGTCCGCAAGGCGAAGGATCAAACTCGTAGGCAACAACCCAAAAATCTACGAGGGTCCCAGCGCTCCCTTGCGGAGGGCAACCTGTAAGTACCCCGGTAGCCGGATCCAGATTCATCCAAGACGGAACGCCCGTAGTACCCGGCCAAGTCATAAAGGTAAGGCCCGACGGAGCACACGTTGCGCCGGTAGCTGTAAATGTATATGTAAAAGGCTGGCATTCAGGCCAGGTAACAGGTACAAGGGTAGCATTAAGAACATACACTGCCTGTACAGGCTGGGTGTTCAGCGCTATCCCTCCCATGGTCAGTGTCAATGAAACTATAATGCCCAGGCATAGCCTGAAAAAGCCCGTAACACGCCGGCCTTTCCCAAAATTCGATGTCCTCATTTCACTTCCTCCATATTTACGCCTATTGAAAGGATTCCCCTTTTTCCCTTACGCCGTCACTATAATCGTGAGTGCTATTGTTGAATGGGCGCCGTCAGTCTCTGGCAAGCTCTGGTCGCCTCAGCCTGGGTAGCATAACAGCCAGTGCCAGATGTTTTGGACTGGTAAACCTGGCCACTTCTGCAACACCAGTATGTCGGCTGGCAGGCTTGCTGCGCTGCTGCCTGAGTGGTGTAACAGCCGCGGCCAAGTGTAGTGGACTGGTAAACCTGACCATTGCTGCAGCACCAGTATGTCGGCTGGCAGGCTCGCTGCGCTTCGGCTTGACTCGTGTAACAGCCACGGCCAAGTGTAGTGGACTGGTAAACCTGACCATTGCTGCAGCACCAGTACGTCTGGCAGGCTTGCTGCGCCTGGGCCTGGGTGGTGTAATACACGCCTCCCATCTGGGAACACTGAGTTTGGGTGGTCGGTCCTGAGACCTTGCCGTTAATGCAGCAATAGCCTGGCGGCTGGCAGCGTTCGCTCGCCTGGGCCTGGGTAGAGTAACACGTGCCATACATCTTTGCACAAGCATCTGTGGTAGTCTGGCCGTACCTTCCGCCCGCGCAGCACCAGCACGTCTGGCAGGCTTTGATTGCCTCTGCCTCGGTGGCGTACCAGGAGCCTATCGCTTCTTTACACTGCGCCTCGGTGGCCGAGGCAATTTTGCCGTCCTTGCAGCACCAGCCCGACTGACAACGTTCACTTGCCTGGGCCTGGGTGGCGTAACACGTGCCATACATCTTTGCACAAGCATCCGTGGTAGTCTGGCCGTACCTTCCGCCCGCACAGCACCAGCACGTCTGGCAGGCTTTGATTGCCTCTGCCTCGGTGGCGTACCAGGAGCCTATCGCTTCTTTACACTGAGCCTCGGTGGCCGAGGCAATTTTGCCGTCCTTGCAACACCAGCCCGACGCCGTCTTGTTGTAGCAATAGCTGTTAACCTGTTTATCAGCGGAGAAGCAGCGCTCCTCGGAGCATTTCTGTTTGAACCCATATTGTGCTGCCTGGTCGGGTGTCAGGCAGTTGCATCCGCTGGGGCATTCTGCATATGCAGGTACAAAGGGAGACCCGGTGTGCGGAGGTAAAGCAGCAGAGGAAGTTAAAGAAACTGGCGATGAAGTCTGCGGCCCCCATTTATTTCTTTTGCCGGTTTCATTATCAGATACCGGCGGATTCAGGGAAGCAGGCTGCAGTTCAGATTTAGTGGCAAACGATATAGTAAGTTTTTGCTCCCGCTGGCCACTCGGATTACTTGCCCTCAGGATGGTATCGAACGCATCCATATCGCCCGTCCGTATTTGATACGTTGTCCTTCCCATGGCTTTCCCTTTATTGACCGTGGAGGGAGGGCCGTTATACTCATTGATGATCTCACCAGCCTCGATCACCTGAATTTTCGTGGCGTCATACACCTCGAACATATACACTACATGACCGCCGTCAGGCAACGTTAAGGGATCACCAGTAAACACCTTGATTACCGGCATGCTTCCCGTGGTGGACGCCGCAGCGGTGCGCTCGCCTGCTGATAAAATGATGATTCCAACCACTACAAGACACATACACAACCTTAGAATTCCCTTGAAACTGCGAATCTTTGCACAATCCAGTTTTCCCATATCACTACCCCCAAAATTTAATCGGCGTTATTTTCCTGATATCACCGGCGCTTTAACGTTTTATACTCACCCTCAAACAAACCACTATCAGTGCTATTTAACTACTCGTCTGTGAATATGTCAAGGTATTTATACGATCCTCGTGTTAATAATTGCTTAATAATATTCTGTTAGCTTTCATTATAGTGGCGCGGCCATAATGATTTGATCTATAGTATTTGCAGGTAACTAAATATATGAGCGGCAGAAAAATTCTCGTCGTTGACGATGACGCCAAGACAGTGGCCCTGGTAAAGATGTACCTTGAGCGGGATGGGTATTCCGTGCTGACCGCTTACGATGGCCTTGCGGCGTTGCGCACATTCAGGGAGCAGCAGCCGCACCTTGTTATATTGGACGTTATGCTGCCCGGTCTTGATGGCGTGGAGATATGCCGGACGCTGAGGTCCGAATCGGATGTACCGATCATCATGCTGACCGCAAGAACACGCGATGAAGATAAGCTGACCGGCCTGGATACCGGGGCCGACGACTACGTAACCAAACCGTTCAGCCCGGGAGAGCTGGCCGCCAGGGTGCGCGCCATTTTCAGGAGGTTGCCGGCTGAACGAGGCCCTGCCGAGATGAGGCACGGTGATTTTTGCCTTAATTTTCCCAAGAGGGAGGCGACCTTAAACGATAAAAAGCTTACACTGACATCAGTCGAATTTAAAATACTGGCCGCCTTCCTGCGTGAACCCGGCCGGGTATTTGACCGATTGGAGATCATAGACAAAGCTTTCGGATATGACTTCGAGAGCTTTGACCGCGCTATCGACGTTCATATTCATAACCTGCGCCGAAAAATCGAGCCCGATCTAAAACACCCCAGGTATATAAAGACAGTTTACGGGGCGGGATACAAGTTATCAGAGGAATGACTTGAAAAACAGCCTGCAGTTCCGTCTACTGGTTGCTTTCACGGGCGTCATCCTGCTGACCGTAGGCGCCGTGTTCTTCATGACATGGAGGGCCACAGTAGAGCAGATTCAGGAATTCAGTTATCGTATCGAGCGGATGGTCATAGACCGCATACAATCCCAGGTCTCGGAATATTACCTGGAAAACAACAGCTGGGAAGGTGTGCAGCCGCTGGTCACACAAATCGGGGAGCAGTTCCGCCACCGGGTCATACTGGCGGATGCCGACGGCAAGATAATAGCCGATTCGTCGTCAGAAACGTCCGACGAAAAACTAAACCTTGAGAACTTTTCCAGCAAAACGTTGACTTCCTCACTCGAGTATCGGAATCCCGATCCGGGCGGACCCCCGACATCACAGCCTCAACTCTTCATGTTCTTCGGACCGCGCGTACCTCCCCCGGCGGATTCAGCGTTACCTGCCACGCCCACCCAGGGCAAATCACAAACGATTGGATTTTTATTTATTCTACCCTTAACACAGTCTGAGATCGGGCTGGCGGCGCTTCAGATCATATACAGCCAGTTGGGCAGTTATTTCTTGATCGGGGCATTTCTGGCGGTGATTGTCGCTTTCCTGATTACCCTTTTTCTGTCGCGCCGTATCCTGTCACCCATCAAAGAGCTGCGGTCGGCGGCACAGCGTCTGGGGAAGGGCGATTTTTCGCAACGTGTTGACATCGGCGACAAAAGCGAGATAGGCGAACTGGCTTCCACTTTTAACTCCATGGCCGATAACCTGCAGCGCGACGAGCAGTTACGGCAGCACATGGTATCGGATATCGCCCACGAACTGAGAAGTCCGCTCACCAATGTCAGGGGCTACCTCGAAGCCATTAACGACGGGGTTATGCAGCCGGATAAAGAAACTATATCCTCCATATACGGCGAGACCATCCTCCTCTCCCGGCTGATAAACGACCTGCAGGAGCTGAGCCTGGCCGAGGCCGGCGAACTGAAGCTCTTCCTGCAGCCCGAGGACGTGTCAGAACTGATACGACTATCGATTGCCGCCATACAGGCCAAGGCGACCGAAAAGGATTTAAAGGTATCTTACGATATCCCCGCAGGCCTTCCGCGCATAAATATCGATTTTCTGCGCATCAAGCAGGTGCTGCTCAACCTGCTGGAGAACGCGCTGGCCCATACACCCGGGGGCGGCCGGATAAATATCGCGGTAAAATCGGATAGCGGATTCGTCGAGATCAGTGTATCGGACAGCGGCGAAGGTATCCCGGCTGAGGAGATCAATAACATCTTCGAGCGCTTTCACCGCGTCGATAAATCAAGGTCGAGGTCGACCGGCGGCAGCGGCCTGGGTTTGACCATATCCAGGTATATCATTGAGGAACACAAGGGCAAAATATGGGCCCGCAGCGAATCAGGCAAAGGCAGTTGCTTCAGCTTCACGCTACCGGCTGTTGAATAAGCGCTTCAGCAGGTACAGGTATTATCCTGAGATTTAAACGCGGCTGCCCTTAATAAAATCTTAATATTCCATTGCTATAGTTTATCAGTTGAAATCAGAATTTGGTTTATAAATAATTAGCGTGTAAAATCTTACGGATATGCTCAACACCCCGGTAAAAATCCTGATTATATTTCTAACCTGCGTCACACTCCTGACAGCGGGCTGCAATGCTGCATCCACCGCAACTTCGGCAACGATCAGCAGGCAGGTTCCTGTTACGCGCGGCGACCTGGTGGTAAGCGTTTCGGTGGATGGCAACCTCGAGATGACGGATTATTATAACCTTAGATTTGGTTCAACGGGTGAAGTTAAACAAGTATTGGTTGAAGAAGGCCAAATAGTCAAGAAAGGTCAATTGTTAGCACTACTTGACGATACCACGCAGCGACTGGATGTGAAAGCAGCCAACAACTCCGTGCAATCTTCTCTCAGCACCATGTACGAAACCATCCCCCGGCTGCCGCAGTTTCCCGGTGTTTACTACGATAGAATCGGCTGGGACCCAATTAAAGGACAATTTACTTATCTGGCTCCCGAAGGTGTGCACGATAATCCGGTTTATCAGATGTACTATCCCAACGCCACCATACTATCGTCCTACTCATGGGCGCAGGAAGAGGTGGCAAGGGCGTATGACCTGTTTCAAAACGATGACTTCAGCTCTGCGGCATCCGAGCTGTATATAGCGTCGGCCGACCTGGAAGCCTGTATAAAGATAATGGAGGACACCATCACCAACCCGGAGTCCGGCCTGGGCAATACGGCGCCTTTCGTAGACGAGACCAACTATACGCTCTTTTCAATACAAAATGACGGTTCGTTTGCCGCTTACTATATTCAGGAGCTGCGCGGGGAAGCGGCTGCCCTGAGGCAGGCGCAAACAGAGATACAGAACGTGTATGGGCTGATAAACGAGGGCAAATACGACGAAGCAAGGCCGCTGCTGAGCGCAGCCCTCGAGACGGTGAATAATACCGCCCGAGAGGTAATCGAAAACATAAACAGACTGAAGTTGCGCCACGACACAACTATTTACGGCAAAGATATCAGCCTCTACCTATACAATGCGGCTACGGAAAGGTTAGACGCCGCGATAGCGGGCATAGGAAAAGGCGGGCTTTACTCACCGGAGATGAACGACAACCTGATCGTCGCACGCCATTACATGGAATTATGCAACGGCATACTGGGCTCTAATGAAATGGTGCTGCAGCACGGCCTGGGGCTGAAGGCGGAGCAGAATGCCAGGATCGACCTGGCAGGCAAGCTGGTTAACCAAGATACAACTGAAAACAATTTCTTGAGTACTTTCCTATGGGCACCAATAGACGGCACGGTGGTAAGCGTTGGAGTAAAGGAAAAAGACGTACTTTCCTCCAAAAATTTCACAGCTACCAACGCCATTGTGCTGGTCAATACCAGGTACCTCGAGTTCTGGGGTTCTGTCGATGAGATCGACATCATGAAAATAGCAGTCGGGCAAAAGGCAACCATATCGGTGGACGCAGTCCCCGACAGGAAATTTATTGGCATAGTGTCGTTTATCTCTACTAAAGGTATTCCCGACTCTAATAAGGTTGTTAAATACAGCGTGAGAATAAAAATTGAACCCACCGATGTAGAACTCAGGGGCAAGCTGACGGCTACGGCCGATATCGGCGTCTCCACGGTGGAGAACGCTCTGCTGGTACCCCTGTCAGCCGTAACGACTACAGGCACTGTCTCCACGGTCACGATAGTCAGCGGAGATAAGGGCGGGACAGAGAAGCGGGAGGTCACCCTGGGACTCCAGAACCAGCAGTACGTACAGGTAATCAAGGGGCTGAATGACGGCGATATGGTAATAGTCATCGATAAGGCGAGCGGCGCCCCTGTATCTACTACCATAGGCCCACCGGGAGGAGGAGGCCCGCCACCAGGAGGAGGCCCACCGCCGTAAAGATAATGCCATGAGAAAACGATTAACAGCTCTACTGATATTAATATCCGCCCTGATTCCCCTTGCAACAGCGAGCTGTGGCACAAGCCAGACGCCTGCAGCAGGGCAGATAATAGATGTGCAAAGGGGCGACCTGAGCGTAACAGTGACATCCGATGGGACCCTCACCGCGCCCGACCAGTTCAACCTTGCATTTAATACAACAGGTACAGTGCAAACGATCATGGTGCAGGAGGGCGAAAAGGTGAGGGAGGGAGCGCTGCTGGCGACAATAGATCCGTGGTCGCAGGTAAACTCGATAAAAACTGCCCTGTTCAACATTCAGTCTGCGCAAAACAGCATAGACCTGGGGTGCGACACCGACCATCTGCCCTACAATTATCCCGACCTGAGTATAAGCCGGATGGCCGACGAGGCGGTGAAAGACATGAATGAGGCGGCCGACAATTTCAATGCGGGCAACTACAAGGATGCCGGCTACTGGCTTGTCATGACTTACTTCGATTTACAGGTCTGCGAAAACCTGATTGAGACCAGGCCCAACGCCGCGCAGCTGGCCGGCGCCAAGAACAATTCGACCTGGTACCCTGCCATAAATGCGGCAGAATGGCAACCGATAACCCCGGATAACCGGAAGGCCATAGATACCATGAAGCTGTACCGCGAAAAACTGATCACAATCTCCAACCTGATGAAAGACCCCGCGGTACCCTACGAAGACATCGCACCCCAATTCAAGCAGGCGCGACAGGAGGTCTCCGAGGTGGCCAAAGTCGCCAGGAGCACCGTGACCATCAAGAGCAGAATGATCTTCAAATATGCCGATACGCCTACCAGTGTCGATTTTCTGCAATCCGCCCTGCGATTACTCGAGGGTTTGCAGCAAAGCGGGCCATCGGGCTCAGCTGACCTCAATGATACGATATGGGACCTCTATTCGGCCAAACTCAACCTGCAGGTGGGCCAGGACGTGCTTGAGAACCAGACACTGATCTTCGAAAGCGGCGGAAAAATCAACTGGAAAACATTGCAAGATTACAACCTCAAGCTGCAGGCTGCTGAAATCGATTTATATCGAAAAAAGTACGCCATTATGAACACTGTCATCATCGCACCGTCCAACGGCACGATCTTCAGCGTAAACCTCAAGGTAAACGATCCGCTGTCTGCCGAGGATTATGCCACCCGTCCAGCCGTGGGGCTGGTCAACACCCGGGTAATCAAGTTTACCGGCAAGGTCGATGAAATCGACATTATGAAGGTGCATGTGGGCGATAATGCCACGGTCACAGTAGACGCCATCCCCGACAAAGATTTTAACTGGAAGGTAAAATTCATATCGCCTTTCGGGGCCAAGGACAGCAACGTTGTCAAATTCGATGTCATCATAGTGCCCACCGGACTTCCCGAAGACGATTTGAAGGACGGGCTGCGCGCCACCGCCGAGATCATGATATCCAGCGTAAAAGATGCGCTGCTGGTCCCTGTTTCCTATATCATCACGACGCCCGGCGGTTCGATGGTTATGCTGGTGAACAGTAAAACCGGACAGGTTGAACCCAGGAGAGTGACCACCGGCCTGCAGAACTTCCAATACACCGAGATAACTTCCGGCCTTGCGGACGGCGACAGGATTCAAATGCCGGGAAAAACAACGGCGGGGTCTGCCACCGGCCAGACCAGGCAATCGACAAGTACGGGCGGCGCCATGCGCGTACTGAGGTAAAGCTCCTGCGAAATACAATAAAACAGGTCTAAAAATGATTGAAATCAAGAATATCAGCAAGATTTATGATATCGGGGATGTCCGGGTCAAAGCACTTGACGATGTCTCATTTACCTGCGAAAAGGGCGAGTTCATCTCGATCATGGGCCATTCCGGCTCGGGCAAATCCACCATGATGAACATACTGGGATGCCTTGACCGTCCCACCTCGGGAAGTTATATCATAGATTCAGTGGATGTGGCCGGTATGACCGATGACGAGCTTGCCACCATGCGCAACCGCAAGCTGGGCTTCGTCTTTCAGTCTTACAACCTGCTGCCCAAGTTGACCGCTGTGGCCAACGTAGAATTACCCCTTATATATTCCGGCAATAATCACCGGCGGCCGCGCGCGCTGGCGGTGCTGGAAGCGGTGGGTATCGGCAAACGGGCCCTTCACAGGCCCAGCGAGATGTCAGGCGGCGAGCAGCAGCGCGTGGCCATCGCCCGCGCCCTCATCAACGATCCACTGGTCATACTGGCCGACGAACCGACAGGAAACCTGGATACCCAGATGAGCCATAACATCATGTCGCTGCTGGTCGAGCAGAGCAAGAAGGGGATAACCATAATCGTGGTCACACACGAAGAAGACATCGCCGCCTACACCCAGCGCACGATTTACCTCCGGGACGGAACAATCATCGAGGATAAGCAGCGATGAGCCTCTGGGAGAGCCTCAAGTCGGCCTGGCAGGCAATTTTCTCCAACAAGACGCGCTCTTTTCTCACCATGCTCGGCATCGTGATAGGCGTGTGCGCAGTGGTGCTGCTGGTCTCGCTGGGGCAGGGCTTCCAGGCCAGCATGACGACCACCTTCAACAACATGGGGGCCAGCGCCCTTTATATTTCTTCCTCCACCGATAAAGCGGTGACCAGCGTTCGACCGCTCACGCTTGATGACGCCGAGGCCCTGCAGGACAAGACCGTGGCCCCCTCTATAAGCGTTGTCTCACCCACGCTCAGCAGCAGGGTAACCGTTCAATATGGCAACAACAGCGCCAGCGTACAGGCCACCGGTGTGAAGCCGGTAATAACAGAGATACGCAACTACCAGGTGGATCAGGGACGGTTTATCACCGACCAGGATGTTTCAGCCAGAAGCAACTGTATTGTACTGGGCTACCAGACAGCCACCGACCTTTTCGGCGCCGATAATCCTGTAGGCAAAAGCGTGCGCGTCCAGGGCAGCAAGTACCAGGTAATCGGTACACTTCAGAAGATGGGAGGCTTCGGCGGCGACAGCTATATCCTGATGCCGCTAACCACCATGCAATCGAAGCTGACCGGCGGCGGCAACAACGTACAACAGATCGCCGTCGAGGCTGTCAGTTCCGACCTGGTGGACTCGGTGATCTCCGAGGTGACCAGTATACTGAGGAGCCGCCATTACATCAGGACAGGCGCAGCCGACGATTTCACCATAACGGATATGCGCGAGACGCTGGCCAGCATGCAGGCGACGCTGGCCGGATTCTCGCTTTTCATGGGAGCGGTGGGCGCCATATCCCTCATCGTGGGCGGCATCGGCATCATGAACATCATGCTGGTATCAGTTACAGAGCGAACGCGTGAGATCGGCATTCGCAAGGCCATCGGCGCCAAACGCCGCGATATACTATTGCAATTTCTCATAGAGGCGGCAGCTTTAAGCCTGACAGGCGGCCTGGTCGGCCTGGGGCTGGCCATGCTGGGGGCTACGCTGATGGGCAATATTTCGATTGGAACTACCACTGTAACGCCTGTCATTTCAGCCGCCATTGTATTTATCGCCCTGGGTGTATCGATCGGCACCGGCCTGGTCTCCGGCACCTACCCCGCCTTCCGCGCCGCCCGCCTCGACCCCATCGAGTCGCTGCGGCACGAGTAAACTACTTCTTCAAAGCCTGCAAATCAGCGCCGGCCTTGTCCGTTAATGCTTTATCTTTTGACAACCTGAGCACCGTTTCCAGGTCGCCCATAGCCAGATCATTCCTGCCCATGCCACGGTTAATCAAACTCCTCATATAGTAGAACTGGCCGTCCGCGGCATCGAGCTCTATGGCTTTGTTCACATCGTCCAGCGCTGCCTCGTACTTCTGCTTCTTATAGTTGGAGTAGCTCCGTTCACTGTAGGCGGGCGCGAAATCGGGCTTTAGCGACAGCGCTTTATCAAGGTCCAGCCGCCCCACACTGAACTGCCACTGGTTGTTGTGGAAGCGTCCCAGCTCATAGTGAGCGCGGTAATATTCCGGCGCAACCTCCACAGCCTTGCTCAGATCATTTAATGTGTTTGGATTGAGGCGCTTGACCTTGTAATACCAGGCGCGCGCTATGTACGCGTCCGCCAGCTTCTCCCTCAAGGTGATGTTTTCAGTGTTCACCCACAGCGCTACGCCGGCCTCTTCGATTGCCCGGTCGTACTCTTCAGCTACAAGCAAAACGGAGACGGGATTCCCGGCTGTACTATTGTCATTCACATCCGGAGCCGGCTGCCCGCTTGCCGTCGTGGTCAGGTTATCGTAACCGGTATCCTGCAGCGGCCGGGACGGCCCGGCGCAGGAAAGCGCCAGCACCGGCAAAAGTACAATATACGGCAAACACTTGAACAACACAGATCTCATGAAGCTACGACTGAACGGCGTTGATGACGTCGGGATGTATGCCTTCGAAACGCGAAAGCCAGGCCAATCTCTCTTTTTTCAGAGTTTGACTGAGGGTGGCAATTTTTTCTCGCGGATAGTAATTACTCAGGTCGAATCGGCTTATATCCAATCCGGGTATGTCGACCGGCACCTCATAACCCCAGAATTCATCCTTTTTCCAGGTGATTTTATCCCTGGCTATCATCTCCAGTATCTTAACCGAATCGGATACTGTTATCTTCTGCCCGCCGGTTAATCCTCCCACCCTGCCGGTATTCAATAAATAGCACTGCATATGGGGATTTTTACGCAGAATTTCGAGGAACATGTTGCCTTCCTCTTCTTCAGACCCGACGATAAACGGATTGGTCCCGACGACACGGCGCTGCTTGCCCGCCTCAGAAGGGTCTCCGGCCGATGTCTCCACCGATTCACCAAGCATGAAGGCGGCTGCTCCCCATTCCTGCGAGAACTTGACTACCGGAGGCACGACTTCATTGTGCCTGGTAATAAATATAAGAAAATCCACTTTCTCAAGGTCGACCTGGCCATCGGTAAACGCTATGTCGCGGCGTTTGACCATGGCGCGGCCGTTCGATGTCAGCGTTGAGTCGAAAAAGTCGACCTTGCCGGTTGCTTTATCAACGTGCACGTTCTCAAGTATAGCCCGCGGGCTGATGGCGGCCGCATAGAGCAGCGGCTGGGCACCAGGTTCAAGCCCTTCGGTCTTCATGTAGAAGGATTCCTCGGTGCCGATCGCGCTGCTGTCAGATTTGAGTATGACCACGTCGTCCTGCCGGATAATCACCCTTTCAGGCGGCCTCAGCCAGTGCGAATGACAGGCCAGCGAAGTCTTGCCCGTCCCGCTCAGCCCGAAGAGCAAGAAGCCTTTGTCGCAAAGCTTGCCGTCCTTCATAATGCGCAGTATCTTGCTGGCTGCATGCAAGCCGATATTACCTTCCTTCTTTGCCCAGTACATAACCTGGCGCAGCATGGCCTTCTTATTCTCCCCCTTGTAATCGCTGCCTAATATCAATGTAGTGCCCGATTCGGGGAAGACAAGCACTTTTTTTTCGGGCCAGTCCGGCACGGTAACGGTAATGAAATCAGGCTCGCCCGCCTCGGCGGGAAAGAGCGTATTGCCCCACATCAACGGAATGCGGGGATATTGAGCATCCACATATACCCGGCACCGTTTCTTATAGCCGTTGCTCTGGCACATCACGCGGTCAAGCATGATCATGTCCCGGTGATTCAGATATTTCAGCACTTCGTCCACAAGCTTCACGTTCTCGTCTTCGATCTCACCCAATATCACTTCAGTAAACTTGGCGATCCTGTTACGGACACGTGTCGTTACCGCCAGGTTGCCGAATTCAGAGATAACGCCTCCCTGCTCCAGGGCCCAGCCCCTCAACTTATCTTCTGAAGGATTGTCTATGATATTCCTGGGATCAAATTTCGCAGCAAAAATATCTCGCATTTTTCAAGAGTGATGACTATCTAATTTAATACCATTAGAGTATACTCCATCGACAAATAAATTTATAATCGCTTACGTGATGAATCGCCTGCGGAAGCAGCCGCCGGCTCAGCCTGAAACGGTACGCCTATTTTCGTAAACGTACATCCACTGCCCGGCCTAAAAATCCGCCCCAAAAAATCCATCGTAGATACAATTCAAAAATATTTTTGCTTTTTTTGCCGAAAATACTTGACATGAATTTTTTTACATGCTATAAAAAACGAAAGAATAAAAAAATACGATTGCAATAAATAGGAAAAAATTTTAATTTTTAAGGAGGCACAGCCCAAGGTGGCGCAAGCATCAACGACCAAACAACAAGACTTATTCGAGTTCTCCGCAGAGGAGGAACCTCCAGGTCATCCTGCGACGGAAGTAGAAGAGCCTCCAAGCTTGCGCCTGCTGAGGAACCGGCAAAAGTTCTTCAGCAGCGTGCCCGATGAAAGCTGGAACGATTGGAAGTGGCAGTTCCGCAATCGCATCACCAGTATAGAAGAGCTATCTAAACTCATCTTTCTACCGATACATGACCAGGTCAGCCTCAGGCTGGTTACTGAAAAATTCCCTGTCTCCATCACACCGTACTATTTCTGCCTGATCAACCACGACAATCCCAATGATCCTGTCCGCCGGCAGGCTATGCCCGCATACGAGGAGATAGCCCTGTCAGGCATTCTTTCCGAAGATCCTTTGGAGGAAGAACGGGACTCGGTGGTCCCCGGTCTGGTACACAGGTACCCCGACCGCGTCCTGATGGTCGTAACGGATATTTGCCCGATGTTCTGCCGCCACTGCACGCGCAAGCGCGAATGGCGGCGCGGCCGCTGGGTACGTCCTCCACAAGAGATCGACCGCATGGTTGCCTATATACGCAACGACCCGAAAATCAGGGACGTTATTATCTCAGGCGGTGATCCACTGACGCTTTCCACCAGGCACCTTGAAGATATCCTGAAAAAGATACGCGATATTCCTCACGTCGAAATCATTCGTATCGGCAGCCGCGTGCCTGTGGTTATGCCCCAGCGTATCGATGACGCGCTCTGCGACATGCTTTCCCGCCTGGGCCCCATCTGGTTGAATACACATTTCAACCACGCCAATGAACTGACGGACGAAGCTAAAGCCGCCTGTGAAAAGATATTGCGCCACGGCATACCTGTCAACAACCAGTCAGTATTGCTGGCCGGCGTAAACGATTCTGTAGAAGGCCAGCTTCAGCTCTGCCATGGCCTGCTCAAGGCGAAAATTCGGCCTTACTACCTGTTCCAGGCGGACGAGGTCGAGGGCACAGAGCATCTCCGCACCACCGTGGAAAAAGGCCTGCGCATTATCGAGGGCATGCGGGGGCATACCTCCGGGCTGGCGGTGCCCACCTATGTAATCGACCTTCCCGGCGGCGGCGGCAAGGTGCCGCTGCAGGCCAGTTACCTGGTATCCAGGGCGGACGGCCATCTTATATTCAGAAATTACCTGGGTAAAACGTACAGCTACCATAATCCCCGGCCCGGCACAGCCTCGCCCGGACGCAACGGGCGGCGTAAGGCGAACGAACTGCAGATGGCGCTCGAACTTGTAGCAGCGAAATAAGGACGATATGCGAATCGGCCTTGCCTACGACCTCAAGGACGACATAGAGGCAGGCCAAGATATCCCCGAAGATGCTCTCGAAGAGTACGATTCCATCAGGGTAGTCAGGGCCATAGCACGCAGCCTGCGCTCGCTGGGACACCGGACGGTCTATCTCGGTGGAGGGCGAAAATTCCTCGCTAATATTCTGAAGACAAAGGTCGATCTCGTTTTTAATATCGCCGAGGGACGTGGCAGCCTTCGCAGCCGCGAAGCCCAGGTGCCGGCCGCGCTTGAGATGCTGAACATACCCTACACCGGTTCGGATCCGCTGACCCTGGCCATCACCCTGGACAAACCCCTGGCCAAGCAGATCGTGAGTTCCGCAGGCGTATCAACTCCTCCCTGGGTAACGGTGAAATCTGAGGAGGATATCAAGGCATTAAAGAGAAAAGACATACCCTTGCCGGCCTTCGTCAAACCCGCCTTCGAAGGCTCCAGCAAGGGTATCCGGTTGACCTCCCGCGTGGATACAGCCGGCAAAGCCCTGGCGGCGGCCGGCGCTTTGCTCGACAGGTATGGACAGCCCGTAATAATCGAGAAATATATCGAGGGCGAGGAGATCACGGTGGGAATAACCGGCAACACTCCGCCGTCCATCGTTGGTATAATGCGTGTGGTGCCAAAGAAAAAATTTAAAACATTCGTCTACTCCCTGGAGATTAAGCGCGACTGGCGCAAACTGGTGGATTACGAGTGCCCGGCCAGGCTTGAAAGGGCAACGCTGAAGCGTATCAGCGAATCCAGCATCAAGGCTTACACGGCACTGGGCTGCCGCGATTTCGCGCGTGTTGATTTCCGCGTGGCAGCCAACGGCATCCCCTATTTTCTGGAGGTCAATCCGTTGCCCGGGCTTAATCCGGATTCGGGAGACCTGCCCATTATGTCCTACAAAATGGGGTGGACTTATCAACAGCTGATCCGTACGGTATTGGATGCCGCACTGGGGAGATATTGATTATGCCTTTAAAAGTAGCCATCCTGTATAACGATCCTCCCGGCGAGGTCATTATTCCCAATGGGGAAGAGGAGGCCATAACCGGTGTCCTGGAAGAGGTCGTGGCCGTCAAGAAGGCCCTCATCAGCCTGGGGCATGAGGTTGAAAAGGTTCCCCTGAGGCCTCCGCTGGACACTGTTCCGCACGTGCTGCGCAACATTCAGGCCGATGTTATTTTCAATCTGTTCGAGGGCTTCGAAGACCAACCTCATTCGGAGCCGGTGGTGGCGCGCATGATGGAAGAGACGGGACTGTCTTTCACGGGCAATCCTTCCAGCGTGCTGGACTTGACTCTGGATAAGGCCGGCTTTAAAAGCGTTCTGAGGGATGCCGGGGTAGATACACCCGACTTTATGGTACTGACGCCGGCCAATGTACATGATTTCCGGCTCAGATTTCCCTGCATCGTGAAGCCAAGAGACGAGGATGCCAGCCACGGGCTTTCGCCGGAAAATGTGGTTTCAGATATGGAGCAGCTGAAGGAACAGGTTGTTCGGATCAGCAGCCGCTTTCGCGGCAATGCCCTGGTAGAAGAATTCATAGACGGCCGCGAGTTCAATGCCTCTATTCTGGGAAACTCTGTACACGAGCTGCTTGAGATCTCCGAGATCATTTATACTCTGCCGCCGGGCCTTCCGCACATATTGACCTTTGAATCCAAGTGGTTCGAGGAAACCGATTATTACAGGGACACCGGGGTATGTTGCCCGGCACAGGTCGACGCAGATTTGAGGGAAACGATCGTGAAGGCCGTTCTATCCTCCTGCCGCGCTGCAGGCTGCAGGGGATATGCCAGGGTCGACATGAGGCAGGACCGGGACGGCGGCATAATGGTGCTTGAGGTCAATGCCAATCCGGACATCACGCCTGAACTGGGGATCGCACGTCAGGCGGCTGCGCGAGGCATGACTTATACTGACCTGATACAGAGAATAGTCGACCTCGCTCTGGAGTAAGGATATGGCAGTTAAAATAAGAGACATCGTCCCGTCCGATAAAGCCCATATCATCAGGGTGACCGATGAGACCAGGGCGTTTCTGCCCGACGAATTGACGGTTCTTGGCGAGATCATCGACGAGTATTTTAATGATCCGGAAGGTTGCGGGTACTATTTTTTTATAGCGGAGCACGAGCACGATTTCGCCGGTTACCTTTGTTACGGTCCCACTCCAATGACTCACGGCGGGTGGGATATGTACTGGTGCGCCGTCTCACCGGACTTGCAGGGCCGGGGCATAGCCAGCACCCTCTTCACCATGGCAGCCGATCATATCAAGAAGCTGGGTGGGCGGCTGATATTGATCGACACCTCTTCCAATCCCAACTATAAGGCGGCCCGCTCCCTGTACATCACGCTCGGTTACAGGCATGTCAGCACCATACCCGATTTCTACAATCCGGGCGACCACAAAGAGACATTTTGGAAAGCACTCTGAAAGGCATATAATATCCGCAACCCGGCAAGCAGGAGGCAGAGATGATTCGCTTCAAACCTTCAGCCTTTTATATCACTTTATTGCTGATAACACTTCTGCCGACTTACGCCTGCGCATCCGCGGCTTCGACGGCCTCTCCGCCAGCGGAGATAACGACGCTTCCCATCTCTCTGACCATCCTGCATGTTAACGATACACATTCATATGTGATACCGCACAACGTGCTGATGAAAGTGAACGGCAATGATACGGTGGCTACGGCAGGCGGCTATAGCCTGCTTAATTCCGCTGTCGAGGACATACGCAGCCAGGAGAAGAACGTCCTGCTGCTCCACGCGGGCGATGTGCTGGAAGGCACAATCTGGACGACCAAATTCCAGGGAATGGCCGACATAGATGCCATGAATGCCATCGAGTTTGATGCCCTTGAGCTGGGAAACCACGATTTCTCCAAAAATGTACAGGAGGCGGCAGCCCTGGTGCAGCGTGCAAAGTTTCCCGTTCTGGCCGCCAATATGGACGTGTCCAAAGAGCCGTTGCTATCGGGCATCAGTCCATACGTTATCTATGACATGGAGGGGGAAAAGGTCGGCATCATCGGCCTGATTACACCCGATACGGCTTTTCTGAGCTACCCCGGTAAAAACGTCGTCTTCCTGCCGCCCGCCGACACGGCCCGTAAATATATTGCTGAGCTCAATAAGCTGGGTGTCAACAAAATTATTATCCTCTCACATCTGGGCTATCAAGACGACGTCAAGCTGGCCAACGAGGTAGCAGGCATCGACGTAATTGTCGGCGGACACACAGCGACATTCATGGGTGGGCCCGAGTTCGAACAGCTCGGCCTCAAGCCTGAGATGCCTTATCCCACCGAAATACCCGGCCCCGGCGGCAACACGGTGTTGATCGTGCACGCCTGGGAAAGCAACCAGTTGCTGGGCCGGATCAAGCTGGATTTTGATGACAGGGGACGCATCATCAGCTTCAACGGGCAGCCATTTATCTTCTCGACAAACAACTTTATGATCGAGGATGAATGGGGCTGGAGCCATATTTGCCCCTGCCGGCCGGAATATTCGCAGATAATGAACACCGTGACCAAAGGTCCCGGTTTTAAAATTTACTGGAACAGCCCTGACATGGACGCTGTGCTGCAACCCTATGTAAACCAGGTTTCAAGCGAACTCAATGCCATGGTTGCCACGGCCGATGAGAACCTGCTGCGGGGACCGAATAAAGGTCCGGGCCCCATCATAGCCGATGCATTTCTCTGGAGCGCCAAAAGGATCAATCCGGACGTTCAATTCGCTGTCTACGACAGCTACAACATCCGATCGGATATCCTGAAGGGCAATATCCTGCGCAACGACATCGAAATGGTTCTGGCGCTACGACAGAACCTTGCCAGCATGAAGGTCAGGGGCAACCTGATCAAGATGTTGCTGGAACTGGGCATCGATTCGCATATCAGAGTTAAAGACCCGCCGCCATGCTTCGATATCTCCGGACTCAAGATGACAATCGACATGAGCCGCAAGAGCGGCGACCGCATCACTACTCTTCAGGTCAGGCAGGCAGACGGAGCCTATATCGACATGGATATGGATGCCGAATATACCATGGTCACTACCGATTACCTGGCGGACAAGGGCATCCAGCCGCTCATCAACAAGGTGAGCTGGATGGGACCCCTCGCCGATAATTTCAAACCGTGGCTCAAAGATTACCTGAAATATACGGACCTGAAAATAAGGGACGTCGATGCCATGAGCGACTATCTCAGGATACAGAAAAACATAAGGAACGATACCGGGGAACGCACTATCATCATCCCGGCCGGCCAGTAACCGTATGCCGGCTCTCCCCGTTGCCCAGGGTTGATTTAGCTATAATATGACGGTATGATTATAATTAGAATTAGCGAACGCATCGGGGGAAGGAGGTTAACATGGCTATAAGAAATAAAGAGGATGCTCAGAGGGTACTGAGGCACGTGTCTGATGTAAAGCGGTTCTATTGCCATGACGGTGAGATACTGAACAACATATATGATTTGAAAACTGCGCTGGGCAAAATGCATGTTTCCACCTATCGGCATCATGTCACCGATGAGAAAAACGACTTCGCACGCTGGGTGAGTGAAGTGCTGGGCGACGATAAGCTGGCTCACGACATCGCCAAATGCCAGGACCAGAAAGAGGCCGTAACGGTCGTTTCGGAAAGGATAACCTGGCTCCGGGAGAAGGCTTAATAATAAGTTTGAAAGGTTAAACTGCAGGCACCAGAATTGACGATTGCTTATACACCTAAAGACGCCGTACTCGATGTGGTAGCCGTAGCGCTCATTCTGGCGCCCGAGCCTTTTACAACGCCGATCGGCATTGCCCTGCTGGTGCGTAAAAGGGGTACATCAGCTTCCGAATCCAAATATCGCGTCCGCACGTACCCGGAATATGCCTACAAGATTGATAACATACGTGGCAGGGAGATAACGTGGGAGGTCAGGACCATCCAGACCGGCCAGCTCCCGCTCAAGGACCTCAACAAGCCGGCGATTCAGATCAAGTCCCGCGAACAATACATCCGGTCGCGAACGGCCTCCGAAAAAAGCGCCGGGCAAAAGATCAGGGAGAATCTGCCGCCCGGGGTGAAGGTACACCACGAGATATTCCGACCCGGCCCGGCGCCGATCAAGGCGCAGGCCTCTTTTATACCCGGCGAGACCGTTCATCACACGCTGCGGCAAATGCCCCAACCGGGGCAGCAAAGCGGCAGGACACAGCCATCCACAGGTATTCACCATACGATTGAAAACAGCCCGGGCTACCGAAAGGCACAGGCGGGCGGCGGCTATACGGGCCAGCAACCAGGGATTATACATCACACTATCAGGGAATCCCCGGCTGCCCGTGGAGGCAATCCTGCCAACATAGTGAAACCTGTTCGCATCGTCGAACACCATACCATCAACCCGAACCCGACCATTCAGTACAAGGGACGGCTTATACGCCAGGAACCCTGATCCCGCCCTATCCCGAAGCGCAACATGACTGCACCCGCTAACAATTAATTGCCAACTTTGCCTGCAAGTCATAGAATTATCACCTGGAGCTTGAATTAAACAACCGGAGCAAATCCATGCCTCATAAAGCCAAACGACACGATTACAAGTCTCATATCATCGAGGAATACTATATTACCGAGGAGCCCTTTTACCTCCCGCTCAAAGATGAAGTGCTGCTCTTCGAGGCTGCCTACGCCGAGCGCATACCGGTATTGCTCAAGGGCCCGACAGGTTGCGGAAAGACCCGTTTTCTCGAATACATGACATACCGCATGAGCCAGAAGGAGCACAAGCGCAAAGACTCCGCCGGGCAGCGAGACGGCATCCCTCTCATAACTATCGCCTGCCATGAGGACCTGACTGCCAGCGACCTGGTGGGTAAATACCTGTTGGAGGGCGATACTACACGCTGGGTGGACGGCCCGCTGACACGTGCCGTCAAAAGCGGCGGCATATGCTACCTGGACGAGGTAGTGGAGGCGCGCAAGGATACCATCGTGCTCATCCATCCTCTTGCCGACCACCGCCGGTCGCTGTACATCGAGAAGAAGGGTGAGATGCTCGAAGCCAGCGACAGCTTTATACTGGTCATCTCTTACAATCCGGGCTATCAAAGCATACTCAAGAACCTCAAGCATAGCACCCGGCAGCGCTTTATCGCGATCGAGTTCACACATCCACCCAGGAGCATCGAGACCAGGATCATCGCACACGAGGCCGGCGTCGATGCAGAGATGGCAGGTAAGCTGGCCCAGCTGGGAGAGAAGATCCGCAACCTTAAGGAGCAGGACCTTTCAGAAGTCATCAGCACGCGCCTGCTGATATATGCCGCGCGCATGATCCGCCAGGGTATCCCCGCCAGGCGGGCCTGCGAAGTGGCAGCCGTCTGGTCGATCACAGACGATCCCGAGGTACAGAAGTCCCTCAAGGAAGTCGTTACAGCCATCTTTGAATAAAAGGTCCATGAGATACCATGAGCGGGGCTAATGATCAAATCAAACAGCCTGTGTCAGAGGCCGCCGGCAATTACCACGGCATAGAGTTCGCCTCGATTGAACCGTTACTGCAGGTTTACTGCAAGGCACTGACTGGCAAGGAGGTGGATTTCACCTCCGGAAAAGGCCCAGCTGCGGGCCTGCGTAACACCTGGTGGAACCAGCTGGCTTCAGGCAATCCGCCCGATGGGCATATCAAGGTACTGATCCCGGCCTCCTTCATGGAATATGCCAGCTACGTTGATAACTTCGGCTGGTATAAGGCTGCAGTAACACAGCAGATCGCCCACAGCGAGTTCAATTCCTTCAATTTCGATTTCGACAAAGAATCTACACTGTTTGAAGATATGCGCTACCAGCTGAAAGGGGAGACCGGACACGGCAGTTCCCCTTTCGAAAAATATTTCGCCCTTTTCGATGACCCCAGGCTGGCCATGCAGGTCTTTGTGGCCGTCGAAAACGTACGTATCAATTACCTGGTCAAGTATCATTATCCCGGGCTCAAGCACAGTTACCGGCGCTTGCAGGAGTTTAACCTGCTGGCGCTTGCCCGCATATCGGGCATGACACTGCGGCGCGCCTTCATAGAACTACTGGAGGGTCTGGAGATAGATGCCGTCCTTGCTGTCGACGAAGAAGCCCTTTATGAGCCGCTGAATACGGCTAAAGATATCGTCGACCTATTATGCAGTTCTTCGGCAGCCGTTGAAGATTCGGCCGAGGCAGCCATCCGCATTTACCAGATCGCACTGAAAGTGCCTAAAAAGGCGCTTGTCTCGGGCGCCGGTGGATACGGTTCTGAGAACAGAGGGCCTAACATATCCGACCTGGAGGGCCAGGAGTTCATGGGCAATTTCCAGATGGATAAGGTGAAGCTCGATCTGGAAATGAAGGCCAATACCGGCCAGAAATCCAATATGCCTATGTCCGCTGAAGACATGGAGAAGCTGGCCGACCAGAAGATCGGCATCACAGATATTAAAGACGTTAAGTTCCTGCCCGGCAGCGGCCTGTCTTCATCCTCCCTGCCACGCGGAGTGCAGATTTATCAGTTCTCACCTGACAAATATTCACAGGTCGACCGTTATAAGCCCGCGGATAACGTCAAACCCGTGCCCGCGGAAGCCGATGAAAAGCTATGTTATTATGACGAATGGGATTTCAGGGAGAAGCGTTATATAACCGCCTGGTGCTGTGTCAGAGAGAAGGTGCTGGGTGAGGGCAACAGCTATTTCTATGATAAAACTCTGGAAAACCGCAGGACGCTGGCCGCCGAGATCAAGCGCCAGTTCGAGAGGCTGCCGGCCGAGATGCTCTACAAGGCTAAAAACCTGGACGACGGAGATGAATTCGATCTTGATCAGGTCATAGGCGAACTGATGGACAGGCGGGCGGGGCATACACCGTCAGGCAAGGTCTACATCAAGAAGAAGAAAATCCAGCGCGATGTGGCTGTAGCATTCTTGCTGGACATGAGCGGCTCCACGGCCGACCTCATCAACAAGAACCGCCCGACCATGCAGTACGAAGAGTCATTCAAATATGATTTTATGAAGTTCGTCATGCAGCCGCGCCGCCGCATCATCGACATCGAGAAAGAGAGCATAGTCCTGCTCTGCCACGCCATCGAGACGTTGGGCGACAATTACGGTATCTACGGCTTCTCCGGCCACGGCCGTGCCAACGTTCAGTTCCTGATTATCAAAGACCTCAACGAGTCTTTCGGCGAGAGGATCAAGCGCAGAGTGGACCAGATAGCCCCGATACACGGCACCCGCATGGGCCCGGCTATACGCCATACTATTGCCAGGCTGGATGCATGCGGCAGTACACTCAAGCTGCTCTTCCTGGTCAGCGACGGCTACCCTCAGGATTCCCTGTACGGCTACGACGACGACGACAAGGAATATGCCATCCACGATACCAAGATGGCGCTTATTGAGGCCTCCAAAAAGAACATTACCCCCTTCTGCCTGACCGTCGACTCCGCCGGCAACGATTATCTGCGCACCATGTGCAACGATATAGGGTACGAAGTCCTGGACGATATCGAAACGCTCCCGCACCGCCTGCCCATGCTTTACAAGAAGTTATCGATGTAAGGGCGCCTGTCGCAAGTCGCCGCCGCAGGAGTAAAAGCCGGTTTGACGTTGATCGGCGCCCGTCCATATAATTCCGCAGTAGATATGAATATGAAAATGATACACACAGCGGCCGTCCACACTCTTGGCTGCAAACTGAACCAGGCCGAATCAGAAACGCTGGCAGCAGACCTTGCATCGCGTCACGTAGCCATAACATCCGGCAACACCGCTGACATAATAGTTATAAACACGTGTAGCGTGACGCACGCTGCTGACGTAAAATCCCGTCATCTTGTGAGGATGCTGCGTGCACTCAATCCGGAATCCGTCATCGCCGTCACGGGCTGCTACGCGGAAAGGGCGGGACAAGAGCTTATCAACTGCGGTGCGGACATGGTTTCGGGCAATCGAGATAAAGCTACACTGGTAAAATCACTGGCGGCCAGGCTGCCGCAAAAATCATCCGGCGCCACTGCCCGGGGTTCCGGCAGAGTACGCAGCTTCATCAAGATACAGGACGGCTGCGATAAGTTTTGCTCCTATTGCATCGTACCCTTCGTCCGCCCCACGATATACAGCATAGATGCTGACACTGTGGTCAAGGACATCCGTTCAAGGACCAGCGACGGGTACAAAGAGATCGTCCTTACGGGAACCGAGATCGGCTCTTACTTCAGCAAGGGACTGGAATTGATAGGCCTGATCAAACTTATCCTGCATGAAACATCCGCCGCGAGGTTACACCTTTCCTCGCTGCAGCCACAGGAGATAACAGGTGAACTGCTTGCCCTCTGGCAAGACGGGCGACTCTGCCGCCACTTCCATATAGCGCTGCAGAGCGGCAGTGACGCGGTCCTCAAACGGATGGGAAGGCGTTACACGACGGATATCTTCAGGAGAACGGTAGAGATGGTGCGCACATCGGTCCCCGATGCATCGGTTACAACCGATATTATAGTGGGTTTTCCCGGCGAGTCTGACGAAGAGTTTACAAATAGCCACGAATTCTGCCGCCGCATGAAATTCGCCGCCCTGCACGTCTTCCCTTACTCCGCCAGGCCGGGGACGATGGCAGCACAGATGGCTGAGAAGGTAAGCGAACAGATCAAGAGGCAACGCAGCGGCATTATGCTGGAACTGGCCGCCGGCGCCGCTGACGAGTTCGCCGCGCGCTTCATCGATCAAACCAGGGAAGTGCTCTGGGAAAAAGAGGTACGCCAGGGCTCGGGGATTTACTCAGGTTTGACAGATAATTACATCCGTATATACACCGGAAGCAGCCGCGATATCACCAATACAATCTCCAGGGCTCGGTTAATCGGCCATGCCCGGAATTCCGGACCCTCATTTATCAGCAGGTCGAAAAAGCTCAAACAGAGCGGTCTCTGGGGAGATCTGTCACTATGAAGATAAGAATCAGGGTTACCCCTCGCTCATCCAGAGAAGAGATAGTGAAAACCGGTGACGATTACCTGGTCAGGGTTAAAGCACAGCCGAGGGAAGGCAAGGCTAACGAGGCCGTCATAAAGCTGGTGGCCAAGCATTTCGGGGTTGCCAGGTCACAGGTGCGCATCACCAGCGGGCTGAGCGGTCGTAATAAAATAGTTGAGATAAGGACGGACCGGGCATGACATTCGACCGAAGCGCTTACCTCCAGCCAAGCGAACTCTGCAATTTCGACTCCAGCCGCCCGATAAGGCAAAAAGTGCTGGAACTGACCGGTGGCTGCAGGAACCGTCATGCTAAATTCGAAAAAATATTTGCCTTCGTCAAAGAGCTGCCTTACGGTTTCGAGGACTGGGATTTAAAGGCTTCCGATATCCTGAAAAAGGGATGGGGCATGTGTTCAGGCAAGACCAACCTGCTGGTCGCCATGCTTCGATCGGCCGGGATACCTGCACGTTATCGCGTATACCGCATCAAAGCGGACAGCGCGCTGTGGAACCAAATGGGCCACGCAAGCGGCCTGCCGGGGCGGCTGGAGGAACTGGGAGATGAGCGGGACCATGTGGATTGCGAAGTATGGCTCGGCAAATGGATCGCCTGTGATCCGGGCCGCGACAGCGCCATGGAGAAAGGGATACTCAAGCTGGGAGGGAAACTCGAGAGGCGCGTGATAACCGATGAAAAAGGCAGGGAAACATATCTGCGCCTGGCAGTTTTCGACCAATGGGCACGGCAGAGACAATCGCGGCGCGCCTTCCGCGGCGGCCGCGCCGATGTTTTTGCCGGAATCAATCGCCGGCTGGATCACCTAAGGGAGTTCGGTTCAACTACTTGACATTGACCGTTACCGTTTGGAATTGGGCGCCTTCGGGGCTGGTAACTGTCAACATATAGGTTGTTGTGACGGTCGGCGATACCTGTGTACTACCCTCGCCGGAAACTGTCCCCATATTCTTATCTATAGATACGGAAGACCCATTTATCGTCTGCCAGCTCAGTATCGATGAGCCTCCGCTGCGGATAATATAAGGGGTGGCCACGAATGACTTGATAGCAGGCGTGTCAATAGTGGGAGGAACCCCGGATACCGTCAGAGTCGTTGTTGCCAGTATGGAACCCTGGTTATTGGTGGCCGTCAGCTTGTATGTCGTGGTAAAGGGAGGATTGACCGGCTGAGAACCCTTTGGACGAATGATAGTGAAACCCGGCTCAATTTCTACATCATAGGAATTACGCACGTCCCATGTAAGGGTCGCATAACTGCCCGATACGATGTTGGCAGGGACGACATTAAAGACGGCTACTTCGGGCAGATTAAAGGACGGCGTTGTCACCTGTGCCGGAGCGGGTGAAACTGTATCCGGCTGCGAAGGCGTTGAGGGGCTTTCCGCCGGAGAGGGTGAGGCCGGGGGTGTAATCACGGTCACACACCCCACCACCAGGACCGTAATAATGATAAAGACTATAAATAAATATCTCATCGAACATCTCCTATATCCGGCAGCCCGGACGCTTCACTCCAGGTATTTTAACAATTATCCAACCTTCCAAGCCACTTGCTCCGATCACAACCGCCTTGTAACCTCGATTATCTCATCTATATCCGGCAACTGGCTCAGCGGATATGTTTTGAAAAGCGCAATAACGCCTTTATCATCGATAATAATATTGGCCCTCTCGGAGAAACCGTTTTTCTCGCGGAATATATCGAATAATTTGGCCACTTCGCCATGGGGCCAGAAATCGGAGAGCAGGGGCACCTTCTTTATTCCTAAATTGTCGGCCCATGCCTTCTTCGAAGGTACGGCATCGACGCTCAATCCCACCGGGACCGTTTTGAGCGATTCAAAGACCTCAAAATTCCTTTCAAGCGAGAGCATCTGACTGGCGCAGACAGCTGTCCAGGCCAGCGGATGAAAGGAAAGCAGAACGCGTTTCCCCCTTTGTGTGGATAGTACGAAGTTGCTCCCGTTATGGTCCTGAAGGGTGAAATCACCCGCGATATCTCCGACCTTCACTTTGCGCACTATTTCCGCCATATGCTGCCTCCTTGTCACAGGTCGATAGTTGATCTGACCGTGCATCATTATTATATCTCGCCATATCAATGCTGATAAATTCGATTATCCGGCCTGCGCAGGATAAAACAGAATAAAACGGCCTGCGATGATATAATTTGGCCTGGACCTGAGAAAGCCCATTTATTTTGCAAACAATTTCCAGGGAGGTATCCATGAAGGCGATGATTATAGCTTTGATCGTAATAGCATCGGTGATCATCTTGCTTGTTGCGGTGGTAATAGCGGCCAGCGGCGCCTACCTGCCCAAAAGATATTATGAGGCATGGAATCCCGGGTATTTCGAGCAGTTCAATGATGCGAGATTGCAGGTTATCGCGCATGGATTACTGTCTGCCAATTCACATAATATGCAGGCGTGGAAAGTGATATTGGATGAGGCTGATAAGAACACCTTCTGGTTGTATGTGAATACCGACAGGCTGACCCCGCAGGTGGACCCCTATTCCCGACAGATAACGATCAGCCAGGGCACTTTCCTGGAATATGTAATAGTGGCCTCCGAGAAACTCGGTTACGCGGCGGATATCGCGCTGTTCCCGCAGGGTGAATATGATGACAATGGCAGCGTCGATAGCATTAAGAGCAAACCCGTGGCGAAGGTGACACTGAAACCGGCGATGCCGGCGGTAAACTCCCTGTATGGCATGATGTTCCTTCCGGATACGGTCAGGGTTGCCTACCAGCCGGATCAGCTTCCGTCTGATCTGGTCAATAGAATTTCACCCAGCGGTATGAGAGTAATTGTTTTCCAGGATGAGAATGACCTGCAGAAGCTGAAGAAGATTGCCTGGGAAGCAGCCAATATCGAGGCGGGCGTAGAGCGCATCGGCAGGGAGACCCAGTATCTCTTCCGTCCCAATGAATACGAAAAGAATAAACATCGTTATGGGTTTTCATTGGAAGGACAGGGGTTCACCGGCGCAAACGTGGCTATAGTGGAGGCGCTGTTAACCCTTTTCCCCTCCATGAATAATCAAAAGTCTTCCAACGACTCATTTTTAAGCGGAACCAGGACAGCACTGGATAATACACCTGCTTTCATCATGATTATGTCTGCGGACAACTCCCGCACAATACAGGTCAGGACGGGTATGTTGTACAGTAATATCCAGCTTGCCTGCCAGTCGCAGGGCTTTTATCTGCAGCCGATGAGCCAGGCGCTGGAAGAATACCCCGAGATGAAGACAGTTTACGACAACATATATGCTGAGTATGCCCTGCCGGGAGAAACCATCCAGATGCTGGTCCGCGTGGGCAAGCCTGTTCAAGAGGTGGAGCGCTCCATGCGCATGAGTGTTAGCGACCTGATAAACAAATAGAACAGTGTGGTTAAATCCCGCAGTTTAGACTAAAATATTGCAGAATTAAGGCCAATCTCACAAATAAGGGGTAGACATGGGCGAAAGCAAGCACGCACGTTATGAACTGAAACATCGGGTCAGGGTAGTCACCGCAACTACCTTATTCGATGGCCATGACGCGGCCATCAACATCATGCGAAGGCTGATACAGGCTGGCGGCGCCGAGGTCATCCATCTCGGTCACAGCCGGTCGGTTGGCGAGATAGTCGAAGCGGCCGTGCAGGAAGATGTGCAGGCAGTAGCTGTTTCCTCTTACCAGGGCGGGCACATGGAGTTCTTCAAGTATATGAAGGACATGTTCGATAAGCTCGGAGCGGGACATATACGGATCTTCGGTGGAGGAGGAGGCGTCATCCGTCCCAACGAGATAAAGGAGCTGCAGGATTACGGCATCGAGCGCATCTATGATCCCGAGGACGGCCGCAACATGGGACTGGTGGGAATGATAGACGACCTGCTGCAGCGCTGCGACTTTCACACCATCGGCATTACTTCCGAACATGACAAGTCAAAACGCGGCGCAGCCATCCCGGCGCCCGCCAAACTCAATACACAAGAGCCCGCCAAGGTTGCTCGAATGATCACGCTGGCCGAGATGGGCGTCGATCCCTGGCCTAAGTACAGCGATATATTGAAAGAGAAGGCCGGTCAGAACAGGGCCCCGGTAATCGGAGTGACCGGCACAGGGGGTTCAGGTAAAAGCTCGCTGCTTGATGAACTGGTTTTACGTTTCAGGGCGGATAATCCAGGCAAAACAGTGGCGATTCTTTCAGCCGACCCCTCCAAACGCCGTACGGGAGGCGCACTGCTGGGTGACCGCATCCGCATGAATTACGTATATGGCGGCAATGTATATATGCGCTCTCTTGCCACCAGGGGATCAAAAACGGAGGTCCCCGAGGTAATCCAGGACGCTATCGCTGTGGTGAAAGCTGCCGGCTATGATCTGGTGCTGGTGGAGACCGCGGGTATCGGCCAGGGCGATAACGCCATAGTGGACATATCGGACGTCTGCCTCTATGTCATGACCGCCGAGTACGGGGCGCCCACACAACTCGAGAAAATAGATATGCTGGATTACGCGGATATTGTGGTGCTTAACAAATACGATAAAAAGGGCTCCGAGGATGCCCTGCGCGATGTCCGGAGGACACTGAGGCGCACACATGAAAAATTCGATGCGCCACTGGAAAGTATGCCGGTCTACGGTACCATCGCATCGCGCTACAACGATGAAGGCGTCAACGGCTTGTATGCCGGGCTATTGGAATGTATCGACAGGAAATGCGGACGGCAGTTTATATGTAATATATCTGAAGACGTAGTATCACATACAAGCACGGTACGATTTGCCATTCCGCCTGACCGCATACGATATCTGGGCGAGATCGCCGAGACGGTGCGCGATTACAAAAAGGGTGTGCATAAACAGGCAGAGATTTCCCGGCGTATCCAGCAGTTGCGGTCTGCTCTGGTGGAAATTGAAGATGAACCCGCACGCGACGTTATCGAGAAAAAAATAGTCTCGCTGCAGGACAAACTCAAACCGGAGTGCCGCAGCTTGCTGGCAGGTTGGGACGAAATGCGCAGGACCTACAGCAGCGACTATTTCCGCTACAGTGTACGCGGCCAGGAATATAAAGTAGAACTGATCGATACCACTCTTGCCGGCACGCACATACCACGTGTTTCCGTACCCGACCTGAAAGACCACGGTGACAGGCTGAGGTACCTGATGCTTGAAAACGTGCCCGGCCATTACCCATATACAGCGGGCGTATTCCCCTTCAGGCGTAAGGGGGAGGATCCCAAACGCCAGTTCGCCGGGGAGGGAGGGCCGGTGCGAACCAACACGCGCTTTCACTTCCTTTCGCAGAACGATCAGGCCAAGCGCCTGTCCACCGCATTTGATGCCGTCACTCTCTTCGGCGAAGATCCTCAGGAAAGCCCCGATATTTTCGGCAAGATTGGCGAGTCCGGCGTATCTATATGCACGCTGGAGGACATTAAGAAGCTCTATGCCGGATTCGACCTGTGCTCGCCCAACACATCGGTCTCCATGACTATAAATGGACCGGCTCCGGTGATGCTGGCCTTCTTCCTCAACGCGGCTATAGACCAGCAGATTGACAGATTCACGGAACAACAGGGGCGGATGCCCACGCCGGACGAGCACGCGCGGATTAAAGCGCAGACTCTTTCAGTCGTCCGTGGAACGGTCCAGGCCGACATTCTCAAGGAGGACCAGGGACAGAACAGCTGCATCTTCTCCATCGAATTCGCGCTCAAGATGATGGGAGATATCCAGGAGTACTTCATCACGCACAACGTACGCAATTACTACTCCGTCTCCATCTCCGGCTATCATATCGCAGAGGCGGGCGCCAATCCCATAACTCAGGTGGCGTTTACACTGGCGAACGGGTTTACCTACGTGGAATACTACCTTTCAAGGGGCTTCCCCATCGATTCCTTCGCGCCCAATCTGTCCTTCTTTTTCTCCAACGGCATGGACGCCGAGTACACGGTAATCGGCCGGGTGGCCCGGCGTATCTGGGCGGTGGCTATGCGTGAAAAATACGGCGGCAACGAACGCAGCCAGCAGCTTAAATACCACATACAGACCTCAGGCCGGTCGCTGCACGCACAGGATATACAGTTCAACGATATCCGTACCACACTGCAGGCGGTGCTGGCCTTTTATGACAACTGCAACTCACTGCATACAAACTCCTACGATGAAGCTATAACTACTCCCACCGAAGAATCGGTCAGACGGGCTATGGCGATCCAGCTTATTATCACGCGTGAGTTCGGCCTGACTAAAAATGAGAACGTCTGGCAGGGCTCCTATATTCTGGATCAATTGACCGAGCTTGTGGAGGAGGCCATACTGGATGAGTTCGAACGCATTTCCAAGCGCGGCGGAGTATTGGGCGGCATGGAACTGCAGTACCAGCGTGGCAAGATCCAGGACGAGTCGATGCTCTACGAGCAGCGCAAACACTCAGGAGAGCTGCCCATCATCGGCGTCAACACCTTTTTGAATCCCAGGGAGGGCAATCTAATACCGTTTGATATCCCTCTCAGTCGTTCTACCAGCGAGGAGAAGCGGGACCAAATAGTCAACCTGCGCGATTTCCAGAAAGCCAACTCAGCCAAGGCCAGAGAATCGCTTAAAAAGCTGCAGCAGGTAGCGCGTGAAGGCGGCAATATCTTCGAGCAGATGATGGAAACAGCGCGCTATGCCTCGCTGGGACAGATCACAGGCGCACTCTACGAAGTAGGCGGTAAGTACCGGCGTAATATGTGATGCCGGATCGACTATTTCATAGCACGTAGTGAGATCGCGTTCAGCACATTGTGCGGGCTGAGCCTGACTACAATAGAATGCATCAACCAGTTCATGGGACCGGGAATGCAGATGGTCTTGCCATTCTTAAATGATTTGTAGCCGATAGCGGCGATGACCGCCGGATCCCATAGACCGCTGATCTTATACCAGAGCATCTTCTCCGGCATGTTGGCATCCTTCAAGAGAGGCGTCCTGGTGTAGGGAGGGCTGAATGTGAGAACTTTGACCCCACTTCCCTGTATCTCGGCATTAATGGCCTCGCTCATACTCTGCACAAAAGCCTTGGTAGCCCCGTAGACGGCGTGATATACAGTGGGCTGGAATGCTGAGCAAGAAGACATGTTCAATATGCGGCCTTCTCCCGCCTTGAGCATAGGCGGCAGGGCCAGCCTGGTCAATCTGTAAACGGCCAGGGCATTGGTCCTGATCATAAAATCCTGCTTCTGAAAATCCGTTTCTGCGAAGTTGCCGTAAGTTAATGTCCCGGCGTCATTTACAAGGATGTCTATCTTGCCGGCAGCCTGTATCGATGAATCGTACAGGGTCTCCGCTCCGCTCTCCTCCGCCAGGTTAATGCCGAAAGTCCACACCCGGACATCAAATCTGGACTTCAGTTCACCCGCCCATTGATCAAGAACGGCCTTCTTTTCCGGCAGGTCATCCAGGACCAAATTGGCCCCATCCCGGGCGAAAAGCGCTGAAAACTCCTTGCCGATACCGGAAGCCGCCCCCGTAATAAGAACGTTTTTACCCTTGACTTCATACATTTTCACGCAACCTCCCTCTGCTAAATCAGTGCCTACCGGTGCTTATCCAGCCTGATCTCCCGATCAACCCTATCCCCCGTTTGATGTTGTCGTGGTATATCGAGCTGCAGACGTACAGCTGATCAGTCGTCCTGTCGCTGGCCTCGGAGGAAATCCTCGATATCCTTGATGATCTGCGCCGATCCTTCGGGCTCGGCGCCCGAAGCGTTTCCGTCGAGATCATACTGCTCCTCCAGCGACCGCAGGAAGGTGCGCATCTGCTCATTTTCGGAGAGCAGCCTGTCCAGTATACCGTACAGGCTTTCGGCCGATTTCTTCAGATCACCAATATCAAGCTCCAGTTCGAGCAGAGCACTGACTTTCTTGACGGTTTCAAGACATACCATGGGATTGCTTTCCGCTCTTATATAGAAAGGCACATGTCCCCATATGCTGATGGCGGGTATCCGACGCACGGCGCAGACATTAAGCAACAGCCCATGGAAACCTGTGCGGCGTCGGGCCAGCCGACAAAGGCCGCTACCAGATCCGGTTGGCGCAACGAAGGCTGTTCAAGAAAAACAATATTGCCCGGTTCCATTTTTCTTCAGTCGCTGCAGCAGAATACCTCGAAATTCACGGCTCCTTTTGCTTCATTGCCGCTGCTGTCAGTTACGATGACATGTACCTTGAAATCACCGCCCACACCGGGGGCAATCCAGTTTACTTTGCTGGCGGTGCCGTCGTTGAGATTCATCCCCGTGGCTGCCTGTAGCTTGCCGCTGGCTGCCGACCATGTGAATTTCAAGTTTTTAGCTTCCGCACCTTCGACATTGCACACAATGGGCGAGGCCGTCCAGATGCGCATCCTCTTGGCCCCCACCACAACCTCTGTGGAGGGAAGCGACATTTTCAACACGACAGGCGCATCCGGGCTGGCGCTGCCATCCGCATTAATAATGACCCTGGCTTCCTGAATAGCAGTAGCCTGCCCGCCTTTTTCGTCGCTGACCGTTACCGTGATATTGTACTTGCCCATGGTGGCCGGCGACATCCATGTCACTGTTGCCCCACTCCCATTGATCGTACCGTTATCGGCGGTCCACTGATAAAATAGCCTGTCACCATCTTCGTCCGAAGCGATGCAGGTGAACTGCCCTTCAGTCTGTGGTGACCAATCGGTGGAGCCGATAATCTGTTGGACGACCGGCGGCCGGTTTGACTGGGGAGCCGGCGCCGGCGCGGCGCAAGAAATATTTCCGCACAATGCCGAAAAAATGACCGCGCTAAGCACAACCGCCTGAATAGACTTGTCAGCAAATACCATCTTAATCTTCCTTTATAAACCATTAGACCTGCAATGATTAGGGATCACGGCAGCAGAGCACTTCGTAAGTAACTTCGCCCTCAGCCCAGTTGCCATCCTTGTCGGTAACCTTTACTTTCACTACGTACTGCCCGCCTGCGCCCGGCGCCAGCCATCCCACCCGGCTGGCCTTGCCTTCATCAAGCCCCTCCGCCGTCAATTTGCCACCATAGGCCGTCCATATGTAGGTGAATTCCGACGCATCCCGGTCGGGAACCACGCACTGTATCTCGGAAGTGAAAAACGACCTTACACGCCCGGTTGCCGTGGCTATAGTTGCAGAGGGAGGCGTAAGTTTTAAATAAACCGTTTTGTCTTCCGGTGGGGGCGGAGGAGCAACTACCGTGAACTTTTTGCCGAATGTGGCCTCTCCCCCTTTGTCATTGCTCACTTCTACCGTTATCTCATATTCCCCTAATTCCTCCGGCGGCACCCAGCTGACGCGCTGTCCTTCTCCCTTGATAATCCCTTTCTCGGCGGTCCAGGAATAGGTGAGCGGATTCCCGTCAGGGTCTGAGCAGGCACATATCAGAGTGTTCTCCTCGTTGGGATACAGTTGAACCGGTCCCGCGATATCCCTGATTTCAGGCTGCGCCATAGCGGGGGGAGCAGGCGTCGAAGGGGGTGTGACAATCGGTGCAGGTGTGCCGCACGAGCAAAATATCAAGGCGGCGGCCATGACTACCATAAAAAGGACCAAGGGGTGGGCGATTCGGAATTTCATCTATTGACCTCCCTGTTCATATTATCTGAGAGCTTGCTGAATGCTCCCGCATTATTCAACCGGTATGCTAAATGAACCGGCCCAAATATTATATAATTTTGAACTGCATAAATTGAAACCGCGCATATTCTGGCTGCAATCCGAGGAAGAATTCGGTAGAACTGACATCGGTTAAGGAGGCATTATACATGAAAAAAGCGACTTACGATGAAATGGATGGTATCTTTCACCCCAGTAAAGTTGCCATAATAGGAGCCTCCCCCGTTGCCGATATAGCCACCCTGGCCCTGATGAAGACAAAGATCAGAGACAATGTATATTTCGTTAATCCTAAGTACGATGAGATCTTCGGCCGCAAGTGCTACGCGAGTGTCCTCGATATCGAGGAGCCGATCGACTATGCCATCATCGGCGTCAACGCTAACCTGGTACCGAGGATAGTCGGCGAATGCATCGAGAGGGGGATCAGGGCGGCCCATATCTTTACCTCCGGCTTCAGCGAGACAGGACTGCCCGAGGGAAACGATCTGGAAAAAGAATTGAGGGAAGTTGCCTCAGGTAAAATAAGAATTATCGGCCCCAATTGCTTCGGTATCTACTGCCCGCGCTCGGGATTGGCCATCGTTCCGGAATCAAGCGAAGTTGAGGGGAACGTAGGTGTAATTGCCCAGAGCGGCAGCGTAGCAGAGTCTTTCTCCTATTTCGGTAAGACCAAGAACCTGCATTTCAGCAAGGTAGTCAGCTACGGAAATGCCACAGATCTCGACTGCCCCGACTTCCTGGAATACTTGGCCGACGATCCGCAAACAAAGGTGATTGCCCTTTATATCGAGGGATCGAAGAACGGGAAAAGGCTGCACGAGGCGCTCAGGTACGCGGCCTGCAGAAAGCCGGTAATAGCAGTCAAGGGAGGTCTTACCGATAACGGCAACCGCGTGGCGAGGTCGCACACGGGACAGCTGACCGGCACACCCGAAGTGTGGAAAACCCTGTTCAGGCAATGTGGTGTCATACAGGTCAGCAACCACGATGAACTGGTTAACACTGTGGCCGCTTTCAGTCATTCTCCTCTGCCCGCGGGCAACCGCGTTTCCCTGGTGAGCAATTCGGGCGGTTTCAGTGTCATCCAGACTGATCTGTGCGCCGCTGAGGGAATGGTCGTGCCTCCCTTCGGCGAGAAAACACTGAGCAGGCTGCGTCACCTGGTGCCCCGGGCGGGCACAAGCATCGGCAATCCGCTGGACGCCTGGCCGATCTTCTATAAAGTATTCCAGAAGGAGGGCAGCCTGAGTGATATCATCAAAGTCGTGGCGCAGGACGATAACATCGACTCGCTGGTTTTCATGTTCGACCAGTTCAGGTATATACGGCGGGCGCGCAAACATGAAGCAGTCGATCATATGAACCTTGTCATAGGGATGATGCTGGAAGGCAGCCTCTATTGCCGGGACGTATTGGGCAAACCGGTGCTTCTAAGCGTATCACTGGATCCTTTTCTGGAAGATGACGAGGACAGGAAGGGCAACCTTTTGCTGAAAAATGCTTTTGAGCAGAACGGCTTCCCGGTATACCCCGCCAGCGACATCACCATCAGGGTGTTGGGCAGGCTGTACAAATATGCGGAACAGACCGGGAAAGCCATATAGCAGGCCTTGGAGACTGTTGCATGTGGACGCAGAATAGTATTTAATAATACTGTTCTTAGGGAAAGGCGTGACCTTCATCACTGACATATGGCAGCTATTTTGTAAAATATTGTGGACTGATGTAACGAGGAGGTATCTACAATGGGCAAATCACTTAAAGGCAGCAAAACCGAGCAAAACCTGCTTAAGGCTTTTGCAGGCGAATCGCAAGCCAGGAACAGGTACACCTATTTCGCAAGCCAGGCTCGCAAAGAAGGGTTCATGCAGATCGCCAATATCTTCGAGGAGACTGCCGGCAATGAAAAGGAGCATGCCAAGGTCTTTTTCGAGTACCTGGAGGGCGGAGACGTCGAGATCGTTGCTGCCTACCCGGCAGGCATGATCAAAAACACCAAATCTAACCTGGAAGCGGCAGCGGCAGGCGAGAAAATGGAATGGTCCAAGCTGTACAATAACTTCTCCCTGATTGCCAAGAAGGAAGGATTCATAAACGTAGCGACTTCCTTCAAACAAATTGCTGAAGTTGAGCAGTTCCATGAGGCCAGGTACAGGAAACTCATAAAGAATATCTCGGCAAAAGAAGTCTTCAGCAGAACGAAAAAGGTGAAATGGCATTGCACCAACTGCGGCTACGTGCACGAGGGCGACAGCGCACCTAAAATATGCCCTGCCTGCAGGCACCCGCAGTCATATTACGAGTTGCTGGCAGAGAATTATTAGCTGTTGAAGGCATCAACCGTCAGATTAACGGCTGCCGCCCTGTTGTATTACGGTGCGGTAGCTGTTATATTTTTCGCCGTCTGCATAATCGCGCCACTTACCGTACGGGTCTCCTGATTTGAACAAGACAAGCCAACCTGGCAACAGCCAGCCTGAAAAACAGACCCCCGGGCAGCTTACGCGCGGTGACCGCCCGGGCAATATCTTCATGCGACGGCAACTGAAGCTTCCCACCAGGCTACATCGCGTCCTGGGCGTAGGCGGACTTTTCAGCGTTGCCTATGGTAACGTGGGCTCCTCCATCTACTACGCGCTGGGCGTCGTATCCATGTCGGCCCTGGGGCTTACACCGCCAGTCCTCATGCTTTCCGGTGTCCTTTTCCTTTTCACCGCTTTGACCTATGCCGAGGGCGCTACGGCGATACCCGAGTCCGGTGGATCGGGCGCCTTTGCCAAACGCGCCTTTAACGACTGGATCAGCTTCATCACCAGCTGGGTGTTGATGATCGATTACATCGTAACAATAGCTATATCAGCTTTCACCGCCGCCAACTATATGGGATTTTTTATGCCGGTCCTCAAGACCTGGCCGACGAACAGTATCGTGGGCGTGGTGATAGTAGCCGCACTGGCGCTGATAAACCTGGTGGGAGTCAAAGAATCCTCCAGGCTCAATATATTCCTCGTCATCGTGGACATCGTTACACAGGTGATGATCGCCGTACTCGGACTTCTTATCATAATCAGCATCCCTACACTCATAAACAATGTCCACTGGGGAGTGGCGCCTACTTTCGACCAGCTTTTATTCGGCATCTCTATCTCGATGGTAGCCTACACCGGTATCGAGACAGTGGCCAACCTCGCAAGCGAGGCTCGCGATCCGGTCAAAAGCATACCCAGGGCGGTCATGCTGGTTTTCGCCACCGTGATCATGCTCTATGCCATGTTGTCCATGACAGCGCTCAGCGCTTATCCGGTTTACCAGGCGCCTGACGGCAAATGGATCACGGACCTGACGCAGAAATTCCTTGAAGATCCAATCATGGGCATCGCCTACGCCATGCCCGGATACATACCGGTTTTTCTCGGCTTCTGGGTGGCTCTGCTGGCATCCACGATCCTGATCATAGCGACCAATGCCGGCATGCTGGGCGCGTCACGGCTGGCCTACTTTATGGGTCAGCGGCAACAGCTCCCCGGCTTCTTCAGTAACCTCAGCAAGAGGGCCCATGTCCCCAAGAATTCAATCCTGCTATTTTCGGCCATTGCTGTGGCACTGATAGCCACAGGCAGAGTGGAGTTGCTGGCAGACCTTTATGCATTTGGAGCCGTGCTGGCCTACACGCTGGCCCACGCATCCATTATTGCCCTGCGAATAAAAGAGCCGGATTTGCCTCGCCCCTTCAAGATACCTGTTAACATAACGATCAGGGGCCGCCAGATACCGCTTACCGCCGTGTTGGGAGGCATAGCCACCGCCGTTACCTGGCTGATAGTCGTTTATACCCATAGTATCGGACGGATAGTGGGCTTCTCCTGGATAGCCGTTGGCCTGCTGATCTTTTTCCTCTATCGCCGATATAAGAACAAACAAAAAAAGCTCGTGGAAACCCCGGAACAACAGTAGATACACTCATCTTTTTTCACGATTAAGCGGCGGTTTGACTGGCTCACTACAGACAGGTATTATGAGGCGTCACCATTGCGAGTTTTGTAACTGCATCATTATTGGCCGCCAGCGGCGACAACAATAATAACAAATTAGGTAAGGAGGTATTTAGTGGCAAAGGACACTGGCGATTCCAAGCAGTACAAAGCCGGCAAGGGGGCATCGCTTTACATCCTGATCATCTGCACGCTGCTCTACATGGTCAACTACATGGACAGGCAGGTGGTCGCTGCGGTGGTGGAACCGATGAAAGCCGCCCTGAGCCTCAACGACAGCGACGTGGGGATTTTAGGTTCAGTCTTCCTCCTCAGCATAGCCCTATTCTCATTCCCTGTGGCCTATCTGGTCGACCGCTGGAGCAGGCGCAAGGCCATCGCCATTATGGCGATCCTCTGGAGCGGCTTCACGTTCCTGACCGGTAAGGCCTGGAATTTCGCGTCGCTGTTTGTCCCGCGCAGCCTGGTCGGCGTGGGTGAGGCCGGATTCTCGGCCGGCGGCACAGCCATGGTCGGCGCCGCCTACTCGTCCAAGGCGCGCGGCGCAGCCATGGGCGTATTCAATATGTCGATCCCACTGGGCATAGCGCTGGGATCGGTGCTGGCCGGCGCTATTGCCAAGACCCAGGGCTGGCAGGCCCCGTTCCTGTACTTCGCCATTCCGGGCGTAATCCTCGGCATACTGGCCCTGTTTATGAAAGATTATAAGACCGTAGCCTCAGCAGACACTACAGGAGCGAAGGTAAACTTCGGTCAATCGATAAAAACCCTTTTCAAGATACCCTCCCTGGTCTGGGTACTGGTCGGCTACGGCCTGGCCAATATTATGTCGATGTCGTTCCTCTTCTGGACCCCGGCCTATGTGGGCAGGGCATGGGGCGTGGATGTTGTAGCCGCCAATGCCGTGATGGTACCCATCGTCCTGGCCGCCATAGTCGGCTCACCGCTGGGCGGCATCCTGGCGGACGTCTGGTTTAAAAAGAACCCCAGGGGCAGGCTGTATATACCGGCAATCACCATATTCCTCAGCGCTATCTGCCTTGCAGGAGCTCTCTACTTCCAGTTCAGGGGCATCGGCATGGCACTTGTAATCGCCTATGGCGTGCTTAACGTGATGGCGTTGCCCTGCCTGAGCGCTATATCGCAGGATGTGGCGCCTGCAGCTCAGAAAGGGCTTGTCTGGGGTCTCATGGTATTCTGCATGTACGTCTTCGGCGGAGGCTGGAGCCCCTACCTGGTTGGCGCTATCTCCGACGCATTGGGGCAGGGCGCCCAGGCTCTGGGCACCGCCCTGACCATAGCCTGTATCGGTGGTATCCTCGGAGGCATCTGCTATTTAATGGCCGCCAAACCCTATCCTGCTGATATGGAAAAGGTCAAACACGAACAACTGATGGCAGAGTAATAATTCATTCGGTTGGCGATAAAGCAGGGCGGCGAGCATGCTCGCCGCCCTGTGTTTTCAACCGATCACGCCGGCATCCATATATATACGTGAAAGTGACCAAAGCGGTTGACAAAACCGCCCAAACTCCTAAAATTACAGTGTCACCGCAGGACCATTTCAGTATTTCTTTCATTATCGCTGTTTAGCAAGGATAGGAGGGCAAGGCTATGACCACCCAGAGCTGTAATTCCCCCCGCTACTCGATCAAGGAACCGCGCAACCTCTCGCCGCGCATCAAATGGCTACGCGACTACTATTTCCAGGGCAACAACCGGAAGTGGAACAACGAGTTCACCGGCTTCACTACAGGAACGTCCTGGGATATCCAGTACCAGGAGGGCAACTACTATATAGTGCCGGAGACTTATACTTTCTTCCCCACCTTTACCGGCGCCTTTCAGCAGGCCTCCTTCAAAGTTGATCTTCCCGAAGGTTTCTGGGAATGGAGCCTGCCCGAACGGCAGGCCTGGTTCGTCCGGGAAGTCATGGTGTATTACCTCCCGCACGAGGTGCTGCCGGGTGACCTTATAGCAGGCGGCCGTTTCAACATCCAGACTTCCAAGTGCTTCACCAGGAAGGAAACTGAAGAATATTCCAAGGCCATTTACGGTAAAAAAGGCGCCCGTGCAGCTGAGTTATGGTTTCACAACCACGGGTACGGCAACGTGGGTACAACCAGTGGACACCTTATCCCCGACTATCCCCGCATACTGCAAGAGGGCTGGAAGAGCGTGCATGAGGAATTGAACCGGAAGCTGTCATCCCTTTCAAAGCGGGAGTACGACGGTAAAAAAGGCCATCAGATTAAAGCTATGCTGGTGGCTGCCACCATGGCGCGTGACGTCGCCTTTGAATACAGCAAGGTCTGCACGCAATTAGCCGAGAAGGAAACCGACGGCGCCAGAAAAAATGAGCTGCTCAAGATGGCGGATATGCTGCGCCGCGTGCCATGGGAGCCGGCACAGAATTTGTGGGAAGCGCTGCAGTCGCTGTGGATTACTCATATGCTGGTTATGAGCGAGGAGAACTATCCCGGTCCGGGTGTCTCCTTCGGGCGAGCAGACCAGTACCTCTACCCATTCTGGAAGAAATCACTCGAAGAGGGCATGGAGCGTGAGTACGGCAAGGAGCTTTTAAAATGCTTCTGGATCCACTGCAACTATGCATACGATGCTATGATACGCACGGGGGGCAACCAGGGCATCACGGCCGGTTTCGGCCAGCTTATCACACTGTCCGGTATGGGCAAGGGCGGAGTCGACCTGAGCAACGACCTGACCTACGGCATGCTCGAGGTAATTGACGAGATGAGCCCCCTGCTGGAACCCAAGCCCAATGTTCGCCTGCATCGGCGCAGCCCTGACAAGCTGCTGGAGAAGGTGGTCGATATGATCGCCTCCAGCCAGGGATCACCCTTCCTGCTTAACTTCGACGAACGCTCAATCGCCGGCATGCTGCGCGAGGCTAAAATGGCCGGCGTAGAGAAACTGATAAATGCAGACAACGTTTTCGACTACGCGCCGGTCGGGTGCCTCGAAAACACCATGTGCGGTAACGACCGCTCAGGCACGGTGGACATCAACCTCAACCTGCTCAAAGCGGTGGAACACGCGCTCACCGGCGGCTACGACATGGTCCCATGGACAGACCCTATGACCGGCAAACAGGAGTCGACTAAACGCACGGGAGCCGATACCGGGGATTCCACAAAATTCAATACCTGGGAGGAGTTCTGGACCGCCTACGTTACACAGACCAGGCAGATCATTAAAAGGGTGGCCGATCTGTATGACTGGACTGACAGGATAAGGGCACAGTATTTCCGCACGCCATACCTCTCATGCATGGTGAGGGGATGTATCGATAAAGCCCTGGACGTTAACGAGGGAGGGGCAGAACTGAACTTCGTCACGATCGAAGCCGTGACTTATGCAACAACCGTGGATTCCCTGCTGTCCGTCAAGTACCTGGTTTACGATAAGAAGGAGTGCACCATGCAGGAGCTTATCCAGGCCCTCAAAGATAACTGGAAAGGGCACGAGGTTCTGCAGGCCCGGGCACTTAATAAGACGCCCAAGTACGGCAGGGATGATGACCAAGCGGACGACCTGGGCAAGAAGGTCATGGACCTGTGGACCGGCGAATCATGGAAATACCGCACTTCGGTGACCGGCAAACAGTACCGCCCCGGCATGCTTTCCTGGAACTACTGGGTGGGCGACGGCTACATTTTGCCGGCCAGCCCCAACGGCCGGCCCAAGGGACAATTCCTATCCAACGCAATCTGTCCCTGCGCCGGAGCCGATATCAATGGGCCGACTGCTAACGTGAATTCCGTGGGCAAGGTGATGGGCGGCAAGGATCCGGCAGGTAAAGGCGACTGGGAAGGATACTTGAGCGTATTGCCGAACGGCGCCAGCCATACCATGACATTCAGCCCTTCGTTGTTGCGCGATCCCGAGCACAAGGCCAAGTTTACGGCCTTCCTGCGCAGCTATGCGGAGAACGGCGGCAGCGCGTTGCAGGTAAACATGATCGATGCCGATATCCTGCGCGACGCTCAGAGTAATCCCGACGCCTACCGGCATCTCCTCGTACGTGTAACCGGCTACAACGCCTATTTCACTTCGATCGGCCGCGAGCTTCAAAACGAGATTATCGCCCGCGAAAGCCACCGGATGTAGAAGTTGCGCCCATGAAAATCGAGCAGGCGCCCGTTGAGTCGGGTGTACAACCCGGTATAGAGCCTCTACCGGAACACTTTATCCGGGGCGATAAGGCTATAATTCTGCACACCCAGAGGCTGTCCACCGAGGATGGCCCGGGCATACGCACAACAGTTTTCTTCAAGGGCTGCCCGCTGAATTGCCTGTGGTGTCACAATCCTGAAAGCATATCTTTCAGGCCTCAGATGCACTGGATGGAGTCGCGTTGCATCGGGTGCGGCATATGTCTCAAAACCTGCCCGACCGGCTGCCTGTCAAAAGCTGAGGACGGCATCAAGAGAGACAGGTCAAAGTGCTTGTCGTGCGGCAAATGCGCACAGGAGTGTCCCGCAGGCGCCCAGGAGATGCTGGGGAAAATGGTGGGACAGGAAGAGCTTTTAAAAGAGCTGCTGAAAGACAAAGTCTATTATGATAAATCAGGGGGAGGCGTAACCCTTTCGGGAGGTGAACCGCTCATGCAGGCAGAGTTCTGCGCCGGCCTGTTGAGCAAATTGAAGGAAAATAGCGTCCATACGGCTGTAGATACGTGCGGGATGTGTTCCACAGCGTCGCTGGAAAGGGTCCTGCCTCTCGTTGACCTCATTCTTTTCGACCTCAAGGAAATTCACCCTGAGAAACACAGGGGATATACGGGCCACGATAATCGCAGGATATTAGAAAACCTTATCCATGTTCGTGACTATATCAGGACAAATCCCGGAAAACAGCTATGGATCCGCACCCCGCTCATACCCGGAGCCACCGCCGAGGCGGAGACCGTAGAACGCATCGGCCGCTTTATCCACAGCACACTGGATAAGGATATGCAGCGCTGGGAGCTCTGTGCTTTCAACAACCTCTGCCGGGACAAGTACCGGCGGCTGGATATGGAATGGAAATTTGCGGCCACACCGCTCATGAGCAAGGCCGATATGACCAGGCTCGAGACGATCGCCAGGGGTTCGGGGCCGGACCCTGATAAGATCTTTGTCACGGGGGCAGCCCGGGTAGAAAATACTAACACCTGAAGGAGGACGGAGATGCAGGAACAGAAAAAGGTATACAAGGCGTTTTCTGCGCAGGATATCGATAGCTTTAAGCCCGAGATGAAGATCGGGTTGATAGCCACGGTTAATGATCAGGGATTGCCACATTTAACGCTCATCTCGACTTTGCAGGCCTGCTCTCCCACCGAGATGTTCTGGGGGCAGTTCTCCGAGGGCATGAGTAAGGCCAACATCAGGAAGAACCCTAAAACCGGGTTCCTCATCATGACACTGGATAAAAACCTGTGGCGCGGCAAAGCCAGTTTCACCCGCACTACTAAGGAAGGCAGTGAATACGAGTTGCTGAATAACACACCGATGTTCCGCTACAATGCATATTTCGGCATCCATACGGTCTATTACATGGACCTGGTGAGCCATTCCGGCAAGGAAGCGCTGCCCATGACGAACGTTATACAGGCCGCTGTGAAAACCATGGTAGCCAAAACGCTGGCAGGCAAAGGTGAAGGCAAAGATGTGCTTAATCATTTTACGCACAGGCTGATAGACAAGATGGACAACCTGAAGTTTCTGGCTTATGTGGACACGGACGGCCATCCTGTGATTATACCTGTGATACAGGCACAGACCGCCGGCAGCGACCGTGTTATCTTCGCCTCATCCGTATACAGCAGCGACCTTAAATCCATCCCGACGAGTTCTGCAGCGGCGCTCTTCTGCATGTCCTTCGAGATGCAGACGGTGCTGTTGCGCGGCGTCTACAAGGGCATACGCAGCATCGGCGGAATTGAATGCGGTGAGCTGGTGGCCGACTGGGTCTATAGCCCGATGCCACCTAAGTCGGAACAAATATATCCTCCGCAGAAGCTGGAGGCGGTCACCACTTTCTGAGGGAGCGACCTGGCTGGAATTACCTCTTGCTGCGTCTTTTCATGAAGCCGTTGACAAAGATCCTGGTGGAATCCATAGCCTCTATAAAGAATCCGTGCCTTTTGTCCTGAAGCAGGGTTAGCTCCGCGCCCGGTATCCTCTCCTCCAGAAGTTCGCTGTTTTTAAAGTTCACCAGGTGGTCATCGGTGCCGGTTATGATCATAGTCGGCGATTTAATGGACGGCAGCCTGCCCCAGGTATCCTCGGCGGCTATCGCCTCCGCTTGCCGCTTGAAGATATACAGGGGTGTCGGATACTCGGTGGTCACCCTGTGATAATACTCAAAAGATGCCCTGTTTGCCTCGATATATTCGTCGGAGCAGAAAAAACGGAAAACGGTCATCGATCTTTGCTCGGGCGTCATCTTCTGCAAATATTCATAATCAGTCAGAATTCTCATCCCCTCGGGATCGTTGGGCGCGCTGTGCGGGCCCCCGGGAAACGTGCAGCCCAGCACGAGGTTGAACAACCGATCCGCATGATTCAAAGCGAACACCTGGGCGACCAGCCCTCCCATGGAAACACCGAAAACGCTGGCCTTTTTCAGTCCGGCTGCGTCCATCACGCTGCAGACGTCATCAGCCATCATAGCGATACTCATAGGCGTATCCACCCGGTCACTCCTGCCAACTCCGCGATTGTCCATTGTAACGACCTGATAGTTATTTTTAGCGAACTGCTGCGGCAGATCGCCCCAGTGCAGAGAATGGTGACCGTAACCCATTATGAGTACAAGGGGATCGCCCTGCCCGATGACCTCGTAATACAATTTAATATCCCCTGAAGTGGCAAACGGCATGGTGACCCCCTTTAATAATACGTTCCCTTTGTCATATAAATATGACTTATGAAAAGGATTATACATGTTGCAGAGTTAAAACTGAAAACATTTTGAAAACAGCGGCTAAGCATCATATAATCCTTACTGACAGGGGTATATTTAACGCGCATGACCGCTGGCCTGCCGAGGAGTAAGAACATGGGAGAACGTCATATCTACAAAAGCGCCTTATTACTGTTAATACTGCTGGCCCTCGCTGCCTTTGCCGGATGTATACAGGCGCCGACTGCGCCGCCGACACAGCAGACTCCATCACAGCCTCCTGTGCAGAATGTGGCCATCTACAAGCTTGATCCCATCATCATTTCACCGCTGCCCGTTATGGCCGGACAGCCTGCGAAGATCAGCCTGCGAATCGAAAACACGGGCAATGCTACGGGGGTATTCAATGCCGAACTGACAATCAACGGTACCCTGGTGGAAAGCCGCGCGGTGCCAATTGAGGCGGGAAACTGGGCCAGGGTGGAGTTTTCGTCCACTTTCCCCACGGCCGGCCACTATGAGATAAAGATTACGCCGCAAATAACCGCGATCGATATCGCGGAGCGGAAAGAACCCCTTCGGCTTAGATTGGACCACGCTATTATAGACGGCTGTGACGTCCTGTCCGGCGCCACGGGTGATCCCGGCAACATGATCCAGATGATCGAAGGGAATATGATCAAGTATACAGCGCCACCCGGCGGATACGAGATCGATAGGATTGAAATACTCGGCTATATTAAAAGCAGCACCCACGATTTTGATATAAATCCCCAATTCGGGCCCGGCACCTGGATCTACGGGCAGGATATTGCAGCCATTGAGCCCGTCAATCCCAATTTCACCATCAACATCTGGGACAGCCGCCACAATAAACTGTTCAGCCGGGACTATGGCAAAGAACTGTTTTCATATATTCCACAATGGGTAAGCGTGGAGGTCCCGGCGGTTAAAGTCAACGGGGACTTCTACATTGAACTGATAACACATAACCAGCCAAAACTGACAGGTACCGGCTTGGGCGAATGGTATTACGGGGGCCCCTTTATCGTGCACTCATGGTACTACCAGTTATGTATCGGGTACGAAAACTCACTGAACGTGGTCTCATCGGTTTCGCAAAACGGCAACGTGGTTTTAGACAGGTACCTCACGTACAACTGGCTGATCAGGACGGACGGTTACCTGCTGCAAAATTAAATATTAGGTCTTGAAAAGGAGGGACCCGCGTGGTTGCTTCAGTCATAGCCGTTATCAGGTATTGCGTCATCGGCATTGGCATCGCGCTGGCATATTACCTGTATTTCACCTGGTCGGACGCCAGGCCCGCACTGGAAGTGATCCTTCTAACGTGCGTGGCGTTCAACGGCCTGATTAGCTTCGCCAGCCATGTGATCTTTCACAAGGCCGATGCCGCCCGCCTGGGACTGGAATCGTCCTCACCCGGATATCAGTTCGAGGTCGGCTTTGCCAATCTCGCCATGGGACTATCCGCCCTGGCAGCCCTTGTCTTTCAGTGGGGCATACCCACGTACATCGTACTCGTACTGTGCTACTCGCTTTATATCATGCAGGCAGTGGTTTTTCACTTCTGGCGATTCATTCGGAGGGAGAGAAGCGACGCAGGGTATCTGTGGGGCAGCGTGGTATTTACTGCCATATATGTGGCCAATATGCTGTTCTTTGTCCTGGCTTCTATGACACAGGAGCGATTGGCCCCTTTATCCCGCGTTGCCGATTGTTTACAACGCATATGTTTTATGGTATAAATCCAGTTAAGAAAGCGAAGATGCCATTTGGCCCATACACATTGGAAACTCCTGCCTGAAGCCGAGAAACCCCTATTATTCCGGGGCGCAAGTGCCCTTGTGTCCAGGCTGCTTTACAACCGCGGCATCACTGATCCTTCCGGGGCAGAGATCTTCCTTAAGGCCGATAAGCGCCTTGCCATAGACCCTTTCAGCGTCCCCGACATGCATCATGCCGTCAACCGCGTCTATAAAGCGCTGCTGTCCGGGGAAAAGATTGCCGTTTACGGTGATTTCGATGCCGATGGAATTACAGCCACCGCGCTGTTGGTTCAAGGCCTGAGTGAGCTCGGCGGCGATGTCGTGCCCTATATACCGCACCGGATGCAGGAGGGCTACGGGCTGAGAATACCGGCATTGGAGAAACTGCATAACCAGGGTGTTACACTTGTCGTAACCGTAGATACCGGTATAACAGCTTTTGCCGAAATTGAGAAAGCCCACAAGATGGGCATGGAGATACTGGTCACCGACCACCACGTACCGCTCGATCAACTGCCGCCGGCCAGCATCATCGTGGATCCCAAGCGCACCGATTCAACCTGCCCTTTCAAAGAATTTGCCGGTGTCGGGGTAGCATTCAAGCTGCTGGAGGCGCTGCTTTCCGGCGGCGGGCATGAAGAGCTGCTCAACAGCTCAATGGAACTGGTAACACTGGGCACTATTACAGATATGTCGCCGCTGATCAGCGAGAACCGTCACTGGGTTAAATCGGGGCTTCGACTGCTGAGCAAGACCAGGCGTGTCGGACTGATTGAACTTATGAATGTCGCCGGCATTGAGAAAAGCAAGCTGACAACAGATACCATCTCATACCAGATCGGTCCCCGACTGAACTCGGCCGGCAGGCTGGATGACGCGGGCACCAGCTACCAGCTGCTGGTGACGCAGGACCACACGCAGGCCAGGATACTGGCCACCGATCTGGAAAATAAAAACAAAGAACGGCAACGTCTGGTAGCGGAGACGTACGATAAGGCGCGCCGCCAGATACTGGAGGACGGTGCGGACAGGGCTATCCTGATGGCCAGCGATGCCGATTACCCGCCGGGTGTGATCGGCCTGGTTGCCGGCAGGCTGGCGGATGAGTTTTATCGCCCCGTCATACTCTTTAAAATCGGAGCAGATTCCTGCCGCGGCAGCGCCCGGAGCATTCCCGAGTTCGATCTGATGGAAGCGCTAAAAACATGCCATCACCTGCTCACCAAATACGGAGGCCACGCACGGGCTGCGGGCTTCAATGCACATATCAGGGACATGCAGCAATTGCAGAAAAGGCTGCGTTCTCTGGCCGAGGAGCAACTTACCGGCCTCGACCTGCGCCCGCATATAGATATCGATGCTGAGGTTTCACTTTCAGCTTTTGCGGGAGGGACTTTCGAGGAGATGCGTCAGCTCGAGCCTTTCGGCATGGGTAATCCTGCCCCCATTTTCCTGAGCCGTAAGGTCGAGGTGGTGGAACAGAAGCTGGTGGGCAGCCAGAACGATCATATAAAGCTCAAGCTCAGGCAGGACGGCATCGTCTGGGATACCATGGGTTTTCGTATGGGGAATTACCTTGGTGAACTGGCCCGCCATATCGATATCGTTTATTCGGTAGAGGTGGATAATTTCAACGGCAAGAGCCAGCTCAGGCTCAATCTGCTTGATTTTACCCGCTCTTACTGACTTCTGTCTGCCCCGCCGACTGCTTTGCTGTACGGTACCTGGCGTATCTCACGCTCAGCATGACAACCGCAACCGCCACTATCAGGATATCTATGACCTGAGCCTGCGGAAGATTGAACAGGAAAGGTTCACTTTCGCGGAAGAATCGTATGATGAAGTCCCCCGTGCCGAAAAAGATCAGCCAGAGCAGGAAAAGCGTCCCATCAGGCTTGAGTTTTTTACGCAGCGACCACAATATCGCGAAGCCTGCCAGGTCCCAGATGATATGGAACAGCTGCGTGGGATAGAGCGGCACCCCAATAGGGGCATAGCTGCTGGGATTGCTGTATATGACAGCGATCGGAAGCTCGCATGTCAGACCAAAGCAGCACCCGTTCACCAGGCATCCCACACGGCCGATGGTCTGCCCTAAAATGGCCCCCGGCGCGGTTATATCGCCCAGCAACCAGAAGGACATCTTCTTAACCAGGCAGTAGATCAGGATGGCAATCAATCCTCCCAGCACCGCACCCCAGATGGCAAGGCCGGCAAAATTCAGCAGCTGCTCAGGGTGATAGAGGTAGTATTGCCATCTGTCGATAATATGCAGCAGCCTGGCGCCGATGATGCCACCGACCACCGCCCATAGTCCTGCATCCCATACGACATCCTGCGCTATGCCCCTTCGCCTGGCCTCAACCAGTGAAAGAGCTATCACTGCGATTACAGCCAGTACGACCAGCACGCCATACCACCTGATCTCAAGCGTGCCGATCGTCAATAGTACCGGATTCCAATCGATATCAAACATATCTTTACTTTACATCCCCGAAAATAGCGTTTACAAAAGATACGGGGTCGAACGGCGCGATATCCCCGATTTGTTCACCTGTCCCTATATATTTAATGGGTATCTGCAGCAGGTCGCAGATTGCTAATACTATACCACCCCTGGCAGTCCCGTCCAGCTTGGAGAGCAATATGCCGTTGACGTCCGTGGCCTCCGTGAAGCTGCGCGCCTGCGATAACCCGTTCTGCCCCGTAGTGGCGTCTATAACCAGCAGCACTTCCTGTTCGGCATCATACTTGCCCGAGACCTTCCTGATCTTCCTGAGCTCGTCCATCAGGTTATGCTTGGTTTGAAGCCTTCCCGCCGTATCGATGATGACAACATCGGCAGCGCGGCTGCGCGCCGCCTCCAGCGTATCAAATACCACAGCCCCGGGGTCGGCCCCCGGCTGATTGGCCACCACATCAACTCCCACCCTTCCGCCCCACATCTTAAGCTGATCTATAGCGGCCGCCCGGAAGGTGTCGGCCGCACCCAACAGCACCTTTTTACCGTTGTTTTTATAATCGCTGGCCAGTTTGGCAATGCTTGTAGTCTTACCCGTCCCGTTGACTCCGACCATCAGAATCACCTTCATCCCCGCACCGGATGTCACGGCTTCAGCCCTTGCAGGGACATCGAGCAGCCTGACCATCTCCTCTTTAAGTGCGGTGCGCACCTGGCTTCCCTCAATCAGCTTCTCATCCCTGGTGCGTTTCCTCACTCGTTCCAGCAGTTTTCCCGTGGTTTCCATACCCACGTCCGCCGAGATCAGCAGCTCCTCCAATTCATCCCAGGTCGATTCCTCGATCTTAGTGCGGTTGAAAAGCCCGGCTATCCTGGAGAAAAAACCTTCGCGGCTGCGGCTTACACCCTGCTCTGTTTTTTTGCCTATATCTGACAACTTAAGTTATATACCTGACTATTATTTGGTTTCGACAATCTTGGCATAGCCCTTGAGCATCTCGGTCTTCATCATCTTACGCACCATTTCCTTCATCTTGGGATCCTTGATCATATCTGTCATCTGCTTGCTGAACTCCAGGTACCTGGTGTCCTGCTGTGGAAAGTCGAACAGGCCGTGCGCCTCATAGTACCTGTAGTCGGCCGTAAAGGGAAACGATAGTCGGGCCCAGATCTGGTCGCGGAATATCTTGTGCCCGCCCACTCCCAGGAACGTGCGAGGCAGAATATACGTACTCCCGGCGTTATCAATGCATTTAGCGGCAAATGCTTCGAGCAGCGTATCTATCCGGCCGGAATCAGCACACTCGTCAGTTACTACGCCTGCCAGGTTGCTTCCACTTATCTGCGGCATGGCATTGATGATCTCCTGCAGGTTGGCCACCTGGCTGAGCGGACCTGAAAGAATAAATCCCATTTGCTTGTCCACCGACGTGGGTATATGGCCGTTGAAAAAGCTCCTGTCCCAGAACATCTTCACACGCGAGGAGAAGAAGCGGTCTTTGATCTCACTGGCAAATATGGTGACATCAGCGTCACGCCCGGCATTGAAGTAGTCGACAAAGTCGTCCTTGCCCTGGTAAACGCAGATGTTATCGAAAGCGCACTCCATGCAGCCCAGGCAGCCGCCACGCATTTTAACATCGCTGGTCCTGACCACCTGGACATCGCCCTTAAACGATTCGCTGAAGCGCTGAACCATTTTAGCCAGGTTGGACTTGTCTTCAGTTATATCGGCCAGCACCCTGATTTTCAGCCCCCTGGTGTCAACCTTGCCCGCGCCTTTGCCGGGTTTGTAGGCGAACTTCTTGTGAACAACCGGGGCATATAGCTTCATGGTCGGCGCCCTGTTCTCAATGGCGGAAAAGAAGTTGCCGGCCCACTTGAGCAATATGCGACGCATATTTTCGATCATGATATCGTCCATGTCCGCTGAGAACGGCTCGATATATTTCATATCAAGGTCGTCGCAGATACCATGCATATAGTTATGCGCCGTGTTGTCGAAAAAATGCACAGATGTGCTGAGTGCCGTAGTATACTTGCCGGCAAAAGCTTCTTGCGCTCCCTTCTCGGCGATCAATTCTATAAAGCGCTTATACTGCGAGCAAACCAGGAACACGTACAGCGGAAAAGCCCAGATAACACCGTCGGATTTCCTTACTTCGTCGATGATCGATTTGAAAAGGTCGTCATTCTTTTCGATCTTGATAATATCGCGCGCAACATTAATCAGCTTAAGTTCATGCTGGGGGAATTTCTTCTGGACAAACTTGATGTACTGGACCGTAACGCTGATTTCGCCCTTGGGGCTGCCATTGAGAACCGCTATTTTCACTGGCCTGGCCTCCTAAATAAAAATAATGGAAGCGGCCGGGGCCGCTTCCATCAATCATATCACAAGGTTATTTTGTGTCCAAACAAAATAGCCGGGCAGTATTTTGCCGGCCCCGGCCTTGAATTCACATACGGTTGTTCATCAATACACCGGCGCAGGCGAGGCAGAGACCGATATGGTGGTGCTGGCATTGCTGGAGCCTGCAGAGTTCTGGGCGGTCAATTGGAAAGTAATTGCCCCCGTGCCCGAGGTGTATATAGTCATACTCCCGGATGGTTGCACAGGTCCGTATCCTTGAAGAACCACCGACGATGCATTAAGCACATCCCAGCTGAGAACGGTCGAACCTCCCAGCGCCACATTGGAGGGGCTGGCTGTAAAATAGAGAATGGTGGGCCGAGATGAAGATACCGGAGGCGCGGTGGAAGTTCCGGTCACCGCCACACTGGTCGCGCCAGTTACCGAGTTTGTACCGTTGGTTGCTGTCAGAATATACGTCGTAGTCACGGCGGGACTGACGGATGTGGCGCCGCTGGTGCCGACGGCGCCGATGCCACTGATCGTGGCGCCGGTGGCATTGGATGTTGTCCAGCTTAATACCGCAGAGGCCCCGGGGCTGATACTGGATGGGGAAGCTGAGAATGATATTATTACGGGCAGCCCGGAAGCGGGCGTGCCACTGGTGCCCGCAACGGTCAGCAGCGCCGTGGATATGGTGGAGCCGGCCCTGTTGCTGGCCGTTAAGATATACGTGGTGGTCGATGCCGGAGCTATCTTTTCCGCGCCTGTTGAGGCTGCGGCGGGTATACCCGGATCGATGCTGACGGAGGAAGCATTCTGCACCTCCCAGGAAAGTATGGCCGCCTCTCCCGGATTAATGGAAGTGGGGCTGACCGTGAATTTAACCACGACCGGCGCCTTGTTCGCAGCGCCACCACCCATATCGACGGTGATGCAGCCCGACGCTGCCAGCAATAGTAACATGGCAATAACAATCACGTTCCTCATCAATACATCCTCAGAAATATATTTGGAAACGCCGCCATCATACTATGACAGCCTTAAGGTGTAAAGCGTACTTTCGTCCTGTGTCGCAGTCCAGCCACTATATATGTTGACAGCAGCGCCAGGCCGCTGAGCAGTATTATGGTGGCTCCTGATGCAAGGTTGAGTATATATGATATCCACAGCCCGCCAAAGGTGAATATCATGCCGAAAATCACGGCCAGTATCATCATTTTCTTAATATCATGGGTGAACTGCCTGGCCATTGCCGCGGGGAAGGCCAGCATTGCGATTACCAGTATCATGCCGACCACACGTATGAGTACAACGACGGTAAGCGCCACCATGCACAGCAGCAACAGGTAAAGGCCGTTTACAGGCATTCCCGCAACGGTGCCAAACTCCTCGTCGAAGGAAAGCAGCAGAAACTCCTTATAAAAGGCGGCGGTTAACGCCACTATAACGAAGTCGAGCGCAGCCATGAGATACAGGTCGCTCATTGGCACGGTCAGGATGTTGCCGAAGAGATAGCTCATCAGGTCGGGCGCAAATCCTGCCGAAAGACCGATAAATATGACGCCCAGCGCCATGCCGAGCGCCCATAATATTCCGATGGCCGTGTCCTCCGGCAGCCTTGTCCTGCGCGTCACCAGTCCCATAGTCAGCGCTGACAGCAGTGAAAAGAACATTGCGCCCAGCACGGGACTGAAATTTAACAGATAACCCAGGCCGATACCGCCAAAAGAGGCGTGAGCAATGCTGCCGCTCATAGAGACGATCTTTTTCACTACCACATAAACGCCCACCAGGCCACAGGCAACGGAAGCCAGCAATCCTGCCATCATGGCATTACGCATGAACTCGAACTGAAAGGCCTCGAACATGTTTAATGTTCCTTCAATACGCGATGCGGTATTTCGCCGTGTGCGATAAGTTGAACCGGGCATTTGTAGGTGGCCTCGAGTATCTGCGGCGTTATTTCTCGTGAACCGTGATAATAGAGCCGCACATTAAGACAGGCTATTTTATCCACAAATACCGAGACGGCGCCGATATCGTGCGATACCATGATAATGGCCATCTCCTTCTTAAGCTCCTCTAACAACTCATAGAAATCAGTCTGCATGGCCGAATCCACGCTTGCAGTCGGCTCATCCAGCAACAGCAATGCCGGATCGGAGACAAGCGCTCTGGCGATAAAGGTCCGCTGCTGCTGGCCGCCCGAAAGCTGCCCGATTTGGGTACCTGCATGTGAAAGCATACCCACCCGTACGAGCGCCTTCTCGGCAGCCTCCCTGTCTGATCCGTTATAAGGTTTCAGCATACCCCTCTTCCCATAGCGTCCCATCAGTACAACCTCCATCACGCTCACAGGGAAGTCATGGTCGTAATTGCTGTGCTGCGGGACGTAGCCCATCCTGTTGCGGCTCCTGCCTGGCTGGCTGCCGAGCACCGTGACTGTGCCGCGCTGCGGTCTGATCAGCCCCAGTATGACCTTAAGCAGCGTGCTCTTCCCTCCCCCGTTGGGGCCGATCACACCCAGGAAGTCATGTTCATCTACTCTCAGGTTGACGTCCTCCAGGGCGGGTGTGCCGTTATAACTCACCCAGACGTTTTCCAGTCTGACAATATCATTGGATGCCAAGGTTATTTCAAAGCCTCCTTAAAAGCCGACGCTACCTCCCGCATGTTATCAAGGTAGTCTCCGGCCAGGGGATCAATGATCACCACTCTGCCGCCGATCTCGTGTGCGATGGCCTCAGCATTCCTGGAGTCGAACTCAGGGGAAACGAAAATCACCTTGATATTCTGCAACCGGGCTTCGTTGATCAGCCTGGACATATAAGCAGCTTTCGGCTCCTTGCCCTCCTGCTCAATGCCGAGCTGCCGCAAGCCGTAATCCCGTGCGAAATATCCCCAGGCGGGATGATAGACTATAAAGGTGTGGGAGACAGTGCCCTTCAAGAGGGCGCCCAACTCCGTATCCAGCTCATCCAGGTCTTTCAGATATGAATCGCGGTTTTGTTCATAGTATTGCCGGTTTTGCGGATCTATCTGCGACAGGCCCTGGCAAATGTTCTGCACCATGATTTTTACGTTGCGCGGGGAGGTCCAGATATGCGGGTCCATACCCGGCTCATCGGGATCGTCGCTTTTAATTAAGTCTATCCCCTTGCTGCAGTCGACCACCAGCATATTTTTATTCTGGGCCAGGAGTTTATCCAGCCAGGAGAGCTCAAACTCGATGGGCGAACCGACTTTGCAGTAAACCTTAGCCCTGCTCAATTGCGCCATCTGCACGGGTGTGACTTCATATGTGTGCGGGCTGGCGCCCGGCGGGACCATGACCGTGATATCAACCTTATCGCCGCCCACACGCTTTGCGAACTCCTGCTGGGGAAGGACCGTCACAGCCACACCTATTTTCCCATTGACCTGTGCGGGTGCAGGGGTGTTGCAGGCCGCAGTTATAATCATTGCCGCTGTAAGCACGATGATCAGTGAGTGTTTGAACATATCAGCTCCTTGACCCTTCTTTAGTCCCGCACTGCGGGCACAATCCCATAAATTCCAGCAGGTGGCGATTGATGCTGAAACCCGTATCCCGTTCCAGGCGCTGTTTCAACCGGTCCAATTCGCAGTCCGTGAAGTCTGCCACCCTGCCACACTCGCGGCAGATCACGTGATGATGGTGCTGCCCCGGGCGATGACGTTTAAGATAGCTGCGGCAGGAGTCGCCTATGTGGACCTCGCAGAGCAGGCCGTTCTCCTGAAGCAGGTCCAGCGTGCGGTACACCGTAACCAGGCCGATACCGGGATATTTCTTGTGCAGCCTGTCATGGATGTCAGCCGGCCTCAGGTGCTCGCTGCAATTGCCCAGCATGGAAATAATGGCCTTCCTTTGCGGTGTAAGCTTGTATCCCCGCTTCTTCAGCTCTGCCGTAACATCCTTGTCAGCCATGTTTCTATCGCTAATTGAAAATCATTTTCATTTATAAAAGTAACACGAAGCCGGATAAGTGTCAAAATTACGATACTACGATTTCAGTTCCAGCCCGATCTTGAAGGCCTTGCCGACGGTCTCTCCCAGTTCCTGATAGACATTGGCGGGCAACGTGGTCCAGCCTATGGGCCGGATCTTTTTGACATCAGGATGTTCCCCGGTGAAGCACTTGCTGGAGACATAAGTCTCCTCAATCCTGCCCACCACGAGCACATGGCTGCCTAGGTCCAGCATATGCTCGATTCTACATTCCAGATTGACCGGGCATTGTTCGATCATGGGTGCAGTTTCGACTTTTCCGTAGAAAACTTTAAACTTGCAGGCCCGCACCTTATCTACTTTGGCGCCGGTCCTGATGCCGCAGAAGTCCACCTCTTTTACCTGATCCGATGATGCCACGTTGACAGAAAAAGTCATATTCTCCTGCATCCCTTTGAGCGTATGGCGCGGGTGGCGTATGCCCACCGACACCATGGGCGGCTCGCCGCAAGCAATACCGCCCCAGGCAACCGTCATAAAATTCGGTTTGCCTTCGACATTGGCTCCTACCAGGAATGCCGGCATGGGGAATACCAGCGGCTGGGGTCCAATCTTCACTTTATCCATAGTATGATTCCTCCGTTTATATAGTCGCCTACTTTTCGAATATTTCCTTCATGGGAGTCCAGTAGTAATCTACCCATCCCTGTTTGATATCCTCGTAGAATTGGGCGGGGATGCCGACCTGCGTGAACGTCATCTTGGTCTTGCCGTTTTCTTCTTTAAAGGCGAACGTCGCCTTTGAATAATGGCCCTTCGGCCAATCTTCGTATCGCCAGGACTGTACGATACGCTGACCCGGAACCAGCTCCAGGTTGGTGCCCTCGATATAGCCGCCTATGTTAAATTTCCCGCCAACTTTACGGCTGATTACTGTAGCCTCGTTTCCGGCCAGTGCAGCGTGCTTTTTAGCATCCATCAGCAGCTCATAAACTGCTTTCGCCTTCGCCTTGAAAACCGCCGTCTGCCTCAGGTTTTTCGTCTCCATCGCAACCTCCATGCATACATCCTTGCAAAAGATTTTAGCATAATACAGGATGTTTCATCGTGGGATTTAAAGGCATACACCTTCAAATATCAGGAAAATGCAGGCAAAGTTGAAAAAAGACAACATTCATTGTACATTGGAACATAATAGGTGTTCAGCGATGTCTAATTTAAAATATTTTATCACTTCGAAGGCCAAGCGCAACGTACTCTACCTCTTTTTACGCAACACAGGCAGGCGATATTACACCCGGGAAGTGGCCCGCTTGACCGGGGAGCCGCTGAATGCCGTACGCCGGGAGCTCGGCTATCTTGAGAACGCCGGGTTGTTCACTTCACGTGTTCAGGGCAACCTTAAGTATTATGAAGTCGTTAAGAGCTTCCCGCTGCTGGCGCAGTGGAGGAAGATTATCATGGAATCATACGCGGATAAACGTCCCGCAGCCGCTGCGCCCCCCGCTCCTGCGGTCGCCGGCAAGGAAGATCGTACTCCTCCCACTATCGAATTCGCAGACGAGGAAGTTAAGCAGCGTCCACCGGAGATAAAACATGCTATTGCTATGACCGAATCGTTCAAACACGTCCCTCTGGAAGACGGCGATAAGCCCATTATACCGGGCACCCGTGTGATTCCCAATCACGGCCGTCAGCCGCTGCCCGATGTCATCGAACTTCCCGCGCCGGCCGCCGCAACGAATGCGGTTGACGATACTGCTGAGAAGAGCGAAGCGATGGAACTGCCGCCGGAATCAGGGCCTAGGACAATCCTCACCCTCCAGTCAGTCGTCGATCACCTCCGCGACCAGTTAAGGGACATAACCACCATCAACCTCGCCCTCATACACGGCGAGGCCGCCAGGTTGGAGAGGATCCCTGAGGATGGCCTCGACCTGCTTATCGTCGGGGATATGAGTAGAGATATGATAATGGAGGTCGTAGCCGTTTTCGAAGACGCCACCGGCATCGAAGTCAATCTCACCAGCATGACCCGTAGCGACTTTGACTATCGCAACGCCAAGGGCGATGCATTCGTCCGCCGCATCTGGGGAGAGAAGAAACTGGTGATCAAGGGCAGACAGTGAACGTGTATGGAGCAACAGCGCCAATTCATAATTGTGATAGAATTGACTGTGGTGGCCAAAGAAATTGCCAACCAAGGAACCGCTAATGAAAAAAACTTTCAATATTGTGGTTGAACGTGATGTCGAGAGCAATTGGCTGGTGGCAGAAGTGGTGGAATTACCCGGCTGTTATACACAAGCCCCGGATTTGCCTTCACTCGAAAGCAACATCAGAGAAGCGATCCAGGCTTATCTTCTAACTTCAGCCCCACAGGAACCGATGCCGGACTTTGTTGGAACATGGCGAGTTGAGGTCATGGTTTGACCAGGCTTCGTCTTGCAACATACAGTGAACTGAAGAACATAGCTGAAGCGAGTGGCTTCAAATGGGTACGATGTGAAGGAAGCCATAATACTTTCCGCAACACCGAAGGCCGGATTATCGTCATTCCCGATCATGGTTCTCAGGTCATTGTTCGACCTTTAATACGAAAGATTATTAGAGATATGGGAATCAGTATTGATGAATATCATAATAATCTTGATAGCCTCTGACAAAGAACTCTGCTAAAATAGCGCATGCCAGTCGCTACCTCAGTTATCTTCCAGGCGTCCAAGCTGGGCGACCTGCCTTGTATAGTGAGGGAACTGGACCGAGCCGAAAAACTCCTTGAAAAGAATGAGCCTGTCGGGCGCATCTATGGTGTCAGCGGCGGAGCTCTGACGGCAACAGCATTTGCGCTGGCCATGGCTGCTAAAAAAGATGCGCAGAAATGGGGTAAAGCTTCCACAGCCATCGGTGATTTTCGCAACTTCCTCTCGAAGGCCCGCGGCGGCCAGATTCGCTCGTTTAATACCAACCCCTGGTACGGACGGTCCAACCTTAATCCATTGAGGAAGTGGCTGGGAAATCGCCTGAATTTATACGCGGGCGCAGCCAAAGGAACGCCCCCACAGTTAAAGGTGTCCGACCTGGGCGTTCCGCTTTATATATGCACTATGGACCGTGACGCCATCTTTACTATGTTCGGCCCGCCCGACGATACTCTTCAGTGCCCTTACCAGTTCATGCACATGGGCCCGCCGCAGGATGCGCCGCTCGTTGATGCAATCATAGCCGCGGTCAGTACGCTGCTCTCCACCAGCCCATCCACCGTGAACGGCAAGTACGTTTACGACTGCCGGCCGCCTATAGTGGATGCCGGCGCTATCGTGGCCGACCTCGAGGCTAGAGACCCGCGCCCTATACTTCGCACCAAACCGCATGCTGAGGTACGCAAATGGAAGCTCAACTTTATTACCTCGGTCTTCATCATGCACTCGCAGCACGAGCGTAATCAGACCATACTGGCCGATTATTACCTGGACCTGCTGCGCCGGCAGCGTGAGCTCCTGCAAAAGGTAAAGGAAAAACAGCCCGCTTTCTCCATGGAAACGATCAAGACAAATGGCCATCTGCCGGCCGCCGGCCATGCGGACCTACCCTACGTGGGCTCGACCGAGGCCGCCACCAACATGCGCGAATCATCCAGGGACCGCGTGGCAATCATGGCCCGCTTCAGCGAGATACTGAACGGCCAGCTTGACAGCTTCCCCTTCGACCGGCCGGCAAATATCATCTACGGCGCCGGCGGCTTCTCGGGCATACTGGGAGGGCTGGTCACCGCGCGCACCGTGGACGAGGGCTTCAGGCGGGGAGGCGGGGAGATAAAGCAGATCTACGGGGTCTCTGCGGGTGTGCTCAACAGCTTCTTCCACGCTGTACAGGTGGCCGCTGCGCGCCATCCCGACATGTACAGGCCCGCGGCACAGCATGCCCTGAAGGACCTGGAGGACTTCATCGCCAACCTGCGTACAGACAGGCTGGTCAGAATGAACCGCAATCCCCTGCGTTTCTGGCAGGGATGGGGCAACCTCGAGCCGCTGCAGGAATTTCTGGCTCAAAAGCTTAAAGAGTACACGGGTGCGGCCAGTCCTGAGAAGCTGACCTTCGATGATATTAAATTGCCCCTGACCGTAACTGCAGCGCGCGCCGACGGCTTCACGGATTTTCTGGGCATGACAGGCCCGGACAGGCATTTCGAATTCGGTGGGCGCACCTGGAAGGTGTTGGAGGCCCCCATTACCAGGGCCGTCGCCGCCGGCTGGAGCATGAACACCTATATCGAGCCGGGCGATCTCAACGGCCAGAGGTATCGCGACGGCGGGGGAACATTTTATGATCCATCCATGCTGGTGGCCTGCCTCGACCCTGAGCTGGTCAACCTCATCACGGTTCACCTCGACCACCCGGAGAGCCACAGCGAAAACTTGCCGGAACTCCCGGACATCACCCGCATTATCCTGGATACCCACAACTATACATTCCCCGAGGAGCAGCGCCGCATGCGCATGCTGTCCACGCTTTTTTACGACCACTTCCGTCTGCGCCTGTATGCGCGGGAGAACGGCATACCTGTTGAGCCGGATTTCCGCCGCCAGTGGAAATTACAGGATACGGGTTACCTTTAGTCAGCGGAAAAGACCGGCTCACGGGAATGCTATAATGAAACCGGCCGGTATTCCGGCGAGGGAGAGCAACCATGAAAAAACTCACACTTTTATCCGTCGCCGTCTGCGTTGTCATGACCGCTCTGGTATCGGCCTGTAGCCCGTCCCCATCGGCCGCGACAAAGCTGAGAGTGGCCTGCGACGCCACCTGGCCGCCTTTCGAGATAATCAACGAGCAGACCAAGGAGCTGGACGGCTTCGGGCCCGAGCTGATGCGCGCCATCGCAGTCAGGGCAGACCTCGATATAGAACTGGTCAATGTGGGATTCGACTCGGTGCTGGCCGGAGTTTCCCAGTGCCAGTACGACATGGCCGTCTCGTCGATCACGATCACAGATGATCGAAAAAAGACCATCCTCTTCTCCGACCCTTACTACCTTGCGGGACAGATAGTCACAGTGCGTAAGAACAATGACAGCATCACGAGCAAGGACACCCTGTCCGGCAAAACTGTGGGTGGCCAGATCGGCACGACGGGAATCATCGAAGCCGGTAAAATACCCGGGGCGAAGGTCAAGACCTTTGACGAGGTCGGCTTCGCTTTCCAGGATCTCATGAACGGGCAGCTCGATGCGGTTATAGCCGACTACCCGGTAGCTCAGGGCTATGTGTTAAAAAATAAAGACACATTGAAGACCGTCGGGCCGATCTTCACGGACGAATACTACGGCATCGCCATCTGCAAGAAGAACGCCCGGCTTGTGCCGAAGATAAATGCCGCTCTTAAAGCCCTCAAGGACGAGGGATTCCTGGACAGGCTCGACCAGAAGTGGATCGGCCGCTAAGCACCGGGCCGTTTCTACACTCCACTATGCTTAAGGCGTATAATAATAGTCTGCTCTATGAGTACGCCTGAAGAACCACAGATTCCCCGGGAAGAGTTGGACCACATACCCGGCGCTGAGCCATCCTCGCGCATGGACGTCTGGTGGTGGCTGGTAGCACTGGTGGTCGGCATCACGGCACTTTTACTAATAGCCCGGCCCGACCCTTTCCTGAATATTTTCAAATTCGTCCAGGACGGCATCGTGATAACGATAACCGTCACACTGGCCTCCTTTTTACTGGTATTGATCGTAGGCATGGTGGGCGGACTGGGCCGACTATCGAGTAATCGTGCCGTCTATATCATCTCCACCCTGTACGTGGAGCTGGTGCGCGGCGTGCCGCTGCTGGTGCAATTAATAATCTGGTACTTCGCGGTGCCGGTTATGATCCAGTCTCTGGGCAAGGCCTGGGGTCTGGCGGCGCTTGAGGGCTTCCAGGCAGACCCGGTGGTGATGGCCATAATCGGCCTGGTCTTCTGCTACGGCGCATATATGAGCGAGATCTACCGTGCCGGCATCCAGAGCATCCCCAGAGGACAGATGGAGGCCGCACGCAGCCTGGGTATGACTTACTTCCAGTCTATGCGACATGTCGTCCTGCCGCAGGCCGTACGCGTTATCCTGCCACCCATCGGCAACGAGTTCATCGCATTGCTCAAGGATTCCTCGCTGGTCAGCGTGGTTGCCGTGGCTGACCTGACACGCCGCGGCCGGGAATACGCATCGATCCACTTCGATCCCATCGAGGTATGGCTGCTGGTGGCTCTGCTGTATCTTATTATGACCCTATTTTCGGCACGCCTGGTGAACTGGATAGAAAAGAAAACCAAATTCGAGAGGTAATGCTTGACGGAGCCTATTATCAGCATCCGTGGGGTGCACAAATACTTCGGCAGGGTCCACGCGCTGCGCGGCCTGGACCTCGACATAGCCAGGGGCGAGGTCGTGGTCATCGTCGGCCCGTCCGGCTCCGGGAAATCAACGCTGCTGCGCTGTATTAACCGTCTTGAGACCTACGAGAAAGGCAAAATCGTGGTGGACGGCATTCCACTGGACAGCGCCAGGAATATCAACGCCGTGCGGCGCGAAGTTGGCATGGTCTTCCAGTCGTTCAACCTCTTCAGCCACCTCACCGTCCTGGACAACCTGATGCTGGCCCAGCGCGTAGTGCGCAAACGCCCGCCGGCTGAGGCCCGTCAGACAGCGTTGGAACTGCTTAAAAAGGTGGGCATACCCGATAAAGCTGATGCAAAACCGGCCCAGCTTTCAGGAGGACAGCAACAGAGGGTGGCCATCGCCCGGGCACTGGCAATGAATCCCAATGTCATGCTTTTCGATGAACCCACCAGTGCCCTTGACCCGGAGATGATCAAAGAGGTGCTTGAGGTGATGCTGGCGCTGGCCGCCGAAGGAATGACCATGGCTGTGGTCTCGCACGAGATGGGCTTCACGCGTGCCGCGGCAAAACGTGTCATTTTCATGGACGAGGGACAGATCATCGAGGAAGCCCCGCCCGAAGCGCTCTTCAATTCCCCCCAGCACGAGCGGACCAGGCAGTTCCTGGGCAAGATACTCAGCCACTGACCCTGACTTACTTAATAGCCTTCCCCTTCCTTATCTCGCCCTATAACCACATACTCCAGGGCTGAGATGAAGAAGATGGTGAACAAAATGATTGCCAGCATATCACCCGGCCGGAAGCCGTTGGTCTTCAAGAATTCACCCACGGACGTATTATCATACATCCACGAGGCCAGCATAAAAAAGTTGAAGATGGTGAGGTAAAACGTGATGCGGCTGAACGTGTAGTTGGTCGCTTTGCGGATCACGTGCTTGACATAGTTGTAGGTGTCCATGGTTCTCCTTTTATTTAGAAATTTGTGCGTCGGATAATTAATACCGAACGTAAGTATCTGCCAACATGATTATCACGGGAAGATTGTTTTGCTGCATCCGCTATGAGACTTGGAAATGATTATTGTAGCACGCCCAGCAGGCCGCGGAGCAAAATGACAGCCGCTTTCTTGTCCAGGGGCTCATTGTTATTCCCGCACTTCGGTGACTGAATGCAGGCCGGGCAGCCTTCGCGGCAGGGACACTCTTCAATAGTCTTGAGCGTGGCAGCCCACAGACCCTCGATTATCTGGTAGCCCTTCGCGGCTATGCCTATACCGCCCGGATAGCCGTCGTAAATAAAAATCTGTGCCCTTCCGGTATCGATATGAAAGGGCGTGGAGACTCCCCCGATATCATTGCGGTCGCACATGGCGAAGAGGGGCAGTATGGCGATAGCGGCATGTTCAACCGCGTGAAGCCCTCCGTGAAAATCGAGCTTGCTCTTCTCTATAGCTTCCATCGCCTGCTGAGGCAGATCGAACCACAACGACTGGGTGATGAAACGCATGGGAGGCAGGTCCAGCAGATCTTCGCCGATAACCTCGTCGGTATAGTGCTTCTTCTTACGAAACCCTTCGACCTGGTTGGTCACATCCACCATGCCGAGGCGGACTTTCACGCCGCCGGACTCTTTCTCCTTCATTTGCTGCAGCACCTTTATATCGGTCAACTCCATGGTCTGCGTGTAATAAGGGACTGCGGCCGGCTCTATGACCGCTATATGCTTCTCGATATCAAGCTCCTTAACAAAATAAGAATCTCCCTGATGCAGGTAGATCGCGCCGGGGTGCACCTGCCAGAAGGCATGGTCCTCCTCGATCGTCTCCAGTACCTGGTATCCCCTGGAGGCATCCAGCAGCTGATACTGGTTGGAAGAGGCGGTCCTGATATTCACTTCCTGCGCCGGGTGCGAGAGCTGGGGCGCAATATGCCAGCGGTCGCCGTCCTTCCTCAGCTTTCCCTCTTCGCCCAGCTCGGCTTCGGCTGCATCGAGCGCATCGCCGAAATATTCCCTGTCCTTTTCATCGATGTGTTTCTCCCAGGCGGCGCAGAGCAAATGCGGATGAAGTATGTTGATGTTCTCCCAGTTGATCAGGGCGTTCTCAAAGGGCTTGCCGAAAAAGAAATCGGGATTATGCATGAAATACTGGTCCAGCGGATTATTCTGTGCCACGAAAAAGGAGATCGATCTCTCCCCCCGCCGACCGCTTCGCCCGGCCTGCTGCCATGTGCTGGCGATGCTGCCAGGGTACCCTGTCAGAACCGTGGCATCCAGCCCGCCGATGTCGATGCCGAGCTCAAGGGCGCTGGTAGCCACCGCCCCCAGCAGCTCGCCTGAGAACAGCTCACGTTCTATCTCGCGTCGATCGGAGGCCAGGTAGCCCGCACGGTAGGGCTTGATTTTTTCGCTCAGAGGGCTGCCCAGCAGGTCGCGGCTGTAAACGTAAATCAGCTCAGTCAACCTGCGTGTCGAGGCAAAGGCAAGGGTACGCACCTGTTTGCGTATAAGCGCCGTGAACAGGTGGGTCACCTCGCTGTTAGCGCTGCGGCGCAGGCTGCGAGCCTCGTCGACGATGGGGGGATTCCAGAAGACGAACGCCTTGCCCCCGTAAGGAGCGCCATCGCCATCCACGACTGTGAAAGGCAGCCCCGCCAATCCCTCAGCATGCTGTCCCGGATTGGCAATCGTAGCTGAACAGAACACAAATTGTGGCCTGCTGCCGTAATGAGCACATATGCGCCTCAGCCTGCGCAGGACGCAGGCTACATGCGAACCGAACACACCCCGGTATACATGTGCCTCATCCACCACCACATATTTGAGTCGCCTGAAGAACCTGTCCCACGATTTATGGTTCGGTAAAATGCCGGCATGCAGCATATCCGGATTGGTGAGCACAATGCGTGTTCTTTTCCTGATGCCCGAACGGTCTTCGACGGGCGTATCGCCATCATAGGTGGCGCATTCCCAGGGCAGATTAATGGTCTCGCCGGCCAGCCAGGTAAGTCCGCGCAACTGGTCCTGCGCCAGGGCCTTGGTCGGGAAAAGGTAGAGGGCCCGGGCATAAGGCTCCTCCAGCATGGTATTCAGGACGGGTATGTTGTAGCAGAGGGTCTTACCGCTGGCGCTGGGTGTTGCGACCATGACATTATTGCCCAGCCTGATACTGTTAATAGCCTCAGCCTGGTGCACATAGAGGGTGCTCAATCCAAGCCTGTCGAGCCGCTCCTGCAGAACAGGGTGAAGGGGCATGTCCGGCCAGCCGGGACGGGCGTCGCGCGGAGGTATGTACTGAACATGAACGATCTGGTCTTTATATTCGGGATCGTTTTTGAGATAGTCGAGGAACGCGGAGGTGTCCATATGTCAATTATACAGCCCGTGATTCAAAACCTGATTCAATAGGTTTCGATCTCTTTCTCCACGATCTCAATCGAAGGATAATCGTGTTCTATCAGACTGATGGCCGCGCTGATGACCTCATCCACGCGGTAGTTGTGGTTGGAGACGCAGGCCAATCCGATTGTGGTCATCTGCCACAGGTCATGGTCGTCGACCTCGGCGATGGAAATGTTGAACTGTTTCTGCAGGCGTGTTACAAGTGATTTGACGACGCTTCTTTTATCCTTGAGAGACCTGCTCCCCGGGATATGGATCTTCAATTTGCAGACGCCTACTTTCACTAAAGACCGCTCTGCCGCCCCGCAGCTATCTGTATATGGTGGCTCCCGCGGGAGACTGCGGGAGCAATATATCTAACGTTCCGGTTTGGACGACGCGTAGCAGCTGCTGCAATAAACCGGACGTTCCTGTCTCGGCTCAAAGGGTACTTCGCATTCAGTGCCGCACCTTGCACAGGTGGCTTTGAACATCTGCCTGGCCTTGCCGGCACCGCCTGAGCGGGACTGTTTCCTGCTGGTCCTGCAATCAGGGCAGCGCTTGGGCTCGTTCTGAAGTCCTTTTGACTGATAGAATTCCTGCTCGCCTATAGTGAATACGAATGATCCACCGCATTCAGCGCAGGTAAGATTTTTGTCCGTTAGGGCCATTGATGCCTCCTTGTTGATAATAACTATGCACCATGGATACTGACGGGTCTGTATGGCCCAGGACCTCTTGAAACATACGCAGGGAGTCTTAGTCCCGGCATTATGGTCTCCCGATTTAAGAGGCAGCCAGCTTAAGACTCACCATCAACCAGGGTTTGCATACTCGTAACAGTGTAGATTATAATTTTCAGCAAGTCAAGACCTATGTTTGCAAAAAGGATGGTACTATGCCATTGGATTATGAATACGATAAGCAACCCATGGTGCGCAGCGTTATCAGCATCGTTGCATGCCTGCTCATCGGGCTGACACTCATCTTTGCCGGCGGTGGTAAGCTGGCCAACCTCGGACAGATACCGGGACAGACAGAGTTTCTCGACAGGTTTATCCCTGACTTCCTGATGACCCCTGATTTCGCCCGCTTCATCGGCCTGGTCGTTATACCCTGGATCCTGCCCATCGCTGAAGTATTGATGGGGCTGCTGCTGGTCATCGGCCTGTGGCCCCGCTTCATGGCCATACTGGTACTGCCCATGGTGCTGGGTTTCATGGCCAATAACTCGTATATGATTGCCCAGGGCGTGGGCCAATACCCTGAGTGCGAATGCTTCGGCATCTGGGAGCAGTGGCTGGGAGGATTAACCCCGCTGCAGTCGATGTACTATGACGTGACCCTCTTTATACTGGCGGTCATCATAATCATTGTGCACCCGGGATCCTTCTTCGCTCATCAGTTCTGGATCAATAAAATAAGGTCCAGGGACAAGGTATAATCCGCCGCTTTCCCCCCTTTTAGACAGGAGGTGCTCTTACTATGTATTCAAACCTGCATTTACGCCTGGCGTTTGTATGCGCGCTTGGCTTGATCCTTGCCGTTGCTCTATCCGGCTGCGGCGGGCAGCCCGATACCCAGCCGGTCCAGGCGCCCCCCGAACCGGTTAACAGCTCCCCCATCATTGCAGACCTGCAGGCCGACGCACAGTTGGTTCAGCCTCTGGGCAAAGCAAACATTACATGCACGGCAAGCGATCCCGACGGAGATGAGCTTACTTATCGCTGGACAACCAGCGGCGGCACGATCGACAGCACAGGGGCCGCCGTGACCTGGACAGCCCCCGCAGACCCCGGGAGCTATATGATTACCGCGGTCGTCAGCGATGGGAAGGGCGGGGTTGCCTCACAGGAGACCACTGTCACCGTGCCTGAAAAACCAAATAATCCGCCGTCAATAACTGCCATCAAATTCATGCCGGCAGGGCGCACAGTAACAATAAAGCGTAATCCGACTGATGAAGAAAAGAAAAAGTATCCACCGATCATGAAAAGAACTGACACAGCATATTTTGAATGCGTTTCAACGGATCCGGATAATGATACGCTGACATATATATGGAAGGCATCTGGTGGACAATTAACAGGAGACGGTCCAAAGATATTCTGGCGCCCTCCTATAGCTGCCGGCGACTATACAATCACCTGCGAAACATCGGACGAAAAAGGCGGCTCTGATTCTTTCACCATCACCATCAGCGTACACTGCTGCAGCGGCTAACCGGGCACGCTATGTTTTCACCAGTTTGATATCGCCCCAGGCCCCCATCTTGCCGCCCGTTATTATCACGATTCCGCTGATCCCTTTAATCGAGCGGCCGAACTCAATGGCGGCATCTACGTCCTTCTCAGTTTTCACCATATTGCCCACGGCTGTAGCCGCGGCATCAGCCAGCGCAGCCGACGGCGCGATGACAACTGCTGCGTCCGCAATCCCCAGACTGAGCGACGGCCCTACTTTCCCGGAAGATGTACAGACTCCCAGCGGCGTACGGCCCGGCTCAACCTCGAGAGCCAGCTTACCTGTAAACACGGAATCCCCGGCATAAACAGCGATCATCCTCTTCCTGCTGACCTTAAGGTAAATATCTCCGCCGTTCTCTACGATGACCTCGGCGGACGATTGCAATAGTTTTTCCCCAACCATCTGGGCAACAGCGCCCGCCACCGCCGCCATCGGGCCGACATTGGCCAGCCGGGCAGCCTGCGCCATCCTCTGTACGATATCCGGCGCATCTTTCTCGACCGGCAACGGCTCCAGGCTGTGCAGGAAAACGGGATGCTCCCTGATATAACGCTCCAGCGGCCCCCGCACGTCATTGATGGCGGCAACAGCTTCTACGCTGAGATCTCTAGAGGCGCGTATGTAAAGGTCCGTTTCCTTTACAGCTGCCTGGAAGGATACAAGGTCACCGGCTTTTATGTCGCGGCGGTAGGTGCGCTGTTCGTACATTACTTCCCCGCAAACCCGTCATTGCGAGCGCTAGCGAAGCAATCTGCGGATCTCACAGTAGATTGCTTCGTCGCCTGCGGCTCCTCGCAATGACATTTTAGAATTTCAGTTGCATGGCCCGCGGCGGGCAGGCCCTTACGCACAGTTCGCAAACTATGCACTTGGAATTATCGAAGAGGACCCTGCGCGTTTTCTCCTCAAGCGTGAACGCGCGCGTGGGGCACATGGTTATACATGCTCCGCAATGTGTGCATCTATCCTCGTTGCGCAACACGTCCTGGCTGAGGTACTGTATCTCAAGTCCCGCCTCCCGCAGGTATTTTATGCCTCGGTTGTAGTCCTTCTGTTCGCCGGTCAATTCCATGATCATCAGGCCCTCTTCGCCCGGGGAAATGGAGGCTTTGAGAATATTGAAGTCAAGCCCGAACTCCCTGATGAGGCCGCTGACAATAGGCTTATCTGTGGCCTGTTGCGGGAAATGTAAGACGATTTTCTTCGCTACTTTCATAATCTTCGCCTCCTTCAGGGCAACGGTCTTTCCTCGAGGGCTTTGAGCTTGATACCGGATTCCACCCCGGGCAGAGGTGCGACAGGGTCGCTCAGCAGGAATCGGCCGCTGCTGATCCATTCTTTTAACGTCGATGCTATCTCCACCGCCCCGGGGTAGCTCGACAGCGCCGCCGTCGGAACATCCTTGCCACCCACGTTTATCTTTCCTGATTTCAGGTCGGCGTAGCTCACCTCGGCCAGCACATCCGGCTTCCTGTTGGGGTAGGCGTCGGAATAGTCCACCACCGGCGCCAGTATATCTGCATCGGTCACCAGCGTATATTGCAGTATCTCCTCGTTCAACACGGGGATGGGGACACCTATGCCGACGGTCAGTGTTGCGCCATAGCCCAGGAAACTGGTGCCCACCAGCCACTTGGGCTTCATTTGTTTGAGGTCGCCGATAACTGCCAGCGTGCCTGCGCCGCGCGTGGGGACGCCCTTCTCCGTGCGAGGGGCGGACGGATTATGCTGGGTTCCGTGCCATGCTACGTAGCCAACACCGCCGCCCAGGAAAATGCGCGTGCCGATGCCGATCGTTTTATACAGGGGATCGTTCAACAGGGGAGCAAGCTGGCCAGCAGAGCAGAAATTGGCATTGCCCATCCTGGGTTTGAGTACTCCCATGTAAGTATAGATCATGCGGTTGCTGACATTTACAGCCACATTATAGTTCTGGTAGGCGTTACGGAGGTTAAAGAGGATGGCCTCATTGATGGTGTTGATATTTATCAGGGTCTCCAGCTTCTTGCGCGGATAGCAGTCCGTACCGTAGCCGCTGGCCACCATACGGATATCCTTTCCCGCGACGAGCTCCTCAATCACGTGGCCGCCGCCATAATTAAACTCTCCCGGGTATATCCTGTTCTTGGGGTCTTCATCCGGCATGGCCGTGGCGCCCAGTATGATATCAACAGCCGCTACACCCGTATAAGCAGGCACATCGTTGAGGTAGACCCTGCCACCACCCACTTTCATCCTGGGTTTGGTATGGCCGAGGTTCATGTAGGCGCTGGACGAGCACATCGGGCCGAAGGTCCCGGTGGTCACCACATCTATCTCTTTAGCTGCGGCTGCAACACCTTTTTTCCGGGCAATGCCGATCACTTCTTCAGCAGTGACCACGACCGCCTGGCCTTTTTTAATTTTTTCATTGATCTCTGCGATCGTCCTGGCCATATCTCCCTCCTTTATAAAATTACAGGCCCGCACGGTGAAGCTGTTTCGGCTGCCTCAGCCGCAACGGGCGGCAATTACCCTGCGAGGTATGCTGCCTAAATTCTAATGCCTGCCGTACTTTTCGTAAAATACGAGCTCCGATATGTCTCTACGCGGCGGACCTTTTGACTCGCCGGCCGGATAGCCCAGCGGGGTCATCTCCACTGAGACCACACCCTCAGGCAGCTCGAGTATCGCGTCAACCTTCTTCGAATCGGGTATATATCCCACATGCACCGTCCCCAGGCCCATTGCCCGCGCCGCCAGCGCCAGGTTCTGCATGGCGATGCCGATGTCGAACATGAACCAATCTCCCCTGTCCGTCACCAGACTGTTTTTATAGTAGCCGGATTTGCCCAGTTCCGCGCAGGCAACTATAACAACGGGCGCATGCCTGATAGCCTCGGTGGACGGATTGCCTTTGTTCAAGCATTCGGACAGGCGAACTTTGGTCTCCTGGTCTTTCACGACCACGTAGCGTGTGCACTGCGTATTAGCCCATGAGGGCGCCCAGCGGGCGGCTTCCAGCACCCTGTTGAGAATATCGTCGGAAACAGGGGTATCCCTGTACTGGCGTACGCTGCGCCTGCTGTAAATGGCTTCGAAAGTATCCATCCCGCTAATTCTCCTGCCTGTTATTTGGCGTCCTTCACCAGCGCGATAAGCTCATCCGGCCGCATCTCCTGTTGTTCTCCCGTCTCCATATTACGCACCATCACGATACCGGCCTTCATCTCGTCGTCACCGATGATAGCTGCATACCTGACACCGGCGACATTGGCATTCCTGAGCTGTGCCTTGAGACTGCGTTCGCCCGAAGAAATCAGCAGCGCTATACCTTCTCCACGCAACGCCGCTGACAGCCGCACAGCCTCAATCCTGGCATCCTCTCCCAGGCAGGCGATAAAAACGGCCGGCCTATCTGCCGGAGGAACCTTTATACTCTGCGTCCTCAAGTTCAGTACAATGCGCTCCAGCCCGGCGGCAAAACCTATGCCCGGCACAGGCTTTCCCCCTATCATGGCGACCAGATCGTCATAACGTCCACCGCCGCCCAGCGCGCTCTGTGATCCGCCGTCGACAGGCTGGATTTCAAATACGGTTTTAGTATAGTAATCCAACCCTCTTACAAGCCTGTGATTCAATATGAACTTGATACCCAGGGCCTTGAGGTGACCCTGCAACGATTCGAAGTGTTGCGCGCATTCCGGGCAGAGATAGTCTGCGCTCCTGGGGGCCAGGTCGGCCGCAGACTGGCAGGCGGGCTTTTTACAATCCAGCAGCCTCAACGGATTCTTCTCAAGCCTTACCCGGCAGTCGTCACACAACTGCCCTTTCGACGGCGCATAATATTCCTTCAATTTCTGCAGGTGGTCCGGGCGGCACTTCTTACAGCCGATGCTGTTTAGCTGCAGCGAAAAGTCCGTAAGTCCCAGAGATCCAAAAAAGCTGAGCGCCATGTGAATTATTTCGGCATCCAGCACGGGAGATTGATCCCCGATGGCCTCGCAGCCGAACTGGTGGTGCTGCCGGTAACGTCCCGCCTGCGGTCTCTCGTAGCGGAAGATATCGGCGAAGTAGAACAGCTTTACAGGCTGAGGAAGGTTATCCATGCCGTGCTCCAGATAAGCACGGCAAACCGGTGCAGTGCCTTCCGGCCTGAGGGCCATCTCGTTATCGGAACGGTCCTTGAAAATATACATCTCCTTGTTGACGATATCCGTGCCCTCTCCCACGCTGCGCAGGAAGAGACCCGCCTCCTCAAAAGCAGGGGTGCTGATGCGGCTATACCCGTACAGGCGGCAAATCTCCAGCGCCCTCTCTTCTATATAGCGCCAGTAGGGCTGCTCCTCCGGCAACGTATCGGCTGTGCCTCGTGGTGCTTTAAACAAATGCGTTCTCCCTTTCAGGCCATTATTATATTACAGGCGGTCAAAACATTGCTCATTCTTCCACTTCACCCGCGATCCAATCCAGGTAATCCTCGTTGCCTGCCATGACAGGCAATGCTATCACCTCGGGTACCGAGTATCTGTGGACACTTTTCACCGCATCTACAATGTCTTTGACCCGCGATGCCCTCGTCTTGATAATCAGCAACACCTCGTCGGCCGCATCGATCTTTCCCTGCCACCAGAACAGAGAGGATATCTTTGGAACGATATTAACGCAGGCAGCCAGGCGTTTATCCAGGAGGATAGACGTGATCTTATTGCCTTCTTCCAGACCGGAAGCCGTTACCAGTACAACCACAAAGCCGGTCGCCTCCGCCATACCTCAGCCCCCCTTATCATCAATTATTTTTTAGTAGCAGCGTACCTGTACATATAGGACACCACTCTAATAGCCTCCCTGAGTGACGCGGCCACAGGAAATCCGGCGTCCTCGCACATCTTCTTGGCTAATAGAGTCATCCGTCGTTCCGCCTCATTATCTGTATAGGCATCGATGGCTACCGTTATTATTACCAGCCTGCCGGCCTCATCGCGTGCGAAACGGCAGCCGGCCAGAAAATCCTCGGTTATAGCTCTTAGTTTCTCCTCGGTGCCGTTACCCCACATCAAGGTCATGAACCTTATTATGTCGAACTGCAGAATAATGGAATGAATCTGCTTCTCACCCGCCACGATGCGCAGCACATCTGACAGCCTGCCTTCGCCCGAGAACTTGTAGAACAGTTGCCATGAATCCAGCGGATTTCCTATCATAGTTCCAGCGGCCGGGACAAACGTCCTCAGTTCATCTATAGCCTTCCGGGAAAACTGTGGGACCTGCAGTCCTGCCTTCACGCACATGTCACTCTGAACCACGGCGAATCCGCCGGAGTAAGTTACGATTGCTACTCCGTTTCCGGATGGCACCCTGGATAAGTCCATTGTAATGGTAGTATTGAGCAAGTCATCTATATCGTCTACCTGCACCACACCGCTCTGCCTGAACATGGTTGACCATGTCTGTGCCGTACCGGCCAGCGAACCCGTGTGCGACGAAGCCACCCTGCCACCAGCCGCGGTCACCCCGCCCTTAAGCGCAACCAGCGGTTTTTTACCTGCCGCATATTCCAGCGCGGACCTTAGCCTCTTCCCGTCCCGGATACCTTCGATATAAAGGGCGATAACCCTGGTATCGGGATCATCCGCCAGGTACTCAAGAAAATCGGGGCAATCGAGATCAACAGCGTTGCCGTAGCTGACCATCTTACTGATCTTTATATTCATTGTTTTGCCGGCATAGACAAACAGCTGTGCAAAGGTGCCGCTCTGGGAGATGACGCCTATGTTCCCCTCCACATTGGTGGACGCGGGATTAAATGACAGGCCAGATTTCGGGCAATACGTTCCCATGCAGTTGGGTCCGATGATCCTTATCTTACCCCGCGCCATATCCGCCAGCTCTTTCTCACGCTTGATGCCCTCCGGCAGCCCGGTCTCGCTGAATCCCGATGTGAATAAATGTACGCCTTTTACCCCTTTTTTTATACAGTCGCTGACGGCGCTCAATGCGAACCGAACCGGGACCGCTATGACGGCATAATCAATGGGGACATCGATATCCATAATGCTTGCATATGATTTCCTGCCCAGCACTTCCTCGTAGTTGGGATTAACCAGGTAGAGCCTGTCACGCATTTTTGTGGCCAGCAGGGAATAGGTGTAATTATCCGCCTGTGAAGCACCGATGATGGCTGTATTGCGTGGGCAAAAGATGCTGTTCAGCTCTTCAAACTTAGCGGTATTCATGTTTCTTCCTTTCTAATGGCGCTTGGAAAAAAACGGCTTATCAAGGATACATTTACAGCGCATGAAGTTCAAATTTCAGCGGCGGCGGCTGTTACACAAAATAGGATCCACCGGGTGGGACGGTGGACCCTATTGGTTATCGATAAATCAGGTGTTTTTTAGATTTCCCTGGCGAGAATCTTCTCTTTAAGTATCTCGAACTCATCGCGGGTCAGAACGCAGGTGTTTGCGTCTTCGCCGATCTCGACTTTGTCCTCGAATACGGTTACTGCCGGGCAGCAGGAGCCTTCGCGGCACAGTTTCACAATTTTCATCTAAGTACCTCCAGATATTTGGTCATTGAGCTGACGGTTTGCCCCACCAGCAATCAGATTCTTACTGAATATCCGGTACCGCCATTCCAAATATGATAATACCCCGGAATACGGCATGCAAATGACGGAAGTCACATTACATACGGAAAACATTTGCCACGGATTACAGCCATGCCTTATTATACAGTTGCTGGAGAGTGTATGGATCCAACTTCATTATTTACCAAGGCCAGGGAATACCTGCCTCCCGATAAGCTGGCTATCGTGGAGGCTGCCTATGATTATGCCCTCAAGGCGCATGACGGCCAGAAGCGCAAATCCGGCGTACCCTTCCTGGAGCATCCCCTTCAGACGGCCATGACTCTGGCCGATCTACAGCTCGATGCCGCCACGCTGGCAGCCGCCCTCCTGCACGATGTACCCGAGGACTGCAACATACCGATATCACAGCTTGAGAAGCAGTTCGGCCCCGATGTCAGCAAGCTGGTGGACGGGGTAACCAAGTTGAGCAGGCTGGCATGGAGGCGCGACATAGCGGTCAGCAGCCGGGAGACGCAGGCGGAGAACCTGCGCAAGATGCTTATCGCCATGGCTGAGGACCTGCGCGTGGTCTTCATCAAGCTGGCGGACAGGTTGCATAATATGAACACGCTGCAGGCGTTGCCGCCGGACAGGAGGCAGGCCATCGCGCAGGAGACCCTGGAGATATACGCCCCGCTGGCGCACAGGCTGGGCATGTGGGATATAAAATGGCAGCTTGAAGACCTGTCTTTCCGATATCTGCAGCCCGAGGAGTACCGTGAGATTGCGCGAATGGTGGCGGTGCGCCGGTCGTTGCGCGAAGGCTTTATCGATGACGCCGTCCGCGTACTGCGCGACGAGATGGTCATCGCAGGCATCCAGGGCGAGGTGTACGGCCGGCCCAAGCATATCTACAGCATCTTTAACAAGATACAGAGGTATGCGGCCATAGGCAGGAGCTTCGGGGATATCCATGACCTTTTCGCCCTGCGCGTGCTGGTTAACTCGGTACCCGACTGCTACAAGGTGCTGGGCATCATCCACAACACCTGGCACCCGATCACAGAAGAATTCAATGACTACATCGCCAATCCCAAGGACAACGGATACCAGTCTTTGCATACCACCGTTATGACCGGGGACGGCGCATCGACGCCGCTCGAGATACAAATTCGAACCTATGACATGCACCGGATGTCGGAATACGGCGTGGCAGCGCACTGGCGCTATAAAGAAGGGGCCAAGCCGGACCTGAATTTCGAGGAGAAGATCTCCTGGCTGCGCCAGCTCATCGACTGGCAGAGCTCCCTTGACAGCGAGGAGTTCCTGACTTCATTGAAAGAGGACTTCTTCTCCGACCAGGTCTTCGTTTATACGCCGAAAGGGGAGATAAGGCCTTTCCCGAAAGGCGCCACACCTCTGGATTTCGCCTATCGCATCCACACCGATCTCGGTCACCGCTGCATCGGCGCAAAAGTCAATGGCAAGCTGGTCTCCCTCAACTATGAGCTAAAGAACGGCGATATAGTCGAGATAGTAGCCAGTAAGACCGAGAAAGCGCCGAGCCTGGATTGGATCAATCCGGACCTGGGTTTCGTCAAGACCGCCCATGCCAAGGAGAAGATCCGAGCCTGGTATAAGAAGCAGGAGCGGGCGCAGAACATTGAGCGAGGCAGGACCATCCTGGAAAAAGAACTCAAGCGGATGGGGATCGACGTGGCCAACTACGAGGAGCTTGCCGGACTGCTCAATTTCGACACAACGGACGACTTTATGGCTGCTGTAGGTTACGGCGGCATTACACCTCATCAGATCGCCACTAAACTGGCAGGAGAGCCGGAGGAGATCCCTCTGGCCAAACCCACGGCCGCGCCTGCGCACCATAAGGGCTCGGGCATACAGGTGCTGGGCGTGGGCGACCTGCTCACGCACCTGGCTCAATGTTGCCATCCGGTGCCCGGTGATGATATTATCGGGTACATTACGCGTAGCCACGGCATCACCGTGCACCGCAAAAACTGCATAAACGTTATTAACGAGGAAGAGCAGGAGCGGCTGATCAACGTAAGCTGGGGCCAGATGGAGGACGTGTACCCGGTAGATATTCAGGTGGAAGCTTTCGACCGGGTGGGGCTGTTGCGGGACATTACGACGGCGGTAGCCGAAGAGAAGATTAACATAACCAGTGTGAACACCCAGTACAATGACGACGTGTTTACCATGTTTGCAACGATAGAGATAAAGAGTATGGCCCAGTTAAATCATATATTAAACAGGCTTATGAGCCTGCGTGGCGTTATAAACGCCACCAAGGCCCATACTGCCAGGATGAACGTTAGTTCATGATATCAAAGGAGGTAGTCACAATTGCCCAAGACTAAGACAGCGGAAAAATCAGCCAGATCTGCCGTTAGGAAAGCAGAGCGCAATAAGGCCATCAAGAGCGGCACCAAGAGCAAGGTCACCAGAGCAGAGAAATTAATAGCCTCTAAAAAAGACGGAGAGGCCGGCGCGGCCGTGACCGAGGCCATAAGCTCCCTGGATAGGGCGGCCAAACGCAAGGTGATACATGCCAATACCGCATCCCGCAAGAAATCGCGCCTGATGAAGAAGTTTAACGCATTAAAAAAGAAATAGCCCGCTTGCAGGAGGCCGGCCAGTGACAGACTCTTTGTTGTCCCATTTTCAGTCCGTAGGATCGGACCTCTACAGCCGCGGCATGGTTTCCGTGCATGGTGGCAATCTGAGCATCAGAGATGAAGACAGCGTTGTCATCACGCGCAGCGGCAGCCGGCTGGGATACCTGTCGGACTCGGACCTGATCAGGACCGGCCTCGAGAAAGATGACGAAAACACCCGCCTGGCCTCGACAGAGCTGCAGGTGCACCGGGCCATCTATCGGCAGGGATTGTTCAAGGCCGTCGTTCACAGCCACCCCATCCATGCTACAGCCCTCTCCTTCGTGCGACATATCATCCATACCGAGGACGAGGGAGGAAGGCTCTTTATACCCGAAGTACCGGTAATAGGATTCGGCAAAGAGCCGCAGCCGGGAGGAGCGGCGGATGAGATCGCCGAAGCGCTCAAGACGCATGCGGTGGTCATGGTTCACCGCCATGGCAGCTTTGCCAGGGGCATGACCCTTGAAGAAGCCTACGTTATTACCGAGCTGCTTGAGATCAGTTGCCGCATACTCTGCCTGGTAAAGGACCTGAAAACTCAGCAACTGTAAGTTCCGTACCTGAAGTTGCCCCCGTTAAGCGGGCGGTGTAGGCGGCGCCGGCCTCCGGCCCTGCTTGAACCTTTCCAACCCTTCGAACATCTCCACATCCCGGAAAAACTCGGCATGTATCTCTTTTTCCTGCCTTATGCCCCGTGGCAGGTCGAGGGCCAACCCGTCATAAGCCGCCCTGCGGTCGTTGATCAGGCTGGTCCACGGATATTCCGCTATTCTGCCGGCAAGCTCGACCGCCCGGTCGAGGGCCGTCCCGTCGGGCACTACCTCCTGGATCAAGCCCATACGCAGCGCCTGTTCTGCGTTTATCATAGCGCCGCTCTCGATAAGGTAGAGCGCATTACCCAGCCCCACGATACGCGGCAGCCTTTGCGTCCCGCCATCGATGAGCGGCACGCCCCAGCGGCGGTTGACCACGCCGAATTTTGCCCCGGCAGCCGCGATACGGAAATCGCACCAGCAGGCCAATTCCAGCCCTCCCGCCAGGCAGTATCCGTTGACGGCCGCTATGGTCGGCTTGCCGATATCCGTGATGCGGCTGAAACCCATGGGGCCGCTTTTATCGGCGCCCTTTCTTTCTATCAACCCCCTCGCTGATTTCAGGTCGGCGCCGGCACAGAAGGAAACGTCCCCCGAGCCTGACAGCACCATAACCATGAGCCCTTTATCGTGCTTAAATTCATTCACAGCCGTTTCCAGCAGGCCGGCTGTTTCGGCGTCCACGGCATTGCGGGCTTCAGGCCGGTTTATCCTCACCACGAGGAGCTGCCCGCGCCTCTCTGTCTCAACCTTTGCCATCATTAACTCCTACTGGTAGCGCAGCGATTCCACAGGGTCCATACTGGCTGCACGCAAGGCCGGATAGAGACCCGAAGCTATCCCTATCAGCGTGGAGACGCCCAGGGCGATCAGGACGATATCGAGTGAAAAGGGCGCCTGAACGGTATAGCCCCCCAGGTTGACCCCGGTTACCATCAGCACGAACAGGAAAGCGATGATTATCCCGATGGCTCCTCCCGAAATGCTGAGAATGGCGGATTCAACCAGGAACTGCTTCAAGATATCCAGCCTCCTGGCCCCCACGGCTTTCCTTATACCGATCTCGCGTGTTCGCTCTGTGACCGATACCAGCATAATATTCATGATACCTATTCCGCCCACAACCAGGGATATGGCGCCCACGCTGGCCAGGAAAAGCTGAAAAACCTCCAGCGCCTGTTTCATCTGGTTGATGATATCGCGCATATCCATGACGTAGAAATCGTTATCCTCTCCCTCACGGATATGATGGCGCTGCCTGAGCACCGATATCGCCTCGTCCTTGGCACTGTCGATGTGGTCCGGGGATATGGCCCGAACAGCAATAGTCTGAACAGGCCGGCCCTCAGTGGTGGTCTCACCCATCAGCTTGGCCTGCATGGTGGTCAACGGGATCATGATAAAGTCGTCAGCACCCGGCAGGAATCCTCCCTTGGCCTCCAGCATACCGACAACCTCGAATATGCGACCGTCAATCCGTATGTTTTTACCCAGCGGATCCTCGTCCTTAAAAAGGTTGATCCTGGCCGTGGCGCCCAGCACCGCCACGCTGGCTCCCGACATAACATCCTCATCCGTTATATGTGAGCCCCGCTCAATAGGATAATCGATGATGCTGCGTATATTGGGCATCGCTCCCATTATATCCGTGCCGACTTTCTCGTTGGCATAGGTGACAGTCGACATTTTTTCAGTCATCGGGGATACCAGGGATACCGAGGGCAGCCGGCTGGAGTTCTCCAGGGCTATGGCATCCTCCATGGTCAATTTACGTGTTATACCGGATATCTGGTCGGCCATCTGGGAAGCGCTGGTAATATAAATAGTCTCAGCTCCAAGGCTCTTGAAAATGCCCATCAGGTTAGCCTCATGTCCACGCCCGAAGGAGATCAGGAACACAACCGAGCTTACACCTATGACGATGCCCAGGATGGTCAGGCCGGATCGCATCTTATTTGCGCGCAGTATCTGCAGGGATACATTAAGGCAGTCTCTGAAATTCATTATTATCTATTATATTGCAATTTTCTTCTGAAGACCTGTAAAGTTTGCCGGCGCCTCGCTCTGGCCAGGCTTTCAAGCTGTTTTAAACGGGGGGCGGCTTCTCATCTTTGATGCGGCGTCCCCCGTATTTTTGCTTCAACTCAATTGTATAGCCCGTCTGAATGGCGTCAAAGCCGTACTTATCGCGTACCCGGTCGATGGCGCGGTCCAGCTTTTCCAGCCGCTTTGTCTCAGCATCGAACAAGCTGAGCTGTGTTTCTCCGCCGGTGAAATTTGACACTTCGAGCCCGATAAGCCTGACCGGTCGATATTTTTTCCCCAGGGTTGATTCCAGCAGTTGCACGGCTACCCGGAAAATGGCATCATCCAGATTAGTTGCCAGTCTCGTTGTCGAACCTCTGTTAACGGTCTCGAAATCCGCATACCTCAATTTGAGAGTTACCGTCCTCGCCATTTTATCCAGGTCCCTCAGCTCCGCGCCCAGTTTCTCTGCGAAATAGCGAAGGGTGGCTTTAAGCATGGCCGAATCCACGGTATCCTGCTCGAAGGTAGTCTCACGGCTGATGGATTTCGCCTCGCCTCTCTCTTCAACGGGGCTGCCGTCGAGACCGCGGGCGTGCTGCTGCAGCCACATCATACCTTCACCGAACCGTGTCTTGAATAAACCTTCCTGCATATCCGCCAGCTGGCCGATCGTCTGAATGCCCATGGTCCTGAGCACTTTGCCCGTCTTATCCCCCACCCCGGGCAATTTCTCGACCGGCATAGGGGACAGAAAGCCTTTTTCCTGCCCGGGCAACACCTCAACCAGCCCATCCGGTTTTCCGGCATCGGAGGCCACCTTGGCCACGACCTTACACGGGGCTATGCCGACCGAGGCCACCAGGCCGGTCTCTCTCCTGATATGCTCCTTGATCTTCAAAGCGAGACCCCGCCAGGAGCCGTAGTTCTGGCAACCCGTGACATCGAGGTACGCTTCATCCAGTCCGCCGGATTCGAGTGAAGGGCTATAATCGCCCAGTATCCGCATGAATCTTTGTGAGAACTCGGCATATTTATGGTAGTTACCCACCAGGAAAATCGCCTGCGGGCAGAGGCGCCTGGCCCTCGCCAGCGGCATGGCAGCGTGTACTCCGAACTTGCGTGCCTCGTAGGAAGCCGAAGCCACCACGCCACGTCCCTTAGGCCTTCCGCCAACTATCACGGGCTTGCCCTGCAGGGCAGGGTTAAGAACCTGCTCGACCGTGACAAAAAACGCGTCAAGATCTATGTGGAAGATCGTGCGTAAGGTTCTTGCTCCCGCATCACCCATCTGGAATACTCACGGAGGACGTATTTAAATTCCGCGGAATCTGTTGATGTTATCGCGAAGTTCGAGCGCGGTTTTGCGGGCCGCCTGTGCATAGTCGGTTCCTTTTGAAGCGTAAAGCACCTGGCGGGCCGCCACAATAATGGCCATTTCCCCGGCGGCGTTGACGCCATACCTTACGGATAGCTCCAGATCGCCGCCCTGCGCTCCTATGCCGGGTATAAGCAGGGGCATGTCCGGGCACAGCTTTCTTATCTCCTTCAGTTCGTCAGGATACGTAGCGCCCACCACAAGGCCGATATTGCCGCCCTTGTTCCAATCGCCGGCGCGCAGTGCAACAGACTGATAGAACTTCATGCCGAAGTTATCCACCAGGTCCTGGAAGTCGGAGGCGCTGCTGTTTGAGGTGCGGCAGAGGACAAAGACGCCCTTGTTGCGATAATCGAGAAACGGCTTTACTGAATCGTAACCCAGGTAAGGATTGACCGTTGCCGCGTCGAATTTATAGTAGTCGAAAAGCGCCCTGGCATAGGCGGCTGCAGTATTGCCTATGTCCCCCCTTTTAGCATCGCCTATAACCGGGATGTCCCGTGGGATGTAGGCCACGGTTTTCTTGAGGGCCTGCAGCCCGCGTATGCCCATGGCCTCATAGAAGGCCAGGTTGGGCTTATAGCAGCAGACCAGGTCGGACGTCGCATCGATGATCGCCCGGTTGAACTCGAAGACGTCCTTGACCGGCAACTTCGAAGGATCGGGGTCCAGCCCTATACACAGCAGGCTGCGGTTGCGCCGAGAGGCATCAAGTAGATGGCTTACAAATTCCACGGCTTAATTATATAATAATTACCTGATGTATAGCCTGACCTGGATAGCCGCGGGGCTAATATTCGGCTCTTTGCCTTTCTCCGTCTGGATCGGCAAAATATTCCTGCGCAAGGATATCCGGGAATACGGCGACGGTGCGCCCGGGGCCACCAACGTGGCCCGGGCGGGCAGCAAAACTCTATACGTGATCGCCGCCTTGCTGGACGCCTTCAAAGGTACGGCGCCTGTGTGGCTGTCCCAGAGCCTATCTGGAGTCGCCGGCTGGGAGCTGGCCGCCGTTGCAGTGGCGCCGGTGATAGGGCATGCCTTTTCTCCTTTCCTTAAATTCAGGGGCGGCATGGGTGTTGCCACCACTTTTGGTGTCTGGTTGGGGTTGACAGGCTGGCTGGGGCCGTTGGCCATGACACTCTGTATCGGGTCCATGTTTATCGTTCAGAAGAACTGGGTATGGGCCAGCGTGGTCGGAATGCTCGTTTTCCTCATTGTGCTGTTGTTTATCCCTGATCCTTTTATCAAAACTTACAGGGCGCCTCTTTTCTGCGCCGGCCTGGCGCACGCCACCATCATGACCATCAGGCGCTATTCCTATTTTCAAAGCTGGCCGGAGCCGCAGGCCTGGCTCGGCAAGGTATTGGGAAAACGATGATTGCCGGCGATCCGCTGCTGTTGCCAAATATCCTGGTCGTCCTCTGTGTGCTTTACCTGGTGGTGGTAGGCGCCATTAATATGCACAAGCTGCACAACCTGCGGGACTATCAGAAGATCAAGACCTTTCCCCGCGTCTCCGTCCTGGTGCCGGCCAGGAACGAAGAGGATACCATCGGTCCCTGCATCAGCTCGCTACTGGCACAGGACTACCCCGATTTCCAGGTGATCGTGCTTAACGACAATTCCACTGACGGCACTGCTGCAATATTAAGTAACCTCGGTCGGCGCGATAGCCGACTGAAGGTCATTAACGGCCAACCTCTTCCGCCGGATTGGCTGGGCAAGCACTGGGCCTGCCACCAGCTCTACCAGGCTGCCGACAGTGAATTGCTGATGTTCACAGATGCCGATACAGTGCACACGCCGGATACCCTCCATTGCGCCGCGGCGGCGCTGCTGGAAGAGAAGGCGGATATGCTTTCCATCATACCGAGGCATAAACTTGGCAGTCTGGCAGAGCAATTAATAATGCCAATGTTTGCCCTGGGAGCCTTTGCCAACATACCCCTGCCTGCGCGCTTGAGGCCGGGAAGCACGAAGCTGGTATCTTCAAGCGGCAAACTGATGCTGTTCCGACGCCGATCTTATGAAGATACCGGGGGATTTCAGAGTATACGGCAGAGCGTTCTGGACGACCTGCAACTGGCGGAGAAAATATCTCTGCTCGGGATGCGCTACCGCGTATTCGACGGGACAAATAATGTTACTTGCCGCATGTACCATAACTGGACGGAAGTGCATCTGGGCCTGACTAAAAACGTGTTCCCCTCCTACGGATATAACGTGCCGCTTTTTACCTTCACCTGGCTGTGGATCAACTTTGTTTTCTGGGAGCCTGTTATAGCACTGGGTGTGCACAAGATGCCTGATTATCCGCCTGTACTATCCCTGGGTCTGGCGGCCATCTCCATTATATCCTGCCTGGTCCTGTTTGCTTTCTACTATCAGCGCTTCAAATTCCCGCTGTACACAGTACTCCTCTACCCGGTAAGTGTATCCCTCATGACAGCCATCGCATTTTCATCCATGTTCCTCACGCTATCGGGGCGGGCCACCTGGAAAGACCGTAAAATGCCGAACCGCAAGATACCATAAATAAAAAACCAAAGGAAAAATATTGCCGTCTAATACATGACATCAGGACCGAGTGCATCAAATATTATTCTTAGACATCCTGTTCTACATACAGTCGGCCATAGTGGCCAGCCTGATAGTGCTGCTTATTATATCTCTGGCCAATATGCGGTACCTGCGACGCCTTTATACATATCCGGCGCCCTCCGCCTGGCCACGCTGCTCGGTGCTGGTCCCTGCCCGCAATGAGGAGAACAACATCGGCAGGTGCGCGGGCGGCCTGCTGGCCCAGGATTATCCCGATTTCCAGGTTATAGTGCTGGACGACAACTCAACCGACCGGACCTGGCAGATACTGCAGGAACTTGCAGCTAAAGATCCGAGGCTCATCCTGATAAAGGGCAAACCTCTGCCCGATGACTGGCTGGGCAAACACTGGGCCTGCCATCAGCTGGCACAGAAGGCGGACGGCGAACTGCTGGTTTTCGTCGATGCAGACACGTATCACGAGCCGGGCATGCTGCGCGGCGCCACGGCGGCCATGGCAACCGAGAACACTTGCCTGATCTCGGCGCTGCCGCGGCAGATCGTTGTCTCATGGTCCGAGCTTTTGAGCATACCGGCCTTTTACCTCGGCATGCTGTGCGGAGTGCCCCTTGAGCTAACCCGACTCCAGCGTAATCCGCTGTTGTTCGCCATACTCGGGCAGTTCCTGATCTTCCGCAGGGATGCTTACGACGCGGCCGGGGGCTACGCGGCGGTCAAGCACAACGTGGTCGACGATATCGCCATTGGCAGACGGGTGCACGCCATGGGCCTGAAGTATAAACTACTGGACGGCGACGGCATGGTCTCCTGCAGGATGTACCGCAACTTCGACCAAGTCTGGAAAGGATTGACCAAAAGCACCTTCGCCACCTTCAATTTCGATCCCTATTTCCTGATATTAATGTATACGCTGGTGCTGATATTCTTTGTCAGCCCGCCGGTGGTGCTGGGAATAGGACTGGCTGACCCGCAGGTGCCGATGGAGATAACCGCCATGGCTGGAATAGCAGTCATCCTCAACTTGATACTCTGGACGAACAGCAACGTACGGTTTCATTTCCCGCTGTATGTTGTATTAATATATCCTTTCAGCGCTATTTTTATGACGGTGGTCGCCTTCGCTTCCATGATTCTTACCATGCAGGGGAAAGCGTTCTGGAAGGGCCGCCGTATGCCCAGGTTCGTTAAGCTCTGAAGCAGCTCTCCACAGATCTGTTCCTTCCATAAAATACTGCCCTTGCCGCCCTTATAACTGTCTGACGTCTCCGGCAATGCTATAATTCAATCTACGATGGACTATATTGCCGCCGCCGCATATCTGGCGGGACTCACAGATTACGAGATATCGCCGGCCTCCGCCTATAACGCCGCCAATTTCGACCTGCGCAGGGTCGAGACGCTGCTGCGTGAACTGGGGCGGCCCCAGAGAGGCAGGAAGACGGTGCACATAGCCGGCACCAAGGGCAAGGGCAGTACGGCGGCGATGATATCCTCTATCCTGGTCTCGGCGGGCAACTGCACCGGGCTTTTCACATCCCCTCATCTGTATAGCTGGCAGGAAAGGATCGCCATCAACGGCCGCCGGGTGACCAAAAAAGATTTTGCCCGCCTGGCGGGCGCCGTTCAAAAGCATGTACAGACCATTAGTAACCGGGCGCGCTTCGGAAAAATCACCACCTTCGAAGCGCTGACCGCCATGGCGTTCCTCTATTTCAGGGATAGGGGGGCAAACTTCCAGGTGCTGGAAACAGGGATGGGGGGAAGGCTGGATGCCACCAGCGTCGTCGATCCTGAAGTGTGCATACTGACCTCCATCAGCTTCGACCATACCGGGGTGCTGGGCAATACGCTATCCAGCATCGCCGGCGAAAAAGCGGGGATCATCAAACCGGGCTGCACGGTAATCAGCGCCCCGCAGGAACCGGAAGCTCTGGCCGTGATCAGGGAAAAATGCCGGTTACTTGGTTCGGAGCTGGTACTGGCAGGGAAGGATATAAACTGGAAACGTCTGAGCGGGAATCTGAATGGGCAGTCTTTTACCGTCAGGAGCAGGAACGGCAGTTATAAACTGCAAATCCCACTGCTGGGCGATTATCAGATGGAAAACGCCAGCCTGGCCGTGGCGGCCGCAGAAGCGCTGCAGCAGAGCGGCGCCGGGATCACCCGCGATCATATAGCACAAGGACTGAAAAGCGTTAAATGGCCGGCGCGCCTGCAGGTACTTAAACGGGTCCCCCTGCTTGTAATAGACGGAGCACACAATGCCCACTCAATGAAGGTCCTTCTCGAATCAATAAAAAAATATTTTCCTTATAAAAAACTTCACGTGATATTCGGTTCGTCGAGTGACAAGGACATAGACGGCATGGCAAAAGCGCTGGCCGGAGCGGCAGGGAAGGTAATTATCACCAGCTCGTGCCATCCCAGGGCAGCCGCTGCAGAGCAGTTGGCAAGGGTGTTCCGGCAGCACGGCATTCGGACGGACATCAAGCCGGACGCCCCCCAGGCCTTGTCCGCGGGCCTGGCCGCCTCCTCAGACGACGACCTCATACTGGCCACCGGATCACTCTTTCTGGCAGCGGAAGTCGGAAGGGCGTTTAAGGATGGTAATTTTGGATAAATTGACCCTGCACCGTCACACGGCGCCCGGGAATTGAGTTGAAAATCAAGCCTTTTGAGAGGTATCGGCCACTACAGGGAGCATCCTGTCGAGCAGACGCTGCAACGTCATGATGTGAACACATTGACCCCACTGGGAGAAGAAATGGCAGTTGCAGAACCACTTTCCATCGCTGAGTGACAGGCTGTGGCTGTCATTCTCACCACGGAAGTCAGCTGAGAAATTGTGGATGGTCACCCGCTCAGGCTCCTCTGCATAGCGTTTGGCTTTTTCGATCTTGCCGGCGAGACTGGGCTGCATCGCTTACCTCCGCAAAAAGTATATAACGGACTGAATTAAAAGTCTATTTAAATTTAAAGAATTTTATGTCAACAAATTAGACTACTATATAACGGCATTCGCTGTGCCTCTTTCTTTACACCCTATCTAAGGTTATCTGCTAAAATTGTTCAACATAGTCTATGCAGGACAAACTGTTTTCTATTATCCGCAAGCTCAAAGCAGATTACGTCGAGGTCCGCCTTGACAAAAGCGAATCGAGCCGTCTGGTCTATCGGGGCGAGCGACTGGAAGAGGCGGGGAGGACAGCCAGCGCCGGCGGTTGCGTGCGCGCGCTGGTGAAGGGCGGCTGGGGCTTTGCCAGCTTTAACAGTCCGGACAGGCTGTCGAAAAGCGCTGCCATGGCGGTGGAGCAGGCCACCCATGTGGGCAAAGGAAACAGCGAGTTCAGCCCCGCCCGGGCTATCGTTGATAAGGTTGAAGCCGAATATAAAAAGAATCCCCTCGCAGTCACTCTCTCCACCAAGAAGTCACTGCTGGATGAGTACAACCGCATCATGCTTGAAACACCGGGCATACAGACCACCAGCATCGGCTACGGGGATATCAGGAAGAAGGTCACCTATGCCAGCTCTGACGGCTCTTATATCGAACAAAGCCGCATAGACTTAACCCTGCGCCTTTCAGCCATCGCCAGCCGGAACGGCGATGTCCAGCAGGTCGGCCTGAGCATAGGCAGCAAGGGTGATTTTTCTACGGTGGAATGTCTGCAGGAGAAGGCCAGGGGTATCGCCCTGCGGGCTGTAGCCATGCTCTCCGCTCCCGAGGTCAAGGGGGGCAGCTACACCGTGGTCCTCGATCCGGTCCTGGCGGGCGTCTTCGTTCACGAGGCGTTCGGCCACCTCTCCGAGGCAGACCATATCTATGAGAATCCCCAGATGCGGGAAATAATGGTGCTGGGACGCAGTTTCGGAGGGCAACACCTCAATATCGTGGACGGGGCAGCCGTGCCCGGCCTGCGCGGCAGCTACAGGTATGATGATGAAGGGACACCGGCCAGCAAGACCTACTTGATAAAGGAAGGGGTGCTCAACAGCCGGCTTCACTCCCGTGAGACGGCCGCCAGGATGGGGGAGAAACCGACCGGCAACGCCCGCGCTATCAACTATACCTATCCTCCCATAGTGCGCATGACCAATACCTATATTGAGCCGGGATCCACCGCATTCGCCGACATGATCAGCGAGATCAAAGAAGGTGTTTACGCCAGGGACTGGTATGGCGGCACCACCAGCCTCGAGATGTTCACATTCTCCGCCGGTGAAGCTTACATGATCAGGGATGGCAAGATCGCTGAGATGATCAGGCCCGTCGTCCTCAGCGGCAACGTTTTCACAACGCTGCATAACATAGATGCCGTCGGCAATGATCTTGATATGAACCAGGGCGGCGGCTGCGGCAAAGCCGGCCAATCGCCGCTGCCCGTCTCCAACGGCAGCCCTCACATAAGGATACAGAACTGCCTGGTGGGGGGTAAATAAATGGAAAAGATACTTGAAATCGCCCGCAGGTCCGCAGACAGCGCCGAGGTCTTCCGTGTAACATCCGTCAGGATGCCGGCCCAGTTCGAGGCCAACCGCCTCAAGCAGATCCAGAGCAAGGAATCGGTCTCCGTGGCCCTGCGCCTGGTCAAGAACGGTAGAATGGGCTTTGCCCAGGCCAGCGGCAATATACCCCCCGCCGATCTGGTCGGCATGGCCCTGGAGACCAGCCAGTTCGGCTACCCGGTGAACTTCGATTTCCCCATCCTGCGGTCCTTTGAACAAGTCGCTGTCTATGATCCGCAGGTCGAAAGCATCGGTATCGACAGTATGATCAACCTCGGCCAGACCGTTATCGACGCCGTGTGCGCCAATACACCGGGGATACTCTGCGAGGGCAGCATATCCCGCGGCACAGCCACGTTTGAGATCGCCAGCACCGGCGGCGGGCACGCTTCCTGCAAGCGCACCAATTTCAGCATAAGCATGGACGGCATGCTGGTCAGGGACGGGGACATACTGTACGTCGGCGATATCCGCAGTTCCTGCCGTCCTATCACGGACCCTGCACCGGTCGCGGGCGAAATCATCAGGCAGCTCGACCTTGCCAGGAGCAATGCCCCCATCAAGTCGGGCGCCATGCCGGTGATTTTCACGCCTTTCGGCCTGGCAGGCTCGCTGCTGGCCCCGCTCATCTCCGCTTTTAACGGCAAGACTGTACTGGACGGCGCCTCGCCTATTAAAGACAAAAAAGATATGGTTATATTCGACAGCAAGCTGGTATTGGCCGATGATCCCACCATACCCTACCAGCCGGGAAGCACGCCCTTCGATGACGAAGGGATGCCGGCAACGCGCAACGCTCTGATCGACCACGGGAAGGTCGTGCAATTCTATTATGACCTGCATACGGCGGCGCTCGCCGGAACATCGAGCACGGGCAATGCCGGCCGCAACGGCGGAATGCCCTCCCCATCGATCCATGCGCTGGTGATCGATGGCGGGAAGACATCCCAGGCCGAAATGATAAAAGATATGAAAGAGGGGCTGATCATCGAGCAGATGATGGGCGCCGAACAGGGAAATATCCTCAACGGTGATTTCAGCGGAAATGTGCTCCTGGGCTACAAAGTGGATAATGGTGAAATAACCGGCAGGGTCAAGGACACCATGGTTTCCGGCAACGTTTATCAACTGTTAAAAGAGGTCCTGGCGATGGGAAGCGACTCCCGCTGGATAGCCGGGTATGTGAATACGCCGAGCATCTACTGTCCCGCCATTTCCGTCGCCGCCAAATAAGGAAATGAAAAAACTGGTCAATTTCCACAAAGAGCCGCGGCCGCATCCCTGCGACCTGGTGGCGGCATGGCCGGGCATCGGCAACCTGTCCCTCATAGTGACACGCTACCTGAGGGAGAAGCTGGACGCGGAGGAGATCGGGGAGATCGAGCCCTTCACCTTCTTCGATCCCATCGGCGTGATGGTCAAGGACAACATCGTCGAAACTCCGCAGTTCCCCGAGGGCAAATTCTTCTACTGGCATAATGTGGCCGGCAAAAAGGACATCCTCTTTTTCATCAGCGACGAGCAGCCCGCCTATAAGGGTTATGACCTGGCCAACTTTATTCTCGACGTAGCCAAGAAATTTAAGGTCCAACGGGTTTACACCTTTGCGGCCGCCATAGCCAAGATCCACCATACCGAGCAGCCCAGAGTATGGGGAGTAGCCACCGACGCATCGCTGGTTGCCTTCCTTAAAAAGTTTGACGTCGTGCTGCGCGGCCGCCTGCAGATCGCCGGGTTGAACGGACTGTTGCTGGGGGTTGCCAGGGAGCGTTCTATGGAAGGTATCTGCCTGCTGGGGGAGGTCCCCTCCTATACCACGCGTATACCCAATCCCAAGGCTTCACTGGCCGTTTTAAAGGTACTGCTTCAGGTGCTCGAAGTCGAGATCGACCTCAGTGATCTGGCCAAAGTCGCCGAGGAGTCGGACCAGCAGATGAAGCGGCTGGCTGCCCAGGCGATGGGTGAATATATCGACCGCTACACCCGTCCGGTATGGCCACCCCCGGAGGACGAGGGTGAATTTGAGGACGAGGAGGAAGATGAGGAGGAATGAATGAATCACAGCTCCCGCTGAGCGAAATCATCGCTAAAACACTGTATTCGAACGATGACATCAGTCACTCTGATCTGGTCCGGCTGTCAGATTTGAACGATGACGACCTGTCGCAATATAAAAGAGCCTGGAACAGCGCCGACCTGCAAAGGCGCGCGCTTATCATATCTAAACTCTGTAGCCTGGGCGAGGAAGACGCCAGGCTGGATTTCACGCGCATATTCAAGTTTTGTCTTGATGATGTCGACGCGAGCGTACGCATCAAAGCCCTTGAGGGGCTGGAGCTTGAAGACAAGTACAATTTCGCGCTGCCGGTGATCAAGACGCTTAAGATGGATGAATCGCCGGAGGTCAGGGAGACCGCTGCCCGGGTGATGGGCAAATTTGCTATCATGGCTGAGCTGGGGGAATTGCCCGCGGCTGTTGGCGACGACATATTCGATGCTCTGCTCGGCGTGCTGGAGAATCTTTCTGAACCCGATTCGCTGCGAAGGCGGGTGCTGGAGTCCATCTCCCCTTTCCGTCAGGATCCCGTGGCAAGTTACATAGAGGACTTCTACTACAGTGAGAATTCGCTGCTCAAGACCAGCGCCATATTTGCCATGGGGCGCAACTGTAATTCCCGCTGGCTGGACTTCCTGAACGAAGAGCTGCAGAGCGGTAACGCGCTGTTCCGGTTCGAAGCGGCACGGGCCTGCGGCGAGTTAGAAGAAGAGGATACAGTTCCCGGCCTGTTGAATCTATTGAACGACAATGATCACGAGGTGCAGGAAGCTGCCATCGCAGCCCTGGGTAAGATCGGCGGTCAACGGGCTAAAGACGCCCTTGACAGGTTGAAAACATCACCCGAAAACAGGATTAAAGAGGCGGCGATGTCCGCACTGACAGAGCTTGAGATTTGCCAGGATCCACTATCTTCGAGTTCCTGAAACGACAATCTGTGCTTACAGGGGATAAGGTCAGCCTTCGCCCCCGCCGGCCGGAGGATGCCGCAGCCGAGTACAGATGGCGTATGGATGAAGAGCTGTGCCGGCTGGACGCCACTGAACCGCTTACCCGTAGCTACGATGAATTCCATCTGCGCTATAGCATTGAGCTGGAGTACCCCGGCCTGACCCATACCCTCGCCATCGATACACTGGACCGCATCCATATAGGCAGTTGCAGCCTTTTCAATTTTAATCTCGCGGGCAATAACGCCGAGGTCGGAATAATGATAGGTGAAAACGTATACTGGGGGCGCGGTTACGGGGAAGACGCGCTGAACACATTCATCCTGGATATTTTCGAGGCCTCCGGCCTTCAGAGCCTGATCCTGCGGACGCTTGACTGGAACGTGCGCGCCCGGGCCTGCTTTGAGAAATGCGGCTTTATGTCCCGTGGAGATCTATTGCGCGGAGAGCACCGCTTTATCATCATGCAAGCGGAGCGTGGAGCAGTGCTGAACAAAGGTCAGTGAACCGCTATGGGCGAGGCGTCGGTTATAACGCGTCGTGACCGGCTCAGCTTGCGTCGCAGCCTCAGTGGCATGGAGAAAAGCCCGCGGTGGGCGATCCCATCATAAGAACGCAGTACGCCGCTGACCCTGTCAGATATCTTGCTGTTGATCTCCCTGGGTGAAAGGCGCGCCGGGTCAAGCGAGTCGGATGCCGTATGAAAGCCCCACAGGTCGACAAAGGACGGCACATAGACCTGGTACGGGCGCACGATCTTGAAGATGCTTTTCAGGGTGCCGTTGATGGCGAAGAAATTGTGCAGGTTGATCCAGCCGGACTGGCCGGACTGAACTACCATGATGCCTCCCGGCTTCAATTTGTCCCTGACAAGCTGATAGAATTCCTGCGTGTATAGCATGCGGGCCGGGCCCTCCTCCACCGGGTCGGCCAGGTCGATCACAGCGACATCAAAACGTTCCCTTGTCTCAGCGATATATTTCCTGGCATCCTCGTGGCGGACGACCGCCCTTTTGTCACTGAAGGCCCCCTGGTGAAAAGTCGGCAGGTATTTGCGGCATAGCCGCACCACCTCGCCGTCTATATCCACCATCACCGCCTTGCGGACCGTCCTGTGTTTCAGGACGTCACGCAGGGTCGCCCCCTCACCACCGCCGGCGATGAACACCTGTTCCGGATTGGGATGCGCCAGCATGGCCGGGTGGACCAGGGATTCGTGATAGATGAACTCGTCCTTCTCCCCGGACTGGATCTTACCATCTAGCACCAGGCAGATACCGAAGGTATGGGTCTGGGCTATCTGAGCGTGTTGAAAGCGCGTTTTCCTGTCGTGCAACACCCGCCGTACGCCGTGGATCTGTACCAGGTCATCGGACAACTCGTCGATGAGCCACTTTTTACTATCGGAATAGTCCGGCCTGGTCATTTACCGTCCCACAGCCGCCGGGCTCTCCAACAGGACGCCCCGCTTCAACTCTATATACGATGTGGATTTGGCTTTCAATCTCTCCGCCAGGGGCTTAACGGCCTTTACCGGCTGGATGACCTCGCCGCAGGTAAAAACATCAACAGCGGCGTAACTGTTTTCCGGCCATGTATGTATGGATATATGCGACTCCGCTATGATGACAACGCCGCTGATCCCCTGCGGAGAAAATTGATAAAAGGAATCCTTGATCACCGTTGCCCCGATCAACACCGCCACCCCGGTAAGCGCCTCCCGCAGATAATCCATATCATTGAGAAGCCCGGCGTCGCAGTCTTTCAGTTCCAGCAGCAGATGTTTTCCCAGGGCGGCCAAGCGGTTTTCCTCCTTATAACAGCATTACATAAATAATAAAACATGCTATTATTAATGCAAAACAGAGTGTAATTTTATATTTTATGTTGACATATTTCAAGAAATACCTTAAGCTGGCTATTGACAAAGTCTATTTGACCTTGTAAAATTCGTTCAAAATTCATCAATTAAGGAGGCGTATGCCGTGAGGAGAATTTTTGGAACCCTCGTTGCACTCGTAGTGGCTTTATCTTTAATATTGATACCGGCCACTGTCTCAGCCGACCTCGGCAAATGCACGGGTTGGGACAAAGTTAAATGGGAAAATAACCCTAATTCATGGAAGATATACCTCGAGCACTGGGGAAGGACACCCACCAGCGCCATGTCCAGGCTTGCTGGTCTGTGCGGTCCGGATAAGCTTTGTTCCGGCGTCTGCAACACATCCCAATGTCCGAAGCCCACGGGCTGCGAAATCAACGAATGCCTGGGTGGCTGCAGCAACTGCAATACCCAAGCAGGAAGCCTCGGTACAGCCTGCACGACTGAGAACAACTGTCTGGCTCCTGCTACCGCGCCCACCTCACTTTATCTCGCAGGTGAGTGTGGTGTGGGCGGCGGAAAATGCCCGGCCAACACCTCCACCGCCGGCAACGGCACTTCCAAGTGCTCCGGCTGCTGGGGCAAGAGCCTGTCCTATGCCAACAAGAGCTGGGGCGCCGCCGATATCGGTACCAGGGCCAACATCACCAACAGCCACATGAACCACAGGGGCACCTCACCCATCGGTGGCGGTGACTGGGGCATCACTGGCTGCCCGCATCCCGAGTGCGTATCTCTTACCTGGTGCCTGCAGAACAACCTGCTGGCCAAGTGCAAGGCCTGCAGCAGCGGCAAATAAATCCTGATAAAATAGATTTAAAAATAAATAAGCGCTGCCTTGATCGGCGGCGCTTATTTATTTTATCCTTATATACAGATTCATGGACGCTAAAGAAAAGCTGGTAACCGTTTACAAAGCCTGCGGACAACCGGAGGCTGAGATCGTGAGGGGCAGACTCGAGATTGAAGGTATACTCGCCCTGCTTAAATACGAAAGCATCGGCAGCGTATACGGTTTGACGGTGGACGGGCTGGGGCAGGTGGAAGTACAGGTTCCCGCCAGGTTTGCCGACCGGGCACGGGAGATAATCGAGTCAACCGGCGATGAAGCCGAAGATTAAAGACCCTTTATTTCAGGCCAAGCGCAGCGTTGAGTGCCTTATAGTCGAACCTGCTGTCAAGCAGGGCCGTCATGGCCTGCAGCTTCTGTAATTGATGGAAGCCGGCGCCCGCCAGCGATTGCTCGATCCCCTTGATTATTTCACTGATATCTCTGTCAACCACGATCACCGGCACTTTTTTATCCTCGGATTTTATCATGACCGATGCTGAAGGCCTTTTGCCGCTGACCACCAGGCACCTGGTCGATGTCTCCAGCGCAGCGAGCTGCATGTCGGCCCGCTCATGCCGTATAACCACGGCCTTGTTGCGCAGCCTGTTATAGTAATCTCTGGCCGAATCGGGGGACATGGCGCCCAGCATAACGTTCTCCACCAGATCACCGGCCTTATCCTTAAAAGTGATGATCTCCCCACCCACCGCGCTGGCTATCTCCCCGACCGTTACACCCAGCAAAGCCCTCGATTCAGGCAATACTCCCAGCACGGCAATACCCTTCTCTTTAAAATAGGCGGCGCATTCCGCCTGGACCATGGTCAACTTCGAAGAAGGCGCCTGGTTCAACACCACCCCCACCAGCCTGTTCCCCAGCTTCTCGGCCGTCTGCAGGATATCCGCCTCGCGGTAATCAGAGCACCAGCAGATCAGTAAAATCACGCGGGCGTCGAGCTTATCGGCGATGGTATACGCAGCCAGGGTGGATACCTGGTCATTTTTGAACCCGCCGGGGCTTTCAATTAGCAGGACGTCTTTGCCGGCGCCGGCCTTATCGCAGGCCGATTTAATTTTTGCGGAGAAATTCTCTGCATCCTCCGAGAGGCTTTGCCACAGCTCCTCCTGCTTGATGTGGATCGGGCAGAGAAGTTCCCTGCTCTCGCCCAGTTCGAGGGTTTTGCCGATAAAGTCCGCATCCAGGCATTCATCCCTGGCGCCCTCCGCCTTTATATGGATGGGTTTAATGTAGCCGACTCTTTTGCCTGAATTGGCCAGTTTTTTACCTATACCGGCGCATAATGCCGTTTTCCCGCATGGATCATAAGCCGCGATAAGTAAATTAACCATGGTGCCTCCTGAATTTTAGCCGGCAGACATTATACCATTCTTTACTTCCCGGTTGCATCGGAATATAATGTTTTGAAAGGTACTGAAAAAGCTGAGAGTTATTGCGGCTCTCAGTTTTTTAATATCCGGCATGCTGGGAGGTAATACCCATGACGCTAAAAAAGTTTGATATCACCCGTGAAGGTCTGGAAAAGCTGAAGGTCGAGTACGACCAGCTTACCTCGGCACGCCGCCAGGACGTGGCCGACAAGATCAAGCGGGCGCGTGAGATGGGTGGCACGGAGAACAACGCCGAATATGAAGATGCCAAGAACGAGCAGGCGTTTATCGAGGGCCGTATAAGCTCTCTGGAGAACATCATCCTCAACGCCCGCGTCATCGAAGCCTCGCACCAGCCCGGCGTAGTGGAGCTGGGCGACTCAGTGCTTATCCAGAACCAGGATGGCAAGATCGACCGCTACACTATCGTGGGTACCGCCGAGGCCAGCCCGGTCGACGGCAAGATCTCCTGCGAATCGCCGGTAGGCAAGGCGCTGCTGGGAAAGAAAAAGGGTGCTAAGATAGAGGTACGCACGCCGGCGGGGTTAATGAAACTGCAGCTCATCGAAGTAAGCTAAGAACATGGCCGGGCAGGAACGCATAGAGCAACCGCGCCTGGAAAAACTGTCCAGGCTAAGAGACCGCGGCCTTGATCCATATCCACACAAATTCCACAGGTCTCACACCGCCAGGGAAGCCACTCGCCTTTTCCTGGGACTGCTTGAAAACGACCCTTCAGCCACACTGCCGGACGTAAGCCTGGCCGGACGCATTACCGCTGCCAGGTTCATGGGCAAAGCGGCTTTTTTCGATATCCGCGACGGCTCAGGCAAGGTGCAGGTTTTCTTCCGCCGCGACTCACTGGGAGAAGATAAATATGAGTTGCTGCATGAGCTTGACCTCGGCGATTTCATGGGCGCGTCAGGCCGCGTATTCAAGACCCGTAGCGGCGAAGTGACGCTCGAAGCCACCGACTTCACCATCCTGGCCAAGTCTTTGCGGCCGTTGCCTGAGAAATGGCACGGCCTGGTGGACGTGGAGAAAAGATACCGCCAGCGCTACCTCGACCTTATCGCCAACGAGGAGGCCAGGGAACTTTTCATCAGGAGAAGCGGGATTATCAACGCCGTGCGTAAATTCATGAACGCAAGGGGATTTATCGAGTTTGAGACCCCGGTACTGCAACCGATGTACGGCGGAGCGCTGGCCAGGCCCTTCATAACGCACCACCACGCCCTCGGCCAGGACCTTTATCCGCGCATCGCGCTGGAGCTTTACCTCAAGAGACTGCTGATAGGCGGCTTCGACAAGGTATACGAGATCGGCCGCGTGTTCCGTAACGAGGGCATCTCGACCAAGCACAATCCCGAGTTCACCATGATGGAGAGCTACGAGGCTTACGCCGATTACAATGACGTGATGCAGATGACGGAGGAGCTTGTCAGCGGTGTGGCCGCTGAGATACTGGGCACGATGCAGATCAGTTTCGCCGGGGAGACTATTGATCTTACCCCTCCCTGGAAACGGATTCCCCTCCGGCAGGCTCTGATAGATAAATGCGGCATAGATTTCATGCAATACCCGGATTCTAATAGTCTGCGATCACGCATGAAGGAGATGGGCTTGCAGGTCGATCCATTCAAAGATAGGGGCAGGCTCATCGATGAGCTGCTTTCCACCTATGTTGAGCCGGACCTTCGCCAGCCCACGTTTCTTACCGACTATCCGGTTGATATGTCGCCTCTCGCCAAGCTCCACCGCAAAGACCCGTCGCTGGTGGAAAGGTTCGAGGCATTTATCTGCGGCATAGAGGCGGCCAACGCGTTTTCCGAATTGAACGACCCGCGTGAGCAGCGCGAGAGGTTCAACCGCCAGCGCGAGATGCACGCTGCGGAAATAGAACGCGCTATTGCGACCGGCGAGCTGCCCGAGACCGATATGATCGACGATGATTTTATAACCGCCATGGAGCACGGCATGCCGCCCGCCGGCGGCCTGGGCGTGGGCATAGACAGGCTGGTCATGCTGCTCACAGACAGGCAATCCATACGTGAAGTCATCCTCTTCCCACAACTGAAGACCAGGCAGGGGAAGGGCGAAGAATGATCGACATCAAGTTGATACGCGATAACCCCGAAGTCGTATACCAGGCGATGGACAAGCGCGGGGAAGGGCGCGCGGATGTCGATGAGATCATAGAGATGGACAGCTCTTACCGGCTGGTGCTTAAAGAGGCCGAAACCCTGCGCGCACGGCGCAACGACGTGAGCAAGCAGATAAGCCGCATGAAAGACAAGCCTGCCGATCTGATAGCCGAGATGCGGCAGGTCGGCGACCGTATCACCCAGATCGAAGCCGAGGCGGGCCTGCTGTCGGACAGGCTGGAGGACAAGCTGCTGCGGCTGCCCAACCTGCCGTCGGCCGACGTGCCGGAGGGGCGGAGTTCGGAAGATAATGTTGACGTAAGGTCATGGGGCCAACCCCGTAAATTCGCCTTCACACCGCTTCCCCACTGGGACCTGGCTGAAAAGCTGGGCATCGTTGACTTCCAGCGCGGCGTCAAACTCTCTGGAACCAGGTTTTACGTGCTGCGCGGCATGGGTTCCCTGCTGCAGAGAGCGCTGATTAATTTCATGCTCGACCTGCACACCAGGGAGCACGGGTACACGGAAATCTTCCCGCCATTCATGGTCAAGCGTGAATGCCTGGTCGGATCAAGCAACCTGCCCAAGTTTGCCGACAATCTCTATCATGACGCGGAGGAGGATTACTGGTTCATACCCACCGCCGAGGTTCCCCTGACAAACCTGCATCGCGACGAGATACTGGCGCCCGGCGCGCTGCCCATATATTATGCCGCGCATACATCATGTTTCCGCCGCGAGAAAATGGCGGCCGGCAAGGACACGCGCGGCATCAAGCGCGGGCACCAGTTTGAAAAAGTGGAGATGTATAAGTTCGTTGATCCCTCAACCTCCGACAACGAACTAAATAGTCTATTGGATAATGCCGAGGACATCTGCCGCAGACTGGAATTGCCCTATCGCGTGATACAACTTTGCACGGGCGACCTGGGCTTTGCCGCCGCCAAGACCTTCGATATCGAGATGTGGGCGCCGGGATGCGGCGAATGGCTTGAAGTCAGCTCCTGCAGCAACTGCGGCGACTTCCAGGCGCGCCGCGCCAATATTCGCTACCGGCCTGACCCGGAGGCTAAACCGCGCCTGGTGCATACGCTCAACGGCTCGGGACTCGCACTGCCGCGCGTGATGATCGCCATCATGGAAAGCTACCAGCAGGAAGACGGCAGCATCAGCGTACCCTCTGTGCTGCAGCCGTACATGAATACCGATACAATCCGGTAGCGGGCCCGGCCCACGCGCCTTCCGTTAATGCCATCTCCCTGCCTGATTTTTCAAGTGTGCGCGCCGTTTGCACGTCCGGCGTCTTGACATTGGCTTCAAATTCAATTTAACTATATGTATAATTAAAGGAAATATTATAGGCAAGATCCTGATAAGTTATGGCAGAAGGTGAATCGCAGACCGGCCCCAAGTTCTGCCGCCAGTGCGGCGGCGTAGTGCCCGAGGGCACCGCGATCTGCCCCCGTTGCGGCCAGAAGTGGTTCATGGACCGTGTCGAGCAGCAGGGGACGGACCTCTGGCAGAAAATAATTGAGAAGAGGGCGGCGGCGGGGCTGGCCGAAGCCGGTCCGGCCCAGGAGAAGCAGCAGTACCGCTGCCCCAACTGCATGGCGGTGTTGCAGGGCCCTTCACCCACATGCCCCCACTGCGGGAAAAGCACGGCCAAAGCCAGGATCATTCCACCCGGGCGGGAGGATGAGGCATCTATTGAAGAGACCGCCGAGGCTTTGAACCTGTCGCCTGCGGCGAAGGGGCTGGCCTCCATCAAGGGCGCTTCCCTGCGAGCAGAGAGAAAGGGCAGCAGGCGCCGTTTTAAAACCCTCGATATCATAATCATTGTTGCTATCGTGATCGTCCTGGCAGGCGTCGGTTTCCTGTTAGCCAGGCAATACGGCATCCTGCCGTCGACGCTGACCCTCTTCAATCCACCCGAGCAACAGCAGGCCCCGCCGGATGCAACCACCCCGGCCGAAGTATCCGACATCGCCATATCGGATATAACCTCGGATGGGGCTGCCATCGCCTGGAGCACCGTTGAGCCCGCCTGGGGAAGTGTTATATATGGTAAAACAGAGTCGTACGGGGACACCGCCGCCGCCGTTCTGCAGGGCAGTGCCCAGAAGGTCACGCTCAGCGGTCTTGAGCCGGCCACGACCTACCACTTCGCTGTGATTGTAACGGACGGCAAAGGCAACGAGCTGTACCGCAGCAATGACCACATGTTCGATACCGTTCAGCGGGTGAACACCACGCCGCCTGTCGTTACCGGCTTCAAGGTCATCCCCACGGACGGAAGCGCCGTTATAAGCTGGACCACCGATAACCCGTCCAGCAGCCAGGTGCTTTATGGCGCCGACCCGTCATGTTCGAGTTCCACCGTTGACGACACCAGGATGGTCACGGACCACATGGTGCGTATTATCGGCCTCGAGGCCAACACCAGCTATTATTACCGCATCAGGTCGGTGGATGCCGATGGGAACGTGGCCACCATGGATCCTCCCAACATATTCACCACGCTGGTCAGGGTGCCCACCGGCCCGCGCATCGGCGACAGGGCGCCTGATTTCACGCTCCCCCTCTTTCAGTCACAGGAGACTATCTCTTTGCGCGACTACAGGGGTAAGAAGGTCCTGCTCACGTTCTGGGCCGTTTACTGCCCCGAGTGTGACCGCGAGCTGGCCCTGCTCCAGTCGATCCAGGATAAAAACATACCGGGAGTCAAGGTCATAGCCGTTTTCGTGGAGAGCAAGCTCGATGACATAGAGAAGACCATCGCCAAGTACAAGTCGGAGCGCGGTGAGCTCACTGTACCGGTTGTGGTCGATATGTATAAGACCACGGCCCATTTGTACGGCGTCGAGAAAGCGCCCTACACGGTATTCATCGATGGCGACATGATCATCCGCGACATCGAACCGGGCAATTTCAATATAGAACAGGTCGAGAGGACGCTGAACACTTTATAGCTCCATGCCCATAAATCTCTTGACAGCCGATACGTCCCGTTGTAGTGTAGATTCATAGGAAGATACCTTTTTGGACAGTCAGTTCAGATGTAAATGCGGCAAGGCGATGGCCTACTCCAACGAGCCGTGCAAGGACTGCGGCAGCCTCGGCCCGCACTCCTACGCCGGCCAGCCCGGCCCCCCGGCCATAACCTCGCAGACCCCGCCACAGCAAAGGCGACCTGAGAATATCCCCGTTGACAGGGGTGCCAGGCAGCCTGCTGCGTCGGCCGGGCGTGAGGGCCCGGCCAATTTCGAGCCTATGGATACGGCGGATATCGCGCCCGAGAAGGGGCGCGGCCGCCGCGGAGATGATACTGAGAGGTTCCCCGTCGGCATCAGCCGCAGGGCTGAGATACTCAATCACATAGATGACATGGACAGGGAGGACAAAGAGGGCAGGAAGGAGCCGGCCAAGCGGCCCCGGAAAGAGAAGAAACGGACGGCCGACGCGGATTGGGATACGTATGAAAGGCCTGCCGGGGTTAGAAACTTTGAATCATTTCTCGATGAAGGGGAAGAGGAGGAGAAAACGCTCAAAAGCAAGCCGGGTGGTATTGCAGGCACAATTATCAGTATCACATTGATCGTAGCACTCGTTGTTGGCGCCCTTTATGCTTACAATAACCGCGATGAAATATCCAGTTGGCTGATGTCACCGACAACGCCCGAGACGGTTCCTGCTTCGGATCAGACTTCAGAACCTTCCGATTCCGGTCAGAATCCATTTTCAGGCTTGCTAGCAATATTCGGATGGGGAAAAACTCAGCCGGCGGCGGCGGAGAATAACAGCCAGCCTGCAGCAACCTCCAACCAGACCGTACCGGCAGACACCGGCCTGAATCCGGTAACGCCTGCCACGCCCGCCGATACGACACCACCCGTTATATCCGAGATAATCATAAAGTCCATAACGGACCACGGCGCCGAGATCACCTGGAATACAGACGAGCTTTGCACACGTAGAATAAGCTACAGGACTGAGGTCGGCGAACCACACATCCTCAATGGGGCAGGCACACCCTCACGTTATCACCAGGCCGACCTCAGTGAGCTTGAAAGCGGGAAGACCTATTATATAACAATAACCTGCCGGGATAACGCCGGCAACGAGAGCAAGCAGGATCGGAACTTCCAGACCTTATTGTCGGCCGCCGACACCAGCGCCCCACAGCTTATCGGCCAGCCGTCCGCATCGGTCAGTGACACGACTGTCACCGTCTCCTGGAAAACAAACGAGAAGGCCAAATCACAGGTCAAATACAGCCTGGGCACAGAATATGAGTTCCCATCCGGCTTCACCTATGAGTACAGCAATAACCACAGCGTTTTCCTGAGCGGGCTTTCGCCCAACCAGGAATACCATTACCAGATGATATCGAGGGACCCATCCGGCAACGTGATGACCTCCGGCGACTACAGTTTCAAGACCGAGCCTGAGACGGGGGCTGCGCCCTACATGGGCAGCAAGGCCCCCAATTTCACCCTGCAGAACCTGCAGGGTGAGACTGTCTCTCTCAACCAGTTCCGCGGCAAAAAGGTCATCCTCAATTTCTGGGCCAGCTGGTGCACTCCCTGCAAGATTGAGCTGCCGCACCTCCAGACGGTGTGGGCCAAGTACAACCCGGGCGCCGACTTCGTCATCCTGACCGTGGCCGGCAGCCAGTCGGAGGAGGCTATTATCAGGTCCTTCATCGCCAACGGCAACTACACTTTTCCCGTTTGCCTCGATCCTGGCGAGGATGCTTTCAATAAATATGAGCTTACCAGCATACCCAAGACCTACTTCATCGATAAAGACGGAATCATCCGCAGGATACAGCAGGGCATGTTCACCGGACCCGGCGAAATCGAGTTTATGCTCAGCTCATACTGATCAACAACCGCCCGCAAGCCTTGAGGTGCGGCAACCGGCTTCATACCAGTGACTTTCACGTAAAGATAAACTTGACAGGGAGAATATCTTGTCTTACCGTTAATATAACATTGAATACAGATTGATATGGATAACAGTTAATGCCCAGCACGGTAATCTGCCAGAGGTGTCATGAGATCAATGAACCCAACGCTACAGTCTGCCAGAAATGTGGCGCGAGGTTCTGCCCGCATTGTCATCTCTTAATCGAATCCCCCGATGCATCCATCTGTCCGCACTGCGGCAAGAAAGATCTTTCCTTCAGGTCCGGCAAGTACTCTGCCGGCAGCTTCTCGGCTTCGACTGTGGCGCCCGGCGCCATGCCGGCCAGCAGGTATGTCTGCCCGAGCTGCGGGAACAGGATAGATCCTTCGCTGGGCAAGTGCCCCTATTGCGGACAATTGGGAAACCGCTTCACCATGATGCCAACCCAGGGCCACGGTGTTATGAAGCCCGCCCAGGGCGACTTCGCTCACACGTTCACAGCCCCTCCGCCCGTTGAAGAGGGCCCCACTACGCAGAAAGTCTGTTCCAAGTGCGGCAGGGTCATTCCGCCCGGGTCCAGCCTGTGCCCCGTACACGGCAAGTTCGGGGGCGGCAGCACGCTGAGAAATATCACTCCTCCCGTCAGGGACAAGACCTTTGAGGGCGAAGTGTACAGGAGGATGGAGGAGAAGAAGGCGGGACCTGCCCGGTCCAGCGTCAGACAGGTAGCGCCCGAGGAGATATATCCGCAGATGCAGGCCGCTCCGGCCTCGCCGGAGGCGCCGCCTGCGCCCACGGAGCAGCGTACCTGTCCGAGCTGCGGCTACGTCGTGCCCGACCGCAGCAAGGTCTGCCCGACATGCGGCAACAACCGTCTTCCGCCGGAGAGGAGCAAGCCTTTTATGAAGGCCGAGGACCGTTACAAGGCCGTGGAGGCCGCGCAGCAGGCGTACGCCGCCTATCCACCGCAGTATCCACCGCCGCAAGACCAGTATTACGGGCAGCCGGCGGTACAACCATACGAAATGGCCTACCCTGCGCCAACGCCCGGATTCGTGGAGGAGATCTATCCCGAGAAAAAACGCGGGAAGGATAGAAAGCCCCGTGAGCGCCAGGAGAGGATGGCAAAGCCGGGGCAGCGGTCTTCCCCCATTCCCATACTGCTGGCGCTCATTGCGCTGACCGGAGTCATCATCATGGGAGTTGTCTTCCTTATGGACCAGCTCAAGACGCCTGCGCCGGCTGTTATACCCAATACACCAATCACAACACCCTCCGGCACAACCGAGGGGCCCGAGATATCCGATGTTGAATATTCCAATATCACACGTACAGGCGCCACCGTGACCTGGGTAACCGACAAGAAGTCCAACAGCCTGGTGATCTACTGCCTGGACGGCGGCACGCTGTGCGAAAACGCCAAAGACGAGGCGCTCGTTACCAGTCACAGCGTCGACCTGACCGATCTCGGGCAGGGCAAGTCCTATCACATAACGGTGAAATCGGCGCTGGGCAACGACGCCGATTCGGCGGACTCCAGCCTGGAGGTGACCTCCGTGCTGAGGACCCTGGACGTACAGGATACTACGCCGCCGGTGATCAGTGAGGTGAAGGTCACCAATCTCTCCGGTTCGGGATCGGCCGAGATAACCTGGAACACGGATGAGCCGGCCACCAGCCAGGTCAGCTATGGGACATCCGCCGGCTACGGCACACTGCAGCCGTCGCAGACCGATACCACGCTGGCAACCTTCCATGACGTAATGCTCAATGGGCTGTCCCCGCAGACGACCTTCCATTACAAGGTGGTGTCGAGAGACGCCGACGGCAACGAGAAGTCATCTGCCGACGCTACATTCACAACGCCCGTTCCGGCCGGACCAAATATTGGAAACTCGGCGCCCGATTTCACCCTGCGCTGCGCCGACGGCAGCCAGGTGACCCTCAGCGCTCTGCAGGGCAAAAAAGTTATCGTCAACTTCTGGAATCTAAACTGCCATTACTGCATGGAGGAGATGCCCGACTTTCAGACTGTGCATACAAGTCGTGCGGATGTAACCATGCTGATGATCAACAGCGCCGCCGGCGGATTCGGGCCCAACCCCGATGTATACGTAGGCGATGCCCTCACGCAGGGTGGCTATACTTTCACCGTCCCGCTGGACGATTCAGGCGCCGTTGCCCAGGCCTATGACGTAATGAGCGGCATACCGGTGACCTTTTTCATCGACTCCAGCGGCATCATCCGGGCCAAACAGGACGGTAAATTCAGCAACGCCACCGCCATCGAGGCCAAGCTGAATTCGTATTAGATACCTCTGCCCTCGCAATTCTTAAGCCTGTAGCTGCCGCATTTTCCTTTTACCCCACCCGGCCCTCCGTTTTCACACAATTGCACCTGCGTTTTCATAATATCTTCATACGCCCCGCATACAATTAGAGTTATATAACAATTAAAGGAGTACTGAAATGATGGGTTACTGGTTTACGGGAATGGGATGGTGGATGGCGTTTGCAGCCATTTTCTTCGTATTATTCTGGGGCGGTGTTATCTGGCTCGTAGTCTGGGGTGTGAGCAAAGCAACCGGGCACAGGGCCGGCTGCACGACAATGGAAAGCCCCCTGGAGATCGCCAAGCGGCGATATGCTCAATCAGAGATCACCAGGGAGCAGTTCGAGCAGATTAAGAAAGACCTTTAGCTACGATACGGTTCTTTATATCGATGTTGTCTTTCCCCTATATAGGCTGTACTATATATTTATCGGGGTGGATTAAAGAGGCGTTGAGCATATACGGAGATGAGTCATGGTCGTATCTGATAAGCTGATAAAAGAAGCTCTGAATTCCACAGGCGGTAAAGAACAATTCGCCAGCCAGTATAAGCAGCATAGCAATAGCGTGCGGTTCATTGATGAACACAGGCAGGAGTTGCTGAAAAAACATGACGGCGAATGGATAGCGGTCTACAATTCTGAAGTTGTTGCCTGCAGTAAAAAATACGATCCGCTGACCCGCAAGATTGGACGTTTGAAGCTGCCCGTTAAGGAAGTAGTTATAAAATATATATCCAGCCGCAAAGTGGTGACGCTCTTCTAACGTATGCCGAAGATTACGTGTAAACTATCCACGTTTGGATTTCAGATGGCGCCTGCACCGGCCGTGCAGGCGCTTTGTTATATACCACGAATACATCACAGCGAGTGGGTTGACTTCATGATTGACACAGGCGCATCCGCCACATGCCTCAACGATATTTATGCATTAGGTTTGGAGCAGTTTAAACGCGTAACCACAATCCGCAGATCAACTGGAATTAGTGGAAGCTGCGCTTACTTCTACGAAGACGCATTATTGATTTTCATGGATACGAAAAACCGCAAACTGGCAATTTTAGTAACCATGATTATGACCATGCTTTGCTCTTTTTATAAGCGTATCTGCGCAATAGCTTTGACGAGGCTCTCAGCAATAACTATAATAAACGGTCTGATGAAGCGACCGAAAGATTCGTTAGATTATTGACCTAGAACGTCCAATTTCAGCTTCACCAAGCAACGCGGAGGGGTGACCGAGTGGACGATGGTGACGGTCTTGAAAACCGTTTTAGCTTCGTGCTAACGCGGGTTCGAATCCCGCCCCCTCCGCCACTCTTCTTACGCCGGGCCCGGCTATTTCTGACTGACCTCTATTATCTCCTTGCGCAGCTTATCAACGTCCAGGCTCTTCAAGGAGAAGCCGAGCAGCATCAGCAGCAGGCCGAAGATCACCAGGTAAACGGCTACGATGACGACCAGCAGCACCGCGCCCGCCACAATGTTGGCCAGGATCAGGCCTCCCAGCAGTACAGAGAGGATGCCGGCGATAAGTATCATCCAGGCGCCGGGTATGTACTTCCACTGGACGATCGAGAAAACAAGCTCCAGTATGCCCGTAAGCAGCGCCCAGAAAGCGATAAGGTAAATGATAACGATGCCTGCCAGCAGCGGTGCGACCAGTATGGCGATGCCCAACAGTATACCGATGATGCCCTCTGCGATCAGCCAGGCGCGGTCCCTGTGGGGCGGCCTGTTGATAATGCCCACTATCAGCGCAAATATACCGTCCAACAGGGCATAGATACCAATTAACAGTATGAGCAGTTCAGCGGCCACCAGGGGATCCATGACCAGCATGATGATGCCCAGGACAAGGGCGACCAGCCCGCGCAGCGAGAGCAGCCACCATCTCTTGACCATTGTTTCCAGCATTTCAACCTCCTGTGGGGGTACTTCGGGCGTATTATATATTGTCAGCCCGCCACGCGGCTACTATAATGGTATATCCGGCCGATATCATGGACAACAAATATGTCAAAATAGCTGTCATACTGGTTATCGCCAGCTTCATTATCGTATCGATGGTCTTTGCGGTGATCGTGCTGGTCGTCAGGGGCCCGGAATGGCTGGGCAAATGACGCTTGAATAGCCTCAGCCCTGGCTTTTCTTGATTTTTTCCATCTCCTTCTGTACCTGGCTCCGCTCCCAATCGCCACCATCCCTGGGAAAGACAAATACGTTGAAAAAATGGAAGGCCAGGGCGATGCCCCAACCACCCACCACCCAGAGGAACCAGGGGTACCCGGCCCCGCTGACAAAGTACCAGATCAGCACAAGCAAGGCATTGACCACAAGGTAACTGAAGAGGTTGCTGAAAAATCCTTTTTTAGCTGCGACCCGGCTTTGCGCCAGTTTGCGGATCTCCTCGTCGCTCATCTGTGTAGACATATCTGAACCTCCCACAGCTTTTTCCGGGTGAATTATATCACAGGTGACAATACGGACCGGGCGCCTCTGTAGCTCAGCCGCGCTTGATGAACTCTCCGTATTTCACCATGGACATAAGCACCATGGCAGCCTCGTCGGGCATACTGTAGCAGATCATATTCTCCTTCGCGATGCAGCGTATGATATCCATATCGAGCGCACGCTCTCCGCGCGGCGTCGGCAGCTCCGCTGCTATGATGACGGGCTTATCGTATTTCTCGGATATGGCCTTCATCTCGCGGAAGGACTTGATGTAGGATTCGACGACGAACTCGAAAAACTTCTTCTTCTCTTCCTCGTTGGTGGGGAGACCCACCCGGGCGAAGTGTGGAAAGGGCACACCCAGGGCCAGGACGCTGTCCGTGGCATCGCATCTGGCCAGTATGTCCGTCACCCTGATGATGTTATCCGCCGACCCGGCCACCAGGTCCACAGGATTGTTGCGGCTCCACCACCCGGGCAAAAAGGAGTCCAGCTCCTTGATTACATCCTCCGGCAGCTTGATCACATCCAATCCCAGCCTGGCGCAGGCGTCAGCGGCCAGCACACCCCAGCCTCCTCCCAGCGTGGCGATGCCCACCCTGCGCCCCCGCGGTATGGGATGGCAGAGAAAGCCGTAGCCCAGGTTCATCAACTCCTGCAGGTTGTTGGCCCTTACGATGCCCGCCTGCCGGCTGATGCCGTTGAATACCTCGGCGGAGCCGGAGAGGGCGGCGGTATGCGACCTGGCCGCCGAGGCGCCGGCCTCGGTATCCCCGACCTTGATCATTACAATGGGTTTTTTCAGGCTGGTTTTTTTAGCTATCTCAAAGAACCTGCGCCCGTCCTTGAAACCCTCGATATAGCTGAGTATCACTTTAGTATGTTCGTCGCCGGCCAGGTACTCCAGGAAATCCTCGGCCCGCAGGTCAGCCTCGTTGCCGATGCTGACCAAACGGCTACATCCGAATTCTATGGACATCCCCCGGCGCGCTATGGTCAGTCCCACGTTTCCGCTCTGGGAGACGACCGCCATCTGTCCATCCGGCGGGAAGATGGGCGGCATCTGGGCGTAAAGTTTGGCCGACGGACTGAGTATACCGAAGCAGTTGGGACCGACCAGCCTGAGGCCGCCCTGCCTTGCCACACGCACGATCTCTTCCTGCACCGCCGCCCCGTCACTGCCTACCTCTGCGAACCCGGCGGTCACCACGACGCCGGCCTTTATGCCCTTGGCGACACATTCTTTTATGGTTTCAACCATGGCTGTGGGTGGAACTACGATAATGGCAAGGTCCGGGACCTCCGGTATCTCTGCGATGCTGCTGTAAATCTTAAGCCCCAGCACCTCGCCGCCCCTGGGATTGACCGGGTATATCTTGCCCTGAAAGCCACCGGTGAGCACATTGGCCAGGATTCGAAATCCCCATTTCTTGGTGTCTGTCGATGCGCCCAGGAAAGCAAGCGAACGCGGCGCAAAGAAGCGGTTGAAGTCAGTCATGAGTAGCCAGTCCTTTCAGAAAAATAGCGACGCCGGATTGCGGTCACATAAAACAGCAGATATTTTAACACCCCCCAGTAGCCTGAAACAAATTTAACGGCCCGGCCGGTCACGCTGCCGGGCAGTGCAAACTGCTATAATAAACCGGGCGCACCGGGAGTGAGAGGATTAGCATGGAGATATGGAGAAAGCTGCTCAACCGCATGATGCGGGCCGCCAGGCTGGATTCCGGCTTCTTCGAGGAGATGGAGACCGAGGAGGATGCCCTGGCACACGCCATCATGGTGGCCTTTATTGTCAGCGTCGCCACGGGCATCGGCCTGGGTCTGGCCGCCGTCATAGGTGGTGCAGGCGCCATCTGGTTCCTCTGGGGGCTGTTGAGCGGGTTCCTGGCCTCGCTGGCCGGATGGTACGCCTGGGTGCTGATCACCTTCTTCTGCGGCACTACCTTCCTGCGGGGACCCGAGAAGACCAGCCTGGCCGAGCTTACCCGCACTCTGGGCATGGCCAACTCTCCGGGTATACTGCGCATCCTGACCTTTATCCCCATGCTGGGATGGCTCATTCTGGCGCTTTCCGGCATCTGGACGCTGGCCTCCGGCGTGATCGCGGTAAAACAAACCCTTGAATTCGACACGGGCAGGGCTATGGCCACGTGCATCTTCGGCTGGCTTGTATATATGGCCGCGCTGATACTCGTATACATCTGGCTACCCTCACCCTATAAGATGCTGCATTTTTGATCCTTGTTACCCGAGAGGCCATGGAAATCTGCCGATAGGGACAGTCCTTGTTAAATACACTCATTACAAAGCACAAAAAGGGCGACCTATCGCCGCTTACCATCATCGTGCCCACCACCTATGCCGGCCTTTCGCTGCGCCGCAGAATGGTTGAGGACAGAGGGCTGGTCAACGTCCGCTTTATGGCCCTGCCGCGCCTGGCCGAATACCTGGGTGCGCCCTCGCTGGCGGCGCAGGGCAAATCCCCGCTCACGCCGATGATCCGCCTGGCGGTGGTCAGACATTACGCCCGCGACATGGCGGACAGGCCGCCCCTGGGCGCAGTGGCCAATCACCCGCAATTCCACCTGTACCTGCGTCAGACTTTCAGCGAGCTGGATGGAGTATCCGAGAGCAATTTAAGCAGTCTCGAGGCTTCCGGTGAGGTGATTCGCCAGGTCGTAGACTGGTACAGGAAATACAGAGGCCGCGTAAAGCAATTTTACACGCGAGAGGACCTCTACCGGGCGGCCGCCGCTGCAATAGAGGACGGCTCTGCCGGCGGAGTCCTGCGCGACCTGGGCTTCATCGTCTTCTACGGCATTCCCCACTTCACGCGCTCCGAGAGGGACCTCATCGCAGCCCTGGCCCGGGCCGGGCTGTGCGAGGTTATTCTTCCGCTCACAGGAGAAATGGAGACCGATAAGCCGGCGCTGCTGGAGGCCGATAAGCTGAAACGGTGCGGAGTGACGGCTCAAACCCGTCCCTTCTTCGAAGACGGAAATGCAGGCGCCGGCCACCTGCTGGTATCGCCGAGCGCGACCGAGGAGGTGCGCTGGGCGGTGCGCCGTATCATTCAGGACGCCGAAGCAGGCATGCCCTTCCACCGCGCGGCCGTGCTTTACCGCAACGCCGACCCCTATGCATCCATTATCGAAAGCCAGTTCTCCGCCGCCGGCATCCCGCTTTCCGGGCCCGCCCCCAGGCCGCTGCGCGATACACCGGCGGGCAGGCTGCTGACCGGGCTGCTGGATGTGCTGGCCGGCGATCTTGACCGTGCCCGCCTGATGCACTGGATCGCCGAGGCGCCTGTAACCGTGAACGAGGGACTCTACCCGGCATCGTTCGAGCTGGTCCGCTGGGAGGTGATATCCCAGGAGGCCGGTATTGTCGCAGGCCGCAGGTCCTGGTCCGAACGCCTGGCCGGCTACATTGAAGGCAAGAAGGCCGAACTGAAGGACCTGCGGTCGGACGAGGAGGCCAGCCCCGCCCGCATCGCGGGCAAAGAAGGGCAGGTAGAATCCGCAGCCAGACTATTAGAATTTGTCGGCGAAGTTGCCTCGCAGAAGCCGCCCGCAGACGGCAGGCGCTGGAGCGAGTTCGCGGATTGGGCTCTGTCCATGTTGAAGAAGTTCGCCCACAGGCCGGATGACTGGCCCGAGGCCGACCGGGAGTCTCCGGAGCGCGTGCGTGAGATCATCGGCGATATGAAGGGGCTCGACACCATCGAGGATGGCGCCACTCTATCCTCATTCCGCCAGATGCTGGACGATATGCTGGCCGCCGCGACCGATAAATTGGGCAAGGTGGGGAAGGGTGTCTTCGCCGCCCCTCTCAAAATGGCTCAGTGCATGGATTTCGATGTCGTTTACATCGTGGGCATGGCGGAGGGCGCCTTTCCCCCGGCCAACGCCGACGATGCCGTACTGCCCGACTCCGTGCGCGCCTCGCTGGACGGGGAAGACGCCCTGCCCTTGAGGGCGGAGCGCAGGATGGATGAGCGCAGGCTTTTCCTCGAGGCGCTGGCCGCGGGACAAAAGCGCATCCTGTCCTACCCCAGGGCAACGGCCGCAGGTGAGCGCGCTCAGTATCCTTCGCCGTGGTTCGTTGCCGCGGCATCGGCGCTGAGCGGGGGGCCGTTGAGCACGTCGGAGCTGGAGAAGATGGGTAGCCGACCCTGGCTCACCATCGTCGAATCGCCCCAGCACGGATTGAAGCTGGCAGAAAGCATATCCTTCGCCGACCTGCGCGATTATGAGATGAACAGCCTGGCGCGCTGGTGCAGGACGGGCAGGCCGGCCCGGGACCACTTCCTTAATCCGCCGGGCAGCGCCGGCAGGCGCGTTCTGACCATGGAGGACGCCCGCAGCAGCCCCGGCTTCACCGCCTGGGACGGCAACCTGGCAGGGGCCAGGAACATCAGCAAAAGGCTGAGCATCAGGGACGGCGCCGCTTTTTCCGCCACGCGCCTGGAGAAATGGGCGGATTGCCCCTTTAAATATTTTTTAGAGAACATCCTCAACATAGCGGTGCTCGATCCGCCCGAGGACCTGCTGGAGATCGATCCCATGGAGCGCGGCTCGCTGCTCCACAGGGTACTTGAAAGGTTCATCAATGAGTGCTCATTCGCCGGAATCGTGCCGGCCTACGGAGATCCCTGGCAGAAAAAACATCTGGCGTTGCTCACCGGGATTGCCATGGATGAGTTCACAGACGCCGGCAGGCGAGGAGTAACCGGCCATCCCCTGCTCTGGGAGGCGGCGCAAACCGAGATGCTGCACGACCTATCGATCTTCCTGCAGGAGGACAACGCGCTGCGCGCCGAAAATGTTTCAAGCCCCGAGTACGCCGAGTACAGCTTCGGCATAGACGGCGATACGAGATCCCACGCCGCGCCCCGGGTGGCGCTGGCAAGCGGCCCGACTATTAAATTTCGCGGCAAGATAGACCGTATCGATTTCAATCCCGGCCGCAGCAAGGCCTGGGTCATCGATTATAAGACCGGCAGGGCCCGCAACCTGGATGTGTTTAAAAAGGATATGCTGATGGGCGGCACGCTCTTGCAGTTGCCGGTCTACGCCCTTGCGCTGCGCGCCGGCCTGGATAGGGATTGTGTGATCGAGGCCATGTACTGGTATAACACGGGCCGCGGGGCCTTCAAGCGTATGGAGGTGCCTCTGGCAGAGGTCGAAACCAGATTCAGGGAGTGCCTGGATGTGATCGTAAGCGGCATAGCCGCCGGCATGTTTGTGGCCAATCCCGGCCGTATCGAAAACGAGGACTTCGGCAGCTGCGGCTGGTGCGATTTCAAACGCGTTTGCCATGCTGACCGCTATATACAATGGGAGAGGAAGTCCGGCTCCCCTGAACTGCAGCGTTACCTGCACATGCAGGATATTAAAGAGCGCTTACCATGAGCGACGAACATCATACAGCCGACCGCGCATCCCGGCAAAGGATAGCCGAAAACCTGCACGAAGGCCTCTTCGTTGAGGCCGGCGCCGGCACAGGGAAAACCACCGAGATGGTCTCGCGCATCGTCAACCTGATCAGCGAAGGCGTGACCACTATCGACCGCCTGGCCGCCATCACCTTCACCGAGATGGCAGCCGCCGAGCTGCGCGACCGTGTCAGGCATCGCCTGGAGGAGGTCGCCCTCTCACCCGTCGCCGGCGAAGAAGGGAAACGGCGCTGCAGGGAGGCGGCCGCCGACATGGACGGCGCCAGCATCCAGACACTGCACAGCTTCGCCGCATCGCTGCTGCGCGAGCGACCGCTGGAGGCAGGGCTGCCGCCCAACTTCCGCATCGCCGAGCCCATCGAGGCTGATATACGTTTCGAGGAGAAATGGCAGTCGTGGCTGCACGAGGAATTGCTGACCGGGAATACGGCCCTTGAGCTGCTGCGATTGATCAAACTGGGATTGAAAACGGATCACCTGCGCGCCGCAGCAGCGGCCCTGCAGAGCAACTACGACCGCATTGCCCGACCCTTCGACATTCCCCCACCGTCGCCGCGCCGGGCGGTGGCGAAAGTAATCGATTCCCTTCCGCAGATGCAGAAGCTGTGCAGCCTCTGTCTGGACGAATCGGATAACCTCTACCAGCACATGCAGGGCGTTCTCAGGCTGGGCGCCGCTCTTTCCGCCATGCAGCCTGCCGATGATTATGCCCTGATGGCGCTGGCCAGGGGCGGCAAGCTCAAACAGAGCAGGGGCGATAAGAAGAACTGGGGCGACCTGCCCTCCGGTGAGAACGCCTGCAGCGAGCTTAAGGCCCTGCTGGGCGAACTGGAGGAGGCCCGACTACTTGAGATCGAGGCCGTCAAACAGGCCGGGCTGGCCGTCCTGCTGGAGAAGCTGCGTCTGGCGGTGCTCTCCTACGCCGACGAGCGGCGCGCGGCCGGCGTGGCCGAGTTCCACGATCTGCTGGTGTGGGCGCGCGACACGCTGCGCGATAATCCCGCCGTGAGGAAGCATTTCCAGAATAAATACAGCCGTATACTGATCGACGAGTTTCAGGACACCGATCCCATCCAGGCCGAGATAGCTTTTTACCTGGCCTCCGGGCCTGCGGCTGACGGGTCCCATCCGGCCGAGCGCGACTGGAAAAAGCTCAGCCTGCTCCCGGGCAAGCTTTTCGTCGTGGGCGACCCCAAGCAGTCCATCTACCGCTTCCGCAGGGCCGATATTGCCACGGTGGACACGGTGCGCGGGCTGATGGCGGCCGGCAGTGCGCCGCTGACGCACAACTTCCGGTCGCAGCATTCCATCATCGAGTGGGTCAACCATGTTTTCGACAGGTGGATGGTCGGGCGGGAGGGCCTTCAGCCGCCTTATATGAAGCTGGAGCACGCGGCGCTGCCTGCGGGATCGCAGTTGACGGGATGCGTAAAATACATCGGCGGATGGGTTGAGAATGAGAAAGCCAATCTGATGCGCCGCCGGGAAGCGCACGAGGTGGCGCTGCTACTGCAGCATATCCGGACGGGCGGCTGGTGTACCAGAGGGACAGACGGCGCACTGCGGGATGCTGAATTCAGGGATATCTGCATCCTTATGCCGTCGCGCACCGGCCTGGCGGCGCTCGAGCACCAGCTTGCGGAGGCTCAGGTCCCCTACCGCATCGAAAGCGAGTCCTTCATACTGGGCACTCAGGACGTAAAAGAGCTGCTCAATTGCCTGCGGGCCATCGACTCGCCCGCCGACCAGGTGGCGCTGGTGGGCGCGCTGCGCTCATCGGCCTTCGCCTGCAGCGACGAGGAGCTGCTGCTCTTCGTTGAGGGCGGCGGCAGGCTCGACTACACCGATCCCGGACGGGGAGAAGGGATCGTCAGGGACGCACTGGGGACGCTGCGGACTTTTCACGCCGGGCGGGGCTGGCTGCAGGCCGACAGGCTGATCGAGGATTTCATCGCGGACAGGCGCATGGGGCAGTCCGCCTTCGGACGGTCCAGGCCGCGCGAAAAGCTGCGTCGCCTGCAGGCCATGGTTGACCTGGCGCGGGCCTATGCCAGAGTGGAGGGCAGCTCGCTGCGCGGGTTCCTGGACTGGATGGACCGTCGAACAGAGGAGAGGTCGCGCATGGAGGAGGTCCCCGTGCCCGAGGCGGATGAGGACGCTGTGCGCATCATGACCGTCCATGCTGCCAAGGGGCTGGAGTTCCCGATCGTGATCATGCTCGGACTGGGCGACCGGCCCGGCAAGCGTTTCTCCAACGTGATTTTCGATAAATCCGGAAGCTGTGAGGTCCGTCTGGGCAGCGGAGGCAGCGAGTTCAAGACCGCAGGTTACGATGGGCTTAAGGAAATCGAGAAAGAGGCCGAGGAAGGCGAACGCGTGCGGCTCAAGTATGTCGCCGCCACACGCGCACGCGACCACATCGTGCTCAGCCTTTATCATTCGTCCGAAAAGACCGACGCAGCCGCTATACTGGGCCACTGTGAAGACGCTCCCGATTTGTGGCAGGAGATCAACCTGTCCGCCGTGAAGCTTTATCGCCCCGCCGCCGAAACCATTGCTGCCGAAAAGGACGATAACGCGGCCGACCTGGAGAAATGGAAGGAACGGCGCGCCTGCATACTGGCGGAATCCTCCCGGCCGGCGGCCGTGGCCGTTACCGGCCTGGTGCGGCTATTTAAGGAGGAGGCCGAGGGTGGGGAGGTCTATTACCGCACCGGGCGAGGAGGCAGCAGCCTGGGCAGGGCCGTGCACAGCGTGTTGCAGAGCATCGACCTGGCCACCGGCGCGGGACTGGACGACTTCAGCAATGCACAGGCTACCGCAGAGGGCATAGCCGGCCGGTGGCAGGAGGTATCCAGGCTGGCGAAGAACGGCCTGGAATCAGACATCGTAAAGCGCGCCGTGGCATCCGGCAATTACCACCGCGAGGTCTTCGTCAGCGCATCGGTCGATGGCAAGCTGCTGGAAGGGATCATGGATATCATTTTCGAGGAGAAGGACGGACTGGTCATCGCAGATTACAAGACCGATGCGATCGACAACGAAGAAGAGGCGCAGAAGAAGAAGGATATTTACGAACTGCAGGCAGGCCTGTACGCCCTGATGGTACAGGAGGCGACGGGAAGGCCGGTTAAGGGGGTGGTGCTGCTGTTTCTGAGAACTAAAAGAGAAATAGCGCCGGAGGACATAGAGCGACTTATCAGGGAAGCGCGAGCAAGACTGGCCGGCGATATATAAACCGGCCGTTAAACGAGGATGAGTCAGCCGGCATACCCCGATATTGCAATGCCTGATATAATATGCCACCGAATAAAATAGGAGGTTAATTATGGCATCAGGACCGTTATTACAACGCATGTTGCGCGCTGCCAAGCTGGAGCCGCAGCTTTACGAGGAGGTGGAATCGGATTCTACTGCCACCGGGCAGGCTTTGCTGGTGGTAGTGATGGTCAGCGTCTGCGCCGGCATCGGGGCAGGCATCACCGGCGCCATGAAAGGAAGCGAGACTGTATCCGGTTTCTTCATGGGCCTGGTCTCCGGCATCATCGGCTCATTAATAGCCTGGTTCATCTTCTCCCTGCTGTGCTTCTGGCTGGGCACCTCGCTCTTCAAGGGTCCCAACACCAAGTCCAGCCTGGGAGAATTGCTCAGGACACTGGGCTTCGCCTACACCCCGGGCGTGCTTAACATATTCAGCTTCATCCCCTTCATCGGCCCCATTATCCCCTTCGCAACCTGGGTGTGGACGATTATAGCCGCCGTGATAGCTGTCAGGCAGGCCTGCGACTTCACAACCGGCAGGTCTATCGGCACGGTCATCGTGGCAGCCATCATACCCATCATCATCATGGTGCTGCTGGGTCTGCTCGTCGGCGGAGCAATGGCGGCCATCTTAAAGTAAGCCTAAAAATAGCCTAGATTTTCTCATACATGGCGATCTCGGCCTGGCCTTCGAGGTAAGGCTTGATCGCTCTGAACATGTCCTTAAAATGAGGCGCTGACGAATGGAAAGTCAGCGCCTCATTGTCTTCATACTTTTCGTAGAAAAAGAAGATGTCGCGATTGTCGGCGCGCCTGTGTACGCTGTAGTCGATACAACCGGGATCCTTGAGGAATTTGGGCGCGAAATTCAGGATGACCCTGGCCATTTCATCGCCCTGGCCCTCTTTGGCGCGCATGGTTGCGGTGATTACTATCATTGTTCCTCCTTATTAGACCTCTCCCCCTGCCCCCTCTCCTTTTCCAAGGAGAGGGGGTGGGATTTTGCTCAAGAGGGACTGCGTCCCTCGTTAGACTCCCTCTTTATACCTCGGTGTACTCGCTAAAAAACTTCCTGTAGTTTTGAGACCCGGTGGACCGGGATTTGAACTCGGGGCCGCCGCCGGCCCAGGCGATATCGCCGTGGACGGCCAGCAGCTCCAGGTGGCTCATGACCTCGCGATGGGAGAGATATTTACCGAAGCCCTTGCGCAGGCGGGGTTCGAAAAGCTCGATGGATATCTGGTCGAGATCGAGAACACGTCCGTCCAGTATCCTCAGTATGTTGCCGCAGCGTTCCACGTGGAAACGCAATATCTCGGCGGCGCGCTCGGCCGGCTTTAAATAATTGGGCTTGCCTCTCTCGTACAATCGATGTCCGGGCAGGAGCAGCTCCGTATCCCCGCACTGCTTCTGCAATTTGTCCAGCGATCTTATATAGGCGATTAATCCGTAGGCGCTGTTATCTTCACCGTAGCCCTCAGGCAGTATACGCTTGTTGCAGTAATACTCCAGTATGAGCGAGGGGTGCGGCGTGATGGATGCCAGCAGGGTATCGCCGCTGAAGACCACCTCGTCCTCGAAGATGGCGCAAAGGGAATCGGGCGAATGTCCCGGTGTGAGCAGGAAGCGGAAACGGCCGTCGGGCGTAGCATCGCCCTCCTTTATCCGGTGCGCGGCCTTTAACAGGCTGCGCCTGCGGTGATATGGGCGGCAGCTGGAGCTGAATTTTTCAGGCATCAGGCAGGTGCGGCAGGATCCGGGATACTCCGGATGGGCGGCGCCGTCGTCTATATCCTCGTGGTAGGCGGCCATATTATCGAAAGCGAAGTGCGCCCACAGCTCGGCGCCGCTGGCAGCCAGAGCCTCCTGCAGGTTGCCGTCGTGGTCCTCGTGTCCGTGCGTGATGATGACGCGTTTAATGTCTTTAATATCCAGACCGGCCTGGCCGAGTATATCGGTCAGCACATCGAATTTGTCGAACTGACCCGTATCTATAAGAGTCGGTCTCTCACCGGCCACCACATAGCACCAGCTCGGGCCCAGGTTCCAGTCCCCGCCCGAGTCATAGAACAGCGGCACGCCCAGGCAGTAGATGTCCGTACCGCGGCATGTGCGGCACTTCATGATAACGCCTTCTCCGTTGGGCTTGTCCTGCTTTAAAATCTCAAACTGCTGCATTAGCTTACCTCCGTTGCCAACAAAGCCGTATTGTAAAGCTTTTTGACGATTTGTGTCCAAGATTTGCTAAAATAAGAGAGGACCTCTGCACGGAACGTTTGATAAGGAGGTGACCGCCATGGAAGACAAGATCCTCAGATTCATCTCCAAGCTTAACTCGGATAAGGTGCGACTCACGGAACTGATCGCCCATTTCTCTCATGACGTATCCGGCAATGACAAGGACACGCTCATCTACAAGAAGATTTTACCGGCGCTTATCAACATGGAGAAAGAGAACAGGATCAAGCTGTCCTGGGACGTGCTGCTGACGCGCTACAGGTTCCCGCGTTATATCTACTTCGCCCAGGAGGAGAGTAAGGAGCCGCAGGCGCCGCAGGCGCCTCAGGCGCAGGGACGGCCTCTCTGGCAGACGCAGATCGAGGACATACTCAAGAAAGATTCGATCCTCTACCGCAAGAAGGTACGGGAGCTTCGCCTGCAGGATAAATTCGACCGTTTCCTTAAAAGATACGAGAAGAGCGCAGACGAGGTCTCGCCCTCCGAAGACTGGATAAAGGTGATCACCGCTATCATGGAGAGCAACCTATCGCAGTACGATGTAATGCGCGCATGCATCGAGGCTTTCAAGGCCGGCGCGGTATGGGAAAAGTACAGGCGGGAATTCGAAGGGTAATCGACGGTTAAGGGGCGTACCTTCAGGTGCGCCCGAAACCGGGGTCAGGCCGGATGGTCCAGTTCCCTGGCCACGGCCAGTAGCGTCATCATCTCATCTTCAGAAACATTGCCGCGGCGGACAGCCTCCCTAGGATTGCGGTTCTGCTCCTCCACCATCCTGATGGCCTTGCGCTCCGATACGCGGTCATGAAAGATGAGCCACGCGGTAAGCACCAGCCCGGTCCGGCCCTGGCCGGCCGAGCAATGCACCACCGTCTTCTCGCCTCTTTCCAGTGAATTGTACAGAAAATACATGATGTGGCGGAGCGCCTCGCCGGTGGGAAGCTGTATATCGGGGGTGGGCGCCCACAGCACATTGTCCGGGCCGAAGGCCTCGACGTAAAGGCCCAGCAGTCCGCCCTCCAGCGGGTAGTATTTCAGCTCCTCTTCAGGCAGCAGACAGACGATACGTTTAACGCCCTGCCCTTTGATGAAATCTATCCAGTTGTCCACCACCTGTCTATGGATGAACTTGCCCGGGTTCCCGGGCCGCTGCGAACCGAAGACCAGCTTTTCACCCTTGGCAGCCGGCCCGAATCCATACTCCGCCATATAATTCCGCGACTATTAATCAGAGAAGGCTATAACGCCGATGATAACCAGGTTCACCACCGGCACCAGCAACAGCAGACCCCACCAGCCCGGCTTGCCCCTGGCCTCAGCGATCTTCCACCACAAAATAATGATAAAAATGATATTGACGTAGGGGATCAGGCAGAGCAGCAGCCACCACCAGGCCTTGCCTGCGATCATGCACATCAGGTAGATATTGGCGATGGGTATCCAGGCCAGCCAGCCGTTGGGAGTGTTGGTCTTTTTAGCTATTGCCTGCAGGCAGATGGCCATATAGATATAGATTGCGATACCGAAGATGATCCAGAAAGCCATCATCCCACCATTGTTCGATGCTTCGTACATATCAGCTTACCTCCTAAGCAGGATTATATATTACGCGTCAGCGTTTTTACAAAGGCCGGGATACATGTGGCGACGGGCGGTTTCCAGCATCGCTTTCACATTTTCGAATTTCGCGTCGATGGGGCACTCGCAGCCCGTGCTCAAAATAAAGCCGCCGTCCCTGCCCACTATTTCATGCAGCCTGTTGCAGTAATCTACGACTTCTTCTTCCGTGCCCAGCGCAAGCAGGGCCGCCGGCACGTCGCCCATTATGCACATATGGCCCTTCAGTATCTCCTTGGCCTTGAATATATCGGTCGTGCTGTCGAGCTCGCAGATGCACTTCCCCCGCGGCAGGTCCTTGAGGTAGGGTAGATTGAGCGTCCAGTCAGTGTCGAAATGAAGAATGCTGATCAATCCGGCGGCGGCGAAAGCATCGGCCATCTTCTTTATATAAGGGAAGCCGAACCTCTCAAATATCCTGAGCGGGTAGAAACTGCCCGAGCCGCGCTCCAGGGGAAAGAACACGTACTTCAACCCTGTTGCGGCGGTGTCGTCCAGCACGTTTTGGATCAGGTCATCGACCATGGCATCCATGACCGCCTGCATCTTATCGGGGTGACGATAAAGGTCTAAAGTGAACTGGTTAAGCGTCCTGGAAAGCGAGAGGATCATGGTGGGGTCGCAGGTCGTTGCTCCTGACAACACGGGCACCCCTTTCTCGTGCCACGTTTTGACATCATCCATGTATATTTTAAACAGCTTCTTCTGGGTAGCATCCACTCTCTCCAGCGGACGTCCCGTTGCCCTGGGTAAAAACTCGGATAAAAATCCGTTCCAGCCGCGGCTGATGATGGTCTCGTAGTCCTCGCTGGTGAAAATCTCCATTTCAACGGCCTGCAAGGGCTCGTTATCCGATCCCTGTCTCCCGGGTACCCGCATAGGCATGGGCGCCGCGGATATCCGCCAGCTTGAATTCACCCATATAAGGTTGGCAGCGAGCTGTCCGTCCCAACCGCCCAGCGCATCGAACGTCTCCACCAGGGCCCTGATAGTAGTCTGCGGGTTCCTGTAACCATCGCTTTGCGGCACGCCCCTGTATCTGAGCGCAAACTGCGCGATCAAGGGGACCGTCGGCACTCTGTCCGGGATTCCCAGAGATATCGCTGTTTCCAGGCGTTGGGTCCTTGTTGCCAGGTTATCTTCCACTCTACATGCTCCCCATAGTTTAATTCGGTAAAGGCTCATCAATCATAACTAAACCCGGCAGGGTTATCAATCTCGTAATAAACGCTGGCTGAGCTTATTACATGACCGACGGCAAGTATTAAACCCGGTGGGAGTTTCATTGTATTCGCAAACATCCTGCAGCTATAAATTAATATCGACTTGCACTATAATATGAGATCAAAGCCAACTATTAAATCAGGAGGTTCCATGGATCTTTCAATCTGGGGCATTCTTCTCCGTCTGCTGGAACAGGCCTGCCTGGTCATCATCGTTTTTTACCTGCTGTTCCAGCTCAAGTTCTTCCGTCATATGCTGGAAGGAAAGCCCAATCTGCTGGACCAGCTTATCCTGGCTATAATCTTCGGCGCCCTGGCCGTTTACGGCACTTACAGCGGGGTGCAGACCTCCGGGGCCATCGCAAATATCCGTAATCTCAGCCCTATGATCGCGGGCTTCCTGGGCGGGCCGTGGGCCGGCCTGGGCGCCGGTTTGATCGGCGGCGTCCACCGTTACTTCATGGGCGGTTTCACTGCTGTCCCCTGCGCGCTCGGAACTATAACCAGCGGCCTGGCCGCCGGTATAATTTACGCCCTGCTTAAAGGCAACCTCGGCGTCTGGAAGCCGACTCTGTATGCTTTCCTTATGGAATGTGCAGATATGGGGCTGCTTCTGCTGATGGCCCAGCCGTTCGACAAGGCCCTCAACCTCGTGTCCATCATAGCTGTGCCCATGATACTGGCCGATACCGCCGGCATGGCCGTTTTCGCTTTCATGCTGAGCAAACTGAAATCCGCCCGCTGAGGATGCGCGCCGGCACGCCGGCGCCATGTTCCGAGACACAGTTTGAGGCGAATTGACGGAAGCGCCAGGTAATCCTTATCATTATCAGGTTGGCCGAATTCAGGCCGGCAGGTAATATCAGAGAGGACCGGACGATGGCTATTAAGATAACGGATACGACCCTGCGCGATGCGCACCAATCGTTGATCGCCACGCGCCTGCGCTCGCGTGACATGATACCTATCGTGGAGAAGATGGATAAAGTCGGCTTCTTCTCGCTCGAGATGTGGGGCGGCGCCACCTTCGATACTTGCATACGCTATCTCAACGAGGATCCCTGGGACCGGCTCAAAGACATCCGCAGCAAGGCCAGGCACACCCCCCTGCAGATGCTGTTGCGCGGGCAAAACCTGGTGGGCTACCGCCACTATGCCGACGACGTGGTGAAGGAGTTCGTGCGCCTGGCTGTCAAGGACGGAGTAGACGTTTTCCGTATTTTCGATGCGCTCAACGATATAAGGAACATGGAGCCTGCCATCCATGAGTGCAGGAAATATAAGGTACATGTGCAGGGCACCATCTGCTACACCATCAGCCCGGTTCACAGCATTGAAGGCTTTGCCGATATGGCGCATAAGCTGGAGAACCTGGGTTGCGACTCTATCTGCGTCAAGGATATGGCGGGACTCATCTCGCCGCCGCAGACTATGTCACTTTTTAAAGCGATTAAAAAGGTGGTGAAGGTGCCTGTCGACCTGCACTCTCACTGCTCCAGCGGCATGGCGCCTATGAGCTACCAGGCAGCCGCCGAGGCGGGCGCGGACATAGTGGATACCGCCTTCTCTCCTTTCGCCTGGGGCACGTCTCAGCCGCCCACCGAGAGTGTGGTAGCCGCATTCCAGGGCACTCCCTGGGACAGTGGCCTGGACCTGGAGCTGCTCTATGAGATAGGCGAGGACTTCGCAGCCATGGCCGGCAAGTACCGCATGCTGTTGACCGCCGAGGCCACGCGACCCAGCGTCAACGTGTTGCTGCACCAGATACCGGGCGGCATGTATTCCAACCTGATCAGCCAGCTGCGGGAGCAGAATGCGCTGGACAAGATCGGCGCAGTTCTCGAGGAGATACCAAAGGTGCGGGCCGACCTGGGCTATCCGCCACTGGTGACACCAACCAGCCAGATCGTGGGTATCCAGGCCGTGCTCAACGTTCTCAACGGCGAGCGCTATAAGAAGGTCACCAAAGAGGTCAAAGATTATTTACTGGGTTACTACGGCAGACCGCCCGGTGAGCTCAATGCCGAGGTACGCAAGATGGTGGCCGGCGACAGCAAGATCATCAGCGCCAGGCCGGGGGAGCACATCCAACCTGAGCTGGCGAAATTCAAAGACGAGGCCCGCAAACTGGGCATACTGCACAAGGAAGAGGACCTGATAACCTACGCCCTCTACCCGCAGGTGGCGGTCAAATTCCTGCGCGGCGAGGCCAAGGAGGAGGTACTGGGCGGTCTGGCGCCCGCCGCAGCTCCCAGCCAGGCGGGAGCCGATATACCCAGCGAGTTCAGCGTCGACGTGGACGGCGAAGTCTTCAACATCAAGATAACCCCCGTAATGGGTACAACCGTGGATGTCAGCCGAAAGGCTAAGGCTAAAGAGATGCCCAAAGGCGCCGTGCTCTCCCCCATGCAGGGCATGGTGCTGACCGTCAAGGTCAAGGTTGGCGACAAGGTCAAGGAAGGTGAGACCGTGGTCGTGACCGAGGCCATGAAGATGCAGAACGACGTACACAGCCCACTTTCAGGGACGGTCAAGGAGATCTTCGCCTTTAACGGCGAGATAGTTAATAAGGACGACGTCCTGATGGTGATCGAGTAACATGCTGAAGAAGGTGCTTGTCGCCAATCGCGGCGAGATCGCTATACGCGTCATGCGCGCCTGCCGCGAGCTGGGCATCCGCACGGTGGCCGTGTACTCCGAGGCGGACCGGGACGCCATCTTCGCCAAGTACGCCGACGAGGCCTATTGTATAGGCGCGCCGCCGGCCATCGAGAGCTACCTCAACATCAAGAAAATCATCGCCGTCGCCAAAGAAAGCGGGGCGGACGGCATACACCCGGGATACGGATTTTTAGCCGAGAATCCCAGCTTCGCCTATTCCTGCGAGCGGGAGGGAATCAAGTTCATCGGCCCCTCCAGCCGCGTTATTGAGCTGATGGGCAGCAAGATAGCGGCTCGCAAAGAGATGAGCAGGGCCGGCGTGCCCATCACCCCGGGCACGAAGGACGCAGTAAGCGAATTCGAGGAAGCGAAAAAAATAGCCGAAAAAATCGGTTATCCCATAATAATCAAGCCTTCGGGCGGCGGCGGCGGCATCGGTATGACCATCGTAAACAGCGAGACCGACCTGAAAAAGGGATTGGATAGCTCCAGCAAGATAGCCGCCAGCACATTCGGCCTGCCGGAGATATACATCGAGAAATACATCCAGAGCCCGCGTCACATCGAGGTCCAGATACTGGCCGATGCCCACGGCAACGTTATCCACCTGGGCGAGCGCGAGTGCTCCATCCAGCGCAGGCACCAGAAGCTGATCGAGGAAGCGCCCTCCCCCGCCGTGACGCCGGAGCTGCGCGCCCGCATGGGAGAGGTGGCGGTGCGGGCGGCCAGGCAGATCAAGTACGAGAACGCCGGCACTATCGAGTTCATCTTTTCCAAAGGCGAGTTCTATTTCATGGAGATGAACACACGCATACAGGTCGAGCACCCGGTGACCGAGATGGTGACGGGCATCGATATCGTCAAGGAACAGTTGCTGATCGCGTCTGGCAAGCCTTTGGGCATAAAGCAGGAGGACGTCAAGATGAACGGCTGGGCCATTGAATGCCGCATCAATGCCGAGGACCCGCTCAACAACTTCGCGCCCTCACCGGGCAAGCTGCGCGGCTACCGCTCACCCGGCGGCGTGGGCATACGTGTGGACAGCGGTGTACACACGCGCTACACCGTCTCACCAAATTACGACCCCATGATCTCCAAGCTGGTGGCCTGGGGCCGAAATAGAGATGAAGCCATTGAGCGCATGAGGCGCGCCCTGTATGAGTACGTGATAGTGGGTGTGAAGACCAACATACCTTTCCACAAGGCGGTCATGGAGAACGCCCGTTTCCGCAGCGGCGAACTGGGAACGCATTTCATTACCCAGGAAACGACGCTGATCGACGATATGCAGACTATTATGGCAAGAGAGAAGCCGCTGGAGGAGAAGCTGTCGCAGGTATTCGATGACAGCAAGCGCGCGGCTGCTGTGGCGGCGGTGGTGGCATACACCCAGGCTGCTCAGAAAGGCACCCGAGGCAGCACTGATTCTTAATTTTATTCTCCCGTCATTGCGGGGAGCGTAGTGACGAAGCAATCTGCCGCAGTCATAAAACATAACAGCCTGCATAAATATATTGCATTGATGTAACCTGTTAGGTTACAATTGTAATCGTAATGGTTACATCAAATATGCATGGCGTGCTGGCCGAAACGCTTTTCGGCAAAACACGGCGCCTGATACTTGCATTACTCTACTCTCACACTGACGAGCAATTTTACCTGCGGAGAATTGTCAGGGAGACGGGTACAGGTCTCGGGGCTGCCCAGCGTGAGCTGAAGCTGCTTACCGCCGCGGGCATAATCCAGCGTCAGGAAAGGGACAGGCTGGTATATTACCAGGCCAATCAGTTTTGCCCCATATTTACTGAGCTCAAAAGTCTTGCCGGGAAAGGGACTTTTTCATCTTCACCGATCCACAGAAAATCCAACATCGAAGTCCCCCGCGGCAAGCTCAAGGCGTTCTGCCGGCGTCACCATATCAAGCGACTATCTTTTTTTGGTTCCGTACTCAGAGATGATTTCCGGCAGGACAGCGATGTGGACGTTTTAGTGGAATTCGAGACCGGGCATACACCGGGCTGGGACATCATTTCTATGGAAGATGAATTGACGTCCATCCTGTCCCGCAAAGTGGACATGCACACACGTAACGACCTCAGCCGCTACATACGCGATCGTGTAGTGCGTGAAGCGAAGGTGCAATATTCGGCAGAATAGGGACCTGGCATATATCCGCCATATGCTCGATTTTTCCCGCCAGGCGGTTGATTTCATGCGCAAACGCCGCCGCTCCGACCTGGATACCGATGCCATGCTGGCTCTGGCCGCCACGCGGCTGATAGAGCTTATCGGCGAAGCCGCGCGAAAAGTATCACCAGCTTTTAAAGAGCGGTACCCTGCAATACCCTGGCCCCTTATTATCGGCACACGTGACCGTCTGGCCCACGGCTATATCGATATTGACTATGACATCATATGGCGAATAATTAACAATAATCTGCCTGCACTGACTAAACAGCTGGAAAAATTGCTTGCAGATGAGTCATAGCGTGCCGGCCTTTAGCTCAATTTCATACAGCAAGACTGCGGGGCATGAGTTTGCCGCAATATACGCAGCGGTGTACAGACATCGCGCTTAAAATTCATCCGGAATTTTTTAATAATAGACTGATATCCAGACAATACTTGAATATTTTTTTGAACCTGGATTTTACGCCAGACTTGCAACATATTGCTGAGCATGTAAATTAAAGGATTGGTCAATTGGACCGTGCTTTGTAAAAAGCTTTGGCTGCTTGCGAAAATTGAAGGCACGGTACAGATAATATCCAGTAGCAGCTTTACGAGAAAAGTCTACTTCATTTTGAGTTACAAAGAACGGGGTGAACGCCCCATAACTGGTGGTCTTAACTTCGATTAATCTCTCTCGCCCTGTTAAATCAAAAGAAAGCACATCGAAACCAGCGCTATCCCCCTGTGTTGCTGAGACATGCTCTATTTTTGATGCCAGGCGCTCTTGACCCGCGCGGATGAGGCGTGCTCTCTCGAATTGAACAACAAATTTTTCTCCTGCTTGGCCAAGAGATCTATTTCTTGCTTCCTGCGCAAGGTAGTCAATTCTGTATTGCATCGAGGGAAGTTCTCTCACCTTTGTCCCATTATTTGGAGACTCAATTAAATCTGCACCCGGTGGATCGACTAAAGCTGCCAATATATCATCTAAAGTTGGCATAGTTGCAGGTTTATTAACCTGAAACTGAACAAAATCCACTAGAGCTTTATCTTTATTAAGCCGCCTGGCTACGACGTCATATAGAATTTGTTGGTAATTTCGCAGCGGTTTATAGCCGGGAATATATGGGAATACCAGTTTAATAAGGACAGCACTAATATTTTGGTGCTTTCGTTCGATTGCTCCATCAGAACGCATGCTTAGCAGCCCTGAGAGATGGCGTCTATGCTCGGTCTTATTGTATTTGAGCCCCCTCAGTTCTTTGTCCAGCATGCAGAAATAGTCTGCAACAGTTGCTTCTACTTCCTCACGACTCCAATCATCGCCCATGACTTTTCACCACACTGTATGCCAATATACCCGACAAATTATAAGACGAGTACTTGTCTTCTTTGTGATTATGCTAGAAGATCTGATTATAGCATGGCAGGCAGATGGCCTGCCCGCAACCACACGATGAAACTGCTGTCACCCGGCTGCGGGCTTGTCTCCGCCGCTGCCTTTGCCTGTATCTTCTATAAATATATCCGCCACGTTCTTGCCGAAAGCCTGTGCGGCCTTGCCGACGTCCTTGAACTTGGCCTTGACCTCGTCGTCCTTGAAGCGCTCACCCAGCGTTTCAGCCGACTCTTTGGCCGCTTTGCCCAGGTCGCGTGCTTTCTCTTTCAGCTTCGGATCACTGAATATCTGTCCCATGGCATCACCCAGGGCGTCAAACATATCGCCGAGATTATCGGCCGCGGACTTTTTCTGCTCGTTTTTTGATTCCTCCATGGCATCCTCCTTTTTGAACCCTGCAATCTATTCTACTGTAAAAGGGCTTTAGTTGTGCACCACCTAAAACCGATTCGTGAAATCTGATAACATATAGCCGATCCTGCCACTGCCGATGATCAACTTAGGAGAGGGCTATGAATTTTTGGGCGGCCGTAAAAAAGAACCGGGCGATGTCTCTGCTGTGGACGACCTATAACGAATTCTACGAGGACAACAGCACTATGCTGGCGGCGGCGGTGGCCTACAGTCTGCTTTTCTCGCTTTTTCCCTTCGCCCTGGTGATGATATCGCTGGCCGGCTACATGATGTCCTCCCCCGAAATTGAAAGCCAGGTCATCGCGGCCATGGGAACCCTCATCCCGGTGGCCAAAGGACTGATAGTCAATACACTGGAAACCGTTATAAAGGCACGCGAAGCGACGGGCATTATAGCGCTGCTGCTGCTCGTCTGGAGCGCGCTGACCTTCTTCGATGCCCTGCGCAACTCTCTCAACCGGGCCTGGGGCATGCCCTCCGGCCACACCTATGTCAGGGGCCGGCTTGTCGATGTCAGTATGCTGGCGCTGGCAGTGCTGGGCCTGGTTGTCTTCACGTGGCTGACCACCACCGTCCATTTTATGCACGAATCGGGTATGCAAATCTGGATCTTTAGATTCACCAAAACCAGCCTCTTCGCCAGGCTGGTCTTCGCGCTGTTCAGTGCTGCGCTGGCCTATGGAGTGATACTTCTGCTCTACCGTTTCGTCCCCGTCAATCAGCCGGGGTGGAAGCATATCTGGCTGGGCGCCCTGCTGGCCGCTATCGGCTTTGAGATCGTCAGGTTCGCCTTCGTATGGTGGGTGAAAAATGTCGCCCAGTACAGCCTTGTTTATGGGCCGATCAGCTCGGTCATCGTGCTGCTGATGTTCATTTACTTCACCGCCTGGGTGCTGCTCTTCTTCGCCAAGTTCAGTTACGTTAAGATGCGCCGGGATGAGAAAGGGCGGCTTACAGCCGGGACCTCCGGCGGTTGAATAGGCTCCTTAAATGTGCAAGAATTGATTTTGATCAAATCCGGTTAAAGGGAGGCAGACAATGTTCATAAAAGCAGGCAGGTTCCTCACATTGCTGGCCGCAGCACTGACTATTACGATCCTCGCAACGGCACAGGCCAACGCTGCGGATATCCGGCAGGGTGAAAAGCTGGTTATCCCGGCCGGGGAGGTCGTCAATGACGACCTGTATCTCTTCGGCTCGGGGATAACTATTGACGGTACCGTCAACGGGGACGTCATCGCCTTCGGAGACATTATCACCGTCAACGGCCCGGTTAACGGTAATATCAACGGCGCCGCCAACTATATCACGGTCAAGGGACAGGTAAGGGACTCCGTACGTGTGGCAGCTTCAACCATAGATATCGGTAGTAAAATCGGAGGCGACCTGGTGGCCGTCTGTTCTCGGGTAGATATAATGCCCGCCGGATCGGTGGGGCGGGACTTCCTGCCGGCTGCAGGGACGGTGAACGTGGGCGGCCCGGTGGGTAAGGACATACGCGGCAGCGTCGGCGATCTGATTATTAATAATAGCGTGGGCGGCAACATCGACGTCGAGTGCCGTACTATCAAGCTGGAGCCGTCTGCCAGCATATCCGGTAACCTGACATACAAATCTGAGACTGTAGCAGAGCTGGCTGTAGGAGCCAAGGTCGGAGGCCAGGTAAAACAGGTGTTACCGCCCAAGCCCGCGACTACCGGTCAATCGGCAAGCCAGATGGCAGGCTGGGCAGCTTCAGCCATCGTCATATTTATAGTCATAATGCTCATAGTAATTGCCTTATTCAAATATATCGCTGCATTGCTGACCGGCATCATCTTCATTCTGCTTGCCCGCAAATATATACCCGCATTGATAGAGACGCTCAAAAGCAAGCCCTGGCCCTGCTTGGGTTACGGCGCCCTCTTTTTCTTCCTGGCGCCGATCGCCATAGTCATAGCCTTTATGCTGGTCATCGGTATACCCCTGGGCCTGGCCGGCCTGGCCGTCTATATCCTGGCCGTATACCTGGGGCACATCTTCATGGGGCTGTTCATCGGCAAATGGATGCTGCGTCAGAGCGCCGACAACACGGCCACGGGGCCTCTCATCGGGGCGCTGGCCCTGGGATTGCTCGCCCTCTATATAATCTCCGTCATACCGCTGATCGGCTGTTTGTGCGACCTGGCAGCCATCCTGTTCGGCCTGGGCGCCTTCTACCTGTTCATTAAGACAAAGATGGGCGGCAACGCAGCATAATCACAAAAAGGATTTATCATGATAGGCTACCCGGAAGCTTACCTGGATATAGAGACGACAGGGCTGTATCCGCACGAGAGCAAGATAACCGTCATCGGGATCTATTTCTGTAACGGTGACGACGGCAGGCTTGTTCAGCTTTACGAAAGCGGGCTCTCATGTGATAACCTGCTCACCGCCATGGAGGGTACGGAGCACATGTACACCTACAACGGCAGCCGCTTCGATATCCCTTTCATCCGCGCCTGCCTGGGTCCGGACTTAGAGCTCCTGCACCGGCACACAGACCTGATGTATAAGTGCTGGGACCACAATCTGCGCGGCGGCTTTAAGAGGGTGCTGCAGCATCTCGGAATATCCAGGGAGACCGAGGGACTGAACGGTATGGACGCTATATGGCTGTGGGAAAAGTATAAAAAATGCGATGACCACGATGCCCTCGACCTGCTGCTCCGCTACAACAGGGACGATATCGTCAACCTCAGGCAGCTCAGGGATGCGCTGGCCGAGATTGGTGTGCCCGAAGAGCCGTAGAGAGTCTGTAAAAGAACAATAGAAAGGGGCCGGCTTCAATAGCCGGCCCCTTGTGCATTTCATTTGACTGCTGTTTACTTCGCTATCTTGTCGAGCTCTTTGATGTGGGTGTCGATGCCTTTGCCGAAGAGCTTCAGTACGATCGGATCGCCGTCGCCGTATTTCTTGTAGACACGGCAGGTCTCGCAGATGCTGGTATCGCGGCCGGTTGCGCCCCTGTCATCCAGCTTGCAGTAGGTCCCCTCGATCTCCCAGCAGGGCAGGAACTGGTATTTATCCACCGGGCATTCGCTCTTTATCATCTCGGGGCAGTTGCAGAGCTCCCAGCACGGCGACTTATCCGTCCAGAAATTTACGCCTTTCTCCTCTTTTACCGCGGTTTCTTGCTTAGCCTTTGTTTTAGTTTCAGCCATTTTATTATCCTCCTTGTTGCTTGCTCAGTTGGCTTCCTTTGTTTACGCTAACAATTTAACATGCCCATTGCGCAGCGCCATCCGTTTTAACGCTTAATCTGCTTTTGCGCAAAAGCGCAAGTGTCAGGGATTCTCCCTGCCAATAAAAAATCCCCCCCTCGTAAGGAAGGGGGGACTTTGTCCCTTCTGACAGGGATGAAATTCAGACTGCCTTCACCTGTTCCAACACTTTCAGCGAAATGTTAATGCCGCGGCCAAGCAGCTTCAATTGGATGGGTTTGCCATCGCCGTAGTTCTTATACACCCGGCAGACCTCGCAGATGCTGGTGTCCTTGCCGTCTGCGCCGTAATCGTCCAGCTTGCAGTAGGTGCCTTCGATCTCCCAGCAGGGAAGGAACTGGTATTTAAACGCCGGGCACTCGGCTTTCACCATGTTGGTGCAATGCGACATCTCCCAGCACGGAGCCTTATCGGTCCAGAAATTGAACCCTCGCTCTGCGCTGACTGCGGCTGCCGTTTCAACTTTTTCTATTGTCTTTGCCATTTTGTTTGCCTCCTGTCCTTGGTTCTTCTCCAGGTTGCCTATAATTTAACACCGCCGGCAATCAGCGCCATCCGCCATTATGCTTATCCTGCAGTTGCGCTTTTGCGCAACTCTCCATACGCCTCAATGCTGAGGGTCCTGCCGTTATCCTGGTTTGTTTGCCGTGCATGTAGACAAGTCAACCGGATTGATATAATCTTAAGTTGTACTAATTCAACGTTTATAGTATAAATAGTATTAATGGCACAGAACTCCAAGACAAACAATAAGAGTATTCACGATAATATTCATAAAATTACCGAGGCGCTTTTGCTGAAGCACGGAATAAAGGGGTGGAATATGGATAGTGTGGCTTTGGAAGCGGGAATATCTAAAAATACCCTTTACGAAATAATAAACAGCAAGGAGCAGTTGATAGAAGATGTCGTCATCAGCAGGCTGAGAAATAACGTTGAGACGATTGCGGCGATCTTCAGAGATGAACCCGATTTTGTAAAGGCCTGCGAAACCGGGGCCAGACATCTGGCACACACCACATCTACGTATGACCTGCTTATATTGCCTCAGGTCTTTCGTGAATACCCTTCCATCAGGGAAAAGTTCGATTCTATCTCAGGGAAACTCAGCACATCGATACACGATTACTTGAATAAGGCCAAGAAGGATGGAGTGGTCAGGAAAGATGTCGATAATGATATAGCCATAAGCTGTGTAACTGCTATTACCAATCACTTCTTATCGGGAACTGATAGGGGAAGGAAATTTGAAGAGCATGCCTATCAGGCGTTTTCATATCTTATAAAGGGCATCCTGGCGTAAATATCTAATTTCCATATATAGTCCGCCAGTCGCATTAAGGGGGAGGTAAGTATGAGTTATCCGGAATTAAAGGCGCTGGAAAGCGATATCGCAACCTGTTTTCGCTGTTCTCTGTGCAAGATGGTGCCGCTACCCGTTTTTAAAAATCAGGAGTTTTCAAATATCTGCCCGATTAACAGCCATTATATGTTCCATAGCTATTCTGCATCGGGACTGGGATATATGGCACTGGCCCTTTCGGAAGGACGTATCAAGGCTGATAAAGCCCTGGCTGATATCGTCTTCTCCTGCCGCACTTGCGGCTACTGTGATATGGCGTGCAATTTTATTATGGAATCGAAGCGAAATGAAATAAATATGACCCTGCGGGAAACCCTTGTGCGGGAGGGACTGGCTCCCGATGAGTATAAGAGAACGGTTCAAAACTTAAAAAGCACGGGCAACCCTGCAGGATTGACCCATGCAAAGGCCGGAGACTGGGCGTCCGGTCTGAACCTTAAAAAGCTCCCTCGGCAAAGGGCCGAAGTTTTACTCTATGCGGGTTGTTTAACCCGTTATGACAAAAACGCCTTGCTGTCAGCCAGAAAGCTGGCAAAGCTATTGCTCCATGCCGGCGTTGATGTGGGCATCCTGGGCGATGATGAGAACTGCTGCGGCCTTCCGGCGCACTGGATGGGGTTCAAGGATGATTTTATAGCCCTCGCAGAAAAGAATGCAATCTCCTTTAAAGAAGCGCATGTTAAGACCATTGTCACCGTTTGCGGCGCCTGCCTCGGGACATTGAGGGCAAAGTACCCGAAATATGGCATCGATACGAGTACGGAAGTATTGCATGGGACAGAATTTCTGGAAAGGCTGATCAAAAAGAAAAAGATCAGGCTCTTAAAACCGTTAAACCTGAAGGTTACCTATCATGATCCCTGTTACCTTGGCCGCCAGTCGGAACCTCAAGAAGAATGGAAAGGCGAAGAGAGAACCGTGTTTGGACAGATGAAGTACACGGTCCCGCCCAGAAAGATCAACTATGGGACGGGTGGCGTTTTTGATCCTCCGCGGTCGATTTTGAAATCGATAAAAGGGCTTTCATTCAGGGAGATGTACCGGATCAGAGAGTACTCGCATTGTTGCGGCGGCGGAGGCGGACGCGCTGAGATATATGAAAAGATGTCCCTTGAAGCAGCAGTAGACCGGGTTAAGGAGGCCCGTGAGGTGGGCGCAGATTACCTGGTGACATCATGCTCCCACTGTAAGGTCCAATTTGAAAAAGCCTCCTCAGATATAAGTAGTCACCCGATCAGTGTCCTGGATATCATAGACCTTGTCTTCCAGGCTGCAGACATCGCTTAGCATCAGGAGACATAAAACATGATAAATACAAATATATTAAATGACCTGAGTCAAAATAATACAGTTGAAACCTCTGCAGAGAAGTTGAAGACATATGAAGTCCATAATCCGCTGGTGCGATTCGGCCGAAGGCCGCAGTGCGCTATAAAACCGAAGGATGTTCCTGAACTGCAGAAGTTAATCCGCAAGGCAAAGGAGGGTAAATTCGGGCTGGTGCCGGTTTCATCAGGAGGGCCTCATATAAAGGGGGGAATAGCCTGCTCAGCCGAGCACGCGATCGTTGACCTTGCGGACTGGAACAAAATCCCCTGGGTCAACCGCCGAAACAGGGTATGCTTTGTCGAGCCCGGCGTCACTTATGGAGAACTGAATAATTTTCTAAAAGATTATGGCATGACATTGCCAACGCCGCTGGCGCCTCGTAATACGAAAAGCGTGCTCGCCTCTACGATTGACCGCGAGCCTCACATCTGGCCCAGAATGCAGTGGGACTTTCAGGATCCGGTGGCCTGCACTGAGTTTATTTATGGAACCGGTGAACTCTTCCGCAGCGGGGCTGCCGGCGGTCCGGGATCACTGGAAGAACAGCGTAAATCAAAAGGGGCACAAAAGATGCCCATGGGGCCGGGGCAGACTGATTTCCAGAGAATATTGATCGGAGCCCAGGGATCTATGGGTATCATGACATGGATCAGCCTGCGGACCGAGATATTGCCTTCGATTGAACGGCCGATGCTGGTCGCCGGCGACCGGCTTTCAAAGATAATTGAGTATGTATACGAAGTTCAGCGCCCATGGCTGGGTGAGCATACATTCATACTGAACCGTCTCGCCGCCACCATGCTCATGACATATGGGAGTCCCGGTTCCTTTGACAGGGTCAGGGATTCTCTGCCTGAATATATCTGTATGCAAAACATCGCCGGGTTCGAACGACTCCCCGGGGAGAGGCTTGAATATCAATACGAAGAACTGAAGAATATGGCGGGCGGAAACGGGCTTCAACTCATTGATTCAGTGGGACAGATTGAAGCCCCTGCTCTGCTTAAGGCTGCACAATCACCCTGTGGCGCGCGTGACTGGCGGCACGTGATAAAGGGCCACTGCCTTTCGGTTTTCTTCCTTTCCCTGCTTAATAATTCGGAAAAGTATATTACCGTTGTCCGTGAATCGGCAAGATCATTTAACATCTCCGACGAGCAAATCGGCATATATATTCAGCCTGTTATTCAGAACCATGCCTGCCATATCGAGTTCATGCTTCCCTTTAATCCGGATGACGGGCAAGAAGTCGAAAACATGCGTAATTTTGAAGCTGATTTAACTGAGCGCCTGATAAAAGCCCGAGCATTTTTCAGCAGGCCCTACGGAAAAGCCGCTGAGGTGGTTTTTAAGAACAACCCTGGAAACACCGAACTTATCCGTGTGATCAAAGGCCTGTTTGATCCGGGTAATATTCTTAACCCCGGGAAATTCCACCTCTAAATGATCCTCTCCCGATTCAGCCGGAAATAAAGTAATCGTCAGCGATGACTGCAGGAGGCCAGATGTTGACAGTTGATGAACTTAAAGAGCTAAAAGATATCGTTGGCGCGGAGTGGGTGAAGGATGACCTCCCGACAAGAGACGCCTACTCTATCTACTATAACTCCTCTTCATTGAACAAGGAGGATAAGCTATGGACGGCAAGGCCGGCGGCCGTAATTATGCCGAAAACACCTAAAGAGATCTCAGAACTTACGAAATTCTGCAATAGATCGGACTTCATGCTCAAACCGTTTTCAACAGGCTGGATTACTTCCTCGGCGCCCGGAAGCCGTAAAACGATCCTGCTCGACCTCAAGCGGATGGATAAAATCATTGATATCGATGTTAAGAACCAGATCGCAGTTGTAGAGCCCTATGTCAGGGCCATAGATCTGCAATCGGAACTATGGAAGCACGGGCTGAATGTGCATGCTGTCTCATGCGGCGGCAACCACTCGATCCTGGCATCTACGGCAGCGGCGTGGGGATATGGCATAACGGGCGCTTCCATGGGATATCAGGCGAGGAATATGCTGGGGGTTGAGTGGGTAATGCCCTCCGGAGAGATTCTTACGCTGGGCAGTCCCGGTGACGGAGCGGAGTGGTTCAGCACCGACGGTCCCGGTCCCGGTGTCAGGGGGCTCATCCGGGGATTTCAGGGCACCTTCGGCGGACTGGGTACCTTCACAAAAGTAGGCGTGAAATTATACCGCTGGGATTCTGATCCCGAATATGAAGTCCACGGCGGATCACCCAAATATATCCTGAACCGTGAATTGCCCAACCTCGGTGTGTTTATTCTCATGTTTCCCGGCAAAAAGCAGATAACCGATGCCGGTTATAAGCTGGGGGAAGCCGAATGCAACTACTCGGACTTCAGGATGCCGGCTTTCTTTATCGCCCTTGGTTTCACCGATAATAACCTTGAACTGAAACAACTGTGGTCGACCGGCGTTTTTCAAAAACTTGCCAGGTACGTTCTGACCGTATGTGTCCACGGGCATTCCAAAAAGGAGTACCAGTGGAAAGTGAAGGCCCTTAAACAGATAGTCAAGGAATCGGGCGGACTGATACTGCCGATGCAACAGATACCGCTTGCCGCTTTTGAGCTTGTAAAGCCGTTCTTTAAGATGTTTAAAAATCCGTTGGAGCTGATAACGAAGATACCCTTTATACAGGAAATAACGGATATGATGAGAACCAGCGAAGAGATGCGTTTAAAGCTTTTTACGACGGCGTTTTTTATCCTTGTGCGGCACGCTAATAACGCCCAGGGGGGATTCCGGGCATCATCCGGTATGTTTACCTCCGTTGGCGCTTTTGACACCTGGGATATGGGTTTCGAACAGGCCGATTATATTGCCGGAGTTAAAAGGCCGGCTATTGAGAAAGGCCTGATTCTGGACGATGGGGGCGATCTTGGCAGCGGCGGGACCTTTGATTTCGGACATCTCGGATACATCGAAGGGATTGGAGAGTATTCAACCAATGATCCCGAATCGAGGAAGGCAACCAAGGCAATCGTTGAAGAATCTCTTCACGGCACGATTGAGAGGTCCCTGGGGCTGCCGATTGCCGCATTTGGAGGCCCGATGAACCAGCTATTCGGTCCGCATTGCTACAACTATCACGAGATGATCATGAAAATAAAAGAGAGACTTGATCCCAATTCCTCATATGACTCCTGGACTTACAGCGGCGCGTCTGAAAAAGCATTTCCGGACGAAAAAGAAGGTTATACGTTTTTTTAATAAGTTAGCGAGGTGGAAATAAATGGTTAACGAAGTAAGCTCCCCGGTAAAAGAGGGATGGACCGGACCCGGCAGACGTGATATCACCATAAGACCGTTGACACCGGGAGAGGACGGGCTTCATATCGATATGGGCGCAAAAGGCTCGTACGAGTGGTGGTATTTCGATGCGCATTTAGAGAGCGGTCATACCCTGGTAGTCTTTTTCCACGCAGCAAACCCCAACCCCGGAATGGGCGGCAAACCCGGTGTAGAAATTGTATTGCTCAGACCGGATGGAAAGAAGACCCAGAAATTCGTGCCCTACGGTAAGTCGGATTTCACCGCTTCCCGTGATAAGGCCGATGTCAAAGTTGGCGCCAATTACCTGAGAGTTGAACAGTTGGAAGGGCAACTGCCTCGTTATGAGATTTGCATCAAAGAGAAGGACCTGAGCTGTCATCTCACATACAGGGCAGAGGTAAACGGCTGGAAACCGGGAACGGGCCTCTCTCAATTTGGCAATATGGGCTACTTTGCCTGGGTGGTCCCTTTTGCCAGGGCTTCCGTGGAAGGAACCATTACGGATGGAAGTAATACGATACAGGTCAAGGGAGTTGGCTACCATGATCACAACTGGTTGAATTTTCAGTTCCCCGTAATCATCGATTACTGGATGTGGGGCCGGATCTATTCAGAGCGCTATACCGTATCCTATGCTTTCATCCAGTGTAATAAAAAGATGGACAACTATGCCGTGAAGGTGCTGATGCTGGCTGACGGCAGAGAAGTTATACTCAGCACGGGCGAATTTGATTTCAGCAAGCAGGATTTTGAATATAACTCCAGCGCAAAACATAGTTATCCGAAGAAACTGACTATCAGTGTTCCGGATCAACTGGAGGCAAACCTCAGTGTTATAAAAGTCCTCGAAGCTGAAGATATGCTCAATAATTTCAGCCCGGTCCTGAGGTTCATGGCAAAGAATATATTGCGGCTAAAGCCGGGGTATTTCAGACTGGCCTCAAATTTCGATATAAGCGTGACACGCGACGGTAAAACCAACAAAGAGATGGGGACAACATTGCACGAGATAGTGATGTTTAAATCTGCTGAATAGAAATCCGCGATATCGCTGCCCGCATGTATTGAGAAGCAGTGCCGTGATATAATGGCTTCTCTGCATCCTTAGTATCAATTAGCCGTAAGGAGAATCAGCGAATGCCCAATAAAGCGACTGGCAGCGGTTTTTACGGCTGGTGGCTGCTTCCCATCCTCTGTCTGGTTTATTCCATCCCCATCGGCTTCGCCCTTTACGGTCCGCCCGTTATTTATACCTTTATGGCCGAGGACCTGGGCTGGCAGCGCGGGGAGATGAATGTCGGCTATTCCATCATCGGCATCATGCTGGGAATGGGCGCGCTCGTCATTCCCTGGCTGATCAACCGTTTCGGCCCGAGGAAGACTCTGGCCATAGGCGGCATAATCATTGCCCTGAGCTGTGTGCTGATGGCGCTGCTGGCACAGGTATGCACATCCATTGCAGGACACTCGTACCCGATCATGTACTGGATTATCTGTTTCTTTGTGGGACTGGGACTTTCCTTCAGCTCGGTGGTGCCCGTACAGGCCCTGGTGCTATTGTGGTTCAATGTTCACAGGGCGCTGGCTCTGGGGCTGGTGCTGGGCGGGGGCGCCATCGGCGGTTTCATTTACCCGCAGATCATAAGCGGCTGCATCGTCAATTTCGGCAACGACTGGCGCGTTGGCTGGTATACCATAGCGCTGGCCTGCTTGGCCGGGGCTGTAATTGCGCTTATCGCGGTGCGCAACCGTCCCGAGGACCTGGGCCAGCACCCGGACGGTCTATCTCCGCAGGCCGAGCAGGCGGCCATCGCGCACACGAGGCACAGGTTGATCAGGACATACCGCACCCCCATCAACTGGAGATTTCAGGACGCCGTCAAGACCCGCGCACTCTGGCTGATCGTGGGCGCCACGGGCTTCATTTATTTCCTCTGGCAGGCCGTGCTGACCCAGACGCCCGCCCACCTGCAGGACTGCGGCTTTTCGCCTGTGGACCCGCAGCTCCTTTTCCACCCTGCCTTCATCTACGGATTGATCCTGGCCTGCAGCATCATCGGGCGGCTCAGCGTATCTTTCCTGGGAGAGAAGATCGAGGCGCGCTACCTGATAGCTATCGCCGGCTTCTCGATGCTGGTGGGTGGGGTCCTTTTCACCATCGCTTCGAGAGATAACCTGCTGGCCGCCTACATATACCCGCTGTTGTCCGGCTTCGGCTTCGGAGCCGCCTACGTGGCGACTCCACTTATAGTGGGCAATTACTTCGGGGCCGCTTCCTTTCCCAGCATCAGCAGGATCACCAATCCGGTCAACTCGATCTTCCAGTTCATGTCGCCGGCCTTCGCCGGCTATATGTATGATATCAACGGCAGCTACGATACAGCCATGCTCATCGCCTGCGCCGGCGGGCTGATCGGCGTTGTCCTCATACTCTTCTGCACACCACCGAAGCCGCACACCGATGCATCCGGATGAAAAACGGGTGCGTTAACAACAAAAAAGAAATAATAAAAAGGAGACGGAAATGCAATTCAAGACAGTTGCCTACGCCGAGAAAGACGGAATCCTGAGCGTAAAATTGAACAGGCCTGAGAAGAGGAACGCGATGAACTTCGATCTGATCAGGGAAGTTCAGCAGTGCTTTGCCGAGGTGGCAGTTGTGCCGAGTGTCGAGGTGGTTCTGCTCTCAGGGGAAGGGAAATGCTTTTCGGGCGGCACCGACCTTAATGCTTTCCAGGCAGGCGGCAGCGCCGTGGACATACGCCGCGGCGTGCGCATGTTCCAGGCCATGTTCAACGAGATAGAGCTGCTGGAGAAGCCCGTCATCGCGCTTATCCATAACTACTGCTTCGGTGGCGCGCTGGAGTTGGCGCTGTCCTGCGACCTGAGGATTTGCACCCCCGACGCCAGCTTCAATATACCCGAGGTGAACATGGGCATGGTGCCGGACGGCGGCGGCAGCCAGCGTCTTTCCCGCGTCGTGGGCGTGGGGCGGGCCAAGGAGCTGATCCTGACCGGCAGGACTATTGGTGCCGAAAAGGCCGAACGGTGGGGGCTGGTCAACGAGATCGTCAAATTCGAGGACCTGGAGAAAACAGGCATAGCCTGGGCCAGGGAGATCATGAGCAACGGCATGACCAGCGTGGGACTGGCCAAGCGCAATATCGACATGAGTTATAACATGAGCATACATGATGCGCTGGAATGCGCCGGCATGGCGCAGAGCCTGGCCATGTCCGACCCCAACTTCATCAAACGGGTCGAGCAGCGCTTCCTCGACAGAGTGAAGAGCAAAAAGGCCTGATAGGCCATCTGTAATACAGGGCAATTATTCTCCTTAATAAGCCGGCGGCAGGCCGGCGGATAGCTGTCCGGCGACGGGTATGTGCTTGACATACCGTGGCCGCGACAGCTATTTTAATTAGGGTTGTTGTACGGTACCAGGTGACATCAGTCCCGTAATAATTTATTAAGGAGATTTTATTATGCAGTTCGAGACTCTTGCCTACACCGAAAAAGACGGCATCCTGCACGTCAAGCTGAACAGGCCTGATAAAAGGAACGCCATGAATCCCCAGATGTTCTGGGACATAGAGAAATGTTTCGCAGAGGTGGCGGCCCGGCCCAGCGTCGGGGCTGTGCTGCTCTCGGGAGAGGGCAAGGGGTTCTCGGCGGGGACCGACCTCACGGCCTTCCAGGCCGGCGGGAGCCAGCAGGATATCCGCAAGTTCGTCAGGATGGCGCAGAGGGCCTACAACGAGATCGAGTTCCTAGAGAAGGCGGTAATCGCCGTGATCCATAACTTCTGCTTCGGCATCGCCTGCGAACTGGCTCTGGCCTGCGATCTGAGGATATGCAGTCCCGAGGCCACCTTCAATATACCCGAGGTAGTGATGGGACTGGTGCCCGATGACGGCGCCAGCCAGCGTCTGCCGCGTATAGTGGGAGTGGGCAGGGCCAAGGAGCTGATCCTGACCGGCAAGACTATTGGCGCCCAGAAGGCCGAAAGCTGGGGCATGGTCAACGAAGTGGTCAAACTCGAGGACCTGGAGAAAACCGGCGTCGCCTGGGCTAAAGAGATTATGGGCAACGGCCCCGTCGGCGTAGGCCTGGCCAAGCGCAACATCGATATGAGCATGAATATGAGCGTGGCCGACGGGCTGGAATGCGCCGGCATGGCGCAGAGCCTGGGCTTCTCCGACCCTGAATTCATCAAGAGGATCCAGCAGCGGCTGGCGGAAAGGACAAAAGGCAAGAAATCCTGATAGCTCCTTAAATATTAATTCGATGAAAGTAGTGCTGCATATCTGCTGCGGCGTCTGCGCGGCGGGCGCCGCCGATGTGCTTTTGAAAGAGGGGCACCGCGTCACCGGCTATTTCTATAATCCCAACATCTACCCGGAGGAGGAGTACCGGCTGAGGCTGGAGGCAGCCCGGCTAACCGCCGAGAAGCTTAGATTCGAACTGGTGGCCGGGCCCTATGACGCTGAAAATTGGAATTCGGCGGCAGCGGGGATGGGCGACGAACCTGAGGGCGGGGCGCGCTGTTCAATCTGCTACCGCATGCGCCTTGAAAGGACCTTCGGCTTCATGCGGGAAAGGGGGGCCGATGCTTTCACCTCAACGCTGACCATCAGCCCGCATAAACAGGCGGCGGAGATCAACCGCATCGGGAAAGAGACAGGCGGAGACAGGTACATGGCGAGGGACTTCAAGAAGAAGGACGGTTTCAAGAGGTCGATGGAGCTGGCAAGGAGCTGGGAGCTACACCGGCAAAACTACTGCGGGTGCGTCTACAGCCTGCGGGATACGCGCAGATGAGCAGGCCGGGTGCGCTGTTTGCACTGCTGGTTGTATTAGCGCTATCTCTCATTGTTCCGGCCTGCCAGGGCAATACGCAGCAGTTACCCTACAACGGCACCTATGGCTTCAGGGTGGTACTGGAGAACAATCCCGCCGCTGTAGATCCCACCTGGGACCAGGTCGTGGCCTTCCTGAAGGCGGACAGGACAGACGAGATGGAGTATGTTGACGAGGATTTCATGTGCGGATCGTTTGCCCAGGACGTGCACAATAACGCCGAGAAGGCGGGCATCCGGGCCGCCTGGGTGGGGATAGACCTGGCCGGGGAGCCGATCGGACATGCCGTTAACGCGTTCAATACCACCGACCGCGGCCTGGTTTATACCGATTCAACGGGCCAGACCGCCCGGGAGCGTGAGATGGCACTGCTCAAACTGGAGGATGCGGAGGACGGCGGCAGTGTATTCGCCCCCGACGGAGACCGCGTGGCTTACGTCGAGAAGGGCAAGGCTCTTGGTTTCATCAGTTTGAGCGTCGATCCCTCTCCCGAATATTCCTATTACGAGAATTACAGCATCAAGAGCCGTGACTTCGAAGCGAAGCTGACCGCCTTTAATAAAAAGGTTGAGGCATATAACGCCGAAGTACAGGACTTCAACCGATGGGTGGGCGGGACTACATTCATAGCCGGCAGCAGCGAAGCCCTGCGCGCCGGTGAGTGGAAAAATCAACTCCAGATGTCGCTTTACCTGCTTAAATCGGAAGAGGCCGATCTCGACCGCGAGAAAGCCGAGCTGGGGCCTATCTGGGAACCCATGGGCACCGTTTCAGGTATCGATGTCAGGTGGTAGCCAAACTGAAACTCAGTGCTGCTTTTTACGGCAATAAGAAATAAACCGCTCGACCGACCGGTCATAGATACGTTCGATCTCGGCCGGGAAATAGCACGCCGGCAGTTCGCCCGATTCCTAATACCACTTGTCGTTATCACAGGAGTGATAATTGGCGTAAGGCCCTATACGATATAGAACCTTTCCGGATGGCATTGTGATCGCACTGAAACAATGACAGGCTGCTTTGCAAAGTATAAACTATAGCCAGCGAATGGTGAAATGACTTGTATTGTACTAGGCGGATGGTGAGATAGTGAAAGACCGCGATATCCGTATAATTCTAATGGCTGAGCTCAATCGAAGATATACCAAGGACGCTAATACACTTGTTATGGAGGAGTTTGGAGTTAAGAACGGTGCGGCGCGAATAGATCTAGTGGTCGTGAATCACGTGATACATGGATATGAGATAAAAAGCGATTTAGACAGCCTTAGCCGTCTGCCGGAACAAGTTAGAGTTTTCAGTAGCGTTGTCGATCTTATGACACTCGTGATTGGTTACCGACATGCTTACAATGCCCTGAAAATCGTGCCAGAATGGTGGGGCGTGAGGCTGGCCGAGAAAAAGGAAAGAGGTGGAGTTGTTCTTACTAGCGCGAGACTACCACATAGTAATCCTGCGGTCAATCTTCAAGCGGTTGTAGCATTGCTATGGCGTGATGAGGCTTTGAACATTCTTGAAAAAATGGGCGCAGCAGATGGCGTGCGTTCGAAGGCTAGAACCGAAATTTACAGACGACTTGTTCAGATAAGTGAGCCAGACTACCTTCGTTCTATGATACGGCAACAGTTGAGGAGCCGCAAAGAGTGGCGAGTTGGCGTGCGGTATAAGTCATATGGTGATTGATCCCTGCCGTTAGCCACGTTGCCATCGTACCAGTCTGTTTACGTTGTAAGCTCATCTCTTTAATGTATTTATCCCCTTCGCTGAACGTGTCTTTGCAGTATTCTGGCATATCACAAAGTAAAACTGCCTGTGCCGGCCACTGATGAAAACGAGGTCCATCTTCCTTAAAAACATCTTCACCTCGCATGATTATCCAATAATCATCTGACGTATAGCGAATGCTTGCGCTATAACGCGATCTACCTTTGCGTTCCAGATATTTGGCATGCTGAATCGTATAGTCACTATAGTTTGGTATTCTTATTAGTGATGATTTGGCTACCATTTGATCTCTCCACAATGTCCAATCAGTACGATCCACCCTATAAACATCATTTTTCCGCAATTTGCTCAGGTCCTTTGGAAATGCGCCACTTGAAATCATGAAATTACGCCATTTCCCAATATCTGGAATTAGTTTGCACAGAACGTTTATGTCGGGAATTGACTGGGTGACAATTTGAAAATCAATCATTAGGTCAATTCTTTCGGGCGGAAGTCGAAGTAGCGCTAGGAGTGCACTGACATCCTTATTCAAATTCGGGCGCTTAATATCATCACCGGTTAGGCGAAGGCATGCTCCCTGGTTGTGTGCATCAATTACGGTGTGCGCTACTGACAGATAATCGCAATCCCTGTTGATTCCGACGACTGGAATTAGTGACATTCCTAAAGTGGTCGCGTATTGGCCTAACATTGTAAAGAAGTTATTGGACCTTGCATCAAGTAGGTCAGGAGACAAAAGCCAGAGATCAATGAATAATGGTCGCTCACCCCAAGATTGGTATAAATGTGCTCCTACTCGGCTAATTACTTCGGCAGTACTCAGCTTAGAAATATGCCCTTTAGCATCCTTACGTATGAAGTTTTCAGGCACAAGCTCGATAAGAGGGGTGATACATATTGAATCTTGTTGGTACAATTGAGCTAACGCGATTTGCTCAGCTTGTTTCCATCGTAAGACAGGAACGTAATGTGCTAAGTTAAATCTGTCCATAGCTAGTTACCTCCAGTCAACTTCGGGAAAGAGCTTTCTCACCTCACCCTTGCCGGTGAGATGTCTAAGAAGTTGGAACGCTTTAAATTCATGCTGCATGCGGCCAGCAACAATTGCGGGGTGGATCTTGAGCTGTTTTGCTAGATGTTCCGCCGCTTGCGGTGAGCGCAAGCGGCTTGCCGGGCTATTTTCCCAGGCCTCGTGAGGAATGAGCGCTTCTGCCGCTAGTTGATTGGCCTCTCGTTCGCGTGAATCATCTTGATCATCTATATCAAGGTCATCATAGAAAATATCGATTTCATTGTTCATATGAAGAGCTAGGTGGGACAGTTCATGCATAATAGTAAACCAGAAATTATCAATGCGATCGTATCTTAGTGTAAGTCCAATTACAGGTCGGGATTTATTGGTCATAATGACAGCTCCATCAAGATAGGTATGTGGAAGATGGCGCTCGATTATTATCTGAATACCGTGCTGTTTAAGGAAATCCTTAACCAGGAGAGGGCCTGTTTGAGAAACGCTAAGTTGGACAATTTGCTGCAGGAAACCCTGTGTGAGAATCCCTTGTCGATATTGAATTATTGGTTGATTTGCTAATGCCTTTGTCAATACACGGGCCGACCATGCGGCAAGTGCGTAATCGTCCATTGAGCGCGCGGATCGCACATGGCTAGAAGAGCGATAGAGAATAGCTTTGGGTTTAAGTTCGCCAAATACAGAAAGAAAGGGACGAAGAATTTCTTCAGCTCGAAATTGGCTTCCCACATTAGTTATCCAGCCCCAAGCCGTCATCTGTTTGATTGGAAAACGGTCCCAATCTATGGTCTTTTCCTCGTCTACCTCCTGTTCCTGAATTAAGATATTCGATGGAATTCCAAGACCAAAATGGAGGGCACGTATCATCGATATAGTTAGCGGCCTCTTTTTGGAGAGAATCTCAGAAACCTTGCTGCGACTTCCGATATATGGAATAAGGTCTCTAGGAGTTAGATTCTGTTGCTCCATCCTGAACTTGATAGCTTCCACCGGATCTGGTAGAACAAATTGGTAGTTTTTAGATTCGTAATCTTGAACAAGTAAGCTAAATAATTCCAGCTTTTCATGTTCCAGTGTTCCCGGAGCCGGGTCCCTTTCCAGGAGGTTCACCAATTCAGCGACGGTTTTTTCATATTCTATTTCATTCTTTATGATTCCTTTCATGATCTATCTCTCCTCAAAATCTCCATTCGCTGTATTCCGAATGAGTACCCGCCCTCATAACAACAACGGTTTTGTGCTTATAGTAAACCTTCGTATCCAACCTATACCTATTACCTTTGATATTAAAGACGACTCGGTTGTCAGGAAGAAAACTCGCATTCTTATATCGGTTCTTGATGTCATTCGGCACTGTCCAGGCTGCCTCTTTCACTTCAGCTATCCAAGCAGTCACTTGCTGAATGCAATCGCCGTGTTCTGCACAGAGTTTATGGAGTATCGATAGTCCCACCAATTTCATTGCCGCTCCGCAAACTAGGATTAAGAACCAAGTAATGTTCCCATTTTGGGAACATTATAACATTAAAAGACCACATTGTTCAAATCCTGTTGACTTGTATAAATATCTCAGCTATATTTGGAACCAAATATGAATAATGGATAGATACTTCTGCTACGAAGGAAAAAGATATATGAAATTCTCATCCTTGAATAATGCACGTTCGAATACCGAAGGACTACACCAGAGGCTCTAAATCCGTGTTACGGAGATTGATATTATCTTCATGTTTATGTAAACAATGACAATAAATCAAGTTGGACCGACAGGCTTAGGAAGGAACGAAGAAGTCTTGATTATGAAAATGGATATATAGTGTAGGTGATCGAATTTATGCCAGCAACTTGGCTGGATAGCTCCCAAATAGTATACACAAGTTGGTGGCTGCTTTATGACAACAAAGAATGCAAAACTTAAGGAGCCAAGAACCGTGAGCAACGACTACTATCTGAAGATTGGAGCTACCGACATCTTCAACGAGGATTTTCTCGCCGACTTGTCGTCAACCGATGATGAAAAGAAAAAGAAAGCCAAATCTCATCTTTCCGAACGGCTAAAAGAAACCCGTGTCCGAATTGGCACCCTTCTCAAGACCGATAACGTATCATTTCTAATCGGCGCAGGCGCTTCAATGGATGCTGGTGGTTTTGGCTTAGCATCAATCCCACTTGAATTGGAGAAATTGCTTCATGAAAGGGCAGTGGAACCTGGCAATGGAGAAGTTACTGATTGGTTAGTGCTGTTCTATAAAATATGCTCAATTCTATCTGATCAGACTTTTAATCTTCGCGAGCGTAAAGCTATCTTAGCAGAAGACTTGACCCAAGTTCACAGTATTCCTATAAACCTGGAGGATTACCTCAGCCATTTGTATATGTGGCAAGCGAGCATGCATGGGCTTGCGACAAAAATAACTTTCGCTCTTGCCAGAGGTGGTAACCTGACCGTATCACGGAATGACATTGACCGCCTCATTTCGGAGACGAAACGCGGACTCACCACACTGGCTGATCTACCGGTATCGGACAAGGAAGGCGCGTTGAAAGATCACCGTCGCCTCATACAAAAAATTCTGACCCGGCCGCTTAATTTGCGACGAGCCAATCTCTTCACTCTTAATTATGATACTTTGGTTGAAAAAGCGGCGGACGCTGAAGGTGTGCTGCTTGTTGATGGATTTGTCGGAACCTTGCGCCGGATATTCCGTCCGGAATCCTACGATGTTGATTTTTATTTTCCAGCGCAGACAACAGAGGGTCGGGTTCACAGGCTGGACCGCGCGTTCCATCTCTATAAACTGCATGGATCCATTACATGGCACCGGTGCGAGGAGAATTGGGAAAACCCTTACGGTCTCTATTCCACCTTTTACAAACAGGAAACAAATGATGACGTCCTGATTTATCCATCACCTCTCAAGTATGGGCAGACTCTCGGGTTACCATATTCGGAGTTGTTTCGCCACTTCGGGTCGGCCATCGCCCAGCCGCAATCAGTACTCTTCACAATTGGCTATGGCTACGGGGACGCACATGTGAATACTCTGATTCGTCAGGCGCTCGCTATCCCCAGTTTTACCTTAATTGTCGTTGATCCGGCACCGACCAGTGACTTTGTAAAATATTTAATGGAACTTGGAGATGAACGTGTTTGGTTGGTGACTGGAACGAAACTAGGTTCTTTCAAGCATTTTGTCGAGAAATTGTTGCCTGATTTACGGGATGAGGAAATCACGGCCAAGGTCATAAAGACCTATAAAGCCCTATCACACAAAACACCTGATGAAAATAACGATACAGTAGAGAGTGCCGATGTCTAGTGAGCACGAAATAGGGCGGGTAGTGGTAGTAGATACGGCCCAGGTAACGGTTGAGTTAAATCGTGATCTCAAGGCTCTGACACGCTCGACCTATGAAGGCACAATAGAAGTCGGGAGAATCAACTCCTATATTATCATTCCTGTGGGGTCACGGCGAATCGTAGCCATGATAACACGTGTCAACTTGACGGAAGAAAGCGAGATGCAGGCCGATAAGATGATGGTTTCTTTACCATCAACCCGGCGTCTCATGAGAGCAACGATGATCGGCTCGATAGATGAGAACCAATTCCGGCAGGGCATCAGCCTGTTCCCTGTGCTTGACTCCAAGGTGTACCTGACAACCAAGGATGACCTTGATGCCATTTTCAGCGTACACCGAGAAGGTGAAGTAGTCGATCCTGATAAACCCGGATACTGTATCCCGATTGGGAAATCGGTCGTCTTCCCTGAGTACAGCATATACATCGACCCGGATGCTTTTTTTGGCAAACACGCGGCAGTCATCGGTAGCACCGGCTCAGGGAAGTCTTGCTCGATCGCAACCATTCTGCAATCCATCATCTCGAAACCTGATATTAAACGAACTCGAATCATAATCCTTGACACCAACGGGGAGTACCGTGCCGCCTTTCAGAGAGAACAAAAGGACGGCACTCACATTGACGCAATTCCGCAACGCCGGTCACTGTACATCCCAACCGATCCTTCAGACCTCGACAGACTGACGATTCCTTATTGGTTCATGAATTCAGAGGATTTTGTCAGGTTATTCCGTGCTGCACCTGGTGTCCAGCGCCCGGTGCTACTTAATGCTCTTACCCTCGCTCGTCAGGAGCAGTTGGGACCACAATGGACTTTCCTTAGAGATTTGCTCATGCAGGAATGCCATAGAGTCTTGGGTTTAACAGCCACTGGTACATGGCAAGATAGGAACTCGATTAATATTATATGCGATGGAGTCGTAAACGCTTTGAACGATGCGGGGAATCAGGCAGCGCTTCAGGAACTTATTGAGCAGTATCCGATTCTAGCTCAGTCGAGCCCTATAACCATTTTCAACCAAGTGAAAACCCATACTGGGCGGGCAAGTGCCCAGAACTATGATCCACTTGACATGGCCCGACGTCAGAGCGCCGAAACCCTTCTCAATAGTCTTATTGCCAATTTAGCATCGATTCCCAGCGTGGGACTCCAGCTTGGTGGAGGCTCGGCAGACCGGCCCTCATATTTCAGTAAGATTGACTTTCGCTACCGCCATTTGGAAGAGGCGATGTCGCGCGATCAGTCGAACTCCGCGCGTACCCGTGATAATTGCTCGACAATGTTGACCCGGATTTATCGCCTTCTCGAAGACTCGCGTTTCGAGTTCCTCTTTTCACCCTGTTCCAAAGAGTGGCCGGCCGTACAACATAGTCTGGCCAATTTCTTGAGGGATATCCTTGGGCTCGAGTCCAGAGCAGATGCGGGGCTGACTGATACTGCTATTCTACCAGATGGATTATTACCCTTCTATGATCGGCAACGGCAAGGGGCAGCGCAAGCCAATATTGTTATTATCGATCTTAGCCTACTTGCCTCGGAAGTACTCGAAAACGTAACTGCACTGATCGGTCGCTTGATACATGAGTTCCTTCAACGGCTCAGTGATCCAATCAGTGGTGTGGGACGAGGTGAGTTTCCTGTGGTACTCGTCCTTGAAGAGGCCCAAAATTATATCCGAGAGAACCGTAAGGCCGAAGAAGAATCCATATCGAAAGAGGTCTTCGAGCGTATAGCGCGGGAAGGTCGAAAATTCGGGCTCGGTCTTGTCGTTGCGTCGCAGCGACCGAGCGAGCTATCCAAGTCGGTTTTGTCACAATGCAGCAGTTTCATTGTCCATCGTCTACAGAATCCCGAGGACTTGCGTTATTTTCGTGAGATTGTTCCCGGCATCTACGGCCAGCTTCTCGATCAGTTACCAGCACTAGCAGCACGTAACGCACTCGTCCTAGGGGAGTGTGTCCAAGCGCCGGTGCTGGTGGAGATGAGAGAAGTCGATCCAGTTCCGCAAAGTAAAAACCCACTGTTCTACAAGAGTTGGACCAGTGAAGTTAGTTTGCCGGATGTTGAGGCAGTGTGTTCAAAATGGGAAGGGGTGGGTACTTCTGAAGATTAGTATCTAGCTACAAGCTTTCAAAATATATTTTCAACATCAGCGTCGATGTTAATTAGAATAAAGAAGGTGGTATTGACTAAAGAAAAATAGATAATACTTTATACAAATATGGAAATTGAGGAGATAAAATGAAGCGTTATCTGTCGTTTGACATGGAAACCGCTAAGGTACTGCCGGCTGATACTAAAGATCTGTTGCAACATCGACCACTTGGAATTGCTTGCGCTACTGCAGTTGCTGAAGACGACACTACTAATTCCTTCCGTTGGAATGGATGGGATATAAGCAAACGTCCAGCAAACCAAATGACGCCCAAAGAAGCTGAGCAGTTAGTAATTGATTTAATGGACTTGTCAGCAAAGGGATATACGTTACTTACTTGGGGTGGTACCAGTTTCGATTTCGATGTTCTCGCTGAAGAGTCAGGAAGAGTAAACGAGTGTGCATCACTAGCAAAAAACCATGTTGACATGCTCTTCCATATTTTCTGCTCACTTGGTTACCCTGTAAGCCTTCAGAAAGCTGCGGAAGGAATGAGATTATCAGGTAAGAAAACTGGCATTTCAGGTGCACTTGCTCCTTCAATGTGGGCAGCCGGCCAATATGAAGAAGTTCTTGAGTATTGCATGCGTGATTCAAATTTGACGCTTCAGATTGCTAAGCAGTGCGAACGAAGTCGACAGTTCGCGTGGATAACTCAGCGTGGTACTACGAGACAGTTGGCACTCCCAAATGGGTGGTTGACAGTACAAGAAGCATATCATCTTCCTCTTCCAGATATCTCATGGATGGAAGACCCTAAATCACGCGATGATATTATTCGATGGCTTTTCAAGGGTGATCATATATAAGAAATTGTTATATCTAAAAGCACTTCTAACAGCAATCCGAACCGTTAACAAAGTGACTTGTCGTTCAATTCGGCAGATTTCACAATTGTCAGTGATGTGCAACGATAGTTCTGCATATCACACCTGGCGACCAATTATTGTCTGTTGCCACGTCTATTCGGTATTACTAATAGTCTCTAAGAAAGGTACTCGTTGCACAGCGCCGTGGGTGCTGGTAGAATCTGTTTTGTGAGAAGAGCTTTCCTTGATTGCTAAGGAGTGCTCCGTTGGATATCACGTTTAGTCAGAGATAAAACGTTGCCCCAGTCTTAGTGGGTAGAGGAGGTATATATCACAGTTATTACAAGTGATGAAGCGAAACAAAAGGTAGCTAAACTGGTCGCTGACTACTTGGCTCTGACACCCGCTCAAATTAAAAAGTACCACGAAGCCAAGACTAAGCAGGGCTTTGTTCAACCCTTATTTCGCTCACTCGGTTGGGATTTTGATGACGTGGGTGAGGTTGCTCCTGAGGAAAGTGCGTCCAAAGGGCGCGTTGACTATGCCTTTAAGATTAAAGGTGTCTCTAGGTTCTATTTGGAGACCAAACACCTCAAAGCTGACTTGAACAACGCTGAATTCATTAAGCAAGCAATAACATATGCTTATAACAAGGGTGTTACATGGGCCGGATTGACCAGTTTCGACCATCTGAGACTATTCAATGCACAGTCAGGGCAACCATTTCTGAACTTGACGTGTCATGACTATGTCGATGACTTCGAGCGCCTGTGGTTGCTTTCAAGAGAGTCTATCGAAGCTGGAAACCTGGACGAGGTGGCCAGGAAGGTAGGTGTATTGCCGCCTCCGCAGCCCGTGGAGCGGCGCCTTTTCAGCCAGCTCAAGAACTGGCGGGAAGAGCTATTTACCCAACTGCATCACTACAATGCGGGCCTCAACTTCTCACAAATAGATGAGGTAATTCAGCGCATATTCAATCGTCTCATATTCATCCGAACCTGTGAAGATAGGGGTATAGAAGAAAAGACCTTGCTGGCATCGGTAAACCAATGGAAAAGTGGTGGGCATAAACCGGAGTTGATTGAACGACTAAGAGAGGTTGTTCTTCGGTTTGATGGATATTACGACAGCGACCTTTTTGCTCAACATACGGCAGATAAGGTCTTTGTAGAAGCATCGACTCTAGAAAGGATAATCGGCGGCCTCTACGAAGTCCCTGGTGGCGTTGCTAGCTACGATTTCTCGGTGATGGATGTGGATGTGCTGGGGGCCGTCTATGAGCAGTACTTAGGGCACGTCGCAACTATCGCCAAACGAAGGGTTAAGGAAGGCCAGAGCCAAATTGACCTGGGTCGAGATGTTTCTTTAGAGGCCAAAAAAGAAAAACGGAAGGCGCAGGGTATCTACTACACCCCTAAATGGGTGACCGATTACATTGTGAAGCTCACTGTTGGCCGGTTTCTGACAGAGCACAATCACGACGAGATTATGAAGATCAAGGTGGTTGATCCTGCTTGTGGTTCGGGTTCTTTCCTCATAAGAGCCTATGATGAGCTTCTAGGCTACCATGCAGCGGCAAGTGGCAAGCCAGTTTCAGAATTGGACCAGTGGGATAGATTGCCGGTTCTGATCAGTAACATATTTGGTGTTGACCTTGACGGGCAGGTCGTAGAAATAGCGCGGCTAAACCTTCTACTGAGGAGCCTGGCACGCCGCGAGATCTTACCCAGCCTCGTCGACAATATTCGGCGAGGTAATTCATTGATATCAGGTACCGAACCAGAGCTAGAAAAGTACTTTGGGAAATTATGGAACGATAAAAGACCATTTGACTGGCAGTATGAATTTACTCCGGCGGTGCGAAGCGGTGACTTTGATGTAGTCATTGGCAATCCTCCTTATGTCCGGATTCAAACGCTACCCAGGGATGAAGCTGACTACTACAGAGACCATTTTGCTTCCGCCTCAGGCTCCTTCGATATCTATGTGCTTTTCTTGGAGAAAGGGATCGAGTTGTTGAAGCCGGGCGGCCGGTTAGGTTTTATTTGCTCCAGCAAATTCCTAAAGTCACAGTACGGCGCAGGAATTGTAAAACTAATTAAAAAGAATTGTACCGTGGAGAACATAGTGGACCTATCGGCACAAACGGTGTTTGCCGAAGCAACCACATACCCTAGCATAGTGGTACTCAGAAAGGAATCGAGCGACGGACATCTGCATTATGTATCAGTGCCGCCGGGGATCACCGATTCTCCGGTTACCTCCGCCCTCGACATTGAAGGGTTATCGGCCATCATCACAGACCAGGGAGCCATAGACAGGCGGATGTGGCCACCATTTACGACAGACGACACCCTTTGGGAAAAATTGACGGCCAAAACGGTAACTCTTGGTTGTCTTGCAGATAAGGTATTCGTTGGGCTCCAAACCAGCGCTGACAAGGCATACATTCTTGAGAAGTTGGATGACGCGGAGCGCGGCCTGATACGCGTCCGTTCGCAAATAAATGGAAAGGTTCATGCACTTGAGAGTGAACCACTCAAACCACTGCTCAGCGGTCACGACATCAAGCGGTATGGCATACCCGTGCCTCAGAAGTTGCTCTTGTTCCCATACTGCATAAAGGACGGTAAGGCAGACCTGATATTAGCCGAGGACTTCGCTACTTCTTTCCCAAAATGTTGGGAATATCTGATACGTCATCGTGGCATGTTGGAAGGTAGAGAACATGGCAAAATGCGTAACGACAAATGGTACGCCTATGTGTATCCCAAAAACTTGGCTCTTCACGTACTGCCAAAACTAGCCATCCCGCGTCTGGTAGTACACCTAGAGGCAGTATTTGATGAGACTGGTTCTTTCTATCTTGATAACGTGGATGTAGGCGGTGTTATATTGAAAAATGGATCACATGAGAACTATCTGTACCTATTAGGCCTATTACATTCACAGGTTCTGGATTTCTGTTTTCAGCGTTTAAGCGCCCCTTTTAGAGGCGGATTCCGTTCTGCCAACCGTCAGTTCATAGAAACCTTGCCAATGCGCCTTATTGACCCATCCAGTGTTGCGGAATTGAAGATGCGCGACGATTTGGTCAATCTCGTAGAACAGATGCTAGTACTCCAGAAGAAGCTGCAAGAGACCCAAGCCGAGAGCAAGGAGGAAAGGCATGAGTTGGAGCGGCAAATCCGGCGAACTGACGAGAAAATCGATGACCAAGTCTGCGACTTATATGATCTTGGTGAGGCGGAGAGGAAAGCAGTTGGACTTTGATAGAACAGGCGGTTGGGATATTAGGAGTTCAACTTTGCCTAGTTTCTTCGTTCACTAACCCTGCCGCTCCTCCAGCCTGAACATTGCGTCAATTAGTTAATTCGTTAACCGGCATCTTGTTCATCAATTACAGGTGAGATATTAAGGCTGGAGTCAATAGACCAATCGACATGAAATATGGACAAATAGCGGGTAGCAAACGAGTAAACGCAGCAATCTACCTGTGCTTTAATCTCTTAAAAGAGCAGGATCAGCGTAGATTCGTCAGGAAGTTTCACGAACAACCGCACAACTCGGCCCAAGTAATGCATACGTTCAGAGAACTCATCCTGGGAGCTTACCTCTGCTCATTCAATGTTCAAGTTACGTATGAGCTTAAAGTCGAAGGTAAAGCGCCCGATTGGGGGATCTTAGATTGCACCGAAAAATTATCTGGTATAGTCGAGTTGGTAAATTTTCACATTGATCAGCAGACGGAAAAGGAGATAGAAGAGCAACTGAACAATGGAGGTATTTCACGAGCATATTGGCGAGATGGAAACAAAGACAATGTTCAACGCTTGTATAGTAGCATGCGACGAAAGATAGTAGAATACTCAAATTTAGTGAAAAAACTTAAAGTCCCTTACGTAATAGCTGTATTTCCAGATTTTTTTTCATCAATCGATTTTGAAGAAGTCTTGCAGTGTGTCGAAAGCGAGTCAGGTTTATTCATGCAATACCAGGAGTTGAGCGGAGTACTTTTCTTTGAAGAACATGCTGGGGTATATTATTTCAGGTACGCATCCAATCCTAATGCCGTCCTTAAGATCACGTTGGCTGATGGCATTCTTAATCTTCAGGCAGACTAAAACAAACGTATAGGAATGTCATCAATAGCAATCTATAGATGGACAATCAGCCAGATTGTGATTCGGCACACCAATCATCGTGTTGTTCAATCCATTAGCGCCGGCTGAACTTTTGTTTTATTACATTCCATATCGTCGCATCAGGCCCTTCATAGCCCAACGCCCAGAAACCCGGACCGGCAACCTGTGCAGATATAAGATAGTCGAATTTCAAGCCCAGAGATTCTTCATCATCATACCAGCATTGATGCCACACATTCTGAGATTGGTACTTATACCAGGGTGTATGTGTGTCGGAATCCCAGAGTCTCCCGTATATTCTGGCATTAGCAATGGCTGAGTTCATATAAACAATAGCGCCTTCTCCAGTGGTGCGTGCCTCAGGTTCACCTGACGTGCAAGGCCAATCATAACCATAGAAGGGCAATCCCAGGATTATTTTATTTGAAGGATAATATTTCTTAAGTGTGTCTACCGAGTCGCCGACACTCAGCTGGTTTGGATCGTCATATGGAGAAATGGCTCCGGTTTCAGGGCTTGTCGACCAATGGTACTCGTACCCCATGAGGATCACGGCATCCGTATATTTTGATAAAGCACTATTCTGGTACACTTTTTCTACATTACCCAGTACGCAAAACGAAATGTGGTAGTTTCTGTTTATGCTCTTAAGAGTATCATGCAATTTCATCATGAAGTTCTGCATTAAACTTATGTTGGAGCTATGAATCAGCGAATTAGTATCTCTCACATCTTCAAAGTCTATGCAGACACCGTCGGCGCCAAGGTCTTGCAGTTTTCGCGCCAAATTGTTTACCAGCTCATCTCCGTGATATGCGAGTATTTCATCCTGAGTGTCCTGGTCAAAACAGGTAATGGCCAAAGGGACATTTACCTTTTGTGAGTGGGCAGTATCCCTGATAGTGTAGTATTCTGCTTCAATATTGTCCGTATTTAACGTACCGTTGGAATTAGCATCCAAAGAGAAATAACAGACGTAATCTAAACAATTCCAGTTTGGTTGATATGAATCAGGATGTATCCAGTAGGGCCAGAAACCATACGCGAGCCTGGTTGCAGGGAAAATGGTGAAAGGCACGCAACTCGCACCATAGACAGAGGGATTAGTTCCAGTACAGCCGGGCAATATTAATGTCGATGCCAAAACTGTACAGACAATAGTGAATATTGACCTTCTATTCATCAGGTCATGATATAACATCTTGCCTGGTTTCAAAAACCGGGGGATTCAAAAAGTCCCTGCGAACCTCAGTGCTGCTTCTTCCCGTGGAGAGAGATAAACCGCTCGATTGACCGGTCATAGGTACGCTCGATCTCCGGGGGGAAGTAGCAGGCCGGCAGCTCACCCGACTCTTTGTGGTACTTTATACATTCACAGCAGATGCCTTTGCGCGAGCATGGCTCATAAGTGCAGTTGCAGTCAACCTTATTATCGCTCAGCTTACATTCACGCATTTGATTGACCTGACCTTTATCATGCTTATCTCAATCGAGGGGTGTGATGCGAAAAGACGGCCTGGGCATCAGATCGAAACTTATGCGGGCCTCTTTAAACAGGCTGATAAAGGCATCGTCCGCATATTTACCGAAGGTAACAAAGCGTTTAATGCGGGCGTTAGCCAGCATCTTGGCGCAGAGTATGCAGGGGGAGTGCGTGCAGTAAATAGTCGCACCCTCCAGGCTGACGCCGTGCAGCGACGCCTGGATGATGGCGTTCTGCTCCGCATGAATGCCCCGGCAGATCTCGTGCATCTGGCCTGATGGAATGTTCCGTTCATCCCTTAAGCAACCGAGCTCCAAACAGTCCTTGACGCCGGCAGCAGCGCCGTTATAGCCCGTGGAGAGAATATGCTTATTCTTAACGGCGACGGCTCCTATATGATGCCGCCGGCAGGTAGCCCTCTCGGCAACAACGGAGGCAATCTTTAGAAAATACTCGTCCAGAGACGGCCTTCTTATCTCTTTCACTTCAACACCTTTATTATATTGCCGGCCTGCTCTACCAGCGACTCCAGTGTCCCGCTGTTGTTAATAGTGTAATCGGCCATGGCTATGGGACCGCCCTTGTTGACGTTCTCGATCTCTGCATAGTCCCGCTCCCTGGCCTGGTCCACACTAAGGGGTCGTACAGCCCTGGTCCGCAGCCTGGCGTAACGGGTCTCGGGCGGGGACCAGACGGCGACTATATTCAGCCGGCCGCTCAGCTCGTCTTTAAGGTATTTATACTCCTCCCAGGAGTAAAGGCCGTCTATAACGACATTGGACTTCTCCAGGGCATCCTTAATGCGCGGCAGGTTCAGGACAGCATAGGCCGCCATGCCATGTTCTTTCCTCAGATCCTCTCTTACCAGCCTCTCATTCTCCTCATCAAGCTTGAGGCCTCGTTTACGCACCTCGTCATCGGTGATGTCTCCGAACCTTATCCTGGCATAGCCGTGCTTCTGAAAGACGCGGGCCACCTCCGATTTCCCGGAGCCGGGCATGCCGACCAGCGCAACTACATTCACTTAAGCACCACTATCCATTAAATCGCAGGTGCACAATTATAGTGAAAAGAGGCTTCTTCTGGCAATGTGAGACACCACCAGTACTTTTGTACTGCTGCCGCCCGTATCAAATTTCATGACATTTTCAGCCTTTTTTTACGATCAACAGCAGGAAATTTTTCGTCCTATATCTATTTTAGAGTGTCCCCCCACTTGACAAGCTTCAAACAATCATCTATGCTAAATTCAAATACATAGGAGGTACATTGATGGAAGCTTATTGCATGAAATGCAGGGCCAAGAGGGAAATGAAAAACGCCAAGGCCATTAAGATGAAGAATGGCAAACCGGCGACCCAGGGTGTCTGCGCCAAATGCGGCACCAAGATGTTCCGCATCGGCAAAGCCTAAATATCGTATAAGCTGACATTGGCGAACCATAGGCAGCTTCTAAAGCTGCCTATGGTTCATTATTTTTAATCACCTATCGGGCATCAGTCCTTTCTTAACGTAAGCCCGATGCACCATATCTTTGACCGAGGAGAATTTGCGCGCAAATATCAGGCCCCCGGCAAGGACACAGGCCCCTCCTATGAGAAGGGTATAGGGTGCGCTTATTATATCGGCCAGCCCGCCGAAGAGCAGGCTGCCGAAGGGGGCCAGGCCCATAAACGACATAATGAATATGCTCATGATGCGCCCGCGCTTGTCGTCATCGGCAATCGTCTGAAGGATGGTGTTGCTGGCAGCCAGCTGCACTACCATGCCGAATCCGGTTACCGCCATGAAAATCATAGAAAGCACCACAATACGGGACAGGGAAAAACATATCAGGCCGATGCCGAAGCTGAAGGTAGACACAACTATTATTTTATCCAGCCCGAATACGTTTTTACGCGAGGCCAGATAGATAGCCCCGGCCAGGGCGCCCACACCTGCAGCCGCCATGAGGAAACCCAGTGTATTGGCCCCTCCCTGCAGTACCTCTTTAGCAAAGACAGGCATAAGCACAGGATAGGGCATTGCCACCAGGGCGGAGAAGGCCAGCAATATGATGATGTATTTTACGGGCGGGAAGCCAAAGGCATAATTTGCGCCGTCTTTCATGCCACGGAAGAAATCTTCCTGCTTTCCCCTGGGCGGGGTCGGCGCTATTTTCATGGCCAGCAGGCAGGCGATGACCGCGATAAAGCTGATACCGTTTATGAGGAAGCAAAGCCCCTCGCCCACTGTAGCCACCAGCACGCCCGCTACGGAGGGGCCGATCAGCCTGGCGCTGTTGAACAGGGAAGAGTTGAGGGCAATGGCATTGCCCAGGTCCTCGCGGTTGTCCACCATATCCAGCACGAAAGACTGGCGGGTGGGCATATCGAAGGCATTGATGAGCCCCAGCGCTATGCTCAGCAGTATCAGGTTCCAGACCGCTGCCGTGCCGGTCAGCACCACAGCGGCCAGCGTCAAAGCCTGCAGCATGGCCAGCACCTGTGTGACCACCAGAATGCGGTGGCGGTCGAGACGGTCCACCAGCACGCCGGCAAAGGGTGACAGCAGGAAGGTGCATATCAGGCCGGAAAATGCCACCACCCCCAGCATCAAGGCGGAATTGGTCAGGCTGTACACAAGCCAGCTCATGGCCACCTGCTGCATCCAGGTGCCGATCAGCGATATGCCCTGCCCGATGAAAAAAAGGCGGTAGTTGCGGTAACGCAGCGCGCGGAAAATGCGCGCCAGCCCGGTGGGATCGTTGGAAACGACCTCAGCATTTGGACGATTTGTTGCAGGCACGATATATTATTTTAATATAATCAGAGCCCTCAGCATGAATTGCTACTCCTCAGATATTGAATCGACGGACGGATTAGCGCTATCATGTATTGACCGGTTCCGGCGACATAAATCAGGAGGCTGCAGCTATGGATGTACTGGAGACCATTAATAAGAGACACTCCGTGCGGGCTTTCAAATCCGACCCCGTCCCCCAGGACATTTTGAAGAAGATCGTCGAAGGGGCTTTACGCGCTCCCTCCGCCTCCAACAGCCAGCCCTGGGACTTTGCCATTGTCAGCGGCGCCAGGCTGGAGACGATCAAGCAGGCCTTCATGGATAACTCCACAAAGATGCCCAACCTGGATGTGCCCATATCGCTACAGTACCCGGAGCCCTGGAAATCGCGGCGCCAGGCAGTTATGGCCGGTGTGCTGGAGAAGCTGGGGGTGGCGCGCGAGGACAAGAATAAGCGCCTGGAATGGCAGCAGTTCGGCTTCAGGTTGTGGGGTGCGCCGAGCTGTATCTATATCATGATCGACAGCGAATTCCACCACGCGGACAACGGGACAAACATATGGAACATCTTCGACTGCGGACTTATCGCGCAGAACATTATGCTGCTGGCCACCGCGCACGGACTGGGCACCATACCGGCCCTCATGCCCGTTCTCTACCCGGATGTATTGCGCAGCGTGCTGGGACTGCCGCCCTCCAGGCTGATGGTGATGGGTATCCCGATCGGCTATGAGGATGATAAAAATGCGGCCAACAAGTACCGCAGCAGCCGTGAGCCGTTTGAAAAGGTGGCCAAATTCTACATGTAATACCCACACCCGGTTGATTTCGATTGCGTAAATAATTATCGGTAGACTCACAAAATATAAGGAGGCTGAAGTGAAGAAAAAAGGCGGCGGCGGCAAGGCCGGCAAGATCGTACTGTTCGTAATCCTGGCTCTAATAATTCTGCTGTTCGGAGGAGGCTTTGCTTACTATCAATCCATGATTAACAGCCCTCAGCCGAAAATAGACGGCGACCTGCAGGCCAAAGGGCTGCGGGACAGCGTCGAGATAATCCGTGACGACAGCGGCGTCCCGCATATCTATGCCAAGAATATGCACGACCTGTTCTTTGCGCAGGGTTATACGCAGGCGCAGGACCGCTGGTGGCAGATGGAGTTCTTCCGCAAAACCTGCGGCGGCCGCATCGAGGAGCTGACGGGCAAGAAGGCCAGCCTGGTCAATACCGATATATATCTCCGCTCGCTGGGCCTCTACGGGGTCTGCCAGAAGGAGTATGACTCCTGGACGCCGGAGCAGCGCGCCCCGCTGGACGCTTTCACCGAGGGAGTTAACGCCTATATCGCCGGCAGGAGCCCCGCGCAGCTGTCGGTAAACTACTCCATCCTGGGACTGACCGGCGTGAAGTTTAAGGTCGACGCCTGGAGCCCGCTGGACATCCTGTCCTTCGCCAAGCTGATGGCCTGGGACCTGGGCCTCAGCCGCGACCCTGAGACGATGCGCAGCAAGCTGTATAATGCGCTGGAACCCGATATGGCCGAGCAATGGCTGGTGCCGGCCTGGCCTCACGGCTTCAAGCCCACCATATTGACGGATGATGATATCCAGGCCATTGAAAAATCGGCAACCGCGGCATTAACGTCCATCTCCGTTCAGGCCGGTTCCCTGCCGACCGCACCGGGCGTGATCTATGAAGTCCTGGTCCCGGACCTCACTCAAATAACCGGCGGCCTGGAGGGCACGGGCAGCAACAGCTGGGTGGCCTCCGGCAACATGACGGCCGGCGGCAAAGCGCTGCTGGCCAACGATCCGCACCTGGGCATCGCTCAGCCTTCCATCTGGTACGAGGTGGGCCTTCATTGTTCGGACGACGGTACAGGGCGCCCCTTCGACGTCTCGGGCTTCACCTTCGCTGCCAATCCCGGGGTCGTCTCAGGCCACAATAACGATATCGCCTGGGGCACCACCAACGTCTACCCCGATGTCAACGACCAGTACCTGATCAAGGTGAACCCGGATAATCCCCTCCAGTATGAATGGGACGGGAAATGGCGGGATATGACCGTCAGGGACGAGACAATCTCCTTCGGCGACGGAAAGCCGCCTATAACGGTCAAGGTCCGGGAGACCCACCTGGGCCCCATCACCAACGATAACAAATATGACACCAAGACCGGCCAGACGGCCGGATTCAACAACAAGGACCCGCTGGCCCTGCACTGGACGGCGCTCGAGCCCAGCCGCATCTCACTGGCCATCCTGGGCATCAACAGCGCCAGGAACTGGGAAGAGTTCCGCAGCGCGCTGCAATACTGGGATGTGCCGTCGCAAAGCCTTATCTACGCGGACACGCAGGGCAACATCGGCTACCAGATGCCCGGCAAGATACCCATCCGCCCCGCCAACTACGCAGGGCAACTGCCCGCACCGGGCTGGACCAGCGAATACGAGTGGAAAGGCTATATACCCTACGACCTGATGCCGCGGACCTACAATCCGGCGCGCAACTATATAGTAGCAGCCAACCAGGAGGTCGCTCCCCCGCAATACTATGAGTTCCTCAATCAACAGCTCGGGCCGGATGTGAACGCCAACTTCGGCAGCAAGTACAACAAATGGGTCTACGGCTACCGCAGCCAGCGCATCAATGAACTTATCAAACAGCTCGCCCCCAACACAGTCGCTACTTATCAGGCCATGCAGGGAGATACCAAACACCTGCCCGCCAACGAGGTATTGCCTTATCTGTCCGGTTTGAAGTTCGACGACCCCGAGGTGAGCGACGCAAGGGACTGGCTGCTCAAGTGGGACCGTTTCTGCAACGAGGACAGCGCCCAGGCTGCGCTTTATAACGAATTCTGGATGCGCCTGATGCGCAACTTGTTCCAGGACCAGCTGGGAGATGCCGCCAAAACGGACGGCCTGGACAAGGAGATGTGGGCCGTCAACCTGCTGATGCAGAATCCCAACGATGCCTGGTGGGATAACGTGTCCACCGCCGACATAAAAGAGACGCGCGACGAAATCCTGGCGCAATCTTTCAAAGAAGGCTACGCGGCCGCTGTGGCCGACATGGGCAAGGACCGCAGCCAGTGGAAGTGGGGAAAACTGCATAAAGCGACCTTCGTCAGCAACCCGCTGGGCGCCAGCGGGATAGCTCCACTGGAGTCGCTGGTCAACCAGGGCCCTGTGTCTCTGGGAGGCAACACTGAGTGTGTCAACAACGAGATATGGTATGTTAGCAAGGGCAATTTCAGCATCACACTGATCCCTTCCATGCGCCTGATCGTCGATATGTCGGACTTAGGCAAAAGCGTCAGCATGAACTCCACCGGCCAGAGCGGCAATCCCGGCAATCCATGGTACGGCAGCATGATACTGCCGTGGGCCAAAGTCCAGTATCACCCCATGCCCTGGACCCGTCAGCAGGTGGACGCCGGCGCGGCGCATAGACTATGGCTTAATCCGTGACAGGCGGAACCAAGTTCGTAAGCGGCTCACCTGAAAACGCCTTTCAGGTGAGCCGGACATCCCCTTCGTGCCTCTTTGACGGGAGGAGCTTTTTCAGAGTAATATCATGCAGGTAAAGGGATTGGCCCCGCAAGCTTCATCCCCGAAGCAGAATAAGAGAGGAAGGAGGATACCTTGACTGATAACGTAACAGATAACTCGACCCCCAAAAATGAAGCTCCACCCAAGAAAAAGAAAAAAAGCGGCAGATCGGCTTTAATCACTGCACTGGTCATACTGGGCATCATAGTCATCCTGTGTGTGGGCGGGATCGGCTATTTCAATTACGTGAACAATGCCCCTCTGCCCAAAATAGACGGCAACGTCAAGGTAAACGGCCTTTATGATAAGGTCGAGGTGATACGCGACAGCAACGGCATACCGCACATCTATGCCAATAATATGCACGACCTCAGTTTTGCGCAAGGCTATGTGCAGGCGCAGGACCGCTGGTGGCAGATGGACTTCTACCGGCACCTCTGCGGGGGCCGCATAGAAGAGCTCACCGGCCAAAAATCGAGCCTGGTTGCCTCGGATATCTATCTGCGCACCCTGGGCTGGTATAACGTGGCGGAAAAGGAATATTCGAGCTATACACCGGAACAGCGCGCCACCCTCGATAATTTCGCGGCCGGAGTCAACGCCTATATATCCAGGCGCAGCCCTCAGGACCTCTCTGTAAATTACAGCATCCTGGGACTGACCGGGGTCAAGTTCAACATCGAGCCATGGACCCCCGTGGACACCCTTGCATTCGGCAAACTGATGTGCTGGGATTTGGGCTACAGCGGCGATGAGGAGATCCAGCGCGCCAAGCTCTATACCGCACTGGGCCAGGAGATGGCCGATAAATGGCAGACACCGCCCTGGGGTTACGGAGATAAGCCCACGATCATCAATGATGCGGACATCCAGGTAATGGAGAAGTCGGCAATCCCGGCTGCTCCCTCCGGCGAAACCCCGGCCACGACAGGTCAGCCCATTTCATCCGGGCAGGCTTACGATAATACAAGGCCGGACCTGAGCTGGGTCATGGGTCCAGCGGCGGGTATAGGCAGCAATAACTGGGTCGTTTCGGGCAACCTGACACAGAGCGGCAGACCGCTGCTGGCCAACGATCCGCACCTGGGCATTCAGATGCCCTCCATCTGGTATGAGATCGGCCTGCACTGCCCCGATGACGGGACCGGCCAGCCATATGACGTCGCGGGATTCGCCTTTGCGCCCAGCCCGGGCGTGATTGTCGGGCACAATAACAATATCTCCTGGGGCGTGACCAATGTCTACCCCGACGTTCACGACCATTACCAGATCAAGGTCAACCCTGACAACCCCTTGCAGTACGAGTGGAACGGCAAATGGCGTGACATGACCGTACGCAACGAGACCATCAATTTCGGCGACGGCTCAGCCCCCATCACAATTAAGGTCAGAGAGACACATCTCGGCCCCATCATCAACGATAATAAGTACGATGCCAAGACCGGTCAGTTCTTCGGCTTCAACAACAATGACCCTCTGGCGCTGCGCTGGACAGCCCTTGAGCCGGGAACGCTCCTGACCGCTGTGCAGGGCATCGACATGGCAAAAAATTGGGACCAGTTCCGTAACGCGCTCAGGAGCTGGGATTGCCCGGCCCAGAACTTCATCTACGCCGATAAAGAGGGCAACATAGGCTACCAGATGCCGAGCAAGGTGCCCATCCGCGTTAAAAACCACAGCGGCCTGCTGCCCGTACCCGGCTGGACCGACGAGTTCGAGTGGAAAGGCTATATACCCTACGACCTGCTGCCACGAGCCTACAATCCAGCCCGCGGTTACATTATCACGGCCAACCAGGCTGTAGTGCCCCCGTCATACTACGATTTCCTCAAGAAACACCTGGATCCCAACTTTGAATATAACCTCGGCTCAGAGTGGAACTTCGGCTACCGCGGCCAGCGCATCGAACAGCTGATCAAAGCGCTTGCGCCGCACAGCATACAGACCTTCCAGAAGATACAGGGCGATAACAAGGTGCTGAGCGTAGGCGAGATCATGCCTTACCTGGCCAATGTCAAGTTCGAGGACCCGGCCCTGTCCGAAGCCAAAGACTGGCTGGCGCACTGGGACCAGACCTTCAACGCGGATAGCCCCCAGGCCGCCCTCTATGCCAACTTCTGGATGAAACTGGTCAACAACACTTTCCAGAGCAAACTGGGCGATATCATCAAATCTGAAGGCGACGACAGAGATATGTGGGCCATGTACCAACTGCTCAAGACCCCCAACAATGCATGGTGGGACGATCTTACGACCAAAGACGGGGTGGAGACGCGCGATGACCTGCTGGCCAGGTCCTTCAAGGAAGGATACGACGCCACCGTGGCGGCCCTGGGACCGGACCGCAGCCTCTGGAAGTGGGGCACTCTTCATACGGCTACTTTCGCCAGCAATCCGCTTGGCGCCAGCGGCATTGCACCGATCGAGTCGCTCGTCAACAGGGGCCCGTACCCGGCCGGCGGCAGTACCGACGCGGTAAACGCCTGCCGCTGGACCGTTGACAAGGGCAATTTCCGGATCAACTCCATACCCTCCATGCGCATGATTATCGACTGGAACGACCTGGAGAAAAGCGTCAGCATGAACGCCACCGGGCAGAGCGGCAATCCGGCCAGCCAATGGTACGGGAATATGATCGATTCCTGGCTCAACATCAAGTACCACCCCATGCTGTGGACCAGTAATCAGGTCAACGGCAACGCCGCGCATAAACTGGTGCTGACACCCTGATAGCCCGGGCTTAACGATCAACAGCTTTCCCTGCCGCAGGTTGGAGCGATAGAACAGCCGGCGGCAGGGAGTTTAATAATGGAGGCGGTAGATGGACACGGTAAACATACTCGGGTTTGCAGGCAGCCTCAGGAAGGGCTCTTACAATAAATCCCTGCTGCGGGCGGCGGGCGAATTGCTTCCCCCCGGCGCGTCAATCGAGATATTTGACATCGAGGGCATACCCCCGTTCAACCAGGACCTGGAGGAAAGCCCGCCGGAAAGGGTAAAAGAGTTCAAGTCCAGGATCAGGGCGGCCAGCGCAGTGCTGATCGTAACACCCGAGTATAACTTCTCGGTGCCCGGCGTGCTTAAAAATGCAGTGGACTGGGCATCCAGGCCGCACGGGGACAGCGCCTGGCCGGGCAAACCTGTAGCGCTGATGAGCGCGTCCACGGGCATGCTGGGCGGATCGCGGGCGCAGTACCACCTGAGGCAAACTCTGCTCTTCTTAGATGTGAGAGCGGTGTCCAAACCGGAGGTGTTCGTGACATTCGCCGGACAGAAATTCGATGATACGGGCAAGCTGACGGACGAGGCAACCAGGGGTGTAGTGGCCAATCTGCTTAAGGCACTGGTTAACCTTGCTTCCGGGCCCGCGCACTGAGGCGCAAACCTTAAAACACACGGAGGAGGCCTGCATGAAATATATAGGGAAAGACAGCAAGGAAGCCGTTATCGGCCGTTTTGCCGAATATGTGTCTTCAGGCAAGGCTGCGACATTCAAATCATACGACATGGAGTTTGTCTTCGGCAGGCGTGAAGGCCCTTATGTCTGGGACGCGTTCAGCGGCAAGCGCCTGATCAACTGCCACTGCAACGGCGGCGTTTTTAACCTCGGCCACCGCAATCCATTGGTCATCAAAGCACTTCAAGACAGCCTTAAGGAACTGGACATAGGCAACCATCACCTGATCAGCCAGCAGCGCGCGATGCTGGCCGAGAAGCTGGCCGGCCTGATGCCCGGCGATATCTCCTGCACGGTATTCGGGGTGAGCGGCGGCGAGGCTATTGATCTGGCCATCAAACTGGCCCGTGGATATACCGGAAAATACAAGGTTATTTCGGCCGTCGGCGGCTACCACGGCCACACCGGCTTCGCCCTGGCCACAGGAGACGAGCAGTATCGGTCCCCCTTCGGGCCCAATCTGCCCGGCTTCCTGCAGGTCCCTTTCGATGACGTGGCGGCGCTGGAACAGGCCGTGGACGATGACACGGCCGCGGTCATCTTCGAGACGATACCAGCCACGCTCGGCATGCCTGTTCCTTCCAGGGACTTCTTCCGGGAGGCCCGCCGGATCTGCTCCCGCAGGGGCGCGTTGCTCATAATCGACGAGGTGCAGACCGGCCTGGGCCGCACGGGCAAACTATGGGGTATCGAGCATTTCGACACTGTTCCCGACATTATCGTCATCGGCAAAGGGCTGTCCGGCGGCATCTATCCCATGAGCGCAACCTGTTACCGCAAGGAGTTCTCCAGCTTCTTTCACAACAATCCTTTCATACATATCTCCACATTCGGAGGCGCCGAGGTGGGCTGCCCGGTGGCCTCCGTCGTGCTGGAGGAATCTTCAAGGCCGGCGTTTCTGGAGAACGTCAACAGGCAGGCAGCCGTTTTCAGGGACGGTTTCGTTGAACTAAAAAAGAAGCACCCCGGAATACTTACCGGCCTGCGGCAGCTCGGCTTGATGATGGGTGTCGAGATGGTCAACGACGCCTGCGGGCCGATACTGACCAAGTCCTGTTACGACCATGGTATACTGGCCATCTACGCCAATAACGATAAGAGGGTTTGCCAGCTATTGCCGCCGCTGATCATCGATACAAAGACAGCCAATGAGATACTGGAAGGCGTGGACGCCGCCCTGGGCGATACGGCAGCCTTTTTAGGTCTTTAATACACTTTACAGGAGGTCGCAGTGCAGGTAGATACAGAGCTGTTGAAAGAATTTGAAAAGGGGCTGGACCCGTCGCATCCCGAAAGCAGCGTAATACCCGCCCGCGTGCTGGGGTACGGTGAGATCAGCACCATATTTGAAATACAGGCGGAGACAACTAAAAACCTGGCCTGCAAGCGAATGCCCATCTTTAAAACGAAAGATGAGGTCGCTCAATACGAGGCGCTTTATACAGATTATAACGAGGCGCTGGAAAAAGAACTCGGCATTAATATTCCCGAGTGGGGCTTCGCCTGGTTCACCTCGGACGCCGGCAATATCATAGCTTTCGACGTCCAGCGCAAATTGAACCCGGAATCCATCGGCAACCGCGCGATCCATATCATGAACACCGATGGTGTCCGCACACTATTTGTGCTCGTGCTGCGCGAACTGACAAAGGTCTGGCGATTTAACCTCTCCAATCCTGACCGGGCCCTGGGAATAGACGGGCAGATATCCAACTGGGCCGTGGATGGCTTCGACGCGTCCTCGCCGGAGTTGGACCCGGGTAACAAACTGCTGTTCATAGACACCAGCACCCCCCTCATGAAAAAAAATAGCCAGGAGCAGCTGGACCCCGAGCTTTTCCTGCGCAGCGCCCCGTCGTTCCTGGTCTGGCTCATCCGCTGGCTCTTCCTGGAGGGGGTGATGACGCGCTATTACGATGCCCGCCTGGTTACGATCGACCTCATCGCCAACTTCTATAAGGAACAGCGGCCCGAGCTGGTGCCCGGCCTGGTTCAGGCCGCCAACGAATTCTACGCCGCGGAGGGCGCGGCCCTGGGCATCAAGCCGCTCACGGAAAAGGATATCAAGTCCTATTACAACGAGGACAAAACTATCTGGATAGTCTTCCTGGCCTTCCGCCGCTTCGACCGCTGGCTGCACAAATATATTCTGCGCAAGCCCTATATCTACATCCTGCCGGGAAACATCAAGCGATAATAATAATCCTTTACTTTTTCAGTTGGCCCTCGCCCACATTCCGGTAGTTTATATTGGACTGGAAAGCAAACATCGCAGCCATCGGATTACGGGTCATAACCAATGTCCGGCAGGCTTTTTTCAGCATCACCGGCCAGGAGTATAGTCTCCTGTTACAACGCATGATACTTGCTGCGAGTTCGGCTGCGCTCATATTGGCAGGCAGGTGAACGACCTGGGTCATATCGTAGCGGCTCCAATCCTCCGGGAAATCGATGTAAGCAAGCCGGTTCTCATGCCGTAATTGAGTGAAGAGCCGCGTCCCCGGCAGCGGTGTCAGATGGGTAACCTGCATAACGTCCACATCACTGTTAATCATGTATTCGGCCCGCGCATCCAGCCTGGCAGTATTATCGCTATCCATACCGAAGATAAACGCGCCCAGCACAGCAATGCCCGCCCCGTGTATGCGTTGAAAGGCTGATGTATATGCAGAAACCTGTCTTTTCAGATTAAGTTGCTTGTTGACCTCGGCCAGTGCGTCTTCATCCTCGGACTCCAGGCCCAGGAAGACCATCTTGCATCCGGCGCGTCCGGCCCAGTTCAGTACCTCCTCATCGTCGGCGAAATTTAAGGACGCCTGGCAGAACCACCACTTGTCCAGTTTGCGCTCTACCATGCCCTTAAATAGCTCCAATGCTCCTTTCCTGGCTTCCTCGCCATAACCGATGATATTGTCATCGACAAAGAAAACCATTTTTTGTGTTATCCCGGAGAGCTCATCCAGCACTTCCGCAGGAGGACGCCGCCGATACCGGCGACCATTGAAGGCAGTCACCGAGCAGAAGCTGCAATCCATCGGGCAGCCGCGCGAAGTCTGAACCGAGGCAAACATATAACCGGAATTGAATATATCACGCCTTGGAAAAGGCTTCCCGGCCAATTCTCCCCAGGAGCCGGCATAGTGTGATTTCAGGCTGTCTGATTCGAAGTCAGCCATAAGCCGAGGCCAGATTGTTTCCGCCTCACCTTGAACCACGCAATCGGCGAAACGGGAAGCCTCCTCGGGGCACATCGAGGCATGGATTCCACCCAGCACCACCGGCACACCATTCGAACGGTACAGCCGGGCTATTTCATAAGCCCGCGGAGCAGTTGCGGTGAAAGCGGTGATACCGACCAGGTCAGCCTGCTGGTAGCTAAAAGGTTCCCATGTTTCATCCAGCAGTGTGACATCCCAGGAAGCTGGAGTTAAGGCGGCTATAATACCCAGTCCGAGAGGAGGAAAACGTGAACTTTTATTAACCGTTAAACCGACGCGTGAATGATTGACCGGATTAATCAGGATAAGTTTGCGTTTCATTTCAGAGCCATCTCCGTTAATACACAATTCACTGCCAGTTAAAGCCAATCCCATGAGAGGCTTTCAGCAATAATTTGTGGAGCATTGCCTGTTCATCCGCCCCGAGGGCTCCCAGGAAATCACGTGTGTACTGCGCTGTTCCCTGTATAATGGCGTTATATGCATCTTGTCCCGCCCGTGTCAGCGTCAGCCACCAGACACGGCGGTTTTTCTTATCTCGTTCGCGCACGATGAAGCCTTTGTCCTCCAGACGCCGTACATAAAGGGATATAGCGCCCGGATTGATGGACATGCGGCTGGAGAGCTGACTGGCGCTAAGCGGCTCCATTTGCCCCAGAACCATTATCACCGCGCAATCAGACAGCCTGAGACCGGCTGCCCTCGCACTGACATCTTTCAACATCCTGGTTTCGTAGGCATGCGTCAATGAAAAAAGCGCTTGATTCATCTGGATATACTGCCTTTCTTCCAGCATAAGCTAAATCCCCCCCGATATTATTGCAATATGCTATTATTATATATTACAACTATTACGTTATGCAACCTTTTTACGGCGGTCCGGATAGTGTATAATTGCTAACCATGGTGATTTGAACGCCAACATATCGATCTTTAACGGAGGTGGCGACCATGGCGCAGATGAACGGCAAACAATACAAAGAAAGTCTGAAAAAGCTTAGCCCTGTTATTTACTACATGGGTGAAAAGATCGCGGATATAACCACGCACCCGGCTTTTATTCCGCACATCAACGCCGCTGCCCTGACTTACGAGATGGCTATAGCGCCCGAGTTCGAGGAGCTCTGCTCAGCCAAATCTCACCTCAACGGAGACAAGATCAACCGCTTCACGCACATACACCAGGGGCACGACGACCTCGTTAAGAAGGTAAAGATGCTGCGCGCTATCGGGCAGCAAACGGGAAGCTGCTTCCAGCGGTGCGTGGGCTTCGATGGCCTTAATGCCACATACTCCATCAGCTACGATGTCGATAAGAAATATGGGACAGACTACCACACGCGCTTTAAGCGATTTGTGCAGATGATCCAGGAGAGGGACCTGATGCCCTCAGGCGCCATGACCGATCCCAAGGGGGACCGCAGCCTCTCTCCCAGCCAGCAGAAAGACCCCGACCTTTATGTGCATGTCGTGGAGAGGAAGAAGGACGGTATAGTGGTCAGCGGCGCCAAAGCTCATATCACGGGCGCCGTGAACTCCCACGGCCACCTGGTCATGCCCACCTCAGCCATGCGGGCGGAGGACAAGGACTACGCCGTCTGCTTCTACGTGCCCATCGATGCGCCGGGTGTGCTGCACGTCTTCGGCCGGCAGTCCAACGATACGCGCAAATGTGAGTGTTCCATGGACCAGGGCAACGCCGAGTACGGCTGCGTGGGCGGAGAGGCGCTTATCGTCTTCGATAAGGTCTTCGTTCCCAACGAACATGTCTTCATGTGCGGCGAGCATGACTTCGCCGGCGAGCTGGTCGAGCGCTTCGCCACCTTCCACCGCCAGAACTACGGCGGCTGCAAGGGCGGCCTGGCCGATGTGCTGGTCGGGGCCGTTTACGCCCTGGCCCAAGCTCAGGGCACGATTAAAGCTTCTCACGTAAAAGACAAGCTGGCCGAGATGATTCACCTGGCCGAGACCATCTATTGCTGCTCGATCGCCTGCTCCTGCCAGGGCTTCCGGCAGCCGGCGGGATGCTACCAGGCCGATCCGCTGATGGCCAACATCACCAAGCTGAACGTCACCCGCAACGTTTACGAGATAGCCCGCCTGGCGCATGACATCACGGGCGGTTTGCTGGCCACCATGCCTTCTGAGTTCGATCTGAGGGACCCGTCGGTGGGCAAATGGGTCGACAAGTATATGAAGGGGGTTTCAGATGTGCCGGCCGAGACAAGGATGCGGTTGATCCGCCTGATCGATGCCATGACCTGCGGCACCGCCCTGGCCGAGTCCATGCACGGCGCCGGCTCACCGCAGGCACAGAAGATCATGATCGAGCGGCGCGGCAACCTCGAGCGCAAGAAGAAACTGGCGGAGAAGCTGGCCAAGATAGGCGAGCAGCCTTTCTTCGTCTGCTGATAAAACCTTATCGGGGCAGGCGCAGCATTAAAATAGCTCTCAAGTTCTGCGGCTCGTGTAACCCTGAGATCGACCTGTCCTCCCTGGCCGCTCAGGTCCACAGGCTCACTTACGGCAGGGATGATATCGAGGTTGCGCCATTGGATACAACGGGATCGGATTTGCTTATCATACTCTGCGGCTGCCGGCGGGCTTGTGCAGATAAGGAAGAGTATAGATGCCAGGCGCAAAGACACCTCTTAATTGCCGGAGAGAGCCTCGACGGCAGCCCGCGCAGTGAAGAACACCTCGCCGCCCTGATTGCCGATGAGATCAGCCGCTTATCAAAATAGCGATGTTACTTCAGTCACATAGTGACTTAGATCATTTTCCCTCCGGCACATCTACAATAAAATGACATTAAAGTTTTATAAAAATTCGGAGGGTACTATGGAAAACGAAAAGGGGCTTGTGCTGGAGCTAAACAGCAAGAACCTGGAGGAGACTATTAAGAATAATAAGGCCCTGGTGGTGGATTGCTGGGCGCCATGGTGCGGCCCCTGCCGCATGATGTCGCCCGTGATCGATGAACTGGCCACCGACCTTAAAGGCAAGATCACTTTCGGCAAGCTGAACACCGATGAGAACCAGGATATTGCAGCCAGGTTCCAGGTGCAGGCCATACCCACACTGCTCATCTTTAAGGATGGTAAACTGGCCGACCGCAAGGTGGGCGCTCTGCCAAAAAAAGCTCTGGCAGAGGAATTGACCAGGTACAATTAAGCCTGGGAGCTATTACTGACTGAGGGGCCTGCCTATGAACGGCAGGCCCCTCAGTTTTTCTGCAGACTATTTTATTTGACGTCTATCTGCCTCAGCCACTTCACCCAATTCTCACCGTAGAGTCCTTTGACCACCAGCCGCAGCGGATAGCCGTGCTTAAGAGGAATCGGTACACCGTTTACCTCATATGCCACAAATGTCCCTTCCCGCTTCGCCACATCGATCGGCAGTGTTCGTGAGTAGCGGTCCATCGCGATGAAGGTGACCTCGCTCGCATCCGGCGGGAGCCCGGCCTTATCCAGCAGGTATGATACAGGCACTCCCTTCCAGCGCGCGTTATCCACGTGTGATTCGTGACAGATCAACAGAACGACCTGCGTGGTCGACGGGAACGATAGCAGCTCATCATAGGTCAGGTCCAGGGTAGTGTCCACCATTCCCGAAACGGTCAGGCGGTACTTGCCGATATCCACTTCCTGGGGCGGCTTACCCGTGAGGCTCAGCCTATCGACCGGCGTAATGGGCAGGTTGGTATTGTCTACAGCGGCCGGGTCCTTGTCCTTAAGGTAGGACAGATCGTAGATATCCCCGGCGCCATTATGGGGTATACTCACATTCTCATGGGGCCCCGGGGCTGCTTCCGGCGCCGCGGGCTGTGTGCAGTTGATAACGGCCGCCGATAAAGTCAGGCAGGCCAATAAAAGGAACACCCTGACATGTTTCATCTTGATGCTACCTCTCCTCCTTTTCAATCATTCCGTCCTTGATCCGGATGATGCGGTCCGCGAACTGCATGTGTTCCGGCTCATGGGTGACCATGATAATCGTCTGTTTCTTCTCGTCACATAGCTGACGCAGGAGGTTCATGACGATGGCGGAGTTTTTAGTATCCAGGTTGGCGCAGGGCTCATCCGCGAAGAGTATCTTGGAATGGTTGACCAGCGCCCTGGCTATAGCCACGCGCTGCTGCTCGCCTCCGGACATCTGGCTGATGAGGTGTTTGGCGCGTTTGCCCAGTCCCACCGTCTCCATCATCTCCAGCGCAGCCCTGCGGTATTCCCCGGCGGGAGCGCCCAGCATCATGAGCGGCAAGCAGACATTCTCAAGCGCATTCAACTCGGGCAGCAGGGCATACTCCTGGAATACGTAGCCCAATTTAGTAAGGCGGAAATGGGTCTTCTGTATGGATGACAGCTTCGCTATGTCCGTACCATCTACTATAATCTTTCCGGCACTGGGATCGTCCAGCAGCGCCAGCATGTGCAAAAGGGTGGACTTGCCGGAGCCGCTGGGGCCCATGATGCCCACGAACTCCCCCTCGTTTATCTGCAGGTCGACGTTCTTGAGCGCCTCGACCGGCACCGCGCCGCCGAAAATTTTTTTCAAACCTTTAGCTTCTATTATAATCATTCTCTCAGCCCCAGATGGCCTTGATGATATTCTGCCGGGTCACCATCCACGATGGTATGAAGCCGGCCACCACGCTGACCAGCAGCATGCTGAGTATGGCCACCGCCATATCCTGTTTTACCAGCGCCAGGCTCACCAGCCCGATGGGCATGGGGAGGGGATTCCGGACGAAGTAGGGCACCAGGCCGGTGTGGATAATGATCAGCCCGGCAATGATTCCCAGGAAGGCATAAAATGCGGCCTGTAATATATAGGAGAGGATGATTATGCGCTCCTTCATGCCGATGGCCTTGAGTATGCCTATCTGCCGGCGGCGATTGACCGTGGCGATGAAAATGACGATAAATATAGTCACGCCCGCCACCAGCAGACCGATAAATGTCACGATATTTTTGACTATATCGAAGGTCTGCGTAAGCCCGCTGATATATCCGATAAAATCCATCCAGACATTGATCTGCTCCGGCTCTATGCCCATCATCCTCAGCCGATCTATATAGACACGCTCAGGCACCGAGCCGTCCGTCTTTATCAGCACCTCGGAGGCCCTGTTGTGCAGGCACAGCACGGATTCCATCTCCTTCTCTGTTACGAAGATGTTGAGGTCAGCCAGGGGGAAATAAGTATTATAGATCCCCTTGATCTTGTAGTTACGGTTGACCCCGTTGCCGTAGACTATGGTCACCTCATCCCCGACCTGTGCGCCCTTGAGCGAGGAAATCTGGAAGCTGGCCCCGTAACCTCCCGATATCTCCCTGCCCATGATGATCTGGTTGCGGTCGCCCTCCTCCAGGTACCTCCCGGCGATCATGTAGTTCTGCAGGTTGGTTACCTTTATCTCCTCCTCAGGATCGATGGATTTGATGTTCCAGGCTTTCTCACGCACATCCAGGTTGTCTTTTTCCGGATCGTACCTGATCAGCCCCGACTGGGAATAGCGCGAACTGCAGCTCACCACGCCGGGCAGGGTGTTGATCCTGGTTTTCAGTTGCTGAACCTGGTTGATGTACTTATCATCAACGTCCGGCAGTATCACTATATTGGAGACATAGTTTTCCTGCGCCTGCTGATAGGCCTTGCTGATGGCCCCGTTCATGATGGATGAGGTGAAAATGATGTTGATAAAGGCCAGGGTTGTAACCAGGATAGTCAGCACCAGGGTATATTTATTGCCCCTCGTAATAGCTTTGAAAACCAGGAAAAAGGCGACCCTCAGGTCATTGCCCATCTCAGGCAGATTAAACCTGTCCCCGAAAGGAATTTTCAATTCATTCAGCTCCGTTCCGGGTAATGATAGTGTGACCCCTTTAACAAGTCAATTATGCAGGATAACGGCTGGCGACTGGGAGAGAAAGGGCAGCGCTGGACATGGCTACGGGCATTTAATACAATGAGCCAGGCAGTTCGTTCGCAATAGTCCGCCGGGGTAAGCACAGGAGAATAGCATGAACAGCTCACCTTCAGATGAGCAGGCCGCAATCTATACGCGCCCGTCCGAGATCCTGAAGTACCTCATCCGCCATAACACGGTCAATCCACCGGGGAATGAAGCTGCCTGCATCAACTATATCAAAGGGCTGCTGGACTGGGCGGGTGTACAGAACACGATCGTGGCCGGTGAACCGTCCCGCCCCAACCTGATAGCCCGCATCCAGGGCCGGGGTTCTGCGCCGCCGCTGTTGATGTACGGTCACATAGACGTTGTGACCACCGACAATCAGAAATGGAGGCTCAGTCCCTTTGCAGGAGAGGAGCTGGACGGATATGTATGGGGACGCGGCGCGCTGGACATGAAAGGCGGCATAGCCATGATGCTGGCAGCCGTGATGCGCGCTAAAATCGAAGGCCTTATACCCGCCGGCGACGTACTGCTGGCGGTGCTCAGCGACGAGGAGAACCGCAGCACCTACGGCGCCGAATACCTGGTTACAAGCCAGGCGCAGCTCTTCCAGGGCGTTAAATACGCCATCGGTGAGTTCGGCGGTTACACGTCACATATACTGAGGCGCCGCTTCTACCCCATCATGGTATCGGAAAAGCAGGGCTGCGGCCTGATAGCCAACATCTACGGCAAGGGCGGTCACGGGGCGTGGCCCGAGCGGGGCGGCATTATGGCACGGGTGGCGCGTTTTCTACACAGCCTGGAACATCGCCTCCCGGTGCACATTACACCCGTTGCCAGGGAACAGGTCCGCTGCACGGCCGAGGGCCTTCCCAGCCCCCTCAAGCAGACTTTCATGCAGATGCTCATCCCCGCTCTCACCAATTCAGTACTCGATACCTTCGGCCGGCAGGTGCGCATGTTCGACCCCATCCTGCATAATACCGTCGCAGCCACCACCATACGCGGAGGAGAGAGCTGCAACCAGATCCCCTGCCAGGTTTCCCTGGGCCTTGATTGCCGCCTGCTGCCGGGCTTTACACCGGACGATATCATCGCCGAGCTAAAAGGCCTTGCGGGCAGCGACGTGGAATACGAGGTGTCCTATTTCGGCGGCGGCATGCCGGAGCCCGACATGGGCCTCTACGATACGCTGGCTGAAATACTTGGCGACGCTGACCCGGGCAGCACCCCCACACCCATGCTCTTCCCGGCCGTGACGGACGCCCGCCTCTTCGGCAGGCTGGGCATACAGACCTATGGATTCACACCCCTCAAGCTGCCCCCCGACATCAACTTCGAACAGCTCTTTCACGCGGCGGACGAGCGCGTGCCGGTCAAGGCCCTTGCCTTCGGGACCGAGGCCATTTACGAGTTGCTTCAGCGGTTCGGGGAGTAAGCACCTCCATCCATCGCATCATCCCTGTATACTCCCTCATGTGACTTTAATCATACCTGCTGATGAGGTCCGACCTTAGAATGAAGCGGTGGATATGCTGTTCAAATGCCCGGGGCCTTCGGGTGGCGGCGCACCCGCCCTTTATATAAGGCCGTGTCCCCGATGCGGCGGGGAGGTGGAGATCTTCTCCACGGACGTCAGTGTCGAATGTCCCGGCTGCGGACTGGCCGTCTTGAACAACGCCAATTCCTGCGCGGAGTATTGCCGGTATGCGGAGCAGTGCCGGGACAAAGGGAATTTACACCGAGTTCAAATATAGTAGCGCATAAACCCGGGAGGCGTGAAATGGAACAAGCTGCGAGCAGGATTAAACGCAAGATAGTTAAAATCGACGAAGATAAATGCGACGGCTGCGGACTGTGCATCATGTCATGCGCCGAGGGGGCCTTGAAGATAATAGACGGCAAGGCCCGGCTGGTCTCCGATAAATATTGCGACAGCCTGGGCGCCTGCCTGTCCGAGTGCCCGCGGGGCGCCATCAGCTTCGAAGAGCGGCAGGCGGAGCCTTACGACGAGTCAGCGGTTAAAAAGCACCTGGCGGAGATGCCTGCGCCCGGTCCCGGCCAGGCCTGCGGCTGCCCTTCCGGCGTTCTCAAACATTTCGGCAATGAGGATACCCTGCCCCACGGCTGCCCGTCCTCCAGCGTCTCGCAATTCAAGCCAGTCTCAAAAGGGCAGGCGCGCGTGAAATCCGAGAATGAACCTTCGCAACTTGCCCACTGGCCCGTGCAGCTCACCCTCGTCCCGGCCAAAGCGCCTTTTTTGCAGGGCGCCGATGTCCTGCTGGCCGCCGACTGCACTGCCTTCGCCTGCGGCGGATTTCACCGGGATTTCCTCAAAAACCATGCCCTGCTGGTGGCCTGTCCCAAGCTGGATAACTACGAAGCACACCTGGCTAAACTCAGCGAGATATTGCGCCAGTCGGACGTCAGAAGCCTTAGCGTCCTGCGTATGGAAGTGCCCTGCTGCGCAGGCTTGACCCGTATGGCCATGCAGGCAATTCTATCGAGTAACAAGGATATCCCCTTCAAAGAATCCATCCTCAGCACACAGGGCGAAATAATAAATTAAGCGGAGTTTGCCCTGGAAGAGGGCCGCTTCTCGTACCACAGCCCGGTGCGTATCATTTATGCCCACACAAAAATGGACGGCATAGCCACAGCCATCGAGGAGAGGAGGAAGGGGCCGGACATTTAATAGTCTATGGTAAAATGATCCCTTGATGAGAACCGCTGAAGAAATAACCTTGAACCTGTCGGGTTACGATAACTACGGCGAAGTGCTGATTGAATCGGCGGGCACCAGGATCGCGCTCTCTCTCTATCGTTCCGGCGATAACCGGCCATGCATCGTCTTCATCCCCGGCACGATGACCCACCCGCTGTTCTACGACGATTTCCTGTCGTTGCTGGCCGGAGCGGGTTATAACGTCGCCGGCGTTCACCTGTTATCTCACGGAAAAAGCCCGCGGGAGAAAATGCTGTTCACGTTTGCAGATATGCTGCAAAACATCAGGGACAGCGTAAGTTACTGCCTGGATAATGTCAGCAGCGATGTAATCCTGATGGGCTCATCCCAGGGAGGTATTTTAAGCCTTGCCGCAGCCGGGACCGACAGCCGCATTAAAGCGGTATTTCCCAATAATGTGCTGCTGCCCTCGCTGAGCAGCTCGATTTATATAACGAGATTCCCCGGCTTCCTGAAACCCTGTCATAAGCCCTTAACTTCACTGATGAAGCTTGCAGCCCGGGTCGCCCCCGGCGCACAGCTGCCGCCTTCTTTTTACCTCGATTTCGACAGGGTTTCCAGGTCGCAGGCGCTGGTAGAACTGTTTTTCAGCGATCCGCTCAACCGTTCCTCTTACCCCCTCTGCTTCCTGGCATCTCTGTTCACAGCAGATTTAAAAAGTGTCTCAGACGGCAGCATCAAATGTCCGGTGGTAGTAATCGCCTCCACCGGTGATACGCTTTTCCCATACAGTTACTGCCTCGAGGTATACGAAAAAATCGCAGCCCCACATAAAGAGATGCTGGTATTCGATGAACCCTATCACCTGATATTTAACGAATGTTGTGAGCGTGTAATCGGGCCGGTCATCAGCAAACTGAATGAATTTGTATAATGCGCAAAGAAGTACGGCAATAATTACGTTGTAGCTTTTGCACAGGTGGAGTGAGCTCTCTACCCCTCTGCTATAGACCTGCGCAGAGCCAGTATCATCTCAGGGACGTCGATCTTCATGGGGCACCTCACCTTGCACCGCCCACAGGTCAGGCAGGTATAGGCCATGGAAGAGGCCTTCTCCATGTTACGGGTGACCTCGGCGGCCCACACCGCCCCTATGCCCGCGAAATACTTGTCGCCGAAATAACCCGCCGTGAGACCGAATACCGGGCATTCATATAGACAGCCGCCGCAGCGCAGGCAATACAGCGCCTGCCGCAGCACAGGGTCCCTGGCCAGATGCGTCCTGCCGTCATCCAGGAAGATAACGTGGAACTCTTTGGGGCCGTGAACACCGTAAGTGGTCACTTTCTCTATGTCACCCGTCTTGCTGGGGCCTGAAATCATGCTGACGTAAGACGGCACGGTGTAGTTGGCATAGCGCCAGGTGACTTCGGCGACCTTGAAGGCCTCTTCCAGCGTCGGGACCAGCTTTTCCATACCGACAAGGGCGATATGCACAGGCGGGGCGCTTGTAGCCAGGCGGATATTGCCCTCGTTCTCAATTAAAAACAGCGTGCCCGTATCGGCGGAGACCACGTTGGCGCTGCTGATGCCAAAGTCCGCCTTGAAAAATTTCTCCCGCAGCAATTCCCGCGCCGTGGCCACCAGCGTATCGATATCCGGCTGCAGTTTGCGACCTGTTATCTGCGAGAACAGCCTGGCCACATCCTCCCTGGGCACATGTATGGCGGGGGAAAGGATGTGCATGGGGCGCTGCCCCAGCTTCTGTATTATGAATTCGCCCAGGTCGGTCTCGTATACCTCGTTTCCCGCCTCCTCGAGGTGCTCGCGCAGCCGGATCTCTTCGGCCGTCATGCTCTTGGCCTTAACTACCAGCTTCTTCTTTCCGACGATTTCCCCGATGATCCTGAGCGCGTCGCCGGCTGTCCTGGCGATGTGAGATTTGCCCTTGTTCTCCTCTATGCTGCGGCCCGCCGTCCTGGCCAGCTCCGCCATTTGCTGCACGGACGCCTCTTTTATCAGCCTGACCTCTTCAGCCATTTTCACCGTGTGCGGGAATTTCTTCAGAGCATGATCTGTGTTCACACGGTAGCTTTTAATGGCACGCGACAGCGCCAGTCGGATGCGCCCGCTGCCGGCTGCGTCCCTGAGCTCTTTCCTATAATCCTTCGATATAGACATATACTGTTTTCAGCGGCGCACGGGAGCGCCTTTACAAATTATAATACGTCCTTATTTTGTGTTCATAGACCTGGCCAGCAGTGTTGCGATGTCCATGACCTGGACCCTGTCCTTTTTCAATGCTTTCAGACCGCTTTTAAGCTGCATCAGGCAGCCGGGGCACTGGGTGGTTATGACATCGGCGCCGGTATCGGCCAGCTCCCTTATTCTGCCCTCGGCCAGCGTCTGGCTCATATCGGGAAATACGACCTCGAAGCCGCCGCCGCCGCCGCAACAGGTCGACCATTCACCCGACGTCCATTCCGGCTCGGCCAGCTCGAGATTTCCCACAGCCCGCAGCACCCGGCGAGGCTGCTCGATGAGGCCCATGTACCGGCCCAGCTGGCAGGGATCGTGATAGACTACTTTTGCCTTATCCGGGTAGCGGAACTGCCCCGGCTCGATCTTTTCGGCAACTTCCTCGATGAAGTGGCGGACCTCGATATCGAAGCCCGGCATCGCTCTGGCAAAGAGCGTGCGCAGGGCATATGTGCAGGAGGGCACTATTCCGATTATCTTCCTCACGCCCAGGGACCTGAACCTGGCAACCGCCTTCTCGGCGTTGGCGGCAAACTCCCTTTGCAACCCCATGTGGTAAAGCGGAGCGCCGCAACAGGGTTCGTCCTCACGCAGGTAACCCATATCGACGCCCAGGTATTTAAGCACGCTTACGGCATCTCGCAGCACACCGCTGTCGCTGCCCTCATCGCGGGCCAGCACCTTCGTGTAAATACCCGCCACATCCACCCCCATCCGTTTTGGTATGCCGGCAAGTACCACCGGGAGGTCGGGATCGATAGACATGCGGTCGGCGGTCCTGAGCAGCGTCACCAGCGGCTCGAGCATCGACGAGTACTGGTAGCCGCAGCCGGCGAAAAAGACGGTTGACCTGTCTTTGGAGAACTCCAGCCCTTCCGCCCATTTAGCCCTGGCTTCGACCGGCAGGCCGAGTATATTATCGCGGCTGCCGATATTGTCAGCTATGTAAGACAGGCCGGGCGGGACAAGATTACGCTCATTCTTTTTCATTTTATTGATTTCCGCAGAGCATATGGCCCTGCTTATTGTAGCAGGAATGCGCAACCCGGCTTCAACGGTAGACTATTTGTTGTACAACCAGCAGCAGGCCTGCGACGAAGAGCAGTGTATAGATCAGCACCTTAAAAACCAGCGTCCTGAAAGTCATGCGGCTGCCGAACACGATACCCAGGATAAGGCCGGGCAGCACGATGCCCGTTGTCGCAAGCGTTGTTACATTTATCTGGCCTATGGCATAGAGGTTGACGACCAGTATGACAGACAGGATGAGCCATAACATGGATATCGTGGCGCGAAACTCGGCGGGCTCCTTAAGCTGGCGGCTGGAATAGTAGATGATGAGCGGGCTTCCACTGGCATAGATGCCATGAAAAATGCCTCCCACGATTAGTATCGGCCATCCCAGGTACCAGGGCAGGCTTCCTCCGGCCGACCTCGTTTTATATATGAGGACAATCTCCATCACCGAGACCGCCATAATAAAGACGCCCAGCAATATAAGCAATTGCGTATAATTGCCCACCAGCGTCCTGTAGTAGATACCTATTGCCATGCCTATGATCGCAGCAGGCAGGATATAAAGGAGCAACACCGGCCACCTGATGTATTTAAACCAGCGCGCCACCAGCCACAGGCTCTGCAGAAAGCCCAGGATAACGAGGACGGGCAAAATGGTTTCCAGGGGAAATATAAAGATGCCGAGGGCCAGCACAAGGATATTTGCGCCGAATCCCAGCACGGTTTCTACCGTGTGGGCAAAGATAAGTACGAGTACCAGCAGAAAGACACGTATTAAAAGGGGATCCATATCGCTCCCGGATAGACAGGCGCCCGATCAGCGGCGGCTGTCAGGGCTCAAGGATTTTAGCACGCCGGGGCTGCGTTGTCATGCGCAGCGTCGCGACGAAATAATGCGGGATAAGCTGCTATTTTTTCGCAGGGCCCAGGCCTTTGCGTTCCAACCAGGCGTCCTCGGCATGCAGGTAGCTCAGAATAGCCTGCTCGCCCACGAATCTGATAGGCTCGGGCGGCCATTTAAAAACCTTACGATTGACCGGGAAGCACTCGGTCCACTCGGACTTTCGCTCAAGCAGCAGGTCCGCCATGACCTCGCCGTTGAGATGGGTCAGTGAAACGCCGTGCCCCATGCAGCCCAGGCTGTATACCGCATCCTTGCCACCCAGGTATCCCAGCGCCGGCGTCATATCCATGGGCACGGAGACCGGTCCGCCCCAGCGGTGTGTTATCTTGATTCCCTTGAGGCAGGGATAGAAATCGACGATGTCCTTCTCAAGCTGGGCGAATACTTTCGGATTTAAGTCTTTCTCCATGTTGGCGCCGTAGGTCAACGTGATATCCCGTCCCCCCATCAGCAGGCGGTTATCCGCCGTCAGCCGGTAGTAATGTACCATGTTACGATAGTCCTCGATGCCCTCACGGCCCTGCCAGCCCATCTCATCCAACTGGGACTTGCTCAGCGGCTCTGTGAGGACGATATAGGTCCAGACCGGCTGCTGCATGGCATTCAGTTCCGGTATGGCCAGCGAGTAGGCGTTGGTCGCCAGCACCAGCTTGTCCGCGCTAACGGTAGATTTGGGCGTTTTAATCGTGAAGCCCTTGGTAGAGCGTTTTATCTCCATCACCGGCGTGCGTTCGTAAACCTCCGCGCCGAACTTCACCGCTATGCGCTTCATCTCGCGAGCCAGCTTGGCTGGATTGACCAGCGCACAGCGCGGCTCCCACCAGGCGCCCATATAGAGCGGTGACTTCACGCGCTTCTGCACTTCGTCCGCCTCTATCCAGTCCACACCGGTCAGGCCCAGTTCCTTGACCAGGCGCACCTCTTCGCTGATGCGCTTGACGTAGGCGGGTGTGGTTGCGATGCGCAGGAAGCCTGGCCGCTCATAGTCGCAATCAAGTTTGTGCTCGGCCACCAGCTCTCCCACGATATCGACCGCCCTCTCCATATAGCGATGCGATTGCCTGGTCTTCTCCTCTCCGAACAGCATTTTGGTGATGGACATCTGCAGTCCGAAGGTCGTCATAGCGAAGCCGGCATTGCGTCCGGAAGCCCCCCATCCTATTACCCAGCCCTCCAGTACAGCGACCCTGAGTGAAGGCTGCGCTTTTTTGAGATAATAGGCAGTGGCTATGCCCGCAAATCCGCCTCCAACCACAGCTACGTCACATTTGATATCGTTTACCAGTGGCGGGCTTTCCTGGTAAGCTCCCGAGTTACCCAGCCAGAAACTCTTCTCCGCATAATCTTCAACCATCTCGCCTCCTTTAAATCAGCGCTACCTGTGCGCATATCTGCAAACCGCTAACTAATATACACCAATAACATTCGGCTATCAATTTTTGCAGGGGTATGTCAAAGCAGCGGCAAGAACAGCTGAGGCAGGGGATGGAATTCCCGCCGTAAGATCAGGGCGGCGCCGGTCTATATGTGTCTGACGGCCGGCGCCAGTTGTGCGGGCGTTAGATTCTGCCGGAACCAGGCAACGGAATCGCAGAGCGAGTCGTGCACGGAACGAGGCTTGTAGCCCAATTCCACCCGTGCTTTCTCCGAGGTCACCACGGAATTGCTGCGCAGCACGTCCACCGAATAGTCCGTGAACAGCGGCTTACTCCTGATGATGCGGTAGTAGATGGGCGCCAATCTTCCGGCGGTATGGGCCAACCACGTGGGCACCTTGAACTTCGGCGCCTTTACACCGCTGGTTTCCTCCAGTAGCTCCATGATCCGTTTGATGCTGACCCTTTCACCTGAAAGGATGTAGCTCTCGCCTGTGCGGCCTTTGCTGCAGGCCAGGGTCAATCCGTGCGCTATATCGCGAACATCGGCGAAGTCGTACGCCCCGTCCAGGTAGGCTTTTAACTTTCCCCTGATGAAATCCAGCACGAGTTGGCCCATCTCCGATATCCTGAAGTCGAAGGGGCCGATTACACCGGTGGGATGCACGATGACTGCGTTCAGCCCGCGCTCTATCCCCCTCCTCACCTCCAGGGTCCCCATTGCCTTGCTCCTGGCATAGGGGCCAAGCACATTGTCAGGATTCACAGGGAAGGTTTCATTGATGACTATACCTTGCGGCGGCTCCTGTATGGCATGGATAGAGCTGGTATAGATCAGCCGGCCTATACCGGATTCCAGGCAGGCGTCAACCACGTTGCGCGTTCCTTCAACATTCACCCGCTGCAGCAGCTTTTCCTTGCCCGGCGTGATGGCTATGATCCCGGCAAGATGATAAACGGCATCCGCTCCGCGAAAGGCAGCGACTAAAGAGGCTGCATCGCAGACGTCCGCCGCCAGGATATCTACGTCAAGGCCGCGTATGGGCAGGTCATTCTCGAAGGAGGGAACCAGCGCCCTGACTTTATCGCCTGCAGCCAATAATTCCCGTACCAGCACATTACCGATATGACCGGTGGCGCCGGTGACAACTATGTTCATTTTATCTCCTTAACTGCGCTCCCGTTCGGCAGGGAGGTCAGCGCCTCATCGAGTTTATTCAGTTGAGCTTCAGCCAGCCCCTGCAGGAAGTCCCGTGCACGCTCGCGGGCTGAACTGTAGAGCCGGTCCGTAAGCCCGTGCCCCCTGGCTGATAAGCGGCAGATAACAACCCTGCGGTCATCTTTACTGTTTTCTCTCGTCACAACGTCCCTTTCCACCAGGCGGTCCATAACGCCGGTGGCCGTGGCCAGCGTAACGCCCAGTGCAGAGGCCAGTTCGCTCATCCTGGCTGTACCGTTCAGGTAAAGAAGCAGCACAACCTTCAGTTGCGGCGTGGTCAAATCAAGATCCAGCAATTCCTGGTGTGCCAGCGGTAGAAGCTGCCGGAAAGCGCCCTCAACCCGGCCCAAAATCCGGTCGATTGTTTTACTCTTTTCTGTCATTTCCTACCACTGCTGATAGCGATAGCTCAATAATTAGTATAATATAAATAGTTTGTGTTACGCAAAGTTTTATATCTGAAATAATCGCGGGCTGGCGGGATAGCGGCGGTTAAAGCCCGAGAAGACTGTCGACCGCCCGGGGAACGTCTACGAGCAGGCCGCTGAAATCGGCGGGCGGTATACCCTCAAGGTTATTGCCTATGACCTTTTTGCTTACCTCGAGGGGTTTTTGTGAGTGTGCGCGGCTGTCAGTTGCCTGGTAGGTCTTCATGCCTGTTACGGCGGCCACCATGTCATTGGCCGGGTCGTCCCCGACCATCAGGCACTCCTCAGGTTGCACATCGATCAATCGGCAGATCTGCCTGTAATATCCCAGCTGGGGCTTGCAATAGTTCATATTGTCGATATGTGTGATAAGGTCAACCTCTATATCGTCCAAACCGGCCCAGGCCAGCCTTTTCTTCTGTACAACTATCGGCCAGATAGGATTGGTGGCCACCACTATCTTTAATCTCCTGTCTTTCACGTGCCTGAAGGCCTCACCCGCGCCGGGTGCAGCCTTGACTGCATCCTTGAAAACATCGAAATCAAGGCTGAAAAACTGCTCGAAACGGGCCCATACCTCGTCTCTGTTCATGTTAAGCCCTTCGCAAAGGGTTGTAATGAAAAGTTCACGATTGCTTACTCTGCCGTCGCTGCTGCGCAACGCGATAGTAGCCTTCATCAGTCTCTCGGCGAATTGCCCGTCGGGGAAGACGCCGGCAAACCTGGCTGCCATCACGGGATAGTAGCCGTTGATGAAAGTAACCTCTTCGAAAAGGATGAGCGTGTTATCGAGATCGAATAATACAGCCTTAAGCATATGCAAAACCGCCTGACAATTTTACGTTTTTCGCACGGTGCAGACAAATTGTCAGGCCGGGCCGGCATTTCAATCTGACTTGTCGGCTGTGGCCCGCAGGCGCATAATATTGGCAAAAATGGGGGAGGCTATTATGCAGCAGAAAGAGGGCCATTTTAAGGGTACCGACAATTACATGCTTTACTGGAGATGCTGGCTGCCCGACGGCCAGGCCAAGGCCGTGATACTGGTAGCACACGGTCTGGGCGAGCACATTTCCCGCTACAACAACCTCGTTAACAAAGTCGTCCCCCTGGGCTACGCAGTTTACGGCCTCGATCACCGGGGCCACGGCAAGTCCGAGGGCCAAAGGGTGTACATTGACCGCTTTCAGACCTACTTGAAGGACCTTAACACGCTTTACCAGATGGCGCATAACGATAACCCCGGTAAAAAGATATTTCTTTACGGCCACAGCATGGGCGGCCTCATCGCCACCGTCTATGCTCTCCAGTATCAGAACGACCTGGTCGGACTGGTCATATCCGCCCCCGCACTCAAGCCGGGCGAGAGCATTTCTCCTGCAATTATCGCCATGGCAAGGTTCCTCTCCGCCGTCACACCCAAAATGGGCGTTCAGGCGCTGGACTCAACTTACATCAGCCAGGACAAGTCGGTGGTCGAAGCTTATGATAAGGACCCTCTCGTCTACCGCGGAAAGATTACCGCCCGCCTCGGCTCAGAGCTTTTTACAACCATGAAAGCCGTCGACTCACAGCTCCATTCCATCGTAATACCACTGCTCATCCTGCAGGGTTCGGAGGACAAAATGGTCAACCAGGAAGGGGCCAAAACGCTTTACGAAAAGGCCGGCTCGAAGGACAAGACCCTCAAGATATACGAAGGTTTCTACCACGAAGTCCACAATGAGCCGGGCAAGGAAAGGGTCTTTACCGACATGGGGATATGGCTGGCCGACCATACTTAAAGCAGAATTTTTTTTCGGAATATTTTATAATCTATGCTGGATTTCATCCTCTGCAAAACGTTGCAAGCTAATGTTTAGCAGCTCACCTGTTACTGTTAATAAGGAGGTTTGTACTGCATATAGGTGGTGATCGTATCCATTTATCATGGAGGCACTTGGTTTTATGGCGATACAGAACGTTTTTTACAGGGAACTGCTGGACAACCTTTACGACGGTGTATTTTTCGTAGATTCCAACAAGATCATAACCTACTGGAATAAGGCAGCTGAGAATATCACAGGCTATGCCTGGGAGGATGTGGTGGGGAAAGGCTGCTCCGATAATATCCTGGTTCACGTTGATGAAAAGGGGAACCCGCTGTGCGATTCGGGTTGCCCGCTGCAGGCCACTATAAAGGACGGCAGGAGCAGGGAACTCAACGCCTTCCTCAAGCACCGGGACGGGCATATGCTGCCTGTGCTGGTCAAGGTCAACGCCATACATGATGCTAATGGCTCCATAATAGGCGGCATTCAAAGCTTTAACGACAATTCGTCTCTGGTATACGTAAAAAAGCATGCTGCCGAGCTGGAGAAACTTTCGACCTACGACGGACTGACGGGTGTGGGCAACCGGCGCAATGCCGATATCACCTTGCAGAAAAAGCTGGCCGAGTTGAAACGCTACGGGTCGACCTTTGGAGTGCTCTTCGCCGATATAGACAACTTAAAATCGGTCAACGATACCTTCGGCCACGAGGCAGGCGATGAGGTTTTGAAACTGGCTGCCCAGACCATGCTTTCTAATATCAGGCCTTTCGATTTCATCTTCCGCTGGGGAGGAGACGAGTTTATGTTGATCCTGGTCAACGTGGACGAGCGCAGGTTGCTTGCCACATCAGAGAGGGTGCGGACGGCAGTACAGAATGCCGGACTGCGATTCGGTTCAAACACTATCCGTGTGACCGTGTCAGTCGGAGGTACAGTTGCCCAACCCGATGATATGGATAAAAGCATACTGGCCAGGACGGATGGTTTTATGTACCATTGCAAGGAGGATGGCAGGAACAGGTGCATGGTGGACAATTTATTATTCTCCCAGGCAACACAACCAAACACGCCTGTCCCGGGCAATGATCCCACGCCACAACAAACTGCACCTGAAAAAGTTGTTACATCACAGACTATACATTTCCCGGCCCTATTCGGCAGGATAGATATACATGCGCCGGTCAGCATAGCCATCGTTTACCGGCAGAATGCCGGCGGCGCTTTTCCCCGGACGGCAGGTGCGGGCGCGGCCCAGATTAGCAACAATAACCACGCTACTTTTGATCTGATAATCTATCCAGCACAATACCCGCACCCCCATTTATTAAATCTGCGTCAGAATAAAAACGGCAACCCAAACCACTCGGGTAAACCCGGGGAAGATATTTAAAGCACCCCCATTCCATGGATGACAGGAAACGGTACCTGGTCGTCCAGTTGCAGTTAGTATCGGATTCCACAACGCATTTATCCAAGTAAATGATGTTATAATTAAGCATCAGTCGCCTGAACTTCCCTTTTCACTTGTGGTTTAACTGCAGCTATTCTCGTACGGAGGAGGTACATTCAAATGAAGCATCTAAAAATAAATGTGGTTGCTTTGGCCGTAGCCATTCTCGTCCTGCTGCCCGTATCTCTTTCCTGCAGCAGTTCGAGCGGGGCCGATATTTACCTCGAGGGCGTCAGCATCGGGTCAGTCTCAGCCGAGGGCAAACCGATCACCGGCCTGCCTGCAGAGAACGTCAGTATTGTTCTCAATACCAATGCCACCAAGGTTGTGGTCAGCCAGTCAGGCGGCAAGACCACGATCAAATTGCAGCCGTCAGGCGCCGTGATCACCAGCAGCTCTGCGGGTATATCCTTCACAGGCATAGAGGCTGATCAGGTCGAGATCAAATGGGTCAAGGATACTACGAAATAATTCTATGGATATACTGGCAGGGTTGAATGAGGCCCAGCGTGAGGCCGTTCAGTATATTAAAGGGCCGCTGCTGATATTGGCGGGGCCGGGCAGCGGCAAGACGCGGGTCATCACCCACCGCATAGCCTATCTGGTTAAAACCACCGGCGTCAGCCCCCGCCACATCATGGCCGTCACCTTCACCAACAAAGCGGCCCGCGAGATGCAGGAGCGTCTGTATAAATTGCTCGGCACCCTGGCCGAGCAGGTGTGGGCCGGGACATTTCACGCCATTTGCGCCCGCATTCTACGCCAGGACGGTAAATCCCTCGGACTCGATACAAACTTTGTTATCTACGACGAGGAAGACCAGCAGAGCCTGGTCAAACAGTGCCTCCTCGATCTCGACCTGGACCCGAGGCAGTATAATCCCCAGAAAATCCGCAACGCCATCAGCCAGGCCAAGAGCCAGCAACTCACGCATGACGGCCTGGCTGCAAAGGCCAGAAGTCCTTGGGACGACGTTGTCTGCCGTGTATATGAGCGCTATCAGGAGCAGCTCGGACAGAGCAACGCCGCTGATTTCGACGACCTGCTGATGAAAGTCGTTCAGCTATTTGAAAAACACCCCGGGGTCCTTGAGAAATACCGCTCCCGCTATCTGCACCTTATGGTTGATGAATTCCAGGATACCAACGTGACACAGTATAAATTGGTACGCCTGCTCGGCGGCAAACATCGGAACGTCTGTGTTGTCGGCGACCCCGACCAGTCCATTTACTCATGGAGATTCGCCGATATACGCAATATTCTGAGCTTTGAAAAGGACTTCCCGGACGCCAGGGTTATCGTCCTGGAGCAGAACTACAGATCCACTAAAAATATACTGGGGGCGGCATCGGCCATCATATCCGCCAACAAGAAACGCAAGCAAAAAGACCTCTGGACGGCCAACATAGAGGGCACGCCCGTTTTTCTGGTTAAGACCTACAACGAGCAGGAAGAGGCGCAATTTGTAGCAAACGAGATCCTGAAGCTAAGCAGCAGCGACGGCATCAAGCCGGGCGACTGTGCCGTCATGTACCGCACCAACGCACAGTCGCGCGCCGTGGAAGAGGCCTTCATGCGCTACGGGCTCAAGTACAAGCTGGTGGGCGGCACACGTTTCTACCAGCGCCGTGAGATAAAGGACACCGTAGCCTACCTGCGTGTCATACAAAATCCCTTCGATAATATCAGCCTTTCCCGCATCATAAGGATCCCCGGCCGTGGCATTGGAGCGAAAACACTGTCCGACCTCACCAACTGGTCACGAGAAAACAGCCTGTCTCTATTTGCCGCCGTTAAGGCGGTCAATGAGGGAGGGGGACCGGGATTCGGCGCAAAGATAAACACAGCCCTGGGAGGCTTCTACCGCATGCTCAACGATCTGATTATGGAGGGGCAGCAGCTGAGCCTGGTTAAATTGATGGACACCGTACTGGAGAGGTCGGGATACCGCGACACGATAAGGGGTGAGGAGGACGGGGAGGAGCGCTGGGAGAACATTCAGGAGCTGCGTACTGTGGCAGCCGATTATGACGATCTCCCGCCCGGTGAGGGGCTGGCGCCGTTCCTGGAGAAGGTCAGCCTGGTGGCGGACACCGACGAGATTGAAAGCAGGGAGGACACCGTCACGCTGATAACGCTGCACCAGGCCAAGGGCCTGGAGTTTCCCATCGTTTTCATCGTGGGCATAGAGGAGGGGCTGTTGCCGCACAGGCGCTCCATGGAAGAAGGCGGGGATGAGTTGGAGGAAGAACGCCGCCTCTGCTATGTCGGAGTAACGCGTGCAGAGCGGAACGTTTATCTGATGCATACCACCCGGCGCGCCATCTTTGGCATGAGCTCGGAAAGCACACCGTCCAGGTTCCTGGACGATTTGCCGGAACACCTGGTGGAGCGGAAAGGCATTTTACCGGGAGAGGAGCAAACAGGCAGAAGAGCCGGAGAACGCTTAAAGCGCTGGCGCGACGAGGATGAAGGCATCAACATCGCTGACCTGCTGGCAAAAAAGAGCTCTCCCCAGCAACCTGCGGCGGGACTGGTGGCGGTTAATCCCGGTGACCGTGTGCGCCACGCCAAATTCGGTGACGGCCAGGTCATAGGCGTCAGGGCAACCGGGCAGGACCGCGAGGTCATCGTGGCTTTCGAAGAAACCGGCGTGAAAAAGCTGCTGCTCAGCATGGCGCTGCTTGAGAAAATCTGACTAGTACAGGCTAATTATTATATTTGCGCTTGCCGGAATGGATCCCTTAGAAGGCCTCAACCCCTCTCAGAAAAAAGCTGTACAGACAGTGGAAGGCCCGCTGCTGGTATATGCCGGCCCGGGCAGCGGCAAGACGCGGGTTATCGTTCACCGCATTGCCTACATGGTCTCACGGGCTAATATCAATCCGCGACACATACTGGCTGTAACATTCTCCCGCAGGGCTGCTGCAGAGATGAAGAAGCGCCTTGCAGAAATGTTTGAAGAACCACCTGCCGTGACGGTCAGCACCATCCATGCCGCCTGCCTGCGTATACTGGGGAAGGAGGGTGTGCCCGGCATGGGCACCGGCTTTACTGTATATGACGAGGAAGAGAGCAGCAAGCTTGTCAGGCGATGCATTGCAAAAGCCGGGCTAAACGTCGAAGAAAGTAACCTGCGCCGTATAAAAGGATTGATCAGCCAGATCAAGGTCGGCGGCATTGATTCTGAAGCCAGCTCGGGTGGGGCAGAGCGCCTTGACGAGACATCGGCCACAATCTATCGCCTGTACCAGTCCGCCCTCAAGAAAAGCCACGCCCTGGATTACGACGATATGCTGGTTTTCACGTATCGCCTGCTAAAAGATAACTCCGATGTACTGCGGCGATATCAGCAGGTGTTCAAATACATACTGGTCGACGAGTTCCAGGATACAAGCAGCCTGCAGTACTACATAATCCGCATGCTCGGATCCGGGCATGGCAATATATGCGTCGTGGGCGACCCGGACCAGACTATTTATTCGTGGAGACAGGCCGAGGTCCGCAACTCCGAAATATTCCGCAGGGATTTCCCCGGCGTCAGAATTATCGACCTCGAAGAAAACTATCGCTCAACATCGACCATTGTGCAGGCGGCCAACGCTCTGATAGCGCGCAACAGTATGCGCAGAAGCAGGCGGCTATCTACATCACGTGAGGCCGGCAGCCCCATATCCGTGGTGCGGCTCAAGGACGGCAATGACGAAGCTCATTTCATCGCCGCACGTATCAAAGACCTGGCGGCCGAATACAGCCTGAAACTCAGCGACTTCGCCGTTCTCTATCGTATCAACGCTCAATCACGCGCGCTGGAAGATGCCTTCAATCTGGAGAAGATACCTTACAGGCTGGCCACCGGAACGCCCTTTTACAAGCGCCGGGAAATAATGGACCTGGCCGCCTGGCTCCGGGTGATACGCAATCCTGCCGATGACGCCGCTTTTCTGCGTGTGATTAAACTGGCCGGTAAAGGTATCGGGCCCCAGACGCTGGCCCGGATGCAGGAACTGGCGACAAAGACAAAGGTCCATCTTTACCAGGCGCTCGAACAGGCTGCCGCCGGCGGGCTTGCTTCACCCAGTCAACACGCTCGAAGCCCGGCCGGCCGTTTTTACGCACTGCTGCAGGAACTGCATGCGCAAAGTAAGCACGTGAGCTTAACGTCCATGCTCAACCTCATCGTGGAGAGAACGGCCTACATGGAGCACCTCAAAGGTGAAGACAATCCCGATGAACGACTGGAGAACGTGCTGGAGCTCATATCGCTGGCTGCGGCCTATGAACATCTAAACCCGTTGACTGCTGTCAGTTCATTGCTTGGCAGGATCAGCCAGGCTTCCCAGGCCGCCGATGCGCAGCACCCGGGAGATGCGGCCATTTTCAATACGTTGCATGGGTCGAAGGGCTCAGAGTTCCGCGTGGTTTTTATCGCCGGTGTTGAGGAGGGCCTGCTGCCTCACAGCAGGTCATCGGACGAACAATCGAAGCTGGAGGAGGAGCGCAGGCTTTGTTATGTGGGCGTATCCAGAGCCATGGACAGCGTTTACCTGACTTACACTGAAAAGCGGATGGCCTTCGGCGAATTAAATTACCGCTTGCCCTCCCGGTTCTTACGGGAGCTGCCAGGCTCGCTGGTCACCATGCGAAATATGGCCGGGCCACTGCCGGCGCAGCCTCTCTCCCAGCAGTATCCTCCCTCTTTTGTAACGCCGGAGCCGAAGACGGTTGTAATGTTCAGTCCGGGCGATATGGTCAGGCATCACAGCTTCGGCGAAGGCAGGGTTACCCATGTGACCAGGCAGGCAGGGGATTTTCATGTTATAGTAGTTTTCGATTCCTACGGGGTTAAAAAATTCCTCGGCAGCCTGGCCGCCCTTGAGAAAATAACTTGAGCACGGACCAATCTTATCGTGAACTTGCGTTTCCCCGGGGATTTCTCTGGGGCGTGGGCACTTCGGCCTACCAGATGGAGGGCGGCAGTTTCAACACCCAGTGGTATGAGTTCGAGAAGGCTGACGGCATCAGGACCGGAGAAGCCAGCGGAAAGTCGTGCAACTGGTGGTATAACGCGGAGAAGGATTTCGACATCGCGCAATCCATGGGGCTGAATTCACTGCGGCTGTCGGTAAGCTGGGCCAGGATCGAGCCCGAGCAGGGCGTCTTCAATCCAGCGGCCATTGAACGTTACCGCCAGATGCTGGCCGCTCTGATCGAGCGAGGAATTCGCCCGATAGTTTGCCTGCATCACTTCGCCCATCCCATATGGTTCGAAAAGAAAGGGGCCTTTCTCTCCAGGGATTGCGTAACTGATTTCTCGCGATTCGTTAAATTCACAGTGTCTGAGCTCAGCGATTACTGCAACAACTGGCTGACCTTCAACGAGCCAAATATTTACGGTATCGAGGGATATGTGGATGGAAACCACCCTCCGGCATTGCACGACCACCTGGTCCAGTATTTCAAGGTATTGGGCAACATGGGGCTTTGTCACGGCTCAGCCTATCACATTATCCACAACCTGCAGCAACAGGCCAGCGTCAGCTTTGCCAATCATTTCCTGATATTCACCGCCGCCAAGACACAATTTTTCGACGGGCTTGCTGTGCGCGCGGCCAGGGACTCTTTTAATAACATCTTCATCAACATGGTCACCGGCAAGCAAGCCCCGTTATTCAGCGGCATCGATAAACGGCTCGACGAGATAAAAAATACCTGGGACTACGTAGGTATGAATATATACGGCGGCGTGGACGTCGCCTTCGATATAACCAAACCGAAAACCGCCTTTGTCCGACGAATCGCACCGCCCAGTGGACGGACGGGGGACCTCCCTCCCGGCGGCATACCGATGTTCGGCGAGATTTACCCGCAGGGCATAAAGATAGTGGTTGAGAGGCTCGCAAAATACGGCAAACCCTTTTTCATACTGGAAAACGGCGTCCCCGATAAAGACGATAAGCTGAGGCCGTGGGTGATCGCAACTGCAGTTAAGACCATGCACGACCTCATTCGGCAGGGACACAATATCCTCGGCTATCACCATTGGTCGCTGGTGGACAACTTCGAATGGGCCCTGGGTTACGCCATGAAATTCGGCCTGGTGGCCGTAGATCCTGCGACGCAGGAGAGAAAGCCCCGGCCTTCAGCTTCATTTTACGCCCAGATAGCGAAGGCCAACGCTCTGACAGCCGAAATGGTTATGAAGTACGTCCCCGCAGCGCTGGATGAGATCTTCCCCTCCAAATCTTAGCCACGCAAAAACTGAGGGGCGGCGGGTACCAGACCCGCCGCCCCTTTACCTGGGATTCTCCGATTACTGCTATGTTACTTTGAGTTTCCGCGCAGCTGGCAGGGCGGTCCACCCGCCGGCTTTTCCGGTTTGGGCAATTCGACCGCTGGCTTTTGCGCTACCCACGCCTTGTAGGCGTCGTACTGCGACTGCGTCATTTTTCCGTCTTTGAGAAGCTTATCCAGCATATTAGTATTAGCTCCCCCAAAGAACGGGCATCCAGGTATGTCGGCCGGTTTGGCAGCCAACCAAGCCTTGTAGGCGTCCGCCTGCTCCTGGGTCAGCTTGCCGTCGGTAACCAATTTGGCAAACATGTCGTTCTGGCGGGCCTGCTGCTCCTCAAGCATGACCTGCTTGAAGGCATCTTCCAGAGTAGCCTTATCGATGTTGAGCTTGGCCGCAACCTTCTCCATGATATCGCCGTTGAAGCGAGCGCCAAAACCTTGCCCGGGCGGCGGTCCCTGCGGTATACCGGCGGGCGCCGTTGCGGTAGCGCCCGTATCATCTGCATTAACGGCGGTCATTACGCCGGTTATCAGCAATACTACCGCAAGCATCCCGGCAGCCAGGCTTATTACCTTTTTCCACATATTGATCCTCCTTCTGGTGGAATTGCTGAGGGATCTTTCTTCCTCAGTTATATACATAATATAAGAAGATTGTTAGTAAATTATTTGAAAATCTGCGTATTTTATTGCGTAAAGCTGTTCGTTGACGCACCGTTTAATCGGTGATACATTATGCAAGGTCTTCATCCCGCGTCAATACCGCTTATTAAAGGGGGTGCCTCATGCTTTCGTTCAGCCCGTCTGAAGAACAGCAAATGATCGTAAATACGGTCAAACAATTCGCCAATGACGTCATGCGCAAGAAATTTCGGGAATGTGATGAAGCGGGGCAGATTCCTGATGAAATAATCAATACTGCCTGGGATCTGGGATTGGTGGTCAGTTGTATTCCCGAAGAGTATGGAGGCGCAGGCTGGGAACATTCCGCCCTGACGGGCACTTTATTGGCCGAGGAGCTGGCCTGGGGCGACCTCTCTATGGCCATGCACATCCTTAGTCCCTGGCTGGGCGTATTGCCGATCGTGGAAATGGGTACCGCGGAGCAGAAGAAAAAGTTCCTGCCTTCAGTCTGCGGCGGCAAGTTCACCGCCGCTACGGCTGCCTTTGTCGAGCCGAGGTTTGACTTCGATCACAACGAATTCAGCACAGTAGCCAAGAAGAACGGCGGCTACACGCTTAGCGGTGATAAGTGCTATGTGCCACTGGCTCCCGATGCCGCCTTTACGCTGGTTTACGCCAGGGACGGCGGTTCCTCCCAGTGCTTCATTGTAGACAAGGGGACCAAAGGCCTGAACATCGGCGAGCGCGAGAAGAACATGGGTATCAAAGCGCTGACCACCTACGAGATCTTGATGAAGGACTGCAAGATACCTGCTGAGAACAAACTCGGCGGTGGCAAGGGATGCGATTTTAAACGGTTGACTAACCTTTCCCGCACGGCACTGGCCGCCCTGGCTGTGGGTCTGGCCCGCGGCGCCTTTGAATTCTCCCGCGACTATGCAAAAGAGCGGTTTGCCTTCGGCGAACCAATCGGGTCGCGCCAGGCTGTCGCCTTCATGCTGGCTGACATGGCCATCGAGATAGATGCCGCCCGCCTGCTTAACTGGGAGGCGGCCTGGCTGCTGGACAAGAAAGAAGAGGCCACCCGTGAGTGCTGCCTGGCAAAGGCCTATGCTGACAATATGGTGATGCAGTGTACGGACTATGGCGTACAGGTGATGGGCGGCCACGGATATATCCGCGATAATCCGGTGGAACTGTGGTTCCGCAACGGCCGCGGTTTCGTGGCTTTTACCGGCATGTCCATAGTTTAACAAGGAGGTATACCGATGATTGATTTTGAACTGAGCGCTGAAGAGAAAGCCAAGATACAAGAAGCACACGATGTGGCGGAGATACATTTCCGCCCTGTGAGCCGTTACTACGACGAGAATGAACACGAGGAGCCGCAAGAGATCATTGATTTCATGTGGGACAACAGGGGTAAGGGTTTCGTGACCGCCCTCGGCGTGGTGGGCGCTATGATGGTGGAAGAGCTCTGCTGGGGCGACGCCGGGCTTTACCTGGCATCCCCGGGCCCCGGCCTGGGCGGCGCCGCCGTATTCGCCGCCGGAACCAAGGAGCAATGGGGAAAGTTCCTGGCGCGCTTTAACGAAGGTAAGCCCAAGTGGGGCGCCATGGCCATGACTGAGCCGGGCTGCGGTTCCGATACTTCTGCCATCCAGGCTACCGCCGCGCGTGACGGCGACTACTGGGTGTTAAACGGGGAGAAGATCTTCGTTACCATGGGACACCGCGCGCTCGACCTTTCGGAGGGCATCATCGTGGTGTGGGCCTCGATAGATAAATCGGCCGGCCGCGCCGGAATGAAATCTTTTGTGGTTGAGGCCGGCACACCCGGCATGAAGGTGGAGAAAAAGGAGAAGAAGCTGGGCATCAGGGCCTCCGACACTGTAACTGTCACCTTTGATAACTGCCGCATCCCCATCGGGAACATTCTGGGCAAGGCCGAGGTCAAGAGCAAGACCGAGGGCTTCAAGGGCGCCATGGCCACCTTCGACGTTACCCGCCCGATGGTGGCTGCTCAGGCTCTGGGCGTGACCCGCGCCGCGCTGGATATGTTACGAGATGAGATAGACAAACAGGGCATCAAGATACGCTACGATTTGCCCCGCAGCAAGCAGACCGCGCTCGAACGTGACATCATCGAAATGGAAGCCAACTGGCGGGCTGCCCATCTGCTCATGATACGCGCAATGTGGCAACTCGGCAGCGGCCAGTCCAACGCACTGGAAGCATCGATGTCCAAGGCCAAGGCCGGGCGCGCCGCAACGCTGATTACACAGAGGGCTGTTGAATTGATGGGGCCGCTTGGCTACTCGCGCAAATACCTGTTCGAGAAATTCATGCGGGACGCCAAGATCAACGACATATTCGAGGGAACGGGCCAGATCAACACTCTCGTGGTAGCCCGCAGGGTGCTGGGTTTCACAAGAGACCAACTTAAATAGCGGGATCAGGGCGTAACGAAAAACTTGCGCCAGACCTGTCCGCCGGTAAACGGTCCCCCGTGCCCGGCATAGAATATCTTGGGCTTCCTGTCGAGGATGTCGCTGATGCTTTTTGAAGCCATAGCAGAGTCCTGGCAAAAATAGGGAAAACCCGGAGAATGCTTACGCACAAGACCTCCGAATATCATGTCTCCCACGAGCGCGCAGCCCCCGGCCAGCAGGACTGAGACCGATCCCGCGGTGTGCCCCGGTGTGGGTACTATCTTACCCTCGATCCCGTAATCGCCCAGGTCCATCTCTTGATCCAACAATATCTGGGGCTCCACCCCCTGCACTTTTGGTTTTATCATACCGGAGAGCATGGACATGAACCTTCCTCTGCCACCCACCGGACAGAGCGGCGGGTTTACTCCCGTCCTTAAAGCTTCGACGTCACCTTTGTGTATCGCCACAGGAGCGCCGGTCTTTTCCCTCAGGTAAGCCGCGCTGCCGGTGTGATCATGGTGCCCGTGTGTAATGATGATGAGCGAGATGTCATCCGGCCTGATGTCGTGACGGCTCATGGTTTTCAATATCCTCTCGCCGTAGCCGGGAAAGCCGGTGTCAACGATGATCGACCGCTCACCGCGCACGATAAAGGCATTTACGATCGCTGACGTGACCGCGAAGACTTCCTGTTTTACTCCTGCCATATCTGCCCCCTATGATATCAAGTTTGACCAGGGACTGAGCAGGACAAAGCCCCGAAGCGCTGTGGTTATGTCGGGTCCGCCCTGCGTTTCCCTCTGCCTTCGGTATCGTACCACATACTAGTAAATTTATGTACTTGTTACCGTCAGCAAATCAAAACCGCTGACTTTGTCAGGCAGGCGCGCCACATTTACGCCCAGAATCTCATAAAGTATAACTTCGCCTACCAGCCAGGTTTTGACTCCTGTTCTCAGGCACCCGGTGATGGTCCCACCTGCCCTCCCCAGCGCAGCATGGATATGCAGGGAGGGTTTGCCGTCCCTATCCGGCGCCAGCACCCCTATGCCCACTACCTCATGAACGCCGTCAATGGGGACCAACATGGGATCAATCGGAAGTTCTTTATTTCGGCGAGGGCCCGAGACTACCTCCCCGCTGCCGATCCCGCCCACCAGTATGGCCTGTCCCGTCGAGACCTTATTTTCTTCGGCAAATCTCTCGATACAACCGGGCAGCTCATCTCCATCATCCAACCTGATCACAAAGACGCGGCCAATCTTGCCTTCACTATATTTCATTTTCCTACCTCGATTGTCCCCGGCCTATTTGGCAAATCTACCTCCATGTTATGGTAAAAGCTACGGCAAGGCAAAAACATGTCCTTGTTATCACCGGGCTTTTAGCTTAAAATACTACCGATTTAAGGTCATCGGATGGGAATGGACACACTGGTTAATATCCTCGAATATATATCTCTGGGCATAGGGATAATCGGCATATTCATCGTGATGTGGGGGGTGATTGTCGGACTGGTGGAATTTATCCACGCTCAGATCGTCCACTTTGGCAGGCAAAAGAAGCCATTGCCGCTGGAAAAGATACGCATCGACCTGGGGCGTTACCTGCTGCTGGGGCTGGAGTTCCTCATCGCAGCAGATATAATCCGCACGATCGTCAAGCCAAGCCTGGAGGAAGTGGCCGTACTGGTAGCCATCGTCGCCATCAGGACGGTGATCAGTTACTTCCTCAACAAAGAGATCGAGCGCCTCGGGCATACTAAATGAAGTGATGAACAAGCATCGAAGAGGAGGCCCGTAAATGAAAATTGCTGAGATCGAGCTATTCCATGTCCACATTCCGCTGAAGCAAACCTTCTGGCCCACCTGGATACCCGGCTATCCCCAGACACATAACCGGTTCACGCTGATCAAGCTGCTGACCGATGACGGCATAGAGGGCTGGTCGGCGGGCACGGCCATGGGCGAGGAGCGGCAGGGGCTGGGCGACCTTTTAGGAGGCTATCTGCTGGGTTCCGATCCATCGGACATCGACCGCATCCAAAGCCTGCTCAAACAGGCCAGCTTCTTGGGCTGGCTTAACTACTGGATCGAGCCGGCCTGCTGGGACATAATAGGCAAGGCCAAGGGCAAGCCTGTTTACGAGCTTCTGGGCGGCACCGCCAGGCCTATCGAGGTCTACAACTCCTTCGGCGAACTGCATGAGCCGGGCCCGCGCATACAGGAGTTGCTGGCCTTGAAAGAGAAGGGCTTTAAGGCCTTCAAACTTCGCGTCAAAGCCAAAGAGTTCAGGGACGATGTGCGGCTTATCGAGGAAGTGCGCAAGGGCGTGGGGCCCGATCCGGTCATCGGCGTGGATGCCAACCAGGGGTGGCTGGTCTCCATCGTCGACCGCATACCGGCCTGGGACCTGAAGCGCGCCACCGACTTTGCCAAAGCCTGTGCGGATAATAAAATCGAGTGGCTGGAGGAGCCGCTGGACTGGCACGATTACGACGGGCTGGCCGCCCTCAAGAAGACATCGCCGGTTAAAATAGCGGGCGCCGAGCTTAATCACGGGTGGGACGAGATCAAAATAATGTTCGAGAAGGATTGCTTCCATGTCTACCAGCCCGATGCTACATTTGCCGGCGGCATCCAGCAGGTGATGAAGGTCATCGATGCCTGCCATAAAAACAGCCGCGACTTCTCACCGCACACATGGACCAGCGGCATCGGCTTTTACATCGGCTGGAACATGGTGCTGGCCGACAAGGGCAACCGCCATCCACTGGAATACCCCAACGAGCCTCCCTCCTGGATACCCGAGTTCCGCGAGGGCATCATCGAGCCCATCATCCCCGACAAAAACGCCATGCTGCAGCCCTTCACACGCCCGGGCCTGGGCTTCGAGATCGATAAAAAGCTGCTTAAAAAGTATGCGAAGCGCTTTTACCACCAGACTGAAAAGGGTCTTGCCTTCAAGGTCATCCGCGAGAAGGGGCTTAAGGCAGCGCTGGACCTAAAGAAGCGGAAAGCAGGGCAGTAGATATACCCTGCAATTAAACTATAAATATAAAGGGCGGGACTGAAGTCCCGCCCTTCTTTTATGCTGGAAGCCTTCTAAATCTTTCCTATCTTGCCGATGGCTTCCTTGATCTCGTCAACCGAGGCTTCTTCCTCGATGGTGGAAAGGTCGCCCAGGTCTTTGCCCATGAGCAGCGCCTTGATAACGCGGCGCATGATCTTGCCGCTGCGCGTCTTGGGCAGCATTTTGATGAAGCCGATATCCTTCATCACCACGATGGCGCCCATCTCTTTCCGGATATGGTCAATCAGTTCTTTCTTGAGCGCATCGCTCGGTTCATAGCCGGCCCGTAGTACGACGAACGCGCTGGCTATCTCGCCGCGCAGTTCGTCGGGTACCCCGGTTACTGCCGCTTCCACCACGGCAGGATGCGAAACGAGCGCGTTCTCAACCTCGACCGTACCTATCCTGTGCGCGGCTATCTTCATAACCTCGTCGGCACGCCCGGCGAACCAGATATAGCCGTCCTCATCCTTCGAGGCGGCATCGCCGGCATAATACATACCCTTCGTGCCGGGGCGGGCTTCCCAGTAGTCAGTCTTATAGCGCTCGGGTTCACCCCAGAGGGTCGGCGTCAGGCCGGGGAACGGTTTCTTGATGACCAGTATACCCTTCTCCCCTACACCCATAGAGTGGCCGTCTTTCTCATCGACGATGTCGGAGATAACGCCCGGCGTGGTGTAGGTCGAGGAGCCGGGCTTGATTGGCGCCATGCCCAGGCCGTAGGGGTTGCCGATGATGGCGCCGGATGTCTCGGTCTGCCACATGTGGTCGATGACGGGTATCCTGCCCTCAAGGACATCCTCCTGAAACCATTTCCAGGCCGCCGGGTTGAGGACCTCACCGGCACAGACAACCCTTTTCAGTGATGTTAAATCATGCTTCCGCGCCGGCTCCACGCCGAACCTGGCCAGTGCCCTGATACCCGTGGGCGATGTGAACATGCCGGTCACGCGGTTGCGCTCGATGATGTCGAACCACATCTCGTTATTGGGATAGTCGGGCGTGCCTTCATACAGAATCGAGGTGCATCCGTGCAGCAACGGGCCGTATACATTGTAGCTGTGGCCCACGATCCAGCCTATATCCGAGGTGGAGAACCAGATGTCGCTGGCTTTCAGGTCGTAGATCCACTTGCCCATGCAATACACGTAGACCTGGTAGCCGCCGTGGCACTGTAGACTGACCTTGGGTTTGGCCGTAGTGCCCGAGGTCGGCAGCAGGAACAGGGTTTCGTTGGCCTCCATTTCGACGTAATCGCCGCTCTGGCCCGCGCCCTTGGCTAAAAAGTCCTTCCAGAAGATATCACGCCCCGCGGTCATGGGAATATTTTTATCATGAGGTTCGTCCAGCACGACTGTATGTTTAAAACCAATCTCTTTAGGGAGTCGGGTGATAGCGTCGTCGACCATCTCCTTGAGATCGACGGGCTTGCCGCGGCGTGAGCCGCGAGCTTTGCAGATCAGGAATTTAGCTCCGCTCAGCTCAACCCGGTCGGCTATGGCCCTGGGCGAGAAGCCTGCGAAAATGACCACGTGCACCGCCCCTATCCTGGCACAGGCCAGCATGGTCCCCACCGCCTCTACCCCCATCGGCATGTAAACAGCCACGCGGTCGCCCTTCTTTACGCCGATACCTCTCAGAGCAGCAGCATATTTCTTCACAAGGTTCAGAAGCTGGATATAGGTGACAGTCCTCACTTCGCCCGTATCGCCGTTCTCATAGATAAGGGCCGCCTTGGCGCCCTTGCCCATCTTGACCTTGTAATCCACCGCGCTGTAGCAGATATTGGTCTTGCCCCCCACATACCATTTGAAGGTGGGGTAATTGTGTTCGAAGACCTTATCCCAATGCTTAAACCAGTGAAGGTCATGCCGGGCACTCAGCGCCGCCTCTTCCCAGAATCCGTCCAGGTCCGCCTCGGCTTTCCTGTAAAATTCCTTTACATGCGGGGGCAGCATGCTGGCTGGTTTTCGCTCTTCAGCCTGTTCAACTACGTGCTCTGCCATTCTGTTATCAGCCTCCTGTTATTTCTTTTTTACGCGCATCGGAATTTGCGCAAAGTACCACCCATTCTATAGATTGGCAGCCTACCGCGCAAGTGGCTCCCGACTCATGCCTTGCCTTTTGGACATACTTGATGATATATTTCGGTTTCAGTGAGTAGAGGCGGCTGCAATTGACAGGACAGGATAAAAATACGCCCCGCATCGTCAATATCGAGCTCACGCCTGTCGTCATACCTTTCCAGCAGATAGTCCGGGAGGCTATGAGCAAGGCAGGTGGCCTGGGCATGGCCATTCCCGCCGAGGAGGCCTGGACCGGCATCGACTGCGCCATCTGCAAAATGGTTGACGAAGCGGGCAACGTTGGACTGGGTGAATCCTATGTCTGGTGGCCCGAGACTGGCACCTCGCCCAACCAGATCATCGAGGTCATCCGCCAGGCGCTGGCCAGGTATGTCCTGGGCGAGAGCCCCTTCAGCGTGGAGCGTATCTGCCTGCGCATGGATAACAACGTGGCACGCTCAGAGACAGCCAAGGGACTGCTCGATATGGCCTGCTACGACCTGATGGGCAAGGTTAAGGGCGCCCCAGCCTGCGAAGTGATGGGCGGCAAACCGGCGGACATTCCGCTGGCCGCGCTGATACCCCTGATGGATCCCGAAGGCATGGTCTACCTGGCAAAAATGTTTTTCGATGACGGTTACAGGACTTTGCGCCTGAAGCTGGGGCACGGGATAGGTGAGGACGTCGCCATATTGCAGGCCATGAGAAAGGAATTCGGCGGGCAGGTACGCATACGCGTGGACTATAACCAGGCCTACTCGACACGGGAAGCTGTAACGGCCATTAATGCCATCGAACCCTTCAATATCGACGTTGCCGAGCAACCCGTAGCCGCCACAGACTACGTAGGAATGGCTTTCGTGCAGAAGCGCGTAAAAACGCCGCTTATGTCGCATGAAGGTTGCTTCTCGCTGGGCGATATAATCACTCTGGCTGAGCTGGGCGCAATCGGCGCTGTCGGCATCAATACGGAGCGCCCGGGCGGCATAACGGCTGCGCTCAAGGCTATGGATTTCGCCACGCAGCACGGGATGGGGATAGTGATCCACAACCAGTCGGCCGGCATATCCTCCGCAGCTTTGATTCACCTGGCGGCGGCCCGGCTACCGACGCTTCGACATGCCGTCGAACTCTTCGGTTACGTCATGCTGGAGGACGACCTCATCACCTCCCCCATAGATTACAGCGGGGGCATTGCCAGGATCCCGGCCGGCCCCGGCTGGGGCGTCACGCTGGATACAGAGGCGCTGGATAAATACGCGACAGGCCGGACGGTCAAGCTCACACTACCCTGAATGATAATGACTGTAAAAATGAGGAGTAATCGGCCATGGATTCCGTAAGCTGGGTAGATATCGGCATCATACTAATTTATTTGGCCGGCATGGTAGGTGTAGGCATCTGGACCAGCCGCAAAGTCAAGAACCTGACGGACTACTCTCTGGCCGGCAAATCGCTGGGCTACCTGGTAATGATCGGTACGCTGGTGGGCGCAGCCATCGGAGCGGCCTCAACCATGGGCAAGGCAGGGAAAGCATATGAGCTGGGGATTATATTCATCACGGCCGGTTTCGGCTACATCGCCGGCCTGGTCGTCTTCGGGCTTCTCTCGGGCAGGCTGCGCCAACTTGGCATCTGGACCATCCCGGAGGCTCTCTACAAGAGATACGGGAAGGGCATCAACCTGGCCTGTGGCGCAGCCATGTTCATCACGGTCATCGCCTTGTTCGGCGGGCAGATCATCGGCATCGGCCTCATATTCACCGCAGTGGGCAAATCGCTGGGACTGACCTATACTACCTCGATCATTCTGGCCGGCGTCGTCATGATCCTCTATACCGTGCTGGGCGGCCTGTTTGCGGTCGCCTATACCGACCTGATACAGACTGTCATCATGCTGGTGAGCATCGGCGTCATCCTGCCGATCTTCATTCTGGCCAACGATTCAGGCTCGATTCTGGCCGGGGCCTGGCAGTCCGCCGCCGCGGGTACCGGTCCGGGCATATCCCCCGTTTACCTGATATCAATCTGGATCATAGATTTCTGTTTTTGCCTGGTGGATCCCGGGCTATGGCAACGGGCCAATGCCGCGACCAGCGGTAAGGTCATCAAGAACTCCATGTTCGTAACGGCCGGCGTTTACCTGTACTGGTGTATCGTGGTGGTGCTGATCGGCCTGCTCGGCATTTACCTGGTTCCGAATATCGTGCAGAACTTCGGGTCCACCGATGCAGTCATACCCGTGATGATAGTGAAATATCTGCCGACGGGGCTGGTTGGACTCTGCCTGGCCGGCCTGATGGCTGTGATGATGAGCACGGCATCAGTGGCGTTGCTGATATCCGGAACCACCGTAGCCAATGACCTGATCAAGGCAGCCCGTCCACAGACCAGTGAAACCAGGTTACTGCTGTGGGCCAAGCTGGTGATTATACTGGTCGGCGCACTGGGCATCGTTTTCGCGATGGTGGTGCGCGGCATCTTCGATATTCTGTTATTGGCCTTTGCCGTATACGTATCGGCCGTATTCATCCCGGCCATGGCAGCCTTCTTCTGGAAGAAGGCCACCCGGCAGGGCGCCATCGTCAGCAGTATTGTATCAACCATCGTTTGCGTGGCCCTTTACGCCGTCAAACAATTCGTTGAGATACCCTGGCTGGAACCGATCGTGATCAGCCTGGCAGTAAGCTTGATACTTATGTGGGCGGTGAGCAGGGCAACCTATAAACCGGAAAGCGCTACTCCAAAATTAATCTTATCAGGGGGTAACCAATGAATACGCATCCCAGGAAATTGACTTTATTTGAAGCGGCTGCGGTAGTAGCCGGGCTTGGTTTCGGAGGGGGGGTCATGGCAGTGCCCTACCTGGCTTCTCTGAACGGGATAATGGAGCTGGTTGTAATCGCACTGGTGGCCTATGCTTTCAGCCTGCTGCTGCACCTGATGGTGGTGGAAGTCGTGTTGCGGGAAGACAAACCGCAGCAACTGGTAGAGCTCTTCGGGAAGTATGTTTTCAAGAAGACCTGGTGGGGTAAGGCTTTGACCTGGGTGATCTTCGCCCTGGTGCTGGTTACATTCTACGCCCTGCTGGCCGGGTACATCGTCGGCTGTGCCGAGTTGTTGAGGAACCTCTTCCCGGCTCTTCCGCTATGGGCCGGAGAGGTCATTACTTACGTTGTGGCGGCCGGCGTCGTATTTGCCGGGCTGAAAGCGGTCGGAGTAAGCGAGAAATGGTCCATTATCAGTATCGCCATAGTACTCCTTGTGCTGTCTGTTATATCCTTCGGATATCCTTTCAACGCCCTGCCCCTGTGGAGCGGCGATTCGGCAATGATGCTGGCCCTGTACGGCATGATCATGTTCTGCCTGACCTGCCTCTTCTCGGTGCCGCAGGCGGCGGAGGGGCTTTCCTGGAACAAAAAGCTGGTTCCGGGCGCCGTGGTGCTCGGCCTCACTATAAATCTCGTTTTCACCATTGCCGTCTCCATCATGGCATCTCTGGTCTCAAAACCCGTGACCGAGGTGGCCATTATAGGCTGGGGCAATGCCGTGGGCACCTGGGCACTGATACTCGGCTCGGTTTTCGCTTTCCTCGGGCTGCTGACCAGCTACTGGAGTATAGGCTATGCGCTGGCTATAGTAATCGTCGAGAGGCTTAAATGGGGCTACAGGCTGTCCTGGCTGGTCGCCACCGTCCCCGGCTTCCTTATGGCCATCCTGGGAATGGCCGGCTTCCTGGAATACATGCGCTACGCGGGAGGGGCCATGGCCGTCCTGATGGCGCTGCTCATACCACCGGCTTTGCTTATAAGTCGCAAGGAGAAGGCTACTATTATGCCCGAGTTCAGCATGGGGAAATGGGGCAACATATTTATCTGTGTGCTGGTATTCATCGCCTATATTTTGATGGCGGTGGGCTCGCTGATACCCGTTTAGTTATGGTGCACTTTTATGCCGACAGATAACGGTCAGCTTTACTTCAACGGCACTGTCCGCACTATTGACGCGGCCCGTCCGGTTGCCGAGTCAGTCGCGGTAAGGGGCGGCAAGATTGTTGCTGTAGGGGCGAAGGACGCCTGTACATCGGCATTGGGAAAAGTGTATGAGCCGATTGACCTGCAGGGCGGCGCACTGTTGCCCGGCTTCATCGATACACATATGCATCCGGTCTTGCTTATCTTTTTTGCCATGAATTGTGAGCTGGGCGGCGTGGCTTCCATGAGGGAACTGCAGCAGAAACTGCGTGATGCCCTGATGAGGAAAAGCGACGACTCCTGGCTGGTCGGCCTGAATTTCGATGAGCAGAGCCTGCGGGAGAAACGTGTTCCCAACAGGCATGACCTGGACGCAGTCAGTGTGGAAAGGCCGGTGGTCGTGATCAAACATGACGGCCACTCAGTCTTCGCCAATACCCTCGCCATCGAAGCCGCCGGGATAACCGCGTCGACGCCGGACCCCGAGGCCGGCGCCATAGAACGGGAGGAGGGGGGGTTCCCTTCGGGAATCTTCCGGGAAACCGCTCTGCAACTGGTGATGAACAGCATGCCCATGCCCGGCCTGCCGGTCCTGATGGAAAGCGCCCGCAGCACTTTCCGACATCTGATCTCGCTGGGCATTACCTCGGCCGGCGTCGTATTACAGACGGGCGCAGAGGGGCCGGCCGGCTCAGTCGGCGCCTTTGATACTGCTGCCATGCAGCTTTTTAGCGAGCATTGCCCTCTTAGCCTGTATTCATTGCTGATCACACCCGATGTTAATGATTTGAAAGGGCTGCGGAACAGCGTACTGGATACCGCTCCTCACCGGCTGGGAGGCGTCAAACTTTTTGCGGACGGCACGTTCGGTTCCTCAACTGCTTACATGCAGGAGCCCTTCTCAGACAACTCTCAAAAGCGCGGCATGCTGATGCATCCGCCCGAAGAGCTTTACAACCGAATGGCTGCGGCACACAATGCGGGCTGGCAGGTATGCATACATGCCATCGGGGATGCGGCCAACAGGTTGTGCGTGGAGCTTTATGGAAAGCTATTTAAGGACTTCCCCCGGGAAGGGTGCCGACACCGGATTGAGCATGCTTCCATAGTGGACGCGGATGTCATACAGGAAATGGCCGGGCTGGGTGTAGCAGTTTCCACACAGCCCATGTTCATACACTCCGAGAAAGACTGGCTGCGAATGAGATTGGGATCGGAACGATGTAAAACCGTCTATCCCTTACGTTCGTTCCTGGATGCCGGCATTAAAGTGGGCGGCGCTTCCGACGCGCCGATCGAGTCCCAGGATGTATTGCAGGCTATTGGGTGCTGTGTCAGCCGCGAAGGCTTCGAGCCCCACCAGCGCATAAAGATCGAGCAGGCTTTACGTATGTACACGCTGGACGCCGCCTATCTGCAATTTGAAGACGATATCAAGGGCAGCATCGCGCGGGGCAAACGCGCCGATCTGGTGATACTAAGCGAGGACCCGGTTACGGCGCAGCCGGACAACATAAAGGACATTGAAGTGGTGCGGACGGTGGTAGGCGGCAAAGTGTTGTAAAATTAATCAATGCCAATCAAAGTTCTGCCTCCCGAAGTAACCTCCAAGATCGCTGCCGGTGAGGTCATCGAGCGCCCCTCCTCGGTGGTCAAGGAACTCATCGAAAATTCACTTGACGCCAGGGCAACCGAGATCAATATAGAGGCGCACAACGGCGGTATCAGCTACCTGCGTGTCTCCGATAACGGTTGCGGGCTTTCAGCGGCAGAGGTCGAGATAGCGGTCAGGCGGCATGCCACCAGCAAGATCACCGGACTGGATGATCTCGAACACATCCGTACGCTGGGTTTCCGGGGCGAAGCCCTGCCCAGCATGGTGTCCGTGGCAGAGATGGAGATACTCTCTCGTGATGCCGGCAGCAGCGCCGCCAGCTACCTGCACCTGGAAAACGGCAGGATCACCGGCAGAGAGAAAAAAAGCCGTCCGCAGGGCACCACAGTGACGGTGCGGCGGCTCTTCCAGAATTTCCCGGCAAGGCTGAAATTCCTGAAATCGGCCGCGACGGAATCCGGGCATATCGCTGCACTGGTGAGCCAGTTTGCCCTCGCCTATCCCGAGGTCAGGTTCGACCTGGTCATAGACGGCCGCACCAGCCTGCGCACAGCCGGAGATACGGAGCTGCGCTCAGCCGTGTCCGTGGTTTACGGCCTGGACATCGCAAAAAAAATGCTGGAGGTAGAGGGAACAAATGGTCTGCTCTATATCCATGGCCTGGCCAGCCCGCCCTCCGTGCAGCGCTCCAGCCGCAGCTACCTGAGCTTCTTCGTCAACCGGCGCTATGTGCGCAACTCTATCCTGGCCAAAGCTGTCGAGACCGCCTACGAAGGGCTGCTGATGAGCGGCAGGCATCCGCTGGCGGTAATTAATATCGCCATCCCCCCGGAGGAGGTGGATGTCAACGTACACCCCGCCAAGCTCGAGGTGAAATTCCGCAATAATAACAACGTCTTCACCGCCATAGTTAAAACGCTACGGGATACCCTTGCAAGATCGCCCCTGCCCTCGGCGCGGCCGGATCTCGAAGAGGCGTCCGCACGTCCCCTGTGGGAACCGCATGCCTCGGGCGTCCCCGCTTTGAGGACGTTGGGGCAGCTTTTCTCCAGCTACATACTGGCAGAGGGCGAGGGTGGCCTTTATCTGATCGATCAGCATGCAGCCCATGAACGCATATTATTCGAGAAAATAGTGGCTCAAAGGGCATCTAAGAAGCCGGACGTGCAGGGCATGCTGGAGCCCCTGACGCTGGAGCTTACGCTGCGTCAGGAGCAGGCGCTGGCGAGCTGCGCGGACCTGCTTGGCGAGCTCGGATTCAACATCGAGCCTTTCGGCAGTAAAACCTGCCTGGTGCGCGCCGTGCCCGCCGTGCTCAACGATGCGGCACTGGCTGATGCCATCATGGAACTGCTGGACGAGATGGGCAGTGAAAAGGACCCGGGAAAGCGTGACCTGAAGGCTGCGCAGTCGCTGGCATGCCACGGCGCGGTCCGGGCCGGTCAAAAACTGGATGAAGGCGAACTGGCGGGGCTCATCAATCAGCTTGCACGCACCTCTCAACCACGCACCTGCCCCCACGGCCGGCCTACCATGCTGCATCTCAGCTCACAACAGCTTAAAAGAGAGTTCGGCCGGACCCAATAAGCAACCATCAAAGCAGTTTGTGAATCTCTGTGTAAAACAGCCCTGGCCTCGCGACTACGCGACTCAGGCCCTGGTATAGAACCCGTAGGGATCGAAGAGCCTGACCATCATTTTTTCCTCATATGAAGGCAGGTCGATCTTATCCAGATGCGGCGCCACCTCCAGTTCCCAGCCCACCATCCTTTTGATGCCCCGGATAGCCTCCTCTTCCCTGATGGCCGTGCCGTACGGGATATAAGAGGTCAGCACCAGTGTGTCCTTCCCCTCGGGCTTCTCGAAAATACCCACGTCCGTGACCAGTGTCCGAACATTGCCGCCCGGATAGGTTATATACGGCACGTCCTTGATCAGCCTTTCCTTTCCGGCGGTGGCGAATACTATAGTCTCGCGGCAGGAGCTTACGACGTCGTTGGCGCCGCCCGATCCTACGATGTAATAAACATGGGGAATCTTGGTGGAGTTGCCGTTACCGTACCTGTCGATCTGGGCCGCCCCGAGAACACCCAGGCAGGAGCTGGTCGAACCTCCGGCCAGGACTCCCAGAGCCGTCTCGATATTGGTAAGCATTTTACAGGAATGCAAATTATGCATGCTGAAGCCCGTGGGATCCGAGGGCACAGGCATATATCCGTACATGCCGTTCTCCGCCACCAGTTCAGTATCGTGCTTCAAATTTTTCAGCCTGTAGGCCGCCATCCACGCGGCAAGCTGTGCAAGTCCCACCCCGGCCAGTATAGTATGATAGCCCCTGGACTGGCAGAGGTCGGCTATATGCCTGCTTCCTGCTATTACCATCCTTTCAAGCTGGTTGGACTCCTTCTGGAACTCAATATGGGGCACGGCTGCCAGCGTCTCCACCACCCAGGAATGCGGCTTGGCTTTGTCCTTAAGGTACCGCAACCTATCCTTGCCCAGTTTATCCAGGTATTGCTTATGGTCTTTGCAATTAAGGATCCACTCCCGAATAAACCCCATGAAACGGGTCTCGTCCATCGAGGCATCCCGTATGATTGTGGCAAATTCGTAATCGTCAAAATAGCCCTCGTATTGCGGTATGCCGCAGTTGGGCAGGCCCCCCGGATGGGCGCCGTAGGGCACCTCGCACACTGCTTTGACCATATAGGCCGGTATGCGGACGAGGTGAGCATGGCTGCGTATATAATCTGTGGGCACAACGTGCTCCACGCTCACGATCACTGCCTTTCTGGCTGCCCAGGCCCCGAACGCGTCTACGCCCAATGGATACGGCAGTATGGTGTTGCCGGAGCGGTCTGCCGTCAGGCCGTGTACAAAGGTTATGTCCGGCCTCAATGCTTTGAGCAAGCCGGTTTGCCCCCCGCCGAAAGGCGAATCGATAACGCTGAAATCGCTCTTGTTCTCCTCGGCCATGGTGCTGCCTATGAGAGAGCGCGTGGGTATGAAGTCCCAGCCCATGGCACCCGCCAGCAGGCGTTGTGTAATGGTCAGCATAGTCCAGTTCTCAAATTCCACTGCATCCGAGATGTAGGCTTTCTGCACCAGCGGATTGGGACCGGGAGTGGGGTAGGTGTTGCCGGCAAAGCTGGTGATAGCCTTCTTCATCAACCCGCCGCGGATGAGCGCCAGCAGCAGGGCAGACACATAGGGACTGATGATGGTGAAATCCCCTTTTTTTCCCCAGAACTCGCGCACCAGCTGATAGAAAAGCGCCCCGCTCCTGCCTGCGAAATGGATGGACATTCCGGGCTTAACATGTCCTCGAATAGCCTCCTCAAGCGAGCATGTTTTATCCGCTCCCTCGATGGGCGGCAACTGAAACTTCGTATCTATAAAAGCTTTTAATTCGTCATCCATGCTTGATTATCCGCGAGGTTAAACCCTGTAGCATACGTCCGGTAGCTTCACACCGGTATTGGCTTCTCTCACATAACGTAGCAACTGGTTGGCCAGCGACACAGTAATGGTGGCCAGCTCATCACCTTTGATCATCCTAATCTTATCACCGCTGTAAAGTGCTCTCAGCCTGGCGGGGAATTCGCTATCGGACCTATTATAAACAAGGTAGACCGATACTCCAGGGAATATCTCCTTGCTCACCGCCCAATCCTCCCCTATCCCAAGCTTCTCAACCCTGCCACCCAGGAAGGTGGCCGATGCTTCAACATCTGTAACATATTCAAGGGGCGCAGCGCGCATCTTCAGTGCGCCTTTCACCTGCAACTGATGGGGGCTCGTCTTGCCCTCTATGTCCGCCAGGCTGAGCAGCCTGCCATTTTTATCTCCCATGCCGTTTATACGCTATGCAAGATTATAAACAGTATCACACAACAATAGTCTACTCACAATATGTTGAATCCGAAGCGCTACCGCACCTTCAGGCGGAAGAGAATCTCCTGCACCGCCCGGCGGAAGCTGGAATCAAGGGGCAGCGTTGTGAGCGGTTTGCCTTTCACATCCAGGTCGGAGATATTGGGATCCTCCGGAATCGTAGCGAAGAGCATCAGCCCCGATTTATCCACGGCCTCCTTGAATTCAGGAGGAAGGCCGTTACGCAGGCGATTAACTACCAGCAGGACGCCCCCTTTGATATTTGTGCGTATCTCTTTGCTGAGCTGCTGCAGGCGGATACAGGTGTTAAGCCCGCGCATGGTGGGATCGGTCACCGCCAGCATGAAATCGATATCCTGCGTCGTCTGCCGGCTGATGTGCTCCAGGCCGGCCTCGCAGTCCATGACCACGTAGTCATAACTTTTAGCCAGCTTGTCGATGGAGAAGCGGATCATGTGGTTGGCGGCGCAGTAGCAGCCCGGCCCTTCCGGCCGCCCCATGGCCAGCAGGTCGAACCTGTCGGTCTCGACCAGTGACTCATGTATGCGCGCGTCGAGAATCTCCTGTTTGGATACGGCCATGGTCAGGCGGCCGCCCTTGATTTCGTCGGTCATCTTCTCGCGCGTCCTTCCCACAGTTCCCGTCACATCCACCCCCAGGGCATCGTTAAGGTTGGTGCTGGGATCGGCGTCAACCGCCAGTACCGCACCCTTATCGGACAGGAAATCAACCAGTACAGCCGAGATGGCGGTCTTGCCCACGCCGCCTTTTCCAGCTACAGCGATTGTTACGGTCATACTTCAGGGCTCCTTTGTATCCGGCCTGGTACGCCGGTCTGCGGGTACCAGGCTGACCGGCGACAGCCTTATCACAGCATTATACTCCGAGGGGCAGACCAGCTCACAACTGCCGCACTTGGTGCATTTGACCTGGTCTACCACTTTAAGGCCTTTTTCATCGCTGAAGACAGCCTCGGCCGGACAGGCCAGCACGCAGTGGTCGCAGCCCTTATAGCATTTCTCCGGCAGTACATAGTAGGCTGTTAGCTCTTTGCAGACGCGGGCCGGGCAACGTTGTTCCAGCACGTGAGCTTCGTATTCCTTGCGGAAGTAGCGCAGGGTGGTCAGCACAGGGTTGGGCGACATCCTGCCCAACCCGCACAGCGAGCCTGCGCGTACATCTTCGGCCAGCACATGCAGCGCCTCGATCGATTCAAGCGATCCCTTGCCGCGGGTCATATCCTCCAGCACCGAGTGCATATGGTAGGTGCCGATGCGGCAAAAGGTGCATTTTCCACACGACTCCTGCCTGCTGAAATCCACGAAAAATTTTGCGGTATCCACCATGCAGTTGTCCTCATCCATGACGATGATGCCGCCGGAGCCCATGATGGCGCCCGCTTCCCTCAGCGAATCAAAGTCTATCTGCGTATCCAGCAGGTCATCCGGAAGGCAACCGCCCGATGGCCCTCCGATCTGCACCGCCTTGAATTGCCTGCCGCGTTTTGTTCCGCCGCCGATGTCGTAAACCAGCGTGCGCAGCGAGGTCCCCATGGGCACCTCGGCCAGCCCTGTGTGCTCCAGCTTGCCCGCCAGCGCAAAGAGCGCCGTGCCCGGGCTATCTCCGGTACCCGAGCCACGGAACACCCGCCATCCCCTTTGCAGAATGACGGGAACATAGGCCAGCGTTTTGACATTGTTCACCAGCGTGGGCTTGCCCCGAAGACCGGCCTGCGCGGGATAGGGCGGCCGGTGCTCCGGCCAGGAGCGGCCGCCCTCCATGGCTGCTATCATGGCCGTCTCTTCGCCCGAGACAAAAGCGCCTGCGCCCCTGATTATCTCGACTGTAAAGCTAAAATCCGAACCCAGCACGCGACTACCCAAAAGGCCTTTCGTCCCGGCCTGTTTGAGCGCGACCTTGATTCTCTCTATCGCCAGCGGATATTCCTCCCTGATGTAGATATATCCCTTTTTCGCTCCGACGGCATAGCCGGCGATAATCATTCCCTCCAGCACGGCGTGCGGATCGCTCTCCAGGAGGACACGGTCCATAAAAGCCCCGGGGTCGCCCTCGTCGGCATTGCAGATCACGTATCTGGTATTTCCACCGGCCTGCGCGCACATCGCCCATTTAGCTGCCGTGGGATACCCTGCCCCGCCGAGGCCGCGCAGCCCCGCCTTTTCAAGCTCCTCAATAATCTGCGCCGGCTTCAGATCCAGCGCCTTTGCCAGGCCCAGGTACCCCCCGCAGGCAATATAGTGATCGATTTCCAGCGGCGAGTTGTAGCCGCAGTTACGCAGCAATATCCTCGATTGGTAATTGAACAGATCAAGCTCCGGGATATATACCGCCTCATCTCCACCTCCCGCCACTGTGCCGAGGGCCAGCTCCAGGCAGGGATCTTCGCCCCTGACATATCCTTCAACAAGCTGCGGTACCATCTGGGGAGTGACTTGATGATAACAGACAGAGAAATCGCCCGGCTTGATGATGATCACCAGCGGCTCCCGGGAGCATAATCCCATGCAGCCGACCTCCCAGGTCCGCGCCTTCCCTTCCAGCCCTTCTATTTCGCGTTTGAAAGCCTCAAGGACGGCCATTGAGCCGGCCGCGCGGCCGCAGGTAGCCGTGCCCACAAGGATATGGGTGATTTTGTCTGAATACGGCGCTTGTCCCTTCTCTTGAGAGAGAGCGCGGATTGTGCTGTGTTTCATTCCCGACCTATATTATCCGTCTCGTGCAGATTCAGCCTTAATTTCCACCAGCGCTTCCTCCACCCCGGGCGGCGTCATACGCGGATACACCTTACCCTCAATGGTTGCCACCGGTGCCAGCGCACAGCAGCCGATGCAGGCGACCCTTTCCAGGCTGAACTCCCGGTCTTCGCTTGTCCCGCCAACTTCTATCTTCAGCTCGCGGGCCATCGCCTCAAGCACAAGTTGACCGCCCGCCAGGTGGCAGGCCGTGCCCATGCAGACCCTGACCGGCTTCCTGCCCGGTGGGGTGAAGCGGAACTGGTTATAGAAGGTGGCTACGCCCCAGACGGCAGATGAAGACATGCCGAGAAATTTGGCGACTTCCAGCATGACCTGATCGGAAAGATACCCATCCCTGGACTGTATTTCCTGGAGGATATCGATGAGGTGGCGGGGATGCCGGCGGGGCGCAGTGAGGATCGATGAACACATTACCCTTTCCAGCTTTTGACCAGCCCGGGCAGGTAAGCGGGTATCTCGTTGGCATCGCCCGGTCCCACGATTATCTCCCAGTCGGGCAGGGCCTCAGTGAGCTCGTTGCGTATGCGGGCCACCTTTCCGGGTATGACCAGCCGCCTGTGATTGACCATCCCTTCCACACCACACTTCCTGATGAAGGGAGCGATACTGTCGCCGCTGAACTTGCCAGCCGCCCACGCAGTGAGCACCCCCAGCCCTCCCGTCTCCTTGACGCACAACCAGGAGGGTACCTTGCTCGCCTCTATCTCCGAGGCCACGATGAAATATGTCAGCGCCCAGTTGGTCGTGACCAGTACGGGCGAAGCGGCATCGGGGTCATTGATGGGATAAACCTTCTCCTCCATGGACATGGGCATGCGGGGATCGGTATATATATTCATCCTCTGCACCAGCAGCGGCAACAGTGACTGCTCATCGATATCCGAGAGCACAATGATACCCGCGTACTTGGGGATGAACATGGCTGCCAGCAGCATCTCCCGCCTCTTATCTGTGGTCATAAAGCAGGGGAATGCAACTGTGGGATATCCCAGCAGCCTGAAGCCCTGTTTGAGAGCCGCCCTGCGGATAAGCGTTTGATCGCGCAGAGCAGACTGCAGATCCTTCGAGCCCGGGTCCAGCACTACGTCCTCTATACCTGCGTCCCTGAGGCGCGCCGTCAGGTGCACCAGCGACTCAACACCGGCTGCCCTGACGACCACGGGCGCGGGCCGGGCTTTGACCGCGCTGACCACCTTATCCAGGTTATGCACTGTAACGGGATAGAGCAGCGGCTTCCTGTCCGCACACATTTCATGTGCAACCAGAAGGACATCCGCATCATCGCAGATCAGCATCAGCGGGCAATCGGTCGAAGAAAGCACCTTTTTTACCAGTTCGATAAATCTGGACCGGTCACCCGATTTATATTGCACGACCAGCAGGTCGGCTTTGAGGATCTTCCCCACCCAGGCATACTGCAGGTCCTTCAGTTTTCTAATTCTGTTGTCAACAACCTGGACCGGCTCGTCGTCCGCCACCAGTACGGCAATACCTGGCTGGTGAACGAATGTCTTCTCATGTCGATATAGGACGGTCTCGTCGCCAATCACGAAGGCGCCAGCTCCTGAGCCGATGGTAACGGGGCGAATGGGCGGCGCCAGCGCGTCCTCGAGCTCGCTCTGGACCTCCGGCGCAAGATACGGACACTTATCGAGTGCAATGCCGCCGGACGCCAGCTTCATGGCGAAAGCGAAGCAGGTGGGAAGGCCGCACTCCTTGCAATTCTTTTTGCCGCCTTCGGGCAGGCGCTTCACGATATCCGTACCTTTGATTGCCAAAGTATTCTCCTTTTATTCGGGTAATTTTACCTCGCCTTTTACCCAGGGATGGCCTGCGCGGTCGAGGAAGGCAGCTAGCTCATTAATGTCGGCAACATCGTTTTCCGTGGCTATTTTTCCCTGCAGGTCCATGGGGCAGGCGTCCCGGTACATCTCCTGTATCACACGCGGCATCCAGACGATGCGGTACCACCCGCCATCGGCCTTGAGGAAGCTGGGGGAGCGAAGGTACTCCAGGGCGATGCCCAGAAAGCCCTCCACCTGCCGTCCTCCGCTGGTATCGCCGGCCAGGGTGGTGAAAGACGCGCCGGCCACCGTATCGCCCTCGAAATCACGGTTAACAATGCCGAAGGCATCAACTTCAGGTATGTAAAAGCATATCGCCTGGAAGCAGCCGCAGGACGTGTGGGGATACCCGAAGGCGCTGTGCAGAAAGACCTTGTCATAAGTGCCCATGGACTTGTCCAGCGCCAGCTTGTCGGCGCCGCTGTATTCACCGCGCACCGGATCGATGATATCGCCCTTCGCCACGGCCTGTATCGGTCCCTCGGGATCCATCTGATAGGCCGCCTTGCCATCGAACCAGTTGATGGCGCCGCAGTTAGCGATACGCTCCGGCGTGATACAGCAAATATGGGTGGGCGCGAAACTCTGGCAGAGGGCACAACTATAGAATTCCTGCACGTCCGCCTCACGCAGGCCACGTATCTTCTCATCGCGTGTGCGGTACACGCTAACGGCTCCGGGCAGCATCTCCCCGATCCTGTCCGGGTCGGTGACGAAGGTGACCTGTATCTTCTCGATAATTTCTATCTCCGATGTGTAAAGGAATATCAGTACCTCTCCCAGCGTCTTGAGCGATCGCAGTCCTTTATTAAAAGCAGCCTTATTGAGCCGCATCCAGACGTCCTGCCGCTGGTTCATATGGTAAAAGCCGTCGATATAGTTCAGGTAAAGGTGCAAACGCCGTTCCAGGACAGGTTCTATGTCCCTCTCCAGGCGGCTGCCGGCCACATCCACCAGCAGAGCGATGGGCTGGCTGCTGCCCTCGTCCATTTCGGAAAGGTCCGGCCCGATTATCTCCACCTTCTCATGTGTAACCTCTTCAGACTTCCTGATGGAGACCAGCTCGAACTTAGTTTTCACGTTGGGCCCGCCCAGCTCAACGCGCATATCGGCCTTGCGGATAACTTCTCCCTCATACTGGGGACCGATATCGACCGGGAATATTCCGTCAGCCATTAAATTCCCACCTTCTCTTAATAATCATTCACGCCATCTGACTTAATATTATATCCGCACAAACCTGGCTTATCCTAATATGGCCTGTGTGTATCAATGCACGACTTCGTCCAATGTAACCTGCGAGGGGTAAGTGCCGACCAGGGTAGGCAGCGACAGCACGGGTTTCTCGCTCCAGCCGGCTTCGTTCAGATGCGCCTGTAGCTCCTTCTTAAAGAAAATGGGTATATCCGAGCCTTTCCTGACAAATAGCTGGACGTCGTCCGGCAGCTTCCCGAAATACTGTTTGTGCAGGCCGATATAGTGTGTCAGCTTGGTGGCCCTGCCCTGCGGCGTATCGTTCCTGCGCATGCACAGCTTGGCCAGCGCTACGACGGCAGAACCTTTATCGGCCAGCAGGTTGATGAGGTGTTCGGGAGAAGGCTCCCCCGTATCCACAACTCTCTTTTCTCGCCCGTCCATTACGCTCCAGTCCGTCTCGCCTGCTTTACTTAAATAGAGCCGTCCGTACTTGATGCAGCGTGGGCCGACCACGACGGGTATACCCAGCCGGTTACAGCCCGTGGCCAGGGCCAGTTCGTCTTCCCCGCAGGCCCCCCAGGCCAGCCCGCAGGCGCCAACCCGGTTGAGTATGTAATCCGCCACCACTTCGTAATTGGCCCTCAACGTGAGGGCGGCAAAAATACTGGCTATTTTTATGGCCGCGCCGCTGATATGCGCGGCAGAGACGCCGGAGCCTATATTGATCACACCGCCGGCATCAAAATCGGGCGGAAACCTTTCATAAATGGACTTCCCCTCAGCGTCGGTTTTGAGGGCAGCCGCAACGGCCGAGTCCCCGGCCAGCGCGACAATATACTTGCGCCTGGCGAATTCCTCGGCTATATCGGCTATATCGCCGTTCGGGCCCGGGTAGTTCGAGCCCCCCACGATGGCGATGACCCCCGGTATAGTCCCCAGCACCAGCGGCGCCCCGACCTTTCTTATTTCGGTATCCATAACCGGTCCGCGGCCTACCCTCATTTTGCCGGACTCATGAAGCACTGCCTCATCCTGCAGTGTTGCTTTGCCACGTGAGGGCGAGAGCTTGAGCGCATATTCCACAGCCACGGCAGCGGCTTTTACAGGGTCGGACACCAGTAAAGCCTTTTCCCGTTGCAGCGCAATCAATATCTCCTCGGTATCACCGGTCGACCGGTCTTCCAGGCCGTAAGCTGTTCCCGCATCGGTTGCAATGAAGGCCGACCCTGTTGCCCGCGTTTCAGCCGCAATATCAGTAAGTAAATTGCCCCCGCCGCACATCACGACGTCCGCATGGCCGCTGCGCAGAAAGACGGGCAATCCGGAAAGTGTCCCCGCAATTTTAGCGGTCGGACTGTAACGCACCAGGTCGTGGGCGACCGGGCCGACGCCGGCGACCTCTATCTTGCCCTCAAGGTTGCTGTGCCTGAGGTAATCAACCAGGCATACGGCCAGAACGGTATCGCTGCCCGCTACAAGAATAATTGGTTTTTGCTTGTCCACCGCCGCCCATCCCACATCGACAAACGCGGTATCCGCTTTGGAAGAGGGAAATGCGAATCCCGAACTGGCGGCCAGCTCCTGTGCCTCCATCGCAACGTGTGCAAGCATGGAGGCATGCATTGCCTTCGATTCCAGATCTCCTATAGACGCTTCGCATCCCGTATTGCCGGAGGCCAGCAGCAGGGTAAGCTGATCTTCAATGTAACACAGTGTCCTCTCCAGGTCGCCCAGCACAACCGGCTTCAAGCCCAGCACCGTCCTGATGTGCGGGGCTTCTATGCCGACTTTATCACCCAGATACACAGGCAGATCACGGCCCTTCACATCCACCAGGAAATCTATAATCCTCCGCGCCCCGGCCAGTATGCCCGCCAGTCCCGCACAGCAAGCTTTTAGGGTGAGCCGGGCCTGCATGGTCCGGGCATCCATGCCGCAGACACCCCTGCCGGCATCCGACAAGTTGCATTCACCATACGTGCAGAGGCTGCATTTGTCCGTGACCGGTACATAGAAAGGTTCCCAGGTTCGAAACAACCTCCGGTCCCAGTCCCTTAATTCCAATATGCCCGGCAGCGGAGTGTGACCCAGCGGCTCCCAGTTATCTTCTGCCCTGATAAACTCGCGCGCCTCCCGTTTCTGCCTCTCATTTCTCGCCACGAAAGCCTCCTATATTTTGCCCTCGATCGCTTCCTTCAGCAGCCGGCAGTTATCAGGGTGTCTGAGCACCAGTATGTCGGCACCTGCCAGAAGCAGGCTCATGGCCGTAATGCTCTCCCAGAGCATACCCTGTTCACCGTCGGACCTGGCCTGGTTGGTCTTCCAGCATTCGCGGCCCAGGTCGGCGATAACAGGCATCTGCATGGCCGTGTCACCGTAAACAACGCCGACCTGCCTGGTCCGCTCCATGATTGTGAAGCTGTACTCCATTCCGTAGCCGAGTGCAGAGCTCAGCGGGTCGATGACTATTCTCTCGGGCGGGAGATGTTTAAGCAATTTCACGTTAAGCTCTTTTTCAAGGTTGATATCGATAGGAGTCTGGGCTATTATGCAATGCCCGTTGTCGGCAACTGCCTTCAATACGGCCTCGTAATTCTCCTTGACGGCCGGCCCCAGCAACAGGTTCTCGCCTTTACAGGTCTCCGCAACCGCCGTCAGTACCTCACCGTCTTTCTTATCGTCCCCGCAACCGTACACGATCAGCGGCGAATCCAATTCCTGCGCCATCCGTTTGACCAGCGCGGCGGCTTCCGACGGAGTTTTATTCGCTCCGTTCGGGTCAGTGCCCTCCAGGTGCAGGCAGACCAGGTCCGCGCCCAGTTTCAGGCACCGTGCGCCCCACTTCACCGGGTCATGGACCACGTCCTTGAACGGCTCCACTGCTGCTCCGGCCCATCCGGCAGCGCCGTTATCATCCACCTCGAGGGCAATCACGGGCCTGTTGGCGGAATTACCCTCGAAATGGTGCAGGGGCAATATATTACTGCCCCCGACCGTCACGCTCTTTCCGCCCCTGCCTATAGTGGTCTCCCTGATCCTGCCTGTGTACTTTTCCAGGGGCGCTTTATATTCCATAAGACTTACCTCGACTAAGTTTCCAGCCAGGCGTGAGAATAAAGAGCATCCCCCATCAGTATCCTGGCTGTTTTTACATAATTTTTTTCTTGCTCGGGCAGCGTTTCAGCGTCGACCGTCTCTCCATCCATCACCCTGTGAATAAGCACGCGGACATCATTCAATGCACCTTTATTGAGCTCTATTAACTCCTGGTCGAGGACATCCGCTATGGCAGCGTAGAGACCGTTCCTTTCCAGCATCGCCATATAAGTACGATTCAGGATGCCGCGCAACGGCGCCGGTGTGCCGTTGGATACATTTGAAAGGCCTACCACCGATTTCACGCCCGGCAGGAGGTCCGGCAAAATCCTGATAAATTCCAGCGCCTCACGCACCTGCTTCTGGTCGGCGCTGACCGGCAATATGATCGGGTCCACCCAGATATCCTCGTTATTAATACCCAGGCCGTTGGCATAAGCCACAGTCTCCATGATACTTTCGACCCTGGAATCGACATCGGGCGGGCATCCCTGATCAGTAATGACGGAGATAACCACCTGCGTGCCATACTTTATGGCCAGCGGCATCATCTTTTCCCTGCTCTCCGCCTTGCCCGAGGCCGAGTTTAAGAGGGCCCGCTTCCGGCACAACTTCAAACCTGCCTCCATGGCTAAAGGGTTCATGGTATCCAGGGATATCGGCAGGTCGGCGACCGCCTGTACCGTGTTCACCAGCCATGAAGCCACCTCTTCCGGTTCTTTGCGTGCCGGGCCCATATTCAGATCGAGATAATCGGCCCCGGCCCCGGCCTGCTCCCTTGCTAATGCCTGTATGGGCGCAATGTCCCTGTTCCTGACGGCCTCGCTGACCGCCTTCGAGATAATGTGGATATTTTCGCCTATTAGAATCATGTTATATACGATGAATATGAAATCAGGTGAATTCTAACATCGATTGTATTGCATCGGCAAGGAAATGCGTGAGGTCCGAGCAGGTTCAAAATAACGTATAATTGATGCATGCCGAAAACTGACAAAATTATAATCTACTGCGACGGCGCCTGCTCGGGCAACCAGTTCCACTGCAACACCGGAGGTTGGGGCGCCATACTGCAACAGGGCAGCCGCTTAAAAGAGATACATGGGGGAGAGCGGAACACCACCAACCAGCGCATGGAGCTGACCGCCTGCATCAGGGCGCTGGAACAGATCAAATCGGGGAAATACGCTATCGAGGTCTACACGGACAGCGCGTATCTGGCAAACTGCATGCAAAAAAAATGGTACGCGACCTGGCAGCGGAACGGCTGGCATAACGCCGCCAGGAAACCGGTGGAAAACCGCGACCTCTGGGAGAAGCTCCTCTCGCTGACATCCTTATATAAGGTAAAGTTTATCAAGGTCGCCGGGCATTCCGGGAATAACCTGAACGAGCGGGCGGATGAGCTCGCCCGGCAGGGGATCCGGGATACCGGATGACCTTAGTGAGGCTGATGCATTTGAAACCGGGATATGCTATACTATTCTCTGAAATTGCAAGTCCTTGTGTGCTTCGATTGAGCAAACACAATATATTGTGATGCTTATCTTAATACCTCGCTTGCCGGGGGATTTTGGACGGGCGACATTCAGTGTGAGAGATAAACCATGACCCCTGAACAAATCAACGGATCCAATAACGGCGAATATACTGCAGAAAATATCCGCGTCCTGGACGGACTTGAAGCGGTACGCATGCGGCCGGGTATGTACATCGGCGACACCGGCAAGGACGGCCTCCACCACCTGGTCTACGAGATCGTCTACAACAGCATCGATGAGGCAATGGCCGGCTTCTGCGACAAAATACAGGTCACAGTCAATGCCGATAACTCTGTAACAGTCTCCGATAACGGCAGGGGAATACCTGTCGACATACATCCGGAAAAGGGCGTCTCGGCTCTGGAAGTGGTGATGACAACCCTGCATGCCGGCGGCAAGTTCGGCGATGGCGCCTACAGCGTCTCCTCAGGCCTGCACGGTGTCGGCGCATCGGTGGTCAGCGCCCTCTCTTCCTGGCTGCGGGCCGAGGTATACAGAAACGGTAAGATCTGGCGGCAGGAATACAAGGTCGGTATCCGCCAGGCGGACGTGAAGTCCGTGGGGAGGACCGACCATACGGGAACCACCATCTCGTTCATGGCCGACACCGAGATATTCGGGGAGATCAGCTATGATTTCAATCAGCTGGCTGAGCGCCTCCGTGAGCTTGCTTTCCTGAACAAAGGTACCGAGATCAGCCTCAAGGACGAGAGCGCGGACCGCGAGACCAATTATTTCTTCGAAGGCGGTATCGCCAGCCTGGTCAGGCGCATCAATAAGAACCGTCAGGTACTCGATAAGTCTATCTATATCGCCGGCAGGGTCAACAGCACTGCCGTAGAGATCGCCATACAGTATAACGACGGCTATTCGGAGAACGTAACAGCCTTTGCCAACTGCGTCAATACCAAGGAAGGCGGCACCCATATGACAGGGTTCCGCGCCGCCTTAACACGGGTGCTTAACGACTATGCCAGAAAGAACAAGTTCCTAAAGGAAAATGATCCCAACCTGTCGGGCGAGGACATCCGAGACGGCCTGACGGCAGTGGTCAGTGTAAAAGTCGGGTCACCCCAGTTCGAGGGTCAGACCAAGGCCAAGCTGGGCAACCCTGAAGTGAAGGGACAGGTTGAATCGATAGCCAGCGACGGGCTTAACGAGTACCTGGAGAAGCACCCCGACGAGGGCAAATCGATAATTGACAAGTGCCTGCTGGCCGCCAAGGCCCGGGAAGCTGCCCGCAAGGCGCGCGACCTCATACTCAAGAAAACCGGCCTCGAGTTCGGCACGCTGCCGGGCAAACTGGCGGATTGCGCCAGCAACAACCCGAAGGACTGTGAATTATACCTGGTGGAGGGCGATTCCGCCGGCGGCTCAGCCAAGCAGGGGCGTGACCGCAATTTCCAGGCCATCCTCCCGTTGCGCGGCAAAATACTCAACGTGGAAAAAGCCGCGAAGGACAAGATCTTCGACCACGAGGAGATACGGGCACTGATTACTGCCATGGGCACAGGCGTCAGCGACGGTTATGATTACAGTAAACTGCGCTACCATCAAATCATCATCATGACGGATGCCGACGTGGACGGCGCGCACATCCGCACGCTGCTTTTAACCTTCTTTTACCGCAACATGTTTGACATAATTGATAAAGGGCACCTTTTCATCGCACAGCCGCCCCTGTACCGGCTGGCATCCGGCAAACAGCAGCACTGGGTTTACTCGGACGCCGAGAAAGAGACAAAGCTGGCCTCTATGAAGAGCAGCAAAGTGGACGTGCAGCGTTACAAGGGTTTAGGCGAGATGAGTCCCGAGCAGCTCTGGGATACAACCATGAATCCCGCCACGCGCACGTTACTTAAAGTGCGTGTCGACGACGCTATGAAGGCGGACGAGATATTCCACATATTGATGGGCAGCGATGTGCCGCCACGTAAGTCTTTCATACAAGCCCATGCGCGCAGCGTCAAGAATCTCGATATATAAGGCTTCTTAAGATCAAGCCTTATACAGTTTATGCTCAGCAATGTATAGCCCTACTGCATCGGGCACCAGGTAGCGCACCGACTTTCCCTCCCTTACTCTTTGCCTGATACAGGTGGAGCTTATGCTCAGATAGGGTTCACCCATATATAAGATCCTTTCGGCACTTCCCGGTATAGCCTTTTCCAGCTCCGCCGAGCCGGGCTTTGCAACGCCAGGACGTGGGAAAGCCACAATCCTGGCCATCTTTGACAGGCGGTAGGGCGCCTTCCAGGAAGGCAACTCAGCCACGCTGTCCCACCCAAGCAGCAGGAACAGCTCTGCATTGTGCCCCGTTTCTTCTGCCAACTGTTCTATCGTGTCAACCGTATAAGTGGGGCCCGGTCGCTTCACCTCGATTAATGAAAGGCTGAAGGCCTGATTTGTAGCTATGGCCAGGCCGACCATCTCGATCCGCTGCTCGGCGCAGGTCACTGCATATGTCGATTTCATCCAGGGATCGCCGGCCGGTATGAAAATTACTTTATCAAGCTCCAGCCCGACCCTCGCCATCTCGGCGATAATAAGATGCGCCATGTGGGGCGGATCAAATGTGCCGCCCATTATCCCCAATTTCATTTTCGATCACGCCCGTCTACAGGTTTTGGTCTGAAAATTACTTCCGCTGCCTGTTCGGCGTATGGCCTATTTCTTATTTCCAGGACCATCCTGTGCACCTCTGAGACCAATTCATCCAGACCGCTCTTCTCCAGCGCCGATATCATGATACAGGCCAATCCCGTGCCAGCCAGACTTTTCTTGACATAATCTTTAGTTCCTTCGTCGTCCAGGCTGTCTGCCTTGTTGATCGCGATTATTGCCGCCTTCTGTGCCAGCCCGTCATCAAATGCCTGTACCTCGTTCCTGAGGTCCTCAAAATCCCCTTTTAGATCGGCTGAACTCGCATCCAGCAGGTAAACTATGACATAGGCACGGCCTGCTTGATACAGAAAACCATTTCCTAAACCCTTGCCCAGGCTGGCGCCTTTAATAAGGGCGGGCAACTCCACCCAGGTCAGCCTGTTTACACCATCGTCAACCACTCCCAGCGACGGCAACCTCGTTGTAAACTGATAATCGGCGATCTCGGGACGCGCTGATGAAAGTGCAGAGAGCAGCGTCGATTTCCCACTGTTGGTAAATCCGATTATACATACGTCGACAACCAGTCTCATCCTGAGTATTATGTCATGCTGCTGGCCTTCCTCGCCCTGCTGGAAAATCTTGGGCGCCTTCCTTGTTGAAGTTGCGTAGTGAACATTACCCTTTCCACCCCTTCCGCCCTTGGCCAATTGTATCTTTTGCCCATCCTTAAGCAGGTCGGCTACAATCAGCTCGCGATCGTTGTCCTTTACAAAAGCGGTAGTTCCCACCGGCACCTTGATTACAAGGTCCTCAGCATCTATGCCATGCATCCTGTTTTTGCCGCCAACCCCACCGTTACCAGCCTTGAAGATACGCTTATGTTTAAAAGATGACAGACTATCGATGTCGCTGTCGGCGTACAGATAAATATCTCCCCCTTTGCCTCCATCGCCGCCATCAGGCCCACCGAAAGGCAGAAATTTTTCCCTCCTGAAACTGGCCAGTCCGCTTCCTCCACGGCCGGCCTTCACCTGTATTTCTACATTATCCACAAACATATCGTTTATTGTATTCTATTTTATCTGTAGTTAATATAGTAGTCTCATCATAGTCATTATAAGATGGTTGATTGTGTGGATGATAGCATCGGATAACGGCGAGAGCAATCCGATAGAGGGAATGGCTGTTTAAAACAGGGAAGAAGTTATCCACAAAAAGGGGATTTTTTTCCACAATGGGAGAACAGGGCTAAGATGATCCGCGGGATTTCAACATAAGACGAATATCTTCGATGGACTTACTGAGCTGTGAGTCAGAGCTTATATTCATAGCAATCCTATCGTAGCCATGGATAACTGTTGAATGATCGCGATTGCCCAGGACCCTGCCTATCTCGGCGAGGTGGGTATGGTTCTGCTGACGCAACAGGTACATGGCGATATGACGGGCCCGGGACGTCTTGAGATCCCTTTTCTTGCCCGTTATGTCATCCGGCGGGATGGCGAAATAATCTGAAACGGCATTTATAATGGCCGTGGCTGTGTAATGACCGCTGCTCTCCCGTGAAGCTGCAATCATATCGTTGAGGAATGTTTTAACGGCATCGAGGTCAAGAGTCGTATTACTCATGCGGGAATATGTAGAAAGGCGAATGAGCGCACCTTCCAGGACCCTTACACTGCCGTGGAAATTAGTTGCAAGGAAATTGAGAATGGCGTCATCGAACTTAGTTTGAAGGAGTGAAGATTTAAGATCAAGGATAGCCAGCCGTGTTTTGTGATCTGGAGGAAAGATATCCGCCACCAGCCCTCCCTCCAGGCGGGAGCGCAGGCGTACGTTAAGCGACTCGATCTCTTTGGGAGGCCGGTCGCACGATATTACAACCTGCCTGTTATCCGCTAAAAAGTCGTTGATAATATGGAAAATACATTCCTGAGTTTGATTTTTTCCGCTGAGGAACTGTATATCGTCCAGCAGTAATAAGTCCACCCTGCTGAACTTACCGCGGAATTCCTCGGCCTTCTTGCTGCGTATAGCTATGATGAACTCGTTGGTGAATTGCTCGGCGCTCATGTAAAGAGTATTGACCTCTCTGGATCTGGCCGCCTGCGCGATGGCGTGCAGAAGGTGAGTTTTGCCGGTACCGGTACTGCCGTAAATAAACAGAGGATTGAATAATTCGCCGAGTTTCTCGGATATCTCTAATGAAGCGGTATAGGGCAAAAAGTTACAGTCGCCTGCAACAAATGTATTAAATGTATACTTCTTGTTAAAGCCGGAGCTCCTGGCTGTAGCGGGACGCTCCTTAACGCTGACCCCGCCATCAGGCATCAGCCTGGCTCTGCCGGGAGCGGGATCACGGTTGACCGCCTGTACCTGGAAAACAACTTCGGTAATTTTGCCCGTGATGGTTGAAAGTATCCTGCAGACCACGGAATATAGCCGTCCTTTAAGCCATTCGGCAATAAAGGCCGAGGGAACAGCGACCGTAAAGACGCCGTTGTCGTAGTTTAATCCCCTTGAATCCTTAAGCCAGGTATTATAATTTGCTTTGCTTACCTGGATCTGCAGTTCGCCCAGGGCTGCCTGCCATATTTTGTCAGCTTGCATATGCCTCTTAACCGTACTATATTTTTATGCGTGTATACCGGAAAAAGGATAAAAAACTCCCCTTATGGAACGAAATGTGCAGACTTTTGTTTAGTTAGTGTAGAAGACCGCTTGATTGGTATGTCTGCCGGTTATTCCGCGGTACCCTTCCCAAACCGTAGATAGATTACCACAGGCTCCTTCGGCAGTGTCAATGGTTATTTTGACATAACGGGAAAAATCTTTTAATTTTTGATTGGATTATGAAAGTTATATTCATGGGATCTCCTGCATTTGCCTTGCCGGCGTTGCGGACGCTGGTAATAAACAAATATGACTTAATCGCGGTATATACCCAGCCGGACAAGAAAAGCGGACGCGGGCAGCAGGTTGCTGCTTGCCCTGTCAAACAGTTTGCTTCAGATGCCGGGCTACGTGTAATTCAGCCCGAATCATTCAGAGATCCCGGCGAGGTAGAACTTCTAGCCGGATTGAAGCCTGACATAATCATCGTAGCGGCCTTTGGTCAGATACTGCCGGGGACAGTTCTTCAAATGCCCCCACATAAATGTATTAATATCCATCCGTCGCTCCTGCCCAGATACAGGGGGCCATCACCTGTAGCGGCGGCCATCCTCAATGGCGATGCGCAGACGGGCGTTACCATTATGTTAATCGAAAGGAAGGTCGATAGCGGTCCCATAATTGCACAGGCGCAGGCGCCGATACAGGATGAGGATACTACAGGATCGCTGACCGGCCGTTTGGCGACAATCGGCGCCAAATTGCTGGTGGACACACTGCCGGCCTGGGTGCAGGGTACAATACAGCCTCTTGTACAGGATGAAAGTCAGGCAAGCTATACCCGCATGGGAAAGAAAGAGGACGGCATACTGGACTGGAGCTGGCCGGCGGTACAGCTATGGCGCAAGGTTCGAGCCTGTAACCCCTGGCCGGGAAGCTATATCAAATGGATGGACTCGAGGATCAAGATTATGACAACGGTACCGCTGGCGGATGCGGAAAAAGGCAGGGTGGGCCAGGTTGTTGAATTACCCAGGGGAGATGTTACGCGGGTGGCCGTCAGGACCGGTGAAGGACTGCTCGGACTGGTTCGGATTCAACCCGAGGGCAAGCGTGAGATGACGGCAGGCGATTTCGCGGCCGGGCATCGCAATTTTATCGGCAGCCTTCTTTGACTTAACTGCCATCGCGAAATAAACTTATTGAGTATTAATGAAGGCAATGGAGAATTAGCACAAATGTTGCTTTACCTTATATTAATGGCGCCCGCCCTGATATTCATGATATATGCGCAGATCAAGGTGAAATCTACATATGCCAAGTTTTCGAAAGTTTACAACCAGAGGGGAGTGACCGGCGCCCAGGCCGCGCTGCAGGTATTAAGAGCTAACGGCATGGCGGATATACCGGTCGAAACCGTCCAGGGTAAATTGACCGACCACTACGATCCGTCCAAAAGGGTGCTCAGGCTGTCCCCTGAAGTCGCCGGAACGCCGTCTGTTGCAGCAGTTGGAATAGCGCTTCACGAGGTCGGCCACGCCATGCAGCATAAGACAAAGTATGCCATGATGGGCATAAGGTCCGCCCTGGTCCCCGCCGCCAATATCGGCAGCAAACTTGGCTGGATACTTGTATTGGGTGGCCTTCTCCTGATGGGGCTGTCGCAGGCTTTTGGCGAGATGGTGGCCATTGCAGGTATTTTGCTGTTTACAGCCGCAGTGTTGTTCACGCTTATCACCCTGCCCGTTGAATTCAACGCCAGCAACCGGGCCCGGCAAATGATCAAGGAAACCGGCCTGCTGGTGGGGCAGGAATATGAAGGGGCGAGTGCGGTTCTATCCGCTGCAGCCCTGACCTATGTGGCGGCCATGCTGCAGGCCGTAGCCCAGTTGCTCTACTTTGTCTTTCTGGTATTCGGCGGCAGGCGGGATTAGGCCGGGGCATGGCCAACGAAATATCAGGATTCAACGAAGCAGAGCTCGACAAATTCGAGACCTTTAGAACAATCGTAGAGCGTTTGCGGGGAGAGGATGGCTGTCCGTGGGACCGAAGGCAGACACATGAATCTCTCAAGAAATACCTTATCGAGGAAAGCTATGAGGCGCTGGAGGCGATCGATAATAACGACATGCCGGCCCTCAGTGAAGAACTTGGAGATCTCTGGCTGCAAATAATGCTGCACTCCCAGATAGCCCGGGAAGCGGGGGAGTTCTCTCTCGAGGATGTACTGCGTAACATCAACATCAAAATGATCAAGAGGCACCCGCATGTCTTCGGAGGCAAGGAGATCGCTGACGCTGAAGAAGCGTCTCTCAGCTGGCAGGAGATAAAAGAACTTGAGAAGAACGGCAGTCAATCGCTGCTGGCCGGCATACCAGGCAGTCTGCCGGCGCTGGCTTACAGCCAGACTGCCGGACGCCGGGTAGCGGCTGTAGGCTTCGACTGGGAGAATGCCAGTGATATCATAGATAAGCTGGTTGAGGAAGTGGAGGAGCTGAAGAATGCCGCAACTCCGGAGGAGAGGAACCACGAGTTCGGGGATGTGCTGCTGGTGCTGGCCAGCGTGGCCCGCCGGATGGATGTGGATCTCGAGTCAGCGCTGCGCCTGGCAAACGCACGTTTCACCAGACGATTTCAATATATCGAGCGGGTCTGCCGGGAGCGGGGCCTGGACCTGAGAGGCATGAAGCTTGCCGAGATGGATGCCATCTGGGATGAGGCGAAGAGGGAAGAGGGGTAAAGAGCGGGATTGGTCGGGGAGAGAGGACTCGAACCTCCGGCCTCAGCGTCCCGAACGCTGCGCGCTAACCAACTGCGCTACTCCCCGCACGGGTTAGATATTATAGTCGGCTTTAACTTTTGGGGCAACAATTGTAAACTTATTGGCTATGAAATTTTGCGTTGTCATAGCGGATGGCGCCTCCGGCTGGCCTCTTGCCGAGAGGGGCGATAAGACATGCCTTGATTTGGCAGTTACACCTAACCTCGACCGCATGGCCGGGCAGGGGTATACCGGTGTGGCACTGACCATCCCGCCGGATATGGAGCCGGGCAGCGCACCGGCGTGCATGTCGGTGCTGGGTTATGACCCCACGGTCTACTACAGGGGCAGGAGCGCCATAGAGGCCCGCAGCGTGGGCGTCCCCATCGGTCCGGGGGAGGTAACGTTCCGCTGCAACCTGGTAACGATAATAGAGGGCAGAATGGTCAGCCACAGCGCCGGGCATATCAGCACCGGGGAGGCCGCGGCCATAATAGATACCCTGAATGAAAAGCTGGGCTCAAAAGAGGTGGGCTTTTACACAGGTATCAGCTACAGGCACATCTGCAAGATAAAGGGACACGAGGATACCCTGGGAGCTATCTGTACGCCGCCCCATGACATAACCGATCGATCGGTGCAGGAGCACCTGCCGCATGGCGAGGGCAGCGCATTTTTGTGCGAACTGATGAAGAAGTCTGAGAGTGTGCTGGCCGATCACCCGGTTAATATCGAGAGAAGGAGGCTGGGCAAGCTGCCTGTAACCTCGATCTGGCTTTTCTGGCCCAGCGGCCGTTTGCCGGAGATGCCTTCTTTCCAGGAATTGCATGGACTCAAGGCGGCCCTTACCTCGGGTGTAGATTTGCTACGCGGGCTGGCGATGATGGCCGGCATTGAAGTGCTGCACATCAGTGGTGTTACCGATAACCTGGATAACGATTTCGCCGCCCAGGCTGCCGGGGCGCTGGAGTCGCTTAAAAGCGGTGACCTGGCTGTTATGCATATCGAGGCGCCGGATGAGATGGGCCATAGAGGTTCCACAGACGACAAGATAAAAGCCATAGAGCTTATCGACAGGGAGGTCATAAGCAGACTGCTGGATTGGAAAGAAGGAGGACTCAAGGTGCTGGTGATGCCGGACCACTCCACACCGATCAAGCTCAAGACCCATTGCGCCGAGCCGGTTCCCTTCCTCATCTGGGGTGGCGGCGTAAGATCAAATGGGGCAACCCGCTTCACGGAGGCGGAGGCTGGCCGCACGGGTATCTCGGTCGAGCCGGGATTCAGGCTCATGGATATATTTTTAAAGGATAAATAATAAAGGCAGGCAGCGACAGAAATGGCAATAGTAGTGCAGAAATACGGAGGCAGCTCGGTAGCCGACGCCGATAAGATCCGCAACGTGGCACGCAGGATCGCGGCATCGTTCAAAAAGGGCAATAAGGTTGTGGTGGTGGTATCGGCCATGGGCGATACCACCGATGACCTGATCGAGCTGGCCAGCAAGATCAATCCGAATCCCGAGCCCCGCGAGATGGACCTGCTGCTGTCCACGGGTGAGATAGTTTCCAGCACGCTTCTGGCCATGGCGTTACACGCCATGGGCCACAGCGCGGTAGCCCTCAGCGGGCAGCAGGCCGGGATTTCCACGGACTCCGCCTTCAGCCGGGCCAGGATAACGGGTATAGCACCAGAGAGGATAGTAAAGGAGCTGAATAAGGGCAATATAGTTATCGTTGCCGGCTTCCAGGGCATAACTCCCGACAACGACATCGCCACGCTGGGTAGGGGCGGTTCAGACACAACGGCTGTAGCTCTGGCAGCCAGCCTTAAGGCCGGGGTATGTGAGATATATACAGATGTTGAAGGAGTGTACACAGCAGACCCCCGACTGGTGCCGGAGGCGCGCAAGCTGGAGGAGATAGGCTACGAGGAGATGCTTGAAATGGCCACTTCGGGCGCCAAGGTCATGCACCACCGCTCGGTGGAGCTAGGCCAGGTATTCAACATACCCATACTGGTAGCCTCAAGCATGGCGGAGAAGCCCGGCACGATTATTCACGGAGGGAAAAACATGGAGCAGAAAAATAAAGTAAGGGGCATTGCCCATGACATGGATGTTGCCAAGATCACCATAACCGGTGTGCCGGACCGCCCCGGTGTAGCAGCCGCGATTTTTACACCGCTGGCAAAGGCCGGCGTAAGCGTGGACACCATTGTTCAGAATGCCAGCGCCAATAATATCACCGACCTTACCTTTACCATTATCAAGAAGGACATCCCCAAGGCCATGAAGATAATAGGTCCCGTAGCCAAGAAAATAGGCGCCAGGGAATGCCTCAGCGATTCGAAACTTGGCAAAGTTTCGATAATTGGTACGGGTATGCAGAACACCCCCGGCTATGCAGCCAAGATGTTCCAGACGCTATTTACGCAGGATATCAACATACAGTTGATAACAACTTCCGAGATACGCATCACCTGTATTATAGCGGAGGATAAGGTTAAAGAGGCTGTTAAAGCCCTTCACAAAGCCTTCGAACTGGATAAAGGTTAAGCCGGATGTCTATACGCCCACAACTTCTTTGACCGTGGGTATTTTCTCTTTAAGGAAGCGTTCTATCCCCTTTTTCAGCGTCATGGTAGACATCGGGCAACCCGCGCAGGCGCCCTTTAGCTTCACGCTGACTACCCCGTCCTTAACATCCACCAGTTCAACATCGCCGCCGTCTGCCTGGAGGCTGGGGCGGATAATATTTAATACTTCCTGTACTTGTTCTTTCATCAAAGCACCTTCTTATTGACTTAATTTAGTTTACGTGGTAATTTAGCACCGCTTGAAAAGCCGTGTCAAATTGCCTGCGCTATTAGAGTATAGGCATAAGAGCGGAGTTATGAAACGACTAAAATCACAACGGCCTGGACGCGGGCTATGGTTATAAGTGACAGATTTGCCTTTGATCAAGATTTGGTATTAAATAAAATGATTACTGAGGACGCAACAGCAGATACGTTTAAAGCAGAGGTTATCAAGAATGCCCGAACGTGAAGAAGAGAAAGCCAGAATATGGCGGGGACGTATCCAGGAAGCCATCAGGATGGCTACCGAGAGCCGCTGGCAGGAGGCTATTGCCGCAAACCAGGGAGTTATCGAGGTATTTCCCACGGACGTCGACGCTTACAACCGCCTGGGCCGTGCCTACATGGAGCTGGGTGATTATAAAAAGGCCAAGGATGCCTACAGCAAGTCCATTGAACTATCTCCCAGCAATATAATAGCCAGAAAGAACCTTGATAGGCTGGCGCTGCTCAAGGGCGTCAAAGTCGCGAGCGGGAAAAGGGAGAAAGCCAAACCGAGTGATTTCATCGCCGATGTCGGAAAATACGGCATTGTCAGCCTGCTTGAGCCCGCTCCTCAACCGGTCCTGCTTAAGCTGACCCCGGGAGAAAAGGTCTTTCTGGACTCCAGAAACCAGGATACCGTGGTGAAGAATGACCGGGGTGAGTACCTGGGAGTGATCGAGCCGGAACACGGACTCCGTCTGGCCAAGCTGCTTAACGGCGGGAACAAGTATATAGCGGCCATTGTCAGCCTTGACCATGATCACAACAAGGTCAAGGTCATAATACGGGAGACTTTCCAGCATCCCAGCCAGGCAGGCCGGCTATCGTTCCCCATCCGGGTGACGGAGGCCTATCCGGCGCATGTAAAGGATAACCTGCTGAGGCACAGTGCCGGAGAGGAAGATGGGCTGGAAGAGCCCGATTACAATGAATCGGAAGATACCGAGACCGTCCCTGAGGGGTTCTCGATTTACGAAGGATACACGGCTACGGAAGACCTGCAACGGCTCGATAACAGCTTTGGGGACGAGGAGTAAAAATGGAATTAGGATTTTCTATTAAGCCGATCGGTATCGAAGACGAGATGAAGCGCTCGTACCTGGATTACGCTATGAGCGTCATAGTCTCTCGTGCCTTGCCTGATGTGCGCGACGGCCTGAAGCCGGTACACCGCCGCATACTGTTTGCCATGCACGATCTCAATATGCGTTATAACGCGCCCTACAAAAAGAGCGCGCGAATCGTCGGCGAAGTGCTGGGCAAATATCATCCCCACGGGGATTCCTCGGTTTATGATGCCATGGTGAGGATGGCGCAGGACTTTTCCATGCGTTACCGCCTGGTAGATGGTCAGGGCAACTTCGGCAGCGTCGACGACGACCCGCCGGCGGCCATGCGTTACACTGAGGCACGCCTGGCACGGATTGCCGACGAACTGCTGCTGGATATCGACAAGGATACAATCGACTTTATACCGAATTTCGATGACAGCCTCAAAGAGCCGTCGGTATTGCCGGCACGATTACCCAACCTGCTGGTCAATGGTTCCTCCGGCATAGCAGTGGGCATGGCCACCAATATACCGCCGCACAATCTCACGGAGATTTGCGACGCTATACATTATTTAATAGAGAACCAGGATGCCTCGGTTGACGATCTGATGCAGTTCGTGAAAGGACCTGATTTCCCCACCGCCGGCATCATCTGCGGTGTGGAGGGGATAAAAAATGCATATGCGGTCGGGCAGGGCAAGGTGGTACTGAGGGCCAGGGTTGTGGAAGAATCGACCAAGGCAGGCAAAATGCAGTTGATTGTTACCGAGCTGCCTTATCAGACCAATAAAGCCGAGCTGGTCAAAAAGATAGCCGAATTAGCCCGCGATAAGAAAATCGAAGGTATCAGCGATGTCCGTGACGAATCGGACCGCCAGGGCATGCGCCTTGTAATAGGTTTGCGAAAGGATGCGCACCCGGCCAAGGTGCAGAACAACCTTTTCAAGTTCACATCAATGCAGACGGCTTTCTTCATCAATATGATCGCACTGGTGGACGGTCAACCGCGCGTTATCAATCTCAAGGACGCGCTGCAGTGCTACGTGGCCTTCCGCACCGAGGTTGTCACACGCAGGACCAAATATGATCTGCAGAAGGCCAAAGAAAGAGCGCATATATTGGAGGGCTTCAAGATCGCCCTTGACCATCTGGATGCCGTGATCAAGACCATCCGCGAGTCTGAGACGGCGGACACCGCACGCGCGAACGTGATGTCGGAGTTTTCACTCAGCCAGCTGCAGGCGCAGGCAATTCTCGAGATGCAGTTGCGCCGCCTGGCCAATCTCGAACGCAAAAAGATACTGGATGAATATAAAGATGTGCTTAAGGCCATACATTACCTGGAGGACCTGCTGGCCAATCCGGAGAAGATACTAAAGCTTATTCAGCAGGATGTGCTGGATCTTAAGACAAAGTTCGGGGACAAGCGTCGCACGGTTATAACGCAGGATGAAGCGGGACAATTCCAGGTGGAGGATCTTATCCCACACATGGATGTGATCGTAACGCTGAGCGAGCAGGGGTATATCAAACGCATCCCCGCAGACGTGTTCCGCAAGCAATTGCGCGGCGGGAGGGGCGTTAAGGGCATGGTAACGCGCGACAGCGACGATGTGATGAGCTCAATGTCTGCCGACACGCATGACAACCTGCTGTTTTTCACCAACCGCGGCAGGGTTTTCAAGATGAAATGCCACGAAATACCCCAGGACATCGCGCGCACTACCAAGGGCATCAATATCATCAATTTGATACCCATCGAGGCGAGGGAGAAGGTCACGGCCATGTTTGTGCCGGAAAAGACGGACCCCAGCCTCTTTATGCTCCTGGCTACATCCAAGGGCATTGTTAAAAAGACCGGGCTGAGCAATTTTACAGACGTCCGCCGTAGCGGCCTCATCGCCATGAAGCTGAAGAGCGACGAGGAATTGATCGGGGTGGACGTCGTGGCCGAATCGGACAAACTGATGCTGGTCAGCCGCAACGGGCAGGCCGTTAAATTTGCCGTGGCGCCCCTGCGTAACGCTTCCCGCACCAGCGGTGGCGTGCGGGGCATCAAACTCAATAAGGGAGACATAGTGGTCAGCATGGGCACCGTACAACCGGCCGCTGACCTGATCACCGTCACCGAGAACGGCTACGGTAAGAAGACAAAAGTGGAGAAATTCCCCCTGCACGGCCGGGGAGGGAAGGGCGTGCTGGCCCACAGGGTCAATGCCAAGACCGGCAAGGTCATCGCAGCCAAGTTCGTTCCGCCCGGCTACGAGCTATTCATAACGACGGCCAACGGCGTGCAGCTCAGGATAAACGTGGATGTCGAGAGGGAGACCACGGTATTGGTAGAAGGTGGAAGGAAGAAGAGGCGCGAGGGGGTACCCGTAAAAGGGCGCATAACGCAGGGCGTCATGCTCTCCAGGCTGGATGAAGGCGACCGCGTTGTTGCCATCGCCCTGGTCGAGAAAGAGAACCTCGAGGAGCAGGCCGCCAAGGAGACCCGCGCCATGACCACTACGCCTCCCAAACCCATGGTTGCCGGCGGCCAGCAGGAACTGCCCTTCGCATCGTAAACTCAGACTGGCCGTTGACAGGATGCCAAGCCGCGGCAATCTTGCAGTATTTAGGAGGTTCGATATGAAACTGGTCTTGATACACGGATCAGGCGCCTGCGGGGATGTATGGATGCTGCAGAAACAGCACTTTACCGATGCCGATACTCCCGACTTGCCCGGCCATCCGCGCGGTGAAATCTGCACTAGTGTCGAGGCTTATTCCGATTGGCTGCATGGCTATTTCCAGGAAAAAGAGTATACCGATGTGGTACTGGGCGGCCACTCGCTGGGCGGTGGTATTGCTCTCATGCACGCGCTCAAATACCCGGGGGATTTGAAAGCGATTATATTAATGGGCTCGGGCGCCCGCCTGAGGGTGCTGCCGTTGATTATAGAGGCGGTTGAGGGCAAACTGGGAGATACTCAGGGCTGGATCAGAGAGCTGATCGAACCGCTTCACGGCACGGTGGATGAAGAGATTCACCGGGCCATTTTACCGAAGTTGACCGAGGTGGGGCCTGCAGCGCAACTCAACGATTTTCGCTGCTGTGATACGTTCGATGTCATGGATAGGGTGAGCCAGATCAAACTGCCGGCGCTCTGCATCGTGGGTGACCAGGACAATATGACGCCGCCGAAGTATTCCCAATATCTTGCCGGCAAGATGGTGGATTGCCGGGTGAGTATTATCGAAGGCGGCACCCACCTGGCCTTCCTGGAGAAGCCCATGGAAGTTAATCGTGCCATCGAGAGTTTTATTAAGCAGATAGCCACCTAAATTTAAAGACCCATGATGAAAGGTTCGCTGCGCATAGCCCGCATCGCCGGAATCGATATAGGTATACATTACACCTGGATTATTATCTTCATCCTGATCTCCTGGTCGCTGGCGGTTGGTTATTTTCCCTCTGAGTACCCGGGATGGGAAGGCCTGATCTACTGGGTGACGGCTGTGGTGGCGGCCCTGCTCCTTTTTGTCTCCGTCCTTGTGCATGAGCTGGCGCATTCCCTGATGGCCATATCGCGCGGCGTGCCCGTAAAGAGCATAACGCTATTTTTACTCGGCGGCCTGAGCAACCTGGAAGCCGAGCCCGAGAAGCCGGGGATCGAGTTTGCCATTGCCATAGTCGGGCCCCTGACCAGTGTGGCGCTGGCCGGTTTGTTCTGGGCGCTGGATTTAAGCGGCCTGGCGATTGACGGACCTATAAAAGCCACAGTAGTCTACATGATAGAGATCAATGTGCTGCTGGCTGCTTTCAACATACTGCCCGGCTTTCCCCTGGATGGCGGTCGCGTCCTGCGCGCCATCTTGTGGGGCGCAACCAATGACCTGAGGAAGGCCACCAATATTGCTGCAACCGTAGGCCAGGTATTCGGATGGGCCATGATCGCCTGGGGGGTATTCTGGGCCCTCACCGATAATATAATGGGCGGAGTATGGCTGGTCCTTATCGGCTGGTTCCTCAACAGCGCGGCCGAGGCTTCCAGGCGGGAGATGGAGCTGCGTGCGATCTGGCTGAACGTGAAAGTGGCCAGCGTCATGAATGACCGCCCGGAGACGATTGAGGGCGCCTCAAACGTCGAGGCGCTGGTCAACGACATTTACGTTAAAAAAGGCATCAGGTCGGCGGCTGTGGTTGAAGACGATAAATTACTCGGGATTGTCACCCTTGCCGATATAAAGAAGCTGGCGCCCGACGCATGGCGTACCACACTGGTCTCCCGAGTTATGACGCCCCTACCGCTTAAGACGGTAACACCCGGCGATAACATGAAAACCGCAGTCCGTCTCATGGCCGAGAATGGATTAAACCAGTTGCCGGTGGTGATAGAAGAGCGGCTGGTGGGGATGCTGAACCGCGCCGATATAATCAGATATGTACAGGTTCATCACGAACTGGGGAAGAAGTGAACGTCAGTTCGCACAAAAGGGCGGTATTATGAGAGAGCGCCCCTCCCCGGCAAAGACCTATTTAGTGCCCGGTTTGCGTATGGTGAGAACAGGGCACGAGGCCTGGCGGACGATCTGCTCGGTAGTGGACCCTGAGATAAATCTGCGCCACCCGGAGAGCCCGTGGGTAGCGATCACGATCATATCGATCCCCTTCTCGCTAGCATAGCGCATGACCTCGCCGGAGGCATTACCTATGAGCACCTCCGTCACCGCGGTGACGCCCCGGCTTATCTTCTGCTCAGTCAGGTTCTTGAGCGATTTCTGCGCCTGCCCTTCCAGCTCCTGCTGGTAAGACGCCACATTAAAACCGGCTGATTCAACGCCTATGGGCGCCTCCACGATGGGTACCAGGGGCACCACATTGGTGATGTGAAGCGTGGCGCCGAAATGCGCTGCAAGTTCGTCGGCAACCTTTAAGGCCTCGTAAGAAGGATCACTGAAATCGGTCGGGCAAAGGATATTCTTAATCGGCAACATCTCTTAATTCCACCTCCGGATAATAATTAAATAGCGTCTGCTTAAAACAGCTTATTCGCCTGTACCGTGCCGTCGGCATTGAAATGGATCAACGGCACGAAGTCGTAACCATCGGCTATCAGCTTATCGCCGCCGCCTTCGTGGCGGTCGACTATGGCAACAACCTTCACCACTTTGCAACCGATGTTTTCAACCGCTTCTATGGCCTTAAAAACCGATCCACCGCGCGTAACCACATCATCCACTATGGCCACACGCATGCCCGGCTCCAGTTGCCCCTCGATCAGTTTCATGGTGCCGTGCTCCTTGGGGGATTCGCGTACCAGGAAAGCGAGCAGCGGTTTCCCTCGCATCTGGCTGATGACTGCAACTGCCGTGGCGATGGGGATGGCGCCGATTATAAGACCACCGACCGCCTGTACCCCACTGCCTTCCAGTATGTTGCAGATGGCATCGCCAACGCGGCACGCTCCCTCAGGATGGAGGGTGAGCAGTTTGCCTTCGAAGTAACGGTTGCTTTTGGCGCCGGACGCGAGAGTAAACTCGCCGAACTTGATAGCCCCGGTCTTTTTAGCCAGCTCAATGAGCGAATCTGCGGGGGTATTCATAGCTTCAATCTGCATCCAGTGACCGCAGGGAATTATACGTCCCTACCTGTATATAATCAACTGCCTCGTTAAACCGGCATGTACTTTTTCTCCTTTTGTGGGGTATAATCGGGTAAACGGCAGTATTAAGTGAATATGCAGCAGAGTTTCCTCTGTCCGCGATGTAGTAACGTAGCCTTCCTGGGGCAGCGTTTCTGTGGCTTCTGCGACCTGATCTTCCTTTACTCATGTGTTAAATGCGGCTCTGCCCTTGAGCCTGGAACCACTTACTGCGGAAACTGCGGAACGGAGATCGAATGGGTTGTGGCGGAAACGCAATATTCACAACCGCCGACGGAGGAAGCTTCACAGCCGGTCAATATTGAGCCGCCGGTTAATATCGGTCAACCGGGCGCTGCCCCTGCCAAAGCGCCCGAGAAGCAACCAACGCTGGCGGAATACCAGGCCAGTCCGCAATCTTATCCCATACCGGCGCCACCCGTTCCGACGCCGACCCCACCGCCGCCACCATCTCCTGCCCAGGTGTCTGCTGAGCACAAGGCAAAGGCGGAAGTACACCAGGAGAAAAGCTTCGAGCTGCTCAAGGATGGCCATTACTCCCTTGCAATAGACGAGCTGACCAAGGCCATCCAGTTCGATCCGACTACGGCAATTGTATATTTATTGCGCGGGGGGGCTTTCTACAAGAAGGGCGACCTCGATCTGGCAATGGCAGACCTCAACCGCGCCATCGACCTCGATCCCAACCTGGCCGCGGCTTTCTATAACCGGGGCAGCGTATATTACTATAAGAAAGAATTCGACCGCGCCATCAATGACTTTTCTAGCTCCATTGCAATTGACGACACAGACCCGGGCGCATTTCATAACCGTGGCTGTGCCTACATGATGAAAGGTCAATACTACCAGGCTATCGAGGATATCAGCCGGTCGATCATGCTCGATTCGCGGGACCCCAGGGTCTATTGCAGCCGGGGCAGCGCATACATGCAGACCGGGCAATTACTTAAGGCTGCGGAAGATTTCCGCAGGGCTAAGGGTATGACCTCCGACCTGGCGATCATACATAAGGCTGATCAGGCGCTGAAAGAGATGGGCCAGGGGCTATAAGGTAACGATTCTTCGGACTACTCCAACAGCTGCGTCTCAGCCGGTGAAGGCCCCGCTTCAATGACATCAAGTTCTTTAATGTCGCTGTCATGCCTGATCTGGTCTATCTTGAGCAAAGGACGTTCCAGCATGTTTTTACGCGTGCCGGTGAGAGTTTCGAACTCCTTTTGAGCATCCTGTAACCTTTTGCCCATTTTGTCCATGCTTTCCACGAATTTCTGCCATTGCGCAGCGAACAGTTTGATCTGGGTGATGATCTCGGCCAGGCCCTTCTCCATTTTAAAATTCTTGACGGCCTGGTTTATCAATGCCAGCACGGCATACAGCGTTATCGGCGAGCATAGCACGACCTTCGATTGCAGGGCGTAGTCCAGTATGTCTGGATCGTTCTCGTTGATGAACCGGTAGACCTGCTCATTGGGTATCAGCACAAGCACGTAATCAACGGTATTTTGCTCGGGATTAATGTAATCGCGCGTGGTGACTTCCTTTATGCGCTGGCGGGCGTCTTTGAGGAAAGCGGCCTTGAATCCCTCCCGGTCGGCCTCTGAATCCGTATCGATGTACTTTTTATAATTTTCCCAGGGGAACTTGACGTCCATATTGAGCACCAGCCGGTTGGGCAGGAGGAAAGTGTAATCGGGCCTGGAGCCTCCGGCCGGGTCCACCTGCTGCTTGGTGTAGTTGATACCTTCAACGAAACCGATGCCGGCCAGGATGTCGTCGGCCATGCGTTCACCCCATTGCCCCCTGACCCTGGTATTACCGAGGGCAGCCTGGAGCTTGCCGGTGGTCTCCGACAACCTGAGCGTCTGCTCCGACGTGGTCTTGAGCTGGCCAAGAAGCTCGCCATAGGCCTTGGCGCGGTCCTTTTCCAGCCCGCTTACGAGCGTTTCCACGCTTTTGAGGTTGTCGCGCACCTCCTTGATGGACTGGTCTATGAGGGCCTTCTTGCCCTCGAGGTTCTGCTCGCTGAGCTGTGATTGAGCGTTCACCATCTGTCCCGACATCTTGACCAGGTGGTCTACGGCCTTCTGAGTGGCGTCGTCGGTGAATGCGGCCAGGTTTTTCTGTACCTCGCCGCTGACGGTCAGCATATCCTGCTTATAGTACGGCTTATAGATACGCGTAATAATGATTGTGACCGCCACGCCGATGGCAAGCCCACCTAAAAAGACCAGTCCGAAAATCAGCAGATCGTTCATAAGGTATGTTCAAAAGCAATTATCATTATTATATGGAAGGCAAGATCCTCTGCCAGTCGAAATTGCTGTCGAAACCTGCGGTGGAGGCGATCATTACCAGTGATATGATGAGCACGGTCACCGCTATTATTAGAGCTATTTGCAGCAGAAGCACGCCAATGCCCCACCACATCCATGTGCGCTGTGTTTTTTTGAAGTGCTCGATGCTATCCCAGCGCTTATTCTGCCAGGCCCACTCGTTACCTCGTACACCTAAAATAATAGCCATGACCAGGCTGATGATCCAGCCGAAGTAAGGCAATATGCCGCACAGCGCGATGAAAGAGATCCAGACGTTGTTGCCGATACCCCAGATCCAGGTGAGAAAAAAGGCGCCCCAGTTCCAGCCTCTTATCTCGGGAGGCGCCTGGGAGAGGGCGCCCAGGCCTGAGGTGTTGGAAGCGCCGGGCGAGCCGGGTCCCGGCCAGACCCCTCCTTTTAATTTCGTATCCAGGCACTGGTTACAATAGATTTGCCCGTCGATGTCAACCTTGCATTCAGGGCATACATATCTACCGCAACTGCAGCAACCGCCTATCGCTTCACGGTCCGGATGTATAGCGCACTTCATCTAAGTATCCTCCGGTTATTATATCAATGGTCGCTTAAAAAGGCTGGACGCCGGACTGCTGCACGCCCCAGATCATGAGCCCTAAGCCGAGAAGAATTATGATGGTCAGCAGGAGCGTAACTGCTATGGTTATGCCCAGTCCCCACATAGCCCAGGTATGCTGCACGCGCTTGAAATGCTCCACGCTGTCCCAGTGGCGGCTCTGCCATGCCCACTGGTTGCCCTTGAAGGCCAACACCCAGGGCATGACCATAAATCCAAGGTAAGGGACGAATACAAGAAAAGACCACCATACACTGTTGCCGATGCCCCAGACCCAGGTGAGCAGAAAGCCGCCCCAGTTCCAGTCGCCGAGCTCCTGCGGTACGGCGGACTGGCGTCCCATGCCTGACGTGTTCCCCATGGATAAGGCGGTAGCCGGCTGTGAAGCTGTGATGCCCGCTCCGGAGGCCATCTTCTGTATACACGAATTGCAGTATACCTTGCCTTCGTACTCCACCTTACATTCCGGGCAGACGGCCTGGTTACAGGTAACGCAGGCGCCGATCGCGTCGCGGTCGGGATGATGATAACAGTACATGGCTACCTCCTCAGGGCAGTAGTGATCGCACCCGTCATACAGACAAACGATACCATGATTTAAATAAAGTATAGTTTAAGCAGTGCACAAATCCAACCGGCCGGCCGATGGGGAACTAAACTTTTATTTAGCAGTCCCGTTATATATTGCATAAAGGAAAAGCGGGGTCCGTGATAATGAGCGCAAACATAGAGTTAGCAGCAATCTTAATAGGATATTCGATCATCTGCTTATTATTAGGGCTCGTTGCCTACTCCTGGTAATAGCTAGGGTATCACCTCCTCTTTGCTCACGTCCCTGTCCTCACAGGGACGTGAGTTTATAATTCAGCCCGGCCGGCCTTTACTCTATGTTAACGCCCGAATTATACTTACAGAGGATTGTTATGGTGCGAATCGGAGTTGTCTCAGATACACACCTGAGAAGTTTTAATCAGCTTCCACAGGAACTTATCCGTGCCCTTGGCAAAGTTGATTTGATTGTGCACGCGGGCGATATTGTAACCATGGATGTGATCCAGGGGCTGCAGACACTGGCGCCGGTGCACGGCGTGTGCGGCAATATGGACCTTCCCGAAGTAAGAAATAGCCTTCCCCAAAATTTGTTGCTTGAACTGGAGGGGAAGAAAATCGGAATCGTGCACGGCAGCGGTGGGCCCGCCGGGCTGGAAAGCCGGGTGTTGCAGCTTTTCCCGGGCGCAGATGTGGTTATATTCGGCCACAGCCACATCGCTGCGAACGACACAAGCAACGGAGTGCTGCTGTTTAACCCGGGCCGAGCCAATGAGTCATACGGTCTGCTGGAAGTAGGTGAGACGATCAGCGGCAGGATAGTCAGGGCATATTATTAGAGGGATAAAGATATGGCGGACAGCTGGCAGGAATATGAGGCTTTTGACCATCCCGCTATCCTTAATTTCATTTTTTATCCTAGGCGGGACGATTACAGGCCGGCCGACAGCGGAGGGTCAACGGGATACATGATACCCGTGGGAGAGGATGTCGATATCTCCTGCCGGTTCTATTTCGGGGATGCTCAAAACGCCAACCTGCTTTTCTTTCACGGCAACGGCGAGCTGGCCGGCGAATATGAAGACATCGGCGCCGCCTTTAACAGCATCGGACTGAACCTTTTGGTCGTAGATTATCGGGGATATGGTAGCAGCGGGGGAAAGCCTTCGGTGTCCGGCATGATGAGGGATGCCCATCCCATAGCACAGTGGTTCCAGCAGTTCTTAAATGATAAAGGTTATAAGGGTGGCCGTTTTATCATGGGGCGCTCGTTGGGCAGCGGGCCGGCCATCGAGTTGGCCGCCGCATACCCTTCTGATTTCAGGGGAATGGTGATAGAGAGCGGTTTCTGTGACGTCACGGACCTGATGGGCAGGATGGGCCGAATACTGCAACAGCCCGGACGGACGGTTCCTCCTTCTCCGGGATTTGACCGGGTCGCCAAAATAACTCTGCCGGCCCTCGTTATCCATGGGCAGTACGATTCTATTGTGCCGCTGGACGAGGGAGAGAAAATCTTCCGAAATGTCGCAACTGCCGACAAGAAGATGGTGGTTATACCTGAGGCGGATCACAATACGATTTTTGCCGAGGGCATGGAACTCTACCTGCGTGAACTCGGTGAGTTCGTGAGAAAGCATAAATAGAAAAAGAAAAGCCCCCTCCCGGATAGAGAGGGGGCTTTTGAAAGCGGTATTATTTCTTCTCGGGCTTCTCTTCTGTTGTTGCTGCTTCTTCGCCCTCTGCTCCTTCGGCCGCCGCCTCTTCACCCTCTGCCGGAGCCTCTGCCGCCGGGACCTCTTCAACGACCTTACGTACCTCAGCAACCTTGATCAGCATCTGATCGGGATCAGCCAGGATTGTGATTTTGCTGCTGACCGTGAGATCCTTAACATGTATGGACTGCTCAGGGAGCTCCAGGCTGGAGATATCTACCTCGATGTTGTGCGGGAGGTCGTCAGGCAGGGCCTCGATCTGCAGTGATGTCATGGCATGCATCAGGGAGACATTCTTGAGCTTCAGGGCCGGCGCGGTGCCGGTGAAGACCAGCGGAACATCAGCCTTGAGCTTCTCAGACATATTGACCTGGTAAAAATCCACATGGATGGGCTCGCCGGTCATAGGATTGCGCTGTACGTCACGGATAAGAACCATGCCCGAAGCATCGGCGCCTCCCATCTTAAGCGAGATCAGGTCTGTGCCTCCAGCCCTGGCAATGATCTGGCCGAGCTTGCGGGCTTCGACCTGCACGGGAAGCGACTCAATACCGTGGCCGTATATGTTGCACGGTATCAGTCCACCGCGTCGCAGGAAGCGCACTTTCTTGCCTTTGACTTCTCTTTTTAAAACTTCAAGCTCCAGTCTTTTCATCGTCATTCTCCAGAGTTAGTAACAAAACATAAAGGTTATCCTGTTTGAACCTCAAAGTCAAATTTCAAGGTTATTTCCCGGACACACGCAGCCGGGCATTCAAACGATTTCCCGGGACTTTGCGCGGCAGGAGGGATGACAGCCCTGTAGCCCGCACAGATTACATGCCTCCGCACGACAATCGCCGGTCAGCTCTTCAGAGAGCATCCTTTCCCGCTCGGACCTGAGGAATGCAGTGCTGACACCGGGGCTGATATGCTGCCAGGGAAGCAACTCAGACGGGTCCCGCTCCCTGTGGGCGTAGAAGGAAGGATCTATTCCGCACTCATCGAAAGCCTGCTGCCACCTTGAGTAATCGAAAAGCTCGCTCCAGGTAGCGAGGCGGCAGCCCCTTTTCCAGGCGGCGTAGATGACGGCGCCCAGGCGGCGGTCACCGCGTGACAGTACAGCTTCAAGAAAGCTGATTTTGGTATCGTGCCAGGAGAGCTTTACACCGCTGCGTCGCAGCAGGCTTTGCAGAAGGGCCTGCTTGGCCTCAAGCTGCTCGCCCGTATCCTGGGCGGCCCACTGGCAGGGCGTGTGCGGTTTGGGGACGAACGACGACACCGAGACCCTTAGCCGCGGCGGTCGCCCGCGTATAGTCTTGCCCAGCCGGCTGACAGAGTCCACCAGGACGGCAATATCTTTCACATCCTCAACCGTCTCCGTGGGCAGGCCCACCATAAAGTAAAGCTTTAAGTTCATCCAGTCTTTTTCAAATGCGGCGGCAAAGGTCTCCATCATGGCATCCCGGGGTATCCACTTATTGATAGCCCGGCGCATGCGCTCGCTGCCCGCCTCCGGGGCAAAGGTCAGCGTAGTCTTGCGGCCTGCCGGGAGGGAATCGATAAGGTTGATGGAAGATTTGTCCAGCCTCAGGCTGGGCAGGGAGATGGATATCCCGGTTCGGGTATATTTGTCCGATAGAGTCTGGACAAGATGGCGGATGTTGCTGTAATCGCCGGAGCTCAGAGATATAAGCGCCAGCGTATTGTAACCCGTATTTTCCAGCAGACAGCCGGCGGTCTCCATTACCGTGTCTTCGGGCAGCTCCCTTACCGGGCGATAGAGAACACCCGCCTGGCAGAAGCGGCAGCCGCGGCTGCATCCGCGCTGGATCTCCACGGCGGCACGGTCGTGTATAACCTCTATATAAGGTATTACCGGCCGGGTCACAGGCCTGAGCTTATCGGCCACAGCTTTAACGATGCTCGGAGGAGCACCATTATCCAAAGGATGCACAGAGGCCAATGTCCCATCCGCCCGGTAAGACGGTGAGTAAAAGCGGGGTACATATACACCGGGCAGCTTCGTCAGACTGCGCAGCAATGTATCCCTGTTATCCCTGTGCTGCCGCACTACGTTTAACAGCCCTTCCAGTACATCTTCAGCTTCGCCGGCGAAGAATACATCGATGAAGTCCGAGAGCGGCTCCGGATTCATGGCACAGGTGCCGCCGGCCATGATCAGGGGATATGAGCCGTCGCGTTGTTTGCTGAATACGGGCACGCCTGCCAGGTCGAGCATATTGAGAACAGTGGTGCAGCCCAACTCATAGCCCAGAGAAAAGCCGATGATATCGAAGTCACGCAACGGCCGGCCGGTCTCGAGGCTGCAAAGCGGATGATTATGCCGGCGGAGCGCCTGCTCCATATCGACCCAGGGCGCGTAAACGCGTTCGGCAAGGGCGCCGGGAATATTGTTGATGATCTCATAGAGAATGGGTATGGCCATGTTGGACATGCCTACCTCATAGATATCCGGGAAGGCCAGCGCCACCCGCAGGTCGGCTGTTTCCCAGTTTTTAGGCGTGGAGTTCCACTCCCCGCCTGTGTATCGTGCGGGTTTTACAACGCCCTGCAATATTTTGTCGTCGATCTGCATCATTTAGGTGAGACTTCAATTATAACCGCCGTCATGCCATGCCACAAAGGAAGCGCACCGCTCAGAATGGATTGAAAGCTATATCGGAATACGGGGCATAGCGTTGACACGTGCAGGTGAGAAAGAGTATAAAGTAAACTGTTTCAGGCAGGGGCAGGCTGTGAGAACAGGGAAGAGGAAATAAGTATGGCGCAAAAAGCTGATAAGAACAGGGCCCGACAAGCTGTTATGAAAGACATCGGGCATCGTCCCGTGGCCAGGAAGGGCGGGTCAACTTCCACTGGAAGGCCGGAACCGGAGGGGAAACAGATGGCGGCCTTGCTGGGCGGCCTGCCCGACGGGATATGTATCTTCGATAAAACAGGCATTATCACTTATTGCAATCCAGGTTTTTCTGCCATCAGCGGACTGCCGCTCAGGAAGCTAACCGGGCGCAAGCTGAGAAAGAATGCGCTGTGGGGAGTGCCGGGTGATGATGATGAGTTCAGGGAGTTGTGGCGCAGGGTTAAGGAGACAAAGCAACAACTGGTTGTGGATGCCCAGCCTATAACCAAACCGGGTCAGCCAACTCGATTCTGGGATCTGAAGCTCACGCCATATTTATCAAAGAAGAAACGGTTCGACGGCATGAACCTGCAGATTAAGGAAGTTACTGATGAGGCCGGGCTGAGGAACAGGGAACGCCTGATGACGGACTATTATGCCTCAGCACTGACACACCAGTCGGTTCAGCCGCTGCTGGATGAACTGGCCGGCCTGCTCAAAGATTACAGCGACTGTCCATTTGTGCAGATCGTTATAGTGGACATACACGGCAACCGGACGCTCAAAGCCATGACCGGGCGAAGCCCGGGCCTGTGGGACGGTAACAAATCCATTTCCCAGGCCTCCATCGAAATGCTCTTCAGCGAAGCCGGCGAAGAATTTTCCTGCGGCAGTAAAGGTTCTCTTTGCCTGGGCGATACCCATGCCGTAGTGGATCGGCTGGAGGGCAGCCTGAAAGACCTGGTGACTGATGCCATCAATTCGTACAGCTACAAATCGCTGGCGCTGGTGCCGATCAGGTTGGCGGAAAAGGTAACAGGATATATCCTGCTTGCCAGTATTGTGGCAGAAGGTATAACACCGAATGTTGTAAAGACAGTAGAGTCGATTTCAGGTCACCTGCAAGTCATAATTGAGCATGCTGAACTGAAGGAAGAGGTACGCAGACAGCGGCAGGGGCTGCTGAAGCAGATGCATGAGAGGTCAGCCCATCTTGAAGCACTGAGCGAAAGGTTAAAACAGGAATCTGCTGAGCGTAAGAAAGCGCAGGAAGAGATGCGGGTGCAGAGAGACCTGGCGGTGGCGCTCAACGGGATTGAGAACCTTGATGAGGCCTTGAAGCTGTGCCTGGATACAGCAATTCTGGTGTCCGGTATGGACTGCGGGGGTATCTACCTGGCCGATCTCGTGGCAGGAGGATTTAACCTGGCGGTTTCCAGAGGGCTGTCCGATGATTTTGTAAGGCAGGCCACCTATTATAATGATTCGGAACCGAACGCACTTATCATTAAAAACGGCATACCGGTTTACTCAACTTACAGCGAAATTGATAAACCTACAGACCAGATAAGGCAGGGGGAGGGGCTGAAGGGCCTGGCTGTCATACCGGTTCTGCACAACGGCAGGGCGGTGGCCTGCCTGAATATCGCCTCGCATGTTTTTGAAGAGATCCCTTTCAATGCTCGTAGCGTGATTGAGGCCATTGCAGCCGAGCTGGGCACTTTCGTCGCCCATATAGTGGACCGGGAAGCGTTGAAGGAGAGCGAAGAGCGTTATCGTACCTTGTTTGCCGGAACCCCTAATCCCATAGTGGTCAAGGATATCGAGGGCAATTATATAGACGGCAATGATGCCGCGCTGGCCTTTCTCGAGTGTACACGTGAAGAATTTCTCGCTATGAACGTGAAAAACACGCTGCCTCCTTATCTGGATGAGGAGTGGTATACGAATCTTCGCAAAATCTGGGAGACGGGGGGGACGGTAGAACGGGACTATTATGTCTGGGGCAAGATAAAGGTGCTCGAACTTACACTCACACCGCTGCAGGTCCGGGGCCGAAAGATAGTGTTCGGCATAGGCCGTGATGTTACGGAGAGGAAAAAAGCTGAAAAGGAGCTGCGGGAATCGGAGGAAAAATACCGGCTGGTGGTGGAAAACGCGGGTGAGGCCATTGCAGTTGTACAGGATTCCTCAGTTAAATTTATCAACAACAGGACTTTTGAGATAATGCAACACAGCAGGGAGGATTTCCTGTCCAGGCCTTTTACCGACTTCATTCATCCGGACGACAGGCAAATGGTGATGGGACACTACCTGGCCTGGTTAAGCCATGAAACCGCGCCATCATTGTATCCCTTCAGGTTTATTGATAAGGACGGGTCGTTAAAGTGGGCGGAAATGAGGACTACCACTATTCAGTGGGAGGGCAAACCGGCTGTCCTGGTGCTGATGACGGATATAACAAAAAGGCAAAGGGCCGAGGAAGCGTTGAGGCGGAGCGAGGAGAGGTACCGCCTGCTGGCGGAGAATTCCCTGGACGTGATATGGACAACAGGACTGGATTTGATGCCGCTCTATATCAGCCCATCAGTAGAGTTATATACGGGATTTAAAGCGGATGATGTAATGGATATCGCTGCGCAAGGCGGCGAATATGCCGACAAGCTGGGAATAGATCGCAGGGATGCCGAGCGCCAGCGGGCCGCCATGCAGGCTCTGTTGGAGGGGAAGGCAGAGATACAGGTTATTGAGTACAGGGTCAGGGCCGCTGACGGAATAAGCTACTGGGCACACGAAAAAATGAGTATCCTGCGCGATAGCGAAGGCAAGGCAACCGGGATAATAGGTGTGACTCGGGATATAACGGAGCAAAAGGAAGTGACTGAAAACCTTGTTGTTGCCGACCGGCTTATATCGCTCGGGGAGATGGCCGCCGGCCTGGCCCATGAGATCAATAATCCTCTTACCGCGGTGATGGGCTTCGCCTATTTACTGCAGCAGAATCCCGCCACGTCCCCGGAGATAAAGGAGGACGTGGAATCTATTTACCGGGAGAGCAAGCGGGCGGCCGACGTGATAAAGAATTTCCTGGCCTTTTCACGCGGCAAGGTGGCCGAGAAAAAGGCAGAGCATATAAATACCCTGGTTGAGAACGTGCTCAATCTCAGGCAGAGCCGGATGCAGAAAGAGAATATCGAGGTGAAGCTGGAGCTGGCGGAGGGTTTGCCCTCGGTCTATTGTGACGCTGCGCAGATTCAACAGGCCATACTCAACGTCATTTTGAACGCCGAGTATTTTATGTACCAGGTGCACCAGCGCGGCACCATCACAATCACTACGCGCATACAAGGGAGCAATGTAAGGTTGTCCATAGCGGATGATGGGCCCGGAATAGTGGCCGATAAGCTGGACCACGTATTCGATCCCTTCTACACTACAAAACAGGTTGCCGACGGCACAGGCCTGGGCCTCAGCATATGCCACAGCATAGTCCGTGAGCACGGGGGCAACATCTACGTGGAAAGCACGTTGGGCAAGGGAGCCGTTTTTAACATCGAGCTGCCGCCCGGGCAACAGAGCTTGATGCTAACGTAGATTAATGGTTGTCAGATTACAGAATTCTTGCGTAAATCGGCAATAATAATCCCGGCCTCTTCAGCAGCGATCCGGTTACGTACCGGCTTTCCCTCGAAAGCTGCTGCGGCCAGCTGCGGGCTGTAGCTCAGAACGCCGTATACTTTCACGCCACGTTTCTCCAGTTCTTGTTTGGTGCGGACTGCCATACTCACGGATGACATCTTGTTGAGGATAGCGCCTACCCGGCTAATGCCCATGCCCTGCGCCATCTGAGATATCCGCTCGGCCACGATGATGGACTCTAAGGATGGTTCAACTATAGCCAGTATTGTATCTGCTTGCCTTTCGACTCCCCGGCCGAAGCTTTCAACGCCCGCCTCCATGTCTAAGATCAGAACCTCGTCTTCTTTCAATTCGAGCTTTTCAACTATCTGACGCGCCGACTCCGCCAGCGAGCAGGCGCAGCCCTGGAAGGGATCGAGTATCTTGCCGACCGCCATAAACCGAATGCCATCCACAGCCGACACGAATGCCGGCGGGATATCGTCCATGGAAAACCGCTCACGTTCTGAGAGCAGCCCGTCTTTGCTGAATAATTCACTGAGCGCCTCAGGCTCGCCCTTGATTCCCAGCATCCTGCCCAGGCCGGGATTGGACTCGTCAGCGTCGATAACTATCACTCTGCGACCGGCCTCTTTAAGCGCCAGCGCAAGCAATGCGACGGCCGTAGTCTTGCCCGAACCCCCCTTGCCGCAAACCGCAACCTTGCTCACATTAGACGTGCGCGGGGCGTGCGCTTTCATATATTCCCGTATCTTCCTGGAAGCTTCCACCTTCTCCTCGGTCGTCCTGGCGTAACATAGCCCGCAATCGATGCAGGCATCGTCGTCATAATACGGCGCCCCCAGGGGGCAATGGAAAAGTCCCATTTAAGATATCACGTCCGGCCTGAAGTTCTGCATTATATTAAGGTTAATAGATGCTCAGCGACTCCGGCACATGCTCAAGCGGACGCACCAGCTTCATACTCCTGGCGCCCGACTTGCAGGTGATGTTGCAGCTTCCACAGCCCCTGCATATCTCGGGGTCGGAGAAAGCTTTCTCGCCCTGGATCCCTTCATATTTTTTCATGGAGGTGGCCTGGAACTGACACCTTTCCACGCAGACCTTGCAGCCCTTGCATTTTTCAGGGTCGACCTGCGAGATGAAGCGGCTCTTTTGGGCGATTTTGATAGCCAGGCAGCAGCAGTAGTGGCAGTTGCAGAGAAGCTGAGTTACCTCACGCTGATTAACAGTAACATGTACGGTAGGCTGCCTGTCGAATTTCTCAATAATGGAGATGGCCTCGTCGGCGGATATCTTCCTGCCGGTTTTCCTGTCCAGGTTATACTCAGCGGTGCGGTCCAGGGTTATGCATGACTCGTCCGGCACGCCGCACCAGCGGTCAGTGTGCGAAGCCTTGCAGCCGCAGCGCATCACCGCAATCAGGCTGCGTGATTTCAGCAGGGCAGGCGCATTTTCGAACGACTGGACCCCCGGCACGTCTTTGATAGAAGGCCAGCGCGGCACAACCCTGAATTCGCCGGCGTAACCGGGGGGCAGGTTACCGGGTACAGGCTTGGTCATCGGCCCTTCGATAGAGCCCCACAGGTCGTAATAAATCCGGCCCAGGCTTTTATCATAGTTGGGGTTGCCCAGCGCAGCGTCGTGCAACTGCATAAAGGTGCGCGCCATGGCGGGGCCTTTCTTGGTGGGAAATACGAGGCCCTTCTCGAATAGCTCACGGATATGCTGCGTTACCTTAACCTTGTCCATACCCAGCTTGCCGGCAAAGGTATCGGATACTTCCAGCGACCGTCCGGACGAGGGTGACAAATCGGGATCGGGTAGCGCCGCAACAATCCTGGCCTGCTCGGCATTCGCCAGGCGGGCTATGATCCTGGGCATGGTCTCTTTATCGCCGGGAAAAATCCTGTTAGCCAGCTCTAAATAGATCGGCTCGACAGGGAACTTGTTCTCTTCTACGCGCGCCTTTAGCTTCGTGTATACTTCAAAAGGATCTGCCTGTTTGGTCATCTGAGATCTCCTTTGTTCCGAGGTATTATTTAAAACGGGCCCTGTATATTGTACAGCAAAATTCCTTGCTGCTGTCTGCACCGGCACGGGCTTTGTCGCTGATCTATAATCCAGGCAAGAATGGGCGCATTAAACCCCGTATATCGGCCATTGTTGACAGGGATTGAATTCCTGTGATAACATTTCCATTTGTTGCAAAGTTGCGCTAATATTCATCAGTTTAGCGCGGGTTTTGCGTGACCTGGATAACAATCAAGCCGGCTGGTTGACCCGGGATGTGGGCCAGATCGGGAAGTAGTCCGGGGACAACTGGGTGGCTTTTTAATTTGCCGAAAATAGGGAATATATATTTAAAGGAAGAGATTAGTATGCCGACAGTAAACCAGCTGGTCAGGAAAGGTCGTCACAAGATGGCCAGGAAGACCAAGTCTCCCGCGTTGCAGGTGATATACAACACCCTGAAGAACAAATCCAGGAAGGGTGTGTGTTCCCCTCAGAAACGCGGTGTATGCGTGCAGGTTAAAACTATGACTCCCAAGAAGCCGAACTCGGCATTACGTAAAATCGCCCGCGTGCGGCTGACAAACCACATTGAAGTTACGGCATACATACCTGGAGAGGGGCATAACCTTCAGGAACACTCGGTAGTTCTCATCCGCGGCGGCAGGGTCAAGGACCTGCCGGGCGTCCGCTATCATATCATCCGCGGCACACTCGATGCCGCGGGAGTCGACAAGCGCAGGCAGGGAAGAAGCAAATACGGGGCCAAAGCTCCTAAGACGCCTGTTGCGGCCAGCTAAATATAACGGGAGATAATATGTCGAGGCGAGCCAAGTTTGTTAACAATGAAGTGAGCCCGGACCCCAAGTACGGGAGCCCGGTGGTTGCCAGATTTATTAATAAAGTAATGTATAAGGGCAAAAAATCCACTGCCCAGGGGATTGTTTACGATGCTTTTGATCGCATCAACAAACAGATGAAGACAGAACCCCTCGGTATTTTTGAACAGGCTATGAAAAATACCACCCCGGCGCTCCAGGTCAAGTCCAGGCGCGTCGGCGGCGCTACATATCAGGTGCCCATCGAGGTAAGCCCGGAGCGCGGCGAGTTCCTGGCCACCAAATGGATCATTACATATGCCAGGGACCGCGGCGGAAGGTCGATGGCTGAAAAGCTGGCCGCAGAATTGATGGACGCAGCCCAGGGACAGGGCAACTCTATCAAGAAGAAGCAGGATACCCACAAGATGGCTGAGGCAAATAAGGCATTTGCGCATTACAGATGGTAACAGCAGGCGTTAAGGAATCCCGGCCTAAATCGGGCCCGGGTAATAATAAAGTGACAAGATCGTTTCCCCTGGAAAAGGTTCGGAACATCGGCATCATCGCCCACATCGATGCCGGTAAGACCACAACTACCGAACGCATCCTTTTCTATACCGGCAGAACTTACAAAGTCGGCGAAGTGCATGACGGCACCGCAGTCATGGACTGGATGGCGCAGGAGAGAGAACGAGGTATAACGATTACTTCGGCTGCCACCACCTGCCACTGGAAAGAGCACCGCATCAATATCATCGACACTCCGGGACACGTCGATTTCACGGCGGAAGTTGAGCGCAGCCTGCGCGTCCTTGACGGAGGCGTGGTCGTGCTGGATGCTGTAGCCGGAGTAGAAGCTCAGTCGGAGACGGTCTGGCGTCAGGCCGACAGGTATGGCGTGCCCAGGATATGCTTCATTAATAAGATGGACAGGGTGGGCGCCGATTTCCAGCGGACAATCGAGATGATAGAGGAAAGGCTGAAGGCCAAAACAGTAACTATACAGGTCCCGCTGGGGAAGGAGAATCTTTTCAGCGGTGTTATCGATCTGGTAGCTAAAAAAGCCTGGATTTTTCCGGACGAGGTCTCGGAAGAGCCGACTGAAGCTGAAATCCCCGCGGACATGAAGGAGGAGGCTGCCAGGGCCAGGCACGATATGATAGAGAAGCTGGCGGAAAATGACGACCAGCTCATGCTCAAATATGTTGATAATCAGGAGATCAGTGAGGGGGATATCAGAGCCGCGATCAGGCGCCTGACCATAGCCAACAGGATCGTACCGATAGTCTGCGGAACTGCCCTGCGTAACAAGGGCATCCAACTGGTGCTTGATGCGGTAGTCGATTACCTGCCATCGCCGCTGGATAAGCCGGCGCTCAAGGTCATTGACACCACCACCGGACAGGAAGTTGCACGTCCGGCCAGCGATGATGCGCCCTTTACGGCGCTCGCATTTAAAGTGGTATCCGACCCGTTTGTGGGCAGGTTAGTATATTTCCGGGTTTATTCGGGCAGTATTAAGGTAGGCGCGCAAATATATAATGCCAGCAGGCAAAACAGAGAACGGCTGGGCAGGCTGCTGCTCATGCACGCCAATAAGCGCGAAGAGATCGATGAAGTCGATACGGGCTGTATAGCGGCCACCCTCGGTTTGAAAAACACTTTCACGGGTGACACGCTATGTGATGCCGGACACTCCATACTGCTTGAGGATATCAAATTCCCCGAACCGGTCATCCATATGGCGGTTGAGCCCAAGAGCAAGGCTGACCAGGATAAACTCAGCGATGCCATGGGCAGGCTTTCGGAAGAGGACCCCACTTTCAAGGTTAAAACCAACGAAGAAACCGGACAGACTCTCATTTCGGGCATGGGTGAGCTGCACCTCGAGGTGCTGATAGACCGTATGATGAGAGAGTTCGGCGTGCAGGTCAGGGTCGGCAAGCCACAGGTGGCCTACAAGGAAACAGTCACCAAAGCAGTTGAAGCAGAGGGCCGTTTTATCCGTCAAACAGGCGGCCATGGCCAGTACGGCCACTGCTGGCTGCGGATCGAGCCTGGCGAGCGCAACAGCGGGTTTAAATTTGTAAATGCAGTCCGCGGCGGCGATATATCAAGACAGTACATACCGGCTATTGAGGCGGGTGTTAAGGAAGCGCTGGATACCGGCGGCGTTAGCGGATATCCGCTGGTAGATATAGAGGTTACGGTATTTGACGGAAGCGAACACGATGTCGATTCGTCGGAAATGGCCTTCAAAATGGCGGGCTCTATAGCTTTGAAAGAGGGCGTTGCCAGGGCAAAACCGGCAGTATTGGAACCTATTATGAAACTCGAGGCAGTGACCCCCTCATCCTTTATGGGAGATGTGATAGGCGATATCAATTCCAGGCGGGGACAGATACAGGGCATCGAGACGCACGGAGAGACCTGCGTGATACACTGTTTTGTACCCCTGGCCGAATCTTTCGGATACGCGACCTCTTTGAGGTCGGCGACCCAGGGCAGGGCCACGTATTCCATGGAGTTCCAGCAGTACAGCGAGGTACCGGCCGGTATTCTCGAGGAAATGTTAGCTAAATCGAAGGGTAGGTAAATGACCAAGCAGAAGATAAGAATTAAACTGAGGGGATATGATCACAGGCTGGTCGACCAGTCCGCCGGGCAGATAGTTGAAACTGCAATAAAATCGGGCGCCGAGGTGATCGGTCCGGTGCCTCTACCGACGAGGATTGAGAAGTTTTGCGTGATCAGGTCAGGTTTTATTGATAAGGATTCTCGTGAGCAGTTCGAGATGCGCACTCACAAGAGGCTGATCGATATAGTCGGCCCGACAACCAAGACCATCGATGCGCTTACCCAGCTTCAGTTGCCTTCAGGCGTAGAAATCGATATTAGATTGTAGGATTAAGAAAAATGGCTGGCATACTCGGAAAAAAAATCGGAATGACGCAATTGTACAGGGAGAACCTGGAGATAGCTGTTACTGCCATAGAGGCCGGACCCTGCTGTGTAACACAGGTCAAGACGGTCGAGAAGGATAAGTACAACGCTGTGCAGATCGGCTTTGGAGAAGCGAAGAAGCTGGGCAAGGCGGAGAAGGGGCATTTAAAGGAAAACGGGAATTACCGCTACCTGCGCGAGCTGCGTATAGAAAATGTGAAAGATTACCAGGTCGGACAGAAAATAGATGCGGGGATGTTCAAAGCCGGTGACATAGTGCAGGTCGAGGGCATTTCCAAGGGGAAAGGTTTTGCCGGCGGAGTCAAGAGGTATCATTTCAAGGGTGGACCTAAGACGCACGGTCAGTCCGACAGGCATCGTGCCCCGGGTTCGATCGGCTCCACCACTACGCCGGGCCGGGTATTCAAAGGCCTGCGTATGGCCGGTCATATGGGCGCCTGCAAGGTTACGGCGCGCAATCTGGTCGTGGTCGAAGTTGACACCGCCAAGAATGTATTGCTGCTGAAGGGCGCGGTTCCAGGCGCTAAGGGCGGCATACTGCTGATTGAGAAAGCATCATAAAAAGGTTACTGCAGTGGATTTAGAAGTATTTGATTTAAAAGGCGAAAAGACCGGCAAGATAAAGGTCAGTGATTACGTATTCGGCCAGACCGTAAATGAAGCGGTCGTGCACCAGGCCCTGCTCAGGCAACTGGCAAACAAGAGACAGGGCACCGCTGACACTCAAACCCGCTCGGATGTAACGAGAAGCACCAAGAAGATGTATGCCCAGAAGCACACCGGCAGGGCCAGGCGCGGCGGTGCTACATCTCCGCTCCTCAAGGGCGGCGGCGTTGTTTTCGGTCCGCACCCGCGAAGCTACCGGCAGGATATGCCCAGGAAAATGCGCAGACTGGCCTTGCGCAGCGTTCTTTCAGGGAAGGTACGCGACGGCGAGGTTAAGGTACTTAAAAAGCTTGATCTCAAGGAGCCCAAGACCAAACTGATGTCGGATATTTTGTATGTGCTGGGCGTTGATAACACCGCCATCATAGGTGTTGCCGTAGGTAAGGACAATATCACCAGGGCGTGCTCCAATTTGCCGGGCATCAAGACCACTATGGTTTCGATGCTGAACGTGGCTGACCTGCTGTCCTACGGGATGCTGGTGCTCGATGTCGATGCCGTCCGGCGTATCGAAGAGCTGTGGGATGAGAAGAAAGCAGCAAAGAGCAAGGAAAAGGCGGGATAAGGCGCCGAGAGGTTTATTTACACCATGAATTTATTCGAGATTTTGCGCAGGCCGCTGGTGACCGAGAAAAGCACGAAGCTTTCAGAGCGGAATAAGTACGTATTTGAAGTGGACAAGAGGTCCAACAAGGACCAGGTCAGACTGGCCGTCGAGAAAGCCTTCAAGGTGAGTGTTATCAGCGTTAATATCATAAAGGTACCGGGCGAGACGAAAAGGATGGGCAGAAGGGCAATCAGCCACCCTTCCTGGAAAAAAGCCATAGTGACACTCAAAGAAGGGGATAAAATCCAGTTCTTTGAGGGAGTCTAAGATAACAGGAGTAGAAATTGGGTTCTGTTATAAAGAAACGTAAAAAGAAGATGGCGAAACACAAGCATCGTAAGCTCTTGAGAAAGAACCGATGGCAAAGACGCCACACTTAAAGCAGGAGTAGTTAGATTTGGCTTTAAAGACATTTCGCCCTACATCCCCCGGGCGCCGCGGAATGGTCAAGATATCGTTTGACGATATCACGAAGACGGTGCCGGAAAAAGCTCTGTTGGTTCCGCAGAAAAGGAAGGCGGGACGCAATAACAGGGGTGTGATAACCACGCGCCACAGGGGCGGAGGCGCCAAACGCAGGACGCGCATAATCGATTTTAAGAGGGACAAGCTGGGCGTGCCCGGAAAAGTGGCTGCTATCGAATATGATCCTGGCCGCACAGCACGCATTGCTTTGATCTTTTATGCTGACGGCGAAAAGCGCTATATGCTCTGCCCGTTGGGACTGGGCGTTGGCGATACCATTCAAGCCGGGGAAAACGCTGAGGTCAAGCCGGGCAATAGCCTGCCTTTGGGCCTCATTCCGGCTGGTACCACGGTGCACAACCTGGAATTCGAACCCAACAAGGGTGGTCAGATAGTGCGTAGCGCCGGGACTTCGGCCCAGGTGCTGGGCAGGGAAGATAAATATACAATGGTTCGCCTGCCCTCCGGCGAAGTTCGCCGGTTTTTGAATGAATGCAGGGCTACTATCGGCCAGGTAGGAAACCTTGACCATCAGAATATAAAACACGGTAAAGCAGGACGGGTACGCTTGCTGGGGCGACGGCCCAAGGTCAGGGGATCGGCCATGAGTCCCCGCGACCATCCCCACGGCGGTGGCGAAGGCAGATCGCCGCGCGGTATGCCTCCCAAGACACCGCAGGGCAAGCCGGCGCTGGGGCACAGGACACGCGTGGGCAAGGTATCCGATAAATTGATCGTAAGGCGCCGCTACGCCGCGAAATAAAGAGGTAAATTAAAAATGTCACGTTCAGCGAGAAAGGGCCCGTACTGTCATCCCAAGCTGCTGAAAAAAATTGAAGCGCTCAATAAAACGGGCGAGAAACAGGTGATCAAGACCTGGGCACGGTCTTCCACGATCATGCCCGAAATGCTTGGCCACACAATTGGTGTGCATGACGGCAGGCGGCACGTGCCCATTTTTATAACGGAAAATATGGTAGGCCACAAGCTGGGCGAATTTGCCATGACCCGCACATTCCGCGGCCATGTTGGCAAGTCTGTAGCGGCAGCGCCGGTGAAGAAGAAATAAGCAGGTAAGAAATGAGAGTAGGAGCAGTAGCTAAAGATATAGGGATCCCTCCCCGCAAGATGAAACTTGTGGTGGATATGGTGCGGGGTAAGAAAGTCGAAGATGCCCTGAATATTCTGAAATTCACGCCCACCCCTGCGGCCAAAGTTATTGCCAAGGTGATAAAATCGGCGTCTTCCAATGCAGAGAATAATTTCCAGATGGATCCGTCCGAATTAAAGGTTGTTTATATCACGGCTGACGAAGCCCGGACGCTGAAAAGGTACAGACCCCAGGCCAGGGGCCGATTCAGTCCCATATTGAAGCGTGCAACGCATATCAAGGTTTTCGTCTCCGAGGAGGATAAATAAGTGGGACATAAAGTTCATCCCTACGGTTTCCGCATAGGGATCATACGTGGCTGGAAGGCCAAATGGTATGACGAGAAAAATTACCTGGAGACCCTGCATGACGATCTCAAGCTGCGTAAGGAGATCAAGCGCAGGCTGCGCGAGGGCGCGGTGGCAAGGGTCGAGATGGACCGGCAGGGGAATGATATAATTGTGACTATTTTCACCGCACGACCGGGTATTGTCATCGGACGTGGCGGTCAGCGTGCCGAGGAACTGAGGTCCGAGCTGGAGAAGCTTTGCGGTAAGAAGGTTAAATTATCCATAAAAGAAGTCGAGCAACCAGAGACAGAAGCCACGCTGGTGGCGCGCAACATCGCCGATTCCCTGGAACGGCGAATAGCCTTCAGACGCGCCATGAAACAGGCTGCCTTTAAGACTAGGCAGGCCGGCGCCAAGGGCATAAGGATAAGCTGCGCCGGCAGGCTGGGAGGCGCGGAAATAGCCAGGCGTGAAACTGTACGTGAAGGCCGATTACCTCTGCATACGCTGTGTGCAGATATTGATTACGGAGTTGCAGAGGCCGCTACCACTATGGGAAACATCGGCGTTAAAGTTTGGATTTACAAAGGCAACATTATCCCTGAAGTAAGGAGAGAAAGTGTTACAACCGAAACGAGTGAAGTATCGAAAGTGCCATAGAGGCCACCTGCGTGGCAAGGCACAATCCGGTAATACGATTACCTTCGGTGACTTCGGTATGCAGGCCGAGGAGGCCCACTGGATCACGTCGCGGCAGATCGAAGCGGCTCGTCGTGTTATTGTGCGTTACCTGCGCCGCGGCGGGCAGGTTTGGATACGGATCTTCCCCGATAAATCGGTCACCAAGAAGCCGGCCGAAACCCGTATGGGCAGCGGCAAGGGCGCTGTCGATCACTGGGTAGCCGTGGTTAAGCCCGGCAGAGTTATGTTTGAAATCGGTGGCATCAAGGAAAACATGGCTAAGGAAGCTCTAACCCTGGCTGCTTATAAATTGCCGATTAAAACCAGGTTTGTGGCACGTGAAACTCTCAAAGAAGAGGTAAAAGGTGAAACTCACTGAAATCAAAGCGTTAGGAAACGCTGAGCTACAAAAAAAATTGGAGGAAGCTCACCAGGAGCTGTTTAACCTGCGCTTCAAGCTGGCGACCAAGCAATTGGTCAACCACCGCGAGCTGCCCAAGGTCAGGAAAAAGATCGCCAGGATAAACACGATTATACGCGAACGGGAGCTTGGCAAGAAGTAAAAAATGGAAAAGAACCGTAAAACCAGAATAGGTAAAGTCACCAGCAACAAGATGCAAAAGACGGTGGTCGTTCGCGTTGACAACCTGCGCAGGCACCCTCTGTACCATAAGGTGGTCAGGCATTCCTCCAGTTTTAAGGCCCACGATGAGGACAACAAATGCAATGTCGGCGACGTGGTCAAGATCGTGGAAACGCGGCCGCTGTCCAAAGACAAGAACTGGCGGGTCGTGGAGATAATACAGAAAGCAGACATAGTCGGTGTCTTAAAGGACGATATGGCACAGGAAAACCAGGAGAGCTAAAGTGATCCAGCCAAATACCAGATTAAAAGTTGCAGATAACACGGGTGCACGCCAGGTGATGTGCATAGGAGTACCGGGAGGTACCCGCAGGCACTATGCTTCTGTGGGAGATGTAATCACCTGCAGCGTCAAACGCGCCATACCGGGAGGGGTGGTCAAGAAAGGTGACGTCGTCAAGGCTGTCATCGTAAGGATCGCCCAGCACCACCATAGACCGGATGGTTCCTACGTGCGTTTCGATGACAATGCCGCTGTAATACTTGACGACAAGGGTAATCCCAAGGGTACCCGTATATTCGGGCCGGTAGCGAGAGAGCTGAGGGATAAGAATTTTATGAAGATTATTTCCCTGGCGCCCGAGGTGCTGTGATATGAAGATTCGTAAAAATGACAACGTGTTGATCATAGTCGGCAAGGATAAAGGGAAAAAGGGCAAGGTGCGCAAGGCCATGCCCGATAAAGACAGTGTAATTGTTGAAGGATTTAACCTGATCAAACGTCATTCCAAGACAAAGGGAAAAACGCGGCAGGCCGGCATTATCGAGCTGGAGGCGCCCATAAAGGTTTCCAATGTGATGATTATTTGCAACAAGTGCAACAAGCCTGCCCGGCTGGGATACAGGGAGCTTGAAGACGGCAACAAGGCCAGGTTCTGCCGCAGTTGCAACGAGATCATTGACTAAATTGAGGTAACCAGATAATGGTAAGACTGAAAGAAAGATATAATAAAGAGATTGTGCCGCAGCTGATAAAGAAGTACGGCTACCGCAATATTATGGAAGTTCCCAGGGTCAACAAGATCGTTCTCAACCTGGGTATGGGTGAATCGCTGGTCAACCCCAAAGCCATGGAGGCCGCAGGAAAAGACCTGACGACCATCGCCGGTCAGCACGCGGTAATTACCAAGGCCAAGAAATCCATCGCTGCCTTCAAGCTGCGGGAGGGCACACCTATCGGCATGATGGTCACTCTTCGGGATAAAAGGATGTACGAATTCCTGGATAAGCTGGTTAGCGTGGTTCTTCCCAGAATACGCGACTTCCAGGGCGTGCCGCGCGATGCTTTCGACGGGCAGGGCAATTACACGCTGGGCCTGAAAGAGCAGATCGTGTTCCCCGAGATTGAGTACGACAAAGTGGACAAGACCAGGGGACTTGAGATAACGATAGTTACATCGGCGAAGACGGACGAGGACGGCAGGCATCTGCTGGAGGCCATCGGTATGCCGTTCAAGAAAAATTAGTAGGGTTTAAATATGGCGAAGTTATGCAAGATAAATAAGGCAAACCGGCCACCCAAGTACAAGGTGCAGCAGCATAGCCGCTGCAAGCTGTGCGGCAGACCAAGGGCGTATATGCGCAAGTTCGGCATATGCCGTATTTGCTTCCGCACACTGGCCCTCAACGGCGAACTGCCGGGGGTACGGAAATCGAGCTGGTAATATAGTTAGCGGAGTTGTTTATCAATGGTTACTGATCCGATTGCTGATTTGTTGACCCGGGTGCGCAATGCTGCCATGGCACGCCATGACAGCGTGAATGTCCCTGCCTCCAAGATGAAAATCGCGGTTGCTAAAATCCTTAGGGATGAGGGATTTATCTCAGATTTTTCCATCGTAAAAGGCGAACCACAGCGCATGATTAAAATTACGCTTAAATATATCGATAAGCAGCCTGCTTTCATAGGCCTTGAGCGCGTGAGTAAGCCTGGACTCAGGATATACTCCGGGAAAAAGGAGATACCCAGGGTCTATGGCGGCCTCGGCATCGCTGTCATCTCAACCTCTAAGGGACTGATGACCGGCCAGGAGGCCTGGAAGAAAAACATAGGCGGCGAAGTGTTATGTTACGTATGGTAATTGAATTCAGTGAGGTGAACCCGTGTCTCGTATAGGACGGATGCCTGTACCTGTGCCTGCCGGCGTCAAGATCAAGATCGTCGGCACAGAGGTTACTGTTGAAGGCAGCAAAGGCAAGCTGACCCGCGAATTCCACCCGGATATCACGATTAAGCAGGAAAGCGGGAATTTGATCGTGACACGCCCGACCGATAACCGGCAGCACCGCTCGCTGCACGGTCTGAGCAGGTCGCTGCTTGCCAATATGGTGGACGGTGTCACCAAAGGTTTTGAGAAGAACCTCGAGTTGAGCGGTGTCGGTTACAGGGCAGTGAAAGAGGGCGACAAGCTGAAGCTGCAAATAGGCTACAGCCACCCCGTGGAATTCGACCCGCCCAAGGGTATAGATATCATTGTCGCGGGGACCAACAAGATCCGCATAGTCGGTGTCGATAAGGAACTCGTTGGCGAAACGGCAGCTGAAATCAGGCGTATACGCATTCCTGACGCCTACAAGGGCAAGGGTGTCAAATATGCCGGTGAAAGGCTTCGCCTTAAGCCCGGCAAGGCCGGCAAGACCGCCACGAAAGGGAAATAATAATGGCTAAAGTAAGTTCGAATGTAGCCCGTAAAAGGCGCCACAAGCGCATCAGGAACACGGTCGTTGGAACCCCTGGTCAGCCCAGATTGTGTATCTTCCGCAGCCTGAGCAATATTTATGCACAGGTAATCGATGATGCCAGCGGCAATACCCTTGCCTCGGCAAGCAGCCTGGGAGCAGAATTGCAGGAACAGTTAAAGGGCAAGAACAAGACCCAGGTTGCCGAGCTGGTGGGATCAGAGCTGGCCAAGGGCGCCAAGGAAAAAGGTGTAAGCCACGTTGTGTTCGACCGCGGCGGCTACAAATACCATGGCCGGGTTAAAGCGCTGGCTGAAGCGGCGCGCAAAGCCGGGTTAAAATTCTGAGGATTTGAGTATGAAAGCAGCGACTAAGATGCATACCATTATGCCAAGGGTGGATATCAGTGATATGGAATTCACCGAGAAGCTGGTATCACTGGACCGCGTGACCAAGGTGGTCAAGGGCGGCAAAAATATGCACTTCCGCGCACTCGTGGTCGTCGGCGATGGCAAAGGACACGTGGGCGTCGGCCTGGGCAAGGCACGGGAGGTCCCCGAGGCCATCCGCAAAGCGGGAGTATCGGCTAAAAAGAGCGTTATCAGCGTCGTTTTTAAGGACAAGACTATTCCCCACGAGAGCTTTTCCAAGTTTGGAGCAGCCCGAGTGCTGCTTAAGCCGGCCCCTCCGGGCACCGGCGTCATTGCCGGCGGCGGCGTACGCGCCGTAGTCGAGGCAGCGGGCGTCAGGGACATATTGACTAAATCCCTTGGATGCTCGAATCCGGTCAACGTGACCAGGGCGACCATCCTGGCACTGGCTAACCTGAGGGATTTCAAGGAGAGCCTCAAGCGAAGGAAAGGATTGCAGGGGGACGAGGAGAATCAGGCACGTGGCTAAGATACGTATCAAGTGGATAAAAAGCGATATTGGATATGCCGGCGACCAGAGAAGGACTCTCAGGGCGCTGGGTTTTCACAGGCTGAACGAAGTGGTCGAAAAAGAGGATACACCCGTCATCAGGGGCATGATAAACAAAGTCAGCCATATGCTTGAAATAGAAGAGAACGAACATGGATCAAAGTAATTTAAAACCCCCGGCAGGGGCTAAACACAAGAAAAAGCGTGTTGGCTGCGGCGATGGCAGCGGGCACGGCACGTTTTCTACACGCGGGTGCAAAGGACAGAAGTCGCGTTCCGGAAGGGACCTGCGCCCTGGATTTGAAGGCGGCCAGCTGCCGATTATCAGGAGGTTGCCCTGGACCAGGGGATTTACCAATGTAGCCAAGAAAGAGTATAGCCTGGTCAATGTGGGAGAACTGAAGAAATTTGACGCGGACACCGAGGTGAATACTGAGATATTGGTCCAATCGGGCCTGGTAAAATCGGCGGCCCTGCCTGTCAAGATACTCGGCAACGGTGAATTGGACAGGGCACTTACAGTCAAGGCTAATAAGTTTTCAGGGGTTGCCAGGAGCAAGATCGAAGCGGCCGGCGGCAAGGTGGAGGAGATCTAAATATGCCGCAGACCCAGTCAAGGCCTCGCCTGATCCAGGCAATGATAGATGCCTTCTCCCTGCCTGACCTCAGGCAAAAGCTTATCTTTACCGTGGCAATGCTGATTGTCTTCAGATTTATTGCCCATGTACCCATACCCGGCGTGGACCTTGCTCAACTTCAAGATATTTTCGACCGCAGTCAGCTGCTGGGCATGCTCGACCTTTTCAGCGGCGGGGCCATGAGATATTTCAGCGTAGCTGCAATGGGCGTATATCCCTATATCACCTCATCGATCATAATGCAGCTTTTAGTGCCGGTTATTCCCGCGCTGCGCAGACTCTCGGAAGAAGGAGAATCCGGCAGGAACAGGATCAATCAGATAACTCACTGGCTGACCATACCGCTGGCAGCGCTGCAGGGATTCGCCCAGCTCCAGCTTTTACGCAGCCAGGGTGGCGTACTGGAGGCCGGTCCGCTGGAGACGGTGGCCATCGTGGCATCGCTGACTGCCGGCACCATGATATGTGTATGGCTGGGTGAGCTCATCACAGAGAGGGGTATCGGCAACGGTGTCTCTATCATTATTTTCGGCGGCATTATCGCCGGACTGCCGGAACAGATAGGCCGCGGTATGATAGCCAAGGACAACTGGGCGGGTGTCGGCGTATTCATACTCCTGGCGCTGGCTACCGTTGTTTTAATCGTTATTTTTACAGAAGGACATCGCCGCATACCGGTACAATATGCCCGCACAGCTTTTCGCGGTGGCAAGATGTATCGCCAGGCCGGATCTACCTATATACCGTTGCGTGTTAACATGGCGGGCATGATCCCACTGATCTTCGCCATGTCTCTCATGATATTCCCCGGTACCATAGCCAGCTACTTAGCAGCGCCCGCGGGGCAGGATCCTAATTTTGCCAATACAATTATGGAATGGTTCAATCCCAGTACACCTTTGCCCATCGGCCTCTTCTACTGGGTGTTATACTTCGTGCTGGTCGTTGGTTTCACGTTCTTCTACACCATGGTTATATTCGAGCAGATGGACCTGGCGCGTACCCTGCAGCGGCAGGGAGGATTCATTCCGGGCGTTCGGCCGGGCAAGCCCACCACGGACTACCTGAATGGCGTCACCAACCGTTTGACCTGGGGCGGCGCCCTTTTCCTGGCCATCGTGGCTATTATGCCGTTTTTCGCAAGTGAGATTACTAACGCGTCGGTGATGACGCTTTCCAGCACGGCCATACTGATTGTGGTAGGCGTGGCGCTGGATACCATGAAGCAGATAGAGGCGCAGCTTACCATGCGGCGCTATGAAGGTTTCTTAAAGTAAGGAGGATTTGAAAATGTTCTTCATATTGCTTGGAGCGCCCGGGGCAGGAAAGGGTACCCAGGCAGATATTATAGTGAAAGAGATGTCGTTGCCCCATGTTGCGTCGGGCGATCTTTTCAGGCATGCGCTGAAGAACGGGACCGACCTGGGAAAGCAGGCTGAATCTTATATGAAGGCAGGCAAACTGGTGCCTGACGAGATAACCATCAAGATGATCCTCGAGAGGATTGCTAAAGACGATTGCAAGAACGGATGTGTTTTCGATGGTTTCCCCCGTACGCTCGAACAGGCCAGGGCGCTGGACGTCGCGCTGGATAAGCAGGGCAAATCGATTGAGAAGGCCATCTATATCGAGGTGCCCGAGAGCGTACTGCTCGATAGGCTGACCGGACGCTGGGTATGCCGGACCTGCCAGGCTCCCTTCCATCAAATTAACCAGCCGCCCAAGAAGAAGGGTGTGTGCGATAAGTGTGAAGGCGATCTTTACCAGAGGGCTGACGATAAGGAAGAGACTATCAAAGAGCGCCTGAAGGTATATTTCACTCAGACCATGCCGCTGCTTGAATACTATGATAAGAAAGGCAGGCTTTTCAGGTGCAACGGCAATCAGCACATAGACGAGGTGGGCAAAGATATCGTCAAGTTTCTTAAAGGGGTGAAGCAGAAGAAGTAATGACCATCATTAAATCGGCCGAAGAGATCGCTGTAATGCGACAGGCCGGCAGGATTGTAGCGATAGTGTTGCAGAGAATGAGCCAAGCAGTTAAACCGGGCATTAAGACGCGGCAGCTCAACGACCTGGCCGAAAAAGAATTAGGCAGGTGGAAAGAGGCTAAAGCGTCGTTCAAAGGCTATAACGGTTTTCCTGCCAGTATATGTGTATCGGTAAACGATGAGGTCGTCCATGGGATACCCGACGGCAGGGTACTGAAAGAAGGCGATATAGTATCGCTGGATTTCGGAGTCATATATAGAGGATTCCAGGGCGATGCCGCAGTTACGGTTGGTGTTGGCCAGATCAGTCCTGAAGCAACGCGTTTGCTTGAAGTTGCCCGGGCATCCCTGACGCAGGGTATAACAGCCGCACGCCAGGGAGGGACACTGGGGGACATCGGGGCAGCCATTCAGACCTACGCGGAACAGAGGGGTTACAGCGTGGTCCGGGAATATTCAGGGCACGGAATCGGCAGGGATATGCACGAGGACCCGCTGGTGCCCAACTTCGGCAACAAAGGCGAGGGACTCAAGCTGAAAGAGGGTATGACACTGGCGCTTGAGCCGATGGTAAATGCCGGCGGCTGGAGGACACGACAGAACGCCAATGGCTGGACGGTGCACACTGCCGACAGCAGCCTTTCGGCGCATTTTGAGCATACTATAGCAATCAGGAGCGGCGATGCCGAGATCCTGACCGTACCGTAAGATCAATATATGGATAAAAAAGAAGCAATCGAAGTCGAAGGAACCGTAATTGAATCATTGCCCAATGCTACTTTCAGGGTGGAGTTGGCCAACGGTCACAGGGTTCTAGCTCATATATCGGGGAAAATGCGCAGACACTACATTAGAATATTGCCGGCGGACAAAGTACTGGTAGAACTGTCACCTTACGATCTTACGAGAGGCAGGATAACCTACCGTTTCAAGTGACACAAAAGAATATTGTTTTGACATAAAGTGAATAAAGGATTATATTAGTAAGCGGTTTTTTTTTGGAAACGAGGACATATCGGAAATGAAGGTCAGAGCTTCAGTTAAGAAACGTTGTGAAAAGTGCAAAATAATCCGTCGTCGCGGCGTTGTGCGGGTGATTTGCGTTAATCCCAAGCATAAGCAGCGGCAGGGATAGTCGCAGGAGTTAAGTAGAACATGGCTCGTATTGCAGGCGTAGACATTCCGAGGGAAAAGCAGGTACTTTTCTCTATACAGTATATCCATGGTATCGGACCGAGCATCAGCAAAAGGATATTGAAGACGCTGAAGATTGATCCGACCAAGAAGGTCAAAGACCTTACTGATGAAGAGGTCAGCCGCATACGTGAAAGGATAGACAAGGATTACAACGTAGAAGGTGAGCTACGCAAAGAAGTCACCATGAATATCAAGCGGTTGATAGAGATTGGCAGCCGCCGGGGGATAAGGCACAAGAGGAACCTGCCGGTGAGGGGACAGAGGACGCGTACCAATGCGCGTACCAAGCGTGGAGCCAAGAAGACTGTCGCTGGGCGCGGGCAGAAGCGCGGCGCTACCAAGAAGTAAAGGAGTAACCATTTAACATGCCGCAGAAAAAGAAGGTCAGGACAAAGAAGCGTGAACGGAAGCTGGTACATGAAGGCAAAGCCTTTGTGACATCAACTTTTAACAATACCATCATTACGTTGACAGACGCCAAGGGCGGCGTGATCTCCTGGGGAAGTTCAGGCACCGCTGGATTTAAAGGTTCCCGCAAGGGCACCCCGTATGCTGCCCAGATGGCTGCGCAGGGGGCTGCCGCCAAGGCGAAGGAACACGGCCTGCGACAGGTGGAGGTCTTCGTACGCGGCCCGGGCAGCGGGCGCGAAGCCGCAATACGGGCTATCCAGGCCTCAGGCATCGTGGTGTCCGGGATACGGGACGTGACGCCCGTGCCGCATAACGGATGCAGGCCAAGAAAGAGAAGGCGAGTATAAAAGATGGCGAGATATACAGAAGCTTATTGTCGTTTGTGCCGTCGTACAGGCACCAAGCTCATGCTGAAGGGCGAGAGGTGCTTTACGGAGAAGTGCGCTCTCGAGCGCAGGGATGCTCCTCCCGGCCCCCATGCAGCGGGCAGGAAGCGACGGCCCAAGGTGACCGAACTGGGCATGCAACTTATGGAAAAACAGAAGGCCAAGTATACTTATGGTACGTTAGAGCGACAGTTCCACCGCTTTTTCGAGGAGGCATCGAGGGCGCAGGGAATCACCGGCGAAAACCTCGTGATATTACTCGAGCGGAGGCTGGATAACGTGGTATTTCGCCTGGGGTTTGCTGATTCGCGTAGCCAGGCCAGACAGGTCGTGCGCCATGGGCATATCAGGCTCAATGGTCGCAGGACCGATGTCCCGTCCTGCCTGGTTAAAACAGGTGACGTGATCGAGTGGCGCAAGGAGAGTGCGAAGAGCGAGTACTATAAGACACTGGTTGAAAAAATTGAAGATAAAGACGTGCCGGCGTGGCTGTCACTGGAAAAAGAGAATATGACAGGCCGAGTTCTATCGCTGCCGGCCGCTGGCGAGATAAAAACGAATTTCAACGAGAAAGCGATCGTGGAATTCTATTCCCGATAGGAGGATTTTTGGTTCAATTAGCTCTACCAAAAATTGAATGTACCGAATACCGTGAGAATTACGGGAAATTCGTTGCCGAGCCGCTGGAGAGAGGGTTTGGCGTAATACTGGGCAACAGCATCCGACGCGTGCTCCTCAGTTCTCTGCGCGGTGCAGCTATCACCTCCGTTCTGATCGAAGGTATCACACAGGAATTCAGCACCATCCCCAATATGAAAGAGGATGTGACCGAATTTCTGATGAATCTGCGTGACATACGCATCAAACTTCTTTCCAAGGACGCTGAAACAGGCAAGATGATGCTCAAGGTTAAGGGAAAGGCCGACCTGAAGGCCGGCGATATAGTAATAGAAAACCCGACCGATTTCGAGATAGTCAATCCCGGTCTTTACCTGGCGACTCTCGATTCCAGTGAAGCTAAACTGAATATTGAGTTCACGGTTAAGGAAGGCAAGGGATATCAACCGGCGAGGGCGGGTGATAGCGTCGGCATAATCGTTACCAGCGAGGGGACGAGCAAGGAGATGTCCATAGACGCGATTTTCTCTCCCGTCACGCGTGCCAATTACGCTGTTGAGAGCAGCGGCCCGGGCCAGGGAACGGGTAAAGAAAGACTGACGCTGGAGATCTGGACTGACCATACTGTAGATCCGATCGAAGCTTTGTCTGAGGGCGTGGCCGTACTTATTGAGCAGTTCAATTGTTTCACCGGCCTGGCCAGGACCATTGCAGATAAAGAGGAAAGTGAAGCCTGGCAGAAATCGATACCCGCGGACGTTTACAATATGCCGCTGGAAAAACTCAACCTCTCGACACATACATACAACAGTCTGCGGCGCGGAGGAATAACGATGACCGGCCAGCTACTGGAGAAGGGCCTGGATGGCCTGATGTCGCTGGGTGGATTCGGCGTTAAATCGAGGGAGGAAGTAGAGGTCGTATTAAAGGACCTGGGAGTCGAGTCGTCGGGCGCCTCCGTTGAGAAAGATAAAAAGAAGAAGGGGCGCGTTAAGAGTGCCGATACTGAAGGTGACAGCGAATGAGACACAGGTTATCAGGAAGAAAACTGGGCAGACCGGCGGCACAACGCTGGTCTTTATATCGCAACCTTGTTACGGACCTGCTGAATTACGGCAAGATAACTACCACGCTGCCCAAGGCGAAGGAAGCCAGGGCACTGGCTGACAAAATGATCACCCTGGGCAAAGAGGGAAGCCTTGCATCGAGAAGGCGGGCATTGGCCTTTATCTTCAATGAGCAGGTTGTCGAAAAAGTATTTAGCGAGTACGCACCGAGATACAAATCGCGCCCGGGCGGCTATACACGTGTTTTAAAGCTTGGATCCCGCGAAGGTGACCGGGCGCCCATGGCGCTCATAGAAATGGTGGAGTAAGATTCACTTCCGCGGTGGAGATCTTTAACAAGTTAAGAAAAGTTGTTCTCGTGGTCGAATATGACGGCGGACGTTATTTCGGCTTTCAGTGGCAGAAGGATCAGCCTACTATCCAGGATGAACTGGAGAAGGCTATTTTGAAGCTAACCAACGAGGAGCGGAGAGTTATCGCTGCCTGCAGGACAGATACCGGCGTCCATGCCAGAGGCCAGGTGGTTAGCTTCAGGACGGGATCTGCGTGGCCGGTTAAAGTGTTTGTCAGTGGATTAAACCATTACCTGCCACGGGATATCTCGGTTCTCAAGGCCGGCGCAGTTTCAGCCAGGTTCAATGTAATGAAAGATGCTGTAAGCCGCGAATACCGGTACCAGATATTGAACAGGAGGTCGCGCGCATCCCTGGGAAATGATATTTATTACCACGTGGCAACAGAGCTTGATGCCGGGCGGATGGACCTGGCCAGCAAACTGCTCATAGGCGAGCATGATTTTGCTTCATTTGTCACAGAGTGGGACAGGGAGGAGAGTACGGTACGCACTATTTACGATGCGGGAGTTAAGCGGGAGGGCGAAGTTGTAGCCTTCAGCGTCAGAGCCAAATCGTTCTTGACGCACCAGGTGCGCAACATGGTGGGCACCCTGGTACGGGTCGGGACGGGGAAAATGGGGATCGAGGAATTTGAAAGTATATTTGAGATGAAAAAATTGAGCCTGGCCGGGCCGACAGCGCCGGCGCACGGCCTTTGCCTGATAAAAGTTATTTACGCTGATAATTCGGAGTTTAAATATGAAAACCTATGCACCTAAAGCAAGTGAAATCGAAAGGAAATGGCATCTGGTGGACGCCAGCGGCCAGATATTGGGCAGGCTGTGCGCCCAGATTGCAAAACTCCTTATCGGAAAGCACAAGGCCATGTTCGCCAATAATACGGACACAGGCGATTTCGTGGTGGTCATTAATGCTGAAAAGATAAGGGTCACAGGGAAAAAGCTCACAGACAAGTCCTATTTCAGGTATTCCGGCTACCCGGGCGGCATCAGGTCCGTGACGCTGGGTGAGATGCTGCAAAAGCACCCGGAGCGCGTAATAGAGCATGCTGTGAAGGGCATGCTGCCCAACAGCAGGTTGGGCAGGACCATGTACAAGAAATTGAAAGTATATGCCGGCGACAAGCACCCTCACCAGGCGCAGCTGGCCGGCGTAAAAGAATCTGACAAAGGGAGCACCGGCAAATGAGTACAACAACATATCACCGCGGAACTGGCAGAAGGAAGTGCGCCATAGCGCAGGTTAAATTATCTTCCGGATCGGGCAACATCGTAATCAACGGTAAGCCATATCAGCAACTTTTCACCCTGATCGACCACAGGCGCATGATCGAGTTGCCTTTTACTGTCACCGACACCGTCGGAAAATATAATGTAGAGATAAGAGTTATCGGCGGCGGCATGACAGGCCAGGCGGGCGCCATCAAGCACGGCATAGCCCGTGCCCTGGTTGACCTTAACGAAAGCTTCAAGAGTCCGCTACGGCAACACGGCCTGCTGACCCGCGATTCTCGCATCAAGGAACGTAAGAAATACGGACTCAAACGCGCTCGCAAGGCGCCGCAGTACACCAAGCGTTAAAGCCTCGATACAACAAAAGGGCCCGCTTCAATTGAAGCGGGCCCTTTTTATTTACGGGATTGAATATAGCTCACTCGCCTGGCGCAATTAGAGGCTATACCACGGCCTGAGCCAACTTGAGTTGCCGGGCGCTTGCCTCCGCTATTTTGCGGAAGTGAAAGCCGTAGATGGCCATGGACATCGATAATGAGAACGAACGCGGGCGTTTAAATGCTGTCCAGAACAACAGGTCCCAGAAATGCCAGCGTTCCTTTCCCTGGACTCCCAGCACCCAGAGCGATTTGAAAAACGCCCCCATATTCTGGGACTTCATAACCGAGATCTTCCGCCGTTTGGGCTGGTACTCCCGCAGGAATGTCTTTACCCGTGCGTAATACTGGTTGGGCGCGTAGATCGTATTGATTATTCTACGGTAGCCGTCCATCAGCTTGTTAACATTCATTTTCGGCACGAAATTGATGGACATGTCGGTATTATTGCCCGAGAAACTGCCTGTGAGGCGGTTCTCGCTTTCGAGGCGCTTATGCAGGCGCGTGCCGCTGGGCGCATGCAGCAGGCCCACCATAGCCGTCACTACGCCGCTTTTCTGAACGAAATTAATGATGTCCTGGAAGATGGACACCGGATCGCTGTCGAATCCTACTATGAACCCGCCCTGCACCTCCAGGCCGGAGTGCTGAAGCTTCTTCACCGCGGCGATCAGGTCGCGGCTCGAGTTCTGGGATTTGCCGCACTCGGTAAGACTATCTTTATTGGGGGATTCTATACCGATGAACACCATGTTGAAATTGGCCCTTGTCATGAGTTTCATCAGTTCGTTGTCATCGGCCAGGTTGATGGACGTCTGCGTGTGGAAGGAAAAGGGGAAATGCCTCTTCTGTGACCATTCGATGATGGCCGGCAGCATCTCGGCTTTAAGCTTCTTCTTATTGCCGATGAAATTGTCATCCACGATAAAGACGCTGTCCCGCCAGCCAGTCGCATAAAGCGCATCCAACTCCCGAATCATCTGCTCGCGTCCCTTGGTGCGGGGCATGTGTCCGTTGAGCACTACGATATCGCAGAACTCGCAGTCGTAGGGACAGCCGCGTGAATACTGGACTACCATGGATGAGTACTTCTTTTTTTGGACCAGGTCCCAGCGCGGTACCGGTGTGATATTGATATCAGGCCGGACCTTGGAAGAATACATCCTTTGCAGGCAGCCCTTTTCCAGGTCTGCGAGGAAGGGGGGCAGGGTGATTTCAGCCTCGTCCAGTACGAAATGGTCCACGCAGGAGAATTCCTCGTGCTGTGTGGTGAATAACGGTCCGCCGGCCACCACTGTCGCGCCCAGCTTCTTGCAGTGCTTGATAACGGTTTTAGCTGAGTCCTTCTGCACCACCATGGCGCTGATAAAAACCATGTCAGCCCACTTGATGTCCTTATCGCTCAACCGCCCTGTGTTCATATCCACCAGTTTCAGTTCCCATCCGGTGGGGAGCATGGCCGCTACCGTCAGCAGGCCGAGGGGTGGGAAGGCCGCCTTTTTGGAAACGAACTTAAGGGCATGTTTGAAGCTCCAGAAGGTATCGGGGTATTCGGGATAGATTAAAAGTATCTTCTTATTTATACGCATCACTAAGTATGACCCTCCAGGATCATTTAAGCAAAGTATACTTAGACTATCGGGTAAGGGATATAGGTATCGTCACCTATTTAGAGGGGCAACTATTTTTCCTCGGCCAATCTCTTCTTGAGCAGATCTATCTCGGGAATCGGGCTGGGATCAATACCGTTGAGCATCGCCAGGTAGTAGCTGACCCAATCACCCAGCAGCACAAGGCTCATGACATGCTTGAGGGCGTTGCCTCCGTGGCTTTCTACATACTGGTGGGGAATATTACGTTGATCTAAAAGCTCGCCGGTGATCTTATAGCGGATGAGCGTGCGTGGATGCAGGGACTGGCATCGCAGGAAAACGACGTACATGCTTTCGGCCGAGTCCACCGGGTATTGATAACCCAGGACTGCATTATGATTGAGCTCGGGCAGGGTTTCGAAGAAGGCCCATTGCTTGCTGTTTTCGTTGATCTGGGTTTTCCACCTGCGGGCAACGTCGGTAAGTATACCGGCGCCATAAATGACGGCAATCTTCCCATGTAGCCGGGCGGCCAGCATCTTGGCCTGGTTGCGCTCGGCCGGGCTGTCTTCCTGCCAGCTTGCTTCGAGTGTTTCCAGAGCCCTGACCAGGCTATTTACATCCGCCGCTTCGGCACTTGTAAAGCCCAGGCTTTGCATTATAGCCAGCAGGGGTAGGAAACTATACCCCAGGGCGGCGCGGGGTGGAGAAGCGTGCTGTATAACGAAAAACGGCACATCGTTTTCGCGGGCCAATTCCATCAGCCTGCCTCCTGTCGAGATAACGAGTTTCTTGCAGTCAGCTTTCAGCGCCCGGGTGAATCCCGAGATAGTTTCCTCGGTATTGCCGGAATAGCTGGCCCCGATGACGAGTGTTCTGTCATCGACCCACGCGGGCAGATCATAATCGCGGTGCACCAGCACAAGCGGGCGGCTCAAGCGGGCAGCCAGCCCCTTGAGCAGGTCCCCGCCGATGGCCGAGCCACCCATGCCCAGTATCACAACCTTATCGATATCAGAGTAGCCGGAAGGTAGTTTAAACTTGCTGGCTTTATCCCAGGCCTGGCGGCACTGGTCGGGGAGGCCGCGTATCTGCGCTCCCATTCCGAATTTATCCAAGGAAGTGTAAACGGAACTGTCATCCAGGTTTATCATAGCTCATACCCCCACCATCTCCTGGCCATATTGAATTAGTCTCTGTACCTCATCCATAGAACTGCACTCGGCGTAGATGCGCACCAGCGGTTCGGTGCCTGAGAAGCGTACCAGCAGCCACGAGCCGTCCTCCAGCTTGTAACGGAATCCGTCGCGAGTATCCAGCTTCACGACCTTGTGCGCTCCGATCTTCGAGACGGACGCTGCCGATAATTTAAGTAACATCTGCTGTTTTATTTCGTCGGTGGTGTGGATGTCCAGCCTGTCGTAGTAATGCGGCCCGACCTTTTTAAACAGGTTTGCCAGCAATTGTGAGGGCGACTTGCCCGTCCTGACGATGTAATCGATAAAATAGAGACCGGCCAGCATACCGTCTCTCTCAGGAATATGTCCGCGGAAACCGTAGCCCCCGCTCTCTTCACCGCCCAGCAAGGCCTTTTCCCTGATCATTACGGGCGCCACATATTTGAATCCCACACGCTCCTCGAAGACCGGCACGTTATACATCTCGCCGATAGTAGAAATCATATCGGTTGAAGTCAGCGTCTTAACCAGCGCGCCGCGCTCTTTGCGCACGTCCAGTAAATACATGGCAAGCAGCGCGAATACTTCCTGCGTGGTCATGAAACGGCCGTTCTCGTCTATGATGCCGATACGGTCGGCGTCGCCGTCTGTGGCGAATCCGACCGCCGCGTTGTCCCTGATGACCTGCCTGGCCAGCTTGCTCAGGTTTTTACTGATGGGCTCCGGCTGTATACCCGGGAAAAGCGGATTGCGCACCCGGTTAATCTCGTGTATCTCGATCTGGCCTCCTCCCAGCAGGCTCTTGAAATAACCGATGCCGGCGCCGAACATGGAATCCACGACGATTTTGAGCCTGTTTTGCTTGAGGGCCTCGATATTTATCAGACGGTTGAGATGCCGTTCATAGGCATGGTACGGATCGTGATAGGTGACAATCTTTTTCTTGAACGCTTCGGCAAGGTCGAGCCGCTTCACTGACCCCTTATCAACAGCAGCGTTGGCGGATTCTTCGATCTGCGCGATGACTTCAGTGGGTGCGCTGGAGCCGCTGGCGACCTTGTACTTGAAACCGTTATAGTTGGCCGGGTTATGGCTGGCTGTGATCATGATTGCGCCGTCCGCCTTGAGGGCCGTCACTGTATAGCTGGTGACCGGTGTGGGAGAGGGCCTGGGCAAAAGAAAAACCCTGATGCCGTTGCCTGCCAGTACCTCTGCTGACGCGGCAGCAAACTCATCAGAGCCGAAGCGGGTGTCGAAACCTATGACGATGCTTCCCTTGAGTGCACCTGCACCCTTCAGAAAATCCGCAACGCCCTGAGCGCAGGCACGCACGTTGTCAAAGGTGAAATCTTCGGCAATGACAGCCCGCCAGCCGTCGGTGCCGAACTTGATCTTCGGCGCCATAATCTATACCCCTGCTTCAGCCTTTAAAATCCTGGCTTTATCGGTCTTCTCCCAGGGAAATTTGACGTCAGTGCGGCCGAAATGGCCGTAGGATGCTGTGGCCCGGTAGATAGGCCTGCGCAGATCGAAGTACCTGATGATGGCCTCGGGCCGCATATCGAAATGCTTATGGATGAGCTTGAGTATGGTGGCATCGGAGATTTTTCCGGTGCCGAAGGTTTCGATGGACACCGACAGGGGGTGCGCCACACCGATGGAATAGGCCACCTGCAGTTCCAGCCTGTCGGCCAACCCCGCAGCTACACAATTTTTGGCGATATAACGCGCCATATACGTGGCCGAGCGGTCAACCTTGGTGGGGTCCTTGCCGGAGAACGCGCCGCCTCCGTGGCGGGCATAGCCACCGTAAGTATCCACCAGCAGCTTGCGGCCTGTGAAACCGGTATCGGAAACGGGCCCGCCCACCTCGAAACGTCCCGCGCTGTTAACGTATATCTTGGTGTTTTTATCCATCATATCGGCGGGGATGACCGGCTTGATTACCTTCTGGATGATATCATGGCGGATGGTGTCGTTATCAGGCTCAGGATCGTGGTGGGCGCCGATGACCACCGCCTCGATCCTTTTCGGCTTGCCGTAGCTATATTCCACGGTCACCTGTGATTTGCCGTCCGGCCGAAGGTAGGGGATGACGCTCTTTTTACGGACTTCGGCCAGGCGCTGGGCAAGCTTATGCGCCAGCGCGATAGGCAAAGGCATAAGCTCTGCGGTCTCGTTGCAGGCATAGCCGAACATCATTCCCTGGTCTCCGGCGCCGGTCAGGTCCAGCTCGTCCACTTTCTTGCCGCTGGCCCTCACCTCCAGCGCCTTGCTTACGCCGGCGTTGATATTAGGCGACTGCTTTTTAATGGATACTATGGTGGCAAGGCTCTGATAGTCGAATTGAAACTCGGGTTTAGTGTATCCTATTTCCTTCACAACTTGTCTTACCACTTCGGGTATCTCGACATAAGTCCTGGTCGTTATTTCACCGAGGACGATCACCAGTCCGATGGTGACAGCCACTTCACAGGCTACCCTGGATTTGGGGTCGCCCTTGATCATGGCATCGAGTATGCCGTCAGCAACCTGGTCGCAGAGTTTATCGGGATGCCCCTCTGTAACCGATTCAGATGTAAAGAAATACTTGGGTGACCGCATGAATGTGTTTTTCATCGTTGCTCCTTGTGATTTATGTTCCCTCTTCCCAGCTTCCCAGGTACTTTTGCTGCTCACGTGTGAGCTTGTCTATGGCAATGTCCATCGATTTCAGCTTTAGCCTGCCGACCTCGTTATCGGTCTCCAGCGGGACCGGGTAAACATCGGGTTTTAACCTGCCCTTATTTTTTACCAGGTATTCCAGCCCCAGGGCCTGGTTGGCAAAACTCATATCCATGACGCTGGCAGGGTGACCTTCGGCCGCCGCCAGGTTGATCAGCCGCCCTTCGCCCAGCAGATATACGCGCCTGTTCCCGGCCAGTTTGTACTCATCCACGAACTGCCTGGTGCGCCGCCTGGAGACCGCCATTTTTTCCAGTGCCGGTATGTTGATCTCCACGTTGAAATGACCGCTGTTGGCGAGTATGGCGCCATCCTTCATCCTGGCGAAATGCGCCCTGTCTATTACATGGCGATTGCCGGTAAGTGTGATGAAAACATCACCCAGCGCGGAGGCATCCAACAGGGGCATGACCTGAAAGCCATCCATGGCTGCTTCCAGCGCGCTTATTGGGTCTATCTCGCAGACGATGACGCGGGCGCCCATTCCGTCTGCACGACGGGCCACGCCGCGGCCGCAGTAGCCGTAGCCTGCCACCACCACAACCGTGCCTGCCCAGAGAATGTTAGTGGCCCGCGTGATGCCGTCCATGGTGCTCTGCCCCGTTCCGTAGTGATTATCGAAGAAATGCTTGGTCTTGGCATCGTTGACCGCGATAACGGGATATTTCAGCTTTTTAGCCCCGGCCATGTTTTTTAAGCGGATCACGCCGGTAGTGGTTTCCTCGGTCCCGCCAATGACATTCCGCAGCAGATCAATCCTCTCCCGGTGTATAGTGCTGACCAGGTCGGCGCCGTCGTCGATGGTCATCTGCGGCTTATGGTCGAGAGCGGCCATAATGTGTTTATAGTAGGTCTTGTTGTCCTCCCCCTTGATGCAAAATACGGGGAATCCGGACTTGACCAGTGAAGCAGCAACGTCGTCCTGCGTGCTGAGGGGATTGGAGGCGCACAGCACCAGGTCGGCCCCGCCCGCCTTGAGCGCGTAGGCCAGATTGGCCGTCTCTGTGGTAATGTGCAGGCAGCCGGAAATCCGTATGCCTTTGAAGGGTTTCTCCTTCGCGAAACGTTCTTGGATGAGCTTAAGGACCGGCATCTGGTGGCCTGCCCACTCAATACGGAGATTACCTTCGGCCGCGAGCTTAATGTCCCTGATATCATATTTCATAAAGCGTTTATCCTCTGCAATAGCGATGCAATAATATTACCTGATGAACTCACAGTGTCAAGTACCAGGTGCTGGTCCGGCGGCAGCTCAGTCACCGGATCGAAATCCTTTTTTATATCTGCGAATATCTCCCAGCGCCCATCCGATACTGACCCGGCCCTGCTCCTTTCTTCCAACCGTTGCCTGATAATCTCATCCGGGGCGACGCACTCCACTGCCAGGAAGGCTGCACCATATTTCGCAGCCAGTTTTTGGGCTGCCAGGCGATCGGGCCGCTTCTTGAAGGAGGCGTCCAGCACTATCGTCCGACCTTTATCAAGCTGTTCGGCCGCCCTGCGGAAAAGCTCATCATAGGTCTGCTGAGTGGATTGCTGGCTATACAGGCCGGTGGCGAAACCGTCGTAATGCCGCTCGGAAGGCGGGATACCGGCCAGCTCTTTACGGATCACGTCGGAAGATAGTACGGTACAGCCCAGTCCCCGCCCTATGGCTACTGACGCTGTGGTCTTGCCCGTGCCTATCAGGCCGGTAATGATGATCAATGCCGGCCTGGGGATGGCGTACCTGTAAGCCAGATTAAAATAAAGCTGTGCTTCCTGAAGTATCGAATCCTTATCCTTGAGATACGGATCATCGTATTTGAAGCAGGCCACTTTACCCCTGACATACGCCCGGTAACACTTGTAGAAATTTAGCAGCGCTTCCATCTCACTGTCGCCGCTGGCGCTAATATAGTCTTTAATGAACGAGTCCGACAGGTCGGCCCTGCCATAGCGGTCGATGTCCATTGCCAGGAAGGCGATCTCGGAGGCCGTATCGCAATAGCGGAAGCGGTCATTGAACTCGATGCAGTCGTAAATATATATTTGGTCGGCGAAGCAGACATGGGCTGCGTGCAGGTCTCCATGGCAGTCCCGTATCTTTCCGCCGGACACCCGACGGTTGAAAAGTGAGGTGTTATTCAACAGAAATCGATCGTTGTATTCCCTGATGAGGCGGTGGAATTTCTCCGGGATAAGTGTGCCGATATATTTGACGGTCTGATCGAAATTCTCGTCGGTGTTGGTTCTGACGCCTTCCAAACTGCCGTAGGCGCTTATGGCGGGACCGGTGGCAGCGCGGCTGTGGAAATCTGTCATCAGTGCGGCTACCTGTCCCAGCATGGCGGGTGTGACCTGGTCTTGTGGGAGCAGCAGGTCCATCATCCTGTCGCGGGGGAGCTGCTTCATCTTGACCGCATACTCAATCACGTCACCCGTGCCGTCAAGCCGAATCCCTTGGGGTGATTCAGTTATAGGCAGCACACCCAGGTAGGCGCCCGGGCAAAGGCGCCGGTTGAGATCCAGTTCCTGATGGCAGAAGTGCTGCCTTTTATCCAGGGTGGTGTAATCCAGATATCCCAGATCGACCGGCTTTTTGGTCTTATAGGCATAATCGCCTGTGAGGAAGATAAAGGACATCTGAGTCTGCTGCAGCTCCACAACGGCCGGACGTTCCGGATATGCCGATGGATTTAATAAGGCCTGTACATAGGGAGGAAATTTTGACGGCATAACGCGTGATATTGTAGCAGGTTTACTCGTAAATTTCACGCATGATCATCATCGCGGCCACCTGGGCAGGCATCAAACCGGCCGGATAAGTTATAATTCAACCGGTCATTAGAGATCAGAGTGATAGAAATGAAGAGTGACGAATTGAGGTTGTTTCAGGAGAGGGTAGCCTCGCTGCGTGTAAATCCCGTCGCCATAGAGAGTGTTAAAATCCATGGCGCCAACGGCGGTATTATACAAAACAAAAAGGGAAAAGAGGCTTCCCTTCAAATTTACACGGCCATCGCCTCGAATGACGGCTATATCAATGCGGCAAGCGCTAAAAAGGGGCTGGCCGTATACGGGAAGTCGCTGAGAGATGAGGCAAAGCAGAGCCCCGGCAATCATCCCGAGATCGACAGGCTGGAAAGTATCGCCCGCTCGAGACAAGCGGTGAGGTGTGATGTCATCCGTCGTGAGGCTATCAGGCCGGTGCCTGAGCGCATTATGAAGGTACTGCCTGAAGCGCTGAGAAAATACCCGACGCCCTTTTACATTTATGATGAGCAGGGCATCAGGGAAACAGCCGGGGCATATAAAAAGGCCTTTGCCTGGGTGAAGCCGGGATACAGGAATTACTTCGCTGTAAAAGCCTGCCCTAATCCTCACATTGTGAATATTTTAAAGGGGGAGGGCTTCGGTGCTGACTGCAGCTCCCTGGCGGAGCTTGTCATAGCTGAAAAACTGGGTTTGCGAGGTGAGGATATCATGTTCACCTCCAACGATACGCCTGCTGAGGAATATATTAAAGCAAAACAACTCGGCGCAATCATCAATTTGGATGACACGTCGCATATAGGCTACCTGGATAAGAACGCCGGGATGCCCAAGCTTATCTGTTTCAGATATAATCCGGGACCACTCAGGAAGGGCAACGATTTCATCGGCGATCCCCGGGAGTCCAAATACGGCGTTACCACCGGGCAGATAAAAGGCGCATACATCAAGGCCATGGAGCTGGGGGCGGAGAGATTCGGCATGCACACCATGGTCGTCTCCAACATGCTGGATGAGCAATACCTGGAGGAAACCGCGATGATGCTGTTCAAGCTGGCTGCGATGATAAACCACGATACAGGTATCGAGTTCGATTTTATCAACCTGGGAGGCGGATTTGGCATACCTTACAAGCCCGAGCAGGCTGCTATCGACCTGGACGCTGTCTCCGCCGGCATACGCAGCGCCTATAAGAAATATATTGGAGACAGGGGTTTAGGCCCGGTGCGTATAGTTACCGAATGCGGCAGGGCCATTACGGGCCCGCACGGATTTCTAGTATCGAAGGTCCGGCATGTCTCCCGGAAATACAAGGACTTCGTAGGACTGGACGCCTGCATGGCCAACCTGATGCGCCCTGCGCTGTATGGCGCCTATCACCATATGACAGTGATGGGCAAAGAAAATGAGCCTAAAGGCCGCGTGTACGATGTGACCGGCTCTCTTTGCGAGAATAACGACAAGTTCGCTGTGAACCGTCCGCTGCCGGAGGTTGTGCCGGGCGACGTCTTCATAATACATGACGCCGGCGCACATGGATATGCTATGGGCTTTCAGTATAACGGCAAGTTGCGCTGCGCAGAGCTCCTGGCTACGCCCGGGGGCAAAGTGCGTCAGATACGGCGGGCCGAGGTATTGGACGATTACCTGGGCACAATCGAGAACTGGCCGTAGGCGGTCTACGTCCGGCTGTCGTTGGAATTCTGCGTTGCTGCCTTATCGCCGTTTAAGCTGCTATCTCCCGCCAGCCTGTCCAGCCACTCGATCGATTTGAGTTGCTTCTCCAGTAAATAGCGTACGTTGTCGCGCAGGATGCCCTTGATCTCCCTCGCCAGCTCGGCATTGAGCTTGACCCGGCCGGCGGTGGCAATATCGCTGCGCTGCCAGAGGCGCAGTACTTTCTGCGCATTCACCGATATGGTCCTTGCCGCCATATCGGAATAGCCGCACTCCCGGCAGAGCACGCCGCCCTGCGCCGGGTTAAAGTAGTTCGTTTCCGGTTGGAGGACCCTGTTGCAATTGGCGCATTTTTGAAGCTGTGGGGTGTAACCCAGGTGACCCAGCAGGCGCAGTTCGAAGAACTGTACCATGCGTTGCCCATCCCCCGTTTCCGTCAGCCGCCTCAAAGTATCGAGGAACAATTCGAACATCTCCCTGTCTTCGACGTTCTCTTCGATAAAGCTGTCTACCAGTTCGGAAAGATAAAAGCCGCAGGACATAAGCTCGAGGCTGTCGCGCATGGGAAGGAAGATGTCCAGTGCCTGTGCCTGTGTAACGATATCCAGGTTGCGGCCACGCGCCAGCATAAGCTGGCTGTGTGTGAGCAATTCGACACTGCCTCCCAGTTTGCTGCCGGGCCGCATTGCTCCTTTGGCGATGGCCCTCACCTTGCCATAGTCTGCGGTGAAGATTGTGAGAAGCCTGTCGGCCTCGCCGAATTTATGACGCTTGATGATGATGCCGGTAGTACGGTAAACCCGCGCGGTCATGGGTACGCTAACTCATCTCCTGCCGCCCTTCCAGGGCGCGGCTGAGCGTAATATCATCAGCATATTCGAGATCCCCACCGAAGGGCAGGCCGCGGGCCAGCCGGGTAACCCTGATGCCCAGGGGCGAGACCAGGCGCTGAATATACATCGAAGTTGCTTCGCCCTCAGAATTAGGATTGGTAGCCAGTATAACCTCGATGATGCCGTTGGCGTTCAGGCGGTCCAACAGCTCCTGTATGTGCAGATCCTCGGGCTTAATGCCGTCGCCGGGCGATATTACACCGTGCAGTACATGATAAAGTCCGTGGAACTTCTTGGTGCGCTCCAGCGGCAATATGTCGATAGGCTCCTCCACCACGCAGATCCTCGTCATATCCCGCGTTCCGTCTGCACAGATCCCACAAGGATCGGTATCCGTTATGTTGAGGCAGGTAGAGCAGAGCCTGAGGTTCTGTTTGATAGCTATTATTGCATCGGCGAGGTCGCGGGTCCTTTCGGGTGGCGCCTGGAGGAGATGATAGGCCAGGCGCTGGGCGCTCTTCGGGCCTATACCAGGGAGCTTGTTCAGCTCCTCGATGAGCCTGGATATGGGCCGGGCCGAGGGGAGGAAATCGGGATTCAAGTCTCGCTCCTACATCAGCCCCGGAATCTTGAGCCCGCCTGTCAGCTTGCTCATGTTCTGTGTGGCTAATTCCTGCGATTTTTGTACCGCCTCATTGCAGGCGGCCAGCACCAGGTCCTGCAGGAAATCCACATCTTCAGGATTGACGACCTCGGGTGATATGGATATCGACTGAAATTGCTGATGTCCGTTGATAACTATTTTTATGGCGCCTCCGCCTGCTGTAACCTCCACATTGGTCCTACCCAGTTCCTCCTGTGCCTTGATCATTTTAGCTTGCAATTCCTGTATCTGTCGCAGGTTAAACTGACTCATTTCCCCTCCGTTTCAGCGTTATCTTCGACGATCCTGGCTCCCATGCTCAGGGCAGCCTCCACCAGGTGATTGCTGCTGGCTGGCTTCAGCTCGGATTTGGCTCCACCCTGCTGCATAAGAATACAGGTTACTGTATAAGTGTGGCCGAAAACCTCTTTGAGTTTCTTTTCGATGATATGCAGGTATTTGCGATTATCTATATAGCTCTTATGGAAATCGTGATAGAAGCCTAAAACCAGATTGCCGCTCTTAATCTCTACCGGCTCGCAGGCGTGGCGCAGGCGGGCATCGAGATTTCCCCCCGAACCTTCCCCACGCATGGAGTTAATGAAATCCTTCCAGTGTTCCTGTAAGTATTTCAAATCGTTGGGATCGTCCATCTTGAGGGGCTCCGACAGACGGTGCTGGTCGACCGGATCAGCAGCCTGGGCATGGGGAGCGGAAGGCGGAAGAGATGATTCGGCAACCTTAGGGGGCCTGCTCACGAGGCTGGCCGGCCGCGCCTGCTCGGGCGGACGGTTAATCCTGAGCGTTGGTGCGGCGGGACGGGATGAAGGCCATTCCCTGCCGGATGGCTGGTCCGCAGCGGCGGACTTGTCTCTGGCGTGCTGCGAGACAACACTTTCCACCAGAGCCAGCTCGAGCGGCAGGGGCGAATAGGTGTCCATGCGCAGGTCTACGCTGCTGAAGAGCTTAATAGCATTAAGCAGGTAATCGAGAGTTGTGCCTCCGGCAACCTTTTGCATCTCGGCAAAGTCATCGGAAGTGGCGTCAATCATGTCGGCAGAGCCTGATTTAGCCAGCAGGAGCTGACGCAGGTAATCCACCAGCTCGCGGTTAAACTGCTTGAGGTCCAGGCCCTCTCCAGCGACGGCGTTGATTACCTTAAGCCCCGCGGATACGTCCATGGCTATAATACAACGTGCCAGCTCGCGTATACGCAGATCACCGCTGATGCCCAGCATGGCCTGCGCCTGAGGCAGGCTGATGCTATTGCCGTAATAAGTGATGAGCTGCTCCAGTAAATTGGTTGCATCCCGCAGGCTGCCCGTTGTCACCTTGGCCACCAGTTTGAGCGCCTCTGAATCTATCTCTATGCCCTCTTTTGCGCAGATATGCGCCAGGCGTGTGATAACAGCGATGCTGGACAGACGATGGAAATCAAAGCGCTGGCAGCGGGAAGTGATTGTGGAGATTATTTTATGCGGATCGGTCGTCGCAAGGATGAAAATGACATGTGGCGGCGGCTCCTCCAGGGTCTTCAGGAAAGCATTGGCGCCTTCCCGGGTTATCATGTGTACCTCGTCGATGATGTAAACCTTGTAACGCAGGATATTCGGAGAGTAGTTGACCCTTTCCTTGAGGTCGTTCATATCGTCTATGCCACGGTTGCTGGCCTCATCGATCTCGATGATATCCAGCGCGCTGCCCTTATTGATGGCAAGGCAGGAATCGCAGGAGTTGCACGGTTCGCCATCGATGGGTTCACGGCAGTTGACGGCCTTGGCCAGGATGCGGGCGGTGCTGGTCTTGCCGCTGCCGCGCGGGCCGCAGAACAGGTAGGCATGGGCGATGCGGCTGCTCTTAATAGCATTGCGCAGGGTCTGGACAACGTGCTCCTGCCCGGCTACTTCATTGAATGTCTGAGGGCGCCACTTGCGGTAGAAAACCTGGGAGGTCATTGTGCAGTTATTATACCCCAACCCCGCGGCGGCTAAAACCGTATTGATGCTTAAAGCACGCTCAGGCCGTGATGCAATGGTTGTCCTGCTGTGCTATAATTTTGCGTTATAGAGTTTTACAGGAGTAAGGCATTGGACAAGGAAAAGAAGCAGACAATAATGAAGAGCTATGCAATAAACGAGAAAGATACGGGCTCTTCTGATGTGCAGGTTGCTGTGTTAACCGAGAGGATCATCCAGCTGTCAGCGCATCTAAAAGAGCATTCTCACGATCAGCATACACGTCGGTCTCTTCTCAAGCTTATCGGGAGGCGCAGGCGGCTGTTGGCTTATCTGAGCAGGGAAGACATCAACCGCTACAGGACCCTCATCGGCAAGCTTGGATTACGCAAATAAATCAAAATAGAGGGTTTTAATAATGTCCCAGAACTTTAAATGTAACATTGGGGACAGGGATCTTATCATCGAAAGCGGCAAGCTTGCCCAACAGGCAGATAGCGCTATTGTGGTTCGTTATGGTGATACGGTTGTCCTTGTCACAGCATGCATCAGTGAGGAGGCCAGAGAGAATAGCGATTTCGTCCGCCTCACAGTCGATTATGAAGAACGGCATTACGCCGTAGGCAAGATCCCTGGCAGCTTCTTACGGCGCGAGGGGCGTCCGGGGGAACAGGCCACCCTTGCAGCACGCCTGTGCGACCGCTCGATACGCCCGCTTTTTCTTAAGAGCCTTCCCAACGATGTCCAGGTAGTGGTCACGGTGCTTTCCACCGACCAGGAGAACGATCCTGACGTACTGGCTGTTATCGGTGCGTCGGCTGCCCTGACCGTCTCCGACATACCGTTTTATGGTCCCATTGGCGCAACCAGGGTAGGCTACATCGACGGGAAAATGGTGCTGAATCCGCTGCTTCCACAGATGGCTGACAGCGTACTCGACCTGGTGGTTGCCAGCAGCCGCGATAATATCGTTATGGTAGAGGCAGGATGCAGGGAGATAGACCCGGCCATTTATATCGAGGCGCTAAGGGTTGCCCACGAGGAGAACCAGAAGCTCATACGGCTGCAGGACGAGTTGCGTTCGGCAATCGGCAAGCCCAAGCTGGATATCGAGGGATTCAGCGTCAATCCCAACCTGTTGGCATCCATTACCTCGGATTACGGTCAGAGGATAGCAGCTGCTCTGGACAGCGCAACCAGAGAGCGGCGGCAGGCTGAAACGGATTCGGTGAAAAAAGAAGCTATCGAAAAATTGAAGGAAACCTATGCAGATGCCGAGATCGGCAATGCCATTGAAGAAGTGCTGAAGAAAACCTGCAGAGCCAAGATACTGCGGGAGAAGAAACACGTCGATGGGCGTGATATCAATAAGATACGTCCTTTAAGTGCTGAGGTTGCCCTGCTGCCGCGCACGCACGGATCGGGGCTGTTCTCGCGCGGGCAGACCCAGGTGCTGACCATCACAACGCTGGGCTCGCTGGGCCAGGCCAAGACGGTGGACGATCTCGGCCTGGAGGATACCAAGCGCTTCATGCACCATTACAATTTCCCTCCCTATTCCACCGGCGAGGTCAAAAGGATGGGCTCGACGGGAAGACGGGAGATCGGGCATGGCGCACTGGCGGAGAAGGCGCTGGTCGCGGTCATACCTGACGAGAAGGATTTTGCCTACACTATCCGGCTGGTGTCCGAGGTGCTCAGTTCCAATGGCAGCACCTCCATGGGCAGTGTCTGTGCCTCAACGTTATCGTTGATGGATGCGGGTGTCCCCATCAAGGCCCCGGTGGCGGGCATAGCCATGGGACTTGTAACGGATAAGGACAATCCGGGAAATTACATCATCCTCACGGATATCGAGGGGATAGAAGATTATTACGGCGATATGGACTATAAAGTTGCCGGTACCATCAACGGTATTACGGCTATTCAGCTTGACATCAAGCTTCAAGGCGTTTCGCACGAGGTGCTGGCTAAAGCTACGCTGCAGGCCAGGGAGGCCCACCAGGTGATCCTGGATGTTCTAAAGGCGTCCATACCGGAAGTGCGTCCTAATCTGAGCAAGTATGCGCCGCGTATGTACAAGATAACCATCGATCCGTCCAAGATCGGGGCGCTGATAGGGCCGGGTGGCAAGAATATCAAGGCCATCATCGAAGAGACCAAGACCACTATAGAGGTGTCAAATGACGGCACCGTAGTCATCGGCTCGGCAAGTGAGGAATCGGCCCAGGCGGCTATACGCAAGGTAGAGGGCCTCACGCAGGACGTAGAGGTGGGGTCCATCTACACGGGTAAGGTTAGCAGGATACAGAATTTCGGCGCATTTGTTGAAGTACTGCCCGGCAAAGAAGGGCTGGTGCATATCAGTGAGCTTGCGGACCATCACGTGGCGCGTGTGGAAGACGTGGTCAAGATTGGCGATGAGATTATGGTCAAGGTGACCGAGATCGATCGGCTGGGACGCATAAATCTTTCTCGCAAAGCCGTTTTTAACGAGCAGGCCGGCGCTTCGGCTGATAAGCCGGCAGCGCAGGATGGGCCTCCGGTGCCGCCCGGGACAAATAGCGGACAGCCGAGGCCGGGGATGCCGCCGCGGGGGCGCAGGGATGAACCGAGGCGTCAGCCGCGCAGACCGGAATAAGAAAGGGTTGGCTGTGGCCTGAACCGGAGAGGATAGTGACGTGTCTAAAATCAAAGTAGCGGTTAACGGGGCTTTAGGCAGGGTGGGACAGCAGGTAATAAATGCTGTAGCCGCTGATACGGAACTGGAGTTGACCTGTGCTGCTGATATTAAGGCGGACCGGGATCATTTGATCCTGCCCAGACTATCTAAAAAGGTGCCCCTGCACACCAATCTAACATCGATCATCGAGATGTATCACCCCCAGGTAGTAGTGGATTTCACGATACCTGAGGCAGCAATGGGTGCGGCAAGGCTGGCGTTAAAGAACGGCGCCAACCTGGTAATGGGCACAACAGGTTTAAGCGAAGCCGACCTAAAAGAGATCGAACGGCTGGCTCAAGCTCATAAGAAAGGCGCAGTGGTAGCGGCCAATTTTGCCATCGGCGCTGTGATAATGATACATCTGGCCAGGACGGCCTCAAGGTATTTTGATAATGCGGAGATAATCGAGCTTCATCACGATAAGAAGCTGGATGCGCCTTCAGGAACGGCGCTGGCAACGGCCAGGGCAATGATGAGTGCGCGCGGCAAGCCTTTCGTGAGCCCTGTAACAGAAAAAGAGACTTTGAAGGGCACGCGGGGGGGTCAAACTGACGGTATATCCATACACAGTGTCAGGCTGCCTGGTCTCGTCGCCAGTCAGGAAGTCATATTTGGAGCCCTGGGACAGACGTTGTCAATCAGGCATGATACGATAAGCAGGGAAAGTTTTATGCCGGGCGTGATCCTTGCAATTAAGGAGGTAATCAAACGCCACGGTCTGGTTAACGGCCTGGAAGTACTGCTAAATTTGGGAGACTGATATGAACAACAGTAATAACGGGTATCATGTAGCTATTGTAGGCGCCACCGGTATGGTGGGGCAGGAGTTCATCAAAATTCTCCTGCAGCGAAAGTTCCCTATAGCGTCGCTGCAGTTATATGCTTCCGACCGCTCGGCCGGCAGGAAGGTTTATGCCGGTCACCAGGAGATGGTGGTCAAAGAGACCTCCGGCGACTCTTTCGACAATGTTGATATAGCGCTTTTCTCGGCTGGGTCCGAGATAAGCAAGCATTTCGCTCCGATGGCGGCCAAGGCGGGAGCCCTGGTCATAGACAACAGCGCGGCCTGGCGAATGGATACTCGTGTGCCGCTGGTGGTGCCGGAGGTCAATGCGGAAGATATTAAAAAGCACAGAGGCATCATCGCCAATCCGAATTGCTCGACCATCCAGATGGTGGTAGCCCTGAATCCTCTGCATAAGGTCAATCCCATCAAACGCATCACGGTGGCTACTTATCAGGCAGTTTCCGGGACGGGTATCGCCGCCGTGGAAGAATTGACCAAGCAGGCTAAGGTAGTGCTGGATGGCGGCAACGTAGTACCGCACGTCTATTCACACCAGATAGCCTTTAACCTGCTGCCGGAGATCGATGTGTTCCTTGAGAATGGCTATACCAAGGAAGAGTGGAAGATGGTCGAGGAGACACGTAAGATTATGCATGCGGAGAGTATTGCCGTATCAGCCACCTGTGTTCGCGTGCCTGTTTTTATCAGCCACAGCGAGGCCATACAGGTGGAATTTACTGACTACATGTCGCCCGAAGAAGCCCGCTCCATACTGAGCAAAGCGCCGGGCGTGAAAGTGCTCGACGATCCCAATGTGAGTCTTTACCCGCAACCATGGCTGGCGGCCGGCACTGACGACGTTTATGTGGGCAGGATAAGATCCGATGCCTCCTACTTGAACGGCCTGGTGATGTGGGTGGTGGCCGATAATATCCGCAAGGGTGCTGCTCTCAATGCTATCCAGATAGCAGAGGAGGCCGCCAAGAACGGTTGGGTTAAAAGTCAAAACAATAATAAGTAGTCGGCGGAGGACGAGATGAAGAAGTTCGGACGCTTGCTGACGGCCATGGTAACGCCCTTCAATGCTAAGGGGCAGGTTGATTACGCCCAGGCGAAAAAGTTGGCAAAGGCCCTGCTCGAATCCGGAAGTGACGGATTAGTAGTATCAGGCACAACCGGTGAATGCCCCACACTTACTGCTGAGGAGAAGCTCCGTCTGTTCGTAGAGATCAGGACGGTTGCCGGTAAAAAAGTCACCATCGTAGCGGGCACAGGCAACTATAACACGCAGGAGAGCATAGAGCTGACTGAAGCGGCCGAGAAAACGGGCGTGGATGCCTGTCTGCTGACAGTCCCTTACTACAACAAGCCGAACCAAGATGGGCTCTACCAGCACTTCAAGGCCATTGCGGGCTCAACCAGGCTACCTTGTATTGTATATAATGTGCCCTCCCGTACCATCACGAACCTGACTGCCGACACGGCCATCAAGCTCAGCAAGATAGATAATATCGTGGGTATAAAAGAGGCCAGCGCTGATTTCGGGCAGATCGCCCGCATCATTGATGGAGTGGATAGTGATTTCATGGTATATAGCGGCAATGACGCCGATACTTTTCCCATTCTGACCCTGGGCGGCTATGGAGTGATCGGTGTGATCACGCACCTGGTGGGAATTCAATATAAGAGAATGATGGACCTTTTCTTTGCCGGCAAAGTTAAGGAATCCGCCAGGCTGCACCGCAGCTTCATACCGCTGGTGAATACCATGTTCATGATAGGCAGCCCCATGCCCATTAAGTACGCTCTGAACTACCTCGGTTTCCGGGTCGGCAAACCACGCCTGCCGCTGGTTGAGCCGGACGAGAAAACACGAACTGCCATCGAACAAATACTTAAGAGATACACCATAGACCTGCCGCTTTAATACGCCCGGTCAAATTTGACACGCGGGGTGAATCTGTTACTCAAGACCAGGGATAATGTCCCCTGCGTTTGGCTGCCCATTTATCGATTCCCTCGCTATTGATCAATTCAAGGTGGTAAGCGAGATTGGGATGGAACTTGAGCAAGGGTTCGAGGTGCCGGCAGGCCTTATATTCCTTACAGTACCAGCATCCGGGGAGGCCTTTTTCAATGGCACAATTCCTCACCATGCAGCGCCCTCCCTTCCAACCGCCTCCCTCGCGGCAAATAGACTTACATTCCAATCCTCGGATGGCCTTAAGAACATCAACGAAGCGATGATAATCTTTGAATACTGCGTTGGACTCAGACCAGTAGGTCTGGCCTGCTTTTAGATCGGCATATTTATCAAATTTCAGCTCGGCCAGAAGATCTTCCAGGCGGGCCGCAAGAGTATAAAGCTCGGTCTTCGACGGGATGCAGTCTTTGCAGTATAGGCCGCAATAAGACGTCATCTGACTATTATTAGTCATAGCACATCAGATTACGTTTTTAATGACGATGCTCTGGTCGCGGCGGGGACCTATGGAGATGATATGGAACCGGCAGCCGATGAGTTCCTCGAGGCGCTTGACGTATCTGCGCGCGTTACGCGGTAGCTCCGCCGCCTTGCGGGCGTTGCTCGTGCTGGACTTCCAGCCGGGCAATTCTTCGTATACAGGAGTGCAGCTATCAAGGGCCGCCGCATCAGCCGGGAAGCGGTCAACCAGCTTCCCGCCTATTTTATAGCCCACGCATATCTTCACGGTATCCATCTCATCGAGCACATCCAGGCGTGTCAGTATGCCGCTGGTAAAGCCGTTAAGATTGGTACTATAGCGCCCTACTACCGCATCGAACCATCCACAGCGCCGCGCCCTTCCGGTTGTGGTCCCATATTCGTGGGCGCGTTGCCTGATGTACTCGCCGACCTCGTCTTTAAGCTCGGTGGGCATGGGACCGCCTCCCACTCTGGTGGTATAGGCTTTAAAAATACCTACCACGCGGTCGATCCTGCGCGGGTTGATGCCCGAGCCCATGCAGGCGCCCGCGGCCAGCGGGGATGACGAGGTTACGAAAGGATATGAGCCGAAATCCGTATCGAGCATGGTGCCCTGGGCGCCCTCAAGGACGATGTTGCAGCCGCGCTCAAGGAGGTCGCTGATCATGGCGGTAGTGTCCTTGATATAGGGCGCCAGACGTGCGGAGTAAGCGGAATACTCCTGGAAGACCGTGTTGAAATCGAGCGCTGCGGCATTATAGAGCTTGGTAAGCAGCTCGTTTTTAGATTCCAGAAGGCTGGCCAGCCGCGATCGGAACAGCCCGGTGTCGATTATGTCGCAGGTGCGGATGCCCTTCCGGGCGGTTTTATCGGCGAAAGCGGGCCCGATACCTTTCCCCGTGGTACCTATGGCAGCAGCCCCGCGTTTCTCTTCGTCCAGCCTGTCGAGCAGGATGTGCCAGGGCATGATTAGATGTGCGCGATCGCTGATATGCAGGTTGCCGACACCGACTCCCTTCGCCTTGAGGCTGTCTATCTCTTCCAGCAGCACCCTGGGATTGATAACGACACCATTACCTATTATGCAGGCTATGTGCGGATAGAAGATGCCGGATGGCACGATGTGCAGTTTGAATTCGCCCTCCGGATTGATCACAGTGTGGCCTGCGTTATCGCCGCCGGAAAAACGTATGACGGCATCCGCCTTCTCAGCCAGAAGGTCCACAATTTTACCTTTACCTTCGTCGCCCCACTGGGCGCCAATAACAGCTACAACAGACATTTTATTAATCCTGAAACAGACGTACTTATAGATTTAATCACGCGCAAACTCAGGGAAGTTGAATAGTAATAATCAACCCCGGGACATATAGCTCTTGCCCCAGAAATGGAGGAGGATACCGCCTACTGAAACCAGCACGGCAAGGCCTGCCAGTATTGTGAGAAATACCAGCAAAGGTATATCCACATTCACCCAGCGGATGCCTATCATAGCCATGCCGATGCCGGCTATGATCCATGCAAGCATCAGTGCAGTAAGAGAAGTGAGGCTCACCTCGAATACCCGGTCACTCATAGCGTTGACCTATTTATATGTACTCCTTCTATTTTTTTGCCTGCCGCCAGACGTGAATAAACCGCTGTCCGACGGTCACAAAAGAAAGGACTACCACTATTGCCAGTGCTATGAACACCTGGTTAAGGAGCAGTCCGAGCGCTAATATTATAACCCTCTCAACACGCGTAAACAAGCCGACCGTGCAATCGATATTAAGTCCTTCGGCTCTAGCCCTGATATAACTGGTCAGGAACGATCCGATCATGGCCAGGAATATAAGCACGAGCTGTAATGTAACATTGTAAGGCCAAACACCGGTACCGGTGATGAAGATAAAGCTCAAAAAGAGCGCCCCTTCGGTGATCCTGTCGACAGTGGAATCGAAGAGTGCCCCGAAACTGGAGGTCTTTTGCATGTAGCGGGCAAGCGCACCATCCAGCAGGTCGAACAGCCCGGCCAGTAAGAATATGAGGGCGCCTGCCACCAGATGGCCGAACCCTACGACCACTGCTGCCACCAGGTTTATAACCAGGCCGATAGTGGTCATGATATCAGGCGTTAACTTCATCTTGCTGATGAGCGGGACAAGGGGATCGGTGATTAAGCGACCGGCTTTCCTGCGTAATTCCTGGAAACTTGACACTTATTTATCCTTTCAAATCCGAGGAGATGGAGGTGTAGTAATCGACGACCTGACGGCTAACGTTTTCCCAGCAGTATTTGTTGGCCGTGGCCACTCCCCTCTCCGCCATCGATAGTCTCAATTGTCTGTCGTTCAGCAGTTTTAATAGACAATCCGCCACTGCTCGCGGATCATTCGGCCGGGCCAGCAAACCCTCCTGGCCGTGTGTGAGCACACTGGCATAGCCCGGTATATCGGTTGCCACGACCGGTGTGCCGCTTGCCATGGCCTCCAGCAGAACTATGCCGAAACTTTCGCCCCCGGTGGCCGGCGCACAGAAAATGTCGGCTGTGCGGTAGTACCTGGGCAGATCGGCGAAAGTGATGTAGTGTGTGAAAACCGCGTGGTCGCCCAGAAGGAATTTTGCCATGGTTTTATACTGGAAGCGCAGCCTGAGACCGGGGCCGGCGATAATCAGCCGGAAATTGGGGAAATCCTTCTTTACGAGGGAACAAGCCTTGATCAAGTCGCCCACGCCCTTGCGTTCTTCCAGCCTGCCTACGAAAAGTATATTCAGCTTGTCATCTTTGAACTCGTCCATGGACGGTCCATCAGGGCAATAGTGATGGACATCTATTCCGTTGGGTATAATGCGGTAGTCGGCCGTAAGGTATTTCGATATGTAGTCACGAGCCGGCTTTGAGACAGCGATTTTTCCATGCAGCTTGGCGCCGAGTTTCCGCATAGTAGAGCGGTTCAGCCAGTATATATTGGATTTTTCATGGCATGCATGAAAGGTGCCCACATTGATCGCCTCTGACTCGATTAGAGTGCTCAGACAGAGCATGGGGATGAAAGGTTCGTGCAGGTGGATTATTTGAAATTTCTCCCTGTCCAGTACACGCCGTACCTGGTACGGCAACCAGGGGGAGAGTGCGATGCGTGCGGTGGTGCCGCCGTAGGGTATAGGTATAGGCCGACCAACGGCCGTGACCTCCTCGTCGAAGTAGTGCACGCTTTTCCTGCGCACCGGGGCTATGATCTTAACGGCGTGGCCCATCAGATGCAGGTGGTGAGCCAGGTATGACACGTGGTTGATGACGCCGCCGGGATGGGAGTAATCGTATGGCGAAACCAGCCCGATTTTCATTATCCTGCCGTATCTGAGCCCGTCCCCTGTGCTCTCACCTTATCAGCGTCTATTTCCCTCACGCTGAATCCGGCAGGCAGATGGGCTTCTGTTGTTCCTGCCCTGTGATAAACTGCTCCACGCGTCTGCGGGCTTCGTCGTCCGAATACTGGATGGGCGGAGATTTCATGAAATAGGAGCTGGGGGCTACGATGGATCCGGCCAGACCGCGGTCCCTGGCTATCTTGATACAGCGGACGGCATCGATCACGACGCCCGCTGAGTTGGGGCTGTCCCAGACCTCGAGCTTACATTCAAGGTTGAGCGGCACATCGCCGAACGTGCGGCCCTCCATTCTGATGTGGCAGAACTTTCGGTCCAGCAGCCACGGCACATAGTCGCTGGGGCCTACGTGTATGTTGTCGGGATTCATCTCATAGTCTATCTGGGAGGTGACGGCATTGGTCTTGGAGATCTTCTTGGACTCAAGACGTTCACGTTCCAGCATATTGTAGAAATCGGTGTTGCCCCCGAAATTGAGCTGATAGGTGCGCTCCAGCTTAACGCCGCGATCACGGAACAGCCGTGTAAGCACGCGGTGCACGATGGTGGCGCCGACCTGCGACTTAATATCATCGCCGATAACCGGCAGGCCGGCTTCATGGAAGCGATTGTGCCAGTACGGCTCTCGTGCAATAAAGACGGGTATGCAGTTGACCAGGCCAACACCTGCATTGAGAAGCTGCTCGACATACCACTTGGTCGCCTCTTCGCTGCCGACCGGCAGGTAGTTGATGGCAACATCAGCCTTGACCTCTTTAAGTATGTTAACAATGTTGGAAGTGGGCCCCGGCGCCTTTTCGATGATTTTGCTCAGGTATTTGCCCAGTCCGTCATGGGTCATGCCGCGCACCACCTTTACGCCCGTGGTTGGGACATCACAGAATTTATACGTGTTGTTGGGCGCGGTGAAGATGGCCTCCGCCAGGTCTTTGCCAACCTTGTTGCGGTCGATATCTATGGCCGCCACGAAGTTGATGTCCTTGATGTGGTAGCCTCCCAGGTTGATATGCATCAGGCCCGGCACGGACTCATCATCCTTGGCTTTCTTGTAATAATGCACCCCCTGGACGAAGGAGGAAGCGCAATTGCCAACTCCAATAATGGCTACGTTTATTTTCCCCATTTGATTAACTCCTTATCGGCTCAGGCAGTGGGTCATTTACTGTCCTGGCCACTATCTTTAAGCATCTCTTTAATGATCTGCCGCGGTCTTACAAGCCACATAGGAATTTTGGACTCGTGCAATATCTTATCCGCCACACTACCCAGCACCCAGCGGGCGATGCCGCTCCTTCCGTGCGTGGACATGGCGATGAGGTCGGTCTTTTCTTCCCGGGCCACCTCGATGATCTTGGCAGCGGGATCGCCCGATACGATTCTGACTTTTACATCGATTCCCCTGGCGCTCAGCCGCGCGTCGACCTTATCGAGATATTTCTGTCCCGCGTCGTGCATGGCTTTGACGAATCCGGTAAATTCGGGGCCCAGCCAGCGTGCTTCGACAGCGTGAGGGGCAGGCAGTACGTGTACCAGCACCATAGAGGCGCCGGTTTTAAGCGCTATAGCCTCGGCATCGTGCATGGCAGCACCGCCTGTCTCTGATCCATCAAGGGGCGCAAGAATTCGCTTGAAAGCGGCCTTCCTGTCCCTGTCAACTTCCTTTACCTGTTTGCTGTGTATACCCAGCACAGGCACCGTGGCCTGTGAGACCACTTTTTCAAATACACTTCCCAGCCACCATCTTCGCAGACCGCTGATGCCATGTGTGGCCATAATGATGAGATTCATATGGTGCTCGACTGAGTATGCAAGGATGCTCTCGGATGGCCCGCCGTATAGCATCTGCCCTTTGGCTTTTATCTCCTGGCCCCGGGCAGTGATCTCCGTATAGTCGAGCAGTTCTTGCTGCGGGTCACTGTAAAGCAGCACAGCCCTGCAGGTAATATCACTTTTTTGGAGATGCTCGACAGCATGGTGTACATAGTTGTCCAGGAGCTGATTGACTCTGCGTCTCCTGCTGCCAAGCCCGACTCCCAGGATATCAACCTCCGAGTCAAACCTGCTGGCAATGTCCCTGACGTATGGAAGTACAGTCTCCGCCTCGGTGGAACCATCGAGCGGGACGAGTATTTTTTTAAACATGTCCGCTGAAAATCCGCTTTATTATACCAGATTATTGCATTGTGTTTGTATTACACGAGATTTTTGTGCTAATTTATAGCGTGCTTTATGATTTTCACTCGCACACCTTTCACAGCGATGGCGCCCTGTCCACGCTGGAGTTAATCAGACGTGCCGTAGTAAGAGGATACTCGGCTATTGCAGTAACTGACCATGTAGGCTCCGGCGCATTGGAAAGGGTCATAAAAGAAGTGAGCAGGGACTGCGAGCTGGCCAGTTCGCACTGGAACATTGTAGCCGTGCCGGGCGTTGAACTCACACATGTGCCTCATCAGGCCATAGACGGTTTAGCACAGAAGGCCAAAGAACTGGGAGCGTGGTTAGTGGTAGTTCATGGCGAATCGCCCATTGAGCCTGTGGAGGAGGGAACAAACCTTGCCGCTGTGCGGTCAAAATATGTTGATATCCTGGCGCACCCCGGCCATATGACTGCCGAAGTAGCAGAGCTCGCTGAAAAGAACGGAGTTTTTATCGAGATAACTACGAGGCGGGGGCACTGTATCACAAATGCACATGTAGCTGAAGTGGCTCGTAACGCAGGGGCCCTGATGCTGCTAAATTCGGACAGCCACGATGAAGACGACCTGCTAACCGATGCGCTGGCAAACGAGACTCTGCGCCAGGCTGGAATCGGCAGCCGGGAGTTGAAGCAGATACTTGAACACAACCCGATGAAGCTTCTTCAGAGGATCAGGCGGCGGTCCTGAAGATTCGATCGGGGATTTAGCGGTTTAGCTCTTGCCGATGCGATATACCTTGGTCCCGCAGAGCGGGCAAACACCTTTGGTAGCCGGCCTTCCATTCTTCAGTTTTACACGTACCGGATTCTTGATTTCTACCTTTTTCCTGTGCTTAAAACAGTAAGCCTGGACCATAGGGCACCTCCTGAAGCTATTTTATAGCTCTTAAAGGTAATATAAGCCAATGTGGATAGATATGTCAAGCATCTGCAGGAAGAAAGGTAAAAATCCTTTGTGAATCTATAAATTAAAGACCTTTTGAGGATGCCATAGTCCGTTATCCGCAGCGAATTTCATTACGGCCAGCAGGCGCCCGTCCGCGGTATATGCGGAGCAATAGTCCTTTGAGCATGGACTTTGTATATCCAAAGGGATATCGAGGCCTTTTTCTACGTTCCCGGTTTGCTCCTCATCAAGGTACACTCTGTCACTACCGGCTAAAACATAATCGAGAGGGAAAAGCAGTTGGTCTATGCGGCCCTCCATGGCTGCGTTATGCAGCTGATCCGGGGAGATAGCATCGTCTATTTTAAAAGGTCCGTAAGAGGTGCGTTCCAGCTCTTTGAGGTAAGCGTGGCAACCGAGGTTCACGCCCAGGTCATGTGCCAGCGACCGTATGTACGTGCCCTTTGAGCAGGATATTTTCAGTTTCATGTAAGGAAGGTTAAAACTCATGATCTCGATATCGTGGATATGGACCATGCGCGGTTGGAGGGTTACCTCCTTACCGGCTCTGGCCAGGGCGTAGGACTTCCTGCCTTTGATCTTGACGGCACTGAAGGCCGGCGGCACCTGTTCTATAGCTCCCTCAAATGAATGAAGTGTTTCTTCTACCATCGTAAGAGATATATGATGCAACTCACCGCGGGCGGTGACGCGACCTTCACTGTCATATGTATCGGTGCTGATGCCCAGCTCGATCCCGGCCAAATATTCCTTGGGGCATTCCAGCAGATATTCAGCTACACGGGTGGCCTGGCCCAGACAGATGGGGAGAACTCCACTGGCGGCGGGATCGAGTGTCCCCGCGTGACCGACGCGTCTTTCTCCGCTCAGACGGCGGACTTTGGCCACGACGCTGAACGATGTGCAGCCTACGGGCTTATTTACGTTTAGCAGCCCGTTTAAGCCCATCCGCCCCTCCTTTACTGTCCTCCGCCGCTATCTTGTCGATCAGGCTGATGAGATTGACGCCGTGCTCGATAGAGTCGTCAAATTCGAAGCTGAGTTCGGGGGTAACCCTGATATTAAGGCGATGGGCAAGCTCGCGCCTCATGTAACCCGCAGCCGAGTTGAAGCCTTTCAATACCTCGTCACGGTTCGGTGAGTCGCCCAGCGTGCTGATGGATACGCGGGCGGTCTTAAGGTCGCTGGAGATCTCGACTCCTGTTACGCTGATAAGACCGTTGAGACGGGGATCATTGATATGCTTTCGCAGCAGGTCGCTAATCTCGGCCTGAATTAAATGGTTGAGACGTTCTGTACGCCTGGTCATGGCATTCTCCGAATTTATATTTGAGGCAGAGGATCCGGCTTTATCCGCGCGAACCGTGATCAGTCCACTTTTTCCTGGCGGACGAACTGCAGGATATCCCCGACCTCGAAATCATTAAAGCTATCAAGTTTTACACCGCATTCCAGCCCCGTAGACACCTCTTTAACGTCGTCCTTAAAGCGGCGAAGGCCGGCCACACGTGATTCAGCGATAACCTTGCCTCCGCGTATGATTCTGACCTGTGAATCTCTGGTAGCCCTGCCTTCCTTGATCTGTGAACCGGCAATTCTGCCTTTCTTGCCGGCCTCGAATACGGTTCGTACCTCGGCCTGGCCTGCCACTATATCCACATATTCAGGCTCAAGCAGGCCTTTTAGCGCCTTTTCCACATCTTCAATGAGCTTATAGATTACGTTATACTGGCGAATGCTGATCTTCTCCTGCTCGGCCATACGTATGGTACCGGTTTCCGGCTTGCTGTTGAATCCTATGACCACCGCCCGGGAGGCCGCTGCCAGCAGTATATCGCTCTCTGTAATGGCGCCTGTACCCGTGTGGATAACCTTGACCCTGGTCCTGTCATCGCTCAGTCGCTCGAGAGAATCCTTGATCGGCTCGATGCTGCCGTGGACATCGGTCTTGAGGATGATATTTAGCTCCTTAAACTCACCTGCGCTGGCCTGCGCGGCTACCGACGTGAGGCTGACACCCCTGGAAGTAGTCGTGGTCAGCCCGGCATTCCTGTTTTTCTCGATCAGAGACTTGGCTTCCTTTTCATCACTGACGACCTGGAAGACCTGGCCGGCGTCAGGTACCGAATTCATGCCCAGAATCTCCACCGGCGTTGCCGGCTCAGCTTTACGTATTTTTTTCCCATCGTCATCGAACATGGCCTTGATCTTGCCGCCCACAGTGCCTATGACAAGGCTATCGCCCGTCTTGAGGATGCCTCTCTGTACCAGCAGAGTCGCTACGGGCCCACGGCTTTTATCCAGCTTGGCCTCAATCACTATGCCCTCAGCCGGACAATCCACCTCGGCTTTAAGCTCCAGCATATCTGCTACCAGCAGCAAATTCTCCAGCAGGTCGTCTATGCCCTGCTTCTTCTTGGCCGAAACAGGAACGCAAATCACGTCGCCGCCCCATTCCTCAATGACCACACCCAGGTCAGCAAGCTGCTGCTTAATGCGATCAGGATTGGCATTGGCCTTGTCGATTTTGTTTAAGGCTACAACTATGCTCACCCCGGCCGCGCGCGCATGGTTCAGCGCCTCTATGGTCTGCGGCATAACACCGTCGTCGGCAGCCACCACCAGGACAGCTATATCCGTGGCACGGGCGCCGCGGGCGCGCATGGCGGTGAAAGCTTCATGCCCGGGGGTATCAAGGAAAGTAATCTTGCGGCCTTTCATCTCGACCTGGTACGCGCCTATATGCTGAGTAATGGCGCCTGCCTCTCCGGCGGCCACGTTGGTCTGCCGGATAGCGTCCAGCAGGCTGGTTTTGCCGTGATCTACATGCCCCATAATAGTTATGACCGGCGGGCGAGTGTGCAGTTTAACGCCCAGAGAGGACGCCTTCTGCTTACCCTGGGCGCTGGCCAGCAGCTTTTTGGCAGTGAAACCAAAATCAGTGACCACACTCGAGGCAATTTCGTAGTCAAGAGACTGGTTGATGTTGGCCATAATGCCGTTGCGCATCAACTGCTTGATTATCTCAATACCGCTCACGCCCATCTGGTCGGCAAGCTGTTTGACCGTTATTACCGGGGGTAGCCCTATCTGCGGCGTGGTGGTAGCATTGTCGCCAGGGGCCTGTTCCTGCCTGTTTTTCATCGAGTATTTTCCTTCTTCGCCAGGCCTCTGCCATATTCAATCAGCAGCAGCCGGTTATCAGTAGACAATTTTGTGCGCAACCCATGCTCAACACGGTTGCTTTTTAATCCCTTTTCCCAGCATTCCGTCGATAGGCAGAGATAGACGCCGCGTCCCGGCCTTTTCCCTTTCAGGTCGGCTTCAACAGCTTCACCTGAGCATACCAGGCGGACGAGCTCCCGTTTTCCTGCCTTTCTCCGGCATGCGATGCAGGTGCGCTCCGGCACATGCTTCGTACGCGGTTGCTGCGGCTTATTTTCAACTCTCAAAGTCTTCATCTTCGTAATACGTTTTCTTCTTGGTTTTGGTTTTCTTGGCCTTTACGCCGGCGTCCTTGCCTTCCACCTCTTTTTTTGGGGCTTCTTTCTTTCTTGATTTCCCACTCCTGCCGGCCATGATCTCCTCGGCAAAACGGATCTTGGACGGTTGTGAGGCAGCAACTGCCTCAACAGGCATCAGTATCTCAATACCTGCCCCTTCGGCCTGCGCCTCAACCTCTGCCTCGGCAACAGCCGCTTCACCTTCTTCAGCGGGTAAAACCTCATCCGTGATTTCTTCGGCCGACTCCACGCCTGCGGCTGCCAGCTCTTCCTGCTCCTGCTCAATTGCCTCGGGTTCTGCAGCCTCCTCCCTTTGTGCCGCCTTCTCGGCCTCTAACTCGGAGGCGCTCTTGATATCGATGCGCCAGCCTGTCAGCTTGGCAGCAAGGCGGACATTCTGCCCCTCCTTGCCGATAGCCAGGGACAGGTGCTTATCCGGCACCTTGACCAGAGCGGTGGTCTCGGCGTCATGAAGGGTCACGCTCAATACCTGAGCGGGGCTAAGTGCGTTGGCAATAAAGGTGCGCGGATCATCGGACCACTGGACAACATCGATCTTCTCGCCGTTCAGCTCATTGACTATATTCTGTATTCGTATTCCGCGCAGTCCAACACAGCAGCCTACCGGATCGATGCCGCTCTGGCGCGAGAACACGGCCACTTTGCTGCGGTACCCGGCCTCCCTGGCCACGCCCTTGATCTCGACAGTGCCCGCTGCAATTTCGGGTATATCGAGTATCAGAAGATCCCTCAGCAGGTTGCGATGTGCCCTGGAGGCAATCACCTGCGGGCCCCTGGTAGTGCGTGCTACCTCTACAATGTAAAGCTTGAGGCGTTGACCCTGGCGGTAGCGCTCAGTAGGCGTCTTCTCATTTTGAGGTATGACAGCTTCCGTCTTGCCTATATCGATGACAACATGCTCAGGTGTGACACGCTGCACGGTGCCGGTAACGATCTCACCCTCTTTGCCCACATATTCCTCATAGATAGCGCCTCGCTCCGCATCATGCAACTTCTGGAGAATGACCTGCTTGGCGATCTGAGCGGGTATACGGCCGGCATTGGGGGGCGGCAGTTCGCTGACGATAGTATCGCCGGCCTTGAGGGTCTTGTCCCTTTTCTTGGCTTCTTTAAGGGAGATCTCGCGGTATTCGTCTTCGGGTGCTTCGGAGACCACCTTTTTAAGTGTAAGCTTAACTTCACCTGAAACGGGGTGGATTTTAACCGTTATATCCTCACCATGGGTGAACGATTCTTTGCGGTAGGCTGAAACCATGGCTGATTCCAGCGCCGTGAGGATTATCTCCTTGGGCAGATTTTTCTCTGCCGCAAGCTGCATGAGGGCATTCATAAACTCGGTCTTTACCATCGTGGCCAAACTCCCTCAATATGCATTTTTTCTCAATAAAAAAGTGGGTACAAGGACCCACTTTTTGGACAAGTATTGAATTCATTAAAATAGTATCACATCGTAAATGGAAATGCAAGCGCTACCCGTATGTCGCCTTGCCCGGCGGTAACAGCCTGTTGATGCAGGGACAGATTGAAGGGTTAAGCAGGTGGCGGGAACAGCTTGAACTTCTCCAGTGACCGTTGCAGGGAGCGGTGCCTGATGGCATCCAGGATCACTTTGCCGTGCCAGTCAAAGGTGATGTCAGGGGAGGTCAGCAGGGATTCATGTATGCCATGGCGCAGGATGATCTGGAAAATGTGTTCAGCCTGCTTGTCGGTCAGGCCCTGGTAAAAGCGGTGCGCCCAGTAGTCTATATCAAGCTCGCGCTTGAGGATTTTATGCCAGCGTTTCTGGTAGAGCGCAAGCCGCCTGGCTGACAGATCACCGGCCTTGAGCGATTCATTCAGGGTTTGCACTGCCAGCCCGGCGCAGATGAGGCCGAAGTAAATTCCTCCGCCCGTGGTCGGCTTGACCTGTCCGGCGGCATCTCCGACCACTAAAATACGTTCGGTGTAAGTCTTTGTGAGGGGCTTAAGGGGAATAGAGCCGTAACTGATGTGATGCGAGGCGGGGAGGATTTTACCCTGCCCTTCAAGCAGGTTTAAGAAATTTGTGATCGCCGGTCCCGGATTACTGTTGCTCATAAGGCCGGCCTTGGCTCTGCCTGGCGTTGTCGGCACCAGCCAGGCAAAGAATCCCGGCGCTATGTGCCTGCCGGAGTATACTTCCACCTCATCGATATTCTTACAAGCTACTTCTGCCTGGGCTCCGTGTGCGTACTCACCTATCCGGCCCATGCCGATCTGCTTTATCAGGCCGGGCGCCGCCCCGCAGGCAATCACAGCAGCCCCGGCGGATAATTCCACTGGCCTGGAGTCACGCGTGGCATCAATATATACGCAACGCTCATCGATTCGCAATCCGGTGGCAAGCGTGGAGAAAAAATAGTCTACCCCGATTTGCCTGGCCTGTTCCGTTACAAGTCGGTCGAGCGCCGGACGGTCAAGGATATAAGCTTGAGTGTTCTCACGCTCAATTCGGATATGGTTGCCCGCAGGTGAAAAGATTATGGCGGACCTCGCCTCTCGCTGGATTGCACTGCGTGATCCGGGCAGCATATCAAGGCAGGCCTGGCTTATTATTCCTGTGCAGGCTGTTTTCCGGCCCGGCTGCGGATTTTTTTCCAGAACGGCTACAGAGTGTCCCAGGCGGGCAAGCTCTCCTGCGGTATAGCTCCCGGCAATGCCGGCGCCGATCACAATAACATCATACATTGTTGGATTCCGATATGTTCAGAGAGGAGCGCTAACAGCCCGGCTCGTAAATTGCGGTTATTTTGGTTTTAATCCGCCGAACCTGCGCTGACGACTGCTATAGTCCGCCAGCGCTTTCTCCAGTTCATCACGGTCGAAGTCCGGCCAGAGAACCGGCGTGAAATAGAGTTCGGCATACGCTGACTGCCAGATGAGAAAATTGCTCACGCGCATCTCACCGCCTGTCCTTATAAAAAGGTCGGGGTCAGGCATACCAGCCGTGTACAGATACTCTGAGAAAACATTCTCATCCAGGCTATTGGGTTTAATCCCGCGGCGCACGATTTGCTGCGCCGCATTGACGATTTCGCTCCTGCCCCCGTAATTGAAAGCGATGTTAACCGTCAGGCCGGAGTTATTTTTGGTAAGATCGATGGCCGCCCTGGCTTTTCTCTGAATTTCCTGCGGCAGCCGATCTTCTTTGCCCAGGTGACGGATGCGTATATTTTGCTCGTGAGCTATCTTAACTGCCCGGTCCAGGTTTTCAGAGAGGAGCTTGATTATACCGTCAACCTCTGCCTTAGGCCTGCTCCAGTTCTCGGTAGAGAAAGCATAAAGAGTCAGGTAGGGGATCCCGTAAGCAGCAAACATCTCCACAAAATCGCGGGTATGAAGCGCGCCCTGCTTGTGGCCGTACAGGCGTGGTTTGCGTCTCCGGGCGGCCCATCTGCCGTTTCCATCCATCACTATGGCAACATGCTGCGGCAGCCTGTGTTTCTTCGGTGAGCCTGTCAATGGCCTTGCCCCCCGGCCCCGTCCTGTTTCACGGGCGCATCCTCTCCCATGTTAGGTTTCTTAATATATTGATGGCCGGATTGGTTCAGCACGATCGTATCGGGTTCCAGGTCGCTGGCAAGACATACATGCGATCCCACGGTGGAGTTGGGGCCGACCTTGCGGCCCGGCAGGATGCCTGAATTTATACCTGTTTTGCAATCATCTCCAATAACGGCCCCGAAATGGTCCCTGCCGGTTGATACTCTTTGATCTCCGTATTTGACCGGTATATCTGTCCGGTCAAAACGGAAGTTGGCCGTTACGCTGCCTGCCCCGAATGAACAGCGGTTGCCGATGATAGAATCACCTATATAAGAGGAGTGAAACCAGCAGTCATCGCCGGTATAGGTGCCCTTGATCTCAGTGGAGAACCCGACTACACAATTTGCGCCGATATGGCTGTACTCTCTGACCAAAGCGCCGTTCCCTATCACCGTGTTGGGGCCGATGTAGACCGGTCCACGCACCACGGCATTCTCAAGTATGCGCACGTTTTTCCCGATTATTACCTTGCCGGACAAAGTGGCCCGATCCGAAATGGAGAGCGACGAATCTATTTTTTCCTCGGACGCATCGAGGAAGTATCTGACTATATCGAAAATATGCCAGGGATATTTAATGGGAGCCCAGAAGCCGTTGTATCGTACCACTTTGATTTTATAGGCATGCCTGACCATACCGTCCATGGCACATTCGTAGACATCATCCCGCGTGGTTTTGACGATGTCTATATATTCGAAAAGCCTTTGCATATCAGTGTGCAGGTGCAGGAGTATATTAATGAGGTTGCCGGGCTCGGTTCCCGGCTCGGGCTTTTCTACTATCTGTGTAAGCTCATTATCCCCGTTCACCGCCAGGTAACCTCCCGGGAAATACTGGCTGACCTCGTAGCCGATAATATAGGATGTGGCCGTCTGGCTGCGGTAGGCATCCAGAAGCACATGGTAAGCAGCGCCATCGAAAACATCGTTGGGATTGACGACAATAATCGCGCTATCAAGAATATGGGCTGCCGACTTCAGGGCGTCGGCGATGCCCAGCGGTTGTGACTGAATCACAAATTCGAATTTAGCCCCGGAAATAGATCCGGCGATCTGTTTTATGCGCTGGATATTGTTCGGATTTCCCACCATGACGAAATTTTGCAGGCCGGCTTCTCTGGCCAGTTCCACCTGATGCTCCAGCAGAGGCTTCCCCATAAAATCGAGCAGGAACTTGTCCTCCGTGATGGGGAACATCCTTTTGCCCACGCCCCCACAGAGAAAAACAACTTTCATGAGGTTACCCCCCTGGCCGCATCTTTTAGCACAGAAAGCCCCATATTGAGAAGGCTGCGAGCATATGACTGGTTTCCTGCTTCTGCCAGCACACGTATGGCAGGCTCCGTGCCGCTGGCACGTATCAGTAACCAGCCCTCAGCGAATTCAAAGCGCAGGCCGTCCAGGTCATTTACCGAGGCCGCGCCCAGTTTGTCCGCCTGCTGTCCCACGTTTGCCATGACATTCGCCTTATTTTCGTTGGAGCAGGATATTTTATCTTTGAAATAAAACAAAGGCGGGAGAGTAGCCAGAAAAGAGCGGATATCGCTCGAATGCCTGATGGATCCCAGCAGGGTTAGTGCGGCAAAGATGCTTTCGGGATAGTAGCCGGCCTGTGGAAGTATGTAGACACCTACAGATTCTACGCCGATCGCGGCGTCGTTATCCCGGGCCAGATGTGCTGCGTACACATCGCCCACCTTGCCCCTGATAACCTTGCCGCCGAGGTCTTTTACAGCCAGGTCAAGCAGCATGCCGCTCTCTATAGTGGTGGCGATCGATTGCTTACCGGAGGATTTGATGGCCGCCCTCGAAATAAAGGCGATCATCTCGTTAAAGCCGAGGAACCCTTTCTGATCGCAGAAAACTACACGGTCAGCATCGCCGTCAAAGCAGATGGCAAGATCGGCGTTCTTCTGCCGCAGGAATTTAATCGTACCCTGCAACGTGTCTTCTTTAGGCTCCGGGCTGCGGCCGGGGAAGCGTCCGTCCGGCGTATCGTTTATGGTAAAAACTGTGAATCCCAGCTGTTTGAAAATATCGCTGGCCAGGCCGGAAGCGGCGCCGTTGCCAGGATCTACCAGCAGCTTCAGTCCAAGGTTAAAGTCCCAACCGCTGACAAGGGCCTTGATGAATTCAACATACCGGTCTTTCATGTGGGGGAAATGAACAATAGACCCGGCTCGACCGGTCCTGAAAGAGCCACTGTAATAGACTTTCTCGACCTCCTCCTCCTGGGACCTGCTATAGCCGATGGAGTTATGGTTGAAAAGCTTAATACCGTTAAACTCAGGTGGATTATGCGATGCGGTGATCATGACTCCGGCGCCGAAACTCATCTGACGCGTGAGCAGGGCCAGGGCCGGTGTGGGAACTATCCCTGCCTGGGCTACGTTGACGCCCACATCCAACAGTCCCTCGGTTACGGCTGCCCTGATCAGCTCCCGGCTCAGGCGGGAATCCGTGCCCAGGCAGACGGTCGCACCGGCAGGAAGCAGTGTGCCCAGCGCGCTGCCCACATTTTTGCACAGTTCGGGAGTAAGGTCCTGGTTGACCACACCCCTGACTCCGCTGGTGCCGAAAAGCGCCCTGTTCATATGATCCTCTTGTGATTATGAATATCGGTAAATGATGGTAATGCCTCTGCCTGCGGATGTCAATCCGACTATGTGCGGCAGCGTATTGGATGGACATCCGGGCAGGGATGAAATAAATGAGAGCGGCAATTCGTAGATGCGGGAATGTAAATATCTTGACGTATATTGTATAATGCATAGATGTGGTCGGATGCAGGGTTTTAGCTTTAAGGGACCATATTCAGACATTACTGTTCCAGATATGTGGGAATGCTAGTCATTGGTAGCAGCAGTCTGAAAAAAAGGGAAGGAGGTGCCAGCTTTTAGATAGAAGCAGTTATTGCGAGCCTGATGTAGTCCGCGGGGACTATAGATTTCCGACGGTCCAAGTCTCAGGGAATTATTATTCATAGGAGGTTAGTGGATGAAAAGGTTTTTCCTTATTTCTTTTGTCAGTATCCTGATTATTGCTCTTGTATTGCCTGCCTGCGCGCCGCAACAAAAAGATGTTATCAAGGTGGGCGTAATCGGCCCCATGAAGTTCCTTGAAGGGGAACATCACTGGATGGGTGCGCAGATGGCCCGCGATGAGATCAATGCCGCGGGCGGTGTGAATTTAAACGGGAAGATGTACCAGATCGAGCTGATCAAGGCGGATTCGAACGAGATCCTCAGCCCCACGGATGCCGCCTCAGCCATGGAGAGGCTATTGACTGTAGATAAACCCAACTTTGTAGTTGGTGGCTTCAGGACCGAGGGCGTATTCCCCATGCAGGAAGTAGCCATGAACTATAAGACGATCTTCATAAACTGCGGTGCCGCCACACGGTCCCTGCAGATGAAGGTTTCAGAAAACTATGACCGTTACAAGTATTTCTTCAAGGGCACGCCTTACAACGAGTATTACCTGGTCAATTCGGATTTCCTCATGCTCGGCATGGTGGCAGGCGCCTTGAAGAAGCAGTTGAACATCACCGACAAGCTCAGGGTCGCCATAGTGGCAGAGAAACTGACCTGGGCGGATGCTATGGTGAAAACCGCTGAAGCCACCATACCCAAGATGGGCATGGAGGTAACCGGCGTATGGAGGCCGTCCGACACTGCTACCGACGTCAATGCGGAGCTGACGGCCATATCCGCTACGAACCCCCACATAATATTCCCCACGTTCTCAGGCCCGGTGGGAGTTACCTTCAGCAAACAGGCCGGCGAGATGCAGATACCTGCTGCAATTGTGGGTATCGTGGTGGAAGCTCAGAAGTTCGGGTTCTGGGAGGCTACGGGTGGCAAGGGTAACTACGTCATGACCCTCAACACCTATGGGCCGGGCATAAAGATCACCGAAAAGACCATACCGTTCTTCGAGAATTTCGAGAAAAAATTCGGGCAGCCCCCCGCCTACACCGCTGCCACCTATGACGCTATCTATATCATGAAGGATGCCATAGAGAAGGGGCAGACCCTGGATGCGGACCTTCTTGTCCCCATCATCGAAAAGACCGATTACCAGGGCACCTCCGGCCGGGTTATGTATTACGGCATGGATTTCGACGCCAAGAAATACCAGGCGCCTCATGACCTGATGTACGGGCCAGGATACGTGACCGGGCTCGGTCTGGAGTGGGTCAACGGCAAGCAGGTCGGTGTGTGGCCGGCGCTCGGAGTCGGGTCCGGCGGATGGGAAAAAATCGATTACCCCGGGATTCAACCCTACACTATAAATCCCGCGGTAGTGGAAAAATTCCAGCAACCGGCGGCTGCGCCCGCAACTCAGTAATAAAGCCTTTACAGGCAATGGCTGGCAGGCTGGGAGCGCATCTCCCGGCCTGTCAGCCTATGAAAATCCAATCATTTGACTGCAATCTTAATTAACCTTATGCAACGAAGCTGACCGGGCTTGCATCCGGGAACAACGTTGCTTGATGCGAAAAATACTGTATAATAAATAAATTTTGTTGGTGGGATGGTTTAGGTAAGCGATGTTTCAGGCCTTTGTGATACAGGCGCTGGTAACGGGTGGGGTTTATGCTCTGCTGGCAGTCGGCTTTTCCCTGATCTTCGGCGTGGCCCGCATGGTGAACCTGGCACATACATCATTCCTCATGCTGGCCGCCTACGGTATGTTCTATACTACCTACAGGCTGGGATTGGATGTATTCACTGCCATACTAATTTCTCTGGTTGCCACGGTTATCATCGGTCTTGTGAGCTACAAGCTGTTCATTGACAGGATACGGGAACACGAAGTGACCGTCATGCTGATTACACTTGCGCTTGCCACCATCTTCCAGGAATGCATGGTACTGGCTTTCGGCGCCCACTTCAGGGAGGCGCCTACCTTGATCCCCGGCTTTATTGAAGTTTTAGGCGTCAAGGTATCCTATCAGCACCTTCTGACAATAGCGGTAGTGGCAGTGGTACTGTTTGCCATCTGGTTGCTGCTGTCCAAGACAAAACTGGGCATCGCTATCAGGGCCACAGCACAGGATACCGAGGTGGCCAACCTGATGGGCATCAACGTCTCTAGGATACTGCTGTTCGCAATGGGTATCGCTGCAGCGCTGGCGGCCATCGCAGGTATCGTGGTAGCTCCGCTCTGGGTCGTTTATCCCTACATGTGGATGAACCCCCTGGTCATGATTATGGCTATAGTCGTGCTGGGAGGGTTGGGCAGCATCAAGGGCAGCCTTATAGGCGCTTTCATCATCGGATTAGTTGAGGCGGCTGTTGTATTTTACCTGCCCGGCGGTGCGTTTTTACGAGGCGCCATCGCCCTGCTGGTCATGGTGATAATACTGGTGGTCAGACCCGAGGGATTGTACGGCATAGTCTTCGAAGAGGAGAGGTTGTAGGTGTTAAGGAGGCTGTTTAAAGATATCCAGGGCGATATATTCGCCATACCTGGCAGACTCATAGCCTTCATCTTTTTTATAACCCTGTTTTTTATCCCTCTTCTCACACAGGAATCGTACATCCTGTTTGTTCTCATCCTGGTTAATATCTTCGTCATCTTTGCTGTGAGCTGGGATTTCATTTCCGGCTACACCGGCCAGATAAATTTCGGCCACGCATTTTTCTTCGGCGTTGCAGCATACACGGCGGCGCTGCTGAGCAAGAACCTCGGCCTGCAACCCTGGGCGACCATACCAATAGGAGCAGTAGCTGCTACGGCAGCCGGCGTGCTGATGTGCCTTCCCGCGCTCAGGCTGAGGGGGCCTTATTTGTCGCTGGTTACGCTGGCCATGCCGCTCATTTTACTTGGGGTGATCAAAGCGTTCCCCGATTTTACGGGTGGCGAGCACGGCATATCCGGCCTGCCTGCTCTGGCCGGCTCGAGGACGGCCGAATATTACATTGCTCTGGTCGCAATGATCGCTTCCGTATTTATTATGTGGAAGCTGGTTGATGCCAAGAGCGGGTTTGTCAGGATCGGCATTATCCTCCATGCCATCCGCGAGGACGAGATCGCCGCTCGTGCCACGGGCATTAACACAATCCGCTATAAACTGCTTGCCTTTATTATCGGAGGATTCTTCGCCGGTCTGGCCGGCGGGTTATATGCGCATTTCCTCAGGATCGCCGGCCCTGCCACGCTGGACCTCATGCTTTCGTTCCAGGTCATAATATGGACGGTTTTCGGGGGCATAGTCAGCATTTATGGGGCCGTGGTGGGGGTCTATATACTATTTCCTTTAATGGAACTGCTGCGCCAGTTCGGCGTACCAGTCTGGCCGGGATCGGATATCATGTTCTCCGACCTGCGTTTCCTCATCTTCTCTTTCCTGGTGATTGTTATTTTGCTATTTATGCCCGAGGGGTTTGCGGTATGGGTCAGGGATAAACTTGAGCGAGAATGCCCGCGATGCAAGCTATCCAACGCATCATGGCGGCATGTGTGCAGGGCCTGCGGGGCTGAGCTCCATTAGGTGTTGCCGGGCAGATTATTTACAGTCCGAGGTAGGTCTTTCTAATGGTCTCGTCTTTAAGCAGCTCTTTGGCTGTACCTTCAGCGATGATGTGTCCCCTGGACATGACATAATTCCTGACCGACAAGGCGAAGGTAAAGCTTACGTCCTGCTCGGCCAGAAGAATAGTGACACCCAGGTCGTGGTAAATCTCCTCAACCCGCTTGAAAAGGTCCTCTTTCAGCTTGGGTGCAAGCCCGCTTGAGGGTTCGTCCACCAGCATGAACTTGGGACGGCGCATCAGCGATCTGCCGATAGCCAGCATCTGGCGTTCCCCGCCCGATAACGTGCCGGATACCTGTTTCTGCCTCTCCTTGAGCCTGGGGAATAGCGAATATACTCTATTCAGGCTGGCGCTTACCTCTTTCTTGTTTTTGCAAAGGTAAGCTCCGGCCAGCAGGTTGTCCTCGACAGTCATCTCCACGAACGGCCGGCCGCGCTCCGGGCAAAGCAGCAGGCCCAGTTTGGCGATCTCCGAAGCCTGCAGTTTTTCGATGCGCTTGCCATCGAATTCCACGGTTCCGTTGAAAGTGATGTCTTCACCCCTGGTCCCTTTGAGCACTTCCTTTTCCCAGTTTATCAATCCGACTATGGCCCGCAGCAGGGTTGTTTTGCCGGCCCCGTTAGGGCCGACCAGCCCGACCAATTCCCCCTCTTTAACATGGACGCTCGCATCATCCAGCACCATGGCCGTGTCGTAGCGTACAGTTACGTTTCTTACGTCAAGCAAAGAGCACCTCCTTGCCGGTATACGCTTCGATGACCCTCTTGTCCTTGGATATCTCCTCGGGCGTACCCTGCGCAAGCACCTCACCGAAGTTAAGTACAATCACGCGGTCCACGATTTTCATCAGCTCACTGAGTTTGTGTTCTATGATAAGCATGGCCGGGCCCTCACTGTGCAGCCGGCCGAAACGGCCGCCCTTGTGCAGCCGCTTGATGGAACGGGCCACGAGTTCTGTTTCCGCCGGATTCAGCCCGCCAAACGGCTCATCCAGCAGCATCAACTCCGGCTCGGTGGCTATGGCTCTCGCCACTTCCAGCCGCTTGAGGTCGCCGTGCGATAAAATCGAGGCAGGCTCGAGCGCGAGGTCGGCAATGCCCACGAACTCCAGGGCGTCACGGGCTTTGATCTCGGCCCTCTTAACCCATTCACCGCGCTTGGAGATCCTCGGGCACAGGCAGCCGACCATGACATTAGCTATGATGGGCAAGTGCCTGAAAGGCTTGACCACCTGGAATGTGCCTATCATACCCCGTTGCACGATCTCCCAGGGGCGGCGCTTGGTTATATCCTCGCCTTTGAAACGGATGATGCCCGAGTCCGGCTTGAGGATTCCCAGCAGGCAGCGTATGAGGGTCGTCTTGCCGGCGCCGTTGGGACCTATCAGCCCGACGATCTCGTCCTGCGCCACCTGGAAACTTACGTTGTTCACGGCAACGAGGCCGCCGAAGTGCTTGGTTACATTCTCCACTTCGAAAAAGGCTGCCATATTAGAGGTCCTCCTCTCTGAGTTCGCGCCTTGATACCTTGCCGACGTCGGTCTTGGGGACCTCGCCCCTGAATTCAACGATTTTTGGACATTTATAGTGCGCCAGCCGTTCCATGGTATACATGAGGATGTCCTGTTCGGTCACTTTTCCCCTGGCCTCCGTCTCCAGCACTACTATGGCTTTCACCTTCTCGCCCACGTCGGGGTCGGCAACTCCGATCACCCCGGCCTCTTTAACCTGCGGATGGCTTGTCAGTACCTCTTCGACCTCGCGGGCGAAGACGGCCAGACCCTTGTATTTGATCATGTCCCTCTTTCTATCATAGAAATAGAAATATCCCTCTTCGTCCATCCTGGCCAGGTCGCCCGTTCTCACCCAGGTCTCGCCATCTATCTGTACAAACATCAAGCGGGTATCCTCGGGCTTGTTCCAGTAGCCCCTGGCTATTTGAGGACCCTTAAAGGCAAGCTCACCTGTTTCACCCAGAGGAAGGAATTCATCCTTGGCAGGATCCAGGATGCCGGCCACACAACCGGACATCGGCACACCGAACGAGCCGATCTTGGGTCTGCCATAGGGGCTGACTATGCCTACCGAAGTCGTCTCCGTCATGCCCCAACCTTCGTGTATCTTGACGCCTGTACGTTTCTCCCATCCCCGGGCCGTATCTTCCAGCAGCGCATCGGCGCCAGATACAAGTACCTTGAGCTTTTTCCAGTTGACGCGATCGGTCCTGTGGTAATCCCGCAGGACTTCAAATAGCGCTGGAACGCTGTAGAATATGGTCGCCCCGTAACTTTCAATGGCATTGAGGATATCATCGAGATCCGGCGTGGTAAATATCACCAGGGTATAGCCCTGCGACATGGAACCAGTCATCACCACTGACTGGCCGTAGATATGATAGAAGGGCAGGTATCCTATGACCACCTCTTTTCCCTGTTGTACGATATCGCCCCAGAATATCTGCGCTATGTGTTGCGCGGCCACCAGGTCGAAATGTGTAATCATGGCAGCCTTGGGCAGACCCGTCGTACCGCCGGTGTATGGCAGGGAGGCCAGATCTTCGTGGACGTTGAATTCGATCTTGGGTGGTTTGGGCGGGTATTTCTTAAGCAGTTCCTGCATCTGGTAGAACCCTTCCCGTTTGAATATCTCGGGTGGCGGTGCGGACATCTTCTGGTAAACTGCGCGCAGCATGCTCTTGCCCAAGAACTTCTTCAGGGCGGGCAGGTACTCGGCGATGTTGGTCAGTATCACCCGGTCCGGCTTGACCCCGGTCCGCTCCACATTTTCCCACAGGATGTCCTGGCAGACGATAGTGGTGGCGCCGCTGTCAAGTATCTGGTGCTTGATCTCAGGGCTTACGTAGACAGGGCTGATGGCGGTGACAATCGCCCCCGCCTTGAGGGCGCCGAAGTAGGCTATGATGAATTGCGGCGAGTTCAGGAGGAGCAGAGCCACTTTGTCGCCCTTCTTGACTCCGAGGTCGCAGAGGGCGGTGGCAAACCTGTCCATCTGGTCCCTCAGTTCGCGGTAGCTTATCTTCTGGCCGTAAAATATGACGGCTGTCTTGTCCTTGAATTTATCGGTTGTTTCATCTATGACCTGGACTACCGATTTCTCAGGGATAACTACATCGGCCGGGACACCTTTAGCGTAGAATTTTAACCACGGCCTCGCTTCATAGATGTCTTTATTAGACACGAACATACCTCCTCAACCTTGAATTAAGCCAATATAGCATATTTCGGCCTCGTATACAACGTAGCCGGATCAGGGCGTAGGTATGCCGTTCCACAGACCGCGGGGTGTGAGAGGCATGCCGGCAGCACCCCTATATCAACGTTATCCGGCGTACATGCCGCCGGTCACCACGATGTTTTCGCAGTTCACGTAGCTCGAATCGTCCGAGGCCAGGAAAACCACCACCTTGGCGACCTCATCGGGCTCACCGATACGTCCCAGGGGTATCTGTTTGACTGCCATATCCAGTATCTCGGGGATCCCCCAGATGGGCTGGGAGAAGCGCGTGCGTATAAATGAGGGCGAGATGGAGTTGCAGCGGATGCCGTACGAACCGAGCTCGGTGGCCAGCATCCTGGTCATGTGGATCATGCCGGCCTTGCTGATGGCATAGATAGCCAGCATAGGATCAGGCCGCATGCCGCCTGCAGAGGCGATGTTAATGATGTTGCCGGGCTTTTTATTTTCGATCATGAGCTTGGCGATGCCAAGGGACAGGAAGAAAGGCCCCTTGAGGTTGACCGACATTATCTTGTCCCAGAGCCTCTCATCAGACTGCAGCACGGGGCCAAAAAAGGGGCTCACCGCGGCGCAATTGACCAGCACATCTACAACTCCAAAATCAATCTTTGCCTTTTCGATCAGTTTGTTGATGTCTTCCATCACGCCCATATCGGTGCCGGTCCAGACCGCTTTTCTACCCTTTTGCTTTACTTCATCGGCCAGTCCCTGCAGGCTTTCGGGTTTTTTTTGGCACATCAGTATGTCGGCGCCGGCCTCAGCCAGCTTGAGAACAGTTGCTTTGCCGATGCCACCTCCAGCCCCGGTAACCAGAGCTACTTTTCCTAAGAGGGGCTGATATTTGTCTGCCATAGGAAATACCTCCTGAATTTATATACGGAATTTTTAAGATCAAAGCCGCTGGCTATTCTAACACCTGCTTGAAAAGAGGGTCAAACTAAATGGAGAGCATATCTGCAACAGCGCAAACTGTGTATCCCGCTGTGCCGGGCGAATGGAATCAAGAGCGTGCGGTCAGGCCATCGATCTCCAGTGATTTCCGCATGGCCGCTATGGCGACTTCAACCTGGCTGTCCGTCGGCCGGCGCGTGGTCATGGCCTGTAGCCACAGACCGGGCAGGAGCAGCCAGTGGACGAAGCGGTTGCGGCTGTATGCAGCTTCTAACTTGATCAGCTCGTAGCTGAGCGCCGCTATGACGGGCAGCAGCAGGATGCGTGAGGCAATACTGATCCAGATGGGCGGCCGGCCCAATAGAGCAAAGACCACGATGGCCAGCACCAGAACCACCAGGAGGAAGCTCGTGCCGCAGCGTGTGTGAGCGGTCGAGTACTTCATCACAGGGACCACTTCCAGCGGCGCACCTGCCTCGTAGGCATTTACAGACATATGTTCGGCGCCGTGGTAGGCGAAAATCTCGCGGATGTCCTTCATGCGTCCGATGACAGCGAGATAGATGATAAACAGGACAATGCGGATTACCCCTTCGATCACGTTGCTGAGGAAAGCCGAGGCTATAAACGGATCCAACAACCTGGCCGCCAGCAGGGGCAGGATAAAAAAGAGCGCCACTGCGAGCACAACTCCTATGATCACACTGCCCCAGATCATGCCCGGCGTGATCTTCTCCTGCTCCGTCTCCGTTGATACCTGCGCCGAGTACATCAGAGCGCCCGTGCCCAGCACAACCGTTTCTATGAGGGCTATCACTCCCCGTACCAGCGGGACCTCACGCCATTTACCCTTGTATAGCGTGGCCAGCGGGCGGCTGTTGACCTCAATGCCACCATCCATTCTACGAACAGCGATGGAGGTGCTGTTGCGGCCGCGTATCATCACGCCGCCCATCACAGCCTGCCCGCCGTAATAAAAGGGTTTCTCTTTATTCATCAGGCTAAAAAAAAGGGGCGGCCTTGGTAACCGCCCCTTTTGATATCGATTGACAGTTACTGGTCCTTTTTCTCTCTCTTGTACTTCTTGTTGAAGCGTTCCACGCGGCCGGCGGTATCGATGATCTTCTGCTCGCCAGTGAAGAAGGGGTGGCATTTGTTACATAGCTCTACCCTGAGCGTCTGCCTGGTGGACCCGGTGGTAAAGCTGTTGCCGCATGAGCAGGTCACCGTGGCATCGGGGAAATACTTCGGATGGATTTTCTCTTTCATTGTTACTGTCCCGGGTAAACGCTGACCCTTTTCTTGTTCTTGGTATGGTGCTCGAATGTGACGATACCATCGACTGTGGCAAAGAGTGTGTAATCCCTGCCGCAGCCTACATTGGTGCCCGGGTGAATCCTGGTGCCGCGTTGCCTGACGATAATGGTGCCGGCGTTCACAGCCTGCCCGCCGTAGCGTTTGACTCCCAGGCGCTTGGATTTGCTGTCACGGCCGCAGCGTGTGCTGCCGCCGCCTTTCTTGTGAGCCATTAGTTGTCACCTCCGCTGGCGGCCTTTGCTTTGACGGCTTTTTTAGTCACCTTGCCGCCCGGTTTGACGATCTCCTGGATCAGCAACCTGGTGTAGGGCTGGCGGTGGCCTGTCTTCCGGCGCTCGCGCACCTTGTTCTTGTAGCGGAACACGATGATTTTGCGGGCTTTGCCTTCTTCAAGGCACGTGGCGATAACCTTGGCGCCCTGGACCTCGGGGGTGCCTATGATGACTTCGTCGCCGTCGGCTATCATCAGTACCGGGCTGAGCTCCACCTCTTTGCCTGATTCAACATGCAGAAGATCGGTGTTGATGACCTGGCCGGCCCTGACCCTGAACTGTTTGCCGCCGCTCTCAACGATTGCATAAGAATTGCTCATTTTCTTTATTCCCTGTGAAAAAACAATAACCGTGTAAATATATCAGCCTGAAGGCCTTGTGTCAAATCTAACGGGCAGCATAAAAGGCCGTTCCAGGCGCCTGAATCCGTGACTGACGGGATGGGAGCATGCAGGTTATTCGACGGCGCCGCCATCTTCGCGGCATGAGATGTCGCAATGTCTCATATATACCAGGTCGCTGGTCACGGTATCCCTGGCGAGGTATCCCCCTTCAACCTGGCTGACAACCATGAACCACCTTCCTGACTCATCCTGTATTTTCTTGGGTTTGTCTGAAAAATCCATATTATAGTATTCCTTTTTCTTACCGATACGGACGATTATTTTAGCACTTTCAGCCCGAAGTGCAATATCATAGCTTCAGGGCGACGTCAGCCCCCTGTTCCACAGCGGCCAGTATCTTGCCCGGCTTGCAGGCGTCCCCTATAACGTGCACCTCGGGCACTATACCTCTGGCCCGGTCTGCGAGCAGACTATTAGATATTGCCCCGGTAGCCATGACGATGGTGTCGAAGGGGCCGAGCCTCTGTTCCCCTCCCGGCGTATCTACGATAGCGAAATCGTCGTCGATGGACTTTACGGCGGACTGCGTGAGTATCAGCACCTGCTTTTCCTTGAGCCGCTGGCGCAGGAAAAAGCGTGCCGCCGGACCTATATCACGGGCCGTATGTTTGAGCATCTCGACAATGGTCACGGACATGTCTTTTCCCGCCAGGTAATCTGCTGTCTCGCAGCCGACCAAACCGCCGCCGATTACTAGCACACAGGGGCCAACATCTTCCGAAATCAGCGCCTTGCGCGCGCTCATAACTTTCTTGCTGTTGATGCCCGGTATATTGGGGATGGCGGACTCTGATCCTGTGGCGATGATTAGCACATCCGGTTTGATCTCCCTGATCATGTCGGTTGTCAGCGCCTGCCCGCACTGTATATGTACTCCCATCTCCCTGATGGCCTTTATACGCGAGTGGGCCACCTCCTGGTAGGCGGCTTTTGAGGGAGGTATTGCGGCCAGCTTGACCTGGCCACCCAGGTAACCTTCCTGTTCGTAGAGAATGACCTTATGCCCTCGCAGAGCAGCCGTCCTGGCCGCTTCCAGCCCGCCCGGGCCGGCGCCTGCCACCAGCACCTTCCTGGGAGAAGATGTCTCAGGTTGAGAGTACTGCTCCTCCCTGCCGAGGGCCAGATTCTGTACACAGGTGATCGAGGGCCTCAGCCAGAAAGCAAGCCCCTCGATGCAGCCTTCATTGCAGGACAGGCATTTAACGATGTCCTTCTCCCTGCCCTCACGCACCTTGGACGGCCAATCGGGATCGGTCAACGACTGCCGACCGATGTGCACTATATCAGCCCTGCCGGCGCCGATGATTTCCGCTGCGACAGCGGGGTCGTTGATGCGGCCTGCCACCAGCACGGGCACCTTGAGGGCCTGCTTGAAAATATGCGACGTTTCGGCGTTAAAGCCCTGGGGCATATCGGACGGCGCGCTGGTGAGATGGCCGGACTCGTAAACGCCGATGGAAACATCCGCGGCATCGATGCCGGCGGCGGCTAGTTTTTTCATCATCTCAACGCTCTCCGGAACGGTGCGGCCCAGAGCCACAGCTTCTTCGCCGCTGATGCGGAAGAGCAGAGGGAAGTCGGGGCCGACCAGTTCCCTGGCCCGCCTGACGATCTCGAGCGGAAAGCGCATGAAGCCGTCCGGCCCAACGCCGTATTCATCCGTGCGTTTGTTGGCGTAGGCCGACATGAACTGGGCAACAAGATAGCCGTGGGCCCCGTGGATCTCGGCGGCGTCGCAGCCCGACTCCTGCGCCCGTCGGGCAGCCTGCGCATATTTTTCCACCAGGTCCTTTATTTCGCTGATGGTGAGCGCCTGAGGCATCTGTCTTACGATGGGATCGGGCACAGCCGAGGGAGCTATTGGCTGCCTGTTATTGACAAAGAACGGGAAGGTGCAGCGGCCGGGGTGAAAAAGTTGTACTGCGATTTTGGCGCCGTATTTATGTACAGCATCGGCCAGCTTCTTGAAACCGGGTATCAGGTTATCGTCATGCAGGCAGAGCTGATGCCCGCTGCCCAGCCCCCGATCCCCGTCCACAGCGGTCACCTCGACTATGATCAGTCCGAATCCGCCTCTGGCGCGCGCCTCGTGGTATTTGATCAGCCTGTCAGAGACACCGCCGCCGTCTGCGGCGAAGCCGGTTGCCATGGGCGGTACAGAGAGGCGGTTCTTGATCTCCAGCTTACCGATTTTGATGGATTGGAAGAGAACCTGGTATTTATCTGACATGCTGGCACTCCTTAGTACTGGCGCTATTTCTCAGATATTATAGCCTTTCGCAGGCATGAAAGGGGAAATGGCCGGACATTTCAGATCGGGAGGAGGTTGAGCAGCGCGCCGACTGCGATGCCGGAGAAAAGCATTATGCCTAAAGCCTTGAGCAGGCTCCAGAAACCCATCTCCTTCAACATTATGGAGAATGTAGCGATGCAGGGGAAGAACATAACAAGCACAACGCTGCTGACGACAAGCTGTTTAGCGGATAGCTCAAGCGGCGCCAGCAGCGCCATCGCCGCGTCCATGCGGAAGAAGGCCACGAAAATGGCGGCCACGGCATCGTTGGGCAGTCCCAGCAGCCCGCTTACCACGGGGGCTGTGAAATTGGTTATAGCCTGGAAGACGCCGATCATGTAGAGCAGGTTGATGACGGGTACGGCTATGATCATGATCGGGACGGCCTCCACGATAAAGCCGCGTACCCTGATCCAGAGCTTCTCCATCATCATCTTCCAGGGCATCAGGCGGTAGGGGGGTATCTCTATAAGGAGCTCGGGTGTAAAACCTTTGACCGCCCAGTTAAGTATGATACCGATAATAACCCAGACGGCCAGGAGCGTGCCATAGATCATGGCAACATACTGTATGCCGTGCTGCCCCACCAGTCCCAGTATCAGGGCCTGCAGCGAGGCGCAGGGTACTGCGATGGCGATCAGGGTCATCGCGATGAACCGCTCCTTGCGGCTTTCCAGCACGCGCGTAGCCAGCATGGCGGGCACATTGCATCCGAATCCCAGTATGGTGGGTATGATGGCATAACCGTGCATGCCGAAGCGGTGCATGAGAGTATCGATCATCACAGCCAGGCGGGGCAGGTAGCCGGTATCCTCCAGCAGTCCCAGCGCGAAATAGAAGGTGATAATGTAGGGCAGTACGAGAGCGAAGGGCACGTACAGCGCAGTGGTCAGCAGTCCCCAGGATTGAATGAAGTCGATCTGCCCGTTGAAGAGTCTGCCTATCAGGATATCATGCAGAAACGGTGCGCCGACCGTCAGGTTGCTGATAGCTGATACCACGGGCAGCCAGAGTATGTTGAAAATGGGCCGGGCAACGAGATTGAAAATTGCTTCGCCGCCGTAAACCACGAAAGCGAAAACCGCGATAGCGACAAACAACGCAATGAAAGTGCCCGGCAGCGGCCTGACCGTGGCGTCGGCCAGCGATTCTCCCAGGGTGTGATGGCGGTGGGTAACCTTTTGTACCAGTCCGATTATCTCACCGATGCGGGCCCAACGCTCCTCCCTCGTGGCGACGGGATTAGCCTGCATTACTGCTCGCGGTATGCTCTCAACCAGGTACTTGATACCCTCGCCTGTGGTGGCCACGGTGGGGATCACAGGGACGCCCAGCAACTGTTCCAATGCCTTAATGTCTATCTCGATGCCGATATGCCGGGCGTCGTCCCATACGTTGAGTGCCACAATTATGGGTATCCTTTCCTCGAGGAGCTCCAGTGTCAGGTAGAGGTCACGCTCCAGGTTGGTGGCGTTCACCACATTTATGATGATGTCCCCGTCCCGCAGCATCTTGCGCGCCACCTCACCGGCCTGACCGGAGCTTTCCAAAGAGTAAACGCCGGGGGTATCTATGACTTCGGCCCTGTCATTGGCCACACGCATATGCCCGGAGGAGAATCCGATGGCGGTGCCGGGGAAGTTATCTGAAATGACCAGGGAGCCTGTCAGGCGTGAAAAAAGGACGCTTTTACCCGCGCCCGGATTACCTGCAAGAAGTATCTTCATCGGTGAACCCGTCCGGAATCACGAGTATCTTATCTGCGATGCCGCGGCCCAGGGAGAGCTGCACATTATCAACGCGGACGGTGATTGGGCCATGCAGGTACATCGAGCAGAATCGGGTGATGCGCTTGCCCGGCCGTATTCCCATGGCTGTGAGCTTCTCCACCAGGCCCCGTCCACCCTCCACTGCAGATACCACCGCCTGCTGGCCGTCCTTCATATTCGAAAGCGAAATGGCCGTGTTTTCCATGTTCAACCCCGGCACCTGGAGCAGTAGCCGCTGAGGTTCACCTCGGCGTTGATGATGTTAAAGCGTCGGGCCTTGGCTACCTCATCCCGTATCCGCTTGACCAGGGGATATTCGAACTCTATGACCGCGCCGCAGCCCAGGCACACCAGGTGAAAGTGGCTGCCGTTCTGCAGGGCCTCATAGTGGTGGTGCTCCTGGCCGAGGTGGCTTTCTTCCACCAGGCCAAGCTCTTTGAATTTGCCGATAGCTCGGTAGACGGTGGACAGGCTGATGCCCGGCATCCTGCGCCAGGCCTCGGCGTATATCTCGGCGGCGCCTAAATGGCCCCCGCCTTTACTGATGATATCGAATATCAGTGAGCGCTGGCTGGTTAGCCTGCTGCCCGGCTTCCGGAGTATCTTCTTATCCAACTTTATTGCTGCCATTTTATTGCTAATGCGAATTAGTTGCAATAAAAATTGTAACTTGCCCTGCTATATGGGGTAAAAATATGCGGATTTGTGGAGGAAGCCGACGGCCCTCTCCTGCTTCAGGTGCAGGCAGAGAAATTCAGGGTGCCGCTATCTTTGCCAGAATACTGCGTGCGAGGGCGGCCGCCCTGCCCCGGTGGCTGATACGGTTTTTGATCTCCGGCGCAAGCTCGGCAATGGTCCTTCCGTATTCAGGCAGGAAAAAGACGGGGTCGTATCCGAAGCCGTTGCTGCCCCTGGGCTTCATGGCTATATATCCTTCGCAGGTACCCTCGACCGTCTCAACGTCGCCGCCGGGCCTGGCTATGGCTATAATGCAACGGAACCTGGCCGTACGTTCTTTTTGTGGTATGTCTATGAGTTTTTTAAGCAGGAAATCCACCCTATCCGCATCGGTGGCATCATCGCCGGCATAGCGGGAAGAGCGCACGCCCGGCTCACCTCCCAGAGCATCCACCTCCAGACCCGAATCGTCGGCTAAAGTAAGAAGCCCGCCTAATTCCGCGTAAAACGCGGCCTTGTGGCGGGCGTTCTCTTCAAACGTGTTGTAGCTTTCGTCGGCTTCCTTGTTGATGCCTGCCTGGTCGAGAGTAACTATCTTAAAATCGAGGCCCTTCAGCAGGTCCCGGTATTCGGCGGCCTTGCCTTTATTGGTTGTGGCCAGCAGCAGCCTGGGCATATACCGATCTATAATTTCTCGAACCGCTTGGCCAGCTTCTTCATGACCTGGGGCATGGTGGTGTATTCCATCTCGTCCAGCGGCAGCCTGTGCGGTTCGAACGGCCCATGACGCCTGAGCATATCGGCCATATCCATAGCCTGCTGGCGGGCGTTATTGAAAGCCACATCGTCGAACATATCAACCGGCCCGACCAGCCTGCCCTCGGCAAGTTGGAAGCCGGCAGCGATCACTCTCGGTGGTCCGTCGAAACGTGTGGGATTGCATTCTTTTACACTGACAGGGGTCAGCGGTCCATGATGTGAACCACGCATCCAGCCCTCCACTATATGAGGGCGGGCAAAGGGTTCCAGTACCTCGCCCACGGCAGGGAAGATTCCCTGGGCCCGTACGATGCAGACAGGGTCGTCCTTGCCGACATAGCGCCCGGCGAGGAGCGACAGCTTCTGCGTGGAGGATGTGGCCGCTATTTCACCGGTCTCGCGCGAATAGACCGACTTGACAGTGTAGCGCGACGGCGCGCCGATGAAGACCAGCATGTCGTAGATCTCCTCGGGGCAATTAAACATGATGCGCTTGCTTTCCTTGACATCGTGTACCTCGAACTTGAAGCCGACATGCATATTGGCGGAGATAACTAGGCCGATGGTATTGAACGGGTCGCAGAACATCTCGTAGAGGGGCAGATTCCAGGCGCCGGAGGCGGTCTTGTCAGCCATGAAGACGATGACAGGCTCGGCCTCGCGCTCGTTTATCTCCATCTCAGCCACACCGGGGCCCTGTCCTTTGACATTGCCCGAGAAGGCATCGGACAGCAGGTCCTGGCCTGCGCCGTGCAGCTTCAATTTCTTGGCAATTGCCGTGCATCGCTGGAAGGCGTTCCACGACATTTCGTGTATCTTGCGGTTGTCTATGCCCTTATTATGCGTCATGATGAACTGCAGGTCATCGCCGCAGCGGGTGACATAGTAGTCGATGAGGAGGCCTGATTTTTTAGCTTTGGCCATGCACGCCTCGCCCTCGGCCATAAGATCCGGGTGCATACTGCAGTGCCCCACCCATCCTCCGATGTCCGCCTTGATTACGCTGAGAGTGACTTTCATGGGGCCTCCTTTGAGAGATTTAATTTAACGGCCCTGCGGCAAGTTCGCGTATTGAGGCGGATTTGCATGTGTGAAGTATATGCCCGGGCCGGCTTTCTGCCGTGTGGGGTAAATCCCTGTGTCCACCCGGTGTCGAATTTTAACAGAAGCCCGAATTGGGTGTCAAAGTATTGTGCGCGTTCGACGAGATAATTAATTCTGCATTTTACGCGGCCATAAGAGATCCGGAACGGCTATTGCGCAATGTGCATAGCTATGGTAGATTTAGCCTGAACGATAAAGGAGGTGGCCCTATGGAAATGATGGCAAAATACTGGTGGCTCAACCTTATACGGGGACTACTGGCACTGGCGCTGGGTATCCTACTGCTGACAATGCCAGCGATCTTCTCTATCTTACTCCTGGTGGCGTTCGTGGGCGCCTATTTCCTGGTCGACGGCATCTTCGCCCTCATCTTTTTTTTCACCCATCCCAAGACCAATCACAGGTGGTGGGTCTTTGCTGAGGGCATAGCCGGCATACTGGCGGGAATTGTAGTGTTTGCCTGGCCGGGCATGACAGCCGTGTTCCTGCTCTATTTCATCGCATTCTGGGCATTGATCACCGGCATATTTGAGATTATCTATGCTATCGGCCAGTGGAAGACCCTGAAGGGCAAGGGATGGATTTTGACCGGGGGGATACTTTCCATCATCATAGGTTGCATCCTGCTATCCAATCCGGTGGCCGGCGCCCTGGCGCTGATGTGGGTGATCGCCTTCTACCTGGTGCTGTTCGGCATAATGCTGATCATCTTCAGCTTCATGCAACTGGGAAAGGGCAAGTCCGCTGCGCCTGCCGCGACCGCCTGATGTCTTATATCGTATAATTGACAATTTAATTGGTGGGCCGGAGCTCCGGCCCACCCCTTTCATTTTGTATATGTAAAATTCCTGCATAGCTTACCTATCTATATCTCTAAGTTAACCTGCCAGTGCTATAATTAGCCTGAGGATGAGTCATGGCGGAGGCCCTGCTCTACGATAAACTTGACGATAGGCGTGTGCGCTGCAATGTTTGCCTGTGGCGCTGCCTGATCAATCCAGGAAAGCCGGGCGTCTGCGGTGTGAGGCGCAACGAAAACGGGTCTTTGCAGCTGCTGAATTACGGCATGGTGTCCTCGCTGGCCGCTGATCCTATCGAGAAGAAGCCCCTCTTTCATTTTTTCCCCGGCAGCTCCGTGCTCTCCTTCGGCACCATCGGCTGTAATTTCCATTGCATTCACTGTCAGAACTGGGAGATCGCCTGTATCGAAGATCCCGGCTCAGCCAGGCATAATCTGCGTGAGATATCCCCGCAGGACGCTGTAAAAATGGCCGTGAAGAACGGCTGCGCGGGCCTGGCCTGGACGTATAACGAGCCGACCATCTGGTTTGAATATACACTGGATTCGGCCAGGCTGGCGCACGAAAGCGGCCTTTATACAGTGTATGTAACCAACGGCTATATGACGCCGGAGGCCCTGGATATGCTCGGTCCCTATCTGGATGCCTGGCGCGTTGACATCAAAGGCTACTCCGACAGGCTCTATCGCGACCTTGCTAAGGTAAGGCACTGGCGAAAAATACTGGAGGTCGCCGAGAGGGCCAGGCATAAGTGGAACATGCATGTTGAGGTCGTAACCAACATCATCCCATCGATGAACGACGATGAAAAACAGCTCTCTGGGATAGCGGGCTGGATCAGGGAGGCGCTGGGGGAGCTCACGCCCTGGCATGTTACGCGCTTTCATCCTCATCGCCGGCTATCGCACCTTCAGCCGACCGGGCTGGCGGCGCTGGAAAAGGCATATGATATCGGGCGGGCGGCAGGATTGCGCTTCGTATATCTGGGCAACGTGCCGGGCCATGCGTACGAGAATACAGTCTGCTATCAATGCGGGACACTGGCCATCGAAAGGAAGGGTTACAGCATCAGCATAAAGGCGGTCGAGGGGTCCCGCTGCGCCGTGTGTGGGGCGGACCTTAATATCAGGAGCCGTATAAGGGGGGTGAGAGAATGACCAGGGAAGCTGCCGTAGCCGGTCAATTCTACCCGGGCCGGCCGGGCGAACTGAAGGAGATGATCAGCGAGATGACAGATCCGAAGGCGGAAAGGAAGGAGGCCATCGGCGTCGTGTCACCTCATGCAGGCTTCATATACTCAGGCCCTGTGGCGGGCGCCGTCTTCTCGAGAATAAAATTCACGGACACGTTTATTATCATCGGTCCGAACCACCGTGGACTGGGTAAACCGCTGAGCATAACCACCGATGGAAGCTGGAGCACGCCTCTGGGCGAGGTCCCGATAGACTCCGGGCTGGCGAAGGCCATTCTGGCCGCTTCAGACGGACTTGAGGAGGATACTTTAGCGCACCGCTATGAGCATTCTCTGGAGGTGCAGGTGCCGTTCCTTCAATATTTCAAGCCGGACGTGAAGATAGTGCCCATCGTGCTGGCTCAGGCCGCGCCGCAGGTTTACCAGGGCATAGGCCGCGCCATAGCTGCGACGCTTAAATCCAGGGGTGAGGCGGCGGTGATCGTGGCCAGCAGCGATATGACGCACTATGAGCCGCATGAGAAAGCGAAGGCCAAGGATAAGAAGGCTATTGAGGCTATTCTGAGTTTGGACGCGGACGAGCTGGTCAGGCGCATAGGCCAATACGATATCAGCATGTGCGGCTATGCCCCGGTCATCAGCCTGATTGCGGCGGCGCTCGAGATGGGCGTAGACAAGGCCGAACTGGTCAAATACCAGACCAGCGGCGATACTTCGGGGGACTATAGTAGCGTGGTAGGGTATGCGGGAATAATAATCGGCAGGTAAGAGGTGCAAGATGAAGCAAGAGATGCATCCTTTAGCGCAGTTGGCCAGGAAGGCTGTGGAAGGTTATGTGAACGGTCATCGGGTAGTAGAGCCGGGTGAGCTTGCTCCCGAAATGAAGGAGCGGGCCGGGGTGTTCGTCTCGCTCAAGAAGCGCGGCCAGTTGCGCGGATGCATCGGCACTTTCGAGCCGACGCAGCCCAGCGTGGCGCAGGAGATAATCCAGAATGCCATCTCTTCGGCAACCGGCGACCCGCGCTTCAGTCCGGTCAGGCCCGACGAATTAAATGAGCTGGAGTACAGCGTTGATGTGCTCACATCTCCCGTGCCGGTGGATGATAAGTCCGTACTGGACCCCAGGAAATATGGAGTAATAGTCGAGGCAGGGCGGCGCCGGGGCTTGCTGCTGCCCGATCTCGAGGGTGTAGACAGTGTGGATATGCAGATAGACATCTGCCGTCAGAAGGCCGGTATACCTCCGGCAGAGCCGGTCAAACTCTACCGCTTTCAGGTGAGGCGCTACAGGTGATAAACCGGTTGCCATACCAACAGCTATCTGTTATGGTATATATCAGAAGTATGAAGCAGTCTTTGCAGCATAAGGGCATATCCGCGGCTGCGCTTCGTTTATTTAATCTTCCCCGGGGGCAGTGCGCATGAAGCTGGTGGTGATCGGCATCGGGGATTGCGGTAGCAACATAGCCGCGGAGTTCGTCAGGCTGGGCAGCAGGGCAAGGGCCGAGACAGGTGTCGATGTGATCGTGAGGGCTTATGCTATCAATGATGACCAGGCCGGGCTGGCCGCCCTGCGCAAGGTGGGGGATAAGCTGCTCACCATACAATTGCCGGCTGCTGCTGCTCCAGGCAGAGAATCGGAGGTGGGGGCGGAACTGATGCGCGCCAATGGCGACCGCATCATCGCCACCATGCGGGCCGGCGAATTCTTCGAGACAGATGCCTTCATGCTGGTGGCCAGCAGTGCCGGTTGCGTGGGGTCGGGAGGTATATCCATACTCGCCAGGAAGCTGAAGGAGCGCTATGTCAACAAGCCCGTATATGCGCTGATTGTGCTGCCACTGACCGCCGAGGGCAACGTGCCTGCCAGTGTATACAATACCGCGCTCTGCCTCAAATCCATCGATAAGACAGCCGACGCGGTTTTTCTCTTCGATAACGAGAAGGTCATGTCAGAGGCCAGCATCAAGTCGGCGGCATCCAACGATGCTCTCAACCGCGAGATAGTCGCGCCATTCTTCGACCTGCTGCGCGCCAGCGAAAAGGTCGACCAGAAATTCCTGGGTACGAGCAACATCGGCATCGGAGACATCGTGCAGTCGCTCAACGGCTGGAGCGCCATCGGCTACGGCAGGGCGCAGATATCGCCGGCGGGGCTGACTCTTTTCAGACGCGGGGACCACTTTGAAAGCAAGGGCGAGGAGACCATCAAGGCCATGGAGGCGCTCAGCTCCGCCCTCAGCCACTTCTCGATCCAGTGCAGGCTGGAGGACGCCCGCAAGGCATTGTACCTGCTATGCGTGCCCGGCAAGAATGCCAATATCAATATGGCAAGATCGGTGGGCAACCGTATGCGCGAGTTGACCAATAACGGCGAGGTCAGGGGCGGCGACTTCTATGGCGTCAAGGACCACGCCTCCGTGACCCTCATTGCATCGCGCATCACCTACCTCGATAAGGTCAAGGACTATTATGAGAGGGCCTCGGCAGCGGTCGAGGAGCTCAAGAAGAAAGAGACGCAAACGCCATGACCCTCTTCGACCTCGGTTCGCCCGGCCTGAAGGGTGATAAGGGCGCCGGGTCGATCCCGGGTCCCATTTCAAATGATTCCATGCCGCTGGCGGCGCGCATGCGCCCGCGCAATTTCGCCGAATACGTAGGGCAGCAGCACATTATTGGCGAGGGCAAGGTGCTGCGCCGGGCCATAGAATCGGACCAGCTTCCCTCCATCATACTGTGGGGTCCGCCCGGCAGCGGCAAGACCACGCTGGCCCAGGTCATCGCCAATGTATCCAGCTCGTATTTCGTTCCCATGAGCGCCGTGACCGCGGGTGTGGCCGACCTCAGGAGGGTCATCGATGAGTCCAGGCGCAGGCGCAGTCAGTCGGGACAGCGCACGATACTTTTTATAGACGAGATACACCGCTTCAATAAAGGCCAACAGGACGCCGTCCTGCCCTACGTGGAGAACGGCGAGGTCACCTTTATTGGCGCCACCACCGAGAATCCGTCCTTCGAAGTCATCTCGGCCTTGCTCTCACGCTGCCGAGTTTACACGCTCAATGCGTTGTCCGATGAGGAGATCGGTACGATCGTGGCAAGGGCGCTGGAAGATGCCGAAAACGGGCTGGCCGGGCTCAAGATCAAGCTGGCCGATGACGCCCGCCAGATGCTGGTCACCATGGCCAACGGCGACGCGCGGGTAGCTCTCAACGCTCTTGAGATGGCCGGCCAGGCGGTCACGCCGGGCGCGGACGGGCAGCGGCGGGTGGAGCTGAAGGATATCGAGGAGTCCTTGCAGAAGCGCGCGCTGCTCTATGACAAGGCGGGCGAGCAGCACTACGATCTCATATCGGCCCTGCATAAGACCCTGCGCGGTTCAGACCCGGATGCTGCACTGTACTGGCTGGGAAGGATGCTGGAGGCGGGAGAGGACCCGCTTTACATCGTGAGGCGTCTTATACGCTTCGCCTCGGAGGACGTGGGCATGGCGGATCCCCAGGCGCTGGTGGTCTGCGTTGCCGCCCAGCAGGCCGTGCACTTTGTCGGTCTGCCCGAGGGCAACCTGGCGCTGGCCCAGGCCGTGATCTACCTGGCTACAGCGCCCAAGAGCAATGCGCTCTATACGGCCTATGGTCGCGTGCAGAAGGACGTGGAGACCACACGCAACGATCCCGTACCGCTGCACCTGCGCAATGCCCCCACCGGCCTGATGAAAAATTTGGGCTACGGCAAGGGCTATAAGTACGCCCACGAATACGAGGGACATTTCGTGGAGCAGCAGAACCTGCCGGACTCCATGAAGGGAAAGCGCTATTATTTCCCCACGGAGCAGGGGTTTGAGAAGACCATTTTAGCCAGGCTGAAAGTATGGTGGGGAGCAAAGATGGAAAAGAAGGAATGAAGCCGCAGCAGATCGTCTTCCCCTGCGGTGAACTCAAACTGGAGGGGCTTTTTTATTGCTTTGATACCGGGGAACCAGTGCCGTCTGTTGCCGTCTGTCACCCCCACCCGCTTTATGGCGGCACGATGCACAATAATGTTACTTATGCCATCGCCGATGCCCTGGTGAAATCGGGTATCGCTGCGCTGCTATTTAATTTCAGGGGGGTGGGCAGGAGCCAGGGCAGCTACGGAGACGGCATCTTGGAGCAGGAGGATGTCGAGGCCGCGCTGGACTGGTTGGGATCGGCGAAAGACGTGGATGGAGACAGGCTGGGTCTGGCGGGTTACTCATTCGGGGCCGGAGTGGCCTTTCCCGTCGGCTGCCGCGACGCAAGGGTGAAATCCGTAGCCCTGGTGTCCCCCTATTTCGAGCGCTCGCCCCTCTCTTTGCTTAAGGGCTGCCGGAAATCCAAGCTTATCCTGGGCGGCAGCCGGGATGACATGGTGCCGGCGACGGACGTTGAAGAGTACGGAAGAGAGGCCGCGGAGCCGAAAAAGTGCGAGATAATCAAAGGGCCCGACCATTTCTGGGGTGGCTACGAGGAGCTTATGGCGGAGAAGGTCGCGGGCTTTTTCAAGGATGTTTTGTAGGGGTGGGTTTTCAAACCCGCCCGTTGGCGTTTTCGGGCGCACCTGAAGGTACGCCCCTGCAATCCTCAGGGGATGTACCCCTTGCTTTGCATTTTGCGTAGCCCGTCGTTGGCCGCCTCAATGATCTCCGGGTCAGTGGTGACCTGGAGCACTTTTTTAAGGTCGGCGGCCGACAGTTCGTAGTAGCTGAAATTTTCGCTGGTTATGGCCGTGACCTCGTAGGCGACAGCCCGGTTGTAATAGGCCTCGGCAATATTGGGATCGAGCTGTATGGCCTTGTTAAGCGCAGTGAAAGCCTCCTCCAGGTCGCCGTTGACGATCAGCATCTCCCCCAGGGTAACGTAGGAGCGGGCGTACTCGGGGTCCAGCTCAACCGACTTTTTGGCATCCTCCACAGCTTTGGTCAACTGCTGGATGCCCCTGTTGGCGATGGCGCGCTCCAGGTAGATGCCGCCGGTATCGTAATGGAAGGGATCGAAGGAGGCGGCAGACGCGCCGGCCGGCGGCGTCAGCACCAGCGCCCGGTCGAGGTCTTCTATCGCCCGGTCGAATTGTTCGTTGGCGTTGTACAGGTGGCCGCGGTAGAAGTAGGCCATGCCGTCGCTGTCGTCAAGTTGTATGGCCTTGTTGAGGTCGTTAAGCGCATTCTGGCTGTCTTTGAGCTCGATATTAAGTAATCCGCGCAGCTTGTACGCCTCGGCCAGATCGGGATCGACCTCTATCGCTCTGGTGAATTCACGTTCCGCCGCTGTCACATTGTCGGTATAGATATAGATCTTGCCGCGGTAATTGTAGGCGGGCGCAAGGTTATGGTTGATAGCCAGCGCAGCGTTCATGTCGGGCAGGGCATTCTTCATGTCGCCTTTGGCATAGTAGGCCGAGCCGCGGTTGTAATAGGCGTCGTACAGTCTGGGATTAAGCTCAATGGCTTTGTCGGCGGCCTCGATGGCCTTGTCCCACTGGCGATTCTGCACATACAGCCAGCTGAGGTTGGTGAAGGCCATGACGGACTTGGGATCGAGTGAAACGGTCTTGTCCAGGTCGGCGGTGGCCTGCTGATATTGTTGTTTGGCCAGGTAGGCGAAAGCGCGGTTCTGGTAGTTGTCCGCCCGGGTAGGATCGAGCTGTATGGCCTTGCTGAGGTCGGCGATGGCAAGGTCCCATTCCGCCCTGGCATTATAAACGGCGCCCCGATGTGTATAGGCGGCCACCAGATTGGGATTGCGCTCGATGGCTTTGCTATATTCAGCGATGGCCTCCACGAACTGGCCCCGGTCGTAATAGGTATCACCCTGCCTGAGGTACTCGGTGCTGGGATCACCGCAGGCCCCAAGGACCAGGAAAGCTGTAAGTATCAGAGCTATCAGGCTTCCGATTTTACTCATAGGGTAATCACCTTCCAGTTAATAAACTTCATAGGGTTGCGTCAAATTTACCAAACCCCCGGTACAGCGCAAACAATTTATATAGCATAGCAAATATTGCTATTGCGGGGAAAAGTAATCGGGGGCACTATTCAACAGGCAGCTTTTTGGAGGCCACCAGTTTGTCGATCTGCCGTTGGAGTTCCTCGAGTGTACCTGAATTGTCTATATTATAATCTGCCATAGCCTCCGCCTTGCTGATCTGGAATTCCTGCTCCTCGTTCCTGTCCTGCTGCTGGAAAGCCTCCAGGGTTAGAGGATCGCGCCGCTCGCCGCGCAGCCGGACGCGCTCAAAGCGTATACCGGGATCCTTGATATCCACCCTGACCAGTGAAAAACCGTCGGCGAACATCTCCTTCATCACGGCCACGTCGTTCGGCGACCTCACGCCGCTGATGCCCGCCACCTTCCAGCCCCTCTTGATGATCTCCTGTCCGGCCATGCGCACGAAACAGCCCCGGCCCATCTGACTGAAGCAGCGTTTTGAGATGGCCGCGAGGTTCTCCCTGGTGCCATCCACCCCATCCTCCTGCGCTATCTGCCGTACGATATCGCCGGTGGAGATATAGGGCACGCCGTACCTGTCGCGCAGGTATTTGAGCACCTCGTCCTTGCCCGATCCGATATCGCCCACGGCGCCGATTACCTTCATTGGCTGAAATATTATCATTTTATGGTTATCTATGCCCGCCGTTTTGGAATTTTGATCTGCAAACATAGTAGAATAACCGGACTTTCAGCCAGAAGGAGGCACGCTTTGGACGTTATCGATGCCATCAATAACCGCAGGAGCATACGGGGATTTAAGAAGGGCCCGGTGCCCAAAGAAGTGATACACAAGGTGCTGGAGGCTGCCGTGCGGGCGCCCTCAGGCATGAATACTCAACCATGGGAGTTCGTAGTGGCCTCCGGCAAGGTGCTGGACGAGATACGCGAGGAATGCACCAAACTGTTTAATGAGCATTCATTTCCCACCAACGACATGCTGCGCAAGCCCTACGAGGGCGTCTACCGCCAGCGCCAGGTGGACCTGGCCGTAGAGATATTCAAGATCATAGGCATCAAACGCGAGGACAAGGAGGCGCGCCATAAATGGATGCTGCGCGGGTTCCGCTTCTTCGATTCCCCCTGCCAGATCGTGATCTGCGCCGAAAAGGAGATGCAGTATCACCTGGATATGCTGGGGATCGGCGCAGTCTGCCAGACCATCGCCCTGGCCGCCCTTGGGTACGGGCTGGCGACCTGCATCGCCGACCAGGGCATTATGTACGATCAAGTCTGGCGAAAATACGCTAAAATCCCCGATACAAAAAGGCTGGTGGCCGGCATCACCATCGGATATCCCGACCCCGGCGTCCCCGTCAATGCCATGGTTACACCGCGCGAGCCGGTGGATAAGATCACTACCTGGCTGGGATACTGACCCGCTTTAAATTAAACAGGGAGGTTGAAAAATGGGCGATGCCGCCAAATTGCCAGAGATAGGTCCGCAGCAGGTAAAGGAGGCCTTTGCATTCACCGATGAGGTGGTTGAGGGATACCCGGGCCGCCTGACCGGGACGGAGGCCTGCCATAAGGCCGGCCGGAGGATCAAAGAAGAGTTCGAGAAGTTTTGCGATCCCGGCTCGGTTAAAATCGAGGAGATCACCACGCACCCCCTCAGCTTCCTGAAATATATCCCCGGCATGGTCGTGCTTTATTTCGCCTGCATGTTGCTACTCTATTTCGTCCCGGGCCTGGCCTGGGTTTCCTTCGCCGGCCTGGCCCTGGGCCTCTTTGTGTTCTACGGGCAGTTTCTGGTGTACTGGCACCTGCTGGACCCGCTTTTTCCCAAAGCTAAAGGCTACAATGTCTATGGTTCGATCGAGCCGTCGGGCGAGGTCAGACAACAGGTTATCGTGTCGGCCCATCACGACGCCGCATATGTATTCCAGATACTCGATCGCCTGCCCAAACTGTATTCACCGCTGCTGGGGGGGGGCGTGCTGCTGCTGGTTATAGCCCTGCTGGTATCACTGGTCGCCGGCATACTCTTCTGCTTCGGTATCATGCTTCCCCAGTGGGTGGCCCTGGTGCTGATTATACTGGGCATCTTCGAGATGCCTTTCCTGTTCTTCACCACCAACCAGGTGGCGCCCGGGGCGGGCGATAACATGATCGCCGTAGCCATCGCAGCCGGCATCGGCAGGCTTTTCGGCGATGCCAGGAAATCCGGGAACAATCCGCTCAAGCACACGCGGCTGATCATCCTTTCCTTCGATGCTGAGGAATGCGGGTTGCGCGGCGCGCGCGCCTGGATCAAACGCCATCTGGAAGAGCTTAAAAAAACCAAAACCTACGCGCTCAATATGGATACCATATACAAACTCAAGAGCCTCAACTTCTTCGATGCCGACCTCAACTCGACGGTCAAACTCTCTAAAGAGATGGCGCAACAATGTGTGGATATCGCGGGGGAGCTGGGCTACAACGCCTTTATCTCGCGTATGTCGCCAGGCGGCGGCAGCACAGACGCCGCGGCCTACGGCGAGGCAGGCATAGAGGCGACCAACCTCTGCGCTATGAGCTTCATGGTCAAGGATTACGATCAGAACTGGGTATATCACACTCACAACGATTTCAGCAAATATATCGAGCCGGAGGCAGTGGAGGCCTCGCTAAAGGTGGTTCGGGAGTATATCCTGAGGAAAGATTCAGGCTCGTAGATTGCCACGGCCTATCAGGCCTCGCAATGATCTCTCGAACGGTCAGCTCCGCCCAATGGAATGCAGCTACAGTAGCCTGAAAACCGGCCGGGCGAGATCGCCCGAGGAGTACCTGTCCCCGGCAAAGACGGCCGATCCATCCATGCGAACTTTCTGGCCCATGATGTCCATGGTGGGCTCCTCCGGCTTGAGGCCGGCGATGTTGCCCATGATCCAGGGCCCCTCGTCCAGTTCCACGATCGCTACGATATAGGGTACCTCGGACTCTCGCCCTTCGGCGGCTACGTAGTTGACCGTGAAAGTCTGGATAGCGCCGCCGCCCTTCAATTCAAGGGCCTCTAAATCCTGGCCCCCGCATTTGGCGCAGATAAGCCTGGGCTGCGCCGATATCTCCCCGCAGCTTCCGCATTTCAGTCCGCTCAGCCTTCCCTGTTTGAGGTTCTCGTTATATTCTTTGAAAGTGAGTTTAGCTTCCACTTCATTGCTCCCTTACGTTTATATTACCAGCCGCGCCTGAGTATTATGTTGCACAGCGTGCCTCCGTCCCCTCCCAGGGTATCGGTCATTCCAACCTCAACTCCATCCACCTGGCGCTCACCACACTCGCCGCGAAGCTGCCTGACAATCTCATAGGCCTGAGCGGCGCCCGTTGCGCCCACCGGATGTCCCTTGGCCTTGAGCCCGCCTGAGGGATTAAGCGCTATCTTGCCCCCGATCTTAGTCTCACCTTTTTCCACTGCCCGTCCGGACGTCCCGTAGGGGAAGAAGCCCAGCCCCTCGAGGGCGATCAGCGCAGCGATGCTGAAGCAGTCGTGCAGCTCGACCACGCCGATGTCCTTCGGTCCCAGGCCCGACATTTTGTACGACTGCTCCGCCGCCAACTCCCGCGATCTTATGCGCGGGAGGAACTCCTTCTGGCTGAGCAAGTTACCTGCGGAGGCCTGTCCCACACCGGCTATCAGCACCGGCTTTTTGGTGAGCTTCCTGGCCGCCTCCTCAGAGGCGATCACCAGGACGGCCGCCCCGTCCGTGAAGGGGCAGCAATCGGCCAGCTGCAGGGGCGAGGCCACCACGGGGCTTTTCCTGGCATCCTCGAGCGTCAGTTCCTTTTGAAACTGAGCCCTCGGGTTGCGCGCCCCGTAATAGTGGGAGTTGATGGATACCTGATAGAGCTGGCTTTTAAGAGTCTCCAGCGGTATGTTGTATTTTTTAGCGTAGAGGTGTGCGAGCATGGCGAAGACGCCGGGGAAGGTCACCCCCGCGCCGTATTCATAGCGGCTGTCGCTGGCCATGGCGAAGGTGCGCGTGGCCAGCGGCGTGCCCATCTTGGTGGCGCACTCCGCCCCTCCGGCCAGGACGATATCGTATTGTCCCGAGGCCACCCAGATAAAGGCGTCGCGGATGGCGGCCGAGGCTGAGGCGCAGGCGTTCTCGTACCTGTTGGCCGGTATGCCGGCCAGCCCCAGGTAGTCCGCTGCGAAGGCCTGTATGTGCGCCTGGCCCTCCTCGAAGTCGCCCATGAAATTGCCCATGAAGAGGGCCTGCACCTGTCTGGGTTTGATGCCGCACTCGTTAATGGCCTCAGAGGCGGCGTCGCCGAAAAGCTCTATGGCCGTCCTTGGCTGCTTGCCCGTGAATTTGGTCATGCCGGCGCCGGCGATCACCACTTTGCGCATATGAAACCTCCTGGTTTTTGATGCCCGGCCCGGCCGGGAAAACAGGTTATTGTAACGCTTCGGACAGGGCGGCTGCCATCTCGCCTATGGCCTGACCGGACTGCGGCAGCAGTCCGGTGAAGGACAGAAATCCATGTATCATACCATTGTACCTGTGTAATTTACAGGGTATACCTGAATCCGATAGCCGGGCCGCGTAGGCTTCACCCTCGCTCATCAGCGGATCGAACCGTGCGGTTATCACCAGACCGGGCGGTAGCCCCGTGACATCGTCGGCCAACAGCGGCGAGACGTATGGGTCAAATACATCCGAAGGCTTGTTTATATAGAACGGTATGACCTGTTCGATGATTTTCCGGGTCAGGTAGTAGCCTTTGCCGTTCAGCCGGTAGGATTCTCTGTTCAGGTTCGAGGCGTCCACCGCCGGATAGGCCAGCGCCTGGAAGCGTATCGGCGGCCCTCCACGGTCACGGGCCAACAGGCATACTGCTGCAGCCAGGTTGCCCCCGGCGCTGTCCCCTGCCACGGCCAGGCGGCCGGGATCGCCGCCGAAGGAGCCCGCCTCCTCATGGGCCCACTGCAGGGCGAAATAGATGTCCTCGAGGGCTGCCGGGAATTTGTTTTCGGGCGCCAGCCGGTAACCCACCGAGATTACGATAGCCCCGGACCGGTTGGCCAGCTTGCGGCAGATATTGTCGTGGGTTGCGATGCTTCCCACCACCCAGCCTCCGCCGTGGATATAGAGTATGACCGGTAGTCCGGTTTGGGCCGACGGCCTGTAAATCCTGGCCGGCAGTCCATGGTGAATGCTGGTATCGGAAATACTAAGAATCATTTCGCTACGCCCGGCGACCAGGTGGCTGCCCCGCTCTACTATGCGGCGGTTGGCTTCAGGGGATATTTTGATGCTGTAGAATTCCTTATTGATCAGCCGCATGCCGGCCAGCATAACGGCCACACGGAAGTCAGGTTTACCCCTTTTTTCACTCATATCAGCGTCTCAGGCCGAACTCACGTTATATATGTGGGCTCCCAATGTGCTAATATTATAGTCTATGGTTACAATCACCCGCACGCTGCTGTCGCGGCGCCGCAGATAAATTTCCACAGGAGTAATCCCTTGTCCCCGAAATTCCGTGAAGATATCAGAAATATAGCTATTATTGCGCATGTCGACCATGGCAAGACCAGCCTGGTGGATGCCCTGCTCAAGCAGAGCAAGGTATTTCGCGAGAACCAGCAGATGGGCGAACTGATAATGGACCGCAATGCCCTCGAGCGCGAAAAAGGCATCACTATACTGGCCAAGAACACCGCCGTGATGTTCCGCGGAGTCAAGATCAATATCATCGATACGCCCGGCCACGCCGATTTCAGCGGTGAGGTCGAGCGCGTGGTCAATATGGCGGACGGATGCCTGCTGCTGGTTGACTCGGTGGAGGGGCCTATGCCCCAGACCCGCTTCGTGCTGCGGCAGGCCTTTGAGAAAGGTCTCAAGCCCATCGTGGTCATCAACAAGATAGACCGCGAGAACGCGCGCATAGCTGAGGTGGTCAGTCTCACGCAGGACCTTTTCCTGGAGATAGCCACCGACGCCGGCCAGCTCGATTTTCCTGTGCTGTATGCCAGCGCTCGCAATGGCACCTGTACAGTCGATCCGGCAGTGGAAGGCACCGACATGGTGCCGCTTTTCGAGGCCATAATCAAACAGGTGCCCCCGCCGGTCATCGATGACGGCCCCTTCCAGATGCTGGTCTCCAACCTTGATTACGACAGCTACAAGGGGCGCTACGCCATCGGCAGGGTGCACCGCGGCAATGTCAAGCCAAAAGATATACTGGCGGTTATTGGCGCCGACGGCGCGCCGCACAAATACGAAATAGACGACGTCTTCACTTTCATGGGGCTTACCCGCTTGCCGGTGGAAGTAGCCTCGGCCGGCGAGATAATCTCTATTACCGGCCTCGATGAGGTCAGCATCGGCGATACCGTTGTCGACCCGGAGCACCCCGAGGCTTTACCGCGCATCGAGATCGGCGAGCCTACGGTGAAGATGACCATCGGCGTCAACGCTTCCCCCTTCGCCGGGCGCGAAGGCAAGTACTGCACTTCGCGGCAGTTGCGCGAGCGTCTCTACCGCGAGCTGGAAGTCAATATCAGCCTGCGCGTTGAGGATACCGACAGCCCCGACCTCTTCCTGGTATCGGGCAGGGGTGAGCTTCATTTAGCCATACTGGTGGAAACTATGCGTCGCCAGGATTACGAGTTCGAAATATCTCGTCCCGAGGCCATTACCCGTGAGATCGGAGGTAAACTGCACGAGCCGGTGGAACAGCTCACGCTGGATACGCGCGAAGACTACATCGGAGTAATAACAGAGATGCTGGCCAATAGGCTGGGCAGGATGACCAATATGCATAACGACGGGCGAGGCAACCTGCGCATGGAGTATCGCATTCCAACCCGCGGCCTTATCGGCTTCCGCAGCGCCTACTTAACGGCCACCCGCGGCGAAGGAGTTATGAACACGCTTTTTCTGGGCTACGAGCCATATGCAGGTGAGATAGCCTCCACACGCAGCGGCGCGCTGGTGGCTGCCGAGGATGGGGTGTCAGTGACCTACGGGCTGAACAACGCACAGGAGCGCGGTATCACATTCATCGATCCCGGCACACCGGTTTACGAGGGAATGGTTGTAGGTATGAATTCACGCCCCACCGACCTGGCCGTCAACATATGTAAGGAGAAGAAGCAGACCAATATCAGGGCATCCACAGCCGATATCGCGGTCAGGCTGACCCCGCCGCTTAAAATGAGCCTGGAGGAATCGATGGACTTCATCAATTCCGACGAGCTGGTGGAGGTTACACCGAAAAATATCCGCCTGCGCAAGCGGCTGCTGACCATGAACGAGCGCTTCCGCGCCAAGAAGGCGTCGGAACGTGCAGAATAGGTATTACCCTGATTTATTCCACGGGCTACGTCACTTCCACCAGTTGGGGAACATCTGCAATTTCTGAGCCGAATCATGGCCGAAAAGGACGCTGGCGTTGTACATTTCGGCTATACGCCTGATTTTTTCAACGCTCTTGACGTAATCATCGAGATTGATGGCGGCGCCCGGCAGCTTGACCGGCGGGCCGTAACTCTCGGCGGTGTAAACAGCGTCGCTGGCTATAATCAGGTCGCCGGTCTTCTCAGTCTCGATCCGGGCGCCCATCTCACCCGGGGCATGTCCGGGTAGAAACAGGAGGTGCACACCGGGCAACAGGTCGTAATCCCCGTCGATGACCATCCAGTTCAGGTCTGAGAACTGAAAATCGGTGCCCAGATAACCTGCATAGGCCAGGTCGTTGCGATTGGTATAGACCGCCGACATAGCAACCTGTGCCTCGGCTTTCTGAACCACTATTTTGGCCTTGGCGCCCCTGAACGAGGCGAGTCCTCCTGCATGATCGTAGTGGAGATGTGACATCACGACATAATCGATATCCTGCGGCGCCACACCCACCTTTTTCAGTTGATCAACCATGAAACTGGGTCTGACATACGGCAGGAATTCGTTCAACAATCCCCAGGTCTGCTTGTAATCGGGGCTGCAGCCGGTGTCGAACAGGATTTTGGCTCCCGAGGCCGTTTCGATATAAAAGCCGGGTATGGGGAATACGAACGGCTCCGAGGGTTTGTCCGCGAAAAACAGGTTCGTCAGACCCTGCTCCTCGCCGTAATCCAGACAGGTGACCTTGCAATATGATGATACTTTGCCCATCCTGTACCTCCTTAATTCTTGAAACGTTCGACGATGTAGGCGACGATATCCTTTGTTGATGTGCCGGGACCAAAGACCCCCTCGACCCCGATTTTCTTGAGCTTCGGTATATCCTCATCGGGAATGATGCCGCCGCATATGAAGAGGCTGTCTTTCTTCCCCTTCCTGGCAAGGCCTTTAATGATCTCGGGAAAAAGCTCCATATGTGCCCCGGAGAGAGAGCTCAGTCCGACGACATCGACATCTTCCTGGATGGCAGTGGTAACAATCATTTCCGGGGTCTGGCGGATGCCCGTGTAGATCACCTCCATGCCGGCATCCCTCAACGCGCGCGCCACCACTTTGGCGCCGCGGTCGTGGCCGTCCAGACCTAACTTAGCTACCAGTACACGTATCTTCTTCATTTTCTCCATGATGAATCCTATTTTTTAATACAGAGCTTAACCAGGCCGGCAATATTGTCCAGCTTATCCAGGTTGGATATGGCGTTTTTAAGCTCGGCCGCCTGTTTTTTCGACAGGGTGCGGGTAGCCTGCTCCTCGAAATTAGAGATCACGCGCTCGTCGTTCATGACCTCGAGGTCTTCCATCTTCTCACGGATGACCTTGCCGTCCTTAAACGTGACGGTTATCTCGCATCCCTGCTTCTTGGGATAGGCGCCTGAAATGGAATCGTCAACATCCACGGTAGCGAGCGCAGTCAGCTTATTTACACGGGGATCTGAGAAATTTTCGTAATTGGACTGCGTCAGCTCCTTGAAAACGAAGACGGCGGCCACCGAGTACTGCTGGCTCATTTTGGACTGTGCGATATCCGTGAACGGACCTTTATAATCAAGTCCCGGGAACATCTTTCCCATTGGGAACGTTTTTATACCAATTTTCTCGATCGATTCTGGCTCGATATCGTATGTACTTAATATTTTGAGGGCCAGGGATGCAGCCGGTTGCACGTACGCGCAGGCCGGGGCCGGTTTGCAGTATACCTTCATTATCTCGAAGGATTGTCCCAGACCATCGGTAATTTTCTCGGCCAGGGGTTGTTTCCCGTAGGTATTCCAGGCGCCCAGGAAGCCCTCCAGGACCTGGTGCGACGCCTTGACCCCCTGTTTGCCCAGCAGCGCAGCCGAGATGCCGTTTCTGCAGGCAAACCCATTCTGATAAACCAGTTCGTGAGTGCCCTCCAGCGCCCACTGCATGTTGCCGCACGACAGGGTGCCTGCCATACCGAGGCCGTCGACCATTTGCTCTTCGCTGAGCTTATAAAGTTTGGCCGCCGTGATTGAGGCGCCGTAAGGCCCGAACATGCCGCTGGGGCGGAATTTCTTGGAGAAATCGGGAGAGAGCATGCTCATGCCGATGCGCCCGGTGACATCGTAGCCGAGAACAATGGCCGTTATCACGTCTTTTCCGTTGCTGCCGAGCTCCTCACCGACTGCAAACGCAACGGGTATAATCATGGAACCGCAATGGCAGGACGAGTCCGCGTGCATATCTTCCTGTCCCGTGCTCTGGCCGATCACCGAGTTCACCAGAGCCACCTCCCAGGGCGGTCCCTTAATGCCGTCCACAAAAGTGGAAGCTTTGCCGTTCAACCTCAGTTCCTTGAGGTAATTAGGGGCGGGCGCGATCAGCTCCTGGCGACGTCCGGCAAAAGTGCAGGCCAGCGCATGGAAAACGCAGATCTTGACCTTGTCGACCACCGCTTTAGGAAGATCGTCGTACTTTAATGAGGCAGCGAATTTCGCCATGGCCTCCGTCACAGTAAGTGCATCACTCATAACACTGCTCCTTAATAAGTATTTTATGAAAAATCGGCCGCTATCCGCGCCGTGGCGCCCAAACTCAGTAAATCCAACACCCTATTGCCAACCTGAAAAGTTGAAAAATTCCTTATATTATTATAATGTTATAATAATAAATTGTAAATAGTCCGTCAGGCCTATAGTTGTTATAACAATTGCCTTGGCAATTCCTGTATAATGTTGTAGTAATGATATGATAATACCAATCAAGGAAGCAGGATGTTAACAAGAGAAAAAGGGGTGCCCCTTTACTATCAGCTCGATACCATATTGAGGAAGAAAATACTGTCGGGTGAGATAGCGGCCGGAGCTCCCTTTCCGACCGAGGATTTGCTGGTTCAGCAGTACAATATAAGCCGCATTACCGTACGCCAGGCGCTGTCATCACTGGAAAAAGACCGGCTGATTATACGTAAACAGGGCAAGGGCACTTTCGTGGCGGAGAAAATCGAGAGGGCCGAGTTGCCCAAGCTGGCCGGGACCGGGAATGATCTGGTGGACATCAGTTCGCATGACTCCATGCGGATGAGGATTATAACCAAGGTAATCGGGTTCACCAGGCTGCTGGCCAATAAAACCATCACCGATTATCTGGGCATTCCCGAGGGCACCGAGATTATTCGCATCGAGCGAGTTAGACTTGCCAACGAGAAGCCATTGTATCATCTGCTTAATTACCTTCCCATAGAAATCGGCGAAAAACTAAATGCTAAGGCATTGAAGAACAAGACACTTACCCGGATCATGGAAACCGACCTGAAAATACCCATAAAGAAAGCCATTCAGACTATTGAAGCCGATATTATCGACAGCTATATCGGGCCTATCCTGGATGCCCGCGAAGGGGATCCCTGTTTGATATTGCGAAGGGTGGTATATGAAAAGGACGGCAGGGCTATAGAATATTTAGTAGCCACCTTCCGGGCTGACAGGTACATGTATACCAATATGCTGCTGAGACACAAGCAGGGCAAAGGCTATGAGTGGCTGAATGCCGAGTTTTCCAAGCCGGCTGGGTCGCGCCAATCAGGGCCCAGCGACCCCCTGATGAACGACCATCTGCCTTCCTTTGTCCGCACTTAACGGACATCAACGCCGCTCACAATGGCGAGGAGCCCCGGCGCAATCCATACTTCCCGGCCAAATACACCTCATCTATACACACGAGATCATTGACAAGCCCGTGCTGTTGTTATATGATGATTTAAAGTAAATATGATATAACAATAATACAATATAACATTACTCTCGTATTGTTCGTAGAGTTTTAATTTTTACTAGTTGATATCCATCAGTTTGTGCCGATTAAATTAATAGGATAAGGGAGGTAACAAGGACAATGACGAGGTCAAATAAAGTAGCTGTGATCACGGGGGGAGGACGAGGCATCGGGAAGGGCATTGCCAGGATCTTTACCCAGAACGGCATTGATGTGGTGATAGCCGGCAGGAACTTTGAGAAGCTGGAAAAGACGGCGGCGGAGCTGAAATCCCCTAAAGCTGAGATATTATGCGTTCAGACGGATGTATCGGTTCAGGCGCAGGTGGAGCGCCTCTTCGACAAAACGCTGGAGAAATTCGGCAAGGTGGATATCCTGGTCAACAACGCGGGTATCGCCGAGCCGATGGCGCCCATCACGGATATCGATATGAAGCTGGTGGACGACATTGTCGGCATCAATTTTAAAGGTGTTTACTACTGCGCCCGCAGGGCGGTCAAGGAGATGAAGAAGCAGAAAAGCGGCAACATCATCAATATCGGCTCGGTCGAAGGGCTGATCTCTTTGCCGGGCATAGCCTACGGGCCCATGAAGGCCGCAGTTCACAGGTTTACCAAACTGCTGGCCAGCGAGCTGGCCGCCATCCCGATCCGGGTTAACTGCATCTGTCCGGGGCTGGTCCTTACAGAGATGATGGAGGAGCTTTCCGACCGCGATGTCGAGGTATTTCTGGTGCATATCCCCATGCATAAAGCGCTGGTTCCCGATGATGTGGGCAAACTGGCCTATTTCCTGGCATCCGATGATGCCAGGTATATCACCGGCTCCATAATTGCGGCCGACTCGGGCATCACCGCTGCCACGACGGGATTTAACATCACATTACCGGGCGTCGAACCATGGATGAAGGCCGCTGTCAGTTAGTCATATAAATGGTATGAGGTTCTGAATTAAACGGGAGGTGAAAGTTAATGGCAAGGTCAAATAAGGTAGCTGTGATCACGGGAGGAGGAAGCGGTATAGGCAAGGGTGTTGCCAGAATATTTACGCAGAACGGTATCGATGTGGTGATAGCCGGCAGGAATTTAAAAAAGCTGGAAAAAACAGCGGCGGAGCTGAAATCCTCCAAAGCAGAGATATTGTGCGTTCAGACGGACGTGGCTGTTCAAGCACAGGTGGAGCGCCTGTTCGACAAGACGCTGGAAAAGTTCGGCAAGGTGGATATCCTGGTCAACAACGCGGGCATCACCGAACCGATGGGGTCGATAACCGATCTCGATATGAAGCTGGCCGAGGACATAATAAACATCGATTTCATGGGTGTGTTTTACTGTGCCCGCAGAGCTGCGAAAGAGATGAAAGCGCAGAAAAGCGGCAATATCGTCAATATCGGCGCGACTGAGGGGCTGGTATCCTTGCCCGGCGTGCTCTATGGTTCGATGAAGGCCGCCGTCGCGCAGTTTACAATAGTCCTGTCGCGCGAGCTGGCCGCCGTTCCCATCCGGGTTAATTGTATCCGCCCGGGAGTGGTTATTACCGAGAAGACGCAGGGGCTTTCCAGCAGCGACCTCGAGGCGTTTCTGAAAAACGTCCCCATGCATAAGGCGCTATATCCTGAGGATATCGCTAAACTCGCTTACTACCTGGTCTCCGATGACGCAAGATATATCACCGGCGCCGTTGTTTCGGCTGATGCGGGCGTCTCCGCCGACGGCGGATGGTTTGCATTCGGTCTTTAAATCCAAACTAATCACACAGGAGGAGTCTCATGGATCTGGGTCTAAAGGGCAAGGTGGCAATTGTGACCGGCGCCGGCCAGGGCGTTGGCGAAGGGATCGCAATGACTCTGGCAAAGGAAGGGGCCAAAGTCGTGGTGAATGACTTTTTCCAGGAGCGTGCCGACAGGGTTGCCAAAGACATAGTTGCCGCAGGCGGAGAAGCCATCGCATTGCAGGCGGACGTATCGGATTTCGACTCGGTCACGCAGATGGTTAAAAAGGCCATGGATAAATTCAGCCGCATAGATATCCTGGTGAACAACGCCGGAGTGCCGGCTCCGTTGCCGGAGGGCGATTCCCCCTCATCGATGGATAACACGTTCGATAAGGTAGACCGTGCGCTCTGGAAGCGCTATATAGATGTAAATATATATGGTGTCATGAATTGTACGCGGGCAGTGCTCGACGGGATGATCAACCAGAAGTACGGGAAGATCATCAATATCATCTCCGACGCAGGCAGGATAGGTGAGCCCAGGCAGGCGGCGTATTCGGCCAGCAAAGCCGGCGTCATGGGTTTCAGTAAAGCGCTGACTAAAGAGGTGGGGAAGCATTGCATCAATGTCAACTGCCTGGCCCTCGGCGCCGTGCCGCACACGGGTCTTGACAACCGGAGAATCGGCTTGATGGTCAAGATGGGCATGACCGAGGAGCAGGCCAGAGATACCATTAAGACCATAAGGGAAAAAGCCATGAAGCTGTACCCGATGGCCAAAGGGCTGGGGCGCTTTGGGACGACGACGGACGTGGGCAATGCAGTCGCCTTCTTTGCCTCCGACGCCTCTGTTTTTATCTCGGGACAGACACTGAGCATCAGCGGGGGCTACACAACTATAGGCTGATTTCCTTCGATCTAACCTGTTACCAAATCTAAATAAAAGGGGAATACTGCATGGAATCGACAGCTGACACCAAAAAGGCATACCAGGTAACCAAAGGCCAGGCGGCCAGCATCCTCATCGTGATGACCGTCCTGTATCTAATCAACTACGCAGACAGGTCCATCCTGTCGGTGGTGCTGCAGCAGATCAAGGTATCGCTTAATATCTCAGACACGGAACTGGGCGTGGTGCAGTCCGTTTTCAGCGTCGGCGTCGGTCTGTTAACCATCCCGATTGCCTGGGTTGTTGACCGCTGGAGCCGGCGCAAAGCGATCGCCATAATGGCCTTGCTCTGGAGCGCGGCAACCTTTGCCACCGGTCTGGCCAAGAACTTCGTCGGCCTGGTGATTGCGCGCGGATTTGTCGGTCTGGGGGAGGACGGCTTCAGCACCAGCGGCTCTGGCTGGCTGTCCCTGGTATTTCCCAAGGCGAAGAGAGGCCTGGTCACAGGCATCTTCGGCATCGGCTCAGTGCTCGGCACGGCGCTGGGCATGATACTGGGCGGCATTATCGTGGTTAAGACCGGCATGTGGCAAATGCCGTTTTTTATTTTTGCTATCCCGGGCCTCATCTTTGGCATCTGGGCCTTTTTCCTTAAAGATTACGCAACCGTAAAGAGCGATGGGGAGTCAGGGCTGAGCAAAGAGTACCTGTCGAACTGGATCAAGCTCTTTAAGATCAAGGCGTATACTTTTACCACCCTGGGACAGCTCTGCTTCGGCCTGGTTGTTTTCACCTGGATCGGCTGGCTGCCGGCCTTCATGATGCGCGCCTATAATTTGGATGCGGCACAGGCGGGTACGATAATCGGTTTAATCGCGATTGTGGCCGTGGTTGGCTCACCCATAGGCGGCTTGATAGCAGACCGCTGGCAGAAGAAGAGCAGGGGAGGGCGCGGCTATATGATGGCGCTGGTGCAACTTATGATTTTCCTTGCTCTGTCAGTCATCGTCTATTTCTTCGGCGCCATCACCATGCCGGTCTTGATAGCACTGCTGGTCGTGCAGTTTATATTTGTGGCCATGGTGAACCCGCTGATTTTCTCGCTCATGAGCGATGTCGTGCCTGCGTCGCACCGCATGGCCGGACAGGGCATGATGGTCACCTTCGTTTATACTGCCGGCGCCGCGCTGGGTCCCTGGATCGTGGGCGCCGTTTCCGACTCTGTCGGCGGAGGCGCAGCCGGAATACGCGCAGGGTTCCTGGCGCTGCTGCCGGTAATGCTGTTGGCCGTGATCTTCTACTCTATCAATTCCAAATTCTACCCGGATGACAGCGGGCGCATCAGCGATGAGGTCTATTCGGAAAAATAGGCTGAAAGGCTGCCTAACGGAGTGATGTTATGATGAAGGTCAATACTGTGCTGGGACCGATCTCTCCCGAACAAATGGGGAAAACACTGGTACACGAGCATTTCGTCTGCGGCCAGGTCGGCTGGTATGCAGTGGAGACTACCGACCCATATGACCGCAAGGCGGCGCTGAAGACCAATCTCGATGTCTGCCAGGCCGCCAAAGGCGTTGGCGTTAAAACAATAATCGATTGCACTACCAACGATCTGCCCAGAGATCCCGTGCTCTATAAAGAGCTGGCCAAGAAATCCGGCCTCAATATCATCTGCGTCACGGGATTATTCAATGAACATATGGGCGGGTCCCACTACTGGATCATCAAGACCTGGTTCAACGCGGACATCTCCAAACTGATGGCAGAGATGTTCATCAGGGAGCTCACGCAGGGGATCGGAAAAACAGGTATCAAAGCAGGTGCGATAAAAGTTGCCTCAGGTGAGACAGTAACGGACTATGAGAAAAAGGTGTTTAAGGCGGCCGTTGCAGCCCAGAAAGAGACGGGCGCTCCGATTATCACGCATACGGAGGGACCCGCTCCCGTGCCCGGGCTGGAGCAGGCCGACCTGTTTATTCAGGAGGGCGCCGACATCAGCAAGGTGATGATCGGGCACGTTTCTAATTCAACCGATTTCAATTACCAGAAAGCTATAGCCGACAAAGGGTTCTATATAGGTTTCGACAGGCTCGGCTTCAGTTTCTTCACCCAGGACGATATCTGTGTTAAAAATATCGCTGAGCTGTGCAAGCAGGGCTATGCCGGCAAAATCATGCTCTCACACGACTCGGTCAATTTCTGGGGAGGGCGCCCCGTGCCTGCAGACGTGCCGGCGGAGCTTGCCGCGACACTCAGCAAAAACTGGCGCGTGGACCACGTCTGCCGGGAAATAGTCCCCGCGTTGAAAGAGGCCGGAGTCAGCGACAGGCAGATAGAGACCATGCTGGTGGATAACCCGCGCAACCTGTTCACCGGCAAATAGAATCGTTTTATAAAGAAGGTGGCGCGATTCATGCAAATCGCGCCACCTTCTTTTTATGGGCCGACTTAACTCGTATTTAAAATAGATTGGATTCCTTCTGCGTTCCGAACACCTTCCTCAACACGTCGCACATCTCACCCAGTGTCACGTAAGCAGCTGCACAATCGATAAGCGCAGGCATGATATTTTCATTGCCTTCGGCTACCTTTTGCAGCCGTTGCAGGCATTGCGTGACTCGTTCGTTATCCCGTTTATTCTTGAGCGCGGCCAGGCTTTTCTTCTGACCCGACTCGACCTCGGCGCCGACCCTGTGCAGGGATATCTCCGGTGTCTGCGAGAAGTACTTGTTCACGCCGACCACAACCCGTTCCCCCTCTTCAACCTCCTTCTGATAATTGTAGGCGGCCTCGTGTATCAGACCCGTTTGATAGCCAGATTTTATTGCGCTTGCTGCTCCCCCCAGCTTCTCTATCTGCTCAACGAACTTGTTAGCCTCGGCCTCCAACTTGTTGGTCAGACATTCCACGTAGTAGCTGCCGCCCAAAGGATCGACAACATCGGTCACGCCGCTCTCGCTGGCGATGATCTGCTGTATGCGTAACGATTGAGTGGACGCTTCCTCGGTCGGGATGCAAATAGCCTCATCGTAGCTGGCAACAGCCATCGATTGGACGCCGCCCAGCGCCGCCGCCAGCGCCTGTATGGTTGCCCTGGAGATGTTGTTGAGAGGCTGCTGCGCCGTGAGAGTAACTCCACCTGTCTGGACGTGGGTACGGAACATCAGCGAGCGCGGGTCTCTGGCGCCGAATCGCTCTTTCATGATCCTGGCCCACATGCGCCGCAGCGCCCGCAGCTTGGCGACCTCCTCAAAGAAATTGTTGTGAATTTGAAAATGCCAGGATAACCGTGGAGCAAATGAATCGACGTCCAGGCCGCGGCCCACCAGCGTATTAACATATTCGATGGCATTAGCCATAGTGAAGCCGATCTCCTGGGCCGCGGTGGAGCCCGCTTCGCGGATGTGATAGCCGGAGATGCTGATGAAATTCCACCGCGGAAGGTTCCTGCTGCAGTACTCGGCTATATCGGCGACCAGCCTGAGCGAAGGCTCCGGTGGGAAAATGTAAGTATTGCGGGCGATGTACTCCTTGAGGATATCATTTTGCACCGTCCCGTCCAACCTGGCCAGGTCGATGCCGGCTTTCTGCGCCAGGCATATATACATGGCAAGCAAAAGGGCGCAGGTGGCATTGGCTGTCATCGAGGTGCTGATTTTATCCAGCTCGATACCCTCAAACAGCACTTCCATATCGCGTAGAGTGTCCACTGCTACACCTACTCGCCCGACTTCGCCGCGGGCGTAGAGGTTGTCCGAGTCGTAGCCTAGCTGTGTGGGCAGATCGAAGGCGATGCTAAGTCCGGTTTGTCCCTGCTTAAAAAGGTGGTGAAACCTCTGGTTAGTATCGCGGGCGCTCCCGAACCCGGAATACTGGCGCATAGTCCACGGCCTCCCGCGATACATCGCAGGATGAATGCCCCTGGTATACGGGTATTGTCCCGGATAGCCCAGGTCCCGGTCGTAGTCGAAACCGGCCAGGTCTTCAGGAGTAAACAGAATTTCCGTCTCGCTGCCCGAGCTCGATTTATCGGCCGATTGACGTGGTTTAATGCCTTTTAAAGCCGGATTGAGCATTTTCTCAATCCATTCACTTTTATTACTCATATTACACCTGTTTCTTTATTACATATTGACAAATAAATGAATGTATTATAGAATTTTGCCATCAATGTATTAATAATATTACAATATAACATTATTATATTAAATTAAGTCAGATGGGTCAATAAAACTGAAAAGATCACCGGATATAATCAAAACCTTAATATGTTGCTGCGGAGAGGAAATCTTAAAAAGGGCCGCTTAAAGGAGAGATGATCATGTCGGAGAGATTATTCACTGAAGCCGAGCTTCAGGAGCTGGGAACAGAGACGGTTGATCTGGTCGATCGGGCGATCGATGCCGGCGATCTGCAGAAGGCTAAGAAGCTGAACCGCCGGCAGTACAAAGAGTTTTATTCCATGCACGAGGGCTTCCGGGACTGGATTGCTACTCTGATGAGCTATGTCTATAACCGCATGGGAGACGAGGCCCTCTACGAGGTATTGCACGATGTATTTAAGGATTTCACGATCCTGGCGCAGATATACCGCGCTGAGAACGTCAAGCGGCAGGTGCAGATGCTGGCCGCCGGTTTCCGCGGGCACCTAACCTCGCTGAAGATAGAGGAGGACGACGAGAAGGTCACGGTTATGATGACGCCCTGCGGCAGCGGAGGCAGAGCTGTGCTCAACGGTATCTATAATCCTCCCAAGAATTTGGCCAAGGTGAAGAAAGCCCAGCGCATGACCTTTGGCCGAACGGACGTCCCGGTCTACTGTGTTCACTGCGCCCTGCAGGACATCATACCCATGGAGGAAACAGGCTATCCCATCTGGATCATCGAGCCGCCCGCGGAGTTCGGCAAGGATCCCTGCCGCTACATGATATACAAGGACCCCGACAAAATACCTGCCAAATATTATGAAAGGTACGGCCTGAAAAAAACCGCTAAACAAGCGTGAACTCATATTGAACTGCACGGGGGTCAGCGTCAGCGTATTAAATGAAGGAGGTTGGTGATCAATTGGATAATGCTACTGGCAACGACGAAAAACTGATTCTCAAGATGAAAACATGGCAAGTTTGGTACATGATGGTGGTCCTCTACATTCTCTATCTGCTTGATTTCGCCACCAGGACCGTTATCAGTCCCATGTTCCCCATCCTGAAACAGGAACTCGGCCTGACGGATACCCAGCTCGGGTGGCTAAGCACTATAGTCCTGGCCATGGTAGGGCTTCTCTCGATACCGCTGTCCTATGTCATCGACCGCTGGCGAAGGGGTAAAATGATTTCGCTGATGTCCGTTGTGTGGAGTGCGGCTTCATTTTGTTCCGGACTGGCAACTGGCTTCGGTCAACTCATATCTGCCAGGGCCGTGCTCGGAGTGGGTGAGGCCAGCTTCAATTCAGCCGGTCAGTCATTGCTGATGGCCTCGATAAAGAAGTCGAGAAGGGCAACCTTGACCGGCATTTGGACGACTGCTGCGGCCGTTGGCACGGCCGTCGGTATGATGATAGGCGGCGCGATCGCAATTAAATATGGATGGCGCACCGCTTTCATGGCTGTGGCCGTCCCGGGCATCCTCTTCGGCATCCTGGCATGGTTCTTGCCTGACTATAAAAACCAACCGAGAAATGTGGACGGGCAGGCCAATGACAAATCCCTCAGCTTCGGTGGCATCATGAAGGATATACTCAAGAATAAGACCCTGATCACTTTATTTATATCTTTCGGCCTTGCCTATCTTTTCAGCATGTCGATCATGTACTGGCTGCCAACCTATTTCAACAGGTTTATGGGCATGGATGTGGCATTGGCCGGGACGTTGACCGGCGTCATAATGCTGACCGCCCTGGTGGCCGCCCCGGTGGGTGGGATTATCGGGGACAGAATTTCGAAAAATAAGCCGCGCAATAAGATTCTTCTGTGCTGGGTGAGTATAATCATCTCCCTCATCTTTTTTGCCGCTGCCGTGTTCTTTAACCTCTGGTGGCTGTTCTTCATCGTCATATTTTGCCAGTTTGCGTTCATCCCTGTGCAGCACACGGCCAGCCAGGAAGTGGTTCCTTTCTATCAGCGCGCAACCACCTACGGCGCCTATATATTCGCCATGTTTTTCTTCGGTGGCTTGTGGGGGCCGGCGCTGACAGGCGCTATCTCGGATGCGGCAAACCTTCAAATCGCATTCTGGGTTAATGCCGCCATACTGCTCATCGCTTCCTTCGGGTATTTAATCATGTACAGATTATTCGATTCCGACTACTATAATGCCAGGAAGAGGGAGGAAGGCGTCGAAGCTCAGGTGGATTAATATAGTCAGCAACCCGGCTGGTTCAACCGTGTTCACGGTTGAACCAGCCAGTGTTACGCAATAAAAACAAGGAGTGATCATGGTACAAGCACTGGAAGGATTAAAAGTTATCGATATTTGCCGGGGATATCCGCCCGCCTTTGCAGCCATGCATATGGGCGATTTCGGCGCGGACGTGATCAAGGTCGATCCCGTCGGGTACACCATGGCGCTGCCCATGGAGGCGGCCGCGCAGACGATGTCCGCCTATACCTTTATCGACCGCAACAAGCGCAGCATCAAGCTCAACCTGAAATCGGAGCAGGGTAAAGAGGTCATTTATAAACTGATAAAAAAGATGGACGTCCTGGTAGAGAACTCGAGGCCGGGCACGATGGAGAAGCTGGGTATAGGATGGGACACTCTGAAAGAGATCAATCCCCGCCTTGTCTACTGCGCGGTAAGCGGATACGGCCAGACAGGCCCCTACAGAGATATCGTCGGGCACGACGCGAACTTCATGGCCATCTCCGGCGCGCTCAGCCTGATCGGTCCCAAGGACGGGCCGCCCTGCTGGCCGAGCAATATGGTCGCGGATTTTGCCGGCGCCGGGCTGCATCCTCTAATAGGCATCCTGATAGCCTTGCAGGCCAGGGAGAGGACGGGCAAAGGGCAGCTGGTGGATATCGCTTATCTCGATAGCGTCTTCTCGCTCATCTCCTTTGATACCACCATGTACATGGTCTCCGGCGAAAAAAGGAGGCGTGGTTACACTCCTCAAACCGGCGGCGATCCCCACACCTCCACTTATCTCACCAGGGACAGCGAATACATTACCATCCAGTTCATCGAGACGCCTTTCTGGAAAAATTTCTGCGAGGCCATCGACCGGCCGGACCTGATCGCCAGGCAGTGGCCGAAAGATGAGGCCGACCGTCAGGAGATGTTCAAGATTTTAAGGGAGCTGTTCCTGACCAAAACGCGGGATGAATGGTGGGAATGGGCCAAGCAAAGGCAGGTGTTCTTCGGCCCGGTGCTGTATATAGAGGAAGCGATGGAAGACCCCCAGTTGAAAAGCCGTCAGATGATCATGGAGAAAGAGCATCCCGTGCTGGGTAAGATAAAGCAGCTGGGCAACCCGCTCAAATTGTCTGATACTCCCGCCCAGTTTAAAAAGTATTGTCCAATGCCGGGAGAGCATACAGATGAAGTGTTACGGGAGATAGGGTACAGCGGGATCCAGGTGGAGGATTTGAGAAAAGCAAAGGCCGTCGAATAGAAAAATATATCCTTTGTGGAGGTACTGATATGTTAAATGGCGTAAGAGTTATAGATGCAGGCGGCTGGGGCGTCGGGCCGGTCGCCTGCTGCCTGCTGGGGGCCCTGGGGGCCGATGTTATACGTTTTGAGCCCCCCAAGCTGGACGGGCTATACCACGCAGGCACCATGCAGGGCGGCGCGGGCACGGCTTATATTACGGCGCATTTCAATGAGCGTAACATAATCCTCGACCTGAAAAAGGAGGAGGACCGGGAGCTCGCCTTAAAAATAGTTGCCACAGCCGATGTCATAATAGAAAACCATCCGCCGGGGACGATGGCGAAGCTGAAATTCGATTATGAAAACGTCTGCAAGGCCAATCCCAATATCATCTATTGTGCCAGCTCCAGCTACGGCGCAACCGGGCCGCTGGCCAATTCGCCCAGCAACGATCCCCTGATGCAGCTCGCCTCAGGCTTTGCCAGTTTGAACGGCCCTCCCGGCAGCCAGGGCGAGATGTTTCGATATGTTGCATCGGTCGACTTCACCACCAGTCTGAACATCGTCCAGTCTGTGCTGCTGGCGCTGATGGCGCGCCAGGTGACAGGTCGCGGCCAGAAAGTAGAGATGTCTCAGCTTGAAGCTACGCTGGCCCTCCAGACCACCAGGATATCCGAGTATTTCGCGACGGGAAAAAGCCCCATGCCTATGGGCACGGCCAACCCCAATATCGTGCCGTCACAGGCTTTCCGGACTTATGACAATAAGTATATCAACGTCAGCATTTATCGGGAGGAGTACTGGCCCAAACTGTGCAAAGCGCTGGCGCTGGCCGAACTCGAGAAAGATCCCAGGTTCGCAACCAATGAGGACCGCGTCAAGCACAGGGAGGAGCTCATACCCATACTTGAGGAGAAGTTCGCCGTGCAACCCGCCAGGTGGTGGATCATATTGTTACGGCGCAACGGTGTGCCGGTAGGCCCCATCAATACGGTGGACGAGATATACAACGATCCCCACATCAGGGAAAACAAGATGGTGGTCAAATGTAATACCACCTGGGGGCCGGCGCTCTTCAGCAACTTCCCGCTGAAGTTCAGCGATGCGCCCAAACCGATCAAGATCACCGGGCCGGTCAAGCCGGATAAAAATAGAAAAGAAATACTTGCGGAGATATCCGGGCCGACCGGAAAACGCAAGAGTAAGCGATAGGAGGATCCAAAAATGACACCTCTGAAAGGAATTAAAGTACTGGATTTAAGCGAGGAGATATCAGGGCCGTTCTGTTCGATGCAGCTCAGCGACGGCGGCGCTGAGGTTATCAAGGTGGAGCCTATCAGCGGAGATTGGACACGCGGCCTGGGTGAAAAGATCAAAGGTGAAAGCGCGCTCTTCCTATCGCTGAACCGCGGCAAGAAAAGCATCGCGCTGAACCTGCAGGAAGCCAGGGGACGGGAGATCGTCCGCAAGCTGGCCCAAAAGGCCGATGTGCTGATCGAGAATTTCGGGCCGGGCAAGGCCGACGAGATGGGCATCGGTTACGCTCAGCTGTTGGCAGACAATCCCAAACTGATCTATTGCGCGATCTCACCCTTCGGGACAGTCGGCCCCTATGTAGATATGCCGGCCTCGGAGCTTGAAATACAGGGCATGGCGGGTTACCAGTGGTTCCTGGGTGAGACGGGCGGGGAGCCGGTGCGTCTGGGCGCGGACATAGTGGGCACAACCAGCGGCATATGGTCGTTTATCGGTATCCTTTCGGCCCTTTTCAACCGTAAGGCAAGCGGCAAAGGTCAAAAGATCGACAGCTCGCAGTTCCTGAACATGATCATGATGTACAGTTATATTATCACCGCCCACCATAACCCCGACCTGCCGGGCGGCTGGCACTTTACAGGTCCGTTCGACCACCAGGAAAATGGCTACAAAACCCTGGATCGGGCCCTGATGTTCGGCATGCCGATCGACGCGGAAAAGGCGCAGAAAGGATGGGAGGAATTCTGCAGGAAGGTCGGCCTGGACGCGCTGCTCGAGGACCCATACTTCAGGGAGAAGGGCATGAAGATGATAGGAATAGGCAGGGATGCGCAGGAGTTTAAACCGGTGATCGAGCCGGCCCTGGAAAATAAAACCGCTGCAGAGATAAAGGCTATTGTGGAGGGCGTCGGCGGGTACAGCGCCGTTTTCAAGACTGTTGAAGATATACTGGGAGAGCCGCAGGTGGCTGCAGTAAACATGGTCCAGGAGCTGGATCACCCGGTCGCGGGGAAGATAAAGACCATCGGTATACCCTGGAAACTGAAGGATACGCCTCTTAAGATGCAGGGCCCCCCTCCCACGCTGGGGCAACACACCGATGAGATACTGCGGGCCCTTGGATATGAAGCTAAAGAGATAAGCGCTTTGAAAGGGTCTAAGATCGTCGCCTAATAAAAAGAGAGGAATAAAACATGATCGTTGATGCTCATACACATTTCTGGTTCAAAGGATTCATGCCGACGGCGTTCCACAGGAATACGGCGGAGGAATGGGCTAAAAAGGAGGCGGGACGCAAGCCGGAGATGATCCTTCCTAAAATCGAGGAAGGAGTTACCGATCCCGACGGCGCGGACTATATAGCCAATATGGATAAGGCCGGCGTGGACGCCAGCATTATCATGATGACTGATTTTGGCACCTACTGGACCGGTGAGGAGCCTGCCGTTCCCTACGCGGAACAGGTTGTGCTTTTCGGCGAGTTTCAGAAAAAATACAAGGGCAGGCTTTACGTTTGCGCCTATATGGATCCCCGGCGTCCGGACTGCGCACAGATTATGAAAATGGCTATTAAAGAATGCGGGTTGAAGGGATGCGGCGAGTTCACTACGAAAAATATGCTGGTGAGCAGCGATGAGGCAAAGCCGCTGCTCCGGGCATGTGCCGACCTGGACATACCGGTGGTCATCCATACACGTGCAGGTGAAGGTATCAATATGACCGGCGCTGATTTCACCATACCCAACCATAATCACCCTGGCCATATAGCCAAGCTATTAAAGGATTATAAGGGATTGAAAGTTGTAATTGCCCATGCAGGTTATCCCAAATGGTGGGAGGCTGCCATACAGGTAGCCAAAGGGCACCCTAATTGTTATCTCGAGCTATCCAACTGGAATTTCGGAGCCGTCAACATGGATGACTTTGTACCGATCCTGGCCTGCATGCGGGACAATCTCGGTGCAGATCACATACTGTTTGCCAGCGATCATCCTTCGGGCAAACGGTATCGTTCCCTCGCTTTCCTGCCGGGCTGGGTGAGCTATTTCAAGGAGCTTCCTGAAAAAGCCAAGAGCCTGGGATACGAATTTACAGCGGCCGAGGTCGACCTGATACTGGGTGAGAACGCAAAGAAGCTGTTTAAACTATAGAAGAAACATTAAGGAGATCAAGAGATGACGACATTAGTGACAGGTGGGAAAGGTTTTATCGGCGCCCGCGTTATCAAGAACCTGGTGGAGCGTGGAGAAGAGGTGGTCTGCCTGGAGCCAAAGCTGACGCCAGGAAGGCTGGGCGACCTTGCCAGCAAGATCACGATGGTTGAAGGCGATATAGTAGACTACGCCAGCATAGCCGATATTATGAGCAAGTACAAAGTCGACAAGGTGGCGCACATGGTGTTCTTCTCGGCGGAGGAGAGAGGCGTAAGCGAGCGCCCGGAAAAGGCCGGCGACCTGTACAGGCAGATGATGATCATGAACACCGGCACGTTTCAAATTTTCGAGGCCGCCCGTCTGGCCGGCGTAAAGAAATTTGTTTACCCGAGCTCGATCCAATATCACGGGATACCCTGGGACGGCCCCGAGCCGGTCAACGAAGACTCTCCGGCCAGGCCGAACAGGGGTTACGGCATCGGCAAATTTTTATGCGAGCACCTGGCCCATGAATACAACCGGCTGCTCAAGACCGACATAGTCACCATAAGGATACCCGGCGTTTACGGGCCGGGCGTGAGAATAGGAGCCAGGGGCGTAAACCTTATAGGCACGGCGGGAGCGCTGGGCAATGAGATTCCCTTCCCATACCCAGCCAAGCAATATATCGTGCTGGCGCATGTCGATGATATAGCCGAAATCGCGGCCAGGATACTGTTTGCCCCGAAACTGCCGCATGAGGTTTACCACATAGGCGGTCACTATGCCTCGTACGGCGATATGGCGGAGATCGGCAGGAAGATCATTCCTGACATGAAGATCACCTTTGACGAGAACGGTCCCTATGGACGCATGTTTCAAATAGATTGCAGCAGGATGACGAAAGAGATAGGCGTGAAGCATCGCAGCCTGTATGATGGGTACTTAGACCTTATCAACGTGACGCGCAAGGAAAATAACCTGCCACCGATAGAAAAGAAATAGCTTATAGTTATTTGCAGGAGTTGAAAATGAGCGAGAACATAGCGGGTGCGGAGAAAAAGACAATTCCCTTGCAGGAAGGCCTGTTTGCTGCGGGCAGCGATGGCAAGTACCACCTGGTTGCCAGCCGCTGCAAAAGCTGCAATTTGACGTTCTTCCCCAAGAGGAAATATTGCGGAAAGTGCGGATCTCCGGACGTAGAGGTGTTTAATCTGAGCGACCGCGGCAAGGTCTATACATTTAGCCAGGTAGACAGGAAGAGTATTTATACAATTATCGAGCCGCCCTACATGGAGGCTGATATCGAGATGCCCGAAGATGTCCATATATACACGATACTGGATAAATGCGACCTGAAAACTGTCAACTTCGGAATGGAAGTGGAAATGTACGTGGACAAGGTCAAGCAGGATGAAGAGGGCAACGACATCATCGCCTTCAAATTCAAACCCGCGGCATAAGAATCCAGGCTTAATTAGCTGAGTTTGACGGAGGAAACATAACAATGAATGAAGTAGTAGTAATGGGAGTGGGCACTCTTCGTTTTGGCAGGTGGCCGAACAAGTCTGTTGTCGAGATGGAGGAAGTGGCCATAGAGGCTGCGCTAAAAGATTCGGGCATCCCGTTTAAGGACATTCAGGCCGCCTACGTCGGCAGTGAATTGGGACATTTCCCCGATGCCAGGATGATCGTACAGAACTTCGGCTGGACCGGCATTCCCATCAGCCAGATGCAGCAGGCCTGCGCCAGCGGCTCAGCCGCATTCAGGGAGGCCTATTTCTCGGTGGCTGCAGGCAGGTATGACGTCGTCCTGGTGGCCGGCTATGAAAAAATGGGAAAAGGCCTGATCCCGGGCGGTGTGCCTGAGCAGGACAAGGAGTTCCATCTCCATTACATGGGACTTGACGTGACGCCGGCTCGCATCGCCATGGCCATTAAAAGAAGGATGCTGACCTACGGCGACACTCCCGAGATGCTGGCGGCCGAGGCGGCCCAGTGCTTTGAGTACGGGCCGCTGAACCCGTACGCGCATAATCAGAAAAAATACAGCATGGCTGATGTGCTCGCGTCGCCTATGATCTGCTCTCCACTTACTCTCCTGATGAGCTGCCCTATCAGCGATGGAGCAGCGGCGGCCATCATCTGCAGCAAGAAAAAGGCCAAACAGTACGGAGCGAGCCGGGCGATCACCATCGCCGTAAGCGTTGCGGGGACCCCGGATTACAATGACCTGGTGGGTGGGCCGGGCCCGCACATCGGCGGCGACTTCAAGGGGGGCAAACTGACCCGCAGGGTGAGCCAGGAGGCCTACGAGAAGAGCGGAATAGGGCCTAAAGACATCAAGATAGTTCAGTGCCATGCGCCCTTCGCCGGCGGCGGCGCGATCTGCATAGAAGCGCTCGGCTACTGCGAGGAAGGCGAAGGCGGAAAATGGTTCCTCGAAGGTAAAACAAAGATAGATGGACAGGTGGCCGTCAATACCGACGGCGGCCTGATTGCCAGAGGGCATCCCCTGGGCGCTACGGGCGTGGCTGAAATAGGCGAGCTCGTACGCCAGTTGAGGGGCGAAGGCGGCAATCTTCAGATACCCAACAACCCCAAGGTTGCCATGGCGCATAATACAGGTCTGGGCTGCGTAAACATTCACATTCTCAAAAAGTAGCGGCTGTCTTTTGCAGGCTGCAATCAAAGATGGTTTATCACGAGCTAAAAAATAACTGATATGATATATCGTTTAAGAAAAATGGTTCTGCGATGAAAAACGAAGAACAATTCAAGCAGATGTTCGCCTCTGCGCCGCTCGGTGGGCAGGACAAGGTCGTCAGCCTCCGCCAGGCGCTTGAAAAGAATCTTAAACCGGGCATGTCCGTCTTTTTAGGTTGGAACGCTAACGCGGCGGTCTGCGAGATCATGCGGCAGTATAAAGGCAGCAAACCCGGCTTTACCCTCGTCATGTCCATGACATGGGACCTATCATTGAATTTAGTCCACTGCGGGCTGATAAAGAAGCTTATCTCGGGAGGATGTTCTTATGCCGCCCCCAACCCGGCGCCCAGCCACGTTATGCAGAGGGCTTACCGCGAGGGTGCGGTTGAGATCGAAAATTGGACTCTCTATTCCGTGCAGCAGAGGCTGATGGCGGGTGCGCTGGGAGTGGGATTCATGCCCACCAGATCCATAGCCGGCAGCAGTATGGCTGCGGACAACAGCGATTCTTTCAGGGAGATAACCGATCCCTTCGACAGCAGCAGGAAAATCGGCGCTGTCAGGGCTCTGAATACGGATATTGCCATAGTTCACGCCCTGGCTGCCGATCGGAACGGCAATACAATCATGTCGCCCGTCTCACAGGATACGCTGTGGGGGGTCAGGGCCAGCAGAGGAGGCGTGGTGGTGACGGCCGAAAAAATAGTCGATGCGGATTTCATACGCCGTCACGCCGATCTCGTCAGTATCCCGGGATACCTTGTCAGATCGGTATCGCTGTGCCCGCTGGGCGCTCATCCGGAAGGCCAGTTCTCCAACTTAGCGGATATCGATAGTTACGGCGAAGATTACGATTTCATGCTTGAGCAGAGAAGGGTGAGCGCGGATCCGGATTCGCTTGACGCCTGGTTAAGGCAGTGGGTATACGATATCAGCGATCATGAAGGATACACCCGCCTGCTGGGCTCCAAGCGCATATCAGGCCTTAAGCGCAAGCTCAGCAGGAAGAATTGGAAAGGCGGTCTCCCCTCCCTGACTTCGGATAAAGATGCCAACCGGACAGAGGGAATGATCATTGCCGCATCGAGAGTAATCGTTGAGCGTGTGAAAGAAGCCGGATACCAGGTCCTGCTGGCTGGAATAGGGTTACCCGGCCTGGCCGCATGGCTGGCCTATTATCAGCTTAAAAAGGACGGCGTCGATATTGATCTCGTGCTTGGTTCGGGAGTGCTTGGATATCAGCCCGCGCCGGGTGATCCGAATTTGTTGAGTGTCTGCCATGTTCCGTCCGCCAGGATGTTGATGGACACGAGCGAGATGTATGGATTTATCATTTCGGGTGAAGGCGCAAAGTGCCTGAGCGTGATAGGCGCAGCACAAATAGATGGATGCGGGAATATCAATACCACAAAGGTGGGCAAAGACATATACATCAGCGGATCGGGCGGTAACAACGATAATACCAGCGGCGCTGCCGAAGTGATGGTAGTGATGGCGCAATCGAAGAAGCGCTGTGTGGAGAAACTGGACTATGTAACTTCCCGGGGCGACAGGGTTAGCACCCTTATTACCAACATGGGCGTTTTCCGGAAAGGCGCCGATGGTCAATTTGTTCTGACAGGCTGCATACTTGAGTCCGGCGCGAATAGCCTGGCAAATAAGCTGAATGAAATCCAGGACAACTGCGGCTGGAAGGTCAATGCAGCTCTATCGGTCAAGGCCGTAGCCTCTCCCAGTGACCGGGAACTTGCATTATTGAAGATGTTCGATCCTGGTGGCTATGTGTCGGGAGGATAGCGCTATGCGGAGCCTTCCATCGGAGGTTATAAGCATTTGAGCGAGCAGGATGTACAAAGAATCCTTGCCGGGGACGATCCGACCCTGGCCAGGCTCATCAGCCTCATTGAAAGGGACAGCTCGCAGGTTCCTGAAATCATGAAATCGGTATCCGCACACACCGGCAGGGCATATCGGATCGGCATCACCGGGCCTCCCGGGGCCGGTAAAAGCACGCTGATCAACAGTCTTATATCGCTTTTAAGAGAACGTAGCTTCAGCGTGGCAGTCCTGGCCGTGGACCCTACCAGTCCCTTTAAAGGAGGGGCGATACTGGGTGACCGCGTGCGAATGCAGAAACACTACACCGACGGAGGTGTCTTCATACGCAGCCTGGCCACGAGGGGAGTAAAAGGCGGATTGACCGGCGCGATCAGTGAGATCATCGACCTGGTCGATGCCGCCGGCAAGGACTACATATTGCTTGAGACGGTTGGCGTGGGACAGGGCGAGCTGGATATCATCGGCCATGTGGACACGGTCGCCGTGGTCCTGGTGCCCGATGCGGGTGACAGCATCCAGGTCATGAAGGCCGGCATAATGGAGATCGCCGATATCTTCGTAGTCAATAAAGCGGACCTTGCCGGGGCCGATAAACTCGTCAACAACCTGAACGTAACGCTTGATTTAATCAAAGGGCAGGAGCAATGGCGGATACCGGTATTGAAGTGCCGGGCCGACCAGAACGAAGGAATACAAGAGCTTCTGGATCAAATCCTGCGGCATAAACACATGCTTGAGAGCAAGGGGCTGCTGGAGGAAAGGCGAGGACGGCAACGCCTGCAACAGTTCCAGTATATGCTGGAGCAGAAAATCCTGGCAGATATAAAGTCAAAAATATTGGATGACAGCAGGATCAAGGAATTTGGAGAAAAAATTGAGAAAGGCGAGATGAGTCCCTATACAGCCTTGAGTCGGGTTTTAAAAACCGGTCTCCCGTCACTTCTCACTACAAAGACACGCACCAGTACAGACAAAAGGAGTAAGAAATGACCAAAGAGCTATTAATCGAACGTAAGGATTATATCTGCACTATCACAATTAACAGGCCCGATAAAAGAAACGCCCTGAATTACGAGGTCTTGAGCGGACTTTCCAACAGCCTGAACGAGCTTGTCCGAGAGGGGAAGGCACGGGTAATCATCCTTACAGGCGCCGGCGATATGGCATTCAGTGCAGGTATGGACCTGGTGTTCGTAAACAGCCAGAGGGATAAAGCCGATAAAGCCCTGGCAGACGCACTCAATAGCCTTCTCGATTGTCCCATACCGATCATAGCCAGGATACAGGCGGACGCACTGGGTGCGGGCTGCGACATCACAACGACATGCGATTTCAGGATAGCCTCGGATAATGCCAGGATGGGTATCCCACCGGTGAAGTTCGGCTGGGTATACTATCCCCAATCAATTCAGCGCTTGATCAACTTGATCGGCGTGCCCTATACCAAGGAGTTGTTTCTAACTGCTCGATTCGTGCCGGCTGCGCGGGCCAAAGAGATCGGCCTGCTGCATGCGCTGGTCTCCCGTGCCGAGCTGGACGAAACAGTAAACGTCCTGGCGCAGGAGATCGCCGAGAAGGCGCCGCTGGCCGTACAGGGTACGAAATACGTGATCAACCAGCTTTTCGATTACCAGAAACTGGACAAGGACGTTGAGCAGGAGATCGACCGGCTTATCAAGAAATGCTATCAATCGGAAGATGCAGCAGAAGGCAATCGAGCATTTAAAGAGAAAAGGAAGCCCGATTTCAAGGGTAGATAATTTTCACGGATTATTATTGTAACGGTTCAATCCCGCCTGAGAGCTGGTGCACCTGAAGGTACGCTCCTAAGAGGAATTATTGTAGGGGCGGGTTTTTAAACCCGCCCGGAAGCGGGCGCAGCTGAAGCAACGCCCCTACGCGCTGGACTTCAGGGATAGATATAGCTGCTCAAGCTGTTCAATGATACCTTCGATTTGGCTGACTTCGCGGGGCTTCTTGGCCAGCGCAGTGACGCATCCTGCCCAGCTCATGCCGCAGACGGCGGCATAGGTTTTCAGGTTATCAATGGCCGTGCCGATGCCTTCTTCAGCCACCGCGATGCCGGCAAAGCGCTTGTCTTCGAGCCTGGTCCAGACCGGGCAGGTCCTGTCCATAAAGTTCTTGAGAAGGCCGGAGACCATCTCGAAATAGACCGGTGTGCCGAAGACGATGGCGTCGGCCTGCATCAGCTTCGGATAAATAGCCTGCATGTCATCCTTAATGGTGCAGAGGCCTTTCCTGTTTTTGCCGCCGGCCTCGCAGGCCAGGCAGCCGTTGCACATTTTGACATCGACCTTGCACAGCAGCAGGAGTTCCGCTTCGGCGCCGTCCGCCATGGCCAGCCCGTGAAGATATTTCAGCATCCACTCGGTGTTGCCGTTTCTGGGTGAACCACACACGATGAGCAGCTTCATATTCCCAAAACGTTGGGGTGGGTTTTTAAACCCGCCCGGTAACGGGCGCACCTGAAGGAACGCCCCTACGTTTCTAAGTCCTCTTTTCTGAATCCGGTGAAGAAACAGCTTCGCTCACCTGTGTGGCAGGTGGGTCCGGCGGGATCGGCCCTGACCAGCAGAGCGTCCGAATCGCAGTCCCTGGCGATGGATTTCACCTTCAGCACGTTGCCCGATGTGGCTCCCTTATGCCAGATCTCCTGCCGGCTGCGGCTGTAGAAAACCATCTCGCCCTTCTGCAGCGTCAATTTCAGCGACTCTTTGCTGGCGTAGCCCAGCATGAGCACCGTGCCGTCTTTAACATCCTGCACGATAACGGGTATAAGCCCCTTTTCATCGAATTTCAACATAGAATTTGCTCCTGGTTATTAACTTGTTTAGTGCGGCCTGATTCAGGATACGGCCAGAGCTTCTTTGAGGTCGATATCGCCTGTATAGAGCGCCTTGCCGATGATAACGCCTTCCACGCCGAGCGCTGCCAGCTTCCTGATATGTTCGATGGAGGATACACCACCCGAGGCAACCACCGGTATATTCAGCTTGCGCACCAGCTCGGCTGTGGCCTCGTAGTTCGGCTCTGTGAGTGTGCCGTCCCGCTTGACGTCCGTATAGATGATGCGCCTGGCGCCGATAGCCGCCATGGCTTGGCTCAGCTCGAGAACAGTCATTGTAGAGATCTTCATCCATCCGTGCGTGGTCACGTAGGAGTCGCGGGCATCGATACCCACCACAATGGCCTCCCCGAACTTCTTGATGATGCGCTTGGTGAGCTCGATCTGCTCCACGGCTACCGTGCCCAGTATGACACGCTTCACACCCAGCTTGATAAGCTGTTCCACCACGTCGGCCCGCCTGATACCTCCGCCCAGCTCAACCTCGAGGCTGGTATTTTTCACGATGTCCTCGATGGCCTGTGTATTGCGGACCTCACCTGCGGCCGCGCCGTCCAGGTCCACCAGGTGAAGCCGGCTTGCCCCCTGTTCCTGCCATTTGAGCGCCGTGGCTACAGGGTCGACCGAAAACACAGTCTCTTTGCTGTAGTCGCCCTGGTAGAGACGTACGCATTTTCCGCCTTTAAGGTCGATAGCCGGAATGATATCCATAGTATTAGTTCCTTAAGATTACCCCGTTCTGCTCAAGTGCGTCAATCCCGGCCCTGTCATATCCGAGCTCCTCGAGTATCTCAACGGTGTGCTCTCCCAGCCGGGGCGCTCTAACGTTCTTCACGCGTCCGATGCCTGAAGGCCAGGCAGGCAGATTGGCAACCTTGATTTTACCGATGCCCGGGTAATCCGTATCCACAAACATATGCCTGGCGGTCACCTGTGGATCGTCAAGCAGTTCTGGAATCTCGCGCACAGGCGCGCAGGGGACGCCTGCCGCCTCCAGCTTCTGGATTATTTCGCTGGACGGCAGTTTTCGTAAGGCGTATGAAATTCTTTTAACCATCTCATCACGGTGCGCCAACCTGTCCTCGGCGCTTGAAAAGCTGGGATCGCGATACAGGTCATCCAGATCCAGCGCATGGCAGAAGGACTGCCAGAACTTGTCGTTGGTGACGCCGATGAACACATACCTGTCCGCTGACTGGAAGCACTGGTAGGGAGCGAAGGCGGGATTAGCAGATCCCATCCTTGACATTACATCGCCCGTCAATTCATAACCGGCGATGAAGGGCGCCATAAAATAAACAGCGGTATCAAAGAAGGCAGCATCTATCACCTGGCCTCTGCCTGTTTTCTCCCTCGATATAATAGCCAGCAGAATATTGTAAGCGGCCAGAAATGCTGTAGGGAGCCCGATAATATTGGATGGTATACGCACCGGCGGTCTATCAGCTTCGCCTGTGACAGACATCAGGCCGGACATGGCATGGATCACAGGGTCGTAGGCCGGCTTCTGACTGTAAGGGCCGGTCTGACCGAAACCGGATATCGAGCAATAGATGATGCGCGGGTTGATCTTATTTATCTCGCCATAGCCGATGCCGAGCTTGTCCGCCACACCCGGAGTGAAGCTCTCGAGGAGGATATCCGCCGAAGCTGCGAGCTTGTGGGCGATCTCCCTGCCCTCGGGCGCCTGCAGGTTGAGAGCGAGGCTACGCTTGTTGCGGTTTGTGTTATAGAAGGACAAGGTGGCCGGACCCTGTCGGAAAGGATCACCCTGGTGAGATTCTATTTTTATCACATCTGCCCCCGCCTGCGCCAGCATCAGGCCGCAGATCGGGCCGTCCCCTGAGTGTGAAAAATCAAGCACCTTCAATCCCTTAAGCGGATACATGCTGACCTCCTTGCCCGGCGGAAATTGAAAATATTTATACCACTATATATCGTTGTTTACAATGTCCGGAACACAGTATATATTATTTTTGCCATTGACTTAGAAAAAAGGGAAATGTATACTGAGGTCAATATAGTAACGGGGGGAATTCTATGAAGCTGTCGTGTCTGCAGGAAAATCTGAATAAAGGCCTCGGCATCATAGGCAGGGCAGTAGCCTCAAGAACGACGCTTCCTATTACCCAGAATGTACTTATATCCACCGATGAATCGCAGCTCAAGCTGGCGGCCACCAACCTGGAGATAGCCATCAGTTGCTGGGTCGGCGCAAAGATAGAGAGCGAGGGTGCCATCACTATTCCTGCACGCGTATTGACCGAGTTCGTAGCTTCGCTGCCCAGCGACGTCATCAGCCTTAATCTCAAACACCATACTCTGGAGCTCAAGAGCGGCCGTTACGAGGCCAGGATCAACGGGCTGGATGCCGCCGATTTCCCGCCGATCCCCCAGGTGGGCGATGGCTTCAGCACGAAAGTCAAGGCCGAGGACCTCAAGCAGGCCATCAGCCAGGTTGCCTTCGCCGCCGCTACCGAGGAGTCACGTCCCGTGCTCACCGGTGTGCAGACGGAGTTCGAGGGCAGCAAGCTGACCATGGCCGCCGCCGACGGATTCAGACTGGCCGTACATCGCACCGCTTTGGCCGAGCCGGTCAAAGAGAAGGTGGCCATGATTATACCGGCCAAGACCTATCACGAGCTCAGCCGCCTGATGGGCGCCGATGACCAGGAGATAGAAATTACGCTCAATGCGCAGAAAAGCCAGGTGCTTTTCAAGCTCAAGGGCATTGAGATGGTCTCGCAGCTGATCCAGGGCACGTTCCCCAATTACTCACAGCTTATACCCCAGACCTACGGCACCAAGGCACGCATCGATGTCGCCGAGTTTCTGCGCGCTATTAAAATGGCCGCCATATTCGCACGCGATGGCAGCGGCATCGCCCGGATCATCGTTACGCCCGGCGCGACCGTGGAGGCAGGCAAGATAACCATATCTGCGCGCGCCGATGAGATCGGCGACAACGTGGGCGAGATAGATGCGCTGGTGGATGGAGAGGCGGCCAAGATAGCCTTTAATGCCCGCTACCTGGCGGACGTGCTATCGGTGGTCAAGCAGGCGCAGGTCTCGCTGGAAGTTTCCACTCCCTCCAATCCGGGCGTCATCCGCCCCGTGGGGGTGGACAACTATGACCACGTAGTCATGCCGATGTTTGTTCAGTGGTGATAGATTCTAAGGAACCGCAAACGTCAGACTACTTCTAGAAATATATGTTGTGTACTGCCCGACGAGGGTGTACCTATTGAGGCGATAACAATTCTTATTTCTCCGCCATTACTTGCTCATGCTTTATTTTATCCATATCTGAAACATAGGATCGTGAAGCCATAAAAAAGAAAAGGGCACCGAGCACAGCGCCCATGCCTGCAATAGTTAGCGCAGTGCCGAGTGCCTGCGCATCCTGCCCTAACGCATCGGAGATAGCTCCGACTAGATAGGGACTCCAGCCACCAATACCATAAAAACCAAGTATGATAGCACCCCATGCTGTGCCTTTTTGCGCTGCCGGAGCCACGTCCTGTATGATTGCCATTGTACAGGGGACTGCCACTACGAATAAGAAACCATATATAATAATCAGAGTCATGCCGATTGGTCCTCTAAGCTGTAAAAATAGTGCTGCCACCAGGAAAATGGGAGCGAGGATAAGACTAATCGCAGGGACGTAAATTCTCCCTTTGGGGTTTTTCTTGAACCACAAATCTGCCAGATAACCGCCAATAGGCGAGGCGATGATAGCGACCATAGCGATAGGAACTATTACAGCATTGGCTGCTTGCACGTCTACTTGCCAGGCACGCCCGACATAAGCCGGCAACCAGAAAAGGACTGACTGAAGCGTGATCTGAGCAAGGCCATAACCAAAAAAAATCCAGACCAAAGTAGGTATCTTAGAGAGGGTCGATACGGTTCGGATGAAGGTGACCTTCTCTCCAGGTTGGGTTTTCTGCGCGGTCTGATAATCCTTCATAAAGAACGCCAGGATACCCAGTATGACGCCAGGTATGGCGAATATGAAGAATGGAGCCTGCCAGCCGTATTGCTTGGCTATTATTCCACCAACGAGTGATCCCAGTGCAATTCCCAGTGCTGTTGTCATATTGAAGACACCCATCGCTATACCACGTGCTTTCTTCGAATAGGCTGCGCCGATAAGAGCCGCTCCGCCTGGCGTGAACCCTGCTTCTCCCACACCGACAAAAGCTCGCGGAATTAGTAGTGTCCAGAAGCTTCGAGCAAAGCCGGTGAGAAGAGTAAATACACTCCACGCAATTGCCATGACACCAATTGCCTTGCGCCTGCTCCAGCGATCGATCAGGTATGCGATAGGAAAAGTGAAGATTGCTGTGCTTAACATGAATACCGTACCAAGGACACCTACGCTTCCATCGCTCAGACCAAGGTCAGCTTTCATAGGTTCCACAACCGCGGCAAAAACCTGCCGGTCCATGAAGTTTACTGCTAGGAGAAGGGAACAGATAACGAGGACGTAGAGCTTCCCTCCTTCTCCCAGCTTATACTCCTTTTGTGCATCCGTACTCTTTGCCATACACAACCTCCTTATAAGACCTCGATATTCGGGCAGTTTAGAAAGAATGAGTGCTCACTCATTATAACAGCATGCTAAATGGGTGTCAATACTTCTAAATGGATCCTAAATGGATCATAATAATTGTCGCTGAAAGTAGCATTATTACATGCAGTGGCAAGTGTTGACAGTAGTCTATGTTGTTGTTATAATGAGTGAGCACTCATTCTTTCTCGTACATGCATTTTTAATTGAAATAAAAAATGGAGATATTAGTTCATGTTGGAAAGCGCAAGCAGTATACGGGCGTACAGCAACGATTTAGAATTAATCGCTGCTAAAAGGGCACATATAGCAAAGTGTGCGGCTCGAATATTCGCTAAGAATGGCTATGACCGTACAGGTGTGCAAGAGATAGCTGACGCTTGTGACATGGCCATTGGAGCCCTCTATCGATACATCGGGAAAAAGGAGGACATAATTGAACTTGTGCTCGATTATGGATTATCTACATTTACGAATTTGTACGATGCATTTGCTGTAAATCTCGATAGTGTCAGCCCAATAGAGGGCCTCCGCCAGGTTATGGAAAAATATTACCGAATGATCAACGATTATCAAGATTTGGTCCTTTTGGCATATCAGGAAATAAGGATACTTAGCCCAAACGTGAGACAATTAATACTTGATGAGAACATGCGTATCATAGCTATATTTGAGAGGTTGTTGATTAGGGGTTGTGAAACAGGCGAATTTAGGATACATAATGTTCTTAATATGGCGCATATGATAGTTGTTCTTGGCCATATGTGGGCAATTAGAAAGTGGTTCTTGGGTAAACACTTTACATTAGAAGAGTATATTAGCGAATCAGTCGAATTAGTCCTGACTTCTATAACTATAAACAAAGGGTTGTGATTGCTGCTGTACTGGAAACACCTATTGCTGTAAAAACAGTGGATTTAGCAACATTGCTGGGGGAGTTCTGTAAGTCGGAGATTGGGAATTCGATATAGGCACATTGAGTAAAGAGAAACAGTTGACAATTAAGAAATACCCAAAGAGTCCATAATGGCAACATGTGAAACGGCAGCAACGGATTACGACAGGGGCAGTTTGGCGTATAAGCAGTGGTTCACGTTATAAAAAAGGGATACCACTGAATGCTCAATACTAAATTTATTAAAGGAGAGAAGAAGTATGGACTTTCAGTTAAATGAAGAACAATTAATGCTGAAGAAGTTGGCACATGATCTGGCTGAAAAGGAATTTCGCCCGAAGGCGGCAGAGTGGGAGTCCAAGGCAGAGCACATGACTGAGGAAGATATTAAAAAACTTGCAGACTTGGGACTCCTAGGGTTGCCTATATCTGTCAAGTACGGCGGACAAGGACGGACGGCTTTTGAAGCTTTGTTAGCTATAGAGGAATTAGCACGTGTGTCTATAATAGCTGCTGGTCCTGTCTTTGAATCCAGTGTAGGACCTGTCAGAGTGATAGAGCAGTTTGGTACCGAAGAGCAAAAACAGAGGTATATACCGGCTGTATGTCGAGGTGAATGTTTGATTGCTGTTGGTATGACTGAACCCGAGGCTGGTTCAGCATTAACCGACTTATCTACCAGAGCTGTGTTGAAGGGGGATCATTATGTCGTGAATGGTATGAAGCGCTTTATCAGTGGTGGAGGCAGGTCTGATGTATATGTGGTTTATGTGAGACTCAGCGACCAAAAAGGCGCCAAAGGCATAGGAGGATTACTAATCGAAAAGGGAACTCCCGGCTTTTCATTCGGGAAGCAGGAGCAGTTCATGGGCATGCGTGGCATGCCGAGTTGTGACCTGATTTTTGAGGATTGCCATGTTCCCAAGGATAATCTGGTTATCAAGGAAGGCGATTTCAGAAAACTCATGACTGCATTTGACCTTGAGCGTTGTGGCAACGCAACAATGTGTCTTGGAATAGCCCAGGGAGCTCTTGAAGAGGCGCTAAGCTACTCGCAACAGAGGAAGCAATGGGGAAAGGAGATCTGCGAATTCCAGGCAGTTCAGTTCATGTTAGCAGACATGGCTCTGAAGGTTGACGCATCCCGCCTGCTGATATATAGAGCAGCAGTGAATGCTGCTGCAGGTCTGCCCATTCCGCTTGAGGCCAATATGGCGAAGTCTTTTGCCAATCAAATGGCAAGAGAGGTTACCGGGATGGCTCTGCAAATACATGGTGGCTATGGCTACTCCAAGGACTATCCCGTCGAGCGTATGATGCGTGACGCATGGGGATGGGGGCTTGCAGGCGGCACTCTTGAGATACAGAAGATAACCATGGCTTCCATGCTTTTACACCGCAGATTTGATCAGAGAAAGTGAGGTGTTCCCCAGAGTAAATATGCGTCAAAGGAACTTACGATGGAATTTGAATGTAAATTTATAGAAAAGAAAATAGGCAAGGCCAAAATAAAGGTGTATGCTAACCGACCCCAAACCATTTACACGATGTTCCACAATACAGTGAAAAAATATCCGCAACGTCAAGCAATAATATTCGATGACATCTGTTTTACCTACTCCGAACTCAGCAAGAGGGTTGACGCCTTAGCATCAGCCCTTAAAAAGGACTACCGTGTACGCAAAGGGGATCGTGTGGCTGTATTTTTAAAAAATGATGATACTTTTCCACCGGTCTTCCTGGCCATCTCTAAAATCGGAGCCATTTCGGTAATACTTAATACAAGGTTGAAGAAACCAGAGCTGGAATACCAATTAGATCTTACCAAGCCGATAGTGGCTATTGTTGATGATGAAATATGGGACAAGGAGCTGGATGACCTTACAAGATTCAAACTGGAAAGGAGTTCCCTGAGCCGAATTTGGGACAAAGGTGGCACTTGCCCACCGGTGGACTGTGGCGAAGACGACGTTCACAGCATACTATTTACGTCGGGGACAACGGGGAAACCGAAGGGGGTTAGAATCGTTCACCGCAATCTGATTCACAGTGCTATAAGGCAAGAACAATACGAACAATACTACATGGAGATGCTGGGACTGGGCAACGCCCAGGGAGGCAGAAAAGCGCTGATCGTGGCTCCTATATTTCACATTATGGCTCTTCAAGAGCAGTTGATTCCAAGTTTGTGGATGGGAAATGCGGCCGTCCTGCTCAGTGAGCTTAGTATCGCAGCCTTCCTGAAAACTGTCGAGAGGGAGAAAGTTGACTTTCTAGTTGGATCTCCAGCCATATACAGGATATTGCTGGGCTCTGAAGACGTTAAGAAATATGATCTAAGTTCCATCAAGATAGCTGCCTTTGGCGCGGCGCCGATGTCTCCAGATTTGATGGCGGAAATGGAGAAGGCACTTCCAAACGCTAAGTTTTTCCAGGGATTTGGCCTAACAGAAGCATCGATGTCCCATGCTGCCCTTAATAAGGAATGCATTGAAAAACCTACATCTATCGGACGCCCCAGCCTTGGTTGCGAAGCTAAGATTGTCGACGATAACATGAAAGAAATGCCAACAGGCGTCGTTGGTGAAATAGCCGTCAAGGGACCAAATGTAACCGATGGCTACTACAACAATCCCGAAGCAACCAGGATGGCTTTCATTGGTGGATGGTTTCTAACTGGCGACCTGGGAAGAGTAGATGAGGACGGTTTCTATTATGTTGTAAGCAGGAAGAAAGACATGATAAACAGAGGTGGGGAGAATGTCTATCCTGTTGAAGTCGAGAATATAATCTGTATGCATTCGAAGGTCTTCGAAGTTGCTGTTTACGGAGTTCCCGACCGGGTGATGGGGGAAAAAGTGGCAGCATCGATAATTGCGGTCCCCGGCACAACTATCACTCCCGAAGAAATAAAAGAATTCTGCAGGGATAAACTTGCCAGATACAAAATCCCGGAATACACCATATTTACTACTGCACTGCCCAAGAATCCAGGTGGCAAGGTCATAAAGGAACAACTAACCCTGGAACTAGCCAATCAAATCAAGGAAGACAAACGATAGAGATAAAATACTTTCGTTATTAGAAGGGGGATATTCGCGCACAACAAAATTTGCTCAAAAGGGGTCCGGGTCTCCGAGACGTTTGCGATGCGCCTAGGCAATAAAATTGTTGGAGTTCATCGTGTTGTTATAAAGAGGGGATAAGCACTCTTTCTTAACTGCCACAATGTTGAGGTTTAATAAGGAGGTGGTTTGCTATGGTTCAGCCAACGACGGTAACCATGCGTGAGACACAGGATTGGAGACAGGGGAAACTCGTGAGAATTGGCTCGACGGAGAGAGTTAAAAATCTAAATCAACAATTTCACGAAACGAGGCCTAACATTTGCTTACACGGTATGAGGGTATATACCAGGGTTTATAAGGAAACAGAGGGTGAGGAGGAAGTGTTGAGGCGAGGTAAGGCCATCGCTGAAGTGCTTTCTTCGATGCCTCCAGTAATAATGCCTTTTGAACTGATAGTGGGTCAACCAGGATGTAGATTGAGAGGCACAACAATTAAGCCGGCTATGCTGGGCTGGTTGCACGCCCTGGATGAATTTGAGGTACTGGATACCAGGGACTATGACCCCTGGAAAATTACGCCGGAGCAGAAGAAAGAGCTAAAAGACGAGATATTGCCCTACTGGAAAGGCAAGACGGTCAGAGAAATCTGTACCAAGAAAGCTATGGAATTGATGCCCGATGAGTGGGGGATTCTGATGGATACGGGCGTTGCCAACATATCGAACTACCTTCATAGCGTGGGTTCACATATAAATCCGCCGTATGATGACATAGTAACAGAAGGCTTCAAATGGTACGAAGGAAGGACCATGGAAAAGCTGGCGCAGCTTGGTAAGAACGAGTTTGAGAAGGCGTTTTTTTATGAGGCAATTCTTAAGACGATCGGCGGTATCAAGCAATGGAGCGAAAATTACAGGAATCATGCATTGGCGCTTGCGGCCGATGAAAAGGACCGTGCTCGAGCCAGTGAACTGAAGACGATTGCTGAGACTGTAGGCAGAGTTCCTTATGAATCGGCGCGGACCTTCCGTGAGGCCTTGCAGTCAATATTTTTCACACAATGTTTCCTGTGGCTGGAAGGGAGTGGGTGTGGATTCGGCCTCGGCAGGATGGATAGGTTTCTTTATCCTTATTACCAGAGGGATATTGAAAGCGGCGCCCTGACCAAAGCCCAGGCACTGGAACTCATTGAGTGCATGTGGATAAAGATGACTGGAATACACTGGATTATAAGTAAGCTGATTGCCTGGGCCGCTCCAGGCTATTACCCGTTTCAGCATGTGCATGTCGGCGGCATTGGTAAGGACCTGAAATATTACACTAATGACCTTTCTTATATGTTCATAGAGGCGCTGCTAAATGTTCGGACAACGCAGCCGACCCTGTGTGTCCTCTGGCATCGAGATATGCCCTGGGAATTAAAAGCTAAAACGGGAGAGTTGATAGCGGCAGGAATGGGACATCCGTCTATCTTCAACTATGAAAAACTGGTAGAGATGAGAATGAATGACGATCCCGGTGAGAGATGGGATGAGCTTATTTGGGATGCGAAGCCCATCGGATGCGTAGAGCCACAGGGAGCAGGGTGCAGGCAGTTTGGCCATACTGCCGCGGGGGCCATAAATGCCGGATCCATGGTGGAACTGGTTTTTACACGTGGTTTGAAAAGAACGGGCTTACTCCATATTGGAGAAAAAGTGGGGCTGGATACAGGCCCACTCCAGAATCTTAAGTCTTTTGATGATTTCAAAAACGCCGTTAAGAAGCAAATGGAGTATCTTGTGGATATGACCATAAGGGGTTTATGGATTGGGGAGAAAACCATTGCAGAAAAAAATGAGTTGTTGGTACAGTCAATATTCACCGACGATTGCATAGAAAAAGGTGTGGGTTGCGCAAATGGCGGCGCCCGTTATCCGGTTGGTCCTCACGTGCAGATCATTGGAATCGCAGATTTAGCTAACAGCCTCGCATCCGTAAAGAAATGTGTCTACGATAGTAAAACGCTGACTATGGACGATTTGGCTAAAGCACTGGAAGCCGATTTCGCAGGTTATGAAGATGTTCATAACAAACTCGTAGGGGCTCCGAAATTTGGAAATGATGACGACTACGTGGATGATCTGGCCCGGGAGATGTTCATGCATTTCGCCCGGACTGTGAGACAGTACAGGAATCTGAGAGGCGGCACACCAGGGCCCTGTGTGGTTCCGACCAGCAGCAATGTTCCGTTTGGATTTGAGGTGGGTGCTCTTCCGGCTCCAAAGGGTGCCATGAGACCGATGGCTGACGGAATATCACCACAGCAGGGAACGGATATGCTTGGTCCCACAGCGTCACTGAAATCGGTTGCCAAGCTTCCCTCTGCAGCATTTACCGGTGGTACACTAACCAATATATGGCTCAACGGTGATTCCTTGAAAACGGAGGAGGGCCTCCGCAAGTGGGCGAACCTTGTAGATACTTATGTATACGAAGGCGGATACCATCTTCAAGTGAATACTATCTCCAAGGAAACATTGCTGGACGCACAAATACATCCGGAGAAGTATCCCACTTTGATGGTAAGGGTAGCCGGTTATAGTGCGTATTTTGTGGATCTAGCCAAGATGACACAGGATGACATCATATCCAGAACCGAACACAAGTTATAGTAAACGCCTTCCTTAGCTCAGTAGTGGATTACATGGAAAACGGAACCATATTCAATATACAAAGAAATCAGATCCATGACGGGCCGGGAATAAGAACGATTGTTTTTTTGAAAGGGTGTCCATTAAGGTGCGTATGGTGCTCCAACCCGGAAAGCCAGCGTATTAAACCGGAGTTATTTTTTTTCAGATCCAAGTGTACGTTGTGTGGAAAATGCATTGAGGCGTGCCCCAGCTATGCCGGCAAGATTGTCGATGGAACGATGATCATAGATAGAACTATCTGCAACAATTGCGACAGTATTAGAAAATGTGTGGATGCCTGTCCTAATTCCGCCAGACAAATCAGGGGCGAGGAGACATCTGTTGATGATATCGTCAGGCAGGTGGAGAAAGACAGGACTTACTACTTCATCTCGGGTGGGGGTGTAACAATCGGTGGCGGAGAGCCTCTCTTTCAACCGGAATTTACACTGAACTTGCTCCAAAGTTGCAGAAAGAAAGGATTACATACGGCAATCGAAACATCCGGATATTGCCGATGGGCGGATCTTGCAAAAGTATTACCGTACACGGATTGGATATTTTATGATCTGAAGCTGATGGATAATCTGAAGCACAAGAAATACACGGGAGTGACTGATGATATCATACTCGCAAATGCCAGGAAGCTATCTGCGGCTATTGACGGCAGGCAAACTCATTTAACCATAAGGATTCCGATAATTCCCGGCTATACAGATTCCGTGGAAAATATCGCAGGTATCATCAAGTTCATAAAAGACCACGTGAAGGCGGCAATTGAAGTTGAGATCTTAAACTATCACAGCTATGGATTTGGAAAGTATGAGGCTTTGGGAAGAAAATATGGTCTCACGGCCATAAAAACTGTGCCGGAAGAAAAAATGTTAGAGATCAGAGATTTGATCGGAACACAGGGCATTAAGTGCAAGTGTGAACAGGAGCATCATAAATTTAATACGACAGGGGCTACATGAAGTTGCTACTGCTAATACAGAATGAACGAATTCATAAAATTACCCATGCAGATAGGTGAAGCTCAATATTCCGCGTCCGAACGGTTGTTATGGGTCCAGTACCAGCGTGTGGTTGTGGCATCGGCCAGGGGCTTGATATAACCGGCATTGCTGAGCTGCTGCAGGGTGTCTTGTACGAGTTTTGGCTGTGCGCCGGTCTGCTGAGTAATCCGTTCGGCCAGGACCTGCACACTGGAATCGCCATTGTTAAAAACGCCATGACGCTCGATGAGATCGGTGCTCAGCAGTTTGAAGACCAGGTGCATGCGGTTATGGCCGGCCACACGCAGGCCTTCGTCATCAGTACATATTCCCTTTTCATACCTTTTGACTACGTAGTCCCAAAGATCACGGTGCGGGGCTTCATAAGCCTCCATGAAATCGGCGGCATAGGTTTCACTCATCCGGGAAGTCCGTACGATGGGGACATTGGCATCGTACAGGTCCCAGTCGTCTGTGAGGATCTCGATGTCGTATTTTTCCTGCTGCTCCCTGACGGTGGTCCCGGGAAACGGCGCCAGGAGGTGAAAGCCACAATCGATGCCCAGTCCTTCGGCAAAGGTACGGGTATCAGACATGGTCTGCGGGCTTTCGCCAGGCAGGCCGATCACGAACGAGGCAAATGCGTTGATACCGCTTTCCTTGCAGGCTTGCACTGCTTTAACAGCCTGTTCCAGGGTGATTCCCTTTTTCACGCGTTTGAGCATCTCGGCGTTGCCGGACTCGATCCCGAAGCTCACGGTATCGCAGCCCGCCTCGCGCATAATGGCGAGTACCTCAACATCCACTGTGTTCACACGGGCGAAGGCGCTCCAGGCAATCTTGATACCGCGGACTTTGAGCTCATCGCAGAAGGCCTGCACACGGACCTTGTTGGAGGTGAAGAGGTCATCTGCAATGTTGATGCGTGTGAACCCGTAGGCGATGATGTCCTCGATCTCATTCACGATAAGTCGCGGAGTGCGGTAGCGAACCTTATGGCCCACCATGCGCCGGCCCAAACAGAAGATGCACTGGTTTGGGCAGCCTCGCGATGTGATGATGCTGACCGGAAAGCCCAGGGCCAGGTAACGGGATATGGGCAGCAGGTGGCGCGCCGGTACCGGCAGTGTATCGAGATCCTCGATAAAGTCACGCACACCGGTGAAATGCGCCTGTCCATCCTTGCGGAAGGCAATCCCCTTAATCGTATCCCATGCTGCCCGATCCTGGATGACCGGCAGGAGTTCACGCAGCGTCTCTTCGCCTTCGCCCACGACGATTAAATCGATATCCAAGTAATCTTTCAGTGTATTGGCCCAATCGTAAGAGACGTGCGGTCCGCCCATCATCGTGATGATAGCGGGATTGTGGCGCTTGACGTCCTGAATAATAGCCGCAGCGCCTTTGAAGTTCATCGTTACCGAGGTGGCGCCTGCCACATCAGGTGCGAATTCGTCGAGTTCGACTGTGAGCTTTTCCTTCGTGTAACGACGCACGATATAATCGAATATCCTGACCTCGCAACCAGCCTGCTCACAGGCAGCAGCGACATATGTGACGCCCAGTGGTGGAGATGGGGCTTCTTCGAGGGGATAGGGTGGGGCGATGATGGCGATCTTCATAGTTAGTCTCTCAAGGCCGGGAAAAAGACGGAAAGCCTTATTATTATCTACTTATGCCACTAATTTTTCCATGTAACCAATTCCATAATGCCATAATGCCACCAATAATAAGCAGCGCTCCACTGAATAGCCAAAACCCTGAAGCTAAAAAGAACCCACAGATTCCAGGGATAATCATCAAAATCCCAGCCAATCTGGGTTTAGCTAAACTAAGCGATGCGCCTGTTATTCCGATCAACGATATTAAAAGGACTAATAAACTCCGTAAGGCAATTGGTAATCCTGTTGCCTGCAGCGGTCCGGTATTTGTTGTGCCCTGCATGGAATCTGCTATCGCCCCAATGATTGTTACTGCGCCAGCGATAAATAATATCAATGCGGCAACCAATATACCTGCGATGCTTCCTATAATTCCAACTATGAGTGCGCCTATCCTTAAGCCCCGTTTTTCCTGCTTTACATCTGAGATATTTTTAAGCATAAGTGGCTGGTCCGTGTTATTTGAGCCGGCCATGGGTGCAGGGCTGTTTATCCATGCAGAATTTGACCAGGGCAGTACTACCCTGCAATTTGGACAGATTGCCATTGTGTTTTGCACTGGAGCCCTGCAATTCGGGCAGTTCCAGATAAATGGAGATTGGCAGTTATGGCAATAGGGCTGACCAATGAAGTTCTGAGCACCACACATGTTGCATTGAAACGTCTGCTGCATTTGCCTCATCCTCACTACCTGGCCATATTATATCTTGTATTTCAAATAAATATTGCGCCTCATTTTCATCACCGTCACGTCCGACCGCCTTGCGTTATTGTATATAATTAAGTTTGAACAGGTTAGACTGCGAGTAAGCTCCGGCGTAAGGCATGCTAATGAATAAATACAGGTATACCCTTGCTCGTAATGCACTATCCACGATCCTGATCTTACTCACCTTTTTACTTTCCTGTACGACCACTCAAATCCCATCGCCGCCACTACAGCCGCCACCACCGGTCCCTGTTACGCAACCTGTTGCTCAGAAAATACCATTCACGATTGTGGCTCTTCCCGACACGCAGAAATATTCGAAGTCATATCCTGCGACGTTTATCGCCCAGACTCAGTGGATAAAAGACAATACTATCTCAAAGAACATTGTGTTCACAGTTCACCTCGGCGATATCACAGATTCGCAGCGTAAAAAATCAGAACCGGTAAGGGAAGAATGGACAAACGCTAAAAATGCTATGGCCCTGCTTGACGGACTTAAATATGCAGTATTGCCGGGCAACCATGATAATTTAATAAAGGGCAAGATAGATAACACCTTTTTTAATGCAGCTTTTCCTTATGAGGACTTCGAAAAATATTCGTGGTACGCTGGTCATTACCCGCAGAACGGAAACGAGAACAGCTATTCACTGGTGGAAATCTCGGGTCAGAAATTACTCATTATCAGCATCGGATTTTTCGGCAATTTAACAGAGCCCACAGATGAAGTATCGAACATATTTGCCTGGGCAAACTCTGTGATCGCGAAGTACCCTGAGCGGAGTGCAATTGTGGTAACGCACTCAATGGTTGATGCTAAAGGCGATTTTACACGTGCAGGAAAATTGCTATGGGACCAGGTAATTAAACGACATCAAAATATTTTTCTCGTTCTCGCCGGTCATGCGTGCATCGAATCAACAATAACCAGGGTCGGTGAAGCCGGTAATATTGTGAACATTCTGATGTGTGATTATCAATGTGACGAAAAAGGGGGGAACGGATATCTCAGGTTGATGGAGTTCGTTCCCTCAGAAAGCATCATTCATGTGGAAACATTCTCGCCCCTGACAAACAAATTACGAGATAATAGCCCCAGCTTTGATCTCCCGTACTCGTTCCAATAGGGGTATTGATTGAGGATTGGGGAAAGGAATATAATCGGGTGAGGCCGCACAGTGCGCTCAAATACCGCCCATCCGCTCCTGGGGCTATTATGGCAATGGCTCTAATTTCACAGATGGTACAACTATCGGGAGCAGGTCAACCTGTTCGCGCCATAATTGATAAGAAATCCACCTTAATTTCACTATGAATCGGTAATAACAATGGATTTATACCGGAAATCTCAACTCTCTATTAAAAACCTGCTGAAAAACGCACGCTTTGAAGTCATCCCCATGAAAGGTGTGGTCGAGGAAGCAGCGACACTACCTGCCGGCTCGGTTGTAACGGTGACTGCCTCGCCCCGTAAGGGCATTGAAGCCACTTTCACGCTTTCTGAGGAACTTGCGGGACGCGGATTTAGCGTGGTGCCCCACCTCACAGCACGGCAGGTACGTGATAAATCTCATTTGCAGGAGATTGTAGACAGACTGTCAGCGGGCGGGTTTGAGGACGTCTTCGTAATCGGCGGTGATATTACGGAACCGGTGGGGACTTATGATTCGTCAAGCGCGCTTATAGCTGATATGGTTGAGATGGGCAACCGCCCACGTCGTATAGGAGTGGCCGCTTATCCTGAGGGACATCCGCTTATAAATCGTGAAGCCTTGATGCAGGCGCTTAAGACCAAACAACCTTTTGTAAATTATATGGTCACGCAAATTTGTTTCGACCCGCAGATCATCGGCAAATGGCTGGCGGACGTCAGGGCAAACGATATAACACTACCTGTATACATCGGCATTCCCGGTATATTGAAGCGATCGAAGCTGCTGGAGATATCACTTAAGGTTGGTGTGGGTGATTCCACACGGTTTTTAAAAAATCACCTGGGTATGGTGGCCAGACTATTACAAAATGATATGTATAACCCGGATAGTCTGGTAAAAAAAATCACAGGATTATCCAGAGGCAAGGTTGTAGCCGGATTCCATATATATACGTTCAACCAGTGTCTCTCCACCAAACACTGGCGGGAGAAAGCCTTAAAGCGCTACAAGAATTAATATTTTTTATCGTGGATTTACACACTGGTATCCATTCAATAGCGATAAACTATGACCGACTCCAATACTACTCCATCTTCACACGTGTTATCGCGGCTTGAACTTCGCGGGTATTTAGCGCCTATCACCTTTACAGTCAAAGCTATCCAACTTCAGTGATCCAATCCATTGTGGCTCAGTTTGCCCAGTAATGTCTGTAAATGATTACTTATATGGTGTTATAATTATTAATAGATTATTTACAATATCGTGGTGGGAGGTAAATAGTGATGGTTAGGTTATCCCAAATTATTGTAACTATGGTTGTCTTGCTGATTATGGTCGCCGTCATGGTATCCTGTGCTCCTGCTTCACCCGCTCCCGCAGTATCGGTCGGCAATGTCAAAGCTCTTAACGCTGAAATGGAGAAAAGCGGGTGCACCTTGAAACTGGCGCCGTTTGTACATGTGGACTTGATTCAATTATACCAGGTTGGCAGGCTGGCTAACGCAGGTGGCAACAACGCGGATGCGCCCTACCGGGCTGTGTTTGGCGCTATTCCGGATGATATTGCAATCAAAGATGTGGATCAGATTGCCGGCGCCCAGGCAAAGGTAGATAACTGGTTATACAGCACACAGGGGCTGATACCGGGCTGGCAGATAAATCCGAATGAAGCACTTGTTATCGTAACTAAAACGCCTCCGGAATGCGTCTATTTCAGCTATTGCGGTTTTATCTTCTATAAGTATTACGAGAAGGAAAAACAGCAAAAATGGGTCTGGACAAGCTTTAACGATCCTCTGAATATCTCAACCATTAAAAGTTCAGGTACACCAAATGGAGCAAAGGGGGATCCATTTGGTAAGGATACCATCATCATCATGACAGCTGATAAAAATACCGACCGGCTTATCCGCAATGCGGCGGTATCAGCAGGTTACTCGGAAGACATCATCAACACCTATGTTATCCCGAGTTCGATGGTAAAACTGGGCATCGGTGATGAATACGATACCCTGGTATTTGGTCAGCGCATGGCGCTTTTTACGGATGAGGAAGCAGGACAGAAATATGTGAATGCGGTAACTGCAGCCATAAGGGTGATACCTGGTACACAGGAGAAACTCGATCCGTTTCCCATGCCGGAATTGCGGGTCAGGGGCACGGGTGTAACCGAGTGGGATTTGCAGCCTGCGCTCGAGGATCTGCGGACGGCCATATTAAGGAAGTACAGCAACCTGGCGGCGGAAGAGTCGGGAACCCGTGTCTGGCTTACCGAGTCTTACGATGCAGTCCAAACGGAGACGTATGTGGCGGGAGAAAGCCGCGACACTATTTACCTGCGAAGTGATACATTGACATTGGGTGATACCCCCGACGAGTTTGTGATCGCCTACGGTATTAATCATGCCGCCGCCGGTAAAGCCACGTACGCGAACTGCAACTTCTATGGTGAAAAAGGCTGGAACGGCGTAGCCGGCATTTACAGCACCGAGTACGTCGGTAGTGCCGAGCCATATTTACCAGATAATCCGCTGGCTAAATATCTGTACGTATGCAAATTTGTTCGTAACTGCAACTCCGAAAAGAGCTGTGTGACAGTGCCGACCGGCCCCGGCGCCTTTGGGGTTGGACTTGATGAAGCTGCCTTTATCGGGTTCAGGGCATATTTGGAACCATCTACCAAGGTGGGACCTATCAACACGGAACTTGTTTACGACGAGGTTATTAAATTCAAGGCTCGATAACAGCGGTGGCTTAGCTGAAATCAAGAGCCTGTAATATAGCAGAACAAAGCTGAGTTGCTCACATAAGCATCAATCCAGTCTAAATGTTGAACCGGAATATCAGTCGCCGCTTTTATGGTCTGCGCCGATGCTGACGTCGCCATCGCTGAATAATTTGAATTGATTGCGGCCGTGACCTTTAGAGTAATACATGGCGGCATCTGATTTCTTAATCAGCGTTTCCATCTCCAGCCCATCATCAGGGTAGATGGCGATACCGATGCTGGTGGATAAATCCACACGATGGCCTTCTATTACGAACGGATCTCTAAAAGAATCCAGTATCTTTTGAGCTATGGCAGTGGCGTCTTTCATCTCGTTTGTCTCCTGCATCACCAGTACGAACTCATCTCCGCCAACACGGGCTATTGTGTCACTGGCGCGTATTATGTCGGTGAGGCGCGCACTCATTATCTTCAGCACCTGGTCGCCGGCCGTATGCCCGAGGGTATCATTGATTATTTTAAATTTATCCAGGTCCAGCGACATCACGGCGAGCCTGTCTTTGTTACGCTGGGCCAGGGCTGCCGCCATGCAGAAGCGGTCCGCCAGCAATACCCTGTTGGGCAACCCTGTCAGGTAGTCGTGGGTTGCCATTTCTTTTAGGTTTTTTTCCATCTGCTTGCGTTCCATGATATTACGTGAAACGCCCTGCAATCCCGTTAATGTGCCCTTCTCATCTCTGATGCTGGTTATGGCGTTCTCGAACCACAGAGTAGACCCGTCTTTGTGATAGTATTCTGATTCGATGATGATAACTCTGTTGCGATCGGCCTGTCCTGACTGCTCGTACTCAAGTTCCTGCACCAGCGTTTCCTGGGCCAGGGCTAAAGATTCAGGAGTCAGTTGCTGGGTGACATCCTGCTTCATCCGTTCTTCCGGCGTAAATCCGAGCGCCGACTCAACCGACGGGCTTACATAGGTTGTGTGCAAATTCAGGTCCATGGTCCAGAGAATATCATGGGTATTGTCGGCCAGAAAGCGGAATTTCAACTCGCTCCGCCGCAGCGCTTCCTTGCTCTGCATGCTCTCGGTGATGTCGATAAAACTTTCCAGATAACAGGGCAGTCCTTTGATAATCAGGGGAGATACGGTTTTTAAAACGTTTCTTTGCTGCCCGTCCGCACAGATAATTTTATATTCAACATTTTCAATAGTCTGCCCGAGATCTTTAACCGGGCACTTACCCGCCTCAGCTGGACAGACAAACGAGTGACAGATCTTTCCTATTATTGACTCTCTGGCCCGGCCGATCATATCTGTCGCCGTTTTATTAATTTCAAGTATGGCCTGTGTATCACTGTCAATGAGCAGGATGCCCGTTCCCACAATATTAAACATTGCCGCGAGTGCAGCCTCGCTATCATGCAGTTCTTTCTCAGCTCGTTTAAGCATCTTTTTCTTGCCCGTTGCCATACCGTTCTCCGATAACATATGTTTTAACAATTTTTTTGTTATTTCATTGTACAGCTTATAATTGTATCAATCTATACCCGATTAGTTGATAATGAACGGCACAGACTTCCTTTCAGTTTTCCTTATAGCTATAGGGCTGTCTGCAGACTGCTTTGCTGTGGCTCTCAGCGCCAGTGTCACCGCTAAAAATCCTTCCAGACTACAGGTCCTGCGTGTGGCTGCTATGTTTGGGCTTTTTCAGGCGATCATGCCCGTCTTGGGATGGCTGGCGGGGCAGACCATCGTAGAGTTCATCGCCAGCTACGACCATTTTGTGGCGTTTGCTCTGCTTGCGATCGTTGGCGGCAAGATGATCTGGGAGTCGTTCCGTCCTGAAAAGGAACACGATAAACAGACCGATGTCACCAGGGGTTGGATGCTGCTTACACTGGCGGTGGCAACGAGCATCGATGCCCTGGCTGTGGGATTGTCGTTAGCCTTTATCGAGGTGCACATCGCCGTAGCCAGCATTATCATCGGGGTTGTTGCTTTCATAGCTACAGTTATAGGTTTCCTTCTGGGCAAAAGAGCCGGAGCTCTAATTGGCAGATGGGCTGAAGCTATCGGCGGCATTGTCCTTATCGGCATTAGCCTCAGGATATTAATAAGCCACCTCCTGGGTTATGCTTAGGACTTTTATGACCTGCTGTGTATATATTTACTTTGCCGTGACCATTTCGGGAAGGCGGCGGGTAAGTATATCGGCGGCCTCTTCCACCATCTCCTCCAGGACCTGCCTGGCGGGTTTGATTTCCTTGATCAGACCTGATACCTGCCCGGCGAGGCCGCCCACGTAATCGTCCTTCTGCCCCTCGACAAAGCTCGCAAGCAGCGCTGAAGATATCATGGCCTGGATGGGGAAAGGAAGCGGCTCCAGACCCGAGCCGTCCCACAAATCATGGTACCTGTTATAGCTCGCCCGCAGCGTCTTGCCGGTGTATGCTTTGCTCACGCGGGTGTCTTCATCGGTCGAGTCCAGGATATGTTTTTTATTGATCGGGTGGGCTCCTCCTTCGGCGGTGGCCAGGAAACGGGTTCCCACCCATACCCCGACGCATCCCATCGCCAGGGCTGAGGCCAGTCCTCGGCCATCGCCGATGCCCCCGGCAGCCAAAACCGGCACCGGCGCGGCGGCATCTATGGCCTGAGGCAGCAGAGCCATTGTTCCAATGCGCCCCGTGTGTCCTCCTCCTTCATGTCCCTGGGCGACAAGCAGGTCGATGCCGGATTGGGCCATTCGGCGGGCATTCTTGGCGTTTCCGGTGATAGCGAGTACCTTCATTCCCGCCGCGTGGGCCTGGGGCACCATGAAACCGGGATTTCCGAGTCCGGCACAGAATAGCGGTACTCTTTCTTCGATGCACACCTGTATAGCCTCTTGGGGGCGGAGGGTGGTCGTGTCCATTTTCACCATGATCTCTACATCGGGAACCTGAAGCTCGTCTTTCACTTTTTTGACCCAGTCCTGGTAAGGTTGGGGAAGGGCTTTAAGAATCTGGCTGATGGGCAGCTCTTTCGTGTCCTGCTGTACCAGCCCGTCACCGATATCCAATTTCTGAGGAAGGAGAAGGTCAACCCCAAAGGGCTTTTTAGTTTTTGATTTGATCTCACCAATGGCCCCTCTCAGCTCTTCAACTGTATATCCGCTTCCCCCAAGAACCCCCATTCCTCCTGCTTCGGAGACCGCCACCACCAGTGCTGGCGGCGCACCGGTCGATTCTCCCATCAACGTCGGCCCCATCCCCGCCGAGAGGATAGGGTATTCGATTCCCAGCATATCGCAAAGCCTGGTACGCAGTACTCTTTTTCCCATTACGTTCCCTCCTGTTAACTCAAATTATTTAATTATTGAGCATACAGCTCAGAATAAATACCAGGAATCCATGACCAGGTCATGGATTCCTGGCTGTATAATTAAGTCTAATACTAAGCAAATTCTTTTTTAGATATTGCAGTGAGGACCAGGGCGATAATACCGATGACCGGCGAACTGATCAGTGAAGTAATGGAGCCAACCAGTGCCAGTCCCCAGACTTTACGCATCAGTGCGCAGATTCCTCCCGCTATATCGATCAAGCCCAGTATGATCAAAGGGATTGAAATTACAGGTATTAGCGTGTTGAGCCACATGGGCATCTGGATGACGAAACCGACGATTGCCCCGCCGATCATTAAGCCGAAACCCAGGATTAAAGCGCCCTCGCCCGCGATTATATCCAGAATACCGGCAACAACAGGTTTCCATGTTTTTTTCATTTAATTGCCTCCTCCTACGGATTCAGTGCAGAAACACTCATGGCCGGTAGATTTCCTAGGTTTGGATAATCACCGGGTACAGTCCAGGTGCGTTTAATTACCTTTCCCGCTTTGGCGCCGGTAAGCTTACTGTTATCGACCGCCAGCACGCCATTGACAATGACGTAGGGTATACCGTAAGAAGCCTGCCCCGGCTCGATGTAGGTGGATTTATCGATAATACTGCCGGCGTCAAAAAGCACGAGGTCAGCGTCGCAGCCAACCTGAACCCTGCCCTTTTTATCCAGGCCCAGCCAGTACGCCGCCATGCCTGAAGTCCTGGCCAGCGCGGTGCGCAGGTCACAAACTCCCTGCTGCCTTACCCAATATCCCAGGAAGTGCGCGAAGGCCCCGGCGTCCTTGGGATGACCGGCATATTTACCCGTGGCCTTATCCACTGTCATCGTGCAATCGTTCTCTATCATTAAATAGGGGTTACTCATCCAGAACTTCTGTTTGGCCGGTTTATACAGGTGGCCCACCAGCATGGGGTCGGGTATCTCCTTGCTCTTGACTTTCTGCCTGACATACAGGAACTGCTCTATGCTGGAGAAGCGTTCCCCTGCCTGCATGTATACCTTGCCGTCGATCATAACAGTGGAGGGCACCTCCAGGTCGGATACTTTTGATTCCATTAATTGCATGAGCATCTCGGGTGGATAGTCGAAAATCGCTGCGCCCAGCTCAGTCAGGAAGGCATCGTACCCGTACCAATCGATACCCAGCTTCAAGCCCTCATCCATACCTTCATAGATGGCTTCCAGAACCGGCCCCGAGCTGCGCGGCACAACGGTGGGCCCACCACCGGTATGCGAGATTATAAAAGGTATATTCGCTTCCCTTGCCGTGCTTATGGCTTCATTCACACTTTTGACGGCGCCACCCGGTGTGAACGCGTCTCTGACGTGGCTGGCGGCACATCCTCCGTATTCAGCCGATACCCTGGCCAGCGCCAGCATCTCGGGATAGCTGGCGCCCGGACCGTAAAACGGACCGAACGAGACGCCGATAGCGCCGTCTTTCATTCCCTGCTGCAACATTTCAACCATTTTCGCCAGTTGCTCGGGCGTGGCCGGCGTACGGTAATTCGGAACGCCCACCGCCTCGCGCATGGAGTTATGACCGACAAATGACGCGATATTTGCATAAAGCCCCTCTTTCTCCGCCTGCTCCGCGAATTTCGAGAAGGTCACCTGTCCCAGTATCCCGCAGTTGCCGGAGACCTCGGTGGTAATCCCGTCCTGAATGTACAGCGGCTGGCCGCCGTTGCCGAGGTCGGTGATGTGGCTGTGGATATTTATGAATCCCGGCGCCACAACCAGGCCCGCAGCGTCGATCTCCCGCGTGCCGTTCAGCTTCTGAGCAGAGGGCACGATGCTGGCAATTTTTCCATCTTTGATACCAACATTTGCCAGGCCGTCAAAGCCGGAAAGCGGGTCGATCACCCGGCCATTGTTGATGGCTATATCATAATAGTTCGTTTCTTCCTGTATATCCGAGGCCTGAGTATAAGTGCTAAAGAACGCGGGTGTTACAACTGAAGCCGTAATTACCAGGCATATCAAAAGGATAACTGCAAACCTTTTCACTGTGATTGCTACCTCCATGTCTGAATTTGCTTGCTTAAGATGAAGCTTCCGAATGAGATTACACTTTTCTTACATAGCCAATAAAAGAACTACCCCCTTCAGCGAGCAATAATTTGGTTTCACGAATTTTAACCCACCCACACCGGCAACGCCATATTTTTTGCCAATTGCATCGACAAAGCCGTTTGTGATTATAATATACCATGCCGGGAATCATCTCTCATGTACGCATCATCGCACCGGTGCGGGGTATCGCTGGCGACAAGGTACCTGCTTTCAACTTATACATATTATCTTGAGAACTCAATTCGTGAATGAGACGAGCGACGTAACCTACGACGTTATCGGGGAGAGCTATAACAGGAACCGCGCTGCGGACAGGTGGATGCTGCTAACGATCGTCGACCTCTTAAACCTGCCGGCTGGTAAGCTTGTTGTTGACATCGGTGCAGGAACAGGCAACTATTCCAACGCGCTGGCTGATTCAGGCTACAGGTTATTTGCTGTTGAACCATCCGAGACTATGCGCAGGCAGGCGGTCTCCAACGATAATATTATGTGGATCAACGGCTTTGCCGAAGCTCTCCCTTTAAGGGATGCCTCAATGGACGCCGCCATCATCATTTTGGCTATCCATCATTTCTCGGATCTGGTTAACGCTGCTGACGAGGTGGCTCGTGTTTGCCCGTTTGGTCCGTTAATATTGTTGACCATGGACCCAAGGCAGGGCGAAAATTTCTGGTTTAACAACTATTTTCCTGAAATTGCACAGCATGTTTTAAAGAGTTTCCCACCTCTAAATGAAATCATCGACATCTTTTCCCGAACCAGTCACTGGGGCTGTAATGTTGTTAAATTCCCTTTACCCCATGACTTTAAAGATAAGAATATGTGCGCGGGTTGGAACAGGCCGGAGATATACCTGGATCCCCTGATGAGACAGAATACTTCCGGCTTTGCATTGGCTTCCCCGTCGGTAGTGCAGAAAGGCATTAATATGCTCGAAAACGATCTTAAGTCCGGGGGATGGGATAGACTCAACGGTCACTTAAGAAGACAGCAGAGTTTCGACGCCGGATTCAGGTTTTTAGTATTTCGAGCGTGATATCGTAGTACTAAAGAACATTTTGCCGGATTCCCGCCCTTTTCAGGCTAAACTTTTAGAAAATTCATACGTTTTACATCTTGCGACCGATTAAACAGGAGGAATCTTTTATGAAGAGTTTTCGTTTGTACACATTCCTGGCATTGCTCATTGTCATATCGCTGGCAGCGGTATCAGGCTGTAGCACGGCGACCACACCGGACGTGACACCCGCCGCGCCTGCAGTTCCGGCCACGCCGCCGGTTACAACGGCTCCTGCGACGGCGCCTGTTACCGGAACCACTGACCTGGTTATAACTAAGGTCTGGCTAGATGGGCTGACGATTAACTATACGATCAAGAACGTCGGAACTGTGGACTCGCCGCAAACATATTGTCATATCTATGTGGATGACATCATGCCGGCTCAGGGCGGCTCCAGCTTCGTCCCCATCTTGAAGCCGGGTCAGGAGGAGTTGCTTACTTTCTCCAACTACCAATGGCCATTCGGCAAATCTTTTAATGAAGTTGAGGCCCGAGTTCGATCTGAGGGTTATGTCGAGCTACCCCTGAACAACAACAAGGTCAAGGTATGCGCCGATGCTCAAAACGAGGCTACCGAGACAGTTGAGACCAACAACTGCAAGGTTACGCTGATCGGTATATTGTGGGATTACGACCTGCTTCGTGTTGCTAACCTGGCCACGTGGAGAAACGGTGATGGAAACTTGCCCGAGCCCGGCAGCGAAAGAAGCGTAAACGGCGCTCATTTCCCGGTGGCCAACACTGATATGGAGATGACGCCGCAGCTGGAGACGATACCGCAGCAGGTTCCACAGGGCTGGGTGCAGGGAACGTGTGGCTATTTCTATTCCGACGAGGAGTATGGTTCTCCTAAAATTGCGGCCATTCAGATTCCTGCCAAATTGCATTTTGTGGCCAGGGTTGGCCTGGCGAGCAACGCAACAGGAAGTGACGGCGTGACTTTCAAGTTCGGCCTCAAGGATCTCAACGATACGGTGACCTGGATAGACAGCAAGAAAATAACTACGCCAGGCGCCTTCGAGAACTGGGACATCAATCTGAGCAATTATGAGGGGCAGAAGTACTATTTCGTCCTGCGCGTGGAAGCCGGTGATTCCCCTGTTAACGACTTTGCCATCTGGAATCAGGCGAAATTACTACAGGTAAACGATTAGTCGCTCTTAAGTGCTGAGAAGATGCCCTTACGGGCAGATCTTTAATATGTAATTGCGAGCACTGAAACGACAAAACAATCTCTCAACATCACGCCGGTCGCTGAGATTGATACGTCCTTCAGGCTCGCAATGACATGTATTCAAATAACCACTTGCCGTTTTCACTGCGTATTCTGCTGAAGTCGCGTCATTTTACTTACATACGGTTTAATAGATGTGGTTTGTAGATATTGAGATAAGTTTCGAGTAGAATAATTTGAAATAGATAATTATTCTTGATGGGAGGTGCCGGCAATGGGAAAATCCGGAGCAATGCTCGTAAGATCATTACTAATCATATTTGCCGTCGTGCTATTGGCCGGCTGCCAGCAAATGGCGCAGCCGTTCATAGACAGCGGCAATGCGAAGACAACCGAAAAAAATTACGAACAGGCCGTAGCTAATTTCAGCCGGGCCATAAACATCAATCCTGGGTCGGCACAGGCCTATGCAGGACGCGGCAGGGTATACAATATTCAGAAGCAGTACGACCTGGCGCTTGCAGACCTGAACAAAGCCATTGAGCTCGATCCCAACCTGGCCATAGCATATTACCGCCGCGGGAATGCCTACCTGGCAAAAGAAGTATGGGACCAGGCTATAGCCGATTATACCAGGGCTGCCGAGCTCAAGCCCGATATGGCTAACGCCTACTCTATGCGCGCCTGGATCTATGAATCTAAAAAGAAAGATTTCGATAAAGCTATCGCAGATTACAGTACCGCTATCGGTTTAAGTGATTATGTGGGTTATTATAGCGGGCGGGGCTGGTGTTACCAGCAGTTGAAGCAGTACGACAAGGCGCTGTCCGATTACAGCAAGGCCATTGAGTCGGACAATAATACGGCCTACACATATGGCAACCGGGGCTGGTGCAATGTGGAAATGAAACAATGGGAGAACGCGCTGTCGGATTTCAACCGCGCTATCGAACTGGACGGCAGCGATGCGCAGTATTATATGAACCGTGGCTATTGCCTGAGCAAGCTAAAAAAATACGATGAGGCCATAGCCGATTATAATACCGCGCGCCGGATGAACTTCACGGACATGGACAGTCTATACAGCGTTCTGAGCGAATGCTATATATTAAAGAAAGACTACACCGCCGCCATTTCTATTTGTACGGAGGCCATCCAGAATAATCCGCAGTCGGCCGGAAATTACAACAACCGCGGCTATACGTATGTGATGATGGGCGATTACGAGAAGGCACTGCCCGATATCACCAGGGCATTTGAGCTCGCTACCGATAACACCTCTACATGGGCATACCTGGACACCCGCGGGTGGTATTACTTCAAGACGGGAGATATGGAGAAGGCCCTGGCCGACCTCGATAAATCACTGGAACTGAATCACGACTCTATAGTATATGGCCACCGGGCACAGGTATATTACACCATCAAGGAATACGATAAGGCTATCGCCGACCTCGACAAATCGATTGAACTGAATAACGAATATGCCGAAGCATATTACTACCGAGGCCTGTGCTACAAAGCGCTCGGCCAGACTGACAAAGCGATCGCCGATTTTCAGTCGGCTGCAGAATATTCTGATGATGATGCAATTACGGCAAATGTGGCTAATGAGTTAACGGGCCTGAAACAATAGATCGTGTGCATAGTTGCCATCATCTAACGCACCTGTCCAACAGGCCGGCAGGTTGCAGTGAACCTACAGGCTATGGACGGTATTGCAGCGGGGGCAGGTGAAGCTGTTGCCCTGAAAATCGGGCGGTATCTTGAATTTCAAGCCGCAGTTACAGGCTATCTCGCGGTAGTTATGCAGTTTCCATAACACATCGGAGGCTTCGCGGGCCCTTTCTTTTTCGCCGGGAGTCACGGCGGCGCTCACTGAGTCGCGTTGGACTGCAACATCACCGGGAACCAGCTCCGACCGCGGGATGATACCTCCGCCGCCTCTGTGGGCCTGGTTGTAAGCGGATTCGTAACCGGCCAGAGATATATTACCGGCCATGGCCCGCAGTATGCGTATCCTCTCCGAGACAGGTGGGTGTGTGCTGGAGAGGTCTTCCGCCACCCTGCCGCTCTTTCGAAAAGGATTCAGTATATACATCGGGGCAGTGGCATTATTGGCGGATTTAAGCTGCTCCGTTGAAGTGGCGATTTTCTCCAGCGCCGAGGCCAGGCCCTCAGGATACCTGGTGTAGAGCGCTGATGAGGCGTCAGCCAGATATTCCCTTTTGCGGGAGATGGCAAGGTAAATGAACTGCGCCATGATGGGGGCAAGAATCATCAGTACAATGGCGACCAACAGTATGATAATCTGCACGCCGCCGCCACCGGAGGAATTCCTCCTGGTGCCTCCTGTAAAAAACAGCACACGCGAGCCGTACCAGGCAATTATTACTATAGTGCCCAGCAACACGCTGCACATAGCCATGAGCAGGACATCCCGGTTCCTGATATGGGCCATCTCATGCCCTACAACGCCCTGCAGCTCATCGCGGGTTAGCTTTTGCAGTAGCCCGGAGGTTACGGCAAGCGAAGTGTGGTTCTTATCCCGCCCGGTGGCGAAGGCGTTCAGGGCCGGGTCATCGACGATATAGATGTCCGGCATCTTCTCCATACCCGAGGCTATCTTCATCTCCTCCACCACGTTGTATATGCGCGGCATATCATCGGGGCCGATTTTTCTGGCGTTGGATAGCGAAAGCAGTATGCTGTCGCCCTGGAAATAGCCCACCAGCGTCATCACTATCCAGACCAGGAGTGCGAGAATCAGGCCGAAGGACCAATCGCCGAGCAGTGTCTGCCCCAGGAAGCTTCCGAGCAGGAGCAACATGAAGCCCAACGCCGTAACGAGAATAACCGACCTTACCTGGTTATCCCTGATCTGTTCCCACATGATATGGCCGGCACCGTTTAACTGAAGCTTACCTTGGGAGCCTCACGTTCGACCGTATCAGTGACTTCAAAGGACTCGCTGGCTTTGAAGTCTCCCATCGAAGCTATGATATTGGAGGGAAACATCTGTATCTTATTGTTATATTGCATCACTGAGTCGTTATAGAACTGACGGGCAAAGCTGATCTTGTTCTCTGTCGAGGTCAGTTCCTCCTGCAGGGCCAGGAAATTCTGGCTGGCTTTGAGGTCGGGATAGTTCTCAGCCACGGCAAACAGCCTGCCCAGCGCCTGGCTCAATTCCCCTTCCGCCCTGGCCTGCGCAGCCACACCGCTGTCGACAGCCTTGATCGCCATGTTCCTGGCATTGGTAACGGCTTCAAGGGTTCCCCTCTCATGCTGCATGTAGCCCTTTACAGTTTCAGTCAGGTTGGGTATGAGGTCATGCCGCCTTTTAAGCTGTACATCGATCTGCGCCCAGGCGTTTTTGACCTGGTTTCGCGCGCCTACAAGCCCGTTATAAATCCCGGCGATGATCAGGACTATGATAATGGCAATAGCGATTATGACGAGGATTGCAATCAGCATGATTAGTTACCTCCGATATTATGATTTACCCGGCCCTACCGGCTTAACCTGGAAGGTATCCCTGATGTAAAAAAGAGCCATATACAGCGGGTCCGCTGTGCCGGCATCATCGATTTGTAGTTGCTCGATCAGGGCGCCCGATTCCCCGCCGTCGAACCACAGGCCATGGCCCGCGTTACATACATCTACAAGTATCTCCCGGCCTGATCCAATGTCGATCTTCCTCATCGTCCTCCGGCAGATAGGGCATTTCCTGCTTTTTTCCGATACGTTCTGCGCAGGCCTCTGCATCAGGCTGTTTACCAGATCCCGCGTAGTTCCCCTGGTCAGGGTATCCAGCAAAAGCTCCAGTTCGCCTCTGTCGAACCATATACCGTGGCAGGCAAAGCAATAGTCGAGCTCGATTTTATCGAACTCAACCGCGGTTGTTGATACCTTACAAACCGGGCATTTCACGATATTTCATTTTCCCGACCATTATTTTACTACATGAACACGTTGTTGAAGGTTACGACCAGCAGGACGATTACGATCGCTACTACAATCAGGCATCCTGCCAGCAGTCCGAAACCAAAGGCCGTCCACAGCCCCTGTACCCTGGTGAACTGCTCAACATTATCCCACTGCCTGTTCTTCCATGCCCATTGGCCGCCTTTGATGCCCAGGATGAAAGCCATGACTATATTCACTGCGGGAAGCAGCGCCAGCAGAGCGATATAGGTACGGTTGCCCAGCCCCCAGATCCAGGTCAGGAGGAAAGCGCCCCAGTTCCACCTCTTTGCTCCGGCCGGTACTGCGGCTGCCTTTGTATCGACAGTTGTGTCTTTCATGATGGTATCCTCTTAATTTACTGCGGTTTATTTGGCTGCCGGGTTTTCCCATTTCTTCCATTGCCAGGAATCCACCTCGTCAAGCGGATATATGGGTCGGGTAATATTGTTATATTTGATCTGGAACACGTCGATATTGGTGGTACCCGCGCTGACTACGTTGAATGTCTTGCGGTTATATTGCAGGAACCTGATACGGAATGGGAAGAGGTTCTTGGCCACCACCACGTCTGCCTTCATGAGGTCCAGCCCCAGGCTGGTGAAAAAACTGGGGGAGAAGGTGTTAGGAGCTTCCGCCGTTAAAATTAGGTGCGTGCCCCGGTTCTTGAGGACAACGGCCCTCCCGCTGGACCTGCCACCGTCCTTGATATCCCCCTTGAAGATGATCTGTCCGGTAAATGTATATGGCCTGTTGTACACTTTCTCCAGCTTTCCCCCTACGGACATTGTGACTGTTTGATTCAGGGGGACGTCCCACAGTTGCTGTACGGCCTCAGCGTCCCTGACCGGGACGTAGGAGATAAGATCGGGGCCTTCCTCGGCCAGCGCCTTCAGGATCCAGGTATTCTCGCCGGGGCTGCCCGTTCCTACCGTGTCTGACAGGTCACAGAACATGGTGGTCCCCAGCAGCCTCTCCAGCCAGCTATCGCGAGCGGCCTTCACCGCCTCCGATGGTGACAGTATCTTCTGTGTGACCTTGTATCCACGAACCGACCAGTCAAGGTCGGCGATCTCATCCGCCAGCCTGTTCGCAAGCGCCATGTCGTTGTCCGTGACCGCCACCGTGCTCCATCCCAGCTCAGGCTCATCCAGGAATGGGTGCACAAGGAAGTTTGACACGCAGAGGACGGAGGGCGATTTCTCCATCTCCCTCATACGGCTGAAGATACTATCCATGGGAGCCAGGAAATCCATCATGGTGCCGCCGCCGCGCAGCAGACGCAGCTTATCGACCACCATGGTGGGCCGTACCTCGCCCAGGACGGTCTTGACCAGGATTTTGCCGCTGGTGTAACCGGTGTTGAAGAAATCGCGGTGCGGGTTGGTCTTGTATCCCACGATAAACGTGGCCAGCGTGGCTTTTCTCTCCGTCATATTGGCATGCTGGTCATAAGATGTCCCCACGGTAAGTTGATCGCCGAACTCGCCCCGGATGGTCTGCAGGAGGTCTCCCTCGGGATCGGTCAACCCTTCGACTCCCATCGAGCCATGCAGAGACAGATAGATGCCGTCCAGCTTGCCTGCTGCGCGCAGGCGGGTCATTATCTCGTTTTTAAAGCCGTCATACACGCCTTTTTCTATAGGCCCGCCTGAGGCCGCCTTGGCCTGCATAATGGGGACAATTCTGATATTGCCTTTGCCGTAGTCTTCGACCGCCTGCAGAAAACCCGCCACCTGGTCTCGCTGCTCCAGGCTGGGAGCTATCATGGCATCGCCGTAATAAAGGTCGCGCGCCTTGAAATCTTTGAGCGTAGTTTTAACGGGAGAAAATGCGTTGGTCTCCTGTTCCAGGTCCACCACTGCAATAACCTTCTGTGACGTGCCCGGCTGCTGCTGCGCTTTTTCTACCATGGCTGCCGGTTGGATACATCCCGTGAACAATAAAAAGATCGCCAGGCAGACCGGCCCGGCAGTATGCTTCAACATTTTCGGATACCTCCCTGTCTTAAAGCTATTATATGTGCGGATTTACACTCAGTCAATTTCTTATCGGCCCATGGCAAAAGAGGTGGTAAAAACAAGGTTGAGCCGGCGGAACTCGAAGGAACCCAATCCTTGACAAAGACTTATCTGCCATATATATTTCATCCCGTCCATGCAATTGTGATTCTTCCAGATATCACCATGGGCTGGTTATTGAATTATGAACGGTAAAGAACGTTTCCTGACTGCACTTTCAAGGGGTCAGCCGGACAGGGTGCCGGTATGGGAATTGGCCTTCAATGAAGAGTCAATCATCAAGATCGGGCGGCTCTTCACCGATGACGTCCCGCCGGTAAAGCTGGTGTACCAGATGACGCTGGAGGAGAAGCTAAGGCTTCTCGATCTGCTTTACATGGTTGCCCGCAGGCTGGAGCTGGACGGGCTGACCTCCATACAGCTTTATACGAGGGAGCCGGTGGACGATAAACACGTCAGGGACTCCTGGGGCAGGGTGCTTTATGCGGACAGAGAGGGCGACGCCATCCCTGTCGAGGGCCCGGTATCCGGCCCGGGAGATCTGAAAAAGCTGAAGATCGCCCACCCGCAGGAGAGCGAATTCCTCATGCTGATGATATCACGGGAGAAGCTGGGTCCGGAGGTAGCGCATGTTTTCCATGTTACCGGGCCTTTCCGGGAGAGCTGGGCGATGATGGGCGGCATGCAGAAACTGCTGTATTTTTATGTTGAGAACCCGTCATTCGTCAAGGACCTGGCGCGGATATGCACAGACTATATACTGGAGGGGGTAGACCGCGCGATCGGGTTAGGGGCGGACGCCATAATGGTTGCTAGCGACCTCGCGCACAACTATTCAACCATGATGTCGCCGGCGCACTACGAGGAGTATATTTATCCTTATCACAGGGAAATTACAGACTTCGTGCATAAACGCGGCCTGAAAGTGCTCAAGCATTCCGACGGAAAACTATGGCGCATCATGGACCGCATGGCGGATGCCGGCTTCGACGGTATGCACCCCATTCAGCCGCAGTGCATGGATATTGCCGAGGCCAAAGCCAAATACGGTAAGCGCTTCTGCCTGCTGGGCAATATCGATTGCGAGATCCTGCTGCCCTTCGGTACCGAGGATGAGGTGGATGAGGCTGTGAAAAAAACCATCGCCGCCGCCGCACCCGGCGGGGGCTATATCATCAGTTCATCAAATACAATCCACCCGGGCTGCAAGGGGGAGAACTATGTGGCACTGGTGAAGGCGGCCCGCAAATACGGAAAATACCCCATCCCCGGCCCGGCCTGATACATCGAGTCCGAAGCTGTCTTGCTATCTTCAGGCTGTCTGATAAATGAAGAGATGGCTGGTCCGGCACGCCCCCTGTTTATTGGCCGTTATAGACCTTATATATATTGCGGCCCTCTTCCTTGGCCAGGTACATAGCGGTATCAGCGTTTTTTGCCAGCGTCTCTAAGTCCTCGCCGTCGGTATGCCTTTTCAAGCTCCGGCGGAAGATAGCCGTCCAGGCGGTTAAGGTCGGGCCATTTCATCTCTTGTGTTCCACCCCCTCCCGGGACAGGATATCAGTTGCATCGGATAAGGGCAATGATCTGTGTATATTACTCAAATTGAAAGCGGTTTTCGTTGAATATTTTGAGGCAGGCATCGACCGCGCCGGGATCGTAGAGCTTGCCCCTGTTCTGTTTTATCTCCTCGAGGGCATTATCGATGCCCAGGGACGGCCGGTAGGGGCGGTGCGATGAAATGGCCTCCACCACGTCGGCAACGGCCAGGATTCTGGCCTCAAGCATGATCTCGCTTTCCTTCAGCCCGTGGGGATAGCCCGAGCCGTCCAGCCGCTCGTGATGCTGCAGGGCTATCTGGGCTACCGGCCCGCCGAAGTCGATGTTCTTCAAGATATCATAGCTGCCCTGGGCGTGGGTCCTGATGATGGACACCTCAAGTGCGCCCAGCTTGCCGGGCTTGGCCAGTATATCTGACGGGACATAGATTTTGCCGATATCGTGTATAGCGGCAGCGGTGCGGATTATATTTACCTGCGCCTCGGGCAGGCCCATCTCCTGCGCAATGGCGACTGCCAGCCGGGCTGCCTGCAGCTGATGGCCCGCCGTGTAGGGGTCCTTCATCTCGACTATGGCGCCCATCGTGACTACTGCATCGTTCAGCGTTTTGTGCAGCCTGTCGATGCTTTCCTCAAGATTTTGCTCCATCTGCTTGCGATCGGTTATATCGATCAGCATGCCCCGCATGCCGGTATAGACGCCTCCCTTAAGAATAGGGTCGGCATAAACAAGGACCGGGAATGTTCTTCCGTCTTTTGTTATGGCCGTGTATTCGTTAGGAGGGAACTTATCCCCGCCGATTCTCCTGGCTATATTCGCTACGGCTCTCTGGTGGTCATCCGGGATGATGGTTTGCAGCACATTCATACCGGCAGCGATGTCTGCCTCTGTATAGCCGAAGGTCTGGTATCCCTGGCTGCTGACAAAAGTGAAGTTGCCCTTCTCGTCGGTCTCGAAAATGGCCTGCGGCAGAAGGTCGGCCATGTTTCTGAATCGTTCCCCGCTCTCCTGAAGGGCATCTTCCGCCATCTTACGCCCGGTGATATCCATCACGACATTGATACTGCCTATCGCATTACCGTTGCTGTCAAGATAGGGCACGATATCGGTATGGGTCCAGATAACCTTCTGTGAAGGCAGTATGGTGCTGCCCACCCTGCCAACCACCGGTATTTTGGTTTCCATTACCTGGCGGCTGAGCGTCAGGAAGCGCTCCGCCTGATCGGGGGGGAAGAAGTCCTTAAACGTTTTACCCACCACTTCCCGGGGTGGCATTCCCAGAGCATCCGCGCCCGCTTTGTTAATGCGGATAATGCGTCCGTTCCTGTCAATATAGGTGATTATCAGCGGCACCGAGTCCAGAATGGTGCGGTATTCCTCCCGCTGCCTGTGAAGGGATTGCTCCGCCTGTTTGCGGCTGGTTATATCGGAATGCGTACCCACCATCCTGACGGCCGCTCCTTTATCATCCCTCTCCACGACCCTTCCGCGTATGAGTATCCAGCGCCATTCCCCGGATTTGGTCCGCATGCGGACCTCCAACGAGTAACCCTCGCCGCTCCGGATACGGCTGGCGATCTCTCTTTCCGCTCCCTCAGCATCGTCGGGGTGGACCAGCCCACTCCATGCGTGGTAATCCTGGGGGAACTCGTACGGCTTGTAGCCGAGCATGGTGTAACTGCTGGGGCTATATACAGTTTTGCCTGTTGGAATGGTCCAGTCCCACACGCCTTCGTTGACCGCCTCCAGCGTGAGCTTGAGGCGTTCATCGCTCTCCCTTAACGCAAACTCTGTCTGCTTGTGCTCGGTTATGTCGGTCATCAGAGCATTGATCTCCACGATCTTGCCCTCTTTATATACAGGACGGCTGGAGGAGCGCACCCAGATCACCCGGCCGTCTTTATCCAGAACGCGGAATTCCCAGGGCTCAAGCTGGCCCGAGAGCAGCCGGTCGAAGCTTCCGAGAAGGCCCGGCAGGTCATCCGGGTGAATCAGGGGCATAAATTGCTGCCCGATCAGTTCGGCTACCGTGTACTTGGTGAAGCGCTCAACGGCCGGGCTGGCGTAGGTTATATGGCCTTCGTTATCCAGTGTATACATCAGGTCGTTGATGTTCTCCACCAGGGTACGGTACTTCTCCTCGCTGGCGCGCAGCGCCTCGAGCGATAGTCGGCTATCCGTGACATTGCGCGCCACCAGCACAGAGCCGGTATAGATACCGTCAATTATGATGGGAGACATAGTAGCAGAGTAATGCTGGAGACCGATGGGAACCTGAAGACTGTAGTCGAATTGGCAGGCTTCACCGGCCCTGTTTCTCGCTATCGCATCAATGGCCGGCTCATTGAAATGAGGAGGCATAATGTCGCTGTATTTTTTACCCATGAAGGCATCGGGATCGGCGTAAAGCTCCTGGGATACGCCGTGGTAGCTCACAAACCTGCCCTCGTTATCAAGGACAAATACCAGCTCGGTCATAGCTGAGAGGATGCTGTTCATCCTGACCTCGGACTGGCGCAGAGAGTGTTCGGCCAGCCTGCGCTCGGTGATATCGTTATATATCGAAACGATTTCGCCGCTTTGCATACGGTATACCCAGTGCTCGCGCCATGAGCCGGGATCGCGGCTATCGCGATAGATGCTGTCCGGAAGATATTCGGACTCGCCGCTGCGCCAGACCTTTTGTAATACTTTGAACAGACCGAGGTCCTTTACGCCCGGGAAGACCTCGCTGACATGCCGGCCGAGCACCTCCCCGCGGCTGATCCGCTCAATCTTCTCAGCGGCCGGATTGAAATCTTTAATGATGAAATCCTCCCCATCGTCCACCGCCTCGTAAACGGCCACCCCGCTGCTCATGTGGTTAAAAAGTTCACTGTAGCGGGTCTCGTCTGCGGATATAAATTTTAACTGGTGAGCAACTTTTCCCGCATCGGCCTTATCAGGGGCATTCCGCTTTTTCGGCGCCTTGTCGCGCTTTTTAGTCCTTTCATCTTTATCTTTGGCTACCATAGCAAACTCTTACAGGATACTTCGCCAGGGCCATACTTTCATATGCAGCTTTAATTATACATGGTCATATCATAAAAGCTATACGACTTTAGTACTGTAGCGGCCTGTGTGGTTGCCCGCGCTGACGGCGATTCAGTGATCCGACCTGAGCACTGAACCCCTCACCCTGTCCTCATCCGCAATATAATGCCTCGCGCCCATGGTGAAGCAGATGCCGGCCAGCAGTCCTCCGGAGCAGGCGATGACCACTGCCCACATCAGGCCGGCCGCGCCTCCTCCAAGGCTGTCGGAGATGCCCCCGACCAGTACCGGCGCCCAGGCGCCGCCCAAAGCGTACATGCACAACGCGGCGACTCCATGGGAAAGTCCCTTGTGCGCCACCGGGACCACGTCCTGCGAGATAACACTCAGCGCCGGGATGGCTGTCATATTTATGATACCGAAAATGAAGATCAGTACCAGGCCGAGCGTAAAGTTGAAACTGAAGGACAGGAATGAGGCGGCCATGATGAGAGAAGATACGGCAGAAGATACAGCAGGCAGCCACAGCCTGCCCTTCCTGTTTCTCTTGTACCAGAAATCGGAGAGTACTCCACCCAGGGGGGCCCCGATGATTGCCACCAGGCTGATGATGCAGGTGAGGTAGCCGGCAGTATCGGTGCCCATATCGAACTGGCGGATCAGGTAAGTGGGCATCCAGTTGATCTGTGCCAGGCTGGTGACCAGCATCATTGCGTATCCTAGATAATACCAGCGTAGCGTGGGGATTTTCAGCAGCGCTACAATCGATTGCCACAGGCCGCCCAGGCTGACCGTTACACCCTCTTTCACCGTTTTGTAGTCCTTGAGAAAGAATGCGGCCATCGACAATAACAGGCCGATGCAGCCCAGCAGGAGGAAGGGAGAGCGCCAGCCGAAATTGGCCGCCATTACGCCCCCTACAATAGCGCCCAACGCAATACCCAGCGGTATGCCCATATTAAAGATGCCCATGGCCCTACCGTGTCTGATCTTGGGGTAAGCGGCGGTGATCATGGCGATGCTGCCGGTCACCACACCGCTGGCGCCGGCGCCACAAAATATCCTGGGGATTATCACAGAGACAAAGTTCCAGGCCAGGCCGGTCAGCCCGCTAAAGGCGTTCAGCATGAGGGCTAATACACCGATGGAATTTTTCCTGCTCCAGCGGTCGACCAGGTAAGCAGTTGGAATGGCTAAGGCGCCATAGCTCAACATGTAGACGGTCTGTATTGCGCCGAGCTGCGTATCGCTCCAACCCATCTCCAGCTTAATAGGTTGCAGCACTACGGTCAGCACCACGCGGTCCATGTAGCTGAGAGTATAGAGCAGCAGGCACACGATAAGTATCCAGTGCGCCTTCCAGCCCCCTGTCTGGTAATGGCCTCCGTCGGAGAGCATGGGACATTCTATCACGTCCCATATGAATTATGCAGGCTTCGCCACTCGTATCCATCCGCATGCATCGAAGGTTGCGGCTTGGTTCCTCTCCCCGCGTCACAGATGCGGGTTGCGAATCCAATGCCCACGGTGTCATAATAGCCTCCGCGGCGCCGTTACCTGTGAAGTTATGAAAAAATCCACGGTCAATATTATCAGGAAATAATTTTATTAAGGGGGTGCAAGCATGCAGGGTGCAGCCGGTTATGTCTGGTGGAAACACGGCGTTATGTGTGAGATCTGGCCGCGCAGCTATTACGATACCAACAAGGATGGGTCGGGGGATTTAAAAGGTATAAATGCAAAGCTGGAGTACCTGGCCGATCTGGGCATCGACGGAATCTGGCTGGGACCCATTAATGCCTCTCCCATGGTCGATTCGGGCTACGACGTGGCCGATTACCGCACAATAAATCCGCTCTATGGGAGCATGGCGGATTTCGAGGAGCTGCTGCATCACGCTCACAATCACCATATACGCATCATCATGGACCTGGTGGCCAACCACACTTCTGATCAGCACGCCTGGTTCAAGGAGTCCCGCTCCTCCAGGGACAATCCGAAGCGGGACTGGTATATCTGGCACGATAAAAAGGGGGGTGGGCCTCCCACTAACTGGAAGGCGCTGGTGGGCGGCAGCACCTGGGAGTGGGACAGGTCCACCGGGCAATATTACCTGCATTCATTCCTCAAGACTCAGCCCGACCTTAACTGGCGCAACCCCGCTGTACGGAAGGAGATATACGACACTATGAGGTTCTGGCTGGACAAGGGGGTGGACGGCTTCCGCTGCGATATCCTCAACTATTTCCTCAAGGACGACCAGTGGAGGAATAATCCATTCTCGCTGGCGGCGGGGCCGTTCAACGGCTTTCAGAAACACCTTTATACCAGGGATCAGCCCGGCATGTATGAAATCCTGAAGGAGATGCGCGCAGTACTGGATGAGTACAAGGACCGCATGATGGTAGGAGAGGTCTTTGTGGCGGAGGAGGGGCCTGCCATGGCTGCCGCCTACCTGGGCGACGAGGGCGAACTCAGCCATCTGTCGTTCGAGTTCTCCCTGGTCTTCTCGAAATGGGGCGCACACAGGTTCTCGGCCGCCCTGGCCAACTGGTATTCGCTGATACCGCCCAAGGGCTGGCCCTGCAACGTGCTCTCCAATCATGACCGGCCACGCGCAGCAACGCGCTATGCCGCCGGCGAGGACACGGTCAAGCGGGTCAAGGTGCTGGCGGCTATGCTGCTTACCATTAAAGGCACGCCTTTTCTTTATTACGGCGAGGAGATCGGTATGCCCAACAGCAGGATCACCAGGAAGGATGTCACGGATACGGTGGGCAAGATGTACTGGCCGATCGTCAAGGGGAGGGACGGTGAACGCAATCCCATGCAGTGGAACCCAGGCCTCTACGCGGGGTTCTCGGAAGTCAAGCCCTGGCTGCCTCTCAACGACGACTATTCGGAGATCAACGTAGATATTCAGCTGCAGGAGCCCACCTCGGTGCTGAATTTTTACCGGAGATTGACCGCGCTCAGACGGGAAAAGCCTGCATTGCAGATGGGCAGCTTCGAGAAATCACCCTCGCATATAGATATAATGTCCTATAGCAGGATATACCAAAACAAGAGGGTTTATGTTATGCTGAATTTCTCGGGGAACAGACTTTCGCATACCTGTACACCCGACGGTGAGTGGGGCGTGTTGCTGGGTACTCACCGCAGCGGCGGCACAGGGATCGGCAGCGAGAGTTTTGAGGTATATCCCTATGAGGTACTGATACTGGAGGAGTCCAAATAATCCACGCCGGCGGAGGATAAATACAGATGAAACAGGTTGTTGCCTTTGGTTCAGACCATGTCGGCTATGAGATGAAGGGCGAACTGATCAGGCGTCTGCAGGGCAGGTACGAGGTCAATGATGTCGGTCCGCTGGTCTACGACGCTGCTGACGATTACCCCGATTACGCCTGCAAGGCTGCTCAGGCCGTAGCATCAGGGAAAGCCTGGCGGGGCGTTCTTATATGCGGCAGCGGGGTGGGGGTCTGTATCGCCGCCAACAAGGTGGCGGGTGTGCGAGCCTGCGTGTGCCATGATACTTTTTCCGCGCACCAGGGCGTGGAGCATGTCGATATGAATGTACTCTGCCTGGGTGCACGGATCATCGGCATTGAGTTGGCCTGGGAGATAGTATCAGCCTTTCTCAATGCCAAGTTCGGCGGCGAGGACAAGCACCAACGCCGCCTGAACAAGCTGATGGCCATAGAGAAAAGCTCCCTGGTAAACAAGAGGCCTGGATAAGGATGAGATCGCAAGATCCGACATAACGGGAGGCGAGGAGCAGTCATGATCAGGATAGAGGGCACTAATTTTAAGGACGATTACGGCAGGACGGTCATCCTGCGCGGTGTTAACCTGGATGCCAAGGTGCCATTCAGGCCGGACGGATCCACGCATATCAGGGAAGGCTTCTTCGACCATCGTAACATATCATTTGTGGGACGGCCGTTCCCCCTGTCTGAAGCCGATGAACATTTCCGCAGGTTGAAGCGCTGGGGCCTGACTTTTTTTCGCTTCCTCGTACCGTGGGAGGCGCTCGAGCACGGCGGGCCGGGCATATATGACGAGGAGTATCTTGATTACCTGTACAAAATAGTCGTCAAGGCTGGCGAACATGGCATGCTGCTGTATATCGACACGCGCCAGGACGTCTGGAGCCGCTTCACGGGAGGCTGCGGCGCCCCCGGATGGACATTCGATACCATCGGCCTCGACATGACCAAATTCAAGGAGTGCGGCGCTGCAATCACACACCAGGAATACGGCGCCGATTACGTGCTCCAGATCTGGGCCACTAACGGGTTCAAAATGGCGGCGGCGACTATGTTCACCCTCTTTTTCGGCGGCAATGACTTCACGCCGTCTACGAAGGTGGACGGGCAACCGATACAGGAATACCTGCAATCGCACCTGTTGAACGCCTATAAAAAGGTGGCGGAAAGGTTGAAAGGCCTGCCCGCTGCGCTGGGCTACGATACGATGAACGAACCTTTCCGTGGTTACATAGCCTGCCGTAACCTGAATTCCACGAGCTGGTACCATTATAAGAAAGGGGATACTCCCACCGCGTACCAGGGTATGCTGCTGGCCGCCGGCATAGCGCAGGAGGTGGAGGTATGGAAAGCCTTCCTGCCCAAGCAGCTCGGCACAAAACTGCTCAATCCCCGGGGCGTAAAGGCCTGGAAAGACGGCTGCGATTGCGTCTGGAAGGCTAATGGTGTATGGGACCTCGATAAGACTGGCAAACCGGTGCTGCTGCAGCCCGACTACTTCTCGGTCAGAAACGGTAGGACAATCAACTTTTCCCTCGACTACCAGAAGCCTTATTTCGAACGCTTCGCCGATACGATTCACACAGTCGATCCTGATGCGGTGATACTCGTTACACCGCCCAACGTGGATTATATTCCACCGCCTATGGGCACTGACAACAGTAAGCACCTGGTTTATAAACCTCACTGGTATGATGATGTGCACTGGATCACCAAGTCCTATCATTTCTTCCCCAATGCGCTGGTGGGCAACGACAAGCTGACCGGCAAGCCCGTGATAGGGACCCCGGGCACCGTGCAGAAGTCATTTAATGACCAGATGCGGCGCATCAAAGAACTGGGCAACGGCCTGTGCGGCGGCGTCCCAACGGTTATCGGCGAGATAGGTATCTGCTACGACTTGAATAAGAAGGAAGCCTATCGGACCGGGGACTATAGTGCGCATGTAAAGGAGTGGGACCGCATATTTAAGGCATTGGACGCCAACCTGCTCGGATACAACCTCTGGACCTATGATGCTTTCAACGACAATAAATACGGCGACCACTGGAACCTTGAGGACTTCTCCATTTACGGGTTGGATCAGCGTAAGGATCCTGCGGATATCGATTCGGGAGGCCGGGCACTGCGTGCCGTGGTCAGGCCGTATCCCCGTGCTACTGCCGGCCAGCCGTTGCGCGTTTCCTTCGATATAAAAAGACGCATATTCGAGTTCGAGTTCCGCCATGATCCGGCCATTAGCAAGCCGACTGAGGTTTTTATCCCGGATTACCAGTACCCCAACGGCTACGAGGTCAAGCTGTCGGACGGTTCAAGCGTACGCGACGCCGCCAATCAGTTGCTCATATATACGCACACCGCTGACCGCGAGACACATACAATCAGGATTACTCCGCGGCGGTGATATTTAGCGTATAAATAAGACGTAAGGTTGATAGCGATGGAAGATAAAGGGCAAATAATCGAAAACAGGTTCTGGCGTATCTCTTTCAATATGCGAAGCGGGAGGATCAGCGTGGCCCGCCAGGATAACGCCGCTCTATCGGTTGACGACGCGCTGATCGGACTCAGCTACGCGAATCCAGGCGGGAAAAAACTTACAGCCGGCTTTGCCGCAGGGGAAACCTCAAGCGCCAGTGAACCGCTGGAAGATGTGCATGGCAGGGGCAAGCAGTACCGCTTCACCAGTTCCGCCCGCGCGGACAGTCTGGAACTGGCTTATCTGGTCAATCTGTACGATGACAGGCCTGTCCTTTTAATGCGCCTGCAGGTAACCAACGGAAGCCGTGAAGATATCTACCTGCATGATATGAATCTACTGCAGGCTGAGGCCGCCGCAGGCGGGAGTGTAAATTTCGCCGGCGGCGGAACATTAAATTTCTTTAAGGTAGGCTGGCACGACTGGGTGTACTCGGGTTTACGCCGTGGCAATGAACGGGATATTAGTTCTTTGCCCATTATGCGGCCCTTCATCAGCAAGATGCTGTACAATCCGGCCCTGCCCACAGGTAGGGGGAGGGGCGAATTCTGGGGTGAGGGTTGGGGTCTGCTGGCTGACCAGAGGTCGGCCATACTGGCCGGCTTCGTCTCAACGGCCGATCAGTTCGGCGTGCTGCACGTCAATTGCCGGGCAGGCGCCTCTGAGCTGACGCTGACGGCGCAGGCCGACGGCGTGTTGCTGGGGCCCGGTGAACAACTCAAGTCAGAATGGGGTTACCTGCAATTCATCGACCTGCCCTGCGCTGACCCTGCAGCCGATTACGTTGAGGCGGTGGCGCGGCAGATGAAAGCGCGTGTGCCGGCAGTTCCCCCGCCAGCGCAGTGGACACACTGGTACCATTTCTTTCAGTCTATTACTGCCGACCTCTTCGTTGCGAACCTCAACACCATAGACAGCATCAGGGAAACCATCCCATTCAAAATAGTGCAACTCGATGACGGCTATCAGTCGGCCTGGGGCGATTGGACCACCTGCAACGCCAAGTTCCCGCGTGGCCTGGCGCACCTGTCCGACAGTATAAAGCAGAAGGGCTATACCTCCGGGCTGTGGCTGGCGCCCTTCGTGGTGGACCCGCGCTCAAAGATAGCGCAGCAACACCCGGAATGGCTGGTCAAGGATAAAAAGGGCAAGCCCATCGTGAGCGGATATTTCTATGACTTTTACGGGCATGCCCTCGACCTCACTCAACCCGTGGTGCTGGAGCATGTCCGCTCCCTGCTGGATACCATCGCCCGAAAATGGGGCTACGGCTTCGTCAAGACCGACTTCGTTTACTCAGGCGCTCTCCCGGGCGTCAGGCAAAACAACAAGATGACGCGCGCGCAGGCCTTCCGCAAAGGGATGGAGGCAGTGCGGGCCGGCATAGGAGAAGAGACCTTCCTGCTGGGCTGCGGGTGTCCCTTCGGGCCGGCGGTGGGCATTGTCGATGCCATGCGCATCGGCCCGGATACCGCACCAAACTGGACTCCCTTCCTGTGGAGCGTCAAATGGGCGACACCTATCATAAAGAGCGAGAAATCCATCGGTTCGCTGCGTAACAATATCCGGCATACCCTCAATTTAAGCACACTGCACCAGAGATGGTGGTGGAACGATCCAGACTGCCTGATGGTACGCAACTATGATACGACGCTGGGAGATGAAGAGGTTATAAGCAACCTCAGCCTGGTGGGGCTGTCCGGCGGGCTGCTGATAAGCAGCGACGACCTCACCCGCCTACCTGCGGAGAGGCAGAAGCTGGTGGCACTGCTTACACCCCTGCTGGGGGTGAGCGGGCGCCCGCTCGATCTGCTTGAACGGGAGATGGCGGAACTATATGCACTAGCTGTTACACGGAACGGCATGAGCTGGAATGACGTTGCCGTCTTCAACTGGAGTGACGGCATAGCGGACCGCAGCCTCGACCTGTCCAGGCTGGGTTACGAGGCCAGTGATAAGCTTCATGTATTCGACTTCTGGAAGAAGAGCCACAGCCTGGAGCAGGCCGGCCCTCTTGCGATGGGAAAAATACCGTCCCATGGGTGCCGGCTGCTGCGCATCTGCCGCACCGGAGAGGGCCCCACACTGGTGGGTGATACGCTGCACATCACGCAGGGCTATGAGATCGAGTCCTGGCAGGTGACAGGTAAAACGCTGGAGATAGGGACCATCGATCTGGGGCGCAGGGCGCAGGGTTCACTCTGGCTGAGGCTGCCGGGCAGGCTGCTGTCAGCGAACTGCGGAGCGGATGCAGTGAGCTACGAGAAAGAAAACGATGATATTTACAGGCTCGACCTGGATTTCCAGGGCAGGGCCGGGATCAAAATACAGTGGGAATAGGAGGACCGCTTCCATGACAAAATCCAAGTATCCGTGGTTCGTATTCGGGACATTCTTCGCTTTCATGCTCTTCCAGCAGGCCGAGCGGCTGGTGATCGGCCCGCTGACCACGCCCATCATGGACGAGTTCCAAATAAACCAGGCGCAGATGGGGCTGGTATTCTCCGGCGCCCTGATCGTGGGCGCCATACTTTACCCTGTGTGGGGCTACCTGTATGACCGCTTCGCCCGCACCAAGCTGCTGGCGCTGGCGGCGCTGATCTGGGGCGCCACAACATGGCTGAGCGCGGCGGCGCGCACCTTCCCGATGTTCATTGTGACCCGTTCATCCACCGGCGTTGCCGATTCCAGCTATCCCGGCCTTTACAACATAACCAACGATTATTTCGAGCCCAAGGAAAGGGGCAAGATCATGGGGCTGCTGCAGATCGCGCAGCCGCTGGGTTACCTGGTCGGCATGGTGCTGGCTCTCATTATGGGCAGCATCATCGGCTGGCGCGGTGTATTCTACGTCACCGGCGCCGTGGGCTTTGTGATGGCCGTCATTATTTTCTTCGGCGTTAAGGAGCCGCAGCGCGGCAGCACAGAGCCGGAATTGGAGGGCATTGACCAGAAGGGAGATTACAAGTTCAACTGGCACACCGCGATGGGCCTTTTCAAGAAAAAATCACTGCTCTTCATCTTCCTCAACTGCTTTGCCGGCGTTTTCCCATGGCAGGTTCTGACCTTCTGGTTCTTCCGCTATCTTGAGACCGGGCGCGGCTACGATTCCACTACGGTGCTGATAACCATGGTGGTGGCCGTGCTGATGCTGGCCGCGGGCTACCCCATCGGCGGTATACTGGGCGATTATTTCTTCAAACGCAATCCGCGCGGGCGGATGATCGTCAGTGCGGCGGGGGCCATAATTGGCCTTGTGCTACTGGTATTCGCTGTCATGTTACCATATGACCAGATATTCCTCTTCGGCTTTCTGCTGTCCTTCACCTGTATCTTTATGCCCTTTGCCTCGCCCAACGTGGTGACAACGATTTACGATATGACGCTTCCCGAGGTGCGCAGCACGGCCAACGCGCTGCAGAACTTCTTCGAGCAGATAGGCTCCTCTATCGCACCTCTGGCCGCAGGTATCATCGCCGATATGTCATCTTTGCAGAACGCCATACTGATCATCTGCATATCGGCCTGGTCATTGTGCTTTATCTTTCTTATCATAGCGGCCTACCTTGTTCCCAAAGACCTTCAGGACCTGCGTAACCAGTTGAAGGAGAGAGCCGAGATCGAAAGGGCGCGGGCCTGACGGGGAAATATATTCAAGCAATCTAAAGCAGGAGCAAAGGTATGGATTTCGGGTTCTCACACTGGTGGGTCAAAGACAGTGGTTATTGACAAAAGCCTGAACGTAGTCAGTTCCGTATCTTTAAATTTGGTGGAGCACGGCTACCGCGAATAATAGGTTCATAATGGAGTAGGAGGACTGAAAATGAATGAAGCAAATGATTTCTTATGGTGGAAACATGGCGTTATATATGAGATATGGCCGCGCAGTTTCTACGATGCCAACGGTGATGGGTCAGGCGACCTGCAGGGGATAATCAAGAAGCTGGACTACCTGGCAGAATTGGGGATAGACGGCATCTGGCTGGGACCGGTCAACATATCGCCCATGGCGGATGCGGGTTACGATGTTGCTGACTACCGCTCCATCGACCCCATCTACGGGACGACGGCATACTACGAGGAACTGCTGGCGGAAGCGCACAAGCGCAACATACACGTCATCATGGATCTGGTCGTCAACCATACTTCAGACCAGCATGCCTGGTTCAAGGAGTCCCGCTCGTCGCGCGACAATCACAAACGGGACTGGTACATCTGGCACGAGGGGAAGAAAAGCAGTCACCCGACCAACTGGTGGGCGCTGTTTGGCGGGAGCGTCTGGCAATGGGACAAGGCTACGAAGCAATATTACCTGCATACCGGCCTAAAGGAGCAACCCGATTTGAACTGGCGCAACCCGGCGGTCAGGCAGGAGATCTACGATACCATGAGGTTCTGGCTTGACAAGGGTGTGGACGGCTTCCGCTGCGATATACTGAACTACTTCCTTAAAGACGATCAATGGCGGGATAATCCTACTTCACTGGCCACCGGCATCTTCAACGGCTTTCAGAAGCACATGTACAACAGAAGTCAGCCGGGTATGGAAGAGATATTAAGGCAAATGCGCTCTGTGCTGGACGAGTACAAGGACCGCATGATGGTGGGGGAGGTATACGTAGCACAGGATGGCCCGGCCATGGCGGCCGCCTACCTGGGCGATGGTGACCTCTGCCACCTGTCCTTTGAGTTCTCCCTCCTCTTCACTAAGTGGGACGCTGCCCGCTTCAGGGAAATGATAAATCGCTGGTATTCAGTTGTGCCCGCCAGGGGCTGGCCGTGCAACGTGCTCTCCAACCATGACCAGCCACGCGCCGTCACGCGCTATGCCGCCGGCCACGACACCCAGAAGAGGGCTAAAGTCATGGCGGCTTTCCTGCTTACCCTGCGCGGGACGCCTTTCCTCTACTACGGGGAAGAGATCTGCATGCCCAACAGCCCGATAAAGCGCAGAGAGGTTATGGATCCTCTCGGCAAGATGTACTGGCCTATATTGAAAGGACGGGACGGCGAGCGCAATCCCATGCAGTGGAACACCGGCACGTTTGCCGGGTTCTCCACCGTGAAGCCATGGCTTCCGCTCAACGCGGACTATTTCGCGGTGAACGTCGAGGTACAGGATAAAGACCCGTCGTCCGTGCTGAATTTCTACCGTAAGCTGATAAAGCTAAGGCGCGGACAACCGGCCTTGCAAAAGGGTGGTTTCGAGACTGTCCAATCGGATAAGAATGTGATTGCTTACCGCAGGACCTGTCCGGGTATTGAGATCGTGGTTATTCTCAATTTCTCAGGTTCGGTGAGGGAGCATAAAATAGATGATACAAGACCGTGGAAGGTGCTGCTGGGAACGCACCGTGACAGCAGTTCACCTATTGATAAGGGCACACTGGCGGTGCATCCTTATGAGGTCATTGTGCTGGGAGTTTGATATCCCCAGCTTATTTCTTAACCAATCCCGGAGGGAGATTAAATGAAACAGGTTCAGACATAGTGAACAGGAGAGCTGACGAGTTAGTAGCCATAGGCATTGACCTTGGCGCGACCAAGGTCGAAACGTCGCTTGTCGACGACGCCGGGCGGGTAATCATGTCGGTCAGGCATTTTACCCATGCAGAAAAGGGGCCGGAAGCCGTCATCGCCGGCATAGTTGAATCTGCCAGGACCTGCCTGGCTGCCACTGGCCGCAAAGCTGCCTGCATCGGGGTGGGTGCTGCGGGGGAAGTGGACGGGACCAGCGGCGATATCATTACGGCTCTTAACATGGGATGGAAATATGTACCGCTGAAAAAAATGCTGGAGAAAGCCGCGGGGCTGCCTGTTTTCGTTATCAATGATGTGCGCGCGGCAGCTTGGGCGGAATGGAAATACGGCGCGGGGTGCGGTGTAGACCACCTGGCCTGTGTCTTCGTGGGTACGGGCCTGGGGGGCGGTGTTGTCAGCGGCGGAAGGCTATTGGAGGGATGGGGTAACGTGGCAGCGGAGATCGGGCATATGACTATAGTTGCAGGCGGCCGCAGGTGCACCTGCGGAGGCCGCGGGTGCCTCGAAGCCTACGCCGGTGGCTGGGCTATTGCCGAGCGGGCACAGGAGGCGGCAGCGGCCGATAAAGCTGCCGGGGCGGGACTAATTGCCCAGTCGGGCAACATCAAAAACATATCGGCGGCCACCATTACGCAGGCTTATCTGAAAGGAGACCGTCTGGCCGTGCGCCTGGTAAGATCGACGGCGCGCTACCTGGCCGCCGGGCTGGTGAGCATCGTGCATGTGCTCAATCCGCAGGTAATCATACTGGGTGGCGGTGTGATAGAAGGCCTGCCCGAGTATATGGATATGGTCAGAACTATAGTGATCTCCCGTGTACTCGAGGCCAGTTCAAGAGGGTTGCGCATAACACCCGCCGCCCTGGGGAACAGGGCGGGAGTCATCGGCGCGGCAGGCATCGCGGCAGAAAGGATGAAACCGAAGGCATACTGCTGAATAACATAAGGAAGGAGGCAGGATGATCAGGATAGACGACACCGAACGGCTAACCCTGTCCGATCACCGCCAACTCATCTTCACGGAAGCCGATATCTTTTTATTTTATAGGGGGGTATCTTTATGAAACAGACTGCTGTTGCATCAAAAAATGAAGTTTCATTCCTTGGAAAATTTCCCATGCACGTCATAGAAGACTTGTGGGGAATGGTAAGGGCTGGTGGAAGCACGCGACCGGCCTATGATTACCTGGTAAAACGTGCCGAACTGAAGAAAAGAGAACAGGCTGCCTGATTTTACTGAGGAGAACAAATGAAAAAAGATATCACTTTCGCCGTGGCCCTTTCGGCCCTGGGCAACCCCGGCGACCGTTTCATGGCGGGTTATAAAGATGACCGTTCCGCTGCGGAGATGTTTGCCCTGGCCGCCGAGGCCGGCATAACCGGGCTGGAATTCGTATATGGAAGGGACGTTACAGATGAGAACTCCGGCGAGATAAAAGGCTATATGGAAAAGTATAAGCTTAAGTGCTGTGACGTCCTGCCCAACCTTTTCAGCCGCAAGGAGTTTATCAAAGGATCGATATCCAGCCGCGATCCGGCCATAGCGGAGAAAGCGGCGGGCGAGATACGGCGGACCATCGATATCACCAAAAAGCTGGGCGGCAGCCTGGTCAATATATGGCCGGGGCAGGACGGCTACGATTACCCCTTCGAGGCCGATTATCTGAAGGCATGGGGATTGATGATCGAACTGCTGCAGGATGCGGCCGACTACGATCCGGCGGTCAGGCTGGGGCTGGAGTATAAGTTCAAGGAGCCGCGCGTTCACAGCTACATTTCCACCGTGGGCAAATCGCTGCTGCTCTGCAATGCAGTTAATAGACCCAACGTGGGACTGATACTGGATATTGGACACGCCATACTGGCCTACGAAAATGCCGCCGAGTCGCTGGCGCTGACCAAAATGTATGGTGACCGGCTGTTCCTTTTGCACATTAACGATACACGCCCCGACTGGGATTGGGACCTCAACGTGGGGTCGGTGCATTTTCTGGACACACTGGAATGGCTCTACTGGGCCGATAAAACAGGTTACGACGGTTATTACACGCTGGACATCTGGCCGGCCCGCATGGACACCGTGGAGGCCATACGAGAGAGCATCGAGTGGATAAAGACAATGCGCAGCGCGCTGGACCGGATCGGCGAGAAGACCATTGAAAATATGATACGGGAAGGCAACCCGGCCAGGACGATGAAGATCATACGGGAAGCCGTCTTCCGTTAAGCCGTATATGCAGCTGATCCTGGACAAGCCATGAGGACTGCTATTGAGTGTGCTGCTGTCGACCTGGGCGCCTCGGGAGGCAAGGTCATGCTGGGGCGCTTCGACGGCTCAAGGATCACACTGGAGGAAGCATACCGCTTCCCCAACGGCCCGATACAGGCAGGACAACATATCTACTGGGACGTGCGCCGGCTGTTTGAAGAGGTCAAGAAAGGTCTGGGCATGGCCGCCAGGGCTGCCCGGCTCGTTTCCGTAGGGCTGGATGCCTGGGGTAATGACTTCTGTTTACTGGACGGCAGCGGGGCATTGCTGGAGAACCCACACAGCTATCGCGATCCACGTACCGACGGCATTATGAAAAAAGCCTTCGAGAAGATATCGAGGGAGGAGATTTACAACCGGACGGGCGTTCAGTTCATGCAGCACAACACCTTGTTTCAGGTCTACTCTATGGTGCTGGATAAATCCCCCCTGCTTGAAGCTGCAGCCACCTATCTGATGATCGGCGACCTGTTCAACTACTGGTTGTGCGGTGAGAAGTGCTGCGAGTTCACCAACGCCACCACCACGCAATTTTATGACCCCAAGAAACGGGACTGGTGCTTGCCGTTGTTAAAGAAGTTCGATATCCCAGCCCGTATCATGCCACCCATCGTTCAGCCTGCAACAAAGCTGGGAACGCTGCAGCCGGGAGTGTGCGCTGAACTGGGCATTCCGCCCGTTCCTGTGATAGCCGTCGGCACGCACGATACGGCCTCGGCCGCCGGCGCCGTTCCCTACAGCGGGGGCGGCGCGCCCGCAGAACAGGTTGCATCCCCTGACGCTGCCTTCCTCAGCTCAGGTACATGGTCTCTGTTGGGGGCTGAGGTGGGCGAACCGCTCATCAACACCGCCGGGCTGAAAAATAATTTCACCTGCTACGGGGGAGTGGGAGGCGCCTGGCTGGTCTGGAAGAACATACAGGCCCTGTGGGTGCTGCAGGAATGTATGCGCAACTGGGCGGAAGCCGGTCATCAAGATACGCTCGAGGGGCTGATCGATTTGGCCGGGCAGGAGCAGCCCTTCGCCGCCGTTATAGACGTCGACGACCGGCTATTTCTAACACCCGGCGATTTTCCCGCCCGTATTGATAAGTATTGCCGGAGCACAGGGCAAAGGTCACCCGAAGGAAAAGGCGCAGTGGTGCGCTGTACTCTGGAATCACTGGCGCTCAAGTACCGTTACACCTTTGAGCGGCTGCAGGATGTGCTGGGCAGGAAGCTAAGCCGCATCCATATCATCGGCGGCGGCTCCCGCAACACGCTGCTGAATCGCCTGACTGCCGATGCTACGGGTGTTCCCGTTGTGGCGGGCCCGGCCGAGGCCACCGCGCTGGGCAACTTCATAGCGCAACTGATGGCGCTGGGCGAGATCAAATCACTGTCGCAGGGAAGGGAGATAGTGGCCCGGTCATTTGAAACATCCATCTACGAGCCCATCAGTGCGCCCGGCTGGGATGACGCCTACGGGCAATTCTTGAAACTGGTATGAAATAACTTGAAAAATATACGATAATATACAAAACAGGAAACAGAGAAATGGAGAAACTTTTACTGAAAGAAGCCCGCGAACTAATCGCGCAGATCGGCGAGATCATGCTGGAGCGAAACCTGACAGACCTGGCCGGAGGAAACATCAGTATGAGGGTGGATGATAAAATCGCCCTGTCTCCCAGCTACGCCGGCACGCGGAAATTCTGGCGGCTCAAGCCGGAGGACGTGCTGGTGCTTGATCTGGAGGGCAACCTGCTGGAAGGCGATGGAAAGATCTCGCGAGAGGGCCCGGTACACCTTAAACTGCTTAACTCCTTCTATCCGGAGGGCCGTGCAGTGATACACGCCCATCCCCGCAATATAATGGTATTCTGCGCGGCCAGACAGCCCATACCCCCCGTGCTGGAATATACTTATAAATTCGGTGAGATCAGGCTGGCTGATTATGCCCGTGGCGGGATACAGAACAAGCAGCTGGCCGAGAATATATATAAAGCCCTCTGCGGTCAGGAAAAAAGAATAGCCGGACAGGCCGCTGCTGTAATAGCACCCTGGCACGGCCTCTTTGCAGCAGGCAAAGATCTGTACTCGGTACTGGACGCGATTGAACGCATCGAGGTAAACGCCCGCTGCATACTGATGGGCAAAATACTGCTTAATGACGAGGACATGCTTTATCGCTCCCGCCACGACCTGGCCAAGCAGATGGAAAGTTCCGGTGGCGAAGGGGAATAAATCGGTTCATGATCCTGACTGTTACCCTCAATCCCGCCGTCGACCGCACCTATCTGATTAAGGATTTCGCCTGGAACCGCACGATCCGCGCGGAGCAGGTGGCGCCGGGCATGGGAGGGAAGGGCACCGATGCCTCATGGGTGCTGGGCGAGCTCGGCTACAGTAGTCGGGCGCTGGGATTCGCAGCGGGCAACAACGGACGGACGATGGAGAAGATGTTGCACTCGCGAGGCTGCCGGACCGATTTTGTGTGGGTGGAAGGCGAGACACGCGTTAATATCGTTATCATCGGCAGCGCCGGCCAGGGCCAGACAACGCTGACCGAGCCGGGCCTGAAGATCGGGGCAGGCGATCTTAAGAAATTCCGCAGTAAGTTCAAGTCCGCCCTGAAACGTTCCTCCTGTGTAATCATCGGAGGCACCGTGCCGCCCGGGATCGATGCGTCCATTTATACTGAGCTGGTAAGCAGCGCCAGGGAAGCCGGACTGCCCGTGATCTTCGATGCCAGTGGGCCCGGCCTGAGGCCCGGTATGGAGGGCCGACCTACTATAGCCAAGCCCAACGTCGATGAGATTGCGGAGCTTTATGGGGGTCCGATAAATACTGTAGAGGAAGCTTATAAGGCTGGAAGGAAGATCCAGGATAAATACGGCGCCATGCTCATTATTACGCTGGGCCAACAGGGCGCACTGGCGGTACTGGCCGGGCGCGCTTACAGCATACCCGTGTTGAAAATACCTGTCGCCAGCGCAGCCGGCGCCGGGGACAGCGTGCTGGCCGGGCTGGCAGTGGCGCTGTCTGAAGGCAAGCCTATCGAGGACGGACTGCGCCTCGGCTTCGCCTTGGCCGCCGCCGTCTGTCTCAATCTCGCAACCGCCGATTGCCGCAGGGCCGACGTGGAAAGGCTGCTGCCGCAGGTGCAATTAATAGAGTACCGGGGATAGACCTATTCCCGTAACCACAGTAGCTGTTTCATCTTTCGCAGTTAGATTCACCGACTTTATATAACGTATAATAGACGGCGACAAATCGGGCGCTTCCAGCTCACCAAATACAAAATGAATGATCTACAGCCGGTCAAAGAGCCGGCCAGACTCTGGAATAAGAACTTCCTGCTGCTCTGGCAGGGGCAGCTCATCAGCCAGATAGGGCAGCGCTACTTCAACGTCGGCATGCTCTTCTATATTAAACAGGCTACAGAGTCGGCCAGCCTGATGGGGGGCATGATGCTCTTCTCCACCCTGCCCGGCGTATTACTGGGTCCTATGGGCGGCACCTTCGCGGACCGCTTCTCCCGCAAGAAGATCATCGTCTACAGCGACCTCATCCAGGGCATACTGGTGTTCTCGCTGGCGGCGCTCATGTTTTTCCTGCTCTGGACCGCCGGCCTGATTGCCGCAGATCCGCAGAGTGGTTTCGCATTTTTCTCCTTTGTCTACCTCACACCGCACGCCAGCGCCATCAATATCACCTGGATGTTCATCGTGGCCACGCTGGGCGCTATCCTCTTCGCTTTCTTCACCCCGGCCATGTCCGCGGCCATACCCGACCTGGTGCCCAAGGAGAAGCTCAGCATGGCCAATTCGCTCAACCAGTTCGCCATCTTCCTGGCCATGTTCCTGGGACAGGGGCTGGGCGGCCTGATCTTCAGCATCACCGGCGCGCCCCTGCTTTTCCTTATCAACAGCGCCACCTACCTATACGCGGCGGGCAGCGAATCGTTCATTAAAATACCTCAGCCGCCGGTCGAGCCGGAGAAGAAATCGGGGGAGGCCTGGAAGTCCTTTATCCGGGATACCAAGGAAGGCCTGTCTTATGTATGGAATGAGAAAGGTATGCGCATACTTTTCCTGGCGGCGGCGCTATTGCACCTGCTCATCGCGCCCATGCTGCTGCTGCTGCCCTTTTACGTGGAGGATTACCTCAAGCAGAATGCCTCCTGGTACGGCTACCTGCTGGCGGCAGTGGGAGCGGGATCGGTGGTCGGTTACCTGATTGCGGGCGGGATTAACGTGCGCGGCAGGGCACAGAGCAACCTGATCATACTTTCTCTGTTGGGCGCCTCCATCTCGCTGGGTATCGTGGGATTCATTACCGAGCCATTTACCGTGCTGGGCGTCGTGACTATGATAGGTTTGACGGCAGGGATATTCATCGTGAAGACTACCACGGTGATCCAGCTTGCCGCTTCGTCTGAGATACGCGGCCGCGTATTCGGACTGCTGGGCACGCTGACCAGCGGCCTGGCCCCCATCGGCATGGGCATCGCCGGCGTGATCGCCGATATGGCCAATAAGAACATACCGGTGATATATGCCACCTGCGGCCTGCTGGTGCTGGCGATGTCCGTCGGATTGGCGCTCTCCAGAGAGGCGCGGGATTTCCTGAAGCTGGATGTGGCTCACAGGGCGGAGCCCTGACTGACATCTTAATTTTTATGATATACTGCTTTTAAATACCGCGCCTAGCTATGAACAATGATCTGAGCCTGATCTGTATCCCGATCGCCCTGTTGCTGGGTGCAACGCCTTCCGCTTTCATCATTGCTATGATTGCGGGCAAGATCGATATCCGGGATGAGCCGGACGGCAAGATCAGCGCTGCCGCGGTCTATCGCAGGGTAGGCCTGCTGCCGTTTGTGATCGTGGTTGTTATGGATATCGGCAAGGGGGCGCTGGCAGTACTGATCGCACAATGGCTGAACGCCGGTCCGTTGATGATCATGTTGGCGGGCGTAATTGCCATTGTAAGCCACCAGTGGTCCATCTTCCTCAGGTTCCAGGGCGGGAGAGGCGCCACCGTCATGGGAGGCGTGTTGGTGTGCATCTGTACTGTGCCCACACTGATCGGGGCAGCCGTTGCAGGGCTGCTGGCATTGATGATTAAAAACACCAGCTCAAGCTTCGGAATAGGGCTGCTGGCTATCACCGCTTCACTTTTTGCATTGCAGTGGGTGGATATTGCTGTGCCCCCAATTTTAATAGTCACACCGGCACCGCCACTGCCATTCACTGCTTACCACCTGCTTATCGTCTATCCGCTCTTGCTGGGCCTGCTGATGATGATCAAGGCATTGCAGGTTAAATACAGGCCGGGCGCCACGCTGAGGCCGGGGGCGGGAGGAAATGCATGAACTGGATGATGATTCAAACGGTTGAAGGAGCCGCGGCCTGGAAGGCCATCTGGGTGCCGCTGGTGGCATGGTTCGTGGCGCAGGCGCTCAAGGTATTGATAAATTTCGTGCGCTATAAACAATTCAATATGTCCTTAATGTGGAGTCCGGGGGGCATGCCCAGTGCGCACTCCGCCCTCATGTGCGCGCTGGCTACCACCATCGGCCTGATGTACGGATTTTATTCGCCGCTCTTCGCCATCTCGTTGGCGGTGGCTTTTATCGTGATGTATGACGCAGCCGGCGTGCGGCGGACGGTAGGCTACCACTCCACCATGCTCAATAAGATGCTGGACGAGCTTTTCAAGGGTGACAAGGAGTTCACCCAGCGGCTGGCCGAGATCATCGGCCACACCAAGTGGGAGGTCTTCGCCGGGGCCATGCTGGGCATTGTGCTGGGTATCCTCTTTACCTGGCCCTGGGGTTGACCATATACAAACATACTCACCAGCATATTGACACCCATAATAGATGAGTTTAAACTTTGGCAATCATAATGGTCTTCTACAGGGCAGGTGGTGAATCAGATTAATTATTAAGGAGGTTGAACTTGGCAGAGAATAAACCTGAGGTCTTGCAGAGGAAAATCGGGCTGTTCGAAACTGTAGCTATGATAGTCGGCCTGGTTATCGGTGCGGGCATCTTCGGGATGACGGCAACGATTACGGGCATGACCGGTCCCAGCGTTTTTATTGCCTTCATAGCCGCGTGTATTCCGTCCCTTTTCGTGGTGCTTTTCGAGATTCAGCTCACGGGCACGCTGCCGGTGACAGGCGCCAACTACGTTACTGTAACCAGGGTCCTTTCGCCGTTCTGGGGCGGCATCATATCTTTTTCAGCCGTAATGGCCTTGCTGGCCGCCAACATACTCGTCGCAGTTATTTTTGCAGATTATTTCATTGCCTTCGTCCAGGCATTTAACCCTGCCTTTGCCATGGACGGCAGGATATTGACGATTGCCATACTGGTATTTTTCGCATTAGTCAATTATTTCGGCGTTTCGCTGGCAAGCTGGTTACAAATAGTCTTTTTCCTTATATTTGTGATCGGCATGGTAGTCTTCGGTATTGTCGGCATGGCTAATTTCGATGCGACCAAACTGACGCCGTTATTCCCCAAGGGCACTATCATGTTTGTCGTGGCGGTGGTATTGGCGAGCTATGTATGGTCGGGCTTGCTGGCGCTGGCCGATATCGGAGGCGAGGTCAAGAACCCCCGCAGGAATCTGCCGCTGGCTTTGATCATCTCGTTCTTTATCATACTCGTGCTGTATACCATCCAGCCGCTGGCGCTGGCCGCCACTATGGACTGGCAGGAGGTCGCCAAGATCGGCAATCCCGCCATCATGGTGGACGCGAGTAGGTTGCTGCCGGGCTGGGGCCTCTACGTCATCTTTATCGCGGCCCTGGGCGCGATCGTTACCACCATCAATGCGCTGACCTGGTCGGCCTCGCGTGACCTGGTGGCATGGGCGCGCGACGGCATGTTCCCCAAAGCCGTTGCCCACCTGAGCAGATTCAAAACGCCGGACGTAGCCATACTGATCATCATCGTTATTGAGGTGCTGGGAGCGATGATCGCGGCCACCATCGATAAATACGCCCTTGCCTCTGTGCTGGCCTCCAGCTTGATTACGATCCTGCTGGCCTGGTGCGTATTCCGCATCCCGAAAAAGATGCCGGACCTGTACAAGAAATCCCTCTTCAAATTCAATGCCTTCTGGCGCTGGTTTACCTATATCGGCGCGCTGATCACCTCCGGCATCATACTGCTGTCGGGCATTTTCCTCGATATGATGGATGAAAACGGCGACCCGACCAAGTTCCCCTGGGTAGTGCTGATCTTTATAGGGTCTTTACTGCTCGGGACAATCTGGTACTTGGCACGCCGGGCTTATCTCAAGGGCAAAGGCGTGGACCTCGACGCGAATATGCGGAAAGTGGCCGACGCCACCCTGGCGGAGGCCGAGGAGAAGCTGTCCACCTAAGCCCGTTTTTAAAAATAATCTGCGCTTATAGCAGACAATAAACGCCCTGCCGCAGTGTGGCCCCTGATACTGCCACCATTCCCCGGCAGGGCGTTTCCTATGCCCCCCATGTCGTGATCCGGATATACGTAAAATAACCTATTGACAAACCCGCAGCCCTATTTTACAATCTCTCTGCCTATCAAGCGCTTGATTGAATGGCAGAAGGTGACGTGTAAATGACGAGTGATGATCTGAAAATGTTGAGCAACTATCGTGAGGTGGCGGATAAGCTTGGTCAGCAGGTCGGTGAAAAGAAATGGGAGATAGTCAAGGCTGCGGCAGGGCTCTTTATCAGGAAGGGTACTCTTAACACCGGTGTCCGGGATATAGCGGAGGCCAGCGGCATAACAGTGGGGACTCTGTATCACTATTTTAAATCCAAAGACGATATTATCAAGGCCTTTCTCGATTTTGCCGTGTTGGGGACGAATGAGTTTATCAATATGACTGCCGAAGCGCTGGCGAAATTGAAACCTGAGGAAGCGCTGCGGCGGGCAATAAGCCTTTACCTCGAGTATACCAATGAGGCGCAGAGCATAGTCCTTTTCTGGCACCAGGAAACCAGGAACCTGCCTGAGGGAGAACGCAAGCGGCTATTGGAAAACGAGATGGCGCTTGCTACGATGCTAGAGAAGCTGGTGGAACGCGGATGCAAGGAAGGTGTTTTCAAGACAGAGGACACGGCGCTGGCTGCGCACAACATCATCGTGCTGGGGGACATGTGGGCCTTCCGGCGCTGGTGGTTGGGGCGGCGCTACACGTCAGAGCAGTATATTCAAAAGCAGATCGAATTCATCCTGCATGGATTATGTAATGGCAGCATGGAGAAATAAAGGAACCCGACAAGGAGGTGCGCAGGAAACAATAAAGATTGCATCCGGTTGTTATTAAAAAGTATTTTATGATTTTTTAATTACGGAGGTTGAACTTGGCAGAACAAAAACCCGAGATAATGAAACGGACTATGGGGCTATTCGAGGCGGTGGCCATGATCACCGGCCTGGTGGTGGGCGCTTCCATCTTTGTGCTGGTCCCCAGCATGACCGGCATGGCTGGCCCCAGCGTCTACCTGGCCTATGCGGCGGCGGCCATACCCGCAATTTTCGTGGTGCTTTATGAAATCCAGTTGACCGGTACTCTGCCGGTGACCGGAGCCAACTTCGTTACTGTCACACGGGTTCTCAATCCTTTCTGGGGCGCTGTTATTTCGTTTTCAGCCGTGCTGGCCATAATCGCATCAAATATCCTGGTGGCAGTAGGTTTCTCTCAGTATTTAATCGCTTTTATACAGACATTTAATCCGGCTTTTAGCCTTAATCCCTGGGTACTGCCTATACTGATAGTCGCATTATTTGCGCTGATCAACTATCTTGGTGTGCAGATAGCCAACTGGATCCAGGCTATCCTGTTTGTTGCTTTCGTGCTGGGCATGATCATCTTCAGCATCGTCGGCACCGCCAACATGAACCCGGCTAATCTTACTCCCCTATTCCCCAACGGTATCATGATGTTCGTGGTGGTGATGGTGTTGGCCACCTTCTCCTGGGCGGGACTGGTGGCCCTGGCTGACATCGGCGGGGAGGTAAAGAATCCGCGTCGCAACCTGCCGCTGGCTCTGATCATCGCTTTCATAGTCGTTTTGGTGCTGTACACCTGGCAGCCGTTCGCGCTGGTAGCTTCGATGGGCTGGCAGGAGGTGGCCAAGGCCGGCTCACCCGCCATCATGCTGCAGGCCGGTAAGCTGATGCCGGGCGTGGGCCTTTGGATTATCTTCATCGCGGCCATGGGCGCCATTCTCACTACCATCAACGCGCTGACCATGTCTTGCGCTCGTGACCTGGTGGCCTGGGCGCGTGACGGCCTGATGCCTAAAGCTGCAGCGCATCTGCACCCTAAATTCAAGACGCCAGATGTGGCTATCCTGATAGTCCTCATACTGGAGGTGCTTGGAATACTGGTTTCCGCCACCATCGATAAGTATGCGCTGGCGGCTGTGCTGGCATTGTGTCTGATACAGATCGTATCTGCCTATTGCATCCTGCGCATACCCAATAAGCTTCCTGAACTGTATAAAAAATCCATCTTCAAATTCAACGGGTTCTGGCGCTGGTTCACCTTCCTTGGAACGGCAATCACCTCCGGCTTCATCCTACTGATGGGCATCTTCCTCGATACTATGGATAAGGACGGCAATCCAACTCAGGTGCCATATACCGTCCTGGTGTTTATCGGAGTCCTGATAGTCGGCGTTATTTATTATTTCACACGCAAGGCTTACCTGAAAGGCAAGGGCATTGATCTGAGCGCAAACCTTCAGAAAGTTGCCGATGCCACCCTGGCTGAAGCTGAAGAAAAACTTTCCATGTGATACCGTAGCGATCAGAGACAAATATTAAACGTTCAAGTTAGACACCGGGGCCGCGGCAACTTTATGCGGATGCTGCCGCGGCTTCCGGGCAGTTTATTGTTTTGAAGACATATATTCCCTATGACAAGGGAATTTTCACCGGTGTGTAAATAGAATACTTTATCAGGAGGTACATATATGGCATCAGCACTGGACGGCATAAAGGTGGTGGAGCTTTCCACCTGGTTCGCCGGCCCCACCTGCGGGATGTGGCTGGGCGAGCACGGCGCCGACGTTATCAGGGTGGAGCCGGTCGAAGGCGACCCGTTAAGGGCCATGTTCTCATCGGGCGTACTGCCTGCGGAACTGGATATCGGGTATAACTGGATGTGGGAGATGGCCAACCGCAGCAAGCGCTGCATCACCCTCGACCTCAAGCAGGAAGAGAGCCGCAAGATCATGCACAAAATGGTGGGACAGGCCGACGTCTTCCTGGCCAACCTGCGGCCCTCCACTCTCAAGCGGGCCAGGATGGATTACGATACTCTCAACAAGCTCAATCCGCGCCTGGTCTACTGTAATATCACCGGCTACGGCTCTAAAGGCCCGGGCGCCGACTGGCAGGCTTTCGATGAAACAGCCTTCTGGACGCGGTCGGGCATCATGTCGACAATGGGTGAGCCGGGCACCCCGGCCGTCCCTCTGCGCGGCGCAATGGGTGACAACACCACCGGTGTTTTTGCGCTGGGCGCTATTTCCCTGGCGCTTTACTCCAGGGAGAAGACCGGCAAAGGCCAGCTGGTCGAGCTGTCGCTCTACGGCAACGGCATGTGGGTGGCCGGCATCGATGTGCAGGGCGCTCTCGTATACAACATGGAACTGGGCAGGCAGTCCAGGTTCACTGTGGGCAACCCGCTGTATAACACCTACGCGGCCAAAGACGACAAATGGTTCATGTTCCAGATGCTGCAGACCGACCGCTTCTGGCCGGGCGTGTGTAAAAGCGTGGACCGGGAAGACTGGCTTATAAAATATCCCACACATGCTGACAGGTGCAAGGCCAGCGGCGAGTTGATCAAGCTGCTGGATGCCGAGTTTGCCAGGCATCCTCGCGATTACTTCGCCCCCAGGTTTGATGAGAACGGACTGATCTGGGCGCCGGCGCAGACCCCGACCGAGGTTATCAAGGACCCTGTAGCCCTTGAGAACGGTTACGTAATTGAGTACGAGCATTTCGGATACGGCAAAGTTAAAGGTATTCGCTGCCCCATCCAGCTCAAGGGCACACCGGAACGCACGCCGTTCGGCGCGCCAGAGTTCGGCCAGCACACGGAAGAAGTGCTGCTGGAGCTCGGATATAGCTGGGAAGACATCGGCAACTTCAAGGAAAAAAAGATCATACTCTAAGCGATTCTAATAGTCTTTTTCAACTGCGCCCGCAATGACTGCGGGCGGGGAGGAGCATATGTCTATTCTCATATATGAGAAGAAGGATCACATCGCGTATATAACACTCAATCGGCCTGACAAACTGAATACCATGAGCGTAGAGCTCAGCCGCCAGCTGATCGGAGCGCTGCACGATTTCGATTCTGATAATGACCTCTATGTCGGCATAGTCACCGGGGCTGGCGACAGGTCTTTCTGCGCCGGGGCGGACCTGACCGACCCCGAGCACATCGAATTGGGCGTGAACTGGGAGGCCGATTACGACTGGCAACTGGCCAATATCAGGAAACCGCTCATCGCCGCCGTTAATGGCTATTGCCTGGGCGCCGGCTTCACGCTGGCGCTGTGCTGCGATATCAGGATCGCATCGGAGAAGGCCTCTCTGGGCACGCCGGACCAGAAGCTGAATACGGTGGACGCCTACGCCTCGATCATGCTTTCGCGCATGATATCTGCTTCAATAGCTATGGAGGTGCTCATGACGGGCGAACGTTTGAGCGCGCAGGAGGCCTACCGGATCGGCCTGGTCAGCCGCCTGGTCCCGCCTGCCGAGCTGATACCCGCCGCCACAGCCTTGGCCAAGAAGATATGCGGCAACGGGCCGGTTGCCCTGTGGGCCTGCAAGGATATCAACAGAAGGGCCCGTACCATGTCTTTGGACGACAGTCTGGCACTGTTTAAAGCTGTCACCGGGCCTATATTGAAGATGGACGATACCAGAGAGGGCATTACCGCCTTTTTCGAAAAGAGGCCGCCCGTTTGGAAACTCAAGTGAAAAACAAGGAGGAGAAATAATGGCATTCGAGACGGTAATCTACGACAAAGTCGATGGTATAGCGATCATCAAGCTCAACCGCCCCAAGGTGTTAAACGCCATCAACGTACAGTTGGCGAGAGATTTCCACCAGGCGCTGGCAGAGGCGGCGCTGGATACGGGAGTCAAGGGGGTGATAATTAAAGGAGAGGGCCGGGCCTTCTGCGCCGGGGACGACCTTTCCGAAAGCCCGCTGGGCATGCAGGTGGAGGACATCTTGCGTCATGTGGAGGTCCTGCAGGACACAACGCGCATCATGCTGAACATGGAGAAATGCATCGTAGCCGCCGTCCACGGATATGCGCTGGGAGCCGGCTGTGAGTGGGCCATGAGCGCCGATATACGTATAGCTGCCGAAGGTACTAAATTCGGATTTCCGGAGACAAACGTTGGGGCTGGAGTGACCAACGCCGGCACCAAGCTGCTGCCGCTGCTGGTTGGCATCGGCAGGGCAAAATGGATGATCTTTTCCAACGAGAGGATCGATGCCTTCACTGCTGAGCAATGGGGCCTGGTCAACCGGGTGGCGCCGCCGGAGGAACTCGACGCAGTTGCTATGGACCTGGTTAAGAAGGTTGCGGCCAATTCGTCCCTGTCTATTAAGCTGGCCAAGCGGCAGCTCAACTACGGGACATATCAGGACTATGAGCAGCAAATGGAGATGGAGGCGCACGACGTGGTTCTCACGTTGACGGGCATGGAGGCCGCCATGCGGGCCAAGGCAGCGCTGGACAAGACCAAGCAGAAATAATTGAGCGAGGTGCAAACAGATGATCGTAGATTTCAGGGTTACCGTACCTGTACGCGAATGGGTTGGTGACGTCGAGGAAGCCAAACGTTTATTCCTCAACAGCTTTATGAGGGGCTATGCGGAGTCCGCTTATGAAGTATCAGCCATGTATGATGTGACTGCCGAGGGCATGGTCAAGGCCATGGACGCTGCAGGCGTGGATCACGGCGTGCTGCAGGCGGAATGGGCGCTGGGTGATTACAGGAAGCTGAACGATGCTACCTATAGAATAGCTAAGAAATATCCCAAGAAGTTCCCGCGTTATTACCTGACCGTAAACGCCCTGGAAGATGATGATATGGTCAAAGTGGTTGAGCGCGAGGTCAAGGAGCGCGGCTTCAGCGGCGTCAACTTTCAGACCTGGGCGCAGCGCATGTATCCCAATGACAGGAGATTGTACCCCGTATATGCCAAGTGCCAGGAGTTGGGCATACCTGTGACGATCCATTCCTCCATCAACTTTACCATCGATCGAAGCATCGATTTCAGCCGTCCCATATATATAGACCATGTAGCCTGCGATTTTCCTGATTTGAAGATAATTGGAAACCACGGAGGCTGGCCATGGGTTACAGAGATGGTCGCGGTTGCCTGGAAGCACAAGAACGTATATATCGAGATCGGCGCAGTTGCCCCAAAGTACATAGGCACGCCCGGCACCGGCTGGGAGCCGCTGATGGTATACGGCAACAGCCTGCTGCAGGACAGGGTGCTCTTTGCCACTGACGATATGGTGCCCTGGCAGCGCTGCATCGATGAGCTGAAGGCCCTGCCGCTCAAGGATAAGGTCAAGGAGAAATGGCTCGGCCTGAACGCGGCGAAGTTATTGGGACTGTAAAGCAGACGAAGGAGGCTGAACCATATGAAGAAGCAGACTAAACGGACAATACTCTGGAGCGTCTTGGGCGTAGTGGTCGTAATAGTCATCGTCCTGGCAGTTTATTTTGCGGACCTGGCTGCTTTTCCCGGCAATATTAAAGAAACGGGGTATGACAGGCAGGTCGCGACATCAGGCGTTAAATCGACTTTCCACGATGGCGTAATCTACAGGTATCCCGGGATCGTACCCATGCTCGAGGTATCTGGAGATTATTATGAGATGGGCCTTCAGTATGGTGTATTGCTGCGGCCGGAAATCGTTGACGGTATGGATTCAATGACCAAGATACTTAAATGGAACGCAGAGGAGATGGGCGTACCCTACCCCGCGCTGGTAGGGTTGATTAAATACCAGGCCCGCCAGATGGCCGCCGGCCTGCCGCAGAAATACCAGGATGAGATGAGGGGTGTTTCAGACGGCTCCGGCCTGCCGTATGATACGGTCATATCCTGTTGTCTATTCTACGATGTCGGGATGGGGATGGGCTGCACTGGTGTCCTTATGCGGGGGCCTGATGGCTCGATCATTCAGGGACGCAATAACGACACGGCAGCCTTCGGCGGTGAAGAACTGGCCAAAATGACGGTTGTCGTCCGCTATAAAGCCAAAGGCGCCAACGTTGTAACCCATATGGACCAACCCCTTTATATGGGTGTGGAAACGGGCTACAGTGATAAGGGATTGACCTTCGGTGAAGAAACCCTGTATGTTAAAAAACCGGACCCCAACGGCTCATCGCTACCCTTCCTGGTACGCACGGTGATGGAAGAGGCGTCAACACTGGATCAAATCTACCCATATTTCGATAAATATCATACTATAGGCTCCTACGGCTGCGTATGGAGCGACCTGCGGGCAGGTCGTGGCGTAGTGGTCCAGTTGACTCCCACAGCCTGGGTAAAGAACGAGCTTAAGGACTCCCTGCTATGGAATTTCAACCGGATTTACGATCCGGAGCTGCAAAAACAACAAGTAGCCTCGGTAAATGTCAGCAGCAGCAATGTCGACCGGGAGGCGGTAGCATCCGTCTATCCGCAAAAACCCATATACGCGATTGACGATGTGGTTAAATTTGTGCGTGCCCAGACGGGTCCGGACGGCACGGATTACTCATGGTGCGGGACCAAGCGCCCCGTGTGCAACTGGGCGGCTTCCCAGATGATGATTTTCGATACTAAAAGCGATGGCTTCTATATGGCAGTCGGTCCGTACTATGCCGCCCGTCAGGATATATATCATTTTTATGATGACTTTTCCAAACAGCCGGAGCTATTTATGCCGGCTGTACCGATCGAACCGGTGATAGAAAAGGCGGCGCAGATCGAGAACCGGTTGATCAGTGGCTCACAGAAGCTGGACGCCTTCATTGAGCTGGCCGGGCAATATAAGGACGATGCCAATGCCCAATTCTTAGTAGCCTACAAGGCCTTTAGGCTCTCTAAACTGGATATATTCCCGGATTACGCGGAGAGAGCTTATGCAATGAACCCTGCCAATTCTGAGTACCAGATGTACGCAGGCATGGCAGCTTACCAGAAAAAAGATATGGAAAAAGCTGTGAGTCTGCTTGATGGAGTAACCGCCAGATACCCGGAACAGGACCTGTTCAGGCTCACTGTGCTGGAGAAGGCCACTGCTGCCGGCGATCCGCAGAAATCTGCCGCCTATAAAACGCAGAAGCAGGCAGTAATCGATAAAAATGGGGCGCAAGCCTACTATGATGCTAAGGTGCTACCTCTGGTCGATGCGCTCGGACAAACTAAATGATGGTATTATATCCGGAACATTAAATACTTTAAAAAAAACCCGGATTCACGACTTGCGCAGTTTAAAGATGGTTGCCGATGAAAATTAATTTTAAATGGATCGGGGGAGCTACCTGGATACTGCAAATCGACAGTATTAAAATTGCATGTGATCCGGTCCTGTGCCCCCGGGGCCATATCCAGGACTATAAGTTTTTTAAAGCCAGGAGATTAAACGATCCGCAGTACAGCGAGTCTGATTTCAAAGACGTTGATCTATGGCTTTTAACGCATAATCACGAAGATCATCTCGACAGAGATGGATTTAAAGTGATCGATAACAATTCGACCGTCATTGCACACGAAGGATTAAAGCCATATTTTGAAAAAGGTATTTACAGCGATATAAGGTTCCTTGGTTGGGACGAAGATTCTGAGTTTGGAATTAAAGGTATAAATATTAGGATCAAAGCATTACCGGCTGTACATGCGAAGAAAGCATCTTGGGGCGGCATGATAGGTAACGGAAACGGTTATCTTCTTAACATCGCCCGGGACGGCTCAAAATACTGCGTATACGTCACAGGTGACTCGGTCTACAGCAGCAGCATAAAAAAACATATAAGCACTTCAAACATTGATCTAATAATCGCAAATGCAGGTTCGGCCATGGTCGGGGAATCGTCATTATCACGCAGCATTGGAAGAATTACCAATAGTATCAACGACATTATAAAAATGAACTCAGAATTAAATCCTGAGATGTTGATCCCGGTTCATTGGGGCACATTCTCTCACTATTCTGAAAAAATTACTCATCAGTCATTTAGTAAATACCATAATATTGAAATTGTTGATGTCGGGGAAAGCATCAGCCTGTCAAACTGACTATACGTCTGGCATGACGCCGTCATCGCTTAAGCTTTAACCCCGTCCGCCTCCGCAGCCCCTCAGGTCCAAAATTTCCAATCTAATTTTAGTGATAGTGTCGCTTCATATCAGATTATATATATCGATAATGTATATATCGATATTGACATGTATTTTATTAAATGTTATTATCTTGTGACATTTCATGGCTAACCTGAATTAGTTGTGAGATTATTCCAGGTAAATTGTTCCGCCTGCGCCAATTTAATTACAAATGGGAGGTTAAGATGGCTGAGACAAGAAAACGGTATTTCACGGAAAGCGAGTTGAAGGAGATGGGAGAGGAGACGGTCAAACTGGTCCAACAGGCGATCGATGCCGGAGACCTGGAAAAAGCAAAAAAGCTGACCCGCAGGATGTACCGTGAGTTTATGTCGCAACATGATAATTACCTGAACTGGGTGACCTCGTTGCTGACATTTATTCAGCATCGCCTTGGCGATGAGGCAGTCTACGATTCCATTTACGCTGCCTTTGAGGCGCTGGGAGCTCTTGCCGATGCGTACCGCGGCCAGGATCCAGGCAAACAGGCGGCGATGCTGGCGGCTGGATTCAGGGGGCATCTGACTTCAGTAGTTGTCGAGGAAGATGACGAAAAATTTACGGTAATGATGTCTCCCTGCGGCAGTGGGGGACGGGCCATTACCAATAACACCTACGAGCCGACGGGCAAATTCGCGAAGTTGAAAAAGCCACAGAAGATGACTTTAGGCAAAGCCGATTTCCCCATTTACTGCGCTCACTGCGCCCTCCAGGATATCGTCCCCATGGAAAAAACCGGCTATCCCATCTGGGTCATCGATATTCCCGATAAAGTCGGCGAGTCGCCCTGCAAATACTATATATACAAGGATCCGGACAACATACCGGCCCGCTTCTACGAGAGATACGGCTTGAAAAAGCCGCCGGCAAAAGCGAAGAAGTGAACTGCTTGAAATTAATGGCGCCATTTATAAAGAGGAGTGAAGAATGACTCAAGCACTTGAAGGCATCAAGGTATTGGATCTCTGCCGCGGTTATCCGCCGGCTTTTGCCACAATGCACCTGGCGGACTTCGGAGCGGACGTGATTAAAGTCGATCCTGTCGGCTTCACCTCGTCTCTACCCGGCGGAACTGAAGAGGACAATATCAGCGCATACACCTTTATCGACCGCAACAAGCGCAGCATAAAGGTAAATATGCGGTCTGATGCCGGGCGGGAAATGATATTTACACTGGCGAAACATGTAGATATCCTGATCGAAAATTCCCGTCCCGGCACCATGGAAAAGCTCGGCATCGGCTATGCGACTTTAAAAGAGATCAATCCGCGTCTGATCTATTGCCAGGTGAGCGGCTACGGTCAGACCGGCCCCTATAAGGATATCGTGGGGCACGATGCAAACTTCATGGCTATAGCGGGTACACTCAGTATGATCGGCCCCACCGATGGGCCTCCTTACTGGCCGAGCAACATCATCGCCGACTTTGCCGGGGCCGGCCTGCACCCGCTGATAGGTGTGTTAATCGCCTTTATAGCGAGGGAAAAAACAGGCCTGGGTCAATTGGTGGATATAAGTTACACGGATGCCGTTTTTTCGCTCACCTCATTCGACGTCACCATGCATCTGGTCACGGGAGAGAAAAGGCGCAGGGGAAAAACAGCCCAGACAGGCGGCGAGCCTTGCTCATCCACATATCTAACCAAGGACAGCGAATATATAACGATCCAGTTCATCGAGCCGCAGTTCTGGAAAAATTTCTGCGATGCAATAGGAAAACCGGAACTTATAGCGCGTCAGTGGTCTATGAACGATGCGGAGAAGCAGGAGATGTTCGGCATCATGCGCGAGATATTCCTGACCAAAACGCGCGATGAATGGTGGGAGTGGGCCAAACAGAGGCAGGTGATGCTGGCGCCGGTCAAATATATAGAAGAGGCCGTAAACGATCCCCAGCTTAGAAGCCGGGAGATGATTATGGATAAGGAGCATCCCACGCTGGGTAAAATCCAGCAACTTGGAAATCCTCTGAAACTGTCCGGTACTCCGCCCACTTTCCGGACTTACTGTCCCAGGCCCGGCCAGCATACCGATGAGATACTTGCTGAGTTAAAGCTCACATCAAAACAGGTTGCTGATCTAAAACAACAGGGGGTGGTTCAGTAGGTTAAGCATGAGTTTTCGAAATTAACCCGATCTTAAATAGCCTATTTAAATATTATTGAGAGGAGGTATCTGTGGCGATCAAACAAGATGACAACAACAAAGAAGAGGAGAAGTTACTTCTCCCGCTGCCCAAATGGAAATTCTGGTATGTAATGGTAGTCCTTTACGTGCTGTACTTTCTGGATTTTGCCACCCGGGCAGTCGTCAGCCCGATGTTTCCAATTTTAAAAAGGGACCTGGGGCTCTCCGATGGTCAATTGGGATGGCTGAGCACGATAGTGCTGGCCATGGTAGGTCTACTCTCCATTCCATTGTCGTATTTTATCGACCGCTGGCGCCGGGGTAGGATGCTTTCCCTCATGTCGATCGTCTGGAGCATCGCCTCCTTCTTCTCAGGCTTGAGCGCCAATTTTACCCAACTCCTGGTCACCAGAGGGGTCCTGGGTGTGGGCGAAGCAAGCTTCAACTCGGGCGGTCAATCCATGATCATGGCAATGGTCAAGAAGGCCCGCAGAGCTACCGTTACCGGTATCTGGACCACAGCAACTTCATTGGGTATGGCCTTCGGTATGGTGATCGGCGGTTGGGTGGCTGTTAACATGGGATGGCGCACAGCTTTCATGGTCGTTGCGATACCGGGGATCATCTTCGGCATACTGGCCTGGTTCATGCCCGATTTTAAGAACAGGCCCAAGGACCAGAGCGGTGCAGCCGGCGCATCTTCCATGAGTTTCGGCGGCACCATGAAGGCCATATTGACCAATAAAACGGCCGTGTCATTATTTATATCTTTCGGGCTACTGTATTATTTTCTCAATACCATAATTTACTGGCTGCCCACTTATTTCAACCGGTACATGGGAATGGACGTCACTACGGCAGGATCATTAACCGCCGTGGTTATGATAAGCGCCCTGATAGCCAGCCCGCTGGGCGGCTGGCTGGGCGACCTGATTTCCAGAAAGAACCCGGCCAACAAGATGTTGCTTTGCTGGATCTGTGTATGTCTGTCGATCATATGTTATGCGTGCGCAGTCTTCTTCAATGCCTGGCCGCTGTTCTTCGTGGTAACCTTCTTCTCCTTTATGTACGTCCCTGCCCAGCACACGGCGAGTCAGGAGATCGTCCCCTTCTATCTGAGGGCAAGCACCTATGGTGTCTACATCTTCTGCATGTTCTTCCTGGGCGGATTATGGGGGCCTGCGGTAACCGGCATGGTTTCCGATGCCTCAAACCTCCAGATGGGTTTCTGGGTCAACGGCGCCGTGGCAGTGATCGGATCGATCGGTTACTTTATCACTTATAAATTCTTCAACCGCGACTACGCGACCGCCAGGAAACTGGAAGAGGGTATAACGTACGAGTCTGCATAAATCTGTAAGTTGAACATATAGTCAGTTAGAACTAATATACCAGCTATCTGGTGTGTAAACGAGCTGTTAATTCCGTGATGCTATGGTGACGAACGACGGATTGTTAGCTGCAGGTATCGACGCAGGTGCCAGCAGGATCAAAGTCGCGCTACTTCAAGGCCGAAACCTGTTAGCACACACGGTCCTCGATGGCGGCGCTGAAAGTGTCACTGAGGTATCCAAAAGGGCGCTGGCCGATACATGCCGGGTAGCTGGTATTGCTTTGGAGGAAATCCACAAGGTAGCGGTCACCGGCATGGCATATAAATATCTTCATCTGGAAGGCGAACATATCACCGAGAGCACCTGCCTTGCCAGGGGTATCGACTTTTTCATGCCGGGGGTAAGGACTGTGATCGACGTGGGCGCGCAGAAAAGCCTGGCAATAAAATGCAGTGCCGGGGTTCCTTTGAAGATCCGTTATAGTGAAAAATGCGCGTCCGGGAGCGGCAGGTTCCTGGATGTTGTCGCATCAACGATGATGCTGGAGAAAGCCGAGCTAAGCAAACTGGCATTGTCGACGAACAATTTCGTGGAGGTACAGAGCACCTGTACCATCTTTGCCGAGTCGGAGATAATCACCCTTATTCACTCGGATGAGAAGGCAGCGGAGATCGCCCGCGGAGCATATAGAGCTTTAGCAAGACGTTTGTACGGATTACTTCTTCAGGTGGGGCTGGAAAATGACGTATGCCTTGCGGGGGGGGTGTCCGCGGATGCGTGTTTGCTGGATGAGCTTGAAAAACTTGCAAGCTGCAGGATAATACCTGCCGTTCAATCGGACATCGTAGTGGCCTGCGGCGCTGCTTTAGTGGTTCAATGAGAAGATTACGATGCTTACTGCCGGGATTGATATAGGTTCTTCCAGCACCAAAGCGGTCATAATGGATGAGCGGGTCGTTGTGGCGTCCGCCTTGATACCCACTGGCGCTCACAGTTCAACAGCCGCGTCCCGTGTCATGGAGCTCGTTCTGGAAAAAAGCAAGGCTGGTATGCCTGACATTGCCTATATCGTTTCAACGGGATATGGAAGGGTAAATGTCCCGTTTGCTCAGAAAAATATCACGGAGATATCCTGCCATGCCAGGGGTGTAAACTGGTACTTCCCGGGAGTACGCACCGTGCTGGATATGGGCGGCCAGGACTGCAAAGCCATAAAGTGCGATGGAGCGGGCAGGGTGATGAAATTCGCCCTGAATGATAAGTGCGCGGCAGGAACCGGGCGTTACCTTGAGCGGCTGTCCAAATACACAAGGATACCACTGGATGAGATCGGGCCGATGTCGCTGCAGACCGTTAACGGTCCTGTCTCCGTCGACAGTTTCTGCGCGGTGTTTGCAGAGAACGATGTGCTGCTGCGTATCCGCGAGGGCTACCAGATCAACGACATACTGGCGGGCGCCGTGGACGCCATAGTGGAGCGTATCGTCACCATTATTCAGAGAATAGGGGCTGAGCCGGAGCTGTCCATCAGCGGTGGCATTGCCAAAAACACGGGCGTAGTATCCAGGGTGGAGAAGCGCCTGGGTATGAACGCGTTGATCTCCGAGGAGCCTCAGATAATAGGCGCAGTGGGAGCAGCACTATTCGCCAGGGACATGGCACTAAAGTCCGGCAAGCGTTAAAAGGCTTTGGCCTAATAGATAATCATCCCTTGATTCTTCTTTCCCAGCGCTCAAACGGCTCCCAGGCATTTAATGCCTCCGGCGTTCGCACCGGCTTTAGTTGTCTTGCCTTGTGCGGGCATGAAACTACACAGGCGCCGCAGCCGAAGCACTTCTCCGGGTCTGTCAGACTTTTAGCTTTGCCCGAAGCGTCTTTAACAACGGTGATAGCCTTGAACTGGCAGCGCTTGCTGCAGAGCTTGCATCCTTTGCATAAGTCGGGGTTGCTTTCAGCTACATAGCGACTCTTAAAAACAATTTTGGAGAAGGGTACGGAGAAAGTAACACAATTGCTGAGCGCGATGCAGCAACAGGTGCAACAATTGCACAGGGTCGCCACTCCGACATCGAGAATATGTATCAGGCCTCGGTTTTCGCACTGATCGATTATCTTCAGTGCTTCCCGTGAGCTTATGGCTTTGCCGACACCCCTCTCGATGATGTGTTCGGCTGCCCGTCCGAAATTCAGGCAGATAGTATAATCGTCGCTCAGCTTGCAGGGCTCACCGCCGGCGGCGTTGCATTTACGGCATGAGCAATCTGTGACGGCAATGCGGGCTGCTTTGACATATTCCCGTATGTCTTCGTGCGGCAAAACATCTTTGTGCGATGCCAGCGCATTGTAGTGGGGAACTACCCTGGCATACTGAATATCGGTCAGCCCAATCATTTTTGCGAGGTCGGGATACATCTCCTTTTTCACAAAGTCGTACCAGCTCTTATAAACCGGCGATGTTGTGGGGTCGACACCCATGTCCGAGAGAGAAGTCATAAAGGCGAAATATGGGTCCCGGGCGAAACGCAGACCACGGCGCGATTTGGCGTCCTTATAGTTGACCAGCCCCTTGCGGAAAAGGCTGTTGAGGCAGGCGTCAACCGCTGCCGCGTCGAGACCTATTTCCTGCGACAACAACGCCGGAGTTACCTCTTCAGTTTTCTCCAGTATAACCACCCCGATCTTGGCCTCATCCGGGGTTAATAACTTCGTGATGAGAGTTTTGTACAGGGCGGAATCCGGATATCCGTGCTTTCGGGCTATGATCTCGTAACTATCCACTGCCATTTTCTGCCTCCTTACAATTCATATATTAGCCGTATTTCGTTTAATCCGCCATGGCTGAATATCACGGCGCAGGATTCAACCGCCAAGATTACCACTGCGTTATATTGTACAGTAGGATATCATACAATAAAATTATTATCAATATCGATTTAGTTGATATTGACAAATTTTTGATCGGCATGATAAGATTAGCGCGTTTCCCGGAGCGCAATCCGCGCTCAATACATTATTGGAGGTAGTTGTCATGTCAGGGCCATTAGAAGGGATTAAAGTACTGGATGCAGGCGCTTTTACCGTCGGGCCTGCTGCGTGCAGCCTTCTGGGATTGATGGGCGCGCAGGCTATTCGTATCGAACCCCCCAATCTGGATGGGCTTCTCTTTGTGGGGACCATAGCCGGCGGCACAGGCACCAGCTATATCAGCAGCCATTATAACAAGAAGAGCATCATGCTGGATTTAAGGTCTCCTCTGGGAAAAGAGATCGGCACCAAGCTGGTTAAGTGGGCCGACGTGCTGGTCAACAACCGGCGGCTGGGAGCCCTGGACCATATAGGCTTCGGTTACAAGGACCTGGTCAAAATGAATCCCAGGATAATCTATATTGAAAGTACATCTTATGGGTCCACCGGGCCATGGTCACAGTACGCGGCCGCCGACCACTTTGTCCAGGCGGCTTCGGGATTTGCCAGCGTAAACGGCAAAGAGGGCGGTGAAGCGGAGATATTGCGGTACGCCACCAATGCTGACTACACCGCGACCCTGATCATTTTAAATGCGGCCATCGCCGGTCTGATTGCGCGTGAAAAAACGGGCAAAGGGCAGAGGATAGATACATCGCATCTGCAGGGCACTATCGCGGTGCAGACCAGCCGCCTGGCTGAATTCTTCGTATCCGGCAAAAACCCGGCGTTGATGGGCAGCGTGAGCAGCAGGATTGCGCCCTCCCAGTCGTTCAAAACGCAGGATAATAAGTATATAAATATCAGCGCCGACAGGGAGGAATACTGGCCAAAAATATGCAGTGCGCTCGAGCTGGATGCACTGATAGAGGATCCCAGGTTCAGTACCAATGAGAAACGATTGAAGAACAGGAAGGAGCTGGTCCCGTTGATACAGGATAAAATCGGCGATAAGCCTGCCTACTGGTGGATGCTGCATTTCGACAGGTGCCGTATTCCACATGGATTCAATTATGATTATGTGGATCTGATCAGGGACCCGCATATCCATGGTAACAAGTGGCTTTACGACATGGACAGCAGCTACGGAATGTTGAAAGGGTATGCTGCGCCCTGGGAATTTAGCAAAACCCCTACAGAAGAGATGACGCCCACAGTCAAATTCGACCGTGATAGAGATGAAATTCTCGCGATGCTGGAATAAATTTAAATGCTGGCTGCAATGAGAGTTAGATTAAGGAGAGAATGAAATGACAGAGGTTCTGGGCGGCATAAAAGTTATCGATCTTACGGAAGAGATCAGCGGTCCCCTGTGCTCAATGTACCTGGGTGACATGGGTGCCGAGGTCATAAAAGTTGAGAGTCTGGAGGGAGACTGGGCGCGCCATATCGGCCCCAAAATCAAGGGCGAAAGCAATTTATTCATCTGCCACAACCGCAATAAAAAGAGCATAGCTGTCGACCTTACCAAACCGGAGGGTAAGCAAGTAGTCTATGATCTGGTCAAAGGGGCAGGTGTCTTCCTTGAGAGCTTCGATGCGGGTAAAGCGGCTCGTCTCGGGGTCGGATATGAGGATATCAAACGTATCAATCATAATATCGTCTACTGCTCCATCTCCAGTTTTGGAGAGACGGGCTGTTATAAGGACAGGCATGCTTCGGAACTCGAGCTGCAGGGTCTGGCCGGGTATATTCAGTTCCTGGGCGAGCCCGGCGAGGAGCCCGTACGGGTCGGCGCCGACGTGGTTGAGTCGTCTGCCGCCTTCCATGCTCTGAGCGGTATCATGGCGGCCCTGTATCATCGCGGTAAAACCGGCATGGGGCAAAAGGTGGGCATCGCCAAGCTGAGATCCATGATACAGATGGGCGCCCACTGGATTCAGGCCTTCTGCAACCCGGATACCTATGGAGGATGGTATCTGACAGGTCCCTATGACCATGCCGAACATGGTTATAAAACCAAGGATGGATCGATCGTTTTTTCCGTATTGGCCAGGGCGGGAAAGGGTATCGAAGCAGCCCTTGAAAGCTGGGTGGAGTTTCTAAAAAGGGTGGGTCTGGGAGAGCTGCTGGAGGATCCCTGGTTCAAGTATAAGGGTCTGCGGGCGATCGGGCTGGGGCGCGACGCCCAGGAGATGAAAGGCCTGTTCGAAACATATTTTCTTGATAAGACCAGTGACGAGATGATCACCATGATCGATGAAATCGGCGGAATGGGTTCGGCCATCTATGACTACGAAACGTTGTATGGCGGCACTATGCACCCACAGATACAGGCTATCGATATGATCAAAGAAGTCGATCATCCGGTGGCAGGCAAGGTCAAGGTGACGGGATTACCCTGGACTATGAGTGACACTCCGGCGCAGATCAAGAGCCCTGCGCCTTCGTTGGGACAACACACCGACGAGATACTGGCGACAATCGGTTATAAGGAAGACAGGATCAAGAAATTGAGAAAAAGCAAAATCGTTGCCTGATTTTTCAGCGGCAGCCAGTAAATGCACAGGGGAGACCAATGATCAAAACCAGAATCAGCCAGATGCTTGGCATTGAGTATCCTATAATCCAGGCGCCCATGAACTGGATCAGCGGCGCCGATCTGGTATCCGCCGTATCGGCGGCAGGCGGCCTGGGAACGCTCGGACCCAACGCAGGGCAAAAGACGCCGGCCAACGATGAGAAAGAGGTAGGCGAGAGGCTGAGAAGCCAGATTAAAAAGGTCCGCAGCATCACCAACAAGCCGTTTGCCGTTAATATAGCGATAGGCATGGGCGATGCCAAAAAGTTCAGCGACGCGTTTGTGCGCGTGATTATTGAAGAAAAGGTGCCGGTGGCCGTAGTTTCCATGGGCGCTCCGCAGGTCTATACAAAGGAGTTAAAAGCCAGTGGTGTAAAAGTATTTCAAACTGTGACTACGGTCAAGCATGGAAAACGCGCCGAGGTGGAAGGCGTCGACGCTGTAATAGCCGGAGGCTATGAAGGCGGCGGGCATCTGGGCAGCGACGACCATACGACCATGTGCCTTGTGCCAGAACTGGCCGACGCGGTTAAGATCCCGGTTATAGCAGGAGGGGGAATAGTCGACAGCCGCGGATTCATGGCGGCTTTGGCGCTGGGTGCGGAGGCGGTCTTCATGGGGACGAGGTTCCTGGCGACCCGTGAAAGCGACGCACACCAGAAAGTAAAAGACGTAGTATTGAAAGCGTCTGAAGCTGATACAATAGTGCTGGCCAAGAACCTTGGTGTATCCATGGTGAGGGCTGTCAAGAACGAGTTCTGCCAGAAGTTTCACGAGATGGAGCTCGGCCATGCCCCTTTAGGCGACCTGTATAACCTGCAGGAAAACCATGCTATGACCAAGCCTGGCTATCTGGTCAGCCGCATGTACCCCACCTTTTGCCTGGGCGACACCGTGCAGGGTGTGGTGACTGTCAATGATGCGGTCGGATTGATCCACGAGATGGTAAGCGCCAGGCAGGTCATTGAAGATATGGTCAAGGGTTCAGAGGATGTCCTCCGGCGTTTGGAGAATACCGGGATTTTGCGTAAATAATCAGTAATAGACCAAAAGAAGAATGCCCCGCTTTGTTACAAAGCGGGGCATTCTTTATTGATCCGGTATGTTGAACGGGGACGGCTACTTGGATTTTGACTCTTTTCTGTTCAGGCACAGGTCGATGAAGGCGTTCATCTCCTCCTCTGACGCCTGCTGGCTCTTATAGAAAGGATCGAGCTGCCTGCCCTCGAGCATCAGTGTCGGTATACCCAGTTCACGTTCGGCTTTTTCGGCGACGAGTCGTGATACGCCGCCGCTGGCGCTGCAGCCGAGCTGCAGGAAATAAATAATGCCGTCGCATTTGAGGTCCCTGGCCATGTTCACGGTGCTGTCCACCCAGCGGTGGCCTACACCGGCCCAGGTATTGCCGTTCAGGAAGCGGGCCAGCTCCTCCAGCGGATTCAGTTTGCGCCCGTATTCCTTCTCATCACCGAAAAGGCCGTATTCAGCGCCGAACCAGCGGCTCATTACTCCGAACTGCAGGGCCGGCACAGCCACTCCTCTTTTGGCCAGGATATCGAAGGGATTGAAATAGAAGGGACCGGTCACAGCCCAGAGGAGTCTGAGTTTCTCATCTTCGAGCACGCCGTAACCCTTCTCTGCCCGTTCATGCATCTCCTCGGCGAACTGTTTCCAGTACTCGGCGCCCTTCTTGGGATCCGGGTACATGGAGGGGATTCTGGGCAGGCGGAAGGCATCCTGTCCCGCCAGGGGGCAGGGTACCCTTCTCCTCAGCTGGTGAATCTGTTTGGCGCATTCATGGGCGATTGTGTCCTGTTCGATGGCGTATAAGAGCCGCTCCTCGCTGTATTTGACACCAGGTACCTTGGCCTCGGCGAATTCGATCAGTTCGCCGAGCTGGTCTGCCACGTAGGTCAGGCCGGCATCGCTGATCTCCAGTGTCGTGTCAACGTGAAAAACGGGCATATTAAAGTATTCGCCTATGGCTTTGGGCGATACGCACTCCATGGGGCAGGCGAACGAGGTGGCGATCACGAAATTGGGAGGCGGAAAGTTTTTACTTATGCAGAGAGCGATGATTACGATGGTGCGGTCACAGGCGTCATCCGGGAAATTATTTGACCTCAAAATATTGAAATATTCCGTCGCCAGCATAGTCCTGTCCGCTGCGCCCATCGAGTCTATGCCGATGCCGCCCAGCGCATAGACCAGCGGGGGCAGGTGGTCTGAGTTTATCAACGGTTTATTTCCTGTTTTCCAGGCGTCCAGTTGCGCGATCCTCAAGTCGCGCTCCAGCTCGTAAAGAAGTTTATTTGCCTTGATTTTAGTGGCATCGGGATTGGCGGTGATGCGGTCTATCCTTTTTTGATTTCTTGCTATTTCCTGCTCAAGCCAAGTCATATTATTCTCCCTCTAATTATTCGCCAGGCTTCACATTCAGGCCTTGGCCTCGATCATCTCGATGAATGCCCCGACCCTGGTCTTGATCTGTCCCACGTTGGAGACGATGTACTCCCTGCGATAAGACATCATGGGTATGCCGGCCTCCTCCAGCTTGCTCCTGAAGTAATTGGCCCGGAATTCGCGGTAGCGCGAGAAGCCCTGCGGGAGCTCGATTACGCCCTGGATATCATAGTCACGCACCCAGTGAATAACCTGGTCGACCTGGTCCTGCCAGTTCATCATCCTGGGGCTGGCCGGCTGCATCAGGTACCTTCTTGCCAGGGCCGATACTATCTCCTGGCGTAATATCGGAGAACTGGCTGAGCCGATCTCTACGTGTCGCCAGTAGTGCCGGCTTCCGGTATCCAGATCATCCATGGCGACAACGCATCCCGCGTCTTCGATGGTCGCCAGGTGGCCCGGATTGTCCAGACGGTCGCTGGATACCAGTAGCCTGGGGCGGGACTTTTCCGCGGGTATCTTCCTTTTTTCCAGGTAGGGCAGCAGGGCCTCGATCCTGTCATTGAATTCCTCTTTAGGCATCAACATGGCTGCGGTGGTTATGCCCAGCATCTCCGCGCCGGTGAGCGCCGGTGACTCTGTGTTCCTGAGTTCGTATAACCTTTTTACCAGGTGCCGCGTTCTTTCCAGGACAGAGATACTGCGCTTCAAATCGTCGTCTGTAATCGGGCGCCCCGCCAGTTTTTCCATCTCGCCGATAAATTTATGCAACTGCTGTGTGAGGAACTTGACAGCGGTGTCGGTATTGATGATCGGCACATCTATGATCAGGGTGGCGGGTGTTTTTTCTACATAGCGCCATACGTCCCACAGCCGCACAAGCTCCTGGTCCCAGTCGGTCCCTACCACGGCGTCCAGGAAGTCGAGCTGATCTGTGAGCAGGGCTTCCAGAACGTGATTGCAGTAAAGGCAGGTGTCTGCGGGCCTCCATTGATTGGCGTGCGGAGTGCCGGACTGCCAGGTGCCGAAAACACGCCAGGGCAAGATACCTGCGGCATGCACTATCTCCTCGGGTATATAAGAGCATAACAAACCGGCAACTTTTTTCCCGTCCTTCTTCCACTGTAGGGCATATTTTTTTCTGTTTGCCTCAAGACCGAGCGTTGTTAGTTCATTCAGCTCCTTCTGCGAGCTCAGTGTTGTGTGCATGGATATACCTCCCCTTTACAAATATTAGATTTGAGCGATAACCTTAGATATTAAATTTAGAGCACTAATCATGTGCCGCCGGGACCTCTTGCTTAACTCGAGATACTATTGTAGTATACTCGCATAAAAAATGTCAATATAAATTTAATCACTATGGATATACATCTTATTATAATATATGGGTCGGATTAAAATGCTATTGCAAATCATTGACGTATGCAGGCGTGTGATGCTATCATAATATAAAAATTGGAATTAAAAGTGGTCAGAAATATGGCAAAATCAAAGAAATCTATTGAAGTTGGTCCCTCTTCGGATCTGATGTGGATCGTGGTTAATTTCGCCCAGTCATGGAACACCTGGGCCAAGGCGCTGGAGAGAAGTTTACGCCCCGGCAAATTAACCGTTTCCCAGGTGACTACGTTGCAGGCGCTTTATTATGCCAAGAAACCTTTAAGTCCCACCGAGATATCACACGTGCTGCCGCTGGAGACGCACTCCGTCAGTCCCCTACTGGACAGGCTGCACAAACGCAAAATTATCACGCGGCGCAGGTCAAAAAGCGACAGGCGCGCTGTTGAAGTAGAGATGACACCATATGGAATGGAGTTGCTAACAAGTCTCAGCCCCAGTATCAAAGACGCCATGGAGAAGGTATTTTATCAGCTTACACCACCGGAACGTGAGACACTGGTCGACCTGACACAAAAAATCAGCAATGCTGCGGTTGATTATCTCGGTGCTAACAAAGAGCACCTTGCTTCCAACGCTAAGATGATGTCCGGTTTGTCAAGCGGTGGTGTCATCTTGTCCCCGGTAAAATCAAAAAAAAGTATACGAAAGAAAAGCTCCCGATAGTGTACCTCAATTGAGCCGTGTAAATAAGATTAAAGAATCTATGATATTTATATGTCTAAATATGGAGGCTTGCTGACATGGATAAGACTTATGCCTCAGCAGAGTTGGCAATTGCGGACATTCCCGACGGCGCGGTCATAGCTTTCGGCAGTTTCTTTACCGCCGGAAAACCCACCGCCCTGACCCGGGCGCTGGCCAAAAAAGGTGTGAAAAACCTGACCGTGGTAGTGCAGCAGGTCGGGACCGGCAACGAAGAGATGCTGGAGTTGGTCACCAACGGCCAGATAAAAAAGGCCATCTGCAATTACCCCTTCCCGCGATCGGCCAGCAAAGGCGCCCAGCATCCCTTCGAACAGGCGGTGCGCAACGGCAAAATTTCTCTCGAGATATACCCGATCGGCACCTTTGTCGAGAAGCTGCGCTGCGCCGGGGCCGGGATACCCGGATTCTATACGCCGGCAGGCGTGGGAACAGTGGTGGCGGAAGGCAAAGAGGTACGTGTATTCAATGGAGTGGAGAACCTGCTGGAACTGGCCTTGCCGGTGGATTTCGCCTTCGTGCATGCCTGGAAAGGCGACCGCGAGGGTAACCTTGTCTACCGCTTCACCGCGCAGAATTACAATAACGCCATGGCCATGGCAGGGAAGGTAACCATCGCTGAAGTGGAGACGCTGGTGGAAGCCGGGGAACTCGATCCCAACTTTATACATACCCCGGGGATATTTGTGAAGCGTGTGGTGGAGACGGGCAGGCCTGAGTTTAACGCGGCTTCTGTATAAGATTCTAAATATCCGGAGTTTAATATGAGCAAGATGAGTAAAGTTGTTGTACCGGAGATGCCTCCGCTGGAGCGCGAGATGATCGCCCTGCGCATAGCCAATATGCTTGAAGACGGGTCATATGTCAACCTGGGCATCGGCATACCGACGCTGGTCTCCAACTGGATAGAGGGAAGGGACATCATCATACAGTCTGAGATCGGCATGCTGAAGTGCGGTCCGCTGGCGGAGGAAGGTGAGCACGACCAGGACCGTATCAACGCCAGTTGTCAGTTTGTGCACGAGATGCCGGGCAGCTGTTATTTTAATGTCGAGACATCTTTCGCCATGATCCGGGGCGGGCGCATGGATGTGGCGGTGCTGGGCGCCCTGCAGGTGTCGGCCAAAGGCGATCTGGCCGGATGGAACAATCCGGCCCGTGGCCTGGGCAAGACGGGCAACATCGGCGGATCGATGGACCTCGCGGTGGGCGCCACCAAGTTGATCGTGGCTATGGAGCATTTCACACCGGGCGGCGAACCTAAAATACTGGACGTGTGCAAGTACCCGCTGACGGCCAAAGAATGCGTGGACGTTATTGTAACCAACTATGCCCTCATCGAGGTTACTCCCAAAGGGTTGCTGCTTAAAGAGGCGATACCCGGCATAACCCCGGAAGATGTGCAGAAAATGACGGCTGCGCGATTGATAGTGGCAGACGATTTCCATGAGATGGAACTGTAGCTCCGTTTTGCATCGAGGCTGAATTGAGACTAAAATTATAGTCCGGAGGGATTTACAATGGCTAATCAGATCGGTAAGAAGTACATTTGCAGCAAATGCGGCTCCGAATTCATCGTGACCAAGGGCGGCAACGGGCAGGTAACCTGTTGCGGCCAGCCCATGGAACAGAAGAAGTAAAAGGGTTTAATAACCTTTACAGGAGAGAGATAACATGGCAAACCAGCTTGGCAAAAGATTTAAGTGCGAGGTCTGCGGGACCGAGGTGCTTTGCACCAAGGCCGGTGAAGGCACTGTTACCTGCGACGGCAAAGAGATGGAGCTGCAGAAGCCCAAGGCTCTCCCATCCTCAGACTAATATCGCAATAATACAATTAAGATTAACTACAACGACCTGGTTTCAGCTTTTAGTTGTATTGAAGCCTGGTATTGGGACTTCTCGTTACAGACTGTTTATTAAGCTGATAACGTCGTTTGTATCTATCACAGGCGCCATCAGTAATCCCATCCTCTGGCATGCCATGTCGGCAGCCTCCATACTGCCCGCGGCGGACGCGTCCTTAACCAGCACGGACAGGTAACCGCGGTCCGACGCGGTGCGTATCGTAGACTCAACACACTGGTCAAGTATACATCCGCATACAATGATTGTTCTTATGCCCATTTGGGTAAGATAAGTCTGCAGGTTGGTTCCTTCGAAAGCGCCAAGCGCGTGTTTATGTATAACCAGATCTTTAGGCTCCATAACGGCCTTGAGCTCATCGATAATTTCCATGTCCCAGCTGCCGTCAAGCATCAGTGTCGGTACGGCAGTGCGCAGATAGCTGATAAGCGCTTCGAAACAAGTCCCCGGGAAAAGGTCTTTCCCTTCTGCCAGATATGCCTGACGTACCCAGAATACCGGTATTTCTTTTTTACGACAGGCGGCCACGATATTTTTAATATTCTGCACCACACCCAGGTCCTCTGCCACTTTCCATGTTCCCAGGACATTCATGTTGCCGTCTTTATGCAGCACTTCGTTCTGAGCATCCGAAACAATAAATGCCGTAGTCTCTTTATGAACGAATCTTTTCCACTCGATCAGGTCATAGAACGATTTACCTGACAGCAGGTCGCCTATTAACTGATCGAAAGTCGTTTTATACTCTTTTTTTGCCACTTTACCCTCCCTTCAATGAATAATATCCACATAAGTTTTTGACATAATTGTGATAACAGCGCCCGGTTCGAGCTGTGGTTTCAACCGCCGCCGAGCATCAGGAACAGCTTCACCGAATCGTTTTCCTTTAAGATGGTGGTGTTCCATGCGGGCTCGCCATTCACGTGGACAAGCAGTGAGTCCCTGCGGTCTTTAGGCGCCTCCAGTAACGTGATCAGGTCACGGACGTTGCATCGGTCGGGCGCCTCTATTTGTGACTCGCTTTTATACTTCCCGGCATTGATCGACTTACCGGTTAACCTGTCGTAATAAAGATTGATCTTCATTGTCTTTACCTCTTCATCTTGCCCAGCGCGACCAGCAACAATACGCCGAAGAAGTTAAAAAAGCCCGGGTCACCTGCAAGCCTCAAATTCCAGTTGTTCATGGCATTCTGCAATCCCGTCTCACCGCCGAAGGCCAGCGTTTGAAATGCCGTTGAGGGGTCCTTCCAGACCAGGGCCATAGTGTAGTCTTTAAGTACCTTATCCGACGAGTATTTCCCGTTCTTAAAAATGAAGCGCCTGCCGATTTTGCCGTCCTCGGTCATGATCACAAAGACCAGGTTACGTATGGCCATCATCTCCTTGATCGCTTTATTGGTTTTAACGGCTCTTCCCATGGAAAAACTGATTATTGAGAGCAATATTGAGAACAGCAATTCACTAACACCTCCGGCTTACATTCACGCGAAACGGGATGCGGGACAGGGCTCCAAACTTACCAGAGATACGGCCGGTCATTTTCACACACAGGCCAGGAGCGTCCTTTTGACCAGCGTCCTGGCGACCGCCACCATATATTTGTTGTGTTCGAGCGGTTTGGCCTCGGCCACGGCCGCCGCGCCGGCCTCCTCCGCGACAGCCTCGTCGAGGGCACGGCCGGTTATGACCTGCTCCGCCTTAACGGCCCTGTAGGGTATGACGTGGACGGCGTTGAGGCATATCCTGGCGGCTGAGACCTTGCCGTCCTTGCGGGTGATCATGACCGCGCAATTGACGATGGGGAAGTCGATAGACTTGCGCAGGGCGAACTTGAGGAAGGCGCTGGATGATCCCGCGGGCGGCTCGGGCACCTGTATGCCGGTGACGATCTCGTCGGCCTTGAGCACCGTGGTCTTGACGGGCTTGACCTCGAAGAACTTCTCCGCGTCGATGGTGCGGCTGGAGGTCACTATTTTAGCGTCCAGCGCCACCAGGGCCGGGGCGGTGTCGCTGGGATGGACCGCGAAGCAGCCGCCGGAGACGCTGCCGCCGAAGATGGAGTGGTAGCGGTTGTCGCCCTTGATGGCGTAACACCTGCCGCCCTTTTTGCGCAGGCAGGAGAACCTGTTGTTCTGGTTGCGGTAATACCAGCACCTGATGTCCTGGCAGATGTTGCCCCCGATGGTGCCCATGTTCCGCAGGTGAGGGGAGGCGGTCCTGCCCGCGGCCTGTGCCAGAGCGGCGTATTTGGACTTGATGACGGGGTTGGCGGCGATATCGGCCAGCAGGGCCAGCGCGCCTATCTTGAGCATGCCGCCCGACTCCTTGATGTCGCTCAATCCATTAATAGTCTTGATATTTATCAGCGCCTCGGGGTAGGCGGGCAGGATGGAGTCCTTCATCTTGCCCAGGATATCGGTCCCTCCTGCGATGACGGCGGCGCGTTCGCCGTAGCGGCCCATGAGGGCCACGGCCTCGTCTACACTGTATGCGTTGAAATGTTTAAATTCCTTCACGATAATCCCCCTTATTTCGCGGCCCGCAGCTTGCCGGCGGCTTCCTTCACAGCTATGGGATGTTGCGGATAGGTGCCGCAGCGGCAGAGGTTGCCTGAAAGGGCGGCCATAACCTCCTCCTCGGTGGGGTCCTGGTTGCGGTCGAGCAGGGCCTTGGAGGCGACCACGAAGCCGGGCGTGCAGTAGCCGCACTGCATGGCATGATTGTTCACATAGGCTTCGATCAGGGGATGCCCGTCGGCGGCGATGCCCTCGACGGTCTCCACGGTCTTGCCGTCGCACTCGATGGCCAGCATCATGCAGGAGAGGACCGGTTTGCCATCCACGATCATGGTGCAGGAGCTGCAGGCGCCGCGGTCGCAGAACTGCTTGGATCCGGTCAGGCCGAGTATATCGTGGATGAGGTAGTATAACGTCCAGCTCGGCTCCACCAAAAAGCTATGTTCGGCTTTGTTGATAGTCAATTTAATGCGGCCTTCGGCGGCGGGAAGGCCGCGTCCCTTGTGCGACTTGAAGACATGGCCTTTCAGCCCGTCCTGCGTATCATGGGATTCACCGCAGTAGGGACAAACGTAATTCTTAGTCTCTTTACTCAAGTTCTCGTCCTCCTCGTTTGAAGTGTTGGTTTTCAGTTAAATTTTTCCCAGTGCCCTTAAAATTCTGTCAGGAGTGATAGGGAAATCGTCTATCCAGACACCGATGGCGTTGTAAACCGCGGGCGCCAGCAGTCCGGGGACTACTGTTCCGATGTCCTCACCGATACCTGTTGATCCGTAGGGGCCATAGCCCATGCCCGTCTCCACCAGTATGGTGGAGATAGGTCCGGTATCCAGCGTGGTGGCTATTTTATAATCGAGCAGGTTTCCGTTGAGCATCACGCCGGTGACCGGGTCGTGCACAATCTCTTCGAACTTGGCCCTGCCTACTGCCATGACGGTGCCGCCGTATTGCTGGCCTTCGCAGCTCATAGGATTTATGGCCCTGCCCACATCGTTGACATTGACCACCCTGGTGACGATTACCTCGCCGGTATCGGTATCCACCTCGATCTCCATGAAGTGGGCCTGGCGGCAGAAGCGCGACCTGGGGCTTAGTGGGCTGTAGCCTCCCTCCTGAGCATGGTATCCGACCGCATACAGCGGTTCAGTAAATGCAGTTCTCGCTCCGAGGATCTCGGTGGCTGTGATAGGTCCCGTCGGTCCCCCGTGCTTAACGTATTCGGAGATAGGCATTTGCCGTTTGGGATTCGACTTAAGGAAAATCTGGCTATCTTTTATGTCCAGTTCCTCGGGTTTGGTATCGGGAAAGGCCGGCTGGAAGCTCCCCCTCTGTGAGGGCGCGGTTGGGCTGGTAACTGACTCCAGTATCTTTTGCTTGAGGATTCTGGCTGTATGGCGCACCGCCCATCCGTTGGCCGATAGATTGGTGGATGAGCCGGGAGTCATTCTGACAAAGCCGGGATCGAAGTGCGAGTTGTAGTTGACATCCTCAAGTCGGAAACCCAACTCGTCGGCCGCGATGCGGCAATAGGTATTTTCCGCTTCAACTCCGTGATCGACTCCCAGGGACTGCAGTGTGGCGGTGCCGTCTCCCCGTTCGATGCGGATGGCAAACTCGCCGCCGCCCAACGAATCGGCCCATTCCTGGCCCCAGGTGAATCCAACACCGTGCATGCGTCCGTTGGCCAGTTTCCTGGCGCCGGGCTTATGCCATGACTGATCCCACTTGAACTCAGCCTTGCCTTTCTCTATGCATTCCCTGAGGCTGTCGCGGTTCTCAAATCCACGTTCTTTTTTCTCCTCAACAAGCGAGGCCATTTCACGGCCGTCGCAGCCGTCGTTTTTCAGGGCCACCTCAGTGGGATCCATACCCAGCTCGGCCGCAACGTGATCCATAACGGTCGTCAGGGTAAAACAGGTAGGCAGCATCTCGCAGCGGACGGGGACCGTGGGTCCTTTGTTGATCCAGACCGATTTAGTCTGGCTTTTCATGTTTCCCACCTTGGTATTTTCGCTGAAATGCGCTCCCGCGTGGAAAACGGGCCAGATGGCATTGACGAGGTAGGCTGTGGCATCGACAGCAGTGATAGTGCCGTCATTTTTAAACCCCACCTTAATTAAGTAGGTCCCTTCGTCCATGGAGCCGCCGTAGAAGTCCTCCCGCCTGTTGAAAACGTATTTAACCGGCCTTTTTGTCTTCCTGGCCACAAGTCCGGCGCAATACATGCCGCCCAGGCTCCAATCGACACAGGACCAGCCGCCGAAGCTTGCGCCCTGGAACGGCATGTGCACCTGGATGGTGTTCAAAGGTATGCCCCCGTACCAGGTTGAGATCTGGCGTTTGGGGAGGTGTCCCCGCTGATTTTTAAGCCAGACCTCGGGATAGTTGCCGTTCCACTTGAAGACTCCGCAGGGCCGCTCCGGTCCGATCCAGGTGTGGGCTGCGCGCGTAAGCTTGAACTCGATGACCTTGTCCGCCTCGGCAAATCCTTTGGCCGTATCACCCCTTGCGATAGTGTCAAAGAAGCCCCTGTTCCAGTGGTTTCCGTCGATATAACGTTCGGGGAAGCTAAGATGGGCCGAGGGATCGCTGGCCGCCACCGGGTCCAGATTGAAGGGTCTTTCCTCCCACTCAATCTCGATCAGCGAGAGGGCCTCCTCTGCGATAGCCTCAGTCTCGGCTGCCACTGCAGCGCCTATCAACTCTCCCTCGAAGTGAGCGACTCCCGAGAGGGGCCTGTCGTTGCCGAAGGAGCCGGCGATATTGCCGAGGTTGGCGGATTCCGGGATTTCCGGATCGTCGTAGCGCAGTACACATCTCACACCCGGCAGCTTCTCGGCCTTGCTGGTATCCATCCGGAGTATCCTGGCGTGCGGGTAGGGCGACATGAGGAAACGCATATAAAGCATGCCCGGAAGCTGAATATCCATGCAGTAATCGGCCGCTCCCATCGCCTTGGGCGGGCCGTCTATCCTTCTGGGCCCTCTTTCTCCGACATACCTGTACTCCTTGAGCGGATATTTGTCCGCCTTCAGGTTATCGAACATCTCAATCATTCGTTCTGTCTGGATTTCTGAGTTTTTGCTCACTTGATTTCCTCCGTCGTTTTAGCCAATTCGTTGCCGAGATGGCTGCGCAGAAACTGCGATGGGTTGCCTCAACCGCCGCTACCTATTGAGATAAGTAATTTTACAGAGTCGTTTTCTTTTAAAATCGTTGAATTCCACATTATTATCTTTTCATCATGCCCATTGAGACTCCGATCATTATTTGGAAGAAGGTGGCGATGTCGGCATTCCCCACAAGCTTCAGGTTCCAGTTATTTATTGCTTCTGTTATTCCAGTTTCACCACCCAGAGCCAGTGTTTTGAACCCGATATCCGCGTTTTTAAACACGAAGGCCAGGTCATAGTCTTTAAGTACCTTATCCGACGAGTATTTCCCATTCTTAAAGATAAAACGCCTGCCGATTTTTCCATCCCTGGTCATCATTACGTATGCACAGTTGCGTACCTTAATCAGGTCCTTCATAGACTTGTTGTTTTTTGCAGTTATACTCATTGCAATATTTATGATTGAGAGCAACATTGAGAACAGCAATTCACTAACACCTCCGGCTTACATTCACGCGAAACGGTATCCGGGACAGGGCTCCGATTGACTTACCAGAGATACGGCCGGTCATTTTCACACGCAGGCCAGGAGCGCCCTTTTGACCAGCGTCCTGGCAACCGCCACCATGTATTTGTTGTGCTCCAGCGGCTTGGCCGCCGATACAGCAGCCTGGCCAGCTTCTTCAGCGAGCGCTTCATCTATTTTCTTGCCGATAACCGCCTGCTCCGCCTTGACCGCCCTGTAGGGTATGACGTGGACGGCGTTGAGGCATATCCTGGCGGCTGAGACCTTGCCGTCCTTGCGGGTGATCATGACCGCGCAATTGACGATGGGGAAGTCGATAGACTTGCGCAGGGCGAACTTGAGGAAGGCGCTGGATGATCCCGCGGGCGGCTCGGGCACCTGTATGCCGGTGACGATCTCGTCGGCCTTGAGCACCGTGGTCTTGACGGGCTTGACCTCGAAGAACTTCTCCGCGTCGATGGTGCGGCTGGAGGTCACTATTTTAGCGTCCAGCGCCACCAGGGCCGGGGCGGTGTCGCTGGGATGGACCGCGAAGCAGCCGCCGGAGACGCTGCCGCCGAAGATGGAGTGGTAGCGGTTGTCGCCCTTGATGGCGTAACACCTGCCGCCCTTTTTGCGCAGGCAGGAGAACCTGTTGTTCTGGTTGCGGTAATACCAGCACCTGATGTCCTGGCAGATGTTGCCCCCGATGGTGCCCATGTTCCGCAGGTGAGGGGAGGCGGTCCTGCCCGCGGCCTGTGCCAGAGCGGCGTATTTGGACTTGATGACGGGGTTGGCGGCGATATCGGCCAGCAGGGCCAGCGCGCCTATCTTGAGCATGCCGCCCGACTCCTTGATGTCGCTCAATCCATTAATAGTCTTGATATTTATCAGCGCCTCGGGGTAGGCGGGCAGGATGGAGTCCTTCATCTTGCCCAGGATATCGGTCCCTCCTGCGATGACGGCGGCGCGTTCGCCGTAGCGGCCCATGAGGGCCACGGCCTCGTCTACACTGTATGCGTTGAAATGTTTAAATTCCTTCACGATAATCCCCCTTATTTCGCGGCCCGCAGCTTGCCGGCGGCTTCCTTCACAGCTATGGGATGTTGCGGATAGGTGCCGCAGCGGCAGAGGTTGCCTGAAAGGGCGGCCATAACCTCCTCCTCGGTGGGGTCCTGGTTGCGGTCGAGCAGGGCCTTGGAGGCGACCACGAAGCCGGGCGTGCAGTAGCCGCACTGCATGGCATGATTGTTCACATAGGCTTCGATCAGGGGATGCCCGTCGGCGGCGATGCCCTCGACGGTCTCCACGGTCTTGCCGTCGCACTCGATGGCCAGCATCATGCAGGAGAGGACCGGTTTGCCATCCACGATCATGGTGCAGGAGCTGCAGGCGCCGCGGTCGCAGAACTGCTTGGATCCGGTCAGGCCGAGTATATCGTGGATGAGGTAGTATAACGTCCAGCTCGGCTCCACCAAAAAGCTATGTTCGGCTTTGTTGATAGTCAATTTAATGCGGCCTTCGGCGGCGGGAAGGCCGCGTCCCTTGTGCGACTTGAAGACATGGCCTTTCAGCCCGTCCTGCGTATCATGGGATTCACCGCAGTAGGGGCAAACGTAATTCTTAGTCTCTTTACTCAAGTTCTCGTCCTCCTCGTTTGAAGTGTTGGTTTTCAGTTAAATTTTCCCCAGTGCTTTCAGCACCTTATCCGGGGTTACCGGGAAATCTTCAACCCAAACGCCTGTGGCGTTATATACGGCCGGCGCTATCAGACCCGGCAGTACTGTAGCAATATCCTCGCCTATGCCGATCAGCCCGTAGGGCCCGTAGCCCATGCCTGTCTCCACCAATATGGTACCGATCGGTCCAATATCCTTAATGGTTGCTATTTTGTAATCCAGCAGGTTCCCGTTCAGCATCACGCCGGTGACCGGATCATATACCATTTCCTCGAGTTTGCCGCGGCTGACGCCCATGATGCTGCCGCCGTACTGCTGACCCCAGCAGCTCATCGGATTGATCGCCTTGCCCACGTCGTTGACGTTGACAATCCGGGTGACGATTACCTCGCCCGTCTCAGTGTCGACCTCCACTTCCATGAAATGGGCCTGGCGGCATATCCGTGGCCTGGGGCTATTAGGATTGACCCCGCCGTGCTGTACATGATAAGCATCGGCAAACAGCGGTTGTACCCAGGAGTTCCTTACACCGAAGGCCTCGGCCTCGGACATAGATCCGGCAAGGCTGCCGCGTTTCGGGACATCAGATACAGGCATTTGTATGGAGGGGTCGGCTTTGTTGAAAATGATACTATTTTGAATATCCAGGTCTTCCGGTTTTGTATCGGGAAACATCGGCTGAAAACTGCCTCGCTGGGTTACAGATGTAGGGCTGGTGACCGCTTCCAGTATCCTCTGCTTTAGAATCCTGGCCGCATGACGCACCGCCCAGCCGTTAATGGACATATTGGTTGAGGAACCGGGGGTCATCCTGTAAAATCCCGGATCAACCTGCTGATTATAATGCACATCCTCGAGACGGAAGCCAAGCTCATCCGCTACAATCTGGCAGTAGGTTTCCTCTGCATTGACACCCTGGTCGCAACCCATGGATAGTATCGTGGCAGTCCCGTCTTTTCGTTCGATCCGTATGGCAACTTCGCCGCTGCCAAGCGAGTCACCCCACTCCTGTGTCCACGTGAAGCCGACGCCGTGCATCCTTCCGTTGGGTAACTTTCGTGTGCCGGGCTTGTGCCATGACTGGTCCCATTTGAACTCGGCCTTGCCATTATCGATGCATTCTTTGAGGCTGTCGCGGACTTCGAATCCACGCCGTTTCTTTTCCTCATTAACCCAATTCATATCGTGGCCCTCGCAGCCGTCGTTTTTGAGTGCAACCTCGGTCGGGTCCATCCCCAGTTCGGTTGCAACGTGATCCATGATCAAGGTAAAGGATAGACACGGCGGCAGCAGCTCGCAGCGCGTGGGAACGGTCTCACACTTGTTGACCCATACAGCTTTAACTTGAGAATTCATATTTGCAACCCGGGTATTTTCATGGATATGGAGAGCGGGGAAAAAAATCGGCATGTATGCGTTAAGATTATAGAGGAGGCCATCGACAGCCGTGATTGTGCCGTCGTTTTTAAAGCCCACCTTGATTAAATAGGTCCCTGCGTCCATAGAGCCGACGTTAAAATCCTCCCTGCGGTTCAGGATATATTTCACCGGCCTTCTAGTTCTCTTTGCCACCAGGCCGGCACAATAGTGCGGCCCCATCAACGATTCGACACAGGTCCAGCCGCCGAAGCTTGCTCCCTGATAAGGCATATGGAGTTGGATTTTGTCCATAGGTACGCCGCCATACCAGCTGGAGATTTGATATTTGGGGAGATGCGCCCTTTGCTGCTTGAGCCATACCTCGGGACAATCCCCGTTCCACTTGAAGACTCCGCACTGGCGCTCCGGGCCCATCCCGGTATGAATGCGGCGTACAATCCTGAATTCCACAATCTTATCTGCTTCAGCAAATCCCTTCTTCACATCACCCTTTACCAGTGTATCAATGACGCCCTTATTCCAGTGGTTCGCGTCTGCGTAGCGTTCCGGGTAGGACAGCGGCGCATGCGGTTCGGCAGCTTTCTCCACATCGAGATTGAAAGGCCGTTCCTCCCAGTCGACCTCGATCAGGGATAGCGCCTCCTCCGCGATGGCCTCCGTATCGGCGGCTACGGCGGCGCCCACCAGCTCTCCCTCAAAATGGGCAACCCCGGGAAGCGGCTTATCGGTGCCGAAGAATCCCGCCATCTGGCCAATGTTTGCTGACTCCGGTAGCTCAGGATCATCATAGCGCAACACATACCTTACACCCGGCAGCTTCTCCGCCTTGCTGGTATCCATCCTGAGTATCCTGGCGTGCGGATAGGGGGAGGTCAGAAAACGCATATACAGCATGCCTGGAAGTTGTATGTCCATGGTGTAGACAGCCTCACCTGAAGCCTTGGGCAGGCCGTCCAGCCTGCGGGGTATTTTCTTGCCTATAGATTTATATTCCTTCAGCGGATACCTGTCCGCCCCCAGGTTGTCGAACATCTCCTGCATTCGTTCTTTTTCGATTTCCGACTGCTTGGTCATATCACGACCTCCTCAGATTTATATGATTCGCTGCCCAGGTAGCTGCGCAGGAACAGGGACTGGTCGATGCGGTCTGTATACTCATCGCGGAAGTATTTCAACGAGTCCAGCACGGGCACTGCTGCTGCCTGCCCCAGCCCGCACAGCGATGCCAGGGCCATCGCCCGTGCCAGGTCCTCCAATTTGCTGATATCTCCCGATTCGCCGTCTCCCCGGATCAACCTGCCCAGTATCTCCAGCATGACCTCGCTGCCCTCGCGGCAGGGCGTGCACTTCCCGCAGGACTCCTCGTTGAGGAAATGCATGTTGTTATAGACTATATCGACGATATCCCGGTCCGTGTTGAGTACGACTACCGCTCCGGAGCCCAGGCATGTCTCGTGTGACAAAGGCGTATCGATCATGCGCACAGGGAGGATAGCGCCGGCGGAACCCCCGACCTGTACCGCCTTGATATCCTTTGCGCCGGCCAGGTCGACCACCAGCTCCTTGAGGGGGCTTCCCATCTCAAGCTCGTAAATACCGGGCCTGGCGACATCGCCGCTCACGCAGAACACCTTGGAGCCCTTGCTCCTCTTGGTCCCCATGGCGCTGAACCAGGCGGCTCCGTTGTTGATGATGTGGGGCACATTCATAAGCGTCTCTACATTATTAATAATGGTGGGCATATCCCACAGACCGCTGGTGGGAGGATAGGGCGGTTTGTAGCGCGATTCACCCCGCTGCCCCTCGATGGAATTCATCAGGGCCGATTCCTCACCGCAGATGTACGCGCCCGCGCCCTCGAACACCCGTATGTCCGTGTGCTTCAAAAAGCCTTTCTCTTTGGCCTGCTTTACCGCCTTAGCCAGCAGGTCAAAGATAGAATGATATTCGGCCCTGAGGTAGATGTACGCCTGCTGCGCGCCGATGGCCAGGCCAGCGATGAGCATGCCCTCGATAAGTGTGAAGGGATCTTTGGATAGCAAGTATTTGTCCTTGAATTGGCCGACCTCACCCTCATCGGCGTTGCAGATGAGATATTTCGTCTTCGCCTTGGTATTGCGGGCCAGCTCCCATTTGAGGCCGCAGGGAAAGCCCGCACCTCCCCGTCCGGTAAGCCCCGATTTCTTGATCTCCTCGATTATGCCCTGGGGCTTCATTTTGTCGCGTGCCTTTACAAAGGCCTTGAAACCGCCCTTGGCCAGGTATGTCTCGATATTTTGAGGATCGATCACCCCGCAATTGCCCAGTACAATGCGCTTTTCCGCCACTTATAACCTCCTTGGATTCAATCTGCCTGAGTGCCTCTATTTAAAGGACTTCAATATCTCCGCTATCCTCGCCGGGGTCAGGTTCCCGTACAATGTGTCGTTGATCATCATGGCGGGGGCCTGGTCGCAGGCGCCGATACAGCCCACCTGTTCCAGGGAGAATTTAACGTCGGCCGTGGTCTGTCCCGGATCTATTCCCAGCTCTTTTTTGATGCTCCCGACCACGCCCCGTGCATCTTTTATATCGCAGGGAAGGCATCCGCATACACGGATGATATTCTTGCCGGCGGCGGCCACCGGAAGATATGCGTAAAAGGTGGATACGCCGTAGATCTCGTTGAGCGGAAGCCCCGTTTTATCGGCCAGGGACGTCATCACCGCTTTAGACAGGTTGCCGTTTTTATCAAGCTCCTGTTTAAGCAAAGCGAGTAGTTCCGCACGATTAAAGGTAGAGGGTGATGTTTCTTTTCCGGCAGCGCTCATCGTACTGCACCTCCCTTCCGGGCTATAAAACCGGGCGCGGCGCTCAGCGCTGCGGTGGGGCAATGTTCGATGCATATTCCGCAGTCCCGGCAGGCTTCAGCCGTTAAGACCTCATCGAATCCTGTGACCACCTTGGACCTGAAGCCGCGGTATCCGATGCTCAGTATATTTTTGTGGGCGATGTCAGCACATACCCGCACGCATTTGCGGCAGAGTATGCACTTGGAAAGGTTGCGGACGACATAGGGATTCGTCTCCTCGGCCGGATAAAAACGGGGAGCTCTCACGTTGAAACGCGGGGCGCCCACCTGGTAATCCGAGGCCAGATTATGCAGGGCGCAATTCTCCGCATTGGTATCGTTCACGCAGTCCCCGGTATGAGCGGTGAGCAGGAGCTCCACTATCACCCTGCGGGCCGCTACTACTTTGGGCGTTTGGGTATGCACTACCATGCCCTGCGCTACAGGGGTATGGCAGGCGCCCATCAATGTTCTTGAGCCCTCCACCTCCACCACGCAGACGCGGCACACACCGGTGGGGATCAGACCTTTTATATGGCAAAGGGTGGGTATCGTTATCCCGAGTGATGTTGCTGCCTCAAGTATGGTGGCGCCATCGCGAACCTTAATGCATTTTCCATCGATCGAAAGTTGCACACTACTCATATTCACACCCGCAATTCATTTTTTCAGCCTCCTCCTGATATTTAAAATTCGCCTGTGGCGGCTACTTCAACAGGAACAATATTCCCGATGGATTAATATCTGTATCGCCTGCCGGGGGATTACATATTTTTCTTCAGTTCGGATAGTATGAGTTCCGCCTCCTTGACCGTATCTTTAACAACATCGGCGGCGTCTTTAATCTCGGTGATCATGCCGGCCACAGCGCCGCAGCCGACGCTCCCATCTTTCACATCCCCTTCCAGCAGGCCGGGGATAATAGTGCCCCTGTAAAGCATGCTTACGTCCACCACTGAGCCGCCGCCGGCCGCCACCTTCTGGCATTTATCCGTCAGGTTATTGCGGATACCTCTGGCCATTCCCATCACGCCGGCGCTGGCCACAGTGCTGGTATCGATAGCCTCAATAATCGCCTTTTTAACGTTGGGGTGAGTGTCGCACTCCGTTGTAGCCATGAAGCGAGTCCCCATATATATGCCCTCGGCTCCCAGTGCAAACGCGGCCACCATTCCGCGCCCGTCGGCTATTCCTCCTCCCGCGACCACCGGTATCTTCAGCGCCCGGACGATCTGCGGCACAAGGACAAAGGTCGGCAGCTGATCCATGCCGCTGTGTCCGCCTCCCTCAAATCCGACGGCGATCATACAGTCGATACCCGCCGCCTCCGCCCTTCTGGCTATTTCTACGTTAATGGATAGGCTCCTGCACAGCACGGTGATGCCCGCCCGTTTAAACGGGTCGATGTAGGGCTCCATGTTCTCACCTGTTATTACAACCGCAGGCACCTTCTCTTCGACGGCTACCTGGATCGTGCGGTCGGTGAACTCCTTGCCCAGGTCGGGGAACATTGTGGGAGGCAGAACGATGTTCACGGCGAAAGGTTTGTCGGTCAATGCCCTTACCCTCTGAATTTCGCGTCGCAGCCGTTCCCCGGTTTCCGCCACATCCTTGGTCATCGTCGTTGACCCGGCGTTGGGCCCGATGACGCCCAAACCGCCGGCGTTGGAGACCGCGGCAACCAGCCTGGCGCCGGTGATCCAGAGCATGGGCGCCTGGATAACGGGATATTCGATATTCAGTAGCTTGCAGACGCGGTTCTGCTTCAAATTCAATTCCTTTGCCTCCCAACTGTATAGTGTTTGACCGTGTCGGAGAGCCGTGTGTGATCGAAACTGCCAGCATGATATCACTCAATATAAGAAATGTCAATATCGATATAAACACTATAGATTTATATAATAATGTATGATATTCAGCATTTTTAACGCGTTTAATAAGGTGTATATTCGGACGAAGTCACTCATTACCCTTCCAATTGCCTCGATCGACGCACAATGACATAATTAGGGCGTCATGTCTGATAGGCTTCTGTATCGGCAACCGCTATCGGGGATACGTGTCCTCGAGCTTTCCGGGCGCTGGACGGGATTCTGCGGCAGGCTGCTGTGCGACCTGGGCGCTGAGGTAGTTCTGGCGGAGCCGCCGGGAGGCAGTGCTGCACGCATGGCAGGGCCTTTCCTGTCCGATGAGCCCGGGCCTGAACGCAGCCTCTCCTTCTGGCATGATAACGCCGGCAAACGCGGCGTAACCGTCGACATATCCGCCCCTGCGGGCCGTGAGCCTATCTCTCAACTTGTCCAATCCTGCGACGTGGTGGTCGAGTCTTATCAGCCCGGCTATCTCACTTCAGCCGGCCTCGGCTATGAGCATCTCGGCCTTATTAATCCGGCACTTGTCATGGCCTCCATCACCGGCTTCGGCCGGACGGGACCTTACAGCAGCTACAAATCGTGCGGACTGGCGGCCTCGGCCGCGGGCGGACAGATGTACGTCTGCGGATCTCCCGGCAGGCAGCCATTGAAGCCCTTCGGCCAGCAGCCTTATCATCTGGCCTCGCTCTTCGCCGCCTGCGGAATACTGCTGGCCCTGCGCTGGCGTGATCTGACGGGCAAAGGGCAGCACATCGACATCTCGTTGCAGGAGGCCGCTGCCGCGGCGCTCGAACATGTTATGGTTCAGTATTTCTATCAGAACGTTGTCGCCCAACGTCTCGGGAGTCTGCAGTGGAACGGTGCGGCCGACCTTTTCCCCTGCCGCGACGGCTATATTTTTATGACCTTCAACCGTGAGTGGGATACGCTGGTGGAGTTGCTCTACCGTCGCGAGATTGCCGCCGACTTTCGGCAGCCCGTCTGGAACGAGGAGAGTTACCGCATGCTGCATATCAAGGACATCCAGGAGGTGCTGACCTTCTGGTCCTGCCAGCACGGCAGCGCCGAACTCTTTAAGCTGGGGCAGGATATGCATTTCCCATGGGCGCCGGTCAGCTCGGTAGGTGATCTGGCGCGGAATGAGCAACTGCGGGCCCGACAGTTCTTTGTGCCGGCCTCCCATCCTCTGGTGCAGGGAGAGTTCGAGGTCCCGCGGCCGGTCATCGACTTCCCTGATGCGCCCGGTTACAAATGGCAACCGGTGCCATCCGTGGGTGAGCATCAAGCCATATCCTGCAGGGGCGGATTTTTAAATCCGCCCGAAGTTGCGGGAGCAGGTGAATGTACGCCCCTGCACGGCGTACGGGTGCTTGATTTTACATGGATGCTGGCCGGGCCTTATGCCACACGTCTGCTGGCCGACTTCGGAGCGGAGGTTATAAAAGTGCAGTCGCGACAGACCGCGACCGGGGCTGAGGACAATCAAACCGCATATTTCTCCGCCTGGAACCGCAACAAGCTCGGCATCACACTGAACCTGGCCCGGGACGAGGCGCGCGAGATCGTGATCGAGCTGGTCAAGAAATGCGACATCGTGATGGAGAATTTCACTCCGCGGGTGATGCGTAACTGGGGCCTCGATTACGAACGCCTTAGAGAGGCCAATCCGAGATTAGTGATGGTCAGCCTCTCGGGATTCGGACACGAAGGCCCCTGGCAAAACAATGCCGCGATGGGGCCGACCGTGCAGGCGCTCTCCGGCCTGACCGGGCTGTCTTCGTACCGTGACGGCAGGCCATGCGGCATCGGCTTCGCCCTGGCTGACCACATTTCAGGCCTTTACGCGGCCCTGGCGGCCCTCTCCGCCCTGCGCCGCAGGGATATGATCGGAAGGGGTGAATACATCGAGATATCGGAGTTTGAGGCCGCCTGCAGCACGCTCGGCCCGGAGTTGATCCATCATTCTGTCGGCGGAAGCACCGCCGGGCCGAGGGGCAACAGCCCTTCCCGTCAACCTGCCGCACCGTATGGATGTTACCCCTGCCGGGGAGACGACCGCTGGTGCGTGATCGCGGTCTATGACGAAGAAGAGTGGCGCTCGCTTTGCCGCGCTATGGGCGATCCTGCATGGGCGCAGCAGAGTAAATTCTGTGACATGCGGGGGCGCCACGACAATGCTGAAGAATTGGACCGGCTGATCGATGACTGGACCTGCGCTCACACCAACCTTGAGGTGATGCATATTTTACAGCAATCCGGCGTTCCCGCCGCGGCCGTCAACGATGCCTCCGACCTGGCTGCGGACCCCCAGCTTTGCGAGCGCGGCTTCTTCATTGATCTGCAGCACCCTTACCTGGGCAAAACGCGCGCCGACGGCAGTCCCATCAGGTTGAGCTCCACGCCCGCGCGCTTTACCTCTGCCGCGCCGCTGCTGGGAGCTGATAACCGGCGTGTCTTCCTGGACCTGCTGGATATGGACGAGGAGCGCTTCAACACGCTGGTTTCACAGGGTGTTATCGGCTAGGCGCCCTTACTATAGACTATTTTACCTTCCATCAGGGTCATCTCAACCCTGAGGTTTTTCAGTTCCGCCGGATCTGCGCTCAGCGGGTCATCGCTCAGCACCACCAGATCAGCGAGTCTACCCTTCGTTAGACTCCCCAGTTTGCCTTCCAGGAAGCAGGAGTAGGCGGCATCGACCGTGTACAATCTAAAGGCCTCCAGGGCTGAGATGGACTGAGACGGCGCAACCCGCAGCCCGTTTTCGGCGCAACGGGTCACAGCGGCGTAGATGCCCTTGAGCGGGTCAGGCCCGGCCACGGGCGCGTCGGACCCTGCCGCAACCCTCAGGCCCGCTTTCAGCATGTCCTTTACGGCGTAGAGGTGGCTCAACTGCTGCTGCGGTACCGTGGCCAGGTAGCGCTCGCCGCTGTAGTAGATAAAGGCCGGGTTTGTGGCTACGACCGCCCCCAGTCGTAACAGTTTGGCGGCTGCCGCAGGTGTACATACCGAGCAGTGCTCCAGGCGGTGACGGCTGCCTTTGCGTGGGAGTCTCTTCATAGCCTCTTCCAGGGCTGTTATGGCCGCGTCAACAGTGGTCTCTTCAACGGCGTGTAAGGCAGCCTGCCGGCCCCTCTCATGTATCTCAAACACCAGGCGGTTAAGCTCTTCCTGGGAAGGGTTGAGTTTCCCTCTGACCTCGTCCAGCATGATCTTGACCGCGCCTGCGAACATCCCGGTTTCGTATTCATACCGGGATTGGATAGCGGGCAGGCGTCCGGCCTCTTGCGGGCTGGACATCATGACAGTGCGTACAGGGAATATGCCCCGTCTCTTCCAATCCAGCAGCCTGTTCCAGCGTTCCGGTCCATTGCCCGGCGACGCGTCCTGTACCGTGGTAACACCCAGGCTCAGCAGCGTTTCCCCTGCTCGGAAAACGGCCCCCTCGAGCTCGGCTGCGCCGACCGGGGGAATCACCCCGGCCAGGTAAGTGCCCATGCCGAAGAGCAGGCCGTTCGGATCGCCGGTCTCCAGGTCGCGTTCGATCATGCCTCCCGGCGGCTCCTCGCTCTGTCCCGTGATACCCGCCAGCTTCAGGCCTGCGCTGTTGAGCACATGGGCGTGTCCGCTGCGGTGCGCCAGCTTAACCGGATGATCTACTGTGGCGCGATCGATGTCATGCAGTGTGGGATGTCTTTTCTCCGCCAGGTAGAACTCGTTGTAACCGGTGCACCTGATCCAGTTGCCGGCGGGCAGGGTTGCGGCGACCGATTTAATCCTGCTCACGATATCTTCAACGGATTTGACCGAGGTGGGGCTGAGGTCGATGTTGAGCAGGCTCTCGGCGTAGGCCGTCACATGGCAGTGCGCATCGTGGAAGGCGGGGATGACCGTCCTGCCCCGGCAATCGATGACCCGGGTGGCGGCCCCTGCCAGGGCTGGATCAATATCTTTGCTGCTTACCCTGGATATATGCGCGCCGTGAAAATAAATAGTCCTGGCCAGCGGGCGGCGCGGATCGAACGTAATAGCGTTGGCATTGCGCAGCGCCAGGCCGGCCTTAGAATTGGCCATCGCGTATCCTCTGGAAATACTGATTCAGCCCCTCGTAGAAGGCGAGGGCGTTGTCGTCCAGGTCGGGCGGCGGCATCAACTCGGCCTCCGATGGGTGGTACAGCTCCTCTTCGCCCAGAGGCAGTACCGGCAGGGCGGTATCAGACTCACCATCCCAGCTTGCAGTGAAGGGCAGGCCGATCGCACTCAGCGGTGGGTCCACGGTCGCGTCCGCCAGCACATACCGCCCATTTATCTCTACCCTGCAGGCCAGGTGGTTGACCGGACCCATCTGCTGCGCCAGCTTCCAGAGGTCTGGAGGGTAGAGCTCCTCGAATTCGGCCCAGCGGTAAGGGTACACAGCGAAGAGCACGTTCAGTCCCATTCTGCTGTACATATCGCACATCAGCAGGTGCTTGGGCGTGCAGGAGCCCATGTTGGTGTCCAGAATGCGCCGGTATTCGGACATGCTGTTCAGCTCGGGCAGCACGCCGTAGGGGATATCGCGTATCCTGTGGAAGACCTCAATCATTGCTGCTGTACCGCTCTTGCCCGCAGTCCACATATGCAGAGTGCGGCCCACGATGTCGCCCCCGTTCATATGCATAAGGGTAGAGCAAGCCGGCCGGTTCGTCAAAATGCAGGAGTATTCTATTAACAGCTCTTATTGTTAGGAGCCGCTTACCTTCTTATTTTGACACGGCGTATAGTTCAACTTAGAATGAATCAGTCGGCAAGTGAGTTACATATTACTGTAAATGCCGGCTAATAATTAGAAAACAAACGATTTATAGGTTACATTGCCTGCTGAGAACGCTATTAAATTACTGATTCCCGGAGGTGTCCGGCTATGGGACGCGAAAACCATCTGAAAGCTGGAGAAAGATATACGTTTCAAAGGGTTATACTCCTCTTATCACTTATCGTGATGTCGGCCATCCTGCTCCTGAGCTGCCAGTGTCAGTTCAAACCGAAGCAGCCACCGGATGCAGTGATACTGCAGCTAAAAGGGAGGCACCAGGCGCAATTCGCCGGCTTCTACCTGGCGCAGGAGAAAGGGTACTATTCACGGGAAAACATTAATGTTACCTTTCTCGAGGGCGAGAAGGATCTGGCCATCGTACAGCGGCTCGTTTACGAGCAGGCGGATTTCGCTGTGATAGCGCCTGAATCCGTACTGACGGCGCGCAGCCAGGGACAGCCGGTGACTGCCATTGCCGCCATATACAGGCAGAGCCCGATAGTCTATGTAGCCTTGTTTGACTCGCGTATTTTGCGACCCCGAGACTTTCTGGGGAAGACAGTGTCCACATTGGATGCCAGCGGATCACAGCAGGACCTTCAGGTTCAATACTATATCATGATGAAGAGGCTGGGGCTGGATAGCTCAGAGACAAAACTCATCGCCTGGGATCCCGTCTATACAACATTTTATGGTGGTGAGGCGGACATCACATCCTGTTATTCAAATGCGGGCCTTATCGAGATGAGACAAAAGGGGTTAAAGCTAAATCTTATATGGCCAAGTGACTACGGCGTTTACTTTTACTCAGATCTGGTGGTTACCAGAGAGAGCTTGATCAAAGAGAACCCCGACCTGGTAGCCCGCTTCCTGCGCGCCACGCTCATGGGCTGGCAGGACGCCGTCGAGGACTATGAGCAGGCCATACCTGCAGTGCTGAAATATAGCAAGGACAAGGACCCGCAGTTACAGGCGGCGATGATGGAAGCCCAGCTACCGCTGGTGCACACCGGGGACGATTATATAGGCTGGATGAAGCCGGAAGACTGGCAGGCCATGTATAAGACCCTTCTGGATTATGGCTTGCTGGCAGAGCCGTTTGATGTAAACCAGGCCTACACCATGCAATTTCTGAATGGAATCTATGGGAGTCAAGGTAAGTGAATCTGAGATCAAGGATTACCTTGCTGTTCGTACTGCTGGCGATTGTGCCTGTCGTTACCGTGGGTTTCCTTGCATACTATACCGGGCGACAGTCTATTGAGCAGGTTGAGATCAATCACCTGGTTTCCACCAACTTAATGAAAAGCAGTGAACTGACCAGGTGGATCGAAGGCAATCAACAGAGAATGGAGGAGTTGGCGCAGCGCCCGTTGATGGTGCAGTGCTCTGCAACGATGGCAACGTCCGACGCTGCTGACCCTGCCTATGATCTGGCTCGCCTGAGTCTGGAGGAGGACCATCTCAGACCCCGCGTCAAGCCCATCGGAGGTTTCACCGAAATATCAGTGATCAGTCCCGATAAAGGCATCATTCTGGCTTCGAGCGATGATATGCAGGAAGGGAAATACTACGCTAACCAGCGGTTCTTTGCGGAAGGGAAAACGCATACCTACACACAGGGGGTATTTTACTCTCTTCCTGTGCAGCAGACGACCATGATGGTAAGCACTCCTATCAACGACAAAAGGGAAAAATTGGTTTCTGTGCTGGCCGGGCGCCTCGACCTGCGTGACCTCTCCACAATAATGTCAGCGCAGAGCGGCCTCAGCCAGAGTGAAAAAACGTACCTGGTGAATAAATCCAATTTTTTTGTCACCGAGCCGTACTTGGGCGAAGGATATGCGCTGAAGAAGACGGTTCGGACCGAGGGTGTCAAGGCCGGCCTTTCGGGCAGTGACGGTGTCGGTTTCTATGCAGATTACCGGAATGTCCCCGTGATCGGTGCTTACAAGTGGCTGCCTGAATATAACATGTGCCTGATTACAGAGGTGGATCAGGCCGAAGCATACGCCCCGGTTAATTCCATGCTGATGACAATTGTTAGCATCGTCTCTCTGCTGACGTTGATAGTGGTGGCGGCTGGTTTCTTTTTGGCCCGCACCATCACTCAACCGTTAGCACGGTTGGTCGCCGGCGCAGCTGAGATCGGCCGCCACGGCCATCTCGACCGGAAAATTGGCACCGAGGGAAAGGATGAGATCGGGGAGCTGTCCAGGGCATTCGACCGCATGGGCATGGAGTTGAAGATGACCACCGTTTCGATCGATGAGCTCGAGCAACGCATCCATGAACGCACGGCCCAGCTTGAAGCGGCTAATCGGGAGTTGGAGGCTTTTTCCTATTCCGTATCGCATGACCTGCGCGCCCCGTTACGGGCTATTGACGGCTATACGCGCATCCTGCTGGAGGATTATCAACCGCTGCTTGATGACGAAGGCAAAAGGATCTGCGCGGTTATATCTGAGGGCGCGCATAAAATGAGCGATCTGATCGACGATCTTTTGACATTTTCACGCCTTGGCCGGTCTGCGCTGAATCCATCCAATATAGATATGGAAGCAATGGTGGAAGCGGTTTTCCAGGAATTAACCACGGCGCAAACTCGCAAACGCATCGATTTTCAGGTAGATTCAGCACCGCCTGCGGTGGGTGACCCGGCTTTATTGCGACAGGTGTGGGTAAACTTGCTCTCCAACGCCATAAAGTTCTCCCAGAAGAAGAGACGCGCTGTTATCAGGGTGCGGGGCGAAAATATCGAAAACGAGACTGTGTACTCGGTGCAGGATAACGGCGTGGGATTTGATATGCAGTATGTCAACAAGCTCTTCGGTGTTTTCCAGCGTTTGCACAGCGTCAAAGACTTTGAAGGCAACGGCGTGGGCCTGGCCCTGGTCCAGCGCGTGATCCATCGTCATGGTGGACGTGTCTGGGCTGAAGGGGAAACAGGCAAGGGCGCGACTTTTTATTTTACACTTCCCCTCCAGGGAGTGATATGATGAGCGATATGCGTGCAGTGGACGTTTTATTGGTCGAAGACAACCAGCAGGATGCAGAGCTCACTATAAGGTCGCTCAAGAAGCACAAGCTGGCCAACAACGTCTCGGTGGTCGAAGACGGAGCGGAAGCGCTTGACTTTATCTTCTGCAAGGGCAAATATCGTGAGCGGGACATCAACCATCCGCCCAAGGTAATTTTTTTAGATTTGAAGCTGCCCCTGGTTGGCGGGCTGGAAGTATTGCGGGCCATTAAGCAGGATGCCCGTACCAAGTCAGTCCCGGTGGTGGTGGTAACCTCTTCACGCGAGGACCCGGACGTCAAGGCTGCCTATGAACTGGGCGCCAATAGCTATGTAGTGAAGCCGGTAGACTTCGAGTCTTTCACGGAAGCCATAGGCAGCCTTGGCCTTTACTGGCTGCTGATCAATCAGCCGCCGAAATAAGTTGGTAAGCGTAAATAGAAACGTTTTGAGCAGGCCCATGAGTAAGATTGTTAAAATATTGATAGTGGAAGACGCTCCGGCCGATGCTGAGCTGTGTGAGAGGGAAGTGCGCAAGGTGCTGAAATCGTGCCTGTTTGAGATTGTGGACAGTCGCCAGGCATACCTGGCGGCGCTCAGCGAGTTTCAGCCGGATCTCATACTCAGTGATTACAGTATGCCCGGCTTCGACGGGATGTCTGCGTTAAAGCTGGCGCGGGAACATTCGCCCCAAACGCCCTTCATTATTGTTACCGGTTCAGTCAGCGAGGACGTGGCGGCCGAGAGTATGAAAGCCGGCGCATGGGATTACATTATAAAAGAGCATATCAAACGCCTGGGGCCGGCGGTCGTCAATGCGCTGGATAAGAAAGAGACCCTGATCACTAAACGTAAGGCAGAGGAAGAGCGGGAGGCCGCATACAAGGCCCTGGACAAAGCTTTGAAGGGTTCCATTAAGGCCATGTCCAAAATAGTTGAGATGAGGGATCCCTACACTTCAGGGCATCAAACGAGGGTGGCCGATTTATCGGCGGCAATTGCCAGGGAATTGGGACTTCCCGAAGAGCACATCAAGTATTTACACATAGCGGCGCTCATCCACGATATCGGTAAAATGTATATACCGTCCGATATACTGAGCAAGCCCGGTAAGCTGCGCGATATAGAGTGGGAACTGGTCAAGATTCATGCGCAGGGAAGCTATGATATTTTAAAAAACATAGAATTTCCCTGGCCGGTAGCACAGATAGCCTGGCAGCATCATGAAAGGTTGGATGGTTCGGGATATCCCCTCGGACTGGATGGCGACCATATCTTGCTGGAAGCAAAAATACTGGCTGTGGCCGATGTGGTTGAGGCGATGTCATCACACAGGCCGTACCGGGCCGCATTGGGCATCGAAAAGGCGTTTGAAGAGATCACTCAAAAAAGGGGAGTCCTCTATGATACCGACGTCGTCGATGCTTGTTTGAAGCTCTTTAGTGAGAACAGATTCAAGTTAGAACATATGCGCAACAACGGCATATAGATATCTATTCACCTGATATTTTAAGGCACCCGCTGAGCCAGGAGGGCGAACCATGGAGATTATAGAGGCTATAAATAATCGTTACAGCGTGCGCGCTTTCAAGCCCGATCCCGTGCCCAGGCAAATCCTTGAGGACCTGCTGACAGTATCGCAGCGAGCGCCGTCCTGGGCCAATACGCAGACCTGGGAGTTCGCGGTGGTCGGCGGCGCAGCGCTGGATGATCTGAGGAAGGCGCTGGCCGACCGGGCCTTCGCGCAGGATGCGCGCAACGCCGATATACCCTATCCCGAGTGGACTGGCAAGTATAAGGAGCGGCGCATCCGCAACGGGTCCAGGCTGTACGAACATATGGGCATCGCCAGGGAGGATGTGGAGAAGCAGCTCAACTGGTTTGTTAGCATGTACCGCTTCTTCGATGCGCCCAATGCCATCTATATTTATACCGATAGGGCCATCAGCGACTGGGCCATCATGAATGTTGGTCTGATCGCGCAGACAATCAGTTTAGCGGCCCTGCATTACGGCCTGGGCTCCATCATGCTGGCCTCGGGTGTCAGCTACCCGGACACGGTGAGGCAGAAGCTGAACATACCGGAATCGAAGCAGATACTAATCTCCGTTGCCATCGGCTATCCCGAGCCGGACGCCACGGTCAACAAATTCAGGACGGAGCGGGTACCTCTGAGCGATATCTGCTCCTGGCACGGCTTTTAATGTAGAAATATATATTGCGCCCGGCTTTTCCATAGATGGGATTACTGGAAGCTATAGTTATCGTTATTATGGTATCATGTGAACAGGTATGATATGGTCAGAAAATCGAAGGGAGATCTTCCACGCAAAGAGCAAATAGTCAATGCGGCGCGGAAGCTGGTCATGGAAGTCGGCAGCGAAAATGTGACAGTCAGAAGGATCGCTGAAGAAGTCGGATTTACCGAGGCAGCGATTTACAGGCATTTTAAAAGCAAAAAAGACATATTATATTTACTTGTGGAAAATATAGAGAGTAGCCTGATTTCCGATTTAACTATCCAGGGTGATCAGGATGGCGACGTGCTTGAGACTATTCTATTGCGTCATCTCTCATCCATCGAGATGCGACGGGGTATATCTTTCCAGGTCATTGCAGAAATAATCAGTCTCGGTGATAACAAATTGAACAGGCGTATCTATGATACCATTATAAAATATATAGAAAAATTAAAAACTATATTACAGAAAGAAGTCAGCCAGGGTAAGTTACGCAGAGACATAGATATAGATGCGACCGCCTTGTTAATGTTCAGTGTAATGCAGGGTATATCTAATATCTGGACCTTAAGCAACTACAGCTTCAATCCGAAGGATAAGTTCAACGCGGTTCTTAAAACATTGAGAAAAGGATTAGTTTAATAATACATGCGTTAATGCTTACCTGGTGAATTACAAATCAGGGCAAGGGTTATAACATACAATGCATGATGCTGCGCTTGTCATAGGATTAGTAGGCGTACTGATTTTTGCCGCACACCTGTTCGAGGCGATATTCAGGCACACCAGGATACCGGATGTACTGCCGCTGGTGGTCATCGGCCTCCTGCTGGGGCCCCTTTTAGGTATAGCTTCACCCACAAGTTTCGGTGCGGTCGGCCCCATCTTCACTGTAGTCACGTTTGTTTTGATCCTGTTCGAAGCAGGGACAGGCCTGAGCATTTCGTCTTTGCGGCAAACCTATAAAGAGACGTTAATACTCACTACGATCACCTTCATATTAAATGTGGCGGTAATTGGCGTTGCTACTAATTATTTCACCGGATTGGGATTTATCAAGTCGTTTATTCTCGCTTCGGTGGTCGGGGGCATATCATCCGCGATTATAGCGCCTATGCTGGGCCAATTGAATATGCGTGAGGAGAATAAGGCCGTATTATTGTTGGAATCCACAATCACTGATGTATTCTGCGTGATAGCGACTCTCAGCATGATTGAGATCGCCAACCTGGGCGATATAGCGCAGTTTGATATCGGGCTTACGATGGGCAAGCTGATAGCATCATTTTTACTTGCTACCATGCTGGGCACAGTCAGCGCATTCGGCTGGTCATACATATTTAATAAAGTGCGCGGCCTGCAAAACTCGATGTTTACCACCGCAGCTGTTGTTTTCGTTATTTTCGGCATCGCCGAATGGCTGGGTTACAGTGGCGCCATAGCTGCACTGGCCTTTGGTGTCACTCTGGGAAATATCAGTTCATTGAGGTTGCCCAAATTTTATAGCGGCCTTAACACCGATCTGAGCGGCCTGAATGTCTCAGAGAAAGCGTTTTTCTCCGAACTGGTATTCATCCTGAAAACGTTTTTCTTCGTATATATCGGCATTTCCCTGCAACTGGCGAACTGGTGGCTGATATTGATTGGACTTGCCCTGACCGTCATTATTTTCATAATACGCCTGCCTGTTGTGAAGTTCACCGTCCTAAAATCTACGCCGATATTAGATGCGTCTATGCTGGCGGTTGTTATACCCCGGGGACTGGCGGCAGCCGTGCTTGCGTCCATCCCATTTCAACAGGGTATGGAAGGTGGCGATATCATCCAGAATGTTGCTTATGCAATAATATTGATCAGCATCATAATTACTTCCTCGCTCGTTTTCCTTATCGATAAAACCAGGTTCAGTAGATTTTATTCCCGGTTCTTTGCCAATCTTGGAAAACAATCTAAAGCTGCTGATTAGCGCTGGCACCCCGGCAGTTCCCGGGCACTAATACGGTCACCAACTGAAAATAAAAATATATTTTAATATAGTACAATAATAAGTAAACGTTCACTAACACATTCCGGTATAAAAGGCGTGCATACAGGTCAGGGCATCCGATAAGCGAGCGGATATAAAGACATGTTTAATTTGTACATGCGCAACTGTTCTATTCACGCATATAGATGCGCAACGTTGGATTTGTTTCAGGGCTCCTGAGGCTGAATTATTCCTGTATTTATTTACATTCAGATCGCGACGAAAATGTCTATTCTTATTTTGTGTATAGAGATGAAATGAAAATCGGGCTGTTTTCTTCATATGACTATTCTCACCCGGGCGGCGTGATCAATCACGTTACTCACCTTGCGCACCACCTGCAAATATGTGGGCACTGTGTAAAGGTTGTTGCGCCATCGTTCGGAAAGGTTGTGCCGTATTTTGAGCAGGATGTGAAATCTGTGGGAAGGCCTCTGCCCATCCCATACGGGGGCACCACGGCACGGATCGCCATTTCACCATGGATCCCTTACCAGGTAAGGAGGGTGCTCGACAGGGAAAAGTTCGATATAGTGCATTTGCACGAGCCTTTTATCCCCATGCTCGCTCTCAGTGCATTAGCGCAATCGACAACTGTAAATGTGGGGACCTTTCATGCCAGCCACGAAAGGTCAGGGCTCTACTGGCTGGGTCAGCCTATAATGAGGAGGCTGGGAAAGAAATTAAACGGGAAAATAGCAGTTTCGGAAACTGCTCTTAACTATATTTCGAAATATTTCCCGGCAGAATACAAGGTCATACCCAATGGTATCGATACAAACCTTTACAGGCCCGATGGTCCCCTGCGGCAGGAATACAGGGATGGGAAGCTTAATATCCTCTTTGTCGGCAGATTAGAGGAACGAAAAGGGATAGAGGACCTGATATATGCTTGCTCTTATGTGAAAAGAGATTTTCCCGGATTCCGTCTCATCATAGTGGGTCCCGGCTTAAAGCTACGGTACAGATATGAGCTTTTAGCTAAGAAATTAATACCGGATCAGATTGTCTTCACAGGATTGGTGCCGTTTAACTCTCTTGCTGAATACTACAGGACTGCCGACATATTTTGCGCGCCGGCGACGGGGGGAGAGAGTTTCGGAATTGTACTGCTCGAGGCCATGGCCAGCGGTACCCCGGTTGTGGCTACTGACATCGCCGGATATTCCGGCGTGGTAACGAACAAGGTAGATGGAATACTGGCCAGGACCGCTGACAGGCAATCCATAGCTGAAGCTCTGCTGACATTGATCCATGATAAAGCGTTGCGTCTGACGCTGGCAGAAAATGGTCTGGCAACAGCCCAGAAATATACCTGGGAGAATATCAGCCGCCAGGTGATCGAGTATTATAAGACGTTAATCAACTGAACCCGGAGCCGGTGAAATTGCCGGCTGTCAGACTATTCCAATCAGCAACCGCGAAGGATGCGCCCTTTGTACTTGACGCTTACCTGAATATCAGCTATTATGTAAGTAAGCTATCACTTACATTACCGACCATGTAGGCGCCAGGCGCAGTGTGTTTGGGAAATGGTTATTAAAAGGAAAAAAACGCGATTTCGTCAAAAGCAAATAGCGGCCGTGGCGGCAAAACTGATAGTAAAGTTGGGTGGCGAACACGTGACCATAAAGAATATTGCACTGGAGATAGGACTGTCGGAGGCGGCCATATACCGGCATTTCCCCAATAAAAGGGCTATTTACAGCTTCCTAGTAGGATATGCGGGGAAAGTATTATTGGCCGATCTAACATCTGGGGGGCGCAGTAAATCGCTCGAGCCGACCGATCCTGATTTTTTAATCAGGCGGCACCTGGCCAATGTCGTGAAAAGGCGAGGGATCTTTTTTCAGGTGTTTACCGAGGTTATCAGTATGGGAGACAGGCAGCTCAACAGAGAAGCGATCAATGCCATCGATAATTACATTGCTCGTATAGCTCAAATATTTAGTAATTGCACTGCCTCCGGGTATTTCAGGGGAGGTATCGATCCCACCTGTTCGGCTTTCATTTTCTATTCCCTGCTGCAATTTTTTATCAATTCCTGGACACTCGACGGCTACTCGTTCGACCTGGAAAGCAGGTTCGATAATGTCTGGTGCAAATACAGGATGGCGCAGTAGCTTTTGAAAACGATATGCGGATTGGTGATTGTACTTGATTGAAAGGGGCATATTGATTTATTAGGCGAGGAGATATCTTATGTTGAATCAGGTCGATTTACAGAAGCTGGTCAAAGAAAAACTTGCGGATTATCAATTTGTTGTGGTTTCAAACAGGGAACCCTATATACATACATATGCCGGCGATAAAATCGAGTGCATAGTGCCTGCCAGCGGCCTGACGACGGCCCTTGATCCTGTAATGCGAGCTTGTGGCGGAACATGGGTGGCGCATGGCAACGGCAGCGCGGACAGGGAAGTAGTAGACAGCAAAAACAGGGTGCTGGTTCCGCCTGAATGTGGAAGCTATAAGCTCAAGCGTGTATGGCTGTCCGACGAGGAGGTGGACCGGTATTACTTCGGGTTTTCCAACGAGGCTATGTGGCCGCTCTGCCATATAGTGTTCCGGCGCCCCAAGTTCGATGATGAGGATTGGGATGCTTATAAGAAAGTCAACAGGCTTTTTGCCGATGCAGTGCTGGAGGAAATCGGTCATCGCAAGGCGTTTGTATTTATTCAAGATTATCATTTAACCCTTGTATCGAGGCTGATCAAGGCCAAAAATCCACGTGCTGTTACAGCTCAGTTCTGGCACATCCCCTGGCCTAACCGGGAGGCATTCAGAGTCTGTCCCTGGCAGAATGAGATATTATATGGGTTGCTTGGCAACGATTTGCTCGGGTTTCATATAGCTTACCACCGCCATAACTTCCTCGAGACTGTTGACAGGGCATTGGAATGCAGGATAGATAATGAAAATTTTTCAGTTACCCACGGGAACCACACAACATATGTCAAACCGTTCCCCATCAGCGTGGATTTCGACGCCATAGAGGAAAGAAGCCAGTCGGCGGAAGTTGAAAGTGAGATGAGGGCTATTAAAAATAAATACGGTATTACGGATGAGATAATCGGTATTGGCCTGGACAGGATCGATTACACCAAGGGCATACCTGAGAGGTTAAAGGCTATTGATGCGCTGCTGAATAAATATCCCAAATACAAGTACAACAACAGGATGGTCTTTTTTCAACTGGGCGAACCCAGCCGCATTAAGATAAAGCAATACGAGGAGCTGAATACTGAGATCGACAGGCTGGTCGTCGATATCAACAGCAGGCATCAGGCCGATGGCTGGAGACCTATTATATATATTAAAGAGCATAAATCGCCCGTCACATTGCTGGCGTTCAACAGGCTGGCGCGTTTTTGTGTTGTCAGTTCTCTCCATGATGGTATGAACCTGGTGGCTAAGGAGTTCATATCCAGCAGGGTGGATGGGGACGGTGTCCTCATATTGAGCCGGTTTACCGGTGCGGCCAGGGAGTTGGATGATGCCCTGCTGGTTAATCCTTTTGCGGTGGAAGATATGGCTGAAACAATCGCAGCAGCGATAGAGATGCCTGAGGAGCAGCGCCGCAAGATGATGACTAAACTACGCAATAAGGTGCGGGAATACAATGTCTATCGCTGGGCTGCCGACATTATCTCGGCCATGGTGGATATTAAATAAATTGCTTCAGGAACGATGGAATATTTTTTCAACGATTGGAACAGCATCTGGAAACGATTAAAAGCCGCGAAACACAAGGTGATTTTATTCGACTATGACGGCACATTGACACCGATAGTAGACCGGCCTGAGATTGCTCGCCTGCCGGACGGGATTAAAGCTATGCTCGATAAACTGAGTCACAGGCCGGGGGTAACCGTCGGGATCGTAAGCGGCCGGGCGATCTCGGATATACGGGAGATGGTCGGTGTGGACAATATCGTTTTCGCAGGAAATCACGGACTGGAGATCGAGGGGCCGGGCATAAGGTTTATCCATCCCTTAACCGATGAAATTAAATCGGCAATCCATATCATAGGTCTTGTTCTAACCAAGGCGATGGCCCGGATCAGGGGCGTAATCGTCGAAGATAAAGGCCTGACCCTCAGTGTGCATTACCGGCAGGTTGATACCGAGCAGTTGCAGCAGGTCAACGCTATATTTGATAATACTATTAACATGGTCAGAAAGGGGGGCAAGATCAGGACTTCAGCGGGCAAAAAAGTGCACGAGGTCAGGCCCGCCGTCCCCTGGAATAAAGGTAAGGCTGTGCAGATGATACTGGAGAAGTTCCTGCCTAAAAATGTACGGGGCTCATATCTATCTCTATATGTCGGAGATGACTTAACGGACGAGGATGCCTTTGCGGCCATCAACAGCGCGGGAGGGATATCAATATTTGTGGGCGACAGCAGGCAGAAGTCCGCTGCCGCATATTATTTAAACGATACATCCGAGGTGAGCAGTTTGCTTGCTGAAGTACTGAAGATTGCGTAGGATATGAACATGATTGAATGGCTTGAACAAAATTGGTTGCTGATAGTGGTGCCGGCTGCGCTGTTTCTGGCATTCTGTATCATCGGCTTATGGGCGAGACGCGTCCTGTACAACCATCTGGACAGGCAACTAACTAAATCGGGATGGGGTGGCCGGGATGTGTTGATTCAGACTACCCGGGGCCCCTTCTTTTTCTGGTTCGTTCTGCTCGGTTTATATGTTGCTATCGCATTCTCCAGCTTACCGGAAGAAACTAAGATTCTAATAGTCAAGATCATCGCCAGCGTATTCATAATCTCCATTATCTGGCTGCTTATCATACTGAGCGAGAGGCTGCTGCGTATTTACCTGAGCGAGATCAAACACGTTAAACAGCCTGGAAAATATGTGGTCACTGCCGTGCGTTCGGCGCTGCTTATTGTCGGATTATTGATATTGCTTGACTATTGGGGCTGGCCGATGACCCCATTAATACTGCTGATTGCCATAGTCATGCTGGTGATCATCGTGGCCTCGCGTGACGCGATACTGAATATTTTCTCCGGATTCGAGATCTCGGCAAGCCGTCTTGTAAAGGAGGGTGACTTCATCAAAATCGGCTCGGGCGATGCAGGCTATGTCATCGATATGGGGTGGCGGAACATAATCGTCAGGACACCCGATCAAAATACCGTTGTGATACCCAACAGCAAGCTGGTCAGGGAAACCATCGTCAATTACGGCCGACCGCTTAAAAAAGCTGCAAAACCGTTTCATTTCTATACCAGGCTTCATCTCAAGGAGCTTACCGGGCTGAAGGCAACGAATTTAATCGCACTGGTCAATATACTGAAAGCGGCGCCGGATTCAATAGTTTATTACCATACACATCATTTTCTGGAGGAGTATCAGTACCTGACGCCTGAGCCTGCAAATGATTTCGCCTTGTGGGTCGGTGATGCCCTCGACAATCCCGTATTATCGGAGAAACTCGCCAATATCGATACCTTTGAGTATACCAGCCTGGGATCTTTAAAGGACGCCTTGATATCGGTTATCGAGCAGTATATGGCGGAGAACCCGGATATCCGGTTCACGCAGGCCGAGCGCGAATTTCATTTCGTAAAAGCGGTCAATATCATTGTGCCGACCCCGTACTTCGCCTCCGACCTGCGCGAGTTTGTCGAGGTTTTTCGCAAGATTACTATAGACTCACTTTACTACCACGTGTTTGAATCAAGGTTGAGGCTGCAAAAAAGATCCAATGACTTCTCTGTATGGATCAGGGACTCCTTTGCTGAAGAAGATCTTGCCGAGAAAATCGACAATCTTGTGCCATATACTACGACTATCGAGGGGTTAAGGTCAGTTATCATTCAACTCATCGAGAAACGAATTAAGTAGGAATTACTATGAATGACACAGTAATCAGCCAGTATAAAACAAGCTTGGAGGAATACCAGCCGATCGTTGGGAAAAATGTAATCGATGAACTGAAGATATTAGGTTCACACCTTGCGGGGCGGAAGGTACTTAACGTTAATTCGACATTTTCGGGGGGTGGGGTGGCGGAGATCCTGACGCGCATGGTCCCGCTTTTAAACCAGCTGGGAGTCGATGCCAACTGGGACGTGATCCATGGTGACGATGCATTTTTTAATGTCACCAAAAAATTCCATAATGCTTTACATGGCAGGGATGAAGGCATCACTAAAGACGACCTGGATATCTTCATGGAGGCCAGCCGTAAAAACAACGGGGGTATGGCTTTAAATTCGGACATATATTATATCCATGACCCGCAACCGATCATGCTGATCGAGAGAAAAAAATCCCTGGGCGGCAAATGGATATGGCGGTGCCATATAGATATTTCTCATCCGGATAAGGACGTATGGAAATTCTTAAGAAAATATGTGGTGGGATACGATGCCACGGTATTCTCTGCCCCCGAATTTTCCCAGCAATTGCCCGTCAGGCAATATATGATTTCACCGTCAATCGACCCTTTGAGCGACAAAAACAGGGAGATATCACAATCTCAAGTTCAGGCTGTGCTCGATAAATATGGCCTGAATAACGGCAAACCGATGGTGGTTCAAATATCCCGTTTCGATTATTTAAAAGACCCGCTCGGTGTTATACAGGCATTCAGGATGGTCAGGAAGGGCATTGACTGCCAACTGGTTCTGGCGGGAGGAACGGCCACCGATGATCCGGAGTCGTCCCGGGTGCTGGAAGAAGTCAGGGAAAACGCCGGCAACGATCCTGATATAAAGATACTTGCCATACCTCCCGGCAGCGACCTTGAGATAAACGCTTTGCAAAGGGCCGCCACCGTGGTATTTCAGAAATCGTTGAAAGAGGGTTTTGGCCTGACCATAAGCGAAGCTCTGTGGAAGAGTAAACCGGTGGTGGCTACTGCGGTGGGGGGTATTCCCCAACAGGTTAGAAACAAGATAACAGGACTGCTCTGCCATAGCGTTGACGGCGCAGCCTATGCGCTTAAACAACTGCTCAGTAATCCGGACTATGCCGCGTGGCTTGGTAAAAATGGACATGAACACGTGAAACAGAACTTCCTGATAACCCGCCATGTAAAAGAGTATCTCCTTCTGTTCATAGCCGTGGATAATCCTGCCGATACCATATATTTATAGACGATCTTAATTGCATATAAATACTGAATCCGTATATACTTGCGCTCAAACCACAAATTCAGGAGGTAGAGATGAGCGGAACGAGCAGCTACGACCTTAAATCCGTGAAATTGCCCAGGTTGACCGGGGGAGGACTGTCATTAATGGCGGGCGCGCTGGAGAGCGGCTTCCTGCGGGCGCTGCTTATGCCGTCTATGCTGAAAAGCGGCGGTATAACAGATTTCCGGGCTTTGTCACCGGAGGAGTCTCCCACCGTTTTCCCCATCGCCTATGCGGATAAGAAGGCGCCGCCGGAGGAAGGGCCGGACCTTAAGGCCCTGAATAAGATTGAAGGGAGCGCAGGCGCCGTGCCGTTCAGGACGGCAAGGGACTATGCGAAAGCCTACAAGGAGGGCAAGGCCAATCCTGAGGATGTGGCTAAAAGGGCGCTGGATGCTATAAAGCAGGCCGACGCAGGCAGTCTGAAGCTGCGACCCTTCATCGCCGTCAACGAGGGCGACGTTATGCAGCAGGCGCGGGCATCGGCGGAGCGCTGGAAGGACAGGAAGCCGCTGAGTGTGCTGGACGGCGTGCCTGTGGCGGTCAAGGATGAGGTGGACATGGTGCCGTATCCCACCACCGTGGGCACCAAATTTTTCGGCAAGGCGCCGGCCAAACGTGACTCGACAGCGGTCGCGCGGCTGCGTGCAGCGGGCGCACTGCTGCTGGGCAAGGCCAATATGCACGAGATAGGCATCAATCCCGACGGGCTGAACGTTAACTTCGGCTCGACGCGCAACCCGTATAACCCCAAACACGATACCGGCGGCAGCTCCAGCGGCTCGGCCACTTCAGTCGCGGCCGGGCTTTGCCCGCTTGCCCTGGGCGCCGACGGAGGCGGGTCCATACGCGTACCGGCTTCGCACTGTGGGGTGGTCGGGCTTAAGCCCACCTTCGGGCGCGTCAGCGAATACGGCGCGGCCCCGCTCTGCTGGAGCGTTGCACATTTAGGCCCCATCGCGGCCACGGTAGAGGACGCGGCCATAGGATATGCCTGCATGGCCGGTCCGGACGCCGGGGAGCCGAACTCTTTGCACCAGCCTGCCGTGACACTGGAGCAGTGGAACAGAGGTGACCTCAAGGGCGTAAGGCTCGGCGTCTACAGGCCCTGGTTCGAGCATGCCTCGCCCGAGGTGGTGCGAGCCTGCGACAACTTGTTGGAGAAGCTGGCCAGCTCGGGGGCGCAGGTTAAGCAGATCGTTGTGCCGGGCCTTGATACGATGCGTGTCGCCCATGCCATAACCATATTAAGTGAGATGGCGGGCTCGATGAACAACTATCCCGAACACAGCAAAGACTTCGGCGCGGAGGTACGGCTCAGCCTGAGCCTGGGGCGCAATTGCAGCGCCGACGACTATATCAAGGCACAGCGCATACGCACAAGGGCCATTATAGCCTTCAGGGAAATATACAGCGATGTTGACGTCATCATAACACCATCAGCGGCGATCACCGCGCCTGAAGTGTCGCTGCAGGATGCGAATGGCGGCTGGTCCGACCTTTCCAGCACGACTGAGGTCATGCGCTACGCCTTCCCCGGCAACCTGGCGGGACTGCCTGCTATAAGCTTCCCGGCCGGCTATGACAGCATAGGTCTGCCCATAGGGATGCAGGCCATGGGTCGCTGGTGGGAGGAGGACTTATTGCTGCGCATCGCCTTCAACGCGGAGAAACTGGTGGAGCGCAGGAAGCCCGTGGTGTTCTTCGATTTACTCTAAACTACACTCGTCATTGCGAGGAGCTGAAGGCGACGCGGCAATCTGCTGCGACAACTGACCGCGCACAAGATCGCCACGCTTTGCTCGCGATGACGATATGAAAAGGTATTCATATCTACGGCTCACCGCAATGACGTATTAGGCTTGTACTGCCCGTGCCATAGCGGCGATATGCTCCGGCGTAGTGCCGCAGCATCCTCCGATGATACGTGCGCCGGAGTCGCGCATTTGAACGGCGCTCTGCGCCATCGTTTCGGGCGAGGCGCGGTACACGGTTTTTCCATCTATGAATTCAGGCATACCGGCGTTTGACTTGGCCACCAGCAGGGCGCCGGGCACGGCGGAATGCATTTTTTGTATGGCGGCCAACATTTCGTCGGGACCGTTGCCGCAGTTGCCTCCCATGGCCGCCGCTCCCCATTCGTTCAGCGAGGTCGCCGCGGCCTCAGGTTTCACACCCATCATGGTCCGTCCGTGCGTGTCGAAGGTCATGGTGACTATTATGGGGATATCGGGCGATGCTTTGCGCGTCCCTTCCACTGCTGCCCGGACCTCCGACATGTCGGCCATGGTCTCAATCCAGATCACGTCGGCGCCACCGGTGATGAGCGCCGCAGCCTGCCGTGCGAACTCTTCGGCGGCCTCAATAAATAATAGCCGACCCAGAGGGGCCAGTAGCTCACCTGTAGGACCGATGTCGCCTGCCACTACTGCCTCCGGGGCTGCGGTCCCTGTTTTTGCCATGTAATCTTCGATCTCGGCGCGCAGAATCTGTGCGCCGGCGCGGTTGAGCTCGTCTTCACGCCCTTCAAGGCCGTGTTTGGCCAGGCGAAAGCGGGTGCCGTTAAAGGTATTGGTCAGCAGTATACGGGCGCCGGCCTCCAGGTAGGCGCGATGCACTGCGCGGACGCGGCCGGGCTGGTCCACGTTCCAGAGCATGGGCGGGTCACCCGGCTTCAAGCCAGCCTGCTGCAGCATGGTCCCCATGGCGCCATCGGCGATGATGGCACCGGGCCGGTCAATTAAGTTTTGCCAGCGTTGCATATTTGTTGCCCCGGTGCTAAATGTTACAGCGGGAGGTCCTGCCCCTGCTCGGTCGCATCATCGTCCTCGCCGTCCCTGCGCTCGGGGCAGTCCTCGGTCGTGAGGTCGCACCATGAGCAGGCCGTGTGCGAAGGCAGCCTTGACGGTGGGGTGGATGATTCCAGGATATTAAGGAAATAGGTCACATTTTTCTTGAACTTATCATCGATGATATGGTGCGGGACCTCGGAGCGTCCGGTTTTATAGACGACGCAGCCATCAAGTTTTTTCCCTTTATAGAGTCCGGTGGCGTAGGGCAGGAACATCATATACAGGGCTACCTGGATGATATCGCTCTGCCTGGGATTGCCTGTCTTGATATCGAATACCGTGCAGTGCCCGGATTGCGTATCCATGGATATCAGGTCGGGGGTACCTGCAACGGCCAGGCCTGACGGCCTCTTGGCGAGGAATTTATTCTGCCCCTCTTTGTATACGGTTTCTCCCTGTTTTTCCTGTTCCTTCGATACCTCGTCAAGGATCCTGGTGTGTTCCGCCGTCCAGGCAGCTAATTGGAAATCTCCGGGCGCCCTGCTGTACTCTGTATGATGTGCCTTGAACCAGGATGACCACTGGCAGGTGGTCTCGCCCGCCATCAATTTGGAGAGCCAGGTGACCCACACATAAACGCCGTTTCTCTCTCTCGTCATTTTCCTTGCCCTTTCCGCTCAATGGCGACATTCTATCATGATGGATAGGGGATTTCCTATCCAGGTAAATTGATTGGTCAGCCGATGGCGGAAGTGGCCAGACGGAAGACGACTATCCAGAGCAGGTGCAGCGGGATCATCACGATTACCGAGGCGCAGAAGATTATCACCCGGTAGACTGTGCGCATGCGCAGTTTATAGACCAGCAGCAGAGCCAGCAGGAAGATCAGCGCCATACCGGCATAGCCCCACAGCACCATGGCGGGTGTACCTCCCCAGATAGTGAGCGCCGGCTTGAATTTCCACAGTACCATGGGGTAGATACCGGCGAAGGCCTCGTTGAGGCAGGCATAGGACGCCATGAAGACCATGGACAACAGGATGACCCATACCCTGCGTTTGCCGCCGATGAGATCGCCTCCGGCGATGACTTCGGAGAACGTCAGCGCCAGGTAGATAGTGTATGACCAGAAGACCATCAGGATGAGCGGCGCAGCGCCGATCCAGAGGTGGAAGGTGGCCGGGTTGTATGAGTAAAGGTTGAGGGCGGCAACCTGCGCGACCACGTTTTCCCGTATCAGACCCAGCAAAGCCCCACCCAGGAAGAACATCCATGTAAAGGCCGCGCCCCGCGTGCTTGCGCTGTGCCAGATCAGCAATCCGGTGAGCGCCAGCGCGATCAGCTCCAAGGACAGGAAAGTGTCCATTTACTTTTGCCCTGCCTGGTCTTTCGACAGCAGTTTTACGACGATATATGCGATGATGAAGAAAACTGTGGGTATTGTAGAGGTGAGCAGGTCTAATCTATCGCGTATGATCTCGATGCCGGCGTAGATCACCCAGAAAACGAGCAGCACAATAAAGGGTATCTCACGGACGAAGAAGTTTGGCTTGTTATCACGGTTATTCATCTGATATCCGGCGCAGTCTATTAGCTGGGGATGATGCTGTCAACGCAGGATCTAGTCGGTGCCTATCATGACGCTGCTGGCTTTGATAATTGCATAGACCTTCTTATTTTTAACCAGCTTCAGGTTTTTACTGGATGTCCTGGTGATGATGGCGACTATCTCATCCCCGCCGGAGAGCACCATAGTGACCTCATCATTGACCGATCCCGGCTTGATTGACTTGACTTTGCCTTTTAGTACGTTGCGGGCGCTGATTTTCATGCCAAACCTCCCTTGATACACTGCAAAAAGTTGTATCAGAACGATAAAAATTGCTAAAAATAATCTTCCGTTTGCATTATACACCGGATTGATCTAAATAAGCGTGAAACGACAATGTCCCCGAGGTTCTGAAAATAGATATAAGAATGAATTGCAGTTACTACAGGCCTATGTGATAATGAAACTGAATACTATGAGCAAGGGACACTTGCGTAAAAGGGGAGTGGCAGTAGTGCTCAGACACGGCAGGGTATTACTGGTTAAGGATCGAGATAGAAATAAGTATTCACTTCCTGGTGGGGGAGTACACGATAACGAACGGTCATATCAGGCTGCGGCAAGGGAACTATATGAGGAGACAGGTTTACATGCAAGGAAGTTAACATATATTGGTTCTTTCAAAGGTGCTGTCAGTGAACACAAGGCATTTATAACGGAATCGGAAGGCCATGTACATTTAAAGCAACATGGCGAGCTAATTTCATATTTGTGGTGGGATATGAAGAGCGATGTTCCAGTTTATGCGCATGTAAATGCAATAATTGCCATGTTAAATAGGAATACGAAAAATGAATAAAGAAAATAGCATGGCATATGATGTTTTTATAAGCCATAGCAGAGATAATGAAATTGCTAATGTAGTATACGAATATTTGTCAAATATCGGCATTAGCTGTTTTTTAGACGAGAGATGTTTAAAGCCAGGGGAATTATTTCCAAGGCATATTCATGAAGCCCGCGAAAGTTGCTCGATAGTAGTGTTAATATTGTCACCTGAGTCCGATAGTTCAATCGCCGTCAACAGTGAAATGAATGACCTATATAAAAAGAAAAAGATTATCCCGCTACGGATACAAGATTTCACACCTAAGAATCTGATGGTTTTTATCGGTGCGATTCAGTGGTTAGATGCATTCGAGCCTCCATTTGAAAAACATTTACCTAAATTGCTGGAAGCAGTCGGTCCTCCTATACTGCCTCCGCCACCCCCACCACCGCCAACCAAACCGGAAGAAATCATTACTTCGCTTAAGAAGTATATTAAGGAGCTTGCGCTCAATTTGCCTTCTTTCAATCCCCAGGAAGAAAGGCTGTCTATAGGGGAGCATGCTTTACGAACTATGCGCCTTTTTAATAAATACCGTGTTTTTAATCATATGGAGTTCCCCGAAAACGTAATCAGCAGACAGAAATTCATGGTTATTTTAGCCTTGCACGATATCGGAATGGCTAAAGTCACTAGTCGAGATGAAATAAAATTGAAATACGGAATCACCCAGAAAGCTATTAAATGGCTATTTAACCAACCTGATTTCAAGGCAGGGTATTGTTTTAATGCGCAGGAAGAGCGACTGTCCGTGGCACTTGTATCTAATGAGCCCATTTGGCGGTATTTAAACAATAGGTTTGATGAAATAACATGTGCTGCGCAAATAGTGGATATGGCAGTTAAGGCAGGAATAGAGATAGATAGTGCTGCCTTCTTTCTTTTCTTTAAACTTGTAATGATATATTACCTGTGCGATATGGGGAGTTATTCAAAATCAGTTGGTGGTGATCGCATATATGATTTTATAGTCTTTGACGAATCCAATGAAGAAATCAGGTTATCAGGTGCGGAGAAACAGAAAATCGATAATTTGGAAGCTGTAATCAAGAAAGTAATGCTCGGAGCTGTTGTGTTCACCGACCATATTTGGAAACGTACAAAGGATGAATATTTTAATAATTTTGCTCGTAATAATGTTGGAAAAATGAAGCAGGGCGAGATAGTAAAAGGTCGATATTATAAGTATAGATATAATAGCAAATTGCGCACATACGAAATCTGTCCACGAAGCAGCACAAAGGCGCCTGCGCTTTATGATCCAAATTATTAGTTAATTGCCATTTAAATAAGGAAATAATTTGTCAGATCCACTGTTTGACTGTCAGAGACGTTGAGGCTATTCAAAAGTACTTGATAAATTATAACAATATTGTTATATTAGAATAGCGTGTGGGGAATTGAGTATTATGATGGTGCCAATGGGCAAATTCCAGTTAAGAAATTCATTGAGGCTCTCAATGTTAAGGAAAGGGCAAAAGTAGCCAGGACGATTGATTTATTTATGGAGTTCGATGTATAACTGAGCTTGCTCCACCTAGAACATATGGAAGGAGAGTTGTGAAAATAAAATGGAAAGAACATAAACAACAACTTATGAAGGATGCTACGTTCAAGGCTGAGTATGATAGACTTGCTACCGAATATAAAGTCGCCTCTGAATTGATTAGGTTACGCTTATCATGCGGTATGACCCAGGCCGAGCTTGCCAGGGCGGTGAACACACAACAGGCCAGCATCGCCCGCATGGAAAGCGGCTCCTATCTTCCTTCGTTGTCCATGATAAAAAAAATTGCCGATGTACTGGATGCTGACCTTGAAATTAAACTTAAACATCGAGGTCAGTCCAGCCATGCATTAACGATCGCAGATAGAAAGCGACGCTAGTAAGCTGGTTTATATGCTGAGAGGTACTATATATTCAATCGCTTCCGGCAGGTATCTTTTTTACGGTCAAAAATAGACGATAGTCTTCTTTAGGTATCTGTTTTCCAAGCTCCGGATATGGTTGTACACTCGAGGTGAACTGATATTGCTTATACGTGTTTTTTCCGGACTCACCGGTCGTATCCGGCTCGGTCAGCACTATTCTTGAAGTCAATCCATTATCGTTAATCAGAAGGACACTGATCACTCGACCCGCCCAGAAGCAGGTCGCTCCTTTTGGGCATCGGCTGTCCTCCTGGATTCCTTCAAACTGCAAGGTAATCCCTTCACCCTTTAATTCGGCGGCCTGGCCTATGGCCATTGAGAACTCCTTATCAAGGGAGGCCTGGATCCTATCTTCGCCACTCTGACATCCAACCGCGATTATCAATATGAGCAGAGCACTGAGCAGCAAGATATGCTTGAACATTTGATAATAGTCTAAATCCCGTCCTGCAGATCTGCAAGCTGTCATCATACATCTATGATATAATCCGCGTTGATAAGGTGAGGTACTGGATATGGCAGAGGATGTTGTGATCAAACGCAACAAGGAGAAGAGAGGTATGCTTAGTTGGCAGGCCAGAGTTCTGGAAATCTATTTTCGCGTTCAGCGCGCTTTCGCACCCAAAGGAGGAGAAGTAGATGTACTGAAGGAACGCGTTGACCTGGATAAACTGGGGGCTATGTTCAAACTGCCCAAAGGGGTCAAAGCAGTTAAAGAGTCTGCCGGCGGCGTCCCGGCTGAATGGCTGACCCCGCCCGACGTATCCAATGGCAGGGTGGTGCTCTACCTGCACGGCGGGTCGTATATGAGCGGCTCCTGCAATTCCCACCGCCCACTGGCTGCCAATATCGCTATCGTCTCCAAAGCCCGTGTGCTGACACTCGATTACAGGCTGGCGCCGGAGCATCCACACCCGGCAGCGGTCGAGGATGCTGTTGCCGCCTATAAATGGTTGATTGACGGCCGGGTCGATCCCAAACACCTGGCCATAGCCGGCGATTCGGCAGGAGGCGGCCTGGTCATCGCCCTGCTGATCAGCCTCAGGGATGCGAAAATCCCGTTGCCCGCAGCATGCGTCTGCCTCTCACCCTGGACCGACCTGGCGTTCACGGGGGAAACATGGAAGAGCAAAATCTCAGTCGACCTGATCATCCACGCTTACAAGGAACATGCCTTCGCAAAGATGTACATGGGAGGGCTCGATCCGAAAACGCCCCTGGTGTCCCCGCTCTACGCAGACCTGAAAGGATTGCCGCCCCTACTGGTCCAGGTGGGGACGGACGAGGTCCTCCTATCGGACGCGATCCGCCTGGTTGAACGCGCAAAGCAGGATGGGGTGAACGCGGTCATCGATGAGTGGAAAGGGATGCAGCACGTCTGGCAGTTCGCTGGCAGCTTTATGCCCGAAGGCCGACGCGCCGTGACAGGGATCGGCGAGTTTATCGACAGGAACTGCGGGAGCGCCTGAAAGGACACCTCTAAAATTAATCATAATTCCATTGTGTTAAACAGCCGTTTTTTTTAAAATATGATCATGAAAGAAAAATACGACTTCGCAGTAATAGGCGGGGGCCTTACAGGCCTCATCACAGCCGTCCTTCTCAGAAAAGAATGCCCGGATAAAAGCCTGCTCCTGATCGAAAAGAACAGGTTCTTCGGGGGGCTGGCGGGCACCGAAACGATCGGAGAATATTTTGTGGACTCCGTCTACTTTTTCTCCAACATGAAGCATTTCACAAAGTACCTGGGGATCGAACATGAATTTGACGAAGACCTTCAATACCCGTTCCGTTACGTCAATGCCGTTAAAGGCGAACAGTGGCATTTTGACGTTCATCAGGACCCGGAAAAATTCAAGGCTGCGCTTATTAATAAATTCCCCCAGGACAAGAAGGGGATAACAAGATATCTCGACGATATCGAAAAAGTCTATGACCAGTTCACAGGAAATCTCAAGACCGGCTTAAACGCCCTGGATATAATGAAACTCCTCTTCACTTCAAAAGAACTTCTTTCCGTAATGAACGTCACCCAGGAAAAAGCCCTAAAAAGATACAAATTTAAAGATAATGATCTTTTTAAGATCGTGAACTCCTTCTCGGCTCTGGGGGGCATTTCGTCGGAGAAGCTCAACGCACTGATCTATTACATCGCTTTCGGGAGCCTGCGGTTCGGAGCCCTCAGACAGAAAAAAAATTTCAGCGAACTTGTCGTGAAGCTTGCTGACAGGCTTAAAGCTTCGGGAGCGGATATCCTGCAAGATACAACCGTCGAAAAAATAAGCCGTCATAGCGACGGATATTTTGATATAGCCGTATCGGGCGGGAAAGCCTTTCATGCGGACAAGGTCATCAGCACCATCGATACCAAAAAAATGTTCGCCGGCATCGTTGATAAGAAGATCATGCCGCCCCGGTTCGCGGAAAAAGCCGCGGCTCTCAGGATGACCCCTTCCGCATTCATCATGCGACTGGTGATAGAGTCGGACAGGACTGACTATCCGACCAATATCGGCCAGCTTCTCTTCCACTCTGACGAATTCGCATATTCAAAATATTATAACCGCTCGCTGGAAAACGCTACAGCGCTGGACAAGAGTTCCTTCTATTTTGCCGTGTCGATAAGGGAACAGGAAAAGAAAGGATATTTTTCAATCGAGCTTCTCGCTATGCCGGTATCATACGGCTATTGGAAAAATATCAGGAAGATCGGCGAGGAACTTTATAAAAAAGAGATAGAGAAGTGGGAAGATTTCTATCTGGACAGGCTCGAAGAGTTCTTTGAGCCGGACCTTCGGAAGAAGATCGCGCAGAAAAGATCTCTCACGCCGCTGAGCATCGAAAAAGCTTTCAACGTGAGCGAAGGCGCTGTATTTGACATGGCCTATTTAACCGAGCAGACAGGTCCGAAAAGGCTTCCTCTCAAAACTCCCGTTAAAGGAATTTACCACTGCAAAATGGTCCACGGGGTTTTCGGGGCGTTCTTCCAGTCATTTTTAGTGGTTGACGAGATCCTCGGAGGCAAGCTCAATAAAAAGAGCTACGATTTCACAAAGCTCGTGTAAGTAAATGTCGGAGAAGGTAGGCGGGTTTATCGACAAGTGGGCCTGACACGGCGTATAATTTTTAAGATCAATAGGACTATCATACAGGCAGAATATCATGCCGGAGATTGATCGGAATTCACCACATACGCAAAGGGAGCCGGAGCTTACAGCGCTACGGGCGAAGTCGGCCTCATCGGAGAAGAGGATGAGGGAGCTTCTGCAGAACATCGACGGAAATTCCAATTATAGAAACGACATCATCTGGCTGGCGCAGGAGATCAACAAGATCCAGAGGCAGATTAAAGTATTGGAATCGAATGACCCTGGTGGGCGCACCTGAAGGTACGGCCCTACCGGCAGGTCCAATCCCCATTCATTATCAAGAGAAGCATGAACGGTGGCCTATATGCATCTCAAAGTTGGGAAGAGCTATCCTAATAACTCTACCAGCTTGATGGTTTGGTGAACGGTCCACGTGAATCCGTGAGCGTTTCCGGGAACTGAGCTTTAGCTAATACTGAGTTGTTTATCTTAGGCATACACGAACTGGCAACACTTTTCAGCTTCCCACTAGGTGGATTATTCCGATCAGGATTTACCAGTGTCACGGTTCTTTTAAATTTCTTAACGACAAATTCGATCGGTAATGCAAGATCTGAATCATTAGATACTACTACAGCGTCATCAAAATCATTATCGAAACAATCGACTAATAAATACGAAGCTAAATTTACGTCAGATCCTTTTTCTTCCCGCTTTAATATTTGCACTTTCTGTGGAGGACGATTGGGAGGGACAATACGATCTATATAAGCGAGAGGAAATTGCGGCATCAGCCTGGCCCACTCGACGAAGAGTCCACGCTTTATCTCCAGATTAGGGATTGTGTTTAGAGCACGTAAATATACTGTTTGTCTTATGGGAGCCCCTGGATCGTGATCCAGTGGCTTAACAATCGCTGTAAAATAGCGAATACGCTTTATCGTGAGTTTAGGAAATAGAATCTGGCACATGGTGGCTATGTTCAACCACTTATAACGGGACTGAGCGAGCGAGCCGTAGTAAAGATTGAATCCGTCTACGTATATATTAGTCGTCAACTACATCCCCATATACAAAAGCCGCTCTAAGAGCGGCTTTTGTGCCCTAACTTCGAAAAGATAGGGGAATCAACTACGTCAATTATAGTATAACGTATTATATTGTCAAGTATTATATGCTTGTGTTCTACTTTAACCGTCTATGCATGAAATTTAATATATTAGGTTCTTCTCAAGCTTTAGACCTTGGCTAAGCGGCAGGTCCAATCCCCTTGAGACGTCCTGCTTTAATTTTCGTACCGCCCGCTGATCCAGGCCGGCTATCTTTTCGGCCAGTCTTTCCACTTCTCCCTGCAGATCGGCGCGGGGCACCACACGGTTGACCAGCCTCATATCGAGTGCCTCCCGTGCGCCGATACGGCGGCCGGTCAGCAGCAGGTCGAGGGCATGGCCGGGTCCGATGGCGCGCGGCACAGTCTGTGTGGCGCCGGCTGCGGGTATAAAGCCCAGCGCCACCTCAGGCAGCCCGAATACGGCGTCTTCCGCGGCGATCCTGATATCGCAACACATGGCCATCTCGATGCCGGAGCCGAAGACGTAGCCGTGCAGCGCTCCAATAACGGGCTGGGGCAGGTTGAGGAAGAGTCCCCATACATCCCTCTGCCAGCGGACGTGGCGGGCGGACGTCGGCGCGGGGGCGGAGAGGAACTCGCTCAGATCAGCGCCGGCGCAGAAAGCCCTCTCGCCGGCGCCCCTTATGATGACAACATGGACGTCCATATCGGGTTTGATCGCGGAGAGGACCTCGTAAAGCTCATCGCGCATGCGGACGTTGTAGATATTCAGCACCTGGGGGCGGTTGAGTGTGATAAAGGCTGTATGCCCCTTCTTCTCGAAGATGATGGTCTCGAATGCGCCCATCACTTCCCCTTGAACCCGGGCTTGCGCTTCTCTTTGAAGGCCTTGATCCCTTCAGTGCGGTCTTCGGTGGTGTGCAGCAGGAAGTAAAGGTCTCCCTCCAGTTGCAGCCCCTGTGCCAGCGTCATATCCAGCCCCTTGTACACGGCCTCCTTGCAGTATCTGAGCGCCCACGAAGCCTTGCCCGCCATCTCGGTGCCCATCTCCAGCGCAACCTCCATCACCTTTTTAGCAGGTACAACCCTGCTGACCAGTCCGATACGCAGGGCCTCAGCGGCCGTTACTGAATCTCCGGTCAGCATCAGCTCCATGGCCACGGCTCGGCCCACCAGACGCGGCAGGCGCTGTGTGGCGCCGTCCCACGGTATTAGACCCCGCTCGATGCCGGGGAACGAGAAGAGCGCCGTTTCCGCCGCGATCCTGATGTCGCAGGCCAGGGCCAGCTCCAGGCCGATTCCGATGGCGTCCCCGTTGATGGCCGCGATCGTCGGACAGTTGAGAGAGGCCACAGGCGCCGAAAATGAATAAGCCGCCTGCGCCCTGAGGCCGGCGGGGATGTCCCTGCAGAAGGCAGGGCCGCTGCCTGTGATGACAGCGGCCCTGATCTCTGTATCGTAGTTCAGCTCATCGCAGATCGCGGCAAGGTCGGCGGCCAGGCCGGGTCCGGGCCTGCCCTGCGCCAGCCTGATCACGGCTAGCCCGCGATTGCATTCGAGCGTTGTCCCTGATCTCATAAGCGGCTACTTCTTAACGGGTATCTCGGCCTGCAGGACCAGTTTTTTAGCCTTGAAGTCCTCGATCTGCTCCTTTGTGTAGCCGATCTCCAGCAGCACCTCCGTGGTGTGCTCGCCCAGCATAGGTCCGGGCCTCACAACTTTACCCGGGGTCTCCGAGAACTCGGCATTGACACCCTGTAGTTGCACTTTACCCCATTGGGGATGTTCCTGGAATTCGTACACTCCGGTGGCCTTGCAGTGCGGGTCGCTCTGCAGCAGGTCGACGATGCCCTGGCCCTGCGCGGCGGGAACGCCCTGCAGCGCCAGCAGCAGCGCCCAGACGTTGGCGGGCGTGGTGAAGAACGTCTCCTCCAGTATGGCCTCGAGCTCCTTGTCGTGCTTCTTGCGGGCGCCCGGCGTGGCGAAGCGCGGGTCGGTAGTGAGGGCGGTCAAACCAAGTACCTTGCACAGGGTTTTCCAGTGCGCATCCTTGGGACAGTAAATGTAGAGCCAGCCGCCGTCGATGCCCTGATAGAGCCTGTCGAGCGCGCCCAACCCCTTGATATCAGGCTTGCCCAGGAATTTGCGCTTCATGCCTTTATACTGGATGAAATTGCCCGACTGCAGCGTGACGGCCGAGCGCAGTAATGAACTCTCCACGAACTGGCCCTGTCCCGTGCGCAGCTTGTTGAAGAGGGCCAGCGATGCGCCGAAGGCGCCCAGCATGGGACCCATCTCATCGTTAAGCTGTATCTTGTGGAAGACCGGCGTCTTGCCGGGTCCGCCCTGTCCCAACATCTGGCCGCTCATGGCCTGGAATAGGGGATCGTAGCCGGGACGCTCCGCATCAGGACCTTTCGATCCGAACGCGGGCATGGAAATATAGAGGATGTCCGGCTTGATCTTCTTGACCGTCTCGTAGTCCATGCCGAGCTTTTTCATAATGCCCGGACGGGAGTTTTCCACCACCATATCGCACGTGGCGATCAGCTTGTAGGCGATCGACCTGGCCTCTTCCTTCCTGAGGTCTATGACGATGCCGCGCTTACCGCGGTTTACGCCCATGAACCCGCCGGCCAGCATGCGCCAGGAATCGCCGTCGATGGGCTCGATCTTAATCACTTCGGCGCCAAGGTCGGCCAGCTCGCGGCATACACCGGCGCCGGCCAGCATAGTGGTGAAGTCTGCTACCCTGATCTTCTCTAATGCCATCATTTTCTTATTTCCTCCTCGGAGCAAGTTTTATCACGTTTTCCTGCTTGAGGCGTTTGATCTCCTGCGCCGAATAACCCAGCTCTTTGAGCACCTCGCGAGTATGCTGGCCGGGCTGCGGCGACGGTCCCTTGATCTTCCCCGGCGTGTCCGTCAGCGCCACCGGAACTCCCATCTCCTTGACGTTGCCCTTTTTGGGCTCGTTGACGGTCTGCACCATGTCGCTGGCGATGACCTGCTTGTAGGCCATGAAGTCATCGACGGTCTGGACCGGCGCCACGGGGATGCTTGCCTCCACGAACTGCTTCATCCACTCAGCGCGCGTCTTGGTCTTGTAGAGGGGCTTGAGCATGGACATGACCTGCGCGTTGCGCGGCGGGAAGATAAGGAAAGGCGCTCCCTCGAAAAGCGGGTCGGTCAGCCACTCATCATGGCCCAGCTCAACGGCAAACTGCATGAAGAATTTAGGATTGCCCAGCCCGGTGAATAGCCACTCTCCGTCCTTGCACTGGTACGGCCGGTAGAGGGGCATGGGTCCTGTGGGACCCCAGGGGGCGCGGAACATGCCTTCGAAATCGACGTTGAACTGGCGGAAGGTGCTGAGGATGGTGCGGAAAAGCGAGACATCGATCCTCTGTCCCCTGCCGGTCTTCTCTCGCACGCACAGGCCGGACACTATATAAAATGCCGCGTCAACGGCGGTGTACAGGCTGGCCAGCGGCAGCACCACGAAGAGCGGGTGCGTCGCCAGTCCCTGCTCGGTGTAAACAGAGGCCACCGTGCTGACGATCTGGTCGTAGCCGGCCCAACCTGCGTAGGGCCCCTTGGGGCCGAATCCCGAGATCGAGCAGTAAACCGCACGCGGATTCAATTCCTTAACCTTGTCGTAGCCGATACCCAGTTTATCGGCCGTGCCCGGCTTAAAATTCTCGATTATTACGTCGGCTTTTTTTGCCAGGTCGAGGGCGATCTTAAGCCCTTCGGGCTTCTTTAAATCCAATGTAATGGTCCTCTTGCTGCGGTTCCAGACCATGAACCCGTCCTGGCCGCGCATAGGGTCACCACCCGGCCGCTCCACCTTGATGACTTCGGCGCCCTGCTCAGCCAGCAGCGTAGCCGCGAACGGGCCTGCTATATACTGGCCGAAGTCGAGCACCCTGATGCCGGTTAATGCTCCTTGTGACATGGGTAACCTCCTTTATTCATTGACAAGCTCACTTACATGAGCAGATCATTAATCGTATATAGAAGCTGATCATCTCGCCGTAGCTGTCGATGCTGACGCGCTCGTTAATGCCGTGAATGGATGCCAGCTCATCCGACCTGACGCGCTGGGGCACGAACCGGTAGCAGCAGGGCGAGAGGTCAACGAAATAACAGCTGTCGGTCCTGCCCAGCACCAGTGAAGGCGCGACTATGGCATCGGGCATGATCTCTCTGATAGTGCCGTTGAGCATACCGAAGCTCCATCCGGAGGTGGGCGAGGCAGGGGAAGGCTGGAAGAGGTTGCCGGCAAGGGGCTTCAGCTTGACACGCGGGTCTGATATCACGTCAGTTACGCGCTCTATCACGCTTTCGGTTGTATCTCCCTGCAGTATGCGGAAGTTGATCATGGCGGTGGCCAGCATGGGCAGAATGTTGTCCTGCGCGCTGCCCCGGAACTGGGTGGGCGCAGTGGTGGTCCTGATAGAGGCGTCGGTTACCGGTTTGGCGGCCAGTTGCCGCTTGACCAGGCCTCCGAACAGCCACATATTGGCGAAGATCATTTTATTGGGGAAGGGCATCTCAGGCCCCAGATAGTCGAAGAGCGCCGTGGCCGGCCCTGTGAACCGTGCCGGGAAGGGCCTGGCCTGTAGCCTGGCTATAGCCGCCGCCAGTATGCCGACGGTGGTCTGGCGCGGGGGCTGCGCTGCATGTCCGCCCGACGCCTCGGCGCTTAACTCAAGCGATATGTATCCTTTTTCGGCGATGCCGACCAGCGCGACCCAGCCGGATATGCCCGGCGCGATCCCCTGCGTGGCCACCATGCCTTCGTCAATGATATATTCGAACTTCAGTCCCTGCGCCCTGAGGTGTTCGGCGATCTTGCCCGCTCCCTCGTGCCCGCCGACCTCTTCATCGAAGCCGAAGGCCAGGTAGATCGAACGGGACGGTTTGAACCCGTCCCTGGAGAGGTACTCGATGGCCTCCAGTATGCCCATTAGGCTGCCTTTGTCGTCCAGCGTCCCCCTGCCCCAGATGCGACCGTCGGCTATTTGACCGGAGAAAGGCGGATGCTCCCAACCATCGTCAGATGCGGGCACGACGTCCTGGTGGGCCATCAGCAATATGGGTTTCAGATCCGGATTGCCGCCCTTCCAGGTATAGAGCAGGCCGTAGCCGTTTATCAGCTGCTTTTTAAGGATTGCGTGAGCCCGGGGGAAGGATTTCTCGAGGAAGGCGTGAAAGGCCGAGAACTGGTTGAAATCGAACTCGGAGCGATCGTGGCCCGAGACTGTTTTGTACGTTACAGCCTGCGACAGGCGTGCGGCAGCGGCATCGATATCTAAAGCATAGTCTATCTTTTCAGGGGCTTCCGTCTGTCTGGACTTAAAGGCGGCAGTCCTGACTGCAACTATGACTATTATTATTAAGAGGACCAGTGTCGCGAGCGACACTGCGATGACCCATAGTGACATATTGCCGCTCCTCTCCCGGTTGCTGACCCGGAAATTGTAGCATAACGGCCCGATTGCATCCATTACGCCGATGTAGTATAGTGCGTTGAATTCTATCAGGCGGGGTGGCGCAGGATTAAAAGGAGGTTACCACTATGGCGAATGGTAACGGACAGAATGAGGTAAAAGAGTATAAGACGGGCGGCTGGAGCTCACACTACGTCCTCATCATTTGTACACTGCTGTATGCCATCAACTACATGGACAGGCAGGTGTTCTCGGTCATCCTGCAGCCCATGAAAATGGAGCTGGGCCTGACCGATGCCGAATGCGGACTGGCCTCGACCGTGCTCATACTGGGCATGGCGCTCTTCTCGTTCCCTATTGCACACATGATCGACCGCTGGAGCCGCAGGAAATCGATCGGGCTGATGGCCATCCTGTGGAGCGGTTTCACCTTCCTCACCGGCCTGGCGACCAACTTCATCACTGTGCTCATCCCTCGCGCTTTCGTAGGGCTGGGTGAAGCCGGCTTCGTGCCGGGCGGCACCGCCATGATCAGCGCCTCTTACTCCAAGGAGAAACGAGGCAGGGCGCTGGGCATCTTCCACATTGCCATACCACTGGGAGCGGCAGTCGGTGTGATGCTGGGCGGAATCATCTCGGCCAAGTTCGGCTGGCGCACACCCTTCTACTATTTCGCCATACCCGGCGTTATCCTGGGCATACTGGCCTTTTTCATGAAGGATTATAAGACGACGGTGGATGCAGGCGCGTCGACGGGTATCAAGGGCTTTTTTGTGGCGCTGGGCAACGTCCTCAAGCTGCCCACCATCAAGTGGTTCTACCCGGCCCTGGGCCTGGCCGTCTTCATGTCCACCTCGGTGCTGATCTGGCTTCCCAGCCTGATCATGCGCGTGATGAACGTAAACGAAGCCGCTGCCGGCATGCTGGTGGGAGGTATCGGCCTGACCGCCATCATCGGCGCCCCGCTGGGCGGTGTGCTGTCGGATGTCTGGCGCAAGAAGGACCCGCGCGGCAGGATGTATGTGCCGGCGGTTGCCTATCTGGCCTCCGCTGTATTGATCGTGATCGTGATACTGACAAAGTTCAGCCCCCTGGGCATCGCGCTGGCCGTGCTCTACGGGATCATTGCCTCGATGGCGGTGCCGGCTTTTGCCACGGTTTCGCAGGATATCGTGCCGGTGGCGCATAAGGGCCTTTCCATGGGGCTGGTGGTATTTGCCCAGTACCTGTTCGGCGGCGCCTGGGGCCCGTGGTTGATCGGCTGGCTGTCCGACCTGCTGGGCGGCGGCGCCGAGGGGCTGAGCATGGCGGTCATGCTCTCGGCCATAGTGGGAGTAACGGGCGGCATATTCTTCCTCATCGCCGCGCGCACCTACCCGGCAGATGCGGAGAAGGTCAGGCGCGAAACACTGCTGGCCGAGTCTTAAAGATACCATTAATTATTTGCACCAACGTATGTTAAAATAATCTACTTCGCATAAAAAAAGGAGGTATTTGCATGGGTTTACTGGACGGTAAGGTAGCAGTAATCACCGGCTCAGGGCGCGGCCTGGGAAAGGCCGAGGCTCTGCTCTTCGCATCGGAAGGGGCCAAGATAGTTATCAACGACCTGGGCGGCGGGTCCGACGGCGCAGGAGCGGCATCTGTGCCGGCCGACGAGGTCGTGGCGGAGATCAAGAAAATGGGCGGCCAGGCTGTGGCCAACTACGATTCGGTGGCCACCTGGAAGGGCGGCGAGAACATAATCAAGTCCGCCGTCGACGCTTTCGGCAAAATTGACATACTGGTCAACAACGCGGGCATACTGCGGGACCGCATGGTCTTCAATATGACTGAGGACGAGTGGGACATCATACAGAAAGTGCATCTTTACGGGCACTTTTTCTGCACGCGGCATGCCTGCGCCTTCTTCCGCCAGCAGCGCAGCGGGCGCATCATCAACACATCTTCGCAGGCCGGCCTGGGCAATTTGGGGCAGGCCAACTACAGCGCCGCCAAGGAAGGCATCGTGGGCTTCACGCGCACCGTGGCCCTCGATATGGCCAAGTACGGTGTGACCACCAATTGCATACGTCCCATCGCCGCTACCAGGCTGACACTGACACCCGAGCTGCAGGCGGCCATGGAGAAGAAGGCCAAGGAAGGCGGAGGCGGACTGGGCCTGGATATCGGCGCCGAGCTGAAGAAGATGGCGCCCGAGCACATTGCACCGCTGGTGGTCTATCTGGCCACAGACGCGGCGGGCGGCATCAACGGCAAGACTTTCTTCGTGGGTGGGGGCGAGGTCGGACTCTACTCCGAGCCGACCATAGTTTCAAGCATCTTTAAGGACGGCGTCTGGACGGTCAAGGAGCTGGCCGACCTGATGCCCAAGAGCCTGACCAAGGGCATGTGGCCCCCGGCGCCACCTCCAGCGAAATAGTCAATAAACTTGATATCGCAGGGGCGGGTTTTTAAACCCGCCCGTTGCGGCCAAAACGGGCGCACCTGAAGGTACGCCCCTACATTTGCTAAATTGTAGGGGCGGATTTTGAAATCCGCCCCTATGTGTTCACAATTATTGATATGCCCAAGCAGCGCCTCGATAGCCTTTTAGTGGACCGCGGCCTGGCCGAGAACAGGAGCAAGGCCCAGGCCATTATTATGGCCGGTGAGGTGACTGTTAACGGCAGCCTTCTGACCAAGGCAGGTTGCCTTGTTGCGGCGGACGCCGAAATCAGCCTCAAGGAGAAGTTGCCCTATGTGAGCCGGGGCGGGCTGAAGCTCGATCATGCGCTGAAGGAATTCGGCATGAGCGTATCTGGCCTGCGCTGTCTGGACGTGGGGGCATCGACCGGAGGCTTCACCGACTGCCTGCTGCAGCACGGGGCCGAGAGGGTCTACGCCCTTGATGTCGGCCATGGACAGATAGATTACAGGCTGCGGCAGGATAATCGTGTTACCGTTATCGAGAAGGTAAACGCCCATTATCCCTTCGATCTGCCCGATAAAGTGGGCCTGGCAACTGTGGACGTTTCGTTCATTTCGCTAACCGCGGTCATACCCAACATACTGCCGCACCTGACACCGGACGGCGAACTGGTCGTCCTCCTCAAGCCGCAGTTCGAGGCCGACAGGAAGGACGTGGGCAAAGGGGGCGTGATCAGGGACCCGGAGGTTCACGCGCGCTGCATCGGCAGATTCATAACCTGGATGAACCTGAATAGCTGGTCGTTGCTTAACCTGACGGCGTCTCCTATCTCCGGCGCCGACGGAAATAAAGAATTTCTAATGCGCATGAGGCCGTTTAAACCTTGAGATTCAGCAGGATCGAGCTGCGTGATCTGGCCATCTGCTGGCTGGCGCTGGGATTATGCTTTTCTCTGCAATACCTGATCCCTCAGCAGGGAACGCCCTATTCGCAGTCACTGGCGCAATTTGCCGTCTTCCTGGGCGTAGCCCTGGTGGGTATCGGCACCGGCTTCCTCTTTCACGAACTAGCCCACAAATGCGTAGCACAGCGCTACGGATATCATGCCGAGTTCCGCATGTGGAAGCTGGGCCTGGTGATAGCCATCGCCTCCGCCGTAATCAGCTTCGGCCGGTTTCTCTTTTTCGCGCCGGGCGCCGTTTATACGTCGACATATAAACAACCGGACCCCAGGGAGGAGGGACTGATATCCGCCGCCGGCCCTGTTACCAATATCATACTGGCCGGTCTTTTCTTCCTGCTGGCCGCCGGGACCGGATATTCGGACATCTGGAGCCTGGTCGGCACGTTCGGCTTCCAGGTAAACCTGTGGCTGGCGGCTTTCAACCTCGTACCTTTCCCTCCGCTGGACGGCGTGAAGATTTTACGCTGGAACAAGGTTGCCTGGTTTGTGCTGGTGGCGCTGTCGTGGGGCCTGCTCCTGATGTTAATGCTGGGGGTAATTAGATAATGCGAGATTCAGCCGTAGTCCTCTGTGCCGACGATATCATGCTGGCCGGCCAGGTTTTCCTGCCGGACGATTGCACCGGGGTTTACCCTGCGGTATGCCTCTGCCACGGTATACCTGCCGTGCCGTATAACCCTGATGAGAAGGGTGGCTATCCCGAGCTGGCCGCCAGGTTCTGCCGGGCGGGATTCATCGCGCTGGTCTTTAACTTCAGGGGGTGCGGCCCCAGCCAGGGCAACATCGATATGCCCGGGTGGACTGATGACCTGGAGGCTGCCGTTGACTTCCTTTACATGCTGCCGGAGGTGGACAGGCAGAAAATATATCTGCTGGGCTCGTCGGGAGGCGCAGCCGCCTGCATCAACGTCGCTGCTCGTGAGAAACGTGTGAGCGCGGTGGCCACGCTGGCCTGCCCGGCTGAGTTCGACTTCATGGCCGGCGGTTACACTGTTGAATCGCTGATCGCCAGGTTCAGAGAGATAGGGATAATTAAGGATGTGGATTTTCCCCCTTCGGTGAAGAAATGGCTCGATGGATTTAAAACAGTGGCGCCGATAGAACATATCGACAAGATATCTCCCAAACCGCTGCTGCTCGTGCACGGGAAGGATGACGACGTCGTGCCGGTTGAACATGTAGAGCGCCTGTATGCAAAGGCCGGCAAGCCCAGGGAAAAACTGGTTCTGCCCGGAGCGGGCCACCGGCTGCGTCAGGACGAGAGGGCCATAGAGGCAGTCATGTCCTGGCTGCGGAAACTGGCCGGTCTATAGCTCGTATTTGGCGCGGCCTGGTTTGAACACAGCGATTATGAACTTACAGCACGTTGTGGTAAATTATTAATATATTGTTAACGCAGCATCCTACCGGGTATTAAATTAAATATGCAGGAGGCAGGAAGATGTCGAAGCTGATATACCTGGCACTGGCGTGCGTCATCGCTATCAGTTCAGCTTGTATCACAATTGTCCAACCCGGCACGCCTGACGGCACAACCACCGACGCGAACAAGCCGGCGGCATTTATCGACCTGATATCGCCCAGCAGCCTTACCTGGGGGGAAGAGGTTAGCTTCACGGGGCACGGTACGGTGTCCAGAGGCAGTATAACGGTATATCGCTGGCGTTCCAGCGTCGATGGCGACCTGAGCTCAAGGCCGACTTTCGCCACCAGCAACCTTTCACCCGGCAATCATATAATACTTTTCTCCGTGCAGGACAGCTCGGGGAACTGGTCTCTCGAGACCCAGGGCACGGTGAATGTAATGACCGATACTACAGGCGATAACGGCGGTACCCCTCCACCCGACGATGGCGGCGGTACCACTGAAACGTCACCGGTGATCAACTCGTTGAACGCCTCCCCGGCGGGCATTACAGCCGGCTCCAGCTCGACACTCAGTTGGAGTGTCGGCAACGCCATAGCCGTCACCATCGATAACGGCGTTGGCAGCGTGGGGCTCACGGGCACGCGTGTCGTGTCCCCGGCGGTCGATACGACCTATACGCTGACCGCCGCCAATACGGCCTATTACAGCCAGGCAACTGTCACGGTGACGGTTGCCGCAGCAGCGGCTTCGAAGCCAGACCTTATCATCGAAGATATATGGAAATCAGGGGATAAGATTTATTACCGGATTAAGAACCAGGGCACAGCCTCAGCGCCCATTACGGTCACAAGGCTGACCATCGACGGGACCGTGAAATCTACAGACTCCGCGCCCACACTGGCTGCCGGCGCCGCCAGCACACAGAGTTTCAGCGCCTACGCCTATGCATGCAGTGGCGTATCGGATACCGTGGTGGTCGCGGCTGATTCAACCGGCGTTGCCGCCGAATCCAATGGAGGCAACAACAGCATGACCACGACGTTCAGCTGCCTGGTCCTCGGGCCTGTAGTGCCGCCGCTGGTTGCATTTAAGCCCGACCTGACGATAACAAATATATCCTATGATCCGGCGCCTATCAGCAAGGTCAAATTCACGGTGAAGAACGAGGGCGCAATGGATTCGGGAGCGTTCGATGTCAAGCTATATATGGGTGGGGTATATAAAGATACGGTCCATGTCCTCGGTGGGATAGTACACGGAGGCCAGGCCACATTCATGTTCCCGAACTACCACCATATATGCGTAATCGGCTCCCATGTCACCGTGAAGGTAACGGCCGATACGGGCGGGGTAATAAATGAGACGGACGAAACCGATAACTCGCGTTCCGAGTGGTGGGGCTGTCCTCCCACCCCGTAGGTGCGGCTGACGGGGGACTAACCGGACAAATGCTCCGTGGCCTGTGCAGCACATTGACCGTGTTGCTGTAAACCCGTATAATTCACGTGCAAGCCGATGCATGATTTGCACGAAAGCTGCGGCATTTTCGGTATTTACGCCCCCGGAGTAGATGTAGCCCGTATCTCTTTCTTTGCGCTGTTTGCCCTTCAGCACCGCGGGCAGGAAAGCGCGGGCATAGCTACGGCCGAGGGCGGGAAGATCTATATCCACACGGATATGGGGCTGGTTTCGCATGCATTCAACGAGGATGAGCTGCTGCGCCTCAAGGGCAATATCGCCATCGGCCATAACCGATACTCCACCACCGGCTCCAGCGTTGCCTGTAATGCCCAGCCTATCCTGGCGGGAACCACTGATTTGCAGGTGGCCCTGGGTCATAACGGCAATATAACCAACAGCGCCACCCTGCGGTCCAGCCTGGAGGAGCAGGGCTTCAAATTCAACTCGTCCACGGACTCGGAGGTGATCGCATTCCTGATGCTCACCTCTCCCGAAAAAGAGATCGAGGACAAAATCAAGTATGCCATGAGGCGCCTGAAGGGGGCTTACTCCCTGGTTATCCTCGTGGGGGAAAGGCTTTATGGCGTGCGCGATCCTATGGGCGTCAGGCCCCTGTCGCTGGGGACCATCGACGGTGGATGGGTGCTGGCATCCGAGACGTGTGCTTTCGACAATATCGGCGCCCAGTTCGTCAGGGAGATAGAGCCCGGCGAGATAGTTACCATCGACGGCAACGGCGTGCGCAGCACCCGTGTCGAAAGCGAACGCAAAGCACTCTGTATATTCGAATACATCTATTTTGCGCGGCCCGACAGCCTGCTCAACGGCAAACTGATTTATACCACCCGGGAGCAGATGGGCGCGATACTGTCCCGGGAGTACCCGGTGGATGCCGACATGGTAATGGGGGTACCTGATTCTGCCACGGCTGCCGGAATAGGTTACGCTAGGGCTTCGGGCATCCCCTATCACGAAGGACTGCTCAAGAACCGCTATGTGGGGCGTACATTCATCGAGCCTGACCAGCGCCTGCGCGAGCTGGGCGTCAGGCTGAAGTTCAATCCGCTGACGCAGGAGATATCCGGCAAGCGGCTGGTCGTGGTGGATGATAGCATCGTGCGAGGCACTACCACACCTCGTGTCATCAACATGCTGAAGAAGGCGGGGGCCAGGGAGGTGCATATGAGGATCTGCGCACCACCCATACGCCACCCCTGCTTTTTTGGCGTTGACATGGCCACCCGCTGGGAGTTGATAGCCTCCCACAAGACCGTCCCGGAGATTAAAGATGCTATCGGCGCAGATACACTTGGCTACATCAGCATGGACGGGCTGATCGAGGCAATAGGGCTTCCCAAGGAAATATTCTGCGTGGCCTGTTTTACCGGCGATTACCCGATGCCGGTGCAGCTTGAAATGGACAAGTTACAGCTGGAGACTCTTCCTTTGAACACGGCAAGGAGCCTCAGTGAAATCGAAACCTAAGGGCGCCTACGCGCAGGCCGGCGTTGACATATCGGCTGCCGATAAGACCAAAGACCTGATCAGGGAACTGGTTCGGCCTACGTTCGGCCCCGAGGTGTTGACCGATATCGGCCATTTCGGCGCCTTCTTCAAGTTGAAAAAGTACAGGGATCCCGTGCTTGTGTCCAGCTCTGACGGGGTAGGCACCAAGCTCAAAATAGCCGTTCTCATGGATAAGCACGATACGGTCGGCATGGATCTGGTCAATCATTGCGTTAATGACATACTTTGCTGCGGCGCCAGCCCCCTCTTTATGCTGGACTATGTGGCCCTCGGCAAGCTGCATCCGCATAAGGTAGCAGCCATAGTGTCCGGCCTGGCACAGGCCTGCAGGGAGGTCGGTTGCGCACTTATCGGCGGCGAGACGGCCGAGATGCCCGGTATGTACAGGTCCGCAGACTACGACCTGGCTGGATTTATCGTGGGTGTAGTGGAGAGGGACGGACTGATCAGCGGAGATAGGATAAGCGAAGGTGATGCGGTGATCGGGCTGGCATCAAGCGGTCTGCATACCAACGGCTACTCGCTGGTGCGCAAGGTATTCGCCATTGATCACGATACCCTTGCTCTCAAAATGATATACCCCGAGCTCGGCAAAACACTGGGAGAGGAGCTGCTGCAGCCGCACCGCTGTTATTACAATGATCTTAAACCTCTCCTGGGGGGGATCCATGGTCTGGCGCATATAACCGGCGGAGGGCTGGTGGGAAATATACCGCGAATCCTGCCACAGGGCTGTTCGGTGGAACTGGACCGGTCCTCGTGGACGGTGCCGGCCATTTTTGACCTCATACAGAAGAGAGGCAATATCAAGGATGAAGAGATGTTCAGGGTCTTCAATATGGGAATTGGTATGATTGTGATCTCTGATAAGGGCAGTGCCGCTGAAATGCTGGAAAAACTACCCGGCGCCGGCATCATAGGCAGGGTTATCAAGGCCAATGGCAGTGAGAGAGTGATAATACGGTAAGGGGGGAGCTATGCGAGCAATCCTGAGCGTTTCCAACAAATCCGGGCTGGTCGATTTCGCCAAACAGCTTGAGAGCCTTAAGGTCGAGATATACAGCACCGGTGGTACAAAGAAGTCGTTGGCCGATTCAGGCCTCAAAGTCCGCGGCATATCGGACATAACTGGATTTCCCGAGATACTGGACGGACGGGTCAAGACGCTGCACCCGATGGTGCACGGCGGCATACTTGCAAGGCGCGACCTGGACCGGCATATGCAGGAGCTGGACAATCACAAGATCGGCTTGATCGATCTGGTGGTGGTTAACCTTTACCCCTTTGTCGAGACTGTTTCGAAGGCGAACGTGACGCTGGAAGATGCGCTGGAGAATATCGATATCGGCGGCCCGACCATGATCCGGGCGGCGGCCAAGAATTTCCCGGCCGTCCTGGTGGTGGTGGACCCTGCGGACTATGATACTCTGATAGAAAAATTGAGGGCGGGACAGGTCGATACGGCTTTCCGGCGCAAGCTGGCGCAGAAAGCATTTCAGCATGTTGCCCTCTACGACACAGCCATCTCGCAGTACCTGCTGGAAGGCGAGACCTTTCCTTCGGACCTTACACTGGCCCTGCATAAGATGTATAACCTTCGCTACGGCGAAAACCCGCATCAGCCGGCGGCCCTGTATGTCGAGAAGGTGGCGGAGCGCAAGCCCTGGGGTATCACACAGGTTAAACAGCACTCGGGGCCCGAGCTTTCTTTTAACAACTTCCTTGATATCGACTCGGCCTGGAACGTAGTGAGCGATTTTGTGGAGCCTGCTGTGGCCGTGATCAAGCACACCAATCCCTGCGGCCTGTGCAGCAACAATGACCTTCCCGAAGCCTATCGCAGGGCATTGGCCGGAGACCCCATAGCAGCCTTCGGAGGTATCGTGGCCGTAAACAGGGTGATGGATATAGCACTGGCCTCTGAGGTGGACAAGACGCATTTCGACGCCGTCATAACGGGAGGCTATACCGAGGAGGCACTGGCACTGCTGGGCCGCAAGAAGAGCCTGAGGCTGTTATCCATGCCGGCTGAGTTGCAGGCGCCTGCGGGCAATATTGTGGAATTCCGACCCATAACGGGCGGGTTCCTCGCGCAGCTCAAGGATTTCTATACCGGCGAAGAATTCAAGCCCAGGGTTGTAACCAAACGTGAGCCGACCCAGCGGGAATGGGACGATCTCTTCTTTGCGTGGAAGGCGGTCAAACATATTAAATCTAACGGCATAACGCTGGCCAAAGACCGTACGCTGCTGGGCATGGGGGCAGGCCAGCCCAACCGGTCGGTCAGCGCGCAGATCGCCCTGGAGCGGGCAGGCGAGAAATCGAAGGGGGCTGTGCTGGGCTCGGACGCCTTCATCCCCTTCCCGGATACGGTGGAGCTGGCCGCCGCGGGCGGAGTGACAGCCGTGATACAGGTCGGAGGATCGATCAGAGACCAGCAGTCCATTGAGGCGGCCGATAAACACGGCATGGCCATGGTCTTCACCGGCGTGAGGCATTTTAAGCATTGAGTAAAGGCTGTAAAATAGTAGCAGGCGGTGCAACTATGATGATGATAAATATAGACACATTTAACGCAGCCAGGGATAAGCTGGGCGACCCGGCGACAAGGGGCGAGGGTATCGACGTTTTGCGCAGGATGCTGGATATAAAACAGGCGCACCTGTGGCGGTCCGAGGTCATTGCGCCCTGCTGCGGCAACCTGGGCGGGTTTGCCTGCCAGCTCAACGAGGAGACACAACTCCTGGAGAAAGCACTGCCTCTTTTAGAGAGGGGTGACCTGGACGGCGCAAAGCCTATGCTCGACAGGCTGGCGCTGCTCATCAGCTACGGTATGGGACAGAAAGAGACGCCGGACCTTATCCAGCGGTTGACCGATACACCCGGGCCGGCCCATTCGAAATAATCATAATTATTGATCGGTGGAGGAAGCTATGAGCAAGAGGCAGGCAATTATCCCCAAAGGCTGGGAGATTTACGAGCACCTGACCTTTGCGCCGGCCGTGCGAAGGGGCAACATGCTCTATATCTCGGGCACCGATGCCACCGAGATCGACCTGCAGACGGGCAAGCTCGTTATCAAGGGCGATATCGTGCAGCAGTACAGGACGATCTACTTAAAGATGAAGATGATACTGGACGCGGCGGGCGCCACTTTCGACGACGTGGTCTGGACATGCGATTATATACGTACCAAGGAAGGGTATAAAGGCACGACCGCCGTCAGGCGGGAGTTCTTCGGCGCCAGCTTCCCTGCCTCCACCGGAATCGTGGTCCAGGACCTGCTGAGCAAAGACGCCCTGGTGGAGATGGACGCCGTGGCCATGCTCGATGGTTAGTATGCGCAAGACTGTGGTCATCGCCCACCGCGGCTTTCACAGGGACTTCCCCGAAAATACCATCGAGGCTTTCAGGGCCGCCCTGGATCTCGGGGTGGATGGGGTTGAGTTCGACGTGCAGGAGACCGCGGACGGTCAATTCATCATCCACCATGATGCTGATCTGGGTAATCGCAACATCGGCAGCCTTTCATTGGACGAGGTGGCTGTATGCAGGGTTGAGGGCGGCTACCGTATACCTGAGCTTCAGGAAGCGCTGGATGTGCTGGGCAGGGGGCTGGTGCTGCTGGTGGAGCTAAAGAATGTGAAGTCCCTGGAGAAGTTATTGGCCATACTGCGCCGCTATGTCGATAAAGCATGGATTGTGCTGGTTTCTTTCGATGCCGCCCTGATTGAAAAGCTCGCTGTGCTGGCGCCGGAGTTTCCCCGCGCCGTTATCGGCGAGCCCAAAGATAGCGGGCATAAGGTTGTCTCAGCCGGGACTGCCGGTTTTACTCAGGTACCCGCCAACATGGTAACGGGCGGCCTGGTGAAGGAGACGCATGCCAGGGGCGACCTGGTATTCGTCTGGGACGGCGGGGATGAGGAAATCATGCGGCGGGCTTTGAGCTGCGGGATAGACGTCATCATGACCGACCGCCCCGATGCTGTAATCAGGGAAGCCAGTAAGCTATAGGCGCAGCCTGTCCAGGCGGTCAGCGGCCAGTTTGCAGGCAGCCTGTGAGATGTCGATGCCGATCCACCTGCGGCCCAGCTTATGGGCGGCGGCCAGTGTCGTGCCGCTGCCGCAAAAGGCGTCCAGTACGACATCCCCCTCCTTGCTGCTGGCTGAGACTATTCTTTCAAGTAAGGCCAGGGGCTTCTGCGTGGGATAGTCCAGCCGCTCGCGGCTGGTCCTGCCTACCATATTTATCTCCCAGTAATCTTTCATACCGACCTGCGTATACCAGCCGGCGTCATCGCGATATTCTTCCACGCCCTGGAACCTGTAGGGCTTGAGGCCGCGGTTGTATGATTTCTCCCGCAGCCCGTTGAAAACATAATCGCCTGTTTTGGAGTAGAAGAGGATGATGTCGTGCTTGCGCGAGAAGCGCTTGCGCGGGCTGGCGCCCCCCGATCTGTAACACCAGACTATTTCGTTCTGAAAATTGGCGTAGCCGAACAGGTCAGGGCTATCCAGCAGCACCTTGACGTAGTGCGACGCGTGCCAGTCGCAGTGGTAGTAGAAGCTCCCCGCCGGCTTCAAAACGCGGTGCAGTTCCTTGATACGAGGCTTCATATGGCGTAGATATGCACTGACGCCGTTAAATTTGTCGTCGAAGCGCCTCTCGTCTTTTGCCTTTGAGGAGTTGCTGTAGTTGCGGTTGGAATTGAAAGGAGGATCGATATAAATCAGGTCGATGCTTTCTGAGGCCATGTCCCTCAGTTTCACCAGGCAATCGCCGCAGTAGATGACGTCGGTCTTCACGGATTTATTGTATCATGCGGGATATCCCAATTTAATGCTATCATTGGATAAAATCAGGTCTGCGAGAGGTTTAGTGTGAAGGAGCCGGCAATCAACCAGGTCAAATCGTTTATCCTGCCTGTTACGGCGCTGCTAATCATACCGGTCGCTATACTGTGGGCGACCGGCTTTAAAATAGGCTGGGGGCTGGGATTGCCCTGGGATGCCGTGATAGTGCTGGCGGGTGCGCTGCTGATGGGGGAGGGACTTTACTTCCTGTCCATTACCATCTGGCTTTTCATCAACATCGGCAAGGGCACGCTGGCGCCCTGGTCTCCCACTAAAAAACTGGTGATTATCGGCCCCTACCGCCACGTGCGCAACCCCATGATCAGCGGGGTGCTGATAACGATGTTGGGCGAATCTGTGGCCTTCGGCTCGGTCGGCATATTTATCTTGTTCCTGCTGTTTCTCATCATCAATCATATTTATTTCATATATTCGGAGGAGCCCGGACTGGCCAGGAGGTTCGGCGAGGAATACCTGGTATATAAGCAGAACGTACCTCGCTGGATACCCAGGCTGCGGCCGTGGACCGGACAATAAAAGGGGTTAATATGGCATTTCAAAGATCCGACCTGGTGAATTTCTATTCCCACCTGCTGGGCGCCGTGGCATCGCTGGCGGGCTACATAGTGCTGCTGTGCAACTCTTCCGGCTCAATGACGAAGGTCGTCCTTTCCAGCATATACAGTCTGAGCGCAATCTTCATCTTTACCTGCAGCGCCATCTACCACGGGCAGAAGGCGGGTGAAGATGAGCGCAACCCGTGGCGGCGGCTCGACCATATAGCGATCTTCTTCATGATAGCCGGCACGTATACACCTATAAGCTATATCTACCTGGATGGCTGGTGGCGCTGGGGCATAATCGGCGCGCAATGGCTGCTGGTCATCCTGGGATTTGTCTTCAAGCTCGTTTATATCCACGGCCCGCGCTGGCTGACCACGGTGATCTACGTCGTAATGGGCTGGATGTTATTGGTACCTCTTATATGGGGTCCTTTGCTGTCGACCATGCCGCTCCAGTCGCTCTTGCTGCTATTAGCCGGTGGCGTTGCCTATACCCTTGGGGCGGTTTTCTATGCGCTTAAAAAGCCGAATCCTATTCCCGGCGTTTTCGGCTTTCACGAGATATTCCACCTGCTGGTCATCGCAGGCGCAGTATTACACTACATGGTAATCTACTATGCCATAACAGGTTGACCGCTTTTTATAAACACGTCATTGCGAGCGCAGCGAAGCAATCTAATGTGTAGGGGGACAGTTTGATGAAAATCGAAATGCTGGGCGCGCACAACACGGAAACCGACAAGGCCCGACTACCATCTGTGCTGGTGGACAATGTGATGGCGCTGGATGCAGGCGGCCTGACCGCATCGCTGCCGCTGGAAAGACAACAGAAGATAAAGGCCGTATTTCTCACGCACCATCACTTCGATCACTGCAAGGACCTGATTATGCTGGGAGCTAATAATAACCTGCCTCCTTCAACGATTGATGTTTACGGCCTGCGCGACACGCTCGAGGTGGTTTACCTTTACCTGCTGGACGGGAAGATGTACCGCGATTATACCTGCTGGCCCTCTACGGAGAACCCGCGCCTGAAGCTAAAGCCCATTGCATTATTTCAACCTCTGCTTATGCAAAACCTGGAAGTGCTGCCCCTGCCGGTCAGCCACACCGTACCGGCGGTCGGTTACCTCGTCAAAGAGGAAAACGGCAAGAGCATCTTTTATGCGGGTGATACGGGGCCGGGCCTGGCAGGGTGCTGGGAGCGTATAGCACCGGACCTGATTGTAATCGAGGTCACGGGGTTGAACCGCGTGCAGGAAGAGATGGAGAGACTGCGTCACATGACCCCCAGGCTGCTGGGGCAGGAGCTCGCGGAGTTCCGCAAGGCCAGAGGCTACCTGCCCCGGGTGATCGTCAGCCATGTACCTGTGGCATACGAAGATGAGGTGCGCGAGGAGATTGCCGCGGCCGGCAAGCAGCTCGAGATGGAACTGGAGGTCGGATACGAAGGGCTGACGATCGAACTATAGTTTGGTTACGTCGAAGGGTGTCATCTTACCGTCGGGCGAGTAATCGTAGAAGCCTTTGCCGACCTTGCGCCCCAGCCTTCCGGCCTTGAGCATTTTTTCCATCAGCGGCGATGATGCCGCGATATCCGAAGCGCCCAGCGCGGCGAAGGATTTGCCGACGCGCACGTAGGTATCGATGCCCGCGTTATCGGCGATCTCGAAGGGTCCGATATTCCAGTTGAATCCGTAACGTATGCCTTTGTCGACGTCTTCCACTGATGCGATACCGTTCTCCACCAGCGACAGCGCCTCCCGGAAGGCGACTCCGCTCACGCGGTTCATGATGAAGCCGGGTATATCCTTCATGACCTTGACCGGGTACTGGCCGAGAGAAGCTATGAAATCAACGCTCTTTTTGAATACCTCATCCGAGGTCTTTTCGCCTTTAATGACCTCGACCAGCCTCATCATGGGCACCGGGCCGAAGAAATGCAGGCCGACCACCCTTTCCGGATGCTTTGTCAGTGAAGCCAGGCGGGTAATGGGGATGCTGGAGGTGTTTGAGGCCAGGATCGTTTCCATGGGACAGGCGAGGTCCAATCCCTTAAACATCTCCTTTTTCATTTTCTCGTCCTCGAAGACGGCTTCAATCACCCACCGGCACTTTGGGGCTGCAGAGAGGTCATTGACGGCGGTGATCCTGTCCTGCACCGCCCGGGCGCTTTCACTGATCCTGCCTTTAGACGCAAGCTTCTCGGTGGACCACTTGATCTGCGCCAGGCTCCTTGTGATCGCCTCCGGATTCGTGTCCTGCAGGTAGACCTTGTAGCCCGCCTGCGCAGCCACCTGGGCGATGCCTCCGCCCATAAAGCCTGCGCCGATGACCATGAGATCATTCATATAAAGCCCCCTGAGTGGATTTCGTATTGAGAGATGAAGCCTGCTTATTGTGCACAAATTTGCTGGATTTAGCAATATACTGTACTGGTTCACTGCATCGTTATATAATAGTTAGCGCCGCCTCAAAGGGCGCCCTCCCACAGGGCGGCCGCCAAATAACTTAATTACGGAGGTATCCCCATGTCTTTAGTCGAATGGAGCGTTGACGAAAACATCGCGTTGCTCACCATGAAGAACGGTGAGAACAGGTTCAACATGGGCTTTTGCAATGAGTTACTCAAAGCCCTGGACGATATCGAAAAGAAGACCGCCGTCAACGCGCTTGTAGTGAGATCCGCCGACGAAAAGATCTGGTGCAACGGCATGGACCTCGACTGGCTGGTGCCAGCGATCGGCCGCAAGGACCCCGACGTGGAGAAATTCTTCGAGACGCAGGACACGGTGTACAGGCGAATTACTTTCTATCCTATGATCACGGTGGCTGCGCTGACCGGCCATGCGTTCGCAGGTGGCGCCATACTGGCCTGCTCTTTCGATTTTCTTTACATGCGCGGCGACCGCGGCTTCCTGTGTTTACCGGAAGTCGATCTCAATATCCCATTCCTGCCGTATATGGATGCTCTGATCAAGAGGACCTTGCCCTTAACTAAAGTACGCGAAGCACAACTGACCGGGAAACGCTACACCGCTGCGGAGCTGGAAAAAATCAACGTTGTCCGCAAGGCCTGCCCCTCGGCCGATGAGACTGTTAAAGAGGCAGTGGCCTTCGCCAAAAGCCTGAATAAGGGCAGGGGTATCGTAGGCGAGATGAAAAAAGTCATGAACGCACGCATCGGAAATCTCATGGATAATGTGGTCAGGCCTAAATTGGATACAGGCGGCGTTCCCATTAAATAGGCCGCTGACTAAACATGATAACAATAAATCATATGCGAAATATGGTGGCCCGGCTCTTAATACTGCCAGTTATTGTCATGACAGCGATGCTAAGCGCCTGCAGCAGTCCTGCCATCGTTGCTTCACTGGTAAAAGTGCAGGCTGATAACGCGGTCGTCAACGGTATAATCGTTGATCAGGCCGGCTATATCGTGACCGGCAATAGCGCCCTGGGCAGCTCCGGCGCTTTATCCGTTGAGATTAAGCCCGGGGAGAGCTATGAAGGCCGTTTGGTCTGCAGCGATAGCGGCAGAGACCTGGCCCTGCTTAAAATTGAGGCGCCTGAGCTCAAGCCGGCCTTACTGGGAGATTCGGATCTAATGCACCACTGGGATGAGGTGACTGTGTGGGGATTCAAGCCCGGCGATCCCGTTCCGGTGGAGTCAAAGGGCAACGTGACTTCACTGCCCAAAGAAGAGGGGATTACCTATTTGCAGAACAACGCTGCCCTGGACCCGTCGATGGCAGGAAGCGCCGTATTGAACAAGGCGGGTGAGCTGGTGGGCATGGTTTCCTGGAATGCCGGCCAGCCGGGGAGAGAAGGGTATGCGCTGACATCCAACGAGATACAAACAGTGCTGGATCAGGCCAGGGAAGCAGAGGCCGATCCGCTTGCTATCGTTCCGGTCGATCCTCCCTCCGTCTTCAGTGACCGCGCGGTGATATCCTGGCAGACCAACCGGCCGGCAACCGGCCAGGTCGAATTCGGGTTAAGAGACTCGTACGGCAACAAGACGGCCCTGGACACTGTCATGCTGACCACGCATGCAGCGATGCTGCAGGGGTTGGTGCCTAAAACGACCTATTATTTTCGCGTGCTTTCAGTCGATTGTTGCGGCAACGCTGTGGCTTCAAAGGGATATACGCTCATGACCACTGCGGCCGGAGCGCAGGCGGGCGAATTCACGATATCAAATGTCGACGTCTACGATGTGACCAGCACAGCCGCGTCGGTAAGGTGGATTACCAGCAAACCGGCCACCGGCGCGGTTAACTACAGGGAGGGTAAAGAGACCGAATCCGACAACGAATCAGATAACAGTTTCGTGTACGAACATAAATTCAGACTGAACGGCCTGAAACCGGAGACGCGCTACAGCGTGAGCATCAAGTCTGAGACCGATTTTGATGAATCTGTGCAACAGGCCCTGAGTCCCTTCAGCACGCCGCCGACCTCACCGGTCGGCTGCAAGTTAAATTGCAGGATATTTGATTTCGCTTTTAAAACACTCCAGGGGGAGGATTTTACCAACAAGGATATCGCGGGCAAGAAGGTATTTATGGTCTTTACCAAGACCACCTGTCCGAACTGCATGCAGCAGGCGCTTTTCCTCAACGATGTATACCGCGACTGGCCGAAGGGCACCGACATGGTGATGTTCATGGTAGCGAGCAGCGAAAAGAAAGCCGATGTCGAGGAATGGATTAAAAAATACGGACTGGTCATGCCCGTTTACATAGATCCGACTGCGAAGCTGGCCAGCGGTTGCCAGTTCAGAACCATACCCTCAGCGCTCTTTCTGGATACGGGGTCGGTCATAAGGGATTACAAGAGCGGTGGATTCGGCAACAAAAAAGATATGGAAGCAGCGGTGAAGCAATTCTACGAACAGGGGCGATAGCGGTACGGAGAACGGATTGAAAAAGGCCGGCGCCCATGCGGGGCGCCGGCCTTTGATTTGACGGTTAAGACCTGAACACGAAGCTGAGCGCACCTGCAAGATCGATGGTGTCACCGTCTTTAAGCGCCTGCCTGCCCGTGCCCTTGATGGAGGACCCGTTCAGCCTGGTGCCATTGGTGCTGCCCCGGTCCTCGATATAATACTGGCCGTTTTCATAGCTGACCGTGATATGTTGCCTGGATATCAGGTCCGCCTTGTCAGGCGCAACCATGGATTGGAAATCCCTGCGTCCCAGGGGGCTGCCGTCACCTGCCAGCGAAAGCTCGCTCCCATTGGGGGCAACGAATTTTGCCTGCGGACCAACAGATACCGGCGTAGTTTTAGGAGAGCCTGTTGCCGGCAACGTGGCTACGGGTGAAGTGACAGCCGGCATTGTACCGGCACGTGCGCTGCTGTAAGAAACGGCCTGCGCAGCAGGTTTCCTCAGCAGGAGAATGACTATTATTATGGTGGCGGCGGCCAGCAGCGCAACTAGTAGTAAATACGGCAGCCACCAGGACAACGTCCCGTTACTGCTGCCGGCGGTGCTGGCCTGATCGGTAGTGGATGCTGTTGCGGTTGTGCCGGAATAGGTGCTGCTGGTGTAATAAGTGCTGCCGATATAGGGAGCCACCGTTACCGTCGTACTGGCTACCACCGTGCCTCCACTGTTGGATGCGGAAAGGGTGTAAGTGGTCGTATAAGCGGGAGTTACAACATATACACCGGTGTTGGGCACCGAGCCCACCGACGGAGATATGCTGATATTAGCCGTATTGCTCACCGTCCATGACAGCGTGGACGACTGCCCCGGCTGAATGTAGCTGGGATTGGCGGTGAACGAGCTGATCACAGGAGCGTAGACCGGAGCAGGTGTGGAAGGCACCACCACGATAGGATAGTTACGATAGTAAGGTGTTACCCATGAGTTGGAATACCACCGGTACCCGTATTGATAGTACGGATAGAATGGATTGTAGGGATCGTAGTGTGGCCGCGGCGGCTGTGGTGGAGGAGGTGGAGGAGGCGGCGGAGGATGTGGTCCCGGAGGATGTGGGAACGGGCCGGGTGGTGGGGGAAATCCATCGGCTGGGGGAGGTAGTGCAGCATCGGCCGGGGCTGCGGGTGGCGATTCAGGCGGCAAAGGGGGTGGTGGAAGTGTGGAGTCCGCCGGGGGTGGCGGAGGCGGTTCAGCCTCGGCTATAAGCATGGATGGCAGAGATGACTCTGCCTCAGAAGTAGGTGTAACCGTAGTTTCAGTCACGGGAGCGGTCGGCTCAGTGGCAGACGCGACCGTAGTATCAACCACCGGAACGGCCGGCTCAGGAGTAGACGCAACTGTAGTATCAACAACCGGAGCAGTCGTCTCGGGAGCAGACGCGACTGTGGTCTCAACTACCGGAGCGGTCGTCTCAGGCGCAGTAGCAACTGTGGTCTCAACTACCGGAGCGGTCGTCTCAGGCGCAGTAGCAACTGTGGTCTCAACTACCGGAGCGACTGGCTCGGGAGTAGACGCAACCGTGGTCTCTTCCACGGTGGCCGGCGGCGTTGTCTGCGTATCAACGGAAGTTTCTGTGGTCACCTGCTCGTCGGTGTAGAAGACGCCTGCAGATCCGTTTGCCGACATATCCTGCGCGGCAGATGCAGGCGTAAACGGTAGCATGAATGCAGAGCAGACTATAAGCGCTGCCGCCAGGATTTGCACAGTCTTTTTCGTGATCATTTTTCCCTCCTCTTGGATTACTATATTTTAAAGGTGATACTCAATTTGTCGGCCAGCTCAATGACGTCACCGTCCACAAGGGCCTGTCTGCCGCTGTCGCGGATATCCGCGCCGTTGATCCTGGTACCGTTTGTGCTGCCGCGGTCCTCAATGTAGTATTTTCCGTCCTCATACCATACATTGATGTGTTGTCTGGAGATGAACGATGCCCTGTCCCCCGGCAGTAGCTTTTCAAAGTCCTGGCGGCCGAGAGTTCTGGTATTGCCGGCAAGCAGCATCTCACCGCCGTCCGGCATGACCAGCTTGGCTGGAGGGGCTTCTGTTACAGAGGTCGACGCTCCCGGATCGCCTGCTGTCGATGTTGCAGCGGTGGACGTAGCGCTACCTGTGCTTGCGGCCGATGTACGCAGCGGCTGCGGCGTCCTGGGCCTCTTCACCATCATAACGACTATTATTATGGCGGCTATAGCCAGCAGCCCCAGAAGGCCGTAAATAAGGTAGGGCGGCTGCTCAACGGTGACGGTTATAGCCGCCGTCTGCGTCGTACCATCGATATATGTTGCTGTGAGGTCATAAGCGGTCGTTTTATCCGGCGCCACGGTCGTAGTGCCCACAGCATCGAAGCTTCCCAGGCCTGTTATGAATACCTGCACGGCGGCAGGAGCGTTCCACGAAAGTGAGGTGGACTGCCCGGACTGTATGGTTGGTTGCTGTACAGTCAATGTGGGTGATACTCTCGGAATAACGTTGATAGTGGTGGAAGACGTAACCGTGCTTCCTGAGCTGCCGGTAGCCGACAGCGTGTAAATAGTGGTCGCGCCTGGTGTGACGGTTGTCGATCCCGATGTACCCACCGTGCCAATGCCGGGAGTGATGGCCACGCTGCTGGAGTTGGTCGTGGTCCAGGTCAGGGTGACGGTCTGTCCGACGTCTATCGACGATGCATTAGCGCTGAAGGAATTGATCACCGGCTGATAGATCGGCCTGGGTGACGGCCCGCTGTAAGGCGAAATACTGCCGCGTGTGTAATTGAAGCTCAAAGTACGCTCCGACCAGGAAAAGCCGGAATTGTACCACATCTTCCAGACGTAGAACCCATCGGGATCCCAGGACTCAGCACTGAACGGTCCGATCCGCCATACGCCCGCGTAAGGCCTGTACCACCTGTAACACAGCCAGTGGCCGTATGGAGTGGTTCCCGGCGGGTAGTATTCCCACAGGTAGAAGTAACCCGGGCCGTTGAATGAAACGACCAGGTAGCACAGCTCGTTGTGATAAAGGTTGTAAAGCGTTTGTCCGTAGCTGGTTACAAGGTAGGCGTTTACGATGGACCCCGCTGCTCCCTGCGGAGGTGACGGCGGGACCGTCATCTGGAGGCTGGGCCAGGTCTGGTTGTAAGTGTCGACACCGACCGGCGGCTCGACCATTTCCCCACCCTCGTCAGGCGGTTGCCAGCTTTCATCAGGATTGACCGGCGGGGATGGCTGTGCCTGAGCAGGGGTAAATACGGCGGCCGCGGCTGATACGACCATGAACGCGATCAGCAGCGGTATAATTATCTTTTTCATATTTATAATCACCTCCAGGGTGGTTGCTGTACCTTTCTTAAGTATAGAGGCGCACTCCACGCTCTGCTTGACCCTGACCTGACAGGTGTCTGACAATAACCTGATAAAAAGACGGCTTATCGGATTGGATCAGAGAGCGGACATGTCCCCCATGCAGGAAAAAACAGGTTAGTGGTTGGATCGAAGCTTCAGGCTGGTCTGGCCGGCCATCTCAATTACGTCTCCATCGTTCAAGCTCACCGGGCCCGCGCCCCGGATATCCCTGCCATTGACCTTAGTGCCGTTAAGGCTATTTATATCCTCAATAAAAGGCTTCCCGTCCTCGAAACTGATTTTGAAGTGCTGCTTTGATATCGTCCCCAGTTCATCCAGTCCCAGCGACCTGGCGACCCGGGCGCGGCCGATTATTTCGCTTTCTCCGCCCAGCCGTATCTTTAATCCGTTGGGTAATTCCAGGATGGCCAGGGCTGCGCCATGCGCCGGTAATTTCGGCGGCATTGTCGGCTTCTCGAGCAATTCTACAAGCGGCTGCTGGCCGGTCTTTTGGAGGGAACTCCGTTCGCGGAGATGCCGTCGCGTAAACAATCCCAGGAGCACGATGATAACTATGATGGAAGGAGTAATCAGCAGGAACAGGGGATTGGTTATCAATTTCAACAGGTTGTTATCCGGCGGGGCCGGCTGCTCGGGGGTTGAGGCTGAAGCCGGTTGAGCTGGCTCTTCCTGACCTTTGCTGTAGTTCCAGAAGATAAGGCTGCTTCTCTGCGTCTCGCTGCTGCCTGCCGCCCACTGGCCGTTTCCATAAAAGAAAAACCTGTAGATATGTTGACCCTCCGGCTCGTTCTCACCCGGCCTGAAGGGACCGAGCCTCCATTTACCCTGCTCTTTCAGCTGCCATTTATAGGCAATCCACCTGCCCTGTTCGTCTCCCGTCGACGGGTAATACTCATATATATACAGCCAGCCCGGCATATTGATATCGACGTCGAGGTACCATTGCTCATCGCCCGTGATGTCGCCGCCGCCTTCGGCGGATGTCCCCTGTATAGCTGCAGTCAACTCTGGCGATGCACCTGACATCTGCGCAGTCGTACTATGCAAAGTGACATTAACGGGCGGCATAATCTCTTTATGCTGGGCATCATCAACGGGATCCGGTATTGTGTAGTTGTCGGTCGGTGCGCCCATGGCATATGCACATACGTGTGTGATAGCCACTACGCTCAGGGAAGCGAGCAGAATGGCCAGCCCAAATATCAGTGCTAATCCCGGCCGTCTCATGTAGATACCCCCACTGCTTTCACCTCGCAGTCGTTTGAAGACAACAGCGCTGACCGCATAGCCGTAGCGCTGGCAAACCTGCTGCCCGGGGAAAACATAATAGCCTGCGCCAGGCACCGGGAGGTCCTTGGGGAAATCCCTGCCGAGATCATGTGGTCCGCCACGTTGCCGGCCTCGGTGTAGCTTCGCGGCCAGTTAGTGTGGATCAAATCGGCGCACAGGTCGTTGGGCTGCCTGAGCGTGAGCAGGTAGATACAGGTCTGTGCCAGTCCGCACAGGTCGCAACGCTGGTCGCTCTCACCGCCTATGAATAATTCAGGTATATCAAAACCCTTGTTGGCTATCTGGGTGAAGGGATCGGTCCTGACCGTGTCCTTCTTCATACTCTCCAGGCTTTTGGCCGTGCCGAAATCGATAAGCTTGATGCCGCCGTTTCCGCTCAGCATGATGTTCTTGGGATTAACGTCTCTGTGCACGATACCGGCCGCGTGGATATAGGCCAGGGCATCCAGCGCCTGGCCGGCCCAGGTCAGAAGCTTTTGCTCGCTGGCTGATGTCCTGGGAGAGGATGACATGATGGTTTCGCCCGTTACAAGCTCCAGTACCAGGTGGAATTCTCCCCTGTAATAGAAATCATCCAGATACGTGACAATATTGGGATGGTGCAGCTTTTTCAGAAAAGCGGCTTCCTGGCGCAGTTTGTCCAGATAAACATTGTCCATGGTGGTACCCCTGCGCGGCGTCTTGATGATACATTTCCTGCCGTTGGTGCGGTCCCTGGCCAGCCAGATATTTGCCATGCCCCCCTGTTTGAAGGTCGGAGCTTTAAGCTCGTAGCGGCTGTTAATGCGGTGCTTGCTTTCCGGCCGGGCCTGCTGATGCTGCAGGCTGCCCTGGCGCCGGGCTGAATCATCCAATTTATGCCGCTGGATTGCCTGGATAATGGCTACCGTGACCGGCACACTGGTAAATACCAGCGCAATGACTATTACGAAGATGGTCGGATCGTCCATCAGACTATGCTAACCCCCGTCTTTGCCGATATCAGCGCTTGCCAGGAAGGGAGGCCATCGGGCCTGGCGACGATAACCGATATATTGTCCGGGCCGCCGGCCAGGTTAGCCTGCGAGACCAGGTCGGCGCAGGCCTGCGCAGGACTTTGCGAGGCAAGCACCGTTTCCTCGATTCTATCAGAAGGAAGCACTCCGCACAGGCCGTCTGAGCACAGAAGTATGTTATCCCCGGCATAAAGCTTGATTTGTATCAGGTCCGGCGCACTGTCAGCGCTGTATCCCAGCACGCGGGTTATCTCGTTGCGGCGCGGGTGTACCAGGGCTTCCTCCGCCGATATATGCCCGATGTCTACAAGCTCCTGCACCACGGAATGGTCCGTTGTCACCTGAATAAGCTCTCTCGAATTGATTATGTAGCAGCGGGAATCCCCTATGTGGGCAATGTACATGTCCTGGCCAATGATAAGCGCCACTGTAAGAGTGGTGCCCATGCCCTGCAGCGACTTTTCTGTAGCGGCTTCGAGGACGGCGTTATTGGCCTTGCTGAAGGCGGAGGCCATTAATGGCAATCGGGGAGTCGACTGTCGGGTCAGCAATCCGGAGATGCATTCGGCCTGGAAAATCCTGATAGCCAGGTCGCTGGCTATCTCTCCGGCGTCATGGCCACCCATACCGTCCGCGATGGCGAACAGGCCGGCCGATACCGTACCTGAATGCGTACGCAGATCAAAGGTGCTGCAGAAAACACTGTCTTCGTTGAGCTTTCTCACGAGACCGGTGTCCCAGCCGTAACCTGTCTCCAATCAGTTCTCCTTCATTCGCTTATTAACTAAACCTGAAGATGAGCGTGGCGCCCGGCTGCCTGGCCAGCTCTATCCTGTCGCCATCCTTGAGAGCGTGTCTGCCTTTGTGGTGGATATCAATATTATTTACCCGCGTGTGATTGGTACTGCCGGTCCCATCGCGCCCGTGGTCCTGAATATAGTAAGTGCCGTTATCATACGTTACCAGCAGATGCTGTCTGGAGACGCTCATAAGCGCATCCTGCGGGAGTTTGCCCTCAAAGTTACTGCGCTGAATGAACTGGGGATTGTCCGTGAGGGTGATCTCCTCACCTCCCGGCATGATCATCTTCGCCGCAGTCACCGGCGGCGCAGTTTGAATAGCTTCCTCCACGATGGTGCCGTTGCTCACACATTCCTGTTCTCCCTCCAGGTACTGGCCGCAGCTATAACAGAAGAAGCTGCCGGCCCCGTTCAAACCCTGGCAGGCCGGGCAGATTACGCTGACGCTTATTACCTCTTCCATTACAATCGTACCATTCTAAGTTGCCGAAGATGATACTGCTTGACAGCTTTCTGACGAATACCTAATATAAATCTGACATATTTGTTCACTGTGATGATTGCCCTTGATATATTATACTGCAAGAGGAAATGCAGCCTGCATATAGCAGGAGGCTTGCTGTGGCTTTCATTATAGTCAAGAAAGGCGATGCCGAGGATATCGGCAAGATATTTACCCTGAGGCAGGCCACCACGGTTATCGGCCGACGTACTCCCCAATATAAGCCTGACATCGCTTTAAGCGATGAGGCGGTATCGAGGCGGCACATCGAGATCCTTGAGAAAGAGGGCCACTTTCAGATAAGGGATCTGGGCAGTACAAACGGGACCGTACTCGATGATGACAGGATACTGCCGGGCAGGCTGTATGATCTGAAACATAACTGTAAGATAGGTCTGGGCGTGGCAGCAGGGCCGGCGCATGCCCTGTTGATATTCAAAGAGACGGAAAGCACCAACCTGCTGGGGGGGAAGGGGACAGGAGCAATTGAAAGGACTGTAGCGACAGATGTAAGCTGGCTAAAAGTTGATGAGGCCAGGAAAGAAGTACATGTGGACGGCGAGTCTGTAAAGCTGTCGCGAAAAGAGTACGAGCTGCTAAATTACCTGTACCAGAACGCCGGGGCGGTCTGCCTGCGTGACGAGATTATTAAAGCCGTATGGGCCGAAAGCCAGGACCCGGCCGCCATATCCGATGCTACCCTCGATCAGCTCGTGCACCGTCTGCGGGAGAAGATTGAACCTGACACCGCCAATCCCTCGCGCATCATCAGCCGCAAGGCCTTCGGATACATGCTGGTATAAACTAATATTTGAACGGCCGGTCCTTCCACCAGGGATAGAACGCAGGCATATCCTTGCTCGGCTTCATGGGGAAGGCGGGCGCCCTCTTCTCGAGGAACGACATGATGCCTTCTTTGGCATCGGCCACGCCGAAGATCCAGTTGAGCGCCTTCGACTCTACCTGGTGGGCTTCCATGGGATGGTCTGCGCCCAGCATCTTCCACATAAGCTGGCGGCAGAGCGCCACCGAAATGGGGGATGAATTGTTAGCGATGCCGGCGGCGATCTCACGGGCCCGGGGCAGCAGAGCCTCGGGCTCCAGGAGTTCGCTCACCAGGCCCTTCTCGAAGGCTTCCTTTGCACTGAACACCCTGCCGCTGTAAACCCACTCGGTCGCAATGCCCATATTTACCAGCCGCGTTAAAAACCAGCTGGCGCAGCCGTCAAAGACGATGCCGCGCCGGCAAAACACCAGACCCATTTTGGCGTTGGTTGAGGCGATACGGATATCCATAGGAAATGTCATGGTTATGCCGAAACCCACCGCCGGCCCGTTGATGGCCGCTATAAGCGGCTTCTTCATATCGTATATGCGCAGCACGACGATACCGCCCTCATCCCGGTGTGGCTGATCGTCCTCTCTGCCCATAAACCTTTCCATGAAGTACGAAGCATCCCCTGTGTCTCCCCCCAGGGCCGCCCCTGCGCTGAACGCCCTGCCGGCCCCGGTGACTATTATGACACGCACTTCATCATCGTTATCCGCGCGATCGAACGCATTCAGAAGCTCCACGCAGGTCGACGATGTGATCGAGTTCATCTTGTCGGGATTGTTGAGCGTCAGCGTGAGAATACCCTCCGACACCTCGTATTTAAGCTCCTTGTACTCCATGGGGTCCTCCTTATATGCAGAATTGAGCGGGCCTTGCAATTCAGGCCCGGATGAAAACGACTGTAAACTTACACCTGAATGGATATGCCGTGGTCCCGCAGATCGGTGAGTATCTCAAATGCCGCCCGATGTCTCGTATACAGGAGTTCCGACACTCCTTTGCGGGGCCCCTGTTTATAGGTGATCCTGATTTCGCATGAAGCCAGTTTGCTGTTCAAACAGTGTTTGCTTCCGCCCGGCGGATTATAGTAATTGAGACCGGCGAACAGCTCCCTCCCGGCATGCATCCGGCCTTTGATATCAACCTGGTCGTCGGATGACGCGAAATGCCAGTTGAAATAGGTGAATCCACCGTCCGCCTTGATTGACTGCACTATGCTGTTGAGCTTGTATTCCTGCCCTTTGTGCCTGAGCGCGATGAGCGTCATGCGCGGGGTCCAGAGGGGCCCTATTTTGACCCTGGCCGTGGCTACCTCGAGGAAGCTGGCCGGGCTGTTATCGAATCCGGCGACCTGCCCCCAGGCGTAAAGGTCGGTATGTTTGGAGCCCCAGTTGTGGTTCTGGCTGCCTATCCAATTCGCAACCTTGATCTGGACGCCGTCGACGGTCAAAGTGCCATTGAAGCTGGCCATGGGAAGCGGGACGCAAGCCTTGGCCTTGGGGAATTTGCCTGAATACATTTTCAGCGGCAGCAGGAAGAGCGGCTGACTATTGCCCTGGTACCTGAGGTCCCACGTTATTGTGTGATCGTGGGATGAAGCGCTCCCCTTCAGCGAGTCTTTTTGCAGAAAGGCATCTCCGATCGTCACATCGAGGCCTGAACGGCTGAACGAGCACTGGCCGATATGCAGTTCCTTCTTCACGGCTATACTGGACGAAGTTTCGCCGTTGAAATAGACTGCCCAGAGCTCGCCGATGGCCTTTTCGGGATTACCATGAGGATTGAATATGGTATATCTTATCCAGAAAGCCAGGGGCCGCTTTGGGTGGTTGGCACGCAGGAAATAGCTTTCATAGTGACCTGTCCGCTGACCCGGCTGGTAGGTGGCGTAATTGGCGGCGCTTAACCAGTCTGTCTCGGTTATCTTCATCAGTTACCTCCCGGGGCCTCATAATCATAACTTAAAACCGGTTAAAACTAAATACCGCCCTCAATGCAGTATTCCCGCAGAGTATTAAGGGCTGCGAAGAACTCCTTCATCATGGTGCCCACGGGGTACATGCCGCGCCTGGTGACTGAGATCATGCCGTTTTTCTCCCGGATAACGCCCGCAGTTTTGAAGAAAAGCAGCTCCGCCCACAGCCTGGTGTGGATGTCGGCATTGAAGCGCTGTCTGAACTGCTGGGTGTTCAGGCTCATGCCGAAAAACCTGGTCAGCATGTAGTAACGGTATTGTTCGGTAGCGGAGAGACGCCGCGAGCGCACTATGGGCAGCCGCTGTTCCGAGATCAGCTTATGGTAGCCGTCCAGCGAGAAGGAGTTCACCAGGAAATCCCCTCCCAGGAAGCTGACGGACCCGGCGCCGACGCCGATATAGTCATCGTAGTCGATGATATATTCGTCGATCATAAGGTCGCCGCGCGAGAAGCACCAGGCCGTGGAAGCTTTATATCCGCTCCCCAGCAACTCCTGTAGAATTATCTGGTAAAACTGCTTTTCGTGGCTGGTGTCTACTCTGCGGAACTTCTTCGTCAGCGCATCCAGTTTATGTGGAGAGGGCATGAGAGGGTAGAACGTGGCCTGGTCGGTGCCAAGGTCCTTGAAAATCTTGATATCCGAGAGGAACTGCTGCGGTGTCTGGGTGGGGAAGTTAAACATGAGGTCCACGTTGACCGTATCGAATTTACCCTGCGCCAGCTTCAGCTTATCGATGGAATCCTCGCCCTTGAAAAGCGTCCTGCCCATGGCTTTGAGCAGCGAGTTGTCGAAGCTCTGCACACCTATTGAGAGGCGGTTGACGCCGATATGTTTCAGACGATCAACGGTCTTCGGCGTCAGTTCGCGCGGCGTGGTCTCCAGCGAGATGCGCTTGATATTGAATTTCGACCCCAGGTAATCGATGAATCCGGAGAGCTCATCCATGAGGACCGTGGGCGTGCCGCCGCCGAAATAGAAGTCGTTGAATTTAAATCCCAGCGAGGCGTACATAGCAACTTCTTTTCGAAGATCGGCGAAATAAGCGCGCGCCTGGTCCTCCTTGAAGAGGAAACGGTTGAAGCAGCAGAAGGGGCACAGCGTGCGGCAAAAGGGGATGTGGACGTAGAGGGATACCCTGTCTCCCCGCGTTTTGGCCTGGGAAGAGATCCGGGCAAGGTCCACATCACCTGTGAACCTGAGGAACTTCTGGCCTTCGTAACGAACGACGGAGCCGGCAAACCGGGATATCATGACAGGGAATTATACATTGATGGCTACTTGGCTTCCAACAATCCCATAGCGCGGTCCACCTCGCGGGCGCGATGGTAATCGGCATTGAAGTATTTGGATGACCACAGGTAACCGAAGCTGCTGAGGAAGCCGATGCCGGAGATGACGAGGAATGACGCTTGTATGTTGATGGCATCGGAAACTGCGCCCATCAGTATAGGACCCCACATGCCGCCCAGGATATAGCCGGTGAGCATATACAGACCCATGGCCGTGGAGCGCTGGTAGGCTGGTACGATCTCCTGCACCGCATTGAGCTGGGCCGCAACAAAGGCGGTGGTGAAGAATACGCCGATGGCGAAAACCGGCAACGAAACAAAGTAGGTGCCTGCAGCCATGAAAAGGCTGGCCAGCAACATGGTTACGACGATGACCAGCACCTTGTTGCGCGGGTTATGCTGGGAAACTTTGTCCGTCACCCAGCCGCCTAGCGGCATGGCGATGATAGCCGTTAGAGCCAGGCCGGCCGAGACTGAGCTGGCCAGCACCGTATCCATGCCCATGCTGCGGTTCAGCAGCACAGGCACCCAGGGCACGTAGCCCAGCACGTAGCACATCTCAAGCGCGATGGTGAGATAGAGGATGGGCAACGTCTTAATTTTTACAAATTCCTTGAGCGTGGTCCCCAGCGCGTTGCTACGGGGGACGTCCCCCGCTTTATTGAGCGCCGATTTGTCTATCTTATAGTCCGGCATGAACCAGGCCAGGATGCCGAAGATGATGCCAGGGGCAGCCACGGCCATAAACGCCGCCTGCCAGCCGAAGCTCTTGGTAACGAATCCGCCGATCAGAAAGCCGACGGCCGAGCCAAACGGTATGGCCACCACCCAGATGCCGGTAACCAGCGCACGCCGGGTTTTCTTGATCATGCCGGCGATAAGAGCCATGCCTCCCGAGACGAAACTGGCCTCGCCCACTCCCACCACCGTACGGGTGGCCAGCAGCTGTCCGAAATTAGAGCAGAAACCGGAAAACAGGCTGGCCACGCTCCAGATAACGGACATCAGCGAGATCATTTTAGACCGGCGCCAGCGGTCGATAAGATAGGAAAGCGGCAAGGCGAAGACTGCAACGCCTATGAGCACCACGGACATCAGCCAGCCCACCTCGGTATCGCTCAGTCCCAGGTCGGCCTTCAAGGCCGGTGTCATGGGGCCGATCACCGACCGCAGCGCGTAGTCCATCATATAGAGGACAAAAAGTACGAATATCGTGTACCACACCTGCCATGGTTTCACTTTGATCAGGACATCGCTGTTCTCCGTTTGCCCTTTTTTCATCACAACCTCCGGTAATTTATTTTTGGCCGCGCTGAATGTGTGCCGCTGTGTACACCAGCATTTTTGAAACGCGGTGAACGTGAAAGCAGAGAAAAAACATGAGCTTCAATACTGGTTACTATATTATTCTGTTATCTTTGCCCTGCCAGTATTTCTCCTTGACCAGGCGGCGTAAAATCTTGCCCGTGGGAGTCATGGGCAACTCAGTTACGAAGTCCACGGAGCGCGGGCGTTTATAACCTGCGAGCTTGCCCTTGGTGAACTCCATGATCTCTTCCTGCGTCGCGCTCATGCCGTCCTTCAGCAGGACTACTGCCTTGACCGACTCGCCCCAGAATTCGTCCGGTACACCGACAATGGCCACCTCTCTGACTGAAGGGTGCGTGTATATGATATTCTCAACTTCAGTGGGGTAGATGTTCTCGCCGCCGGAGATTATCATGTCATTTTTGCGGTCTACCAGATACAGGTAGTTTTCCTCGTCGACATATCCCATATCGCCCACAGCACACCATTCGCCGCGGAAGGCGGCCTTGGTGGCCTGGGGGTTCTTTAAATACTCCTTAAAAATGTTGATACCGCGGGTATATATCTCACCTATCTCACCGGTTGCCATCTCCTTTCCTTCGGGATCCAGGATCTTGATCTGCTTGCCGAAAACGGCCTGCCCCACCGATTTCAGCTTCCTGATCTGGTCCTCGGGCCGTAGAGCGGTCACCACACCCGTCTCGGTGGCGCCGTAGCCCTCGTAAAGCTTGGCGTTTTTAAAGAAAGATAATATCTCGGTCTTGGTTTTTGCCGATATCGGCGCGGAGGAAGAGAGCAGTACTTTCACACTGGATACATCATATTTGCTGCGTATCTCCTCGGGCAAAGCAAGGATAATGTTGTACATGGTCGGCACCATGCTCGAGATATTAACCTTGTACTTATCGATTATCGAGAGTATCTCCTCACCGTTGAATCCGCGCAGGTGATATATATGGATGGTCATGCCGCTGAGAAAAGAGGCCATGGCGTTATTAATGGAATTTGAGTGGAAGGTGGGCATGACGATAAGGTTAACCATGTACGAGGTCACGAATTCAATGTTCATTACCACTGCGGTCTCAACACCCGTTTTGTGCAGGGTTACTGCCCCTTTGGGGAAGCCGGTTGTACCGGATGTGTATCCTATGCATAGGATATCCTCTGGATCGATTTTAATATCGGGCTCGTCAGCGGAGCCTTCTTTTAACAGGTCCTGATAAAGGCCGCCCGCGTTGCGGAAATTTTTACTTCCCACTACCCAGTATTTATCCGCCGGTATCTGTTTTATATCCTTCGCTGCCACTTCCATAGTCGCTATGAATTCTTCCCCCATTATCATGGCGCAGGCATCGGAGTTTTCGACTACGTATTTAATTTCGGGCGCCTGGAAGCGCCAGTTGACGGGGACCATGATGATTCCGGATTTGGCACAGGCCATGATCAGTTCAATGAACTGATAGCAATTCATGAGCAGTATCGCCAGCCTGTCGCCCTTCTTTAATCCGCTCGCAAGCAGATTATTTGCGATGAGGTTAACCCGTCGGTTGAATTCCCCGTAAGTGAATGAGGCATCATCGCCGACGATAGCCGGGCGCCCGGGATACTTATTAACACTGTTGAGTAAAAGATCGCCTACAACCAGATTCATGTCCTGTTATCCTCCCGAATTATTTATATGAAACGATCGAAATTGGTTCTGGGTTTTGCGGCGCCTGTAATTCTGATTACTGCCGTTTTTCGATATCGTTACAGTCATCGAAACTGGAAATAAGCTTGATGGCAGTTTCGGTCCATTCCAGTAACGCTTCATATTGCGCAGCGGTGCGGTCAATAACCAGCGTCCAATAAAGCTTATCCAGCGGTCCCGCTGAACCCCATAAGCCGGATTCAATCGCTGGTTTGGCTACCGATTTAACACTCTCAACCGCACGTTCAACTTCATTAGCATATTTTTTAATGTCATTGATCATGTCTTTTTTAGTCACCAGGCCTCCGAACCATAGCTTTAATAAGAGCGTCTCACGCGGAACAACGAATTCCGGAGGCTTCTTGAGCCAATTTTTTAATTCCGCTACACCCTTGTTGGTTATAGAAAACACGTTTTTGTAAGGGAGCTTCTCCTGCTCCACCCTTTCAAATTCAATCAGCCCCTCTTCATTCAGTATGTTTAATTTGCGATAAATCTGGCTTTGCGAGGGCCGCAGCGGTTCGAAAAACATTTTTAATAAATCGTAACCCGTTCTAGGTCCGTAACTTAGAAATCCCAACAGCGTATATTTTAAGGACATATCAGTAATCTCCGACGACATTTTTATTTTCGGATAGTATTTACATTTGGATATATGTGCCTTGGTCAATATATACCTGTGCATAAATTAACACATGCCCGAAACGCTTGTCAATCCCACTTATCTTTTTTTCTTTTCCAATAGAGGAGGAGTTTAGTGGGGCTGCTGATTACTTTCGCAGTATGAGCGTGGTCGGGCCGGTATGCCGTTTATTGTTGGGAAAAACAGCAAGGAGAGATGGGTAAAAGGCGTTTGGAAAACGGCTGTATCCGGTATTAGTTGGAGCGGTCCATTGCGATCAATGCCGCGCCCAGGGCGGCGATGATGCGGGGATTCTGAGGCACAAGCACCTTCAGTTTCAGCTTGTCCTCGATGCTCTGCACCAGGCCGATATCGAGCGCGCCGCCTCCGATGACGGCAACCTCGGAACGGATGCTTACTCCGCGGGTAAGTGCACTGACCTTATCGGCGATGGAGCGGTGGATGCCGGCTACGATGTCCTCCGGTTTATCGCCCTGAGCGATTCGCGTGATGACCTCGGTCTCCAGGAATACCGTGCAGGATGTGGAGAAGCTGGACGGCTGTGTGGATTTTAAAGAGAGCGGACCCAGGTCCTCGATGTTCAACTGTAGTATGCGTGCCACCAGCTGCAGCAGGCGGGCGCTGCCCGTAGCACATATCTCGGAGATATTGAAGTTGATTACCTGGCCGTTTTCATCGATGTCTATGAGTTGGCTGCCCTGGCCGCCGATGTCCACTATAGTGCGGGCGGAAGGGAAGACAAGGTTTACGCCGCGGGCGTTGCAGACAATAACACCGTGATAGCTATCAGCCACCGCGTTGCGGCCGCCGGTGCCTGTGGAGCCGCTGGCTTTGATATCGGCCGGCTTAAGGCCGGCCCTGTTTAGAACCTCTTCTTTGAGCGCGGCCGCCGTGGTGGAATAGTTAGTGCCCGAAGGTACTACGGATGAGGCCACAATTTTACGGCTGGCATCTATGATGACGGCCTTACCGCCGACCGATCCGATATCGATGCCAAGATAATATGTACTCATCTGGACTTCTCCCCGAAATCTACGCGGGCCTCGGTGAGCTTCTTGTCACGGTGCGCCTGGTATTCGCCGCGCTGCACTAACTTGATTGCCTCATCGCGCGCCAGGATGGCCGCGCCCAGGCAGCCGGTGATAAGCGGCTCCTCAGGGACCAGCACGGGCACGCCCAGCACAGACTCCATAGCTTTGACCATACCGGCGTTCTTGGCCACGCCGCCGGTGAAGACCACTGGCACCTCTACTTTAAGCTGGCGGGCCAGCTTGACCACGCGCGTGGCGATGGCAATATAGACGCCCGCCAATATATCAGGCAAGGGTTCCCCCGTTGAGAGGCGCGAGATGATCTCCTGCTGGGCGAAAATGGTGCAGAGGCTGTTGATCTTGACAGGCGTATCGGTCTGAAGGGAGATGTTACCCATCTCGTTGAGATCAAGTCCCAGCGTCTCGGCTGCCACTTCAAGAAAGCGGCCCGTGCCGGCGGCGCATTTATCGTTGGTCAGAAAATCCACGAGGCGGCCGTTTTTGATCTTGAGCACCTTTGCATCCTGACCCCCGATGTCAATGGCTGTTTTGACATCGGGAAACAGCGCGGCTACGCCTTTAGCATGGCAGGTCAGCTCGGTAACCTGCTTGTCGGCGAAGGGTACATTGACGCGGCCGTAGCCGGTGGAGATGATATAGGCGATGTCTGAAAGCGGCAGCCCGACCTTGTGAAGGGTATCCTCCATGAGCTTATTGGCGCGCAGGCGGTGCTGGGCGCCGGTTTGGCCGACAACGTAGGCCAGCATCCTGCCTTCGGCGTCCACCACGGCTGCCTTGGACATGGTGGAGCCGATATCGATGCCGGCGAAATAAAGGTGTGAAGTCTGGTTGTCCATGCCGGGTACAGTGCTACCTTATCCCAGCGTCTCCAGGAATGCCTCAATCCTGGTTTTAATGGGCGCCAGCGACCTTTCGCTGTAATCGTGCTCGATATAGATGCTCGGTATGCCCAGCGTATCGAGGTAGTGCCGAAGGTTTGGCACCTCGTAGCCGTGTGTATCGCAGTATTTGACGCTTTGCAGGATGGCGCCGTTGACGTGCCAGTCGATGATGGCCTTCTTGATATAGTTGAACCTGCTATCCAGGTCTTTGTCGTAATTGCGTTCGAGTTCCTGGTGTTTGGTATCTCGATAGGTGCGCGGGCACTTCAGGTCGACCAGGTAGCGCTGCGCCAGGGCGTGAAGGTTATAAGGGGCTTTAACGTCAGCCCAGAAGGCCCTGGTGCCGACGCAGGTGTCGTCGACTACAACGCTGGCGTCTGCGCTCTCTATGAGCTCGTAAAGCGATGTATTGTCGAAAACAGGACCCCATACCAGCAGGCGCGCCTTCTTTTTGGGCGGCTTTATCCTGCGTTCTTTAATCTCCTTGATGACGTCTTCCAGGAGATCGTTGCCCTCATCCACGGGCAGGCTGAAGAGCGCTACCAGAACCTCGATATTTTCCATGGAGGTCAGCAGGGGCGGGTCTGATTTACGCAAGTCGTAAAGCTCCCTGACCAGCTTGCGCTGCTTGTTATACAAATCGCAGGCTTTCTTGAGTTTATCGTCGGTCAGCTTCTCTCCCCCGAGTTCTTCGAGGTGACGTTTGAAGGAGTTGATCTGCCCCTCGAAGTAATCGACGGCCGGCGCGTGGTCGGTATGCGGTACATCTATCAGGTGGGTGAAGGGCGCGTCCTTGACGTAATCGCGCCAGGAGATGACCAGGGTCATGCCGATATCGCAGGTATGCGCTCCGACGATGCCGTCCAGGAAGTTAAATTTGCCTTTAAGCCCCAGGTCTATGATGCTGCGCAGGAAGGGGCAGACGACCGTGGTGGATACCTGGTCTGCGGCGGTGATAGGTTCGCTCATATCGCCGAACACGCGGAAGGGCACCATGCCCAACGCGCTGATGATCTCGACAGGCGGGTAGAGGCAGATGTAGCCGATGATCTTCTTGCCGGCCTTGCGCAGCTCGCGCACGCGCAGTCCCCTGTCCGCGTAGATTTCATGTGCTCTTGAAAGACCCTTGGTTGTAGCTATTACCATCTCAATCTCCCGGTTTTTATTATTCTCAGCTTACCAGTCCAGGCCCTTGGATTTTCTGACCTTCCTGTAGTGGTCCATGGTCTGCTCGAAAGCCTCGGCCTTGGCCAGGACATCCTGCGGATTGAAGACGCGCTTGTCGATGATGTCGCCTTCTACCCACAGGCTGGGTATATCCAGTTTTTCCTGCTCGAAGTGCTGCACCGTCCTGAGGCTGCAACTGGCAGCGCGGCAGGAGAGGAGCGGGTGCATGAAAAAACCGTCGGCCTTGTAGCCCCGGGCGATCTTGAGGTAGGTCTCCACGACGGGATTGGAGATACCGTCCCTCTTTGCATCGGGGAAGATATTGAACCAGAAATTGCGCGAGAAGCGTGCCAGCTTCTCGCAGGGGTCGCTGACTTTGCTCAAATCGAGCGGCCTGGTGTTGTGGTAACCGAAGCTCTCAAAGACGAAATTCCATCCTTTCTCGGCCAGGTTGTCGAAGATCTTCAGGCTGTGCCAGGGCGGGAGCTCCGCGAAGATCAGCCGGTATTTCTCAGGGTAGTTGATGCCCGATTCCTTGTTCTTAACGCGCTCCTGCACTTCGGCCAGCATATCCTGGTACAGCTTGAGCGATACCTTCATATCGCCGGCGAAGAAAAGCGACGGCGGCATGCTGCTCCAGAAATCCGTGCTGTGCATGGGCCCTGGAATAGCTTTGCGGGCCTCGCTGATCTGGTAGGTGGTCTCGTGTATTTTGGTGGCCAGGTCGATCAACTCCTCCAGCCTGGCCCAGTCCATCTTCTTTTTCAGCAGCTTTTCCAGGAATGAGATGAAGTCCTTTACCTCTTTGGTCAGGAATTTAACCTGGTACTCCTCGAGGTCGGGCTCCGTGCCTTCGAAAGTGGACATCATGGGCATTTCGAGGCACCATTCGGGGGCGTCGAAGTACCTGGCCAGCGCCTGGAACCATTTGAAACGGGCGTCGCAGATAATGCCCGATCCGAGCAGCAGCGCCGGCTTGGCCATGCCTCCCAGCGGCGCGTCGGGCGGGATTTTGCCGCCGTTTTCCTTCATCATGCGGTAGGAGTAACCGATGGTGCTTCTGCCGTAGCCGCACATATGGGTGGGGAAGCCGTCGGAGTCCGAGGCATCCAGGAACGGCTCGGCCGCGCCGGAGGCAGCCAGCAGAGTGGCGTAATTCTCGGGGTAGACGATGTTAAGATCCATGGCCTTGAGCGGGAGGTCGCCCTCCCAGTAATTGAGCATGGACCACACGGTCGGCTTGCCCTCGTTACTGGCCTGCAGCGTATTAACATAATCCTGTTGTACTACGTTGCGCAGAGGATACACGGTCTTCAGGCGGTTAATGGCCCTTTTCTTATCGGTCTTGGCGGGAGTCGCGGTTTCGCTCATTTTGCACCCCTTTATGAATTAAATACAGATTACAATGTAAAGACCAGACTTAAATCTTAGAATATCGACGATGTTAATGCAAAGACCTCCATAAAATGAATTGATCATCTTCGATTCGATGCGTTATCAGCTTATTTGACCGTCATTCAGCATCTTGACCAGCTCTTTTTTCAGTATCTTTCCTACAGGGCTGCGCGGCACCTGCTGAAGTATATAGACACGCTTGGGCACCTTGAAGCGCGCCAGCTTATCGCTCAGGTAATCGGTGATATCCTTTTCAGTCAAAGTCATACCGGGTCGTGGTACCACGATTGCTACCGGTACCTCGCCCAGCCGGACGTCCCTTTGCGGCACCAGTACGGCATCGGCCACCGACGGGTGCTTATACATTATCTCTTCCACCTCGCGGGGGAAGACCTTCTCGCCTCCAACGTTGATAAGCTCCTTCTTGCGGTCGACCATGAAGTAGTAGCCGTCCCTATCGTAGTATCCCATATCTCCCGTGTGCAGCCACCCTCCGCGCAGCGTCTCGGCAGTCTCCTTGGGCTTTTTATAATAACCTTTCATCACCAGGGGCCCCTGGATGACCAGTTCACCTACCTCCCCCGCTCCCAGCAGCTTGCCCGACTCGTCCATAACTCCAACTTTTACCCCTGGATAGGCCAATCCGACGCTGCCCTCCTTGTAAAGAAGGTCTGAACGCTGCATGGTGGCTGATGCGGAGCATTCGGTCAGGCCCCAGGCTTCGAGTATCTTGATGTTGAGTGCGCTGGAGGAGTCCTTCATAAGCTGGGCGGGCATGGCCGAAGCTCCCGAGATACCGATACGCAACGATGAGAGGTCATACTTGCTGCGGTCCGGGTGGTTGATCAGCATGAAATACATGGCCACAACCATGGGCAGGAAGGTTATTTTGTGTTTCTCTATCTGCTCGAAGATCTCGACAGGATTGAAAGGATCGAGCAGTACGAATGACGATCCGGTCACCAGCGAGCAGAGTATCACGGTAATTCCGAAGCCGTGGAAGGCCGGTACCACCATGAGGGCGCGGTCATTGTCCCCCAGTTTGAGCAGTTTGACGATGATATCGGCGTGGAAGAACAGGTTGGAGTGCGTCAACATAGTACCCTTGGGCTCGCCCGTGGTACCTGACGTATAGAGGATCTCAACCACACTGTCCTCCTTACAGAGGGCTTTGAAGGGGGATGAGGGGGCTTCCGCCTCAAGCTTTGAGAGCTCCAACCCCTCGCGGTAAGAGCCGTTCACGATCAGGTGTTTGAAAAGAGGAGGTTTGTTTGCGATTTTGCTATAGTGCTCGGCATAGGCCGGGTTTGCCACCAGGGCCACCGAGTCGCTGTCTCGCAGCAGGTATTCCAGCTCGCGCTCCTTGTAAAAGATGTTGACCGGCACAGCCACCGCTCCCAGGTAGGCACAGGCGAAATAGGTCATGATGAACTCAGGGCAATTGTTGAGCATAATGGCGACCTTGTCATCCGGTTTGACGCCGAGTTTCTGCAGGGCATGCGCGAACTTTTGTGCCCTGGCCAGCAACTGGCTGTAGGTTACGGGCTGGTCCTTGAAGATGATTGCAGGTTTGTCTCCAATTGTGGAGGCCCTGGCCTCCAGCATACCTGGCAAATGCATTTTTAACCTCCTATCTGAGTCGTCTGGACCTGATCAACGTGGCTTGATGTTTAATAAAGTACAGCCCCTCGAGGATTATCACAGGGCAGGCTAAGCCCGAAGTAAATGGTAAAGCATCGCCCGTCGAAATGTAAAGAGGTTTATTTTGACCTGTAATGACACTGTTTAATCCCCTGTTATCAGATACTTGACTATTGATATCCTTCTGTTAGAATAAGCGACTGTCAGTCAGTTATAGTCCAGGTTGTTTTAAAGGATTCGCGGGCTGCGTGGATTTATCTCCGGCATTGCACTGGCAATTTGCGATGATTATCACGAGGAGGTGCGAGAATGAACCTGGCCAACCTTGTAGTTGAAGGGATCAGGAAGTTCGGGGAATACCGGTGCTGTTATTTCGAGGGGAAATGGTATACCAACGTGGAATTGGACGATATGTCCAGCCGCCTGGGCAACGCGCTCAAATCGATTGGTATCAGCAGGGGAGACCGCGTGGTCACTCAACTGCCGAACTGCCCGGAGATCGGCTGTACGTTCAATGCCGCATATAAGATCGGCGCCATCGCCGTGCCCATGAATCCCATACTGCGGCCGGACCAGATATCCCATATCTACAGGGATTGCGGCGCCGGGGTGACTGTAACGGCCTCCGATTACCTGCCCTGGATCAGGGAGGCGCAGAAAAATGCGCCGGGGCTCAAGGATATAATCCTGGTCGACAAGGACGATGAGCCGGGCACCCTGTCGCTGACAAAGTTGATGGAGAGCGCCAGCAGCGCATTAGAGGTGGAGGGCATGGATTCCGAGGACCTGGCGGCGCTTATCTACACATCCGGCACTACCGGAAATCCCAAGGGAGTGATGCACACACACTTCTCGCTATGGATCAATGCGGTATGCTTCGCCGACTTTACAGCTATGTGTTCTCCCACGACACTGAGCAATGTACACAGGGATCTCAACAAGCAAACTTATGAGATCGAGGAGACCATGCAGCTGGTTACGGGACACGACCGGCATGTATTGTCTCTGGCGGTGCTGCCGCTATCTCATTCATACGGGTTGTCATTCATGAATTTCGGCAACCTGGTCGGGGGCAGGTGTGTAATGATGAAATGGTGGAATCCGGCGGGCGCGCTTAAACTGATAGAGGAGATGCGAATAGAGTACCTTGCCATGGTACCGACCATGTACGTTCATATGCTGGACCAACCGGACTTCGACAAATATGACCTGAGTTCGCTCAAATATTGTAACTCGGGGGCTGCCGCGCTCGACGCAAGCATCGCAGCGAAGTGGAAGGAGAAGACCGGCATCCACATACACGAGGGCTGGGGTCTGACGGAGTCCGGCGCCACGACCGCGGGAAATCCCACTACGCGCCCTCCTAAAATCGGGTCCATCGGCGTCAACATGCTCAAGTGCAACACGATGAAAGTATTCGACGGCGAAGATCGCGAATTGCCGCCGGAAAGCAGAGGGGAGCTGGTTATCAGGGGCCCCGCTGTGATGAAAGGATATTGGAATATGCCCGAGGAGACCGCTGAGACGCTTAAGAACGGCTGGCTGCATACCGGCGACATCGGTTATATGGATAAGGACGGCTACTTTTATATCACTGATAGAAAGAAGGATATTATAATTCGCGGCGGAGAAAATGTATCACCCAGGGAAGTTGAAGAAGTTGTCTGCAGGCATCCCAAGGTGCTTGAAGCGGGCTGCGTGGGGATTAAGGACAGGGTATATGGGGAGGAGATGAAGGCGTTCGTTGTGCTCAGGCAGGGTGAACAGTGCAGCGAGGCTGAAATCATCGAGCATTGCAAGAAACACCTGCCCTCTTTTAAAACACCCGGCAAAGTCCAGTTTATAGGTTCGTTGCCCAAGAATATTCTGGGCAAGGTATTGAGGGCGGACCTGCGCAAGTTGGAATAGGGGCCCTGCCGGTTTATCAGACACAGGAGCAGGGTGTGGCCGCTATTCAGCCCGGGCCTCCGGGCATGGTCAGCACGGTAGCGGATAGGAAAGTGAATTAAAGGAGGGGTGGCTATGAGAAGAGAGACGGGGGGTCGGCACTGTTTGCTGCCGGCCTTGGCAGCGCTGGTGATATTGACTGCCGGCGCCGGTTCCTGCGCAACCAGTCGAAGTCCCGGGCCGGTTGCTGACACAGCTGCTCTGGATACGATTAGCAGGCATTGCGAAGAACAGCTGGGCGATCCCAGGATCGAGAGGGTATCAGAGCATGTCTGGGCATCACAGGGATATGATCTTGCCAACACGGTGCTCATACATACTGATGAAGGTAATATCATTGTGGATACCTCCCTCAATCCGGCAGCGGCCAGAGTTATAAAGCAGGCGTTTGCGGAGGCTGCCCCACCGGGACCTGTGAAGGCAATTATCTTAACCCACAGCCACGTTGATCATACTATGGGGACTACGACCTGGGCGGAAAACGGGACTCGCATATGGGCAACGGATTCATTTGAATCCCACTGGTTCAAACAGTTCGGCATGTTCGGCAGGTCGGAGGCGGTCCGCGGCATGCGCCAGATGGCTTACCATGTGCCGCGGGACGAGGTCCCCTGCTCGGCAGTCGGGCCTATTTTGCGCATCTTTTCTCTGGAGGATATGTCCGAGCTCGGTCCGCTTATGCCGACCGATACTTTTTCAGGTTCGAGGGTGTTGGAAGTGGGCGGGCTGAAGATAGAGATGTATTCGGCTCCCGGTGAGACGCATGACCAGCTTATAGTCTGGATCCCCGGGGATAAAACCTTGCTGGCGGCAGATAATTTTTACTGGGCTTTCCCCAACCTTTACACTATTCGCGGCGCCAGTCCCAGGCCAATTGATGAATGGATAGAGAGCATCGATGATATGCGCCGGCTTGAGCCGGAGCATCTTGTGCTAGGTCACACCTCCACATTGCACGGCAAAGACAAAATTGCAGAGATATTGACCAACTACAGGGACGCTATCCAGTACGTAAGGGATGATGTTATCCGCCGCGCCAACCGTGGTGAGGATATTGATACCATCGCTGAAAGCGTTAAGCTGCCTGAGCAACTGGCCTCGCTACCCTATCTGTGGGAAGGTTATGGCCAGGTGGACTGGTCAGCCCGCGCCATCTACACCAACAATCTCGGATGGTTTGACGGTCGGGCTGACAGGCTGTATCCCGTGGGACATGTCGAGGCAGCAAGGAGAGAGATTGAGATGATGGGTGGGGCTGATACAGTCGCCGGGCAGGCGAGCAAAGCTCTTAAAGAAGGAGATGCCAGGTGGGCGGTTCACCTCCTGTGCAAACTGAATGACAGCGGACTGGCCGCCGGCCCTCTATCGGCACAGTTAAAGGAAATGCAGGCCGAGGGATACAGACAGGTTGCTGCCGGAACAGCCAACACCAACGGACGGGCCTACCTGCTTGAATCTGCCCTTGAGCTTGCTCAGGGCCCGCCGCCGCCGCTGAATTCAAAACTTCCGCTGGAAACGGTGGCATCCATGCCGGTAGACTTCGTTTTCTCAAACATGCCGCCCAAGCTGGATAGCGGGAAAGCCGAGGGCGTCCATGAATCGGTTCTATTCGTGTTCCCCGATATCGGCAGACAGTTTACAATCACAGTCCGCAACTGCGTGGCGGAGGTAACCGAGGGCCAGCCCCTGCCGGGCACGCCCGCACCGCTGACCAAGCTGACCACCGACTCACTCACATATAAGCTGATCGCACTAAAGATGCTCGACCTGCCAGCGGCCGTTGCTCAGGGTAAAATCAAGGTAGATGGAAATTTGCCCGCTTTAATCGTGTTTATGGGACGTTTCCAGACCTGATTACGGTTTGATAGCGGAGTATAGTAATAATATATTAGCAGTGCACAGGAGATTAATATGGATAAAGACACCAGCAAGTATGATAAGAGGACATCTGCAGTCTGCGGCCTGTTCTGCCCTTCCTGTACCCTATATATAGGCACGCAGGAAGATCCACAAAGGCTTGAATTTCTGGCTAAGACATTTAAGCTCCCGGTGGAGGAGGTCAGGTGCGGAGGGTGCCGATCGGATTTGCGCTCCTTTTACTGCCGGGATATGTGTAAAATGGCCGTGTGCGCGGCTGAAAAGGGGCTGGAATTTTGTGGAAGCTGCGAATCTTATCCCTGCCAGGAGCTGACGGATTTCCAGTGCGCCATGCCGCACAGGATCGAGCTATGGAAATCACTTGACCGCATCCGGGAGGCCGGCCCTGAGACGTGGTATGCCGAGATGCTTGAGCATTACGCGTGCCCGTCCTGCGGGGCGATCAATTCCGCCTACGACTTAAAATGCAGGAAATGCGGAAATGATCCGGGCTGCGCTTACGTGGCGGAGCATAAGGACGAGATAATCAGGCAGCTTGGTAAAATGAAATAGGGACGGGCGGGTTTAAAACCCGCCCCGACAGCTATTAAATGTCAGGGCGGACCTCCAGGTCCGCCCGCCGTCATCTCACTTACAGAAGTTCTTTATCAACTGTATATAGAAATCGATCATCTCGCCGTAGTTGTCGATGGAGATACGCTCGTTGATGCCGTGGATCATCGACAGGTCCTCGCTGGTAAGCCTCTGGGGCAAGAATCGCAAGACGTTGGGTGAGAGGTCGATGTATCGTGTAACGTCGGATGCTGAGTTTGCCAGCGCCGGGGCTATCACAGCTTCGGGGAAGATATCACGGATGGTCTGCCTGAAGGTTTTAAAGGCCCAGGTATCAGTACTGGAGACCGGGGATGCCTCGTTAGCACCCTGCCCATACCTCTTAACCGTGACGCGAGGGTCGTCAATCACCTTTATAACGCGCTGGGTCACACTTTCGATGGTATCTCCCGGCAAGAGGCGGAAGTTGACTACGGCCGAAGATCGCGCTGGCAGGACGTTTTCGCGGTCGCTTCCTTTCAGCATAGTGGGAGCAGTAGTGGTTCTCAGTGTCGCATCCGTAGGGGGTGAGGCAGCCAGTTGGCCTTCGATCACCGGTCCCAGCAGCCACATGTTGGCGAAGATGGTTTTGTAAAGGGGTGTCATCTCCGGACCCAGGTAATCAAACATCCATGATGCCGGTCCGGACAGGTTGCCGGGGAAGGGATTTTTCTCCAGTTTATCCACGGCCGCGGCGACGATGCCGGCCGTGGTCTGCCGCGGCGGCATGGAAGCGTGCCCGCCCTCGGATTCAGCCGAAAGCTCCAGGGACAGGTAGCCTTTTTCGGCTATGCCTATCAGTGCAACAGGAACTGCAACGCCGGGAACGGCACCGCTGATGACCACGAAGCCCTCGTCGGTGATCAACTCGAAATCCTGGCCATTGTCCTTGAAGTATTGCGCAATCTTGCCTGCGCCCTGCATGCCGGTTATCTCCTCGTCAAAGCCGGAGGCCAGGTATATGGAACGCGAAGGTTGAAACCCTTCCTTGATCAGGTATTCCATGGCTTCCAGCATGCCGAGCAGCGTGCATTTATCGTCCAGCGTGCCGCGGCCCCAGATGTAACCGTCGGCGATCGTTCCTGAAAAGGGCGGGTAAGTCCAGCCTTCTTCAGGGGCCGGCACGACATCCTGGTGAGCCAGCATCAGGATGGGCTTTTTCTGGGGGTCGCTACCCTTCCACATATAGAGCAGGCCGTAACCGTTGATCACCTTCAGTTCCGTGGTCGAGTGCACCAGGGGATAGGTATTCTTGAGGTATTCCTGCAGTTTGGCGAAGGGCTCATAATCCACCTTTGAGATGTCCTCGTTGAAGATGGTCTTGAACTTGATGGATTCCGACAGCCTCTGTGCCGCCTGGTCATTGTCGATTGCATAGTCAACCTTGTCGCCCACAGGAAGCTGTTTTGAGTTGAATGTCATTGTCCTGAAGGCGATAATGCCCCCCAGTATAACGATAACGGCCAGGATACACAGAACGACGATGACCCAGGTCTTCATTTTACCAACCTCCTCGGGCAAGAAATTTACAGCATTCTAACACGATGACTGCGGTGCTACAAAAGTGTGATGAAGGTCAACAAAGAATCGCTTCGCTTCCTGCGTTGAACATATTTATCATCGCAGCGCTGCTCATTCTACAGGCATGCGTGCGCTGCCTGTGGCCCGTATCATCCAGTTGACCTTGCTGCGGTCGCTGTACCAGAAGGTCGAATTATAGAAAGTATCGATGGCCACCGGCGAGATGTTGGGAGGCCGCCCGCTGGCCAGGTCGGAGTGTTCGTTGATGATGCTGTCGTCCACGCCGACATGTATGCCCTTGTGCATCCCGGTCCCTGTGAAAAGGTAAACCTGGAAATCATTTTCAAGGGGAAGCGGCGGTATATCGAAATCCACCCAGGATGGCGGCTGGTAAGGGAAGGCGCCTTTGACAGGAAATTTGGCGATGGCATATACCTGGCTGAAGAGTGGAGTATTAAACATATCCAGGACGGAAAGCTCAAAGGTCTTGCCTTCCCAGGCTACGCCGTAGATGCCGCCGCAGATGCTGACCTTTTTCAGTACGAAAGGTTTAGCCGGGGGGCTGAAGCTGATAAGGAAGCCCTGGTTGATACCCGCCCAGAGAGAATCCTGCGAGACACCGCTATCGTATTTGAGCTCTACATCCCTCTCCTCTACGGCCGTAACGGTCAGCGTGGCGCTGGCGCTGCCGAGCTGAATTTTGTAAGTGCCCGGCTCATCTCTGGAGATGTTGAAGGTTACTTTCGCGATCTTTTCCGGCTGGATAGTGACTGTTTTAGTAGCCACCTTTTCGCCGTTCATAGTGAGCTCGGCTGTGAAGTTGCCCGGCAGACCGCCCGTGTTGGTCACCTGGGCTACCACAGAGGCGTCCTCTCCGGCCAGCACATGGTTGGGCGTGACACCCAGCGATACTACCTGGAAAGAGGCGGGCTGCAACTGCGGCTGCTGAGAGCAGGCTAAACATATCGCAACAGCCAGCAGCATCAGAGGCAGAAAGGTATAAGCTTTTATCCGGCGGTACATCTGCAGCAGGGCAAGTATAATGCACCCGCCCTGCTGCAGGCAACCGATTACTACTTCTTGGGCTTTAACATCTCGCGCAGTTCACGCTTGAGTATCTTTCCGACCGCGCTGAGGGGCAGGGAATCCATAAAGATTATCTGCTTGGGCACCTTGTAGGGCGCGACCCTCTCGCGCATAAAGCTGGTTATGGACTTACGGGTGGCGTCGTTGGGCTCCACACCCGGCTTGAGCACGACGGCCGAGGCGACGATCTCGGTAAAGGCGCGGTCGGGGTCGGGCACACCCACGGAGGCGCACATCTCAACGTCCGGGTGCTGGGCTAAAATGTCGTCCAGCTCACGTGTGAAGACCTTCATACCGCTGACGCTGACCATGTCCTTGAGCCGGTCGACGATGTAGAAGAACCCGTCCTCGTCCATAGTGGCGACATCGCCCGTATGCATGTAGCCGTCGCGTATGGAGTTGGCCGTCTCCTCGGGTTTATTATGGTAGCCTTTCATGATCTGGGGGCCGCGGGCGCAGAATTCTCCCGGCTCTCCCAGCTTGGCAAGCTCACCGGTAGCCGGGTCGACCAGCTTGACCTCAGTATCAGGCAGCGGCATGCCGACGGAGCCGACTTTCTTCTTACCCAGGAATGGTTGAGCCGTTATCAGCGGGCTGGTCTCCGTCATGCCGTAGACCTCGACCAGCTTGTTATCCCCCACGATGTCGTAGAACTGCTTGATCAGCTCGGCCGGGAAGGGCGCGGCCCCGCTGGCGTAGAACTTAACGAAGGAGAGGTCCATCTTCTGGAAATCCTCGTTCTTCATCATCTCCATGAAGAGGGTGGGGACATTGGCTACGACGGACGGACTGTACTTCTTGATCTGGGTGACGATGAATGCCACATCACGGGGATTGGGTATAAGGACCTGGGTCATGCCGATGGACAGGCCGACATAGGCATAGAGCAGGCCTGCCAGGTGGAAAAGAGGGAAAGCCGATACTCCCACCTCCTCGCCGATCTTGCTTTCGGTCCAGACCACCCACTGCATTACCTGGTGCGTGATGTTGCGGTTGGTGAGAATGGCGCCCTTGGAAGGCCCCGTCGTGCCGCCCGTATACTGCATCAGGCAATCCGAGTCACGGTCCACCCAGGTATTGATCTCTTTGTCCGGGTATTTCTTGAGTATATCGATGTGATTGTATACCTCGATGCCGCCCTGCTTTTTAACCTCTCCGGCGGGCGCATTCCAATCCACCGGGCCCATGAAGTCGAATACGCCGGCCACCACCAGCGTTTTTGCCTTTGTATTGGCTATCACGGCGTTGACCCGGGGCAGGTTGACATCGAAGGTTACCAGCACCTTGGCTGCTGAGTCGTTGAGTTGGTGCTCCAACTCATGCTCGGTGAGCAGCGGGCTGACACCGGATGTGATGCAGCCTACCTTCTGAGCGCCTACAAAACAGATAAGGTAAGCAGGAATATTGGGCATGTTCAATCCGACAACATCGCCCTGCTTAACTCCCCTATCCAGCAGGAAACCGGCGAATTTGTTGGACATGACGTCCAGCTCTTTGAAGCTGATGACCGTGTCGATGTAGATCATGGCCGCCCTGTCGGGCACTTCGCGGAAACTCCTGCGAGCCATGTCGATGAAGGACATCCAGGGATAGGCGAGGTTGGCCGGTACATGCGCATCGTAGTGCTTGAGCCAGGGTTTGGCGGAATACGGGTCAGACAAGTTAACCTCCTGTTATTTTATTTCCAGGCGCAGCTGAAACTGCGCTCCTACGGCTATAGTAGTGGCGGATTCTTAAGCCCCGCCTATTAGGTGGTTTCAGCCGCCGAAGATTCTCCTGGGATTCTCCACCAGCATCTGCCCTATCTGCGCATCGCTAACCCCCGCCTGCTTGAGCTGCGGAATGATGTCCTTGAATATATGGGTGTAAGACCAGTTGGCTATGAGAGCCTGTATGAAATCGGGCATTACGAACTGCCTCCCCAGAATACGTGCGTTGCAGTCCTGTGAGAGCACAATGCGGTCGGCGAATCCCAGCCCGAGCAGGCCGAGCACTGTGGCCCTGCGCAGGTTATCGGGGAAGAGGAAATCGATGCCCCAACGGTCGAAGCCGATGTAGACGCCCTTGTCGATCACCGACATCTGGTATTCCAGGCTGGCGTTGCCGCACATGTGCCCGACGACTATTTTTTTTGGGTCCACACCCTCGCCCGTCAGCAATGCCGCCTGCTCAGGTCCCATGGTGCCCTGCTGAGTGTGCGTTAATATTGGCACGCCGGTATCTTTCTGTGCTTTGGCTGCCGCCTTGAGCGTCTTCTCCTCGTAGGGAGTGATACATCCGTGGCTGGTTGCCACCTTGATTACGCCGGCCCTTACGCCGGTTTTGCCTATACCAACCGTCAACTCCTGCATGAAGGATTCATACAGCTCGGTCGTGATGTCCATCACCTGGCTGCGAAACTTGAGATAGGCCGGCATGCCCTCAGCCTCATAGTACATGCCGGTAGCGCAAATAATATTCAAACCGGTCTTGTCTGCAACCATTTTATCAAGCTCTATGTTTCTCCAGAGGTCGCAGGGAGTGGCGTCCACCACGGTTTTGACCCCGTACTTTTTGACTTCGCCCAGGGCATCGGCGCAGGCGGTTGCCAGCTCTTTGAGATCGAGCGGTAGCGCAAGAGCGTCATGTTCCCACCCCGGGTAAGCCAGCACCATGTGCTCGTGCATGAGAGTGGGCCCCATCTGGTCGGCCGGTAGTGTGCCGAGGACGGTATTGATCTTTACCATTCCTGCCTCCTTACAACTGCCTCACCTAAGCGGATGAAATAGACCGTACCGCAATATAGCATCGAGAATGGGCAAAGTCAATATACATCGGTGTTAAAACACCGGGTATTGACAAAAAAAGTGCATGCCATGTAATATATAAAACAAGCGCTTGATTTATATATCTTCCTGGATTCAATCGATGTTTTATAAAGGTACGAAGGACAGTGGGTCGTAAAAGTCTGGCAACAGAGCGGCGGAGGCAGATACTAAGGGGCGCTGCGTCTCTTTTCATCAGGAAGGGTTATCTGAACACGTCGGTGCGCGATATTGCCGGCGAGCTTGGCATGAACGTGGCCACGCTGTATCACTACGTGGGCTCCAAGAACGGTATACTCGGCCTCTTCCACGAATATACCATGAATGCCATCGATTTCTTTACTAAAAAATACCGGACGGTACTTGAAAGCATGGAGCCGCAACGCGCTTTAAAGTACGCAATCCGGGAATACTTGAAATGGGTGGAAGAGTACCAGGATTTGACAGTTTTCTGGTATCAGGAAGCAAAAAACCTTTCCCCTGCCCAGTTCAGGGCACTGAAGATGCAGGAAGAGTGTACGATAGAGATATTCCGGACGATACTTGAAAGGGGTATCGGGTCCGGCAAGTTCAAAGTTAAAGATCCTGCTATGGCCGCCAACAACATTGTCGTCCTCTGCGATATGTGGGCTTTCCGCAGGTGGCTCTTGAAGGAACGCTATACCCTGGAACAGTACATCAAGGAGCAAACCGATTTGATAATGGCGCAGGTTCGTTGCGCCGAACGCTGACAGGCAAGCGACGATCCGAACAGAATAAGGAGGCCGGAGATATGAGATTTGTAACGGGCGAGAAATACGTCCTTGGCAGGATGCTGGAAGAGGCGGCGAAGAAGCATCCCGGGGCCACGTATTTCTGGTTTGAGGGAGAGCAGTATACCTATAGCAAGGTGCTTGCCCAGTCGCGCCGGGTTGCGCAAGGGTTCGCCAAGCTGGGTGTGAAAAAGGGCAGCCATGTCGCGGTGCTGATGGAGAATTGCCCCCAATTCATCTATACGTGGTTCGGCCTGGCTCTGCTGGGAGCGGTGGAGGCGCCGTTCAATCCATTTCACAAGGGTAGTATCCTTGAATACCTTATCAACTACTCGGACGCGGAGATACTGGTCATCAGCAGCAGCTTCATCGATGAGATCAGGTCTGTGCAGGACCGCATAAAAAAGGTAAAGAAGATCATCATCGAGGGCCAGATTGAGGCGAAGCCTTTTAAAAATATCGAGGCCATACCATTTTCTGAGCTACTGAAGGAAGATGCCGGACCGCTGACTGCGGACGTGCGATATAACGACATCATGGCGCTGATGTTTACCTCGGGCACTACCGGACCTTCCAAGGGCGTGCTGATAACGCACAACCAGGCCTTCTTCGTCGCCAGCCAGTATGTGACGGTGAACGGGGCAAAGAAAGGCGATGTAGGTTACGGCTATATACCGCTTTTTCATGAAGCGCCGCAATTCGGGCTGGTGCTGGGCGCCATGCTCTACGGCGGTAGCTTCCTGCTGACGCGTGGCTTCAGTCCTGCGGATTTCTGGCAGGATATCAGGAAGTACAATTGCACGGTATCCGGCATGTTCGAGGTTGTGATCAAGATACTGCTGATGGCGCCCGAGCAGCCGGACGATGTGGATAATCCCATGAGGGTCTTCTCGACGGCGCATATAACCCGGGAGAGTCAGGAGGCGTTTGAGAAGCGGTTCAAGGTAAAACTGGTCAATACCTACGGGCTGACAGAGGGGGATTGCACAGTCATGGCCACACACGACGACATCAGGCCCGGCTCCTTCGGCAAACCCCGGGGATATTTCGACGTGCAGCTCTTCGACTCCATGGACCGCAAGGTGCCGCAGGGCAAGGTGGGGGAGATAGTGCTGCGGCCAAAACAACCGCATACCATATTCGAAGGCTATTACAAAATGCCTGAGAAGACGCTGGAAGCCTTTCGTAACCTGTGGTGGCACACGGGTGACCTTGCTTACCAGGATGAAGACGGGTATTTTTTCTTCGTCGGACGTGATAAGGACATGATCAGGCGCGGCGACGAAAATATTTCGGCGCTGGAGGTGGAAAAGGTGGTGGAATCGCATCCCGGCGTTATGGAATGTGCCGCCGTGGCCGCGTATTCGGAGGTGTGGGGCGAGGAAGTCAAACTGGTCATAGTCTGCAACGAGGGCAGCAAGATCGATCCCGCTGACATAATAGCCTTCTGTGACGAGCGCATGGCTTATTTCATGGTGCCCCGTTATATTGAGTTCGTCGCAAGCATACCGCGTACGGGAGGCAGCGGCAGGCCTGTTAAAGAGCAGCTAAAAAAGATAACGGATAAAACGTGGGACAGGGTACGAGAGGGGGTGAAGATAAAACGCGAGACAGAAAAAAGAAAAAAAGCTGATTAAAAATAACGCAGAGGGGGTATTTTCAGTATGAAAAAGATCATTGTACTGGGTGGAGCAGGCACCATGGGTTACGAGGCGGTGAAACTGCTGCTTGAGAGGACGGACGCGGAGATCACCGTTGCCGATGCCAGCGTCAAAGGCCTGAAACGCGTCGAAGCCGAGCTGGGCAAAAAAGTTAAAACAGCCAGCGCTGATGTTAACGACAGGGAATCGCTGGTCAAACTGCTCAAAGGCGCCGACGTGGTTATCAGCACGGTAGGCCCTTTTTACAAGTATGCAGCCGCTGTGATTAAAGCTGCTATCGATGCGCGGGTGAATATGGTCGATATAGACGATGATTTCGACGCGACCAAAGACTCGCTGGAGTTGGATGAGGCTGCCAGAAAAGCGGGCGTAACCGCCATTATCGGCATGGGGGCCAGCCCGGGCGTAACCAATCTGGTGGCCAAGCTGGGCGCCAGCCGCATGGACAGGACCGATGATATAAGGTTGTACTGGGGAGAGAGCGCGATCGACCCGACCGGGTCGGCGGCTATGATGCACTGGTTCCATATAACGGCCGAGAAAGTGCCGGTTTTTATCAATGGCAAATGGGTTGAGCAACAGGGTTTCACCCAGCCGGAGGTCATAGAGTTTCTGCCTCCCATCGGGAAACTGGAGGTAGTCTTGACCGGTCACCCTGAGCCGGTTTCACTTCCGAGGTACATCAAGGGTGTGAAAAACGTCAGCATCAAGGGCGCGCTTTATCCACCCAAGATGATGGAGCTATACCGCTGGCTGATCGATACTGGTTTCGGCAGCATGGACACGTTCATGGTAAATGAAAATGTTTCAATGCCCTTCCGTGAGCTGGCAGTCAGGATAATCAGGTCCATGCCGCGCTTTGCCCCGGAGTATTTCAAGGACATACTCGACGACGCGCTGGGGAAATACGAAGGATGCGCCGGTACATTCAAGATTGTAGTCAGCGGGCAGAAGGGCGACAGCCAGGTAACTATTACATACGACCTGATGGCCAACAATGTTGCGTATAGCACCGCGCTGCCGGCGGTAATCGCCGCCCTGTCCTTGCTGGATGGTAAGGTCAGGCAATCAGGTGTAATGGCGCCCGAGGGAGCCCTCGATGCAGCCATGTTCCTTGAGAACCTCAGCAAGGACGCCACTGTGAGGGAGACCGTTACCGTGTCCAACAATAAGATCAGCTTCAAATAGGCGTAGAAAAGATGAACAAACAGGAATCATTTGATATCGCGATAAACAACGGCATGGTACTGGACCCGCTGACCAGGTTCTATGGGCGGGCCAACGTAGGCATCAGCAAAGGCATTATCAAGATGATCGCAGATGGGGCGGAACTGCTGGCCGGTAAAAAGCAAATCGATGCCAAAGGACTGGTTATTGCACCCGGGTTTATTAATATACACGGGCATGATTGCGGCGCCGGTGTAGGTGCGGAGTTCCACGTCCGAGACGGTATCACAACCGAGATCACCGGCAACTGCGGCAAATCCGGCACTTTTTTTGAGATAGCCGGCATTAAGGACAGGCCTCATCATCCCATCCGCGATTTCTTCACAACTATGGAAAAGGAAGGCCTGATCATCAACGTCGCTTCGTTCATCGGACACAATACGATACGCGAGGCGGCCGGGGCCAAAGACCCCAACAAGCCGGCAACGCCGGCCCAGTTGAAGGAAATGTTCAGCCTTGTATCGCAAGAGCTGGAATCAGGCGGCATCGGTATGTCTTTCGGCCCGTTTTACGCGCCGGGAGCAACATTCGAAGAAATGGCAACCGTGGCCGCCCACGCTGAAAAGCTGGGCGGCGCCGCTTCGATGCATGTGAGGTATGCCGGCCCGTCACCCAAGGATATCGAAGCGGTGGAGGAAGCCATACGCATATCACGCGAATCCTCCATACCGCTGACAATCTCTCACAGGGGAGGCAGCATAGTTACACGCAGGAACACGGGTATCGCACTGGAGTTGATCGTCACCGCACGGAATGAAGGCGTGAAAGTCACGACCGATCAGACCCCGTTTACCGCCGGCACGGCCATCATCGGCGGAGAGTTCTTTAACCAGCCGCTGGAACCCCTGGCCGAAATGATGGGGGTTAACGTCTCTGAACTGGAATGCCCGACTACGGTGGTAGTCGACGGCAAGACCATAATAAAGGCCAATGAGAGATTTTCCAGCTTTGAGCAATTTTATACCGTTCGCGACCGGGTAAGGGACGGCACGATAGCCGAACCGACGCTGCTGTTCCACCTGCATAAACCGGAATTCATCTGGCTGTACTACTCCGCACCGTTCACAATGGTGGAGAACGACGATGCCATCTACATGGATGTAAATTCCGGTAAATACGGCGGCCACCCGCGCGGGGCCGGCGCCTTTGCGCATTTCCTGGGCCACTGGGTGCGTGAAATGGGAGTATGCGATCTTATAACAGGCGTCTCCAAATGCTCTACCACGGCGGCGGTATGGCTCGGGCTGAAACAGAAAGGCCGGGTGCAGGTCGGCTGCGATGCGGACCTGACCCTATTCGACCCAAAGACGATCATGAATGGCGCCACATTTCTTGAACCGGGAATACCCTCGCGCGGCATCCCCTATGTTATCGTCGGTGGGGTCGTTGCTGTCGATCAGGGTAAACTGACAGGCTCAAAGTCCGGCAAAGTCATCAGGCGTAGCTGGAAAGTGACAGGCGATCTGCCCGATATCGCCCGCGCACCCGAGATAAATATAAATGCCCTGCAATCCCGATCAGCCGGTTAAGCATGGCACAAAAAAAGGAGGCTGTTTTTAATGTCCACACATGATGGCAACCAAGAATACGGTACCGGGGGCAGGAACTCCACTTACATACTGGTGATCTGCACCCTGCTTTACATGGTTAATTTCATGGACAGGCAGGTGCTCTCGGCCGTATTGCAGCCGATGAAAATCGAGCTCGGACTTACCGATGCGGAATGCGGCCTGGTGCAGACCGTCTTTATCCTGGGTGTAGCCCTTTTCACCTTCCCCTTATCTTACCTGATGGACCGCTGGAACAGGAAAAAACCCATGGCAATTATGGCCATATTATGGAGTGTCTTTACGTACGTCACCGGCCTTGCCACCAGCTTTATCAGCCTGATTATACCCCGTGCACTGGTCGGTGTAGGAGAAGCCGGCTTTTCGTCCGGCGGTACGGCCATGATTTCGGGAGCTTATCCTAAAGAAAAACGCGGGAGGGTGCTTGGCATATTCACCGTGGCAGTTCCGCTGGGAGCGGTAATAGGCACCGTGGCCGGCGGGATGCTTTCGGCTAAATTCGGCTGGCGTATGCCTTTCTTCTTGTTTGCCATACCCGGCATAATCCTGGGCATCATGGCCCTGTTTATGAAAGACTATAAAGTTGAAGAATCCAGCGTATCGCAGAATTCCCGTAAGGATATCGGAAGCTCTTTTATAACACTACTGAAAATTCCCACGTTGCATTGGCTATACCTGGGCCTGGGCATCTCAACGATCATGATCAATACATTCTTATCCTGGATGCCTGCCCTGATCATGCGTGTGCTGAATGTCAATGAGTCAACCGCGGGTCTGATCGTCGGAGGCATGGGCATGATGGCATTGATCGGCGCCCCGCTGGGCGGCTGGCTGACTGACCTCTGGCATAAACATAATCCCAGAGGCAGGGTCTATCTGCCAGGCATCGCACTGGCGTCGGCGGCCGTCGTATTGATAGCTGCCATCATGACCGGTTTCAATACGCTGGGAATTGTGCTGGGCATGCTCTACGGCATCCTCAACGTGATGGCGGTCCCGGCCTTCGGGGCCATCTCGCAGGACGTTGTCCCGGCAGCACACAAAGGATTCTCCTTCGGCCTGGCAGTATTCTTCCAGTACATGCTGGGTGGCGCCTGGGCCCCATGGGTGGTAGGAATCATGTCTGATGCACTGGGTGGTGGAGCAAGCGGCTTAAGCACAGCCATCACAGTCGCAACCGCTTTCGGCATAATCGGCGGCTCGTGCTTCTTCATTGCTTCCAGGCACTATATCTCAGATGTCGAGAAGGTTGGCCAGGACAAATTGGTCACCTCAAATTGAACTAATAAAAATAAATGATTATCCATGAATGAAAAATGAGGAGGTAGAGTTAATGGCAGAAAGAAAGAAAAAGGACGTCAGGGTAGATCCGCTGCTGATGGTGGTGCTATCTAAAAGACTGGAGGCCATCAGCCGCGAGATGGCCAATACGCTGACGCGTACAGGGCGCTCCGGCAATATCAACACGGCCAAGGACTTCTCCTGCGGCATAACCGACGGTCAGGCACAGATGGTGTGCGTTGACGAAGGCCTTCCCATCCATATCGTGGGCGCCGGGCTGGCCGCCAAGTCCATGGTCGACCTGTTCGATGACATAAAGCCCGGCGACTGCTTTCTGAACAATTCTCCATACTACGGAAACAGCCACCACGCCGATTTCACCTTCATGGCGCCGGTCTTTTACAAGGGCAAACACGTCTTCACCACCATTACCAGGGCGCACCAGGGCGATATCGGCAACCACGATCCTTCGACCTATATGCCCTTTGCGACAGACGTGTATACCGAAGGGGGACTGGACTTCCCCTGCGTACGTATACAACGTGACTACAAGGACCTGGCGGATATCATCAGGATGGCAAAAGTCAGGATCCGCGCGCCGGAACAATGGTACGGCGATTACCTGGCTGCCCTGGGGTCCGTGCGCACGGGTGAGAAGAGGATCATCGAGATGTGCGATAAATACGGACTGGATACGGTGGTGGCCTTTACCAAACTCTGGCAGGAATATGGCGAGCGCCGCATGATCGACGCCATCAAGACGCTGCCGGCAGGGACGTGGGAAAACGAGACCCGCCACGACCCGTTGCCGTTCGTGGCGCCGGACGGAGTACCGATCAAGGTGAAACTGATGATCGACCCGAAAGAGGCCTACATAACGCTTGATTTCACCGATAATATCGACTGCATCGCTTTCGGCCTTAATATGAGCGAGGCCACGGTAATGGCCTCCGCTGTGGCAGGCGTGCTGAATAACCTGGATCCCACACTGCCGCATAACTGGGGGTCATTCAGCCGCATCATAATCAAGACGCGCGAGGGCTGCGTGATCGGCCAGGTCAAGCACCCCCTCAGCGGATCAATGGCGACAACCAACCTTGCCGATCGCGTGATCAACGTTGTACAGGCCTGCTTCGGCAAGGTGAGAAAGGACCTGGGACTGGCGGACGGCGCATTCATGCCTGCCGCGGCCGGCAGCGTCTTCGGCATCGACTGGCGCAAGAACAACGCCATCTATGTCAGGCAGCTTATGATGGGAGGCGCAGGAGGGCCGGGGCATTACGGATACGATGGCTGGTTAGGCTACGGCATACCGGTCACGGCGGGTGTGGTCCATATGGACAGCATTGAGGTTGATGAGCAGGCTATGCCCCTGCTGATAACCAAGCACGAAATCATTCCGGATTCGGGCGGGGCGGGCCAGTGGCGCGGCGCTATAGGTATAGAGTGCAGGCAGAAGCCGCGGCATGATGCAGGCTCCTGGGGCTTTATCGCAGACGGTCATTACAATCCTCCACAGGGGATCAATGGCGGACTGCCCGGCAGTACCCTGCGCTTGTATAAATATGAAATTGCCAAGGGGGAAGCTGCCAAAACGGAACTTCCCACGGTATCGATGGAAACGCTCCAGCCCACGGAGGAGATGATATCCCTGTCCAGCGGTGGCGGAGGTTTCGGCGATCCGCTGGACCGCGATCCAGAGAGAGTACGGCACGACACGCGCGAGGGTTATGTCACACTGGCAAAATCCCGCGAGATATACGGTGTCGTTATCAAAACTGATACCGAGCTTTACTCAGTCGATAGCGAGGCCACCAAAGCTTTGAGGAAAGAGATGAAAAAGAGCAGGGAGGCAGCGAAATGAGCTACAGACTATGTATTGATATCGGAGGCACATTTACCGATCTGGTGGTGGCAGACCCGAAAGGAAAAGTTGACATCTTTAAATCGCCCACTACGCCGGGCAACTATACGGACGCCTTTATCGAAACCGTGAAGATGGCCGCAAACAATTACAACCTGCCACTAAAGGAGTTCATGGCGCAGTGCAGCACTATCGAGGGCGGCTACTTCGGCCACGGCTCTACTGTCAGCACTAACGCCATCATTGAGGGCAAGGCGGCCAAGACCGGCCTGATCTGCACCAGAGGCTTCAGGGACATACTGCTCGCCCGTGAGGGCGGCAAGGAAAATCCTTATAACTGGCAGATGGAGTATCCCGAACCCTATATACCCCGCTACCTGACTATCAGTGTGGGCGAGAGGATCAATGCCGAGGGCGGAATAGAGGAAAAGCTGAATGAGGACGATGTGCGTCAGGCCATACGCCAGTTAAAAGAATACAACGTCCATGCCATAGCGGTGGCCCTGCTCTGGTCCATTGTCAATCCGATCCACGAATTGAAAATCGCCGAGGTCATAGAAAAAGAGTGGCCGGGCATACCCTACAGCCTCAGCCACCAGGTCAACCCCTGCATCAGGGAATACCGGCGGTTTTCATCAACCGCCATCGACGCATCGCTCAAGCCGCTGGTCAGCAGCTATGTCGCCCAGCTTGAGAAGAGGCTGGAGGCGATAGGTTATAAAGGGCAGCTCTCACTGCTTACATCTAGCGGCGGAGTGGTATCGGCCGAGGAGTTCGTAAAAAAGCCCATTTTCAGTGTCGACTGCGGACCGGCGCTGGCGCCCAGCGCCGGCAGGCTGATTGCGGAAACCGATCTCGGTATCGATAATATCATCACCACCGACATGGGCGGTACCAGCTTCGACGTGGCCTGCATAACCGGCGGTGAGATCGCGGTCTCGCGGGAGACGGAGGTCGGTGGCTACATGCTGGGCATCAACAAGGTCGACAGCAAGTCCATCGGCGCCGGCGGAGGCAGCATCGCCTGGGTGGATAGCGGTAGTCTGCTGCACATCGGTCCCCGCAGCGCCGGCGCTGTGCCCGGCCCAGCCTGCTACAACAAAGGCGGCACGGAGCCGACAGTCACAGATGCCAACGTCGTGCTCGGCTATCTCGACCCTGCGTACTTCCTGGGCGGAGGCATGAAGCTGGATAAAAAGCTGGCTGTTAAAGCTATTCAGGAAAAAATAGCGGAGCCGCTGAAGCTCAGTGTTGAAGAGGCGGCCTATGCCATGTGGGGCGCCGTCAATGCCAGCATGTCAAACGTCATTCAGGATATCACCATCTGGCGGGGCATTGATCCCCGCGAATACACAATGGTATCGGGTGGAGGGGCAGGCGGGATGCATATCGCCGCCATAGCCGAAGAGCTGGGAGTTAAAAAAGTATTAATACCCAGGGTGGCGGGTGCGCTCAGCGCATTCGGCGGCGCTTTCGCTGACATAACTTCTGAGTTCAGCCTGAGCAAATTTACCGAGAGCGGCAGCTTCGATTTTGACGGCATTAAGTCGGCATTGGCTGGCCTGGAAAAGCAGGCGGAGGAATTTTTCGAACATATGCGGGTACCGAAAAAACAGAGGAAGCTGCAGGTCTATGCCGAAGCCAGGTATCCGTTTCAGGTATGGGAGCTTCCGGTCCCTCTACGCCACAACAGCATCGGCAATCAGAAGCAGCTTGATGCGCTGGTGTCGGATTTCCATAAGTTGCACCGTAAAGTATTTTCCGTAAGCGCCGAGGACCAGCCGGTGGAGTTCGTCTACTGGAGGGTTAAAGCCATCGGCAAACTACTTAAGACCGATTTCCCGGCGGCAAAGGCATCTGCCGGCAAGACAATAAGCAAGGGTACCAGGAAGGCCTATTTCAGGGATCTCGGTGGCATGGTCGATACGCCCATCTATAAGGGCGAGGACCTGAAGCCGGGCAACAGTATATTGGCGCCGGCTATCATTGAAGAGCCGACCACCACCATACTGGTCATGCCCGGCTCCAAAGCATCTATTACCAAATACGGCAATTACTTGATTGAGATAAAGTGATACCTGTAGGGGCGGGTTTAAAAACCCGCCCGCAAAAGCGGGCGCACCTGAAGGTACGCCCCTACAAGTAGATATAAAATAAATCCAGGAGGACGCACATGAAGGTACTTGTTTTGGGCAGCGGCATCATCGGCGCAGGAGCTGTGCGGCAGCTGGCCAAATACAGCGATGCCGCCATTGTGAATGCTGACATCGACCTGGCCAAGGCCGAAGCCGTGGCGGAGAAATATGGCAAGGACCGTGTCAAGGCTTGCCGTCTGGACATCGACGACCATGCCGGCTTTGTTAAGTTTATCGAAGAGGAAAATCCTGATGTCGTGGCCAGCACCATTGGTCCCTTCTACAGGAATGCGGGCAAAGTGTATAAAGCTTGCATAGCCGCCGGCAAGAACTGCGTGGATGTATGCGACGATATCGATGGCGTCAGCCAGGCCTTTGCTGTCAACGATGAAGCTAAGAAGGCGGGCATCACCATCGTGAGCGGACTGGGTGACAGCCCCGGGCTTACCAATATACTGGCCAAATACTGCTGCGATCAATTGGACAGTGTGGAAGACATCAATATCCTCTGGGTGGCGCCCTTGAGCGAGGTGGGTCTGGCGCAGTATTTCCATGGCATACACTGCTTCGCTTTCCCGCATCAATACGTCAACGGCAAGCTGGTTGACCTGGATGGTAAGGTTACGGTGGAGTTCGGCGAGCCGATAGGCAAAATTGAGCTGCTGTACTGCGACCATCCCGAGCCTTTCACGCTTCCTCGCTATATCAAAGGTGTGAAGAACGTGATCTGTGCCGGGGCTGTCTGGCCGGAGGTCCCCGGTCTGTCGATGTCGGCCATAGCCGGGTTCAAGGACTACCTGATGCAGCCGGTTAAGCTCCGTGGCGCCGAGGTCACTCCCATCGAGGTGCTCTCGCATATGGCCTTCAACCTGGTGCAGGAGCAGATCGAGAAATGGAAGAAAGAGGGTCGCGAGTACAGGTACGGCGGCACGATCATCGAGGTCAAGGGACTTAAGGGCGGTAAGAAGACAAAACTATTGTTCTCGGGTGTGGGCAAGGGTATGACCACCACGCCGCGAACGCTGGTCACAGTGGCCAAGATGGTGGCAGGCGGTCAGGTTAGTGTGAAAGGAGCCTATGCGGCAGAGGGCTGTGTAGATCCGCTGGATTTCATGAAGGCCTTCAGCGAGGGCTTTGCGACTATCAAAACCATGCCTGCTGATAAGCCCGACGAGTTTATCGTCGATATTGTCCCGGTTTAATTCGTCCACAAACGTTAGAGGGCAGGCCTCACGGCCCGCCTTCTTTATTTCAGGTCGGGGTCGCCCATGCCGTGCTGTTTGAATTCCTGCGCGAGCTGGACGTAGGTCTGGTTGCCCGCCATGATGTATGCAAGCTTGTCATCGCTGAGCTGCTCCTTGACCTTGGCCGGACTGCCCATGACCAGTGACCTGGGAGGTATCTTTGTATTGGGTGTAACCAGCGCGCCCGCAGCGACGAAGCATTTCTCCCCGACCTCTACGCCATGTAGCAGGACAGCGTGTACGCCAATCATCGACCCGTCGCCGATGGATTTACAGTGCAGCATTGCGCCATGCCCGACCATCACGTTCTCGCCGATGACGCAGTCCCAGGTATGGACGGTGCAGTTATCCTCGATAGCGGAGTTCCTGCCGATAGTGATGTTGCCGAAATCGCCGCGTATGACGGCGCCCGGCCAGACGCTGGCGTTCTCTCCGATCGTGACATCTCCCACAATATAAGCAGCCTCGCTGATAAACGCCGTGGGGTGTATCTGCGGCGTCTTGCCTTTAAAACTGCGGATCATGTGTATTCTCCTGTGCGGCAAACGGTTATGGTTATTTTGATCACTACCCGCGCCGGTAATAAATAATAGCAGATCAGACACCTGTTTATGACATTTATCGGCTGACTGGAAATGCAGGTGAATTGAGTTGTATGATTAGGGCACATCGTGGATCAAGCAGGCGTGTCCTTCTGATTACTGAGAATTAAATCGATAGTTCATACAGGCAAAGATTTATCGTGCAGGAGGTATAAAGTTGTCTTCAGAAAGTGCAACATTCAGGAAAGTCTGGATTTCCGTGCTGGTGATCCTGGGGATCGCATTGGTGCTCTGGCTGTGCTGGATATCCCTGCCCGTACTGATACCGTTTTTTGTGGGCATACTGCTGGCCTACCTGCTGTTCCCGCTGGTGATCTGGCTGGAGCGAATACTGCCGCCTAAAGGTAAAAGCAAGGTTTACAAGAGGTTGATCGCCGTGGTCATCGTGTTCATCCTTTTTACCCTTCTCCTCATCGCATTTATCGTATACATCGGGGCAGCCATAGTCAGCGCCTCCACCGCGCTGGTGAGCAGGGCCCCTGAGTTCGTCGATAAAGGCATGGCGCAGGTAAACCAGTGGATGACCGTGATACAAACGACCGTGCCACCGGACACGATAGCCACTATCAAGGGGTCCATAACCAATGCCGGCCCCGCCATCAGCAAATTTATCCAGGACTTCGTTGTGGGGAGTATAGCGGTCATCCCCTCCAGCATGCCGACCATACTGGGCTTCATCACCCTTCCATTCTTCCTCATCTTCGTCCTGCTGAACTACGAGAGGTACGGGAAGTATTTCAACGAGATATTCCCGGCCCGGGTGGCCAGGCACAGCACCAAGGTACTGACTATCTTCGGCAATCAGATGGGACGCTACATCCGTTTTATGATTATCATGGCCGCCATCGAGGGTACCCTTGTTACTCTGGGGCTTTATATTGTCGGAATGGAGTACTCGCTGGCTATGGGAGCAGTGGCAGCCTTCACCCAGGTCATACCCATCATCGGTCCCTTCATCTCGGCTGCCGTCATTCTGCTGATGACACTGGCGCTCAAGCCGGAGGCCATGTTGATGGTGGTTATTGTGCTGGTGGTGGCCTATTTGGTGGTCATGGCGTTACAGGGATTAGTGCAGGAGAAGCACTTCCCCCTTGACCCGGGGGTAGTAATGGTTCTCATGACGGTTGGCGGCTTTATAGGCAGCTACTGGGGGATCATATTGGCCCTGCCGGTGGGAGCCACGATCTGGGGGATGTACAAGTACTCCCGCGATGAATCCAAAGCGGCCCGGCTTAAGACGGAAGAGACCTGAGTTTTAAGACCGAAAGGAATCGCAGTGGAGTAGGTGATTAGAGGCTATTGTAAATAGCTGTCGGGGTGGCTGTTGAGCCCGCAGCAGTATGAAATGGCTTTGCTGGCCAGCCCGATGTAGCGGTTGAGGTAATAGTAGCGCCTGGTCTCGATCGTTATCATTTCGCCGCTTATCTCTTCGCCGACCGTGAGGACGCCGTAGCTGCGGTGCATGGCGGGGAACCGGCCGCAAACGCTGCCGGGATTAAAGAAGAGTATTCCGTCTTCCATAGTATTACGGGCGGAATGGGTATGGCCGTAGAGGATGGCGTCCAGCTTGCCATCGAATTGTGTGAGCAGCCCCCATTTGAAGCCGAAAGGAAAGACGCATCCGTGCCCGTGTATGATGCCGACACGCTTGTCTCCTATCTCCACCATGTCTTTCTCGGGCAGGCCGGGGATGTGTGAATCATGGTTGCCGGCAACACCGCGGAAATTGCTTATCTCTTTGAGATCGTTGACAAGGTCTTCGGAGTGGAAATCGCCGAGATGGACCACCATATCCATCCTGGTAAGGGCATTGATTAACGACGAGGGCAACTCGCTGATGCGGTGAACGTGAGTATCAGATATGACACCTATTTTCATGATGATTTCTTATCAAAATCCGACGCCCTGAGCTAGTCTAAAGCTTTCCACATTATAGCCTGTCTATGCATGATTGTCCATCAAAATAAACGCCCGGCATAATGGCGTCATATTCATCAGCTGAATTCGCCCAGGTTAAGCCCCACAACGCCCGCTATGACCAGCGCCATGGAGGCGGCTTTGAGCATGGTGAAAGGCTCCTTGAACCAGAAAAGCCCGATAAGGGCGATGAGAAAAGTGCCTACTCCCGACCAGATGGCGTAAGTAAGGCTGAGGTCGAGCTTCCTGACGGCAAACGACATGAGGGTGAAGCTCACCCCGTAAAAGACGAAAATGAGCACCGAAGGGACCCATCGCGTGAAACCCTCGGAGAGTTTCAAACAGGTAGTCCCGCAGACCTCCATGCAAATGGCGCCGACAAGCAGTATCCAACTCATAGTATTCACGTCCTTTTCTGGTGCATTTTGAGGGGATTATACAGGTAACATTGAGTCATTGCGAGGGATACATTAACATGCAATTTTTTTCGTAAGACTATTCATTAAGTGTTTGACGTTGCCATTGCTAACTCTATAATCCGGCGGGAATGATGCCCGTTTTATGAGTTTCATGAATTCCCAAGCAGCGAACACAGTCGGATCATCTCTTCCAACCATTGCCCGAGTACGTGGGAATAGATGTATATGCATATGCCATTGTAAACAAGCGCATGATGGGCTGAAAGGAGTTTCCCAAAAATAGATTATATAAACCCGCATCACCCAGTTCTCCGATTAGACATCCTTTACATTTTGTCATATTCTTGTTTTTCAGTTAGTCTTAATAGTAATAATTCTATAGGAACTTCGAAAGGCTATTAACCATTGTTGGAAATCAAATTATTAAGCGTCCGGTACCACAAATACACCGGCATTAACGTTTATGCCCTATTGCTTTCAAGAACGTTTCTTCTGGGATAAGTATTTGCTTCAATACATCGGAGATAAAATAGGGGCTTAGCTCTTCATTGGGATGAATAGGCAATGTAGTTCTGCGGCAATCTGCATGATGAAAAATGGCATGGCCGCCTTTTTGCCTGACTTTTTCAAAACCGAGCTTCCTTAATCTCTTAACTACAACCCGCACCCTGAGACCCGGCAAACCGGTCATATAGCGACGAGAACCTGCCTGGATTTGCTTTCGTCAGGTATTTCTTCGCCGCGCTCTGTTCGATATTCGATACAAAGCTCCAGCGCTTCCTTTATATTCTTGAGGCATTCGTCATAGCTCTTACCCTGCGCATGCGCTTCAGGAACCAGCGGGCAGCCTGCAACATAGTATCCGTCTGGAGCTTCCCTGATTATTACTGTATATTTCATTGAAATTCTCAATGTCAATTATAGCATACCATTTAAACGCGGAAGCGGTGACAACCCCTGACTGAAGGCGTATAATTTCCATCGTTTTGCGCTTATTTGATTATGAGAATACTCAGCCATGATCATTAAAAACCGCGAGGAGCTTATCACATCGGGGCAGCGCGCCAGGGCTATCGATCTGATCGAGGCCGGAATAAGCCGTGTGTTGCCCTCCAACCTGATGCGCGCGTCTGTAAAATATAACCACAGCCGTAAACTGCTGTCCGTCAACAGCCAGAAATACGACCTGTCAAAGGGCAGGGTCTTTATAGCAGGTGGGGGCAAAGCCTCAGGATCGATGGCCGCAGAGCTGGAAGAAATAATGGGTCCCGCATCGATAACTGCAGGTATCGTCAACTGCAAATCCGGCACTGCTGGTTTGCAAAAGATCAAGATCATAAGCGCCGGTCATCCGGTTCCCGATACAGCGGGCGTACAGGGTGTGAGGGAGATGCTGGCGATGAAAGCCTGCTATGACATAGGGAAGGGGGACCTGGTTATCAGCCTGATATCGGGCGGAGGCTCCGCGCTGCTTCCCTATCCCGTCAATGGCGTAACGCTGGAGGACAAGCAACTTATAACACAGCTTCTCCTGAGGTGCGGCGCCGATATCAAAGAGATCAACACGGTGCGCAGGCACCTCTCACTGATCAAGGGCGGTGGCCTGGCCGGCTTCTTTGCGCCGGCCAGGATCGTAGCTCTCATAATCTCCGACGTGGTCGGCGATGACCTGGAAGTTATCGCGTCGGGCCCTGCCGTGCCGGACCCCTCAACTTACCAGGATGCCTGCGGGGTATTGGAGAAATACGACCTGCTTGAGAGAGCGCCGCAGAGAGCGGTGGATTTCATACGCAGGGGTTGCATGGGGCTGGAGGCGGAAACGCCCAAAAGGCTGCGCAACTGTACAAATCACCTTATAGGGAATAACCGCATGGCGTTGGAAGCTATGGCTGAGAAAGCCAGGGACCTCGGCATCAAGCCGTGCATCATCACCTCGGAGATGAGGGGCGATACCTCCGAATATGCCTGCAGTATGGCGGCGAAAGTTAAAGAAGGACAATATAAGGGCTTTGGCGCTCTGCTGATTGGAGGGGAGACGACACCGACGCTGCCTGAAAATGCCGGCAAGGGGGGTAGAAACCAGCATTACACGGCCGTTTCGATGCTGGCAATGCAGGGATACTCCTCATCCTGGCTGGTGGCCTCGGCTGGAACCGATGGCTCGGATTATCTGCCTGATGTTGCGGGTGCGATCGTGGACGACCGATCCCTGGCAGCAGCCCAGGCCGCAGACCTTGACGTCGCCGCTTATATCAGCAGATTTGACACGTATACTCTTTTTAACAGGATGGGCAGGTCCCTAATTGTGACCGGTCCCACTGGGACCAATGTGAGTGACGTTTTAGTCTATCTGCTCGGCTGAGACGGTTTTCTCCATGAAACAGACCAGGAAGGGCAGATGTTCGAACTGCCTGGTGCCGGTCTGAATGAAGCCCAGTGATGTATACCAATCTTTTAAGATGGTCTGGTTGTCTATCATCCCCAAAGCGACCTTTATACCACCCTGGTTTTTTACATAATCAAGCACGAATTCCGTGAGCTTCCTGCCGTATCCGCGATGCCTGAACTGAGGTACTACGGACAGCCGGCCCAGATAATAGGTGCCGCCGTCCGCTTTTTCGATGGCTATGAAACCTGTCTGGACTCCATCCAGATAAAGGCCGAAGAAAGCCGCTATTTTATGCAGATCAAGCAGTTGCTCTCTTGTAGAGAAGAACGGGTGGGTGGGGGCATTTTCGCTGGTCAGGTTGAACTCCCGGGCCACCGTGCCGAATGATTCCCGGATCACCTCGACGCTTTTCGTGATCTGATCCTCTGTAGATATCTCCCTTATCTCAACCATTGTCTATGCGCCCGTCCTTTTTGAATACTGGAGATCGATAATTTACGAAATAGGTGACGGTCTTTGACTTCACCCGGTTCCGTTAAGTTTGTGATAGCCCTGCCAGTAGCGCTGATAGAGCCAGCCATGCTTGATTTTTGGCATGGTCTCCAGTTCCGCCCCCCAGTCAGTGACAATCTTCCTGGCCCGAATGAAGTAGCCGTCGATGGCAGCCTGGTTAGGGCTAACGCGCTTTTCCTCGAGAGATTGGATCATGTCCTGCTCGTATTCCTGTATCTTTTGCTGAGCGGATTTCTGCGCTGTGGGGAAATAGTGCAGTGCTTTGCGATGGATCCTTTCGGATTCCCACCAGTAGACCTCAGGGCTGTATTCCGCTCCACCCTCCAGGTAGCCGGCCGGGTTGATTGTGCCGGGAGCGAAGATGGGGTAGAAGGGGCTGAGACAGGGATTGGATGCCCCCGTAACGTAGTAATAGCGGCCTTTGCTGCTGATATTGCCTACCATTGAGGCCACCGACTGGCTGCGGCGAATGAGCTTGTCTGCAGCATGCATGCACACTGTACCCCCGTGCTTGTGAGGTCGGAAATCCTCTCTGCTGCCGTGATGGCGCAGGATGGCCATGAAATCGGCGGTGGTCAGGTCGCCTTTTTTCAGTGCAAGGTTGTCCCGTGAGCAAGCCTGCCTGGCCCTGCCCGCAGCGCCCCAGGTTATGATGGGGTCGGAATAACACTTTCTCAGATTGAAGTCCGCTGTGCTCCTGCACCAGCCTTTTTTGACGGCATTTTCGATCAGACCCGGCGATGCTGCGTCGAAATCCTTTTCCAATGAGAGTACATTGGAGATGCTCCAGTGATCAGTTATTTTCTTCCATGCCCACCACGATTTGACACTTTCCAGCACGTAAGCTTCGCGCTCATCGGCTATCAGCCAGCTGTTCATGTAAAGGAACTTCTGGCGGTAGCCGCAGTTGCCGCCCTGTCCGTGCTCCTCGAGCAGGCGGATGATGGTATCCATAGCCTCGCGCGCCGTCTTGCCCCGTTCCAGCGCCAGGCGCAGCAGGTCCATGCCCGTCAGTCCGCTGGCAGAGGGCTTCTCACGTGTGAAAACCGCCTCATTGCCGATCATGACACCGTATTCATTGGCGCCCATCTCGGCGCCGAACATCCAGAATGGCTGTGAAAGAAGCACACGCGCTGTCTCCTCGGCCTGTGGAATGGAGATATAAGTGCATTTGACCGATTCGCCCTGCTTATGTTGTTTGCGCGGGACGATGATAACGTTCTGTACTTCGTCCGGCTCGCGGTCACTGTTCTTGCCGAAAAGTGTCACCCCTCCCCTGGTGGACGGGCTGAGTGCAACGATTGTATCGCACATGTTAAGTCACCTCCTGTCGGTTGTCGCCGCTGCATCTTAGCAGAATGCTGACAGGCTTGACAAAAGGCGGCGGCCTTCATAAAGTTGGATAACGCTTTTTGCGATTTATGCGGAGGGACTCTGAGATGTTGAACTTGAAGCAATTCTCTTTAGAGGGCAAAGTCACGGTGGTCACCGGCGCCAGCAGAGGCATAGGGCGAGCCACTGCGCTGGCTTTTGCTAAGGCCGGATCCGATATCGTGCTGACCAGCCGCAAAGTCGAGGACCTCGAGAAAGCGGCAGCCGATATCAGGGCTGAGGGCAGGCGGGCGCTGGTTATCAGTGCACACCTTGGTAAGATGAATGATGTGAAAAAGGTGGCCGATACCGCCAGGGCCGCATTCAGCCACATCGATATACTCATTAATAACGCGGGCACCAGCCCTATCTTCTCTTCATTTCTGGAGACTGAGGAACGGCTCTGGGATAATGTGATGGGACTTAACCTCAAGGGGCTCTATTTTCTCAGCCAGGCCGTTGCGCAGATCATGAAAGAACAGGGCGGAGGCTGTATCATCAACGTGTCGTCTATCGACGGATACCTACCGGAGACGGACAATGGCGTATATGCTGTCAGCAAGGCCGGAGTGGTTATGGCCAGTAAGGTCATGGCCAGGGAACTTGCCCCCTATAACATACGGGTCAACACTATCGCGCCCGGATTCGTACACACAAAACTTCTGGATTCCAGCTTCGAAGTCAGGCCAGGCCGCCAGGAAGACTGTCGCAAGAGCATTCCCATGGGTCGCATCGGGGAACCTGAGGACATGGTGGGCACGATGATTTACCTGGCCTCGGATGCGTCCAAATATGTGACGGGGCATACGGTCATAGTGGACGGTGGACTGCTCTACGTTTAAGATTGACCGGTGCCGTTGAATTCAATGACGAGCATAGTGATATCGTCGGACTGCTCTGTGCCGCCGGCAAAGGTCTCGATATTCGCCCTCACTCCATGAACGATATCGGTTACGCTCCTTCCACACAGGTCATTGAGACAACTTAACAGCCTGGCTTCGGAGTACAGCCGCTCCTGCCCGTCCATGGCCTCGGTAACCCCATCGGTGTACATGACCAGTGTATCATGCGGCCGCATAGTATAAGTGTTGAATGCATAACTCGTGTCCGGCATAGCGCCAACCACCAATCCCTTGGGCAGGTTGATATACTGGAATTCGCCACCCGAAGGACAGAATAACGGCGGATTATGTCCCCCGTTGGCTATGGTCAGTTCGCCGCTTTCAGTATCAAGCACCGCGCATAGCCCGGTGAAAAACATGGAGGCCTCGTTGTCCGGATAGAGGGTATTGTTTACATTGAATAGAACGTGGTCGGGCGACGGCTCGTGCAGCGCTTCCGTGCGCAGCAGGGTTTTGCTGATGGCCATGAAAAGAGCGGCCGGTATACCTTTGCCGCAGACGTCTCCGATGATCAGGCACAGTTTGGTAGGACTGATAAAGAAGAAGTCGTAGAAATCACCTCCCACCTCCCTGGCAGGCTGCATGGTAGCGTAGAGGTCGAACTCCTTGCGGTCCGGGAAGGGCGGGAACAGCCGGGGCAGCATGCTGGTCTGTATCTCTGTGGCAACGCGCAACTCGCTCTCGATCCTCTCCTTGGCGGAGGTCGTCTCCTGCAGGTCGCGGATATAAACTTTGAGGTTTTCCGCCATTTTATTGAATGCCTCCGCCAGGTCCTGGATCTCGTCGCCCGTCGTAACTACCAGCCTGTGGTCAAGGTCACCCTGTCCGATAACCTGTACACCCTTGTTTAGGGCTATGATGGGCCGGGTTATACGCCGGGCGAGCAGGTATGCTATGCCGGTTACTGCTACGATTATGGCTGCCGATGTAAGTATCAAGGCGGTCAGCAGTTCTCTGATTTGCCGGTTGATCTTGTCCGAGAAATCAGCCGTCGCCGTATCAATGCGTTCCCTGGTCGCCTGAACCGGCGCCACTATCTCATCGATCGGCATGGCGATGCCGATCGACCAGCCGGTGCTTGTTACGGGGGCGTAGGCAATAAACTTATCGCTACCGTCCAACTGGCACCTGCCCACCCCCGCCATACCATCAACCATCTCCGCTGCTATGCGGGCCAGCTCCGGGTCCTTTGCGTTTAACAGGTTGCCTGTCTCGAAAACCTGGTCCCATTTCCCGCCTCCGACCTGCATACGGGGGTGTGCTATGATGTTGCCCTTGTCGTCGATGAGGAAAGCATACCCATTCTTGCCGATCTGGGTGCCTATGATCTTCTGGTTGATTGTTTCCGTGGTGACATCTGCGCCGACAACGCCGATCAGCCTGCGCTTATCATCGAACACCGGCTTGAAGCAGGTAACCGTGGGTATGCCGCTGACCGCATCGATCATGGTGCTGGTCCAGCCGGATGACCTGCTTTGCTTCGCTCGTGTATACCATTCGCGCTGGCGCGGATCGTAACTGGCAGGTATTCCCGTCGCCCATGGATAAAGCTGCGCAACGCCCGATTCGGTACCTACATATAGCTGGGTCAGGTTTCGGTCTTTCTGGAAGACAGGGATGAACACGCTATCAAGGTTGGACAGCAGCCTCAGGTCAGTGCTTACCGCTGCGGGCGTAATACCCGGGGCCAGCACGCTGACCGAAGCTGTATAGATGGTGTCCGGCTGTTCATCCTGGAAATACGTGCGGCCCCCGGGAAAATCGTCAGGCCTTTCCCAGAGATCGGCTACGTAGCTGGCCACCAGCGCTGTTTCCGATTCCACCTTCTCGAAGAGCGCGTCGCTGATGACTGCCTGGTCTATAGCCATTGTTAGCAGTTGCTCCCTGGCCTGTTTCTCGAGGGCGTCGCTACTGTCACTAACGGCGCTCGCGCCTAAAGAGGCATTGCTCTCCAGGGCGTACCTGCCCATATTGGCCATGTTGTTGACTGCTACAGCTGAGAAAAAAGTGAGCGAAAGGAGGGACAGCCCCAGCAATATGAGGAGGATCTTTCCCGTGATTTTTAGCTTGAATCGTGACATTGGATTTATCATAACATAACGATGCCACTATTAGCGGCGGCGTTCGTTATAGTCCACGACCATGCGTAGCGCACGCGCAATGCCGGGGAAAGTGTAGTAGAGTGGCACCTTCGAGTTGATAAAACTCTGCAAGACAGGAAAAAGTTTATTATGTCGCTCGGGGATGACCGCGCTGTCGCAGACAAAGGCCACCGGTTTGCGCGATTCGAGATATGCTTTTACAAGTGCCTCTCCCCACATCATTACAATCGACCAGGCCGGAGGCGGAAGCTGGCTGGGACGGAAGAAGCCTACGCAGAAATCGATGCCGTCCCATGCCGTGAGCACCTGGATGGCCCTGATCAGGCTGCTTGATTCCAGCATATCCTGAGAGTAGTCCACTGGATTACGCAACATATTTCCTGCCAGTTGTGAGAAGCTCATGAGCTCCTGTCGCACATCCTCCGGCAACGGCGGCAGTCGGAAACCCTCCCGTTCGAAATCGTCCGTAAGCAACACGCTGGCCCCGCCGCCCAGGCCGATCAGTAGAGCATTCCTGCCACCCGGGTCAGGCATATAAGTCAGTGTGACCAGCACATCCACCATTTCTTCAGCGTTGGAAGGACGTATGACGTTGAACTGGCGGCAGAGGGCATCCCAGATGGCGTCATCGCCTGCCAGGGAAGCCGTATGGCTGGAGGTCGCTCTGGCTCCTGCCTCGCCCAGCCCGGACTTAAGCAGTATAACCGGTTTACGCCCGGACGCACGGCCAAGGAGCTGCGCGAGACGCCGGCCGTCCTTCACCCCCTCCAGGTAGATGGCGATAATGGTGGTTTTCGGGTCGTCGATCATATATTCCAGGAAGTCGCATTCATTGAGGTCGCATGCGTTTCCGAAGCTAATTACCTTGCTGAACCTGATCCCCCGCCAGCCGGCCTCCCTGGCAACGTAAATGGAGTTGCCGCCGCTCTGGCTGATTAGTCCTACGTTGCCCGCCTCTTTTTCAAAGCCCGTATCGTACGATAGGCGTGACTCGGGGCAATAGATGCCCATGCAGTTGGGCCCGATGATACGCACGCCGGTTTCCCGTGCAAGCAGCGCCAGCTTCTGCTGCAAACCCTCGGACCCGGCCTCGCCTGTCTCATCGAATCCGGCGGTACAGAAGTGTATGGCCTTCACCCCCTTGCGGGCGCAGCTTTGCACAATCGCGGGGGCAATCCTTGCGTTGACTGTACTGATTACATAGTCGACGTGTCCCGGCACGTCTTCCAGTGATGGATAGACCGTGTAACCATCGAGTTCGCCGCCGTGAGGATTAACAGGATAAAGCGGCCCTTCGAACTGAAATTCACGCAATGAGTCCCAGAAGGTCCTTGTCCAGTGGAAAGGATTGCTGGTGCTGATGCCCACAAAAGCTACGCTTTCAGGGTGGAAGATTGAGTCAATCTGTTTGTACAGGCTGGTCATCCGGTCGTCCATATTTAGTGGAAACAGCAAAGTATAACATTTACCTATCTGGATAGAAAACGGCTGAACTTGTCAGGTTCAAAGGGTTGACAGGCCCGGGGCCTTCATCTAAATTGACGGCATGACAAAGCCCGTTGTGCTCGCATCGGCATCGCCCCGCCGCAGGGAACTGCTGGTAAATATCGGCCTCGTGTTTACTGTGGACCCGGCTGACATCCGTGAGATCCCCACCACCGGATTGAAGCCGGCGGAGCTGCCGAGACGGCTATCGATTATTAAGGCGAAGGCGGTGGCGTCGCGCCATACAGATTCAATTATAATAGCGGCTGACACCATCGGTGTACTCGATGGGAAGATACTGGGCAAACCGTTAGACGCACCTCACGCGTGTAAGATGCTGGCAGAGTTGAGCGGCAGATGTCACTCTGTGATCACGGGTTTTACCGTCATCGATTCAGCCACAGACAAGGCTGTCTCGCGGTCGGTGGAGACAAAGGTGCATTTCAGAAAACTCAGCCGGGCGGAGATCTCCAGGTATGTGAAGACAGGTGAGCCACTGGACAAGGCGGGCGCCTACGCCATACAGGGTCTGGGGTCGCTGCTGGTGGAGAGGATCGAGGGTGATTACAATAACGTGATAGGCCTGCCGATCTGCGCTCTGGCCATCGTGCTGAAGGGATTCGGCATCACTTTGCCGGCCTGACCTCAGTGCGCATTTGCGGAGCATTCCCCCGCCAGATAACCCGTGGAGAAAGCAGCCTGCAAATTGAAGCCGCCCGTGTCGGCATCCAGATCCAGTACCTCTCCGCAGAAATAAAGGCCCCGGATGATTTTAGACTGCAAGGTGCGGGGATCGACTTCGCTCAGAGAAACGCCTCCTGCGGTCACCATGGCTTCCGCCAGTGGACGAACGCCTTCCACATTGAATGTGAGTCCCTTCAGTGCGCGTGTTATAGCCTGCCGTTGTATTGACGTCACCTGGCTGACACCGGTATTCGCCGGTACGCCGGCTTTCGTCAGGACTGCCAGCACAATCCGGTCCGGAAGCAACTCATTCAGTACGCTCTTAATCTGTCGGCTGCCATATATACTAATAGTCGTCTTCAGGTCTTCCGATAGCTGTGAAAAGGTCTTTCCCGGTTGGAGATCGATAGACAGGCTTACCGGTCCCGTTGCCAGCGCATCGACCACGGCCAGGCTCATGAGCAGGGCTGCCGGTCCGCTGAGGCCGTTGTGGGTGAAAACAATGCTACCCCTGCGGCTCTCTACCACCGGGGGCCGGGACTTGCCCGTCCCGAGGCCACGTCCCCTGTCAGTCCGTGGCGTAGCAGTGATATCAATGTCTGCTGCGCTGCAGGCGAAGGAGGTGAGTCGCACATCGGTCAGGCTGATGCCCTGCAGCCCTGCTGCGATCTCTCGTTCTCTAAATATTAGCGGGACGAGGGCCGGCCGCAGGCGGACTATGCTGTGACCCAGCTTTGCAGCCATGCGGTAGCCGTCGCCTGCCGAGCCGGTCTGAGGATAAGAAGCTCCTCCCGTGGCCAGCACAAGGGCATTGGCCCGGTAATCAGCCTCTGCGGTTTTCACTAACAGGGCTGAACTATCGGCGACCTCAATCGCGGTCACCTTGCTCCCGGCAAGCGTCTTAACGCCATTGCCGGAGATATACTTTTGCAGTACCGTGACCACGTCGGTTGATTTTCCTGAAACAGGGAAAATGCGCCCATCCGGCTCCGCCAGCGTCCTGACTCCAGCGCCGGCCAGCAGCTTCAGCAGATCGTCCCGGAAAAAACGGTGAAAGGCAGGGTAGAGAAACCTGCCGTTGGGGCCGAACATCGCGGTGAATTCATTGATATCCCGGGTGTTGCTAAGGTTGCAGCGCCCATTGCCGCTGATCAGCACCTTTTGGCCCGGGCGATCCATCTTCTCCAGCAGTGTCACATCTGCGCCCAGTTCGGCCGCACGGCCGGCGGCAAGCATGCCTCCGGCGCCTCCCCCAACAACCACGACCTTCCTGATGCTCATAGTAGGGAAAACTTCCAGGCGCAGAACCAATCGCCGGGAAGGGCATCAGGAGGACAGGCGATACAGTCGGTCCTGATGCGCGGATCTATAGTCTGCGCAAAGCTGCCGTATTCCACGACGCCCGCCGACTTACATGGATAGTCATCCAGCCCCTTGCGCCTGCGCGCGTCCTGCACCCTGCATTTGACCATTTTGAACACCAGGCTATTCCCCTGCCTTTCGGTGGTCTGGGTGTTGATTCTCGAATATAGGCGGTAGCCCAGAGCGGCTTCCAGGGCGTCCAGCCCACCGTTGTCCGGCAGGTCGAGCATCGCCTTGATGCGTTCTGCTTCAAAGGGCGAGAATTTAATCCAGCAGGTATCGTTGCAGCGCTTGGCCGTGAACATTTCCTGCCGGGCCTCTACGGCCTGGAACCAGAGGCCGTCGCCGGCCAGCCAGTTGGCGGAGATGGCATCGATCAACGCGATTATTTTTTGTCTCGGCAGCTCAGACAGCGACTGAGGCAATCCGTCATCTATAGCAAATCCCAGTATGCCCGATAGACGTTTGATAATCAGGGGACAGAGTTTGGCGAAGACCTCGTCTTCTATCTGCAAAGCCTTTTCCAGACCGAGTTGGTGATCTACCTCGTTGAACCATATCCCGTAATGCACAATGCTGCGCCTCAGCAAGTCCACAACGAGCCTGATCAGGGCGGGATTATCCAGGTTCTTAATTTCTGGCATCTCTTCCATGTTAGATCTCCTCGATATAACGACCGTAAAATTTCTGACTTTCCCCGGAATCCGTATTATAATAACATCATTTATATAGGGTGGTGATAAATTCGGGATGATGAATAAACAGGGCGTCCTGACCAGACTGGATATATTGCGAATGCAGGGTAATCAGCCTCCCCTCATAGCAGAAGCGATCGACCTGGACGAGCAGATTCAGCCCAACGGCATAGACCTGACCGTCAGGGACGTAGCGTATTTCTCATCGCGCGGTAAAATTGCTGCCAGCAACCGGGGCCGGGAGCTGTCCGCTCTTACGCGGCTGGAATTTGGTGTCGACGGCGGCCTCGATCTACTGCCCGGCCCCTATCTGGTCACTTTCAACGAGGTGGTTACGCTGCCGGATAATGTCATGGCCCTGGGAAGGCCTCGCTCCAGCCTCAACCGCTGCGGCGTCAGCATGCATAGCGCTGTCTGGGACGCCGGATACAGCGGCCGTTCGCAGTCGCTGCTGGTGGTCTATAATACCCATGGTTTCAGGTTGCAGAAAAACGCTCGCGTGATGCAGCTCGTTTTCTTTTATACGTCAGGTGGCGTGGATAAGGGGTACAGTGGAAAGTACCAGAACGAGAATCTTTGATATGCAATTAAGGAGAACCTGTCGAAATGAAAATAGATAAGCTTCATATTTATGTGCTGATGGCGGTAGCGATGGCGTTGCCGCTCATCGCAGGCTGCGTCAGCCAGCCTCCCATCGAGCAGGCGGTGCTTTGTAACGCCGTGTCTAAAACCGGTGAGCCGCTGATAGTCTCGGATAACTTCACACCGGATGTCAAGACCGTCTATTGCTCGATAAAGCTGAATACGCAGTCGGCGAAGTCTACCATCAGGGCAGATTGGTACCTGGTCAAGAGCGACGAGGCCGGTTTGTCCGATTTGCTCATTGGCAGCGAGAAGGCCGCGGCGGATGCGCCTTATGTAGTATTTGCCTTTGCACGCTCTGACAGTCTGTTGCCCCGCGGCGATTACAGCGTCAACCTTTTCTATGATGACAAGCCGGTGCAGTCGGTACCGTTTATCATACGGGGTGAAACCGCTGCCCCATCGGTCAAACTGGAGGACGCTACCATGTCGACCATTATAGACGTGCTCAGCGGAAAGCCCTTAAACAGTGTCAGCGTTTTCACCGTAGACAGCCCGGTAGTATATGGCTCAGCCAGAGTCAGCAGTGCCGATTTCAATGACGAGGTTATAGCCCGCTGGATTTACGAGGGTGGTGAGCTGGGTGGCGAGCAGAAGATCGCCGAGTCGTCACTCAAAGTCGAAGGGCGGGAATACTTGAACTTTTCCATGTCGCCCAAGGCGGGCAAATCATTTCCACTGGGGCGTTACAGCCTGAGATTCTACGTTGCTGATATCGAGCAGTTGAAACTGCCGTTCAGCGTGGTTGAAGCTGGCCTGTTGCCTGCCCTTTATATCGGCGAAGCTAACGTGTACGCATTTACGGATAAGGAGCAGAAGGAAGTCAACGTGTCATCCCGTTTTTCGGCGGACACATCTGAGATCTTGTTCAGGGCCAAGATCTACAATGCCCCGCCCAATACTCAGGTGAATGTTCGGTGGATCATTGTAAGTAGCGATGAAGCCGGCGTGGATGATTATCAGGTCGCAGAGGACAAGAATATCGTCGAAGGCACTGTGGTGGTTGCGGCAAGACTGGCTACAAGCAAAGACGAGCTTGTCAAAGGGGATTACTCGGCAAAGCTGGTATTTAACGGCGAAGAAAAAGTAACCATTCCTTTCAAAGTACAGTAGAGGTATGACTAAAAGAAGCCTGATTACTGCAATCGCATTGCTGATTGTCACGCTGGTCGCAGTCGGGTGCAGGCAGGCCCCGCAGATCGATCGGGAGATACTGTACCAGGTTTCAAGCATTAGCGCCCTCATGGAGGGTGTCTACGAAGATAGTATGGCCCTGGGAGACCTGCGAAAATACGGTGACTTCGGCCTGGGTACGTTCGAGGCGCTGGATGGTGAGATGGTTGAACTGGATGGCAAATTTTATCAGGTCAAGCTGGACGGGACGGTTGCAGCCGTCCCCGACAGGCTTAAAACACCCTTTGCGGCAGTGACTTTTTTTGATAACGACAAATCTTACACTCTGGACAGGCCGGTCGACCTGACTGGCCTGCAGACCTATATCGACAGTCTGCTGCCCAGTCGGAACCTCTTCTATGCAGTGAGGGTCGACGGGGTTTTCAGCAATATAAAGACGAGCAGCGTGCGGGCACAGTCTGTGCCTCATCTGACGCTAACCGAAGCAACCGAAAGCCAGCAGGTAAGTGAGTTCCTGGACGTGGAAGGTACCATGATAGGGTTCATCTGCCCGCCCTATGTAGATGGTGTGAATGTCCCCGGGTATCACTTTCACTTCCTCGACAAAGAGCGTAAAAGAGGCGGACATGTGCTCGCATGCACGACCTCGGATGTCAGGATCACTATCGATAAAACGGCAGGCCTGATCATGGCGCTGCCGGAAACAGCCAGCTTCTATAAAGCTGATCTGGACAACGCTGTTTCGGAGGAACTGAAACAGGTGGAGCAGGGTAAGTAACCGTATTAAAATCGGTGCACTCGCCGGGATGGCCTGTCTTTTACATTGATAACTATAGAGATTCTTTCAACGCCCGCTGCTCCAGCTTTTTCGTGTACAGCTCCCACTCGGCTTTCTCCAGCCCGGTGGCTTTCCACAGTATAAATGTGCATACACTGGCGCCGGCCGGTATGGTGCAGGTGAATTTGACCTGCCAGTCGCTGCCGATCCAGCCGGTCTCGAAGAGCGCATCCAGCATTCCTTGCACCAGGTAACGCTGGACACGGCAATCGAAGGCAGAATAGTGGTCCTGATGCGGGCACCAGATGATGTCGAAGCTGATCCTATCATCGGCGTCTATGCGTGGTTCCTCCAGCGAGGCGTACACTATGCGGTTGACCACCGTGGCAAAGAAGCTGATCATCTCCGCTTCACTCAAACCCTGAGGTTTTTTCAACCCGGTAAAGAGCTGCTTCCCCACCTCATGGCCGACTGTGCGCAGAGACCTGTTTACCAGCTGTTGACCGTGCTCGCCGAACTCTTTTTCGCAGTCTTTAAGTATCTGGACAACGGACATGGCCTGCATGGTCCCCCATTGCCAGAGCACGGCCGGATCGAAATCTGTCCTCCCCAGCACCTCGTCCTTGAGACGACTCAAACCCGCCTGATACGGCTGGTTGAAGCTGAATTTAGCCCAGTTACTCTCCCTGCGGTGTTCCCAGTGTGCCATATCCATCTCCTTATTCATACGGAATCAGATATATTACTACGGGCAGCGGGTTTTTGACAGTCTGCGGCCACGCAAGTAAACTCATGAATTATGACTGTGCGAAAGAAAACCAAGCCTTCATGGTTCGATAATCTCAAGATAAGTATCAAACAGGCGCTGGGCATGAAAGTGATATTGTGCGATTCCTGTAAGTACGACTGGCGAGGCGCATGCCATCAGCCGGCACGGCCCAACGCGGTATGGTGCCCGGACTATGACCGTCGTGGCTCATAGCAGTAATCAGCCGGTGCACTAATTCTACGCTGTGGCGGGCGCCTGGGTAACCCTCAGGGGTATCCTGCTCATCTCGTGCCCTTCGACCAGTACGTGCATGGAGTATGTGCCGAACTTGGGGAACTCCACTCCATCGAAGCGCATGGCTATGCGGCCGGTGCTCTCAGTCCCCGCCGGAGGTCGCGGTATGTTGAGCTTGCCTTTGATGGGAGGAATTACCTGATTTCCATCGTCGTCGATGAGGTGCACCTCGAAGTTCTTCTCCCCCGCCTCAACGACATTGGCGCGCAGCTGTATCACTAAAAAGAAATTGGGATGCCTGGCAGGCACGCGGCCGGCCATGATGGTATCGAATCCTATGCCAAGCGCATTGACCTTGTTGGTAGCCTCAGCATAATCGCAGATAAAAGCGAAATCCACCTGCATAGCCATATAATTCTATCACGTTTAGGAGGGGCCCCTTCACCGTAAGCGACCGGAGGGCCGGATTGCTACAAACTTTGACTGTGCAGATAGCGGATGATATTATAGCTTTAGCCCGGCACGAACGGGCATCGTATGGATAATGAACGTACCCTATACTTTATATTAATACTGCTCTGCCTCCTCTTGTCTGCTTTCTTCTCCAGCGCCGAGGTGGCCATCGTTTCGCTGAGCCGGATCAGGGTCAAGCACCTGCTCAGCCACGATGTGAAGTTTGCAGATATCCTGGAAAGCTTTCAGAAACAGCCGGGCATATTTCTCTCTGCCATATTGCTGGGGAATACCATGGTCAATATAGCAGCCGCATCTTTGGGCACTGTGATTGCGGTGGGCCTTTTCGGCCCCAGCATGGGCGCACTGGTGGCAACTATATGCATCACCCTTCTGGTACTGGTGTTGGGTGAGGTAATTCCCAAGACTGTTGCGGCCCACAACTCAGAGAAGATGGCACTGGCCTACAGCATACCTGTTCAGCTTCTGATCTGGATTTTTTACCCGTTTGTCTGGGTGCTGAATAAGATCGGCGCCGGCTTCACCCGCATGGTCACCGATACCGGTGAGGCAAGGATGACTGTGGACGAAGCCGAGATACGAACGGCGATAGATGTCGGTGAGGCCGAGGGTGTCTGGAAGGAGACGGAAGCCGATATGATACACAAGGCTTTTGAGTTCCCCGACCGGCCCGTCAGCGACGTGATGCAGCCGCGCACGGAGATATCCTTTATCGAGGAAGGCACGTTGCTGGAGGAGTTCCTCAAGACCTACAGCGAGCACCCCCACTCGAGGTTCCCGGTTTACCACGATACCATGGATAACGTAACCGGCATGCTGACGGTCAAGGACGTGCTCATGGCCATGGCCAAGGGCGAAATAAAGGCTGCCGACCCGGTCGACGGCCTGGTTCGCCAGGCTTATTTCGTGCCTGAGACCAAGCGGTTGGGTGAGGTACTGGCCGAGATGCGCGACCACAACTTCCACATGGCCATCGTTATAGACGAGTTCGGCGGTGTGGCCGGGATCGCCAATCTCGAGCACCTGGCCTCTGAGATCATGGGAAGTATCGGGGACGAAATGGTCGCCAACGAGAGAGAGATTATTCCAATCGATGCAAATACCTACGATATCGACGGAGGTCTCAGGGTAGAGGAGGCCAACGATGAGCTTGACCTCGATCTGCCGGCTGGTGAATACGACACGGTAGCCGGCTTTATCCTCAGCCACCTCGGCCGCATTCCGAGAAAAGGCGAACATTTCAGGTACCGTGACCTCAGAATCACCATTACGGAGATCGTCAACCGCAAGATCGAGCGCATTACTATAACCAGGGAAAAAAATGCACCGCCTGCGCCTTAAGTTCAGCCGCGGCCCACAGCTTAAGTTCCTTTCGCATCTCGACTTGATGAGGCTCTGGGAGCGTGCATTTCGTAGAGCTGATGTAGAAATTGTCTACTCGGAGGGTTTTAGTCCACATCCCAAGATGTCCCTGGCCGCACCCCTGGCTGTGGGCGTTACCAGCAATGCTGAGTTGATGGACGTTTTTCTGAGCCGCCATACCACTCCCGGCAACTTCGTTCAAAAGGTCGCCCCCCAACTGCCTGACGGTATTTCGATAATCGATGTCCAGCCGGTCAGCCTCGAAGCCCCGTCGTTACAGTCGCGGCTCCGCTTCGCCGAGTACGTGGTTGAAGTGCCGGCACAGCAGGGGGCAGCAGAAGTTGAGCACTCACTCAAATCACTGCTGGCGCTGGAATCACTGCCCTGGCACCATACCCGCGATACCGGGGAACGCTTTTATGACCTGCGGCCCCTGCTCGACGACCTGTGGATGGCCGGGAAAAAAGATGAGGTGTACAGTATCGGCATGCGGCTGCGTTGTGATTCCTCCGGATCGGGCAGGCCCGAGCAGATCATCAAGGCCCTGGGATTAACCGGGGCGCCGGCGTCAATCGAGAGAACCGGGCTCGTTTTCATATGAGCAATAGAGGACTACATGAAGAAAAGCTCCTGCGCTTTCAACTGCAAGAGCATATTTCTGATAAGTCTGCCATTTTAAATTTCCAACCTGAAGCAATATAATAGGCCGTTATCCCGAACGGAGGAAAAGCGAGATAAAACTATACCTGATAAGGCACGGTGAGACTACCTGGAACCAGCAGCGCATCATCCAGGGCAGCGGCAGCGATACAGACCTGAGCGAGAACGGCAAGGCGCAGGCTAAGAGGCTGGGTGAGGCCATGCGCGATGTGCCTCTTACTGCGGTGTATTCGAGCCCGCTCAGGCGTGCAATGGATACCGCTGCCGCCGTGGCAGGCCCGCACGATCTGGAGGTCGTATCCGAGCCTGATCTGAGGGAAATACATGTGGGTGAAATGGAAGGTATGTCGCTTGAAACCTTCGGCCAGAATTTCAGCCAGTTCCTGGTGGACTGGCAGACCAAAGGAGACGCCGTCGATTTTAAGGGCGGCGAGAATCTTGGCCAATTCAGGGACAGGGTGTGGGCAGCCGTCAAACGGATTGTGGAGGCCAATCCCGGCGGCAGCGCCGCGGTGGTCTCGCACTACTTCGTAACTGCTACCGTAGTGTGCACTGCGCTCGGTATGCCTCTCACTCACCTGGTACGTGTACGTATACAGCCCAGCAGCCTGACCATCCTCGAGTTCAAGGAAGATCGTCAACCGCGTCTACTGCTGCTGAGCGATATCTGTCATTTAAAGGAGTAGTAACGTGCCTTCCAATAGCAACACCCTCGAAAAACGCATAAGCGGTTTCATCAGGGAATACGGGCTGATATCGGGTGGTGAGAAGGTGCTGGTGGCGGTATCGGGCGGGCCGGACTCGGTCTGCATGCTTAATGTACTGAATAACCTGAAGAAATCGCTGGATATTCAACTGCACGTAGCCCACCTTGATCATGGGATTCGCGGCGACGAGTCCGATGCCGATGTAAAATACGTTGAGAACCTGGCAGCGGCCTTCGGTATCCCAGCAACAATCGAAAAAAAGGACGTGGCTGAATGGCGGAGTAAGAGAAAAATATCCCTCGAGGAAGCCGCCCGCGAGGTGAGGTATCGCTTTCTGGATGACGCTGCCCGGCAGACCGGAGCCAAGCGGGTGGCAGTCGGGCATACGCGAGACGACCAGGTGGAAACTACGCTCATGCATTTTCTGCGCGGGTCCGGCATACAGGGCCTGCGCGGGCTGAGGCCGGCAGCGCCCATACCATATGGCGCCAGTGAGGACGGCATCTGGGTGATCAGGCCCTTGCTGGAGATTGCCAGGCACGAGACCGAAGCATATTGCACTGCGAATAACCTGCAGCCTCGTAAAGATACATCCAACGATCAGGTCCGGTTTTTACGCAACCGGATACGGCTCGAGTTGATACCATTGCTAAAACAGTACAATGCGGATATCGACAGCGCACTGCTGAGGCTGGCCGACCTGGCTGGCGAAGATGCTGACTTTATCGATGAACAGGCTGCCGCTATCTGTAGTTCGGCAGTGACCGGCGAGGGGCACCTTACCTGTCTCGATTCAGGCAAGGTGCGTGGGCTGCCGCTGGCGTTGCAACGCAGGGTGTTTCGCATCATGATCGAACGGGCCTGCGGGAGTCTGAGGAATATTGAAGCAGTGCATGTGGATGCTCTGGTAAGGTTGCTGTTTTCAAATACGGGCAGGAGCGTTTATCTACCCGGGGGCGCGATTGTTACCAATGAGCGGAATCGCATGGTCGTGACAGAGCCGGGTTCGACGGCCTGCCCCTGGCCGGTTCTGGAACACGACTATACGCTCAACATACCCGGCGAGACAAGGCTGCCCGGCTGGCAGGTGTCCGCCACCCTCATGAAAGAGAATTTCTTTAAGGACGATGACATATTCAGCGCCAGCTTTGATTCAGCCAGGATCGGCGGGCATCTCAGTGTGAGGGGTCGCAGAGCGGGGGACCGATTTCACCCCCTCGGTATGACGCATGGTCGCAAGCTGCAGGATTTCATGGTTGACTCCTCCATACCGCGATCATGGCGTGACAGCGTTCCCATAGTGTGTTCCCCGGAACAGGTGGTCTGGATTGTCGGCTGGCGCATAGACGACCGTGTCAAGGTCACTACCTCTACGCAGGAAGTGCTGCGGCTGGATTTTCACAGGGCGGAATGATGCTATATGAAACATAAACAGCGGATTGATTTTCAAGGCCAGACTGGTCCGGCCGGAAAAGCCGATGTCGATTCGGAGCTCGACCTGCATGCTTTAACGGTTGACGAAGCCCTTCCCATCATCCACGGATATCTCAACGATGCCTGCCTTGCCGGGCTAAAGGAAGTGAGGATCGTGCATGGCAAAGGGACGGGCGCGTTGCGGCAGGTTGTAATGCGCGAGCTGAAAAACCACCCGCTGGTGAAGTCCTTCCGGATGGGCAACCGCTTCGAGGGCAGCACCGGCGCTACTATTGTGGAATTGTAAATGCTGTTAAAGCGGACGATGCAGGGGCGGATTTTCAGATCCGCCCCTGCTCTTTTAACTGCCGAAAATCATTCAGTTGTTGTTATGGTCGTTACCGGAACAGTACTGGTCACATTTGCTCCGGTCGTTGCGGACACAGGCGGGAAATAGCCTGCTCGTGTAATTGCAGCCCTGTAGCCGTCCTTGAAGGCCGCCAGTACATACTGGCCGGACGAAGGAAAGCTGTACGCGACCTGGCCGGCGCTGTCCGTGTTGCCAACTAATACACCGTTTTCCCTGACCCGGGCCGCATCATTCCAGGCCCAGGCTACCTGCGTTTTGATGTTGTTGGCTGTGGGAGGCATTTGTTTTACGTTCCTGTTGGTTTCCACTTTAAGTGAATAGACTGCCGCTCCCTCCACCGGCTGGCTGCTGCTTTTTTCTGTGACCTGTATAGTGGTGGGTTGATCGGCCGCCGTATTGATGACCGCTTTTACGTCCAGCGACTTCAATGCCGTGTCCGACTGGATATTGATCCTGCGGGCGCCGGGCAGGTAGCCGTTCTTCCTGACCAGCAGCATATACATGCCGGGGTCTGTGAAAGTGTAGAATACCTCCCCCGCGCTGTTACTGCTGCCCAGGACTATCTCCCTTTTTCCGAGCCGGCCGGTCAATGTGTCCTCCTGCTCGGTATCCAGTACGATGGGGGCCTGCTGTTTGATGATCATCTGGGTAGCCGTGCCGTTTTCTACAGGTTGCGGCGCCGGTCTTATGATAGGCGGCAACTCATTGGGAGTTTTGAAGGCGGAGATGGTGGCGTTATCGACTGCCTGGCCTGAACTACCATTGGTCACTTTGATCGTGATCTGTTGACCGGCGGGAGAAGAGGCAGGTGCTTGCAAGGTCAACCTTAACTTTTGCTCGTCCTCTGTAATCTGTTTAACCTGCAATCTGGCAAAACCGGGTACGTAGCCGTCTTTGGTAGCCAGCAGCAAGTATCGGCCGGCTTCGGACAAAACGGCTGATACCGTACCATTGCTGCCGGTAGTTCCGATCAATGTTCCATCGGACTCTATGAGAGCTTCAACCTCGCTGGTAAGGGTAGTATAATTGTCTGTGCCAGCCGGGCCGACTCTATTGCCTGTTTTTATGGCGTAGACCGGGGCTCCTGCAATTGTCTCGTGGCTGTGCTTGCTGAAAACGGTGATAGTTACCGGCTGGCTCACCTCGACAGTTTTGTCCACCTTTATCATCAGCGCCTGTTTCTTTATCCGCGGGACCGGGTTGTTTTTACCTGAATCCGCCTGAGTGGGAACGGCTGCAGGCAGGGCCATCGCTATCCCTATTAGTAGTGCAAAAAGACCTGAAAAAAAGTATTTCAAATGATAACCTCCTTGAAAAATGATGTTTCCGTGTCGGCTATGATCACCTTATAAAAGTTCACATTTGTACCTCCTTTGACGGGTGTCACGCTATATATAACGCAGGGTGCGAAGAATGGTTTATGCGCCGGCCCGATGCTTGACAGGGCAACTCGCTCCTGCCATAGTATATGAATACAGGTTTGCTTTACAGCTAGCAGAGGGGAATTTTAATGGATCCCGAGTCAGAAAGTTGTGATCTTCACCGGCAATTCGATGTGCTCGTATGTACGGGTGAGCTGGTATTCAGAGGCAACATGCGCTGCGATTTCAGTCAGCGTTTGATAGATGCCTTGAATGAAGGAATAAGGACGGAAACACGATCGAGGGTTCGGGATTTTCTGTCTCTATCGAACGTCACAGCTATTAATCTTAAAGGCGATAAAACGACAGTACCCTGCCTGCATATATCCAAAAACAATATAATATTCGTTGCGCAGGCCAAGAGCATCACACCAGACAAACCGCTCACCACCTATCCGTTCAGTCAGAAGCTGCCGGTGACAGTAATGGCCTACGCAGCCGGGGCCGCGACCATACAGTTCAGGATAAACGGCTGCATCTATATTGATACCTGGGGTCAGATAACCGATACGCTGGAAACCGAAGAGCGTTTTTTACCTCTGACACAGGCGAAGATAGATCCGGCTATGCCGGGGAAACGGTCTCGTTTTGATTTTGTCGCTCTGAACAAGGAGCGCATCGTCAGCATAGGCGAGATTCCTGGTAAATGAGACTTAAGGTCGCGTCTCAGGCGAGACAGCCTGTAGCAGATATTATCTCCGGCCGGTCGCGGACTGCAGCCAGTTAAATAGTGTAAAATACGAACGGGGCGTGGGATATGACCGATGAAGAGCTTCAATTGAAAAGAATACTCAGAGAGCTGTTTCGCAGCCAGTTGTTTGCTGCGCTGGCCACACAACAGCTGACACGTCCCTACAGCAACCTGGTCGCCTTTGCGACCACAGATGACCTCAAGAATATAATATTCGCCACCAAACGGGCTACCAACAAGTACTCCAACCTTCTCTCCAATAACAACGTCTCGATACTGATCGACAACCGTACCAACCGGGATTCGGATTTCCGCAATGCCGTGGCGGTCACCGCCATGGGGATGGCGGAAGAGGTCAGAGAGAATCAGATAGATGAACTGCGCAGCCTCTATCTAATAAAGCATCACAATCTTGAGAGATTCGTCCATTCTCCTGATTCGGCACTTTTTAAAATAAAGGTAAAAAAATACTTTGTTGTACGTAACTTTCAGGAAGTGATGGAACTTAAGGTGGAGGGCTGAGAAACATTGCCCACAACGGCCGGTGAATCGGCGTTTGTTGCGCTGCTGACAGGCAGGTTGATGTGGAGGTAATCGAGGGAAGGAATCCTCTGATCGAGGCCCTCAAGGCCGGCCGCCCGGTCAGCAAGATATTGCTCGACAGCAATAGCAGAAGGCACGGGGCCGTAGATCAGATTTTAGCCCTTTCAAAGGCCCGGGGCGTGCCCGTTGAATTCGTTGAAAGGCGGGTCATAGAAAAGCATGCCTCTACCGGCTCAAGCCAGGGTGTGATCGCCTTCGCCGAAGTAAAAGAATTTGTTGACCTGGGCGAATTGATAAACAGCTCACGGATAAAATCCGACAAGCCGTTGTACCTGTTGCTGGATGGTATTGAGGACCCCCATAATCTGGGCGCCATATTGAGGAGCGCCGAGGCCACCGGTGTTCACGGAGTTATTATGCGCGAGCGGAGGGCTGCAGGCATCACGCCGGCCGTTGTCAGAGCCTCGGCAGGGGCTGTGGAATATATTAATATTGCCAGGGTGGCCAACATTTCCCAGGCAGTAGAAACACTCAAGAAGAACGGCGTATGGGTTACCGGTATAGACATGGACGGGCAGACCGATTACCGCGCCCTGGATTTCACGTTGCCTTCGGCCATAGTCATCGGCGGTGAGGGCCAGGGTCTGTCGGATCTGGTGCGCAGGAGGTGTGATTGGGTAGCCTCCATACCCATGAAGGGCAAGATCATGTCGCTCAATGCATCTGTGGCGGCCGCTGTGGTCATGTATGAAGTGCTCAGGCAAAGAGACGATCCGCAGCGGCAATAAAATCCCGGGATTAAAAGAAAAAATACTCGATATGTTGACCAAGACCTGAATGAATCGCCACAGGTAGCCGGTTAAAAAGAAAAACCCTTCTCGCGGAAAAGGCGCAGGCAGATAGCTGTGACATCCCCGTCATACAGGACTCCGGAATTGTCCGATATCTCCTGCAGGGCCGCCTCGATGCCCAGACTGGGTCGGTAGGGCCGAGGAGAAGCCATAGCTTCGACGACGTCGGCTACCATCAGTACCCTGGCATCGATGCAAATCTCGTCCCCTTTCAGGCCGCAAGGATAGCCCGAGCCGTCCAGCCTCTCGTGATGCTGCAATGAAACTTCGGCAATCGGCCACGGGAACTCCACCGTTTTGAGCATCTCGTAGCTGCCCTGGGCATGTGTCTGGATCACCTGGCGTTCTATAGCGGTCAGCTCACCCGGCTTGCTGAGAATCTCCATAGGTACGTAGACCTTGCCTATATCGTGGATCTTTGCGGCTATCTCTATCCCTTCCAACTGGTCCTCGGACATCCCCATCTCTACGGCTATAGCGCCGGCCAGCTTTGCGACGCGCTCCTGATGGCCTGCCGTGTAGGGATCTCTCATTTCGATTATCCGTGCCATGGCCGCAACTATATCGCGCACCGTACTGTGGAGTCGTTCAAGGTTGCGCTCGGCTTGCTCCCCGGTCTGCCTCAGGTAACAGATCTCCTCATCCTGTGCCTCTTTTTCTGCAATGTCAGCCTTTTTATGCGTGGCAAGATCGATGAGCGTTGCCGATAACTGTCCAGTACCCTGCACCGGGCTCATATAAATAACCACGTCCCTTGTGGAGCCATCGCTGCAGGCGAATTTGAACTCGAAGGTGCTGGGGGCGGATTCTGAGTCGATCTGGCGCAACAGATGGTAGCGTTTCAGCCTTGGCTGGTCATTGCCGGCCACAAGTTCTATCCAGCTCTTCTTCCCCTCGATTTCCTGTTTTGAATAGCCTGATAAAACCTCGAAGCCGGTGTTGACTGATGCTATCGTGGTATCCTGGTTGATCAACATGGTGGCGGTGGGAGCAATGTCAAACGGCATTGCTGCCTGCGACGGCTCTTCGCGGGGTGGGGTTGCAGGCTGTGTGCCGGGAGGCACGTCTGCAGATGGTTGTTCCGCCTGTACGGCATTCACCCTGAAGCTGAGGACCAGGCAGGCCGGCGTTCCCATTTCGTTATCTATCCGCGCGATCCGCATGCTGCAGGGCAGTTCCGATCCGTCTTTCCGTTGCAGGATTATATCAATCTCCTCCGGCTGATTATTACTGACAGAGTCCATGATCCTTGCTTGAATATCGCGGTAACCTGAGGCAGGTACGAGACTTTCCAGGCTGTTTCCCAGCAAGTCCTCCTTTCCGCAGCCAAGCAGGCGCAACAGGTTTCCCGATACGTGTGTGATATGGCAATCAAGGTCTGTGACGGCGACCGATTCCAGCGAAAGGTCGACCACCTGGCGATAAAGGCGTTCCTCCTCTTTTAACCCTTGCTCAATCCGTTTCTGCTCGGTAATATCCTGGAAATGAACAATGAAATACGAGGGACCCGCCTCATTATCACCGATGAGCGATATGCTCATGGCTACCCATAAGATTCTTCCATCTCTGGCCTGCAGCTGCCGCTGCACCGGTAATTCGGGTTTATCCAGTGACAGGAAGAGTGACATAATATCTCCGCCAGATTTTTTCTCCTCAGTTGGGAGCACATCATCGTAGCGGCTCTCGAGTATCTCCCTTTCCTCGTATCCAACCATATCGCAGAAGGACCTATTGACCTTGAGGAAGATGCCTTCCGTGCTGATGATGGTCAGGCCGGTGGAGAGATCCTCGAAGGCCAGCTGAAAACGCCTTTCAGCCTCGCGCCAGGCCTTTTCCACCGAATGGTGTTCCGTTATATCCAGCCAGTGGCCCAGCGTCAGCCAGTTGCCGCCGTATTTGAAATAGGTGATCTTCTCTTGGATCCACCGCTTCTTGCCTTCGTGGGTGGTGATCTTGAACTCGTGGCTGGTGCCCTCTTCATCATCGAAGAAAGAGGCTACATTCTGCTTGGGCATCTGGCGATAGCGCGGGTTGATCAGCCGCTGATAATCTTTACCCGATAGCTCGTCCTGGCTGTATCCCGTGATATGGCGGAACTCGATATTGGTATAAATAAACTTGCCATCGCGCGTGATGTAAATACCCGCGGGCGAGTTTCTGAAAAGGGCGGTACAGAGGTCTGCCGCCGCCTCCGGCAATATTTTCAGGACATCTGTCCTGTCGGAAATCACGTCCATAAAATTGCTCCGGGTTACCTGCATCCTCCCTCCTATAATCCCTTGCCCGTAATCGATACAGGGAATGGCCAGGCTTTACCTGACTATTCTACATTGATTGCTTAAATCAGTAAAAAATTACACCTGATAAGCTTGGGTGGGAAATGCTATAATGATGGCATCCGCATGCAGTAACTGGCAAGTAGTTTGCCCGGGAGTTTATTATGAGAACTGTATACCTGACTTTAACTATCTTAGCGGCACTGGCCTTGTGCTCGCTTGCGGCCTGCGTTCCGCAGCAGGAACTGCCGGCAGAGATACCCATCGGCTGTGTTTTGTCTCTCACCAGCGCACCCGCCGCTGGTCCCAACCTGCTGAAGGCCGCCCAGTATGCTGTGGATGAAATAAACGGGCGTGGCGGTCTGGACGGTAAAAAGCTCCGCCTCGTTGTAGAGGACCAGGGTCCGTCTGCAGCCACCGCGCTGTATGCGATACATAAGCTGGTCGAAGAACAAAAGATTCAGGTCATGATAGGCTGCGACACCAGTGAAGCTGTGCTGACAGCAGGCCCGTACCTGGAGAGCAAGGGAGTGCTGCTTGTGTCACCATCCGCGACGTCAAGCGCCCTTTCCGATTATAGTTGGTCAAGGTGGACTTACAGGTCTTGCCCGGGCGATTCCTTGCAGGGTGGGATTGTATCCAAGCTTATCAAGGATAAGGGCTATAAAAAGGTTGCCATGCTCGTCCAGGATACTGTTTACGGCAAGGGGATTGAGGAGGTGGCCAGGGATAATCTGAAAGGAAGTGCGGAGATCGTGGCATTGCTGAGGTACGACCCTGCCAAGCTAAGCTACCTGTCAGAGCTAAATACCATTAAGGAAGCCGGGCCGGATTGCGTACTGTATGTCGGGCTGTACGCCGATGGAGCCGTGGTATATGCGCAGGCGCTCAAGGCAGGCATGGATAATATACCCTGGATAACAGTGGATGGGACTTACGATATGCCGCTGGATAAGTACCTTGATGCCGCCAGGTTTATGGAAAAGGCTGTCACGGGCACTGTGCCAGTATCGGATGAGCAGTCTGCTGTGTACAAAACTTTCGCTTACAACTTTAAAAATACTTATCAAGTCGCCCCCACAGTTTATTGCGATACAACGTACGATGGCGTCAATATGATCGCAGCAGCCTTGCAAAAGGCTAACACCTATAACGGCGGCGCGATCAGGGATGCTCTACAAGTGATTGGCAACAACTATCCCGGGGCCAGCGGCTCCATCACTTTCGACCAGTCGGGTGAACGCATTGCGGGGAGCTACGGAATCTGGAAGGTTGTGATGAAGGGCACCCAGTACCAGTTTACAATCACCGGTGACACAATCAGCTTGGTTAAACCTAAATAGGATTGGTTGTGCCAAATAGGTCAGCAAGGCCATATTGATATTCTCACGTATTCCTCGTGGCGCGTTCTGACGGTGATCAACACCTCCAAAGTTCAGCGCGGCATGCCGTCAGCCGAGAAATGGGGATAATCCTGTGTTATGACGAACTTGGCCCACTTCCCGATGTGGCCGTATTGTAAGTGACATTTCTGGCAGAGGATGGCGCAGTTTTGCAGCGAAGTATCCCCGCCCAACTCGGCCGGCTTCTTAAGGTGGGCGTAGCCGGAATCTACTTCTATCGCACTACCGCAATACGCGCATAGCCTCTTCTGCCGAATGAAGGCTTTGTCTTTTATATCCTGCGCGAATTCTTTGGGGCTCATTCTCTCAAACTCATCTTGAGCTGGCTGCAATTCCAGATCAATCTAATTTAAGCATAACCGGCAACCTATTTCAATCCGATCGTTCGATCTCGCTTTCTACAGCTTTAATAATAGCCGGTACCATCGCATCTATAACGGGTGAAAGCTGCAGGCCGTGAGATATATCGGCGGGCTCGATGCCGATCACGGTCACCTGTGGCGGCTGTTTTCCGAGCCGGCTCATCAGTTTCAGGCTGTCGAGTACGCCCATCCCATGCAAAGAGGTGGGCGTGCCGTCCTCGATATTTTCTTCGCGCAGGTCGAGGCGATAAATATCGCCGGGGTGTCCGCCGCCCCGCAGCGAGTCCACAATAATAAGCTTATCAACATCGTCATCCAACAGGGACATCAGGTCGGGATTGGTGTCTCCATCGATGATGCGTACGTCGCTATATTTACCGGAGCCCTGCATCTCCCCGGCAATGCGGACGCCAATACCGTCATCGCGGCAGAGCAGATTGCCGATGCCAAGTACCATTACACCCGGCTTTTTCATATATCGCTCAACATATGCGCGGCAGTATCTCTCCGACCGGCATATCGACGATGCGCGATGAACCTATACTGGTCTTCATCACCACCCTACCCCTGTGCTCGGTCGTCACTTCGCCGATGACCGCCGCCTGCCGGGCGTATTTGTTCTTTCTCATGGCTGCCAGGACTTTGCCGGAGTCAGCTTCAGCCACCGCTGCAACCAGCTTGCCCTCGTTGGCGATATACAGGGGATCAAGGCCCAGCAATTCGCACGATCCACGGACACCGTCATGCACGGGGATTTTATCCTCTTCTATGACAATGCCGACATCGGACTGTTTGGCGAACTCGTTGAGGGTAGAGGCCAGCCCTCCCCTGGTGGGATCACGGAGGCTGTGTATATTGCCGCTGGCCGACAGCATTTCAGATACCAGATAATTAAGTGGAGCACAATCGCTTGCCACGGGGAGGGTGAGATGCAGACCTTCACGTTGGCTCATTACGGCCATCCCGTGTTCGCCGATGCCCCCGCTCAAGATTATTTTATCGCCCGGCCTGGCGTTGGAGCCGGATATATCTGTCCCACCTTCGATCAGGCCGATACCTGCCGTGTTGATGAACAGGCGGTCCGCCTTGCCGCGGTCTACCACCTTGGTATCTCCCGTCACGATCTGGACACAGGCCTCGGCGGCGGCATGGCTCACCGACTCCATGATGCTGCGTAGATCGTCGATATCCAGTCCCTCCTCGATTATGAGCGCCAGGCTAATATAGAGAGGCCTTGCTCCGCTCATAGACAGATCGTTGACTGTACCGCAGACCGCCAGCCTGCCGATATCTCCACCAGGAAAGAAAATGGGATTGATTACATAGCTGTCGGTGGTGAATGCCAGTCTGCCGGACAGGTCCAGTACCGCTGAATCATCCATACGTGCGAGAATAGGATTCATAATGGCGGGTACCAGGACCTTGGAGATGAGGTCGTGGCTTAGCCTGCTGCCGCTGCCATGGGCCAGCAATATCTTTTCACCCATTGCAGGCTCCGTACTGATAATAGGCTGCGCAGCTTCCCTCCGAAGAGACCATGCAGGGCCCCACCGGATTTTCCGGCGTACATGCTTTGCCGAATAGCCCGCAGTCAAATGGCTTGATCACGCCTCTCAGTATCTCCCCGCAACGGCACCCGGCGTGCTCTCTGGCCGGGGCCAGCTCAACCTGGAACCTCCGGTCGGCGTCGAAACGGGCGTATTTGTTTTTTAGCTTCAATCCGCTTTCCGGGATATCTCCTATACCTCGCCAGCAGGCCTCTGAGGTATCGAAAACGTCGATCATTACATTCTGCGCTCTCACGTTACCCTCCGGCCTGACGCCGCGGGTATATGCAATTTCGACACGCGCAACGCCATCTTCAACCTGCCGGACCAGCATTTCGACGGCCTGTAAAATGTCTACGGGCTCAAAGCCTGTCACAACACATGCCACACCGTAGTCCCGGGCATAGGCCTCGTAAGGCTTCGTCCCGATAACGGCGCTAACATGGCCGGGGCAAATGATGCCGTTGAGGCGGGTCTCACCCAGGTCGAGCAGCGCTCGCATGGCGGGGGGAGTCAGCTTGAGATGACAGAGGACGAAAAAGTTATCGATCTTTTCCTTTTCGGCCTGTAAAACAGCAGAGGCTATAGTGGGTGCCGTTGTCTCGAACCCCACTCCGAGGAAGATCACCGGCCTGTGAGGATTACCACGGGCTACCTGCAGCGCATCCTGTGTGGAATAGACGATACGGATATCTCCACCCGCAGCACGAGCCTGCTGGAGGCTTGAATAGCTGCCCGGTACTTTGAGCATGTCGCCGAAGGTTGTGATGATGACCTCGGGAAGTCCGGCCAGAGCTATGGCCTTGTCTATATCACGGTTAGCGGTGACGCACACCGGGCAGCCGGGACCTGAGAGCATCTCGATATGTGGGGGCAGGAGTTGCCGAATACCGTTGCGCATGATGGCCACGGTGTGCCCGCCGCAAAACTCCATCAGGCGTGCCGGCCTGGTGGAGATTTGAGCAATTTTCTCTGCCAGCCCGCGGGCCAGGCCCGGGTCGCGGAACTCATCGATGAATTTCATCAGGCCACAATTCTACTTGAACAGGATCGATGCGTACAAACCAGTTTTTCACTCGCCGAGTGGTTGGCTAATTCTACGTTATCCTTTTTAGCGCCAGTCGGCCAACCCTGTATCGCTGCACTCACTGCGCGTTATACGGGTCTGATTGCTGCCGTCGGCGTTCATTATATATATTTCTCCGTTATCGTTCGTGCAATCGCGCTTGGAATAGAAGACGATCTTGCTGCTGTCAGGAGACCAAGCAGGATACTTATTATCAGCCAGGCTGGACGTGAGGCGTGTGCGTCCGCTGCCGTCCGGGTACATGACATAGATCTCGAAGTTGCCGTTTTCGTTGGATTGGAAGGCTATTCTATTGCCGTCGGGGGACCACATTGGGTAGTTGTCTAATTGGAGGCTGTTGGTGATCCTTGTCTGGTTGGTCCCATCAGCGCGCATGATGTATATTTCTCGATTGCCGTCACGGTCGCTCGCGAAGGCGATCCTGTTTCCGTCAGGCGACCAGCTGGGGGTAATGTCGTTAAAGGAATTGTTGGTCAGGCATACCTGGTTGCTCCCGTCGGCGTTCATCACGTATATCTGTTCGTTGCCGTCCCGGTCTGAGGTAAAGGCTATCTTGTTTCCGTCAGGCGACCAGTTGGGGGCCAGATCGTTGAAGGAGTTGTTGGTCAGGCGTGTTTGGTTGCTCCCATCCGCGTTGATGGAATATATTTGCCAGTTACCGTCCATGTCCGTGAAGAAGACGATCTTCTTGCCGTCGGGGGACCACCGTGGGAAACTCTCCCCCCCGGTCTCGTTCTTACTCAGGCGTTGCCAGTTGCTGCCATCGGCATTGGATATGTACATCTGTGGCCCGCCGTCATCATAGGTGCCGGACATAAAGACCAGTTTATTCAGGTTTACCGGCTTTTTGTCCACCTCGGTCTTTCCAGCCTGGGGTACGGCCTCAGGTGTGATGTTTTCCGCCGGCGGGGTTGCGATGGGTGTCTGCTTGGGTATATCGGGGGGGGGCTGGGCAGGCACGTCTGCCGGCGCTGCGGCGCAGGCCATACTGGCTGCGCTGAGGATTATCATAATCAAAGCCGAAGCAGCTAATAGCCGGTTGAATCTCATTGTAGAACCTCCTCATGAATTTAGAGCGGGCCGTTCAAGGTTATAGTTGCGCCGGCTCACTATCAGGCGGCGCTGCCGTCCGCGGCAACCATTCGCTCGAGAATATCCAGCGTTTCCTTCGCTTCCGCCTCGTTGAGCACGTTAATTGCATATCCCGTGTGCAGCAGCACGTAATCACCTATCCGGACTTCCGGTGTGAGAGCGATGCTCACCCTTCGGCTGACGCCGCCGATATCCACATCGGCCTGGTCGCCTTCGATACAGGTTATTTTAACCGGGACAGCGAGGCACATTTAGTAAAAGTATAACCCAGGGCCATGGGGCTAACAAATCCAACTTGCCAGCAGAGCCACAAAAACCGGATAATGTCAGGTTTGATTATCAGGCTATTAAAGGAGGTAATATGACCGGAGCACTGTCAGGAGTCCGTGTGGTGGACTTCAGCCGCATGTATGCGGGCCCATATTGTTCTATGATTTTGAGGGAGCTGGGTGCGGAGGTCATAAAGATCGAGTTCAGGGAGAGTGGGGATGCATGCAGGACAATCCCGCCGATAACCGAGGCGGGCGAGGGATACGTGTTTTCAATCCTTAATCGTGGAAAGAAGAGTATAACGCTGGAACTGAGAGAAAATGAGGGGCAGGACATAGCGCGTGGCCTGATAAAGAAGAGTGATATACTGCTCGAGAATTTCACTCCTGGTGTAATGGGAAGGCTTAATCTGGGCTATGGTGAGGTCAATAAACTGAATCCGCAGCTGATATATGCATCGCTTTCCGGCTTCGGACAGACCGGCCCCAACGCAGGCAGGGCAGCCTATGACACAGTCGCGCAGGCTATGGGCGGACTGATGAGCGTGACCGGCTTCCCCGAGAATCCGCCCACCAAGTGCGGCCCTCCCATAGCCGACCTATGTGGCGGCGCCTACACGGTCATCGCCATACTGGCTGCGCTCCAGCATCGCAATATCAGCGGTCAGGGCCAGAGGGTGGATGTATCTCTGCAGGATTGCATTTGGCTTATGACGGCCGTCGAAGCCCTTGCTCCATACGTGTTGGACGGCCATTCAGCGGGAAGAATCGGAAATATGCATCCCAGTATAGTGCCATGGAATAATTATCATGCTAAAGACGGGTATATTGTGCTCTGCATAGTGACTATAGGCCAATGGCAGAAGATGGCGGAGGTTATAGGCAGGCCTGACCTTATTGAAGACCCTGATACCCTACCTCTGGCCTCACGCGTGCAGCGTAGAGATGAACTGGACAGCATCGTGGCTGCATGGGTTAAAGACAGGACCGTGGCCGAGATACAGAGACTTATGGACGAGGCGTCATTACCGTGTGCGCCTGTTATGGATACCGGTCAACTTGTCAACGATCCTCACATACAGAGCCGTCAGATGGTTGTGGAAGTAGAACAGGCGCTCTCAGGTTCGCTCAAGATGCCGGGCAGCGTTTTCAAACTATCCGCCACGCCAGGCGACCCGCTGGCGCCGGCGCCGTTCCTGGGCGAACACAACAGCGAAGTCTACATCGGCCTGCTCGGCTACCGCGAGGAGAAGATCGAAGAATTAATGGCGAGGGAAATCATTTAAGCAAACGGGCGGCCATGAATGTTCGCCCCACAGTTACAGTATTTGTGATCTACCGGCTATAACCGCCTGCCCCAGAGAGATGCCTCCGTCATTGGCAGGAACGTTCCTGTGTGTAAGTACTTGAAACCCGTTTTGTCTGAGGAGTGCGGTCACCTTGCTCAACAATAGCCGGTTCTGAAAGCAGCCCCCGCTGAGCGCAACGGCGCCCAACCCGGACTGAGCTTTTATCTTGAGGCATACATCCCGTGTCATGGCTGCGATGGTGTTATGGAACCTCATACTGACCGTGGCAATCCTGCATCCCTTCAGTAAGTCATCGGCCACACCGGCCACCAGCTCGTGGAGCAGAATTATCGAATAGCTTTGGTCACCGGCAAGGGAAAATGGATAGAGGCCGTTTTCCTCGATTGCATCGTAGGCCTGCATCTCCAGTTCTATGGCAGCCTGCGCCTCATAGTCGATAGCCGTTCGTATGCCAGCCATGGCTGAGACGGCGTCGAAAAGCCTGCCCATACTGGATGTGAGCGGCGAATTGAGGCCCGTCAGCACCTGCCTGCTCACAAGGTCTATCTCATCTTTGCCGATGCGGTTAAGGAAGCCCAGCCTGCTGTCGAAGGTGCTGTTGCCCAGCAGTGCCAGCATGTAGCTCAGCGCTGTGCGATAGGGCTTTTTAATAGCGGCTGAGCCGCCGGGGAGAGGGAGATACTCGAGTTGGCCTGCCCGCTTGAAGCTTTTACAATCCGCCAGCATGAATTCGCTGCCCCAGATCTTGCCGTCGGTCCCGTAGCCTGTCCCGTCGAAGGCAATCCCGATGACCGCCTCCGCAATACCGTTATCGGCAAGGCAGGAGGCTATGTGTGCGTGGTGATGCTGGACCGGGATGGTCCTCAGGTTGTGCTTCTCCGCCTCTTCCAGCGCATATTTGGTGGGGAGGTATTCGGGGTGCATGTCGTGAGCTATGGCCACGGGATGTATGCGGAAGAGCTGTTTGTATAGCTCCACAGTTTGAATGTAGTGCTCCAGGGTTTCGATGTTCTCCATATCTCCGATATGCTGGCTGACGAAAGCGTGGTTGTCACGGGTCAGACAAAAGGTGTTTTTCTCCTCGGCGCCGCAGGCCAACAGTTGGGGCATTTTACGATCCAGGTGAACCGGATAGGGTGCATAGCCCCTGGCCCGACGGATGAGCTGCGGGATTGTATCCACCACGATGGCCACACTGTCATCATAGGTAGAGTGGATGTCCCGGTTATGCGATAAAAAATAGTCGGCGATCCCACCCAGCCGGTGAAAGGCCTCGCTGTTCAGACCGGCAATGGGCTCTTCGCTGACATTGCCGCTGGTCATGATCAATGGCAGTCCAGATTTCCTCATGATAAGATGGTGCAGTGGAGTATACGGGATCATCACTCCGAGGTATTTCAGTCCCGGTCCCACTTCCCTGCATATGCTGGAGCTCTCCCTCCAGCGCAGCAGTACAATGGGGGCTTGCGGAGATGAGAGCAGCTTCTCCTCCTCCGTAGTTAAGACGCAGTGTTTCCTGACCTCTGCCATGTCTTTGAGCATGATAGCAAAAGGCTTGGAAGGGCGGCGCTTGCGCTGGCGCAGCCGTACCACAGCTACAGCGTCTGCGGCATTGCAGGCCAGTAAAAAGCCCCCCAGTCCCTTGATTGCAATAATACTGCCGTCACGAAGCAAATCCGACGTTTTTTCGATGATGTCCTGGCAGTCAACCGTATGTCCCAGGTTGTCTGTCAGCTGGAGCTGCGGTCCGCAGACCGGGCAGGCGTTGGGTTGGGCGTGGAAGCGGCGGTCCAGCGGATCATCGTATTCCCTCTGGCAATCCTGGCACAGCTTGAAGGCGGACATGGTGGTAAGCGGCCTGTCGTAAGGTATATCTTTGATAATGGTGAAGCGGGGTCCGCAGTTGGTGCAGTTAGTGAACGGATAATGCCGGCGACGGTTACCCTGAGTGAAAATGTCGTCCAGGCAGGGGCCGCAGGTGGCGATATCGGGCGAGACGAGCTGATATTTGCCGGGGTGGGCGATGCTGCCGCGTATCTTGAAGCCCTGGTAGCCGGCAGGCCTATCGAAGTCTACCGACAGACTCTCGATTTTGGCCAGCGGCGGGGCCTCCCTCTCAAGGCTTAAGATAAAGTGGTCAAGTTTCTTTCTGGTACCCTCGACCTCGATTTTGACGTCCTCCGAGGTATTGCAAACCCAACCGCTCAGGTTATATTTTAGGGCCAGCCCGTAAACGAACGGGCGGAAGCCCACACCTTGTACCACTCCCCTGGCACTGATGCGGGCAAGCTGAGTCTCATTGCTGGCTGGCATAGGAACAAGGTGAATTGTACTTCAAGCGGTAAGTGCGGGCAAGGAGAGCCGCCCGCTCAATATTTATATGTATTTACTTTTAGTTAAGCCTGACTTATACTGTGGATAATTTTAACGGAAACGGTTGGCGGCTGTCATCAAATATTAAGGCAGGTTGAGTCTATCGATTTCCATGTATCACTCGAGAATAGATGCAGGGTAAGATCAGCAAACAGGCAACTGTTGAAAGCGACATCGGAGAATTGGAGCTGACCGATGTAATAGATACACGGGCTATTCAAAATCTTACGGATTATTTTTACGAGATTACCAACATCGGTATAGGCATCCTGGACATTAAAGGTAATATCGTGGTCTCGGGGGGCTGGCAGGATATATGCAGCAAATTTCATCGTGCGCATCCCGATACTTGCATGAACTGCTTAGAAAGCGATACACATCTTGCACAGGGAATCGGTCCGGGGACTTTCAAGCTTTACCGCTGCAAGAACGGTATGTGGGATTCAGCTACGGCGATCGTGGTAGGGGGCAAACATCTGGGCAATATATTTTGCGGCCAGTTCCTTTTGGACGACGAAAAGCCTGATTATGAATTTTTCCGCACGCAGGCGCGCCGCTGCGGATTCAACGAGGCCGATTACATGGCCGCGCTGGATAGGGTGCCCCGCCGAAGCCGGCAAATGGTTGATACCGTTATGGGATTTTATATCAGGCTGGCAGGCCTGATTTCCTCACTCAGCTATAGCAATATCAAGCTGGCCCGCAGCATAGAGGAAAGAGAGACGCTGGCTGAGTCGCTGCGTGAAAGCGAGAATAAATATCGCAGCCTGGTGGAAAATGCCGGTGAGGTTATCTTGATAGCGCAGGACGGACTGATCAAATATGTAAACGACACAAGAGAAGAGTTTACCGGATATTCAAGGGGCGAGATGATAGACAGCCGTTTTGTCGATTATATTCACCCGGACGACAGGGCTATGGTTATGGAACGTGATATTGATAGACTGAGCGGCAAGAAAGCGCCCGCTTCATACGATTTTCGGATGATCGATAAAGGCGGAGATATACGCTGGGTGAATTTCAATGCGGCCGTGACAGAATGGGAAGGCCAACCTGCCACGCTGAATTTTCTCAGGGATATAACTTATCAAAAAAGATCAGAAAAAGAGCGCGAGGAGATGCAGGATAAACTGCTGGCTTCCATGCATGCGGCGGTAGAGGCCATAGCCATGACTACCGAGAGAAGAGACCCATATACGGCGGGGCATCAGCGGCGGGTATCAGAGCTGGCGGGCGCTATGGCGCTTGAAATGGGTCTGAACGAATTCCAGATCGAGGGGATTGAGCTTGCCAGCAGCATCCACGATATCGGCAAGATCAATGTGCCGGCGGATATACTAAGCAAGCCACGCAGCCTGAATGAACTTGAATTCGGTCTGGTCAAAGAACATGCGCAGTCTGCTTACAACATCCTGAAAACAATCGACTTCCCCTGGCCCATAGCTGAGATCGTGCTACAGCATCATGAGAGATTAGATGGATCAGGATATCCTGCCGGGCTGAATGGGGAGGCTGTCTGTTTGGAAGCTAGAATCCTGGCTGTGGCCGATGTAGTAGAGGCCATGGCCTCGCATCGGCCTCATCGCCCGGCACATGGCATCGACATTGCACTACAGGAGATCAAAGGAAAACGCGGAACAGCCTTCGATGCGGCAGCTGTTGATGCCTGTCTCAGGTTGTTTAATGTTCAGGGCTTTAAATTTGAGTGACCTATCGGGCTGATTATCATAAGCGGAAGAATAGATTAATATGCAGGGAGGATAAATGATGGAACAGCAATACAAGGTTTACCGGTACAGGTGGGTGGTGTTGGCCATCTACATGTACGTTTCAGCGCTGACACAGCTCTACTGGCTGAATTTCGCGGCGATCGATACTTATATCGAAGACATGCTGCATATACCCGCCAGCAGCGCTCAGTGGTTGACGCTGGTCTTTCCTCTCATCCAGGTTATCCTCACTATACCTGCGGGCATAATCATAGACAAAATCGGATTTAAGTGGGGCGTGGGCATAGGGGCCATCCTCACAGGCGTTTTCTCGCTGTTGAGATTAGCAGGGCCGGATTCGTTTGATATTTTGCTCATTTCACAGATAGGGATCTCTCTGGGACAGCCCTTCGTTTTGAACGGGGTAACCAAGCTTGCTTCAGTGTGGTTTGCTCCAAAAGAAGAGGCTACCGCGGTCGGACTGGGCACTCTGGCGCTTTTTATAGGAATGATGGTGGCGCTGGGAGCTACTCCGGCAATAGTCGAAGGCCTCAGTTACACATCCATGCTGTGGATTTACGGCATAGCCGGCATCCTTGGAGCTTTTGTGTTTATCCTGATCGTCAGGTCAAAACCGCTCACACCATCAAGGGCGGCAGCAGAGGAAATTTCAACGGGGAGCTGGGGAGGCCTGGGAGTCATTCTTAAAAACAGGAATTTCATTTTACTGGGATTCGTGACATTCGTCGGCCTGGGCTCTTTTAATGGACTTGCTACCTGGCTGGAAAAAATACTGAATGAGCTTCACAATATACCGATGGCCGAAGGCAGCACTATATCGGCTGCCATGATATTCGCCGGTATGATCGGCTGTATCGTGATACCGATAATTTCGGACAAGGTCAGGAGACGCAAGCCATTCGTGGTAATCGCAACCCTGATGGGTGCAATTTGCATAACAGCCATGATCCTCATCCGGGGCTATACGCCAAATCTGATCAACTGCATGTTATTGGGCTTTTTCCTTCTTTCCGCATTTCCGGTCATTCTTACTATGTCAGCCGAGGTAACCGGCCCAAAGTATGCCGGTGTCTCAGTCGGATACTTGCAGTTGCTGGGAAACCTGGCAGCCGTGATTCTGGTGCCTTCCATGGAAGCGCTGGAATCTTCGACCGGCCAGTTTGTAGCTCCACTGGGCTTGTTGGTGGCGCTATTCATAGGAGCATTCCTGATATCTCTATGGCTTAAAGATACACACCCGCAGGCGTGATGTAACATCCGCCCGCAAAAGATATCTTAAACGCGCTTTGCGAGCCGGGTTTGCACCTTTTCGGAGGTCAACTCCCGTAATGCATCCGCAGCTATCCAACGGGCGCTGGTGGTGCCCTGCAGCTTGATACGCTCAGCGGATTCACAAGCGAGTTTATTCAGGCGCAGGTTGTGTTTTCCCACCTGGCGTAGCGCCCAGTTAACCGATTTTTTTACATAGTTGCGTCTGTCCCATGCCTCATGTTCAATAGCGGGCAGAAAGGAAGCCAGGCGCTCTTCGCACGGTTTGCGCTTGCCCACAGCCAGGCAAGCCATCAGGGTAAAGCCCGCCCTTTTAACGTATTCTTCCTCTCGGATCGACCATTGCAGGGCTTTTTCGCAGGCCGTTTTAGTCCAGGAAAAAAGGTAGAGACAGGTGGCGTCGCACACATCCCAGGAATCGAAGTCCATAACCCAACTTTCCATCTGCTCATCCGTCACCTGCGCGGGATTATCTGTCATAGCGGCAAGTATACGCGTCTCGCGCCATCCGGCCTGCCAGAGCTCCAGCGCCAGGGCATGGTCCCTGCCGATCTGCCTGCCGAGCTTTTGCATATCAGGAGTAGAGACACATAATGTGCGCTGCGTGTTGATACCGTATCTGGCCATGCCCGCAAGGTTCTCGGGTGTAGGATTGGCCAGCGACCTGAGCCGTTCAATAATTTCGTTAATATGCATGGTTTTGACTTTTGTGCATTGCGAGATCGTGTTTTGCTAAACTATACGGGGAGGGAAAACGTTGTAATCGGTGTGAATTGAGTATACAGGAGGCATTGAAGTGAAATCAATTTGGTTGTATATGATGTGTCTGGGCCTTGTGCTCGTGTCCGGTTTGGCAGCCTGTTCGCAGCCGGCTTCCACCGATATCGTGAGTTCGGACAAGCCGAGGTCAACGGCTACGGTAGGAAAAGCCGACCTGGCCTCGCTGGTTGACGGCAACAATACATTCGCCTTCGGTTTATACCGTGCGCTCAAAGGAACACAGGGCAATCTTTTTTACTCACCCTATTCGATCTCACAGGCGCTGGCCATGACATATGCCGGCGCACGGGACACTACTGAGAAAGAAATGGCTACCACACTTCATTTCACATTACCGCAGGATCGCCTGCATTCAACTTTCAACAGCCTCGACCAGCAACTGAAAACCCGCGGCCAGGATGCAAAGGGCAAGGACGATAAGGGTTTCCGACTTAATATCGTCAATGCCATCTGGGGGCAAACAGGCTACAATTTCCTGACGGAATACCTGGATACACTGGCGCAGAATTACGGTGCGGGATTAAGGACACTGGATTTTCGCTCCGAACCTGAATCCAGCCGGCAGACTATTAACAAGTGGGTGGAGGATCAGACCGAGCAACGCATCAAAGACCTTTTAAAGGTTGGAGACATCGACCCGTTGACACGTTTGGTACTGACCAATGCAATATATTTCAATGCAGCCTGGGCTAATAGCTTTGAAAAGAGCCTGACCCAGCCCGCTTCCTTTCATCTGCTGGACGGTTCGACGGTGGAAGTTCCTATGATGAGGCAGTCGGAACGGATGGGGTACGCAGCCGGTGATGGTTACCAGGCTGTATCGCTGCCTTACGATGGGAGTGAGCTGGAAATGGTGGTGATGCTTCCCGATCAGGGTAAGTTTGCTGAATTTGAGCAGTCTCTGGATGCAGGCAAGACAGACACAATTATTAAGAGCATCGCGCCCACTCAGGTTTCTTTAAGCTTTCCGCGCTTTAAAATCGAATCCGAGTTCGGCCTGGGCGATGTGTTATACGATATGGGGATGTCCACAGCCTTCACCAGCCTGGCCGATTTTTCCGGCATGACAGGCAACCGCGAGTTATGCATATCCAAGGTAATCCATAAGGCTTTCGTAGAAGTGGACGAGGCCGGTACGGAGGCTGCGGCCGCTACGGCTGTTGTCATGCGGGCTACAGCTATGCCTCTTGAGCCGAAGGTGGTTACCGTCGACCGGCCGTTCATCTTCATCATAAGGGACATACAGACGGGATCGGTGATTTTTATAGGCAGGGTGGTTAATCCGTTGTTTTAGGCCGACCGCTGCTATGTCCTTATTTTTCCACCTGTAGCATAAATATTGTCCTGGTTTTCTTGAGTGTACGGACCAGGATGTAATTTCAAGTGATATGCTTGCTGTCGGCGATGGGCATGTAGTATATTAGGCGGGTCGGACTGACTATAGATTATGTGGAGGTATACAGCATATGAGGGCAACAACGGTATTTTCGCGCTTCATCCAGTTTTCAGTTTGTTTTATAGTCATTTTTAGCCTGCTGGCCTGCGCTGCTCCCAAACCGGCGTTTGAATATGAATCGAACGCATCGCTCAGGCAGCAACTGGCACAGGCCCCGGCCTACCCGGAGATCAGCTTCATTGTGATCAGCGATACGCATATTTACGATCCCTCGTTGGGAACAACAGGCAAGGCATTCGAGGCTTACCTGGATAAGGACCGCAAACTGCTGAGGGAGAGCCCCGAGATACTGGAATCAGCTATCGCCTCGATCAAGGATATCAAAGCCGACATCGTTCTAGTGTCGGGGGACCTGACCAAAGATGGAGAGAAATCTTCACACGAGGTCTTTGCCGATTACCTCGTACAGTTGAAATCAGCCGGCAAGAAGGTCTTCGTGGTACCGGGCAACCATGACATATTGAACGGTCACTCGTATAAATATGTCGGTGACAATATGGAGCGCGTGCCGAATATTACCGCCGACCAGTTCGCCCAGATTTATGCCGATTTCGGCTTCAAGGACGCGCTGCAGCGTGATACCGACTCACTCAGCTACGTGGCCGAGCTTCAGCCGGGCCTATGGCTGCTGGCGCTGGATTCTAACCTCTACAGGGAAAATGTCGAGGACGAGGAGTCGGTCACGGACGGCAAGTTCAGCGCCCAGACACTGGCATGGATCGAAAAGATGCTTGGCCAGGCGGCCAAAGAGAACAAGGCTGTTATCGTAATGATGCACCACGGCATAATGGAGCACTACCCCGGCCAACAGAAGAACTACGGTGAATATATAGTGGACGATTACGAGGAAGTAGCCAAACTGCTGGCTAATTACAATGCTCGTCTGGTTTTCACCGGGCATTATCACGCCCAGGATATCACCGAGAAAAAGTATGATAACGGCAAATTTGTATTCGATATCGAGACCGGTTCGCTGGTGACCTACCCCTGCCCGTTCAGGGTGATTACTATCGATAAAGACCAGGTAGCAACGATCAAGCAGGAGCGTGTAATTTCCATAGCCGCGCACCCCGAGAATTTCCCGGCATACGCCAAGCAGTATCTGCAGGACGGTATCGCCAATATCGCCACCAATACGCTGATAGGCTATAAGATCGACCGCCCGGAGGCGGAGAAGATAGCCCAGGAGATAGCGGTTGGCTTCGGAGCGCATTATGGTGGCGATGAGCAACTGGCAGCCGGGCAAACGATGGTAACGGAAACCGGTTTAAGCCCCCTGGCCTGGCTGGTAATTCAATATCGCAAGGACCTCATCCTCGGACTCTGGAAAGACCTGCCCCCGCCGGATAATAACCTGACAATCAACCTGAAAGACGGCAGCTGGAAATAGGTCGCAGCCAGGTGCTCTTCGCCTGCGGCAGACAGGCAGATCCTGCTTAGTTTTTATCAGGAGGTATCAGCATGGACGAGCAGAAGATCTGGTTCCTCGTGATAAACGCATTGGGAGGCTTTGCGGTGATAGCTAGCTACGTGGCTGGAATGGTCACCCATCCCAACACGGAGCAGTTGCTCTGGGGCCGCATCACACCGACACTCAAGACGGTTTACCTGGTGAGTATGCCGCTGGCTGCCGTGGGTTACCTGCTGTTCCTTTATTTCATTCTGTTCCAGCTCAATGCGGTGACCGTCCAGATCTGGGGTTTCGATGGATTCTTAGTCCTGGACATAATATTTACGGTAATATTGGTTTTTTCGGCCTTCTGGATGCCGCTGACATATAAGTTGATCGAGACACAATGGCGGGGCTGGTGGGTTTATATTCGAATGGTGCTTTTTTTCGTTGCCCTGGCCTCTCTGGCCCTGCTGTGTGCTTTACTGATGATCAGTCAGAGAGAGCCGGCCTGGAGCTACTGGCTGGCAGTATCCGGCGCAGTCGTGTTTTTTATTCAGACAGGCATCATTGACGCCTTCATCTGGACGGCTTTATTCCCTTACAAATAGTCCTGACTGAAAGTTTTTATAAAAAGCGTTAAAATATGCTTTGAACCCGGCGTTCTACAGCCAGCAAATCTATTCCGGATTCGACAGGAGACACTATGTGGCGAAAAGGATGGCGCGAACAGGTGATATCACAGGTTGACCAGCCCTGGGACCTGGTCATCATAGGAGGTGGTATTACCGGGGCCGGGGTCCTCTTCCAGGCCACGGCGGCGGGGCTTAAAGCCCTGCTGGTGGAAGGCGGCGACTTCTCGTCGGGCACATCGAGCCGCTCCTCAAAGCTGATTCACGGCGGCCTGCGCTATATCCTCAATAAGCAGTACAAGGTGACTCAGGAATCGGTGAGGGAGAGGGAGTGGCTGCTCAAGGAAGCCCGAAACCTGGTGACCAAACTGGGATTCATCTTCCCCAACTTCGAGCGCTACCACATCAGAACTAATCAGATAGGCCAAATAATCGCGATCTATGACCTGCTGGCCCCCAAATGGGACCACCGTGCCTACAGCAGGGAGAAGATACTGAAAGAATATCCCGTTTTGAAATCGGAAGGGATGCTGGGCGGTTACCTGTATTACGATGCAGCCATGGACGATAGCCGTATAGTCCTGCGCGTATTGAAGGAGGCAGTCAGAAATGGCGGCACCGCTATAAACTACCTCAAAGTGGAAAAGCTCCTGCTGGACAGCAGCGGCCAGGTCCGTGGAGTGGCGCTCAAAGATACATCATCGCCGGCAGGCAGCACATATGAAGTGAATGCCAAGGTGTTTGTTAATGCCTCGGGGCCGTGGGCCGACCAACTGCGAGAGCAGGTCGGCCAATCCGCCCGGCTGCGCAGGCAGCGCGGAAGTCACCTCATCTTTCAACGCGAGAAGCTGCCCATGAAGGATGCCCTCACGCTGTTGCATCCCAAGGACAGCCGTGCCATGTTCGTCATCCCCTGGGAGGGGACCACCATGATCGGCACTACTGACATCGACCATGATCCGGCGCTGGATAGCGACCACAGCGAACCATTCGCCAGCCAGGATGAGATAAACTACATTTTAGAGGCCTCCACGTTTCTTTTCCCAAGTCTGGGCCTCACCCGCGGCGATATAATTTCATCTTTCTCCGGCCTTCGTCCCATCATCAAGGGCGGCGCCGATACTCCCGGCAAAGAGTCGCGCACGCACGCCCTCTGGGAGGAGAATGGCCTCATCACTATCACCGGGGGGAAGTACACTACCTTCCGTATCATGTCACGCCAAGCCCTGGCGGCCGTGCTTAAGAAGTTGGGCAGATTGCCCGTAGTTAAAAACAAACGCATCTTCCCCAAACTGCCATCTGTAAGTGCGCCCAATATCGCTCCCGGTACCATCGCTTACCTGCTGGGGCGGTACGGCAGTGATACGGCTGAGCTGATAAAGGCGGCGGGCGCCGGAGAGCTTGAACGCATAAGCAGTCTGCCCAACGTTTGGGCTGAGCTGCGCTGGGCGGCACGCGAAGAGGGTGTGGTGCACCTGGCCGACCTGTTACTGAGAAGGGTCAGGATAGGCATGCTATTGCCCGGAGGCGCAGAGGACCAGCTTGCGCGCGTACGCAAAGCAGTGCAGGCTGAGCTCGGCTGGAGTGATGATAAATGGCAGGATGAGGCAGCCGCTTACATGGATACCTGGCGCAAGTATTACAGCCCCAGCCCGGCCTGAGTACTATTTAAGGGCATAAAAGTGAGATTCTAAATTTACCTGTTTCAAGGAGGATGCCATGGCGCACAAGGACCAATTTTACCCGCAGTGGTGCGAAGAAGAAGCCCCCGCCGGCTCGTACCGCAGCCTGATCAAGTATGGCGATCCCAGGGGTTTTAAACATCCCAATCCAGGGATGTTCCACCTGCTCAAGGAAACATTCGGCATGTCGAATGATGATTTCAAGGTGCCCAGCCTGTGCACCGGAAAGATCGATATCGAAGTACCTCCGAAGCTGCCTGCCGCGCAGATGGAGGCGCTCAAGAATATGGTCGGCGCCGATAATTTCTTCACAGACACGTACAATCGGACACGCACATCGTACGGTTCATCTATTATCGATGTGCTGCGCCTGCGCAATCAAATAATCGAGAACCTGCCTGACGTTGTGCTCTGCCCGCGCGACCGCAAGGACGTACAGGCCATAGTCAGGTTCTGCAACGAGAACCGCATACCCCTGTACGTAGTCGGAGGTAACTCCAGCGTCACTCGAGGTAAGGAGGCCGTGAAAGGCGGTGTTTGCCTGGATATGAACGCTCATATGAACGGTGTCATCTCTATTAATGAAAACAACCAGACGGTGACGGTGGAGCCCGGCATCATGGGGCCTGACCTGGAGAAGATATTGAACGATGCCCCTGCTACACTTAAAGCTAAAAGGCGTTATACCGTGGGGCATTTCCCGCAATCTTTCGAGCATTCCTGCGTGGGGGGCTGGGTGGTCACCCGCGGCGCCGGCCAGAATTCCACCTATTACGGCAAGATCGAGGATATGGTGATTTCACAGGAATACATTACTCCTATAGGCGACTTCAAAACGCTGGAATTTCCGCGATCGGCAACCGGGCCGGATTTCGACCAGATCATGATCGGCAGCGAGGGAACATTCGGCATACTGGTTAGCTGCACGTTGCGGCTGTGCCGCTATATGCCTGAGAACAGGCGCAGATTTTCGTACTTGTTCAAGACATGGGAGGGGGCTCTTGAAGCCTGTCGCGAGGTCATGCAGGGCGAATTCGGCTTCCCCTCTGTCTTCCGGCTGTCCGATCCCGAGGAGACCGATGTAGCCATGCGCATGTACCATGTTCATGGCACGCTCGTCGATTCTGTACTAAGGGCTCTGGGCTACCAGCCCATGCAGCGCTGCATGTTTATCGGTATGTCCGAGGGAGAAGGGGATTTTGCGCGCCTGGTTGAAAAAAAGTTGCATAAGATATTTAAAAAACACGGCGTCTTCAGCCTTACTGCGGCCAAGGTCACCCAGTCCTGGGAGAAAAGCCGCTTCACCGATCCTTTTATGCGCGAGGACCTGATGGATTACGGGGTGCTGATCGATACTCTGGAGTGTGCTGTTACCTGGGATAGCCTGGCGCAGGTGCATGCTGACGTCCGCGCTTTCATTAAGTCCCGCCCCAACACGATATGCATGACGCATCTTTCACATGCCTACCCGCAGGGCGGCAACCTGTACTTCATATTCGTGGCCAAAATGAAGGAGATCAACGAGTACCTCGAGTTACAATACGGTGTGCTGAGCGCCATTCAAAAGGCCGGCGCAGCCATGAGCCATCACCATGGCGTGGGCAAACAGACGGCGCCGTGGCTGGTGGAGCAGCTCGGCAAGGCTCAAGTCGACGTAATGCGGGTTCTGCGTGACCATTTCGATCCGCACCATATCATGAACCCGGGCGGCACGCTGGGGCTGGATATGTCCGAGGAGCAGATGGCCAAACGATGGGGCTTCAGAAAGTAAGGGCGTAGCTTTAGCTGCGCCCGCAGGAATTGACAGGGTTGTACCCTGCTCGTGTACGATAAATTTAATATTATCAGGGAGGTTTGCCGTGGCAGAGAACTTACTTTCAATCGATGTGGGGACGCAAAGCGTCCGCGTACTGCTGTTCGATCCCAGAGGGAAACTGATCGCTAAGCAAAGGGTGCCTTACGAACCTTACTACTCGGATGCACCGGGACTGGCAGAGCAGAGGCCACAGCTCTTCTGGGAATCCATCTGCCTGGCTTGCCAGAATCTATGGCAAAATCCGGAGGTCAAGAAAGATAGTATAGCGGCTGTGGCGCTTACGACACAGCGCGCGACTATGATAAATGTTGATGAGCAGGGTGAGCCGCTCAGGCCGGCCATCATATGGCTGGACCAGCGTCGTACCGAGGGGCAGCCGCCATTGGGCGGTTTTTGGGGTGCTGCCTTTGCCATGGCCGGGGCCAGTCAGACTGTAGCCTACCTGCAGGCCGAGGCGGAGGCCAATTGGATACGCAAGCACCAGCCGGAGATCTGGAAAAAGACGCATAAGTACCTGATCATCTCCGGTTACCTGACGCACCTGCTAACGGGGAGGTTCGTAGATTCGGTGGGCTGCCAGGTAGGTTATATACCGTTCGATTATAAAAGCCAGAACTGGGAGGCCAAGTGGGGTTGGAAATGGCAGGCTATACCTGTAGATATTAAGATGCTTCCTGACCTTATGCCGCAGGGGAAAATGCTGGGAGAGATAACGGCTAAGGCTTCCGAGGCAACCGGCATACCGGCTCGCCTGCCTGTAATCGCGGCAGCCGCAGATAAGGCATGCGAGGTTTTGGGCTCAGGCGCTCTGGAACCGAACGTGGCCTGCCTCAGCTACGGAACAACTGCCACGATCAATACTACTCACGACAAATACATCGAGGTAATACCCCTGATACCTCCCTACCCGGCGGCCGTGCCCATGCTCTATAACTTCGAGATACAGATTTTCCGCGGCTACTGGATGGTGAGCTGGTTCAAGCAGGAGTTCGGCCTGCGCGAACAACGCATAGCGGATGAGAAAGGCTTGGAGCCGGAGGTTCTCTTCGACGACCTGGTCAAATCGGTTCCTCCCGGATCACAGGGCCTGGTGCTTCAGCCTTACTGGTCACCCGGACTGCGATTTCCCGGTCCCGAGGCTCGCGGCGCCATTATTGGCTTCGGCGATTCACATACCCGTGCTCATATTTATCGCGCCATCCTGGAGGGACTGGCATATGCGCTGAGGGAGGGAAAGGAGAAAACAGAGAAGCGCAGCGGGGTGAAGATCACTGACCTGCGCATCGCGGGTGGTGGAAGCCAGAGCGACGCCGCCATGCAGCTTACTGCGGATATCTTCGGCCTGCCGACCGCAAGGCCTCACGTCTATGAGGCATCGGGGTTGGGGGCCGCTATGGATGCTGCGGTGGGGATAAGTATTCATACAGATTTCAAATCAGCTGTGAGCGAGATGACGCACATGGGAGACTGTTTCGAGCCCAATAAGGACACGCACGCTGTCTATGAAAGGCTCTATCGCGATGTCTATCTCAAGATGTATAACAAATTGAAGCCGCTTTACCAGGAGATAAGGGCTATTACCGGCCAGGCTGGCGCAGGCGGTTGACAGACCCCTCGATGTGTAAGGACCTGACAGAAATACTTGTTCACGGCTTCATATCTTTGTAGCGGCGGGTCTGATGATTACTACCAGGACGGTGGCTACTGCCAAACCCGCAGCGGCGGCTAAATAAGAGATTTGATAGCTGCCTGTGGCATCGTAAATATTGCCCGCTATCCAGGGGCCGATACCGAAGCCTATCCCGTCCGATACCATGAGAGCACTGAAGACAGAGCCCAACGCCTTGCCTCCGAAGATCTTGCGGGTGATACGCACCATCTGGGTGACGAATCCGCTGTAAGTGATACCATAAATGGCGGCGAAGACGTAGAAGGCCCAGGATTCGCTGCATAGAGCTATAAACGCAATATTCAGCCCCAGCAGCACCGTGCAGGATATCATGATCGGCTTCATACCGATCTTATCGGAAAGGACACCGGAGACCAGTCTACCGGCAATGCCGAAAATGCCGATCAGCGTGATCAAAACGGCAGCCCGCACCGAATCTATACCGGAATCCACCGCGTAAGGCACGAGGTGAAGCATAACCAGTCCCAGGCTGGAGAGAAAAAGCAGGAACATGATAAAAAGCATCCAGAACTGGCCTGTGCGGATGGCCTGTGAGACTGTTAGCCCCGTATCCAGATCCGAATAAACAGCATGCTGTGCAGTGGAAGATTCAGCGCTATGCATAGAGTCGGCTGTCTGGATATTACGTGGCGGACTTCGCATCAGTAGTGTGGCCGGGATACAGAGAATAGCTGTAGCTATACCCGCCTGGAGCAGCACCGGCCGCCAGCCAGCCGAACTGATGAGGTAACTTATGAGAAGCGGAATAGTGGCTGTCCCGAGGCTGATGCCGAGGGTGGCAACACCCACGGCCAAGCCCTGCCTTTTGGTAAACCATAGCGATACCAGTGCAACAGGGATAGCAAAGGAGGCGCTGATACTGAGTCCCACCAACAGCCCGGTGAATATGTATAGTTGCCACAGCTCCTGGATCTGCGAGCTCAGTATCAAGCCCAGGCTGAGGAAGCCAGCCGAGACGGCCAGTACCCACTTATAGCCGAAACGGTCGGCCAGGATGCCTGTTAAAGGCAGCGTGACGGCGTAGGCGATACCGGCAACAAGCATAACTGCCGAGGCCAGCCCTCGCGACCAGCCGAACTCATTGACGATGGGCAGGAAGAAAACTCCATAGCTGAAATTTACCCCGCAGGTGATGAAGGTGATGATGAAGGCGGCTGCCACCACCACCCATCCATACTGAAGGCTTTTATTAACTGGCATGCGCCGCCCCGCCGATATTTTTATAGAAGACGACACGGTCTTTGCCGGGCCCTGAATAATCTTTGATTATGGGTACCCCCGGTCCATCCTGATCTCCGGCAGGCAACATGCCGATGTTGCTGTGAAAGTTGATGGAAAGTGTATTAACGGGACTGGTGATAGCCTTTAACCGCAGGCAACCGTGTTCCACTGCGTACTGCTCGAAATGCCGGTACAGCATCTTGCCCAGTCCCTGCTTGCGATGTACCTGACGCACTGCTATCAGTTGAACATAACCTACCGGCTCCGTTTGTGATAAGAGGCCGAAAAGGTAAGCGATGACTTTGCTTTCTATCTTTATGACAAAGGCTGAATTGCCGAACTCGTAAATCAGTATAGGATGGTGCAGGGTAACTGTACGAGCACTATCCCAGAACTGGCCGAAATCGGTCAGTATCTGGTCGAAATCTTCTTTGGTGCAATTGGTAATTTCCATTCAAACGGGAGGAAAACATTGATGTTATGACAAAGTATACCCGATAGCTGATATGAACAATAAATAAATTGCGTTCTGTGAAATCTGGTTATTAGGGCAGGCCAGGCAGGACTGACCTATGCGTCTTCCGATGTGTGCCGGGGACGGCCTTCGCTGGGTCCATGGCGTTTGATGTTGTACATGGCGGCATCGGACTTGCGCATCAGCGCCTCCATATCTTCCCCGTCATCGGGGTAGATCGCCAGTCCCATGCTGGACGACATATTCAGACGGCTGCCCTGTATGGCGAACGGCTCTTTGAAGGCGAGGGCGATTTTATCGATAATCTTGTTGGCATCCTCTATCATGTGCAGCTCAGGCATCAGCAGCAGGAACTCGTCGCCGCCCATGCGGGCTACCGTATCGCTTGAACGGACACTTTCCTTCAGCCTTATTGCTATGGCCTTAAGAAGGTCGTCCCCGGCCTGGTGCCCTAACGTATCATTGACTGATTTAAAGCGATCGAGGTCAACTGCAATGATGGCCAGCCTGTGCTTATTGCGATGGGCCTGTGCCAGCGCCATAGTGAAACGATCGTTGAGCAATACCCGGTTAGGCAGGCCGGTGAGGAAATCGTGAGTGGCCATCTCGGCCAGCTTCTGCTCAAACATCTTTCGCTCGGTTACATCGCGGGCGATGCCCTGGATGGCATAGGGTTTACCTTCACGCCGGATGAGAGAGGACTGTACCTCCACATATACGTAAGAGCCGTTCTTGCGGCGCAGCTTGAACTCCATCATCTCCTTGTATAATCCCGGCGTGCCGGCTTCTTTTAACATCTCCAAGATCCCGGGCAGGTCCTCGGGGTCAAAAAGCGAGGCCACGTTCAGGGAAGATATCTCGTCTTTACTGTAGCCGATGAGCTCCAGGGTAGCTCGATTAACATCTAAGAATCTGCCTTCGAAATCGAGGACATATACGAGTTCGAGCGAGCTATCGAAAAGGGCCCGGTACCGTTCCTCGCTCTGTTTCAAAGCCTGCTCGGCTTTTGTACGTTCTGTCATATCCATACCCATGCCGGCAAGAAAGGTCCTGTTCCCGATGACAACCCGGGCGCCGGTTAACAGGTACCTTGTCTTGGTGCCGTTTTTAGCGAGTACACTGGCTTCCACCGATGCGTAGCCCCCACTAAAGACGTTTCTGATGGCGCCCGCTACGCGCTTCCTGTCTTCCTCGGCTATAGTGTTCAGGGCGTTCATATTGTGCAACTCGGCTCCCGAATATCCTGTTACCTCCAACTCATTATTGTTCCACCGGATGAACACTCCATTTTCATCCAATGCATAGAAAATACCGGGCATACTATCCAGTACTGAGTCCGAAAAGTCTTTCTCCGCCAGCAGGGCCTCCTCAAGTTGCCTGCGCTCGGTGATGTCGCGGGAAATGCTGCGGAAGCCGATCGGTTGGCCCGTCTCGTCCCTGCGCAGCTCGATAGAGCTTTCCGTGTATAGAATTTTCCCGTCGCGGCGCAGTATTTTGTGCGAAAATGCTTTGTTGGGTTGACCGGTCCTGAATACCTGGTTGAAGGCCAGGAACATATTCTTGATTTCATCCTGTGGGACGCTGAAATTAAAATTCTTTCCCAGCAGCTCCTCTTTGGAGTAGAGAAGGTTTGCACAAACAGAGTCGTTGACGAATGTAAAATTGCCTGCCAGGTCTACCTCGTAGTATGAGTCATACATCTGCTCCAGGATTGTGCGGTACCTTTCCTCCGACTTGTGAACGGCCCGCTCCAGCAACTTGCGCTCTGTCACATCACGTCCAACGCAGGTAAATCCCGTGGGATTGCCTTTCTCATCCCTGAGCAGGGATATGGAGGATTCGGCGTAACCCGTAGTGCCGTCCTTGAGTATCACCACATGAGAGAAGCCCTTGTTTGGTTCGCCCGTTAGAAAGACGCGGTGGAACATGTCATAAACATATTTCTGCTCATCTTCCGGTATGACGATACGGAAATTCTTGCCGTCCAGTTCGCCTTTCTCGTACCCGAGGTTGCGGTGGAACGAGTCGTTGACGAAGACGAAATTGCCTGCCAGGTCCACGTGGTAATAGGAGTCCAGCATTTGCTCAAGGATACCCCGGTACATTTCCTGGGAATGGGATAGTGCTTGTTCCAGGCGTTTGCTCTCCGTAACGTCACGGCTGACGCAGATAAAACCCCTGAGCTTGCCGCCGTTTTCCCTGATAGGTGAGATTGTGGATTCGACCACCATCATAATGCCGTCTTTCCTTCTCACTCTATGAGAGAATCCGGTGATGGTCTTGCCGGATTTGAAAACCTGGTTAAATGTACGATAGACGGTCTCCTGGTCCTCCTCGGGGATAATAATGCGGAAATTCTTACCATCCAGTTCGTTGAGCTTATAATAAAGGCCACGGCACATGGAGTTATTGGTAAAACCGAAATTGCCTGCCAGGTCTACTTCGAAACAGGCGTCATGCATCTGAGACAGTATGGCGCTGTGTAGTTGTTCTGAAGCGGACAGGGCTTCCTCAAGCATCTTGCGCTGATGGATGTCCATGAAGTTGCCCAGGACTGCGCGTTGTCCCCTGTACTCGATCGACGATAACCTTTCCATCACCCACATGACATCGCCGTTTTTCTTGATGAAACGGTATTCATAGGGATTGGCGGTCCTGCGTTGTTTGAGGTTACTGATGGCTGTCTTGCGTACCGCCTCCCGGTCGTCCGGGTGTACGAGGTTAAGTGAGTCGTGTCCCAGGAGTTCCTTTGCGGCATACCCCGTCAGAATTTCAAAGAAGGGGCTGAGGTAGACAAACTTACCGCTCTGGATAATATAAATGCCGGCGCTGGTGCTCTGGAGCAGAGCCTGTCCCAGTGCGGCCTGGTCAACCGGACTGGCATCGTTTTTCCCGCTGCGTGTGCTTTTATTGGTGGTTGGTTTACGAGGGTTCCCCATGCATTGCCTCTATAACTCCCTCATACCTTGGATAACCTCAGCCTGCGTTACAGCCGCCACAAATTATCGTGAGTTATATGGTGTTAATAAACACAGGCTGAACAATAACGCTCTGATTATAACACATTGAACTGGTCTACTTGAACAAGCCGAAAAATTCCTCGGGCAGCCCGTTATCGCCGATCGCTTCAGGTAGCTGCTAATCATACCTGCCAGCCTGGATATCCCGCACAGTTTCGAAGAGAACCCTGATGTTTTCGTCGGGCATAGTGAACTGTATCTCGTGCGTGGTACCCAGGATGTGGCGGTTTTTAGCCCTGCCGATACGATAGCTTGCGAGGATATCCTCCTTGTACTCTTCCGGCGTCATAGCCTCGCCCCTCTGTATATCAATGCCGGTGACGAAACACAGCTTATCCCCGTATTTGTCCACAGCCAGCTTGAAGTCGTTCCCGGCGGCCGGCTGTAATGACTGCAGCATATCTATGCCTATTTCCACGTAGTGTTCGAGGAATGACATCTGGTAACCGCAGGAATGCAGGCATACCAGGGCGCCATCCTCGTGGGCGGCATCGACCTGCTTTTTCAGCCTCGGGTACATAAATTCCTTCCACATTTTCATCGATATGAGCGGACGGTTGTTATAGCCGTAATCATCATAGATAAATATGACGTCCGCCCCTGCTCTGATGCTCCTGCGCGCAATCTCAATCTCGTGGTCGATGAACCTGTCCATGAACGACTTGAGCTCATCCGGGTGTTCCACCAGCCAGGTCATATACCTTTGCAGACCTATCATCTGGTTGCTGGTCCAATCGTGAGGCCCCCAAATTTCAGCTGCTATACTGTGGTGGGGGTATTGCTTCCTGTACTGGCGGAAGGTGTTGTAGAGGCTGTCCCGGGTGGCATCGGGGAAGCGAAAATCTTTGAGATCGTCGAGATTTTTGATGGGTGGATCTATCATATCGGGATAGATGCCTCCGCCAATTTTACGGCCCACGCCGTAGATATCAACGATGTCGATGTGGCCTTTTTTATAGCCCCATTTGCTGTAAGCCGGTGTTGCATATGAGGCCAGCACCATGTCGGCGCCCATGTTTATGCCGTAGGCATTGGCGAAATTGTAGCTATGGATATCCCAGAGTAGAGGCAGGAATCGCCATATCTCGGCGGCCTGCATGTACCCTCCCTGTTTCAGCCGGTTCCAGAGAAATTTGGCCAGCAGGTCCCTGTTCCAGTGACCGGAGGACTCGTATTCGGCCATCAGCCTGCAGCCCGTGTGCGCTTCGATCCAGTAAAACACGGGCACCCGGTCAGAGGGAAGTCCCCTTGCAGCCGCATGTATCCGCTCTTTCGGCGTCATGGAGTCCTTGCTTCGATTGATCATGGCCTGCCTCCCGTGGTAAGACCGATAGCCTGTCTAATTCTTACGAGCGACAATAGAGCGGGCATAGTCCCTGCCGGCAATGCAGTCCGGGCCGTAAAAATCCGCTCCTATCTTTTTGGCGTAATCATCGTTGAGAGGGGCGCCACCTACCATGATTTTTACACCTGCGTGTAATCCCTCCTTGTCGATAGCCTCAATGACGTCCTTCATCATGTACATCGTGGTGGAGAGCAAGGCCGACATACCCATCACATGGGGCTTATGCTCCTTGACAGCCGCCACGAACTGATGTGTTGAAACATCCGTACCGAGGTCCACCACTTCGAAGCCTGCGCCTTCAAGTGACATGACCAGCAGGTTTTTGCCGATATCGTGCAGATCACCTTTAACCGTGCCAACCACGGCTTTACCGCTTTTTGTGACTGTTCCGGTAGTTGAGCGCTGCTTGATAACCTCCACGCTTTTCTGCATAGCTTTGGCCGACACCAGCAGCTCGGGCAGGAAATATTCGCCGTCCTGGAAGAGCTTACCGACCACGTCCATGGCGGGTATCAGCGCTTGCTCCATCAGAACTTCAGCTGACGCGCCTTCGTCCAGTAGCTTAGTGACCATGTCCACGGCCTTGTCGGCCTTGCCGTCTATCACAAGCTGTTTCAATTCTTCCATGCGCTATCCTCCAATTTTATTGACGGCGGGCGGTTGCGCCCCGGCCGCACATTGTGGCAGTACGCGACACATTGTACAAATAAGAGGCAGCAGTTACAAGCTGTCCATCATGGATGCGTTTTTAATAAAACGGTTTGACGGGCTGTGCCAGCAGTAGTTTAATAGAAGCCAAATGAGGGAGCGAGGTAAATATGTTGTTTCAACAATGGATGCTGCTGAATATTCCGACCTGGGTCATTGCTGCAGTGATGATTGTTATATCCGTGGGCATCGCTGTGGGGGGTGTGTTGCTGGTACGCCGCCTGGTCGACATCCGGAAATTCAAAGAACACCATGACATCGCCGGCCCCATTTTCAGTACCATCGGTGTAATCTATGCCGTCTTGCTAGCCTTCGTTCTGGTAATCGTCTGGCAGGACTTCGACAGGGCACAGAATAATACAATTATGGAAGCCAATTACTTTGTAGATATTTATCGCGACGCAGGTGGACTGCCGGAACCGTTTAGAAGCCAGTTTCGTGAAGCTAACGAAAATTATCTTGAGGCAGTAGTCAAATATGAATGGCCGCTGATGCAAAGCGGTGAGATGAGCAGTGAGGCTCAAACTCTGGCAGAAAAGGTCTGGGATTTGACGGCCACATTCGATCCCCAGACCGTTAAAGAGCAGATATTTTTCAGTGAAATGTTAGAAAAGATGAACAATTCGATTGAGATGAGGAGGCAGCGTCTTCAGGAGGCCAGGACAGGCCTGCACCCCTCACTGTGGTTCGTGCTTATTTTAGGCGGGATTATCACGGTAGTTTTCACTTTCTTTTTCGGCTCGGAGAACCTGTTTGCCCAGCTTACCATGACAATCATGCTGGCAGTGCTGATAGCTCTCATTCTTTTCACTATATTGATAATGGATTTGCCATATAGCGGGGACCTGCGTATCTCAGTTGCTCCATTTGAGCAGGCGTTGGAGTACTTCAAGCATTGATCTCGGCACTCAGCTGGGATTGGTCAACAGCGGGAGCTCAAGAGAAACTGGGTTTATACTTTCGGCCGTGAGATCTATTCGCTTTAGAAGACTGCTTTGCTTACGTTTAAGCGCAACTGTATACTTACTGTATATTATACTGGGATAGATTGAGTTGGATTCGATAAAGATACTGCTGGCTGAGGATCATGCTGTTGTGCGGGAGAGCATTCGGGAGGCGTTGACACGCGAGCCTGAGTTCACGATCGTTGGTGAAGCGAGCAATGGCGACGAGGCCGTCGATCTGGCCCGTAAATTGAAACCGGATGTAATACTCATGGACGTGGCCATGCCCAAATTGAACGGGATTGAAGCAACCAGGCAGATCAAGTCATTTCACCCGACAGTATCTATACTGGTGCTCACGGCCTATGATGATGAGCAATATATTTTCTCAGTGCTTTCGGCAGGTGCTGCCGGCTACTTGCTGAAGGACGTCGGTGTGTCTGACCTGGTGGAGGCCATCAAGACCGTATATAAGGGTGAGTCCGTGCTGCATCCCAATATAGCCAAGAAGGTACTGCAGAAATTCCGCACAGGCAAGGTTGAGGCTGTGGAAGAACCTTCGGCGGACCTGCTCAGCGAGCGAGAGATAACTGTGCTGAAACTGGCCGCCGGCGGGTTGAGCAACAATGCCATTGCGCAGGAGCTACACCTGAGCGTGAGCACTATAGAGAGCCACCTGCGAACTATTTTCAGTAAATTGGGAGTCGGCTCAAGGACAGAGGCGGTGGTCGAGGCTATGAAGAGGAATTGGTTGAGTCTCAAGGACCTGAGCTGACCGGGCGGCCATGTCATATATAAACGTCATCTTAATTCTGCTGATTGCCCTGGCTATCACGGCGGGCCTGCTCATATTCTTCGTAGTAAAGCTATACCTTGACAGGGAGGACCTGCGAACCAGTTCCGACGTCATTCTGGCTCGTGTGCTGGGCCGGTTCCCCCTTCCCGTGTTTGCCGTAAATAAAAAGCACCATGTCATCCAGTGGAACAAGGCATTGGAAGTTCTGTCAGGTGTCAGCAAGGACAAGGTAATGGGCACGGGCAACCAGTGGAAGGCCTTCTATGTGAAGGAAAGGCCTGTGCTGGCCGACCTCATAGCGGATGGGGCTTCGGAGGAGGAGATATCGGCTCTCTATCATGGCAGCGCCAGGAAATCGGCCCTGATCAGGGGCGCCTATGAAGCTGAAGATTTCTTCCCGTCGCTGGGTGAGAACGGCAAGTGGTATCATTTCACAGCCAGCCCCCTGACCAGCCGGGGGAAGGTTATAGGGGCCATTGAGATATTGGAGGACGTAACGGAGAGGCATATGGCGGAGCAGAATCTGCGCTATTACGCCAGGCAGATCACACGAGTGCAGGAGGAGGAGCGAAAATATATTGCCAGAGAACTGCACGATACGACTGTGCAAACACTGGTGGCGCTGATCTACCAGATGGATAATTTCCGATCGGGCAAACCCGACCTCACCGATGAGGAGACGACCAAGCTCAATTCCATCTATAAGAGATTGAAATTGGCGGTTGAAGAAGTCAGGAGGTTCAGCCGCCAGCTGCGCCCGCCCGTTCTGGACGATCTCGGACTTCTACCGGTGCTGGAGTGGCTGACCGGCGAACTGAAGAAAATGTATGACATGGATGTTGAGATAACTGTCAGCGGCGAACAAAAGCGGCTCCAGCCGGACACGGAGCTGGCGCTATTCAGGATCATCCAGGAGGCTCTCATCAATGCTGCCAGGCATGCCAAAGTTTCATCGGCCGTTGTGCTGATTGAATATCTTGAGCACCACATGAGGGTCAGTGTGATCGATCATGGCATGGGATTTGACCTGGCCCGGAAAATAGATACGCTGCCGCGGGATGGCAAGCTTGGCCTGGCCGGCATCATGGAGCGTGCGCAGATGCTTGGAGGAAAGGTGGACATCGATTCGGTCGGAGGCAAAGGCACTACCATCAACGTGGAAATACCTGTCTGATATGATGTGATTCTATTAAACCGTGGATCGGTCTTTAGTGTCCGCCCGTCAACCGTGTTCTACGATATCCCGTCCCTGCGGGGCAGATTTAAAAACCAACGCCGCCAGCGGAGGCAGCGTAATACTGAGAGAATAAGGCCTGCCGTGAAAGGAATTTGATACGGCCTCTGCTGACCCGAGGTTGCCCTGGCCGCTCCCACCATATTCCGCAGCATCACTGTTGAGCACCTCTTTCCAATTTCCTCCGCGCGGAACGCCAACCTGGTATCCCGAATGCGACAAGGGCGTAAAATTCAAGCATACAAGAAAAATGTCCTCAGTAGAGCTTCCGCGTCGCAGGTAGCTTACCACGCTGTGCATCGAATCGTTGCAGTCCACCCATTCGAAACCGCTGTAATCGAAATCCAGCTCGTAAAGGGCCGGTTCACTACGATAGAGGCGGGCAGCGTCATGTACCAGCTTTTGCAGCCCGCTGTGGGGTGCGTATTGCAGGAGATGCCAGTCCAGACTTTTTTCATGATCCCACTCTTTCCACTGACCGATCTCGTTTCCCATGAAAACCAGCTTTTTACCCGGTTGCGTGAACATGCAGGAAAACAGCAGGCGCAGGTTGGCGAACTTCTGCCAGTCGTCGCCGGGCATTTTACCGATCAGTGAGGACTTGCCATGCACAACCTCGTCGTGGGACAGAGATAGGACGAAGTTCTCGCTAAAGGCATAGAGCATGCGGAATGTCAGCTTGTCGTGGTGATACTTCCGATAAACGGGATCTCTGGTAAAGTATTCCAGTGTATCGTGCATCCATCCCATATCCCACTTCATGCCGAAGCCCAGTCCTCCCACATAAGTAGGTCGGCTGACCATGGGCCAATCGGTAGATTCCTCGGCGATGGTCTGTGTAGCAGGGTAGTTTCGATATATCTCCTCGTTGAAGCGGCGTAGAAGAGAGATGGCATCGAGGTTCTCCCGACCCCCGAACTGGTTGGGTACCCACTCCCCCTTTTTACGCGAGTAGTCGAGGTACAGCATGGAGGCCACGGCGTCCACACGCAGCCCGTCCACGTGATATTTATCCAGCCAGAACATGGCGCTGCTTAGCAGGAAGCTGCGCACCTCGTGGCGGCCGTAGTTGAAAATGTAGCTCTTCCAGTCGGGATGAAATCCCCTGCGCGGATCGGAATGTTCGTAAAGGTGCGTACCGTCGAAAAAGCCCAACCCGTGATTGTCATTGGGGAAATGTGAGGGGACCCAGTCGAGAATGACGCCTATGTCGTTTTGATGCAGGTAATCCACCAGGTACATGAAGTCCTGGGGAGTGCCGTAGCGGCTGGTAGGCGCGAAATATCCAGTTACCTGGTATCCCCAGGAACCGTAGAATGGGTGCTCCATGACCGGCATCAACTCAATATGTGTGAAACCCATTTTGTTGACATAATCTGCCAACCTGGGGGCGAGTTCCCTATAGCTGAGATGCCTGTTATTTTCTTCCGGCAGGCGCATCCATGATCCCGGGTGCACCTCATAGATGGAGATAGGTGCATTCAGACCGTTGGCCTTGTTGCGCCTGCTCATCCAAGGACGGTCCTTCCAAGTATAAGATAAATCCCAGACTACGGATGCTGTTTTTGGCGGGGTCTCGCAGTGAAAGGCAAAGGGATCGGCCTTCTCCACTTTGTAGCGGCGTATATCGGACTCGATGTGGTATTTGTAAAGGGCGCCCTTGCCCGGGCCGGGGACGAAGCCTTCCCAGATGCCTGAATTATCGCGGGGAGAGAGTTTGAAGCCTCTCTTTTCCCACCCGTTGAAATCCCCTGTGACATAAACATGCTGCGCATTGGGCGCCCAGACGGCGAAGTAGGTGCCGTCATGCCCGTCCTCTTGAACAGGATGTGCTCCCAGCTTTTCGTAAAGGCGGAGGTGGCTGCCCTCGTTGAAAAGATAGAGATCATCTTCACTCAGCAGACTGAAAGCCTGGCTATCGGCGCTCATAGTTTTAAAATAAACACAATCGTACTAGCCTCTGCTGCTTCGCGTCAATGGCAGCAGGCGCTTCCCTTCCAGGCCGCTAATCCTGGAATGTGAAGCCTTTTTCGTTAAACAGTACAAGGCAGGCATCCACTGCCTGCGCATCGTAAAGCATGGCGCGGTTCCTGGTTATCTCGTCAAGCGCTTTCTCCAGGCCCAGGGCGGGACGATAGGGGCGGTGCGAGACCATGGCCTCTACCACATCGGCCACGGCCAATATCCTCGCTTCCAGCATGATCTGGTCACCGACAAGGCCCTGCGGATATCCGGATCCGTCCATCCTTTCGTGGTGTTGCCATACTATATGCGCGATCGGCCCTGAAAATTTGATAGACCTGACGATGTTATAGCTGGCTTCGGCGTGGGCTTTGGCCAGACCCAGCTCGAGGCTGGTGAGCTTACCCGGCTTGCTCAGTATCTCCGAGGGGACATAGACCTTGCCTACATCGTGTAGCAAGCCTGCCACGGCCAGGTCCTGCACCCTGTCCTGCTCTAAGCCGATCTCCTCAGCCATAGCTACCGCAAGCTGGCTGACCATGCGCTGATGTCCTGCAGTGTAGGGGTCGCGCAACTCGCTCATCATGGCAATGGCCTCAATTGTCCCGTCCAGCGTGGAACTGGCCTTCTCAAGGGCCGCTTTAAGGTCTTTGGCCGCCTGCTTGCGCCCGGTAATATCTTCGCCTATACCATAGACGCCGATCACCTTGCCGTCAATAATGATAGGGGTGCTGGTGACGAAGCAGTCGATTTTTTTACCCTTTTTAGTGATTATCGCTAACTCGTAGGCCTGGGGTTCTCCTCCACAAGCTCTGGCGAAATGGCGCCGCACGGTCTCCAGGTGTTCAGGCGCTATAATCTGCTGCAAAGACATCTTCTCCGCCTCCGCTTCAGAATAACCGGAGAGTATAACTGCGGCGGCGTTAATGCTGGTGAAGCGTCCCTGAAGGTCCAGTGAATAAACAGCATTTGGGTTATGCTGGAAGAGCGAGCGGTAGCGTTGCTCACTTTCCTTGAGCGCTTCCTCAGCCTGTTTCAGCGATGTTATATCCTGGATGATCACGCTGAAGCCTGCCAGCCGCTCTTCTATTATCAGGGTGCTGGGACTGGTGAACAGCCAAATGACAGAGCCGTTTTTGCGCAGGCCGCGGAATTCAATCGCCGGCAGCGTCTGAGCCTTTGCCACCGCCTCCATAAAATCATTGGCTATTCTATCCTTATCATCGGGATGAATGAAATCAAAGAACTGCCTGCCCATCACCTCGTCCCTGCTATAGCCGTAGATCTGGCATAGCCTGTCGTTGACCATGGTCAGGACGCCTGTTTCATCGGCCACCGCCACGCCGGAGGAAGATGTCTCAATCAGGCTACGGTATTTCGTTTCGCTTTCGATCAGCGCTTTCTCTGCACGCCTGCGCTCTGTAATATCGCGTGATATACCCATCACGCCATTGAATTTGCCCTGCTCATCGCCGATGACCGTGAATGATGTCTCTGTCCATTTGGTCGAACCGTCCTTGCAGAAGACCTCCATCTCACCTGTGTATGTGACCGGTCCGCCGTCCGGGTCGCTTTCAAATCGCGATATGGCGCCCGCCACTCCGCTTATTACCGGCTCGACAGATGAAGCTACGATGACCTGGTCCATCTTTAGCTGCAGCATCTCCTGGGGTGTAAAACCTCGCTGCTTGTAAACCGATGGGCTGAAGTAGTTATAGTGGAGGTCTTTATTCGCAGACCAAATGACATCGCTGGTGTTCTCAGCTATGACGTTATAGCGTTCCTCGCTTCTCTGCAGCTCCCGCCTGGTCCCGATGCGTTCTATAACTATACCGATATCGGCCGATATGGCCTCCAGCGAGTTGCGGATAACGTCGGGCATGTTGTTCAGAGAATGCGAATAAACACCCAGGGATGCCAGCACCCGGTCTCCATGCTTGACAGGTATGGTTGCGTTGAAGGTCAGCCCCTCCGGCCTCAGCTCTTTGTCATAGGGCGGAGTAAACTCCTCGGCTTTCGTATAGAGTGGCGCCCCTTTCATGAGCAGGCGCGCCCATATGCTGTCGGCCGGCAATAAAGATAATCTTTCAACCAGGGCTGGAGTTATATTGCGGTAACAGATCGCATGGAAATCGCCCGTCTCTTCATTCTGTAAATAAACAACTCCGGAGTCGAATTCCGCTATGCTGATAGCGGCATCGAGGCATAGCCTGGCTGCCGTCTCAATGTCAGTTATGCCGATCAGAGATAGAGCCAGATCACGGCGTATCTTGCCGCGATCCTCCGATTGTCTGCGCTCTGTGATATCCGTAATGAAATTCAGCGTGGCCGGCCGTCCCTCCCACTCTATTAATACCGCCTGTAGCTCCGCCCAGCGTACCTGGCCATCGCCCCTGATCACGCGGAATGCGGACATATCCTCGAGAGCCTCACCTTGAAGGCGGCGCAGGTGCCTGTTGATAACATATTCCCCATCATCGGGATGGATGAAATCAACGAAGGGGGTTGAGGATAGATCTTCTGGCTGGAGAAGCATCATGTGGGCGGTATTCCGGTTGGCGAATTTAATCACGCCATCCTGTGCTATAAAGATGGCCTCATTGGCGTTTTCCACTACCAGCCGGTATTTTTCCTCGCTGTCGCGCAGCGCCTGTTCGGCTTGCCTGCGGGCGGATATATCACGGGAGGTGCCCAGCATTCCGTTGAACTCACCTGAGGCATCGTTTATCAGGGCCATCGAAGTCTCCATCCAGACCGTGGAGCCGTCCTTGTGGTAAGTCTCCATTTCGAGAGTGAACCAGCGCTTCTGGCCAGGGGTGCCGTCCAGGGTGGGGATGCTGCCGTTGTCTAAAGCTTCGACTATTTTATCCATTGATGCCGGCGTCATCCGCTGGTTTATCCCGCGTGACATCGCTTCTTCTACGGAAAATCCGCTCAGCCTGGTAACGGAAGGGCTGATAAAAGTGTAATTAAGATACTTATCCAGCATCCAGATGACATCCGCAGTGTTTTCAGTGATGAACCGGTAGCGCTCTTCGCTGGCCTGCAGCGCCTGCCTGGAGGACAGTCGATCGATGATGATGCCGATATCGGCGGCTATCGCTTCCAATGAATCGCGGATTACGAGGGGCAGATTATTTTGTGTATGAGAAAAGATACTCAGACTGGCTATAACCCGCCCCTGGTAAACGACTGGTACCATCGCGTCAAATGTAAGTCCTTCAGGCCTGAGCCGTTCCTCAAAAGGCGGTGTGAACTCCTCGGCTGTTACGTAATGTGGCCTGCCTTTGCTGATATGGCGGGCGTCAGCGGAAGCGGCTTTCAGGATAGAATAGTGTTCTCTCAGGTATGTTGAGGCCTGGTGATGACAGGCTACCTTGAAATCGCCGCTCTTTTCATCTCGGATAAAGATCACGCCTGTGTCGAATCCGGAGATCGCTATAGCGGCGTCCAGACAGTATTTAAGCGCCGTCTCCATGTCTATGCGGCCGGCTAACTTCAAAGCCAGATCGCGGCGTATCTTAGCCATGGCCTCAGACTGTCTGTGTTCCGTGATATCAACGCAGGCGCCCACCGAGTGTGTGATCCTGCCGTTTTCGTCATAGATTACTAATCCGCGGTCTATCCAGTTTCGTATCGATCCATCCTTACGCGCGATGCGGTACTCGACGTTGTAAGGTTCACCCGTTTCAGCATGGCGGTTCAGCGCCTCCATAACACGGCCATGGTCCTCCGGGAGCAGCGTTTTCTCCCAGGCTTCCAGTGTACGAGGAAACTCATCGTGCTTATATCCCAACATGCCGTCGATGTCACCGTACCAGGTTATCTGACCTGCTTCGATGTCCCAGTCCCAGACGATATCGGTGGTGCTCTGTACGGCCTTACGGAAAAGCTCCTCGTTTTTCCTGAGCGCTGATTCCGCATCCTTAAGCTGCATATGTTCTCGCAGCGCCGCAATGCCGTAAGCCAGGTCCTCTGAAAGCTCATCCAGCAGTGAGATGTCGTCTTCCTCAAAGGCGTTCTTGCGCTCAGAGTAGATATTTACCGAGCCGAAAACATTATCACGGTACTTGAGCGGCAGCGATATAGTCGATTGGATGCCGGCCTTTTCGACAAGGCTCAGCCAGGGTTCACACGCCGGATCGAGCGTAATATCCTGGATTACAACAGTCTTTCCAGTTCGTATAGCCCTTCCCGCCGGACCGTTGCCGAGCTCGCTGTCAGACCACGATATGCCCGCGCTTTCTAATTTGCCTGCGTCGGCCCCGCTGATTGCAACGGGCTTAATGGCCTTATTCTCATCATCCTGAACATAGCCTGTCCAGGCTATGCGATAGCCGCCTGTCTCAGTCATGATCCTGCAGATGTTCTGGAGAAGCTCTATTTCCCTGGTGGCATGTACCATGGCTGCGTTGCACAGGAAGAGTGTTTTATAGAGTCGGCTGGTCTTCTTGATGGAGGCTTCCATCTGACGGCGTTCGGTAATATCGGACTGCACCGCAAGCGCGGCCGGGCGTCCCTCCCATTCAATAGTGTTTACGTGCGCTTCCACCCAGCGGATATCACCGTTTTTAGCTATTGCCCTGTAGATCTGCTCCGAAGGAGCCTGCTCTCCACCCGTCCTGCGGAAATGGCTATCCATAACGGATTTGATGTCATCGGGGTGGATGATGTCCGCCAGTGACTTATTAAGTATCTCCTCTCCACTGTAACCGGTGATGGCCGAAATGCCGGACTTGCAGAATTTGACCTGGCCGTCCTGTATAACGAAGATCGATTCGGAGATATTCTCCAGCACAGCGCGGTGCCGTTCTTCACTCTCCTTTATCCGCTGCTCAGCCTTTTTGCGCTCGGTCACGTCCCTGGCTGAACATGCTGCGCCCGCAATCCGTCCGGATGCCGAAAGGATAGGACTAAGCGAGAATTCGTAATAGGCGGGGCCGTCCGCAAAGTCATAGAGCCTTTCGAATGCAACCTTTTCTCCCTTTAATATACGCCGCCCGACCATGGTCCAGAGGTCCCTGTTTTCCTGGGGCATAGAAGAAAGTACGTCCAGCCCCTCTGTGAGGGTGATGCCGTAAAGCTGTCGGTAGAGCTTGCGAGCGCTGTTGTTAGTTGCAATCAGACGATAATCGCTGTCGATTGACCACATCGCGTCCTGGGTATTTTCGAGTATGGCTGACATGCGTGATTCGCTCTCCTGCAGGGCCTTGAAGGCGAAGAAGCGATCGGTTATGTCATCGAAAGTAGTATAGACCTGGTAAGGACTGTCTTCGCCCGGGTGAAATTGGGGTATGGCGCTCACCCTGATCCAGTGGATTTTATTATCGGTGCCGTTGAAGAACCCCATGGTTACATCCCGCACCGGCCTGCCGGTTTTAGCTGCTATAGTTATGGGGAAATCATCAGCGGAGAAGTCGCTCCCGTCTTCATGGAAGCCTTTCCACACAGCGTCGATTGCTGCCCGTCCTACCATATCATCGATCGTCAGTCCCAGTATCCTGGCCGCTGCCGGATTAGCCGATATCACTCTGCCCTCAGTCCAGCACATCACACCCTGGTCCATGGTCTCGAAAAGCAAGCGGTATTGCGCCTCGCTTTTAGTCAGGGCATCCTCGGCTTTATTTCGCTCGGCTATCTCCTGTTCCAGTGCCTCCATCTTCCGCTCGAGCTTCTGCATGAGGGCAGCATTATAAAGGCTGCTATCAGGTCTGTTTTTATCTTCCTTCGGTTTGCTTCCCCTCTTTTTAGCAGTGGGTTTGCGTAGAAGTACCTCCGCCAGTATGCGTATCAGTTCGTCCGGCTCGATGGGCTTGCGCAGGAAAACGTCGGCTCCGAGCTTAAGCCCGAGATCCTCATCTTTGGCATCGGTGAAGGCTCCGGTAAGGAAAACAAACCGGATATGGCTCAGGCCCGGGTCCGCTTTGCATTCCTGCAAGAGTCGGAATCCGTCCATCACGGGCATGAGTATGTCGGATAATATTAAATCCGGCTTTCCTTTACGTAGTTTCTGCAGGGCTTCCTTGCCGTTTGCAGCAGTGGTGATACGGTAACCTGCGTTTTTCAGAATGGTGCTGAAGAGACGCAGGTTCTCTCCGCTGTCGTCCACAATGAGGATCTTTGGCAGCTGCGTGATCTTTCTTCCCGCTTTTGCAGCGGATGAACGTCCTTCTTCCTTCACTTCACAATGCCTGCACTAATTAATATCATCTTGATTATGCGTCTCAATGTCAAGTTTTTCGTAGCTGAGAGGCCTTTGATGGATGCCGCATTGCCAATGCTGCGCATAGTTTGCCGTTAAGCCCACTTTTGATATGCTATAATCAATTTATCACAGGTGAACATATGGGAATTCGCTATTTAAAAGAGCCCGGCCTGAACGATCCTGTGATGATCGCAGCCTGGCCGGGCATAGGCAATATCGGACTAATCGCCCTGGACACGTTGCGCAGGTCAATGCGTGCCGAGCAAATGGCCTATATAGAGCCCTATGATTTTTTCTATCCCAAGAAGGTTATTATACGTGGTGGCGAGCTGATAAAAGTGGATTTTCCCGCCAGTGATTTTTTCTACCACACGATAGGCAAGCAAGACATTATTTTATTCATCGGAGAAGAGCAGCCAGCCGAGGGAGGAGGCGTCTACGCCACCGGCAGCATGGCCTATGATATGGCCAATCTGGTACTGGATGTGGCTGAGAAGTACGGGTGCAGGCGTATTTACACTTCCGGCGCAGCAGTGGCGCCCATACATCATACTGCCAGGTCGCGGGCCTGGGCTGTACCCAATTCGGCAGAACTCATAGCTGAGTTCAAGGGCTATGATAATACCGTGCTGATGTCCGATATCGAGGGTCGTGCGGGTGAGGGCAATATAGCCGGCCTTAACGGGCTTTTGCTGGGCATCGCGCGCCGTCGCGGCATCGATGCGGTCTGCATTATGGGAGAGATTCCGATATACCTCCAGGGTTTTCCCTTTCCATATCCCAAAGGGTCCAAGTCGGTGCTCGAAGTGCTTTCGTCGGCCCTTGATATATGGATCGACATGGAAGTGATAGATGAGTTGGCCAGGCAAAGTGAAAGCGAACTGACACGGCTCTATGAGAAGCTTCCTGATGAGATCAAACAGCAGCTCGATCGGCTCAAAGAGTCTACTGTGGCTGCGGCCGAGAGCGAAGGGCTGATAACCGAGGACGATAAGAAGAAGATACTTGACGACATAGATAAATTCTTTAAACGTGATGCTAAGGGAGAGCAGCAGTGAGCGGTGAAGATGCTGTTGGATTGAGCGGCAGCCCCGACCTTAAAGGATCCGTCTTGATAGTAGCCTGGGCCGAGGATGCCAGCAGCCTGGGAGTGCGGGTCGCCGACTACCTGTTACAGGCTTTGGAGTTCAGGGAGTTCGGTGAAGTGCTGCCGGAGGGCTTCTTTCCCATGGGTGGGGTGAATGTAGTGGACGATGTGGCGCGCTTTCCCGAGAGCAAGTTTTACGTGTGCGACCGCAACAACCTGGTCATTTTCAAGAGCAGTGTTCCCAGGATGGGCTGGTACCGGTTTCTTACATCGTTGCTGGATGTTGCGTATCGGGATTGCGCGGTCAAGGAGATATATACCATGGGGGCCATGATCTCCGCCGCCGCGCATACTGTCCCGCGGTTGCTTATATCGATCGTGAATAACAAGGAAATGAAGGCCGCGCTGGAACCGTATAATGTCATTGCGGACAACGATTACGAGACCCCTCCCGGGCAGAAGCCCACACTGAGTTCGTATCTATCATGGTTGGCCGGGCAGCGCAGCATACCGGCGGTCAACCTGTGGGTGCCTGTGCCGTACTACCTGGTGTCCACAGATGACCCTCGCGCGGTAAAACGGCTTGTATACTTTTTCAATAGCAAGTTTGATCTTGGCGTGGATTTCACAGCTCTGGATTCAATCATCGCCAAGCAGAACAATAAGATCGCAAAGCTGTTCGATAAATCTCCAGAGATAAAGAACATGGTGCGCAAGCTGGAGGTGGGTGATGGATTGGATGGAGAGGAGAGCGAGAAGCTTGCGCGCGAGATAGCCGAAGCCCTTAAGTAAAGTCGTTGTTCGTCGGTCCATCGTATCAGAGTACAGTGTAACTTAAGTGCGCCATTTTGATATAATTTGGCGTTTATCAATCGACGAATAAGGAGGATTTTTATGGCAGTAGGTTATCAAAAAGAGGGCAGGCTGGCCATAATTACACTGAACCGCCCGGAAGCCCTGAACTCGTTCGATCCGCAGCAGATCAGCGAGATCAACAAGTGTTTCTACGATTTCAATGCTGATGAGGAACTATGGGTGGCCATCCTCACCGGCTCAGGTGAGAGGGCCTTCTCTGTGGGCGCCGATATCAAAACCACGTTGCCGTTGATACAGCAGAGCGCTCACCGTGGTGAAATGCCGGCGCCGGCTATATGCGAGGACATGCAGATCTGGAAACCCATCATAGCCGCTATCAATGGCGCCTGCCTGGGTGGCGGCTTCGAGGTGGCACTGGCCTGCGATCTAAGGATCGCGGCCGAGAATGCCACCTTCGGCTTTCCCGAGATCAATCTGGGCCTTATCCCGGGCTGGGGTGGCACACAGCGTCTGCCCCGAGCTATTGCGCTGGCAAAGGCCACGGAGATGCTTACGTCGGGGCGTCCCATCGACGCACAGGAGGCCTATCGCATCGGCCTGATCAACCGGATCGTACCGGCGGCCGAGTTGATGAACGAGGCAAAGAAAATGGCTGAAGCCCTGCTCAAACCGGCGCCACTGGCCGCACGGGCTGCCAAGCAGGCTATGATACTGGGCTTGAATACCACTCTGCTCAACGGCCTGGAGATCGAGCACCAGCTTGAAAAAGCCGTTACCCAAACAGAGGATTTCAAGGAGGGACGGCAGGCGTTTATCGAGAAGCGCAAGGCGGATTTTAAAGCTAAATAACACTTTACAGGAGGGAGACCATGACTATAAGGAAAGTAGGCGTTGTGGGATGTGGACTGATGGGCCGTGGCATAGCCGAGGTGAGTGCCCGGACGGGTTACGATGTAATCGTGTCTGAGATTAACAAAGATCTGCTGGATAAGGGCATGGCTGCCGTCAGGGGTTCGCTTTCAAAGGCTGTGGAGAAGGGCAAAATGGCCCAGGCCGATATGGACAGCACGCTGGCCAGGATCAAGGGTACCACGGACATGACGGATTTCAAAGATTGCGATCTGGTGGTGGAGGCGGCTATTGAGAACCTCGACCTCAAGAAAAAGATCTTTATCGATTTGGACCGCGTCTGTGGCCCCGGCGCTATTCTCAGCACAAATACATCATGCCTGTCGGTTATGGATGTGGCGGCAGCGACCAAACGACCTGACAAGGTGCTGGGCTGTCATTTCTTCAACCCCGTGCCGCTCATGAAGCTGCTGGAGCTGGTCAAGACCATAACTACCAGCAAAGAGACGCTGGAGGCAGTGGTGGAGTGGGGCAAGTCGCTGGGCAAGACCGTTATCACTGCGCCGGACAGGCCGGGCTTCATCGTCAACCGCTCATTTTTGCCATATATGGTGGAAGCTTTCGAAATGTACGAGAACGGTGTGGCCACCAGGGAAGACATCGATACCGGTGTGCAGCTCGGACTTAACCATCCCATGGGCCCGCTCACGCTGGCCGATATGGTCGGGCTGGATACCCTGCTCTTCGTCATGGACGCAATCTATGCCGAGACCAAGAATCCCAAGTTCATCGCTCCCGTCCTGCTGCGCAAGATGGTTACCGCCGGCCATTTGGGACGTAAGACCGGCAAGGGATTTTACGACTATAAGTAGGGGTGCATTATTAAACCCGCCTGTTAATGCGGGCGTACCTGGAGGTACGCCCCAATGGTGACCCGGGAACGGCATGGCGCTATAATCTACCCTATATGAAGATAGACAAAGCCCGCGAACTCGGCTTTTGCTTCGGTGTGCGGCGTGCTCTCAAGATCATTGAAAGCTCGGCCAACCGCGGGCAATGTATCTCTACCCTCGGTCCGATCGTACATAACAAGACGGTCGTTGCGCGGCTCAAGGGTATGGGGGTGAAGGTGGTGGATGACACCGATAAGCTCGAGAGCAGCGTGATTGCGGTGTCGTCACACGGTGTCTCCCCTGCGGTGCTGGAAAAGCTCCTGGCAGGAGGGGCCGAAATCATCGACACAACGTGCCCCATCGTGCGGAGTGCGCAGAAAGCGGCCCGTCGGCTGGCCAATGCCGGCTTCGGCGTCATTATCTTCGGAGAGGCCAGCCACCCCGAGGTGCGTGGGCTGCTGGGCTGGGCTGGCGATAAGGCCATAGCCTCCATGAACGCTGACCATGTGCCGATTGAGAAGCTGCCTACCCGCATAGGCATCATGGCGCAAACCACGCAGAGCAGGGCGGAGTTCATCGCCTTCGTCAACAGGCTCAATCAAAGGCTGCTTCCCTGGGCCAGGGAGATCAGGGTGGAGAACACACTCTGCCAGGAGACGCAGAAAAGGCAGCTGGCGGCCGAGGAATTGGCCGGGACCAGCGACCTTATGATAGTTGTGGGTGGGCACAACAGCGCCAACACCCGCCGCCTGGCCGAGGTCTGCCAGCACATTGTGGAGACGCACCATATCGAGAACGCCGGCGAGATAGATGCGGAGTGGTTGAAGGGAAGGAATGCCGTGGGTATAACGGCAGGCGCTTCTACGCCGGACGAGGCCATAGAGCAGGTGATCGATACGATAGGTTCACTCTCGGCTGAGACTTAGCCCAGCTTCTCCGAGAGCAGGCGTCCGCCCAGGATATGGAGGTGGAGATGTGGGACGACCTGCGTACCATCGGGGCCGCAGTTTAAGGTCAGCCGATAGCCCGATTCTGCAATGCCCTCCTTTTTGGCAACCTTGCCTGCCGCTAGCAACATCCTGCCGGCCAGAGGCTGGTCGGCGGCTGAAAGGCCGTTCACAGAATCGATATGTTTTCTGGGGATGAGCACATCATGCACTGGCGCCATCGGATGAATGTCGCGAAAGGCGATTAATTCTTCATCGCTGTAGACGACGTCCGCCGGTATAGTTCCGGCGGCTATCATGCAAAATACGCAGTCCATGGCAGGGCGTATCAGGCGATCCTGATTGTCTGGCAGGTAGTTGTGCGCTCAATACCGCTGATCTTGTGGAACTGCTCGGTAATCAGCTTGCCAACATTATCCACCGATTCCCCCTCCACGACAGCTATGATGTCGTAAGGTCCCATCACGGCATCGACGCTCTTTATCCCGTCGAGCTTCTTAAGATGAGTGAGGACCGACTTGGTCTGTCCTACTGATGTAGTTACCAGTACGAATGCTTTGGCTGCCATATTCCCACCTCCTGTATCTCAAATTCTAGCCTATCGCGTTAGCTTTGCGCAAGCTTTCGATATCCTGCGTGGTATAACCCAGGGACTTCATCACCTCGTCCGTGTTCTCACCGGAGTAAGGGGCCATACTCCTCACGCTGCCCGGGGTTTGAGAGAGCTTGAGCGCGATGCCGGGCTGCCTGACCTTGCCCAGCTTGGGATGGTCGAATTCCAGCAACATCTTGCGGTGCAGGAGCTGCGGATCGGTGAATATCTCATCTATCTCATAGACCTTGCCGGCCGGAGCATCGTGTTTGCACAGGATTTCGAACCACTCGTCACGCGTCTTTGTCAGGAAGACCTTCTTGACCTCCTCCGCAGCCTTTTGCCATTTCTCATCCAATTGTGGTTGCAGGAAATGTTCTGGTGTGAAGCTGAATCCTTTGAGGTCGTCCCGGCCGATGGCCTTGCACAGGTTTTCCCAGAACCAGGGCTCCACGCAGCCCACGCTGATCAGCTTCCCGTCCGATGTCTCGTAGGTCTGGTAATAGGGGTAGCCGCCGGACAGCGCCCACTGCCCGCGGGGGAATTTCATGCCTCCTGCGAGATGTTGCTGCAGAAAGAAGGTCATGAGCGTGATGACGCTGTCCGTATAGGAGATATCGACGAATTGTCCCTTGCCGTTGCGCTGTCGTGCGAAGAGTGCCAGCAGTATACCCATAACCCCGTGCAGCGAGGCGCCGGCGAAATCGGCCAGGAAATTCATAGGGATGGCGGGGGGGCTGCCCGGCCACCCGATCAGGTTGAGCGCTCCGGCAATGGAGATGTAGTTGATATCGTGTCCCGGGTTCTGACTGTAGGGCCCGTCCTGGCCGTATCCGCTCAGAGAACAATATACGATACGTGGATTGAGCTTATTGATTGTTTCGTAATCAACACCCATGCGCTTGGCCACACCGGGGCGGAAGCCCTCGATAACCACATCGGCTTCTTTGGCCAGCTTGTAAAAGATGTTTTTGCCTTCTTCGGATTTGAGGTTGATACGGATGCTCTTTTTATTGCGGTTCATGGCATTGAAGGCCATCAGCGACTTGAGGGCTTCGGCCTCGGCGGGGTCGATCAGCTTGCGTCCGCTCGCCTGCGGCACGGCCTCCACCTTGACTATGTCCGCCCCGAAATCTCCCAGGATCATACTGCACAGCTCACCGGGCGGCATATGTACGAGCTCAATAATCTTGATACCGTCTAATACCTGCATGTAACCCCCCTTTATACGTGTAAAGAATTTGTGAAACAATAACTATTTCAGCGCGGAAGAAAGGTTAGTCAATATCCGTGCCGTCGGCTCGTCCCGGTTCAGCGTGTAGAAGTGAAAGTAGCGCACACCGTTCTCGAGCAGGTCCAGGCACTGCTCGGTAGCGAGGTCGATGCCTGCTTTAATGATCTCATTCGGATCGTCCATCTCCTCAAACCTGGTGACGATGGGCACTGGTATCTCCACACCGGACAGTTCGCTGAATCGCTCGACTTTCTGGAAGTCGGTGATGGGCATAATGCCGGCAATAATGGGTATGTTGATGCCGTCCTGCTCGAAGCGGTCCATCATCTGGTAGAAGTGGAAGTTCTCGAAGAACATCTGTGTTATGCCGAACTCGGCGCCCTGGTCTATTTTCTGCTTGGTATAGGCGGTGTCCAGCCCCAGGTTGGGCGATTCCAGGTGGCCTTCGGGATAAACGGCTACGCCGATGCAGAAGCTTTTATAGGTGGCCAGGAAGCGCACCAGGTCGGAGGCGAAACGGAAGTGCTGCTGGCCGTCGAACACATCGGCCCCGTATTCTTCGGGATCGCCTCGCAAGGCCAGCACGTTCTCGGTGCCCAGGCGCTGATAGTAATTGATGACCGGCTCAAGTTCGCTTCTGCGCGGATCGGCGCAGGTGATGTGCGGCATTACGGTCAACCCGGTTTCATCGTGAAGCTTGTGCACGATATGCTTGGTCTTACCCAGTGTGTTGGCCCCGGCATGCTGTGTGACCGATATGAAGGACGGATTGAAAACCTGAAGGTTTTCAATCCGTTGCAAAAGCCTGTCTTCGCCGATGGGCGTTTTGGGCGGAAAGAACTCAAAAGAGAGGCATTTACCCTGTTCTTTTATAGTTTCCTTTATCTTCATCCGATTGCCTTGAAAACAGCCTGTTTGAGGCCAAAAACAACGTTAATCTTACATGCGCCGAAAGAGGAAATCAAGATATGGCTGCACCCGGTTGCGGATTGACAAACAGCGGGGCGGGCCATATCATGTTGGCCTTATGGATGATCCCCTTGCAACTGCCAAAGTGCTGGTGGGAATAGAGGAGGGTGAGCGGCGGATCATTGCCCGCGAACTCCACGATAGGCTGGGCCAGTCGCTGGCTGTGCTCAAATTGCTACTGGGCGATGCCATGGCCTCCTCTCCGGATAAGGCGCGTTATACGCTGGGTGAGGCGCAGTCGCTGGTAAATGAGATGATGTCGCTGGCGCGCGAGCTCTCCCTGGAGCTTCGTCCCAAGATGCTGGACGACCTGGGGCTGTTGCCCGCCCTGCTCTACCTGTTTGAAAGCTTTACTTCGCGGACTCACGTGGCCGTCCAATTCGAGCACCAGGGTTTGCACAAGAGGATACCGCCCGAGACCGGCCTGGCCGCTTATCGCATCGTTAAGCAGGCGCTGGAAAACGTGGCGGCGCACGCAGGCACGGGCGAAGCACGGGTCAGAGTGTGGTCCGACCGCTGGATACTCTCCGTATGTATCGAAGACAGCGGATGCGGCTTTGAGGCGGATAAGATTGCTAAGAATTGGCAGGGGGGTGTCAACGGTATGCGAGGACGTGTGCTGATCGCAGGAGGCAGGTTTTCTCTTGCCTCGGTTCCAGGGACGGGAACGGTGGTCACGGCGGAGCTTCCACTTCCCGTCAGGTCGAGGAAGGTGGTTACGGATTAAATAATGATCAGTGTATTTTTGGCTGACGATCATCACGTAGTGCGGAAGGGCATCAAGGCTCTGCTTGAGGCCGAGGCGGATATACGTGTAAGTGGTGAGGCGGGCAGCGGCTCTGAGGCTGCACTGATGGCCGGGCAGCTCAAACCCGATGTCATGATAGTCGATCTGATGCTGGCGGATATGAGCGGGCTGGCAGTCATTCGTCAGGTGAGGAAGAGATCGCCCCTCACAGCCGCTGTAGTGCTATCCATGTACGGCAACGATTGTTACGTGGTGGAGGCGCTGCAGGCCGGCGCCTGTTCATATGTACTGAAAGACTCATCGCCTGAGGAGCTGGTGCGCGCTGTACGAGAGGCGTCGCTGGGAAGGAGGTATCTGGCTCCTCCCCTCTCCGACCGGGCTATAGAAGCTTACCTGCAGAGGTCTGAGGACAGCCGTCTCGAGCCCTACGATATGCTCACCTCACGTGAGCGCGAGGTACTGCACCTGGCGGCGCAGGGGTTCACCAGTTCGGATATCGCCGAGCGGCTTTTCATCAGTCCGCGTACGGTTGAGGTACATCGGGCCAGAGTTATGCAGAAGCTGGGACTGCGCAATCGCACCGAGCTTATCCACTTCGCCATCAGGCGCGGGATTATTCCGGAGAAATAGGGTTTATAAAATCCGTCCCTACATTGCCTTGCCCGCTATAGCACTCAATCCTTCGCCGCGCTTTTTCTTCAGGTAGCGGTCGCGGATCACGTAATAAATGACTCCGATGATCATCCAGACTACTAAAATGAGAAAGGCGGTCAGACTCTCTAAGATCAATGCGGCGATGAAGAATGCGCCGAATAGCAGCGCCAGTATAGGTACTATCCATAGCCATACACCCTTGAGTTTAAAGGGAGCTCTGGCGTAGGCCTCGGGCATTTTGCGGGGGAAGCGCATGGCCGATATCAGGATGGGGAAGAGCAGCACGATGGAGCCGATAGAAGCAGTGTAGGCCAGTACCTCGAAGGACGATGCGCCCAGCGGCAGGGTGGCGATGGAGAGCATGAACATAACGAGCAGTCCCCAGTGGGGCGTGCCGAACTTTTTATTGACGCCCGCCAGCGCCTGTGGGAAGACTCCGTCCTCGGCGAAGACCAGTATATAACGCGAGGCGAACATGAAGGTGGCGTTGATGGTGGTGGCCAGGGCCAGCAGACCCCCGCCCACCGTGAAGAAAAGGGCCAGCCCGGGTGGCATGAAGTAGCCGGCGGCAACGGAAAGCGGCTGGTTGGCGCAGACGCTGGACGGCACGGTGCCGATCGTCACAAGTCCCATCAGTGTGTAGATAATGATTATGATAGGCATGCTGATGGCGAAGGACAACGGAATATTCCTGCCGGCGTTCTTGATCTCGGCGCCCAGGTCGATGATGAAGTTAGCCCCCATATAGGCGAAAAAGAGCATGCCCGAGGCTATGGCCAGGCCGCCCAGCCCGCCCGGGAAGAGAGGTACAAGGTTGGCAGGGTCTATGGCCGGTATGCCCCAGGTAATGTAGACCAGCAGCGCGGCCAGCAGCACGAAGAACATTCCCACCTGCACAACGCTGGCCGCCTTGACTCCCACTATGTTGATTACGAAGAAGAAGGACAGGATTATCACGGCCACCAGGTTGCGGTCGAAGTCGGGGAAGATCACGCGCGTATAGTCGGCGAAGTTGAGGGCGTACATGGGCATGCCACCCAGCATGATGCCCATCATAATGCCCCACACCCCGATGAAGCCCCAGAAGGGGCTGAGAATACGGCTGGGGTAACGGAAGCTGCCTCCCACAGTCGGCAATACGGATGCCAGCATGCCGATGGGCAGCAACGCCAGCACCATGGGCAGCGCCGCGATAACGAAAGCGATGGGCACGCCGGGACCGCATTTGGCCACCGCCAGACCTGTCAGGGCGAAGATGCCCGCCCCGATGATGGCGCCCACCTCGATGGAGACTGTATCCAGCAATCCCAGCGATTTCTTGAGACCGGAACCGGGTGAACCCTCTTTTATCTGCATGGCCATCCTCCCATCTTATTTGACTGTAGGGGCGTTGCTTTAGCTGCGCCCGACCCGGGCGGGTTTAAAAACCCGCCCCTACATTTTTCCTGGTCTATTTCAAATACGGTATAAGGTTCTCTTGGCAGACCCACTGCGCGCATTTCGGGAGCGTCTTGAAGCCACCGCACTTTTTAATGGTTTCACTGTAGTCCACGCTGTTATAGGTGTTCCAGAATAGCAGCGGAGCGCCATCTGACGATCTGCCTTTTTTTATGAAGTCCAGCATGGCCGCCAGAGCTTTGCCCGTGTAGGTGGTTTCCAGCCCGATGCCCTCGGTTTTCTTTATCAGGTCAACGGTGGCCCTGCCTTCCGGCGTTACCCTGCCGTACTCGCCCCCGAAGAAGCCCTGTTCCAGATCGAAATCGGAGTCAGTGAACCTCATATCTGGCACCGAAGGATCGTGCTTTCGCATCAACCGGGCCGTTTTATTTGCCAGTGATACGATGCCTCTGACGTTGGCATAGGTGTCCATGGATACTTTGACCCCCACGATACGGCTTTTCAGTCCGGCCAGCCTGCATCCAACGATCAACCCGGCCGTGGTGCCCATGGAGCCGGTGGCGCCGAAGATGTATTTGGGCTCGGGCAACAGGCCTGCGTCGATCTGCTGTTTCAGTTCTAAAGCAGCGTTTACATATCCAAGGGTGCTGAGGGGTGATGTGCCTCCGGCCCAGAGCAGGTAGAAGTTGGGGTGGGTCAGCATCGCCCAGGATGCCCGCAGGTAGGCTTCGATGGTGCTGCGGCCGACGTTTATCTCGGCGCCGAAATGCTGGTCCAGCAGCAGGTTCTCCTGCACCTTGTCGGTGATCGGCTGGGGGATGAGCAACAGCACCGTTCTGATGCCGGCGCGGCCGCAGTGAATGGTGGTAGCCAGGCCGTGGTTGGTGCCGATGCCGCCCACCGTGATCATGTATTTTTTCTTCTTGCGCAAGGCGTCGGCGATAGCGAATTCCAGTTTGCGTACCTTGTTGCCGCCGTAGACGTCCGAGGACAGGTCATCCCTTTTTATCCAGAGGTTTTCGTGGCCAATGGCTTTGCCCAGGTTATTGAGCTTCTGCACTGGCGTGGGCCATTTGCCCAGGAGCATCCAGGGCAGAGGTTTCTCCAGAGCCGGGTAGGACTCAAATAGCGGTATCGTCATTCTCCGATCCTTACAAATATTTGCCGCCGGGCGGATTTGAAAACCCGCCTATAGTATGGGCGTACCTTCAGGTGCGCCCGGGATTCGCTTAAATGCGTTAATTTCCGGCAGGCGCCGCCGCTGTTGCTTTGGACTCCACCCTGCCGGCGAGGAGGTGCCTTCCCAGCCGCTTGCCCAGGCACAGGATCGAGTAGACCGGCGGCCGGCCCCACTCGGACGGTATCACCGAGCAGTCGCAGACATACAGGTTATCGATCTCCGTCTTGAGGTTGGTGTCAACGATGTCATTGATCTTGCAGGTCCCGCCCGGATGCGAGGCGATCCACCATGTTTTGAAGATATCTTTGGCGCCGGCGTTCTTCAGGATCTTCTTGGCGCGCTCAAATCCGCTCATCAGCTTGCCGCGCTCGGTCTGGGTGAACGGTTTTTTAATGGACCCGGATTTGCTGATCTTGCCGCCCAGGCTGTCGCGCGCTTTGATCATGATGGTGAGCTGGCTCTTATTCGATAGTCGGTCGAAGCGGAAGACCTCGGCGGCGAACACGTCGTAGATCAGCCAGGGCAAAGTCATGTCGGTCATCAGGTAATCGTCTTCTACCATGTGCTGCCCCATGGCCATGGGGAACTCCTTGCCGTCATCCAGCCCTTTTACGGTCCCGAACACCGCAATCAGTGGATCGTAGAAGAAATTGGCGCCGGCCTGAGGTATGCCGCTGTTCTCCAGAATGATGGGGGAGCCGATCCCGCCCGCTGCCACGATCACTCTATCGGCGTTGGCGATGTACTTTTTGCCCTTGCGTGAGAACTCCACACCCGTGGCCTTTTTATTTTCAACGATGACCCTGGTTACATGCGCCAGGTCCAGCAACTGCGCACCCTTTGCGGCGGCGTCCTGGACGAACATGCGCGAGTTCCACTTGGCGCCGTAAGGGCAGCCCAGGTCGCACTTGTCGCACTTGGCGCGGCATTTGTCGAGGTATACAAACTTGTTGAGCTTCTGCCAGTTATAGCCCAGGTCTCGTGCGCTCTGGGCGATCATCCTGGCCGAGGGGCCGATCAATTCGTCCTTAAGAGGATTGATGGGGACCTCCTTCCTGATCTCGGCAGCCTCGTCGCGCAGGTTTATGCCGTATTTATCCCAGTAGTCGAAAGGCGGCTCCCAGGCGGTGGCATAGTAGACGATGGAGCTGCCGCCCACCGTGATGGCACGTACCAATCCCAGGAAACCGTCGATGAAATACAGGCTTTTATAGGGCATACCGATGTAACCGAGAGCCTGGGCGTTGCTGCCCTGCACAGGAGCATTGGAACCCCAGTCCAGCATCAGCACCTTCTTGCCGGCGTTGGTCAGCTCTCTGGCCACTGTGGCCCCTCCCGGGCCCGTCCCCACCACTATGGCGTCGAATTTCTCTTCCATAGTTGTAACCATTTACCTTCCTCCTGCCACATTAATCATGAATCGTTCGCTTATCGAAATTAGCATACTCCAAAAACAGGCCGCTTTCAATACATACATCAGCATCATCCGGTCTTGTTCGGGACCGCCATGTGATGCGCTTCCCTCTTTGTTATACTTGAAATGAGATGATCAGGCTGCGCTTTGCATCTATTGTGTCTGTGGCTTTGATCCTGGCAGGTTGTCTGCCGGCATCTCAGCCTGCAGAGGAACCGGCTGCGGAGAATACCACAGTCGCCATAGCTGCCGCAGCCGTGAGGTTCTGGCCGGTGATCAATGATTTCTCAGCCGGGGCTGATGTCATCATGCCGGGTGAGAACGTAACCCTGCGCTGGAGCGTGTCTGACGCCGCTGTCGTTACCATTGATAACGGGCCGGGCAGGGTTCAGCCCTCCGGCTCAGTCGATGTATCGCCGCAGAAAACCACCAGGTATACCCTTACCGCATCCGGGCAGCGGGGAGTATCGAACGCCTGGGTGACGGTTGAGGTGGTGGAGAGGAGTAAGTTCCTGCCCGACCTGGTCATCACGGGCGTGACACACATAAGCGGGTTGCTCTACTATAAGATCAAGAACATCGGCGCGGCAGATGCCGGCCCCAGCGAGACCTACGTCTATGACCAGAGCAACATGCTTCGGGATACGAGCTGGGTGAGCGGACTCAGGGCCGGTGAGGAAAAGACCCTTCCTTTTACCAATTACGACTGGGAGGGATTCAAGATCAGAATATGTGCAAACGGCGATAATAAGGTGGGAGAGGCCAGCAGGGACAACAATTGCTATATACCGTCCTTCGGGTTCAAATTTAACTACGATTTCGGGCAGTATGCTTCACGGGCCAACTGGAGGGGCAGCGCAGGCTGGATCAAATACTCCGATGGCGATGGGGCTGTCGGCCTTGCCGTTAAATTGCCCGAAGCCGTGGCTGCTGACAATCAGACCTACCGCAATGTGATCCGGATGGTACCGCCCGGCGCCGGATACGGCTGGATCGAAGGGATCTTCGGCGATTGGCAGGAGCAGTGGCAGGCGGGAGGCTATATGCTGCCGCTGGAACTGCCTTACAACGCGCGCTTCACTGCCAGAGTAGGGCTTTCCCGGGAAGCTGGGGGCGGCGGCGTGGCCTTCCTCTTCGGCATACAGGATGAGAAAGGGGGGATGGTCTGGTGGCCGGCGGTCTATGCGTCTTACGACGGCAGGCTACATGATATGGATATCGATCTTGCAGCCTATGGCGGTAAGAAAGTCATGCCCATACTGCGCGTGGAGGCTGGAGCGGAGCCGGGCAAGAACTTCGCCCTGTGGATAGGTCCCAGGATCAGTCAGTGAACGGCGCAGCGCGCATTAAATAGTCAGCCCGGGGCGACAGTAATATATTGAAGGCCGAAAGGCGGTGTACTAATATAGTTCGATATGGTTGAGCTCTTGAAGTATGCCCTTGCACTGGAAAGGTATGACGCGGCGGCCTATGCTATCGTTTACGGGTTGCTGGTTGTAAAGATTAAAAATGGCGAAAAAACAGGCAAAAAGGGACGCAAAGCGGGACTTCTACGGCCCCGCCCTGGGTGAAACCCGCAGCCTGATGCTGGAGGAGGCTGGTGGTGTAGAGGGGCTGGACCAGGAGATAGCATTGCTCAGGCTCAAGCTGCGCGATCTAATAAGGGACTGCCCGGATAAAATCGAGCTTCACCTGCGCACGGCCAACGCCATCGCCGGCATGGTGAAGATCAGCTACTCCATCTCCAGAGAGCAGAAAAAGAGTCTCAGGGAGGCTATCACGAAGGTGCTCACCGAGCTGGCCATCCCCCTGGGAGTCAAGGCGCTTATCCAGTAGATATATTTAATTGCGAGCATTTGTCTCCTGGTCATTGACGTAATTAAGAAGCGATGGAATTACGTCCCTATCAGCTCGAGATAGCCCGCGCCGTGCTGGAGAGCATTGAAGACCGGCGGGGCCTGACCTTCTCCGTGGAGATCGCCCGACAGGGCGGGAAAAACGAGCTATCCGCGCACATCGGGGTGCTGCTGCTGACCATGTTCATGCTGCGCGGGGGCAGCGCCGTCAAATGCTCGCCCACCTTCAAACCGCAGACCGTTATATCCATGATGCGCCTCAAGCAGCGGCTGGATGATTTCGGCTTCCGGGGATTATGGGAGGCCGAGATGGGCTACATCATACGCCTGGGAGCGGCGTGCCAGGTCTTCCTCTCCGCCGAAGAGACATCATCGGTGGTCGGGCACACGGCCGATATCCTTCTTGAGATCGACGAGTCGCAGGACGTGGGCAAGGACAAATACACCCGTGATTTCCGTCCCATGGCTTCCTCCACCAATGCCACCACCGTTCATTACGGCACGCCCTGGGACGATTCCACCCTGCTGGAAGAGGTCAAACTGCTGAATCTCGAGCTGGAGAAAGGCGACGGACTGAAGCGCCATTTCCGCTTCGACTGGCAGGAGGTGGCCAGATATAATCCCGGCTACCTGGCCTTCGTGGAGGCCGAGCGTGCCCGTTTGGGCGCCGACCACCCGCTTTTCCTGAGCCAGTATGCGCTGCTGCCCGTTCGCAATACGGGAGGGTTCCTGTCACGTACCCAAATAGCACTGTTGCAGGGCACACATGACCGGAAGGCGCGCAGGGAATCGGATGTAAAGATATACGTGGCTGGCCTCGACCTGGCGGGTGAGGCCGAGGTGGCCGATGAGCCCGGGATGACGCTGCGCAGCCGGGACGCCGCGGTGCTGACGATTGCTGAGGTGAGTACATCGGCGGACGATTCTGCGATGGAAGGACCCCGTATCGAGGTGGTCGAACATTACAGCTGGATCGGCAGGAAGCACCCGGAGCTGTATCGTGAGTTGGCGCACATACTTAAGCATACCTGGCGCTGCAGCAGCGTGGTTGCGGATGCCACGGGAGTCGGCGAGGGTGTGACGTCGTTTTTGCGCAACGCGCTGGGCGCTTGTATTGTGCCTTTCAAATTCACGCAGTCCTCCAAGTCGGCCCTGGGCTTCAGCCTGCTGGCGGCAGTCAATTCAGGCAGGCTCAGGCTATACCGGGGTGACGGCTCGCAGGATTGGCTGGAGCTGATGTTCGAGCTTGAGCGCGCCCGCAGCGTCAGCCGTCCCAACCGCACCATCAATTTCTTCGTCGATCCCTCCGTCGGGCACGACGATTATCTGATGAGCCTGGCGCTCTGCGTGGAGGCGGCCGCACGCCTGTCGCCCCGTAAAGCTGAGGGAATTGTGAGGGAATAGCAGTCAGTCCAGCTTGTAGTGAACGGTCCACTGTACTCTTCGCATCCAGGGGATTGCACCAATGAAGCGCGCCGGGCCAAGCCTTTTTTCAGTCGAGTCGAAATACGACCATTCATCCATCAAACGAATGCCGGGCGACCAGCTCTCCATCTCCTTACCGTTCTTTACACCGGAAAGGAAGGTGGCCTCGCCTCCCACGTGTAATTGCTTATGCATGCGCATGTCCATCAGCCCTTTCAGCCAGCCGTGGGCCACTGACTCGTTTACAACCTCACAGACAAGCTCCGAACCGGGGAAGCCGGACTGCAGCTTCAAAACCAGTTCCCTGACGTCATTCTTTTCCAGGTACATGAAGAGCCCCTCGGCCAGGAACAGGACGGGGCCATTGACCTGACTTTTCAAGAGAGATATCCACTCGTAGTTGAGTACCGAAGAGGCGATCATGTGATAGCGTTCGGTCTCTTTGCAGAGCTTCCTCTTTAATTCAATAACCTCCGGTAAATCGAGGTCGTAGAAACTCATTACGCCGTTGTCGATCCTCCAGAAGCGGGTATCCAGGCCACAACCCAGGTTTATGATTGTTCCACCTGGGTTACTCACGAGGAACGCGCGGGCGTAGTCATCGAATCTCCGTGCCCGCAGGGAGATGAACAGCATCAATTTGCGGTTCAGCTTTCCCTCTCCCAGATCTTTGTACATCCTGTCGCTGGAACGGGCAAGCAGGCTGTTGAGAGCGGTGGTTATCCTGACCGCTTCCGGATCGTGGATGACGGGATCACGTGACTGACTCTCCATCGCACGGCAATACAGGGTGAGCAGCATGGTGGATGAGATATCGCTAATCTTTACGTCGAACAGACCTGAGTTTTCCACGTATACTCTCCCGAATAACACATCATTGTGAGCCCAAAGGGTACGGCAATCTTGTTGTCACTTGCGGGTATAGATTGCTTCGTCGCTGCTCTCCTCGCAATGGGCATAATAGTAAAAAATAGTTGCTAATTTGAACCATTTTGGTAATAGCAATACCAACGAATATACTGAATTCTGTGTTCTTTTGTTAAACCTCTGTGGCGCTGATAATCTGATTTGA